>JGI20225J20221_1000003_pt2:205000-1130145 | contig 1130145 bp, 820 predicted proteins | sample BioMet4_FD_20221 | JGI IMG/M metagenome (IMG submission 20221)
CGCTCCAGGATCAGTTATCTTCTCCATTCGACGCATATGGAATGCTCCCCTACCGATACTTTTATTATTACTATCCCGCGTCTTCGGTACCTGCCTTATACCCGATTATTATCCATGCCCGGACCCTCGACTAGTGAGCTGTTACGCACTCTTTGAATGAATGGCTGCTTCCAAGCCAACATCCTAGCTGTCACTGGGACCAGACTTCGTTAGACTAACTTAGACAGAATTTGGGGACCTTAGACGGCGGTCTGGATTCTTCTCCTCTCGGGGACGGACCTTAGCACCCGCCCCCTTACTGCATATCTGCTGCTCATGAGCATTCGGAGTTCGTCAGGTCTTGATAGGCGGTGAAGCCCTCTTGACCTATCGGTCGCTCTACCTCTCATGAGGATCGATACACGCGGCACCTAAATGCCTTTCGGGGAGTACGAGCTATCTCCAAGTTTGATTGGCCTTTCACTCCTACACTCAACTCATCCAGAAGCTTTTCAACGCTTATTGGTTCGGACCTCCATTCCGTGTTACCGGAACTTCATCCTGGTCAAGTGTAGATCACTTGGTTTCGCGTCTACCCCCTCTGACTAAACGCCCTGTTCAGGCTCGCTTTCACTGCGGTTGCGGGGCTTAACCCCTTAACCTTGCCAGAGATGGTAACTCGTAGGTTCATTATGCAAAAGGCACGCCGTCACTGATTGCTCAGCTCCGACCGCTTGTAAGCGTATGGTTTCAGGAACTATTTCACTCTTCTTATCGAAGTTCTTTTCACCTTTCCCTCACGGTACTGGTACACTATCGGTCTCACAGGAGTATTTAGCCTTACCGGATGGTCCCGGCAGATTCGCGCAGAATTCCTCGTGCTCCGCGTTACTCAGGATACCACTATGTCGGTTTCAACTTCACATAAGGGGCTATCACCCGCTATGGCTGAACTTTCCAGTTCATTCTGTTCATTGTTGCCGTACAACAGCGTGGTCCTACAACCCCGGCGGTGCGTTGCCACATCACCGGTTTGGGCTGTTCCCCGTTCGCTCGCCACTACTAGGGGAATCATTATTTATTTTCTCTTCCTCCGGGTACTAAGATGTTTCAGTTCCCCGGGTTAACCCTCACGACTGGCGTGAGTGACTGTCCTTCAGACAGACGGGTTGTCCCATTCGGAAATCCTCGGATCAACGGCTATTTGCACCTACCCGAAGCTTATCGCAGCTTATCACGTCCTTCATCGCCTCCGGGAGCCTAGGCATCCACCCTGCGCCTTTCTTACTTCCGGTAGTATTTCTTGCTCGCCTGCGGTTGCCTGTGGGTGACCTACTCTATTGCTTCTCTCGGCAAGCTCTTCGCGTATCGCCCTGGCTTGTGCTTATCTCGTGGTAATCGTCAAAAGTGAATCCGTTTGGCTACCTCCTGCTTTTTGCGCGTGTCGGGTCCGGGGGCAGAGTTGAACTGGCCGGATCCTCCTACCTTATCCGGTGGTAGCGCTCTCACCAACTGCGGATAGCGACTCCGTCGTTCAAAACCTCTTACCCTTTGCCGGCTCGGCTTTAGCTTTCTAAATCTGCTTTTATTTCCATATATTGGAATCAAACAAGGACCAGTAGTACCAATAAAACTGCGTCTACCATATAAAAGGAATCTCTCCAGAAAAGGGAGGTGTTCCAGCCCCGCACCCTTTCCGGTACGGCTACCTTGTTACGGAACTTAGCCCCAGTTACCAGGTTTTGCCCTAGGCCGTTCCTTGCGGTTACGTAACTTCAGGCACCCCCGGCTTTCATGGCTTGACGGGCGGTGTGTACAAGGCCCGGGAACGTATTCACCGCGCCATGGCTGATGCGCGATTACTAGCGAATCCAGCTTCGTGAGGTCGGGTTGCAGACCTCAGTCCGAACTGGGACCGGCTTTAAGGATTGGATTACTTTTGCAAGCAACCGTCTCTCTGTACCGGCCATTGTAACACGTGTGTAGCCCCGGACGTAAGGGCCGTGCTGATTTGACGTCATCCCCACCTTCCTCACACCTTACGGTGGCAGTATCTCCAGAGTGCCCAGCATCACCTGATGGCAACTAAAGAAAGGGGTTGCGCTCGTTATGGCACTTAAGCCGACACCTCACGGCACGAGCTGACGACAACCATGCAGCACCTTCACAGAGGCCCCGAAGGGCATCACCATCTCTGGATCTTTCCTCTGCAATTCAAGCCCGGGTAAGGTTCCTCGCGTATCATCGAATTAAACCACATGTTCCTCCGCTTGTGCGGGCCCCCGTCAATTCCTTTGAGTTTCACCGTTGCCGGCGTACTCCCCAGGTGGGATGCTTAATGCTTTCGCTTGGCCGCTGGCCCAGGTGGGTCAACAGCGGGCATCCATCGTTTACCGTGCGGACTACCAGGGTATCTAATCCTGTTCGATACCCGCACTTTCGAGCTTCAGCGTCAGTTGTGCTCCCGTAAGCTGCCTTCGCAATCGGAGTTCTTCGTGATATCTAAGCATTTCACCGCTACACCACGAATTCCGCCTACGTTGCGCACACTCAAGTCTGCCAGTTCGCGCTGCAATTCAGATGTTGAGCATCTACATTTCACAACACGCTTAACAGACGGCCTACGCTCCCTTTAAACCCAATAAATCCGGATAACGCTCGGATCCTCCGTATTACCGCGGCTGCTGGCACGGAATTAGCCGGTCCTTATTCATACAGTACCTACAAATAACCACACGTGGCTAACTTTATTCCTGTATAAAAGCAGTTTACAACCCATAGGGCCGTCATCCTGCACGCTACTTGGCTGGTTCAGGCTTCCGCCCATTGACCAATATTCCTCACTGCTGCCTCCCGTAGGAGTTTGGACCGTGTCTCAGTTCCAATGTGGGGGACCTTCCTCTCAGAACCCCTACTGATCGTTGCCTTGGTGGGCCGTTACCCCGCCAACAAGCTAATCAGACGCATCCCCATCCACAACCGATAAATCTTTATTCCTCGTCAGATGTCATCTGAGGAAATTATAGGGTATTAGTCTTACTTTCGCAAGGTTATTCCTTAGTTGGGGGCAGGTTGGATACGCGTTACTCACCCGTGCGCCGGTCGTCGACAAGGAAAGCAAGCTTTCCTCTCGTTACCCCTCGACTTGCATGTGTTAAGCCTGTAGCTAGCGTTCATCCTGAGCCAGGATCAAACTCTCCATTGTAAAATATTATATATTCTATTTCTAGAATGTCTGTAATCTGTTCAGAACGAATCTCCTNTACTGATCGTTGCCTTGGTGGGCCGTTACCCCGCCAACAAGCTAATCAGACGCATCCCCATCCACAACCGATAAATCTTTATTCCTCGTCAGATGTCATCTGAGGAAATTATAAGGTATTAGTCTTACTTTCGCAAGGTTATTCCTTAGTTGGGGGCAGGTTGGATACGCGTTACTCACCCGTGCGCCGGTCGTCGACAAGGAAAGCAAGCTTTCCTCTCGTTACCCCTCGACTTGCATGTGTTAAGCCTGTAGCTAGCGTTCATCCTGAGCCAGGATCAAACTCTCCATTGTAAAATATTATATATTCTATTACTAGAATGTTTGTAATCTGTTCAGAACGAATCTCCTAAATTATTGTAGTCTAAAACCTGATTTTTTCGAAACCGAACTAATGTCCGGTGACGGTTTGTTTCTTTTTACCCGAGTACCGAAATATTTCTCAGCACTCGCTTCTTGTACTACTTTTCTGTCTATGTAAATCTTTTCAAAGAACTCTTTCTTTTGCTTATCAAGAACCGTTGTTCTTAAAAGCGAGTGCAAAAGTATAGGTTTTTATTCAAACCTCCAAATCTTTTTGATAAAAAGATTCATTTTTATTTCATCTTTTCCATTTTGTTGACAGAAAAGGGTTCAAGATATGAAGTTAACCTTATTATATATAGCACATCAATATGCTTGTTTCAATATTTCAAGGATTTCCTGCGGAATCATTTGCTTATATCCACCCATCAATAATGTAGAATTAGCAATCAACGGCAGCATTTCCTCTGTAGCATTGAGATCACGGAGACGTGTCACCATTCCCGATTCCTTAACAAACTGTTCCAATGCGTCTATTCCTGCCTTTGCTAGCTGATCTTTAGTCATGCCCTCTTCGTTGATATGCCATACCTCACGAGCGAAACGAGCAAACTTATCTAGTCCGAACTGAGATACATAACGATAATAAGGTATTGAGATCGCAGCTAGTCCCATACCATGAGCACAATCTGTGTAAGCTCCCAACTGATGTTCTATCATGTGAACTTCCCAATCCTGTGCCTTTCCTAGTCCAGCAAGTGGATTCATTGCCAGAGAAGAACACCACATCAAATTGCTGCGAGCCTCATAATCTTCTGGATTTACTACTGCCACACGTGTACTATCGATAATCGAACGGAGCAATCCCTCAATGATGTAACTTGAAGTACCATTATCATCACCTGCAAAATATGCTTCCATCAGATGAGACATCATATCAAAGATACCACTCAACATCTGATATTTAGATACAGAGTAAGTATATTCTGGATTAAGGATTGAAAAACGAGGATTCACGTTTGCATCAAACACACGTCCCATCTTGATTTTCAAGTCTTCATTTGTGATTACCGCACCTGAATTCATTTCAGATCCAGTACCAGCCATTGTCAAAATCGAAGCCACTGCAACTAACTTATTGTCTACTGGTTCAAAGTTAGTGAAATAACGTTGCCATGCATCGCCTTCACAATAAGTAGATACCGAAATTGCCTTTGCGCAGTCTATAACCGATCCTCCACCTACAGCAAGTATCAAGTCAACATTGTTCTCCTTGACCAATCGGCATCCTTCCATCACTTTCTCGTAAGTAGGATTAGGCATAACTCCAGACAATTCAACAACAGTCTTACCCAGACTCTTGCATATATCCAAAACCTGATCGTAAACACCTATCTTCTTTATAGCTCCCTTACCATAAGCGAGCATGATTGTTTTACCATATTTTGCTAGTTCGGTTTTAAGACCATCCATTGCCGTACGACCAAAATATATTTTGGTCGGATTCTCATATGTGAAATCTAATTTCATAATTGCTATATCCTTTCTTTTATTGTTAGTTGTTTTTACGGATGCAAAGTTAAATCATCTTCTGAATTTAACACGTATCCGAATTACAGATTAAAATACAGATTTTACAGATTCTGCATCAGTCTTTCAGATAATACACAATACTCGTAACAACACGCACCTTTTTAATAAAAGGAGTATTAGCATCACGGTCTTCAATTGATATCTGTCCTTGGTCAGCACTTTTAATCTTACCGAGATCACTTTCAGAATCCTTTGCGAATTTCTCCGCTGCCGTACGCGCATTCTTTGTTGCCTGTTCTATCATCTTTGGTTTCACGCTATTGAGTTTTGTGAAAGCATAGATCACCGTATTATTATAATCATTTGCCGTAATGGCTACACCCTGCTTCAATAGATCTGCCTGTTGGCTCATCAACCGCCTAACAAGATCCACCTTATTTGTTGACACAGTCATCACCGACGTAACATTATATCTTTCTTTATATTCATTGTTGCCATAAACATCAGCAGCCTTGTCAACAATCTGAGGAGCGTTTACACTTATTTCCTTATCCGAAATACCTTTGCTTATAAGAAAATTCTTCACTATACGATTATTTCTATTCACATCTTGGTAAATAGAACTAAGGTCATTACCAACAATCTTATAAGATACAGGCCATGTTACTTTATTGGCTTTCACTTCCATTTCCGCCAAACCCTTAACGTCTACCACTCGCGAGTTGTCAGACAAACTGTTCAATCCACTCTTGATGCAGACTCCCACAACGATGAGTCCCACCATCAGCAATGCTGCCGAAACAAATTTGTAGTTTTTCATAATCAAATATAATTAAGTCGTTCACTAAATCACAAATATAATGATTTTATAAACATGCCGCATCATAAAGCAACGAAGTTTATGAAATATTTTATATTTATTATGTATAGCGACGTAACTTGCATTTTTTCCACAACACACTTAATTACCTTACAAATGAGGATTGCATACTTTGAGATTAGTTGCTAACTTTGCACACTGATAAAAACAGGATGTCAACAACTCAAAATGGCAGCATTATTCTTAATGATGTAAACATGAGATAATGTCAACGACCTCCCAAAACTTGCAATAAGAGTACTTCCTGAATCAACGTAATAAACAAAACAGATAAATAGTATGCTTACAGAAATTTTAATGACTTCACTGATGTTGGTTAATACACATTTTAAATCAGACAGTGTCATAAACATTAAAGAAGTCACCGTTACAGAGTTCAAGGCAAACAGGAGAAGTCTTGCACCATTGTCTGCAAACAAGATGAACGCAAGAGACTTAGACTTGCAGAATGTCACAAGTATGAAAGAACTCTCTACACTTATACCAAATTTCTATATGCCCGACTATGGTTCAAGAGCCAACAGTCCTATATTTATACGTGGAATAGGTTCAAAAGCAAAGACATCGGCTGTCGGATTTTACATTGACGGAATTTCACATTATGACATTTCTGCTTTAGATGTTGACATGGCTGACATTGCAAGCATTGAAGTACTAAGGGGCCCACAGGGAACATTATACGGACGTAATGCTATGGGAGGTATTATTGATATTCACACATTCTCACCGCTTGAATATCAAAACACCAAAATAAAACTAGGATATGGAAACAAAAACGATATTACCGCACAGGCATCAAGCTATTTAAAACTAGCTGATAATCTGGGCTTTTCTATTTCCGGTAATTATCATAGCAACGATGGTTTCTTCACCAATGTTGCAACAGGCAAAAAGGCTGACAAGATAAAAGAATATTCTGGGAGAACTGCTTTTGAATGGAAACCTACTGAATTCTGGAAATTCCGATTTAGTTCATGGATTGATTACAGCAACCAGAACGGTTATCCGTATGCTCTATATAACAAACAAGACAACACTATCGGAGACATTTCTTACAACAGAACAAGCGGATTCAAAAGACTTATATCAAACAATGGACTATCAGCCGTCTACAATGGAAGCAACATCAGCTTCAGCAGTCAGACATCATATCAGTTTATGAATGGAAGCATGAATATTGATCAGGACTTCACTACTGCTGACAAATACTTTGTTGTGAATGATTACCACATGAACACGCTCACACAGGAATTCACACTTAAATCAAATAATGACAAGAGATACCAATGGATTCTCGGAGCTTTCGGACTCATTCAGAAGAAAGACAATGTTCTGACAACAGATTATATTGCTCAGAAATTTAGCATGCCTACCTATTACAATGATCCTATATCATCTTTCGCTCTCTATCATCAATCATCTTATAATATATGGAAAGGCCTTTCTGCCACTGTTGGATTAAGATTTGACTATGAGCATGCAAAGAAAGATTATAAAAGATATACTATCGCAACAGGTTCTACTTCTGCTAACAATTCTCCATATACATTCAACAACAATCTTAACTTCAACCAATTCTCACCAAAGTTCAGTCTGCAATACCTCACTACCCTGCATAATAATTACTATGTCACCGTAAGTCGTGGTTATAAAGTGGGCGGTTTCAACGAGACTATTACTTCCGACGACAACAAGACATACCAACCTGAATATAGCTGGAACTATGAAGTAGGCAGCAAACTGCGTTTCCTTGACGGAAAAATCACCAGCGACATTTCTTTATTTTATATCGACTGGAGACACCAACAGATTACGCATACTATTCCTGGAGTAGGCAACATCCTTACAAATGCGGGACATAGCAACAGCAAGGGTGTTGAACTCTCTGTTTCTGCCCATCCTATATACAATTGGAATGTAGGATTAAGCTATGGATATACCTATGCAGAATTTCTTGACTACAAGCAAAGTGATAATATAAACTATAATCACAATATGATTCCAATGGTTCCAAGAAATACATTTGGCATGAACTCTGATTACACCTTATATCCAAAGTGCAACATTGTTGATAGAATCACATTCAGTGCCGGTCTCAACGGAACAGGCAAGATATATTGGGATGAAAGCAACAGCCTAAGCCAGAAGTTCTATCTGCTGCTTAATGCGAAAGTTATCGTCACTAGTGGTAAGTTCAACTGGGAAATATGGGGCAAGAATATCACCAACACTGATTATCAAGCCTATTGCTTTACTTTGAGTAACGCATATTATGTGCAAAAAGGCAGACCAGTAAGCTATGGAACTTCAATAACATTTAATTTCTGACAACGTTCAAAACATGTTCTGCGGTAATCAGCACTTACCGCAACAACATGTTTTCTGCAATTATAGTATAAAGACGATGAACAAGGAAATAATTAATAAATACAATATTCAAGCACCGAGATACACCAGTTATCCCCCAGCCAACTATTTCAAAGAAATCAATGAACCTGATTTCATAAAGACAATCCAAGATTCCAACGATGCTAAGAGAAACAACGTTTCTTTTTATCTCCATTTCCCCTACTGCAAACGCTTGTGTCATTACTGCGGATGCAATTCTTTCAAATGGAATAATCAGGAGTCTACCGATAAATATGTAGATGCACTTCATAAAGAAATAGACCTTGTAGCAAAGCATCTCGATAAAAACAGACGCATCTCTCAGATACACTATGGAGGTGGAAGTCCATCACAGCTTAGCGCTAGCACACTGAAGGAACTCAACCAACATCTATTGTCGTTAATGCCTACTATCGACAAGCCCGAAATAGCCATCGAGTGCCATCCTGGATTTCTCAATCGTGAGGGATGGGAAGCCATTGCCGATAGCGGGTTCAATAGAGTGAGCATCGGAATACAAGATACAGATACCAGCGTATTGGAAGCTGTAAACAGACAACCTTCAATATTGCCGATAAAAGAAATCTTTGAGATACTTAAATCAAAAGGAATCATCATCAATCTTGATTTCTTATATGGCCTACCCCATCAGACCCCAGAGGAGTTTGAGCGTGCGATATCTGAAGCGGTGAACCTTCGTCCAGACAGAATCGTAACATTCAGTTACGGACATGTGCCATGGGTTTTCAAGCGCCAGCAGATATTAGAAAAGATCGGTTTGCCAGATAGTGAAAGCAAAGAAGAAATGGCTGCAAGGGCTGCAAAGGCAATCGCCGAAGGTGGATACCGCCGTATCGGTATGGATCATTTTGTATTACCTGATGACGAACTCAGCAAGGCTTTGGATACCCACCAGCTGCATCGCAACTTCCAAGGCTATTGCACCCTTCGCACCACCGGACAGGTTTATGCCTTTGGTGCAACAGGAATTAGTCAACTAGATGATGCCTATTGCCAAAACACAAAAGATATCAGCGAATACATCGAGACTATCAACAGCGGACATTTGCCTGTTGCCCACGGATATAAACTGAATGAGAAAGAGAAGGTGATGCGTGAAATCGCTGAATCATTGATGTGCAACTACCATTTAGATTGGGACGTATTGGCAAAAGAATTAAATATGTCTGTTAACGAGATAAAAGCCTGCACCAACTACGATGAAGATAAACTGAAAGAGATGGCTGCCGATGGACTTATCAATATGTCTGGCAACATCATTGCTATGGCTGAAATGGGATCGCCGTTTGTCAGAAATGTAGTTGCAGCCTTAGATCCCCTGATGGTGAATACCGATAGAAAATTTTCTAAACCAATATAATAAGATGGACAATACTCACGATATAGTCATAATTGGAGCGGGACTTACAGGACTCACTACAGCTTTCGCGTTGCATCAGAAAAACCGCAATGTCACAATCCTTGAAAGCGACAATAAAATTGGTGGACAGATACAGTCACATCATGTCAATGGATTCATCTTTGAAGGTGGTCCTAACACTGGTGTCATCAAATATCCTGAAGTGATGGACCTGTTCCATTCCTTAAACGACACATGCGAACTTGAAATCGCTAAAGAATCTGCAAAGAACAGACTCATCTGGAAAGGTAACAAATTTCAGGAATTACCCTCCGGACCTATCAGCGCCATCACGACTCCCCTATTCACAACCTACGACAAACTGCGTATTCTTACAGAACCATTCAGAGCCAAAGGTAACAATCCCGATGAAAGCATCGCAGAATTGACGAAGAGAAGACTTGGAAGTTCATATCTCAACTACGCCGTAGATCCTTTTCTTGCAGGAGTTTACGCAGCCAATCCTATGATGCTGCCTACAAAGTATGCATTGCCCAAACTATATGAGTTGGAACAAAACTATGGCAGTTTCATCCTTGGAGCGATTAAAAAAGCGCGTGAACCAAAGACAGACAGAGATAAAACAGCCACGAAAGAAGTATTTTCCACTCGTGGCGGACTATCAAATCTTACAAAGGCTATGGCTGATAAAATTGGTTCAGATAACATCATATTAAATACAAAGTCAATCAGTATAACCCCATCAGTCGATGGTTTTGTGATAGACTATACCGTCAATGGTCAGCAGCACAACATAAAGTGCAACAAGGTTGTCACCACATGTGGAGCTTACGCCCTACCAACCATGTTACCATTTGTAAATAGAGGTATCATGGCAACGATCGCTAATCTGAAGTATGCACCCGTAATTCAGGTAGGCGTAGGAATCGCCGACACCAAAGAAGTTTGTCACAATGCATTTGGCGGTCTTGTTCCATCCAAAGAAAAGCGTGATGTATTAGGTATCTTGTTTCCTTCCGACTGTTTTGCGCAACGTGCCCCCGAAGGAGGAGCTGCTTACGCATTCTTTATTGGTGGCATGCGACATCCAGAGATGATAGATCTCAGCGACGAAGAGATTAAGCAGCTAGTAATAAATGATTTACACAGCATGATGAAATATCCCGCAACGATACAGCCAGATGAAATCAATATATACCGTCATGATAAAGCCATTCCACAATATGAAAGTAGCACAGGCAACAGATTAAAAAGCATTGCCTTGTTGCAGCAGACATATCCTGGACTCGTCATCGCTGGTAATCTTAAAGACGGCATCGGAATGGGCGACCGCATCAAGCAAGCCTACGATATTGCAGCAAGCATGTAAAAAAACACATAGATATCCCGCAGAGTTCCCCTGATTAAATGTAACAGCGTAAACCTACGAGAATATATATATTTCCCATTAAGTGATAATTTTTAGCATAAAAGAAACGAGTGCTCCTTTCTACGATATTCCGTTGGTTTAATACCTACTATTCTCTTGACAATATGACTAATCTGTGAAAGATACTTAGGAGTTATGCAAAGCTGTGAAGCATAAAATACGACATCTCTTTTTGTCATGCTATGCTTTTGTACTAGATCAAGAAAGTTTATAAACATGCAGACAGAATTATCATTCTGTCTGCATGTTCTGTATGGATACGGAATATGCATCCCATATATCAAAAAAATATTTAAATACTCTACCTATCGCGTCATCATTGCCACAGACAACCACGATGCAATAAGATGATTTTTGTGTGTAAGAGTGTTGAAATCGGTAAAAGTATGGATTGGGGCAGGTGTAAAAATACTCCCAGGCATACATATTGGCGATAATACCGTTGTTGGCGCTGGTGCTGTTGTTACTAAAGATGTAAAGGCGAACACTGTTGTAGCAGGAGTTCGGGCTAAATTCATAAAGAATCTGTAATAATGGTTAATCTATACGTAATATATATATGGGTATTAAGTAAATTCTGTTGTAATTTTGCCCCATGATATAATATAGTTGATTCCACGCAGATATCAAATATTTAAAATATAGCATTTATGAAGAAGTTTACAGTAATCATCACCGTGTGCGCAGGGCTTCTGTTTTCGTGCATTGGACATGCGCAAAATCAAAAAACAAAAATAGAAAATAATATGGGGAAAAAAGAAAAAACGCTTGTTGTTTTTTTCTCTCATGCTGGAGAAAATTATAGTGTTGGAAACATTATAGTAGGAAATACCAAAAGAGTAGCAGATGCTATTTGTGAATTTACAGGTGCTGCCAAACTTGAAATTGTAGGTACCAAAGATTATAATATGCCTTATGATGATCTTGTCAACCTTGCTACTAAAGAAGCAAAGAATAATGAATTCCCAACTTATAAAGCAAATATTGATGATATCTCGCAGTATGACACCATATATATAGGTGGACCTGTATGGTGGGGAACGTATCCAAGAGTTATGTTTACATTCTTCCGTGATAATGATTTGAATGGCAAGACGCTTATACCGTTTACCACGCATGAAGGGAGTGGATTAGGTAATGTTGAAGATGACTTGAAGCATCTTTACCCTAAAGCAAATGTCCTTGACGGTTTCTGCATCTATGGACATGAATGTCAAAAGGCTGATATAAAGGAGAAGGTGGCTAAACTAATAAAAAAATATTAAGATATCCTATAATGAGAGCATAAACTCTTATTAAACTAATGCTTATAATTAAAAGATTATGAATGTATTTGAAGCTATACAATCAGGCACACAATATGATATTAGACAAGAGGAATACCAGACGGAAGTACATGGCGAAATAGAAAGATGCGACCATCTCTGTTGGCAAATACGCATGACTGATCCAAAAGATAAGAAAAGACTTGTTGAGCTTGAAAAGGAGCTTTTTAATAATTCGCAAGGTGAAGGAACATTTATCACGCCACCGATGTTCATTGATTGCGCTTCGCAAGTTCATCTTGGAAGCAACGTCTATATTAATCACAATATTACAATGATGTCACTTGGAGGTATAACTATTGATGAAGGAGTTATGATAGGACCAGGGACAGCATTATTGACCGTTAATCACAAGCCAAAGAATATAAGAATAATTATGGCTCAACCGATTCATATAAAAAGAAACGCATGGATTGGTGGATTTGTAAGGATACTACCAGGTGTAACTATTGGTGAAAACGCCATTGTTGGGACAGGCTCAGTTGTTACTAAGGATGTGCCAGACAATGCTGTTGTAGTTGGAGTTCCTGCAAAAATAGTAAAAACGATTTAATTTATATTTTTATGATGACAAAAGTTACAATATTATTAGGTGCAGGTTCAATTGGACAAGCAATAGCCCGCAGAATAAGTACAGGAAAGCATTTGGTAATTGCTGACTATAAAGAAGAAAATGCCAAACTTGCCGCAAAAATATTAGAAGATGCTGGTTTTGAATGTAGTACCGTTCAAACAGATCTTAGTTCACGTAAATCAATTCAGAACATGATAGCTCATGCTCGTAAATTCGGTGAGATTATCAATCTTATCAATGCCGCAGGAGTTTCTCCATCACAGGCTTCCGTGGATGTCATTCTAAAGACTGACCTCTATGGTACAGCGGTACTTATGGAAGAAGTAGGCAAAGTAATATCAGAAGGAGGTTCTGGCATTATCATCTCGTCACAGAGTGGTCATCGTCTTGGTGCTTTATCGCAGGAACAGAGTGATGCACTGGCAATGACCCCTACAGAAGATTTATTGTCGTTGCCTTTTCTTAAAGATATAACAGATACTCTCAAGGCTTATCAATACTCAAAACGTGCTAACGTGCTTCGTGTGATGTACGAGGCTACTCGCTGGGGCAAGCGTGCTGCAACTATTAATAGCATTTCGCCTGGTATAATCATCACGCCTTTGGCTAATGATGAACTGCATGGACCTCGTAAGGAAGGCTATCTTGAGATGATTAAGACTTCGCCGGCAGGTCGTGCTGGAACTCCTGATGAAGTTGGCGACTTGGCAGAATTTCTTATGTCATCAAGAGGTCGTTTTATTTCAGGCGCTGATATTCTTATTGACGGAGGTACAACTGCGAGTTATTGGTATGGTGATTTACAATATCTTAAGACTACACATTAAAAAATAGAAAATTATGAAAACAATGAAATTATCTAACGGCATAGAAATCCCTATGTTGGGGTATGGTGTTTATCAAGTGACACCCGAAGAGTGTGAACGTTGTGTGAGTGATGCAATCAATGCTGGGTATCGCCACATAGATACAGCTCAGGCATACAATAATGAAGAAGGAGTGGGCAACGCTATAAAGAAAAGTGGTATTGACAGAAAGGATTTTTTTATCACAACTAAAGTATGGGTGACTAATTATGGTGAAGGCAAGACGGCACTCTCTATAGACGAAAGTTTGCGCAAATTAGGAACTGACTATATTGACCTACTTTTGATGCATCAACCTTTCGGTGATTATTATGGAGCATGGCGTGATATGGAAAAAGCCTATAAAGCAGGCAAGGTTCGTTCCATAGGAATCAGTAATTTCTATCCCGACCGTTTTATAGACCTTTATCATTTTAGTAATGTTAAACCAATGGTTAATCAGATAGAAACTCATCCTTTTTTCCAACGCAATTACGACCATAAGTACATGGAAAAATATAATATTGCACATGAATCATGGGGACCATTTGCTGAAGGACGCAATAATTTATTCAGCAATCCGACATTGAAGGAAATAGGTGAAAAGTATGGAAAGACTGTAGGACAGGTTGTTTTAAGATTCCTTATCCAAAGTGATGTCATTGTATTCCCAAAGAGTGTGCATGTTGAACGAATCAAGGAGAATATCAATGTGTTTGATTTTAATCTCACCGAAGAAGATATGTCTGTTATTCGTGGACTGGATACAAACACTAGTTCCTTCTTTGATCATCGCACGGCAGAGTCTGCAGAGATGTTCATGAAATGGTTTTAAGTCCTAGGTCTCTCGCAGAGTGTCTTTTTCGTAGTAGCTTCACGCAGATTATTATATTAACGTGAACGGCATATTCTCCCGCAGTTCTCGCAGAGGTCGCAGATAAAATGCAATAGCATAAACTACAGATTTCACACAATGTCGCAACTGTCTTTGTCAGCGAGATCTATGGCATCTGCTTTAGCAGATCCATTTACCAAACTGTCTTTTATCTGCGTGAATCTGCGTAATCTGCGAGAGAATAGGCCGTTCACACATGCAAAGAAAAAACATATCAGTGGGAAACTACAGGAGGATAAACACTTGCAGCCCATGAACATTTATATCATCCCCATTGACAGATTTAATTTAGCGCATACTTAACTCGGTCAACAAGTATTCTTCAAATATTGCTTGAAGCTACTATTATTTTTTCAATAAATAGAAACATGATGTGGAACAGAAATTCCTTAAATGAGGAATCTGCGATATGGGTAGACAAAGTTTCATGGGATTTAATCCGAATTTTTGTTGATAATGAGGATTAATAAGCCAAAGTTTACGATTCAAGATAGATAAATCGACGGTTTTTATTACTGTTTCAAATCTCTCGATAGGACATCTGCACTTCTTGATATACAGAAGTTCCTTAATCGTAGCTTCTTCTTCTCCTGCAAACTTTTTTAATATAAAACGATACCACGAATAAGGCAGCAAATGAAAGAAAGGTATTTTCGACCAAAGTCTATTGCGACAAATTTGCTGATGTCCACCAAAAGGCATCTGCCATGCAGGAAAAGCTACAAAAAGAATTCCATCTGCTCTCATAAATTTATGAGTGTGAGCAATAAAGGCATACTTGTCGGGAACATGCTCAATGACATCGTGCAAAATAATAATGTCAAACTTTTCCTTATCTTCTCTTGGAATAGGAATTTTTAGAAAGTCGTCACACTCAAAATCACCTTCTAAACCTTCTGCCGCAAAGAAATGTATTGCTAGCTCTATCCTTATTTCAGCCATATCAATTCCGATGACATGACAGCCAGCTTTTGCAAAAGGCTTTAGGTTACCGCCCTCGCCACATCCTATTTCTAATACTCGACTGTCTTTAGTGATGTGATGGTACTTTTCGATATATGAAAAGTAATAATGCGCCGATGTTATGGCTGAATCTTCAAAATATCTTTTTCTGTCTAAGTGTCTTGCTTGCATTTATGTATCTTTTAAATGGTTAAACAAACTGAGACTGCCCAATGAGTCTATCAAATAATAGATACAATTATAAGCAAATGACTGCTTCCTTTTTGAAATAAAGTTATTTTCTAAGACTTAATTCCATAAAAAACGGTGTGCAGAGCTCTGCACACCGTCTAATTCTTTTCATTCCTATATCTTAGCGAATCATAGTTAGCGTTACAGACTTGTTTATTTCCAAATTTACAGTTCCCTCATATATTTTGTTTGATGAGTTTGTCTGCTTTGCCGAAGTCGTATGATATACCATTATTTGATAATTCCCTGGAACTAAATCTTTCATTTTAAAGTTCACATCATACTGGCAAATGCAGTCTGTCAACATGTCCTGTTCTGGGTAAAGAATTAGTATAATCGTATTATCATGACTACTGGCATCCACACGATATTGCCCAATCTGGCAATTATCCAGTACATCAAGAAATTGTGCGCTAATTGTATAATCATTTCCCATGAGCATAGTCAATGTCGGCTTTTTACTATAAATGTCATTATAGTATTCTGTGCGAGTATCCGCTTTCGATAAAGACGTTTTGCAGTCAGAAGTAATAACGTCTGATACCTTCACATTTCCAATCAATGTGTTTTCTGAAGAACATGCTGTCATGACTCCGAGAATGCTAAGTGCCAACAAAATTTTTGTTACCTTTAAGTGTTTCATAAGTTATATATTATTTGATGATTACCATGTTAACCTTAATCCAAATGGTATACTGAATGTGAACGGGTGCTCAGTTCTATATGTTTGAATACCGCTGCCATTACCGAAATAGTAGAACAGATTCGGTTCCAGATAGAAGCTGAAAGGCTTGAAAATGCGATATTGCATGCCCACACCTACATTCACTGACCACTGGTAATTTGGACGAATATCCCCTTTCATCGTGAAAGAAGAATCCGAAGTGATGATAAAGTCTTTCGTGAGAGAACTGTGTATCGGCATTTCGAAGGTAACACCTCCCGTAGCGTAAGCATTAAATCGTCCCTTATTCCATACGCTGTAAGTCATCCTCAAAGGTATCCCTATGTAATCTATCTTCTGTGTCTTCTTCAGATCTGCATCACTAAATGGACTCTCAAATTCAGACTTCAGCCTTGTGTAGGTAAGCCCAGTACCAAAGGTCCATCGTGCATTCAACTGCTTATTAATTGACAGACCGTAAGTCTGAGGACGATAGTGATGAACTTTCTCACCTATATTTGGGTCATCAGATGTTATTTTATTGATTGCCATTTGCCGCAGTTTTGCGTTTTCCGTTGAATCCATCATCGTGCGGTTTCTGTCAAGATAATCAATATATTCGTTCAAAGAATAAATTTTGGCAGCTGCACCGCCATTAGCATAGTCAATAACCGACAAATAATTCAAACTCGATGTGGTATTGCCTGAAGGATTTGAAGAGTAACCGAAGTTGAATGTCCACGGATATTTCTTCTTATGGCTGAGTTTGATAGCTGAACCTTCATTCAATGCCACCATTTTGTTGTCATGAATCTGTAGAAGACGGTGCAAAGAATCATCCTCTATGCCGATACCCTTTGCCAGATATTTCTGTAAGGAATCTGCATTGAATGGTGCGGTGCGGTGTTCTGCTTCCACACTGTCTGTTTTTATTTGTGGATAGAGTCTCACTGTATGAACAGTTGTTTCTGCCCAAATATTACCACCATTATTGTTGGTTCTTGATGAGGTCGAGTATTTTGGTTGTTTTATCTTCAGCGCATTTTCATTTTTTTGAACAATCTTGGACTTATCTTTATGAGAGTTCTCTGCCATTGGCTTGTAATCTGAATTTCCAACAGACTTCTCTCTCGTTACGAAATAGATATATATTGGGATCAGAATTGGTAACAAGAGTAGCATCCAATAGTTAATCAATATTGTACGTAGCATTTTCTTTGCCCTGAACAGCTGTGATGATGAACTGTGTGGGTTGATACCAAGCATTTCTCCAATTTCCTTATGAGACAGACCGTCCAATACCGAAAGTTTGAATACTTCCCGATTTCCCTCTGGTAAGGACTCTATTGCCGACAACAATAGTTCCAATTCAATGTTTTTTTGTTCTTCACATCCTTTATCTGGAATATCAATCCCCAGATACGATAACGGTATTTCGTCTTTTTCTACACTTTGTAGATATTTCAATGAAAGATTCCTCATGATGGTAATCATCCATCCTTCGAGTTTAGAGTTGTCTTTCAGTGTTTTTATAGAGGTAAAGATAATAATAAAAGCATCGTGCAAAATATCTTCTGCCGTACTTTCATCAGTCACATAGTGCAAGCAAATTTTCTTCAATCTGCCAGAGTATGCCTTATATAAATTTCCGAGAGCCTTTCGTTCCCCCTGTTTACATGCGTCTATATTAACATTTATATTCATAAATACATTTATCCTTTATATTAAAGGAGTAGATTATATCAAAAGACTGCATGAATTTTGAAACTTTTTTTTGAGAACTTGTAAAATAGAGAAATAATCTCTATTGTTGAATTGCTTTTTAGTGGTAGATGCATCATCCTTGCTCAAAGGTCATACTATACTTGTTAGCAGAATTCTATGAATTGAACTACACGACAATTTACCTTTGTGGAGATTAATAATATGATATCTCCAGGAAATCTATAATATTGATGTTGGATGATAATTATTAAAGTTTATTCCAATTGGCAATCTACTTCCTTTTGTTATCATGTCATTCATACTTTTAGTGGCTTCTTCTTCGGTCATAATTTCATTTTTTACAGCATAATATAAAAAGTCTACCGTGCCTAGATAAGTTATATCATTTTCTTTACAATAGTCACTAACATCCTTAAAATTACTACTGCCTACTACATCATCTGTAAACTTACAATAAGCCATACAGGCACTTTCTCCATTTCCAAATGTTTTCACAAGCTTAGCATATTCTTTTATCATATCAAGATCAGCTGGGAATGGGACGATAGCTATCTTTTTCAGAAGGTGAACGTTATTATCCAGTTCCCTTTTCGTGTCTCTCAGTATTTCATTATATACTTTATCTAGAACAATAAAATCATAGTCTTTCAAAATATCTGTAAGCCGAGAGAGGATACTTGCTCTAGAGAAGTTTATGATAACATCAGCATCCAGCACTATCTTCCTCTTTGTCATGTCTTATTTTGTTTATTAGTTCTTCATAGTGGCCCTCTGATATGATTTCAGATTCAAACAGCAATCTCGCTTTCTCCCCATAATCACCTATTATAAGATAGTCGTTGCCACATTCATAAAGTGTGGTGTCGTAACCATAGTCTTTTGCGGTTTGTTTTGGAGCAAGTTCAAGCAGTTTGTCTAAATTGTCTTGAGAAATTACATTGATGTTTTTGAGTCTGTAGAGCATTGCAGAGCGAGATACACGGAAATACTGCTCCAGACGCAATACTACAGATATTGGTAATTCTTTGCTTTTTAAATATTTATCAGGAATCATTTCTATAACACCATCCTCTGGCATCAACAAAGCAGCAGCAAAAGCATCAGCCGCTTTCTCTGTAGCCGAACGTCCGTCTTTCGTGCAGAGATGAGGAGTAGGATTGTCATCGTAGAATAGATGGAAAAGTTCGTGGGCAATAGTGAAATGCTGTCTGCCCTTACGTGTGTTGCTGTTTACAAGAATGAACTTATCGCCTTGTTGCGACGACAACGACAAGCCGTATGCGGTTTCAGACATTGGAAGATAAACCGTTAGTATGTTCAGTTTCCTCAAAACTGTTTTCACATCTATAGCCTCCGAAGAATTTAGTCCTATTTCTTTTATACGGAAAAACTTCGCATTCTGTTCTGCTTGCTTTTTACTTAATACCATGGCTAGCAAAGAGATTATTCATCTTTAAATAATTTTTCACAATACCCTTAAAATGGGCAATTTGTTCCATGTCCTCAGGTAACAAATTGTCTACTCTGAAGGCACAGGCAAGTGCACTTTCAATAGCCTTTGCATCTTCTTCAAAAAGAACATCGAGGTCGCATCCAAAAAGCTCTGCCGCTTTTTCCATTTGCTCCAAAGGCATTTCACGCTCTCCCAACTCATACATAGAATAGGTTGAGCGACTAACGCCTAGATACCTTGCAACATTCTCTTGTGTAAATTTATTGGCTTCTCTTAGTGATTTTAGATTATTTCCTATTGTTTCTTTCATTTGGTTTATTGCTCTTTAATCTGTGGCAAAATTACAAACAAATTATTATATATGCAAATTTTGCCACAGATTTAACTATCTTAAAGTCCGTCAGATCATGTACTTTTTGAAGGTATAGGAATATTTTGAAGAGATATAACAACTTTCTTTCTCGCTTGCTTGACACACCCTTGATACTAACGCCTTTAGCATCTAGGCGTGTATACATACAGTGAATAAATCTCTGCGGGAAACTACAGAAATCTGTGGGAGAATAAACACTAGCAGCCCATGAACATTTTATATCATAATTTAATATAGAATGTATTCTTTAGGTATATTTTGTAGTTGTTCTTCAGCTAATCTTTCTTTTTTGCTAACTATAATCTTCATATACCACGGTTCGGCGAGATCAAAGAATCCAGTTTCTTCTTGAGAGTTCGTTTGATTGAAAATTATTTCAGATTCAAAAGAATCAAACTTCCTTCCTGCATATTTCCCCTTTTCTGATTCTGCAAGGATATAAGCTTTATATCTACACAAAGAAGGATAATAGACTCCATTAATATCAGAATAAGTAATCTTTTGATTTACGATCCATTTCGAATACTTCCAACCTGTAAGAATATTAAAGGTTGTTCTCGTAAAACCATTCGTATTGTTGTCTATATTATAACCAATACCAGTATCTCGTATAACAGAAAGAATGATGCATTTAGCGGTATCTACATTAATATACCCCTTATCCTCTTTATCGTATTTTATAGACTTGAAATAAAGTTGAACCACATCTTTGTCTGCAGCATTAAAAGCATCATTAACTTGGAATTTATGGTGCTTAATAAATTTCATATCCAATTCATCAACGAAGTCATGATAAACCATTCGCTTCATGTTTGTGAAATCACAACCTGCGGTACTATCTTTAAAATGAATATACCCTTTCGATGGTTTTATTTCGAATCGCGTTTTTGTTGATGATGAAGGTATTCTGATTATGCCAGAATTTTCAAACCAATAGCCACTATTGTCACTAGCATTTCGTGTGTTATAACTATAGTGAAAATTTTCTGTTACAGTTCGGTATTTCTCTTTTTTATGCTCAACAAACCGTTTTAAGAAAGGACGAATCCAACACGGTTCCGTATTACTGACAACAACTTCTGACAAAAGATTCTCTTTCGGAATAAGAAATACTGTGTCTGGTGTATTAGTGAATGTTTGTTGTGTGTAACCTACATGACTAATACAAAGTTTTTGAAATGAAAAGTCAATCGTTGCAATCCCCTTTTCATCAGTCACAGTACCTCTATATTCCCCTTTTTCCGCTTTATAAACATTCGTATATGGTATAGGCGCTTTAGTGGTTGCATCACAAACAACAATTCGTGATTGCCCCATAGCGCTTTGCCCATAAACGAGAATGACACAAGCAGTAATAAGAGTCTTTCTTATTCTCATAGTCCTTTAATTTCTAGCTTTACAAAATTCATTTATATCTAGATGAGACTATTTTCTAAGTCATTCATACTTTGTTTGCCGGAGCACCGATATATCTGTTGTCAGCAGACAGCGTCTCATTTTTCATCAATACAGACAGTGGGTCAAGGATGGCATTCTTTTCCATCTTTGAATCATAAAGCACAACTGACATACCACCAACAGAACAGTTTTCTTCCATCGTTACATACGACATCTTCATCACACGATCCTCAAAGAGGTGAGTCTGCATGGTACAGTTGTCGTTAAGGGCAACGTAGTCATCCACATGTATCAGGTCAAACTCTGTAATCTGGGTTGTAAACAGACAGGTTCGTTTACCAATCTTACAGCCAAGTAGTCGAAGTGGATACTTTATAAATGGTGTTCCTGTAAGGATGTTCAAGCAAAACAGTACCAAGAAATTCTCATACAGACCGGTGACAAGTTCGCTACGCCATACAAATCCGCTCCATAAAGGCTTGTTTTGTGGTACGTATTTTCCCACGATGATCCATTTCAGCAGTGCTGTAATAAATATACCGATGATCGATACACCGATGTAGAGTAATGGGAACCATAATATTAGTTCACTAAAATCTCTCTCAATCTGCATGTAAGAAGTTATATCGGTGATGATACCCGCCATGAAGATGAAAAATGTTGATGGCAGGATAACACGGAAAAACTCAATGAAATAACGGTAGCAGAACAGTTTCTTTGAAGGTTTGTAAGTGCGTTCTGATGAGAAATCATGATTCACATCCCTTCGTGGCAGGAATACTGCAGGTGATCCAAACCAGTTTGTGCCATCTTTTGCAGGCAGATTTTCTTCCTTCATCTTTGAAAGTACACCCACAAGCACATCGTCTCCTAGCTTTGTTCCCGGACTCATTACGGCACTATTGCCTACGAATGTACGGTTTCCAATATATGTTTTGGCGATCTCGATATAGCCGTTGCGAACATACGAAGCTCCCACAGAAACAGAATCGGCAAGGAAACATTCATCTCCCGTAACAAGTAAGTCTGGAGAAATAAACTCTACGGTAGATATTTCCACACGTTTTCCCATCTTCACACCCAGCATCTTGAACCANTTTTGCANGTAGAGCGTTGTGTAAAGCGTNCCTATTACCTGCAANCTCAACTTCATCAACTGGTCAAAGAACCATTTCTTATAGTAGAAAAGNCTGTTCACCTTGTAGCGTCCTTCCTTGATATTGCCCAGAAGCAACCATTTGAATATTGCNATAATCACNGTCAGAAGCACCACNAATGATANNCCGACNAGTNGTGTTATCCATGCAAAATTCCAGATATGGGAAACATAATTGATGTGAGCCACTGCCAACATNCCNGGNNAGAANGCCACCATCGTGATAAGTGGAATGATGAAAACAGATGCCAATGAAAGCAACGTAAATTTCACAGACCATAGTTTGACAGTCTCTTTCTTTTCGTTGTCCCCTATTTTGCGTGGAGGTGAGCCACCCCAGTTCTCGTTAGCAGGTATTGTTGTACCTTCAGGAATCAGTGTCAAGTCTTCTATCGAACTGTTTTTGCCCATTTTAGAATTCTGTGCCAGACAGCATCGAGTTCCTACAAAAGCATTGTCTTCCAGTTCTATCGTTCCTATCTTTAGCCAACCATCCTCGATGGTATATCCTCTCAGGTGTGTATCCGTACAAATACTTACATTATCGCCTATCTTTACCAAGTCGAATGCGTCAATGGCTGATGTATTGATATAAGTATTGCTTCCTACTTTTGCACCCATAAACCGCATAAACCAGTTCATGATGGATGTTCCAGTAAAATATATCACAGGACAGATGGCTGTAACCTTACCTACAATCCAGAAGCGGAAGTAGTAACTGCCCCATAGTTTGTATTTGCCTGGGCGTATTCGTCCAATAACAATCCATTTGAATAGAATAGAGAATACCGTGAGACTTGGCAGAATCAGGAAGTATGACGACAGACTGATATAGATAGAGTTCACCATTCCATAATCGGCTGAATAGAAATAAGAATAGACAAAGAAAGGTCCTAGCCATTCCAATCCGAACAATAAGGTTAGAAATACGAGTGATATGCCCTGACATAAAGAGCAAAGATAATATTGCAATGTTGGCACTTTGTATATATCCCTCTCCTCTTTCTTCTCGTCTGCTGCGGGACGTTTGCCCTCCAGTTCCTTTGCAAGATCTGAAAGCACCGGAAATTTGTATACATCCACCACAGACATATTCTCAAACATCTTCTGTTCTCTCATCTCCGACACGACAATAGCAGCGAGCAGCGAGTGTCCTCCCAGATCATTAAAGAAGTGATCGTCCATTGAAATGTCGTCACGACCAATGTTCTTGGCAATAACTTTAACCATAGCCTTCTCCAGTGGTGTTGAAGGTTGAATGATATCTCTGTCTTTCGAGAAGCTCAGTGGGGTTTTAGGAGCCGGCAATCTCTTGCGGTCTATCTTCTGGCTCGATGTCATTGGCAGTTCGCTTATCTCATCGAGCGTTGAGGGAATCATGTAATAAGGCAGTAACAATCTCAACTGCTTGGCTACGACGGCACGGTCTACCGTCTTTCCCGCACGTAACACAACGAAAGCCGCTAACTGTTGAGTTGCATTATCCAGTGTTACCGCTGCCGCCTGTATAGCATCATTCTGCATCAGCAGTCCTTCTATCTCGGCGAGTTCCACACGAAATCCACGTACTTTCACCTGAGCATCGGCACGTCCGATAAACACAAATTCGTGATCCTTATTATATTTAGCCAAATCGCCAGTGCGATAATATCGTTTCGTCTTACCACAGTAACGTTCGGTAGTGATAAATTTCTTTGCCGTGAGGTCGTCACGGTTTAAATAGCCACGAGCTATACAGTCACCACCAATAAGAATCTCACCTTCCTTGTCAGTCTCGTCAATCACGTTCATCTCCTCATCCACCAAGAGAACGTCATATCCATCCAAGGCTTTACCGATGGTAACCTCCTGACAAGGTTCAAGAATAGAATAAGTGGCAATCACTGTTGCTTCTGTAGGACCGTAAGTGTTGTACACCATACGGCCCTTTTTACACCAACGGTTGGCGATATCACGGGAGCAAACCTCACCGCCGAATATCAGTATTCTAAGATCTGGAATGTCGTCTTTTACCATCGACAACAATGTTGGTGCACATGATAGGAATGTGATGCTCAGACTTTGCAGTATAGAAGAAAACCTGTCGCCAGAGCGCATAATGTCGAATGTGCCAATCACAAGAGTGGATCCTGCTGATAACGGCACCCAGATTTCTTCCACAGAAGCATCAAAAGATACAGAAAATCCCTGTAAGGCTCTGTCGGTTTCGTTGATTGGGTAAATCTTTCTTGCTCCATTAATATATGTCACGGCATTTTTATGCATCAGCAGCACCCCTTTAGGTTTACCCGTGGTACCGGATGTATAGATCATATAGCATAGATTATCCTCACTTCTTCCATCCACGATGGGTTTCGTGTCAGGGTAATCGTCCAGCTCTTTTCTCTGTTTGTCGATATTGAATATAGGGAATGACGACAACTGATCACCTATTCTATCCAATATCTCATTGGAAGTGATAAGCAGTTTGGCATCAGCATCCTCCATGATGAAGTTGACTCTGTCTGCAGGAATCTCAGGATCAAGCGGAATATATGCCGCACCGGTTTTAAGAATGCCTAGCATGGAGATGATTACTTCAGCGCAACGTGGCAAGAGGATTGTGACCTTATCTTCAGGACCTATTGACAAACCTTTAAGGTAGTTTGCCAATTTGTTTGCTAACTGTTCTGCATCAATATAGGTATATCGTTTTTCACCTTCTTCAATTGCTATGTTATTGGGGAAAGTTTTTGCGGAATTTTCAAAGAAAGAGTCTAAAAACATACAATAAAATCTTTATAAATTTGTATCAATATTGTATCGCCATATTTGATAGTTCGATACAAGTTTGTATCATCTATTGCTATCAATGTCAATCATGAAATGTTAATTGCAGCAAAGATAGGAATTAATATCAGATTCCATTTGTTTAGCGAATATTTTTGAGATATTTTATCTTTTGTTTAAAAAATGGTAACTACAGCGAAAGGGACCAAAGTACACCTTATTATTTGTCATTAGAAGCTGCCAAGCAATAAATTCAAGGAAGACAGCTCATGTTTAGCTACCGTTTCTATGATTGCTATATTGCTCAAAATGTTGGATGAATAAAATTATTTGATGGCTATAACATCAGTTAGGGACATAAAAGAAACAAATTATTGAAACATCAAACTTGAAGTCACAATATGTGACCTCAAGTATTTCAATTCCATAAAGGTACGATTAAAACATTTGTCTGCGATCAGAGTGTGAAACCACTGCCTCATTTCAATTCCATAAAGGTACGATTAAAACAACAACTTAATAATGAAACATTCCCTGCAAATCGATTTCAATTCCATAAAGGTACGATTAAAACTTATCGTCATCATCACCTGTAACAGTAACAGCTTTATTTCAATTCCATATAGGTACGATTAAAACACTCCAACCTCTTACGCTAAATATGATGATGATCGTATTTCAATTCCATATAGGTACGATTAAAACTTGCGAAAGAAACTGCGTCTTTATTTTTATCTATATTTCAATTCCATATAGGTACGATTAAAACCTCGTTCCGTCCAAATCTGCCTTTCCCAAAAACTCATTTCAATTCCATATAGGTACGATTAAAACACGCATGATAAGAGATTCTTTCTGGCCGTGCAGAATTTCAATTCCATATAGGTACGATTAAAACGAGATGCGAGAGCAGATGCTTCCTCTTCAGTGCCATTTCAATTCCATATAGGTACGATTAAAACCTAAGGATTCTCTTCTGGACATCGTTAAGAAGTTATTTCAATTCCATATAGGTACGATTAAAACGATTCTTCAAAGAAGGATTTGATAACTGGGAAATGTTATTTCAATTCCATATAGGTACGATTAAAACATTGCGAATGGTGGGTCGTTAAGAACATAATATACTTATTTCAATTCCATATAGGTACGATTAAAACGCGATACTTCGCCTATTCTCTTGATAACATCAAAGCCATTTCAATTCCATATAGGTACGATTAAAACCTAACTATACTCTTAGTGAGTTAGTTCCTTTATTTGGATTTCAATTCCATATAGGTACGATTAAAACTTCGCAGTGAAAAATTAAATAAAGTCTTATCGCGATTTCAATTCCATATAGGTACGATTAAAACAACAATGACTCCATTACCTTAGCTTAATTAAGCAAATTTCAATTCCATATAGGTATGATTAAAACTGTTCGCAATCCTAATTTTCGTAACCGCCATGCTTGATTTCAATTCCATATAGGTATGATTAAAACTTGGTCTGCTGGTGCTGATTCATTCTGTTCTTTTATTTCAATTCCATATAGGTATGATTAAAACATCAAAGATGCGATAGTATTACCATTGTAGTCTGATTTCAATTCCATATAGGTATGATTAAAACCCCTGCACCAGTAGTCGCTGTGCATGTAAATGTATATTTCAATTCCATATAGGTATGATTAAAACTTCGGGTAGCTTTCCTTTTAAACTCTTTGTCTTTATTTCAATTCCATATAGGTATGATTAAAACTGCTCCTTGGTTCTTTCAATACTAAGCTTAAGTAATTTCAATTCCATATAGGTATGATTAAAACGAAAGGTGGACACATCATCGTTTGGTTTGGTTTAACAATTTCAATTCCATATAGGTATGATTAAAACACCACGACGGACTGTGTTACTCAAAGGTATTGTTATTTCAATTCCATATAGGTATGATTAAAACAAGTAGTCGAGGTTACCGACCTTACCACTTTGCAAATTTCAATTCCATATAGGTATGATTAAAACGGAAAGAAGTTAAACGGACTTGTAAAACGTAGAGAAATTTCAATTCCATATAGGTATGATTAAAACATGAAGAAGTTAAACGGACTTGTAAAACGTAGAGAAATTTCAATTCCATATAGGTATGATTAAAACATGCAGTAGCAATAAATGCAAGTAGCATTACAACATTTCAATTCCATATAGGTATGATTAAAACCAGATGCCTATGAGGGCAAGGGGACGTTTGCCGCATTTCAATTCCATATAGGTATGATTAAAACTACGGATAAAGGTTTATTGTCTTTTGATTTCTTTATTTCAATTCCATATAGGTATGATTAAAACGAAATACGCTTCGGGTTGCCCGTCAACTTATCCAATTTCAATTCCATATAGGTATGATTAAAACCTGTCTGCAACTTGTGCGCTTCACTTTCAAGACCCTTATTTCAATTCCATATAGGTATGATTAAAACAAGTAGTCGAGGTTACCGACCTTACCACTTTGCAAATTTCAATTCCATATAGGTATGATTAAAACGGAAAGAAGTTAAACGGACTTGTAAAACGTAGAGAAATTTCAATTCCATATAGGTATGATTAAAACATGCAGTAGCAATAAATGCAAGTAGCATTACAACATTTCAATTCCATATAGGTATGATTAAAACCAGATGCCTATGAGGGCAAGGGGACGTTTGCCGCATTTCAATTCCATATAGGTATGATTAAAACTACGGATAAAGGTTTATTGTCTTTTGATTTCTTTATTTCAATTCCATATAGGTATGATTAAAACGAAATACGCTTCGGGTTGCCCGTCAACTTATCCAATTTCAATTCCATATAGGTATGATTAAAACTCTATGTAGGCTGATGTTTTTCCGCAGTGATAGACATTTCAATTCCATATAGGTATGATTAAAACAACCACCCAAACAGGCTTAAAGATAGCTCTCCATATTTCAATTCCATATAGGTATGATTAAAACAGAGAGCTGGCATAGATGAGTTAGTAATACTTAAATTTCAATTCCATATAGGTATGATTAAAACCCTATAAGTCAAAATAGGGGAATCCTTATTATAAGGACTTTTTATAGTTTGCAAAGATACAAATAATCATTGATAATATGTCGATGTCTAATAACATATTTTTATATAGGAGATCGACATATGCCCTATTTATGGGGTGTTACAATATGTCAAAGAACGAAAAAGGAAAAAGCATAAACTTGGAAATTACCATTTTACAAGGCATCGACATTTTTCTTACAGGAAATTATCAAGTTTCATTCTTTCTTTTCCAACTATAATCTTATCCATATAATACCCCGTACGGTTGCTGAATATGATCATGCTATCTTCTGAAATATCCATTATTGATTTTGCAAATATACTCAATTCTTTTAATTTAACCTCAGATATCTCACCTTCAAAAACAGAATTTTGAATCCAGTTAAGATACTTACGACATAATTTAAGCATCTTACCAACACGCTTCTCACCAATATCATACACTAATATTACATACATTACCAATACATTTTAAAAGGTTTATACTCTTCTAATCCAAGTAAATCTTTTAGAAGCTTATAGCATTCTAGTTTTATCAGATGCTTATAACTCACATTTCTACCCAAAGAACGATGCTTAAAAGTTTCTTCATATCGCTCTTCCATAGCTTTCACATAAATTTTCTTACCATTCTGATTTAGCAAACAACTATTAAGCTTATGATCAAAATGTTGTTCTTGTATAAGACGTTTATTCAACACTTTAAAAATCACTCGATCAACTATTATCGGTTTAAAAATCTCAGAAACATCTAAACATAATGAATAACGTCGCTCTCCTGGCGTATGAAGATAACTTATTGTAGGATTTAATTGAGTTTGATGTATAGCACGCAAAGTCTCAGAATAACACATCATATTACCAAATGATATAAGAGCATTAACTTCATTCTCAGGAGGTTGTTTCGTCCTAGAGCTCATATTAAAGTCATTAAGTATGATATCAAAAGCGGTATAATACTCTTGTCTTATCAAACCTTCTATACCCATTAATTCAGGAACTGTATCAGTGTTAGGTATTGCCTCTGCCAATGACTTCATTTTAGCAATTTGCTCGTCAAGCTCCTTTCCTCGTCTATTGTAATAGTTCAGGTTCATTAGCATATTCCATACAGCAGCATCAATAAACTTATGAGCAATTTCTATTCGTTTTCTCTTATTTTGATATGCAGCTGTTTGAGCTAACAGAACTTTTCCAGAAAGTAATGTATCACGTGGCATAAAACTACCCGTGTAATTCTCATAATAGTCAAAGAAGTGCACTGCAATATCTTTCTGCCCAAGAAAATTATATAAAGAGCTACTAGCACGTAGACTACCAAAAACATAAAATTCTGAGACATCTTCTACGGGTAAATATCTCGGCTGCATAGGATTTTCTTCAGAATCAAAAGGTGTAAACTTCAAAGTATTGTCTTTCCTTTCGAGCATGCCAGGATTAAATAAATAAAAAGTCTTTTTCATTCTTCAACTTCTTTAGTGAAACAAAATTCATAATAGCTACAACTCTTGCATATACCTTTCTTTTGTAAAGGAGGACACTCTTCGCTAGATATAATTTTATCGATATCTACAATTATTTCCTTTATCCTATCCCGATCAACATCACTCAAAACAACAGGCTGTGTTTTTCTCAAGGTTGGATATTCAAGAATTCCTTTTACATCGGTCACCCCATGCTGTTCAAACACATACATATAATACTTAAGTTGCCATTCATGTGCCTGTTCTATCTTATTAGATCTCTTAATTTCATGAATAACTTTATTCTTAGTATCATAATAGTCTACCTTTATGCCGTCGATTTCTATTTCTTCATATTTGGCAGAACGCATAGAATAACTATCTTCATGAATGAGTTTTCCATCATACACAATATCAGAAGTCTGCTCAAAATTTACGTTGTTAGCGAATAGCCACAATTTCCGTTTGCAGACTTGAAAATAATTGAAATGGGTACCAGTGATTTGCATTTTTTACATGACTCTAAAATATGTATATGATTTGGAAGAACGAATTTTTGATAATGGCATAATTAGCAACCTTTTTTTTCGTACTGTCTTAAGTTTGCTATAATTATTCACTTTTTCAAATGATAAGGAATGATCGAAATCATCAAATTCTTGTATTATTCCTGTGGTATCTGTTTTTGAATTAAAACTAACAACATTTGATTTTGATGGAATATCTTTGTATTCTATAAATTGGAAGAAACAGCCTCTCTTCCCAAAATAATTAATAGTATGAAGATACTTTTTTAAGAAAGCAACATCTTCAGAACTATCTACATCAAAAATCAATTCTAAATCACCGTCTAAATACATATATTCGCGAAAACAGACCGTTGATTTGAAAGGTTCTTTATCTCTTTGTTTCTGAATTTTCACAAAACAATTGTTAATACAAAAGTTTCCAGATATATGATACGAAATTTTAGCATCTCGAATAATATTGAATAAATCTGTATGATTTTCAAAATCTATTCCCCCAATAGAAATCGCCTGACTTAAAAAAGCCATCTTAATAGCATAAGGCGAGGGCAAAAACAACGACTTTGCTCCAGAACTAGTAGAATTACTATCTCTTAGTGAAAACAAAGCCGTCGGTCTATATATTGTTGAAAATATCATATTAACCTAATTTATATGGTTCTTCATAATACAATGAAGTTAGTATTTCTGAAAGTTGTCCTAATCCATCAAATTGATCAATTTCAATAGCATCTTTCTCTAGCCTATTCAGATTTTTTGCTATTGTCTGTATTTCATCTTTATAATCTGAATTTATTGCGCTTATTGTAGGTGCAGGAATCAATTTATGAGAGATTGATACTACTCCTTTAAAATCAGTAATATGTGGTTTTTGTGTACTTGTCATTGCACCCTTAGGATTGAGTATTGTACTTAGTAGACTCTGAACAACAGCTTTGTATCGTTTATCTCTTTCGAGATCAGAAATTGCATATTCTCTTGAAATATCATTTAATCCTATACGATAAACATCAATATTACAAATAAATGCGTATGCTCCATGGTTCGCGGGACGATGAAAAATATTCTGCCCCTCATTACTGCCAGTAGCGCTTCCTTTAGCACCTGCATCTGCAACAACTTTAGTATGCAAATATGTTTCTGTATTATTTTTATCAGGAATACCAACAGTCCATGCAAATTCTATAGTAGATTTCCGTGGAGTATTGGTACTGCTTTTATTCTCACCAACCTTATCTGTCATCAACATACCATGAGTATCACAGATGGCACAACTTTGAATAATCGCATCAACAACATCTTTTTGGGTTTGTTTCTGAGCCCCTGCAAGTTCTTTTAATTCTTCGGCAGAAATACGGTTAGGGTCTAATTTCTTTGAATAAGTACTCAAATTAATATTATTCTCAACACAATAATTGACCATGTGTCCCGCATGAATATGCTTAAACATGTCTCCACTTATTCCATTAACAGTATGCTCAATCCCGTATTTGTCTAAGATCGTTAATTGACGAGTCATAATTTGATTACCCTCACCACCTTCATTATTTAAAGAATGAAGATTCAATGTTATTTCTCCACTTATAGAAATAGATGCTACCGGTTTTTTACTTGAATTATCCATAATATATGTCTTTAATTATTATTATTCATCATTATTTTCGTTGTCACCCTCATTATCTTTTACGTCATTATTTTCCTTCGCAGTTAAGGCGAATCCATATGAAGCTAATAATGAGCCAATTAATCGAGAAGAGTATTGATCTGTAAGGGTATAAAATTTTATTAATTCATCTTCACGAACATTACTACGATAAGATTCTCCTTTTTTTTCATAATAACGTGCAGTTTCTGAATTATAGGTTGCAATAAATTCACCAATAAATTCAGCCAAATCTTCTTTCGATTTTGATTTTGTCTGCAAAGTTTGAGCTATGCCATAACGGACTTCGTATTTACGTTTGTCCTTAGGCGTATACTGCAACGTTACTGTGCTTTTACGTATTGCTTTAGCAACAGCTTGGAAACCTTCATTATTAATGATTTCCATTAAATTTAAATTTTGTGCCATATTCTTATATAATTTATCTAATGTTTCTGTAGAAAAGGCTCTTGCATATTTGTTTTTTGATTTCATATTTGTAATATATGAAGCATACCAAAAAGAAAAAATAAAGAAACAATTAATATCAGAGCCGCTTATAAAATCACGATATAGTTTTAAGCCTTGTGTTACACCGCTATTATTTTCTTTAATTGAATATATGATATTTTTTTGTTCTTCTAATATCTCTATCCAATTTGCATTTTCTTTTTGACTTCCTATTTCAATAAAATTTGGAACTTGTATAAAACCTATATTAACAACAGCTTTATTTTGGCCCAGATCTTTTTGATATACAGAATGTAATCCTGTCACAAGATCTTTTACATGCTTTCTTCCTTCTGAATATTCACTGTGTTCCAATATTTTTTGGGTTAAAGAAAGAATATATATTATATCAACTTGAATAGGTGTGTTTCCTTTCAAATATTTTTTCAAATCTGGCATTAATTTATATTTAAAGCCATAATTTACTTGTTTGTATTCTGGAACAAATACTTTCAAATCATAACTACCGCCCACCTTTACCAATTGACAAATCATATCAGACAAAGCACCAGATATTTTCATTGTTTCAGTAACCCAATATGAATCGAAATTTTTCCTATTTAATCCATCCGCTTTTAGTTTATTTAATCCTTGTCCTTGGCTTGGATTAAATAATTGGGTTGCAGTTGTGCTTTTTTGAAAAGAAAGATGGTTTGACTTTATCCTTCTTTCAAATGACTTTGAATCATAAACATCGGAGCTGTAATATGCCAATATTTCACGAATAAGCATCTGAAATATTTCACGATTATTGTTGATATTCTTATATAGTTTCTCAAAACTCGGAAAATTATTAGTAGATGATATTTGTGCATAAACGTCAAATTCCACATCAATTGGTTTATTGGTCTCATATATTGATACTATATCACTTATTTTTTGATTTCTTTCATCTGCTTTATCCTTACCTTTATACTCCGTTCTAATCTTTTGTATTGCATCATTCCTTTCTTTCTTCCATTCCTTATTTTTTGGATAATCAAAATACTGATTATTTGTAATTTGGGTTGGATCAGAATCAATTTTATTCTTTATATATTTAAATAGCTCAAAATAATTCAGACTATTTATCATGTCATCTGTTATTTCGATGCTTGTTGAAACTTCATAAAAGGAGTCCTTGTCAGTTATTATGATATCCAGATCTGATTCTCCCAATGCCGTGAAGAGTCGATACAGAGTATTAGATAATCCGTAGGTCTCTAATAACTCTGAATATGTTCCAGATGTCTTTTTAATTCTAAATGTATTCATAGATTATAATATTTGTTTTTATTTTCTGTCGCCTTTTGATCACACAACCTTAGTATTCTTACAATCATGAGATACAAAAGCCATTCTTTTTCTTTTCCAAGTTCAGGTATTATATCATCTAAAATTCCTTTTTTACTCTTAAGAATAAGATTACCTTCGATGTTATTTTCAGTCATCAATCTCTTTATATCTTCTAAATATTTCTCAGATATAGAAAACGAAGCAAATGATTCTGTTTTAACGCCATGATGTTTTAGGATAGCACAGGCTACACATCTTGCAATTTTTTCTCCATATTCTTCATTAAGAATATTGTACACTTGTAATGCCCCAATACCGGCATGAGGAGGTTTTTGTTTTATTTTAAATATCTTAGCAAACTCTTTATCTGTTGTTTCATTGTAATCAGTATGAGCTAATGTATCGAAATATTGTTCATCATTCATCTTGTTACGTTGAAATTCGAGCATTGGCTTCTGCCATGATTCATTTAACTTTCCATAATCATGAAAGCACATTGCCAATACTATTATTCTATTCCAATCTACATTACTCCCCCAATATTTATTTAGCTGTTCGAATACAAACTTTAACTTCGGCTTAAAATCAAGTTCAAAACAATTTATAAGAGCTTTACTATGTTGATAGAAAGTATCTTTATTATATATTATATTTTTATATTTTTTTTCTTGCGTTTCCTTTTTTGGTGAAACAATATCATCTTCATTATTAGCTACAATGAATCCTGCTTTATTATAATTAAAATATTTGTTATTTACGAAGACTATATCATAATGATTTTTTAACTCAGATGGATCTAACCTACGAAGAATATAGCTATTCTTATCCAACCATTCATCATCAAACTGACTATCCATAGAGTTTTCAGCTTTAGCAATAATCCAATCATTTTGATCAATTCTTTTTTGTAATCTATTTACCCAACCTATAAAACTCCATTTGTATACGCCTATTGTTTCATATTTCAAAGGTAGTATTTTTTCATTTTGATAATTATCAATATCTAATAAAACAATTTCTATACTCTGTATATCCCTGATAGCCTCTTTGTAATGCTTTTTGTCACAATCAGTCCATGACTTATGAATTATTAATTTATTGAAAATATTATCTGAAATTATCTGAGCCTTTTCCTGTTCTTCATTATGTAAAATCTGATTAACTAAGTTTGATGAGATTTTCTCATCTAAGTGATTATTCTGTTTTAGAAGATCAAAAGATTTTTGACATAAATCCTTATCATAAGGTAGATATTTGTTGTTAAGTCTTTTTATTTCTCTCTCATCATCTTCAGAAGCGTCTTTTATAGCTATTTTGTCTTTCTCTTCAATACTTAAAACGTCATAAACATAAATATCTCCATACTCTTTTGCCCAGCGAGCACATCTGCCTGCTCTTTGTAGAAAAGAATTGATAGGTGATATTTCGGTGAACATTACATCACAAGAAATGTCCATTCCCGCTTCAATAACCTGAGTTGCTACAAGAATAACATCTTTACAAAGACTATCCTTGCCAAAGTATTTTTTAATAACTTGCTCTATTTTTTTTCTGTCAGAATCAAAATATCTTGAATGAATACAGAAAACCTTTGTCGATTTATTTTTCTTTATCTCCAATTCCAAGAATATACGTTGAGCAATTTCCACACGATTACATATTACAATTGTTTTATTCTTGTGTTTATTAATAATGTCATTAGAATTAAGAACTGTGTCAAATATATGAATAGCTTTTTTAATGCTTTTATTCTCAGGTGGAATTAGTGATTTTATTTTGGAGATATCTTGTGGAAAATCCTCTATTGATACAATCTCAAAATCCGGAAGTTTTTCCTTCAAAAAACAAATAAAATCGTTTGTTAACGTAGCTGTCATGATACAAACCCTACATAGATTTTTCAATATATTCAACATTCCAATTGTTGTTGACATAGATAATTTAGAATCCAATAGATGAAATTCGTCAAAAATTAAATAGCTACCTATTAATGAACCTGCATTTATATTCGCTTGATTATTTGAAATAGCCAAAGGAAAGCACAGAAAATTACTCAAAGTTTGATCTATTGTTGAGAAAACGATGTCTTTTTCGAAAAACGGATCATCACAATATTCACCCGTCTGGATAGAAATTAAGTCCGACAATAATGGGTATCTAAACTTTACGTCATCATTTGATAACAAACATTTAACATCATTATATATCGAATTTGTTAACGTTCTTAATGGAAGGCTATAAACTAGTTTCTGAGGAAAATTTTCTATACCTGTTTGTTTTGCATATAAAAAAGGTATAATGGAAGCCCATGTCTTACCTGCGCCTGTCGGAACAGAGAGTATAATATTTTTGCCAGATAACAATAAATCTGCAACTTTTGATTGGTAACTATATGGAGAAAATCCCAATAGGTCAATATACATTTTATCAAAATTGTTTTTCATGAAATCCTTATTTATTAATTACCTCAACGCATCCGAACCCTACCGAAGTCTGCACTCCGATTCCGCTCGAATAGATTATCCTCATAATCTCTACAGATGCCTTGACCTTGAAGCGACACTGGAATCCACGGACTCTAGTTTGCGCAGTGGTTCCTGCTTTAATCATGATCAAAGCGGATTTGGGTTCGCTAAGTACCTCTAGTTTGCAATCTTCAAGTGGATATTCTAAAGATTTACCATAAAAAGCCTTATACTTATCAAACAAACCGTTGAATATTAAATAAGGTGCTCTTACATCCTTTGGGGATAAATAATCAATATGCCCATCCTCAGTTCTGAGTTTTATACACATTGGTGATAGCGTTTCAAATTCCATCTCTTCAGAATATACCGGCTCTGGCATAGCCTCAACACAAGTTATATGAAACTGGACAACAGATTTTTTATCACCAATCTCAAAAGTTTGATGAAGGAATAATCCTTCTATGAATTTCTGTGTACTCCGCTCGGGCAGAAAAGAGACATACCATTCTACAGTTTCTCCAAAAAATCTTATACGCCCCATATCTTTTAATATCTTATATTCGCCAACGATTCTAGAAAATGTGAATAATTTAAATTTCTTTTTAAAATCTAAATTGAAACCATTTTCATGAAGCCATGTTGAATATTCTTTATCTGCATTAGACAATATTCTATATATTGCAGAAGATGCCTCATACTGATAACTCAGGGGCAATGTGTCTCCGTATTTTTCTCGGTTAATCTTTAGGGTTAACTTAAATCTCATAGTTCTAATTTTGGTATTGAATTACAAATATACTTATATATTAAATATATTGCCTTATCATTAACATATTTAACATTTAAGAAATTCACATATATAATAAAATATTTTCTCTAAACAAAGTTACTATATATTAAGATTTGCACTCATAAGACATGGTAACCATCTACTTATTCATATTTCTTTGTTGTTATAAAAATTAGCCGCTACCAGAAAAAGTTTTTTCAATGTCACTAATGTCACTTTGTCACAAACCCTTTGTTTATAAGGGCTGAGCGAGTGACATTAAGTGACATTATCGGGGTAAAAGTAACATTAAATGCCAAATCACACCTACTTTTGGCGTTTTTTAGGCAATTATGACATTTGCATAATACATGCATTTTTTGTACCTTTGAAGGTCATTAGAACTTTATGACACAATTTCTAAAACAAGATAATGAAAGACCAAAACGAAACAATGTTTTTTAACTATGCAGATGCACCTAAAAGCTGGTACAACTGTTTCAATTCTGCTTGTCCAAAGGCTGGTGAGTGTATGCATTTCATGACTGGAAAAAATGTTCCTGATGATGTGACTCTGGGCAATGCGATTTATCCTAATGCATGTAAAAACGGAGAATGCAGATTCTTCAAACAAATAAGGATGATGAGAGGTGCTTATGGATTTAACACCATGCTTAATGATTTAAAACGAAAAGACGAGGAACTTCTAAGAGGTATGATAACTGATTATCTAGGCAGTAACACCACTTACTATAAATTTAATAGAGGCGAGAAACTGCTTACCCCTGAACAGCAGGAATGGATTCTTGCTTTGTTCCGTAAATATGATTATACCGGAGAGAAAGAGTTTGAAGGCTATAGATATATTTACGACTTCAGCGAATAAGGTATGATAAGAAATTACCCAGAGGCTTGGGTAATTTGATTACCTTACAGCCTGGGTAATACGATTACCCAACGTGGGTAATTGAATTGCCCAACGTAGGAAAGGGTATTACTCAACACATGTAAACACATTACCACTACTCATACTCCAATAATAGAGTATCAGCAAAATAAACAAAACAAAGAAAAATGAAAGTATCAGTTGTAAGAACAGACAAGCAAAACAAAACTTATCTACAGACTATCACCATTGAAAAACTTATTGAACGTATTTGTAATGACAAATCAAACGGCACAATTGCCGATCTGCGCCATTTTATTCCTATCATGTCAGAAGGTATGACTTTCCAGAATATGCATCTCTTGCCAAGAGTATACCCGTCTGTAGTGATGCAAAAGAATGCCGACGGTGATATATCTGCTGTGGAATATAACGGTATTATACTACTTACGATATGCAACCTGAAAAGACAGGAAAACATTGATGCCGTGAAAATGGCTGCCGCACAGTTGCCTACCACTCTGGCTGCATTTGCGGGAGCGAGCGGAAGAAGCGTGAAACTCTTGGTAAAGACATCGCTAGCTAACGGCTGTATGCCAGAAAATGAGCAGGAAGCGACAAAGCTTTATCGTGCAACTTATCCATGTGCCGTAAAGATATACGAAGCTGCAGTGGGCGAACACGTAAAAATAGTGAACCCATCTATAAAAAATGGATTCAGACTTACTGCCGATGACAGTCCATATCTAAACCTTAACGCAACAGCATTGCTGATTGATCCGGATAACTTTAAACCTAATCTTGGTTTTAAGGAAGGCAAGGATGCGATAAGCGGAATCGTAAATGTTGAGAAACAGGAGAATATCGACATGAAGCTATACGATGAGATGGAATTCATGTATCATAGGGCTGTTGACATTGTTGCCGCTAATCAGATAGACCATGATGAACAGCGATTTGATCATGAAGCTTTCAGTTCACGTGTGGCTTGGCAGCTATGCAAAATGGGTATGCCAGAGGAAGAGGCTGTGCTGCACATGCGGGCACATTGCAATACAAGGGAAGCCGTTAACCATTGTCGTACGATAATATCTTCTGTATATGCGGAATTCAGTCTTTCAAGAGATAACAAAATAGATGATAATGATTATCCTACGAGCATTCGCAACGAGCAGATGCAGATTATCAATTTTCTTGAACGCAGATACGTATTCAGGTATAACGAGGTGATGAAATATACTGAATACCGCCCAAACAACACATGGGTTTTGGATTATAAGCCGGTTGATCAGAGGGTGCAGAACCGCATGGCTATTGAGGCAAGACTTGAGGGCATGAACGCATGGGATAAGGATATAACAAGGTATGTGGAATCAGACTACGTGAAAAACTATAATCCTATTGAGGACTTTCTTTGGAAATGCCGTGGAAAATGGGACGGGCATGATCGCATACGTGAGTTGGCACGCACTGTACCCAATGACAACGCTAATTGGGAGAACTGGTTTTATACTTGGTTTCTCGCTGTCGTAAATCAATGGCTGGGCATTGGCAACAGCCGTTACGGCAATAGTGTAGCTCCACTGCTCATATCAGGACAGGGCTATAACAAAAGTACGTTTTGCAGGCGTCTTCTCCCCCAGGAACTGCAATGGGGATATAATGACAATCTGGTGTTGGCAGAGAAGAAGCAGGTGTTGCAGGCGATGAGTGAGTTTCTGATTATTAATCTTGACGAGTTCAACCAAATATCTCCGCAGGTGCAACAGGGATTCCTGAAGAATCTTATTCAGTTGCCAAACGTGAAAATTAAACGTCCGTATGGCAAGCATGTAGAGCAGCATGCCCGACGGGCTTCATTCATTGGAACTTCAAACATGAGAGATGTTCTGACTGATCCATCGGGATGCCGCAGATTTATCGGTGTAGAAATTACCAGTCCTATAGATGTGAGCAAGGAAATTAACTATGTGCAGTTGTATGCTCAGGCTCTGAGCGCACTTGAACGCAAGGAGCCGTGCTATTTTGATGAGGAACAGACGGCATTGATCATGAAGAGCAACCAACAGTTTCAGGCTAAGAGCGCTGTGGAACAATACTTTTATGAATACTTCAGCATTGGAACGAAGAATGATTCTAATGCTAGTTTCATGACTACAGCCGCAATCCTTTTGTATCTGAAAAAGCAGTTGGGTTCTGATATAAAGCTAAACAACTTGAGAAGTTTGGGGCGTGTATTGACAAATATGGATGGTCTTGAACGAAAAAGAACCAATACGGGTACTGCATATTTGGTGAAAATTCGCCAAAAACAGGTGTGATTTGGCATTTAATGTCACTTTTAGCCCGATAATGTCACTCAATGTCACTCGCTCAACCCCGATAAATAAAGGGTTTGTGACAAAGTGACATTAGTGGCATTAAAAAAACTTTTTCTGGTAGCGTGTTGTCTCTCGCAGATAGCGCAGATCACGCAGAGAGAATGTAGCAAGCTGCATTTATTTCACTGGAGATTACACATAAGCTATTATGCACATATTGCTTAGTCTAGTCAAGTTGAAAATAGGTGTTATATGCCCCCACAGAAATTTAGTCTTCAGAATTCCATCAAAAAGTAATTTCTTCCTACCTTGTTTAATTTAACAAAAAAAACAGTTTTGAATAAGACAGTGATTTTACACACATTTTACTTCAAATATACAAACAAGGCATTTTTTCTCAAATTCTCTTGTATTTTCCACTTCAGAAGTTTATCTTTGCAATACAAATGATGTAAGATTTAGAATCATGAAACACTTACAGATATTTCTAAAAAAACTATTGATTGCCACGCATACTACCAATCCTCAAAAATATACGTTAAAAAATGGTGTGGTTTTTCAGAGTTGTTTTTCTGGTGGAATTACTGGCCATGTAGATATTTCATTTAGGAATGGATGGACACTCTAATGGTGCTGGTGCTCGTTATTACTATAATAAAGGTGCAAGAACCGAATTATGGAAAAACGATAGATGATAAAAAATAGTATCCAACAAATTCTTTGATTTTTTTTGCGTATTAATAAATTAAAAATGAAGAAACTCAATATATTATATGTGATTATCTCTATGATATTTACATTTGTTTCTTGTACCCATGTCAAAAACAAAGACTTGGAAGTAAAGATTCTTTCTCTGACGGAATCTGAAAGTGTCTATTTTATACAGAAAGCAGACACAATAGAATATAAATGTTATATTGCTACAGAAAATGACGATAAAATAAGTATAACAGTACCATATAGTGCTAATGATTTTATTGATGATTTAAAGAGAAAAAGCAAGGGCCTTTCAGCTTTTCCAATAGCTCAAAGACAGAGGGGGTATAGAGAAACTTTGCAAGAAATGAAAACATGTTTAAAAGTTATATCAAGCAAGTATTCAGAAGAAAAGACTATCAATATACATTGTAATCTGTCTGATTTTAGTGATATTGCCATCATCGTCTCGCAACGCCTTCCAGAACAGAAGTGTAAGAATAAATCTCAAATAGAAGAGTATATAAACCATACTACATTAGCAGCAGATTTGACCGCAATATTGGGAATGTATAATATGAGCTTACAATCCATATCATTAGATTCAGAAGCAAAAAGTATTTATATGAACAAGGAATTATTTTTATCAAATCACACTACATCTATTAAGGATATACCTCAAAAAATTCTTGCTGTTCCAATCAAAATAAATATCGTAGATAATCAAAGTTGTGTTGTCTCCCGCAGATAGCGCAGATCACGCAGAGAGAATGTAGCAAGCTGCATTTATTTCACTGGAGATTATACATAAGCTATTATGCACATATTGCTTAGTCTAGTCAAGTTGAAAATTGGGGTTATATGCCCCCACAGAAATTTAGTCTTCAGAATCCCATCAAAAAGTAATTTCTCCCAACCTTGTTTAATTTAACAAAAAAACAGTTTTGAATAAGACAGTGATTTCGTACACATTTTACTTCAAATATACAAACAAGGCTTTTTTCTCAAATTCTCTTGTATTTTCCATTTCAGAAGTTTATCTTTGCAAGACAAATGATGTAAGATTTAGAATCATGAAACACTTACAGATATTTCTAAAAAAACTAACAGGAAAATGTGTTGTTCCAAAAGGAACAAATTTTGCAGGTTATATCTATATTAATAATATTAGCTATAGAAATGCACACCCAATAAATTTAAATGTATTTGGAGGTTGGAATTATAGTGCACCTGGGGGACATGGGGCGCTTACAGGACCGTCTATGATTGGTTTCATCACTGGTGCATGGGGAAGATATAATCATAATTTCAGAATAAAATAACTAACTAATAAGTTTCTATGAAAAAGATATTGTATATTTGTATTGGCCTCGTATTGATTATAGGATGCGCCAATGGACAGAACAAAAAGGATCTCAAAGAACTTCGTGACAGTTTAGACAATGTGTTCTTTATGGGTTATGTGCGTAACGATACAATAATGCTTAAAAGAGCATTGGAACTTTCGAACTATTTACTTAGTGTTGATACTTCGAATATCGGTAAGAGGCAATGTTATCTTTATCGTTCCAGAATTTTCTTTTCATTGGGACGCATGGATGAGACTATGGCTAACGGTGAACATGCAGTTTTGACCCTTCAAGAAAACAATCCGTCACGGCTTATCTTTCTGTCTGAAAAATACTTAAGGGAAAATAATAAAGACTCAGCTACTTATTACATTGAAAAGACAATTGCTGTTTGTGACAGTTCATTGAATGATGAGTACAACGAGAATATGGCTATTAATAAGATTAAAGCAATTTACCTGCGTGATGGAGAGAAGAATGCAAAGATTTATTTGTCAAAACTATTAAGGACACATCCAAGCCCATTGCTAAAATCATTAGACAAAGACTGGAATGAATGGGTTCGCATGAATAATGAGGAATTAAAACTTATGAATATTAAAATCTTGAGATAGAAATGTTATGTTGGAAAGCTAACATGTCCTTTATGTCTCTAATCACGACTTCGGAGTGATTTAATCCCCCTCTTCGGGGGCAAGAATCTTTGTGGGACAAATGGTAATTTGTGGTACAAAGACAGAGTGTTGTCTCTCGCAGATAACGCAGAGGTCGCAAAGGAATGCAGTAAGGCTGCATTATTTCGCAGAGAAAGACAGTTAGTGTGGTTATTGTAGTCTTGTGGTTCGCCTGCGTAATCTGCGGGAGACATTGGTAAGAATATCATTACATAATTTTGTGCTATTGTAGAATGGTGGATAAAATACAAACATAATATTTGGAAACTTAAATAACTTTTTATATCTTTGTCCTTAACTAAATAGACACTAGGTAGAGCACAATAGCAGATAAATCTATACGATGAAAGGAAATACATATAACAATCATCAAGTATAAGATTTACACACGATAAGGAAAAATAACCGTAATATCTACTACTATGCCATGTGACATTTATAACCTTACAAGATTAAATAACAATGTTACTCCCCAAATAGAATTAAATTCTACAAGTAGTGACACTGTTTAAAAAATCAAAGAAAATAGCTTATGAAGAAAAAGTATATCATCTTATTATTCATGCTTATTGCATACAATGAAGCATTTGCACAAGAGCAATTTGCAACACAAGAAGTTAGCATTCCCGACAGTATCAAAATACAGGAGCTTCGTTCTTTTAGTTCTGATATGAACGTATCAAAAGAAGATAGTTGCCGGACATATAACATACTTCACCCTGAAAAAACAACATTCGAAAATGGTATCTATCGTTATGTTCTTTCTGGAAGAAACGCACCGTCGAGGTTATTATTATGCTATAAATCCAGAACCTATCTATTCAAGAATGTAGGAGTGAAAAATTCCAATGATGTAATTTTTGAATATTCAGATTGTCTCAATAAACTTAAGCTGAAAGATGTAGATGCCGTAAGGTATTTAAAGGCTATTTGGATGTATCTTAATACAGAAAAGAATATGAATAAAGATACTTGTAACATTGAGAAACGTTGGGAGAAAGTAAATACTGCGAAAGACTCAACAATATATTATTATATGGATCAAAAGCCTCAATTTCCAGAAAGCAAAAAAGCGTTATATTCTTATTTTAAGACTGCCATTAATAAATCAAAGTTACTTTCCAGAATAAGCCGTAAGGTTGATTTTTATGTAGCATTTGTTATTGAATATGATGGAACTGTTTCCAATGTCGAATTACTGAGCTCTTTTAACAAGAAATATAATCATGAAATTATTAAAATTGTGTCTCATATGCCAAAAGGGAACCTGGAAAAGAAGATGGCAAAATAATACGCTGTTCATATGATTTCGATTATCCATACGATTTACGGTCACCCGATTAGACATTCTCTTATTTAAAGCTTGATAAATGGCTTTAATTAATTTGTGTAACCGAGAATATTAATAAAAATCATTATGAGAAAGTATATCATCTTATTATTCATGCTTATTGCATACTATCAAGCATTTGCTAAACAATTTGTTATACAAGACGTTCATGTTCCTTACAGCATAAGAATAAAGGAATATAGTTCATTTGATATGGATAAGCCCATATCAAAAGATGACATATTACCTACTTACAATTTACTATATCCCACTAAATATAGTTATGGAAATGGCATATATGAATATGAACTTATGGGAAGTCCTCATAGCCCATCAAAAATATTTATTCATTATAATTCAAAAACTTATTTCTTCAAACATGATGGTTTTGCAGAGCCTTGCGATTTTATTNGTGAATACTCTGAATGCATTGTCAAATTAAAGATAAACGATTCTGACGCGATACATTATCTTAATGCTATTTGGNNATTNCTTAGAGAAGAAATTAAAAAAACATACGGCTGTTATAAGAATGAAGCCCCTGACAANAAATAACCGTTACTATGAAAAAGTATATCATCTTTATTATTAATTATNTAGCNGNACTGNTTNTTATCTTGTCTCTGAATAGTTGCAGGACTAGNGAGGTNTTCAACTTGGAGACTTTAGATTGTCCCCCTTTCTCTGTTATGGGATATAAAGTTAAAAGTAGTGATATNAGAATGNGNTTTNNNGTNACCTTTTACTTTGACAGAAAAGGGCGNCTGCTCAATTATCAATATAACAATATATNNTTTTNTGATNGANAGGATGNNATNAAGNTAGGANACAGTTTCAATCCTTCGGGGAATTACCAATATCCAGACAGTGTAATGAAATATATCAATATGGCGGAACCNTATATNCCACTCATGCAGATGGTGCNTAGAGGGTGTAAAGCTAAGTTACACAAAGTGAATAAGTGGGAAACCCCGATAACGTTTACAACACGAGTTTCTGATCAGTCATTCGGTGAAGAGTTATACAAATGCCAGGACTATTGGAAAAAAGACAAGCGAAAGAAACATACTCAAATAAGACACTCTGAATAGTATGAAGAAAAATCTGCGAGAGATATTGGGGGGCTTTATGCAATTGATTGAGTACACTTATGTGAATATTCTCTCGCAGATAACGCAGAGGTCGCAAAGGAATGCAGCATTTCCATACTTGCAAATACTCACAAATGGCAAATTAGAAGTAAAACATATTGAGAAAGGAGCAAGGATGAAATGAAAGAATTAAGTATTAAAATAAAAACAAATGGCACTATATTATTTGTCTTGGGGATTTTCGCATGTGCCATCTTAACAATTTGTAGCTGCAAAAATAAGACTTACGATGATAAGATTTGCAGATGTTTGATCTTCCCAACTAGCTCGATTAACAATAATTTCTATATCGAAATATCAAATAATGGTATGATAAAAACATCATTAGGAGTACGATCAAAGACTATATTGCCAATGATATTTGAAGACAGAAAAATAATTCCTAATGAAATTCAATTTCTTAGAAAAATACAATTGCAAAAGAAAAAGAAACTTCATAGTACTGATATAAAAAAAATCCAAAAAAGTCTTTTGAATTTAAAGGGCATTGAGTGTAAAAACTTTTTTGTTCAAAGTTGGGCAAACGATGCATGGGGTATAATACTCTTAGCAGGAGATAAACAATACATATTTCTTTATAGTGAACATCGTAATGATGAATTAGGAAAAATTGTTAAGCTATTAGTAAATTCATCACCAATACAGATCAATATGAATAAATGATAATTACATATAAACACTATAGAACGAATAATCCAATATAAATATAACTTACAAACGAAAATATCATGAAAAATATTTATCTACTTTTTTTATTAACCTTCCTATCGGCAAGTACCTATGGTCAAGGAAAAATTTATAATAGAGTAATTCATGATTTGATAGAAAAAGAAAGAATTTCTCAAAGTGACAGCGCATATATAATGGTTATAGACAGTACGATTCATATTAAAAATAAAATATTATTAACGAAGTTTCCCAATATAGATTCTACTTGGAAGTCAAAGCCTTTATTCATTATATTAAAGCCTACATGTATTAAAAATAAAACAACTATCTGGATTAATCAATGCGATCTTTCTCCAAATATAAAAGAAAAAGAATATACGATTACAAGCTATGGTTCCATTAAGTTACAATATAAACGATTTAAGAACCATCTTAAACTTGTCAAATATAAAAATACAGGCATATAAAAAAATAGCGATATGAAAAAAATAATAACAACTATAATAATATTTTTAGTAGGAATAATACTAGGAATATTTATCAAGTCAGAATATGACTCAGTGAAAAGTAAAAAGGTCGTAGCTAAACAAGATTTTATCTTTAAAGGGAATGTGAAAGAAGACGAAGATACGATCGATATACTAAAACCGGTAGATGATAGTATCAATTATAAATATGGACTAGCCCCTTTTAAGGTAGACAGTCATGAGAACGGAATCATTCCCAATGCTAAGACCGCAGTAGATTTTGCAAAGATAATACTTAATTATCACTATGGAGAAGAAGCAATTAACGAAGAAAAGCCTTTTGATGTAGAATTAATAAACAACAAAGTATGGTACATATCTGGTTCTCTTCCAGAAGGTTATCTGGGTGGCGTTGCCGAGATATTAATACAAAAATCCGATGGTAAGGTGCTAGGAATGATTCATGGCAAATAAAAAAGTAATACGTAAGGCATCAGGCACGATACATGGGAATAACTAATAATTAAATCATGTCGTATTGCGTGACTGGATTTACACTTCATTCATGTAGTTTTTGTAATTATTCGGATTCAAATCCAAATATATTGCGATATTTTTGGATTTGAATCCGAAAAGATATATATTTGCAAAGTCAGACAAATTAAGACTATATGATAAAACGAACATTAGATGATATCATCAAGGATAAACTTTTCAAAGGAAAGGCTATCGTTATTATGGGACCACGACAAGTTGGTAAGACTACTTTGTTGAAGCAGTTGTTCAAAGATGATGACATGGTGCTATGGCTCAATGGTGATGAACAAGATGTTAGAAATCTGTTTGAGACTATTTCGTCAAGCAGAATGAAACTAATTATCGGTAACAAAAAAGTGGTGGTTATTGATGAAGCACAACGTATTTCGGATATAGGTCTTAAAATGAAACTTATTACTGACCAGATTCCGGAAGTGCAACTTATTTCAACAGGCAGTTCGTCTTTTGAACTGGCTAATCTTGTAAATGAGCCGTTAACAGGACGTAAATGGGAATATAAGATGTTGCCTTTGTCATTTGAAGAAATGGTTGTACAGCATGGCCTTTTAGAAGAAAAAAGATTAGTTCCCCATCGTATGGTTTATGGCTATTATCCTGACGTTGTTGTTAATCCTGGTTCAGAAGATGAATTGCTTGCGCAACTCGCTGATAGCTATCTATATCGAGATATTCTTACTTTAGACAGAATTAAAAAGTCTGAAAAGATAGTCAAACTACTTCAGGCTATAGCTTTACAGATGGGTTCAGAAGTTTCTTACAACGAACTAGGACAGTTGTGTGGCTTGGACTCAAAAACTGTTGAGAGATATGTAATACTTCTTGAGCAGTCATATATCATATTCAGACTTGGATCATTTAGTCGTAATCTAAGGAACGAACTTAAATTTAGCAGGAAAATATATTTCTACGATAATGGTATACGTAATGCCGTTATAGGCAATTTCGCTCTGATAGAGAATAGAACTGATGCAGGTGCTTTATTTGAAAACTTTGTTATTTCTGAAAGAATGAAGCGTATTAATTATCATACGCCAACTGCACAGCCTTGGTTTTGGCGTACTACAGCAAAACAAGAAATTGATTATGTGGAACAGCGCAATGGTATTCTTTCTGCGTACGAATTCAAGTGGAATCCTAAGCGAAAGGCATCTGCTCCGTTGTCATTTCGCAGAGCATATCCTGATGTAGATTTTTCCGTAATAAGTAGAGATAACATCGAAGACTTTTTACTAGATATATAACTTTAGAGATTTTTGCGTATTTACGCACTTTTGTCGAAAGTGAAGGAATATTACACATGCGTGAAGTGTAAAGGCTGAATATATTACAGTGAGAGGGCTTCCACAATGTAGCAACTGCCTTTCTCTGCGTTACCTGCAAGATCTACAGGAGAAATGGCCGTTCACATATAAGGGAAGAGCAAGGAAATAATATGGAAAGAACAGGCATCCCTCACAGATATCTTGAGTCCTCTTGCGTGTTATTCTCTCGCAGATAGCGCAGAGGTCGCAGAGAGAATGCAGCAGGGCTGCATTATTCCGCAGAGAAAGACAGTTAGTGGTTGGTGTCGTTTTGGGGTTTGTCTGCGTGATCTGCGAGATCTACGGGAGACATTGGGGTTTCTGCTTTGGCAATAGATTGAGTATGCTTGCGTGATTATTCTCCCGCAGATTACGCAGATTACGCAGATTTACGCAGATTTACGCAGACAAACGGCCAACAGCACGAACTACATTGTCTCCCGCAGATAATGCAGAGGAATGCAGAGGGCTGCATTATTTCGCAGATGTTTCTTATTGGTAGTACTTGTGGCTCGTCTACGTAAATCTGCGGGAGACATTGGTAAGAATATCATTACATAATTTTGCGCTATTGTAAAATGGTGGATAAAATACAAACATAATATTTGGAAACATAAATAACTTTTTATATCTTTGTCCTTAACTAAATAGACACTAGGTAGAACGCGGATAAATCTATACGATGAAAGGAAATACATATAACAATCATCAAGTATAAGATTTACACACGATAAGGAAAAATAACCGTAATATCTACTACTATGCCATGTGACATTTATAAACTTACAAGATTAAAACAATGTTACACCCCAAATAGAATTAAATTCTACAAGTAGTGACACTGTTTAAAATTCAAAGAAAATGGCTTATGAAGAAAACGTATATCATCTTATGGTTGATGATTATAGCATACTGTCAAACGTTTGCACAAGACAGATTATCCCCGCTTACATCCAATAAAACGAGGGAGATTAATTGTGTGTATTATTCTATACTTGATAAGAAACCGGATTTTTCTTATGCTTGTTTCTCAAATAAGTCCATTCATGGTTTCTATGGTCTGGACAATGGTGAACTCACAAGTTTTGAAATATTTCTTACAAAAAACAAGCATGGCAATTCTTTTCATGAGAAAAAGATCAAACTGACAAAAGATATAATCAATGATATATCTTCTTTATATGAGGATGCAATTACAACTTCATCTTTTACTTATAGCAATGAATTAAAAAATGATTCTATATTTTTATTTTCACACACAAATACAATTGCATATTGTTCCAAATCAACAAATAGTGTAACGTCTGGTAAATTAGTCAAAGTTTCTGAATCAATTTTTGAAGCTATTAAAGAGGAAGATGGTTCTAAAATTGAATCATTAAGTGATTCTATAACTAATATTCTTTTTCTTTTTCAGAGTTTAATGACACCAGATGTTCGGTATGCACAGTTTGTATTTTTAATGGATAAGCAATGTGCAAAAGGCGATTTATTTGATTCCACATCTGGAGATCAAAAAATGACAACATTATGGACTATCGCATTGTCTTTAGCCACAGTATTGATTGTAATATGTATTTTTGTCTTATTACATGAAAAAAGAAAGAAAAGAAACAACATGAGTCATAAAATTGAACAGTATATTATTTTATTTATAACAATAATAGCAAGCAGCTATTTATACGCACAAGAAAGACTAACTCCGTTGACTTATAAACAGTTGGGAGATGCTAGTGAGGTATATAATCTTATAATTAATAAAAAGCCAGAATTTTCATATCTTAGTTTCTCTAACAAATCTAATTCAATACATGGTTTTTATAACTTAAAAGAAGATGAATTGATTTGTTTTGAAACAGATATTATTATGAATAGGAAAAAAAATAGTTATTCTTTTCATCAGAAAAAGATTAAACTAACAAAAGATATAACTAAGCAAATTTCGATTTTATACAAGGATGCAATATTAGCTTCCTCTTACGCATATCAAGAGTATTCACAACCCGATTCAACACTTTTATTTATCTATAAAAATATGACTGCTACTTGTTATTATCCTTATGGTCGTGTAAAAAGTGGGAATTTAGCTAATGTGTCAGAGAGTATATTTAAATGTATTAAAGCTGGAGATAATTCTAAGATAGAATCTTTGAATGACTCTTTACAAAAAATTCAAAGATATTTTAGCAAGCTAATAAAACAAGATGCAGCACAAGAAAAATCATCTTTAGTATTAAATATTGAGATTAATAATGAAATAAAATCAGAAAAGCGTAAAAGATGGATAATTGCATTATCAGTAATAGTAGTTTCGTTTGGAGGTGTCTATATAATATATAAATCAAAAAAAACAAAAAAGCGAAGGAGTTAAAATAACTCCTTCGCTTCTATGACTTATAAGCCTAGGCATTCAATATCTTGGCAACAAGCTCTATCGAAGGAAGATATAAAACTGCTAATTATGTAGAATATGTAGTGTGATGTGATAATAGTACAATATATAAATATACACAAAGATTTGATTTACGAAAATAGTAATAAACTATGGACATTGATAAAAAATTTCTTGGCAAAATGAAAATACTCATAAACACAGTTGCCTTTATTGCTTTTATTGGGCAGTTCTTTTCTTTTGCATTTAGCGCAATAAATCAAAAGAAACCAGAAAGTGCAATAGAATCAGTATATAACTATTATATATTCTTTGCTTTTCTTTGTTCGCTGATAACAGTGGTTATTTTTGTCGTTGAATACAACTTTAATTTTAAGTTACTTAAAAAGAAAATACCAAATTATATCTTTCTCGTGATTGTAGCCCTTGGTATATATATAGCTGTTATGCAGTTATTAGCACTAAACGATTTTCTGCTAACATCATGTATATTATTGCTGTTTGATTATTATATCATGCGCAAAATACTGAGTAATCTATTTTCTAGTTCAGATACAAATTTAGAATAAGGAAAGAATACACTAATCATGTCATTAGGGCGTTTGGTTAAATACATTTGAAATTACCTCACTAAATGAAAAAAAGAATATATATAATCTTTCTTGTTATACTATGCATACCCGCTATGGTGTATATAGCAATTATTCTATATAGTAGCTTTCACTCGTATGACAGAACATTTAAAGCAAATGTTGATAGATTCGGGTGGCAAATAAAATTTACAGAACAGGAAGCTGATTCATTACTTAATTTTACTTTGTATCAAAAAAGGGAAAAAACATGTGACAGTATATCATTACTTATCCGTAACAGATATATGGAAGATGTTGTATCGTTCCTTTTTGTAGAAGGTAACGACACGCTATATATAAGAAAAGAAAAAGAATTTCGGGAACTATTTCCGCCAGAAGAACAAAATCAACATCTAGTACCCCCTCCTGGCTTTGTTGTTATCAATCCAGTTGTTGGTAAACTTCCGTCAAAGTGTAAAACAGTGTCTTACTCCGATCAAAGATTCTTTGTATACGACAGGAAAAAATGTACGTACATACCCAACAACAACAATATTCATGTTGTGACTTTGACTCATCTAACAGAAAGGACAAATTCGTACTACTTGTTCGACCAAACTAAAAACGACACTTTGGAAATTAAGTTGGATATATCAAAGAATTGATTCACTTTCTATATAGCATAACCGACTGGTTTTTAGTCGGTTTGCTATAAGATATTATTAATGCAGCGCTGTCCATTACCACTTAAACGCCATTAGCATAGGTATTTAAACTACTTGACATACTGTTCGCCATCATGTTTTCAACTCAATTGGATGATTTTTTCCTTAACCGAATGAAACTGCTTTAGCAGATAGTGTAGAGATGTGCTATGAGGAAAAATCTGCGGGAGATTTATTAGGGTTCTTTATGCAATTGATTGAGTACGCTTGCGTGTTATTCTCTCGCTGATTACGCAGATCACGCAGAGGAATGCAGCATGCTGCATTATTTCGCAGAGAAAGACAGTTAGTGTGGTTTTGGGGTTTATCTGCGGGAGAGTAGGCCGTTTACACATGCAAAGAAAAACATCTGGGGGAGACGAAATGCTCGCTGCTGATAAACATCTTATATTATGTTTAATACAGGGTATATTTTGTAATGGTTCTTCAGCAAACCTTTCTTTTACTAACAATAATCTTCAGATACCACAGTTCAGCAAGGATATAAACTTTATATCTTAAACAAAACGACTTTGTTAAAATTATATTTGCTAACATTAATTATAATCAAAGATAATATCACGAAACAACTATTTATATATCTTTGCGTATTAGAAATAATCTACAAATAACAAAAGCATGAAACTAAAACACAATTTATTAATGACGATGTTTGTCTTATGTCCATTTACGATGAACGCAACAGACTACTACACCGCACCTAATGCCACAGGAGACGGTAGCAGTGCTGATTCTCCAATGGCATTAACAACAGCTATAGACAAGCTCGCTGCTGGCGACAACCTTTATCTACTTGACGGACAATACGACTTGACTTCCACGATAAGAATAAGCAAGTCAGGAACTGTAAGCAATATGATTTTCATAGGCGCATACAAAAACAGTAAACCTATTCTGGATTTCAGGAAGGAAGCTTATGGAAGTCATGGCGTTGATCTTGATGCAGACTATGTACATATAAAAGGAATTACCGTGAGATATGCCGGCAAACAAGGATTCCAGAACAATGGTTCATATAACATAATGGAATTAATGGATGTATATGGCAACAGCGATACTGGAATGCAACAAAAAGGAGGCAACAGCAACGTTATACTGAACTGCGACTCACACGATAACTTTGACTATGAGAAAGGTGGCATCACGGCTGCTGACTTCGGAGGTAATGCAGATGGATTTGGAGACAAGCAATACGAGGCGTCTCCAGGAAACACTTATATTGGATGCAGATCATGGAACAATGCCGATGATGGATGGGACTTCTATCAACGTATTGGAGGAACTACTGTATTCATAAACTGTATCTGTTTTCAAAACGGTCCTGCAACTTTCGACTTGAGTAATTTCCCCAGACTGGAGAAAGACGCAGCATGGTTTAATCAGTTTGTCGGAGACGGAATAACGATTACCGATGATAATGGTAAAACTCACAAATGCTCATTAAAGGAATATTACAACAACGGAAACGGAAACGGATTCAAAATTGGTGGAGCGAATACAAAGCATGATGTATTGCTGTTCCGTTGTCTTTCTATTGGAAACTCTGTAAAAGGTTTCGACCAGAACAGTGACGCTGGCAAGATACAGATATACAACTGCACATCATACGCTAACGGAAACAATGGCGGGAGTAACTATGGTTTTTACAATGACAATGGTTATAGCCTTGATATTGAAAACTGTATTAGTCTTGATTCAAAGGGTACAAACTCATTTAAATGCAGCAACATTATTAATGAGAACAACACATGGAACTCTGGATTTAGTGTTAGCACTTCTGATTTTGCAAGTATAGACACAACAAAGGTACTTGCCTCACGCAATAGCGACGGAAGTATTGCCGAGAGTTCATTGCTTCATCTAAGCCCTGGTTCACAACTTATTGGCTCAGGAACTGACCTTACGGCAAAACTTACAGAGGTGACTGGCAGGGGATATAGTATAGGCAACACAAAAGACATTGGCTACATTGAATATAATTCTACTACTGCCGTGAGAAATATAAAGGGAGATGATGCTAATGGCGACATTGCGGCTATATATACCATAAACGGAATGCGTACCAACAGCATACAGAAAAAAGGACTCTATATAATTAAATATAATTCTGGGAAGACAAGTAAGGCTGTTGAATGATGTTTTGTACAAAACCAGATGTTTCACTTAAAAAAAGAAGCTATTGACTGAATTATTTTTGACTTATTGAAACGATGGCATATATTTGCATAAAGTTTTAAAAATCAAACAATTGTAATATCAACAAAAAAAGAGAATTATGAAAAAGTTTATGTTAACTATGATTGCCGCAATGACTATGTCACTGGCAATGGCTCAAAATCCATCAGATGGTAAACCAAAGAATCATCCAGAGCCGATGACTGTGGAACAAATAACAACACAGATGCAAAACAAACTTGGGCTTACAGATGAACAGTTTGCTAAGGTCAAGGCGTTGAACGAGAAATACGCCGACATACTTAAAGGTCATCAGGGAATGAGAGGTCAACGTCCTCCTAGAATGGAAAACATGGATAATAACGAGCCTCCACAGATGACAGAAGAGATGAAAAAGATGATGGAAGAACATCGTGCTAAGAAGCAGGCTTATGAAAATGAGTTGAAGAGTATTTTATCTTCAAGTCAATATACAACATACCAAAGTATGATGCCTAAGCACGGACACAGAGGACCAGCAGAAGGAAACGATAAATAAGCTATTTCACTAAATATCAAATGCCCCCGAGAGTATGACTATTAACTTTCGGGGGCATTTTAATATTTATATTCGATTACTTTTTATTTTCAGCTATAATCTTTCCTATCTCAGCTATGATATTATAGTTAGTATCAGAAGTCTCTTTGGAATCTTTAATAAAGATTGCATAGGCAACAGCCTTTTTATTTGGGAAGATCATTATACCAACATCATTATTAACAGCTGTTCCATTTTTTATATTTGGAGCAGATCCCGTTTTATGTATNACAACAATTCCTTTTGGCAGTTTATTTTTAATCGAGCCAGTAGCAGTCTTTTTCATTGTATCCCATAAAAAATTCTGAGTAGCAGGTTTCAANAAACTATGTTTATAAAACATAGTAAGCAAATTTATAGCTTCATTAGGAGTTGTCCAATTTTGAACTTGCTTATCAGGCTTTGCTTGTTGTTCTGCCTCGTTTATCTTAATTGTCATGTTTTCAATTCCGATAGACCTTAAATAATGATTGACAGATGAAGCACCTCCATTATTTTTAAGAATGACATCGCACCCAATATTATCACTTATAGCAACCATATAATATATGATATCAGAAAGTGCCATTTTAATATTTCCATTTGGATATTTTTCTTGTATAGTACTCCATGTTTTTTTCTGTAATTCTGCTGAACTAATAAATATAGAGTCACTAAGTTTTATCTTATCATTATCAACATCATTTAAAACCTTTAGAGCTATCGGAAATTTGAATACACTTTGCATCGGGAAATGCTCTTCACCATTAATAACAACAGACTCGTTGCTATTAAGATCTAATATTGCGACTCCTATTCCTGCATTCTTATTATTGATAACGTTGTTTATCTTATCTTTAATAGTGCTTATCTGTGAAAAAGAACTGATGGAGATTAACACGAGTAAAAATGAAAGTTTAAATCTTCTCATATATTTATTTTATACCTTAATTCCGCAACACTATTATAAATTAAACTTTTTAAGTACCTGAGCAACAAAAAGTTGCTCAGGATTTTGCCATGTCGAAGAATTCACTTATCTTAGTGTTGCAAAAAATAAACAAGAGAATCCGACGATAGACATGGCAAAAATACAAATTAAATCTGAGAAACTCACTCCTTTTGGAGGAATATTTTCTATCATGGAGCAATTTGACTCCACATTGTCATCAGTAATCGACTCAATCCTCGGTTTAAGATGTAAATCGTTTGGTTATCGGTATAGCGAAATCATCCGTTCTCTCATGAGTATCTATTTCTGTGGAGGCTCATGTATTGAGGATGTCACTACTCATTTAATGAACCATCTCTCGCTTCATCCGACACTTCGCACTTGTAGTTCTGATACTATTCTCAGAGCGATAAAGGAACTGACGCAAGAAAACATTTCATACACATCAGATATGGGCAAGACCTACGATTTCAATACGGCTGACACTCTCAATACTTTATTGCTCAATTGTATATTTGCATCTGGCCAACTGAAAGAGGGTGAGATGTATGATGTTGATTTCGACCATCAGTTCATAGAGACAGAGAAGTATGATGCAAAGCCTACATACAAGAAGTTCCTTGGTTATCGCCCTGGCGTGGCGGTTATTGGCGATTTGATAGTCGGTATAGAGAATAGCGATGGTAACACAAATGTTCGTTTCCATCAGAAGGACACGCTGAAGAGGTTCTTTGCGAGATTTGAACAGAATGGGCTCACTATCAATCGCTTCAGAGCTGATTGTGGATCATGTTCCGAGGAAATCGTGGAGGAAATAGAAAAACACTGCAAGTCCTTCTATATCCGTGCTAACCGCTGCAGTTCGATCTACAATGACACCTTTGCTCTCAAAGGCTGGAAAACTGAGGAAATCAATGGCATTGAGTTTGAATTGAACTCTATCCTTGTTGAGAAGTGGAAAGGTAAGGCATATCGACTTGTGATTCAAAGACAGAAACGGATGGATGGTGTGCAGGATTTTTGGGAAGGAGAATACACATACCGTTGTATCCTGACTAACGACTATGATTCTTCCGTAAGAGAAATTGTCGAGTTCTATAACCTTCGTGGAGGAAAGGAACGTATCTTCGATGATATGAACAATGGTTTCGGGTGGGACAGATTGCCCAAATCCTTCATGGCAGAGAACACAGTGTTCCTTCTTCTTACAGCACTTATCCGTAACTTTTACAAGGCCATTATTCAAAGACTTGACGTAAAGAAGTTCGGGCTCAATGCAACAAGTCGCATAAAAGCGTTTGTCTTCAGGTTTATCTCTGTACCAGCCAAGTGGATCAGGACATCAAGGCGGTATGTGCTGAACATCTATACCTGTAATAATGCTTACGCAGATGTTTTCCAGACTGATTTTGGATAATGCCTACAACTTATGGGAATGATATTGTGTATTGCCTCAAGTCACATTGTGGGGTAAGGGGATATTGTAGGCAGAAGTGGGTGCTTCAAGTTCAAATTATCTGCAAATTCAGTAATGAGAGGACGTGTAAACGCAATAAGGACGTTCAAGGGCTTAGTTGCGGATTTGAGGTTATATAATTATCTATTCTGATTGCAAAGATAAAAGCATTAATTTAAAGTTGATACATTTACAAATTAATTTTTAAATATAATTCTAACCTTTAGCTTTACTTAACCACACAAATTGTGTTTAACTTATTAAAAAAGCTGAGAGTGAATGTTTCACTCTCAGCTTTTATATATTTAAGTTAAGCACGATGTTCTGAAGAACACCCTAATTATTCGCTAAGACCGAAATCAAGTTGCTTTCTTTCAAGATTAGCTTTTGCAACTTTAATCTTAATAGCGTCACCAAGTTGGTATGTATGGTGATGACGACGACCACGCAAACAGAAATTACGCTCGTCAAAATCATAATAGTCATCATCCAAATCACGCATAGGTATCATTCCCTCGCAATGGTTTTCATCTATTTCTGCATAAACTCCGTAACTTGTGATACCGCTGATATGAGCCTCGAAGACTTCTCCGACTTTATCGCTCATGAACTCTACCATCTTATATTTTATAGAATCACGTTCGGCACTCTGAGCAATAATTTCCATATCAGAACAATGCTCACAAAGTTCCTCGTAATGCTTCTCGTTTGCACTTCGTCCACCTTCTGCGTATCTTGTAAGAAGACGATGTACCATTGTGTCAGGGTATCTACGTATAGGACTCGTGAAGTGAGTGTAATAGTCGAAAGCCAATCCAAAGTGTCCGATATTGTGAACACTATATTTTGCCTTCATCATTGCACGCAAGGCAACAGACTGAATCATCTTCTGTTCTGCTTTGCCAGCACAGTCATCCATCAACTTGTTAAGACTACGTGCGGTAGCACCCTTAGTTCCTTCTGTCTTTACCCTATATCCGAATTTAACGATAAACTGGCGCAGAGTTTCCAACTTCTGTGGATCAGGATTATCGTGAATACGATAAGGAAGTGTCTTTGCCTTTGCACCATTTTTCACCTTACCAATACTCTCGGCAACAGTACGGTTGGCAAGAAGCATGAATTCCTCAACGAGTTTGTTAGCATCTTTTGAACGCTTGAAATAGCAACGTGTAGGTTTGCCGGTCTCATCGATATCGAAATGAAGTTCCTCACGATCAAACTTAACAGCACCACCCTTAAAGCGTTTAGCACGAAACATCTTTGCGATTCTGTCGAGCATAATCAACTGATCAGCATTCTCGCCCTTATATCCTCCAGCAGGAGCTATAGGAGCAGGTTCACCAGTACCGTCAACGACACCATTATCCTCAAGCAGTTGCTGTACCTCTTCGTAAGCATATCTTCTATTGCTTCGGATTATCGTATGAACGACTCTCCAACTCTTTATATTAGCCTCATCATCAATATTGAATATAACACTATATGTAAGTTTATCCTCATCTGGTCGCAAAGAACAGATTAAGTTACACAAGCGTTCAGGTAACATCGGTATCGTGCGGTCTACAAGATAAACACTGGTAGCACGTTTCACAGCTTCCTTATCTATGATAGAGCCTTCAGTAACATAATGGCTGACATCAGCAATGTGAACACCTATCTGCCACAAACCTTTATCAAGCAATTTAATTGAAAGGGCGTCATCGAAGTCCTTTGCGTCTTTAGGGTCAATGGTACAAGTGAATACATCACGGAAATCTTCACGTTCAGCCTCATCTTGTTTTGTGATTTCACCAGTGATACTGTTGGCGGCATCCTCTACTACTTTAGGATATTTATAAGGTAGTCCGTATTGTGCGAGAATAGTATTCATCTCCACATCGTTGTCGCCTGTCTGTCCTAACACATCAATAACTTCACCTATAAGGTTCTTATGTTCTGCATCAGGCCACTGAGTAATCTTTACAATAGCCTTATCATCACTTTTTCCACCTTTAAGTCTATTCTTCGGAATGATGATGTCGTGTACAAACGTGTTTTCAGGAGTTACAAGATAAGCAAGGCCCTTGTCTACACGAAGTCTGCCGACAAACTGATCCTTCTTTCTTTCAAGGATTTCAATTACTTGTGCTTCCTTAATATGGTTCTGACGACGTGCCATAAAACTTACTTTCACACGATCGCCATTCAGTGCCCACATAGAATTACGTTCAGAAACAAAGATAGGAGAGCCACCATCCTCAGGCAAGAATGAATTCTTACCATTAGACTTTCTTAGGAAAGTACCTTCCTGTAACTGTCCCTTTGTATTCAAACTATATGAACTGTCTGTAACCTTCGTAATAAAATCATCCCAAACCATTTCTTCCATTATATCAATGGCAAGCATCTTCAGTGGATGAGTGTCTAATCTTAGGGTACGGAATATTTCCTTAAAACTCAGCGTCTTACCCGGCTGAGAAGAGAAGAAACCTTGCAATACTTCGCTCAGTTGCTTCTTTGTCATGCGTTTACCGCCTTTCTTTCCTTTTCCCATATTTATATGTTCTAATAATTTTTCTTTCCACAAAGTAACAAAAAAGAAATGACAAAAACAATATTTATTAGATTTTATTTTATTATTGTAGGCAATGTTACACCGCAAAAAGAATTTGAAACATAATGATTGGCTAAAATAAAAAATAATATCGTATATTTGCACATATTAAACAAAGACATTGGATTAATATTATTTTTAAAATATATCATGATATTTAGAAAACTATTTCTGATAGGGTTTATAGGCTTTGCCATAACCACAACAGCAAAAAACGAAGTGGAGTTTACCACTAAGTCATGCGACATCAAGGTGGAGTTTTATACTCCGTCTATCGTGAGGATCGTAAAGGTTCCAACAGGTCACACTTTCAACAAGAAAAGTCTTGTTGTTATTGCCAATCCGCTAGACGTGGCGATAACGAGAAATGGCAATAAGATTACAAGTGATTCTATAAGCATAACTGTTGACAATCTGGGTAGAATTACTTTCAAAAACAAAAAAGGAAAGTTACTTCTGAAAGAAAAGAACAGTAATTTTGTTTTACGTACAGATGGAGCTGATAAAGGAGCATACAAAGTTAGTCAGACTTTCTCATTAGAAAAAGACGAACCGGTATATGGTCTTGGAACAATACAAAACGGCATTCTCAACCGCCGAAACACTCACAAACTTATGGAACAGTCTAATTTGGAAGACTTTCAGAATGTTGTGCAGTCAATAAAAGGTTGGGGACTATACTGGGACAACTATTCACCAACGAACTATGACGACGACGCAAATGGAATGTCGTTATCATCAGAAGTAGGAGACGGAATGGATTATTACTTCATGTATGGCAAGAATGCCGATGGAGTGATATCACAGATGAGACATCTTTCTGGTAAAGTTCCTATGTTCCCTTTATGGACTTTCGGATATTGGCAGAGCAAGGAGAGATACAAGAGCAGCAAGGAAGTTGTTGACGTCGTAGATAAATACAGAGAATTGCACGTTCCTCTTGACGGAATTATACAGGACTGGCAATACTGGGGAAGCAACTATAACTGGAACGCAATGGAATTTCTTGCTGACGATTATCTTGACGGAGCAAAGATGATAGAAAAGGTACACAGCAAGAATGCACATTTCATGATATCTATATGGGCTAGTTTCGGACCTATGACAAAAGCATACAAACAACTAAACGAAAAGGGACTGTTGTTTGATTTCCAAACTTGGCCACAAAGCGGACTCACCCCTTGGCCACCACGTATGGACTATCCATCAGGAGTGCGTGTATATGATGCTTTCAGCCAAGATGCACGTGATATATATTGGCAAAACTTAAAGCGTCTTTTTAATCAAGGCGTTGATGCTTGGTGGATGGACTCTACAGATCCTGACTTTTTCAATGCAACAGAACATGATTATGAACATAAAGCTGGCAACGGAACATGGCGTAGCCTAAGAAACGCATTCCCATTGTGCACAGTTGGTGGAGTTTATGACAGCCAGCGCAAGGAGAATAGCGATAAACGTGTGTTTATCATGACACGTTCTGCCTTTGCAGGTCAACAGAGATATGGTTCAAATATGTGGAGCGGTGATGTGGCTTCGTCATGGGATATGCTGAGAAAGCAGATTCCTGCAGGACTTAACTTCTCACTTACTGGTGATCCTAACTTCAATACAGACATAGGTGGTTTCTTCTGTGGTTCATATAATAACAACGGCAGCGGTTCTGCCACTCATAACCCACAATACCAAGAACTATATGTACGTTGGTTGCAATATGGTTTATTCTGTCCTGTATTCAGAAGTCATGGAACAGACGCACCACGTGAAATTTATCAGTTTGGTAAGAAGGGCGAACCTATCTATGACACAATAGAGAAGATGATTAATCTTCGCTACCGACTACTACCTTATATCTATTCAACAGCATGGCAAGTAAGCAGCAAAGACTACAGTTATATGCGCCCGCTATTCTCTGATTTTGCTTCAGACCGCAAAGTGTGGAATATGCCTAATGAATTCATGTTTGGAAGTTCTATCCTCGCAGCCCCAATAGTAGAGGCAAGTTATACACAGGAAAAGATAATAAAGGAGAACGCCATGACTGGCTGGGATAGTAAAGAGGTGAATGCACAGACAGAGAACTCAGCTATAAACTTCAAAGAAAATAAAACTACTCTTAAGTATCTTCCTGCTGGAACTAAATGGTTTGACTTCTGGACTGGCAAGCAATACAACGGAGGTCAATATGTAAACATAAGCACATCAATAGCGGAGGTACCAATGTTTATGCGTGCAGGAAGCATCATTCCACTTGCACCAGAAATGGAATATACAGGTGAAAAGAAGTGGGACAACTTGGAAATAAGACTCTATCCTGGTGCAAACGGTAACTTTACGCTGTATGAAGACGAGGGAGATAACTATAATTACGAGAAAGGAATGTATGCCACTATAAATTTCCATTGGGACGATGCCAACAAAATCCTAACAATAGGTAAACAAGAAGGCAACTATCCAGGAATAATAAAAGAAAGGCAATTCAATATCGTAACGCCAAACGGTAAAAAGTATCACATTAATTACAATGGAAGCGAAATAAAGGCACATATTTAATAAAAAAAACTGCCATGTTACATAACAAAAAGTTTATGAAACATGGCAGTTTTCTTTGCATTATAAAAAGTTGTAATTTTGCGGGAACTAATATAATATTTGATATGATCCGCAATCGCTTTTTATTTTTTTTATTTCTTACATTGGCTGCATCCACTTGTTTTGGAAAAGACCATAAGAAGAGTAGTAACATCACTAGTCGCCAATTCACAAATCCAGTGATTTGGGCAGATGCTCCAGACCCAGATGTGATAAGGGTTGGAGATTATTTTTATATGGTGACCACAACCATGCATCTTATGCCTGGAGCACCAATCATGCGATCAAAGGACTTAGTGAACTGGGAAACAGTTAACTACGTATTTGACAAACTTACTGATTCGCCAAAATACGACATGAAAGAGGGAACTGTATATGGTCGTGGACAATGGGCTACATCACTAAAATATCATAAAGGTAGATTCTATGTTCTGTTTGCACCAAATGATAATCCTGGAGGCGACACATATATATACACCGCAAAGAATGCTACCGATAAATGGACTCTAGTTTCAAGAATGAGACATTTCCATGATGCCACCTTATTTTTTGACGATGACGACCGTGCTTATGTTGTATATGGCACAGGACAGATGTGTGAACTGACATCTGATTTGAAAGACGTGAAAGAAGGCAGCGATGTAAAACTATTCAATCGTGAAGCTGACGAAACAGGACTTCTTGAGGGTAGCCGTATGGTAAAACATGATGGTAAATACTACCTATTAATGATTTCATGGCCTGTTGGTAAAGCTCGCCACCAAGTATGCTACCGTTCAACCAACATTCATGGTCCATTTGAGAAGAAGACTATTTTGGAAACTCCATTCGGTGGTTTTCCATACGTAGGTCAGGGTACTATAGTTGATGCAAAAGACGGCAAATGGTATGGAATAATATTTCAGGATCGTGGTGGAGTCGGTCGTGTGTTGACTCTTGAACCATGTAACTGGATTAAAGAATGGCCTATTCTTGGCGACGAGAAAGGTCACGTTCCAGAGATCATGGACAAGCCTGTACAAGGGTGTAAGACTACGGATATTGTAGGAAGTGATGACTTCAACAGTAAAAAACTAAATATGTATTGGCAATGGAATCACAACCCTATTGACAATGCGTGGTCATTATCAGAACGAAGTGGCTATCTTAGACTTAAAACTAGCCGCATATCAAATAGCATTTTTGACGCACCCAACACTATATCACAGCGCATGAAGGGGCCAAAGAGCAGTGCTGTTATAAGTCTTGACATCAGTAAGATGAAAGACGGTGATAACACTGGGTTGGCAGCTTTCAATGGTGATTCGGGTATACTCACTATAAAAAAGATAGGTAAAAAGAATGTATTAACAATGAGCGAAGAGTCTGTTAGTCTTAGCGACCGTGAGAAAGCTATTACCGGAGTTAAGAAAAACGTAAAAGACAGTGTAGAGATAAAATCAAACAAGATTTATCTACGCATGGATGTAGACTTCAATCCAGGTAAGGACATTGCAAAGTTCTATTATAGCCTTGACAATAAGAATTGGAACAAAATAGGAAGCGATTACAAGATGATCTTCGACTATCGCCGTTTCTTTATGGGTACTAGATTTGCAATCTTCAATTATGCGACTAAACAAGCAGGCGGTTATGTTGATATGGACTTCTTTAAGTTCAAAATGATGAAATAATAGTTTGATCAAAGAAGAAACTATATCAACATAAGAGCCAAACTCTTTACTTCTCTGGGATAACTTCCAACATATAGATTGCATCAAGACTCCAAAGAGCAGCATCATTTGTTGAGAAGTTATCTATATCCTTAAGCAGGCTATTCCAAGCAGCATTTCGCATAATTTTATCGTTAAGCGAATATGCTGCGAAAGCCTGCAGGCGTCTTACTGGGAAATGATTATGATTCTTCATCGCCATGAGTTGATATCTATGTGCAAAATCAAGCCATGTATGTTCAAATTCAGGGACAGTTATCATTTGACGCAGTTCATTCATCACTTCGAAACCGCCCATAATAGTCATTAAGTGATTTGTCTTCTTCATATTAACGTCACCCTCATAACTAATTATACCAGTTGCAGGATCATATCCTTTAGCAAGATTTCCTGTGAAGATTCCGTCAGGGAGCGAGGAAATACTCTTCAGACCAGCAATAATCTTATCACGATATTTGGTATTACCCGTTCTCTCCCACTCTGTCATCCAGTTTCCTGCATAAGCAAGCCAGTCTGGACCAAAACGCAAACGAGCTGGCGCAGTACATGGATACTCAGAAATTGGCTCAGCAAGTCGCATCGGATCAATATGATATAACATTATATCAGCATCGGTTTCATCATGCATAATATCCCCAAGTCGTTCGTCTGATGTAAGATAATATAGGAATCTATCAAAGGCTGACTGCGAGATTCTAGCTTCCTTTGCTCCACATCCCCAATGACTTACATTATGACGGCTTCCAAGTCCTTTCATATCACCAAGATGATATACATCCACTTCGGAGTTATGCCTTGTCATAGCCTCAGCCATCTTCCATATATCGGCACGCCCAGTACGAAGGAAACTATACCATAGCCAATCAGGACTCGCTAATTCTGTATTGTCCCATGCATAGCCACCAACATCATAACGCCATTCTGAACGTTCTGGAGAATATGCATGCATGAAATCGCCATAATTCCAGAAGCCAAACCAATGATAATCTGCTACGGCTTTTTTATATGTTTCTATCCACCAATTAAGTTTATTCTCAACAACTGATGTTACAGAATCAGTACTTTGACGTGGCAACGACCAAACACCAAAAGCTTTCTTATCATGTAGATATTCTGCTGTAGGAAGTAGACGAGCATCGTCTGCAGAAACAATTGCATCTTGTTTTAAACGGAGTATCCCCGGAACAGAGGAATATGGGCGAAGCGTGATCATACTTGTACGCCCTATTCCGTAAGGTTCACTCATGCCTTTCTGAACATCCTCATAACTAGACTCCAATCCATGTGCCTTGTCATCATAATGGCGCAAGTCCATAGGTTCAGCTTCAGGGCTCCACAACCAAATAGTCATACGCGCCATATTTGTTCGTGTGCTGTCTATCTGAAGAGTTGATGGATAACTTTGCCAGAAATCTTTTAATGTAGCAGAGATACCACCACTAACATCACCAACATAGGCAAGTCCACATGATCTTTTACCTGTAAAAGTTCCTATCCAAGGAGATTTACCTGTAGCACGTTTGCGAATGGTAAACGAACCATCATTAAGTTGTGATAGGCGGAATCCATCCCAAGAAGCCCAATCATCTAAAAGGATTTTCTGATCATCAGCAAAGGTTGAGTATTCTGGTATGCGCAATCCTTTCATCTGGTCTGAAAGATAATTGTGCTCTTTATCTAATTCGCGTCTACCATCAAGAGGCTGCACTGATTCTGTCCATACACTATCCTCATCAAAAGAAAACGCAATATGACGATTATAAGCGGTTTCGCGGAAAGGAACATCAAACTGAAGTCCCAAACTCTTTATGAAATCATTATTCTGATTTCCGTCGTAAACAAAACTATGCTGAATTCTTATTTGCTCACTACCATAATAAAGATAAAAGCGAAGCGTAAATGGCAACTTCATGTTTGGTTCTTTATCACCAGTCATGTGACCATTAACACGTACTACCGCCCTAATATTACCACAATTCTCTATATAGGTAGTATCAATGACTGACTTATATGATGATAAAGATGTTGATGCTACGACACGCCCCATGTCAGCTACCTTTATTCCCTTATAAATTATATAATCCATAAAGCTATTCCCATGTCTAGGAAATAGCACTTTCATGTCACCAGTATTTATAGTAATTCCGTTTTTGGAAATGTCCACAAGTTTATGCTTTACATGCTGTCCATAACCAGCCTTTAATGTGGTAGCATTAACTCCTTTAGGTATTAAAGCAGAGAATGCCGCCCATTTAACGCTTCCATCTTGCCAACGTGCATTTATCCAACTATCAACAGGAACATTACAAATTCCATAATTATGTAATGACTTATCTGTAACTTCACCCTTTGCGAAAGGCACACCGAATGTTACAGGCATAGCTACATCAGGAACATCTCCTACCCAATGGAGTGAAACATCAGATAAGCTACTTCTATATGTATGGAAATTAGCTATACGAGTATGTGAAAGGGTGGTGCGAAAACCAAACCAGCCCTGTTCAAGAGGTTGTGCATCTATATAATCTACGATGCATTCCCCATCAAAAAAATATCTTATTCTGTTTCCAACCTTCTCTATCTTGATATGATACCAATGATTTGATTTAAGAAGATGTGAAGCATCCTTATACTCTCTAATTACAGGAGGTTGACCATTTCCTGTATAACGTCGGAAACGTGTAGTAGTATTATAGTTACCTCCATAACCTAGATAATACATCTGCAAAGCAGTCTGTCTGCTGAATACTCCATCTCTAGCAGACATATTGGTCCAAATATTCTTGGCTTTTGGATCTGAAGCCATAAAGAAAGAGTTGAGATCACTAAGTCTATCGTTTGGACCAGTCATTACAACTTGTGCATCAAACTCAACTGTGATATCACCATGAAGAGGGCTTACATTCCATAATGTAAGCCCTTTTGGGGAAACTATTTCCAAAGTATCACTACCATTCTGTATAACTTTATATTGTGATGATTCAGATTCAACACGCCATTTCTTCTGCCATGACTGCGCATTAGAGACTATACAGACAGTCAGCAATAACAATGAAAACAGTTTCTTCATAAACATTTATTTTAAATAACCAGCAAGTTTACTATGTATAGCTTTCAGACCCTTAGCAATATTGTTTGCATTTGTCTTAGCACCCAAAAGTGAAGAATGGGTGTGGTCATGATTATAATATTTATCAGCCTTTTCCTTGCATCCACATTTCTTATCAAGATAATCAGCCATAATATTATGCAAGTCAACAAACTCAACGCCTGTCTGACTGACAACTTCACGATACCATTTTCCATAAGAATCGTTACGGCGTTCGATCTTACCATTAGTCCATTCATTACGTGGTGTAAGAGAAACAAGGATTGGTGTTGCACCCTTCTCACGGACATCATCAATAAACTTCTTCAGATACCAACCAAAGCTATAAACCAATTCATAAGTACCATCCTTAGCTGATTTATATACATGACACGTATCAGCAGCTCCAGGAATGACACCACGTTCCTTTTCTTTATCTATACCACCGATATCATTATGACCAAATTGGATAAACACAAAGTCTCCTGGTTCCAATGAATTATACACCTTATCCCAACGACCCTCATTCAGATATGTGCGTGAAGAGCGTCCTGCTTGAGCGGCATTATAACATGTTACTTTCTCTTTATCAAATACGGTATAAGCCTGAGAACCTAGTCCCCACATACCATCTTTATCCTTGTCTGTATTCTTAACAGTACTGTCGCCAGTAAACCAAACAACAGGTTTGCCCTTCTCTCGCTGAACTTTATATGATGGAAGTTCTACTGTAAGCATCATATTCTGAAGCGGTTTCAACGCAGGATTATCACTCATGGCAATACCTTCAGCTGCGCTCCTGGCATTCATCATTGCTCCAAAACGACTACTATGAATATGATCCTGATAGAAGAAGTACTTTTCTTTCCATTTACTGTAACTATCAAGTTTCTTTCCTGATATTTCATTGAGGTCTATAAAGGGCACTCCTTCTTCAGCAGCGACCTGCATAAGCCACTGAGTGTGTATTTTTCTAACAATCTTGCCTGTTTTCTCATCAAAAGCATCACGTGGAGTAAGACTCATCAGAATAGGATTTGCACCAACAGCACGACAATCACGAATAAAACGACGCATATACTCACCGTAAGTATAAACAGTTTCTTTCACACCTGTTTCCTTTATCGTAACATTCAATGAATCATATCCTACTCCAGGAATACTAGCACGTGCACGCCCGCTGTCATAAGGACCATTATCATTATGACCTATTGAAATGATAACCCAATCACCAGGTTTAAGAGCTTTCCTTACATCGGGCCACAACTTATTATAAAATGTTCGGCTGCTTGTTCCACCCAAGGCTTGATTCTCTACTGTTATCTTATTCTCATCAAAAAATGTATGAGCGAAGAATCCCCAGCCCCATTGTCCGTTATTACCGTTACCTAAAGTTCCATTACGCATTGTAGAATTACCGACAAGAAACAATACAGGATTGTTTCCATTACGACTACTACCAGCAGAAATACGGGCAGTCTCCGCTTTGTTAAGACTGTCAAGAGTAAGATCAACTACATTATTGACATCCGCCAATGGTTTTGGCACATTATTCTGAGCCATTGAAGGCAATGCCAACATACAAAATGCAGTGAAAAATAATTTTGTTTTGATTATCATCGTTCTATTATCAAATATTTTAATTTCCATCAGGTTTTATAGTATCACTGACTGGAGCTGGATACCATACAAATTTATTATAATCATCAGGAGAAGAAGGACTGTAATCCTTCCAATCATTACGCAAAGCCTTTACCATTGGAAGATTAAGTTGCTTCATTCCCATTACGATCATCTTGGCTACTTCGTAAGCACCATAAGGATTGAAATGAGTATTATCGGCAAGAGCCTTGTCCTGTCCCTTAAACGTTCCGGCAGGATAATGAACTAAAGCTTTCTTACTATTTTCAAATCCTAAAGTCTCGAAGAAGGTACGAGTCATATCATGAAGTTCAATCACAGGTACATTCTCACGACGAGCTACAGTACGCATGGCATCAGGATAGTCTCCATGAGTTTCTTGTATATGAACGTTAGCCAAGTCAAAACTGCGTCTTTGAGTTGGGGTTACAAATATGATATTTCCACCTTTGGCACGAACCTCATCTATAAACTTTTTCAAATTATACGAGAAATTATACCAAGCTCCAGAACCAGGTCCTTTCTCTTTCTGATCATTGTGACCAAACTCGCACATGACATAATCGCCTTTCTTCATCATGCATAATATTTTGTCAAGGCGGTTTCCTGCCAAAAAGCTACCAGCAGTCAGTCCACTTTCAGCATGATTGCTAATAGACACACTTGGTCCAAACCAACGTGTTACCATCTGTCCCCAACTAGCCCAAGGTTCTTTACTCTGATCTACTACAGTAGAATTTCCACATAGAAATACTGTTAGAGCAGTGGTGTCTGGTTTTATCTCGATGCTCTTTACACATGGATTAACTCCATTAAACTCAAGAGTGAGACTATCATCCCAGTCGAGATAATATTTTTCTCTGTCTTTAAGAATAACCTTCTTTGTGTCACTGATTCTTGGAGAACGCTTGTTTACTATGAACTCATAAGTTTTGAATTGTCCTTTTAACGTTGCACAATTTTCGACCATTAGTCTTCGTGACTCAGCACGAACGGTAGTTATAGCCTTCTTCTTAGGTGATCCAAGTGTAACAGTTACCTTATAATTGCCATCAGGCACCTTTACTGAAAAGTAAAACGGTGTTTCAGACTGCTTTGATAATTTAAAATTCATTTCTTGGGCAACGGCAGATACTGTCATCGCAAAGATAATGAATAATAAGAATAAACGCTTTGATACTTTCATATTTCTAGAATTTAGATTCTGCACCAAAATAGAAACCTGTCTCTGGTGGTTGATTATAACCAGAGTTTTCTGCAGCTACACCAAGTCTATATGGAATATCCTCCTCAAGGCAATTTATACGATGGGTAGTAGGTATCGTTGAAACATAAAGTCGAAGTTCGCTGCTAGCTTCATCACGTGTAAGAATTTCTTCACGCCAGTCACCTAGTATATCAGCACTTAAACATGGATTTGACTTTGTTCCGTTATTAAATTTGCAGTTCTTAAGCTGCAACAATGTATACGTACGACCTGCTTTCCAATCATATTTTAGCACACGTTCATGGTCAAGCAATTCACGCAAAAGATCTCCATCCCACCAAATTCCAAAGTTAGTGGAACGAACTCTTCCATTAAGAATTTCACCTTTTACATTACGCAAACCTTTGCTATCGGCACTCCACATTTCCAATCCTGGATTTGTAGGGTCTATATCAGCAGCCATACAACGACCGACATCTTCATTACTCGGTATTTGGAATTTTACTTTACCTGTAGCTGCATCACGGAAATCACTTCCATCACGACGATTTTCATGACAATCCCATACTTGCAATTTGTCTGAGTCTGGATAAAAAGCAGTAAGATGAATGGCATCACCATGTCCCATGTGAGTATTATATAAGCCATTACCATCATTATCAATAGCTACAGAACCTAATGTTATTTCGTCACAACCATCACCGTCAACATCTGCAACTCTTATATTATGATTACCATTACCTGCATAATCTTTCCATTTAGGATTATTTGTATCAAAAACCCAATGTTGTTTAAGTTGCTTTCCGTCCCAATCCCATGCTGTAACTACGGTACGAGTGTAATATCCTCTAATGAATATCGCACTTGCATGCACGCCATCAAGATATCCAACTCCTGCTAGATAACGTTCAGAACGATTAGAATGGTCATCACCCCAATCTTCAACTTTACCACGTGAAGGTACATAATTAACTGTAGCAAGAGCTTTTCCAGTCAATCCGTCAAAAACAGTAAGATATTCATTGCCATGCTTTATTATTCCTCTCCATTTATTCTCTGCTGTCTCACGCCAATCAGCGTTTGGATCCCCGATAACATGTCCTAATCCATCTACTGTTCCATCACAAGTTCTCATCATAACTTCGGCCTTGCCATCACCATCAAAGTCGTAAACCATAAACGGAGTATAATGAGCACCAGAACGGATATTCTTGCCCAAATCAATACGCCACAATTGCTTTCCTTCCAATGTATAACAATCAAGATATGTATTGCCAGTATATCCACTCTGAGAGTTATCATGAGAATTTGTAGGATCCCATTTTAGAATAATTTCATATTGTCCGTCACCATCAACATCACCAACACTTGCATCATTTGCAGTATAATCATATCTCTGTCCGTCTGGAGTTATTCCACCTTCAGGTTTATTGATCTTTATTGGAATATAATCATTTGGAGCATCGGCTTTCAATAAATATCTACCATCAACACTTCCTCCTTTTACCTTATACTCGATATTACCATTAACATGAGTAGTATCAGTGAAGAATGTTGCACCTGTTATCTTCTTTTTATTTATTTTAATACCATTACGATATACATCGAAGCCACATTTATTACTATCAGCACGCAGCATACGCCACGCAACAGCTACATCACCATTACTTTGACGAATTGCAACCAATCCACGATTGAGGTTTTCATGCTTCATCTTCCCCCAAATATATCGTGGCTGAGCATAAGCGCCAGCCACGATAAGTAGAGATAGTAAAGATAATAATATTTTTTTAATCATATTATTCATTATAAGTCAAATCTATTTCCATCCAGGATTTTGAGTAAGATTTTTATTCTTTTGTATTTCGGTCTGTGGAATTGGGAAAAGATACATCTTGTCATCCCACTGACGAGTCACTGTGTTAGGAGTGTAAGAAATTGATCCATCAGCATTCTTCGTAAGTTTCATTTCCTTTATTTCCTTGAAATACTTGTCTGCTTCCTTCCAACGACGTACATCCCAAAAACGATGTCCTTCAAAGGCAAGTTCAACAAAACGCTCGTTAGTGTATTTTGCCCAGAAAGCATCACCCATACCTACAGGGAACGCTGGCATACCTGCACGAACACGAGTCTTACTTGCAGCTTCACGTGCCGACATTGGGAATTCTGCAGATGTAGCATCAGCACTACCAAGATACTTGAATACAGCCTCAGCATAATTTAGATAGAATTCACCTAGACGGAATGTAACCCAAGTATGGTTATCAACTTTATATTTACTATTGGCAGTAAGATTAATTGCACCATGACATAGCTTCTTCACATAGTAACCAGTTAAGGTTCCTCCAGAAAGAGGCTGTGCATTTACACCACCATAGAAAGTTTCAAGTTTAGCTTTTTGATATGTTGGCCAAACATCACCGTTCTTAGCAACGGTAGCATCCAAACGTGGATCACGACCAGCATAAGGATTTGAACTTACATAACCACTTCCAGCTTCACCTATACCAAGTCCGGTAGCCTTCATGTCATAAGCATCAACTAGATTCTGAGTAGGACAGTTTCCACCATTTCCACCTTCTATACCAGCAGGATAGTTGCGGCTTTCAAAGGTATTTGAAGCACCATTTGATCCAGAACCGTAGATACGTCTACCAAAAATAATTTCCTTAGTTATATTAGTATCCTTCCAGTTATTTGCAGACCATAGATCAGCATAATTTGCAGTCAGGTCCATACCTCTCAACTTACATTCATCAATAAGTTGTTTTGTATAAAGTGCAGCTGTATGATAACGTTCTTTGTCACCTTGTGGATTGAACAATGGGCTAGCCCAATACAATGCAGCACGAGCCTTTAATGCTAAGACTGTAATGCGACTGGCACGACCATTATCATTTTCAGAAGGCAAGTTGAAATCTGAAGGATTATTAACGATGCTATCCTGTACAAGATTACATTCATCAATAATAAATTTAAATGTTTCGTCAGATGTTGCTCTTGGCGTTGTATTAGTAATATCTGTTGACTGCACTTTTGTTATCAATGGCACACCACCATATTGTTTTGCTAGATTAAAATAGAAATAAGCACGCCAGAAACGAGCTTCCCATTTATAATTATTATAGCGCGCCATTTGCTTATCATAGTCAGAGTTCATCTCATAATCAGGAAAAGTAAGTCCAACAAACTTATCCATAACCTGATTACAAATATTGATTCCTGTATACATACTGCTCCAAACAGAACTCTTTGCATTGGTAGCACTCCATGCTCCATTAAAGAAGTCGTCAATAGATGTACCACTTACAGCAAACTCTGATTCATCAGTAGTACTACCCATGATAGCATTTCCATAACTTCCATAATCATAATCGATAGTATTATATATATCTGTCATAAAGCCACCAACATTGCTGAATGTCTTTGATACATAATCCTTATCATAAATATTGTACTCGTTATAGTTCATCTTGTCATTGCATGAAACAAGAGCAAGAACAGCAAGCGAAGAACAAAGTATATTATTTAGTTTCATATTTTCACTCGTTTTTATTTATTAGAATGTAACTGAAAGACCTGCGACAATACTTCTTGTCAATGGATTTGTCGCACCATAAGACTCAGGATCTGAGACATCCATATGATCAAGACTGAACAAGTCTGTTCCACGAACGTAAACTTTAGCTCCATTAACAAAACCAGTCTTTTCGAGTATAGACTTAGGCAAGTTATAATAAAGCTCGATATTACGAAGTTTAAAGAAAGAACGGTTTACCAACCATAAAGTACTTGTCTGATAATTGTTTGCATTATTCTCATTACTTAGACGAGGGAATTTTGCATTCTGATTATCTGCTGTCCAACGGTTATCATAATAATACTGTGATATAGTTGTATTATTTATGAGTGGCCAATACATACTCTTTGTATTAAGTACTCCTGAATAAAGACCTGTTCCCTGGAAAAGACAATAGAAACCAAATCCTTTATATTCAGCACCTAGATGCAAAGAATAATACATACCTGGAGTTGTACTATGACCGATTGCAGACTTATCGTTTGCATCGATAATATTATCGCCGTTAACATCAAGATATTTGATATCACCAGGTTGAACTGTAGAGAAATTCTGCTTAGGGCTTGCTGCAATATCAGCAGCATCCTTGAAGAGTCCTATTGCCTTCAAGCCATAAATCTGACCTAGTTGATGACCGGTCTGTACAAGGTTGCTGTAAAGACGTGGTTCCTCATATTGTTCCTTGATCTTATTATGATTATAGTTGAAGTTACCACCTACGTTAAATGTAACTTCACTGATTGTCTTGTTGTAATCAAGTCCAATCTCAAAACCAGAATTATCAACAATACCACCGTTCTCATAAGGAGCATCCTGACCAATAACATCTGTATATTTACCGTCTGAAGTTACCCATATATTATTATGACGTGTATAATAACCTTCTAAAGTTACATCCAATCCATGGAAAAGAGTAGCCTCAACACCTACATTATATTTATAAGCCTTTTCATGAGAAGGATTTTCAGTAGCATAACGACCAAGAGTTGTACGGCCAAAAGAAGACTGCCAAGTTTCATTAAAAGGATACGTTCCTCCTGTCATTGTATACTGCTGAGTATAATATGTCCATGTATCATTTGGTAAGAAGTCAGCATTGATTATACCTGCAGAAGCACGTAGTTTCAAGAAATTAACCCAAGACACATTCTTCATGAAGTTTTCCTTTGATATAACCCAAGCGGCAGACAAAGTAGGTGAAAAATTCCATTTGGTAGTTGGCGCAAGTCTACTTGACCCTGATTCAACAAGAGCTAGATCTGCAAAATAGCGATTTTTGAAACCATAATGAGTATACCAAGACGCATCCTGACGATAGAGAACAGTGTTTATACCATTTGCCTCCTGATACTCATAATCCCATTTTAGTTGAGAATATACAGAATGATTACCAAAAGTATTCTTGTAGTTAAATCCACCATCAAAATGGAAACGCTTACTGAAACTATTTGTTGTAGCACCGTCTCCCATCGCAGTCTCTGCACCGCCAGTATATAAAGTTCCTGCTGTAGCTGTTCCATCGGCTGCCCAAGTAGCACTATTCATACCGTATGCATATCCTTTGCTATGATTCTCCAATATATTTGAAGAATTATCATAAGAAACTCTTAATGTCGCACCCAAACCTTCCAACCAATCTGAAAGATTCTGAGTAAGAGTGGCATCAGAGAAAAGACTTCTTGAATGATTCTTTGTATAAGCAGCACCAGCACTTTGTCCAACAGGATTCACAGTTCCATCCCATGTAGCGTTACCACCCCAAGTGCCATTATCATTCTTAATAGGAAAAGCAGCAGAAGGTACAGAATAAACCATATCCCATATATTAGCAGAATTACCAGGACGACTAGCCTCAGCTAAAACACCCAAAAGATTCACTTTTAGTTTTGTTTTATCGAAAAGGTCTATATCCAAATTTGTACGAAGATTACCCTTTACATATTTATTCTGTGTTGAATAACCATCATTCATATCAAAATTCTTAATGAATCCCTTATCTGAAATAAGGTCAATCATTGTATAGTAGCGGAATTTTTTCGCACCACCACGGAACTCAATATTGAATTTATTAGTTACTCCAGTATTGCGGAATGCTTCATCAACCCAATTTACATTAGGATACATTGTAGGGTATGTACCATTTTGGAATGCAGCAATTTCTGCATCAGAATATTTTGCAGCTAATCCATCATTACCACGAGCCTCATTTACAGCCTGTGCATAAGTAGATGCATCAACAAACTTAGGTTTGTTTGCCATAAAGTTCCACACATGATCGTATGTGAACTTTACTTCCTGAGAATTATACTTACCACGTTTTGTTGTTATCAAAACAGCACCATTTGTACCCTTATATCCGTACAACGCAACAGCAGCAGCATCTTTCAATATCTGTACAGACTCAACTTCCTCAGGAGAAATATTATCAATTTCACGTTCGATACCATCTACAAGTATCAGAGGTGAACTACCTGATAGACTCTGCAATCCACGTACATAAAATGTTGGATTTTGTGCGGCGTAATTACCTGCATTCTGCAAAGAAACAAGACCAAGTCCCTGACCTATAATAGAATTACCGATGTTCCTTGCACTACGCTTATCTGTCGTATTATTTGTGATAATAGAAACAGCAGCCGTAGACTGTTCACGTGAAAAATTCACGTCGGCGCCAACATCAACTAATTGGTCCTTGAATGCAGTTGTATCTTTCTGTGCTGCAGCTGGCAAGCCAAGGCTTGCCAACATAGCCAACACTAATATATTATTCTTATTCATTATTGCTATTAACTTTTTAAATGTTAACAATTAACTTTAAATTACCAACCAGGATTTTGAGTCAAACCATACCCCTTGTTAACTTCCGTCTGTGGGAATGGCTCAAGATACCATTTTGGATCATAACCAGACCACCATGTACGAGATCGGTTATTTAGCTCAAACTTTTGATAATCAAAATGAGTTGGTTCATAGAAACCAGGATTCTTGTTACTACCCTTATCCGTCACCTTATCACCATTCCACCATTGTGTATTGGCATCTTTTATGTCATTTACATGAATCCATTGCCCACCAACCTTTCTCAAACGATACATTCTCAAACCATGCAACTGCTTTGAAAGCACCTCATCACCAAGTTTATATCTCTTTACATCAAAATAACGAGAGTTACTCATACCAAGTTCACACACACGCTCACGGAGAATCTCATTCAAAAGATTTGTCTTGTTTGATGTCAAATCCTTATCAGGATTACATTCGACTAGTCCCTTAAGACCTACACGTGCACGAATCTTATCAACATATTGCAAGGCGTCTGTGAAATTATCATCAGCTTGCAACAATGCTTCTGCATAAGTAAGATAAAAGTCATTCAAACTAAGAACAACCCATTGAGGCTGAGCACGCAAATATACATTATTTGTACCAGTGATATATTTGTTATTACCATATCCAGTAGCAAAGTATCCACTTTGTGTAGAAGGACCGTTCAACGCACGTGAACCACCATCCCACAACTCGAAGTTATTGCCACTCACTTTTCCAGAGTTTAGTGAAGATGTTTCTAGGTCACCATTTACCATAACAGTTTCATAAAGGCGTGGATCACGTGTATAAGTGCGATGCTGTAGTTCCTGTTTTGTAGCGGTAGTATCACCCTTTACAAACATCTGATCTAATTTCCCTGCCTTTTCTGTTTCAGCCCAATTAAATGGCTTTCCGTCTGCCCAAGGGAACATTTCTACATATTCCTGAGTTGGAGTATAAGCATAACGTTCATTCATTCCTCCACCAAGCTGTGTCCACTGATATTGTGTGTCTTTACCAAAAGAAGATACACGTGTTGCAAATATCACTTCAGGACTATTCTGATTTACATAACCATAACGGAATGCATAGCGATAACCCTCAATAGTATTTGTAGCAGGTTGAACAAGAGAATAAACTCCATTCGCATTCAACTGCTGCAAGAAATCCTCACAGGCAGTCTTGCAACGTGTCCAACGGTCCTTACTATAGTTTCCATACCATACAGGACTACTATCCGTCATAGAATAAGTTGAACCATAATATGGTTTATCTGAATTAAACAAAGGTGAAGCTGCGAATTGCAAAATCTGACATTTTAAAGCCATTGCTGCTGCTTTAGTCCATCTACCAGTTTCAGAAGTTGGGTCTTCAGGTGTCCAAGGTAAAACTTTAGAAGCCTCATCAAGTAAGTCAACCATAAAGTTTACCGTCTCTTCAACCGAAGCACGTGGTAAATCATAAGAAGTCTCACCAACGTTAAAACTACGTTTTACGATAGGAAGTCCACCATATATTCTGAACATATTAAAGTATGTAGAAGCAATGAGGCATTTAGTCTCTGCCTTCATCTGAGTCTTCTCTGTTTCTTCCATATTAGGCGTTCTGCCAATATTTTCTTGAAGCAAATAAGCAGAACGTATCAGTTCCCAACAATTCTCATTAAGATAACCAAAAACAGAAGAACTACCCGATGTTGCAGTCAACTGACCAGAATAATATGATAGATAAACTGATGATTTTGGAAAATGCAACTGCCAACAGTCTGTAAGAGCATCGAACTTTCCATTCCAATAACCTGCAGAGCTACGATCACTTTGATAAGGTAGACCATAATATTGCTGTGCATAAGTACCAACAAGGAACTGTCGTGTATATTCAGCATTATTAAACACTGTATCAATTGTAGCATCAGTACCCGGAGCCTTGCCAAGGAATTTATTACCGAAGGCAATATCATCTGTACAAGAACCAAATCCTAAGGCTAAGGACAATGTAAGGAATGCTCCAATAAATGTCTTATTATTTAGTTTCATATTAATTTGCGTTTTTTGTTGTTTTGAGCAAAAATATATATTTTTGCATTAGAATCCCACCTTTAAAGAGAATGTATATGTCTTCTGAAGTGGATAAGAAGGTGAGCCACTTGCTCTTGTTTCAGGATCTCCCCATTTATAAGGAGTGAAAGTTAAGAGATTGTAACCACTGAATGAAAGCTGAAGCTGATGTAATCCCAACTTCTTCATAAATGCCATGTGGAAATCATAAGCCACCTGCAAAGTTTTCAAACGAAGATACTTGGCATCTTTTTCATACAAAGTAGATGTAACATAGTTATTGCTTGCATTTTCCAAAGTTGCGCGTGGATATTCATAATCCTGACCCGGATTTTCTGCATTCCAAGTGTTATCTATATGGTACTGCAGCAAACCTCCTTGAGTATTTCCAGTACGGTTCACAAATGGCTCACGGAATACATCATCTATCATTCGACTTACATTCCATGCACCAGTCCACTGAGTGCTTATTGACAAATTCTTATATGTAAAACCAAAGTTTACACCCATTACATATTCAGGATCATCAGTGTAACCATAATCGCGACTCATATCATTGCCGTCTATTTTTCCATTATGATCAAGGTCAACATAAACTGCGTCGCCAGGCTTTAATTTATCACCTGCAAGCTGAGTAGGGAACTTCTCACCAAATTCCTTTTCATAAAGAGCAGGAGTCTCTGCATCATAGAAACGATAGAATTTGTATTCTGAGCGTGCTCCGATACGATGTCCCTTAGCATACTGATACAGATTGTTTTGAGGAGCTTCCTTTTCTTCCTTGACTTCATTCTGATTATAGCTTAGATTTACACCAGCCCAATACAAGAAATCTTTTCCTAGTTTATCATTCCATTTAAGAGACAATTCATAACCCCAACTGTCAACAATACCAATATTCTCGGCAGGAGATGTAAAGCCAATAATAGAAGGTACGGTCGCATCATGGAAGAGAATATCAGTACGATGTTCCTTATAATAATCAACAGTAGCACGGAGTTTGTCTTTTATGAAATAGATGTCTGCACCGTAGTCTTGCTTAAATGCCTTTTCCCATGTAACATCGGGATTGTTTCTTGACATTTCGTAAGCTCCCTTTGATATCGTATTATTCTCAATACCGAAGTTGTAGCCACGACCACCGCGAGCATATACACCAGAATTGTTCACATTGTATGGGTCATCAAGATACATAAAGCGACTACCACCTATCATATCATTACCAACAAGACCGTAACTTACACGAAGTTTAAGGAAACTTACTACTTTCTTCAATGGTTTCCAGAAAGACTCGTCACTGACTACCCAACCTAAAGAACCTGCAGGGAATGTACCATAACGTTTGTTAGGTGCGAAGTTTTCAGAACCATTATAACCAATATTGAACTCTGCCATATATCGGTTATTCCAGTCGTATGTCAAACGACCTACAATACCAGCATATCCTTGTGGAATATCAGAGAATGTTGAAGGATAATAGTTTTTACTTTGGTTAACCAATATCAAAGCACCGACATTATTCAATCCAAAAGAACGGTTATATGTAAGTGATGTCTCAAAATACCAGTCACGATCTCTACCTGTTGATTCAGAATAAGCAATCTGACCTGTCTGACCAGAGATTTTATATCCTATTGAACCATCCTTTTTTAATACTGGATAATATGAAGCCATAGCACGTGAGCCTTCCTTTGTAGAGCCAAACAAACTATTGTACGAACCCTTAATCTTAAAAGAAAGACCCTTGGTTATCATATCAAGTTTCTGGTTCAACTGTGCATCCAGCTGAAGTTTATTATTACTGTATTGGAAAAAACCGCCATTAACACCAGCATTACCATAATAAGTAATACCACTTCCACCAACAAATGGTAATCTTAAATCAGAATAATCAGTTGTTGTCTCTACATATCTGCCATCAATAATACCTGGACTTGAGAATGGAGTTGCCTGATAAAGAGCCTGAACCATTCCACTGGCGCCCTGACCTGTATGAGGTTTGTTAGAATTATCAACATTACCTGCAATATTGAATGATAATGTTGTTGTTTTAGTTACATCCAAGTCTAGATTAGCACGATAGTTGAAACGGCTGTATTGATATCCGAAATTGTAATCCTGTCCAAATTCTTTAAAGAGTCCACCTTGTGTGTACATACCAGCATTAACAAAGTAACGCATAGTCTTTGTACCACCACTAATGCTTACATTTGTCTTTGTCTGGATGGTAGAATTTTTCATAATATAGTCATCCCACTTAATACTTGGGAAACGAATCGGATCACTGCCTGTACGGAATTTTTCAATTATTTCATCTGAGAATACATGCGCAACACCGTCGTTGTCACACATCTTATTATAGAATGTGGCATAGCCGTAAGAATCAGCCTGCTGAACCATCTTGGTTGGAGTCAATATAGAGAATGATGTATTCGCTGTAACAGAAGCCTTACCCTCTTTACCACGTTTAGTGGTGATAAGGACAACACCGTTTGCACCACGTACACCAAATACAGCTGTAGCAGAAGCATCCTTCAATACTGTAATATTTTCAATTTCCTCAGGGTCAATATCTCCCATGGTACGTTCAACTCCATCCACCTGAACAAGAGGCTCCGAATGGTTGACAGTTGCCTGACCACGTACATACACACTTGCAGCATCACTACCTGGTTCACCAGAATATTGTACTGTTGTTACACCACTCAACTGACCTGCTAGGACATTGTTAACTGAACTCACAGGAGTGCGAGTTAGGTCTTCACCCTTAATACTTGAGAGAGCACCAGTAACGGTAACTTTTTTCTGAACACCATAGGCAACAACCTCAACTGTTTGCAAGTTGTTTGTGTTTTCCTTCAGTGTGACTTTCATCCCGTTCTTGGCAATTACGATCATTGGGTCGTAACCCACAAAAGAAACTTTTAACTTTGTACCTGGCTTTACATTCAAGTAAAAATTACCATCTAGGTCTGTCACAGTTCCGTTTGAAGCAGAACCAACAACCATTACGGTTGCTCCAATTACAGTTTCACCTTTTTCATCTACAATTGTTCCGCGAACATTATTTTGTCCTACCTGTTGGGTAAAGGCAAATGCATGTTGCACACCAATCGCTGGTGTAAAAGTCATAGCTGCACTAATCACAGCTACTGGTAATACTGTACCTTTTAACAATTTTCTACGATTCATTTATTATTATTTAGGCTTAGTTTGTTAATTCGTCGCAAATATACATATACTTAATTAACGCTAAACGGTATTTTCGTACGTTTATTGGTAAAAACGTGCAAAAATACAAATAAACGCTAAATTCTTTTATTTTAAGTATAATGTTATGGTCTTTGACTTATATCCTTGTCCGCTAACCTTAAGTTTTACTTTCCCGGATTTGTTACCAGAACGAAGTATGACCATAGCCGAACCATTATAAAGGCTACGAGAGTTGCCAACAGTCAATTCATCGCTAGCAATGTCTCCATTGCTTACACCAATGATGTCAGCATCACCAGAAATATCAAACATCAATTTGATATTTGCCATAGGTGAGCGCAATCCTTTATGGTCAACCGCCAATATGCGTACATGCATCAAATCATTGCCATCAGCTTTCCAATTCTCAACATCTGGAATAAGTTTGAGTTCCTTTGGCTCTCCGGCAGTTTCAATTTTATGACGTGCTACAATTTTACCATTGGTCCTTGCTACTGCTTCAAGTATACCCTTTTGGTACACCACGTCAGTCCACTTTATCTTATTACGTGTCTTTGGATCAAGAGAGTTTTTCTTTATCCCAAGACTTCTTCCGTTAAGATATAATTCAACCTCATCAGCATTTGTATATGTATATATAGTATATTTATTTCCTGGCTTGCGATTCCAATGATCTGAAATACGATCGCCATCAAACTTTACACCATTCCACATTTCTGCATCTTCCTTGGAATCAGCGATACCTATATGTACAACTGGTTTATCTGAGAATATTGATTTTAGGAAATAAGCTTGCGGTTTAGGTTCCAACGAGATATCAAAGACACCATTATCCCAACCTTTCTTTGGCCATCCAAGACTTTCTCCAAGATAGTCTATCATTCCCCAATAAGCCAATCCAACGACTTTATCAAGATTCATCTCATAATAGTTTGGTCCCATCATCGGCATATTTGCCTCACTCTGATAGAATATCATATTTGGGAATCGACGTCCATCACCAGGGAAGTACATATAGCGATAGTTATATGCCTGAATATCGGTTATCATTGCCAAATCACATGGTAGCGAATCAGTTTCCCAATTACGCCCTCTTGGATGCATCGCCACTGTTGTAAGACGTGTACTGTCATAACGGTTAAGCAACGTTTTCAACAAACGATATGAAGTTACTCCCCAATCATTATATGGCAAATCTGGATATGTCTGCAATTCGTTTCCAAGACTCCATAATATTACAGAAGGGTGATTTCTATCTCGCTCTATCCATTCAGGAATATCATACTGCCAATGGTTAGACCAAGATTCTCTTCCACCAGAATATTGTGTAAGCCACTTATCATAGACTTCATCAACAACAAGTATTCCATATTTATCACATAGTTGATAAAGTTCTTCACTATATGGGTTATGTGAACAACGAATATGATTAAAACCAAATTCTTTCAAAAGTTTGATTCTTTTTTCTATAGCACGAGGATAGGCTGCTGCTCCCAATGCTCCTAGACTATTATGATTGGCAATACCTTTCAGTATAACTTTCTTACCATTTAGCTTAAAACCAAAAGCAGGTGAAAACTCAATGGTACGTATACCAAACTGTTCTGTAACCTTATCAGTAGCCTTTCCATTCTCATCATATACAGAAACTTCTGCCGTATATAGATAAGGAGAATCTAGATTCCACAGATTAGCGTTTGAAATATGTATAGGTTCCAATTTATATTCAGCGTCACGGCTACGTGGTGAGAATCTCACATCATTGTCTTTCTCTGCTACCAAGTTTCCATTGGCATCGAGAATACGTACTTTCACATTGCCATTCTTCTGCTTGCTAAAACGATATATCTCAGCTTGAATATTTACAGTGTTATTATCCTTCGTGGTAATATAAAGCGGATGGCGTGAAAAATAGAGTTGTTTGTCTGTCAATATCAGCTTTACAGTCCTAAACAATCCACCACCAGTATACCATCTTGAATTGTTTTCTTTTCGTGTGTCGGCTTTTACTACGAGAATATTCTCACTACCATATTTAATCTTATCAGTAATATCTATACCAAATCCGATATATCCGTATTCTGTTCCGCCTATGCGTTCTCCATTTAGGTAAACATCACCAACAAGCATGATACCACCAAATTCCAACATAGCGCGTTTTCCTTTCCAGTCTTGTCCTGGAGTAAACGACTTACGATACCATCCTATGCCCATTTCCTTAAAGCCACGTGCAGACAAACGACTCTTCACATTAGCAGCCTGATCAGAATTATCGGCATGTTCATCTTTAGAAGGAGCCACCCATGGTTGCTCTATCTGAAAGTCATGAGGAATTATTATGTTTTTCCAAGTACCATGCTGTTGTGTAGCATCAATGGGGTTTAGCGAACTTCTGCTAAACTGCCAACTGTCTATTGTTATCGTATCACGCTGTGCAAAAGCGTTTTCACTCACACAAAGCATCATTGAGGCGATGCNATAAATTAGTTTTTGCTTNTTCATGTTTAGGTACAACGAATTTGTAGTTATATGCTGCAAAATTACNACATAGNATACCATNCACAATAAACNTTTGTACGCAAATCAGTAATTTAGTACTATTTTATTATTCTTCCGAAAATCAAGCATGTAAGTTGTTGTANAAAGGGCTTACGTGTATTATCAACTAGTTTACATAGACCGCCCAACATTTTTTGTTTTTAGCTACGGCATATATTTCTCTATATATAAGGTACGCATACACGCACGCGCACTACAGACTTTTTAAAATACTAGTGTCTAAGTATCGATTGACTGAATATCAATACGTTAGGTGTCATTTTTACTATTAACAAGTGTTGATAAAAGTGTCGGTAAAATAAAGCCAATACACGTTACTTTACCGAGTGATTAGGCCCATATCACTCGGCGAAACAACGTAAAACGCATGGCAATACTTCGTAAAACGGATCGCGTTTCTACGTGGAAACGTGACACAGAACTTAAATTATCATGCATTTTCTCCGACACGTAAATATTACGAGAATGCAAAGTAACTTACTAGTAATCAACAACTAGTCACTCCGACACTTACATTTTGAAAAATCTGTAGTGCGCGTACCTTATATATAGAGAAATATATGCCATAGCTAAAAACATTGGAGAGACATCGTCATATAATTAAATGACAAGGACTCTCCAATGTTCAATTATACTAATAAAGGCATTAACTATGCCAGAAACATTATTATCATTTGGGCAATAATAACCCTTATAAACATACCAAGTGGATATACAGATGCATAGCTTATGCTTGCACTATCAGTTTTCAATGAATCATTGGCATATCCTAATGCCATTGGATTTGCCATACTTCCACAAAGTATTCCACAGATAGTACCGAAATCAAACTTATGTGTCTTCAATGCAATAAGTCCTATGACAATAATTGGCACCACGGTTATAAGGAAACCTATTCCTACCCAAGCGATACCTTCAGGGCGAACAACTGTAGCGAAAAAGTCTTTTCCTGCATCAAGTCCCAAGCATGCAAGGTACATGCTAAGTCCCAACTTACGTAACATCAGCGACGCAGACCGTGTGGTGTATGATATAAAATGGAGTTTCGGTCCTAAAGCACCGATGATTATGCCCATGATAATAGGTCCGCCAGCAATACCAAGACGCACTGGACTAGCCATTCCTGGTAAAGAGATAGGAATACAGCCAAGTCCCAAACCTAGGATTATACCAAGTAATATGCTGCCAATATTAGGCTCATTCAAAGTCTTAACGGAATTCCCGAAATATCCCTGCATATTATTCACAGAATCATGCTGACCAACAACAGTAATTCTGTCGCCATATTGCAATCGCAAATCATCTGTTGCAAGAAGTTTTATATCACCACGGGTGACACGACTCACATTTACTCCATAAGATGTACGTAGATGCAGCTCACCAAGCCTCTTACCATTGAGTTCTGTTCTTGTGAGAACCAATACACGGCTCTCAACCTTTGAGTCTATAGCATTCCAGTCAATCTTCTCTCCGTTCCAGTCTTTATTAACTCTCTTTCCGAAGAGTATTTCCATTGCAGCCTCATCTTCACGATTGGTAATAACGAGCAAGCTGTCATTTTCCATCAGCTTGGTCTCAACCATAGGAACAATAACTTCCTTACCTCGCCATATACGTGATATGATAAAGCGAAGATGAGTCATTCGTGAGACGTCAGAAATAGACTTTCCGCCAATAGCAGGATTAACTACTTCAAACTGTGCTATATATGTATGATCCTCCTCATTTATCTTTTTAACAGCTAAATCTTCAGGCTTTACAAAGACTTTACGCAGGAATAGCATCGCAAATATTACACCAAGTACACCAAGGGGATATGTTACAGCAGTAGCTAAAGCTGTGCTACCACTAGCCATTCCAAGATGATTTATAGCCTGAGTGGCTGCACCAAGAGCAGGAGTATTTGTGGTAGCACCACAAAGCAAACCTACCATATTAGGCAGACTTACTCCTGTTAAAGGAATAAGTAACAAGGCAAAGACAGTACCAAAGACGATAACGGCCAAACTCCAGAGATTCTGCGCCATACCTTCATGCCGCAATGATCCAAAGAAGTTAGGCCCTACATGAAGTCCCAGGCAATAAACAAACATTGACAGTCCGAATGTTTCAATATAATCCAATAAGACAGGATCTATTGTAAACCCAAGGTGTCCGGCAAAGATACCTACGAAAAATACAAAGGCTACTCCAAGTGATATTCCCATCACCCTGACTTTGCCAAGAGCCAGACCACAGGCGATAATTAAAGAAAGAATAACTAAGGTCTGTATTGAAGAATGAATGTTAAATAAACTATTAATCCAGTCCATTTTAATTATAAAATGTTCAGATATTGTTCCAAGGGTATTCCCCTGTTTTTATCTATATTGTCTTTATTCAGGTCAATAAGTTTGTAGACACCGTCCATAGCCTTTCTGGTTGAATCTTTCAACGACTCACCGTCAAGCAGATGCCCGATAAGTATAGCCGAGAAAATATCTCCAGTGCCAGGGAAATGAACAGGAATCTCATCATAACATAATTTGAAATACTCGTTATGTATGTTATTGTATCCAACCACTGAAGGTTGTCCATCAATTGTTATACTTGTTATGAGAACTGACTTAGAGCCAATCTTGCGCAAATGTTCAAGAAGGCTGTGAGCCTCATCTTCTGTAACACCTTCGGCTTTATATTCGCGTCCGGTGAGGTAGCATGCTTCTGTATAGTTTGGGTAACATAAATGAGCAACACTCAACATCTCACGCATACTTTTTATCGCTGCTGAAGTCACTCCATTATACAATTTACCCTCATCACCCATAATAGGATCCACAAAAATCGTAGTTCCAGTTGACGCTTGTTCCAGACAATAGCGCGACACTATGTCGGCTTGACGCTCGCTGGCTATAAATCCTGTGGCTATGGCATCAAAAGTGAATCCCAGTTCCTTCCATACGGGGAACACGCCTTTAATATAGTCTGTGGTATCAAGTAGATTAAACTTTCCGTAGTCAAGTGTATTAGACACTAAGGCTGTGGGAAGATTGTATGTGGGATGTCCGAAATAAGACAATATCGGAAGCATTGCTGCTGTGGCAACTTTGCCGTATCCCGCCATATCATTTATCAGAAGAATTTGCTTCTTATTCATCCTTAAATTAATATTTCGGGGCAAAGGTAGTAAAAAGTTAAGATATGAAAGGTGTTTATACTAATAATTTCATTATATTTGCATAAAAATCTACCTAACCTTAAATGAAAAAATATTATTACCGACAACGATACTCGATACATGGCTTGGCTTAACGGCAGCAAGCATAATAGGATTTGGAACTCATTTGCAAACACAGAAAACTAGAAAGTTGAGGAAAACAGGTCATTATCTGAATTTGGGACACGGACGTCGGCAACCATGATAATGTAAAAATGGTTGGATTATCCGTAATTTATATAACTAAATGTTGCTGGATTATTCTTATCTTTGCAACCATAAAATTATAATCAAGTAAATATGGCAGAGAATGATGTTGTTATTATAGACTCCGTTGATAAATACAACGAGATGATGGGACTTGAGACAAAGCACCCACTGATTGCTGTAATTGATATGTCTGAAGCTAATTATCAAGAAGTCAGAAAAGAAAAGACTTTGGAATATGAAGTCTATTCCGTTTGGCTTAAGCAAACTATGTGCGGCGACATCACATACGGACGCCAACCCTACGATTACCAAGAAGGTACCGTGACATCCTTCGCACCTGGGCAAGTGGTACATTTCAAACCAGCAAAAGATTATAAGCCACAGGCACTTGGACTTATCTTTCATCCCGACCTTATCCGTGGAACATCACTTGGTCACGACATAAAACAATACGCTTTTTTCGATTATTCTTCACGTGAGGCATTACACCTAAGCGAAGACGAAAAGGCTATATTCAAAGATAGCCTTAATAGAATAAAATTGGAACTTGACCGTCCGATAGACAATCACAGCAAAAAACTGATTTGTAGAAACATAGAGTTGCTGCTTGATTATTGCATGCGATTCTATGAAAGACAATTCGTAACCCGCAAAGCAGCCAATCGTGATGTTCTTGACAAGTTTGAAAAGCTGATTAACAGCTACTTCACTGGAGACAGAGCATTGCATGACGGTCTGCCATCTGTGAAATACTTTGCCGAGGAATGCTTCCTATCACCCAACTACTTCGGTGATTTAGTAAAAAAAGAGACAGGAAAGACTCCACAGGATCACATACAAAGCAAGATTATAGACCTTGCAAAAGAAGAACTTGCAAGTTCTGAGGACACAATAAACGAAATAGCATATCATCTCGGATTTCAATACAGCCAACATTTCAATCGTTACTTCAAGAGAAACGTTGGCGTAACTCCAAGCCAATTCAGAAAACAAATGGCTGAAGCTTAAGAGCGTTTATATAATATATTAAGATTATTCTGATGGGTAACCATTGTAAAGATATAAATACGGTGTGCAACTGCAATAACCTGTTCAACGAAAAGACTCTTCATCCCCTTGTGAGCATTATTAATTTATCAGGAAAATGCGAGGATAAAGAAATAAAGTTGAACACTTATTCGGTACTGATACAGGAACATCCGCAACTCAGAAGTGGCGGAAGAAAGCCTTATGATTTCAATGCTGCCACCATATTTTTCAGATCACCAGACAAAAGGATTAACATTGTTGGCGAGAATGATTGTCTGCAATCAGGTAAACTGTTGATTTTTGATACGGACCTTCTTTGTGGAACAAACTTAGGTAAACAAATTAAGAACTACACATTCTTCAAATATAAGCCAGAAAGTGAATCTTTGCATGTTTCAGCTGCAGAACTGAAGACAATATACAACTGCATTGATAACATCAATCGTGAACTACAATGGGGTATTGACAAATTCAGTTCAACGATTATAAGCAATAAGATTGAACTGCTGCTAAACTACTGTTGTCGCTTTTACGAAAGGCAGTTTATCACACGTCATGATGCATCTGACGGAACTTATGACACTATACATCATGAGATAGATGATTATATGCTAAATGGCAAAATACATAAAATGGGTATGCCATGCACATGCTGTTTCAGCAGAAGACTAAACTTGTCAAGTGCATACATCAATGATCTCATAAAGCATGAGAGTGGAAAAGACTTTGCCAGCTATTTGCAGATAAGACGTATTGAAATAGCAAAACAAATGATTGTTGCAAATAAGAAAAGTGATGCATATATAGCACTAGCACTGGGATTCGGCGGAGTTGCAAACTTTACGAAACTATTCATGCAGATCACCGGAATGACAACAGAAGAATACCGCAAATAAAAATTTTTATCTAAATAAATTTAGTAGAAACTATATATAGTAATAGCGAGAAAAAAGCAGTTACAAAAACTTAAACGTAATAATTAGTTTTTGATTACGAATTATTTTTGTAACTTTGCAGAAATTAAAAAACGATAATGAAAGATATTTGCTGCATTGGACATATAACTCTGGATAAAATCATCACTCCTAAAGATACCGTCTTTATGGCTGGAGGAACCTCCTTTTATATGTCTTATGGTATGAATCGGCTTCCAAACGACGTTTCATATCAACTTGTCACAAAGGTAGGAAAAGAATCTCTTGACGAAGTTGAGAATATGAGGAAACTCGGCATAGACGTGGAATGTCATCAAAGTAACAAGAGCGTTTTCTTTGAAAACAAATATGGCGACAATACAAACAACCGTACACAACGTGTTCTAGCTAAAGCTGATCCTTTCACAGTTGACGAAATGAAAGGTATTGACGCACGTGTATATCATCTGGGCAGCCTGCTTGCCGATGACTTCTCACCCGAAGTTGTTGAGTATCTCTCAACAAAAGGACTTATTTCAATTGACGTTCAGGGATATCTGCGTGAAGTAAGAGGAGAAAATGTATTCGCAACAGACTGGAAAGACAAAGAGAGAATACTTGAATGCACTGACATCATAAAGCTAAACGAGCATGAAATGGAAGTTATCACAAATTCAAAAAATCCACGTACTGTAGCTATTAAACTAGCAGAAATGGGAGTACGTGAAGTCGTGATAACGCTCGGCAGTTATGGCAGCGTAATATATGCAGAGGGTAAATTCTATGAGATTCCTGCTTACAAACCAAATGTAGTTGTTGACGCAACAGGATGTGGTGATACATATTCTGCTGGATATCTTTATATGAGAAGTTTAGGTGCTAACTATTCGGATGCAGGAAAATTTGCCGCAGCCATGTGCACACTTAAACTTGAGCATAGCGGTCCTTTCGACAAAAGCATAGAAGATATTAAGAATATTATAAAATAATCAATAGTTATATTGAAACATGGTAGTTTATGATTTTATCTTAACTATCATGTTTTTTTTATCAAACTCTATACTGTCACGTTCGATATAATTTCCCAAAGTACCGTTTGCTGACAATTCCCGAGGTGTTCCGATACACATTTTATCATCATTCATAAGCCACAGTTTGTCAGCCAACTGTAAAGCCTGCTCTACATCATGCGTGGAAAGCAATATTGTCTTGCCCAACTGATGTGAAAGATTTTGTAATAGCTGCATCATTTCTATCTTACTGGGGAAATCGAGAAAGGCAGTTGGCTCATCAAGAAAAATCATTTGAGTATGCTGAGCAAGTGCTTTTGCAATCATTGTCTTCTGTCGTTCGCCATCACTTAGCGTCTGAACCATACGGTTTTTCAATTGCAACACCCCAACCATATCCAAAGATTCATCAACTATCTTCTTGTCTTCCTTGTTCAGTGTTCCCCAAAAACCAGTAAAAGGATATCGCCCCATACCAACCAACTCTCCAACAGAAATGTTTTCCACTCCTGGTTTTCCTGTAAGCACAACACTTATCTTTTGTGCCAGCTTTGCGGAAGAATAATCATTGATATTAACATCGTCGATAACAACATCACCAGCAAGTGGTTTAATAAATCCAGATATAGTTTTAAGCAGTGTAGACTTCCCTACTCCATTTGATCCAAGCAGGCATGTAAACTCACCGCTGCAAAGCGAAGCATTGATCTCTTCACCCACTTTTTTATCCTTATATCCGATAGACAAATCATGCAAAACAACTGATTCCATATGACAAAGATACTGCAAGAAGAACACAATACAAAATAAAAAAAGAGGTTTTTTATTTTTATTGTTAGGGCACCGTCTTTGTTCAACATTAGTTAAAGATACTCCAAACAAGTGGAAAATCGAAATAAAAGGAAAAAAATTAGTAACTTTGCACTCGATATGAATCAACAGACATCACCAATACAGGAACTACAAAGACAGAAGATGCTCTTGGAAATAGAGTATTATTCGGAAAAAGAAGCTTTTCGCAAACAAACAGAATCTACAGGACTAATGCGTAAAGTAAAGAAGGGAGATGCCTGGTTTCCTCTGAATATAGGAAAAAGCTACTATAACTCTCTAAACCAGACAGCGATAGAGGTAACAAGAAACACAGATACAGATACAGATACGGAACATAACTTTGAATTCGGAAGACCTGTAGCTTTCTTTAAAACAGACGGAAAATCATTACATTACTTTGATTTCACAGGAACGGTATCTTTTGCCGACGGCAATAGAATGGTAGTGATTATTCCAGACGGAGGACATGCAATAGATCTTCAAGGGTGCACTGAAAAGATAGGTATACAACTATTTTTTGACGAGACAAGTTATAAGCTTATGTTTGAAGCTCTTGATAGAGTGATTAAAGCAAAGGGAAACAGACTGGCATATTTGCGTGACTTATTTTATTCACATCAGAAAGCGGAACGTTTCTCTTTTACAGCGCAACGCTTTCCTTGGCTTAATACTACTCAGGAAAAAGCCGTAAACGAAGTACTTTGGGCTAAAGATGTTGAGGTTGTACACGGTCCTCCAGGAACAGGAAAGACAACAACTCTTGTTGAAGCCATCAACGAGACGCTTATGCGAGAAAATCAAGTTTTGGTTTGCGCACAAAGCAACATGGCTGTTGACTGGATTTGCGAGAAGCTTGTAGACAGGGGAATAAACGTGTTGAGAATAGGAAATCCAACTAAGGTGAACGATAAAATGCTTGGATTTACTTATGAGCGGAAGTTTGAGGGTCATCCAGAATATTCTCAGCTGTGGGCTATAAGAAGAGCTATACGCGATTTAAGAAGTCACAGAAAAGGGCGTGACGAAAACTATCACCAGAAGTTGGAACATCTAAAAGCACGCGCCACTGAAATAGAAATAAGAATTAATTCAGAATTACTTGGTGAGGCAAGAGTAATAGCATCTACACTTGTTGGTTCGGCAAACAGACTTCTTGAAGGGCAGAAATTCGGAACTTTGTTTATTGATGAAGCTGCACAGGCTCTTGAAGCGGCATGCTGGATACCGATAAAACGAGCAACAAGAGTGATCTTAGCAGGAGACCACTGCCAACTTCCACCTACAATAAAAAGTTTTGCTGCACTTAAAGCTGGATTAGGCAAGACGCTAATGGAACGTATTGTAGAAAACAAGCCTGAAGTAGTTACTTTGTTGAAGATACAGTATAGAATGAACGACAAGATTATGCGTTTCTCCAGCGACTGGTTCTACCACGGGCAAGTGGAAAGTGCACCACAGATTAAATTCCGTGGTATACTTGACTATGACACACCTATAGAATGGACAGAAACAGCACCGGTAACAAATGACAAAGATAACACTAAATCCACAAGTGGTGAAGGCAGAGACGGAGAATCAATAATTAATAAGGAAGAGGCTCTCGTAACTCTTGAAAAACTTGAAGATTATTTTACGAAGATTGGCAAGCAAAAGATTCTTGAGGAACAAATAGATGTAGGGGTGATATCTCCATACAGGGCACAAGTGCAATACATGCGCAAACTGATAAAGAAAAAAGAATTCTTTAAACCATATCGACATCTAATAAGCATCAACACCGTAGATGGTTTCCAAGGGCAGGAACGTGATGTGATACTGATTTCATTGGTAAGAAGTAATACTGATGGTCAAATAGGATTTTTGCATGACCTTAGACGAATGAATGTCGCCATAACACGTGCAAGGATGAAACTGATAATAATAGGCGACAAAGAAACACTATGTCGTCACCCATTCTATAATAAACTATGGGAATATATTAACGAAGAAGATTGATGGCTAACACTAATGATATGACAATAGGATCTCCTGTAAGAGACATCCTGAAATTTGCAATTCCACTGATACTAGGATATATACTGCAACAGATGTATCTTATCATTGACGCAGCAATTGTGGGCAGATGGATTGGTGTAGATGCTCTTGCGGCTGTGGGAACATCAAGCAGTATTATGTTTCTTATCATGGGATTCTGCAACGGTTCTTGTGCGGGCTTCTCGATTCCTATTGCTCAAGCCTTTGGAGCAAAAGACTACAAGAAGATGCGGTCATACGTGAGCAACGCCATGCGTATAGCCATCGTAATGGCGGTAGTGATAACATTCATGAGCTGTATATTCTGCGGAAGAGTCTTGAAAATCGTAAACACGCCTACCGACATATTCGATAATGCTTACATATTTCTGTTCCTGCAATTTCTGGCTATACCGTTTACAATCGCATACAATCTTCTTTCAGGATTCATACGTGCTATTGGCAACAGCAAACAGCCGTTTTATTTTCTTATAGCATCTTCGTTTATCAACATCATACTTGACGTAATACTGATTCTAATTCTTGGAATGGGTGTAGAGGGCGCAGGTATAGCCACACTGATATCACAATGCTGTGCATCATTAATGTGTTGGATATATATCAAAAGGAAACTACAACTGCTGATACCAAAGGGAGAGGAAACACATTTTGATAACAAACTAATAAATATATTGCTCAACAACGGTATGCCGATGGGAATGCAATTCTCTATAACTGCCATTGGAATCATTATGCTACAAAGTGCCAATAATGCGCTTGGCACGACCTATGTAGCTTCTTTTACAGCAAGTATGCGCATAAAATATCTATTCACATGCGTACTTGAAAACATTGGAGTTGCCATGGCTACATATTGCGGACAGAATATAGGCGCAAAAAAAATTAGTCGAATAAAGACAGGAATATACGCAGCTATAAAAATCATGCTTGTGTATTTCGTCATCACATTTATTATTATATATCCTTTTGCCGACTATATGATGATGCTTTTTGTAGATGGCAGCGAAAAGGACGTAGTAAGCAATGCGGCAATGTTTATGCGAATAGCGAACTACTTCTACCCAGCACTAGGACTGCTCACTATATTCCGCTATAGCATTCAGGGACTTGGATACAGCAACCTAAGTATGATGAGTGGAGTTATGGAGATGATTGCACGATGTGGCGTAAGCATTTGGATTGTACCCGCGCTGAAGTTCACAGGTGTATGTTATGGTGATCCTGTGGCATGGATCATGGCTGATATGTTTCTTATCCCTGCATTTATCTGGCTATACGGTCATATCAAAAGGAAGCAACCTCAATGCGTCTCTTAACAAAGAACTTGCTAGCAAACAGGAAGAAAAGTAACACTCCAAATGCATTTTCGATTGCTACCATCCAGAAAGCTGCTTTGTAACCAACCATTTCGGAAACTACTCCACCAAAAAGTATTCCTATGCCAGAGCCCAAATCCCATGAAGTAAGGATTGATGAATTAGCCGTACCACGTTCATTATGATGAGCCACGGCTACAAACATATTAAGAAACGCAGGATACATGTGACCGTTACCTAATCCGATAAGGAATGCCGACAGATAATAACCTATAGGATTTATCCATGCAACAAACATAATGTAACCGATAAGAGCTATACAAATTCCGTATGCTGCATTATGAGTAAGGCGACCTTCACGCAAAGCTTTAGCTCCCTGAAGGCGAGAACTAAACAATCCTATTGAAAGTTATTGCTGTCCGCTAAAAGTTTACTCAGTGTATAAAAGTAAGACTGAATCCCTCTGTTGGAATTCAGTCTTTTTTGTTACCTTTGTTTTTTACCACAAAAACCATGTAACAATGAACAAAGGTACACATTTTATCGGACAGCCACTATATGGTCAGTTAATTAATTTGCTTGACAAGTCAAAAATTCTTGCTTTTAGTCGTAATGAGGGCGGTGAACGTTATGTCAAGCACTTTGATGGTTGGCAACATCTGGTTGTCATGCTCTATGCCGTGATCAAGCGTTTCGATTCTTTGCGCGAGATATCATTCTCTATGCTTCCCGAAGCGCGCAAACTAGCACATTTGGGAATAAGCATGATGCCACGGCGTAGTACATTGTCGGATGCCAATACCAGGCGTCCAGAATGTGTGTTCGAGAAGATATACCGTGACCTATATGCCAGCTATAGGGAAGAACTTTCCTCGGACAGCCGAAAGCATCAGACTCCCAAGTGGCTTAATAAGCTTCAAATACTTGACTCAACAACGATCTCCCTATTCTCCAACCTCATTTTCAAAGGTGTAGGGCGGCATCCTAAGATGGGCAGAAAGAAAGGTGGCATCAAAGTTCATACGGTTATTCATGCCAATGAGGGTGTTCCCTCTGACATACAGTACACTTCTGCGGCGACGAATGACAGCTTCATGCTCAGACCCTTACAATATACCCGGGGTGACATCCTTGCCATAGACCGTGCGTACATTGATTATGCCAAGTTCGAGGAGTTGACACGCAATGGTGTGGTGTATGTAACTAAAATGAAGAAGAGCCTTGTCTACTCGACATTGAGCGACACGATGCTTCAGAACGAAGACGGGCTGATGGTGTATCGGATAAGGGAAGTAGTCTTCACCAAGCGTGTCAAGGACAATGAGAATATCAACCATCATGCCCGTATCATCACCTATGTGGACATCAAGAAGACTAAGGCCAGACTCATCTCGCTGCTTACCAACGACATGGAGATGGAACCAGAGGAAATAGTGGCCATCTACCGCAAAAGATGGGAAATAGAGCTTCTATTCAAACAACTCAAGCAGAACTTTCCACTTAGATATTTTTATGGCGAAAGTGCCAATGCCATTAAAATACAGATTTGGATAACTCTCATAGCAAATCTATTGCTCATGGTGATACAGAAGCGTATAAAGAGAACATGGAGTTTCTCGGGATTGGCAACTATAGTCAGAATAATGCTTATGTACTATATTAACTGCTATACTTTTCTTGAACAACCCGAAAAAGAATGGGATCTGATAATTCAGCTAACTAACGAATCACCACCGGAACCTTCGCTTTTTCAGTGAGGGGGCTTACTTTTTGGAAAATTAATCCGCAATGCCTATTAAGAGGCACTGCGGATGAAAATTTATGCTTATAGAAAGTTTAGCGGACAGCAATAATTGAAAGTAACGCGAAATAGGTGCCTGTACCTCCAGTAATGCCAAGTTCCTCTTTACTATATATTGCAAGATAGTTGCTCAACACTCCAAAACAGAAACCAAACATAGCAACATTGATGGCAAGCAACCATGCACGTGTCAGGAAAAATCTGTCAAGAGAAAGTTTTTCTGTATTCTTAACGATAGAGTTAACAGGCAATTTCACAGTTCCATCAATAAGCAGACCCACAAAAGCCACGACAAGTGCTATCCAGAATAACACACTGAAATCATTTAATAACTTATATAAATATATTCCTACTGATGGTGCGATAGCCATTGCAAGATTATTACTTAGTCCGAAATATCCCAAACCTTCATTTCGGCGGCTTGAAGGAAGCACATCTATTGCCACTGTACTATTTGCCACTGTAGCTGCACCGAATGGTCCTCCATGTAATGTCCTGACTATGGCAAACATAAGAAGCGTGCTTGCTGCTATATATCCTGCAAAAAACACAAAAAACAGGGAAAGACAAATCATAAGTACTTTCTTACGATTGAAACTATCTACAAAGAAACCACTGAACGGGCGTACAACCAACGATGCTATTGTATATCCAGAAAGCACTAGTCCTATAACATCATTAGTCGCTCCAAATTTTTCGCTAAGATATATTGGTAGCAAAGGGGTAAGTATATAAAAGGCAAAATACATCATAAAATTAGCTGTCATCACCTTTACATACTCTGTATTCCAAAGTTTTTGTTTTGTTTCCATTCTCATTTGTCCCAATCTTTAAATTCAAGCTCCAACTGTATCCATTCAGGTGTAGGTATTTCGTCAAATACACCTGGATTTGAAACCGACAATCCCAATAGCCTTATTGGGTGCTCGGCACTATATACAATCTGTTTAAGCAATTTCTTTGCCAATGGCAGAATATCATCTTTAGTCTTCAATATCCTATTCCCAGTAATACTGCGTGTTATCTGTTGAAAATCACCATATTTAATTTTCAATGTTAGCGTCTTTCCTTCGAAATCATCTTTTGCAATACGCTCACAAAGTTCCAATACAGAGTGATAAAGCTCTATTAACACAGCCGACTTTATACTTATATCCTGAAGGAATGTTTGCTCACATCCCACTGATTTTCTTATACGCTCCACAACTACCGGACGATTATCAATACCTCTTGCAAAGTTATAGAATACGGGGCCTGCCTTGCCGAAGACTTCAGAAAGATGTTTTAATGAACATTCCCTAAGCTGAGCACCATTGAATATTCCAATATGATGCATGCGCCTTGCCGTCTTAGGTCCAACTCCCCAGAAACTTTCTATCGGTAATTTGCCGATAAAGTCGAGAGCCATATCGGGATGTATAGTGCATATACCATCTGGTTTACGATACTCTGAGGCAATCTTTGCAAGAAATTTATTGTATGATATTCCTGCTGAAGCCGTCAGATTTAACTCGTCTTTTATGCGTTGCTTTATCTCCTTCGCTATATCTATAGCAAGTTCTATTTCATGTTTGTTTTCTGTAACATCAAGGAAAGCCTCATCAATGGATAAAGGTTCAATGATATCTGTATAGTCCTTAAATATAGCATGTATCTGCGACGAGACTTCACTATAGCGTTCGTAACTTCCTCTAACAACAATCAACTGAGGGCAAAGACGCTTAGCAATCATCATAGACATTGCAGAATGTACACCGTATTTGCGAGCCTCATAACTGGCTGTAGACACGACGCCACGTTCACCGTCATAACCCACAGCAACTGGTTTGCCACGTAAATCAGGATTATCACGCTGCTCAACGCTAGCAAAAAATGCGTCCATGTCAATATGTATTATCTTGCGGTCTAAGCTATCCATAAAGTAATTGCAAAGATACGCAATTTACGGCAAAGGTGGATAATGACTATGTTATTATCTTCAAACAAATAATATCTCTTTTATTTTGCAGGCTCGTCAAAATACCATAATTTTGTAATATCATTAGCTATATTCAATTTGAATATAAGCACTGACTCATCATAAAAAGGAAACCATTATGACATCTATAAAAGATTTAATGACAAAGGTGAGTTTCGAAAAGGTAAGTGAAATCTTAAAGGAACTATACCCACAGGAGGCAGCAAACATGGAGGAATTTGAAAATACATTCAATTCTTTGCGTACAATTAAACCAACGTTTGACTATTTCGACATGATTATTGAAGTGAAAGAAAAGAACGGCAAAATACACGTAAGCAACACTCACCTTGGTAGTCTTGCAGACCTTGCGGGACGTAGGTATAAAAAGCAAGCTGACATGCCTGAGGCTGCTGTTGCAGCCCACTGCTTATATCAAATAACCGTTCACGTATACGAGACCGAGCGTTACAAAGATCATCTTGACGAATGGGATGACGACATGATGAATCCACAAAAGGCACGTATCGTAAGATAGCATGCCTCTTGATGGAAATTCTTTTTATCCGACCTCAAGCAGTTCTATTTCGAATATCAAAGTAGAACAACTAGGAATTCCAGGTTGTGCGAATTTTCCATACCCCATATCGGAAGAAAGATACACCTCCCACTTGTCACCCACATGCATTTTTTGCATTGCAATGACCCATCCTTCTATAACATCAGAAAGACGTATCGCCAAAGGTACTCCACCAATACTACTATCGAAAGTTTTCCCATCTATAGTACGTCCTGTGTAGTGAGTTGTAACTATGCTGCGCGCAGAAGGTTGCTTACCATTCACATCTCCGGAAGATATAACCTTATATGATACACCTTTCACTATTGTGAATACTCCGTCTTCGCATGATTTGTCAATCAGCCACTTTTTATTTTTATTGATATATTCCCTATTTGCCATATTGTTTAAGTTAGATAAATAATAATAACGCTACAAAGTTACGTCTTTTTTCACAAAAGAAAGATTAATTTCTACAAGATTCATCATACATGCTTATAGACGGTCCTTTTTAAGTTCATCAACTTAATGATTAATGAGTCTGATATCTTTGATAAAACAAAACAATAAACCCGGATAAGAAAACTTCGTTTTACCTATCCGGGCTTATTGTTACAGTATGAGATTATTTGTACTATTCTGAAAAAGCAGCAGATTCAGCTTCTTCTATTATGCGATCGCGACTTTGTGGGCTTGAGCTTATATCGCTCAAATCAAACTCTTCATTTTCTGTATCACTACCCTTTGGCTTCGCAACTTCAGTATCTTTAACTTCATTGTCACTTCGATACATCGGAGAACGACGAGACTTTTTACTACTCGTATCTTCAAAGACTTCTTCCCTGAAAGCAGTTACACGTTTCTCATCTTCAGGTTCCTCTATATCCTGCTTGATAATGAAACCATCACTAACCTCTGTACTCGGAACATCCTCAACGGGTTCTTCCTCCATCTTTGTACGACTAGCCTTAACAGCAAACACTTCGTCAATGAATTTAGGTTCCTTACGCAACTTTTCAAGAGTCAGTTTGCTAGCTAGCTGCTGACTTTCTTTCTTGCTGTATCCTACACCAGAACATCCGTCAACACCTTCAATGCATACTTTATAGTCAAACATTGGACTGCCATTATCATCTTTCTTCTGTTCAAGAATTTCGAATGTTAGCTTCACACGATTCTTCTGTCCCCATTCAATGAGTTTGCTCTTAAAGTTTACTTCTTTATAAGCAACCTTATCAATGTTGATCATCTGTGACAATATACGTTTTTCCATAAAACGCATACATGTGTTGTAACCTCTGTCCAAATACATTGCGCCAACAAGTGCCTCAAAAGCATTTCCTCCCATATAACTATTATGAGAAGAACTGCGTCCATTGCTTAATATCAACTTATTGATGCCCATTTCATTGGCAAGCTTATTGAGAGTGTCTCTCTGTACAAGTTTTGAACGAGTATTAGTAAGGAATCCTTCACGCTTACCAGGGAAATGTCTATAAACGATATCTCCTACGATTGCGTCAAGAATAGCATCGCCCAAAAATTCCAGGCGTTCATTGTTCACAGGCTTTCCCTTTGCGTTACGCTTCATCACGCTCTTATGCATCAGAGCTAACTTATAGTAGCTGATGTCATGTGGGTAAAAACCTAGAATGGCGTATAAAGAAGAATAAAGTTCCTTTTCCTTGCGGAAAGGAAGCTTTATTCTGTCTATGATGTTATTCAGCATATTTCTTGAATACGACACAACAGTTGTGACCTCCAAAGCCGAAGGTGTTGCTAAGTGCTGCACGCACTTCGCGCTTTTGAGCCTTGTTGAAAGTAAAGTTCATGTTGTAATCCAATTCAGGATCTTTATCATCTTCCTCATGGTTGATGGTAGGAGGTACAATGTCATTCTTGACACTAAGTACACATGCCATTGCCTCAACAGCACCAGCAGCACCAAGAAGGTGACCAGTCATACTCTTTGTAGAACTGATATTAAGCTTGTAAGCATGCTCTCCAAACACGTCCTTAATGGCAATAGCCTCAGAAAGGTCACCTACATGAGTAGATGTTCCGTGAACATTGATATAATCAATATCTTCTGGTTTCATACCAGCATCCTCAAGTGCATTCTTCATAACGAGTTTTGCACCTAAGCCCTCTGGGTGAGAGGCTGTGATATGATAAGCATCAGCACTTGCGCCTTCGCCAACCATTTCGGCATAAATTTTTGCTCCACGAGCTTTAGCATGTTCCAATTCCTCGAGGATGAGGCAACCAGCACCTTCACCCATGATGAATCCATCACGGCTTGCGCTGAATGGACGGCTTGCATGCTCAGGATCGTCATTACGAGTAGAAAGAGCTTTCATAGCATTAAAACCACCAACACCACTTTCACAAATGGCAGCTTCGGCACCACCACTTACAATAACGTTAGCCTTTCCTAGACGGATAAGGTTGAAAGCGTCAGCAAGAGCGTTGCTTGAAGAAGCACATGCACTAGTTGTTGTATAGTTTGGACCATGAAAACCAAAATGAATACTAATCTGTCCTGAAGCGATATCAGCAATCATCTTAGGAATAAAGAATGGACTGAATTTAGGTCCTTCTTCCCTATGCAGACCGTAATATGAAACTTCCTCCTCGAATGTCTTGATACCACCGATACCAACACCATAGACAACACCAATACGGTTTTTGTCTTCTTTCTCAAGGTCGAGACCAGAATCATTCACACCTTGCATTGCTGCAATCATGGCAAGCTGAGTATATCTATCCAACTTGCGTGCTTCTTTACGATCAAGATAATCCGTCACATTAAGGTCTTTAACCTCACATGCGAATTTAGTCTTGAAATTTGTCGTATCGAAATGCGTAATAGGAGCGGCACCACTCTTTCCTGCAAGAAGATTATTCCAAGTTTCCTCAGCATTATTTCCTACAGGAGTCACTGCACCAAGACCCGTTACTACTACTCTCTTTAATTCCATGCGTGTATATATAAAAAATGACTAGGAATTAGGGATTAGTGATTGAAAATACATTTAATGACGTTTTCAATCCTTAATCACTAATCCCTAATCGTATAAAATTGCAAAAATAATTATTGACTATTACTTTGCGTTTTCCTCGATGTACTTGATAGCGTCACCTACAGACTGGATTGTCTCAGCCTTGTCGTCTGGGATAGAAATACCAAATTCCTTCTCAAATTCCATGATAAGTTCTACAGTATCCAGTGAATCAGCACCAAGATCGTTTGTGAAGCTTGCCTCTGGCTTTACTTCAGCCTCGTCTACACCAAGTTTGTCTACGATAATAGCCTTTACCTTGCTTTCAATTTCTGACATAATTGTAACTTTTTAAAATGTTTATAAATAATTTCTAATTAAAAATCGGGTGCAAAGGAACGAATTTATTTTTAATTTCGCAAATATTTTATCCAAAAAAGCACTTGGGGTTGCACAAACACCCCAACAGTGTGCATTATTTTGGACTTTTATTAATGTAATTCACGAAATATCAATTAGTTTCACTTTGTTTGTAATATTCGTTCTATATGCTCAACAACAACTTCCGGACTGATATTGTGCATACAAGCCCAATCGCCACGCAAACATGGTTTATTTCCATAAATACTGCATGGACGACATGGTAAATCAGCTTGCACAACATTATCCATACTCTGATTCCATCCCATGAAACCCGCAAATGGATGTGTTGAGCCCCAGATGCTCACTACCTGTGTATTAACAAGCGAAGCCAAATGCATATTGGCACTATCCATACTCAACATTACATCTAAATGACTCATCAGAATCAACTCCTGCTGTAGTCCGCTCATCAATCGTGACGCATTTATTATCTGTTTACTCTCAGAAGATATTTCATCGAGTAGTCTCATTTCTTCATTTCCTCCACCAAAGAGGAATACTCTGCACGAAGGATGTTTATTGACAAGCATCCTTATGACATTCTTCATCAATGGCAACGGATACATCTTACCCTCATGTGCAGCAAACGGAGCTATACCTATCCATTGCTGAAACGGTCGTTTATCTCCTATCTTATCTGAAAGTAATCTAAGATTACCTCCTTCAGGTGGGAAAAGCGAATTGAATTCCAGTTTCACCGGGTATCCTAACTTTTCTAACACATCGGCATAGTTCTGAAAAGATGTAGGTTGCTGTATCAATTCCTTGTTATGTTCTGCTATGAGTTTGCTTTTCCCGCTTCTATGCTTGTCAATACTCTCAACACGGTAATGGTCGAAGTTGAATCTCATACGCAGATAATCAGAACGTAGCACGCTGTGAAAATCGGCAACTGCTGTAAAGTTCTTCGCTGTCAATCTCCTATAGAGTGCGTTCAACCCTCTAACTCCATTATATTCTCTTTTAATATCTGCAGCCATAAAGCCTACATTTGGAGCTATATTCTCAAAGAAAGGGCGAGCAAAAGGTTTGCTCAACATCGTTATGCGTAGATTTGGATATTGCCTTGCCAATGAATAAACCACAGGAACAGTCATTGCCACGTCACCCAAAGCCGAGAAGCGCATTATAAGCAAATGCTCAGTATTCATTTATTCTTATACAATATTGGATTGGTGTCTACGTCATTATACATTTTCATCTGACGATACACCTTCATGTATTTACTACCAGCCTCAACATCTTCAATCANCTGNTCTATTGCTGTGCAAAGATCATTCTGCTGTTCAAGCAGAACTCCTAACTTGGCTTTACACTTTGCTATGTGAGACTCTTCGGCATCCTTACGTTCAGCCTCCTCTTTCATATGAAATATTTTGAGAGCTAAAATACTGAGACGGTCTACAGCCCAAGCNGGACTCTCTGTATTTATTCGNGCATCATCAAGAACTTTCACATTTTTATATTTATCTAGGAAATATGAGTCTATTTGTTCAACCAAATCAGTACGGTCTTGGTTGCTCTTATCAATACGTCGCTTTAGGGTAAGCGCACTTGATGGGTCTATTTCCGGATCACGGATAATATCCTCAAAATGCCACTGCACTGTGTCTATCCAACATTTCAGATACAATTTGTTTTCAATAGTCCCTTTTTCGAATGGATTATTAATAGGGGTATCTATATTGTCATAAACATGGTAATCATCGATTGCCTTATTAAAAATCTCATTACAATGCTGTGTAAAAGACATATTTATAATATTATTTTAAGTTTATTCTGCAAAAATAGGTAATTATTTTTAAAGTCACAAATATTTATTAGTTAAATGAGACCTGNNGACGCTTTAAGACCANATTGTATTTTATTTNAAATCACTAATCCCTATATATTTTATNATAATCAATCNTTATGACNTTCGCCGAATTGATTTAGATTAAGAAAATGGTGTTTTTTNAATAGAAATGNTGTTTTTTCTTTGGTGTGTGCGCAAACAGTCGTATCTTTGCAGTGAAAATAAAAGGATAATAAAAAACAAACGGATACCAAACGGGTTCCGAATTAATTAAAAGAAAAAAGATTATGGTAACATTAATGATTGTTTTAGCAGTAGTCGCAGGATCAATTTCACTAGCAGTGAATGTAAACGACAAAATCTCTATGGGTTTGTAAACCCTAAGGGATTTATTTTAAAAGAAGTTTTTGAAAATTAGATATTTAAAAACCAGATATACATAATTGTATATCTGGTTTTTTTGTGTTCGTATATTATTTTAATTGTGATTCCATTGGATTAGCAAGTCCTTTCATTCCTACGAGGAAAGCCTTTGCCGAACCGAATTTAAGAAACATATCCAATCTGATTGGCACATGGTTCTCATCATCACTGACATAGAAATCTACTATATTCTTATATTTTCCATCGTCTAATTCCAAATAAGAAAGTTGCAGACAACGATATTTTCTACCGTTATCAGCCTTTACAACAGTCTTACCCTTATATCTAAGTTGTGCCGGAGTACGTCCATTACCATCAGCTATTGAGAACTTAACAACGAATCCATCTTTCCAATTTTTTGGATTAAATGATCTTGCACGCAAGAATATACTCATCATATCATAAACACAATCATCATATGTGTGTCGCTCCCAAGTATTTGCTCCGTCAGCATGCTGTCTGTGCATTTTAACACTGCAATTACCATTAGGATAGGTATAGAAAACCTCATCAACAGTGTATCTGCTGCCCTCATGCGCTCCCTTGCGATAATAGAGGGGAGCCAAGTCCAACGTATTATAGCATAATAATGTATCACGCAACACAAACATATTGTCTACCTGACTGTTACCTCGCGTTGTCAAACTAGCTCTATATGCCGGTTTGCCATCAAAGCGACTTTCTACAGTTGATATGGCAGCCGTTCCAGCTTTAACCCAAACGAATTTCCAGTTATAATACAAATTATATGAGAGAAACTCGCCAGACTTGAAAGCAGTGTTACGAAATGAACACTGCGCATTCGATGCTACTGCACAAAACAGCAGCACTCCAGTCATTATTGATTTTCTTAGTTGCATCATATTGTTAATTATCAGTCTTTATATTTAGCACCTCAAGTACCAGTCGATATGTAATCTATTCCCATTTTCTTAGCTCTGTCCGCATTACGTCTTTTTACTGTTTTCTGCTTATCGACTTTCTGTTTTGTAATTTCTCTTGGTTTCTGCGAGTATAGCGGTTTCTCTATCGGATTCCAAGATTCTTTAACATCCCACTTAGCCTTACATTCTATCTTGTCAGGATAATAATATACATCCTCTGGTTGAGCACCTTTAGCAAAATCACCAGTATCCCAGATTCCATTATTATTACGGTCCACAAACATTCTGAGATAATAATCACCTGCAGCAAGATAGAAGAATTCAGCCTGTCCATTTTCAGACTCCAATTCCTTCACAACGTTGTCGCTCTTATCCAAAAGTTGAATAATACAATGTTTATTGTCCATCCCAACCAAAGAAATAGTCAGAGTGCCGTATTCATCATTACTCTTTACTTTGAATCCGTGCTTACCCTTTCCTGACACTTTTCCGTATATATCAATAAAAGCCATACTATCCATTTCAAGACTATATTCCTGTCCAGGACGCCATTCTCCGACAAGTTCGTAATCCATTCCATACTTTAACGTGTCACTACGCACTAGTTTTCCACTTACATCTCGATGCGCCAATGGGCGGAATGCATATTTAGCTTTATACCAAAGAGTATCAATCTTTGTATATAAGTGTATCTTTGACGTATCCACACGTTCCAGCGGAGCATCAACACTTACCGGTATATTCTTGTCAGGGTCAAGTTCGGTAGGGACATTGACATTAAGTTTCATGTTTTCCCGAGGTTTAACCGTTTCGTAATGGTCCCCCTTTTTCTTTGCTTTCTCCTGAGCTTTCTGCCACTTTTCCAACTCTTTTTGGGCAGTTTTCATTCTCTTTTCATACGGTTGTTTTGAAAGCACTTCCATCGTATCCTTTTGCGCTACGAGATGTCCTAGAGAATCTGTCTTCAAATAATTTATCTCCATGCGTAGTGTGTCTTGATCAACAAGAGCCGAATCACGCAACCAATATGATATAGTATCCCTCTTTACATTTGGAATAACTACGAAAGCATTTTTCTCATTGAAGTTAAGGCCTTTGATTCTTGGAAGTTCATTGTTTCCATAACTGAAATTAGTCACAAAATGATTTGCTTCTTTTCTTGTTACACTAAGCAGGTATCTGTCTGTCTGCAATTCAGTGAATGCTGATAATGTGACATTATCTGGTAGGAAATGAATATAATCATGACGTTTTATGTCTGCTATATGCAGAGAGTCCGTCCAAAGTGTATCCTGCTTTACATCAGGTTTTGATGATGTAGTTATCAAATCATGTGAAAAAGCTATTTTTTCACTCTTTTGATTGAACATATAATTACCATCAACATCCTGCAGGGCATAAATACGATATGAGCCTTTTTTCACACCCTTTATGATGAAGTGTCCTCTACTGTCAGTACGGCTCACCCTAAGCATTGGTGTCTTTTGAAAAGCAGAATCAGCCTGATTACTATATAATCCAACAAGGATACCCTTTACTGGCTCAAGATTATCTGCAGCTAAAACATAGCCTGAAACCTCCATTGTATCTATCTCTGCACCTGTAGAGAAGCTATAAGTATAGTTACCCAAAGGATTTCCTTCGTTATTGTCTGAAATCGCATCACTAAAGTCAATCGTATAAGTAGTATTGGCTTTCAAAGAATCAAGAAGTTTCACGTCAATGCTTTTACCAGCAGCTTTTATTTCAGGAGCTTCCAATTGTGGCGGCGACACGATTACATTCTCTGTGGCATTATCAATCTTAACGTATTCGTCGAAGTTGATTTTCACATTTTTACTTTTAACTCCAACTCCTCCATCTGCAGGTGATGCCCCAATAACTTTTGGCGGAGTTTCATCAAACCATCCACCATCAGGATTACCCATACGAGCGCAACTTGCAAAGAGCGTGATTGCGAGTATATATAGTATAGTATATTTCTTCTTTATCTTCATATTTTTATAATCATGCTTGACTTGAGAGTTCCAGCAATTCATCTAAGTTCTTTCTGCTATTGCTCAAACGGGGAATCTTGTGTTGTCCACCTAGTTTACCCTTAGATTTAAGCCAATCGTTGAATAGTCCGGTGCGTGCTTTTACCACTTCAAGATGTTGCAACGTAACATCATGAAAACGCTTTGCTTCATAGTCACTGTTTAGTTCCTGCAACTTTTTGTCAAGGATAGTAGCAAACTGATTGATATCTGCAGGTTCTTTTGCAAATTCTATCAGCCATTGATGTCTACATTTGGCTTTACTATCCATATATACAGGCGCTGCGGTATATTCACTCACTTCAGCACCAGTAATTTTGCATGCATAATCCAATCCATTCTCGGCATTATCCATGATAAGTTCTTCACCAAACGCATTAATGAAATATTTAGTACGTCCTGTTATAACAAACTTATAAGGATTCTTGCTTGTGAAGCTCACAGTATCACCAATCATGTATCTCCACAAGCCACAACTTGTTGTTATCAGCATCGCATAGTTCTTGCCTACTTCAATTCCTTCTAGAGGAACTATTGTTGGGTTATCATTATCAAACTCATCCATTGGAATAAACTCATAAAACACGTCATAATCCAACATGAGCAGCATACTCTTGTCTATGGTATCATTTTGGATACCAAAAAAACCCTCACTGGCATTATATGTTTCCATGTAGTGCATACCTGGACTCGTTATCAGTTGTTCATATTGTGAACGATAAGGCGTGAAAGCGATACCGCCATGAAAGAACACTTCTAGATTTGGCCAAACATCTTCAAGATGTTTCTTTCCTGATATTTCCATAACCCTTACCAAAACACTAAGCATCCAACTTGGAACACCAGATATATTAGTAATATTCAGATTCATGCACTCACGCGCTATTCTGTCACGTTTTATATCAAAGTCACTCAACAGCGCTGTCTGCTTTTTAGGCACACGAATCAAATTTGCAAGAGGATTTATATTCTCTATAAGTATCGCACTGAGGTCACCAACAAGAGAATTAGCTACATTGTAATTCGGAGAATGGCTACCTCCCAATATCAATCCCTTGCCATCAAACATTTTACTACCTGGATTCATCATCAAATACAGGGCAACAACATCTTTACCACCTTGGTAATGAATATGATTCAATCCGTCTTGTGAGACTGGAATAAACTTACTTTTATCATTAGTAGTACCAGAAGATTTCGCATACCACTTTACCTGTCCACGCCACAAAACATTTTCCTCACCATGTCTCATACGGTCTATATCACCTTTCAACTCCTCATAAGTATTCACCGAAACATTAGAAATAAAATCTTCATACGAATTTACATTATTGAACAAATGTTTCCTTCCATATTCGGTATCTCTAGCCCGCTCTATAAGTTTTTTCAGCACTTCATGCTGCAGTTCTTCACCATGACTTAAATATGATTCAAGTTGTTTCTGCCTTGGTAGGAATAATTTTCCCACAATGCTAGTTATATTCATTGTTGCGTATTATCAGTTTAAACTGCAAATTTAGTCCAAACTTTTGTAATAGGGTAAAATTTCACTAATTTTAATATAACTACGGATTTTAATCATTGTGTAGTACGCTTAATTTGGCAGGGCATTGATTCTGATTGTCCGAATATGATATTTAAGTTAGCTTTTCTTCATCAATTTTTGAGCTTAAACAATAGATATTTAAGTACTGCTAAACAAAAGCTAAAATACATTGCCTCACATCCAACAATTACAAATACATGAGTGGTGTTATATGTCCGTTCATCTAGTTATATTTCATTCCTATCTGATTTTTTTCACAAAGAAGACACCATAAAGACAACTGTCAATATAATTAATTCAATTAAGATGTTCGATATTGAATAAAACAAGTGTAGAACTAGCAAAACCAGAGCCTATTTATAGAAAATGTCATCTCTATTATTAATGCATCTTCCAAAAAAAACATTAAACAAACATACATTACATACATTTTCAGCACAAGTAACTAATAGCCAATATGTTATCCAATGTATATAAGTACTATTTCCTACATGTTTCCTACACTAAATTTGCTTATTTTCACATAAAATGCTAGATTTTGATCCAATCACAGCTAAAACAGCTTTTTAGGGATTCAAATACCAAGTTATGCATCCAGCATCTTTCACAGGAACTTCAAAGATTGCAGTCCAACCAATATTTGTAAATATAAAATTATACATTAAACTATTATATAACATGTTTTTCTATGTCAACTATTGCTATAAGATATTTTAGCAGATAAAAAGTTTATCAATAACAGTTTTTAAAACCTATGGAGATTCAGTAAATAAAACCTCAAATGATAATAATCAAGTCCTAATTTTATAGTTTAATCATGATGCATAACGAAAATAAAATCACCTTTTTCGATGCGCTGTTGAGTGATTAGACCCTAATCACTCTGCAAAGCATGTAGGACAACAGAGTGATTAGGCCCTAATCACTCCCTAAAATGTATAAGAATGGACATATATACATTAGTTAATTCACTGTATGACAATGCATTTCACGAAAACATGTAGGAAATCGCATTAGAAAACAAAGAAAACAAAAAAAATAATAACTAAAAATAATCTTCATCATGCTTTTTTAATAAAATTAAATAGTCGTTTCTTTCATATTTAGTTTAATTCTGCTATCTTTGCAAAGTTTTAAAAACAGATTTACAATATTAACACTAACGATTTTTCTATTTTATGGATAAAGTAAGTTACGCTCTCGGCATAGGTATCGGTCGTCAGCTAGCGCAGATGGGCGCATCAAAATTGAATATAGATGATTTTGCACAAGCAATTAAAGACGTCATATCTAATGGCGATTTAAAAGTTTCTGATCAAGAAGCACAAGAACTTGTACAGAATTTCTTTGCAGAGCAAGAAGCAAAGCAGCATGCAGAATCTGAAGCTCTTGGCAAAGTTGCAAAAGATGAGGGCGAGAACTTCCTTGCTGAAAACGGCAAAAAAGAGGGTGTTATAACAACCGCTTCAGGCTTGCAATACCAAATTTTGCGCGAAGGTAACGGAAATACTCCTAAAGCTACCGATCAGGTAGAGTGCCATTATGAAGGAACACTTATCAACGGAACAAAGTTTGATAGTAGTTATGATCGCGGTCAAACAGCAACATTCCCACTCAATGGTGTAATAGCAGGTTGGACAGAAGGTCTACAACTTATGAAAGAAGGCGCTAAATATCGTTTCTTCATCCCTTACACACTTGGTTATGGCGAGCGTGGTGCTGGAGCATCTATTCCTCCATACGCAGCATTGGTATTCGATGTAGAATTAGTAGCAGTGAAATAATTAATCCTTAAATACAAATAATGAAGAAAATCATTTTGGTAGCGCTTGTTGCTATTGCAGCGGCTACATTTATGTCATGTGGAAATTCCACTCCTAAGGCAGACCTTAAGAGCGATGTAGATTCTATGAGTTATGCAATGGGTATGTCTCAGACTCAAGGTCTGAAAGACTTCTTAGTAGGTCGTATGAAGGTTGACACAACTTACATGGATGAGTTTATAAAAGGTCTTAACGACGGTGCTAATGCTGGTGATGACAAAAAGAAGGCTGCTTACTATGCTGGTATTCAGATTGGTCAACAGATTTCAAACCAAATGATAAAAGGTATCAACACTGAGGTTTACGGTCAAGACTCAACAAAGAGCATCTCTCTTAAAAACTTTATGGCTGGTTTCGTTGCAGGAACAACAGGTAAAACTGGTGATATAAAGATGACTATCGCTCAGGCACAGATGATTGCTCAGAGTAAGATGATGCTTATTAAGAGTAAAAACATGGAAAAGCAGTATGGTCCTAACAAGGCAGCTGGTGAGAAATGGCTTGCAACAAACAAGACCAAAGCTGGTGTAAAGACTCTTCCTTCTGGCGTTCAGTATAAAGTTATCAAAGTTGGCAACGGTCCTCTTCCAAAAGATACATCTACCGTAAAGGTAAATTATGAAGGTCGCACTATTGACGGAAAGGTCTTTGACAGTTCTTACAAGCGCGGTCAGCCTATTACTCTTCGTGCAAATCAAGTTATCAAAGGTTGGACAGAAGCACTTGTTCACATGCCAGCTGGTTCTGTATGGGAAGTTTATATTCCACAGAATCTTGCCTATGGTGATCGCGAGCAGGGTCAAATCAAACCTTTTTCAACTCTAATCTTCAAGATAGAGCTTCTAAGTGCAGGAAAATAAACCATCATTTATATCGTAAATGAAAAAGAAATACATTATTGCGCTCGTCATCATGACGAGCGCTACTTTTAGTTTAGTTCAGGCTAAAGACAAAAAAGACAAGAAAACTAAGCCTGTAACTGTTGAGCAGGATGCTCAGATTAAACTAGTTAGTCCTTCTGATTCTATTAGCTATGCTGCTGGTATGGCTGCAACAGACGGACTTGTTCCTTATCTTCAGCAGCAACTTGGCGTTGACACTGCTAACATGGCTGAATTTGTGAAAGGATTTAAGGAAGCACAGCTTCGCGTAAAGGACCCAGCTTTCAAGGCTTATTCAGCAGGTATGCAGATTGCAAGTATGGTCAACGACCGTATAATGCCTAACATGAAGACTGACTTTGTTGGTTCAAAGGATTCTATCAGCAACGCTATTTTCAATGAAGGCTTTATCGCTGCGTTAAACAACGATTCAACACTGTTCACACAGAAGAAAGCAAGCAAGATGTATAGCGACCGTCGTACTGCTATTAACGACAGCAAAAACGCTGTGTACAAAAAGGAGAATGAAGATTGGTTAAAGACAAATGCCAATAAGGAAGGAATGAAGACTACAACTTCAGGTTTGCAGTATAAGGTTCTTGTTGCTGGTAAAGGTGTAACTCCAAAGGCAACAGACAAAGTAACTGTGAAATATGAAGGTAGAATGATTGACGGAACTGTTTTCGATAGTAGTTATAAGCGCAATCCACAGACTACATCATTCCATTGTAACGAAGTTATAAAGGGATGGACAGAAGCATTGACAATGATGCCTGTAGGCAGCAAATGGGAGATATGCATCCCTCAGGAACTTGCTTACGGTTCTCGTCAAGCAGGTCAAATCAAGCCTTATTCTACTCTTGTATTTACCGTTGAGTTGATTAGCATAGATAAATAAATTGATATCAAATAATTGAAAAATGCGCGATTATCGAAAGATTTTCGCGCATTTTATTGCTTGATTTAATATTTATTTCTATATTTGCTAACACAATGATAAAACCTTTTGATAAAACAATAATAACAAAAAATAATAAAAGTAATGGATAAGATTGATAACCTTGACAAAAAAATACTAAGTATTCTATCTAAGAATGCCCGTATTCCCTTTAAAGACGTAGCTGCTGAGTGCGGAGTCTCTCGTGCAGCCATTCATCAGCGTGTGCAGCATTTGATGGAAAATGGTATAATCACCGGTAGTGGATTTGACGTAAATCCAAAGAGTTTAGGTTACTCTACATGCACCTATGTAGGACTAAATCTTGAAAGAGGCAGTATGTATAAGAATGTGGTCCAACGACTAGTCAACATTCCTGAAATCATTGAATGCCATTTCACAACAGGTCCTTACACTATGCTCTTAAAGCTTTATGCACAGGACAACGAACAATTAATGGATTTGCTTAACAACAAATTGCAAAGTATTCCAGGAGTTGTTTCAACAGAAACCCTAATTTCACTTGAACAAAGCATTAAGCGTGAGATACCAGTTAATATCGACGCAGAATAATGACAACACAATTTAGTCTGGAATCATATCTCGATGAGATATATTCAGAATTTCCAGAGTCCAATCATCAACCGATCATTGGACTCACTGCTAATTATAGTGACATAGATGCCACTATACGTAGTGCATATTATAAACAAATAGTAAGAGCTGGCGGAACTCCTCTTATAATTCCACCTATTGCTGACAAAAACGTTATAATAAACACACTGGAACACATTGATGCTCTTGTGCTCACAGGCGGTGGTGATTATAATCCTTTGTGGGCTGGAGAACAGCCGATAAAAGAACTCCATAATATAAATAAGGAACGCGATTTAGCGGAACTCCTTACGACGCGATTAGCTTACAATCGCCAAATCCCGATGCTTGGAATATGCCGCGGCATACAAACTCTTGCCATGGCTCTTGGAGGAAAAGTAGAACAGGATATAGAAAATCCTTTGGCAAATGAAGATAAATCACCTAAAAAACATATAAAACATTCTCAGGATGCAGATAGGTCTGAACCAACACATGTCGTAAATATACAAGACAACTGTGTACTTTCAGGTATATATGGTGACTGTGCTTTTGTAAACACATTCCACCACCAAGCTGTTGCCGCTCCAGGTAATAAATTCCATGTTGTCGCAACCGCTCCTGATGGAGTTATTGAGGCGATAGAAAGTTGTGAATACAAATCCATAATAGGTGTCCAATGGCATCCTGAATGGCTTGGCGATGAAGGATTAAAATTGTTTACTTGGCTTGTTAAAAGCGGTGAAGAATTTAATAGGGCAAAACGTTTACATAGCAAGATTCTTACTCTTGACTCACATTGCGACACTCCAATGTTTTTCCCTCAGGGTGTTAAGTTCGACCATCGTGACCCACGCATACTTTATGATCTTCATAAAATGTATGACGGACGTCAAGATGCCGTAACAATGGTGGCATATCTACCACAAAAGCCAAAGCCTGGAGAAATTCCAGCAGGGATGTCCCCAAAACAATACGCAGACAGCATATTCAATCAGATTGACGATATAGTTGCAGCAAAGAACAATTATGTTTCTTTAGCGCGTACTCCTGATGACCTTTACCGCAATAAGGCAGAAGGTCGCAAGAGTATAATGATTGGTATAGAAAATGGTTTAGCTATTGAAAACGACATAAAGAATATTGAACATTTTGCAAAACGCGGAATTGTGTATATAACACTTTGCCACAATGGAGACAATGACATTTGCGATAGCGCACGTGGCAAAAACACTCATGGTGGCGTAAGCGAATTCGGCGAAAATGTTATAAAAGAAATGAATCGATTAGGCATCATGATTGACCTCAGCCACGGTGGGGAAAAAAGTTTCTATGATGCGCTCGACATAAGTTCTACCCCTATCGTTTGCAGTCACAGCAACAGCAAAGCATTATGTGATGTACCAAGGAATCTCACAGACGATCAGATGCGTGCTCTAGCACTAAAAGGAGGTGTAGCACAAGTCACGATGTATCATGGTTTCCTCCGCAAAGAAGGTGAGGCAAGTATTCTTGATGCAATAGCACATCTTGAACATGCAATAGATATCATGGGCATTGAGCATGTTGGCATCGGTACAGATTTCGATGGTGACGGTGGAATAACAGGTTTGGCAGATGCTTCCGAACTAATCAATTTCACGACAATGCTATTACGCCGCAAATACAAAGAGGAAGACATACGCAGTATATGGGGAGGAAACTGGCTTAGAGTCATGGATATTGTTCAAAAATATAAATAGCAAATGCCCCCCATTTTAACATTATTATATTATGAGAAAATATATGAAAATCGCGATAGGATTGGCTGTTGCAGCCGTTTTAGGAGGTAGTGCATACTATTATAAGAGTGCCAGCACTCAAATTGCAGATATCAACACGACAGAGGAAGTAGAAAAATTGCAACCTGTCGGACCGTCTTTCAATGCTGATAGCGCATATGCTTATACAAAAGAACAATGTGATTTTGGAACGAGAAACATGAATAGCGAAGGTCATGATCGTTGCGCGGAATGGATTATCGCTAAATTTAAACAATACGGCTGCAAGGTTGAAAGTCAGAAGGCTAATCTTAAAGGTTATGATGGCACAACCCTCAAAAGCCAGAACATCATTGCAAAGGTAAATCCAGAAGCTACAACACGTATACTAATTTGTGCTCATTGGGACAGTAGACCTTGGGCAGATAATGATCCAGACAAGGCTAATTGGAAGAAACCAATTATGGCAGCTAACGATGCTGCGAGCGGAGTTGCTGTAATGATAGAATTAGCACGCTTATTAGATAGTCAAAAAGTGAAGAAAGGAGCACTGAATTCACAATTTGGAATTGATTTCGTATGCTTCGATGCAGAAGACTGGGGAACTCCTCAGTGGGCTAATGTTCAAGATGACGGCAGCAGCTGGGCTCTTGGTGCACAATATTGGAGCAAGAACCTACCACAAGGTTATGAAGCACGTTATGGCATTCTGTTAGATATGGTCGGCGGCGTAGGTGCACAATTCTATCAAGAAGGCATGTCAAAGCAATATGCTCCTGAGATTGTTAATAAGGTTTGGAAAGCTGCACGCCAAGTTGGTTTCGGTTCATCCTTCCCAAATAGTGACGGAGGCATGATTACAGATGACCATATTCCTGTAAATCAAGATGCAAAGATTCCTACAATAGATATTATTCCATATTATCCAAATTGCAAACAAAGCAGTTTTGGACCTACATGGCACACTTTAGCTGATAATATGGATAATATTGACAAAAATACATTGAAGGCTGTTGGACAAACTCTAGTCCAAGTACTTTGGACTGAGCGTTAAAGTTGTCCAGCCTCAACCATCAATACGACTCTTTCGGTTAGCCTGTCTACTCCGTTAGGGTCGTATTTTTTTGCAAGACTAGCACCGAATGTCCATGCAAAAGCTTGGTAGAATCCAGCACGCACAGGACCAAGAACAGCCTGAAGTGCACCGTAAGCCGAACTTCCGCATTCACGATAAACAAGTTTTATCAATAATTTTCCCTGCGCATAAGTTAGCTTTTTCATTCTTGGAGAGTATTCTTTCTTTATACTTTCCTCAACATATTTAAGATGCTTGTCTCGTGCTTTTTTATTTGGAAGAGTCTGTAAATAATCATATGTTTCAACGATAATTTGATTCACTTCCTTCGCGATGGGCAACACTTTCTTTACATTCATTACAAGAATATTGTATGCAGCACGCTGTTTAGGGTCATTAAAAACAGGCTGTGGAAAAACATATATATTGTTTAGCTCCACATATTGTATTGAGTCGCCTCCCATAAGCACTTTCCCTACCTTCACCATTGGCACAAAAGTTGGGTTGTTCATGTCTACCTGCATATCTTCAGGATTAACATGTCCAGGTCTGTCATCGCCTATTTGAGCATTAGCACTCAGTGCAGATATGACAAACATAAATACTATGAGTAATCTACTTTTCATAACAGCGCAAAAGTAATTATATTTTTGCATACGAAGAAATAAATTCTATTTAATTTGTTTAATTGCCCTATTTAGGCTAATTTTGCAATGCAGAACAACAGCTAAAACATAAAATATAACCGTGAAGAAAATATTAAGATGTATTTTTCTTATCACATCTATAAGCTATTCTACCGCTTTAAATGCACAAAACGAACAGAGTTGGGAAGAGTGCTATGATGAAATTCATTCTATAGACGGACAAGAAGATATTAACACAGAAGCAGACTATGATATTCTAAGCGAACTAGCTTCGCATCCTATAAACATCAATGCCGCAACGCGTGAAGATCTTGAGCGCATTCCTTTCCTAAGCAGTCAGCAAGTGGAATCTATAATGGAATACATGTATAAATACAATACGATGCAAAGTTTAGGTGAACTTCACATGATTACCAATCTAGATGATGTGTATGCACGCCTATTATCATACTTCATATACATCGGTAATCCTCCTGAAAAAGGTTTACCAAATATTAGTGAAATTTTGAAATATGGAAAAAATGAAATAGTAGCTACTGCTAATATACCAACATATAAACGTGACGGATATACTAACGGGGATTACCAAGGAAGCAATATAAAACATTGGTTTCGTTACACGTTCAGTTTCGGAAACATTCTAAAGTTTGGTTTTACTGGTGCACAGGATGCCGGAGAGCCCTTTTTCAAGGGGAAAAACAAACTTGGATATGATTATTATTCATATTATGTGATGCTTCGAAATATAGGGAAGTTGAAATCTCTAGCTTTAGGAAGATACAGATTAAGATTCGGAATGGGATTGGTCATAAATAATGATTATAGTTTCGGGAAGTTGGCAACACTTCAAACACTTGGGCGCTCAACCAACAGTATTCGGGAACATTCTTCACGCTCAGAAGCCAACTACATGCAAGGAGCTGCTGCAACTATCAACATATCAAAAGGACTTGACATTACAGGATTTGCATCGTATAGGGATATAGACGCAACCCTAAACAAGGATTCACTTAACACTATTGCCACTATTACAGGTAATGGATATCACCGCACGGTGTCAGAAATAACACGAAAGCACAATACATCTGTCTTTGCCGGAGGTGGAAACATGAGGTATTTTAACAATGGTTTCCACATAGGCATGTCGGCAATATATTCATCCTTAAACAGAGAACTGCGCCCAGACACTGCACGTATATACAAACGTTGGTCGGCTTCTGGTACAAAATTTTGGAATGCCGGCATTGACTATGGCTATATTTGCGGTAAATTTTCTTTCAATGGAGAAACAGCAACAGGCGACAGCCATGCTATTGCCACCATCAACAGCTTGAGTTATAAGTTACTTGGCAATTTACAGATTATGGCATTGCAGAGATTCTATGCATATCGATATTACGGAATGTATGCCAACAGTTTTAGTGATGCAGGAAGTATACAGGACGAAAGTGGTATATATTGTGGAATAAACTGGAACGCAAGTCGACATACCACAATAATGATGTACACTGATTACGCATACTTCGCATGGCCAAAATATATGCAGAGTTTTCCAGAAACGCATTCTTGGGATAATATGATTCAATTGGTTTACAATAAAAAACAGTTTTCACTTCTGGCACGTTACAGACTTAGGATAAGGCAACGTGACAATGCCAGCAAGACTGCCCTAGACAATGTGAACGAGCATCGTGGGCGCTTACAATTAGGATATAATATAAGAAACATTCAATTCCGTTCACAAGCAGACATGGTATATTCACACCAACAGACAGGGAGCCTGGGGTATATGCTTTCACAAAGCATATTTTATAAGTATCATTGGATTAGTGCCTCCGCAAGCATCGGATACTTTCACACAGCAGACTATCAGAGCAGAGTATATACATACGAACGTGGAGTAATGTATAACTTCAGCTTTCCTGCTTTTTCAGGTGAAGGCATACGCTATTCTGTCAACTTGCGTACCGACATCAATAAAAATATCATGATGATAGCAAGAGTGGGATGCACAGATTATCTGGATCGTTCTGACATTTCAAGCGGTCCACAACAGATACATGGCAGCAGTCAGACTGATATAGACTTGCAGCTTAGATATAAATTTTAGGTATAATAATGTAAATATGATGTCCTAAATTTGCAAATCTGAATAGAACTTCGTAATTTCGCAACGCAATATAATATCATTGCTATGATTTTACTAAGTTTTGACACAGAAGAATTTGACGTACCCCGCGAGCATGGGGTTGAGTATTCATTAGAAGATGGTATGAAGGTTTCCATTTTGGGAACAAACAGAATCCTTGATACGCTTAAAACAAATAACGTAAAAGCCACATTTTTCTGTACTGGAAATTTCGCTGAAAATGCTCCCGAAGTTATTAAACGCATCATTGATGAAGGTCACGAAGTGGCTTGCCATGGTGTAGACCATTGGCGTCCAAATGCTAACGATGTTTTCCGTTCAAAGGAAATTGTTGAGCGCGTTTCGGGTGTCAAAACGAGAGGATATCGTCAACCGAGAATGTTCCCAGTTTCTGATGAAGACATAGAAAATGCTGGATTTGAATACAATTCATCACTCAACCCTGCATTCATCCCTGGAAGATACATGCATCTCAATACTCCACGCACATATTTCATGCGCAAGGGTGTAATGGAGATACCAGCATCTGTAACTCCGATAATACGCTTTCCTCTATTCTGGCTTGCACTACACAATCTGCCAGAAAGCATATACTATTGGATGACCAACAGAGTGCTGAAACATGACGGATATTTCGTCACATATTTCCACCCATGGGAGTTTTATGAACTTAAGCAACATCCAGAATTCAAGATGCCATTTATTATAAAAAATCATAGTGGACTGCAAATGGTGCAGAGATTGGACAGACTAATAAAACATCTTAAGAATAAGAATGAGGAGTTTATTACATTCAGTGAATTTGTAGAAAGGAAAAAGGTATGATAAAATTAGCGACCGTTTCTCCATGCTATAACGAAGAACCTGTTCTAGAAGATTCTATAAAAAGACTCACGGAGTTCTTCGATGGCCTTGTCGCAAAGGGGAAAATATCAAAAGATAGCATGATGGTCTTCGTCAATGACGGTAGCAAAGACCAAACTTGGGATATCATCAAAAAGTTGCATAATGACAATCATTATGTAAAGGGTATCTCTTTAGCCCACAACAGCGGACATCAAAATGCTATCATGGCTGGTATGATGGTTGCTAAAGACTGGGCTGACGCAGTAATCACAATTGACGCAGATCTCCAAGACGATATCAATGCAATTGAGCAGATGATTGATGACTTTGAACAAGGCAACGACATTGTATATGGTGTGAAAGTATCACGTACTGCCGATCCATTGCTGAAGAGAATGTCGGCAGAGGCTTTCTATAAGCTACAGGATCGCATGGGGGTGAAGAGTGTTTTCAATCATGCTGATTTCCGACTGATGAGTAAACGTGCACTAGAAATGCTTGCAGAATACGATGAGAGAAATCTATATTTGCGTGGACTCATCCCATTGATTGGTCTTTCTTCTACAACTGTTGACGACACGATAAGTGAACGTCAGGCTGGTAAATCTAAATATACTCTTCGTAAGATGTTGGGGCTTGCGCTCGATGGAATAACATCGTTCTCAATAAAACCGATATATAATATCATATACATGGGAATACTCTTCCTACTTGTATGTGTAGGCATAGCAATTTATGTAATTCATGCTCTCATTACGGGAACAGCCGTACACGGTTGGGCTTCACTGATGCTTTCAGTTTGGTTTGTAGGAGGAATAATGCTTATTTCTATTGGCGTGATCGGTGTATATATTGGAAAGATATACATTGAGGTGAAACATCGTCCGCTTTATAATATCGCAGAGATACTAGGGAATGAGGAATAAACTACAGTCTTTTTGGAATGATCATCCTCAATGCCATAAGGATGTGGGTAGAGTATTGCGCTTTGGTGTCACAGGATCATTATCCACGGGTTTGCACTATTGTGCTTATTTACTTGCCTTACTCGCTTTCAACGCAACTATATCATATACTATTGGGTATGGTGTTGGTTTAGTATTCAACTATTTCATGACAACCCATTTCACTTTCAAGAAACAATCTTCAAAGAAGAATGCTGCAGGTTTCCTTGCAAGTCACATCATTAATTACCTTCTAGAGATAGGACTTCTTAATTTATTGATGCACTTTGAATTCGGTAAACAACTTGCTGGAATCATGACGCTGGTTATGATTGTACCAATAAACTTTTTATTATTAAGGTTTGTATTCGTGAAACTAAAATAAGTTTCACGAATACAAATAAATTTTATTTATTGAATTGATATAAATCCATATCAAACTCTGCCCAATTCTTGATGAATTTGAATTTATATCCCTCTTTCTTAAATCCGTCTACGCACATCTCATAATCAAAATGAGTTATAACAAGGAAACCGCTTTGAGGTTTCTCATTATAGAAATTATGTACGCGATTATTTAGATAATAATTCAGCTCAAAGAAGTGAGGTTTGTCTCCAGAAGTTCTTATCGCATAATCAATGTATTCATATATCTTGCCTTTGCTTTCAGGTGCAATCCTATCTATACATTCAGCAACAGGTCTTTGAGACTTAACATTTAATGCAGCTGGTGTATAAACTCCATCTACCGACAGATAAAGCGCGAAAGTAAGGGCTATAATGCCATAAACCAATTTATCACCATTGTGTCTTTTCTGATATCTCCACCATGCTAATCCTATTACGGTAGTTGCAAGTATCAAAACATATTGCCACCAACTTCCTATGTTGGCGAAAGCCTGCATAGTTGCAATGTTTGTAATTGCATGTTTTCCGTGTCCTCCAAGTATAGTCAAAGGCGCTACACCTGACTTTATCAAGACAAAGACAACAAACAGCAAAGTAGATAGCGCAGAAAGTATTCCGCCATATATGCGCAATGGCTTTTGTTGGCTATCAGAAAGCCACATAAGAAGTTTAGCTATGAAGTATGCCAAGAATGGATATATAGGCATCAGATACACAGAACGTTTACTCTGTGGTATACAATAGAATACAAATATAGAAACGGTTGCTATTAATGAATACAGATCTATGTTATCCATACCAAGAATGCCATTCCAGATACTTTTCAAATTTATATTCTTCTTGAAATTCCAACGCACAAAGAACAGAGTAGTTATCAACAATAATATCCAAGGCAGATATCCTGTGAATACCGTCAGGAAGTTGTATGGCCACGGATTTACGCATGAGTCATAACTCATCGTATTGGTCATTCTACCAATATTTTCCTCATACATCAGATCGAGGAACGACTGACCGCCCTGACGATATGCAGCATAGAACCATGCACCGTATATCAAAAGTGAAAGTAATCCAAACGCGACCAATGTAAAGAACGCACGGAAGAAGTTCACCTTGCGCATCAACATGAATATACCCATCACCATACATGGAATTATAGAGCCAACAGGTCCCTTTGTCATTGTGCCGAGTCCCATAAGTACTATCGCAATCCAAGGAATGCCTTTCATTTTGTGCTCATACCATCTCATCAAGTCATATATAGCACAAACCGTGAGCATTGTCAACACCATGTCTACACGGCAATTACCACCTGCACGATGAAGTTCAAAGCTAGTGAATGCTGTCAATGCTGTGATAATACCAATCTTATTGCCCTTTCGCTTTGCGAAAAACACAAAAGTTGCCATCGTCATTATTATCAATGCTACTGCCGAAGGAATACGTGAAGTAGCTTCAGTCACAGTTCCATAAACACTACTAGCTACAGCAACACACCAGTGGAAGAATGGCGGTTTGTAAGCCGTCTCACCTCCCATATTTGTTGGCAGTACCCAGTTGTCACTGTCAAGCATTGTGTAAGAAACAATAGCTTCACGAGGCTCGCCCTTGGTGTGAAAATCAGATAGACCAAGAAACGGCAGAAGTGTGAATGAGCACACTAATAAAAGCAACCAAAAGTATTTGTTACGGAATAATAATTTCATTTTTGTTAGATAAATCTTTACTTTTGGCAAAATTACAAATAAATATTTATTTGATAGTGCATTTATTACATTATTCTCTTAATTTTATATACTTTTGCATTGAATTTATTACGCAGAAGAAATGAAACGTTTTACAAAAACTATTGTATATATATTATCAATCCATGTATTAGCTATTTTAGCATTGTCATTATTCAGACTTATAGAGTATTTCTCTCTTCATGGAATGATAACTGATAATGGAGCCGATAGATTTATGGCATTTGTCAATGGATTGTGGTTTGACAATGTAGTTACATGCTATATATCAGTGTTACCGTTGGCTGTAATATTACTATCTGCCAGTTTCAACTATTATCGCAAATGGATGTTAAAGGCTATCATGATATGGTATTCTTTTTGGTTTGCAATAGTTTTTATGCCATCTGCGGCCAACACCCCATATTTTGCTTATTTCTTCAAAAATATCAATTCTAGTATTTTTGAATGGTTTGGTTATGCTTCAACTACGTCAGGAATGTTGTTGCAAGAATCGTCATATTGGCTTTATATAGCGTCTTATTTTATTGTTATTTTCTCTTTTGTATATATGCTGAAGCATCTATACGGATTTTTCTGGAAGAGGATTGACGAAAGTCATACAGACACTCATACTTTACCAATTGTATCTTTGCGACTCATTGTATCTTTCGCTTTTATAGGTGGTTGTATTTTCGGCATTCGTGGTAGGATCGGATATAATCCCATAAAAATTAGCGAGGCTTATTATTGCAATGATTCGTTCCTAAATCAACTAGGTATCAATCCTGCATTTAATCTTCTTACAAGTTCACTTGATGATATGCGCAAAGAGAATCAAGAGATTCATCTAATGCCTTATGGGGAAGCAATAACGCTGGCAAGGACTTCGCTTGGAATTACAGGCAAGATTGACAGCACGAATGTACTTTTACGAGAAATAAAGACTTGCGGACCTGCAAAGAAACACAATGTCGTAGTAATATTAATGGAGTCTATGTCAGCGAGTCTTATGCAGACATTTGGACAAAATGAACGTCTAACTCCTAATCTTGATTCGTTATTTAATCATTCACTAGCCTTCACAAATTGTTATAGTGCTGGTATACATACAAACCAAGGAATGACAGCTACGCTTTATTCTTTCCCTGCCATAATGTCTAGAAACCTTATGAAAGGTACTGTTACACCACATCGTGACGGTATCCCTACTGTATTGAAAAGATATGGGTATCATAACTTGTTTTTTATGACTCATGAGGCACAGTATGATAACATGAAGGCTTTCTTTTCAACAAACGGTTACGATGATATTTACTCTCAAGAGAACTATCCTAAAGATGAAGTTGTGAATAGTTTCGGAGTAAGCGATCATTTCTTATTCAACTATTCCCTACCTATTATAAATAAAGTCGCTAAGAGCGGTAAACCTTTCTTTGCTACTCTACTTACAATTAGTAATCATCCTCCATACATTATTCCGTCTTTCTTCCATGGAAAGACTTCGAAGCCAGAAACACAGATTGTTGAATATGCAGATTGGGCTATTGGCGATTTCCTTAAAAAGGCAAAAAAACAACCATGGTATAAAAACACTGTTTTCGTTATACTCGCCGACCATGGAAAGCTTGTTGGTAACAGTAATTGCGAACTGCCTGTTTCATACAATCACATTCCACTCATGATATTTGGTGCAGATGTTCCTACCATGAAGTGCAATAACCTTATGGAGCAGATAGACGTAATGCCGACATTACTGCAACTGCTAAACATGTCGTATAAATACAATGGTTTTGGAATAAACGCAATAAAGGGTAAGCGAACTAATGCCTTTTATTCTGCTGATAATGAAATTGTAGGACGTGACGCTAAACGTTGTTACATCTACAACCCATCAATGAATAGCAGTTTCTGCTATGATGTAGCCTTAGATGGAAAGTTGCGACAGAATAAGAATATAAAGCAATTCTCATATCTTCGCAACTATGTATTCTCTATGACTCAGACGGCGGAATACGCCACACGTCAATCTAGACTTCACTAAGAGTTTTCATAATTATTATGCCATCCACGGACATAATACTTGAAGAGCTTACATAGTTCCTCAAATTTTCCTGTACGTATAAAATAGACAGAATTTCTTATAATAAACTTCGTGAATATATGATGATAGTTATTATATGTATGATCTATATATCCTTGATTTCTATAGAAGTAATGTGAGAATTTTGTGGGTTTTACAAGCACATTCTTGTGTGAAAAACCAGGAAACACTCGTCCCTTGCGTCCTTTTTCTGTAGGATGATAATGTATAGCTGTAGTAACAGTATGAGCGGCATATCCTGCTCGTCGTGCGCGCGCTGTATATTCCTGCTCATCACCCCAAATAAAGCATTCTTTTTTTATCAACCCTATTTTTTCAATAACATCTCGTTTTATAAAAGTACCATTAAATGGATGGATCATTACATCAAAGTCTTCATTTCCTGTTACTTCGTCAACATAAATATACCTATGACCATTAAGTGGACCGAAAGCAAATTTCTTGTGGTCATTTTTGTCAATGACTAAGGCATTAAGAAAGACGTAGCCAGTCTTTTTATTAAAAGCTAACAGTTTCTCCAATTGTTTCGAATCGGGAACACCATCGTCATCCATCATCCAAAGCCAGTCATAGCAATTATCCATCATGTATTTCATGCCTGCATAGAAACCTCCAGCACCACCAAGATTATCTTGATTAATAACTTTTATGTCTGTTTGTCCTGCCAAGTATTCGGTTGTTCCATCAGTACTCCCATTGTTAACCACAAGAATATCTAGATTCTTGTATGTTTGAGCTTTTACGTTCTGAACACAAACTTTAAGATCATTCAGGCGATTATAAGTAACAATAACATTTAAAACTTTATCAGACATTTTCCTTTATTTCATTTTTTCAATCAGTTAATGCAAATAGTAGATAACAAGCATACATCAAGATGGATACTAGAAATCACATTGCAAAGTTACATATAAATAGTGGCTTATCCTATTTTAACGAACAAAAAAAAGAATTTAGTCCATATTAAAGATATCAATATGGACTAGAATCTAGTAGTTTTTTTTAATTTTAAATTATATCTTAAAAATTCTATCCGCATAAGGTAGCTTAATTATTATATCACATATTAAGATGATTAGCATAACAGAAACAAATAACGTTATAAAATAAACGAAATTTCCATTAATATTAAATTCTGGTCTAAATAATTCTAGGGTCGAATACAATATTGGATGCATTGCATATACAGGAAGGAACAAAGACGATAACTTTGGAATTACCGTATTGTTAGGATTTATCTTTGTATTTATACATGCAGAAAAAACACATATTGCATATAACATACATAGTATAGAACCATAATAATATTCATCACCCATATCTTTTGGACCTATATATTGGAAAAGAGAATACAATAGACATGCCAAAAATGCTATTTTCCAATTAATCTTATGAAATAGCTCCTTATGTTGATGTATATATCCACCTAAAAGAAAATACATAATCCAATACCACAATCTATATGTTTGTTTTATGTGATGTTCCTCGAAGTGATAATAACAGTTTAGAATAAAAAAAATAAAACTTATGCCAACTGCAATAGATAAAAATAGTAGTAGTTTATCAGAATGAATAAGTTTATCAAGAATTGGTGAAATCAAATATATTATAATCATAGAGGCAAAATACCAGTATTGCCACATCCCTCCCTTTTGTATAAACCATTGAGTATATGTTCCAAATTTATTATAGCAATCAAGATTAAGATGTCCAATAACTATTAAGTCATACAAAAAAGAACCTATAACGTATATTGTTGTTGTTATAATAATAAATCTTAGAATTCCTCCTATCTTTCTCTTTGAATAATTCATATTCAGTTTCTTATTAGCTAAAATATACCCACTAACCATAAAAAACAAAGGGATTGCAATACATGCAAAACTATAATTAAGAGTTAATGCTAAAGATTTTGGTAGATTGTTGTTAAGATTAATATGCAAAGCTAATACCATAAACATAGCTATTACTTTGACTAAATCTAAAGATAGATTTCGTACTTTAAGTTTATTTTTCATTTTTACAGAATCAATAAGACAACTATAGATATTTTACTCCCTAATAGTGTCATTATTGTTATTTTAAGTTGTTTTTGTTAATTTTTACAAAGGTAACAAAAAAACGTATATTTTAGACATATAAATGATTTTATTTTGGTATAAACAGATTATTGCACACTTTCAATTGAGCACAAACACACACACAAGGCAATATATCTAGAAAGTTACTACAATTACTTTGGTTGGTAATTACTTATGACGAGACCCAAAAGAGCCTTATTATTATCACATAAACATGACTAAAGTGTGCTTTTTATAGCAACGAAGAATAACATTATTAAGGTGTTACTATACATCTACAAAAAGCCCATCGACAATAATGTCGATGGGCTTTAATATGTCTTGTCTTATATTTATAAGACTGGATTACTTAACTTCTACAGCTGCTTTAGCTGCTTCAAGTTTTCTATGGTCACGTATTTCCTTACCAGTTACAAGGTAAGCGATAGGTGAAGCTACGAATATAGAAGACAAGGTTCCGAATACAACACCAATTGACATTGCGAATGCAAATGGTTGAATACTCTTACCACCAAGCAACAATATCACGATCAAAACTATCAATGCTGTTGATGATGTATTAACTGTACGGGCAAGTGTCTGATTAATTGAATCATTGAACAATACTTGCAAGTCTTCATTAGGATGTAGTTTCAAATTCTCACGAATACGGTCGAATACCACCACCTTATCATTAATAGAATAACCAATGACGGTCAGCACCGCACCAATAAATGTCTGGTCAACCTCTAGAGAGAAAGGCATGACACCTTGCAGCAATGAGAAAATACCAACCACAGTCAAGGCATCAAATGCAAGAGCTATTGTAGAACCTACTGAGAACGCAACATTACGGAAACGCAGAAGGATATACAAGAAAATAGCAACCATCGAAATCAGCACACTGAAGATAGCGCCATAAGTAACATCCTTAGCTACAGAAGGGCCGACCTTAGAAGAACTAATTATTGAACCACCACTACGAACGTCAGGGTTCTTGAATGCCTGAAGACTCTTCTGACTTACCATTCCAGCCTTTTTCAGACCTTTATAAAGCAGTGTCTCAGCCTCATCATCAACATTAGAATTGTTAGATTCTATCTTGTAATTAGTCGAAATACGAATAGTCTTGCTATCTGTACCAAGTGATATGGCACCAGATGTACAGCCAGGGAATATACCATCAAGAACTTGAGTAACCTGCTCTGGTTGTGTAGGCTTCTCAAACTGAACAACATAGTTACGACCACCAGTAAAATCTATACCCTTTGACAAGCCACGTACAAAGAAACTTGCTGCGAACAAGACAATAGCAAGTCCAGTAATAGTAAATGTAGTCTTATACATTGACATGAAATGGATATTTGTGCCCTGCATAAGGTTCTTACTAATACCTGTCCAGAACTTCAGCTTCATCCAACGATCATGGTTAAGCTGATATTCATAAACAAGACGTGTCAAGAATACGGCAGTAAAGAATGAACAAATAAGACCTATAATCCATGTTGTAGCAAATCCCTGAATAGGACCTGTACCGAAGATGTAAAGGATTACACCTGTAATAAGTGATGTAAGGTTAGAGTCGAAGATGGCAGAGAAAGCATTGCTGTAACCTGCGGATACAGCCTGTTTCATGCCCTTACCGGCTCGAAGTTCCTCTTTTATTCGCTCATATATAAGCACATTGGCATCGACCGCCGTACCGAGCGTCAGCACCATACCCGCTATACCACTCATTGTAAGTGCCGCCTGGAAAGACGTTAATATACCAAGTGTGAAGAATACGTTAACAATAAGAGCTGCATTAGCAATCATACCAGGGATGAAATTATACATGGCAACCATGTAGAAAATCAAAAGAACGAAAGCTATAACAAATGAAACAACCCCCTGTTGTATAGAAGCGGCACCCAATGTAGGGCCCACGATATCTTCCTGTACTATATGCGCAGGGGCCGGCATACGACCAGACTTCAATGTATTAGCAAGGTCCTTTGTATCCTCGATTGTGAAGTTTCCGCTTATAGAAGACTGACCACCATCAATCTCTCCATTAACACGAGGAGCTGAATATACAGCGTTATCAAGAACAATAGCAATAGCCTTACCAACGTTAGCCTTTGTCAAGGCTGCCCAACGGCGTGCACCATCAGAATTCATTGTCATTGAAACCTCAGGAGAACCTGACATATGATCAAACTGGTCACTTGCATCTGTTACAACATCACCCTCAAGTGGTGCACGACCTGTAGTCGTAGTAACCTTCAAGGCATGAAGTTCAAATACATTCTTTGCCTGAATACCGTCTGCAGGTTTAGCACTCCAAAGGAGTTTAAGATCTGATGGTAATACCTGCTTTGCAGCAGCACTATGAATTACTCTATTTACAGCAGCTGTATCACGTACGCTTGCATATCCAACAACACTAAGAGAATTCTGTCCTGTTGTCTGCAACATAGCAAGCAATGGATGCATTTTCTTTGCAGCGTCAATCTGTGCTCTGCTTGCCTCAGATGCATCATCCTTAGCAGCACCCTTAATCTTAAATTTAGGTTGAGCTGTTGCGACAGCTTTCTTAGGAGCAGCCTTCTTTACAGTTGCAGTATCAGCGTCACCACCGTTTGCAAGACGAGAATCAAGCTGTGTCAGATAAGGGATAACCTCACTGGCATTATATGTCTCCCAGAATTCTAGGTTTGCACTACCTTGAAGTAGCTTACGCATACGTTCAGGTTCCTTTATACCTGGCATTTCAACCATGATACGACCTGCCTGACCTTCAAGTTTCTGAATATTAGGCTGAACAACGCCAAACTTATCAATACGAGTACGAACTACATTGAATGAGTTATCTATCGCAGATTGAATATTAGCACGAAGAACCTTCTCAACTTCAGAATCAGAACTCTGTGGAGAAACCTTACCCTGCAATTGCTGAGTAGCAAAGATTTCAGCGAGATGATGCCCTGGTGCATTCTGATGATAATACTTAACGAAGAGAGAGAGAAAATCACTCTGACTAATTTCATGTTCGGCTTTAGCCTGCTTCATTGACTTAGTGAAAGCGACGTCTGTCTTGTGGTCAGCGAGAGTTTCGACAACATCAGGTACTGATATCTCCAAAACTACATTCATACCACCCTTAAGATCCAGACCCAGACCAATTTGAGTTTCCAAGCACTTCTGATAAGAGTAAATACCCAAGTACTTAACAGAATCTTTGTAATCCTGCTGTGCAATAGGGTCTTTAAGCTTTGCAGCCTCGCCGTCATAATAGCGTGTGGCGAACGAGAATGAAAGATAGAAAATGCTTGCAAGTGTCAATAGGACAGCTGTACAAATTACAATTCCTTTGTTTTGCATTTTTTATTATGTTATAAATTATTTGTTTTTCTATGTTCTCTATATAATGCACAGACTATATATAGAAGTGCAAAAATAACATTTTTTTGTCACTTTAAGAAATTTATAGCCTGTAATTATTCATTTTTTAGGGTTTTCCCCGCTTTTTTAGCCAACAAAAGATTGGATAATGGTCAGAATCTTTTATTTTACTATCAACTTTACACTCAAAAGGTTGCCAATCACTTGAGCACATAATATTGTCTATTCTCACATACATCCCACCTTCATGATAACTGAAACCTGGTCCGTTTCCACTTTCCACATAGCAATCGGTTAGGTTCTTTGATATCACATGATGGGCATACGATATAGGAGTATCGTTAAAATCCCCACAAAGAATGATACTCCTACCAAGGTGCTTGCTCACATATCTAGCCACAGCGTCAGCCTGTGGTGCACGCTTTATTGAAGCCTCACTGAGTTTATCTACAAGATGATACGAAGCTTTCTTAGCGGCAGTTCCTTCAAGATTTCCTTTCACCATTGACTTGAAACTTGATTTATCCTCAACAGAGAGTCCAGTTGTCTCTAGATGATTATTAACAACAATAATTGTATCATTGCCTTTCTTTATCTCATAAGCCATACTGAGGTTACCCTTTGAAGGGTATTGAATGCGTTCGCGAGAAACTATTGGATATCTGCTATATATTGCAATGCAGTCACCACCAGGTCTACTCATTGCCGTATCTCTATATTGATATAGCTTATCCATCACAGAGTCAACTCTTGCCTTTCCTATCTCATTTGTTAAAGCTTCCTGCAAACACAGAATGTCAGCTTTCTGTTCACGAATATATTCCAATATAGGGAACTTGCCATCAGGAAAACGTTCCCAACCGGCAAACGACCATACATTGTATGACATCACTTTTATAGCACGGTCAGGTGGGCTGCTGGGTATATTAAACGGAATATATGTGCGCAGCGGTATATAACAGAATATATAACCAAGCAATGGTATTAATATTCCAATTTTCTTAAAACACAGCCAAAAGATCAAGAAACAGAAATTCACTAGCAGAAATATTGGGAATACCAATCCAGCATTTGCCAATACTTCATGCTTCACAGGGTCTAATCTGTCGGAATAACCGATAAACAACATTATAAAAACCGTTGCCAGATTAGCTCCAGCGATGAGTTGCAGAAAGAATTTCCTTATAGAACCAAACATAATATTATTCTCAATTCTTCTTACTGTTCTCAAAAAGGCAACGCTTCTCTTCAGCTGTAAGACTATCATACCCACTCTTGCGTATTTTGTCAAGTATGCGATCTATATCATCTTGTTCTGCCTTTTTGCGCGCATTGTAATCCCAGTCGCTGTTATGAGAATTATAATTTTCAGCTTCTGCATTTTTATTATGCCAAGTGCTAAACTTCTTTCCACTACCACGCTTATCCCATTTGCGCTTCAAGTTATCGAAGATTTGATTGCCTCCTGACATATTAGAACCATGATAAGCATGGCTACGCCAATATTTAATCATGAAGAAACCTACAACCATTCCACCAAGGTGGGCAATATGAGCAACACCATCACCCGTTGTAGCCAATGCAGAGAACAATTCTATACCGGCATATATCATTACAAACCATTTTGCCTTGATTGGAAAAGGAATTGGAATAATGAATAATTTCTCATTAGGAAACAACATACCAAATGCCAAAAGCACACCATAAATAGAACCAGACGCGCCAACTGTAGTCCATGCGTTAAGTGCTTGTCTTGCTACCTCTGGCAAATGCATTACCGAAACACTTACATTCTGAGATGAAAGCATAAAATACAAATCACAGAACTGTGCCAATTCCTGAAAAAGTCCTGCACCAATTCCACAAGAAATGTAATAAAAAAGGAAGCGCTTTGCACCCCACGTTCTTTCTACTATCATACCAAACATCCACAATGCAAACATATTGAAGAATATATGCGTAAAAGTGGCATGCATAAACATGTAAGTTACCAATTGATAGATATGGAAATCTGGGGCAAGAAAGAAGTGCAATCCCAGTACATCATTTAAGTCTATTGGAGAACCACCAAACAAGTTTACGGACCGGAGTACGTACATAGCAAAGAATGCCAGTACGTTTATTATAAGTAAGTTCTTTGTTACCGTTGGAATNCGCATCATATTATGTAATTTCTTATAGTTCGACAAATGTTGTATAATGGTTGCAAAATTACTAAAAATATCCCTTAAACACTACTAATGCACAAGGTTTACCACAAATTTTCGAAAAATAAATCACTTTTTTTGTTTTTTTGTTTGTTTTTTAAAATGAATAACTTATATTTGTCAGCACAAAAGATATTTTTATATAAATAATCATTTAATAATTCAAAGTTATGAACAAGACAGAATTAATCGAGAAGATTGCTGCAGGCGCAGGTCTGAGCAAAGCAGATGCAAAAAAGGCATTGGACGCAACAACAGCTGCAATTAAAGACGCTTTAGTTGCAGGTGATAAAATCCAGCTTGTAGGTTTCGGTACATTCAGTGTTAACGAGCGCCCTGCTCGTGAAGGTATCAACCCTGCTACAAAGGCTAAGATTCAAATTGCAGCTAAGAAGGTTGCAAAGTTCAAGGCTGGCGCAGAGCTTTCTGATGCAGTAAATAAATAATTGTAAAAGATTATTCAACATAAAAGAGCGACTCAAACGAGCCGCTCTTTTCTTTTTAATATTGTTTATCAACTTTATTTAGGTTGCTTGCCAATATAAGCCAAAATTCCTCCGTCAACATACAACACGTGACCGTTTACAAAATCACTTGCATCTGAAGCAAGGAATACAGCTGGTCCCATAAGATCTTCTGGAGTACCCCAACGTGCAGCAGGAGTTTTACTTATTATAAAAGTATCAAAAGGATGATGGCTTCCATCTGACTGTAATTCACGAAGAGGTGCAGTCTGTGGAGTTGCTATATAACCAGGACCGATACCATTGCACTGTATGTTATATTCACCAAACTCAGAACAGATATTACGTGTAAGCATCTTCAATCCGCCCTTAGCAGCAGCATAGGCACTTACAGTCTCACGTCCAAGTTCGCTCATCATTGAACATATATTGATAATCTTACCGTGTCCTTTTTTCTTCATTCCTGGAATGACTGCCTTTGAAACAATAAAAGGAGCATTAAGATCGACATCAATAACTTGACGGAATTCCTCTACACTCATTTCGTCCATAGGAATACGCTTGATTATGCCTGCATTATTAACAAGAATATCAATAGTACCAAGTTCTTTTTCAATCTCAGAAACAAGATTCTTCACCTGCGTTTCATCAGTAACGTCAGCGATATATCCTTTAGCATCAATACCTTTTGCTTTATAATCAGCCATTGCCTGATCAAGGTGTTTCTGACTGCGGCAGTTGAACGCAACTTTAGCTCCTGCCTTAGCATAAGCTTCAGCAATAGCGAATCCAATACCATAAGCAGCACCTGTTACCAATGCTACCTTACCTTCCAAAGAAAAGTTTTTTGAAAATGTATCCATTATCTTTTGTTTTACTATTAAGTTATCAGAGTAGTCTGATGCAAAAATACAAAATTAATTTGAAAAGACCTATTTTTCAACATTTATCTTTCACATAAAATGTATAATATCAGTGACTACAGAAACAATTCTTCTTGTTCCACATGCCATCCGTGTTAGTATTCTAATTACATGTAAGACTGAAGAAAACAGAGTCTGGCTGGAATACATTCCAGCCAGACTTGGTATTGTACTTGGACTATAATTCAAACTTATAACCAACAGTAAACAATAAGGTTCTATTTTTAGAGGTAGAACTGGAATTACCTCCAATCCATCCTGCATCGCCATCCTTACGTAAGTCGGTTACACCAATATTGTATCTCAAATCAGCAACAATATTCTTGTATTCATAGCTTACGCCTACAGGTACAGAAAGAGAGAATGATTTTATTCCTTCCACATCACTATGAACTGCTGATAACGATTGACCTTGATAACTAATTGTGACATCACCACCCGTTTTCTTGCTAACTGCTAATTCAGGCTGCAGCCCCGCTTTTACGGCAAGACCTTTCCATATATAAACATTAGCCAAAATTGGCATTGTAACACAGTTAAGATTAACCTTTAAATTATCATTAATTGCAACTTTAACTCCTCCTTTTGAAGTATATGAGTAACCTTTTGTGTCGTAGCTTGCACCCTGTTGAGTATAGAATACTCCTAAAGAAAGACCGATGATTTTTGAGAATTGATACTGCGTTTCTACACCAGCGGTAAATCCAAATTTGTTTTTGCTTTCATTAAATCCAATAGCACCCATTTCTGGGAAATTTTCTTCTGATAAAGTGTGAAAAACACCAGATTCACTAAGTGACATTTGAGTGCTTATTGCGTAAGCTACAGTAAGTGGCATATTACCAGAAAAGTTACTTGCTGTAACACCAATTTTTGGTGTAATAGAGAATGTACCTGCCTTCTGCTGAGCACATACACTTGAAGCAGTCATAAGCAATGCTGCTAAAAACATTAATTGTTTTTTCATTGGTTTAATATAATAAATATTTATTGATTTTCACATATTGTATACTTGTCAAATTGTTACAAATATGGTTATTGTGACATAATCCCTTTCGTTTTTTGGGTATTTACATGCCTTATCAAAGGTAAATCCATCTATTTTTGTATGACTAGCGGTTAATATTGCACATTTGTGTACTAAATAAAAAATCCGCAAATCCTTTTTTATATATTAGGAATCGCGGATTTTTATGTTGTCCCAGGCGGATTCGAACCACCACTGACAGAACCAAAAACTGTAGTGCTACCATTACACCATGGGACAATCAATATAAATTGTTTCCAATTTCGGGTGCAAAGGTAATGGATTTTTCATCCACTACCAAATTTTTAAGCGTTTACTTTACAATAATTAAGTAATAATTCTTCTTACCACGCTGTACAAGGAGGTATTTTCCATCAATAAGATCTTCGGAAGTTATCACCTGATCAAAAGCCGAAACCTTCTCTTTATTCAAGTTTACGCCACCGCCTTTTACCAGTTTGCGCATTTCACTCTTACTTGGAAATATCTCCATACCATCCTGATTAAAGAGGTCTACAGCTGTTCCACCAAGCAAAGACTTATCGATTGTGTAGTGAGGAACATCCTTAAACACATCATTAAGAGTAGCCTCATCAAGTGTTGAAAGACTATCTTTTGTAGCCTTACCAAAAAGAATATTACTTGCGGCAATAGCCATTTCAAGGTCTTCCTTTGAATGAACCATAACTGTAACTTCCTCTGCAAGACGCTTCTGAAGAATACGTCTGCTAGGATCCAGCTTGTGCTCTTCAACAAGAGCATTGATCACATCCTTTTCAAGACTTGTGAATATTTTAATATATTTTTCAGCGTCATCATCACTTACATTCAACCAGAACTGATAGAATGCGTAAGGAGTTGTGCGGTTACGGTCAAGCCATATATTACCACTCTCAGTCTTACCGAATTTTTTTCCATCAGCCTTTGTTATCAAAGGACATGTAAGACAGAAAGCCTCAGACTCACTCCCGAGAGTACGACGAATCAACTCTGTTCCTGTTGTCATATTGCCCCACTGGTCGTTACCACCAAGCTGCAATCTTACACCATATTTCTGATATTGATAAAGGAAGTCATAGCCCTGCAGCAACTGATAAGTAAACTCTGTGAAAGACAAACCATCACGAGCCTCACCATTAAGACGCTTCTGTACAGAGTCCTTAGCCATCATGTAATTAACAGTGATATGCTTTCCAACCTCACGAACAAAATCAAGAAAAGAGAAATCCTTCATCCAATCGTAGTTATTAACAAGTTCTGCCTTGTTTGGAGCATCACCGTCAAAATCCAAGAACTTAGCTACCTGTTGCTTTATAGCCTCCTGGTTATGATATAATGTCTCAGAATCCAAAAGATTACGTTCCTGGCTCTTGCCTGAAGGATCACCAATCATACCAGTAGCACCTCCTACTAGAAGATAAGGCTTGTGACCACAACGCTGCAAGTGACTAAGCATCATGATGCCACATAGGTGACCGATATGCAAAGAGTCTGCCGTTGGGTCAGTACCCAAATAAGCCGACACCATGTGCGACTGTAGATATTCCTCTGTGCCCGGCATAATCTGAGCCAGCATACCACGCCATTTCAGTTCTTCAACAAAGTTTTTTGACATTCTTATATTATTTCCATTAAAAGGCGAACAAATATCCTCGCCTAATTATTTATTATATTACTAGGGCCCGTTTCCGGAAACTTACGGCACCGGATCATATCCGCTACCACCCCAAGGATTACATCTTAATATTCTCCATATAGCGAGTCCTAATCCCTTTATTGGTCCATGCTTTAGGAGTGCCTGACGAGCATACTCAGAGCATGAGGGAGTGAACCGACAAGAAGGCGGAGTATAAGGAGTGATGAATTTCTGATAAAACAATATTGGCAATACGAGAATCCAAGCAAGGCCTCTCAACACATAATGCAATATGTCTATCATTAATTTCATATTTTCTCGCTAATACGTTGAATAAGATTTTTTAATTTTGCCTCTACAACAGCCGTATCATATAGTTTTGAATCAAGCCATATAAAAGCCATAACCAAACGACATCCATCTGCCACTTTTTCTGACACGAGAACACGATTTCTTCTGTAAGCCTCCCTCACCTGTCTTTTCACACGATTACGCTTTACAGCACGTTTAAAGCATTTTTTAGGTACGCTGACAAGAATCTGAGTATTTGGCTCATCATTAACTACATCATCAGGCTGCAAGTACATATAGACTACCCTTAGCGGGTAAGCAGACATAGAATGACTTTTGCCCCCATTAAAGAGTCGGTCTATTAGCAACTTACTACAAACACGCTCTTGCTTAGTCAAATTTTCAGCTTGGGATGCCGACATTACTTTTTATTTTTCTCAAGAAAAGCCTTTAGTGCACCTGTCATTGAAGGATAATCTTTATTAGGTGCCATGAGGTCAAGATTTAGACCTTGTGCTTCCACTTCTTTAGCAGTAGCAGGGCCAAAGGCTCCAATCTTAATATCGCCCTGATTAAAATCAGGGAAATTCTTCTTTAAAGCCTTAACACCTGTTGGACTAAAGAATATCATCATATCATAATCAAAGTTCTGCTTTTCCTCATCCGAAAAATCATTGCTCACGGTACGATACATTGTACAAACGGTATGCTTAATATTCTTGGTGTCAAGCATATCCGTAATATCATCATTATGGACATTACTTAGAGGAACCAAGAAATTCTCCGTCTTATGTTTAAGCATAAGCGGCAACAGACCATCAACTTTACCAGTAGTACCAAAGAAAATTTTTCGCTTACGATACTGCACGTATTTCTGGATATAAAGTGCAACCGTCTCAATAAGACAAAAGTACTTCATATCTTCAGGAATAGTAACACGCAACTCTTTAGCTAGCTTGAAATAATTGTCTATAGCATGACGCGATGTAAAGACAACTGCTGTATGAGCAAGCAAACTAACTTTCTGTTCACGGAATTCTCTTGAAGAGATACCCTCTATTTTGAAAAACGGACGGAAATCCAATTCCACGCCAAACTGATTTGCGATGTCATAATATGGTGACTTTTCGCTTGTTGGCTTAGGCTGAGAGATCAGAATCTTCTTAATCATTATGTCCTAAAAATTTATTTTCAAATAACCATTTATAACTGTCAATACTCCCCATAACGTGAGTAAAGGCATTACTTCGAGTGCACAAAAGTACAAAATATCTTGCAAATAGGCGCCTTTTTGCCTGAAAAAGATTATATATGTCTTGTATAAGGAGAGTAATTTTAACAAAATCACGACTAGAGCTGTATAAACGAATGCCGTTTTCAATGCAAGTCCAAAATATACAACTAACATCACGACAGGAAACACTAATAATCCTTCGACAGAATTTATAAATAAAAATGATTTAATCCATTGTTCATTTGTCTTTTTGTCAAAGAATGTGAGGTTGACTATCGTATAAGCAACTAGCTTTAATAGGAAATACACCAGTATGACTCCCGAGAAGAAGCCCACGACCTTATATTGCTCAACGATGAACGTATCACTGACAACAGAACGCGCATAGAGGAAGAATAACAAAGAAAACTGAAGACACGTCTGCAGCATTAAAAAGAACTGGAAACGTAGTTCACCAGATGTCTCTGTTATCGTGGTTGTTTCACCATGCTGAACATAAAAGAAGTTTTTCGCCTGGCGCACAATGAATTTGTGAGATTGAGCAAAAGCCACCATTGCCAATATAAAACAAGCAAGTAATATTCCTGTTATCAGGTTATCACCGGCAATAGTATAAGGCACAGGGTCACCGGCAACACCAAGCCTTCCTCCAGACAACTCTGGATGAAACCAAGGTGATTTCGAGAAAAACGATTCCTTATAGTATTTAGGTAAGTTTACATCACGCCAGCTCTTGCCAACAGGTTGTCCCGGAAGGTGTAATGTATCAGGCATTGCACTCCAATGAATATCACTGGGTTTTATGTTAGCCTGAATAGCAGAATCCTGCTGCTCGGGCGTAGCATTCTTAGGCAACCAACTGATTATCTGCGCTGGTGTAGGTTGCTTTTTCACATGCTGAATTCCAACTAAGGTCTTCTGCTGTGCATCTGCATTTACTATGGAGTCTTCTTGCTGTATCATATAAAAAAGGACGGGTCTGAAATCCTCCCGTCCCCTCTTTATGGTTTTAATTAAATATTAAACGCTTTCTTAATTTCATCCACACGATCTAGCTTCTCCCATGTAAAGAGTTCCACTTCAACCGTTTTTGTCTCGTGATATCTACTAGTGAATGTCTTTGTCACTGTTTCGTTCTTCCTTCCCATGTGACCGTAAGCAGCTGTTTCAAGGTAAATAGGCTGACGCAATTTAAATATGCGTTCTATTGCCTTTGGACGAAGGTCAAACATCTGTTTAATCTTCTCAGCAATCTCGCCATCTGACATCTTAACATTGCTGCGACCGTATGTATCAACATAAATACTTACAGGTTGTGCTACACCAATGGCATAAGCCAACTGAACTAGCATTTCATCAGCAACGCCTGCTGCAACCATGTTCTTTGCTATATATCGTGCCGCATAAGCTGCAGAGCGGTCTACCTTTGAAGGATCCTTTCCTGAGAAAGCGCCGCCACCATGAGCACCCTTACCACCATAAGTATCAACAATTATCTTACGGCCTGTAAGTCCAGTATCGCCATGAGGACCGCCAATAACAAACTTTCCTGTAGGGTTAACGAAATATTTAATATCATCATTAAACAAAGCAAGTACCTTGTAGCCAAGTTTTGCCTTTACTTGCGGAATGAGAATATTTATCACATCTTCCTTTATTTTAGCAAGCATTAAATCGTCATCATCATCAAACTGGTCATGCTGTGTACTCACAACGATTGTATCAATACCCAAAGGTACATTCTCATCACTATATTTGATCGTAACCTGACTCTTTGAGTCTGGACGCAGATATGTCATCACCTTGCCTTCTTTGCGTATTTCGGCAAGCGTACTCATAAGAAGATGAGACAGATATAGAGATACAGGCATATAATCCTCGGTTTCATTTGAAGCATATCCAAACATCATACCTTGGTCGCCAGCCCCTTGATTTTCCTCGTCGGCACGGCTTACACCACGATTAATGTCATCACTCTGCTCGTGAATAGCGGTAAGAATACCACAAGAATCACCATCAAACTGATACTCGGCCTTTGTATATCCGATATTTTTTATAGTGTTGCGCGCAATTGTCTGCAAATCAATGTATTCTTTAGAGCGCACTTCACCCATTATGATTACCTGTCCGGTAGTACAGAATGTCTCTATCGCACAATGAGAATTCTCATCATACGCAAGGAACTGATCAAGCAAGGCATCTGATATCTGATCTGAAACTTTATCAGGATGTCCTTCTGAAACTGATTCTGAAGAAAATAAATAAGGCATATATCTTAATCCTTTCTTTTAAATATACATTAAAAACTTTTAGGCTGCAAAGTTACAGTTATTTCGCTGAATATCAAAGAAAAACCACTCCTTTTATATTTCTACAACAAAAAAATGGGTGCACGGAACTTTATCCGTACACCCACGTATATAAAAGACTGTTTATTGCTTTTTATTTTGTTCCTTCAGGAAGCATGACAACTGTAATCTTGCTGCCAGTTCCAAGGAATTCCTTCATGAACGCAGATACACTTTGTGGTGTCTGTGCCTCTACAAGTTTTTTGTAGTCAGAATATGTATCAACGCCCAACTTATCATATTCATAGATTACTCCGTCCCAAAAACCATTTGTCTTTGCACGATCGTCTATCTGTTTCAACATCAAAGCCTTAACCTTATTAAGCATTTCCGCGTCACATGTTGTAGCCATCTTATTTGCCTCATCGGTCATAATCTTCAATGCAATGTCTCGCTTCTCCGGCTTCATAGGGCATACACCGACGACCTGGTATATTTTGAATCCGTCATCAGCTGCGTTTGCACCTCCATAAGCTCCACAAGAATATGCAGCACTGGCTTCTTCACGGATTTGCTTTAGATATTCCATTGAAAGAACCTGTCCTATCATATCAACCTGTATTGACTTCTCCAAGGTGTATGGAAGGTTCATATTGTGCCAAACCATATAGCAGTTTGCTTTAGGAGTCTCCATCTTACGATAGAATACATTCTCAATCTGTCCCTTCTGTGGCATGCGATCACGCTTTGAAGCGACATCAGTACCCTTTGCAGGTAACCCTCCAAGATACTGACAGACGAGTGGACGTATTATCGCATCGTCAAAATTGCCTATTATAGTAAACTCCCAACCCTTTGCACTTGCAGTACGGTCTTTTGCTATCTGTAGAATGCGGTCATAGTTTATGTCCTTCAGATCCTTAAGCAACAGAGGAGCTGTTCTTGGATTATGGTTGTACAATGTTGCTGTAAGAGAGTCACTAAAGGCTACATCTGGAGACAACTCTCTATTTTTGAGCCCTACCTCATACTGCTGCATAAGGTTATTGTAAGAGTCATTATCTTTCTTTATATTTGTGAAATACAGATAAACCATCTGGAACATGGTCTCTATATCCTTTGGTGTTGAGTTACCATCTATGCTCATTTTTCTCTCACTCATCTTCAAGTTAGCATTGGCTATCTTTCCTGCCATTGCCTTCTGAAGTTCAGTACTTGAGAAATCACCAAGTCCGCTTATACCGATAACATTATCAAATACCTTTGTATTAACGAAATCAGCCTTTCCATAAGAAGAAGAACCTGCGCCACCAGCACCCGACAGAATTACTTGATCTTTCTTATAATCCGTCTTCTTCAAGATAACCTTTACACCATTTGAAAGCTCAAGAGTTGTATAATCAAATTTATTGCTCTTGGTCTCCTTCTTAATCTTACCAGCCTTTGGAAGTTCCTTTATCAAAGGCTCGTTTTTCACGTTATCCACATAAGCTGTAATATTCTCTGCACGTGCAGACTTAACAGCGTCAAGAAGCTGTGACTCTGTAGGATATACATTACCTTCTTTCTCGTTATTGAAGTTAACGATCACCATATTAGAATCATTCTTTGAAACAAGTTCCTTGATCTGTGCATTGATAGCCTCAAGAGGAATCATTGGAACAATCTGCTTCATTGTCTGATATGAATACTCAATACCAGTCATTGGCTCGTTGGTAAGGAAATGTCCAAGACACTCACGATAAAATTGAGAATTATAACGTTTATCCTTATTGCTATAAGACTTATCAAGAGCGCTCATATAGTCTGCCTGAAAACGACTGTACTCCGAAGGAGTGAAACCAAATTCAGCAGCACGGCGCAATTCTACCAAACCAGCCTTCAATGCATTTGCGGCAATGCTCATATCTTTTGGAGATACACTTAGATCAAAAGCATCCTTTGTTTTTGCAAAGATATAATTACCATCTCCGGCAGATGCCATTACATAAGGACAATCTGCTTTCTGTGCAGCCTCAGTAAAACGATTATTAAGCATACTTGATATAGCACCGTTCACATATTGGTATACCAAATAAGATATATTGTTCTTCAAAGAATCAGGGAACACGTCATGCTTGAACATAAGTTCAACTTCTGAAGATCTTTGCTCTTTATCTTTGTCTATAATAACTATAGGCTGTGCATTATCAGGAACTTGCTCATCAATTATAGGAGCCTCGTTCTTAGGATTCTGTATATTTCCGAAAAGTTTCTTTATCTGAGCCTCAACCTTATCTACATCAACATTACCAACAACGATAATACCCTGATGAGATGGATGATACCACTTTGCGTAATAGTCACGCAACTCCTTTGGTTTGAAGTTATCAACAACACTCATTAATCCGATAGGATAACGCACACCATACTTACTTCCAGGATATAACTTTGGAAGATTGCGTTCAAACATACGACTTGAAGCACTTGTGCGCAAACGCCATTCCTCGTGAATAACGCCACGTTCTTTTTCTATTTCGTCCTTGTCTAGTGTTAGACCAGTAGACCAGTCACGAAGAATAAGCATACATGTATCAATAGCTCCAGCACGCTGTGTAGGAACATTGTCTATGTTGTAAACTGTCTGATCTATACTTGTATAGGCATTAAGATCACCACCAAATTCAATACCATTAGCACGACACCATTCAATAAGAGAATTACCCTTAAAATTGTCAGAGCCATTAAAAGCCATATGTTCAAGAAAATGAGCAAGACCACGCTGTGTCTCGTCCTCCTGAATTGAGCCAACTTTTTGTGCAATATAGAAGTTCGCACGGTTTTCTGGCCAGTTGTTGTGACGGATGTAATAAGTCAATCCATTAGCCAACTTACCAATGCGCACATCCTTGTCAACAGGAACTGTCATCTGTGGTTGTGCCTGAGCTACACCTGCCAGCAAAAGTAACGCTGCTAACAGTAAATTTTTAAGTCTCATGTATAAAAGTTTTAGTTTATAAAAATCTTAAGATTATATTATGCAAAGATAGAGAAACTTTGTAAAAATACAAAACATTTGCAATATTTTTTACTCTTTCGGTAAAATAGAAAGATGGATCAAACGAAGTTATTTGGTTCATTACAAGAATATGAATAATGAAATAAAATCTCAAATACAGAATAAATATTTTTTACATCTATAATCACAAAAAAACAAAATTTCCCATAAGTTCTAAAAAAGACAAATATCCTCCACGCAGCGCATAAGCTACTGATGGATAATAAATTATCGGTGGAGGTTCACCTCCACTATCATCCACTATCCTCCACGTTTTTGTAAACTATTAAGAAATACAGTGCTATTACTAAACAAAATCCATATTATCGGAAATAACAAAGTTGTAAAACATATTTACATTATGACCATTTTAGCAATTTACAAACACGTTTGATCGTAGAAACGCAAACGTTGTAACGATGTAAAGGAAACGTTTGATCGTAGGATTGGAAACTTTATATCGTAGGAACGCAAACGTTTGATCGACATAAAGGAAACTTCGTAACGATATAATAGAAACATTATATTGATAAAACCGATCTGCTCGCGCTTATCACATGAAAACTAAGATTGAGTTATTAGCATTTTTACAAAGCGTAATACATTTACTTGAAATACGCAAATCTTGTAATCTACGGCAAGCTTCTAAAATTTTTATCCACTTAAATGACCGTAAAATATTGACATACAGGATAAAATGTAAATATATTTAGATTCGTGCTATTCAAGAAATAACACAGCTACGCTTGTCATTAGCTAGATATTTCTTAATAGTTTACAAAAACGTGGAGGATAGTGGATGATAGTGGAGGTGAACCTCCACCGATAATTTATTATCCATCAGCAGCTTATGCGCTGCGTGGAGGACATTTACCTTTTTTAGAACTTTTGGGATATTTTTATTTTTTCAGGACTATGCATGTAATAAAATATTCATAAATAAAATTCATATATGAATCACAACAGTGTCCAACCACTTATCTTTGCACTAATAATTATGTTCATTTATTACTAGAGCATCGCTAGAAATACAGAATGAGCCTTAATTGTTCGGTATTGTGTTCGGCGTATTACTTTAACTCACGTTGAAGATGAGCTATGCTCTGTAAAACAAAGAAAAATATAATTTTCCTTTGCTTTTCCACTCGTTTGCATTACTCTACCTGCGGTGAAGATAAGCTGCACTCGGGAAAACAAAATTAAAACACGTTTTTATTTTGCTTTTCCACTCGTTTGCATTACTCTACCTGCGGTGAAGATAAGCTGCACTCGGGAAAACAAAATTAAAAACACGTTTTTATTTTGCTTTTCCACTCGTTTGCATTATCTTTGCACTAAATAAAATATAAACTATGCAAGAAACAAGACAAAACCGCATATCTCGCCTACTGCAAAAAGAACTGGCGACAATTTTTCAGGAACAAACTCGTATGATGCACGGCATAATGGTGAGTGTCACACGTGTAAGAATAAGTCCAGATTTAAGTATTTGCACAGCATATCTTAGTATATTTCCAAGTGATAAAGGTGAGGAACTTATAGCTAACATCACAAAAAACGAAAAGGCTATTCGATTCAATCTGGGACAAAGAGTACACAATCAGCTCAGAATAATTCCTGAACTTAGATTCTTTATTGATGACAGCTTGGATTATATCGAACATATCGACGAACTTCTGAAAAAATAGATCATTTCAAATATCCTGCCCTATTTTCATTGGGTTAGGCAAAGTTTATGAACTTTCCATATTATATAGCTAAAAGATACATCTTCTCTAAGAAGAGCACGAACGTTATCAACGTTATATCAATTATATCGGTAATTGGAGTTGCTGTGGCGACAACCGCATTAGTGATTGTATTGAGCGTATTCAATGGTTTCCATGATTTGGTAGCAACATTCTTTACAAACTTCGACCCACAGATAGAAGTCGTTCCTACAAAAGGAAAGACTGCTCCTGCCGATGATCCTCTTCTTACAAAGATTAGGCATTTACCAGAAGTTGATGTTGCAACAGAAAGCGTAGAAGATCAGGCTTTGGCTATATACAATAACAAACAGGCTATGGTAACGGTGAAAGGTGTTGATGACAACTTTGACCAGTTGACACATATCACCGATATTCTTTACGGAGATGGTCACTACAGTCTGCATGCTGGCGAACTGCAATATGGAATCATGGGTATAAGACTTGCGACAACTCTAGGTACTGGCGCAAGATTTGGTGACTATCTACGCATATACGCTCCACAAAGAGAGGGACAGCTAGATATGTCTAATCCACAATCAGCATTCGTTGTAGATTCATTATTATCTCCAGGAGTGGTTTTTGCTGTTAACCAAAGCAAATACGATAAGAATTATATTATAGCTCCTATAGCGTTCGCACGTAACATCTTCGGACAGCAAGGTATGTTGTCTTCTCTTGAAATAAGATTGAAAGACGGTAGTAATCTTGATGATGTAAAGAAAGATATGCAAGATATAGCCGGTAGCAAATATAAGGTTATGGATCGCTTTGAACAACAAGCTGATACATTCAAGATTATGCAGATAGAGAAAATCATTGCATACATATTCCTTACTTTCATACTTGTAGTCGCTTGTTTTAATATCATCGGTTCTCTGTCTATGCTTATTATTGAGAAGAAAAACGATGTAAACACTTTGAGAAATCTTGGAGCCACAGATAAGCAGATATCACAGATATTTTTGTTTGAAGGTCGTATGATTTCGGCAATCGGTGCTGTTATTGGTATTGGTGTTGGATTATTAATGTGCTTCCTTCAGCAGCAATATGGTATAGTTTCTCTTGGTGACAGCAGTGGCAACTTTGTTGTTAATGCATACCCAGTAAGCGTTCACTATGGTGATGTCGCCATCATATTCGTAACAGTACTTACTGTTGGATGGCTTGCTGTGTGGTATCCCGTAAGATACCTCAGCAAGCGATTATTATTCTAAATCCACATGATTCACAGCGACCTCCTCATGGAGGAATATCTGTGCACTTTCCTTAAACTTATCTGGGTTCTCTGTGGTATAATATCTACAAGAACCACCAGTTGTTATTTGTTTCTCTATATCGTCATGACGGTCTAGATAGCTTTTAAGACTGCCTGCGACATATTCTCCCTGCGGGATAATCCTTACGCCGGGCTTAACATACTTCATAATCTTAGGCATAAGGATTGGATAGTGTGTGCAACCTAATATGATAGCATCAATATCATTATCCTTTCGCATAAGCTCATCAATACGCTTCTTAACAAAATAGTCTGCACCTGGACTATCTGCCTCGTTATACTCAACCAATGGCACCCAGAACGCGCAAGCGACTCCACTTACTTTAATCTCAGGCCAGAACTTCTTTATTTCCAAATCATAACTATGACTTTTCACTGTTCCTTCTGTAGCAAGAAGTCCAACGTGATTATTAGTTGTGAGCGTACCAATAATCTCGGCAGTAGGCCTTATCACTCCTAGCACTCTCCGTGATGGGTCCAATCCTGGAAGATCAAGCGTCTGTATACTTCTCAAAGCCTTAGCCGAGGCAGTGTTGCATCCTAGTATAACAAGATGGCAACCCATTTCAAACATCTTTATAACAGCCTGTCGTGTAAACTGATATACGACATCAAAAGAACGATCACCATAAGGTGCTCGTGCATTATCTCCAAGATAGAGATAATCATACTGAGGTAACATCTGACGAATACCATGAAGTATTGTCAAGCCACCATAGCCAGAATCAAAGACTCCAATAGGTCCAGGATTCTCAGGGAACGACATTGTCATTTATTTATAACCGCTTTAACTATGTCAGTGATGTCTTCTCCTGTAGCATTATTTATGTATGGAACGGCATCATTGTCCGTATTCAATATAAAAGCATATCCACGCTGGTCACCAATTACCTTCACTGCAAGACGTAATTTTACCTTCAAAGAATCGTATGCCTCTTTCTGAGCCTGTGATAAAAGACGGGCAGACTCTTGCTTGAAAGCAACATTCTTTTCCATCATGTCTTGAAGTTCAGCCTGACGCTTCTGCAATATTGTAGGTGCGAAATCACGCTGACCGTCAAGAAACTGCTCATATTTTTTATTGAACTCTTCTTCTACACGCTTGGTCTCGGCATCATATTTAGCTTGTAAATCACTTATATTATGCTGTACTACGGCATAATCAGGCATCTGCTTCACAGCATTATCAAAACTAAAATAGCCGAATTTTAAAGAAGCCTGAGCACTGGCTGCAAAGGTGAATGCAGCGAAAGCAAGAAACAAGAATAGCTTTTTCATAATTGAACAAATATTAAGTATTACTGAATTATTGAAATTCTACAAAAATACATGATTACCTTTATGAGAAAGTAGGGACGGAATATCATTCCGTCCCTACTTTATTCATATCGGAGTATGATAATTACTTCAATTTGTTAAGTTGTGCCTTAACATCTGCTGTAACATCCTTACTAAGAGTGTCGCTGATATATGGGATACCTGCACTTACATCCATGATGTAAACATATCCACCAATCTTACCTACTGCCTTAATTGCATTAACCAGTTTGGTTGTAATAGGCTGCATTTTTTCCTGCTGATTCTTCTGAAGAGCCTGCTGGTTGTCTTGGTATGTCTGCTGAATCTTCTGATACATTGTCTGAAGGTCAGTCTCTGTCTCCTGCTGCTTTGTAGCATTCATTGTAGACTTTGTCTTATCATACTCCTGGCTCTTACGAGTCAGTTCATCCTGCATAGCCTTAAGATCATTCTCATACTGCTTTGCGGTTGCTTCCATCTCACCACGAGCCTTAATGAATTCAGGCATCTGAGACATTACTTCCTGAGCGTTAAGATGTCCGAACTTCTGAGCAAATGTAGCTAGAGGAGCGAACAACATCAACATTAAAATAATTTTTTTCATGTGTTCTAATTTTATATTTATATTAATTATTTAGCATATCCTAATTTCTGAAGTACATCATTAGATATATCAATACGTGGACTTCCGAATATTATTCCTTGATCGCTTGAACGGTCAAGAACTAAACTATATCCACGCATGTCAGAAATTTCTTTTACTGCATTATAGATATCATCCTGAATTGGAGAGATAAGGCTTTCACGCTTCTTGAACAACTCACCTTCAGGACCGAAATACTTTTTCTTTAGTTCCGAGGCTGCCTTTTCTTTAGCCATTATCTGTTCCTGCTTTGCCTTCTTTTGTTCCTGTGAAAGGAAAGCTATTTCATTCTGATAGTTTTTGTACATCGTACTGGCTTCTGTGTTCAAAGCTTCAACTTCAGCCTGCCATTTCTTGCTCACTTGATCCAGCTGTTCGTTTGCACGCTCATAAGCTGGTATATTCTTAAGTATGTATTCCATATCAAGGAGAGCAAACTTTTGTGCACTCATTGTCATTGCTGATAATAGCATGACAAACATCAATACTGTTTTTTTCATACTTTCTTTTTTTATATGTTAGAATTCCTGTCCCAAGATAAAGTGGAACTGACTTCCACCCTTTGTTCCATTGACATTATCTTTATCGAAACCATAAGCCCAGTCAATACCCATCAAACCAACCATTGGCAGATAGATTCTCACACCAAGACCTGCACTACGTTTCATGTCAAATGGATTGAAGTATTTAGTGTCACTCCATGCATTACCAGCTTCAACNAATCCAAGACCNTAGATGGTCGTNTTACCTAGCATAAACGGATAGCGAAGTTCCAATGTGAAACGGTCATAAGCATAACCATTATATGCAAGTGAACCATTCTCATAACCACGGAGTCCGATAGTTTCTTCAGCATAACCTGTAGAGTATCCACTCATACCGTCACCACCGACATAGTATGTCTCAAACGGAGACTTCTTATATTTATTGTAACTTCCCAGCAATCCCATTTCAACACGTGTCATAAGTACGAAACATTTCTGTCCTCCACTAAGTGCTGTATATGTCTTTGCTTTGAACTTCCACTTGTGATATTCAACCCATCTATACTTTTCCTGCTGCTCAGCAGAGTATGTTGCAGAATATGGATCATTGGCAAGATTCTTATAATCCTTGTGGTCCCATGCACTCCATGGTGGAGTAAGAGTTACACTAGCACTAAATTCAGAACCCTTACGTGGATAGAGTTGATTATCAGTTGATGTACGACTTAAAGTGAAATTAAGATTGAGGTTATTTGCAGAACCGTTTGTCATCAAGAAATAGCTCCAGTTCTTTAAATCATAACGCTGATAAGACAACTGCGCTGACAAACTAAAGTAGTCATCTGGCCAGCGGAGGCGCTTTCCCCATCCCAAACTGATACCATAAAGCTTTACGTATTTGTCAGGGTCGTAATAATTCTCATAGTTATTGTAGTTGTAATTTCCGTAGCCAGACATTGAACTGTAATAGCTGTTCATGTAAGAACTGTTATAGTATGTACTAGATACATCCGTCTGCTTACTGAAATATGCACTCACACTAAATTGGTTAGGACGCTTTCCACCAAACCAGTTTGTTGAGTAGCTAGCATTATAGCTCTGATAGTATGTACCATTAGTCTGTGCACCGAGGCTTAAAACCTCACCGTCACCAATAGGCATTATACCACGATGTTCCTTATTCTTATTAAATAGGTTTGCCATAGAGAAGTTGTTAAGCTTCAAACCAATACGACCTATGACACCTGTCTGTCCCCAACCAAGAGAGAACTCAACTTGGTCATTACTCTTCTGTTCAAGATTGTAGTTTACATCTACAGTTCCATCCTCAGGAGAAGGCTTTACATCAGGATTAATCTTCTCTGGATCGAAATGTCCCATTGAAGCCAACTCACGTACAGAACGCATCAAAGCCTCCTTTGAGAAAAGGTCACCAGGTTTAGTACGCAACTCACGACGCACAACATTCTCGTAAAGACGGTCGTTACCATTGATGCGAACATGACTAAGATATGCCTGTGGTCCTTCAATGACACGCAACTCAAGATCAATTGAATCACTTACAATATTCACCTCTGTAGGGTTGATACTTGAAAATACATAACCATTATTATAATATAAGTTAGCTGCAGCATCCTCATCTTCATTCAAACGTTTATGAAGGAGTTTCTGATTATATGCGTCTCCCTTCTTCATACCGAAGATATTATTCAAATAGTCTGTTGTATATACAGTATTACCAACCCATGTGATATTGCGAAGATAATATTTCTGTCCCTCATCTAGCTTAATATATATATTGACATGCTTAGGATCATTATTCCAGACACTGTCTTTTAATATAGTGGCATCTCGATAGCCAAGTTCATTATATTTTTCAATTAGCTTTTTCTTATCTGTTTCCCATCTCTCAGGTGTGTACTTCTTCGCCTTAAGGAAACTGCTTATCTTACCAGCCTCATGAGTCTTAGCAAAAGCACCTTTTTTAAATAGTCCACCTTTTATCTTACTGTCAGCAAGTTCCTTGTTGCCCTCAATAGTAATCGTATGAACCTTCATTTTCTGTTTCTTATCTACGATAACATCAAGAATAACTTCGTTTTTATTGGCAACATCATCATGCTGATTGATAGCAATCTCAGCATTTTTAAAGCCTTTATCATCAAAGTATTTCTTCGCAAGAATCTTTGCTCTATCAATCATATTAGGCGTAATCTGTGAACCTTTAAGCAGACCGAGCTTCTGCTCCATATCTTCACGTTCACTCTTCTTTAATCCTTCGTAATTAATAGTCGAAACACGAGGACGAGTCTTTAACGCAATATGCAGATATATCTTTCTGCCGACAATAGAATCTGCTGAGATTTGAACATCAGAGAATAGACCGTGACGCCAATAACGCTTTACAGCATTAGTAATCTCAGATCCAGGAATCTCTATCTCCTGTCCTACCTGCAAACCAGAAATACTAGTGAGCATATAGTCTTCATAGCCCTCAACACCAGAAATATTGATACCGCCAATAGAACAAGTACGCGGAGTACCTGCATAAGAAATATCGGGGTTTAGGATTTTATCCTGTGCTTGTACATACAGTCCAAGGGTAAGACCCACTGTCAGTATAATTGCCTTCTTTATATTATTCATTCTAAAAGATGTTTCGAATCTTTACTATTATTATCTGTAATTTACTTATCTGATTCAACTTGTTCCTCAGTCTTGCCAAATCTTCTTTGGCGGCTCTGATAACTTAAAATGGCTTCCTGCAAATCGTTCTCACCAAAGTCAGGCCAATAGGTATCACAGAAATACAGTTCAGAATAAGCTATCTGCCATAGCATATAATTGCTTATTCTCAACTCACCACCGGTACGTATCAGCAAATCAGGATCTGGCATGAAACTTGTTTCAAGATGTTTACTTATCGTTTCCTCTGTAATCATTTTTTCAACAACACTCTTGTCAATTTGTCCTGTCACACATTTATCTGTAGCTTCATTAACTATATCACGTACAGCCTTTGTGATCTCCCAACGACTTGAATAGCTCAAAGCAACAACCATTGTCATTGCATTATTGTTGATTGTATGCTCCATGGTTTCATGCAACTTATCCTGCACTTCTTTCGGCAGTCTTTTTATATCACCGACAACCCTGAAGCGCACATTGTTTTTCATGAATATTTCATCTTCAAGAGAACTCAATACAAGTCCCATTAGTGCACTTACTTCGTCAGCTGGACGATTCCAGTTTTCCGTAGAAAATGTATATAAAGTGAGATACTTCACACCAAGGCGCACGCATTCTGATGTGATTCTTCTCACTGCGTCGACACCTGCCTGATGACCAAAGCTTCTCGGCTTGTTTTTTTCGGCAGCCCAACGTCCATTACCATCCATAATAATGGCAATATGCTCTGGTATTCGTGTCATATCCAATGATTTATTCATATATATAGTCTACTCTTTATTACATGTTGTACACTTTGGCATGAAACTATAAGTGATTGTAAACAGGAGAGATGAGTAACAGTCTGTATTTTTAAACAAACCAGAACTACTTATACCATAAGGATTCTTAACTCCATCCAGCTTGTCACTTAACGAAAAATGCATAGCCCATTCCAGTCCTGCATTAAGTCTTTCACCTATCTTATATTTAAGGCCCACACCAAGTGGAATATTAGCAGTAAAAACATTATTCGAACAATCACAATATGTGACACCGATACCGCCACTTATAAATGGCGTAAAACGCTGTGCACCGCGATAGTCGTATCCTGTACCATAAGGCCAGAAATTATACTCATAACTAAAATTTGCGTCAGCAATCGAATTATTGAAATTATATTTGCCGTCTGCATATTCAGTATAATATGTATTTGTTTCTGCCGAACTGCCTTTCAGTTTTCCGTAAGACATGGCTAGCTTCAATGCCATATAATGGTCAATATTGCGTCGTAGCACCACCGTGAACATTGGTTTCAAGTCTTTGGTGATATTACCATTAAAATCGCCAAGATATCCAGTCAGTCCCATTCCACCTCCGATTTCCATACGATAGTCGTAATCTTTCTGCGCACTCATTGAAGCGGCAGAGATAATCAATATTATCATCAGAACGACTTTTCGCATTTTATCAGCTTATTCTTTTTTCCAACTTACCTGATTTATGTGTCCTTTCCAGACCTGTCCGCTTCCTCCACATATTAGCCATACACAACTATTGTTGTCGGCAACCAAAGCAAAAGACGCAGCTGCACATTTAAATCCTGTCGGCTGTGACATCAGAGAGTCACTCTGCCAAGTTATACCTTTATCATAACTCATATAGAATTTAGAAAAGGCTGTTTCCGTGCTTGCACCAAGTCCACTTCCACCAAATGCCATTATAGCATCTCCATATTTAACAGTCTGGAGATTAGTAAGACGTGGAGCAGGATATTTATTATCGTCTGTTATATTGTAGTTTGCCCAAGGCTGATTCTCGCTTCCATTAACATTTTCCTCTACTTTTCCCCATACCATTGCATAAGCATCAGTAGAATAAGATGCGTCACGATTTCCTACAAGAACGAGATTATTTGTATTCTCATTAACAGCAGAAGCAAAACTAAACATATTTACGTTGTCTGTTGGAAGCAAAGTCAAAGCATCATCAATTCCATTTAAAATCCAAGTTGCACCATTATCTGCAGAACTCTTCACTCCTGTTCCACTTAATGCATATAAATTAGTTGCTGTACTTCCCACGAGCCTAGTAAGCGGTTCATTGCTTACTGTTTCCCAAGATTGACCATCCTTACTTCTTATGACACTTCCATCATTGTACGTATAAATATAATCACCTTTTACGATAAGGCTCTTATAAGCATCAGTTGTCAGTGCGACATTAGGAGTAAGCTCACTCCACCCTGCTACATTATTCTGCGAAGTTGTGAAAAGTTTTACAACACCGCCATTGTTTCCCATAAGGAATATCTGACTATTCAATGCTACGCCTTTCATTGCAGAAAGATTTGCAATGTTAGGATTCTCAGCCGAAGTAGCATCCCAACGGAAAGAGTCAGCTACCTCTTTATGAATATTCACATGAACTGTATATGCACGATAAGCTGTACCTTCCTGATTATAAACACGGAATTCACGTGGAGTTCTGAAATCTAAAGAGTCAGTACTTGAATAATAAGCCAAAGTGTCACTAACAGTGCTCTTTATAACTATACTTCCACTGTTTTTTGACGAAACAGTACACAACACCTTTTTACCATCAATACCATATGGCAATGAATCAGGATTGTATATTTCGCGTTTAGCCTGGTCTATGTAAAACTTATACCCACTACAACTAAGCGTGGTCTGGTAAACGCTGTCCTTACCGGTTGATGATGTGGTATGCTTATAATATTTAAGCGTACCAACAGAAAAACTGGTTATAGCGGTATCGCCATAATAAGTAGTTTCTTCATTATCACTGTTTAAACATGATGTAAAAACAAATATGGCTGAAAGCAGCGCTGCCAAGGATATTAACTTCCTCTTCATTACACTCTATTATATTATTAAATGCCACGAGAAAATACTTTCCCGCAAGTTTTTGTCTGCAAATTTAATCAGAATTCTGCAAATAGGGCAATAATTGTGTCCTTTATTATGTAAAATAATGATTATAAGAACGTTTTTTAAGTTTGTTTTACTTAAAAGCGTTACTTTAAAGCAGTAAACGGTAATTAAATCATTCTGGCAACACTTTCTAATAAACAAATTGGCAGAATATCACATGAAACATGCTATGGTATGAAAAAATAAAAAAAGCTCGCTTCCAAAAGAAAGCGAGCTTTATATATAAAGTTTTAATCTTCAAAGATTATAGCTTTGGACCAGCAGCTACAAGAGCCTTACCAGCCTCATTGCCTTCATACTTCTTGAAGTTCTTGATGAAACGTGCAGCAAGATCCTTAGCCTTAACATCCCACTGACTAGCGTCAGAGTAAGTGTTGCGTGGATCAAGGATGTTTGTATCAACACCATTCAACTTTGTAGGAACTACGAAATCGAAGAATGGGATTGTCTTTGTATCAGCTGCATCGATTGAGTGATCAAGGATTGCGTCGATGATACCACGTGTGTCACGGATAGAGATACGCTTACCTGTACCATTCCAACCTGTGTTTACGAGATATGCCTTAGCACCACTCTTCTCCATCTTCTTAACTAGTTCTTCAGCATACTTTGTTGGGTGAAGCTCAAGGAAAGCCTGACCGAAACAAGCAGAGAATGTAGGAGTTGGCTCTGTGATACCACGCTCTGTACCTGCAAGTTTAGCTGTGAAACCAGAAAGGAAGTAATATTTAGTCTGCTCTGCGTTCAAGATAGATACTGGAGGAAGAACTCCGAATGCATCTGCTGAAAGGAAGATAACCTGCTTTGCAGCTGGACCCTCAGAAACAGGACGCTGAATATTCTTGATGTGGTAGATAGGATAAGATACACGAGTGTTCTCTGTAACTTTCTTATCATCGAAATCAATAGTACCATCTTTAGCTACAGTTACGTTCTCAAGAAGAGCATCGCGACGAATAGCATTGTAGATATCTGGCTCAGACTCTTTATCAAGATTGATAACCTTAGCATAGCAACCACCCTCGTAGTTGAATACACCGTTGTCATCCCATCCGTGCTCGTCATCACCGATAAGCTTACGCTTAGGGTCTGTTGACAATGTAGTCTTACCTGTACCAGAAAGACCGAAGAAGATAGCTGTATTCTCACCGCTCATATCTGTATTAGCAGAACAGTGCATAGAAGCCATACCCTTAAGTGGAAGGAAGTAGTTCATCATTGAGAACATACCCTTCTTCATTTCACCACCGTACCATGTATTTACGATAACCTGCTCTTTAGAAGTAACGTTGAATACAACAGCTGTCTCTGAATTAAGACCAAGTTCCTTATAGTTAGTAACCTTTGCCTTAGAAGCATTGTAAACGATGAAATCAGGCTCCTGATCAAAATCAGCCTCGCTCTGAGGACGGATGAACATGTTTGTTACGAAATGAGCCTGCCAAGCAACCTCAACGATGAAGCGAACCTTCATACGTGTGTCCTTGTGTGTACCACAGAAACCATCAACAACAAAAAGTTTCTTGTTTGAAAGTTCGTTCTTTGCGATCTCCTTTACAACATCCCAAGTTTCCTTAGATGTGCGGTGGTTATCGTTATGAAACTCCTCAGAATCCCACCATACAGTGTCATGAGAATTCTCATCGTCAACGATGAACTTATCTTTAGGTGAACGACCTGTGTAAACACCAGTCATAACGTTAACAGCGCCTAGCTCTGTCTCCTGACCTACCTCAAAACCTTCGAGACCTTCTTTTGTCTCTTCGTTGAACAATACTTCAAATGAAGGATTGTAAAGTACTTCTGTAGTACCTGTGATACCGTACTTAGCAAGTACAGACTTGTCAAACTTTGCCATTTTTAAAATGTATTTAAGTTGTGAAAAATTTATATCCTTAGTTTTACCTTAAAATTCGACCGCAAAGATAACGAATTTGTATCGAATTACCAACTTTACACTACCAAAAAACATATAACAGAAAAACTTTTAGGTTAAAGAATTTAAAAAAAACATGATTGAAAAGACATTTGCAAAATAGACTTTGCAAAATAAATAGAATTGTCTAACTTTGCACAAATTATTATAAAACGACCTATGAAAATAGTAAATTTCTCAGAGCAAAACAGTATCATCAACCAATATCTGGCTGAAATTCGCGATGTTGATTATCAGAATAACAGATTACTGTTTAGAAACAATATTATGCGTATCGGTGAATTCGAGGCTTTTGAACTCTCAAAGACATTAGAATACAGCGCAAAAGAAGTTGCCACTCCATTAGGCATAGCTAAAGTTAATGTACCAACAGATAAGATTGTTCTTGCAACCATTTTTCGTGCAGGACTTCCGTTTCATAATGGATTCCTGAATATTTTCGATCATGCCGGCAATGCATTTGTAAGCGCATACCGCGAGTACAAGGATCAAGAACATCATGAGGTTGACATACATATAGAGTACCTTGCTACACCTAGCATTGACGAGAAAATTCTCATCATCGCCGACCCAATGTTGGCAACTGGCGGAAGCATGGAACTTGGTTATAAGGCGTTTGTTACTAAAGGTACTCCTAAACAGATTCACGTGTGTTGCGTAATTGCAACTCCTGAAGGCATCGAGCATATTAAGAATACATTCCCTGAAGACAAAACCACGATTTGGTGTGCCGCAATTGATCCAGGAATGAATGAACATAAATATATTGTACCAGGATTCGGTGACGCTGGTGATTTATGCTACGGAGATAAATTGTAAAAAAAGACGATTAAATAATTGTGCTTTATCTTTTATTGATCAGCAAATGTTATAAAGACAAGGCTGATTAATTATTAAAAGATAAAGCACATTTTTTGCAAATTAATATTTAAACGAACTTCCACCAAGGAATTCTCTTAACAAAGACGTTGGCGGAATGTCCCGATTACTAATCGGCATAAAATATTTCAGGAACTTCAGAAGTCGGTATGCTTCACTATATTCATCACAATTTTCTGGAACCTGCTCCAGTAAAGGTTCTGCCTGTGTTTTGAGCACAGCAAGTTCAAACAACATAGCGGTATTAAACACAGCATCAGCATTTTCCTGATACGGGAATATCCATTTATTTTCACCAGCCCTTACCGAAGGCCATCTATGGATAGTTTCCTTAGCAGTGACACCACGATATTTAAAATCTCTTACGATGCGCCGTAGCAAGCGATTATCCGTAGTAGGTATATAGTTATGATCATCTAGCAATATTGTGGTAAGGGCAGATGCATAAACACGAAATATCTGTTCTTCAGGTATTTGTGATGTCAATTCAGGATTAAGCGCATGTATTCCTTCAACTACTAATACGTTATGCTCGTTCATTTTCAACTTCTTACCACTTTTCTCGCTTGTTCCTGATTGAAAATTATATTTAGGCAATTCAACTTCCTCACCTCTGAACAAATCATTAAACTGTTCATTGATAAGATTTAGATTCAGCGCATATATACTTTCATAATCAAATTCACCATTATCATCCTTTGGTGTATGTTCACGGTCAACGAAATAGTCATCCAGACTTATTTGCAGTGGTTTTATACCATTTGCAAGCAATTGTATTGACAATCTTTTACAAGTAGTTGTCTTTCCTGAAGATGATGGTCCAGCAAGCAGCACCAACTTCACTCCCTTGCGATTTGCTATTTCATCAGCTATCATGGCAATCTTCTTTTCCTGCAAAGCCTCGCTTACATTAATGAGTCCTGTAGCGTATCCATTTGTCACCGACTCATTGAAATCACCAACTGTTCGTACTCCCATTATATCCTGCCATCTATGGTGCTCTTTGAATATTTCAAACATCTTATCTTGTCGCGTCATTTCAGGCAACACAGAAGGATCTTTCATAGAGGGTATACGCAACAGAAGTCCATCATAATACTTTTCCAATCCAAACATGTACAGTTTTCTAGTATTGGTAAGAAGTGAACCATAATAAAAGTCAACATAGTCACCAATCTGATAATATGTCGTATATAATCTACCACTACTTTCGAGAAGCTTTACCTTAGCCCCGTCACCACGGTCACGAAACATTTTTATCGCTTGTTCGCTTGGCACTTCATGCCTTGTAACCGGCANATGTTCACTGATAATTTTCTGCATGCGTTCCCTTATATTATCAACATCTTCAAGACCTACNGTATGTCCGAGTTGCAGATTTACATAATACCCATTAGAGACAGGAATGTCTATCACAACACGACTCTTGGGATAAATATCATGAACAGCTTTGCACAATACGAAAAACAATGTACGCGTATAATTACGCGAAGCTGACGCCGAATGCATATCAAGGAATTCCACATCCTTACTATGATATACTCTATAATGCATTCCTTCAACCTTATTATTCACTCTTGCACATATAGGACCGAATGACATATCAATATTAAATTGAGAAAAAACATCAGAAAGTGTGCTCCCGATTGCCACGTCTTGAGTTTTTTTATTATTTTTGCAACGGATTTGTATTACTTGTTTCATTGTTTGGCATTAATATATATAATAATGTTAACTTAACTGTTATAACATCTAATCTCCAAAGGTATAAAAGTTTTGCATCTCCACAAAATTTAGACATTACAAATTAAATAAATTATGTCGATTTGGATATTTTTTAAACTTATTGGTTCGCTGGCACTTCTCATGTTCGGAATGAAGTCTATGAGCGACAGTTTACAGAAGATGGCTGGTCCCCAACTTCGTCACGTATTAGGAGCAATGACCACCAATCGCTTCACAGGAATCCTTACCGGCACATTCATTACCGCAGCAGTACAGAGTTCGACCGCAACAACAGTAATGACAGTGTCATTTGTTAACGCAGGACTTCTAACCCTTGCACAGGCAATATCGGTAATTATGGGTGCAAACATCGGAACCACCCTGACAGCATGGATAATGAGTGCCGGTTTCTCTTTCAACATTACTGATTTCGTATGGCCGGCTTTCTTTATAGCAATACTACTAATCTACTCAAAAAAGCGCAAGATACTTGGCGACTTNATNTTCGGAGTATCATTTATGTTCCTTGGTTTGGGNACTCTAAGACAAACNGGTATTGACATGGACTTGGCTCATAACCAACCAGTATTNGCNTTCTTNTCATCATTTGATCCNANNAGNTTTACNACGACATTAGTATTCCTATTGATAGGAAGTTTACTCACAATGTGCGTGCAGAGTTCGGCTGCCATAATGGCTATAACAATGATTCTNTGTTCAAATGGTGTGTTACCGATATATCAAGGTATNGCACTTGTGATGGGTGAAAATATCGGAACGACGGTCACATCAAATCTAGCCGCATTGACAGCAAACACTCAGGCTAGACGAGCCGCTTTTGCCCACATGTTTTTCAATATGTTTGGTGTGGTATGGGTNCTTTGCATNTTCAAACCGTTTATAGATATGGTTTGCGGCTTTGTTGGATATGATGAGACTATAACTAAAGCCGATCCAAATTTTCTTGCAAATACTGCTAAATTAAGTTTTGTCCTTGCAGCTTTCCACACTACATTCAATGTAGCAAACACATTGGTTCTTGTAGGTTTTATACCNCAAATNGAAAAGATTGTATGCAAAGTTATAAGACCTAAAAANCAAAATGATGAAGACGACTTCCGCCTGAGGTTCATCCAGACTGGCATCATGAAAACCCCAGAGTTAAGTGTACTTGAAGCACAAAAAGAAATATGCAGTTTTTCTGAACGTATACAAAGAATGTTTGGTATGGTGCGCGCCCTTCTAAAAGAGAAAGATGAAAAGAACTTACTTAAGATTTTCAGTCGCATAGAAAAATATGAAGGCATCAGCGATAACATGGAAATAGAAATAGCCAAATACCTTGATGAGGTAAGCGATGCACATTTAAGCGACGAGACTAAGGCAAAGATTCGTGCCATGCTACGTGAGATAAGCGAGATTGAAAGTATCGGGGATAGTTGCTACAATATTGCACGTACTATAAATCGTCGTATAACAGGCAAAGAAGATTTCACTCCTCAACAATATGAGCACATACATCAAATGTTTGAGCTAACAGAAAGTGCCCTTGAACAGATGAACTATATGTTTTCTCACAACAAGGAAAACATTGATGTAAACCGCTCTTTCAATATTGAGAATGAAATCAACAACTTCCGTAATCAACTGAAAACTCAGAACATCAATGATGTCAACTCACATTTATATACCTATGCAATAGGAACTATGTATATGGATATCATTCAGGAATGCGAGAAGCTTGGTGACTATGTCGTAAATGTTGTAGAAGCACGCATGAATACTCGTCAGCATTACGTATAAGACAAAATACACTCTTTTAAATATAAAAACGGGGCATATCAATAATTGATATGCCCCGTTTTTATATTGTCAAATCATATTCAAACATATTTCACAAGTATGTCCCATACAGCAATTATATGGCATATACTACCAGCCAGCACAAAAAAATGGAATACTGTGTGCATGTATTTTCTTTTGTTTAAACTATAGAATACAGCTCCTGTTATATAGCATATACCTTCTGCTATTATCCATTCTAAGGCACCCCCACTTAAAGAATCTATCAAAGGTTTGATAGCAATAATCATACTAAAGCCCATTCCGACAAAAGCAATTGTCTCAAGATTGCTATGATCCTTTAGGTTTACGAAACTTATTATAGTACCCACTAACGCACATCCCCATACAAAGCAGAACAAAGTCAGCCCCCAATATCCATGGTCGCGTAATGCGATAAGTGTTATAGGAGAGTAACTTCCGGCAATATGCCAATATATAGCAGAATGATCCCATTTACGCAATCTTTCTTTCCATTTACTCCAAGCTGACAAAGAATGGTATAATGTCGAGGCAACATAAGAGCATAGCATTCCAAAGAGATATAGTATTACTCCAACTGCTGCAATGCCGTCATGAGCACGAGAGCACCATATAAGAAATATCACTCCAAACACTATACCCAAAGCTATACCTCCAGCATGACTCCATGAGTTCCAGATTTCTTCCTTATGACTAAAATGTATCTTTATATTCATAATAATTTATACAAATTGCACTGTATTGTTCAATTAGTTCTTTTTAGAATTGATACTACCAACATTTCCTGTACGTTTAAGTACTCCCCATGTCTGCAATTCTCCCTTTATAGCACGCCTGTAACTCTTGAACAGCACAACATACATTATCCATCTATATGCAAAGCGTTGAGGTATTATCCACAACAGTACTCGCAATGGCTGCTTCTCAAACAGATAAGCTGCTACAGAAACACTACAATCAACGGCTGTAAACATAAGATAATAGATGAATATCTGCCATGCATTACCACTAAACAAACCGATGATCATGAACAAATCGGCAAGTGGTGAGAAGGTTGGTATGATAAACTGAAATATCAGTATATTTGGTAAAGCCCAGAATCCGAGTCCTTTATATTTCTTTACCATCAATGCGTCACGATGTTTCCAGAATGTCTGCATCACACCAAAAGTCCAACGCACACGTTGTTTCATAAATTGCTTTATATGCTCAGGTGCTTCTGTCATTGCAACAGCACGATTCTCATTTTCTATCACGTACCCAGCACGGCTGATTCTTATTGTCAAGTCACAGTCTTCAGCTAACGTGTCGGTAGTAAGTCCTCCTGCATCTTCTATTGCTTTCTTGCGGAAAGCACCGATAGCACCAGGCACTACAGTAATAGCATTTATAGCTGCATAAGCCATACGATCAAAATTCTGACTCGTTGTATATTCTATAGCTTGCCATTTAGTTAACATATTACGTTGGTTACCTACTTTCACATTACCCGCAACAGAGCCAACTTTTTCAGCTCCAGCACGAAGGAAGTGCGACATAAGCAGTGATACCGCATTAGGATACAGTTTAGTATCAGCATCAATACATACAAGATATTCTGCGTCCGTATTTAATATACCATAGTTCAGCGCCGATGCCTTACCGCCATTAGGTTTTGTTAGGATAACCATCTTAGGGTTATCACTAAATGCATCGCATACACATTTATAAGTATTGTCTTTACTACCGTCGTCAACAAATATCACATTGAAATTAGGATAATCCTGATTCAACAAATTCTCTAATGAAGAAACCGCATCCACTTCCTCATTGTATGCAGGTACGATTATAGAGACCTTTGGTGCGTCAGATGTTAAAGTTACGTCTTGTTGCAGTAACTTTTCCTTACGGCGTTCCTTTATTGTAAGACAAACCATGAACAGCAATCGACCTATACCAAGAATGATGAAGATGATAAACATTGCTGTTAGGAACTGTATTATATCATAAGTAGCAGTGACTAGAGCCAGATTGGCCTGCATTGCATAATACTCCTTTCCTTTTTCAACCTTAGGCATCAATTGGTTACGATCCCTATTAAGGATATCTTCCAACGTAACAAACTTATACCCTCTTTTTTGGAAATATTCTATTATACGTGGCAATGCCTTTATCGTCTCTTGTCGTGTATCTCCACCGGCATCATGCAATAATATAACGTGCCCTGCACCTTGCTTGACCTGCTTTACTATTCGATTGAATATCTGATCTGCAGTTATTCCAGGCTCCCAATCCTCAGGGTCTATACTCTCACCAACATCAATATAGTTTTGTTCTCTTGCCAGAACAACTGGTACAAGTTCCTCCATATTTGCCGGTTCACTGTCGGCATTATAAGGAGGGCGGAAAAGTATAGTGGTATGTCCTGTAATACATTCAATAAGAAGTCTTGTCAGTTTCAGTTCAGCGAATGTTCTGTCTGGTGACACATTAGCCACATTACGGTGAGAGAAAGTATGGTTACCTACAAGATTACCCTCATCATATATACGTCTTACCAAAGGAACATTACGTTCTGCCTGTATTCCCACTACGAAGAAAGCTGCATGCAACTTATATTTTTTCAATATATCAAGAACCTTTGGAGTCCAGCGATAATCTGGTCCATCATCAAAAGTCAGCAGTAATTCCTTTTCTCCAGCTTCACCATATTTCATTATCTGATATGATGTAGGTATCTTAATATAATATTCTTCAGCTATAAGCGTGTTTGTGCTATCCATAACAAGTTTTATCTTTCCTTGCTTAGGAGTTTTCTTCACGTCCAGAATTTCACCGTCACCAAGATAGTTGATACCACTATTGAGTTTTAGTTCCTCAAATTCATGCTGTCCAACTTTTCCAAGTGAACTACTTTGCATGTCGTTACCATAGTATTTCCATATACGGTTGTCCTCACTTCCCATACGCCAAAGTCCAAAACCTGCAAGACCGTATTCTGAACCGAAACGCATCACGTTAAACGTTGTTGCAGCATCTGTAAAATACACCTGATGCAGATAATCTCTTTCATCACGATATGCGAAATCAAGATTATATGTATTATTATCAAAGTTTATCTTTGATCCGCTTTCTGCAGCTTTTGCTAAAGCTCCCTGATAATCAAGACTGACATTACCGTTTGGATTCTTGCTCCAATCATAACCAAATGCAGCAAGACCTAATATGATTTTATTGTTTGGGACATTGAGTGCTGTACGATCCAAAGCTGCTTCTATCCATTTTTGTGAAGATACAGGACCTGGGTCACTTGACTGAGAATACTCATCATAAGCCATTAGCACCAAATAATCCAAGTATTTAGCTAATTCTTTATAATTATAGTCGTCGTTAAACGGCTCAACATCCTCCGTAACCAGAAGACCATTATTATGCATCGTAGTAGTAAGTTCCTTGATAAACGTTATCAAGTATTCATCACTATTTTCGGTTAATTCCTCAAAGTCAATGTTTACTCCAACGAAATTGTTTTTCACACATTGATATACAATGCTGTTAATAAGCTTACGTCGTTTCATTGGATTATGAAGAATACGACTTACAACATCACCTCGGAAGGATTTATCAACATTATTAGTAAGCATCGGCATAATAGGCACCCCACTTTTGTGCATCAATGCAAGTCCCTTATTATCAACCTTCAACTTCATTCCGTCGGTTTTTGGATCTATAAACATCCACTCTGGCATAACCAAATTAAGATTATGAATGTTTTGACGCAAAGAAGCATATGATTTCGGATCCCATGACACATAGAATCCGGCACGTATTCCTGCCGAAAAATCAGCCCAACTATCTACATTTTTCTGAATAAGAGAATCACTACGCCCACCAAAGCGTCTCAACTTACCCAGAGTTCTCATCTTCTCCTGTGCATAGTTATTATGCAACTTCTTTTCAGATATAAACGAACGGAATCCTTTATATTCACGTGAGTATTTTGTTTCTTGCAGGAATGGCTTTGATGCCGTCATGGCACTACGAAAATCCTGACGAAAAGGTACGCTTGGAATATGATCAATAATAAACATTGTTATAAATATAGCAATGAAAATTACCGATACGAATACAACAACTCTGATTGTCCACTTAAATTTCGTCCATCTAGACTTATTGTCTGTCTGAAAAACTTGCTTATCCATATAACCTATTTAATAAATCGTCGCAAAGATACACTGTTTTTCTGCATTATGACAAGAATTGAATATAATTAACTAAACTTTATTAATGATTTTCGGGCTACATTGTTTATATCATTTCAATTGAATCTCAATATACTTTAATTTTAATTGCAATTAATAAATTTGCGCTATTTACAACATTGTCTGCAACATTTTTTTATTAATCAACGTCTAAACATATAAAATTGATTAACGTATGGACAAAAGAATTACAATTGCATTATTACTTTTCATTACAGTATGCTGCGCAAAAGCGAACACATACTCTGTTAAAGGTAAATTAATATCAAACAAAAATATTGTTGACTATGCATCTGTCATTTTGCAAAAACAAGACTCGTCATTCGTATCAGGCGTCACATCTGATAAAAATGGGCAATTCTTTTTTGAGAATTTAAACAATGGAGATTACAGAATAGTTATAACCAGTCTTGGATTTGATGACAAAAGTATAAACATCAAACTCCAAAATGAGAATCTAGAACTTGGTAATATCTCTATGGAGTCTGCAACACATCAACTTCAAGAAGTCGTTGTAAGTGCAGCAAAAGTCATCAGAACTTCTGACAAACAAGTGGCATTACCTACTAAATTTCAGATTAAGGCTTCTAACAACGGTATAGAATTATTAAGGGCTATGCAGCTGAGTCGCTTACATATCGATCCCATTACTAACGCTATATCATCTTCTGCGCAAGGAGAAGTACAAACTCGAATTAATGGAGCAAAAGTCGATATGCAGCAGATAAAGGCACTCAGACCAGAAGATATCCAAAGAATTGAGTATCATGACAATCCTGGCATGAAATACGGGCAGAATGTTGCTTGTGTTATCGACTACATAACAAAGCGACCAGTATCTGGAGGAACGTTATCTCTTGAAAGTCGTCATTCTCCTTTTGATGGATGGGGAGAAGATCAATTGTCAGGATCGTATAATAAAGGGAAATCACAAATCGGAGTATCTGTATGGCAGAGTTATCGCGACCTTCACCAATGGCGCGACAACAGCGAAACTTTCAATTATCAAGACGGAAGTTCATTTACACGTATGGAAAACGGACAACCCGGCGCTTTAAAGATAAACAATGTGTATGGAAATATATACTATAATTATAAAAACGGAGACAAATGGTATATAAACACCACTTTGAATCTTGATTATTCGAGGTTTAAAACAAATACAAGTAGCACTTTATTCCCAATTAATGACAGAAATAATTTCGTGAACATGCTTGATATCAATAACGAAAACACCACGCGTCCTTGGCTAGACATCTACTTTCAACGAAACTTTAACAAGAACAGTACGCTTATTTTTGATATTGTTGGGACATATATTCACAATGACATACAGAGAAACTACACCGAAAGTAAAAACACAGATATACAAACAGATATAAATTCCACAACTAAAGGTAATAAGCATTCTATTATTGCGGAAGCAATATATTCTATTGGGCTAATAAAAACCGGAAGTTTGAGTTTTGGATTAAACGGAAGTCAGGCTTATACTAGTAATGACTATACAGGCACAGTTAACCAAACAACAAATATGCACGATGGATATGCACGTAGCTTTGCTGAATGGAAACATAATCTAGGTAAATTCAACTATTCTTTTGGCGCATATTTATCTTATATATGGATGATACAAGGTTCAAATAGACTGCATCAGACAGAATGGTATCCAAAAGCAAGCATGAGCTACACTATTAATGATAAATCATATATAAAAGTAAGCGGAGAGCGTTCATATAAGACTCCAAGTCTTGGAGACATCAGTAATGTTGAGCAAGTTATAGATTCTTTGCAGATACGAAGAGGTAATCCTAATTTAAGTGTCAGCCACACATGGATGACGAATTTATATTATGAATGGCGAAATGACATTTTCAACGTAAATTTTAATATGAATTATCAATACAGGCAAAATCCTGTAATGGAAGAAACTCTAAGAGAAGATAACAAATTCATACGTACACAGCAAAATCAGAAAAGTTGGCAGAGCCTAAATCCCGAACTAGGGATTCAAGTTGGTCCACTATTTAAACTATTTACATTTAATATTACTACCGGTATGAACTATTATGATAGTTATGGCTTTAACTATCATCATTATTACACCAATTGGTATTATGATGTAGAAGCAATGATGCAATACAAAAATCTGACCTTACTTTTGAAAAGCAAAAACCATTGTAACTCATTTTATGGTGAAACAATGACATCAGGCGAAAGTATAATAATGGCTATGGCTAGATATAGAATTAAGAAGGTGTCTTTGGGATTAATGGTATTCAATCCATTTTCAAGCAGACAAAGCTATAATATACCTACAATAAACTATAATAGCTTTGCGCCAAGTCATCAAACAATGCATATACGTGAAAGTGCGCGCCTTATAGCATTAACACTTAACTGGGACATCAGCTTCGGACGCAAATATGATGGTGGACACAAACTACGCAACAACGAGGATAAAGACAGTGGAGCTATAAAAAGTGGCAAGTAATAACATTTCTACTTACAAACATTCATAAATTGCTTGATTAGCAACATGTTTTTTGCATATAGCTTCCATTTTTAGCGAGGATAATGGTAAAATCCGTCCATTTTAAATAATATTCAATAGATAATTACCATTTTATTAAATATTATTGTTATTTTTGCGCACATGTCGATATTCTTTATATTAGAAATTCCGCAGCGCTAAGATAAATGAAATCTCGACATGTACATACTCCGACACACATTTTTGCAGATCAGAGTGTAGACGGTATTAATTATTTCGCTGCGGAAATTGTTCTTAACTATTATAAGTAAAATATCAAATGAAATTAACTAATGTAAAGCCAGCTGATGGTAAATTAGGCATCATGGTAGTAGGATGTGGCGCCGTAGCTACTACATTTATGACAGGTGTATTAATGGCACGCAAAGGTCTTGCAAAACCAGTAGGTTCAATGACCCAGTATGATAAAATTCGCGTAGGAAAAGGCAACGATAAAAAGTATTTACACTATTCTGAAATTGTACCACTAACAAAACTTGATGATATAATTTTCGGAACATGGGACATTTATCCACAAAATGCTTACCAAAGTGCAATCTACGCTGAAGTCCTCAAAGAAAAAGACATCAACCCGGTCCGTGAAGAACTTGAAAAAATAGTTCCCATGAAGGCAGCCTTTGACCACAACTACGCAAAACGTCTAGACGGTGATAATGTAAAAGACTGCAAAAATCGTTGGGAAATGGTAGAGGGCATACGTAAAGATATACAAGATTTCAAAGCAAAAAACAACTGCTCACGCATTGTTGTCATCTGGGCTGCATCAACAGAGATATACGTTCCTGAATATGAACCTGTACACGGAACGCTGACTTCTCTTGAGAAAGCAATGAAAGATGATGACCGCGAACATATAGCTCCTTCTATGTGCTATGCTTATGCAGCACTTTCTGAGGAAGCTCCTTTTATTATGGGTGCTCCTAACACCACTGTCGACATTCCTGCAATGTGGGAATTGGCAGAAAAGACCAAGATGCCTATTGCAGGTAAAGACTTTAAGACAGGTCAAACTCTTGTAAAGAGTGGTTTTGCTCCTATTATAGGAACACGTTGTCTTGGACTCAATGGTTGGTTCTCTACTAACATCCTCGGCAATCGTGACGGTCTAGTCCTTGATGAGCCAGCAAATTTTCGCACAAAGGAAGTCAGCAAGTTGTCTACATTGGAGACGATTCTCAAGTCAGACGACCAACCAGACCTATATGGCAACGTTTATCATAAGGTACGTATAAATTATTATCCTCCTCGCAATGATAACAAAGAAGGTTGGGACAATATTGATATCTTCGGATGGATGGGATATCCGATGCAGATTAAGATTAATTTCTTGTGCCGCGATTCTATCCTTGCAGCACCATTACTCCTTGACCTAACTTTGCTCAGCGACCTTGCCGCACGTGCTGGTAAGTTCGGAATACAACGTTTCTTGAGTTTCTTCCTAAAGAGTCCTATGCACGACTATACAAAGGGCGAAGAAGCTGTAAACAATTTATTCGAGCAATACACCATACTCAAAAATGCTATCCGTGAAATGGGTGGCTACGAAGCTGACCAGGAAGTAGATTAATTATTATTTGCTTTATCATAATAAAAGGCTTGAAATTGAACTTCAAGCCTTTTATCATTTAGATACATAAATAGTGTGTATATTGATTTTTTATATATCTTTGTTAAGTTATATATAGCATTAGTATATAAAATCTGATATGAATTAATGAAAATACAGGCTTTTATTTCCTATCTTTGCAGTAACAATTTAAAACAATAGTTATATGAAATTAGACGGATTTGGAATTTTTGTAAAAGACATGCCGACGATGGTCAGATTCTATCGCGATGTGTTGGGATTTGAAATCAAGGAAGCAGAAAATACGACTAACGTCTATCTAGTAAAAGATGGTACTCTTTTCCTTTTGTATCGCAGAACAGATTTTGAACAGATGACGGAAAGTAAGTTCAATTACGCACATGGCACTAATGGGCATTTCGAAATAGCTTTGAGCGTGGATAATTATGATGCTGTTGACAAAGCATACAATGACGCCATCAGCAAAGGTGCTACTTCTGTAATGAAGCCAAATACGGAACCATGGGGACAACGTACATGTTACATATCCGATCCTGAAGGAAATCTCATTGAGATTGGGTCTTTCATAAAATAGCAGCCGTTATGCAATAATAGACAGGACAATGTTTCTCAAGGAAGCACAAGAAAATTTTAAGTCACATTAAGTTAGCAAGATTGGAAAAGCATTCTGACATAATCGCGTTTACCTTTGCATCTGTGATACAGAAATAGAATTATGCAACAGAAAACATCAACAAGAGAGGACTATTCGAAAAGGATCAATATCATTATCGAATACATTAACAATCATTTGACAGATGATATTGACTTAGAGACACTAGCAAGTATCGCTAACTTTTCGCCATATCATTTTCATCGCATCTTCAAAGCTTTTCTTGGAGAACCGGTCGGTGCATTTATCACAAGAATGAGAGTCGAGACTGCAGCCCGGCTACTTCGTTACAGTGATATGCCCGTTCAGGAAATAGCTTACAAAGTAGGATATGATGTACCGTCTTCTCTTTCGAAAGTATTCAAGCAATTCTATGATATCACACCAATAGAGTATAAAAACAACAAAAAGTACACGATTATGAAACCATTGAAGATTAATCCTGATTTGGAACTGAAAGAAAGAGTAGTTAATTTGGAACCGATGCAAGCAATTTATATTTGTCTTTTCGGTGATTACAAAGGTAATGATTACTGTTTGGCGTGGCAGAAACTATGGCAATACATCCGCACATCAGGAAAATTCTCAGAAGAAATGAAAAAGGCGTGTGGAACAGCACAAAAATCTGATGTCATAAAGCAAATGCTGAATGAATGTAAAATTGCTCATGTAGGAATCTATCACAATGATCCCAAATTAACGGAAACGAGCAAACAGCAGAGTGATGTCTGTCTAACATTGCCATTCAAGATGGAACCACAAGGAGAAATAGGTGCAAAAGAAATTACTGGTGGCAGATATGCAGCATTCCTTTACCAAGGAACATATGAAAAACTTGGAGAGGTGTATGATACTATCTTTGGAAAATACATTCCTGATGGAGGATATCAATTAGATGAAAGACCTGTATTTGAAATGTACCTCAATGATCCAGAATGCACTAAGCCAGAAGAATTGCAAACTGAGATCTATGTACCAATAGTATAACTTAATGTAGGTTGCAGACATTGTACTGCAACCTATTTCAAAAACAATATTAATATACAAAGAAATGAATAAAGAAGTAAAAACAGACAAAGAGCTGATAGCTTATTGCGGCTTATATTGTGGAGCATGCGGCAAGTTTATCAAAGGCAACTGCCCTGGATGTCGTAAAAATGAGAAAGCAAAATGGTGTAAAATCCGCACTTGCTGTATTAACAACAATTACCACACATGCGCAGAATGCCAAACAAACACCCATGATTGCAAGAAATTTAATAATTTTTTCAGCAAACTATTTGCATTGATTTTCAAATCAGACCGTGATGCATGCATAAGAAGAATTAATGATATTGGTGAACTAAATTATGCAAAAGAGATGTCAGATAAGGGAAAGATGACAATCAAAAAAGGATGTTCCAAATGCTAGACATGAAGTGTTATTAGCCAAAAAGAATAACTTGAATTTTAAATAAGATATGAATACAATTTTAGTATCATCATTGCCAATTATATTTATGCTTCATGATTTTGAAGAAATCATCATGATGAAGCCATGGATGAAAAAGAATGAGGAATATATTTGTGTGCGTTTTCCGAAATTGGGTCCAAAATTAGTTTCACATTTAAAGGATACCTCCACTGAAGGTTTTGCGCTTTGTGTAGCCATATTATTCTTTATGTTAGGAGCTGTAACACTTGCCTCTTTATGGGAAGAAAGTTATATGCTATGGATGGGCATTTTTATGGTATTTTCTATTCATATCGTAGTACATATTATCCAGTGGATTGCATTCCGCCGATACATTCCAGCCATTATCAGTTCGATACTTTGCATACCCTATTGTATATATGGTATAAGACAAATCGTAAATATGTTCACGCTTTCTAATATTCTGATTTATTCATTGATTACATCAGTTATAGTCTTTGCTTTTTTATTTATTGGACATCGTTATCTTGCGAAATTGATTAAATGATACTATTAAAATAATATATAATGATAAAAGAAGAAAACTTAAATATAGCAAGAGACTACTTCAATAATATTGAAGATCAGATAGCTTTGCTTCCTAAAGAACAGCAGGCACTTGTGTTTAAGAAATGCGCCATCTATTGCGTATCTAATGGAGTTTTGCCATTTCTTAAGACCAGGTACGATAAATGTGAAGGGAATTTGGATTTATTCTTTTCGGAACAACACAACTCAGAATACTCATTCCAGCGAGTAATAGAAAAAGGACATATATACGAAATGGGGTATCCAAGATGCCTCTGCTTCATGCATGATATGGGGTTTGCTAAATCTAGAATTCATTGCGAGTGTTCAAGACAGAGTATTCTATATGTCATGCACGAACTATTTCCTGAAATAGTCTTTAAAGTTGAAATTATCGAAACCGTCTTAGGGGGATCTGACAAATGCACATTTAAAATAATCGTTGATAAATAACTAAAGACATATATGAAAACAACCATAAAAACACTTATCTTTTCCTTTTTGTTAGCAATAATATCTTTTGATTGTAATGCTGAGAATATACTACCGTTGACATGGAATATTTCTTTTAAAAGCAACTCATATTTTACCACACGCATGGCAAAACGACATTCATCTATAAACACCTTGCTTTCTTGGGAAAGACAAGAATACTTTGCTGGTGATGGAGACTGCGAGCTGTCCAACATCTTTGGCGTATCAAACCTAAAGTCACAATATGTTTTGCATGTAAGGATGGCATGTGATGTCAACAGTATCGTAATAAATGGAGATACCATCTCAAAAGATATTAAAAATCGGTTTTGGAAGAATAAAGATACTATCGAATCATTTGTAATTGCAAGGAATATCCTGCACAAAAGTAATAACAAGATTTCTGTAAATTGTTCATCGCTAGGATATACAGGTGGAGTTAGCAACACCATGATTACTTTGCGTCCTGTTAATGGTGATAATATCGAAAGCATCAAAATTTCAATGCCGATAAAGAACCATGTATTTACTAATGAGAACAAGAAAATAACTATTCATTACCATACAAATCAGAAAGCATTTGTAAGACTTAATATTGAGAACGATTTTCATAAACCCATTATAGACAGTTTGATAGCTTTGGACAGTAAAGATTCTGTAAAGATTATCAATCTTAATAGACTATGTGCATCGCCAGGTTTCTATCAGATAACAGCATTATTGCATGGGAAAGGTTATTGCGGAGATGCTCAATGGATAGCTGTAAAACCAGAACAGATAAATTGCAGCAATACTGTTAAAAACGATTTCGACGATTATTGGACTATGGCTAAGTCGGAACTAGCTTCAATATCGCCACAATTCAGAATTCATAAGGTTGATTCTCTTTGCAGCAAAAGCAAGAGAGATGTATACATTGTTGAGATGCAGTCTTTAGGAAACATAACTATTCGTGGATATTATTTCGTACCACGTACATCAGGAAAGCACCCTGCTGTGTTGCAAGTGCCTGGTTATGGATGGGGATTTGAGAATATAGACGGTATGCTCAGCGACAATACAGACAGGATAGAATTGGCGCTTTGTGTAAGAGGTCATGGCATTAGCGCCGATGTTTTTAATCCTGGGTTTGGATTGCCTGGGATATGGGGATACAAATTATATGATAAGGACAGCGTTTCTTATCGCGGCATATACATGGATTGTGTACGTGCTGTCGATTTTCTATGCAGCAGAGAAGAAGTGGATCACGATAAAATTGCAGTAAAAGGTGGAAGTCAAGGTGGCGGACTTACTCTAGCAACAGCTGCTTTATGTTCCGATCGTATTGCTGCATGTGCATATTTCGATCCATTCCCATGTGATATGCGCCATCAGATAAAAATCCGCACCACATGCGAGACTGAACTAAAAAATGATTTGGCTTACTATGGTAATCCTTGTACATTTGATGATGTAATGAATATTCAAGATTATATTGATACTCGTTCATTCGCTTCTAAAATCAAATGTCCAGTGCTTTTTACCGTTGCATTATTTGATGACGACTGTCCTGCGCATGTAGGTTTCGCAGCGTACAATCTCATTACCTCAAAAAAACAATATGTCGTATATCCTTACGATGGACATATACAAGGTTTTACACATGATGAATATATCATGAAATGGTTAGACAGCACATTAGGTAATTGTCCAACACACCTATAATCAATATGAAAATATAGGCTATTGAGTCGCAAATGATTGTTTATAAACACATTATATGGTATTATTATTTGAAAGAAATAAAAAATATCATCTTTCTATTGTGACCATTAAAGAAAAAATTACTAACTTTGTCAACGGATGTTTAATACAAATTTGGATATTGTGAAGTAAATAGCCTTATAACCTTTCGGTTATAGGTTATTATTCTGTTTTCTCGGGCATTATTAAATGTCTGAGATGTATTAGTAATATACATTTATAAACAATTAATTTTAAACATCATGAATGATAAAAATGAAAAATCAATCAATGAATTTGATTTTAATCTAATATGTAATTATTTCTCAAGCATAGACCGCCAAGGTCCAGGTAGTGAAGAAATGACTAAATTGGCAATCAGTTATATCAAAGGTCTTTCGCCAAACAGCAAAATAGCCGACTTAGGTTGCGGAACAGGAAGGCAGACAATTACTTTGGCGCAAAATACTCCTGCGCAGATTGTAGCTTTGGATTTGTTTCCCACATTTGTAGATAAACTTAAATCACAACTTAAAACCCTGAACTTGTCTAACAGAGTAAATGCGATCATTGGTTCTATGGATGAGCTGCCTTTTGCTAATGGCGAGTTTGATATGATTTGGAGTGAAGGAGCTATATATAACATCGGTTTTCAACATGGTTTGGAATATTGGCATCGGTTTATCAAGACAGGCGGTTATGTTGCAGTGACAGAAGCATCATGGTTAACAGAAAACCGCCCATCTGAAATAGCTGATTTTTGGATAGATGCCTATCCAGAAATAGACACAATTTCCAATAAGGTAAAGCATCTACAAAGCGCAGGTTATATCCCAACAGCAACTTTTGTATTGCCCGAAGAATGTTGGACAGATTGCTACTATGTGCCACAAAAGAAAGCACAAGAAATATTTTTGAGAAATCATGCTGGTAATGCCACTGCTAAGGAGCTAGTAGATAACATGCGACATGAAGCAGACCTTTATTCAAAATACAAGCACTATTATGGCTATGTATTTTATATAGGCAAGAAAGTCTAAAAAGTATTACAGGTTGCTGCTTCCATAGCAGCGACCTGCTTTACTTGCAGTAAGTAAGTTGTTATTTTGGAAAGTATAACATAGTAACAGTTACAAAAGCAGGTGCATATTTGCACGCATTTAAAATGGAATTGTGAATAATAAAAAACATATAAAAATGAAAAAGNAAATTTNAACTAAGAATTGGGCTTTACTTATAGGAGCATATATTAATATAATTTTGTTTCTTGGACATTTAATTTGTCTTATTTTTCTTGANACGATTTTTAAATTTTATGGTATAGCCGATTTAATGAACAGATTTGCAGAAACTTATGGTAATAGTTTCCCATATATTATCACAATAATTATTTCATTATGTTTCCTGGCTTGTACTTTATACGCACTGTCGGCATGTGGCATCATCTTTAGGCTTCCACTTATCNGGGAAGTAATCTCTGTCATCGTAATAATATTTATCATGCGTGCTTTGTGGGGCATATCAATCATGGTAAACCATTTTACATACCTTGAATTATCATCCACATCAGCTTCCATGATTATTGGACTTTTATATCTATTTGGAGGGATAAAGGCTTTGAAAGAAAAAACTAAAAATACGAGAATATGAAGAAGGAACAACAATGTGAGAAATGTTCAATGAGGGCAAAATATGATATTAACCCNAAATCGCTAACAGGTCGCTTTTGGCGTTGGCACATCAACTTTTGTCCAGGATGGAATCGNTACATGAAATCGCTAGACGAAGATTCACGCAGGTCGTTGTGTGAAAAATACAAATTGAAACAAAAAAAATATTTGCAATCTAATTATGAATCCAAAACAAANATATCCACGCAAAGGAAATAACGGAACAGAGAGTGTTTATCTCAAATCCNTNGTAAAAGACCCNAANATNATAGTAGGTGACTTCACNATGTATAATGATTTTGTGAACGATCCACGTGATTTTGAGCACAANAATGTGCTCTATCATTATCCNTTATGCAACAAAGAAAAACTTGTGATTGGCAAATACTGCTCTATAGCATGTGGCGCNAAGTTTATGTTTACAGGAGGAAATCATTCTTTGAAGTCTCTTTCCACTTATCCATTCCCAGTTTTCCCTGGAGAATGGGGACTAGAAGAATGGGATGTAGCCCGAGCATGGGACAATAATGGTGACATCATTATCGGTAATGATGTATGGATTGGCTATGAAGCCATCATCATGCAAGGTGTAACTATTGGCGATGGAGCGATAGTTGGCACACGTGCTGTTGTAACAAAAGACGTAGCACCTTATTCTATCGTTGGAGGAGTACCTGCAAAGGAAATCCGCAAACGATTTGACAATGATACTATAAAGAAGTTACAGGATATGCAGTGGTGGAACTGGGCTGATGAAAAAGTGAAAGATAATTTAGAAAATATTATAAACGGAGATATTAACAAACTGGAAAAATAAGACTACATGAAAGAAATAGATCCACAACAAACTAAACGAGCTGTTGCTTTTGAATTATGGTTGAAAGCACCCATGCCAATGGTAACGATTTTCAAAACCTTGAATGTCAAGCGTCTTGTAAAATTAGCAAACAAGTCTGGATATAAATTCAATATGCTTATGTGTTGGTGCATCGGAAAGGCTGCATCGGATATTGAAGAGTTTTATTTGTTGCCGGTTAATAGGAAATTGATACAATACGATAAGCTTGGAATAAATATCGTTGTAAAGACCAAAGATGGCAAAATCAACACCTGTGACATTCCCTTCTCCGATGACATTGAGTTGTTTTGCAGTAATTATCTACGACTGACTAAACTAGTATACGAAACTGGCAATGCACATAATTTAGGTGATGATTATATGATAATAGGTACTTCTGCACTTGTCAAATATGATATAGACGGCATTGTAAACCTCTATTCTGGAATTTTCAACAATCCTTTTATGGCATGGGGAAAATATAAACGAAGATGGATGAAAACAACACTATCAATATCTTTCCAGTTTCATCACACACAGATGGATGGTGAGCAAGCATGCATATTTCTCGAGAAGTTGCAATACATAATTAATAAATACAACATCTTATAACAAACAATGCTATGGACATAATCACAATTACAAAAGAAAATCTAAAGAATGAGCATATATGCTGTGCTATTTCGAATAAAGAAGATATTCAAGTGACATCCAAGAAATCATGGATAGCCGAAAGACTTGATGAGGGTCTTGTTTTCAAGAAAGGAAATGTAAGAGGTAAATGTTTCATTGAATACATCCCTGCCGAGAAAGCATGGGCTCCTATTGAGGCCCCAGGATATATGTACATAGACTGTTTGTGGGTGAGTGGACAGTTTAAGGGACAAGGTAACTCAAGTATGCTACTTGAAGAGTGCATACGTGATAGCAAAGAGAAAGGTATGAAGGGATTAGTTATATTATCATCAAAGAAGAAGATGCCATTTATTGCTGATCCAAAATACTTCCGACACAAAGGATTTAAACTCGCAGATACTGCCGAGCCATATTTCGAACTGCTATATCTGCCATTCGATAATACAGCAGAAATACCTAAATTCAAACAATCGGTCAAGAATACTACGATACAAGAAAAAGGAATGGTGCTGTACTATACAGCTCAATGCCCATTCACTGCAAAATATGCCCCATTGATAGAAGTTGTCGCAAATGAAAATGACATTTCGTTCAAGTCTGTCAAAATTGAAACAGCAGCAGAAGCTCAGAATGCGCCATCCCCATTTACTACTTATAGCCTCTTCTATAAAGGTAAATTTGTCACTCATGAAATATTGTCGGAAAACAAATTTTTAAAGATAGCAAAGGCTTTGACCAGCGAATAATATCACTAATTATGTCTGAGATTCACCGAATTTAATATTACATTCACCGATCGTAATACATTAGTTCACCGATAAGGTATTGCAAAACAATCAATTAGTTTATACCTTTGNATCATCAAAATATTAGGGAGCAAAGAATGCTATTGAATATTTTTTGATAGAATAATAAACATATAAATATAAAATTATGGAAAGAAGNAATTCTAAAAATTTTGTTTTGGGGACCGTTTTCATTGCAGTAGGTGTGATATACCTATTATCAAATTTGGGGCTATTTCCTGAGGCGTGGAAAAGTATTATTGTCTCATGGCAGTCATTAATCTTATTATGGAGCGCTATCGCTATATATAAACATCATTATGTAAGTGGATTAGTTCTAGCTATTATTGGTATTTGGTTTCTTATGCCAGAATTATCTCCCATTTTGGGATTCAGCTATTCTGAAGCAACACTGCATGCTACGTTCTGGCCAGTAATTATCATAGCAATAGGTTTATTAATTATATTTCATAGGCACAATCATCATAGATTTCATCATAACAGTTGTAGAATGAAAAGTAATATAGGTTCTAAAGACGGTAAGGTAGATTATAATCTTGTCATGAACGGTATTGATGAAATATTTTTAGAACCAGTATTCTACGGAGGTGAGATAAGTACGATTATGGGAGGTGCAAAACTAGACTTACGCAGGACAACGCTTCCAGAAGGTGACACAACACTTAAAATTAGTTCTATTTGTGGTGGTGTAACACTATTATTGCCATTAGATTGGAATGTTAAGGTTAATAGCGATTCTATCTTAGGTGGCTTCGGTGATCATAGACGTACTAACGGAGTAAACAACGACAGACGCCTGATTATAGACGCCAGCTTCATATTAGGTGGAGGAAGTATAGAATAATGGAAAATCCGATACTACATAACTCATTAACGCGTCAGCATCACATATTTCTATCCGTGTTGCTGGGTGTTGCTTATGCATTGAGTTTTGGATTATCCTTTAGTCTCTCACCCATTGGTATTAGTGCTGATGCTATAATAAGCTCTTTACTGCTTTTTTGTGAAGCTGTGATTTTATGGAGCATATTTACATATAGCCGTATTGAAATTCTAGGCTTTTATCAGTCTGTAACTATACATATTGCTTATGCACTTTTGTCTGTCACAATAATGGTATTATTAGAATATCTAGTTATGACTGAATTTGCAAAAGAAAGTTTATCAATATATTTTCAATCATTGCCAGCAAGAGTTTTTTGCCTTATTGTCATTTATGCATCGTTCAGAAGATATTATATAAGTAATATGTCTGAGAATGATTTTGAGAATGATGAACATGCAGATATAGAGAGCAAATTAGAAACAGTGGCACCAATTGATGTTATTGAACGTATAACTGTCAAGGTTGGAACAAAAATAAAAGTAATACCTGTAGATGAAGTTATATACTTTAAAGCTGAAGATGATTATGTTTCTGTAGTTACAGATCAAGGGCACTGGCTTAAAAGCGAAAGACTTAAAGATTATGAAGAATCCCTACCAAGTAATGAGTTTGCAAGAGTACACCGCTCATATATTGTCAACATCAGTAAAATATCTAAAATAGAAAGGTATGGTCAGAAACAGATGTTGTCTCTTAATAATGGCGAGCAGATAAGAATAAGTCTGACAGGATATAAGATTTTAAAAGAAAAGTTGAAATTATAAAATTATATCAATATGAAACATCAAATTTTAATATTCACAACTTCGGTTTCAAAGAAAAAACAGATAAAACATATAAAGACTTTGTTGAAAAATAGTTTCAAAATATTTCATATCAGTTTAGATTTTGAAGACTGGGAGAAAGTTCTAAAAGTAGAATGCAGTGACGTTTCTGAATTGGAGATAATATCGAAACTACGTACTATAAATATTAATGCAGCTGTTCTCAATCATTGATTATTATAATCACCCTGTAAATGGGCTTGACTCTACTAGAAAAAGTTTTTTTAATGTCACTAATGTCATAATGCCACAAACCCTTTATTTATGGGGCTTTAGCCAGTGACATTAAGTGACATTATCGGGCTAAAAGTGACATTAAACTCTAAATCATACCTATTTTTGGCGATTTTTTGCAAAATATGCAATACATATATAGACACTTTTTCGCTTATTTGGTCTGCACATTCTTTTATGTGATTTACATTTTTCAATGGGAATCGCTTAATTTCAAAACTAACTACAATAATAGTGATAATTATCAGCAACACTATTTTTGTCATCTTATTGATAAGCATTTATTTACCTGCGCTAGGCAATATCCTTTTTCACGTTAGGTAATTGAATTACCTAACGTGGGTAATAGAGTTGTTCACGTTGTGTAACCCGATTACCTACGTTGGGTAATCGGATTACACACGTGCTGAGGTAATTCGATTACACACATGTTGGTGTAATCGAATTACCCAAAAGCTGTGAAAATTTAGGTAATCGTTTGTGTGCTCCGTTATTATATTTATTTGCACCTTTCAAAATTATTTTCTTATGTTTATATATGTACGGAGTAGATCTTGAATTAATCATGTTATTCTGGAAGTCCGCGTTTATATTCGATAAAACTTTATAAATGCAAACATGTATTATGTTAATAGCATAATTGCGAAAAAAACGCNAAAAANAGGTGTGATTTCCNGTTTAATGTCACTTTTAACCCGATAATGTCACTTAATGTCACTGGCTGAAGCCCGATAAATAAAGGGTTTGTGGCAAAGTGACATTAGTGGCATTAAAAAAACTTTTCTGGTAGAACGTACAGTATAAAAGAGGCTTATTTGATCTTCTTTATCAATGACAATCCGTCACGAATTGGTAATATCACCTTTTCTACCCTATCATCAGCAGCTACATGATCATTGAAATTTCTTATGCCAATAGTCTGTCGGTCACGATCATAAGCAGGATCTATTACATGTCCGTCCCATAATGTATTATCAGCAAGTATATATCCACCTTTGCGCAATATCTTCATTGTCATCTCATAGGTTTCTATATAAGTACGTTTGTCTCCGTCAATAAAAGCCATATCGAAGTCTATCCCTAATTTGGGTGCAAGGATGTTTGCATCACCGATATTAAAAACTATCTTATCAGCAACGTCAGAACCTTCAATCCATTTTCTAGTGAAATCTTCCATTTCATCATTGATCTCAAACGTATAGATCTTTCCGTCGCTATCCAGTCCGTTAGCCATGCTTATGGCACTGTATCCGCTAAAAGTACCAACCTCAAGAATATTCTTAGGCTTAATCATGCCAACAAGCATCTTTAAAAGCTGTCCCTGAATATGTCCACTTGCCATACGACCATGGACTGTATGTATGTTGGTTGCCCTATAAAGGCTAAACAAATATTCGCTTTCCGGATCGATGTGCTTTGCGATATAATTATTAATGTCTTCCTCAACACTTTGCAGTGCTGGGACATTTATTTCCCCATGTCTATTCATTACTATTTCTTTTCAGGCATATTAGCTAATATTCCCTGTATTGCCATGTCATATCCAGCAAATCCGAATCCACAAATTACACCAAGACATGCAGGACTTAGATATGAATGATGACGGAACTCCTCTCGCTTATGAACATTACTGATATGGACTTCAACAACTGGACACTTCAAACTTCGAATACAGTCTTGCAAGGCAATACTAGTATGTGTATATGCACCGGCATTAAGAACGATTCCATCATAAGAGAATCCTACTTCCTGCAATTTATCTATGAGTTCGCCTTCAATATTGCTTTGATAATATTCTATTTCAATATCAGGATATTTCGCCTTAAGCTGTGGAAGGTAGCTCTCAAAAGAACTACTGCCATATATACCTGGTTCACGAACTCCAAGCAGATTGAGGTTTGGACCATTAATGATTTGAATCTTCATAATCTTAAGAATATATTGTTNTATTTTGTATCAGCTNCGGCTTNCACCACTCTACCTTNGGTCAAGATAGGCGGCGTCTCAACAGTAAAAATAAAAATGCTTTTTATTTTGTATTGTCTTCGACTTGCACTACTCTACCTTCGGTCAAGATAGGCGGCGTCTCAACAATAAAAATAAAAATGCTTTTTATTTTGTATTGTCTTCGACTTGCACTATCTTTGCAAAAATAATAAAATAAATGGAAACAGGCAAGAATTATTCTACTAATATTCTAAGGGCTTATCAGAGATATCTGAAATTGCAACGTAATTACTCTGTAAATACAATTGACGCTTATAAACATGACATAAAATGCCTGCTTGATTATAGTCTTAAAATAGGGAAAAACGTATTGCAGTTACAACTTGAAGATTTACAGAATTTTGCTGCCACTATTCATGAAAAAGGTATTGGTCCAACATCACAAGCAAGAATACTTAGCGGAGTAAGATCTTTCTATCGGTATATGCTGTTAGACGGATATATAGACGCTGATCCCGCAGAGTTACTTGAATCACCAAATCTAGGAAAACATCTACCAGAGGTCTTGTCTACTCCAGAAGTAGACAAACTTGAAAAAGGAATAGATCTCACGACTAAAGAAGGACAACGCAACAAAGCAATAATAGAAGTTTTGTTCTCATGTGGATTACGAGTTTCAGAACTTGTAAACTTAAAACTGTCTCAATTATTTCTTGACGAGGGATTTGTTCAGGTAATAGGCAAAGGAAGTAAAGAACGCCTTGTACCCATCTCACGACGGGCAATAAAGGAACTGAACCTGTGGTTTTATGACCGAAAACAGCTAGATATCAAAACCGGTGAAGAAGATTACGTATTTCTTAATCGTCGAGGCAGTCATCTTACACGTACGATGATACTTATAATGATAAAAAAGCAAGCAGAAAAAGCTGGAATTAAAAAGACAATATCACCACACACCATGCGCCACAGCTTTGCCACAGCATTATTGAAAGGTGGCGCTGATCTTCGTGCCATACAGGCAATGCTAGGACACGAAGATATTGGGACAACAGAAATATATACTCACATTGATATTACGACACTTAGGCAGGAAATTCTTGAACATCACCCACGAAACATCAGATCAAAGAAGAAATGATTTTGTTGTCAGTATTTCTATATTTTTCTCAACACTATCTTCTGGCTGTATGATGAAGCCAATGATTTCATAAAATCATAAAGCAGAGAATATTTATCAGCACTAAACAGACCTTTGTTCATCAATAGTTTATAATTTACTTTTATATCGTTGCCATTATGAGCAAGGGAGAAAACTAATTTACCAAAAGGTGATTGATAGATTGTGTCACGTGGACAAGCTTCAAGAGTAAAGCCTGTAGGGATATGTATTGTTATATTCTCTTCATCAAGATATCCATAATCCTTATATATATCATGTTTTCTGACTTTATTGGATTCTGGTACTGTAAAGCCCCTATGCGAGGGATTCAAAGGCACAAAGAGTCTGCTACCCGTAAGATTGGCATATCCATGACTTGAAATACACGCATCAATCTGAATGGAAGGAACAGAATAGCTGTGCTTATGTAACGTGACATCCATTTTGGATATATCAGCATCCGGAACTTTCATTACGTCATTAATATATTTTTTACGTTCTTTGTCATCAGCCGAAACAAGAAATCGTTTGTCCTCATATTGTCTCATAGATGAACTCTGCGACATCTTAATCACAGCCATTCCGTCAGCACTAAGAGTTATGTCCATATCGCTATGTTGGACATTAGCTGTATCAGCATATTCTGGCAACCTGCATAGTTTTCCACCTTCATCTGTCATCACTAAAGCATCATGTCCGGCTATGTCGCAATGAACATATCCAAGAGCTAAATCAGGAGCAGTACATTCAATCCATATTGTATCTGCCTTTAAAGGAACTTGTAATATAGCATGATTGAACAGGTCTAGACTTGAGAAAGCTGGCTGCTGATGAGGACATATTGTACTTATTATAGTATAATTAGAGCGAATACCGACTTCATTAAGCATGGCGCGCATGTAGTTTGATAATCCCTTACAATCACCAAAACCATTAGTACAAACATCTGAAGCAGCAATAGGTTGCATTCCGCCAATTCCTAGCTGAATGCTCACGTATCTAGTAGACTTTTCAAGTAACTGATATAAAAGAGCTATCTTAGACTTAGCATCCTTGCAAGTATCAGTTAGTTCATGTATTTGAGTTTTTGCTGTATTGCTAAGAACATCCCTGCCGGTCAACAATCCATTAAACCACAATCCCAAATCATGCCATGAAGCCATACTTCCCGTTGTACCCTTATACACAAAGTCAGCAGGCGCAAAAAGTATACGTGGTATGATTTGGTATATAGGCTTTGAATATGATTCTTTATGGATAGCCTGTAGACTATCCATCGAAACATCAAGAACAGTATTGTTGTCAATGGTAGTTTTGTTTACTTTCCAATCAGTGTTTATACATTGATATCTACATGGATTGTCGTTTGGTGTTATCAATTTATATGATGCGTGGTTTACCTCAACATCATAATCCGTCTGTGGAGCAAAAGTAGGCAAAGACACAAAACCATTTGACATTTCAACAGTCCAATCATAAGTCACAGTTATTGGATACACCGGTGGCGTATATTCGAAATACATCATAAAGTAATCTGTTGCCATTTGATGAGAATACTCAGACATAAGCAGGTCTCCTTTCTTAATCTTACGTAACACACGTCCTGTCTGGTCAGTTACCACCCCTGAAAAGCTTGATATCCGCTCATCCTTGGAACATTGGTAATCAAAGTTAACAGCATCAGCACCTTTTTCATTTATAACCTTGATTATGCGATGCATTCTGCATGTTGCAGATGACTTGTCATGGACTTGTACCTGAGTATTGTCATCCAACACGATAACATTTGTCTGTGCATTACAGAATTGTGAAATCATCAACAATCCAGCAATTATGTATAATGATATATTATTTTTCATTACATTTTCTTTAATACCAGCATTTTTTTACTATACTCACATATTTTGGTAAAAATACCTTTTATCATTTTATAATCGTCTGCCCCGAAAAAAGTATTATTTATGTCTAGTCTATATTGTACTAAAGATGTTTTATCACCAACTTCACATTTGATATTGCATGATATTTCTTTATTTGGAGTTTCTATTATTGTCCCATTACTTTTTCCTTCAACAATATATCCTTCAGGAATTTTCATATTCACATTAAGCAATATTGATTGCTTATAAGGAAATTCAACTGGCAGTTGGCGTTCAGCTGCGGTGAAAGGATTATCTTTGATAGGCATTATTATTAAGGGATTAACATATATATGATCAGATGTTGTTTCACAATTCTTTGAAAAAGAATAAGTTTCAGAAACTGTAGGTGAGAATGACGTTCTGTCATTCATTTTATAAGCTTGTATTTCTATCCCCTCATCCAAAGCCTTTGCATTTACGAAAGCAGCACTATCCTTAGCTTGTTTGAAATCTGATCTAATTTCTGCTGCCGCATTATTATGGTATGTCTCTTTAACATTACCCGTCAATACTCCCTGAGGATTTAGTTGTGCTATGATTCCAATACTTTCCTTCGCATTGGCTATATTTTGCAAGTTAACCCATCGGCAATGATCCTTATCAATGATACGGGCTTTGTCTGTAAGCATATTGGTAGGTAAAACATTCAAGCCATTGTCTCCTGATGAATCTAAATACACCATCGTGGAATCTTTTGTATATGCCCCAACAACAAAACTATTGAGACTTAGCAAAGAAGGGAAAGTATCAGGCAGTTTACCATGATCACGCGTACTCATAACAAGAGGAACAGCTTTTATACCTGCCTCATTAAGCATATTAATCAACACGAAGTTAAGATCTGCATTATTACCGCTACCGTCTTTGAGTATATCACTAAAAGAACGTCCAACCAAGTCATAATCCCCGTTCCATTTTAAATTTTTCTTTAATAGTTTGTATATTGCAGTTATCTTCTCTGTATTGTCGCTTATATTATATATATTAGCAGCTTTCATCTCTTTTTTAAAGGGATTATATTTTCCCAATCTATAGCCAAAATCATCTTTATCAAGCAATAAACTATCAATATCTTTCCATTCCTTAGAAAAAGGTTTATAAATAACACCAGGAATATTAACGCTTTTAAGTTCTGTTGTTACTTTATTGCAATATTCCTTGGAACACCAAACAAAGTCGTCATCTTTAGCAGAAGGCATATCACATGAAGTGAATCTAAAATCCTGCCCATTACAGTTTAAAGTTTGATCCCAATAATCATATTTACATTGAACAAGTTTTTTTTGTACATCCATTTTACACATTCCTGTATTTTGAATGTTAAACCTAAAATACTCTGGTATAACCAAATGGTAAGAAGCATACTTTGTTGGAATGGATGTTTGAGCATACCAAGGGCTTATCCACCAAAAAGTAGGACACGATATTTTATATTCGTATTCTATGACTGTGCCCACTCGGACCTGAGGCATAGTAAATTTAATCAACATTAAACTCTTGTTTAGACGCTCATGAAATATAAGTTTAGAATCCATAAGTGTCTTTACCATTTTGCCGTCTACCATGTTATAAGCTGTAGCCTTTATTTCGCTGATTTTATCATTTTCTGAAGGATCCTTCTTATTGTCATGATACAAAATAGAGACATCAGCATTACTTTTTCCTTCTGCTGTTAGGATTTTAATTCGCCTTTTTCTATCATAAATCAAGCAAAAGTGAGTCCCCATAACTCCATAATCTACATTGTCTAATGCACACAGCACTACAGCTGGCGCATTAGGTTCGACAGAACAAGAGGTCATGTTCATTTCTTCAGTGGTAGGATTTCCAAATTCCAGATTTGTATTCTGCGCATTACAGAATTCTGAAATCATCAGCAATCCTGCAATTATGTATAATGAGATATTGTTTTTCATTACATTTTCTTTAATACCAACATATTTTTACTATACTCACATATCTTTGCATAAACATCCTTTACCATATTGTAATCCGTTACACCGAAAAAAGTATTGTTTATGTCTAGTTTATATTGCACAAAAGAAGTCTTACCATCAACAATAAACTTTATATTGCATGATATTTCTTTATTTGGAGTTTCAATTCTTGCCCCATTGCTTTTCTCCTCAACAACATATCCTTCAGGAATTGTCATGTGTACATTAAGTAATATAGATTGCTTATATGGAAATTCAATAGGAAGTTTACGTTCCGTTGCGGTGAAAGGATTCTCTTTTATCGGTATTAAGACAAGTGGATTAACATAGATATGATCAGATGTAGCTTCACAATTTTTTGAGAAAGAATATGTTTCACAAACAGAAGGCGAGAAAGACGTTCTATCCTTCATTTTATAATCTGTTATTTCAAGCCCTTCCTCCTGAGCCTTTTGGCTTACAAAAGTTGCGCTGTCCTTAGCGTGTTTGAAATCAGATCTAACTCTTGCCGCAAAGTTATTCATGCTTGTACTTCTAACCATACCTGTCAATTGTCCCTGAGGATTTAACTGTGCTATAACTCCAATATTCTTTCTTGCTTGTGCTATGTCCTGCAAATTAACCCACCTGCAATCATTTTTAGCTATTATACGAGCCCTGTCTGTAAGCAGCTTTGGGGGTAAGACATTCAAGAATCCATCATCAACTGATGAATCAACAAAAACCATCGTGGAATCATTGGTATATGCGCCTACAACAAAAGTATTAAGGAATTTCATAGAAGGATAAGTAAGAGGTAATCTACCATTATCACGTGTGCTCATAACAACAGGCACAGCCTTTACACCAGCATCATTAAGCATGTTAATCAATACAAAATTAATATCAGCATTATTACCGCTACCATCTTTTAGGATGTTACGAGAAGAACGCCCCCAGAATCCATAATCACCATTCCATTTCAACTTCTTTTTCAATAGTTGGTATATTGCGACTATCTTTTCTGTATTGTCTTTCATAGTATAGATTTTGGCAGCCGTCATCTCATCCTTAAGTGGATTAGACTTATTCATTCGATGTCCGAAATCATCATCATCAAGCAAAGATTTATCAATATCTTTCCACTCTTGAGAATAATTTTGATAAGAAACTCCAGGAATACGAACACTATTAAGTTCTGCCGTTACCTTATTACTGTAATCCTTGGCATGCCAAACATAGTCGTCTCCCTTAATTGAAGGCATGTCATGTCCAGTAAACTGGTATTCCTGCCCATTACAGTTCAAAGTTTCACCATTGTAATTAAATGTACATCCTGTAAGGCTTTCCTTCTGCTGCATTTGATGCATTCCTGTGTTTTCTATGCTAAACTGAAAATACTCAGGTACAACCAAATTATAATTAGCATACATTGTTGGGATTGAAGTTTGTGCATACCAACTTTTAATGTTATAATAAAGAGGACTTACTATCTTGTATTGGTATTCTATGACCGTACCTACCTTCACCTGCGGAATGGTAAATTTCATCAACATATCTTCCTTGTCTAGACGTTCACGAAAAACAAGTTTGTCATCCATCTTTGTTTTTACAACTTTCCCATCAGTCATGTTGAAAGCCACAGCTTTCAAACCATTTATTTTTTCACTTTTCATAAGATTGCCTTGAAAGTCAACATAACTGATACTGACATTGGCATAGTCCTTTCCTTCCGGTTTGAGTATTTTAATACGCTCTTTTATTTCATAAACGACACAAAAGCCACCGTCCCTGATTTCATAGTTTACATCGTCTAACCTGCACAACACTACAGCTGAGGCATTAGGTTCGAGAGAACAAGAAGTCATGTTCATTTCTTCAGTGGTTGGATTTCCAAAATTCAAATTAGTATTTTGCGTTTGAGCAAGCATACTTAGATTATTTAATAATAAAACGATTACACACGACGTGGTTATTATTCTAGTTTTAATATTCATGATAATATATTTTAAAAGTGATTATATTAAGTAAGCATACACATACGCCACATATATATATGGCATATGTGATATGATGTAATAGGCTATTCAGCAGCCTTTAAGTTCTTTTCCAGCTGGGGCACCGAGCTGGCACCAACAATGACGCTAGTTACGCCCTGTTGCTCCAAAATCCACAACAAAGCTTTCTCGGCAAGAGTCTTACCCTGTACAGAAGCCTCATCATTCCAAGCTCTTAACTGAGCGATTAGTTCTGGCGTAAGCATATCGCTCTTAAGGAATTTTCCTTGAGCCATTCTGCTGTCTTCTGGAATACCATTGATGTATCTGTCAGTAAGCAAGCCCTGGGCTAATGGCGAAAAGCCAATAAAACCAATACCATTATCATGACAATAATCAAGAGTTCCACTCTCCTGCGGGCCACGATTCAGCAAATTCAGTTTATCTTGGAATATCAACAGCGGAACATCACGTTCTTTTAGATATTTATCAGCAAACTTCAATGCCTCCAAAGGCCATCTACTTATACCTATATACAAAGCCTTACCTTGTTTTACTATATCAACAAGAGCTTGAAGAGTTTCCTCCAAAGGTGTATTTGGATCGTAACGATGACTGTAGAATAAGTCTACATAATCAAGGTGCATACGTTTAAGACTCTGTTCAATACTGGCGAAAAGATATTTTCTTGATCCCCAGTTACCATAAGGGCCTTCCCACATGTCATAACCAGCTTTACTGGAAATAAACAGTTCATCACGATAAGGTTTGAAACTGTCGTCCATGAGTCTTCCCATTGTTTCCTCGGCACTTCCATATGGAGGACCGTAATTATTAGCCAAATCAAAATGCGTTATTCCATGGTCAAAGGCATAGTGAGTAATGGCGCGGCTACGCTCATAGGGGTCCACACCACCGAAATTATGCCAAAAGCCAAGTGATATCTTAGGTAGCATCACTCCGCTTTTGCCACAACGGCGATAGAACGTTTCTGAGCTATCATACCGATGTGAATCAGCAAGATAGTTTTGTTTTAGTTCCATAGTCTTTCTATTTTTGTTTTTGATCGTTATTGATTAATGCCAAAAGGTGTTCCACTGCCACTTCCTGTGGTATATTTTTCTCTACACACACCTGCTTGCGATATAGTGAAACCTTATTTATTCCAGCACCTACATATCCGTAATCGGCATCAGCCATCTCACCAGGACCGTTTACGATACACCCCATGATACCTATTTTCAAGCCTTTCATGTGCTTTGTTGCCTCACGAATTTCTGCTATAGTTTCACGAAGATCATATAGAGTACGACCACATCCTGGACAACTAATATATTCTGTTTTGCTAGTACGAAGGCGTGCAGCCTGAAGTATTCCGAAAGCTGTGTCAGTAATTACATCATTCGCAATATCACCATCATTCATCAGCCAAATACCGTCAGTAAGTCCATCTATCATCAATGCGCCCATGTCTGCGGCAGCCTCTAGTTGGAAATCACTTCTCTCTGCCTTTGTATGTCTATACATCTGAGTGAAGACAACAGGATTGTAAGTCCCGTTATTCCACATTTCATGAACAAGAGCACGCTGATCGGCCAATCTATTCTGATGATTGCTTGTGCATACCACAACTACCTCTGGATGAGTCTTCAGACAAGCAATATATTCTTCTGTTGGAGTACCAAACTGTAGAACAAGCAACTTCAACTCGGCCTTTATCATACTGATAAATGGCATTGCCGTAATAGGGAATATTGGATATATACCCTTTGCACCATTATCGCCAACAGGAAGAGTTCCTTTTGCCTGAAGTTCAGCGTATACATTAAAGTCTAATATATATTTCTGCGTATTATCCAATTCTGCTGGAAGTTCAGAACCGACATATAGATAGTCTGCCTTTTGTCTGTCATCGGTTGAATTTACATTTCCTTTTCCATTTGCTATCACAACAGGAACATTACTTCCACCAATACCATTCGCTGCACGGGTAAAACGACGCTCAGGGTGCAGCCAATCAAATTTGTTTGCCTGAGTACCAGGAACGATAAGATGACCAGCTTTCTTTGATATATAATCCACAAGATGACGTGCTACAGGTATCTCGGCAGCTGGTTCTTCACTAAGACTTACACGAACTGTATCACCAATGCCATCAGACAATAATGCACCAATTCCTACAGCACTCTTTATACGTCCATCTTCGCCCTCGCCGGCTTCGGTTACTCCAAGATGCAAAGGATATTTCATACCCTCTTTCTGCATCTGTTCGACCAAAAGACGTACAGAACGAACCATGACTACGGTGTTTGAAGATTTTATAGATATTACGACATCATTAAAATCCTGCTCCTTACATATACGCAAAAACTCCATACAACTCTCTACGATGCCTTCAGGAGTATCACCGTATCTGTTACGTATGCGGTCGCTTAGACTTCCATGATTCACTCCGATACGGATAGCTGTATGATTTTCCTTACATATATGAAGGAATGGAATGAAACGGTCTTCTATTTTCCTCAGTTCCTGTGAATATTCTTCATCTGTATATTCCTGCTTAATAAACTTACGGGCAGGATCAACATAGTTTCCTGGATTAATTCTTACCTTCTCGGCATACAATGCAGCAACATCAGCAACATTAGGATTGAAGTGTACATCAGCAACTAGTGGTGTAGTGTAACCGTCAGCACGCAACTTAACATTGATGTTCTTTAGATTCTCAGCCTCCTTGCTACCTTGTGTAGTGAGTCTAACAAGTTCTCCCCCAGCCTTAATAATATCTTCAGCCTGAGCTACACAAGCATCGGTATCATTAGTATTAGTGGTAGTCATGGACTGAATGCGTATAGGATTGTTACCGCCCATATCTATAGCGCCAACATGAACAACAGTTGTTTCACGACGCTGATAATTAAATATATCCATAAATATTAAACATTCCTATCTGTTTTAACAGAATAGAGAATGTCTTAATTGCATTTAAATTTATAATCTTTGATTTCTGCAAGGTCTTTATTAGCCTTTTCTATCTTCGCGCCAAGTCCCGCTTTCCATGCGTCAATCTTCTTAGCTACATCTTCGTCGCAAAGTGCGATCATTTCAGCAGCAAGGATAGCAGCATTCTGAGCACCATTAACTCCTACGGTAGCAACAGGTATACCTGGAGGCATCTGAATGATAGAAAGCATTGCATCAAGACCGTCAAGCATACCCTTAATTGGTACACCGATAACAGGCAATGTTGTAGATGCGGCAATAACACCTGGTAATGCTGCAGCCATACCAGCTGCCGCAATGATAACCTTTATGCCACGTCCTTTAGCTTGTTTTGCAAAAGCCTCAACAGCATCAGGAGTACGATGTGCCGAGAGAGCATTTACTTCGAATGGGATTTCGTTATCATTAAGCCATTTACATGCTTTTTCCATAACAGGCAGATCACTTGTACTGCCCATGATAATGCTTACTACTGGTTTCATATTATTATTTGTTTTTAATTTTGTTTTATTTTATAATATCACACAATTGCTATAGCCGTAAATGCCACAATAACACCCAACATCCACGCCACTGTTATCTGTGACAGGGAATGTTGGCGCAATACCATACGACTTGTTCCTACCACACCCGATATGATTAATGTCAGGCATAGCCACCATATAGGATTAAAATCGAATATTAGTGCAAATGCCAGCAATGCTCCTGCTACTCCACCTATTGCCGCTGCGTGCACAGATATTTTCCACCATACGTTTATTATAGCACATATCAACTGTATCAATAGCGCTGCGACTAATATTCCACCCATAAAATGAGGTATATGGAATATGCTCATTATATAATAGCAACTGAAATAGCACAATATTGAAATAACATATGGTACCATTCTTCGCTCTTTTACGCCCAACTCTATAAGCGACCATCCCTGATATGTTCGATATAAATGTATCAGCAGTGTAGGCAACAGTATAGTGAAAGCATACACTAAAGCCAATACAGTGAATTTGTACGACCAAGGTAAAAGCCCCAGATAACTGAAGAGAAACAATGCCAGCAAACCAACTATTGGCAAATAGAATGGAGTAAACACCATACTGGCAATTCTTGCAGTTAATATAATATCCTTTTCTTTCATATTTTTGTCGTTTCAGAATATAATTGTCAATAGCGTCTCAATCTTGCAACTGGCAAATTCATCTGTTCTCTATATTTTGCTATTGTACGTCGTGCAATAGGATAACCTTTTTCCTTCATTATCTTAGCCAAAGCATCGTCACTGAGCGGTTTTTTCTTGTCTTCCTTATCAATAACTTCTTTCAGTGCTAGCTTTATTTTCCTTGTAGACATTTCTTCCCCATCATCTGTTGTATATGAGTCTGTAAAGAAGAAACGTAATGGAAAAGTGCCCCATCTTGTCTGGGCATACTTCACATTACTTACTCTACTTATTGTTGATATATCAAGTCCTGTCTTGTCAGCAATATCTTTAAGAATCATTGGTTTCAAATCGCTCTCATCACCGTCTTGAAAGAATTTTCTCTGCCAATTTATGATAGCCTTCATCGTTACCGTGAGAGTATGGCGACGTTGTTTTATCGCTTCTATAAATCCTTGCGCCTTATCTACTTTCCCTTTAGCATAGAGCAAAGCTTCCTTAGTCTGTCGATTCATACCTTCCTTATTGTTCTTGTATGTATCAACCATTTCTGAAAATGTTGTAGATACTTTTAACTCTGGAATATTTCCTTGATTAAGAGTAAAAGAAACAAAACCATCATCTGACGTATCAACAATGAAATCAGGAGTTATCTGCTGAATATTTATGCTCTCAGTTTCGCCTAGTGCTGCTCCTGGTTTAGGATTCAATTTTCTTATTTCTTTTCTCAGCGTGTCAATCTGTGTATCATTGAGCATCATCTGCATCTGGATTTTATCCCAATGCTTCTTCGTGAATTCATCGAAATAATCCTTGAATACAGTTTCCATAGCATCAAGAAGTCGGCTGTTACCAGATGCTTTATTATCTTCTCGCATTCTTTCAACCTGCAATAGCAAACATTCCTGAAGTGAGCGTGCACCAATACCAGCAGGATCCATACTCTGCAACATCTTAAGTATATCATCTATTTCNTCAGTCGCAACGTCAATATTATGATATATNGCGAGTTCATCNCTTATNGTATCCAAATCTTTTCTAAGAAGTCCGTCATCATCAAGACTTCCTATNAGATATTCCATAACCTCATGCTGCTCNCTATTAAGAGACATCATATCCATCTGTTCCTTCAATCTGTCATAGAAAGAGGTNGTGTCTCCATATATTATTTCCTCATAGTCAGCAGTATCATTNCTGTTTGAGAAGGAAGTCTGAGGCATTGCATCGTCACCTCCAATACTTTCGAGGGCAGCATCTAGTGCATCCTGCCGTTCTTCCTTTTCTGTCTGCACGTCAAAATCAGAAGAGTCATCATCTCCATCAGCGAAGTTATCCTCACTATCTGTCAGTCCCATCTCATTATCATCCCTTTCAAGTGCGGGATTGTCATCAAGTTCGGTATTGATATTCTCTTCCAATTCCGTCAAAGGCATTTCCAGCAGGTGTACCTGTAACATCTGCTGTTGTGACAGACGCATCACTTGCGCTAGCTTCTGTTCTTGTGTCTGGACTAATTTCTGAGCCATATCTTACTTTCTAAAATATTCTTGAAGTTGTGACGCTAATGCAGCAAGTTCCTTGGGATCTCCGTTACCATATCTTTGCCATATATCATGGCAGCTTTCAAATAGCGGACTTACTTTCAATGTAATTCTGTTGAAATATGGATCACACTGCTGAAAAGCATCCATNACTTCAACTATCACTTCGGCNTCAANGTCTGTAAGTTTTGTCAAATCTTGTATTTCAGACGTCTCCTTAACCATTGTTATAGGGGTAAGGTGGAAATATAGGTCTAAGATTATGATCAGATGCAAAGGCATCAGTATGTTTTTACTTTCGTGCGAATGTGCACAATAATTCTTTAATGGTTTAAAATCATTCTGCCAAGTATCTTTAGTTTCTACCCCACTATAGAATTCATCTGGATGGTTGAAACCTCGCATCAGTCGAAGTTGTTCAACATCAGCGTTAAGCTTCTTTAAATGGTTAGTAAATTTATTCCACAACAAATCCAGACTAGGCGTAGAATGCCGTCTAAGCCAGAACATCTGNTCATAGAGAAATTGCGGTTCTATGTTCAGTTCCAGTGCAAGTTCTACCATTGCGCGTGAGTAAATTGCTTTCACGCCCACTGGTTTTTTCAGATACAGTTGCATGAGCGGCAACCAGTATTCTTCTTGCCATAAAGGATGATTTGCCATGATAATCTTTATCTTTCTGCAAAGATAAAGATTATCGTAGACAAAACAAAAGGAATTTATTCTTTTTTGCTACATACAACAAGAAGTTATTCTTCGTGTTTCATTTCTTTCTTCATCTCCCTTCCTATAACGTTACAATAAGGAATATGTTTTAATGTTGAGCGAACTGGTTGAACATGCCACAGCATTAACAACAACAGAAAGAATGTTCCACCAATGCATGTAACCCCATACATTTGCTTTATACCCATCATCAGACTTTGCATATAGTCATAGGGGCTGCCAGACACCATATTGTCGGTTACATAATATCTCAACATGTAACTATAAACTCCGTTACACATTGTAGCTACAAGACCGTTACGAATGAACCCAGCTATAATCATTCCGAAAAAGAAATTTGGATAAGGCATCAGATCCTGAAGATATATGGTAAGCGTTACAAAAAATATTGCATAACCAAAATTCTGTATAAAAGTTGGGAAATATAATCTCTCGATATTAAGATCTGGGGTTATATAAAAATACATCCATACCTGATATACTAAAAGGAACATAAATCCTACTGTTAGTAGGGTAGTATATTTCAAGCGAAGCATCTTCATCCACCACAAGCTGAATAGACAACCCGTCATTGCTCCAACAATATTTATCAAATCGAATCTAGACGTTGTCATTGTGCCATAATGCAAAACAGCCCCCATAAATACTGTCTGTAATGCTTTTGGTGTTGAATTCATCAGTTCTGCTACAGCAAACATGCCCAGTATAGGTATCAACGTTTTGTGTTTAAAAGCCGTTGGCAATATGTAAGGATGTCGTATATAGCACATGCGATGAATTGCGAACCATAATGTTATAGGAATGCTCATTAACACAATGCGCCAAACCGTTCCGTCCCACCAATTATAAAATTCACCGTAGTTGAATATAAAGATACCTTCTAGTATAAACAATGACCATAATATACACCCCAACCAGTCTATACTGATAAACGGTATCGGTTTCATAAATCTGTAATGTTGGGTACAGAAAAACACAACCAATAAGACCAACGTTAGTAGCAATATAACAAACCATTGCATTGCCATCCATGATCCACAGTAATATGTAAGTTGTATAGCTATCCATGAACTCCAGCTCATGTCGCCGAGAACTACGATATACAGCAACGGAAAGAATATTCTGAAATCTCGTCTCGGAGTCATCCATAAACGAATATTAGATGTACATTCGAATGTTGCCATAAGCTTCATATAGCCACAGGCATAAGAGAAAATACAAAGCAATGGAATTGAACGTACCCATAATGCCAGAAAATTACACAATATCATTCCTAATATTGAGAACATCAGAAGGCTACGATTGGTAAACCTGAACTTTAGTCTGAAAAGTATTGGGAATGGCATTGTTACACCAAGAACACCACACATGACTATCATCGTTACGTCTTCTTTCATCATACCACATTCGCCAACCATCTGTTCTAATGACCCCAGATACACACAATTTACCATCTGAAATATAATGATAAATGAAAAATATATCCAAGGCTGAAGCTTTTTGGGAACGAAAGGCTTCACAAACGGCATCACAAACGGATGACTTATAAATGTATCTGCCATATATTATTCTTTATCATTAATAGTCTACCTCACATTCTACATTCAAACCAGAAAGAAGACGTTTTACATCTGCTATATTATTATCTCGTGTGAGTTCTATACGAACAGGAACTCTCTGTTCTACTTTTACAAAGTTTCCTGTTGCATTGTCAATAGGAATATTACTGTATACGCTTCCTGTAGCTGAACTAATGCTCTGCACGCGACCTTTAAAAGTAACACCGCTAATAGCATCTGCCTTAAACTCAACAGGCATTCCAACTTTAACATTTTCCATCTGAGTCTCACGATAGTTGGCTATAACCCATATCTCGTCTTGGTCTACCATGTCAACCAACAACTGTCCAGGTTGCACCAGCTGTCCTTCATGAATATTTTTTCTGCCCACATATCCATCACAGGGTGCCGTTATCACGGTATATGATAAGTTTAGTCGTGCCAAATTCAGGGTTGCCTGTGCTACACTCACTCCGGCATTAGACTGTCCAAGTCGCTGAGTCTGCTCATGTTTTACTACAGCAGTAGCGTTTTTGTTTGCACTCGCCTGATTCATTTTTGCCACAGCACCTTGATAGCGACTAAGTGCCTCTTCATATTGTGTCTTTATATTATCAAACTGCTGTTGCGTTACAGCGTCTTTCTTTAAAAGCATTGTGTAACGGTCATAATCTTTCTTTGCGTTCTGCATTCCCACACGTGCTTCTGCAACACCTGCGCCAGCAACGTTAATACCTGCACTGGCTACATGAACATTACTTTCTACCGTGTTGATGGTTGCACTCACTGCATTGCTACCACTCTTACATCCCTTTACTCCAGCCTCAGCCTGAGCAAGTGCAAGTCTGTATTCTGCATCTTCTATTATTACAAGAGTATCTCCCTTGTGTACATGTTGAAATTCCTTGAATCTTATTTCTTTTATAAATCCTTGTACACGTGTATTTATAGGAGTAATATTTCTATTAACCATTGCATTGTCAGTATATTCTACTGTGCCAAGATGCACAAACCTACTGCAAACATATATTACTCCTATGCCCAACAACGCTATCACTATGATATTATAAGCTCTTAATACTTGTTTCCTCTTGTTCATTTTTATATTTTCTTTTTATATTAAAGTTGTCCTGCTATATATTTCATTTTATAGTATGCATAAGCAATATTAATGCGTGCATCTACCTCGCTAAGTTCGGCGTCCAGTTTCATATTGCTAGCATCAAGCATATCGGTGATAAGAGCAAGTTGATTTATATATCTTTCGTTTATCACTTTATAGTTTTGCTGTGCCAATTCAACGTCTTTCTCTTGTGTTTCTAATTCGGTGTAGCTTTCCAAATACTGTGTATAGGCTGCCTGCACCTGATTGTTCAGCTGTTCGCCCACAACATCCGTCTGTTCTTTAGCATTCTTGAATGCTAGTTTTGCTTTAGAAAGCTTTTTATTACTTTTGAAAATTGACGACAAGCTGTATTTCACTCCAACTCCGACATACCAAGCGTTAAGATTCTTGTTTATAGACGGAATTTCAAATGTTATAGGTCCGTTAAAATCATTGCATGCCACAAGAGACACCTTTGGCATAAAGTCACTTTTTGCTATTTTTATTTGCTGTTCAGCCATACGCTCGTTCAGTCTGGAAATTTTAATTTGCTGTGACTGATCAGCAGTCTCGGTCTGCCATTTAGTTTCACCATCTTTGCTGAATATTGCAGAAGCCGTATCATCTGTTGGCTGAATAATATCAGAATTTACAAGTCCTAAAGAATTACATAGTTGATGATTTATGATGCTACGCTGATTGCGTATCTTTGTGAGTGTGAGACGTAATGTCTGCATTTGCAGTTCATATCGTGTTATATCATTTTTCAATGCAACACCTTGGCTATGTTTTTCCTCAATATTAGCTATAAGTTTAGCTGTTAGTTCTATATTTTCTTCTATTACTTTTTCGCGATTTTGCAGTTTCTGCAAATCCAAATATTCACCTAATGCCATAAAACGGATGTTCTCGCGACTCATGTCCAGACCTAATCCAGCTTGTTCTTTACCAAGTTGTGCCAATTTTATGTTTGCATTTATTGCTCCGCCGGCATAAACCACCTGCTGTGCATCAACGGCAAACTCATTTCCAAGATGAAACGCACTATAACCGTGAACATTTGTGAAGTCACGGTCGGTAAGCAGAATGTTACCCATGTAGTTGGCATTTAGTTTTACATTGATGTCTGGTAAGCGTTCACTTTTTGCTACTTTTACGCCTTCTTTAGCTACTTCAAGTCCTGTCCGCTGTGAATTTAGTTCGCGGCTATTACTTTCCACTAACTGAAACATATCACTGATGCTCATCTTTCTCACTATTTGCGAATTGGCATTAACAGAAAGAATCACAACCAATGTGATTGTCAAAATAAATCTTTTAGTCATATCTATATTTCAAATAAATCTTTTTACCCTATCCTTAATTGTGGGATTACAACCCTGTCTCTACGATATATATTAATGAGCACATTTAGAATTCAGGTGCAAAGTTACTGCTATTTAGACAAATGTTAATAAACTTAAAGTCTACGTCTATAGACGTTTTGGGACATATATTATCCTTTTTAAAGAAAAATAGGCTATATTTGCAGCCTAAACGAGAATAAAATAAAATGAATCAAGCAAAAATATACAGTACTTCATTGAAAGAATACATTGATTCCCCAACAATAACAAACGGAGGGGCTATCATTCTTTGTCGGGATGGGTATGCACGCATACAAGTGAATTTCAATCACTGGGATTTATCTAAAGGTGAAGTTATGACTATATTTCCAGGCGAGGGCATACAGCTTCATAATCCAACATCTGATTTTTGTGTTGATGTATTGGAATATAGTAATTCAATGTTGCGCGAGGCTAGTTTGCAATTAGAACATGCCGTTTATTCATTCTTACGCACCGACCGTAAGTGTAGCGACCCTGAAATTGTAAAGAATGTTGTTGAAACAATGTTTACATCTATTTCATTTTATCTATCAAATCCGGTTTATGAAGAGACCGACCATATAGTATTATTGATGTTGAAATCGTTTTTTCTGGGAATCTATGAACATATACGCAACAATCCACAAGAGCAGATAGAAGAAATTGGCAGCCAACGAACAAACGAACTTTTCAATGCATTCATGGCTATACTTGAAAAAGAATATAGACATTCAAGAGACGTAAATTATTACGCATCAAAACTTTGCATAACACGCAAATATCTAGGAATAATAATATCTCGTAAAACAGGTATCACGGCAAAGCATGTTATTGATGAGTATGTGATAATGCAGTTAAAACTGAACTTGCGGACATCACATGCTTCTATCAAACAGATTGCGGCCGAATACAATTTCTCAGATGCATCATTCTTTATACGCTACTTCCGTCATGCCACAGGTTCAACTCCTGCTGAATTCCGCAGATTGCATAAAGTATAGATTATTTACAACAGCATTAATTGCATGGGGTAACGCATTCCTCTTATTTATAATTGCCTCTCCACTAAAATGCCTATAGATTTTTTATCTTGCAACACATATTGATAGAAAATTTCGCAAGATAAGTATTCTATATTATTAATTATTAAAACTCAAATTATTTTTTCTAGGCTATTATATATTATTACTATTCACACATCTACCTCGTTTTAAAAAGCTGCATTATTAACTTAAATCTAATCCTAGATTAAACTCTTTCAATAGGATTTTAAAGTTATATCAATTTTTTATTTATATTTATATTGAACTATGAAACAAATTGAAATATTGATGAAACAATTATTTGCATAATTAGATATAATATCCATATCTTTGCAATCATAATTTTACCTAAAATAATAACTAACAAAACATGAACATGAATTGCACTAACAATGCTAAAAAAATTATTGGGCTATTATTTCTGTATGCGATATTTCCTTTATGGTCGTTCGCACAGAATATTACGGTCAAAGGAACAGTCAGTGATGATGGTGGACCCATCATTGGTGCTTCTGTAAAAGTTAAAGGGACTACTTCTGGCTCAGTTACAGATCTAGACGGAAAGTATTCCATTAGTGTAAAACCTAAAAGTACACTGCAAATATCCTATCTGGGTTATAAGACCCAAGAAGTTATGGTAGGTAACAGAACTACCATAAATGTGATTTTGAAAACCGATGAAGAAATGCTTAGCGAAGTCGTAGTAGTAGGATACGGTCAGATGAAACGTTCCGACGTGACAGGAAGTGTCGTATCTATCAACGAAAAAGCTGTTGAACGAAGTGTTCCGACTAGTATCGATCAAGTGTTACAAGGGCGTGCAGCAGGAGTACAGATTCAATCAAATTCTGGTACCCCTGGTGCTAGTTCCTCAATACACATCCGTGGTATTAATTCACTGAATGCCACCAATCAGCCAATCTTTGTCATTGATGGTGTTGTAATTGATGCTGCAGGAGTTGATACAAGTGATCCTTTGTCATCCAACAACCCCTTGGCTAGTATCAATCCAAGTGATATTGTTTCTATGGACATTCTAAAGGATGCTTCTGCTACAGCTATATACGGAGCACGCGCATCTAACGGTGTTATTATGATTACTACTAAACGTGGCAAAGCTGGCGAAGCCACCATAACTTATGATGGATATATTGGATGGCAAGAACAAGCCAATAAACTTGATATGATGAATTTACAGCAGTATGCAATACATCATAACGCACGTGCCGCAGAAGGAATTGTTGCCTTCAGCAATGCTTTTGTTAACACGAATGAACTTGGTGAAGGTACAGATTGGCAAGATGCGCTATTTCGTAGGGCTTTAATGACTAATCACAATATTTCTATTACTGGTGGAACACCAGCTAGCACGTATGCTATCAGTGGCGGATATCTAAATCAAGACGGTATTGCTGTTGGTTCTGGTTATAAACGTCTAACTCTTAGGGGTAACACAGATGTACAAGTAAAGAAATGGCTGAAAGCCACATTAAGTTTCTCGCTTACCGATTCTAAGCAAAAAGTTGGTGCTGACAATGGTCTTATTATGAATGCACTTGAAAGTCAACCGTCTGTAGCTGTAAAAAGCGCCGATGGTAGTTATGACGGACCAGATGATGTATGGATGCCCGTCAACGCCATTGCGATAGCTAACATGCGTGATAACTATAATAAAAAGACAAACTTCCGCGTAAACGGTTCACTCGAGGCGACATTATATAAGGGTCTCACTCTAAGAACAGAACTTAGTGCCGATTACAACCTCAATAAATTCTATTATTACGAACCAGATTACAAATTTGGTGTACTGAAAAATGACACACGTACCGACAAATGGACAAAAACAGACACCAAATATTGGTCATGGCGCAATATTTTGACTTATGCCAACACGTTTAATGAAAAACATACATTCAATATTATGCTAGGGCAGGAAATGAGCCATTCACATTGGGAAAATCAAGCAAGCACAGCTACTGGATTCTTATCTAATTCTGTGCATGATCCAAATGCTGGAGATGTTTCATCTTCTACAGGTACTGGTACACAGGTTGACAATTCTCTATTCTCTTATTTTGGACGTTTATTCTATTCTTACAACGACCGTTATCTACTAACTACAACGCTCCGTCGTGATGGAAGTTCTAGATTTGCTGATGGACATCGTTGGGGGTTGTTCCCTTCAGCAGCACTTGCATGGAAAGTTAGCAACGAACCGTTTATGAAAGGTATAGCAAATGTAATTAATAACATGAAAATTCGTCTTGGTTGGGGTTCAACAGGTAATCAGAATGTAAGCGACTGGGCATACATGGCACTACTTACATCAAAATCTACTCCATGGGGTACGGGAGTACTTACAGCCAACAATGCAAATCCTGACTTAAAATGGGAAACAACTAACTCTTATAATGTAGGTTTAGACCTAAATTTATTTAATAACCGCATAGAGTTTATTGCCGACTGGTATTATAAAAAGACTCGTGACTTATTACTTCAGATACCTCTACCTGCTTATTTGGGTTCTTCTGGTAATGGTGCAGCAAGTAATCCATGGGCTAATGTTGGAAGTCTACGCAACACTGGTATTGAAATGACCTTGAATACCGTAAATATAGATAAGTCCGGATTTCAATGGCGTACTAATTTAGTATTTTCACTCAATCGTAATAAGGTAATAAGCCTTGATACAGAAAGTTCTTCGATAGACAAAACATTTCAAGTTGGTTCAGATGTGTCTACTGTCACACGAACAAAAGTCGGACATCCCGTCGGTCAATTCTGGGGATATAAGGTAATTGGTCGTTTTGACAAAGCCTCTGATTTCTACTATAAGGATGCCAATGGCAAAGTAAAGGCTGTAGCTCTACCAGAAGGCAGCAGTATAGCCAAGGATAAGACATGGATAGGCGATTATATATTTGAAGATATCAATGGCGACGGCAAAATAAATAATGAGGATGAAACTTTTATTGGTAATCCATTGCCTGATTTCACCTATGGTATCGGCAATACGTTTTCATGGAAAGGCTTCGATTTAACTATATTCTTCAGTGGTAGTTACGGTAATGATGTCATTAACTACAACCGCAGATATATTGAAGATGTACGTTCTAATAGTAATCTTCTTGCCAGTGCCGCTAATTATGCCAAGCTTGGCGTTATAGATCCAAGTCTACCTGCAGGCGATTTCCGCAATCTATATGTTACCAATGCCAGTATGACTCAGCTACCACGACTGAGCGCTTCTTCCACTAATGCCAATAATCGTATGAGCAACTTATATATTGAGGATGGCAGTTATCTACGTCTACAAAATATTTCATTGAGTTATACACTGCCAAAGAATCTTGTACACAAGATTAAACTGGAGAATGTCAAGGTGTATATGAATTTACAGAATGTTTACACGTGGACAAAATACGATGGATTTGACCCTGAAGTTGGTGCTATGTATGGTGATGCCCTTATGACGGGCCTTGACTATGGTCGTTATCCTTCACCTCGTATCTACACATTTGGATTAAATGTATCTTTCTAACAATAAAACAATATGAAAATAAATAATATAATATTCATAGCTGGTCTTGTTGGTATAGGAATGACAGCAATGTCGTGTGCTGATGATTTTCTAGATCAAAAGAATACCACAAGTCTGAACCAAAATACGTTCTTCGACAGTGATAACGCCGTTAAGGAAGCTACGTCTACACTGTATAACTATGTATGGAATAGTTTCAACGGAAAGTTGTATTACAGCATGGGAGATGGCCGTTCAAATAATATAACAGCCCAATGGTCTAACTATATTAAAGTATATACAAATTTTAACGAGACTTCACTATCTGAAGGACTACAAGAAGGTTGGGGTTCTCTCTATTCAGTAGTTGCACAGAGCAATAACGTAATTAATAATATTAAAATGAAGTCATCGTCTGTAGTAAGTGAGAATGCTAAAAATCAGGGTATTGCCGAGGCACGTTTCATGCGTGGCTTAGCATACTGGTATCTAGCATCACTGTGGGGGAATGTAATACTATACGAGAACACAAGTGACTTAGTGAACCATTATGTAGTACCTACTAATCCACGTACTGACGTTATGGAATTTGCCATTCGTGACATGGAGTTTGCCGCAAAGCACCTACCTACTGTTGCTTCTGAAACAGGGCGCGTCAATAAGTATTCAGCATTTGGTATGCTGAGCCGTTTCTATCTTTCAATGGCAGGTCTTACTACCGAAGGACAGTATAATGGGACAAATGTTGCAACAGATTTCAATCGAGGCATTCGTAACACCTATTATTTAAATCTTGCACGTAAAGCTGCTGAAAAAGTAATCAAAGAGGGTGACTTCAAGTTAATGTCCAATTACGCATCACTCTTTAAGATAACTAATAACAACTGTTCTGAGGATATGTTCCAATTGCAGTGGCTAACAGGTAGCACGGATGCTATCGGTTGGGGATGTAACCAAGATATTACATCTTTCTTCGGATGGTCTACAATGGTTAGTGATGGTACTAACTGGGGTGGAGCAACTTGTTGCTCGTGGAATTTATTTAACGAATATGAAAGTAGTGATCTTCGCCGACATGAGAGCGTAGCTTCGTATGGTGATTATTATGCCGACATTAATATCAAAGGTGGAGGATACACTTACGGTGTAACAGAAAGTGCTAGTACAAATGGTGCCAACATCAAGAAATACGTCGTTGGCACACACGATGATAATGGTGTAAGCTATAAGCAAAGTTCTGGTATCAACACCCACATGTTGCGTCTAGCTGAAGTATACCTAAATCTAGCTGAAGCTATTCTTGGTAACAATGCATCTACAACAGATGCAGAGGCTTTGCAATATTTTAACTCAGTACGCACAAGGGCAGGACTTGAAGCAAAAAGTGTAATTGACTATGAGGCTTTGCGCCACGAACGCCGCATGGAATTTGCTTTTGAAGGACTTTATTGGTATGACCTTGTTAATCGTGCTTACTATAAACAACAGGAAGTTGTGAACTACCTCAACAATCAAGATCGCAACCGAACTTACAAATACGACTCTGGTTCAGCTTCATATAAACCAAGCGAGAAACCAGGAACAGGTGTTGCCACTGCTACCGCAGCAAGTATGCTGTTACCATACTCTGATGCCGACCAAAACAAAAACCATTATTTAAAGAGTAATGCCACACCTATGGCTTACAATTTTGGTTCTCGAGAGGTTGATGAAGCAACACTATTTGAATAATTGTTATTTAATTCAAAAATCTAAAGAAATGAAAAATATCAGATATATATGGATAATCTGCATCGCATTTGTCACAATGTGTTTTACATCATGCTCTGAAGATGATGGTGATGCATATCCAAGCGGTAACGGTCCGGTAACTGTAAGCAAGATATTTCTTGAGGATGCGGAATCAACCGTACCCGACCGTGAAGTTACCTTCGCCAGACTAGGACAAACCTTACGAATTGGTGGTAGTGGGTTTGGTGGAACAAAGAAAATATTAGTTAATGGCTATGAAACATATTTCAACACAGCCTTAGCAACCAACAACTCTATCATTATACAATTACAGAGTAAGACACCTATAAGTAATGCTCCTGATTCTGTACGCAACAAAATACAGTTTATCAAGGACAATGGAACTTATTCTTATAATTTCATTATACGTGCATCGTCACCTCAAATTTCAAGTATCAGCAATACTCTTCCCCAACCTGGTGAAACAGTTACTGTCTATGGTATCAACTTACAGGAAACCAATAAAGTTACGCTGCCTGACGGAACTTCTGTGACAGATATTACCAATGCTAAAGGCGATGACCAAGGTAAATGGTTCTCTTTCATAATGCCTAATGGCGTAAAAGCTGGTGGAAGCATTATCACAGAAGGAGCTAACGGTACAGCTATTTCTGCAGAATATTTCAACAACAAAATTTGTATGATTCTTGATTTTGACGGAACAGGCACTCAAGGATATTGGAGTTGGAGTCATACAGGAAGTATGATTAATAAAGATAGTGATATCGTTGCCGACCCACTAGCATCAGGTCGTGGTAATGTATGCCCTATGATTCCGTCACGCCTTATCAAAGATGGAGTTGCGGCAGGGAAAAATCGCACATCGGAAATATGGACAGCCGGTAATGGTAATGAAATGGATGATTGGACACGTATGTATACTTTTATTCCAAAAAACACTCCACTCACAGATGTAGCTTTCCAATTTGATATCTATGTACCCGACGAATGGACAAACACAGGATATTTGCAGGTGAACCTTGCAAACAATTCCAGCTTTACGGGATATGGCAGTAATGAGTCTACAAGTATTGGTGTAGCATATTATATTCCATGGATAAAAAGCGATATTATCACACCATTTAAAACAGCAGGGTGGCAAACTGTGACCATACCGCTAAGTGACTTTGGCCGTTTTGCCGCAGAAATCAAAGACGGCAAGAATCCTACATTCCAAGAATTAGTAGAATATCGCAACAATGCAGACTATCGCAACTTCGGTATGTCCTTTGTCAATGGCGATTTCACTTTAAACAAAGTGAAATATGTATCCACAGTAAGCAAACAAGAAGTTTATGTAGACAACTTCCGGATAGTACCTAGCAAAAGCAGTGTAGTAAAGGATTATTAAAATGAGTAAAACATATGAAACTGAATAATATTATTTTCCCATTGATAGCAGCTTCATTTCTGATGACAAGCTGTTACGACGAAAAAATGGATTGGCATACTCCTGATGGACATGGTGCTGCTGTTTCTTCAGAAATTCCCCTTTCGTTAGCAGAAGAAATAGCTAATTATGATTATATAAAAAAGTATATGACGCAATATATGCCTAATGTCCCTATAGGTATAGGTGTAGATGCAGATAAATATCTATCTGACTCTGCTTATGCTGCTGTGGCAAATACCAATTTCCAGATATTCACTCCAGGAAATGCTATGAAGCATGCCTCTGTGGTAAAAAATGATGGTTCACTTAACCTATCAACAGTTGGGCAATTTCTTACAAAAGCTGCCGAGAATAAGATAAATATATACGGTCATAATTTCATCTGGCATACACAGCAAAATTCAACTTATCTTAAATCTCTTATAGCCCCAACAATGACAATTACAAGTGATGGAGATATTGCTAATGTGCTTAAGAATGGTGACTTTGAAACAGGCGACCTATCCAGTTGGAGCGGTTGGGGAAATGGTTCAACAAAGTCATGCGAGGCTGGAACTGGAGTAAATGGTAGTCACGCTGCCGTATTAGTTAATCCAAAAGATGCAAGTTCGTATAGTGCTCAATTCATTCAGGATTTGAGCGCACCAATGGTAATCGGCAATACCTATGTAATACGTTTTAAGGCAAAGGCTAGTGTAGCCTCAGCACAAATTCAATTCTGTGCGCAACAACCAAGTGGAAGCTATCCTGCAGAGGGTTATAACACATTTAATATCGGAACTGATTGGACAACATACCAATATGAGTTCAAGGTAACTTCTCATGATGCCCTGTCGAGAGTGTGTCTTAACTTTGGAGCTGTTGCTGGCACTTATTACATTGACAATGTAGAATTTGGGCAAAAGATAGATGACCCGATGAATAACGTTCTTACTGGAGACGATAGTGATTTTGAAGGTGGAACAAAAGGGGGATGGGGCTCGTGGGGTAACAGTTCTTCATCTAGCATATCAGATAAAGGAAGTGGCTACAACAGCAGCTATAGTGTAATACTAACTAATCCAAAAGACGCAAGTGAATATAGTGCTCAGTGTGCTCATTCTATGGATTTAGTTAATGGTAATACATATATTATACAATTCAGAGCAAAGGCATCTGTTGCTGGCGGAATATTACAGTTTGCTACACAAAACAGCAGTAACTATTCTGGTGAAGGCTATCATACATTCAATGTTGGCACAGATTGGACACTTTGCGAATTTGAATATAATTGTACGAAAGATAATCTTAACCGAATTCTAATAAACTTTGGTAAGGTAGCAGGAACATACTATGTTGATAATATCAAATTCGGCACGAAGAAGAGCGCAGCTGCAAAACGTTACGCGATGCTAAAATCCACAAAGGTAACATACACATTAAAGACTGACGCACAGAAGCGGGAAGCCTTACTTGATGCAATGAAGAATTGGATTGAAGGCATGGCAAAGGCATGTCCAGAAGTTAAACAATGGGACGTAGTCAACGAGCCTATCACCGACGGAACTTATCTATGGCGAGGTGTTGACAAAGGAAGTTGGAGCGCCGACGATAGTGAACCCGTTGAGAACGCTACAGACGGACTTACAATTAACTGGACTTCTGGTCATTGGTATTGGGGATATTATATCGGAAAAGATTATGCTGCCAAAGCATTCCAATACGCACGTGACGCTATAGGAAACGATGCCAAGCTATATGTTAACGACTACAACTTGGAAACATCTCCTGAAAAACTGAGTGCACTGATAGACTTCACCAACTACATTGACCAGAATGGTGGGCATGTTGATGGAATAGGTACACAAATGCACCTCAAATATGATGCAATAACAAAAGATCAGGTTGATGCAATGTTCAAGACTCTTGCTGCAACAGGGAAACTAGTGCGTATCACCGAATTAGACGTAGCTATGGGAACCGCAACCCCTTCATTAGGACAATTCCAGACTCAGAGTGATGTTTACAAAATGGTGATAGAATCTTACAAGGCCAACATTCCTGAGGCACAACGTGGAGGTATTTGCATCTGGGGAATTTCTGATGCTGCCGACGAGCATAAATATTGGATACCTAATGACGCTCCGAATATATTCGATAAGATATATGCTCGCAAAATTTCCTATAAAGGTGTCTGCGATGGAATATCAGGAAAAGATATTGGTGCCGATTTCTCTGGTGATCTATGGCCTAACGCTTACAAATGATAAATAAAAAAGATTCTTTCCCTAACTTTTTAAAAGTTGGGGAAAGAATCTTTTTTATTCATCTTTGAAGTTACAAGACTTTACTGATTTTATAAAAAGCTATTCATTATATTACTAAAATAAGAATAGCCTTAAAATTAAATATAAGTAAGACTACATTTTTGACTATACACTGAAGAATATAGAAATATATGATTATTCTTTCAGTTTCATTTTCTCGCCAAATTCACAACTTACGTAATTGTATATATCCTTGCAACATTCTGCAGAAAAAGATAAACCTGAAGATATGAGTTTATCCCACTGATTATCGTTAAGTCCATTCTCAATGTCATAATGAGTGATATTATATTTAAGCATGCCGAATATAAAACCCGCATTGAAATTATCTCCAGCACCAATAGTACTTACGGAATCGGTCTTCAACACATCATACTCTTTAGTAAAACCGTTTTCAGCACGTACGGAAACAGGCTCACTGCCACGAGTACAGATAAACTTTTTGCAATAAAAACTGATCTCAGAGTTATAAACTTTGTCGGCATCTGGTTGCTTATATAGTATCTCGAAATCTTCATGACTACCACGTACTATATCAGCAAATTCAAGGTTCTCAATGAGATTTGGAGTAATCTTCATTATCTCGTCCTTATGTTGAGAACGGAAATTAACATCATAATATAATATAGCGCCATGGTTATGAGCATACTCCAAAAATCCCGCAACCTGTGGGCGAACAACTGGATTAATAGCGAAAAACGAACCAAAGACAACGATGTCATCAGGATTCACTTCTGGATATATAAACTCCAACTGGTCATGAGGATGATCCTTATAAAATATGTAATCGGCATTATTATTCTCGTCAAGGAAAGCTAGAGATATAGGCGACTTGCTATCAGGAAATATGTTCACATTATCGGCATTAACACCGTTATCCTTTAAAAATTTAATTACACAATCGCCAATACGGTCATTACCAGCCTCACTAATAAAAGTTGAATTCACTCCACAACGACCAAGGGAAATAATGGCGTTAAAAGCAGAACCACCAGGAACGGCACTCACTGGTTGACCTTCCTTAAAAATAATGTCGAGTACCGTCTCGCCAATTCCTATTACCTTACGCATTAATTTTTATATTGTATATTTTTTATTTTGAATGCAAATATAATCGAAATCAGCGGCATCTGCAAATTTTTAAGTAACTTTGCACACAATATGACATACAATACTTTTACTCTTGATAATGGATTACGCATTATTCACCACCCATCAACATCTGACGTGGTATATTGCGGATATGAAATAAATGCAGGCACACGAAACGAACTGCCAACGGAAGACGGAATGGCGCATTTCTGCGAACATGTTTCATTCAAGGGAACTGAGCACAGACGCCCTTGGCAAATCATAAACTGTTTAGAAAGTGTTGGAGGTGATTTGAACGCTTTCACAAATAAAGAAGATACCGTATACTATTCAGCCATACTGAAAAAGGATACGGCAAAAGCTATTGACATACTCACTGACATCGTCTTCCATAGCACTTATCCACAACAGGAAATAGACAAAGAGGTAGAAGTTATCTGCGATGAGATAGACAGTTACAAGGATTCACCTGCAGACCTTATATATGACGAGTTTGAAAATGTACTCTTCAAAGGTCATCCACTTGGACACAACATATTGGGTACATCAGAACTGGTGAGAGGTTTCAAGACTGCAGACGCAAAGAGATTCACCAGCAAATACTATCGTCCAGAAAACAGTATATTCTTTATTTACGGAGATGTAGATTTCAAACGTATAGTAAAACTACTTAGCAAGGCTACTGCCGACTTTGGACCTTGCAAACCTTTGATCAATCCTGACATAAGTAAAGCGTTGCCTGAGTATAAGAGTCAGACTATAGAAGTTGACAAAGGTACTCACCAAGCTCACGTGATGATAGGAAACCGTAGTTATAATATCCATGATGACAGAAGAATGAGTCTGTACCTGCTTAATAATATCCTTGGCGGACCAGGAATGAGCGCCAGACTTAACATGAGCCTGCGTGAACATTATGGATTGGTATATACGGTTGAAAGCACTATGATGAACTATAGTGACACAGGAATCTGGGGTATTTACTTCGGCTGCGATCCGCACGACGTAAACAAGTGCATAAAACTTGTGAAGAGAGAATTAAACAAAGTTATTGACAAGCCTTTATCTGAAACTCAGCTGAAAGCTGCTAAGAAGCAAATTAAAGGTCAGATAGGAGTATCATGCGACAATAAGGAAAACTTCGCCCTAGATTTTGGCAAGAGTTACCTACACTATGGTTGGGAAAAAGACATTACATCATTATACGCCAACATAGATAAAATCACGTCTGAAAGTATTCAGAATGTTGCTGCCGATATTATGAGCGAAGATAAACTGACAATGCTTATATTCAAGTAATTCAGATATTTCCCTACATTTATTACATGATATTTATTCTCTCATTTATTTACTTCCGCTTATCTGTTTAATTTTAGAGGTAATGTCATCATCAGGTTCATAAGCAAGAGCTTTCTTCCATGCATCAATGGCTTTCGCTTTATTTCCGGATTCAGCTTCCGACTGTCCCAAATTTTTATAAATCAGCCTCATCAATGTTGGATTAGGCTGATAAAGTTGAGCTGCCGCTTCCAAATGAGATATAGCTTCAGTGTTTAGATGAAGCATGCTCTCCACCATACCGAGACGATACATACCGACGGGACTCTTTGGAGAAATGTTTACAGCCTTTTGAAGATACACTTTCGCCGAATCGAGGTTATGAAGATACTCATAACATAAGCCCGTATAATATAATCCAGAAAATGTGGTATCCTTTTCCTGCAACAACTTATGGTATATATTAAGTGATTTATCATATTTCTGAGAAAAGAAATATGCTTGGGCAAGTGCACGATTAACCTCCACATTATCAGAGTCCTTTTTATAATATTTCTCACCAAATTCTACTGCAAGGATCTGACGGGTACCATACTTATCATTATCAATTATCAGATGCATAAGACTAGCTAAGATCTTACTATCCATAGGGAAACGCCTAATAAGGGCATAACCATAAATTTCCTGGGTAGAAGGATTTTCCATTGCACCATAGGCATAATACAATTCTTTGAAAGCATCATGACTCAAACTATCCTCCTTTATTTTTTCAAGTATCGTTATACATTCCTTTAACTGGTACCTACAATAATAGCAGTCTGCAATCTTCATCTGAAGATCTTTTGTATCACGTATTTTCTGTGCTTTTTGAAAATAGTCTAAAGCATGAAAATAGTCATTTTCCGTAACGCAACTATCCCCTTTGCCAATCAGCTCGTTGCGATTATTGTTCAACGCAAATCCTGCATTGCTAACCAAAAGCATTATAATTGCAATTAATGTTTTTCTAACCATAATTATATTCTGTATTTATTTACTATCATTAACATGAAAAGAATTTTGCTTTGTTTCCATTGTCTTTAAAATTAAAAAGCATGACAAAATTACTATTTACAGAGTACAAATCAAAATAAAAAACAAACAAAGATTACACAAAATTACACACAGAGTAATATATGTTAATAATGCTCTTAAACACTCTTCTTTTTAAGCATCATGTTTTATCAGTTAATAGAAAGCTGCAAGTATTTAACATACTTGCAGCTATATATTTTTTGCTTAGATCTAAACTTAAAGATATAATACAGACTCGTTTCCTTCATTAAACAACAAGTCTAGAATACTCATGTTTGGTTGAAAATCTATTTTTTGTTGATACACCTGATAATATCTTTTCGGGCTGAAGCCAACATCATTTCCAGGATGCTTAGGGCGTATCACATCACGAAAATCAATCACATCACTTGCTGGTGAGGCAAATTCATCTGTAAGGGCAATCGTTGGACGAATATCCAAAAGCTCATTCATCTTTTGCGTTATTGCCATATTAAAATCAATAAGGAAGTCCCATTTCTTTTCGAAGAAAGGACGTATGTCATCCTGATAATATTCAAAGAAAGGGCTTTCACCATAAGCTGAAGATAAAGCATTCCAATGAATATGTCTCCAATTTCCATGATCAGAAATACGAATATCCTTCATTGGTGTCTTTGATATTGATAAACCTTCAATTGTGGTAACCGGAATACTAAGTGACTGGAGTCCATTAGTAGTCGGTATGACACACCGGTTGCGATAGGTCTGCTTGATAAAATTATCATGCTGTTCTATCATACAATGGTCATATCTGTTTAGCTTCTGATACCATTGTATAGGACCGAAATATGTAGAACCAAGTAATGCTGTTGTCAAAACGGAAGATTGTATAATCGGTATGCTTTGCCACTTATGCTATGATAAGGTACAAGTAATTTGCCACGTCCTATATTAATAAGGTATTCATGACAATTTTTACACCTGCACTTTCGGCAACATACCGTAGGTATAAGAAATTTGTCTTTGCCAACAATGATTGTATCTCCTGGCAGAGCTTCTATTCTACCAAGCAAATTCACACTGTCGCCAAAGACAATTAAATCATTTTTCTTGAAATCAGAACGTGCCAATCTATTCACTATCACTCTGTCACCATTCTTCAACAAAGAATTTTCTGGTACTTTATAGACAGCAAAAGCAAAGGCGCGCACCGCTAATACGATTAAAAACGCAGCCAATATTGATATCATCCATTTCAGGAATTGCCGCATATCAATCAGCCTTCCCATTTGAGGGAAGGCTTAAATAGACTTTATTTGATGTTATCGACAAAATTAAACAGACGATTCCATCTTATGCCACTGAGACCTGGATGATCTGGATTGTGGCTCCACCATATAAATATAGGCTTTCCAACAATATGGCTTTCAGGCACAAATCCCCAATAACGAGAATCGGCACTGTTATGACGATTGTCACCCATCATCCAATAATAATCCATTTTGAACTTGTAGCTATGTGAGACCTTGCCATTGATATATATATTTCCGTTGACAATCTTTAGATTGTTGCCTTCATATACATGTATAGGACGCTCATAGATAGCAATATTGTTCATATCAAGTTTTACAGTTGCACCCTTCTTTGGTATCCAGATAGGACCATAGTTGTCACGAGTCCATCCAGTATATCCGTTTAAAGGATATAAGTCTCCTGTCTGTGCATCCGTATTAAGACGAATACTTTGAACAATATCCTTGCGTTTAGAAAGAACCTTAACAGCATTCTTTGTGAGGGGAATAAAACCGAATTTGCTAAGACCTGTTATATCTTCTGTTGATATGCTTAATTGATCCATTAGCTCCTGCGGCATCGGGCATCTGAGTTTCACATAATAAGAATACTGAACATTATCAGGCTCCTTATTAGCCTTGCCGTTTAGATATACGATTCGGTTCTTTATCTGCAAAGTCTGTCCAGGAAGTCCGACGCAACGTTTTACGTAATTCTCACGACGGTCTGTCGGACGTGTAATTATCTCACCATATTCCTGCTGATTACTCAATATATAGTTTCTACCAAGTGCATAAACCATATCAAAATATTTACGCTGCTGAATTCGGTTAAGTGACTTCAGTTGTGGCATACTATGATTTTGCTGATAAAGTTGTTCTCCAATACCATACGACATTGCATAATAATCTTGCTGTTGCCATTGATCAGAAGAGCAAAGGGAATCACCTGCTGGATAATTAAACACGACAATATCATTAAGCTTTACATTACCCAAACCTTTAACACGACGATAGTCCCAATGAGGCCATTCAATATAACTCTTGGCATTTACTACAGGGAGCGTATGCTGAGTAAGTGGCATTGTGAGCGGAGTCTCTGGGATACGCGGACCGTAACTAACCTTGCTTACAAACAAATAGTCACCGGTGAGGAGACTCTTCTCTAAAGAAGATGAAGGAATAACAAAGTTCTGGAAGAAGAATAGATTTATGAAATATACAGCAACAAGAGCAAATACAAGTGCATCAACCCAACTCATAAGGAAACGAGTAGGTCCTTCAGCATCCTTCCACCATTGCCATCTTATTTTTTTTGTTATATATACATCATATATAAACGGTACAACTATCAGTCCCCACCAACTCTTAACCCATAACAGGAAAAGCAGGTAACAAACTAGAACTACAGTAAACTTAGTCCATTGAACCTTAGAATTAATCTTGGTTTTGCTTTTATCAATCATCGTTATTAGAATTTAAAAAGATCACTTGTGGTAAGCAATCCGGTATGTTCTTTTGTATATTCAGCCGCAAGAACAGCACCGAGTGCAAATCCTTTTCTGCTATGTGCATCATGAGTTATCGTGATTTTATCTGCCTCGCTATCATAACTTATTGAGTGGATACCAGGCACTTCGTCGCGACGTATGCTAGCAATAGCTAACTGATTATCAGCGACCTCATTACTACCTTCTTCTGTTCCGTCAGCATTATGCTGGAATCCTTTAACCCATTCCGCTTTTCTATCAATATTATCTATCAATTCCTCAGCAAGAGTGATTGCTGTTCCTGATGGAGCATCCAACTTATGAACGTGATGAGTTTCCTCCATTTCAACATCATACTGTGGAAAATTGTTCATTATCTTTGCAAGATAACGATTTACAGCAGAGAAAATAGCTACACCAATTGAAAAGTTTGATGCCCAGAACAATGTCTGTTTACCATCTTTAGTAAGAGCCTCAACTTCTGATTTATGATCTGTCATCCAACCTGTACTACCACTCACAATCTTAACATTGTGCTTGAAAGCCTTCAAATAGTTGCTATAAGCAGCTGTAGGATTAGTAAACTCTATCGCAACATCTGCACTGGCAAACTCTGGAGAATCAAAATCCTGAGGGTTGTTGACATCAATCTTGCAAACAATTTCATGACCACGCTGAAGGGCTATTTCCTCTATCATGCGTCCCATTTTTCCGTAGCCTATCAAAGCTATTTTCATAATCTATATAAATTAAGAATATTCTAACTTGCAAAAATAATTCTTTAAAACCATACTACAAAATATAAATTCCTATTTTAACGTTTATTCCAAAGATATAAACCGTCAAACACTGATTATCAAGAGATTTGGTACTGATTGCAATATGTTTACTGAGCATTTAAATTATTTATCTTTAATGTGTATATGCTATAAAAAAATATTAGTAATTTTGCAGCATTATTGATATTCATATTTAATAAATGAAAAGATTTTATTTATGGCTTATTCTTGGCTTGATGTCATCAACAAGCATGGTAGCACAAAACTACAAGGTTACCGTTATGGGTAAAGTGTGCAATCAATTGGGACACGGTATTCCTGACGTTGTTGTAAATGACGGAGAAAACTTCGTGAAGACGGACATGAAAGGCGAATATCGCATTGTAGCAGACACTACTAAAAGCAAGTTCGTTGCCATATCAACCCCAGCAGAATACATGCTCCCACACAAGGATGGTATAGCATCTGGATTTTATGCCGCAATAAACAAGTTAAAAGGCAAGTCTGTCAGAACACACAACTTCATATTGAACAAACGTGAGAACGAATCCGACAAGTTTTATTACATCGCTATTTCCGATCCACAGATAAACGACGAGCATGATTATAAGCGGTGGTGCGATGAGACTGTAAAGGATATGAAATCCGAAATCTCTCGTATGAATAAAGAACATGAAGTTATAGGAATAACGCTTGGAGACTTGGTATTCAGTAAACGAAATATTTGGGAGCCTTTTAAAAAGTCTATCGAAAACACAGGCATGACAACATTCATGTGTATAGGCAATCACGATATGATTAAGAGCATACCTAGTCTGGAGAATTCGCCAAAAGGAGCAAAGATATATTCTGAAATGGACTTCATGAACTATTTCGGACCTACAGATTATTCATTCAACATCGGAAAGATTCATGTTGTTACAATAAACAACATTAACAACATGGAACACAATAAATATGTTGAAATGCTTACGCCGTCTAAATTAGAATGGTTACGAAAAGACCTTAGCTATATTCCTAAAGGATCCATGATATTCTTAAATATGCATGCCGCAGGATGGAACAAATGGTATCCTTACGCAAATATGCATAATACTCCTATGCTCGACAAACTTCTCGAAGGATATGATGTTCACGTATTCTGCGGTCATTCACACTTTTTCCAAGATGTTGACGTAAACGAACATCTTTACCAACACAACATAGGTGCCGCCGGAGGTGCTTGGTGGTGGGGAGACGTAAACAGATGCGGTGCACCAAACGGATATATGATTGTTGATGTTGACGGATCAAAAGTCAGATGTATTTACAAAGCAACGGGAAAGTCCACAGAGTATCAAATGCACGTATATAAAAAAGGAGAGTTTAGTACACAAAAAGACTTTATAGTTGCAAACGTATGGGACTATGACGACAAGTGCAGCGTAGAATGGATACAAGACGGAGTGAACAAGGGAAAAATGGAGCAATTTAAAGATAAGGACGAAGAGTATTCTAGAATTAAAAACGAGCATCATGTGAATCTGCCTGAATGCTATACGACTCACTTGTTTCGCCTAAGACCCGAACAAGGTGCAAAAAAAATAGAAATTATTTTCACAAATCATTACGGAGAAAAATATAAGGAAAGCATTGTATTATGATAAGATAGAGATTCTTCGTCAATTTAGGGAGGGGGATATCCTCCCTAAATTGACGAAGAACAAAAGCTAAACGTCTTTAATCATAAGGCTTTCGCTATGTCCTTGCTTTTTAAATGCGAATTAACGAAAATATAGTCTACTGTTTGTTTAAAAATATAATAACCATATTTGTTTTAGATTTTTAGATAACTAAACGATGTCAATAGACAAGAAATGAACGGATAATTTTTATTTTCATAAAATTTGTACTATCTTTGCAAAAACATATTAACTATTAATGTAAACTTAAAGAAAATGAAAAAACTAATCGTTTTAATTAGTTTGTTGGTAATGGCTGTTACAGCCTATTCACAACAGTTGCGCCCAGGTTCAGTAACAATAACACCAAAAATGGGTATTAATGCATCAAGCTACTTTGGTGACGACAATGAAGGTTGCGAATACAAGGCCGGATTCACAATTGGAGCTGAAGGTGAATACTACGTAAAGAACTGGTTGGGCATATCAGCTGGTCTTATGTATTCTCAGCAAGGCTGCAGTGCCGGCGAATATGGCTTCTCTGAGGCTAAAATCTGTACAGAGTATCTTAATGTACCTGTTTTATGTAATTTCCATCTTGGCAAATGTTTCTCACTTAAAGCAGGTCTGCAACCTGGTGTTAACTTGAGTGCGAAAGCAAAACTTGGAGATGTTAGCGCAGACTTGTCTAGATCGGGTGTTGACGCAAAAACATTTGATATCGCAATGCCAATAGGTATGAGTTTTGCATTCAACAATTTGGTTATTGATGCTCGCTATGCTCTTGGCTTAACCACTGCCTTTAAAGGGAAAAACGACTATGGCGATCTTAATAATGCCGATTTATACAACAGTGTATTCTCTTTAACTTTAGGATACAGATTCAACTTGAAATAATCACAAAAGAGACAAGTTATTTCACTTAAAATATATGAGCCCCTGCTCATACAGAATTTATCATTATCATTTTGATTACTTCTGTATGGACAGGGGCAAAATGATTAATAATTAATAAAATACTTTGCGCTTAATGAAATTTGCATTACTTTTGTTTCCCAAATAGCTATTTTGATGAAGATATTAGTAACTGGTGCCAGTGGTTTCATTGGCAGCTTTATTGTGGAGGAAGCACTCAGAAGGGATATGGAGGTATGGGCTGCCGTGAGGAAAAGCAGTTCAAGGAAGTATCTTTCCGATGAGCGTATAAATTTCATAGAACTTAATCTATCCTCGGAAGATGATTTAAGGCAACAACTAGCTGGACATGAGTTCGACTATGTTGTGCATGCGGCAGGTGCTACAAAGTGTCTGCATAAATCTGATTTTTTCAAAACCAATACTGACGGTACAAAGAACCTTGTTCACGCACTGATTACATCGAAGATGCCTATCAAACGATTTGTATACCTCAGCAGCCTAAGTATTTTCGGTGCAATTAGGGAGAATTCTCCATATATGGAAATTGAAGAAAACGACATTCCACGTCCTAATACTGCCTACGGGAAAAGTAAACTAATGGCTGAAAAGTTTCTTGACACAATAGGAAATGATTTTCCTTATGTCGTATTACGTCCTACTGGAGTTTATGGACCTAGAGAGAAAGACTATTTCATGATGGCAAAGACCATTAAAGGACATATCGATTTCTCTGTTGGTTTTAAGCATCAAGATATCACTTTCATATACGTTCAGGACCTTGTGCAAGCAGTATTTCTGACATTTAATCGTGGTAAAAACGGAAGAAAATATTTCTTGAGTGATGGTAATATTTATAATTCTACTGAATTCAGTAATTATATTCATGAAAATCTTGGACGTCCATGGTGGATAAGAATAAAAGCACCTATATTCATACTGCGACTTGCAACATTGATTGGAGAATACACAGGAAGAATCACTGGTAAGATATCAGCACTTAACAACGATAAATATAACATTCTAAGACAACGCAATTGGCGCTGTAATATAGAGCCTGCCGTAGACGAATTGGGCTTTCATCCACAATATGACCTGAAACGCGGTACGGAACTCGCCATTAAATGGTATAAGGATAATAATTGGTTATGATAAATATAAATAAATGGTTTGCCATTGAAAAGAAACCTGCAAAGGGGCTTCTGCCACTTGAATGGGCAGTATTGGCATATATGGCATTTACGTTGCTCATAGTTCTATTTACTTATACAAAACTTGTAAATCCAGACTCTATGATATGGGGGCGNATACGCATAGGAGCAATAATAATAGCAATGTGGATTGTTTATAGAATGCTACCCTGCCGTTTAACCCTCTTCGCACGCATATCGGCACAGATGGCATTATTGGCTTGGTGGTATCCTGATACATACGAGATAAATCGTATGTTCCCAAACCTTGACCATTTATTTGCCACATGGGAACAAAGTCTGTTTGGTTTCCAACCAGCATTAGATTTCTCTGCCAGATTTTCTTCTCACATCATAAGCGAACTTATGGATTGTGGCTATGCGGCCTATTATCCAATGATAGCATTAACTGTATTATTTTATTTTATATACAGATATAATGAGTATCACAAAGTAGCATTTGTGATCATGGCATCATTCCTTGCTTATTACGTTATATACGACATAGTGCCAGTCGTGGGACCAACATTCTACTATAAGGCTGTAGGAATAAGTAATATTACGCACGGCATATTCCCTGATGTTCACTACTATTTCAGTAATCATCATGATTGCCTGCCTAGTCCTGGATATACCGACGGCATATTCTACGACTTGGTTGAAGACGCGAAAGCTGCCGGAGAAAGACCTACCGCTGCATTTCCAAGCAGTCATGTAGGAATATCGACAATATGCATGTTGCTTGCATGGCATAGCAGAAACAAAAAACTACTGTTCATTATGCTACCTTTCTATGTGTTCCTATGTCTGGCGACAGTATATATTCAGGCACATTATGCAATAGATGCAATTGCAGGATTTATAACAGCTCTGATATTTTATTTCGGTTTTTCTCTTCTTGCCGACAAATGGCATAAATAGTTGAAAACCAACAAATATCATTAGATTATCAATTATAATTAGTAACTTTGCACACTAATATTTATCAAATAAAAAATGGATAAGAAACTATATATCGAGACATACGGCTGTCAAATGAATGTAGCCGACAGCGAAGTAGTTGCCTCAGTAATGAAGATGGCGGGATATGACGTTTGTGAGAACGAAGACGATGCAGATGCTATCTTCCTGAACACATGCAGTATTCGTGAGAATGCAGAAAATAAGATTTATAACAGACTTGACACTTTACATGCCGAACAGAAGAAAGGACGTAAGCTAATACTTGGTGTCCTTGGATGTATGGCTGAACGTGTGAAAGACGATCTCATACAAAATCATTATGTAAACTTGGTATGCGGACCAGACTCATATCTTGATCTACCAAGCATGATTGCGGAATGCGAAATGGGTAACAACGCAATGAATACAGATTTATCTACAACAGAAACCTATCGTAACATATTACCACAACGTATTGGCGGAAATCATGTAAGTGGTTTTGTTAGTATCATGCGCGGATGCAACAATTTCTGTCATTACTGCATTGTACCTTATACTCGTGGACGTGAACGCAGTCGTGACGTAGAAAGTATACTTGCAGAAGTGAAAGACCTTCACGATAAGGGTTTTAAGGAGGTAACTCTTCTTGGTCAAAATGTAAATTCTTATGGTTTGTTACCAAACGGGAAACGTCCTGAAAATGGAGCGTCTTTTGCCGAACTATTACACAAGGTTGCACAGAGCGTACCTGATATGCGTGTAAGATTCACTACTTCAAATCCAGAAGATATGACTGAGGATATTCTTCATGCAATTGCAGAAGAACCAAACCTATGCAAGCATATCCACTTCCCAGCACAGAGCGGAAGCAACAAGATTTTAAAACTTATGAACCGCAAATATACACGTGAAGATTATCTATCAAAAATCAATGCGATAAAGACTATTATTCCAGGATGCGGTATAACAACAGATATATTCGTAGGCTATCATGACGAGACCGAAGAAGACCATGAGCAGACACTTTCACTCGTAAAAGAGGTAGGCTTTGATTCTGCGTTCATGTTCAAATATAGCGAACGTCCTGGAACTTATGCTGCAAAGCATCTGCCAGACAACGTAGCTGAGGACTTGAAAATATCACGTCTTAACCAACTCATACAGTTGCAGACAGAGATTAGCGCACAGCAAAATAAGAAGGACGAAGGAAAAGAATTTGAAATTCTTATAGAACGTTTCAGCAAGCGAGACCGTAATCATCTTATGGGACGCACACAGCAAAACAAGGCTGTAGTGATAGAGAAAGGCAATCATCATATCGGAGAATTTGTAAATGTAAAAATCACCGATTCAACAAGTGCTACTCTATTAGGTAAAGAAATAGAAGCCTAAAAAAGGCGCCACATTATATATAATCATATATGAAAGAATTTTTCCAGGTACTAAGAAGATTTGTGCCACCATACAAGAAATATTTGACATGGAGCGTGATATTCAATATCCTGTCAGCAATATTGAATATATTCTCCTTTGCCACACTTATCCCTATTTTGCAAATACTGTTCAAAACAAGTGATGCAAAAGTGATAAAAAGCCTTATCAGCTGGGATAACGTACATTCATTCAATGACGTCACAAACTGGTTTACTAATAATGCCAACTACTTCATACAGCATTTTATTGTTGAGGTTGGTGCTGCTAACACCCTTCTCGTTATAGGATTACTGCTTGCATTCATGACTTTATTAAAAACCGTGTCCTATTTTCTTTCATCAGCAACGATCATTCCTATACGTACAGGTGTGGTACGCGACATCCGCAACCAACTGTATCAGAAAATCAATGCTTTATCACTTGGCTTCTTTAGTGAGGAACGCAAAGGAGACATCATTGCCAGAATGAGTGGTGATGTCCAGGAAATTGAGGGTTCCATCATGTCAAGCCTTGATATGCTGTTTAAAAATCCAGTACTCATAATAAGCTATTTCATAGCACTGATGGTGATATCTTGGCAGCTTACATTATTCACAATTATCTTTGTACCTATATTCGGTTGGTTTATGGGACTTGTCGGACGAAAGCTTAAAGCCCATAGTATTGAGGCACAAAGCCTTTGGAGTGACACAATGAGTCAAGTGGAGGAAACCTTGGGAGGTCTGCGAATAATAAAGGCTTTCTGTGCAGAAGGTAAGATGAACAAACGTTTTGACAACATAAACAGCAAGTATCGTGATAATATCATGCGTGTAAATACACGCCAACAACTAGCCCACCCTATGAGTGAATTTTTGGGTACAATGATGATTATTATTGTCTTGTGGGTTGGAGGAATACTTGTTCTCAACAACCACACACTCACAGGCCCTAAATTCATATACTATCTTGTCATGCTATATTCTATCATAAACCCATTAAAAGAGTTTTCAAAAGCAGGATACAATATTCCAAAGGGACTTGCGAGCATGGAGCGTGTAGACAAGATTCTGAAAGCAGAAATAGATATTAAGGAAAAAGAAAATCCAACTCACATAAAGAGTTTCGAGCATCAAATAGAATTCAAGAATGTTTCGTTTTCTTACAACTCACCAACAAAAGACGGTAGAAGTGAGACTATATGGGTACTTAAAAACATAAATCTCACAATTCCAAAAGGAAAGACCATTGCTTTGGTTGGACAGAGCGGCGGCGGTAAGAGCACATTGGTAGACCTCATCCCACGCTATTATGATGTACAGGAAGGCGAAGTTTCAATTGACGGCATCAACGTGAAAGACCTTGGAATTCATGATTTGCGTCAACTTATTGGCAACGTGAATCAAGAAGCAATACTTTTCAACGATACATTCCGCAATAACATCTCTTTTGGTGTTGAAGGCGCAACTGATAAGCAGATAGAGGATGCCGCAAAAATTGCCAATGCATACGACTTCATCACTCAAAGCGAAAACGGATTCGAAACAAATATCGGTGACCGTGGAAGCAGATTAAGTGGTGGACAGCGCCAGCGAGTAAGTATAGCTAGAGCAATACTTAAGAATCCTCCTATATTGATTCTTGACGAAGCGACTTCCGCACTTGATACAGAAAGTGAACGTCTTGTTCAGGATGCCCTAGAACGACTAATGAAAACTCGTACGACTGTGGCTATAGCCCACCGTCTGAGTACAATTAAGAATGCTGACGAGATTTGTGTGCTACACGAGGGACAGATTGTCGAACGAGGCACTCACCAGGAGCTATTGGATAAAGACGGGTATTACAAGAAACTACACGACATGCAAAGCTAATGACAAGAATCGTATATTACTTTTTTTATATATTGTCGCTATTGCCCCTAAGAATACTCTACGGCATGGCAGACTTTGAATATTTGATAGTATATCATATTATCAAATACAGAAGAAAAGTAGTAAACCAAAATATAACAACTGCTTTTCCAAACAAGAGCAAGAAAGAGATTAAGCACATCGAAAAAGGCTTCTATCACTGGTTTGCAGATTACTTCTTTGAAGCCGTAAAACTGCTAAGCATCAGCGATAGTGAACTTAGAAGAAGATTTAAGACTGCTAATTCTGAAGAAGTTGAGAAATGCTTCCAAGAAGGACAGGATGTGGCGACAATACTAGGACATTATTGCAACTGGGAATGGCTTTCTTGTGTAGGCATAGACCTACCCAAAAGTCGTGTCATGGGACTTGTATACCACCCATTACGAAACTCTGCTTTCGATAATCTTTTCAAGCAGATACGTTCATCACAAGCAAATGGTGTAACCGTACCTAAAAAGGATATACTGAGATTTCTTATAAACTACCGCCGCAATGGGACGAGAAGTATCTTTGGATATATATCAGATCAGGGACCGAAATGGGAAAACATACATCTATGGCTACCTTTTCTCAACCACCCTGAAACTCCAGTTTTCACTGGGGCTGAGCGTATAATGAAAAAGATGAATGACGCAGTGTTTTATGTTGAGATGTCGCGTCCTAAACGAGGATACTACACTGCAACATATAAACTCATAACGAAAGATCCAAATTCACTACCAGAACATGAGATAACAAGGCGATTCTTCAGTATGCTTGAAGAAACAATAAATAAGGAGCCACGTTACTATCTATGGACTCACAAACGTTGGAAACGCACTAGAGAGGAATTCAACAGAAGATTCCAAGTTGTAAACGGAAAGGTTATTGCTAAAAAATACCATGAAGATTAATGATATTGCATCATTAAAAAATAGAAGATAAAGATCAGATAGATGATAAAAATAAATCCTAAATACGAATATATGCGCCAATGGATTGAAAATATCCCCGATATTTTCGAAAAAGAAGGCACTACAATATATGAGGGAAGAAACGAAATAAAGATTTTTACTACCTCTGACGGACAAGTCGTGAATGTGAAGAGATATCATGTTCCAGCTGGTCCAAACAAATTCGTATATTCATGGGGAATTCGCAAACCTAAGGGACAACGAGCTTTTGAATATCCTGATATAATGCTCAGAAAAGGCATTTCTACACCAGAGCCAATAGCACTGATTGAACAAAGAGGATTTCTTCATCTTCTAGGCTTTTCATATTTCATCAGCATACAGTGCGATTATGGTCACACTCTTTATGAAATGGGTGACGCTACACCAGAAGAATATGAAGGAATGGCTATCGCTCTTGGAAAGTTTGCAGCCGACATGCATGAGAAAAATATCATGCACAAAGATTTTACTCCAGGAAACATATTGTGGAAAAAAGACAATCAAGGTTATCATTTCACGATAGTAGACATAAACAGAATGCATTTCGGAAACGTCGAATTGAAAAAGGGAGTAATAAACTTAACCAGATTATGGGGTCCAAAAAGATTTATCCAACTTCTGGTTACTGAATACGCTAACTCACGTCACTTTAACGTAGATGCTGCTCTAAACATTGCCATGCCTGCAAGAGCTAGGTTTTGGCAAAGATTTCAGAAAAAACACAAATTAAAATTCACGTTAGAACTTTAGAACATGACAAAACGCCTTTGCTACATATCACGCAACTATCAAACGATAGAGAACTCTGGCAATAAAGCCAAGACTGACAACGAGCATACTTTAAGAGAACTCAACGCACACAACCTCGGTTTGCCAACTACATATTATGACAGTAAGATAATCACATTCTTTTTTGATTTGGCAGGTATCATTAAAATGATGTTCACAATCAAGAAAGGTGATGTCATTGTGTTGCAATATCCGGTAAAGAAATATTTTTCTTTTATATGCAATTATGCACATCTACATAATGCAAAGGTCATTGCACTTATTCATGACCTTGGTTCCATGAGACGCAAAAAACTCACAATAAAACAAGAGATTTCAAGACTAATGCATGCAGACCATGTGATTGCGTCAAACGAAATGATGGCGACATGGCTAAAAGATCACGGATATAACAAATCCCTAGGTTCACTTGGACTGTTTGATTACAGATCCATATCAACATCTAAAGAACACGTATGTAAAAATAATCATTACTCTCTTGTATATGCCGGAGCACTTGCTATCAGGAAGAATGCTTTTCTTTTGAAAATGCAAGATATGATAAAAGGTTATAACCTGAACATATACGGGAATAGAAACGGACTTCCAGGACTAGAGGATTCTGATTGCATACATGTCCATGATTTCATGAAATCAGAAGAATTTATTGCCCATGTAGACGGAGATTTCGGATTTGTATGGGACGGAGACTCACTGGACACATGCGCTGGTTCGTTCGGAGAATATCTGCGCTGGAATAGTCCTCATAAGGTTTCATTCTATCTTCGTGCCGGATTACCAATCATTGTGTGGAAAGAGGCTGCTGTAGCACCGATTATCAAGAGCGAAGGCATTGGTATATGTATATCTAACATCGCCGAACTTAACGATATTCTTCAATCAATAACATTAGAAGAAATGCAAAAAATGCGTGAAAATGTAAGTCGTATAAGCAAGGATTTAAGTAATGGTACGTTTTTAAATAAAGCTATTACTGAGGGAATGGAAAAGTTTATTTAAGAATAGCTTAAAATTAAAGAAAAAGTAGAAAGTAAATAAAAAAACGTACTTTTCACATACAAAATCGCCAAAATATGCCTATCTTTGCAAAAAGATAGGCCACAAAAAACAAAAGTAAAGAAAAATATCACACTGTTTATTTTTGCACCATCTTGGCATAATATAGGAACATCATTAATAATATAGGTATGAAAATCAGTCTAATTGTATCGACGTATAACTGGCCAGAGGCATTGCACCTTTGCCTCAAAAGCATCATGATACAAACACGTATGCCAGATGAGGTAATTATTGCTGACGACGGGTCTAAAGGCGAGACAAAGACTCTTATTGAAAACATGCAGAAAGACTTCCCATGTAAATTAATGCATGCATGGATCCCTGATGAGGGATTCAGACTGGCATTATCAAGAAATAATGCCATAAGGTCATACTGTACAGGGGATTATGTTATATTTATAGACCAAGATATTATCCTTGACAAGAAATTTATTGAAGATCATGAGCGACTAGCTACTAAAGGATGCTTTGTTATTGGTGGCCGCACTAAGCTATCTGCTTTGTTGTCGAAAAGGCTACTCTCAAGTAAAAAAGTTAAGTTAGGACTTTTTACAAAGGGAATCATACGCAAAGTGAATATGGTACACATCAGATGCTTATTCCCATTGACTTCTAAGATGTATAGCTGGAATAAATTATATGGGCGAGGTGCAAACATGGCGATGTTTAAAAGTGACCTCGAGATAGTAAACGGATTTGACGAGGACATCGTTGGCTATGGTGTAGAAGACATTGACCTTTTTAATAGGCTGATGAATAATGGCATAAATAAGAAATATGCTCAATTTTGTGCAATAGAACATCATCTTTATCACAAGAGAGGTAAAGTTGTCGAGAATAATTTTAAGATTGCTTTTACCAACAAGAATAGAAAGAGATGCAAAAATGGTTTAACTCACGACGATAAATAAACATGCAGAAACTTTTATCTATAATAATCCCGACATACAATATGGAAAACTATCTGGAGGCGTGCCTTGATTCACTACTCACAGATAACATGTCGCTTATTGAAGTTTTGGTAATCAACGACGGAAGCCAAGACGCTTCTTATGACATTGCCAAAAGATACGGAGACAAATATCCTGATACGTTTGTCGTCATTGACAAGGGGAACGGGAATTATGGTTCTTGCGTAAATGTTGGACTTAGAAGAGCTACTGGAAAATACATAAAAGTACTTGATGCCGACGATTGTTTTAACACTAGAGTTTTTGAAGCTTACCTAAACTACATTAAGGAATGTGACACCGATATGGTGATTAGCGATTACGTTAAAGTATATCCCGAGCTTGAGACAATCGTAAGCTGTGATATTCCTGAAAATAACATTGTTGACTTCAAGGAGTTATGCAAAGACAATAACATTTGGAATCTTTGGATGCACAACGTGGCTTATAAAAGAGAACTTCTACTTGGTATTGATTACAAACAAACAGAAGGTATATCTTACACCGATCAGGAATGGATATTCAGTCCATTTACAGAAGTTAAAACCGCCATATACTTTAAACTACCTCTCTACAGATACACTCTTGGACGTGAAGGACAAACGATGAGTTCTGCATTTTCAGACAAGCATTTCAGAGACAATATTGTATGTACTTGCAATATGATAGAACAAGCCTGTCATTTCAACAATGTACCTGATGATATAATGAATATGCTTAACTATAAACTTCTAAAGAGATGCAGGTTTATATTCCGCACATACATACTGAAAAGACAAGCAATCAACGACAAAGACCTAGATATGCTTGACAACAAAATCAAGTCGTTGAACTTTAATTTGTATAAGGCTACAGGCAATTTACCAATGAGTATGCCTCTATTCCCTATAAAATATATTTCTGTATGGCGCAAGAATCATAACAGCAGATGGCTTAGATTAAACATCAGCATGTATAAGTTCCTGCATTAAAACAAGTCATTTTAAGCATGCTCTCTCATGTGCTTATATGATTGTGTGTTTAGGGTTTTCGTCTATTTAGAGGTATATTTTTATTATTACTAAATACAACTGTCAAGTTGTGTCATCTTATAATGGTAATCTATAAGTAAATTTGTCAAAGAGCTGTTGGCTGAATCAGAACGCGCAGCGGATATGTAAATTGATACAGCAAAACAGAATCAGAATCATTAAGTTTGTTTAAATGTTCTGATGAATCCCACTGAATTCTCGGCAAAGATACTGCAAAATTTTTGCCCATGCAATCAGATTTTGGTTAGCCTGTTAGCCAAAGTCATAAATACTTGGTGCTTCACATCATAATACACGTGCGCAGGCATGCGCGCACTCTGAGTTTTTCGTAAAAACAAGTGTCAAAGTGTCTATCCATTGAGTATCAAATTGCTAGAACTCTTTTCGGATCGAATGAAGTGCTGGTTATTCGTCGATAAAATATGTGGGATATTTTTCATCATTTCGTATTGCGTTTTACGAAGAATTACGATGCGTTTTACGTTATATTGCCGTGCGTTTTACGATGAAATAGAAGGTAAAACATCGTAGAAACGTTTGCGTTTCTATATGAAAACAGTTGCGTTTCTATATAGAAACGCATGAAAAACTTGAAATTTGACTGTCAGATCACCGTCACTTTATTTAGTCAAATTCGTCGATAAAATACTGACATTCAATAAGTTGACAATTAGACGCTTATATTTTACAAAACCCTAGGTGCGCGCGTGCCCTCACGTACATTAATAAAGGAAAATATTGATAACGCAGTTAGAACGTAGGTTACAGTAGCTAAATTATGCCGGTCACATATCGGTAGTCCCCTTATTTATAGGCTTTTTGAAAGATGCCAGCTTTGTAGCAAAAAACGTTACGGAGAAATCTAGGCTCGTAATGAATCTAAGATAAACAGTTATGCCCATCATAATTTTAGCTAACAGCTATAAAATAAAAAGGTAAGACTTAACGTCTTACCTTTCCAAATGTTTTTATACTTGCATATTTTCTCCACAAATTCAGTTTTCTCTTTTTAGGCACACTATGACGACGTATATAATCGCGGGCACCCTCAAGCATTCTGTGTGCTACCATTCCATCTGTATATGGATCGTAGTTTTGTATCACCCAACTGCGCAGTGATTTATATTCCTCATCGTGCTGCACTTGCTCGAAAGCATCACTTAATTCTTCAGGATCTTGAATATTCTTCCAATAAATGTCTTTTGAGATTGCACGCAAAGTAATAACTGGCTTGTTAAGCAACAGAAATTCGTAAATGGTAGATGAGGTATCACTAATCATTACATCTGCCATAAGCATATATTTAGTTACACTGAAATCATCAACGTAAATAATATTGTCATGTTCTTCAGCCAACTGACGATATTCGTCTATCCATTGTTGACTTGTTAACGGATGAAACTTCATCATCAACAAGATATCCTTCTCTTTTGCCAACTTTATAAGTGCGTCCTTTATCAACGGAAGCGAAGTTAGTTTAGGGGAGAATGTAGGAGCATAAAGCACTATTTGCTTCTTACCATATTTTTCCAACAATTCAACTTTTTCATTTGCAAAGTCAGAGCGATGGCAACTTATCCAATCCTGTCGTGTCCAGCCAGTTTCCAGAACTTCAAAATCACCGTATTTTAAAGACAATTGTTTAAACTTACGAGTGAAATAAGGTCCTTGCGTGAAATAAGTATCAAAGTATCTTCTTATCACCCAATGGTCTTTCTTCTCTGCTGCATAGCCATGAAATATTTGGATCTTAACGCCCGACAGATAGTATGGCACAATATTTCCAGGAACATACACAGCCTCAGGAAAGAAATCATAAACCTTCTGCATGCTGTTAGTCCATTTTACTTTGTCTTTCAATGGGAAATCTGGAATACGCTTCTCATGAACATACCATAAAATATCATTCACACCTTCATCTTCTGCTTCTTGATACAATGGATAAAGTATATCTATTGCATATTTATTTTCGCAGAATAAAACTATTTTCATATTTAATTACTTTAATATTAACTGTAAAAGTAATTATTTAATGTGGAACAACCTAACATTATCTGAATAATTTTTATTATTTTTGTGCACGATTGTGTCATAAATGGATGCAATCAACATAAACGAAATGAAGAATATGCTTAATTTTACAGTAGGACCAGTTATGTCCTCTGATGCCGTAAGAGAAATAGGAGGTGAGCAAGTACCATATTTCAGAACACCTGAGTTTTCGGAAATAATGCTTGAAAACGAACGACTAATAAAAAAGTTCGCCAAGGCCGAAGAACAGGCTAAAGTATTATTCATTACAGGTTCCGGCACAGCATCAATGGAAGCAACAGTGATGAACGTCTTTACCCCAAGCGACAAAGTGCTCATCATCAACGGTGGTAGTTTCGGCCACCGATTTGTAGAACTATGCCAAATCCACGACATTCCTTATAACGAGATAATTCCAACTTTCGGTGAAGACATTTCCGAAGAACTTCTCTCACCGTTTGAAGACAAAGGATACACAGGATTCCTTGTAAACGTTCACGAGACTTCTACAGGAGTTCACTACAACATAAATCTGATTAGCGAATTCTGCAAAAGAAATAATTTGTTTCTTGTTGTTGATGCAATTAGTTCTTTTCTGGCAGATTCATTCAACATGCAGGAGTTATGCGCTGATATCATGATTGCAGGATCACAAAAAGCACTTGCATGTCCTCCTGGTATATCTGTAATTGTACTTTCAGAAAAAGCCGTTGAACGGGTAAAGGACAACAAGGTGAAAAGTATGTATTTCGACCTAAAAGACGCACTGAAAAATGCGGAACGCGGTCAAACACCATTTACTCCAGCAGTAGGAATACTGCGACAGATAAACATGAGACTCAGAGAAATTGACGCAGCTGGCGGTGAACAGTCTGAGATTGACCGAATTCATGGTATAGCCACTGATTTCAGAAATAGGATTAAAGACTTACCATTTGAAATCGTATCTAAATCTCTTTCAAATGCAGTAACGCCTATACATCCTCTAAACGTTTCTGCTTATGATATTTTCACAACGTTGAAAGATAAATATGATATATGGATATGTCCAAACGGTGGTAACTTGAAAGATCAGGTATTCCGTGTAGGGCATATTGGAGCATTGTCTATAGATGACAACACTAAACTTATTACTGCCTTAGCAGACCTTAACAAAAAAGGACTTCTTTAATCTAAAGAAAGTATGATAAAAGTTATAACCTACGGTACATACGATTTAATTCACAAGGGACACATCCGATTACTGGAAAGAGCAAAAGCCCTTGGCGACTATCTGATTGTTGGAGTCACTGCAGATTCTTTCGACCGTGAACGCGGTAAAATCAATGTGCAGCAGTCTCTTATTGAGAGAATAGAGGCTGTCAGAGCTACCGGACTTGCCGATGAAATTATCGTAGAGGAATATGAAGGACAAAAGATTGACGATATCAAGAGACTTGGTGTTGACATCTTTACTGTAGGTTCTGACTGGGAAGGACACTTCGACTATCTGAAAGAGTTCTGTAAAGTAGTGTATCTTGAAAGGACGCAAGGAATATCAAGTTCAGAGATTCGTGCCGAGAAACGCGACATGAGGATTGGGCTTATAGGAGAATCACCAATACTCAACAAGATTGAACGCGAGAGTCACTATGTAAATGGATTGTCTATAAGTGGTGTATATTCAAGGGACACTACGTATTTCTCATCTGAACTGAAAAAACTTACGACTTATTACAGTATAGATGATTTACTGGAAAATTCAGACGGAGTATATATTATATCAAGCCCTAAACATCATTATGATGATATCAAAAGGGCATTAAGCAAAGGTAAGCATGTACTCTGTGAGTCACCAATAACAATATGCGAAGAGCAGCTTACTGAATTATATACTATTGCTGAAAACAACAAATGTATATTGATGGATTCCCTCAAAACTGCTTACAGTCTAGCTTATTACAGACTATGCCTTTTGGCAAAAAGTGGAATAATAGGTAAGATTGTATCTGTTGATGCCACATGCACCAGTCTTTACAATGTAGAGATAGATAATGAAGGCATGCTGTCAAATATATGGAACAGCATTTGCGCATGGGGACCTACAGCCTTGTTACCAGTATTTCAGTTACTTGGTACTGATTATTCATCAAAGACTATTGCCACACATTTACTGCGTGAAGACTTAGACTATGATACATTTACTAAGATATCATTAATTTATCCTCATGCTGTTGCCTCAATAAAGGTTGGACAAGGCGTAAAATCAGAAGGTGAACTAATCATATCCGGCACGAAAGGTTACATATACGTACCAGCTCCATGGTGGAAGACTGATTATTTTGAAGTAAGATATGAGAATCCAGCCGATAACAAGCGGCATTTCTATCCACTTGAGGGTGAAGGCATAAGATACGAATTAGTGTCTTTTTTGAAGTCGATAAGCAGTGGAAACAAATATTCTTATATAGACAAGAACATTTCAAGAGCCATAGTAAATATCATTCAGAATTTCTATGAGCGAAAAGATACAGTACTATTATAATAATACAAAGACGGATTACGCATAAAGCGTAGCTCAAACTTTATAAATTTAAATGATATGGAAGTAGGACAGAAATTACCGGAAGTTCTCGGAAGAGACCAAGACGGAAAAGAAGTGAAGCTAAGTGACTTCAANGGTAAAAAACTNGTANTNTATGTATATCCAAAAGATAGCACACCTGGATGTACTAGTGANGCTTGCGANNTGCGCGATAACTATCATTCATTCCTTGAAAAAGGATATGCTGTAATTGGCGTNAGCATNCAAGATGAGAAATCCCANAAAAANTTCATTGAGAAATANGACTTACCTTTCCCTNTNATNGCTGANACNGANAAGAAACTNGTNGAGGAACTNGGNGTATNTGGTGAGAAGAAAATGTATGGTAAGGTTACNATGGGAACATTCAGAACAACATTTATNACTGATGAANNTGGAGTTATAACACGNATTATNGGTCCAAAAGAGATAAAAGTAAAAATACATTCNAGCCAGATTCTTGATAATNTTNAAGANTAGTTTANANGCAATAATTNNGATTGATAAATAATAATATGTAAAAACGCTCANAAAATATAAGCATTTCGTNTTATTTTTTGTAGTTTTGCATCANAATGATAGGTTATATGTCATTTTNGAATATAACCTATCATATATTATTATCATTTTGATGCATAAAATTATTGTATAATAGAAGACGAGAAAGAAATATGAAAAAGATTGTATCATTAGCCATAATGATGTTGATTGCTGTTATGGCACAGGCTCAAATGTTAAACCCGGTAAAGTTTTCTTCTCAACTGAAAACCAACGGAACGGCAGAGGCTGAAATTATTTTTAGTGGAACTATAAGTTCGGGATGGCATGTTTATTCTACCGGTTTGGGAGCTGACGGACCTATTTCTGCAACGTTTAACGTCAACAAACTTGACGGAGTTGAACTTGTAGGCAAATTAACTCCCCGTGGAAGTGAAATATCTAACTATGACAAATTGTTTGATATGAAGCTCAGATATTTTGAGCATAGTGTCCAGTTTGTACAGAAAGTAAAATTCACAAAGCCTAATTATAATATAAGTGCATATCTAGAATATGGTGCATGTAATGACAAAAATTGCCTACCCCCAACATCGGTAGACTTTAGCAAAAGCGGAAAGAGTCCAGCTACAGCTGCGTCAACAAGTAAAACAAATACAGCATCTTCTTCTGACAACAAAGCGTTGTTGCTTGCTGCCGCAAGTGGATCTCCTGAAGCAAAGGCTGCACTTGCCAAACTAAAGGCTGACAGTTTAGCTAATCTGAAAGCTGACAGCATTTCAAAAGCTGATTCAATTACCAGCACAAGTCTTTCTTCGGCTGACAAAACATCATTATGGAAACCTGTAATAGGGCAATTAAGACAACAGAACGGAAACAGCGACAGCAATAATCAATCATGGACTTACATATTTTTTATGGGCTTCCTTGGTGGTCTGCTTGCTTTGTTTACGCCATGTGTATGGCCTATAATACCAATGACCGTAAGTTTCTTCCTGAAGCGTGCAAAGGATAATAAGAAAAAAGGTATACGAGACGCTATAACCTACGGTATATCTATCGTTGTTATATACTTAGCTTTAGGACTTGCTGTTACAGGATTATTCGGTGCGTCGGCATTAAATGCTTTAGCCACTAATGCGGTATTCAACATACTGTTCTGTCTACTGCTTATTTTGTTTGCTGTCAGTTTCTTTGGTTGGTTTGAAATACGCTTACCAGAGAAATGGGGAAATGCAGTAGACACGAAAGCAACATCAACAACAGGATTGCTTTCTATCTTCCTTATGGCCTTCACGCTTACTCTTGTAAGTTTCTCATGTACAGGTCCTATAATCGGGTTCTTGCTTGTGGATTTTGCGACATCAGGTTCTATACTTGGTCCGGCTATCGGAATGTTTGGATTTGCACTTGCTTTGGCATTACCATTCACTTTGTTTGCAATGTTCCCAAGTTGGCTGAAGAGCGCACCACGCTCTGGTTCATGGATGAATACAATAAAGGTTGTGCTTGGATTCATAGAATTAGCTTTCTCTCTGAAATTCTTTAGTGTTGCTGACCTAGCCTATGGTTGGCATATACTTGACAGAGAAGTTTTCTTGTCACTATGGATTGTCATATTCGGTGCACTCGGACTATATCTCATCGGAAAGCTTAAATTCCAAAGCGATGAGGTTGGTGGTGACATAAACAAGCCAATGCCTGTACCTTGTATTATGCTTGGACTATGCTCATTAGCATTCGCTATATATATGATTCCCGGATTATGGGGTGCACCATGTAAAGCAGTAAGCGCCTTTGCTCCACCAATGAATACCCAGGACTTTAACCTAGATACTAAAGAGATTAAAGCTCAGTATACTGATTATGAAGCAGGAATGGCTGCAGCAAAAGCTGCCGGCAAACCAGTTCTTTTAGATTTTACAGGATTTGGATGTGTAAACTGCCGCAAAATGGAAGCTGCAGTATGGACTGACCCACAAGTAGCTGAGAAAATCAGCAAAGAATATATATTAATATCACTCTTTGTGGATGATAAGACTCCGTTATCTAAGCCTATGATAATAACTGAAAACGGACAAAAGCGTACTTTGCGTTCTATCGGTGACAAGTGGAGTTACCTGCAACGTAGCAAGTTTGGTGCTAATGCCCAACCATTCTATGTCCCTGTTGACAATGAGGGTAATCCACTAAACGGCAGTTATTCTTATAAGGAGGATATTCCTGATTATACAGCTTTCCTTCAAAAAGGATTAGATAAATATCACAATGCTAGACAATAATATTCGTAAACAGATTCTCTCGCTGATAAACAAAGAGGTGGTTCCTGCCGTAGGATGTACAGAACCTATGGCAGTATCACTTTGCACAGCACGTGCAAAAGAAATATTGAATGTAGTCCCTGAGAAGATAACCGTTTCGCTTAGTGCCAACATTCTGAAGAATGCAATGGGAGTAGGCATTCCCGGTACTGACATGATTGGATTGCCTATAGCCATAGCTCTCGGCGCTATCATTGGTAAAAGTAAATATAAGCTTGAAGTTATAAAAGACTTATCGTGTGAAAGTCTTGAAATGGGGAAAAAATATGTATGCGAAAAGCATATAGATATAAATTTGAAACCTAACATAACAGAGAAACTTTATATAGAAGTGATTTGCCAGTCGGGTAAAAACAAATCTACGGCTATAATATCAAGAGCTCATACGAACTTTATCTATGAGGAGCTTAACGGTGAGATTCTTCTTGATAAACGTAAAGGTACTGACTGCCACAACGAAGATACAGAGATTAGCCTCAACATGCAAATGGTGTGGGACTTCGCAATAACAAGTCCTATTGAAGAGCTTAGATTCATCCTAAAAACAAAGGAATACAACTTAAAGGCAGCACAAGAAAGTTTAAAGGGAAATTACGGCCATTGTCTAGGCAAAACTATGGACCGTCCGCTGAGTCGTGGCATTTTCGGTAACAGTATATTCTCTCATATTATCGCAAAGACCGCCTCTGCATGCGATGCCCGTATGGGTGGCGCAATGATTCCCGTAATGAGTAATTCCGGATCCGGTAACCAAGGTATATGCGCTACAAATCCTGTAGCTGTTTATGCAGAGGAAAACGAAAATACCGAGGAAGAACTTATCCGTGGACTGACGCTAAGTCATCTTTCTGCTATATATATCAAGCAGAGTCTTGGTAAACTAAGCGCACTTTGCGGATGTGTTGTAGCAAGTATAGGTTCAAGCTGTGGTATTACATATCTTATGGGAGGCGACTACAAGGATGTTTGTCATGCTGTAAAAAACATGATAGCCAATCTTACCGGAATGATATGTGACGGGGCTAAACCAAGTTGTTCACTTAAGATATGCTCTGGTGTTAGTACAGCTCTTTTGAGTGCATTGCTGGCTCGTGAAGGAAAACATGTAACTTCTGCAGAAGGAATCATTGACCACGATGTAGATCAAAGCATACATAATCTTACAAGTATAGGAAAAGAGGCAATGTGTTCTACAGATGATATGGTGCTTGAGATTATGACACATAAGACTCCTTGCTAGTTTTTACTACAGACTTTTATTTTATTTGCAATGGTAATATTGTTGCAATAAACCATTTTTGGAACAAAAATAAATGAATTTATTTTGTTCTTATGGCAACAAGCATTACCTTTGCAAATGAGATTCGCACTTTTCACAATTAGAAAAGTCATTAATAAAGGGGTCCTATAGTTCAATGGATAGAACAAGTCTCTCCTAAAGATTAGATCCGAGTTCGATTCTCGGTGGGACCACAATGAGCCTTTTTGACTCATCAAATATTATTAACCTTTTAGCCTTATACTATGCTCGGAGCAATAATTGGAGACATCGTAGGCTCACGCTTTGAATTTGCAAAGCAGACTACACCGAATTTTATACTATTCGATAAAGATTGCAACTATACCGACGACACAATATGTAGTGTCGCGATAGCTGATGCTATCCTTAATAAAAGGACATACAAGGATTCGCTTCTTGATTGGTGCAGAAGATATCCAAATCCAATGAGTGGATATAGCACTACTTTCAGCAAGTGGATAGAACAAGATAATCCACAACCCAGCAACAGCTGTGTTAATGATGCTGCTATGAGGGTAAGTCCGGTAGGTTGGCTTTTTGATGATTACCATAAGATACTTGAAGAGGCTAAAAAGAGTGCAGAGGTGAGCCATAATCATCCAAACGGGATTAAGGGTGCACAATGTGTTGCTACTATAATTTATTGGCTTCGTACATGCAGAATAACTAAAGAAGAACTTGAAAGTGCTGTGAAACGCAATTTCGGATATTCAATTCCAACGATTAAAGACATATACAAAATTGGCAGTGAGGGTCATTTCGATGGATTATGCGAAGAGACTGTTCCTTACGCGATAAGCTGTTTCCTTGAAAGTGACAACTTTGAGGATGCAATACGCATTGCTGTTGCTGCAGGTGGTGATACTGATACCAAAGCTGCTATATGTGGAGCCATCGCCGAGGCTTATTATGAGGTTCCAGATAGCATGATAGAAAAAGCTTACGAGTACCTTCCTGATGACATGTTGGATCTTGTTACTCAGTTCTGTCAAAGAATACAGAATGAATTGAGAGATTAGCAAATAAACACACCAATATCTTTTTGACTGTTTTATTTTGTACTTTTTCCTTTTTATTGTAAATTTGCACATGAATTCGAATTTTATTATTTACCGGTATGAATATTGAGAATGAAATATGCAGTTCTGTCATCAGCGTGGTGAAAGAACTTTATGGTCAGGATGTGCACGAAAATATGGTGCAACTGCAAAAGACACGTAGTAACTTTGAGGGTAATCTTACTCTTGTGGTTTTCCCTTTTCTTAAGATATCAAAGAAAAAGCCAGAAGATACTGCCAATGAAATTGGTGAAGCTTTGGTTAAGAACTGTGGTGCGATAGCTGGTTTCAATGTTGTTAAGGGATTCCTTAATCTTGTCATTGCTAAAGAGGCTTGGATTGCTCTATTAAATGATATCAATGCCAATGAGAAGTTTGGTGAGAAACAAGTTACAGAGAATTCTCCGCTGGTAATGATCGAGTATAGTTCTCCAAATACAAATAAGCCACTTCATCTTGGACACGTTCGTAACAACCTGCTCGGTTGGTCGCTTGCCCAGATTATGGAAGCTAATGGTAACAAGGTTGTAAAGACAAATATTGTCAACGATCGTGGTATCCATATTTGCAAGAGTATGCTTGCTTGGCAGAAATGGGGAGATGGAATAACTCCAGAGAAAGCAGGGAAAAAGGGTGACCACCTTATTGGTGACTTCTATGTTGCTTTTGACAAGCATTATAAGGCTGAATGCGAAGAGTTGAAAGCCCAATATATAAAGGATGGCATGGCTGAGGAAGCTGCTATCGAAAAGGCAAAGAATGAAGCTCCACTTATAAAAGAAGCTCATGAGATGCTTGTAAAATGGGAACACAACGATCCTGAGGTGCGTGCTCTCTGGGAAAAGATGAATGCATGGGTTTATGCAGGATTTGACGAGACATACAAAGCTCTAGGAGTAGGCTTTGATAAGATATATTATGAATCAAATACATACCTCGAGGGCAAAAAGAAGGTAGAGGAAGGTCTTGAAAAGGGACTTTTCTTCCGCAAGGATGACAACAGTGTATGGGCTGACCTGACACAAGATGGTCTTGACCAAAAACTGTTGCTCCGAAGCGACGGTACTTCTGTTTATATGACACAGGATATCGGTACAGCTGATATGCGTTTCAAGGACTTCCCTATTGACAAGATGATTTATGTTGTAGGTAATGAGCAGAACTATCATTTCCAGGTTCTGTCACTATTACTTGATCGCCTTGGTTTCAAATGGGGAAAGGAACTTGTCCACTTCTCATACGGTATGGTAGAACTTCCTAACGGAAAAATGAAAAGCCGCGAGGGTACTGTTGTCGATGCTGATGAACTTGTATCAGCTATGGTTGAAGATGCAAGAAAAACAAGTGATGAACTTGGTAAGTTCAAGGATATGACGGATGACGAGAAGCAGGAAGTTGCACGCATTGTCGGTCTTGGTGCACTTAAATACTTTATCCTTAAAGTTGATGCACGCAAGAACATGCTGTTCAACCCAGCAGAGAGTATTGACTTCAACGGTAATACAGGTCCTTTCATTCAATATACATACGCACGTATCCGTTCTATACTCCGTAAGGCTCATGCTGAGAACATTAGCATTCCTGAATCGCTGAATACAGATGCACCGCTTAAAGAAAAGGAAATAGAACTTATTCAGAAGATGAATGAGTTTGGTGCAGCTCTAGAACAAGCAGGAAAAGATTACAGTCCTAGCGGAATAGCAAACTATTGCTATGAACTAACAAAAGACTTCAACCAATTCTATCATGACTACAGCATACTAAATGCTGAAAATGAAGCAGAGAAGATTACACGCCTTGTATTGGCACAGAATGTTGCCAAAGTTATCAAGAACGGTATGGCTCTACTTGGTATCGAAGTTCCAGAAAGAATGTAATACATTAAACTGATTATGACAAATTCCAATCTGACAAATCCACCCGACTGGCGCAACGACACCGTACTGCCATTACCTTTAGAAGTAAAGGCTAATGCTTGGGCTGTTGACGCAGCATGTTCGGGCAATCCCGGTCCGATGGAATATCAGTGTATAGACCTTGCCAATGGTTCTCAAGTTTTCCATTTCGGTCCTGTGCATGGGACAAACAACATTGGTGAATTCCTTGCTATTGTTCATGCATTGGCACTTATGGAAAAACAAGGGATAAAAGACAAGGTGATATATTCTGACAGTTATAATGCCATACTTTGGGTAAACAAGAAAGCATGTAAGACTAAGTTGGAACGTAATCCACGCACAGAAGAGTTATATCAAATTGTAGCGCGCGCTGAGCAATGGCTACGCACTCACAACATAAACGTTCCTATCATAAAATGGGAAACAAAAAAGTGGGGAGAGGTTCCAGCCGACTTCGGCAGAAAAAACAAATAATCCTTAATTCCGCAACACTATTATAAATTAAACTTTTTAAGTACCTGAGCAACAAAAAGTTGCTCAGGATTTTGCCATGTCAGAATTTTCACTTATCTTAGTGTTGCAAAAAAAACAAGAGAATCCGACGATAGACATGGCGAAGATACAAATTAAATCTGAGAGACTCACTCCTTTTGGGGGATTATTTTCAATCATGGAGCAATTTGACTCCACATTATCATCTGTAATCGACTCAACCCTCGGTCTAAGGTGTAGATCGTTCGGTTATCAGTACAGCGAAATCATCCGTTCTCTCATGAGTATCTACTTCTGTAGCGGTTCATGTATTGAGGATGTCACTACTCATTTGATGAACCACCTCTCGCTTCATCCGACACTTCGCACTTGTAGCTCTGATACTATCCTCAGGGCGATAAAGGAGTTGACGCAAGAAAACATTTCATACACATCAGATATGGGCAAGACCTACGATTTCAATACGGCTGACACTCTCAATACTTTATTGCTCAATTGTATATTTGCATCTGGCCAACTGAAAGAGGGTGAGATGTATGATGTTGATTTCGACCATCAGTTCATAGAGACAGAGAAGTATGATGCAAAGCCTACATACAAGAAGTTCCTTGGTTATCGCCCTGGCGTGGCGGTTATTGGCGATTTGATAGTCGGTATAGAGAATAGCGATGGTAACACAAATGTTCGTTTCCATCAGAAGGACACGCTGAAGAGGTTCTTTGCGAGATTTGAACAGAATGGGCTCACTATCAATCGCTTCAGAGCTGATTGTGGATCATGTTCCGAGGAAATCGTGGAGGAAATAGAAAAACACTGCAAGTCCTTCTATATCCGTGCTAACCGCTGCAGTTCGATCTACAATGACACCTTTGCTCTCAAAGGCTGGAAAACTGAGGAAATCAATGGCATTGAGTTTGAATTGAACTCTATCCTTGTTGAGAAGTGGAAAGGTAAGGCATATCGACTTGTGATTCAAAGACAGAAACGGATGGATGGTGTGCAGGATTTTTGGGAAGGAGAATACACATACCGTTGTATCCTGACTAACGACTATGATTCTTCCGTAAGAGAAATTGTCGAGTTCTATAACCTTCGTGGAGGAAAGGAACGTATCTTCGATGATATGAACAATGGTTTCGGGTGGGACAGATTGCCCAAATCCTTCATGGCAGAGAACACAGTGTTCCTTCTTCTTACAGCACTTATCCGTAACTTTTACAAGGCCATTATTCAAAGACTTGACGTAAAGAAGTTCGGGCTCAATGCAACAAGTCGCATAAAAGCGTTTGTCTTCAGGTTTATCTCTGTACCAGCCAAGTGGATCAGGACATCAAGGCGGTATGTGCTGAACATCTATACCTGTAATAATGCTTACGCAGATGTTTTCCAGACTGATTTTGGATAATGCCTACAACTTATGGGAATGATATTGTGTATTGCCTCAAGTCACATTGTGGGGTAAGGGGATATTGTAGGCAGAAGTGGGTGCTTCAAGTTCAAATTATCTGCAAATTCAGTAATGAGAGGACGTGTAAACGCAATAAGGACGTTCAAGGGCTTAGTTGCGGATTTGAGGATAATAAAAAATCATCTTTACGATATTGTAAAGATGATTTTTTATTTCTACTCGGTATATTTTAAAAAAGTCTTTATGCTATTCCCGTCAATATCAAAGCTGTTTGTAAGTCGTATATTGTATGGAAGCATTGGTGCTTTAGTACCATTATTTACATATTTAGGAGATGTCTCTACGCGTATTTCATCCCACAGATCCAAATCAAGGAATGAATTTAGAGTTTTCGCTCCCCCCTCAACAATGATTGACTGTATTTTTTTTGAATACAGCTCCTTCAACATCTCATTAATATCTGTATCGTGAGTTAATACGATGCGCATAGGATCATTACCGTGCCACTCCCGCACGTTCAACATTGGATGTTCTCGTTCGTCTGTAATGCGTCCCACAAGTATTGCATCGTTCTCAGCTCTTAGTTTATGAGATAACATCTTTGTGAATGGAGTCGAAAAAGTAAAAGCTTTAAAATCGTTATCAATAAAACCATTTGCAGACTGTGCCCATTTCAATATTATATAAGGTCGGCTATGGGTATTGAATGTTATGAAACGCCTGTTGAGTTCAAGACATTCTTTTTCCATCACACCCACGACAGCCTCTATTCCCGCTTCACGAAGTTTGCGTATTCCTCGCCCTTGCACTTTAGCAAAAGGGTCTATGCAGCCACATACACATCTTTTTACACCTTTACTTATAATGAGATCAGCACAGGGTGGAGTCTTTCCATAATGCGAACATGGTTCAAGACTTACATATATTGTAGATTCTTTAAGCAAGTGTTCGTCTTCTGGTTTCACGCTTGCAAACGCATTCACTTCAGCATGCCCTTCACCACAACGCACATGATAACCTTCACCTATTATCCTGTCATCGGCAGAAACAATAACAGCGCCTACCATAGGATTTGGCTTAGCGTTAAGCATACCATTACGCGCCAGTTGAAGACAACGTCGCATGTAATATTCAAGTTCCATATCTATTAAAAAAATAACATTGTGTGTTTACAAATGTAGCTATTAAATATATCATTACCAAATAATTACAACAGTTTTGTTTATTATAAATAGATTAAAAAACATGATATTTATATATTTTGTAGTCAAAATAATGACTAAAACAGACATTAATTGTAAAAAAAATAGTACTTTTGCCATAGAATTAATGGCTAAAAAACAATGAATATAATATATTCATCTAATAACCACATACCAATCAACATATAATGGAAAAAACAAGAAGAACATTACTTATTGTACTAATACTACTGGCAGCAATACCAATGCAGTCTAATAACAGAACAATACTACTTTGGGGACATGTAAAAGACGCATTTACCAATGGTGGAATCAAGAACGTAAAAATCACCCTTCTTGACGAGAACAAGGTGCCTATTGATAGCCAGACAGTTCAATATTTTAATGAAGACAAAAGCAATATGGACTCTTATTATAAGTTTAGCATACCTGCTGAACCTAAAAAATATATCATCAAGGCTGAACATCCCGATTATGAAACATGTTATATTAAGTATGATGTGAAATATGTGGGACGAAATGAGTATTTTGATGCACCATTTCATTACATGAAACATAAGATAAAGACTTTGCAAGGCAAAGACTTGAAAGACGTTGTGGTAAAGGCTACAAGAGTTAAGATTGTATTCAAGAATGATACAGTTGTGTATAATGCAGATGCATTCAATCTTCCAAATGGTTCTATGCTTGACGAACTCATTCGACAACTGCCTGGAGTAAAACTTACAGATACCGGAGAGATATATCTTAATGGAAAGAAGGTGGATAATCTGATGTTGCAGGGTGAAAATTTTTTCAAAAAAGACAAGCAACTGGTCCTAAAGAATTTTCCTGCATACACCGTTAAGAATGTGAGCTTTTATGATAAGATGACTGATCGCAGTAAATATCTTGGATACAATAATGAGCGTAAAGAGTTTGTGATGGATGTCAAACTTAAAAAAGAATATTCTAAGGGTTACATTGCTAATGTTGAGGGAGGATACGGAACACATGACAGATATACAGGTAGGTTCTTTGGACTGAGGTACACGCCACATTCACGCTTTTCTTTATTTGGCAATTTTAACAACCTAAATCAAGAATACTCACCCGGATCTGACGGCGAATGGGATCCTCGTACTTTTGATAGTGGGGTGTTTTCTATGAAGGTTGTAGGGATGAACGTCTTTTCTGCAAATAAAGAGGAAACAGTTAAGAATGATTTGACAGCAAGAGTAAAATGGGATAATTCGGATAATAATACAAGAACTGTTGCCTCTACATTTCTGCCTACAAATGAAAATTATGTGGCTTCATCTCAAAACGTAAGTGGTCATGGAATATATTCTTTTATAGACAATGAACTTACTATATCAAAACCTTTTTATATATCTTCAAGTACAGGATGGATGTATAATAATTGTAGTTCATGGTATACACAACGTTCGGTTACTTTTGATAAGAATCCGTTTCATGACAATGAAGGCGCAGAGAGCCTGATAGATCGGGTATTTAAATCGGAGTTGCAACCCATTGATACCACAATGGTAAATAGTATGTATAAAGATTTTGATATACATGGATATTATTCCTCACTATGGGAAGTACTCAGTACGTCCAAAAAACTACCTTGGGGAGACAGTTTTGATGTGAATATGGATGTCACATATACTAAAGAGAAAAGTACCGGATTCAATGACTATCAGATTAGATATATGGATCAAAACCATGATGATCTGCAGAATCAGTATAGTAAGGAACCTACAACTCACTTTAGATACAAAGTATGGGGTAGTTACAATATTCATTTGCTAAGTAAATGGAACATTGCTATGGGATATGAGTATCATCAGCGGTACGAGCATGAAATACATGATAAATACAGACTCGACTGGTTGGATGGCTGGTCAAAGAGTCACCATATCGGTGATATTCCTTCAACAAGAGATTCGCTTTTGGCAGCTCTAGACTATGGTAATAGTAACTACACATGGTATCATTCACGTGAACATTCAGGTCTCTTCCATGTATTCTATGATAAGGATGACAAGGAAGGTAAGATGAGGTTTGACTTAAATGTTAACATCATTAATAAGTATGAAAAGCTACGCTATCAGAAAGCCAGTTTAGACACAATGGCGTTTAATCGCAACTGGCTGTTTACTCCGTCGGTATCATTCAACTATTCTACACCTAAGGGATTGGGATTGGATATGAGTTATGGTACAGAAATAAATACGCCAGAGTTGATAAAGAAAATAAATGTTACCGATACAACTGATCCGCTCGCAAGGTATCGCGGAAACAATGACTTGAAAAATTCATTAAGTCATGTATTCCATTTGGGATTCCGCAACAGAATTGCAAGTATGCAGGCTCAATATAATGTAGCTGCTGATTTTAGGATTGACAGAAATCTTATTGGAAATGCCGTCACATATAATCAGTCAAGTGGTGTATATACTTATCAGCCACGTAATATAAATGGCAACTGGACCGGTTCTGTAAGTAATGGATTCTCAATGGCACTTGACAAGGATAGACTATGGAACTTGGAGAATAATGCCAGTTTCAACTTCAATCGCAATGTAGACTTTGTAACGCTTGCAGGAAGAGCAGACTACCAGACAAGTAAGGTTAACAATATCTATGTTACAGATGGATTGAAGCTTACGATGCAGAAGAATAAATTCCGTGGTGCGTTGATTGGCAATATGGAATGGCACAATTCTGTTAGTCTTAGCGATAACTTCTCTACAATGAATGTATTTGATTTTAATTATGGTATGACAGCCACTTATGTGTTACCTCTTAATATAGGAATTTCTACAGACTTGAAAATGTATTCACGCAGAGGCTACAGTGAAAGCGCTGCCAATAACAACTATTTAATATGGAACATGTCTTTGTCTCGAAGTTTTATCAAAAACAAACTTGATCTCCGTGTAACAGGGTATGACCTGTTGCAAAAAATATCAAATCATTCATTCGTCGTCAATGGACAAGGTCGTACGGAAACATTCTATAACAGCATTCCTAGCTATGTAATGTTGACAATTGGTTATAAGATTAGTGTCAACCCACGATAAGTGACTAAGAACTCTTTTTATAATTATTATTTTAATGATTTGCTGACATTAGAGCAAATTTCATTAAATTTGCACCATGACATATAGTGAATTATGGCGAAGCCTCACAGGTATATATGATGAAGGTGAAGCCAAAGCCATTGTGAGATTACTTTTGGAAGTGAGGTTTGGAATGAATCTTGCTGACATTCTGTGTGGAAAAATTGAAGAACTCTCTGATGATAAAATAGCACAGTTGAATGAATGTATAGAAAGACTCAGAAAGTCAGAGCCGATACAATACATATTAGAACAGGAAGAGTTTGGCGGTAGAATATTCAAGGTGGCACCAGGCGTATTGATTCCAAGACCAGAAACATACGGATTATGCAAAGAAATAATCAAAGAATACAATCGACCATACTGCGCTCTTCAACCTCCTGAACCAATAAACGTACTAGATATTGGCACTGGAAGTGGATGTATTGCGATAACATTGGCTCTTGACCTTTGGAATTCTAATGTCACAGCATGGGATATTTCTGCGGATGCACTTATCATTGCACGTGAAAATGCGCACAGACTTGAGGCGAGAGTAAATCTTGAACTTGAAGATGCCTTGAATATTACTGACGAGAATATAAATAGATGGGACATTATAGTAAGTAATCCACCATATATCTGTGACAACGAGAAAAAGGATATGGCTGAAAATGTGCTTGCATACGAACCAAGTACAGCTTTGTTTGTACCTGATGACGACCCATTAAAGTTTTACAGAGCTATTGCCAAGTATGGTATTAAATCTTTAAAACGTGACGGGATGCTTGCATTTGAGATAAACCCTATTTATGCAAATGAGACAATCTGTATGCTTAAAGAACTTAATTATAAGAATATAAGAACCGTTAGTGATATTTTTGGTAAACAACGATTCACAATCTGCTATAAATGAAACAAATATCTGAAAAAGAAGCACAACTGAAACTATCATCTCTATGCGCACAAGGTGAACATTGTACGCAGGAACTTATAGACAAACTGAATAAATGGGAAATATCAGAAGATGCGCAAGCACGAATAATGGAATATCTCACTAAAAATAAGTTTGTTGACGACGCCCGATTCTGCGAAGCTTTTGTAAAAGACAAGATCAAATATAACGGATGGGGACGCAAAAAGGTAGAGCAGGCTTTATATATTAAACGTATACCTAGCAGTATTTCTGATCCTGTGTTTGAAGAAATTCCCGACGATATGTATCTAGAGAAACTTCGCCCGCTTATAAAACAGAAATATCCTACCATAAAAGCTCGCAACGAATATGAACGAGCAATGAAGCTCATCAAATTCGCTATGGGCAGAGGTTTCGATATGAGAATCATTCGTATGTGTATTGACGAAGCAGACGAGTTAGCGGATGATTAGTTTTTTCAGCAGACTTATAGACCTTATCGCCCCACGTTGTTGTGCGATTTGCGGATGTAGGCTCAGCATAACGGAACAGACCCTGTGCAGCAGTTGCGACCGACACATTCCACGCACGTGGTATGAACGTTCACCGTATGATAACATGATGAATCGCCTTTATTGGAAACAAATACCGATAGANAANACNNCNGCNCTATTTTTCTATGATGCNCAAGCACCAGTGAGCAAAGCCATTTATGATTTGAAATATCATCATTGTCCTGAAATAGGANTCAGCCTTGGAGAAATTGCAGCAAGAGAATTCAATAACGAAAACTTTTTCGAAGGNATTGATATGATTATACCAGTTCCTTTGACAAAAAAGAGACAACACAACAGAGGCTACAATCAAAGTATGATGATTGCCAGAGGNATAAGTAATGTAACGGGAATAAAAATCAACAATAAGATAGTTAAGAGAACNCTTTTCAAGGAAAGCCAGACNCACAAAGACGTGATAGACCGCAAGGAAAACGTGAAGGACGCATTCAGCATTATCAACACAAAAGCTATNGNCAATCATCACATTCTACTTGTTGATGACATTGTAACAACAGGGGCAACGACNATTGCATGNTCNCANCANCTAATGAAGGCAGAGGGCATAAAGATAAGCATTGTTTCACTGGGATTTGTAAAACCGTAAATAAAAGTAAAATTCACACTAAAAATTTGTATTGTGGGATATTTCCACTAACTTTGCACTAATTTATAATTAAAACCATACTGAAAATGGACATTTTAAAGAAAGACTTCGCTTCGAAGTTGCTTAAGGTAAAAGCCATTAAATTGCAACCAAACAATCCTTTTACTTGGGCTTCAGGTTGGAAATCACCATTTTATTGCGATAACAGAAAGACATTGTCTTATCCTGACTTGCGTAACTACGTAAAGTTGGAAATAGTTCACAACATTTTGGAACACTTCCCTGATGTAGAGGCTATCGCNGGAGTTGCTACCGGAGCCATTGCTCAAGGCGCACTTGTTGCCGACGCANTNAACCTNCCNTTCGTTTACGTTCGTTCTAAACCAAAAGATCACGGATTGGAAAATCTTATCGAAGGTGAACTGAGACCAGGAATGAAAGTTGTTGTTGTAGAAGATCTTATCTCTACAGGCGGCAGCAGTCTTAAAGCAGTTGAAGCTATCCGCANCAATGCTTGTGACGTGATTGGTATGATTGCAAGCTACACTTATGGTTTCCCTGTTGCNGAAAAGGCTTTCGAGGACGCTAAAGTTAAATTGGTTACACTTACCGACTACGATCATGTTGTAGCAGAAGCTCTTGAAACAGGATATATTGCAGAAGACGATGTAGAAGTTTTACACAAATGGCGCAAAGATCCAGCAAACTGGAATAAATAATATATGGCAACATTCGAAAGTACTATCAGACAGATAAACTATCCTCAACAGAATGTATATAATCTGCTGAGCGATTTAAGTAATATCGAAAGAATAAAGGACCGTCTGCCAGAAGACAAGATAAAAGATCTCACATTCGATGAGAATTCAATTTCAATAAGTTCTCCTATGGGTGCAGTGAAATTAAATATCATTGAACGTGAAGAACCAAGTTGTATCAAGTTTGAAACAGAAAAGAGTCCATTGCCTTTCAATTTATGGATTCAGATCTTGCCAGTAGACGAAGCCAGTAGCAAGATAAAGCTAACTATCAAGGCTGAACTTAATCCTTTCATTAAGGGTATGGTTTCAAAACCATTGCAGGAAGGTATAGAAAAGATTGCCGACGCACTGCAAATGATTAAATACGATTAACGGGTATAGATAACTATGGCAAATAAGCTTTGGGAAAAAAACTTTGAAGTAAACAAGGAAATTGAACGCTTTACNGTGGGCAAGGACCGAGATATGGACCTGTATCTAGCNAAATATGATGTACTGGGCTCTATGGCTCANATCACAATGCTAGAAAGTATCGGACTACTTGAAAANGACGAACTTGACAAACTTCTTGTTGAACTTAAAAATATCTACGCGATATGCGAGAGCGGAAAGTTCAGAATTGAGGAAGGCGTTGAGGATGTACATTCACAAGTGGAACTTATGCTTACCCAGAAATTGGGTGACATGGGAAAGAAGATACATTCGGGAAGAAGTCGTAACGACCAAGTGCTTATAGACCTAAAGTTATACACTCGTCATGAGCTTAAAGAAATTGTAGACCGTGTAAAGTTACTCTTTGATGAACTTATTGGTAAGAGTAATCAATACAAAGATGTTCTCATGCCAGGCTATACTCATTTGCAGATAGCAATGCCGAGTTCTTTCGGGCTCTGGTTTGGTGCTTATGCCGAAGGACTTGCTGATGACATGCTATTTCTTCAGGCAGCATACAAGATGACAAATCGCAACCCTTTAGGTTCGGCTGCAGGTTACGGAAGCAGTTTCCCACTGAACCGTACAATGACAACAAAGTTATTGGGATTTGACTCAATGGATTATAATGTTGTTTATGCTCAGATGGGACGTGGCAAAATGGAACGTAATGTTGCTTTTGCACTTTCTACTGTTGCCGGGACGCTTGCAAAGATGGCTTTCGACGCATGCATGTTCAACTGTCAGAACTTTAATTTCGTAAAACTTCCAAAGGAATGTACCACAGGAAGTAGCATCATGCCGCATAAGAAGAACCCTGACGTTTTTGAACTTATACGCGCTAAGAGCAACAAAATTCAAAGTCTGCCACAGCAGATTATGCTTATAATGAATAATCTTCCTGTAGGATATTTCCGTGATTTGCAAATCATAAAAGAGGTATTTCTGCCTGCATTCGATGAGTTAAAAGACTGTCTGCAGATGGCTGCTTACATTATAAACAAGATGGAGGTAAACGAGCATATACTTGAAAATTCTATGTATGACCCAATGTTCTCCGTTGAGGAAGTAAACAAACTTGCTTCAGCAGGAATGCCATTCCGAGACGCATATAAGAAGGTGGGACTTGAAATAGAAGCAGGCACATTCAAGGCAGACCGAAATATTCATCACACCCATGAAGGAAGTATCGGAAATCTTTGCAACGACAAGATACAGAACCTGATGGAAGATACATTGAAAGGTTTTAACTTTGAACGTATGACCAACGCAGAAAAAGAACTTCTAAAATAAATGAGGAAGAAAAATATAATAATAGCATTTATTTTATTACTGCTGACTAACTCATGCAGCAATGTGCAAAATGAGTTTAGCAGTAACAGATGCTATTTTATATTTGAAAACGGCAATCACAACAATTCACGACTTGCAGAAGCCATGACTGCATATAGCGGAGTATTCTGCACAATAAGTCTTATCACTGACAATGGAGCGCAGTATTATTCATTTACGAATAGCTCTGGGCTTACAGAAAAGACAATTCTTACAGATCTTGACAAGCAACGCACCCACATACTTGGATTTAACAACGGACTTGTTGTTGGATATGGAAAACTAAGCGATCCGCTGACTTTCTATGCTTACGACTTAGAGTGTCCTAATTGTTTTGATCCAGACGCCATACCTGTAAGAAGTAAAAAGTTATCTATATCAACAAGCGGTATCGCTACATGCAATGTGTGTAAACGACAATACGACCTCAACAACGGAGGTATAATAACAAGCGGAGACAAAGGTAATAAACTTACCAGATATCATGCATCAACAACAGGTGCATATGGAACACTTAACGTGTACAATTAACGCATTAATATTTAAAATGTGTAAATTCATTTGGCAGTTTGAATATTAACCATTATCTTTGCATCACTTTTTCGCGGAAATAGCTCAGTTGGTAGAGCACGACCTTGCCAAGGTCGGGGTCGCGGGTCCGAGTCCCGTTTTCCGCTCAACTGTTTATTAATAGTTCTTAATTCCTTTGCCGCAATGGTGGAATTGGTAGACACGAGGGACTTAAAATCCCTTGGCCAGTAATGGCTGTGCGGGTTCGAGTCCCGCTCGCGGCACTTCCTATTAAATTTATTACGTTTATGAATAAAAATCTAATTCTTTCATTAACTGCATGTTCATTGTTATTAACGACATCATGCTCTAAATTAGGCAAACTTTCTGCCGACAATTTTACAATAACTCCCAACCCACTTGAGACTCTTGGAGGAAAAGTTCCTGCTACTGTAGACGGACAATTCCCAGAGAAGTACATGAAGAAGAAAGCTACTGTTACAGTAACTCCTGAATTGAGATATGGCAATGGTCTTGTAGCTAAGGGCCAAAGCACAACTTTCCAGGGTCAGAAAGTAATGGGCAACAATCAGGTTATCCAATATAAGGTTGGAGGAAGATATACTATGAAAGCTGCTTTCGACTATGTTTCAGAAATGCAGAGTAGTGACATGTATCTCACTTTTGACGCACACATTGGAAAGAAGAAAGTAAACGTTCCTGAGGTTAAGGTTGCAACAGGTGTAATCTCAACATCAGAACTCTACAAAAAGACTATGACAAATGAAGGTGCTTGCATTGCTCCAGATTCTTTCCAGCGCATCAACGCTAAGAAGCAGGAAGCTAATGTTAAGTTCATCATCAACCAAGCTAACTTGCGCAGTAGTCAGTTGAAGAACAACAGTGTTAAGGAATTCGTCAAAATGCTGAAGAATATCAACGCTGATCGCGAGAAACTAGCTATAAAGAATGTTGAAATTCAGGCTTACGCTTCACCAGAAGGTGGTTTCTCTTTCAACAACAAACTTGCTAACAAGCGTCAGAACACTAGTGAGGGATATGTAAAGAATCAGCTTAAGGCTACTAAAGTTAAGACTGATATAGATGCTCACTACACAGCTCAGGACTGGGAAGGTTTCCAGCAGCTTGTACAGGCAAGTAACATTCAGGACAAGGAAGTAATCCTTCGTGTTCTTTCTATGTATAAAGACCCACAGCAGCGCGAGCAGCAGATTCGTAACATGAGCGAAGGCTTCCGTGAACTTGCTAACGAGATTCTCCCTGAACTTCGTCGCAGTCGCCTTATCATCAACTACGAAACTATCGGTCGCAGCGATGAGCAGATCAACGAGCAGTATGCTACTGATCCATCAAAACTTTCTGTTGATGAACTTCTTTATGCAGCATCTCTTGAAAACGACGCAGCAAAGAAAGAGGACATCTACAAAAAGGCAGCAGAATTGTATAGCAACGATTATCGTGCATTCAACAATATCGCAGCACTTGAATTAAACAAGGGTAACGAAGATGTTGCTAACAAGTATATCAACGAAGCTATCAAGGCTAACGCTGATGCTCCAGAGGCTTATGCTAACAAGGCATATATCAACCTTTTAAACGGTCAGCTTGAAGAGGCTCAGAACAACCTTGCTAAAGCCGCTAACGGAAACGGATTCAATGAAGTACTTGGCAACTTGAATATAGCACGTGGAAACTATGCTAATGCAGCTGATGAGTTCAGCAAATCTAACAACAATAGTGCTGTTCTTGCACAGATTCTTAATAAAGACTATGCTGCTGCTGAGCAGACAATCAAGAATGTTAAGAACGCTGACGCAGTAACAAGTTATCTACACGCAATTCTTTGCGCTCGTCAGGGTAACAACTCTGATGCAAACACTTATCTAAAGGAAGCTCTGCAGAAGGATTCTTCTTTGGCTACATACGCCAACAAGGATCTAGAATTCGCAAAACTCAATAAATGAAACAAATAAGTTTTCTTATACTATTCACCCTGGTTTTGGTATCTTGTGGAACCGACAATCATCATTTTGAGATTGAAGGTCGACTCACAAACCTCAACCAGGGTGAGTTTTATGTTTATAGCCCAGATGGTGGTCTGAGTGGTATAGACACAATAAAGGTTGAAGGTGGACGCTTCTCATACGAGATGCCGTGTGAAAACGAATGCGTATTGGTGGTAGTGTTCCCAAACTTTTCAGAACAAGCGATTTTTGCTAAACCTGGTAAATCTGTAGACGTTAAGGGAGATGCCTCTCACCTTAAGGAATTAGAGGTTACCGGAACTGATGACAACGAACTGATGACAAAATTCCGCCATCAGATTTCAAATGCTTCACCTCCAGAAATATCTAAGTATGCCTCTATGTTTATAGGGGACCATCCTGAATCTCCGGTTGGCGCATTTATCGTGTCGCAATATATTCTGAAGAGCCAACAGCCAGACTATAAGAAAGCAATGAAGTTGCTTGGTACTTTACACAATCAACAACCACGCAACGGTTACGTAAATCATCTTATCGCACAGGTGAAAACAATATGCGATGCTGAATCAGGCAATACTGTTGCCAATTTTACGGCATACGACATAAACGACAAAGCTGTTTCTTCATCAACATTGAAAAGTTCGCCTATAGCTCTTATCTACACTTGGGCTTCATGGAACTTTGAAAGCACAGACATGCAGCGCAGACTGAAAGATATGAACGAAAAGGCTGCCGGAAAGCTGCAAATAGTCGGTATATGTTTAGATGCTAGCAAAGCTGACTGCAAAAGAAACATTTCACAAAATCAGATAAACTGGCCAATAATATGCGACGAACAGATGTTTGAAAGTCCACTTGTAAAGAAGTTGGGCTTGTTGGCTGTACCAGATAACATATTGATGCAAAACGGTCGTGTAGTTGCTCGCGGACTTTCTGTTAACGATCTTACACAACGACTGGGGAAAATGATCTGATCTAGATTATTAACCAACTAAAAAACATAAAAAATTTATTGAAGATATGCTTGTAAAGACCTATTGCGCTGCTGTCAATGGGCTTGAAGTAACCACTATCACTATTGAAGTGAGTATGAATCCTGGCGTGATGTATCATCTCACAGGACTTGGAGATAAGGCGGTTATGGAAGGACGTGACAGAATTGCAGCCGCAATGCAATATTGTGGATATAAATTCCCAAAAGCAGATATTACCGTAAACATGGCACCTGCAGATTTAAAGAAGGAAGGAAGTGGATTTGATCTGCCGCTCGCTATAGCCCTTTTAGCAGCCCATGGAAATATAGAATCCGACAAACTGGCTAGCTACATGCTTGTAGGAGAATTGGGACTTGATGGCAAATTGCAACCTGTAAAAGGTGCACTGCCTATCGCAATAAAAGCAAGAGCCGAACAATTCAAAGGTCTGATAGTGCCAAAAGACAATGTAAAAGAGGCTGCCGTAGTAAACAATCTTGATGTTTACGGAATGGAAAACTTGCTTGATGTTGTGAAATTTCTTACAGGGATGGAAGAATATAATCCAACAGTTATTGATACCAGAAAGGAATTCTACGAACAGCAATACGACTTTGATTTTGATTTTAGCGACGTACGTGGACAGGAAAATGTGAAGCGCGCCTTAGAAGTAGCTGCTGCCGGCGGTCACAATCTTATTATGGTTGGTCCTCCAGGAAGTGGCAAGTCTATGATGGCAAAGCGATTACCGTCAATACTTCCACCATTATCTCTTTCAGAGAGCCTTGAAACAACACAGATTCATAGCATTGCCGGAAAACTTGGATGTAATACATCACTAATAAGTCAACGGCCTTTTCGCTCTCCTCACCACACAATTTCAGAAGTAGCCCTTGTAGGCGGCGGCACAAACCCAATGCCTGGTGAAATTTCACTAGCCCACAATGGAGTATTGTTTTGCGATGAATTGCCTGAATTCAACAAACATACTTTGGAAGTACTAAGACAACCACTAGAAGACCGGGAAATCACGATTAGCAGAGCAAAATACAATATAGAATATCCATGTTCTTTCATGTTTGTCGCAAGCATGAATCCATGTCCATGTGGCTACTATGGCGACCCAACTCACCATTGCGTATGTACACCTGGGCAAATCCAACGCTATATGAATAAAATTAGCGGTCCACTACTCGACCGCATCGATATTCAGTGCGAGATTACCCCAGTGCCTTTTAAAGATATAAGCAAGGCTATACCTGGAGAACCAAGTAAAAATATCCGTGAACGTGTTATAGCTGCCAGAGAGATACAGACAGAGCGCTTCAAGGATTGCATTGGTATACACAGCAATGCACAAATGACCGAACGGATGATTCATCAATATGCAGAACCAGACGAAGAGGGAATAACGATGCTTCGCATGGCTATGGAGAGACTTAGTCTCAGCGCCAGAGCCTATAGCCGTATTCTTAAGGTTGCACGTACCATTGCCGACTTGGCAAACAGCGAATGTGTAAAAGTGGAGCATCTAGCCGAGGCTATAAGTTATCGCCAACTCGATCGTGGCGACTGGGCAGAGAGATAAAAAAGAGTCATTTCTCTTTGTATTACGCCCGATTTGTTGTAATTTTGCACACAAAGAATTAAAAGTCAACGATTTAGATGGAAGAAAATAAATTTAAGCGTACCACCGTCACTGCGGCTCTGCCGTATGCTAATGGTGGTGTACATATCGGTCATCTGGCTGGAGTTTATGTTCCTGCCGACATCTATGTCCGCTACCTCAGATTGAAGAAGCAGGATGTAGTATTTATAGGCGGTAGTGACGAACATGGAGTTCCTATCACTTTAAGGGCAAAGAAAGAAGGCATAACGCCACAGGATGTTTGTGACCGCTATCACAAGATGATAAAAGATTCTTTTAAGGAATTTGGTATCAGCTTTGATGTATATAGTCGTACTACTAGCGATACTCATAATAAATTGGCAAGCGACTTCTTCAAGAAACTTTACGAAGACGGCAAACTTGTTGAAAAGGAAAGCGAACAGTATTATGATGAAGAAGCTCATCAATTCCTTGCAGATAGATATATTATGGGCGAATGCCCACACTGCCATAATTTAAATGCTTATGGCGATCAGTGCGAGAAGTGTGGTAGTGATCTTAGTCCTATGGAACTTATCAATCCACATTCAACAATATCTGGTTCAAAGCCAGTAATCAAGAAGACAAAGAACTGGTTCCTCCCTCTTAATGAGTATCAGGGCTGGCTAAAGAAATGGATTCTTGAAGGACACAAGGAATGGCGTCCAAATGTTTACGGACAGTGCAAAAGCTGGTTGGATATGGATTTACAGCCACGCGCTATGACACGTGACCTTGATTGGGGAATACCAGTCCCTGTAGAAGGTGCAGATGGAAAAGTGCTTTACGTATGGTTTGATGCTCCTATCGGTTACATCAGCAATACAAAGGAACTTTGCGACAACAATCCAGAAAAGTTTGGCAACTGGGAAACGTGGTGGAAAGATCCAGAAACACGTCTAGTGCATTTTATCGGAAAGGATAATATCGTATTCCACTGCATTATATTCCCAACAATGCTAAAGGCTTACGGAGATTATATACTTCCAGATAACGTTCCGGCAAACGAATTCCTTAATCTTGAAGACGACAAGATTTCAACAAGTCGCAACTGGGCGGTATGGTTGCATGAATATNTGCAGGACCTTCCTGGCAAACAGGATGTTTTGCGTTATGTTCTCACAGCCAATGCTCCAGAGACAAAAGACAACAACTTCACATGGAAAGACTTCCAGGAGCGCAATAACTCTGAACTTGTTGCTATATATGGTAATTTCGTCAACCGTGCACTTCAGCTAACAAAGAAATATTGGGATGGTGTTGTACCAGCCTGTGGCGAACTACAGGATGTTGACCGTGCTGCGCTTGCGGAATTTAAGGATGTGAAAGATAAGCTGGAGTCTTATCTTAATGTATTCAAGTTCCGTGAGGCTCAGAAAGAGGCTATGACTCTTGCTCGTATCGGTAATAAATATATCACCGAATGCGAACCATGGAAGGTTTGGAAAACAGATCCTAAGCGCGTAGAGACTATCCTCAACATATCATTACAGCTTGTAGCCAATCTGGCTATTGCTTTTGAACCGTTCCTACCATTCTCTTCTGATAAGCTACGTAAGCTAATCAATATGGAAAGTTTCGATTGGGCACAGCTAGGAAGCACTGATTTGCTTAAAGCAGGACATCAGCTTGCAGAACCAGAACTGTTGTTTGAGAAACTTGAGGACGATGTTATACAAAAACAGCTAGACAAATTGGCTGAGACAAAGAAAGCCAATGAAGCTGCAACATATAAGTCTGAACCTATAAGGGAGAATGTTGATTTCAGTGACTGGGAGAAACTAGATATCCGTGTAGGTCACATAAAAGACTGTGAGAAGGTAAAGAAGAGCAGCAAATTGCTTAAATTCACTATTGACGATGGTAGTGGCACCGACCGCACAATATGTTCTGGTATAGCAAAGTTCTACAGCCCAGAAGACCTTATAGGCAAAGACGTACTCTTTATTGCTAACCTTGCCCCTCGCAAGCTAATGGGCATAGAGAGTCAAGGCATGATATTAAGTGCCGAGAACTTCGACGGTGACCTCAGCGTAACAACTATTTTGAAGAATGTGAAGCCAGGAAGCAAGATTTGCTAGACCAAGGCTTAACGATAATACAAAAAATCCAACTGCATTGATTGTAGTTGGATTTTTTATTCACGGTCATTACTGACAAATAATATTACTCAGTAATATGGTTAAGTATTATAGAAGCATATAATATGCTTAACGTTACAGATAAAAAGAATTATTTATCGGTGTCCACCAAATACCCCTTTTCCATTGCCACTATTATTATTAGAAATATTGGTACTATCTTTCTGAACAGGAGTAATCGCTCTAGAACCTCCAAATCTGGGTTTAGAACTATTGTCAATATTTTTAGAATCAGTAATACTTAACAATTCGTAATCTGGACTTGATAATAGTGTCTCATTTTCATATTTTATATTTATTTCATCAGATTCCATCTGACCATGATAGCCTCCATGCATCCTACACAATGATTTCTGAGTAACAAAACCGCAAGCTTTGATTGATTTATCATAATTGTAATTGTAGAAACTCTCGATAAAAGTGGTATCTCTAAACATTTTATTCTGTTCTTCAAACTTAATCTCTTTTTTAAAATTAAATTTTATTAAGGGATCTGCGATTGTTGGTGTTCTATTTCTGTCAGAATAAAAATTAATAGTATATTGATGCTCAAATTGTCCATTTTTAGTATCTATTATATCAATATACAATGGATCTTTGAAAATTGTATACTTGAAATTCATATACGCTAAAGAATTATCTGAAACATTAGCAAAAGTACAAAATATAGGAACTCCAGGTTCATTAGAAGAAAATGTAGAATTTACAATATGACTTATAAATCCATCATAACCTGCGAAGCACTGTACAGCAGATGAACTATTACCACCAATTACAATTTCTCTAAAACTGCATCCATCCAAAAACTCCTTCTCTTCTTTAGTGAATGACGAAGAACCATGACTAAATAACTTATGGAAAGACGAAGTTATTGTTGTCTTTGCATAATCTGCGTTAGAATTTGTTTCTAAGGCTAGTATGCCCATATGCCCATAAGTAATACTATTAATATATAAGGCAGAGTCCATCATGTTTTGTTCTACCATTGCATATGGTGGATTAGATATATCCATAGATGCGGTAAAACTTTTTTGATAGAATTTCACATATATACCCGTGCTTTTCTGTATTTTATGCTCTTCATAAGAAGAACTTTTACTACTTCCCCAAAATAAGACATTCGTATTAACGTTACTTCCAAATGCTCTTTTTAGTTCATTGTATGATGTAAATTGCTCTTCAGAAATCGAAAGTTCCTGATTCTGTTCAAAGGAACCTTGCTTCTCTTGACTTTGGATAAAACTATTATATCTTGAATATGAAGGAGCATTTATGCTTTCAGGAACTGTCCCTGGAAGAGTTGTCGAAACATCAATAGTTTTTTTAAATCCATCAATCGGTTTAAAAGTTGAGTTCATAGCAGAATTTCTTGTTATAACATTACCTAGCCAAATCTTAGATTGACATTGAGGAAGTATTAACATATCACTACACTGATATTCTTTTTCTACAGCAACTCTTGTTTCACTAGAACGAGTTCCTGGTAAATTCATTATTTGATGATGAAATATATCTGAATCCTCAGCTTGTAGATTATATGTTTTCCTTGATGTAGTAATTTTTACACATACGTTTTGAGGATGATTAAGAAAGTTCTTTGATTCACTCAACTCATCATCATTATTACATGCCGTAAATAAAATCACACTGATAATGGAATATATTATTTTAATTTTCATAGATTTGACTTAATAATAAACGACTTGTGGATTCCCCCCTAATAATTCAAAATCAGGGTTGTCACATAATTTAACGCTCACATTTTTATAATTAGATACAGGAGGATTATCTTCTATAAAGGTTGGGGTATCCGGCTGAATCCTAGGTTTATGCCTTTTGGGCATATCTTCAATATATTGTTCTCCAATAAATTGTCTGGGAATAAAATTAATTAAATGAATCCCTTTTTCATAATGCGTGTTATTGTATATTCTATATTCAATAGCTTTTTCATATTTAGGAGGGAATTCATAATCATACCAAGTTTTAATTTCCAACTTAAAATCAACATTGGCATTTGCTAGAGCTGGAAATCTAGACCTGTTCTTATAGAAATGCAAATTCAGATGATGAATACCTCCATTTACACTATCAATGAAATCTACATATACAGGTTCTGCTCTCATATGATATTTGAATTTAATTTGAGCTAGTGAATTATCAGATACTTTTTCGAATGAAGCAAAAATAGGTACACCTGGTTGTGATTTTGAGAAATGTCCACTTTTAATATAATCAGTAAAAGCCGACAAACCGTCTATTAATTTTCCGGCAGCTTCATTACTTCCTCCTTGAATATAAACTCTAGCATCACAATTAAACAAGAAATTTCGTTCCTCACTCGAAAGGTACTTTGTTCCATTAACAATTGTAGCATTAAAAGCCTTTTCTACAAAAGCTTTTGCAGTTTTAGCATCCTCATTTGTTTCCAAGGTCATAATCCCTAAGCGACCATAAGTTAAACTATTTACAAAAACAGCAGAATCTATATTTTGGTCCATAACAGACACATATGGTATTTTTGGATCATCCATTATAACAGAAAAGCTTGACTGCCAAAATTTTATATAAATACCTGTTTTCTTAGATATTTTATGTTCTTCATTATTTATGTTACTTGATTGACGAAAAAATAAATAGTTTGTACTTTTGCTAGTTCCTGTAGCACTTTCCAATTCATCATATGATACAAATTGATTCAATGAATAATGGAATTCGGGAGTTTCATTAAAGGCAGCCTTGGGAATTTGGGATCTCAAATATGGCAGAAAGCTATTCTGACAAGGTTTTTGAATTTCTTCAAAATCAGTGCCTGGCAATGTAACAGATAAAACTATTGGCGCTTTTTCCCCTACTATTGGACGAAATGTCGCATCAGCAACGGAATTTATATAAAAAGTGGCACCTGGATATATACGAGTAGAAAAATCACTTAGTACGACTATTTCATTAGATACAACATCATAATCTTCAAAGTTCCCTAAAGCTCTAGTTTTAGGGCTCTGGGATGATACTTTTAAGGGAATAATAACATTATCGTCAAGATCGTTGGAGCATCCATTCAAGATGAATAGAAGCCCAACAATAAATACAAACACTTTTATCATAATCTTCAATATTGTATATCTGGAAAATCAAAATGAGACACCCATACCGAATTATCATCAAGACGATTAGCCGTTATATAAATAGGAACACCTGGTTGGTCGGCAGAGAATATACCACCATCCTTGATAAAATCTGTAAAATGTTCAAGTCCCTCAAATGTTTGAGCAGCTAGTTTTCCATTTCCACCTATGATATGGACTTTAATCTCTGCCTGATCAAGAATCTTCTTGGAATTATAATCCAAAGAAGCTCCTACACCTAATTTCGCCAGACTAAGACTGGCTTTGAAGGCAGTCTTAAGAGAATCGTATGAATAATCGCTCTCAATAGAAATAATCGCCATTCTACCGTATGAAATAGTGTTCACATATGCATCATTATTATGGTTCTTTAAATCGTCATTATTAGCAAATAAATTTCCATCTTCTGGATAATCCATGGATGCTGTAAAATTTTTCTGATACACTCTAGCAAACAGTCCTGTTTTATGTCGAATTTTAGTTTGACTATAATCCCCACTCACTTCAAGTATTCTGCACACGTTGACATTTGCACCAAAGGCTAAGCGAACCTCATTATAATCAGTAAATCTCTTTAAGTCATACTCGAACTGCTCGGTCTGTTCTCCACTAAAATCTGGATTATGTAATGCCATATTTAAAGCCGCATAATAATTTTTTGTGTTAGGTTTTATGGTTGCACAATAATAACCTGGCATATCAAAAGCAATATCTATTTTATCAAGATTTTCCCCTGCTATAGGTTTCAAAGGCGGTGTTGAAATAGTATTCCCGATGATTAATTCTCCAAGATATGCTCCAGCTGTCAATCCTTCAGGTACAAATTCGTAAGCTTCATTAACAATATTTGCTCTTGTGCTTTGAGGATGATAGGATTCGTCCCACTTGTAAGGATTATCTATCACTGATTTTGACTGTTTAACTGAATAATTAGTTAAATCACAAGCATCTTCGTTAGAACATGAAGACATAAAAGACGTAATCGTCATGAAAGACAGCATTAATAGTGTCTTTTGTGTAAAATAATGTTTCATCGTTTATTTTTTTAATTGATAATGAGAAATGCAATTAACGCATATCTACATGGTATTTTAATTCAGCTATAAAATAATCAGAGATTCTTTGGATATTAAAGTCTATGGGTCTTAACTTTTGCTGACTGAATAATTTAGAGAAAGATGATTTAAGTTCTATGTCCCCTCTAGTAATAATAGCTCTACCATAAGAATCGAACGTGATAATCACACAATTGTTATCACTATCTATTACCATATAAGCAGTTTTACCGATATTAATATTATTAATGATAGCCATATTATTCTTTTCCTCATCTGAAAAATTATTACTTAATAGCTTACCCATAGGATAATCCATGCAAACTTGACAAACGGTCTGATAAAGTTCATAAAGCTGAAAATTACGATTGTCATTTGCATGATTTTTATATCCATCATAGAAGAAAACTTCATCCAAAGGTATTCCGATTTTAGCTTCACTATAAAAATGAAGGGCTTTGAGAGATTTCAATTTTACTGGAGATGAAGTATTAAAGTTCCCATTTTGCTCAATATCATTAGGAAGCTTGTTTATTATATTATGAGTAGCATCATAAGAAGGCAATTCTGTTGTAGAATATAAGTTTGCATTATATTCACACATTATGTCTATCTTCTCCAAATAATTAATGTTACTAACAAATTTTGGCTCTTGCAATGTTGATGCATTCACATATAATATGTTACCAACATAAATATTCTTATAACTTGTTGCATAAACTGGTATTAAATCTGTAGAAAGATTATAGTCTATAGGTTTCACATTTTCGAGATGATACCAATCTAAAGAATCCCTAGTACTATCAACCTTTACAGTATCAGCCTTTACTGTATCGGCCTTTACTGTATCTGTTTTTAGTGAGTCTTTTGTCTGTGGTTTGACACTTATATTTTCTTCTTCACCACACGAAAACAAAATCGCCATTATAATAGGAGCGAATAAAAGTAATTTTAATTTCATATATTTTATTGATTAATATAATTGATTAGATACAAAATTAATTTGATTATCCTGATTTTAAGACGTTAGGTCGCAATCAAATAATAACATTAGAAATACACTCTTACAATTTGTCCTCATTATTTTTTATGTTTATATTATTTTTTTGATATTCTGAAAATAAACAAGAATCTTTTTCGAGATTTATATTTTCTCTAACGAACTGAAAATTATATTACCACCACTGTAAACTTCAATGGTGTATTCTCCCTCCCCATATCCTTGAAGATCTAGAGTATACGTTTCACCTTTCGCAAAAGAACCAGAATTTTGATCTATAAGAATACCATTTTGATAAATTCTTATTTCGGCATTATTAAGTGCTCTCATAAATGTCAATGAATATACGCCATTATCCATTCTATCAATAATATGTGACATATGTGGAGTTCTTCTTACAGGTCCACGTGGTTCTGATGTTGATGGTATATAATCAAATTTATTAGCGAATGTACTAATACATGTTGAACTGAGCAACATAACCATAGTGGTAATTAAAATAAACTTTTTCATGTTTTGTCTCTGTTTAATCATTATAATTTCGTCTTTATGCCATACAAAAGTAAAAATGATCGTTCTATATTCCAATTTTTTTCACATAAATTTTTAGGCAAGTGTTGCAGGTGATTTTTAAGTTAAAATTCATCATATCAGAACTTTAAATCATATATAGATATAAAAAAGACAGGCACATTGCAACAAAGTTAAAGAGCAACTTTAGATATCAAGCCATGGAATGAACAATTTGCTTAACGAAAAAATATAAAAGTATTAACCCTTTTAATACGAATTCATTACTTTTGCACATAGGAAACTATAAAAAAAATAAAATGAAAACAAAAACATGCATATATTTAATTACTATTATATTTTTAAATATGACAATTTCGTCATGTGATGACAATATAAACAACAAATTAAAGTTAGCAGACGATTGCCTAAACAAAAACCATGTTGATTCAGCATATAGTATTATAAAAAATATCGATCCTAAAAACTTAAATGATAAACAAAATATCGCCCTCTACACACTATTATATAATAAAGTTAAATACAAAAAATCTATACCTGTTAATGACAATTCTATTGACTCTGCTATATCCTACTATAGCAGTCATAACATTGCTGACCGGCTTGCTGATGCATATAATTACAAAGGCATGACGCTATATCTAGACCAAAGAAAAACAGATGAAGCCATAGAATGCCTCAAAAAAGCAGAAATAATAGTTGTTAAGTACGACATAAAACAATTAGAACAAAGAACTTTTGAAAATATTTGTATTGTAAATATGGGCTCCAATAATAATGAAATTGCATTGAAATATGGATTAAAAGCTCTCAAATATGCCTATGAAATAAAAGACACAGCGGGAATAGCTTATGATTTACAATATATATCAGATACGTATTCTGCTTTAAAAATGGATGATAAAGCTATGGAATATTATTTAAAATCACTTTCGTATCTAAAATATTACGACAAACTCAGTCAAAGTATATTATTAGGAAACATTGGTGAATACTATTTTGAGAAAGGAAATTCAAAAGATGCCGAAATATATTTAAAGAAAGCCTTCCAGAAAAATCCTACAGTTTACACCTATGCAATCGCTGCAGATATATATATTAAAATTGGGAAATACGATAGAGCTAGAGAATTAATGACTAAAGCGCCAATGCCCACTAATAATATTGAGAAACATAAACAACTCACCACACTCTACAATTTATATAGAAAATCTGGCTATCAAAACGATGCTTTGAACATCGCCGACTCTATATTCTTATTAAATCAGAAAATTAAAAATTCTCAAAAAAATGACAACATAACTGATATCCAAGTGCAATACGATCATAAACTCGTAGCTCAAACTTTTAAAAGCCGTATGATATATATGTCTGAAGGACTTATAATATTAACTATTTTAAGCATACTACTTATTTTACGACAAAAATATAAAGCTTCAAAATCACGACAAACTATAATGCAGGACCGCCTGATAATAAACGAATATAAAGATAAACTGTCAGAAATGAAGAGTTCTAACAACTCTTCTGCTGCTCAGATTGACGAAATGAACAAAATGATAGAATCGCTAGAAACTAAAATTCTAAAGGCATTAAATAATGGTAAGCAATGCTATGAACTAGTTAATAATAATGGTAACACAATAAGATGGTCAACTAAAGACTTCAGAGATTTCATAGAATATTACAAGTTGGTAAATTTTTCTTATGTTGCATCGTTACAGGAAAAATACAACAATCTTACCCCAAATCAGATTTTCTTCATGATTGCCACAAATTCCATGAACAAAGATGAAGCTACTGTCGCAAACATAATGAGAATAAGCAATAATGCCATGAGATCTATGAAATCACGTATAAAAGCTAAAAACGTGGATAGATCAAATAAATAAAGTATCTCCTGCGTTTTACTTATTATTTAGCTACGAAGCTACGGCATCTCTCGTAAAGCCTGTAAACAGAGGGATTGACGATACGTAGCTAGGAGGATTTAGCTACGATAAGCTACGTACTAGCTACGTAAACTTGTGTCGTTTTAGGATGGAATGTTATTCTATAAGTAAATTTATCAAAGAATCGTTGGCTGCATCTGAGAAACTGGGGATGTGTAAACGAGAGCAGAATTTCCAAGTTTGTTTAACTATTCTGCTGAATCCCACTGAATTCTCGGCAAAGATACTCCAAAAATTTTGTCCATGCAATCAGATTTAGGTTGGCCTGTTAGCCAAAGTTTTAATTACTGGGTACTACACATCGTAATACACGTGTGTGCGCATGCGCACACTCTGAGTTTTTCGTAAAAACAAGTGTCGAAGTGTCTATCCGTTGAGCATCAATTTGTTAGAACACTTTTCTAGTGGCATTAAGTGTCGGTTATTCGTCGGTAAAATCTGGGGGGATATTTTTCTTCATTTCGCATTACGTTTTACGAAGAATTATGATGCGTTTTACGATGTTTTGGAGTGCGTTTTACGTTATATTGCATTGCGTTTTACGATGAAATAGGAGGTAAAACATCGTAGAAACGTTTGCGTTTCTATATGGAATCAGATGCATTTCTATATAGAAACGCATGCAAAACTCGATATTTAACCGTCAGCTCACCGTCACTTTATGACGTCTGATTTGTCGATAAAATACTGGTATTCATTAAGTTGACACTTCGACACTTGTTTTTAATAAGTCCTAAGTGCGCGCGTGCATACACGTACATTATATAAGCAGAAAAAAATGACGTAGCTAGAACGTAGCTTACCGTAGCTAAATCCTCCTAGCTACGTATCGTCAATCCCTCTGTTTAAAGGCTCTGCGAGAGATGCCGTAGCTTCGTAGCTAAATAACATAAAAAACGCAGTGAAGCCCCCATAAATGTCCAAAATTCAAATCTTCACAGAGGAATCAAGCCTCAAAACATTTAATTTATTACTCTTCAGAGTAATTCACATCATGCGCCAGAGTCTTACCTAAGTTCATCAGAGACTTCATTTCATGGAACTTTCCTCAATCTCCCAGTGTCGGGTATAAATATGGTAAGCAGTTATGAAAATTCTAGAACTTTCTTAATTGTGTCAGTAGGTAGAAGGATCACTTATTAATAAACTCACATAATCCTTCAGACCTTATTCTTTTTATTCGATAAGATTTATCATAATAGACAACAAATATCAGTTCATAAACGCGTTCGTTCAAATGATATGATACTGAAGAGGAATAAAGGCTATCACTTTCTTTACAAATTTTTATGAATTGTTTTTTGTATACAATATTATTTGCTTTCTGAGGGAAAAAATAAACCGTATCTTTTAATGACATTTTCAAATGATTAGCTTGATCAAAATACTCACCATTTTTTTTAGTCAATATAATAGAAGATACTTTTCCTGTATTATCAGTTTTGATAATATTAATTTTATTACCCGAATATTCTACCCGATATTTATATGGGGAAATGAAAGTATAAATCTTGGTGTTTCTTTTGCAGGAATTCAACAAAAGAGCGACACAAAATATTAAAAACATCTTAATATTTATATTATTCATAATCTATTTTTTAAGTATAAAATTACATTCCAACATATACTGAAACTTTATTATTCGATAAGATTTATCATAAATAATAGCAGAACTTAGTTCCCAATGGTGGGGTGAAAATTCCCAATACACTTTATTTGAATATAAATTTTTACCTATTTTACGGATAACCCTCATTTCTTTCATAGACCTAACCATTTCGCCTGTTGGAACAACATAAGAAGTATCCCCCCTCGTTGACATCATCAGAAAATTATAATAATAATACATTCCATTTTTTTTCACCCATATAATAGGATATTCATCTACTCCCTTAGATTTTATAGTTAATAAATCTGTTATTCTGATAGTATCTTTCATATACTCCACTTTATATTGATAGGGAGGATCTACTGTAAATTCAGAAGTTTCGTTATTTTTTCGGCAAGAGCCTAACAAAAACAGCAAAATAAACAGATAAATATATTTCAAATTATTCTCCATTAAGTACATTCTTATGATTATTACTAATTCTGTTTTTAAAGTTTTTATATATCCAAAATATTTCTTTGTGATCTGGTCCATTAATTATTCATAATATTTCCAAGGATTACCATTATGTATATCTTGTTCAAGATGCCGTTTATGAGAAGTATCATTATTAAACAAACTATTTGCTTTGTCAAATCCACTTTTGCCTTTCCCATATTGGAACTATCGAATTATATTGCCTGCCATCATAATCAAACGCATTCAAACCATTCATCTTATCAAACTCCTTCCCATTATATTTGAAGCATTTAGCTTCTCCAAATCAGTTAAACTGATTAAATTTAATTGTCTCATAAAACAAATTTTAAAATTAATACTATAATCTATTCCGTTCATTAAACGAAACGTTCTTCTTCTGATATTTTACCTTTGTCTTTCCCCATGAATAAACTGCACTTAGACGTATATATCTACTGTCATAATAATTATGAAATATTTGAGTATTTGTTATTGCAAACTTTTCTCGCTTAACAATATCCTGCTTAAACAAATCGTTAGCATACAGATTTAGAACAAGGTTATTATGCATTAGAGAATATTTCAAGCCAGCACTACAATCAGCGTAGCTTTTATCATAAGTTGTACCTACTTTGTAAGCTAGATTTTGAGAATAGTTCAAGAAAAACTGGAATCTGCGATCTTTCCCAAATGAAATCGTATTACAGCATTTATAATCAAAAGACCCTCCATTCTGTGGTATGTAGTCTGCCTTCTTTATCTTTGATTTATTGTAAATATAGTTACCTGTTAAAGATATATTCCACCATTCAAAAGGGTTTAGAGAATAGCTTACGTTTAGACCTAACTGTCTATTATTATATATATTCTCGTAAGTACTATAAGTAGTTTTGTCATCTGAAATATTCAGAGACTGTCCATAGGCATCATTCTCTTTTTGAAAGTAAGCCGTTACCGACAAATTATTTTTAAAAACGTATGCTAGTTCTATATTATCCACAAAAGAAGGACGCAGAGCAGGATTACCTTGATCTACATTATTTGGATTAGTATACCATTTAAAAGGATTCAATGCTCTAAAGTATGGTCTATTAATCCTTCTTGCATAATTTAGATGGATATCAATTAGTTCACTTGGCTTATATGTAAAATATAACGTAGGGAATATATGGCCATAATTTGTTTTTACATCCTCAGAACTATGATTTGGAGTTACACCTTTCACGAAAGTATGCTCATAACGTAATCCAGCCTGAACTGAAAAATAGGCACCTAAAGATTTATAAGCACTTATATAGCCAGCTAAAGTCTGCTCTCGATAATTAAATATGTTACAACGTTTTATGTCAGCAACATACTCTTTATCATTCAAATTATAATATTGCATATCTGACTTGTTTATAACACGACTGTATTTTGCTCCTGTTTCCAACTTAAATGATTTAAATGGCAATTCAAGATTTGCCTCTCCTGTATAAATCGAGTATCTTATATTGTTTGGTTCCCTTACAATATACTTATTGTTAGTCTGCTCATTTAAAGTTGTGAAGTTAACCTCTTTGTCGGGCGTGTGACTCATATAGTTAGCTGCTATCCCCAGTTTCTTACCCAAACTGTCAAGCTTAAAATCATAATATAGATTAAGAGTATGTGATATTGTCTTTCCAGACTGAACAGAATATGTGTTCAACAAAGAATCTAGTTTACTATTACTGTAGTAGTTATATTTATTACGAATATCCAGATTATCATCACCACGATTAAAATCATAAACTAAACCTATTGTAGCCAATCGAGTTATTTGATGTTCAAACGTCATATTTCCACCTATATTGTCATAAGTATCCTTTCTTGATGTGACACTGTTCTGACCGCTTCCGTCTTGCAAAATCTGATAAGCCTCATCAACGGATCCTTGACTCTTGCTTTGGCGTACTCTAAAAGACAAAAAAGACTTAGCAGACCGATAGTTTACAGAGGCATTAGAACTTATTCCTGCGTAAGATCTCTGTGTATATGAAACTCCTACATTACCATCAAGCCCAATATCTTTTCTGTTTCTTGTAACAATATTAATCATGCCGCCATTACCACCAGCTTCATATTTTGCAGGAGGAGTTGTTATAACCTCTATACTAATTACATCATCTGATTGCAACGATTTTAAATATTGAATGATGTCGCTATTATCCAAATAAGATATCTTACCGTTAAACATAACTCTGACATTACTTTTACCTATAATACTAATTGCATTGTCGGTAACCTTTAGAAGTGGAGTCATTCTCAGCAAATCCATTATTGTATTTCCTTTTTGATAAGGCGTATTACCAACGTTGAATACCAAGCGATCTATCTCTCTTTTAATTATAGGTCTATGTCCACGAACAACAACTTCATTAAGTGCTTTTGCTTCTTCATGCAGAACGATGTTCCCTAAATCAGCACTAACTATTTTTCGTGTTGTAGTTTTATAACCCACATAAGATATACTCAGAATATAGTTCTGTATACCATTATGAGCCGGCATTGAGAATTTACCATCACTGTCTGAGACCACACCATCAACGAAAGATGAATCAGCCGAATTTAACAACACAACATTAACAAATTCAATTGGCGCTAATTTCTCATCTGTTATTTTTCCCGTTATATTCTGTGCTATTATTCTCTGTTGATATATACAACTCAAAATTAAAAGAAAAATAAATCTAATTATCCTGTTCATTTTATTTTTATATTATCTATTACTTTTTAATATTGATGTTCCATTATTATTCTTTCTGTTACAGACGATTTATCTCACTCTGACCGGCTGATTTTCCCTTATATTTAGATTGTGCAGGGTTAAAGGAGTACGTAAAAGTCAAATAGAATATTGGACTATAATTATTGACATAATGTGAGGTATATGCTTTGACATATTGAGAATATCCTTTTTCTTTTGAATTGAAAACATCAGATACACCAAACTTTAGCCTGCAATTATTCATCTTTTTCTGTACCGCCATGTTCATTCTCATCATAGGACGAGCCATGTAGGTATCAGCATTACCTCTTAGATGTCCATTTGCATTGACAATTATCTTCCAATCCTTTGGAAGGGTTATAAGGTTCTTCCACTCTATCATGTACGATGGATGATTGTAACTCAAGCCATCGTATGTCAGCCACTGTTTATACATCTGTATATTCCATGACGGTTTCCATATCCGGAATAATGTAGGTGAATAAGATATAGTGGAATAAATATTAGAGTATGAGAAATTCTTATCTGTAGAAAGCACGGCAGGGGTACTTTCCATCACATCAAACCACGTAATAATAGCATCTTTTGAATAGGTATAGTCACAAGTTAACTGAAAATCTCTGTATGATGCCGTCAAAGAAATATCATGATTATACGTCGGCTTAAGCTGAGAATTTCCCTTATAATAACGGAAATCGCTTATGTATTGCAGTCCGTCGTCAAGTTGGCTGTAACTGGGACGGTTAGTATATATGTTATAACTTAGTGCCAGAGATAGGCTCTTCATGTTATACGAAAGTGTTAGTGAAGGCAGAATATAATTATATGTTCTACTACTCTCATCTATGCGTTTACCATTTGAGTCGTAATCATAGGTGGTATATTCATATTTAACACCCATTTGTGTATATAATTTACCAAATTCTCTGCTGTAATTAACAAAAAGATTAGCTGCGGTCTGTCGTGATTCGTTGTCACTGTTCTTTAGTTCTCCATTATAGTCGTTATTTTCCACATTGTACTTTTGACGATAGCGAGTGTAAGTTGTTTCAAAACCATATTCCAGCTTACCTAAAGCAATAGGAGAGGTAAATATGGACTTAATCGCCGCCATATCAGAGTTGGATCTAGATGCTGGTATAAGTGTAGAACTATTGTCTGTGTCTGTGGTATTCACAGTCTGTTTATTGTAATTATTATAGTGGGCATACGTTCCATCAACATTCAGAGACAGCTTGTCATTAAACTTATTTTCATAATACACAGACATAGTATGGCTGCCGTTCTGTGTAAAATTATGATTGCTCGTATCAAATTCAGATGTGCCAGAATCCATTATCATCTGGTTATGATAGGTTTGAATCATATTGTTGTTAAATACTCTAGAGAAGCTATAGGTTGCTCCGATTGACTGTTTTGCAGAAATCTGATCATTAAATCCTACGCTCATAAAGCCATATTTTGCAGACTGGTAGCCATCACCTTCATAGTTAGCATAGATATCGTTATTATTGTACTTAAAATTATATTCATCTTTGCGATATGAATGGGCATCACTGAAAGTATTATAAGTGGTGCTAAGAAAGAAATCAATATCTTTTTTACGATAGTTAAGATTCAGTCCTCCATCAGTATTCCAGTAGTTTGATACGCTTTCTTGAAATGACAAATCCCCACCCAAACCTTCTCCAACTGGTTTAACAGTGGTAATAAATATAACAGCTCTGACATTTGAACCATATTTTGCTCCAGGATTCATATCAATCTTAATATCTTTAATCATATCACTTGATATTCTTTGCAGTTCACTCGAATTTCTCATCAATTTATTATTAATGTAGACCAGTGGTGTACCTCTACCCAATACGCTGAGACCATCACTGCTCATCATCGGCAGCTGCTGCAGTACATCAGTTGCTTTCCCTAATTTACTAAAAACGGTTCCTTGAATAGAGGATATGAACATTCCCTGTGACATTTTGAAGGTAGGGCGACTAGCTGTAACCGTTACTTCTTTTATATTTTGTTCTGAAGAATGTAACAATACGGTAAGGCTATCTGCTGCCGGTACAATAGTAGTTTTATACCCCACGCACGAAACTTTAATCAACCGATTGGCTGGATTTGTTTTAAATGAGAAACCTCCATCATCGTTACTTACTACTCCTGAAATAAAAGTAGAATCTCTTTTTTCCAACAGTGCCACTGTCGCAAGAGACAGTTTAGTATGATTCTCTCCTATAACAGTGCCATATATATTCTGTGAACTTAAGCATATTGGATATGCTATAGATAATATAAGTGCAATTAAATATTTATTCATTGTTTATTATTAATTTTATTCCATGAAAGTCTCTCGCTTACAATAGGCTTTGATACTTGTCATTATATACATTGCAAACATTTCATAGTCTATCTAGCTCATTTTTTATAGAGGTATTTCCGCTATATTTCGTTTTTACTTTATTTAAACGATAAATGATACTGATAGAATAATTCCACAAACAATAGTCCTCGGTCTGTTGAAAGTGAATATTCTTAATATTTTCAGTTTCCTTGAACCTCATTGTATGGAATATATCCTGTGCCTGAAGGCTCACACTTAGTTTATCATCAAAAAAGGCTTTTTGTATTCCCATATTTAACATCTGATATGGTTTTAGAGTAACAGCACCCTGATTACCACCACTATTATAATAATAATAGACAGAAAATAAATACGAAGCAGGCAGTTGAATATATTGGTTAGCTATAACATATAGTTGCGGCTTATTACAAGAACGTTTCTCACCGAGATATTGGCAATCAAAAAAAGGCTGAGTTATTCCTAAAGACAAAGACGGCTTCCACCATGCTATGTTTTTTTGTAAATTAAGATTTGCTTTCAAATACTGAATCTTGTCATAATTAATATAAGAACTGACAATCTGATTCTGATTATTACTTGATGTATAGAAATCAGTTGAGATATAATTTTTCATATATGTATAACTTGCAGAGAAATTGACAAACTTATATCCGGTGTTCCATTGTGCAATATAGGAATCCGCAGGCTTCAACAAAGGGTTTCCACATTGGTACATAAACTCATTTGAATAATAACTAGAATTGCTTAATTGCCTAAATGTTGGCCTGCTCGTACGGGACGAGAACGACAAGGTATTAGCCCATCCATTCTTGTTATATATTAATGATATAGAAGGATATATATTTTTATAATGTCGATGAACATCTCCTGACCTATCAATAAAGTTCTTATAATCAGAAACTAATTCTTCATAGCGCAATCCTCCATTGACCAGCACATCTCCCATATTAAGTTTTGCTTCTGCATAGGCAGCATATTTATTTTCCTTGTCACTATAATTGGAAGACGGCGTATTCCCTGAGTCGCTACTCAAAGAACCAGATATATTTATGTGATTACATTCTATTCCCCATGATAATCCCAACTTCTCGTTTAATTTATAATCGAATGCAAATTTACCCGAATAAATGTCTAATATATTATTTCCGATACTGATGGTTAATTTAGGAACACTCGCTGTTGTTTCATTTGTTTCCTGATTGTATTTATTATTATTATTGGCATAATCCAGATTAAATTCTGACGACAACAGCTTGCTCCACTGTGCATTATAGAATAGGTTTACGTGATTATATTTCGTCTTATTCGTATAATCATTAAGAATATCTGTTAACTGAACAACTTTATTATTTAGCTGATAATCAAGCGTAGAAATACGATGTTCATTATCTTTGTTATTTGATAAATTCCATTCAACACCGATGTTATGTCTATCATTTATTTCATAATCCATGTTTATTTGCCATTCACCGTTAGTCAGATGTCCCTTTGCTGTTTGATCTTGAGCATAACGATGTGTGTTTTCTCCAAGGAATAATTCTTTAGTTTGTGGAAGTATAGATCTGTTTTTTGTATTATCGTAGCTGAAATTAGCTGATAAACTAAGTTTCTGATGCTTAAATCCTATCTTCATATCATTACCATAGCTTGACCGTCTGTTTTGTTTGGCACTGCTCCCAACTTGCAATGTCAGTCCGTCTTCTTTTTTCAAAAGAACAATCTTAAGTACAGCCTTTCCTTCTGCATCATATTTGGCATCAGGGTTACTAATAAGTTCAATGCTTTTTATGTCTTTCGGAGATAGTTGTCTCAATTCAGTCTGATCTTGTACTTTTTTGTTATTTATGTATATTATAGGAGAACCTAAACCGAAGACTTCAAATCCACCATTAGCTGTTCTTACTATTCCAGGAATCTGCGAAACTAAATCTGTGAATTCATGTACTTGACTCAATACTGATCCAGCTACATCCGTTATCATAGATCCATTTTTTTGTCGAAACATGGGTTTACTTCCTATTACAGAAACCTCGCTCAAAGTGGTAGAGTTTGTTTTAAGCTTAAGTATTCCTACATTAGTCTTCGTTTCTGATACTGGATAATATAAATCTTCATATCCAATATGCGTCAGTTTTAATATTTTTGCAGTAGGGTTAGTATTAGGTAGAACAAAATTTCCATCTTCGCTTGTTACGCAACCAACTATAAATGAAGAGTCTTTGGCATTCAGCAAAATTACATTGGCATATTCGATGGAAATCCCGCCTTCATCAACTAGACGTCCTGTAATAGTTTGAGCATGACCCAAAAACATATTGCCGCATACGGCTATTATCATCAATAACTTTCTCATTATACTCTACGTTCGTATATTAATTTATCATATTCTATCTATCGTCTCTTTAATGTAATATAATGCTATCAAAAACAGAGAATTATTAAAATACTTCGAAATCATCAATTTCAGGTAAATTCAACTCTTCTGATATCAACATTATAAAAAGGACCCATTCGGCTATCCTTACACTTTACAGTCTATTCTTTTCACTGTTTCCGGCACCCGTTCCCTTGTACTTTTTACCAGAGATATTCAAATTATAATGCAAGGTTAAAGTGATATAACGGGTATCAGTAACATTCTGCTGAAGTATCAATAAATTGTGATTGTACATCTGGGGCTTAAACTTGTACATATTGAAGATATCATGTACAGCAAGCCGAATACTCAGACGATTATCGAAGAAGGACTTGCCGGCACTGGCATCGATATTCCAGAGATCATCCAGTTTCATATTCTGATTATTTCCGCTCCCTTGATAGCTTCCGTCGATACGCAGCTGGTAATTATCAGGAAGGTTAAAGGCATTATACCACTGGAAAAACAGAATCGGTTTGTTGAAAGACTTGATCTGCTGGCAATAGTTGTATTTGAACCATTGCTGGTTCATCCCGACGTTCCATGTTGGATGCCACCATCCTACTGTAGGTGATAGGCTAGCATAACAGTTCAGCCTATTCAGGTGACTGGCATTTTCAAAGGTAACAAAAGCTATTTTCGGATCCTGCTGGTCATAGTTGGAGGAATAGACGATGATATCCTTGTCATGAGAAAAACTTGCTGTAAAAAACAACCAGGAATAGCTGACATTTGCCGTAACGGCATCAATATAGGTAGGTCGGAGCATTGGATTTCCACTGAGATAATGGAATCTGTTGAGATAATAGACATTTCCATCCAGTTGGCTGTATCCCGGACGCTGCACTTTTTTGCTGTATCCTAGAGAAAATTCGGCTTTTCCTATCGGAAAACTAACAGATAAGTCCGGAAACAGATTATCATATTTCCGGCTCTGGTCATCCTGACGCACCCCATTCAATGTATATACAGTGCTGACATGTTCGTATCTCATTCCAGCATTCAGCTGTATCTTATTCCATCTCTGAGAATATTGAAGGAATAAAGCGGAGTTCTTCTCCTGCATCTTATTATTGTTGTCTGAAAAGACACCCTCTATATTATCAAACAGATTCTTCCGGTGCGTATTCGTATATTCTTCTCCCATGGAAACTGTTCCAGAAGGTGAAAGGCGGTATGACAACTCTGCTTTGACTGCTTCTAACCGGCTCTGCCTTGTATTGTGAGTGATGACGCTACGGTCAGTGTAATTCTGACTTAACTCTCTCTGTATCTGATCTTCGTTGTCTTTGCTGTATACATAATCCATATTCCAGTTCATCGAGAAATTCCCGAAGGTCCCGTTATAGTATATATTTGCATCATGTTCTGGGCGCTTCTTTTCCTGAGTCGTTCCGGAACTGTTCCAGGAGTCATAGAAGGTACCGTTGGAGAAGACATCGCTTATGAAATGGTCATATTCCTTATCTTTATCCGCACTATATTGATAATAAGCCCCGAAAGAATGATGAGGGCTGACATCATACCCGAATCCTACCTTCCCCTGCAGGTCGGATAGCCGGTGATAGGACTTGCTTGTGCTTTTTAGATTCCATATGGTATCAGCAAAATTGGTCTGATCACCATAGATTGTGCTTCTCCTCTGTCCTGTACCCGCTGACAGCATGCCAAAGATATTCAGTCCCTTCTTTTGATAGTTGATCTCTGCTCGTTGGTTTTCAGAGAAATAATGGTCATACTTGTTCTGGGAAGCAAAGCTGAAACCAAGGCCCTGATCCCTATTCTTTGTCTTTATCCTGATGACAGCACCCACTGTGGCATCATATCCTGCACCAGGATGGTTGATTACCTCCACGCTCTGGATATTCTCGGAACTCAAATGCTCTAGTTCACTTTTATCCATAACCTTACGGTTGTTGATATAGATAATGGGAGTACCTTTGCCGAAAACCTGTATTTCCCCATTGCTGTTTTTCGTCACCATAGGGATCTTCTCCAGGACTTCATTAGCCGTACCGATTTTCTCCAACACGCTTCCAGTAACCAATGTCTTCATCCCCTCCTTCGTAAGCTGGTGTCTTGGCAGATTTCCTTTCACCACCACACAGCCTAGCATCAAAGAATTTTCGTTCAACACGATCACCCCGGCATCTCCTTGCCTAGCCTCTTCTATGACAGTCTTATAGCCTACAGCCGATACTTTCAGCAAACAATTTTGCGGAGAGGTCTGAAGAGAGAAGGATCCATCCTCGGCAGAAACCGTTCCCCTAACAAAAGAAGAATCCTTTTCAGAAAGTAAAAAGATATTCGCCATGGCGACGGCTTGATGATGCTCATCCTCAACCTTTCCGGAGATAACCTGCGAGAAAGAAAGAACCGTGTGCAATATAAATATAACAAAAATAAGGAACCGATTCATATTCTATGCTTTATCTAAGAAACAATTATCAGGCTTCTCATATAGACTTTTAGATTTATAATAATCTAATCTACAATTTTTTAAAGAAGATATATGCAGAGATTTGTGGATTGGAATATCTAGAACTCCAGTTATTGGCATTGGGGTATCTTTAGGGTTATTAGCGAATGCGCCAATACATGTTGAACTAAGCAACATAATCATAATAAAATTTAAAGTGGTCTTCTTCATGTTTTAATCTCTATTTAGTTTTGTCTTTCGGCAAAGCAAAGTTATAAATGTTTTTATTACTGTCCTAATTTTTATACAAGAAAATCAAAATGGTGGCTAAATGATACCCTTTTTTACACTGGGTTAACATTTAGCTCACCTTTTCTTCCATTTATATTTAATAGTCGCCCAAATATTAGGGAATAACTACTTTTTATTAATCCCCATGGAATATTAGATTTAATAAAGTCTTGTCGCTTACAACTGTCACGGCTTTGAATTTCTGATTAGGTTGTATTTTATGTCCATACACTCTAGGATTCAATATACGTGCAAAGGCTACAAAGTAATTTTCTCCTTCTTTAGTTATCACTCTATCATCAAAACCATCTGTAGTTGCAACAACCGTTTCGTTCTCCCTGAAGCCCTCAAAAGAGATATTGAAACGTCTGTGTTTATGGAACAGATACAAATATCTATAAGGAACTTCTATATTTGCATAATAGTAAGTATTTGGGGAAACTTCAAAATAATGTATGCCTCCAGTACACTCTATAGTAAATGGAAAGTGCACTGTTGTTACCACAAATATCATTCCCGCAATAAACAATGTCACAATTGTTATTCCTAAGCTTATGAGACGGGGAGGCACTTTGCCTATTATTTTCCTGACTCGCTCGCTCCTAAATTCAATATTATAAGTTGTTTCCATATATAAATCGATTCTACTTTATTCAAAGTGGTTCTTTAAGTTTCTCTGCGGTAGCTTTAGCACATACAGAATGAAAACAATATCATTAGCACACAGATTTCCAGCATAAAAACGTCCTCTTGTGACGAAGCAAATATCCGACAGGAAGTGGAGAGAATACTCCCTGCCGAAATATTTACTTACCATCTGCAAGCAGGCAACGCCGCATTGCATGCTGTCATTTTGATATATTATTGGAAATTTCATAACCTTTTCATTTCTTCTGTTGCCGCACCCTTTCCCTTGAATGTTTTTTTGTTCTTGAAAGTATAAGTTACAGATAACTGGACTAAAGAAGAAGCACCCTTTCGGTTCTCATCATACGACACCCCATTGGTATTGACAAGGCTTTTCTGCCTGTATGTGTTTGCAAAATCATTGTACATGAGATTGAAGGACCAGCTCTTTATACTCTTGTTCAACATTAAATAAGTGGTAAAACTGCCTTCAGAGAATAATGTAGCCTGATTTCCTCTACTCGTCCAAATTCCACCAAGGTAGGCATACACCCCCTCTGGCAAATCAAACCGGTTACTCATTGTTATTTTTTCCACCGGTTTGTTATAAGAACAGACCGGTGTTCCATATTTCAGTTTCTGAACATACAACAGTCCCTGTATCATCGGATGCCACAGCCCTATGTCCAGGCTCTGTGACGCGATCAAGACCAGACTGTTGAAATCCGGCAGGTTTATCTCCTGACGTACATTGACATTATCCGACGGCTTATAAGTGTATATAGTATTGATATTTCGGATATTACGGCTGTATATTGCTTCAAATATAGTTTGTTTCCACGAAACGCTTAAATCCAGAGAACGGGTCAGAGAGGATTTCAGCAGAGGATTGCCTGTTTCCCATGAGGTATGTGACACGTAGGAATAATTGTTGTTGAGTTCACTATAGTCCGGACGAGTAATATTGGAATCGAAAGTAAGATTGGCATTCCAGTTGCCTTTCTGGAAACTTATTCCAAATTGAGGAAGCCAGTCCGTAAAAGTCTTTGACTGGTCTTCGATCTTTTTATTATTTTCCAGATAGTCAAATGCATTATTCTCAAATCTCAGTCCTCCGTTCAAGCTCCAGCTGGCATTCAGAGGGTAAACCATATTTACGTATCCGGCAGACAAATGCTGTTTTTCCAGATTACGGGATGCCGTAAGAAAGGATATTCTGGTATTGTCTTTTCCATCAAAATCCATTTTGTTTCTTGTAAACGAATATTGGAATCCCAGATCCGTTGTCAGCTTCTTCCATACGATATTGAGATTCGTCTTTGCGGCCAGGAGATAATAAGCCTTATTTGCATGGGTTGACATGTCCCACAGTTCCATATCCCCCGTTTCATTTGTATGCGAACCATTTACATTGCTTCCATAGACATAATCGGCATCAGTTGTAAGCTCCATGCTCTTTTTGGGTCCAAACTTCAAGTCTGAATATGCGTTGACGTAATGCTGATAGCTCTGAGAATTGGTTGCAGACAGTGACAAGCCAGCTTCCTCTCTTGGTGTGGAGAAAGCGGTTATTCCGGTTTCTGCCTTGTAATGATTTACCGGCATTCTGGTAAATTCATATCTTATACCAATGGAATTTGACGAGAAATCATAACTGGCACCTAAATGGGCTTTAAGGGTCTTTGAGTGTGAGCGATAGGTGCCCTGTGTTATAGTCTGAGACTTGTTGTCATTAAAGATTTCGGTATAGGTTCTTTTCTGCTTGTAAGCATCATCAGAGAATGTTGCGCCACCATAGAATCCGATGCCATTATGCAGCATATAGGAAAGATCAGTATTCATGTTTCCGGAAAGCACTTCCGCTGCTGTACCTGTCCCGGTCACGATTCCCGCCAGTTCCGGCTCCGGTTTTCTGGTATGTATGACCAGGACTGATCTGACATCAGATGCATATTTGGCTCCCGGACGAGTAATAATCTCTACACTGAGGACTCTTTCGGGTGACAGTTCTTTGAGTTCATTTGCGTCCCGCACTTTCCGGTTGTTGATATATATTTCCGGGGCGCCCTTGCCCAAGACCGTACCGTCGGAAGGGTCTATCATCGGCATCTGTCTGATGGCATCTGATATAGACGGCAGTCTGGCCAGTGGATTGTTCTCCATAGTCACGATCAGTCCATTGCGGGATGCCCTGACATATTTTCTGGCTGCCTTCACAGTGATTCCGTTCAGGTTCACCGATGAAGGACTTAATTGTATTTTATCTGGGAGAGGCAAAGAAAGATATTTTGTCGCATACCCGACGAGGCTTACCTTTATGAGATCCTTCTCATCATCACTCTGCAGACAAAAATGTCCGTTGGCATCCGTTACCCCACCAGCTACAAATGCTGAGTCTGCAGCATGTAATAGAATTACATTGGCGAATTCCAAAGGGGCACCGTTCTTATCAACGACTATACTTTGAATATCATGTGCAAACACCGTGAAGGAATAGCACAAAACCAGGAAAATTAAAAACGATTTTTTCATCATTTTACTTTTAGCGATATAATAAATCAGAATGTATCTCAGGAGCATAAATACATCGGGGATCTGGATAATCCCAGTTTTCTATTCCGTACGCTTTAATTATTTTCACAAAGCATCAACGATGTCTCATATTGCAGGATTTTAAACTTTTACAATTAAAACATATACTTTTACTTCTAAACATATTTTTTTCATGTTTTAATCTCTATTTATTTAATTCATTTTTTGTCTTTCGGCAGAACAAAGTTATAAACGTTTTTATTATCGTCCTAATTTTTTCGCAAGAAATTAAAAGTAGGTGTTGCAGGTAGTGTTGCAGTTTAAAATACACTATATCATCAAGTTATACTTATTTTGATATTTTTGTTGCAGGTCAAATGCAACAAAAAACAGATAGTATTGGGACTGGAAAAATTACATTATAAACAAAAAACGATATTATTATTCAGTTATTAATAGGATTTTGTAGTTAGATTTTTTGTAGTTAATCATCCTAATTTATTACAAATCGTTACTAAAAGTTATAAAAAAAGTTGTATATTTGCATTGCAATTACTGATTCTAATAAAAAGACTACAAGATGAAAATAAACATAAAAGCATTAACTACGATATATGTAATCATGATGTTTACATCATGTCATGATAATATAAACAAAAAAATGGAAATGGCAGACGGATGCCTGAACAGGAATAGTGTTGACTCGGCATATAACATTTTAAAACACATTAATCCTGATAATCTAAATGGAGATGAAAATATAGCTCTTTACACATTGTTAAACACTAAGACAAAATACATAAAATATATTCCAGTAAAAAACGACTCCATTGATTATGCTATATTTTATTATAAGCAGAATGGACCTGAAGGCAGATTGGCTGAAGCATATAATTATAAAGCCATGACATTGTATTATGACAGAGGAAAAAAGAAAGAAGCAATAGAATATCTTAAAAAAGCAGAAGAAATTGCCCTAAAAACTGCTGATGCAAAATTAATACAGAAAATTTATGATAACATTTATACTGTAAATTTTTGGTGTAATAATTTTAATATTGCACTTAAATATGGATTAAAGGCTCTTAGTTATGCGTACAAGATTAAAGATACAGCTAGCATAGCTCATGATTTAAGATATATATCTGATGCATACTCAGAACTAAATATTGATAATAAGGCTATTGTATATAATCTAAAAGCCATACATTATTTAAACTACTATGATAAACTTAGTCAAGCTAAATTGTTTAGTAACATAGGAGAATACTATTTTTATAAGGGAAATACGAAAAAAGCAAATGAATTTTTAGAGAAAGCCTTCAAAAATAGTCCTAATGTATACACATATTCAGTTGTAGCAGACATGTATATAGAAAAAGGTAAATTCATAAAAGCAAAGGAAGTTATGGACAAAGCACCTTTACCAACAAATGATTTTGATAATTTGAAAAAGTTATCCACCCTATACAACTTGAACAGAAAATTAAAGAACTACGTGAAAGCATTAAATATTGCAGACTCTATCATTGAACTTAGCAAGAAAATAGACAACGCTAAGGAAAATAACAACCTTAACGATATTCAAGCAAAATACGACCGTGAGATGATGGCTCAAAATTTTAAAAGCCAAATTATATATTTGATTGGAGCAGTATTGCTACTGTCATTGTTGATTATATTGCTAATCTTCAGACAGAAGTATAGAAACTCTAAAATAAAACATGGCATAATCGAAAACAGACTTCTAATAAACGAATACAAAAAGAAAATATCTGAGATGGAAAACTCAAAAGATAATTCCGTTACTAAGATTTCAAACTTGGAACAGAAAATTAATATTTTAGAGAGTAACGAATCTAAGGCTTTATATAATGGTAAACGCTGCTATGAAAGCGTACTAGACAATAACACAATAGTGAAATGGTCAGCTCAGGATCTTCTGGATTTCATAGATTATTATAAGTACAAGGACCTTTCATTTGTGTCATCCCTTGATGATGAATATCGCAAACTCAGTCCGAAACAATATCTATACTTGATTATGGTGAACGCCATGAATAAAGACGAGGCTACGATTGAGAAAATCATGGGAGTAAGCAATGTTACCATAAGGTCTATAAAATCACGTATAAAGGCTAAAAAACTGTATCATCCAAATGTATAATACTCCTTCAATATAAGACTTACTTAAATAAATTTCTTAGCAAACTCCCACATCACAATACCAGAGGTTACACTGACATTAAGACTGTGCTTTGTTCCAAACTGTGGTATCTCTAAACAGTCATCGCTCATATCTACAACATTCTGCTTAACGCCCTTTACCTCATTACCCATTATGACTGCATAGCCTTTGCTAACTTCTGGATTAAGGTCTAGATTTTGTAATTTAGTACTACCTTCAACCTGCTCTATACTATACACGAAATAACCATCACGATGCAATTCATCTACAGCATCCTCTGTTCGTTCAAAATATTTCCAATCTACACTATCCTCTCCACCAAGTGCAGTCTTGTGAATCTCAGCATTAGGAGGACAGGCTGTGATACCGCAAAGATATACCGCAGTAATGCGGAAAGCGTCTCCACTACGGAAAACGCTACCCACATTATACAAGCTGCGTACATCATCAAGAACCACGATCAGTGGTAATTTCTTAGCTTCCTTGAATTCCTCAACAGAAAGCCTATTCATCTCTATTGTCCTTAACTTGCGCATATCTTTGTTTTATGCTTTTACAGAATATGCAAGAGCGTATGCCTTAATTTGCTTTACCATAGCAAGCAAACCGTTTGAGCGTGTAGGACTAAGATGCTCTTTAAGCCCGATCTTGTCAATGAAATAAAGATCAGCATCAAGTATTTCATTTGGAGTGTGACCACTAAGAACCTGAATAAGCAATGCGATAATTCCCTTCACAATAAGTGCATCACTATCGGCAGTAAACTGAAGTTTACCATCAACAAGGTCACATTGCAGCCATACACGACTTTGACAACCATCAATCAAGTTATTGTCATTCTTGTATTTATCATTGAGAGCATCCAATTCATTTCCCAAATCAATAAGCATCTGGTATTTATCCATCCAGTCGGTAAAGTCCTCAAACTCCTCTACCACTTCTTTCTGGGCTTCATTTATGGTCATATTATTTAATCTCCTTTATTTCGTTTACGGTAATCAACTTATATAGTTTGTCGCTTGGGCGAACCTTTCCAGGAACAGGAATTGAAACTCTTGTACCTTGTTCTGCCTTTTCAACACAACCCAAATCAAAACGTATTTCATCTGCATTGAGATACATTACTCCTGTTGTAGGACCTGTGATAAGGAGTTTCTCACCTTTATTAAAGTCAGAAGCTTCTACGGCGACCTCAGCAACACCCAACTTTGAGAAATATTTCATTACTTTACCAACAAGAACTTTCTTTTCAGTTGCCGCACTGCCATAGTGCTTATTCCACTCGCCCAACGTCTGTCCCTGATAATAGCCATCCCAGAATCCACGGTTGAATACTTTAGCAAGCTGCTCATCCCACTCATCCTTCTTTTCTTCTGTTAATGTACCATCAAGAACACTCTGAATAGCTTCCTTGTAGCATTTCACTACTGTATAAACATATTCTGGTCCACGAGCACGTCCCTCTATCTTGAAGACTCTCACACCAGCATCCATCATGCGGTCTATGAAGCGAATGGTCTTCAAGTCTTTAGGACTCATCACGTATTTATTGTCAATTTCCAGCTCATTGCCAGTTTCATTGTCTGTTACTGTATATGAACGACGGCATATCTGCACGCATTCGCCACGATTGGCACTGCGATTAGCATTAGCAAGACTCAGATAGCATTTTCCACTTACAGCCATGCACAAAGCACCATGACAGAACATTTCTATACGTATTTGCTTTCCCATTGGTCCACATACGTTTTGAGCTATAATCTGTTCGTGAATTTCCTTCACCTGATCCATGTTGAGTTCACGTGCCAAGACAGAAACATCTGCAAAGCGACTATAAAACTTCAAAGCCTCGATATTAGTAATATTGAGTTGAGTGGAAAGATGAACTTCCTCACCAACTTCAGTGCAATAACTCATCACAGCAACATCACTAGCAATCACCGCACTGATACCAGCCTCTTTTGCGGCATCGATAATCTGCTTCATTGTTGCAATATCATCATCATATATGATGGTGTTGACAGTGAGATATGTCTTTATTCCATGCTCATTGCATGTGGCAGCTATTTCGCGCAAATCATCTATATTAAAATGATTGGCCGAATGAGAGCGCATATTAAGTTTGCCGATACCGAAATAAACGGAATCAGCCCCTGCCTGTATTGCAGCGGCAAGGCTCTCACGAGAGCCTACAGGCGCCATTACTTCAAATTCTGATATTTTTCCCTTCATGGGTGCAAAATTACTCATTTTATTTGTAACTTTGCGCAATATGAAAAAAATACTTTTATATATAAGTGTCTCTCTTGTCGTGATTTCATGCGGTCGTCCTTCTAAACAAACTGTTGATAAAAATCCGTTTATCACCGACGTAATGCTGAAGACAACTCCAGTGAAAGACCAGGGGCACAGTCAACTGTGCTGGGCTTACGCAATGTTGGCGACAATTGAAACAAATCACCTGATGATGGGAGATTCCGTGAATCTAAGCACAGACTACTTGGCGAGAATGATGCTTAACGATGCGGCAAGAAGGTATTATCTTTCTGGAGGAAAAAATAAGATATCAATGCGAGGTATGGGCTCTATGCTTATTCATCTCTTGCAGAACTATGGTATTGTTCCATTTGATTCATACAATGCTAAAGAACCCGTAAACTACAACGTGATATGCCGTAAACTTATGCAGGCTGCACGAAGTGCAAATAATCTGAGCGTATTAGACCAAAAAGTGAATAATGTACTTGATCAGGAAGTTGGATATATGCCTTCAAAATATGTACACATGCTTGGCGCAGAATATACTCCTCAAGAGTTTGGACGCAGCGTATGCCGTGATGACGAATATGTGAACGTTACAAGTTTTAGGCATCATATAATGGGCGATTCATTTATATTGGAAACTCCAGACAACGTGATGAACGACAAATTCTTAAATGTTCCGATAGAAGCCTTGATGACAATGATTACTAAGAGCCTCGTAAACGGTAAAGCCGTATGCTGGGAAGGTGACGTTAGCGAACCGGGATTTTCTTTCAGTGAAGGTGTTGCTGAAACCAACCACCAAACAGTGACTCAGGATTTGAGACAACACGAATTTGAAAGCAGACAAACCACCGACGATCACGCAATGGAACTTGTAGGGGTGGCTCATGACAAAAACGGAAAGAAATACTTTATTGCAAAAAATAGCTGGGGCACCAGCAACCGCTTCAAGGGTTACATGTACCTCAGCTATAATTATGTGAAACTGAAGACAATAGCCGTATTCCTTTCTCAGGATTAAAGCCCGTCTGCTAGTTCTTATTCTGTAAACTTGTTTAGCTTGTCGAGATAATACTGTCTCACATCCTTCCAATGATAATATGGAGCTATATCTGTCTTGACAGGCAATGTAGCTTCATTTTCATTTCTAAGTACTTTAACGAGTATATCCTTAGAACCTTTCTTATGATAAAACACCAACTGAATATTGCAAGCCATCGGGAATATGCGATAATTCTCCCATCCCTTGTCATCAAGTTGCTCAAGGTCACTGACCTGCATTCCCATTCCGTCAAGATCCATAAGGCATGTTAGTGGCATAACCATTGTGTCATGACCATAGCGTAATGTTGCTCCTGGATGTGGCAAAGCTATGCAACTATCGGCATCACTTATTATCTTGCGAAGAAGGTTTCGCTGACTGTAAGGTTGCGTGCCTCCATTCAAAGGGCATGCGCCATAGTTGATATACCACCACGCATTATTAATCTGCCAAAGATCATAAATCTCGTCATCAGTAAACAAGTCGTATAATGACATGCTGTTACGAAACTCTGTACTCTGCACGTTGCTGGCCTGTTTGAATAGTACTTCATATAACTTATTGGCATTTAAATGATTTTTCCAATACTCATCATCATTAAACAACAGTTGCATCACGCGCTCAGGATGTTCATGGTTTTTACAAAACTCAGTATAAGGTACCATTGCACTTGTTGGCATACGTTTTTTAAATAACAAAGAATCATCATAGTTCATATAATACATATCATGATAACTTGCGTCGTGAGTGATATTTAGTTCAGGATTAATCCTTACCATTTGCTGCAAAGCGTTTTCCATACTTAATATGCAACGTATCACAACTGTGCTCTTTGCATCTACATTCGTCTTTCCTGCAAATATCTGTGGAAAGTTCTTCAGCATTCTTTCTGCAATCTGTTTATGCTGCAAAGCTCCTCTTTGAGTAAGTTCTCCATCACGTCCCATAGCAGCGTCACGCAACTTACGAAGTTTGGTAAGCACTTCCTTACCCTTTGGTGTAAGTTTACCAAGAGAATCAGCTTTTTCAAGCCACATTACAGGTCTATTGTAATCACGGTCTCCAATAAGCCAGCGGCTGCCGTGACGTCCATAGTGACTAAGGTAAAATGGTGCATATCCAGATGGTGCAGGAGTAAGTTTTTTCTGCAAAGGTCCAGGGTAAGCCAGATAATTACTTGCCGACAAGCTACGATCGACTTTAAAATCCTTGCGTGCTTGCTGTGAAAAGCCAGTAATGGCAAGTGACAATAAAATAACTATAAAAGCATTTCTTTTCATATATGGAAAATTATTTCTACTTGCAAATATACTGAATTATTTTGTATAACGATATTCAAATATATATTTTCTACCATATTTGTGGGAGCACCATCACATATCTTAGGTATAGAATATACCACGTGAGTGGGATTGCCTATATTGTAAAAACACGTTAATTTTGCAAACGAAAATATAAATAAACCCAAAAATAAAATTATGAAGCAAATGTGTAATATTTACAAACGAATGTGTTGTATGTCTGAACGAATGTGTAAGGCATTATCAGATAGTATAAATAATTTATTAAGTAATAAGAAAAAAATAATTTTAGAATATGAAAAAGAGTTTATTTACAATCGTTTTCACATTAATACTCAGTTTAAGTTTTGCCGAAGCATGGGCTGGTAATGATAATGAAAGTGACAAAGCGAAATCACAGACATACTATATTAATGCTCCTCGCTTTGTACGTCCATTGATAGAAAAATGGATAACAGAATACAAACGCATTAAACCCGAAGATGATTTTGCAATTGCAAAATCAGTAACAAACAAAGCTATTAGTTCTATCAATATAGAGATTTCAGACTCAAAAGTTGAAAATGCCAATAACAAAACTGTTTATATAGCAAAATATGCAATACTTCCAATAATTGCAAAAGGTTCTGCAACTTATGAAATTATAGGTAAAAAAGAGTTTAATGAGAAGAAACTTAAAAACCTATTTTTTACAGGTGATGATATTGAAGAAAGCGAGAATAAAGACAAGGTCAAAGATCACACTGTAGTATATTCAGGTTATGGAATTTCATCTGTGGCAACTCCTTTTGCATCATATTATGGTGAGAGTGTTTCCAACTTTCGTGGTAAAAGCATCGCTGGTGATGATATCTTTTTGAATACAGCCATAGAGAATGACCCAAATGGCATCTCTTTTAATGCAGTTCCAAATATATATGACATACAAAGTCGTCTTATTAAAAACAATCTTGATATTATTCATCTTGACGTTAGCAAGGATCAGCAAAATGCATTTTCTTCGCTTGACAAATTAATAACATCATTAGAGATATCAACCATTAAAGGTATTCCTATAGAAAAGGTTGGATTTACATATAATAAAGACGATAATAAGATTGATGATTTTGTAGGTTGGATACTTGCCAACGGTAAAAGCTTTAATCATCAATATGGTCTGTTAGAACTCAATGTAAAAGACATTGCACAGGAAACACCTAAGGTTAAATCAGCTTATATAGCACAGAAATAAATAATGTTTTTTAAAGGTATCTTCGGGGGCTCTAGAAATAGAGTTCTCTGAGGATTACTTAACCCCCAAATTATATATAGAATGAAACGATATTTATATTACATAATTACATCTTTACTGCTTTCACTTCCAACATCTGTTTTTTCACAAACACAGATTAGTGGTCATGTTACTGATGTACAGACAGGCGAACCTCTTGTTGGGGTCACCATTATCGTAAAAGGAGAAAAGGGCCAGGGTACTATAACGGATGCAGAAGGTAATTATACCTTGCACACCCATAAAGAATCGCCATTCACTATAAGTGTAGGTTATATAGGTTATCATCCATCAGAAATAGATGTATATGACACCGAAGAACCTGTAAACATTAAGTTACACGAAAAAAGTGATTTTCTAAATGAAGTTGTTGTTGTAGGATATGGAACTCAGAAACGTGAACAATTAGCATCTTCTATTTCCACTATAGGAAATAAAAACTTTAAAGATGTACCTAGTACAAGTTTTGACCAAGTGCTTCAGGGACGCAGTTCAGGTGTTCAACTTACCACTCCTTCAGGAAATCTAGGAACAGCTCCAATTGTGCGTGTGCGTGGTGTTGCATCCATTACATCTAATACAAGTCCGCTATATGTAGTAGACGGTGTACCAGTCCAGTCAGGAAATCTATCTGCGTCAGGAGATATAAATGTGCTAGCCGACATTAATCCAAATGACATTGAATCTATCAACATATTAAAAGATGCCGCTGCAGCAGCTCTTTATGGTTCTAGAGCTGGAAATGGTGTGATTCTTATTACAACGAAGCATGGAGAAAAAGGAAGTCTTAAAGTTTCTTACGATGGTTGGGTTGGATTTTCTTCACCCGTGAAATACTATGATGTATTAAACGCAGAAGATTTTGTCAACGTAAAGAACTTTGCTGTAAAAAATAGATATGGCACAGACCAATATTCTTTGAGCAGCGGACAGCCGACCAAAGATGGTACTAAAGCCTTTAATTTAGCTTATGACAAGAATGGAAATGTGATTAATACAAAATGGAATGACTATGTATTTCAAACAGGTTTTCAACAAAGCCATACTGCAAATATTAGTGGTGGTAATGATAAGGCCATATTTCATGCGTCCGTAAACTATTTGAATCAAGATGGTATTTTAAAGGGTGATAAATATAAACGTCTTGGTTCATCATTTAATGTAGATGCAAATGTGACGAATTGGTTAAAAATAGGAACAAGCCATAAGATATCTCTTGCAAATCAAGAAACAGGTGATCGCTCGCGTGGTGGTAATATCATGGCATATTCTGCTTTGACACGTATGGCATGGGCTGACGCACCAAATATAGCAGCATATGATGAAAATGGTAATCCAACACAATTGCAGGGACATTTGGGCTATGGACCAAATACCGTAATGGCTCCTCTTGATAACCCTGCGTCTGTATTGGAATCAGGAAGCTTGTTAAAAACAGAAGATGTGCGTTGGTTGAGCGTTTACTATGCAGAATTAAAGCTATTTAATGGTCTTACGTTGCGTACCCAATATGGTCGCGATTTTACACGTATTGAAGATCGTGATTTCTATGCTCCAACAGTTGTAAATGGATATAATCAAAACGGTCAGGCAACTAATATTATAGTTAGAAATAATCAGTATACATGGACCAATACTGCAACATACGACAATAGTTTTGGTAATCACCATATTAATGTACTGTTTGGTAATGAAGTTTCTGAGAAGCAATTTAAGTCATGGGGCAGCAGCCGTACAAATCTTATTGATAACAGCTATCAAATTTATGAAGCAGCATATAAAAATATAACAGCTATAAATGGACAAATTTCAGAGAACGGTCTTTCATCTTTCTTTGGACGTGCAAATTATGATTATTTAAATCGTTATATCATTTCCATAAACGGTCGTCGTGATGGTTTTTCTGCATTAAGCAAGAATCATCGTTGGGGTAACTTTGGTGGTATAGCTGCTGCTTGGCGAATATCTGATGAAAGCTTTTTTAAGCCATTAAAAAAGAACATCGATGACTTAAAGATAAAAGCTAGCTGGGGAGTTGTCGGTAATACAGGAATTGCAGATTATGCTTCACGCAGCTACTACAACAGTATTTATTATGGAAACAATGGAGCTTATACAATAGGACAAATAGGCGATTCAAACAATTTGAAGTGGGAAACAAGTAAAAAATTTGATTTAGGCTTTAGTGCTTCTTTATGGGGAAATATTGCTATTGATTTTGATTATTATAATAACACTTCATCTGACTTGATATTAAATGTACCAGTTGCTCCTTCAAAGGGTATTCCTAATGATTATATAACAACAAATGCAGGAGCAATGAGAAATACAGGTTTTGAATTTTCTGTGAGTGCAGATGTTATAAGAAAGAAAAACTTTACTTGGTCAACTTCTTTTAATATTACAACAAATAGTAATGAAGTTACAAAGTTGAGCAATGGACTAAATGAATTTATAAGTGTTGGAAATGGTGAAACAACAAACATAACTCAAGTAGGAAAGTCTATCGGACAACTTTATCTTTACCAAACAAGAGGTATTGATAAAACTACAGGGCGTCGCATCTTTGTAGGTCAGAATGGAGAAAATGTATTAGTTTATTATGAGAAAAGTAATAAATTCTATCTTGAGGATGGCACACCATATAGTCAAGCTAATCTTAAAAGAGTTGTAGCTGGCAATACACTCCCAACATGGTATGGTGGTTGGACAAATAATTTCAAATATAACAATTTTGATTTCTCTCTATTCTTCCAGTTCTCTGGAGGTAATAAGATATATAACGGTTCAACAGCCACATTAAGTGATGTACGTTTTTGGAACAATTCAAAAGACTATGCACAAAATTATTGGACACCAGAGCATACTAATGCAAAATATGCATTACCTGTCTATGGAGATAATTATTCTAATGGTAGCGCACTCCCTATTACTGATTGGGTAGAAAATGGCGACTATATCAGACTTAAAAACATTTCCATTGGTTACACATTCAATAATAAATCATTGCTCAAAAATATTGGCGTGTCAGCGTTGAGAATATATGCTCAGGCTCAGAATCTATTTGTTATTACTGGTTATTCAGGTTTAGATCCAGAAGTTCTTTCACAAACTTCTTCACCGAATTTACTTGGTGGAACTGATCATAATACAACTCCACAGGCGAGAACATTTACATTTGGAGCACAAGTTACATTTTAAAAAAATGAATATATGAAACATAATTCAATTCTATATAAGTTATCAATATTTTCAATTGCCATTTTGGCATTTACATCTTGCGATTCTGTTATTGATAAAGATCCTGTTCTTCAGACAACAGATACTAATGTTTTCTCTAGTAAGGATAAAATTGAGAGTAATCTTTTAGGAATATATAGTGATGTTAAAAATTTTCTAGCCTATAAAGGTTATGCATATTCTGATATACGTGGAGATGACGTTTACTCGTTATCAAATAATGTTTATAATTGCTATAGCGTATACGAGATGGCTATTGGTGAATCTACAGAAGATAACACTAATGCCTGGTCTACTTTATATCGTGCTATAAATGAGACAAATACGTTTTTAGTCAATTTGGATAAGCACAAGGATATAGCAGGAGCATCATACGATCAATATGTTGCCGAAGCAAAATTTCTTCGCGCATTAAGCTATTATCAATTAAACTCTCTATATTCAGATCCATATTCAATTAACAATGCCGCAAAATCAGTTCCATTACGTCTACAGAGTGAAGGATCAACAGCAAATGATAATCTTAAGCGTTCTACAAATGCGGAAGTTCTTTCACAGATTCTAAATGATATTAGTGATAGTAATATTTCCAATCTTAAAAATGGAGGAAATAGTTATAATGGTGAAACAAGGGCAACAGAGGGTGCTGCTCATGTGCTGAGACAAAGAGTGTATATGGAGTTAGGAGATTGGACAAATGCAATAAAGGAAGGTGAAGCTGTAAGTGGATATTCATTAACGCAAAATGTATCTGATATTTTCCACAATAATATAAATACAGAAACTATATTTGCTTTTCCAATGGCAGATACTAACAAGGGTGCAAACCAAACTGCCATGGCATCTTATTATGCATCTGGAAATGTTTTTGTTTTGGATGATAAATATGGTTTCTTGGCAGATAAGGCATATAGCTTGCCTAAAGATAAACGTGTTAGTGATTTGATAGGAAAAATTGGTTCTAATTATATACTTAAAAAGTATTATGATTTAAGTAATTACCTTGACTGGATACAGGTTTTCAGATATGCAGAAGTTGAATTAAATTTAGCGGAAAGCTATTACAATAATAAACAGGAAGACAAAGCACGACAATACCTTAAAAATGTAAGAAGAAGGTCGGTAGCTGCAATTGATGATATTATAGATGTTGATAAACTATCTGGCACAGATTTGTTGAAAGCAATATATTTTGAGCGTAGGGCTGAGCTTGTCGGCGAAGCTGTTAGATCTATTGATATACATCGTCGTGGCGAAACTTATTATAAAAGAAATGGCACATTTACTCCTACAACAAATGGATATACATGGCCTATTCCAAGTAGCGAAACTGTAATTAACAAATTAATTAATGATTAATAAATATGAACAGAATAATAATAAGTACGGCGCTATTCTTGATATCAATTACACTAGTGGCACAAAATAAGAGCCAAAGTGATGATGAAATATATTTCAGATCTCAGACAAAGACAATAGCATCAGATAAATTTGCAGGTCGAAAACCTTTAACGAAATATGAGAATTTAACAATTAATTATATTGCCGATGAATTCAGTAAACTTGGTTTAAAGCCAGGAAATGGCGATAGCTTTTTTCAAAAAGTTCCGTTACTGGATACACAGACTCGTGCTAAAAAAGGAATCACCGTAAAAGGAAACAGAGGAAGTTTTAACTTAAAAGAGCGTGAAGACTTTGTTGTTTGGTCTCCACAAAGAAAAAAGAATATTGATCTAAGTAATGAACAATTTGTTTTTGTTGGCTTTGGAATAAATGCTCCAGAATACAATCACAATGATTATGAAGGGCTTGATGTTAAGGGGAAGATTGTTGTAGCATTGGTAAATGATCCTGGATTTTACGATGTTAATCGCTTTCGTGGACATAACATGACTTATTACGGACGATGGATTTACAAATTTGAGGAGGCAAGTAGGCAGGGTGCTGATGGCGTTCTTGTAATTCATGACAGCAAACCAGCTTCTTATGGCTGGAATGTTGTCCAGAATTCATGGTTTGGACATAACCTAGAACTTGTTTCTGATAAATCCAATGAAGATAAAGTTAAATTTAAAGGATGGATTACAAAAGACAAGGCAAATGAACTTTTTAAATCAGCCGGCACTTCATACGATGAACTTTTCAACAAGGCTCTTGATAAAGACTTCAAAGCTATAGCATTGAACGCAAAAGCAAACATACATCTTAAGAATGATTATATCTTTGGTAATTCAAATAATATAGCTGCTGTATTACCCGGAACAGATTTAAAAGATGAATATGTTGTATATACTGCTCATTGGGATCATTTCGGTATTGGCAAACCTATAAATGGAGATAGTATATATAATGGAGCTAGCGACAATGCATCAGGTGTAGCAGCACTTCTAAGTGTGGCACGCAAGTTTACAAATCTTCCAGATAAGCCTCGACGTTCAATTCTTTTTCTTTCAGTAACGGCAGAAGAAGCAGTGTTGCTTGGCTCTGAATATTATGTTAACCATCCTCTTATTCCTTTGTCAAAGACGGCTGCTAATATTAATTTTGATGGTACTGCTCCAAAAGGACATGGAAGCAAAGTGTTTATAGGTGCAAAAGGCGATTCCGAGACAGACTTGTATGTTGAGTCAGCTGCTGCTGCTCAAAGTAAGCAAGTAACATGGTCAAACGATGATACTAGAGGCGGTTATTTCCGATCAGACCATTTTAGTTTTGTCAAAGCTGGTATACCTGTTGTAATTGCCGGCAGTGTCCCTGATGACAGTTCTAGCTTTTTGAAGCGTAACACTTATCATCAGCCTAGTGATGAATATCAAGACTCATGGAATGTTGATGGTGCTCTTGAAGATATTAATCTTAGTGTTGGTATAGGTTTAGGAATTGCTAATGCTGATAAATTTCCAGAATGGAATAAGTCAGCTGTTTATAAAAGAATATATTAATGAATATGAAATATCTATTATTATTTATTATTGCGCTATCAGTTAATGCAAAAGCGCAGACCCTACAGAAAGTTAATCTTTCTGGTAGTGTTGAGAATACTAAAAGTGAGAAAGTGTATCTTCAGAAATATGAAAACAAGACATATATAACTATTGATTCATCGGAAGTTAAAGATGGAAGATTTTCATTTTCTAAAAGTATCGTACTACCTGAAATATACGGATTGTCTTTTACATCTAACATAGATAATCCTTTTACCAGTTATCTTGTTTTTCTGGATAATGGAAATATAAACGTGAAGCTTGATTCTATTGACGATTTTAAAAATACCATTGTTGATGGTTCGAAAGAACAATTACTATATGAAAACTTGTTGAAAGATAGTGTAAATATAAAAGATGTCATAAAAAAACATCCTAACTCTATAGCAGCTTTATATGTATTTTATCGTTATTATTCATACAAGATGTCACCATCAGATATCAGATCAACAATTGCTCTGCTTGATAAGAATCTTCAGAATTCTGCTTATGCTAAAGCAATGTATGATTTGGCTAATACAATATCAGAAGTGGGTACAGGTAAACAGGCTCCTGATTTTGTAGCATACACATCTGCTAATGAAGAAGTACATCCATTGACTCTAGCAAAAGGAGGATATTTATTGATTGATTTTTGGGCATCTTGGTGTCCGCCTTGCCGTAAAGAAAATCCAAATCTAGTTAAGACTTATGAAGAATTTAAAGATAAAGGATTCAATATCGTAAGTGTTTCACTTGATAGCAGTTTAGAATCATGGAAAAAAGCTATCAATAAAGACAATCTAGAATGGACACAACTTATAGATAGAAAGGCTTGGAATGGAGATGGAATAAAAAAATATGGAATACGTTTGATTCCATCTAATTTTCTAATTGATAGTAATGGAAAAATTATCGCAAAGAATCTTAAAGGCGATAACCTAAGAAATGTGTTGTTACATTTTATCCATTAATACTCTTATGTGGGAATGTATCTTTGTCTTTAATAAAAAAGTAGCTAAATAACATGTTATATAAAAAAAATAAGTAACTTTGTAGTCACTGATTATAAATATTACTTGTTTATTATCAAGTAATATTAACGCTTTTTGTATTAAAGGTAAATAGAGAATATAAACTAGAATGGATGAAATAATGGACAGAAACAATATACAGAAAAGTAACAAGGATATATCAGAGGGATCGTATGATTTCGATAAGATTATAGATCGCTCAGGAAGCGGAGATTTAAAGCATGAAGCATTGTTACCAAGATGGAGACGTGATGACTTACTTCCACTGTGGGTTGCTGATATGGATTTTGAAACACCAATGTTCATAACCGACGCCTTGAAAAAACGCCTTGAACATTCACTATTTGGATATACTATCGAACCTAAAGAATTGTGGCAAACAATTATAAATTGGGTTAAAGAACATCACCAATGGGAACTAAAGCGTGAATGGCTAAAGTTTATACCAGGAATAGTTAAAGGTATAGGTCTTGTAATTAATGTTTTTACAAAACCTGGTGACAAAGTAATCATACAAACTCCTGTATATCATCCTTTCAGATTAACTCCAGAAGGAAATGGCCGTGAAGTTGTTTTTAATCCTTTAAAAAGACGTGATGATGGCTATTATGATATGGACTTTGATAATCTTGAGAAAGTTTGTGATGACAAATGTCGAATATTCATACTTTGCAATCCTCATAATCCAGCAGGTATTTGTTGGAGTAAAGAAACACTGCAAAAGCTAGCTGATTTCTGCTATGAACACCATCTGCTTGTTATATCTGATGAAATTCATTGCGACATGGCTATATTCGGACACAAGCATATACCTTTTGCAACTGTCAGTGATAAAGCCAGAGAAAATAGCATAACTTTTCAGGCACCAACAAAGACATTCAATATCGCTGGAATTATTTCAAGCTACGCCATTATCCCAAATTCTGACATACGCAAAAAATTCTATGGTTGGATTAATGCTAATGAACTTGATGAAGCTAATATATTTGCCCCTATTGCCACAATAGCAGCCTTTACGAAAGGTGAAGAATGGAGAAAGTCTATGCTTGCGTATATTGAAGACAACATACGTTTTGTAGAAGATTACTGTAAAGAGAATATTCCAAAAATACATCCTTTGCGTCCACAGGCATCTTTTCTTGTATGGCTTAATTGTCGTGAACTAAATTTAGACCATAAAGATCTACTTGATTTGTTTATTGATAAAGCTCATCTAGCTCTTAATGACGGAGAAATGTTCGGTCAAGGAGGTGAAGGCTTTATGAGAATGAATATAGCAACGCCACGCTCTGTATTAAAACAAGCTTTAGAGCAATTGGCTTCAGCGGTCAATAACTTGAAATAGATTGTTGACAGCTGCAGTCCGAATTTTACTTGGATATAAATTAAAAAATAATCACTTTTGAAATGAATGATTATTAAAATCATTATCGTGTTGAGTTGGAAGAATTTCACATCAATCACTCAACACGATGATGACTTTTTAAAACAAATTGAGAATATAACATTTTATTCCCAAACTTCTTTTGCTATTTCCTTAACAAGTTTGATTTTCGCCCACTGCTCTTCTTCTGTCAGTTTATTGCCAATTTCGCAAGAAGCAAATCCGCATTGAGGACTGAGGTAAAGACGATCAAGAGGTATGTATCGTGCAGCCTCATGGATGCGAGCAATTATGGTCTGCTTATTTTCTAATATTGCACTTTTCGTAGTAATGAGTCCCAATACAACTTTCTTACCCGGAGCAACATGTGCCAAAGGCTCAAAACCACCAGAACGCTCATCATCATACTCCAAATAGAAAGCATCCACATTTTCACGGGCAAAAAGAAAATTCTCTACTGCATCGTATGCACCTTCAGAAGCCCATGAAGAATGGTAGTTTCCACGACAGACATGCGTACTGATGACCAATCCTTCATGACGTTCTTCGAGAGCAAGGTTGTTTAGGCGGAGATATATTTCCTGTAACAGTTCTACATTATAGCTAGAACCAGCCATAGATGTCCAAAAATTCTTATCGCACACCATTCCCCACGTACAGTCGTCAAATTGAATATTGCGGCATCCAGCATCATAAAGATCACGTATGATTGTGTGGTAAGTCTGTGCGATATCCCATATCAATTCTTCGTTGTCTGGGTAAATAGCTGTTGTCGTTTTACCATTGTCACCACGAAACAATTCTGCATAGAATTGTGCTGGGGCAGGAATTGTTTGTCGTGCAACAACACTTTCTGTTTCAAACTGTTTCACATACTTGAAATGCTCAACAAACGGATGGTTATTACCATTAATTTTTCCTGTTAGTGCTACAGAACCATGTGTCGTTTCCTCATGATGGAAGAAATAACCATTGTCAAGCTCGATATGCTTAGCACCATTTATACCCCACATGAAGTCAAGATGCCAATAACTGCGACGAAATTCACCATCGGTTATCACCTGCAATCCTGCTTTTTTCTGTTTTTCAATAAGTTCGGCAATGCACTTGTCTTCCACTTGCTTCAGTTCTTCACTTGTAATGTCGCCTTTTGCAAACTTTACCCTTGCTACTTTAATCTCTTCAGGGCGGAGAAAACTGCCCACTATGTCAGCACGGAATGGTGCATTCAGTATATTTTTACTCATCTTACTTACTTTTAAAATTGTTACTTTATCTTACTTATAATCCGGATTTCATGCAGCGAAGTTACTTAATCCAATTTTAACAGGCAAATATTTTGATAAATTCGGAAAAATATCCTATATTTGTGTAATAATTATATAATTAGCAGAATATTATTCTTTAAATTAAATGATATACAAAATGGAAAAATATGAAAATTTAGACAATATAGACATTACTATTCTACGAACTTTACAGAAAAACTCGCGACTGACTACCAAGGAACTTGCGGCAAAAATACACCTTTCCACATCTCCAGCCTTTGAGCGTCAGAAACGGTTAGAAAGGGAAGGATACATAAAAGGGTATATGGCAGTAATAGATGCAGAAAAAGTTGGTAACGGTATTTTAGTACTGTGTAACATTCGACTCAAACAACACACAGAAGATCTAATACAGCAGTTTATGGATGCTGTGAGAAATATTGATGAAATCACAGAATGTTTCAACACCAGTGGAGATTATGACTTTTTGATAAAAGTCTATGCAAAGGATATGAAAGACTATCAGCAGTTTATGCAACACACGCTGGGTAGAATAGAGTGTGTGGGTAGCCTACATAGCGTATTCGTCATTGACGAAACTAAAAATACCCATGGTGTCACGATTAGACGATAAATTTAAGTTTGTTTTATTATATCGTGAGAGAAAACTATATTGATAAAAAATAGAGAACTAAAACAAAATATTTTTTAGCTAATTCAAACAAAGCCTAAAGAACGCTATTTCAGCTAATTGGGTACACTTTGTTTAAATTTAGTGCGCAACTATGTTGTTGTTTTAAAAATAAAAAGGCATTATAACTTGTTTGTTTTAAAAATAATATATATTTTTGCCTACGAAAATCATTTAGATTCTATCTAAAGAGGGGTGCCGACAAACTGTCGGCTGAGATTATACCCGTGGAACCTGATGCAGTTAGTACTGCCGTAGGGAGAGACTTTTTTAAGTCGCTTTTCGCATATCCATGTATATATATTGATATATAGTAGCTCCTCTTGACACTTATATTAAGTGGAGCATGTTCTATTATACAGCTTTATCTATTGCCGGCAGTGATTGCAGCGGAGGTGCCGGTATTCAAGCAGACATAAAAACAATGTCGGCATTGGGTGTTTATGCTGCATCTGCAATTACTTATATTACCGTACAAAACACAATGGGCGTGGAATCTTCATGTCCTATAGACTCTTATACCGTTGAACGACAAATCCATGCAATAATGAATGACATACGCCCAATGGCTATTAAAACAGGAATGATGGGTAACAAGGCTACCGTAGAAGCAATTGTAAACGCATTGTCTGTTTACTATCACGGCAACTTGGTTGTTGACCCTGTTATTATTTCCACCAGTGGGGCTGCATTACTTGATGATGATGCAATAGATACGATGTGCAGAAAATTACTGCCTATGGCTACTGTTGTAACTCCTAATATTCATGAGGCTGAGGTATTGGCAAACATGAAAATAAACAATAAAGATGATATGAAAGTGGCTGCACTAAATATAATGGATTATGGATGTAGCGCTGTACTTGTGAAAGGCGGACATATTGAAGGCGACAATAAATGCGATATTCTTATTGAACGCAAAGAAAACGGAATATATGAAGAACATGAATTTAATGGTAAAACTGTAGATAGTAAAAATACTCATGGAACAGGATGTACTTTTTCATCTGCTATAGCTGCATATCTAGCACAAGGAATGAGTTTGATTAATGCTGTGAAAGAGGCAAAAGAATATGTAATAATGGCAATAGCCGAAGGTGCTGATGTATCTATAGGTAAAGGACACGGACCGTTAAACCACTTTTTCAATCCAATGAAAATGAAAAAAATAAATCACAAATGAAAATAGAAAAAGTACAATTCATTACTCACAAAACTGCCAATATAACTTATGCAGAAGGTGCACTGATGGCTTTGCTCGGTGGATGTCGCTGGATACAACTTCGCATGAAGGATGCTGATATATCTGAAATATGCAGTGTTGCAAAAATTATACAACCTGCTTGCCAAAGTGTTGGGGCTAAATTCATTATTGATGATCATGTTGAACTAGTTAAACTGCTTAATGCCGATGGAGTACATTTAGGTAAAAATGACACGCCGATAGACGAAGCTAGAAATATTCTTGGAAAAGAATATATTATCGGTGGTACAGCAAACACGATTGAAGATATCGTTGATATATATAAATCAGGTGCAGACTATATTGGTTGTGGACCTTTCAGATTTACATCAACAAAGAAAAATCTTTCTCCAATAATAGGACTTGAAGGGTATAATAAAATAATATCAGACATAAAACAACGAAATATTGATATTCCAATCGTTGCCATAGGTGGCATCGTTGATGAAGACATACAGCTTATATTAAATACTGGGATTAATGGAATAGCATTGAGTGGATGTTTGATGAATGCCAACAATCCTGTAGAAAAAATGAAACAGATAATAAACAATACTTATAATATAAATATTAAATGAACAACAATATTAAATTCTCGTATCCTGATTCTGAGAAAGTTTACATGAATGGTAAAATATTCCCAGAACTAAAGGTTGCCATGAGAAAGATTAATCTCACTCCAACAATAGAAATTATTGACGGAAAGAGAAGCGAAACACCTAATTCTTCTGTCTACGTATATGATACAAGTGGACCATATAGTGATCCAAATGTAAAAATTGATTTGAAGAAAGGATTGCCTAAGCTAAGAGAACAATGGATTGAAAAGCGAAAAGAAAGTGTTCCGACACAGATGTATTATGCAAAACATGGAATTATAACTCCAGAAATGGAATATGTAGCAATACGCGAAAATATGAATTGTGAAGAATTGGGCATAGAAACCCATATTAGTCCTCAGTTTGTGCGTGACGAGATTGCCGAAGGAAGAGCTGTTATTCCGGCAAACATCAATCATCCTGAATCTGAACCTATGATTATAGGGCGTAATTTTCTAGTTAAGATAAATACAAATATAGGTAATTCTGCTACATCTTCTGGAATTCACGAAGAAGTGGAAAAGGCTGTATGGAGCTGTAAATGGGGAGGTGACACGCTCATGGATTTGTCTACAGGCGAAAACATTCACGAAACAAGAGAATGGATATTACGAAACTGTCCTGTTCCTGTCGGCACGGTTCCTATGTATCAGGCTTTTGAAAAAGTAGACGGAAAAGCAGAAAACCTTACTTGGGATATATTCAGGGATACACTGATAGAACAATGTGAACAGGGTGTGGATTATTTCACGATACATTGCGGAATAAGACTGAAGAATATTCATTTAGCAGAAAGCAGACTTACTGGGATGGTGAGCCGTGGAGGAAGTATTATATCTAAATGGTGTATCACTCATAACAAGGAAAGTTTTCTCTATTCTCATTTTGATGATATATGTGATATCTGCGCAAAATATGATGTTGCAATATCTCTGGGCGACGGACTTAGACCTGGATGTACATTTGATGCCAATGATAAAGCCCAATTTGCTGAACTTGACACGATGGGTGAATTGATTGAGAGAGCATGGAATAAAAACGTACAGGCTTTTATAGAGGGTCCAGGACATGTTCCTATGAATAAAATTAAGGAGAACATGGAAAGACAGATTGAAAAATGTCATAATGCTCCTTTCTATACGCTCGGTCCACTCGTGACAGATATAGCGCCTGGATATGATCACATAACAAGCGCGATAGGTGCTGCTCAGATAGGATGGTTGGGTACAGCAATGCTTTGTTATGTAACACCAAAAGAACATTTGGCTTTGCCTAATAAAGATGATGTTCGTGTAGGAGTGGTTACTTACAAGATTGCAGCACATGCTGCTGACTTAGCAAAGGGACATCCCGGCGCGGCAATACGTGATAATGCATTGAGTAAGGCTAGATATGAATTCAGATGGAAAGACCAGTTTAATCTGTCTCTCGATCCTGAAAAAGCATTGGAATATTACAAAACATCAAATAATGTTGGTGGTAAATACTGTACTATGTGCGGACCTAACTTCTGCGCTATGCGTATAAGCCATACTTTAAACGAACAAGATTGTCTAACAAAATAAATACAAAAAAAAATGATTGAGACACAAGTTTCAAAGGGTATCATAAATACCTATTTTGAAAAATTACAAAGTAATCTGGACCTTGACGTTGCCATAGTTGGCGGTGGTCCTTCTGGTATCGTAGCAGCCTATTATATGGCTAAAGCCGGACTGAAAGTTGCGCTTTTTGACCGTAAACTATCACCAGGCGGTGGCATGTGGGGTGGCGCAATGATGTTTAATCAAGTTGTTATACAGAAAGAGGCTATGGATATCATCAACGAATTTGACATTAATTCTGCTCCTTTCAATGACAACTTATTTACAATAGATTCAGTTGAGAGTACTTCGTCGTTACTTTATCATGCTGTACATGCTGGTGCAACTATTTTTAATTGCTATTCTGTTGAAGACGTTGTTTTTAAAGATAACGTTGTAAGTGGAGTTGTTGTAAACTGGACTCCAGTACTTCGTGAGGGACTTCATGTAGACCCATTGAATATTATGGCAAAATGTGTAATTGACGGTACTGGACACGACAGCGAGATATGCAAAACAGTAGCCAGAAAAAATGGTATCAGACTAGATACTGAAACAGGAGGAGTAATTGGCGAACGTTCACTTGATGTCATTGCTGGCGAAGAAGAAGTAGTAAAGGGTACAAAAGAAATATACCCAGGATTATACGTATGTGGTATGGCTGCTTCAGCAGTATCAGGTACACCACGTATGGGTCCAATCTTCGGTGGTATGCTTATGTCGGGAAAGAAGGTTGCCGACATGATAATAAAGCGTTTAAAATAAGTAGTATGAAAAACCTAAAGTTCTTTCTTGAATAGAAATATTTTCTTTTCTTGAAAGAACTTTTATTTTTATCAACCATATTGGTATGAATGACAACCAATTCGGTAAGATAAGACAACTTATTTAACAATAAATCTAAACCTATTCCGGCTAAAGACATTCTACCAGAAAATATTTTTTAATGTCACTAATATCACTTTGTCACAAACCCTTTGTTTATAAGGGATTAGCCAGTGACATTAAGTGACATTATCGGGCTAAAAGTGACATTAAATCTAAAATAGCACCATATTTTGGCGAATTTTCACCAAATATGGGGTACCCAGATCGTTACTTTTTCATCCATAACAGAGCATTGATTGTAAATATTATCCTTATAGTTAAGTTTGTATGATTGCCAAATACTATTTTATAAACAAATAATAGTTTGAATAATCAGTATAGCATCACTGAAATAAATCTATTATATACTAATTACATGTGCTAAACACTCCTATTTTTCACGTTGGGTAATCGGATTACACAACGTGGGTAATCGAGTTGTTCACGTTAGGTAATCCGATTACCCAACGTGAGTAATTGAATTACCCAAGTACTAAGGTAATCGAATTACCCAATGGTTAGGGTAATTTTTCACACAGTGTTATTTATGGAAGTTATAAGTATATAAACAACGTTCAAAATAACTATATTATTAATATCAAATTATATAACAGACTTGTAATAAACTCATCATACTTAAAAATATATATGTAAATTCTATTAGATTCAAAAAGTACAAAATTGATGTATTATTCAAATACCATAATTGCGAAAAAAACGCTAAAAACAAGTATGATTTGGAGTTTAATGTCACTTTTAGCCCGATAATGTCACTTAATGTCACTCGCTTAAACCTTATAAATAAAGGGTTTGTGACAAAGTGACATTAGTAACATCTAAAAAACTTTTTCTGGTGGAGAAAACAATATTTATTCGAATACTAATGCTTTATACACATTAATAGTTAAATACTACAATTTATTTATAGATCATTTATATTCTTGAAATGTATAAACATATTCTAAATAAGTTTGAATACTTTATCGTTATATCTTATTATTTTTTTATGATTGTATTTGCTGAATCTAAATTAATAATTAACTTAGCAGATCAATAAACATACATGATTAAAATATTTCAGAACATGAATATAGTAAAAGCAGTATATGATGATATAGAATTGATTGTTCCTATATATGACAAAGCACGCAAATTTATGGCAGATAATGGAAATCCAAATCAATGGATTAATGGTTATCCGTCAACAGAAATTATTACAGAAGATATCATTAATGGTAACTGTTTTATCTGTAAAAATGATGAAGGTAATATTGTAGGTGCATTTACTTTTATTATTGGCGATGACCCTACTTACGAAAAAATATATAGCGGACAATGGTTGAATGATAAACCTTATGGTGTTATTCACAGACTTGCATCGAATGGAACTACTCACGGTATTACAAAAACCTGTATTGAATGGTGCTTAAAACAAATTAAAAACATTCGTATAGATACTCATAATGATAATAAAGTTATGCAAAGTCTATTGTGCAAAATTGGATTTGAATATTGCGGAATAATACATACACATAACGGAACAGAAAGACTTGCATATCAAATTTCAGAGCAATAATAAATACTATGAATTTAAAAATTATTTTCTTTCTGAATATTTTAATACAAAAAAAATATGTATGTTTGCATAACATAAATTTTTAAAGCTTATTCGCTATGAAGAAAATAGTATTTCTTACAGGTGCCGGAATGTCGGTGGAAAGTGGTTTCAAAACTTTTAGAGGTAATGATGGATTATGGGAAAATTATCCTGTAGAACAAGTTGCTTCTCATGAAGGATGGGAAAAGGATCCAACTCTTGTAACAAATTTCTATAATATGCTAAGACGTAAACAATGGGATGCACAACCAAACAATGGACATAAACTGATAAAGGAACTTGAGAAAGACTATGATGTAACAGTTATCACTCAAAACGTAGATAACCTTCATGAGAAAGCAGGTTCTTCAAAAGTTATTCATCTGCATGGAGATCTTACAAAAGTTTGTTCTAGCATAAATCCATATAATTCTAAATATATTCAGCAGTTAACTCCTGAGCATAGCCATGTGAATCCTGGAACAAAAGCTGGTGACGGAAGTCTGCTACGCCCTTTCATTGTTTTCTTTGGAGAAAGTGTGCCTATGATTGAACCTGCAGCTCAAGAAACACAAAAGGCTGATATATTTGTTATTGTAGGCACAAGCCTTAATGTTTATCCAGCAGCAGGATTAATACAATACTGTAATCCCGGAATACCTATATATTTGATAGATCCAAGTCCTGTTAAAACAGATAACTATCATCATATAAAACACATTGAAATGGGTGCCAGCGACGGAATGAAAGAATTGATGAAAGAACTTAAATTATAAAAAAACATCATGATAAAAATAATGGAGGATAAATATTAATTTATCCTCCATTATCATTTAACTCAGACTAAGCATTTTTTCAATAGGCTTAACTGCGTCTTTTGCTATTTTTGAATCGACCACAACTTCCGGCCAACCATATTTTAGCGTATTATATATCTTTTCAAGACTATTTTTCTTCATATACTCACATTCATTACAACTGCATCCTAAGCCTCCCTCAGACACTTCTGGTGGAACTGGGTAGAATGTTGCCTCAGGACACGTACGTTCCAACTCGTGAAGAATACCAGCCTCTGTGGCTATAATATATTCATGTTTACCATTAGCTTGTGCATAATTCAGCATTGTGGCAGTAGAACCCTTAATATCAGCAATAGCTAAAATAGGAGCTTTACATTCAAGATGTGCCATTACAATTGCGTCAGGATGTTCTTTCTTAAGCTTTATAATTTCCTCTACAGAGAACTTTTCGTGTACATGGCATCCACCATTCCACAACAACATGTTACGACCTGTAACGCTGTTTATATAGTTTCCTAAATTGTAATCAGGACCGAATATAAGTTTTTCATCTTCAGGGAAACTATCTATTACCTTTTTTGCATTTCCACTTGTAACAACACAATCAGTAAGAGCTTTTACTGCAGCTGTTGTATTTACATAACTTATAACCTTATATCCAGGATGCTCCTCCTTATATTTCTTTAGGTCTTCTGCCTTGCAGCTATCAGCAAGAGAACAACCAGCAGTGAGATCAGGACACAACACTATTTTGTCTTCACTCAAAAGTTTGCACGTTTCAGCCATGAAGTGAACACCACACATAACCATAACCTTAGCATCAGTCTCTGCAGCCTTACGGGCTAAAGCCAGAGAGTCGCCAATGAAATCAGCAATATCCTGAATATCACCAATTGTATAATAATGGGCAAGAATAATAGCGTCCTTCTCTTTACACATTCTGCGTATCTCAGCTTTAAGATCAATAGACTTGTCAATAGGTTCGTCTACATATCCCTTTTCTATCCATTCTTTCTTTACCATATTTTTTTTATCTTTCATACAGTGTTTTAATTTTTAAACAGATTAATTCACACTATATTATTATTATATTATTTATTTTTCTATTTAATAAAAAGAAATAAGAGTAGTATGATGTGGTGTTGATAAGTTGATAAAATGATATTCAAATATTTGCATTTTCTATTATCAACGTTTGTCTATCACTTATGCACACATATAACTAACAATTTCTTCTTGAATATCAGAAAGATAGAGAGTTATCCACAATTCTGGTATTTTCTGCAAAGTTAATAAGTTTATATCTTTTTCTGTGATTTTTTAGTGGAAAACTTCGTAAAAAGTATTTCAAAACTATGTGGATATCCACAATATGAAGGGAGTGTATATTGGTGTGTGGATATCTACATTGTTATTAACTTCCTTATACAGTAGTTTTCAACATGGTTATCAACACTTTTTGTGGATAACTTTTTTGATGAAAATGATGATATAATAAAAAAAACAATTAAATATTTTGTATTTAAAATAAAAGTTGTACCTTTGCAACCGCAAAAGCGCCCGTGGCGAAATTGGTAGACGCGCTAGACTTAGGATCTAGTAGTTCACGCTGTGTAGGTTCGAGTCCTATCGGGCGCACCACTTTAAAGAGCTAAATAGTTTATTAACTGTTTAGCTCTTTTTTATTGTATAGTAATTGGGTTTTATTTCTACTCTATTATAGATGGAATAAAGAATGCTAATAGCATAGAAAGGGAATGCAATATATATAGCAATTCTATTGGCAGAATTTAATAAGCACTGATTTAATTCCGCCAATAGTTTACATAAATATTTATTGTAAGTTTTATCGCTTACTGGTTAAATTTTTATTCTTACTCATTTTATTTTTTTGAGTAGTTGAATATTTCTTTATTGAAAGGTCTTTTACAACAGTAGCCTTGATTATCTTTATATAATTGATGGGGCGATTATTATTGTCTCTTTCTACATTTTGTATTTGATCGACTACATCCATACCATCCACTACTTCACCAAATACTGTATATAGTCCGTCGAGATGTGGAGTACCTCCAATTGTTTGATAATCGTTTTTAATTTTGTCATTAAAGATAATTGTTCCTCCCGATTTTTCAGTAAGTTCGTTAAGCTTTGTATCAAGCATTTTTGGACCGAAAGTTTTTCCTGTTACAATATAAAATTGACATGAAGATGATGCATGATCCTTTGCATTTTCTTCTTGGGCTGCAGCCACAGCACCACGCTTATGATAATATTGAGGAAACCTTATTTCAGCAGGAATGGTATAATCTAAGGATACATTGCCTAACAATTGACCAGAAACAGCCGTTTTACTTGAAGGATCACCTGTTTGAACCATAAAGTTAGGTATTACGCGATGAAACAAAATACCATTATAGAACCCTTCTTTTACTAGTTTAAGAAAGTTGTCTCGATGTTTGGGCGTTTCATTATATAGGGCGATTTTAATATTTCCTAAAGATGTTTCTATAGATACTATACATCTGTCATCCAAAGACTTTGCTATCGAATCCGAATTATTATTTTGTGCAAACATTGGTAGCGATATTATTGCAAACAAAACAGAAAATAAAATTTTATTTTTCATTGTCATATATATGTAGGGGATAATTTATAGACTAATATCCGCAAGCGGATAGATTGATATTTTTTATAAAACGTAATTCCATTCTTCATTTGAATCATCAATACTGAAACCTTCATATTCAAATGGTTTTAGTTCATCTATATTGGTAATTCTATTTTTAATAATGTAGCGTGCCATTGCTCCACGACACATTTTTGTATAAATAACAATGGTCTTTAGTTTACCGTTTTTATCAACTTTAAAACTAGGAGTGATTACTTTTACTTCTTTTTTTACGCGTTTCCAATCAAACAAATTACGCATTTCGTCGCTAGCTAAGTAGATAAGAATACCATCATCAGCTTTTATTTTGTTGATAAACCAGTCTGTTAGAATTGGCTTCCAAAAATCAAACATCGACTTTGAATTATGATTGTGAAGAGTAACGTTACCCTCCAAGCGATATTTATTTATCATGTCAAGCGGGCGTAGAATGCCATATAAAAAAGAACTAATCATAAGATGATCATTGGCATATTGCAATTCGCTGTCTGAAAGAGTTTCAGGAGCAAGTCTCTGGTAAACCATTCCATCATAGCAAAATGCTGCAGGTTGACGGATACTGTTATCATGGAAAGAACGAAAACGTTTCCAGTTTTCTAAAGCCATATCTCGGTTTATATGCAACATCTCACACAATTCTTCAACAGAATAATTCAACATCTGCATTGCATTATCATTGGCTTGACTTTGGAATGTAGGTTCAGTTACAAATGAAATATCAGATGTAGCACATCCGGTCATTATTTTAGCACAGCCTATTAGTATCTGCATATATTCTAATATTAATATTTTGCAAATATAGTGATTTCACTTTATAAAACAAATGAATATTATAAAGTATATGGTTACAATGATAAATTAAGTAATTACTTAATTGTAATAATTACTGTCCCGTTAAAATCACTAATTGTTCTTTGAAAGTGTTGAAATATAGCTAATTATATAGATTTTTAATGCACTACGATTTTATTTCATATTTTTTGCAGGTCAAAGAATAATAATGTTAAATATGACAAAGATCAATGTGACTTAGACGGTCAGCTTTTATTTGAGATTTAACTCGTCCCTATTTTAATGGGAGACTAATGAAAATATCTAATAAAAAAACATTTTATGAATATATTTTTCTATCTTTGCAATTAGAATATAGTATTTTTTAATCTTAAATATATCTGTATATGAAAGCTCCTTTTAAATGCCCGATGTATGGCGAGATTGCTCAATGGAAGCAAGTAGATAAATCAAGAAAAGGTTTTAGTTTAGGTAAGGCTGCTGTTGGTGGCATATTGCTTGGACCTGTTGGATTGCTTGGCGGTGCACTTGGAAAGAATAAAACTTATTATTGTTGTGGAAAGTGTGGCTTTCAGCATGAATATAATGGTTGATGTGTCCTGACTAAATTTTAAAAAGGTAGTTATTTGTCAATATAACTAATGTTTATTAAAAAAAAATGAACTCTTTCCTGTCTTCTTGTATGACAAGAGTTCAAAAGATAAATATAAAACAATATAGAAAATGAAAAAGATTTTATTATTTTTTATTATGTGCTTATCTATAAATGTATCAGCACAAAGTATATTTGGTATTGATATAAATACCAATTACAAAAATTTCAGTTTACAGTTAAATAAAAAAAAATTTAAGGTTATTAAATCCAAAAAGAACATATACTCTTGCATCGTAACATACGCTGGTTACAGAAATGTAAAGTTGAATTTTACAAAAGGTCATAAAACTGATATGATAACAGACGTTACTTTGATATTTCCTAGATACAAAAGAATATCTGTTTATGAGATATTTAATGACCTTAATAAACAGTTTGAAGTTAAATATCAATATAATGACTGTATGAAGTATGGTGATACTATGTATTATGAATATAATGATAATGGAGGAAAAATAAAAATTTTACTTGTGAGTAGTGATCTATATGTCATTTATGAACCATTGTATAAAGAGAAAGAAAATGTAAAACTAAGCAGCGATATTTAATATGGGAAAATTACTAATAATACTTGGAATGGTTGTTTACGTATTCGGAATTTTTAGAAAACACGCAAGCGGTCACGACAATAATCACAGAAAAAGAAAATATTAGATTATGGATAAAGAACAGAAGATATGGTTGAAAATATTGCTAGGTATATCTTTAGTTACTTTAATATATGCAGTAACAATAGGTCAACACCCTGAATGGATTCACCCAAACCCGAAAATATCACATATAAATTCATGTGACTCAGATACATTATATTCAGATTCAACATCAAATGATACCATATACGAAAATAGTAACGCAGAGCATCATTCAAAAGGTCATAATAGCATGGATGAAGACGATGAGGAATATTGGAATAGCGTAAACCGTGAAAAGTCTCTACGTGATGCAGGACAAGATGGGGCTGCCGATATTGAGCATAAATCACGTATTGAATATCTGCAAGGTGGTGGCTATCATTCTCAAGATGGTGGATCGCAAGTTCAGTTCCAAGGAAGCCAGGAACAGAAAGATCAACTAGAGCAGATGGATAGAATGGGTTGGTAACAATAATAAATAAAGACTATGGAACAGAACAATGTAAGTAAATAGAGATTAATAGCTAAAATACAACTAGCAGTGTCTCTATTGACGGAACTTATTATGATATTGGAATTATTTATTGGAATGATGAAAGATGGTTCAGGACATATGGAATATGACTTTTTCTTGCAATGTTAGTAGTCGTTCTTATAAAATATTTTTTGTGGTAAAAAAAAGGTAACAAAAAAAGACTGAATTCCAAGAGAGAAATTCAGTCTTACTTTTATACTCTGAGTAAACTTTTAGCGGACAGCAATAGATTTTATTACCGAATGAGACATATAGATACAAAAAAGTTCCACCCATCTTCGCAGACAAGCGGGCATAAATAACAATTTAAAACTTAACATAAAACTATTTCTTGAACGTGTAATTAAGTGCCGTGCTATTTCCGTAAAGATATGCCTTTACATCCATATCGGTAGATGAAATGCTATTCACCGTGATGTAGAACAAATCGCCACCGTCTACGTATAGCGTGACTATATTGCCGTTCACTTTGTATTTCACGTTTCCATTACCGATAGCCATATTTGCATGAGCCGTTCCGTCACGGTTAAACGTGATATAGTTGTTTTCGTATCTTGAATTAAGAACCCAGCCAGTGATACCATCTACCTTGTCAAGATTCCACTTACCATACAAGTAATTCACGTTAAATGATGCGTTGTTAATTTCAGTTACTTCATTATCATCCTTGCTACATGAGCAAAATATTCCGCCCGTTAAAACACACGCTAATAAAAATATAATAATCTTTTTCATAATTTTAATTGTCTAAAATTAATAATTCTATTTATTTGCGAAGAAATTTATTCAATTCATTCGTCTTGTCAATATCAATCAAATATGTAAACCCATCTCCTGCATCAGTAGATGATTTATATTTAGGTGTTTCGATAAAAGGTCTATCCCCAACATCATTTACAATAATTCCATCGTCTTTTGAAATTTGTAGAGCATAACCTCCACCGTCAAGTCTCACTTTTCGTCTGTATTTGTAGCAATAAACCGTTTCTTTGTTTTCGTCTCTGAAAGCTATGCTATCACGATACACTACTGCCAATCGTACCGGATTACTCACAAAATCATTCGCTTTTTCAGATATTCTCCCGTATTCATTGCTGATTACATAGCATATCAAAGGATAATTCAAATGCACCTTTGGTCTTCTCTTTTGAGAATATCCGCTTAACGTCACCATTAAAAGTGCTACAAAAACTAAAAATACTTTTTTCATAATTCCTAAAATTTAAATTTAATTATAACGCAAAAAGCGTGAGCGACTACATTATCAGTAAAGAGGCATCGCCAAACGCCCACACTCCAGATAAGTAATGCCCACGCCAATCGTGAGCGTCATACTTATTGTCTGTGGAGTGTAAAATTTGGCGATTTCCTTTACTCACAACAATAGCTAACGCTATATTTTTCGTAAAAGTAAAAAAAATGTTTGAAAATTACAAGCAATTTTTCCCTTTTAACATATTAGCAATAATATTATTTGCAAAATCACGTTTGCTACCATTATTTTTTTTATTAATTAAATAATTATTACTATAATCTGCCATATTATTCATTATGTTTGCAAGTAGTCCAGACTATTTTTTCTATATTCAATCCCTCCATAGAACTAAATAAATCAAGTTCTTTATGAGATAGTTTCTTCCACTTACTCGAATCTGCTGAATAATGACTAGCCATGTGGTGTGTAGTTCTATCCTTATCTTTATAAATTATTTTTAGTAATCCAATTTTAGTCAAATAATCTATGTAATAGCAGATAGAATTTCTAAGAATTCCGGTTGAAAAAGCGCAATCAAGTGATGTGCCAATATTATATTGAAAGTACAAAAGAACTTTGTTTATATCTTTTAATTTTTTATGTTTTTTTACTATTTTTGGAATACTATCTACTATACCGGTATTAGTGGCTGCTGCCTCCCTTTGTGTAAATACCTTTTTCCCCTTAGCCTCATTTTGAATTTCTTTTGCACCTTCTAAGATAGATAGTACAAACTTTTTTATTTCTTTAGGTGTGCATGATATAGTAACATTTTCACCACTTTCAACTATACTCTGTATATTCATATTCTTTTTTTTTATGAATATTACAGCCATCCCTGATAACCTGCAAAGTAATCTTTGTTCGCTGTTTGTTGAATTAGTGAGTATTGCAGTTATCACCTTTTCATGATGCAAAGATACACCAAAAATTAATTTATAGTAATGAAAAAAACAGCGTAAAATATAAAAAATATAACGTTATAATTGTCTGAAAATCAAAAAGTTACATATAATATTGTATTTTATAAACTGCGCAAAACTGCGCAAATTTAAAGAAAGTTTATAATTTTGAACAAAACTCCATTGACTTGTTTATTTCTTCAACAAAATTTTGCTTCCTATTTTTTAAATCTTTAGAATCAGCCTTGATGCTTCTAAGAACAGTTGCTAACCATTTTTCATTGTCCCAAAATACTTTTCTTTTATGGAGTACATAAATGAGACTCATAACTTTTGCATGAGATTTTTTCATGTTCCACATTTCGGAAAAATCAGCAGCTTTTATCATTTTAGTAAAGTCTTCTATATTTTCACCATCTGTTAATAGAACTTTACTTTGTGCCCATATAAATAAATTCTTTGTAATAGTTTTCTGTATACTAAATCTATTATAATCGGGATGTACTCTTAAATGTTGCGGTATCGGGAATAAATCATCTAAATCATGGAATCCACACACATTAATTATCTTTATTACTATGGCTTGTTTTAGTGTTTTTATACGTTTGTAAGCTTCTACACTTGGACGATGGTCTGTTATACTGATATCATTATCAAAGTAGCTTGTAAAGCCAAATAGAGGTATACTTATCTCACGTACTAAATTCTTATGACATTGTGATAATTCATTGATAATATCATTTATATCAACAGCATCTATTTTATTGAACAACTTTGTCACTCTGTTTGGGTATGGCTTTTCGTCACCACACATGATTGGTATGATACAATTATCGATTTTGATGGATGCTTCTACCCATTCTTGACATAGGTAAAAACATTTATTTATGTCATAAAAATACTCTGTTGCTTGCATTTTATCCCTCTTTTATTTTAATAAATAAACTACATATTTTAGTTTTTATTTTCTGTAACATCTAAATGTTTTATTTTTCTTAATGTGTCCACTAATGATACTCATTAGGACAGGTTCTGGACTTTGAAATATGGTTAGTCGCAAAAGGCTCGTTTTACTAAATGACTGTTATTACTGTGTTTGTTTTCATCTAGCTATGAAAAAATGCTTTTAATTTATTCATGAATTTCACCAATCTCCTCTATAGGGTTGTTATCAATTTATGTAGTATTATTTTAACTAGATTATATTATAAAACGTAATTCCATTCTTCATTTGAATCATCAATACAGAAACCTTCATATTCAAATGATTTTAGTTCATCTATATTGGTAATTCTATTTTTAATGATGTAGCGTGCCATTGCTCCACGACACATTTTTGTATAAATAACAATGGTCTTTAGTTTACCGTTTTTATCAACTTTAAAACAAGGAGTGATGACTTTTACTTCTTTTTTTACACGTTTCCAATCAAACAAATTACGCATTTCGTCGCTAGCTAAGTAGATAAGAATACCATCATCAGCTTTTATTTTATTGATAAACCAGTCTGTTAGAATTGGCTTCCAAAAATCAAACATCGACTTTGAATTATGATTGGGAAGAGTAACATTACCCTCCAAGCGATATTTATTGATCATGTCAAGCGGACGCAGAATGCCATATAAAAAAGAACTAATCATAAGATGATCATTGGCATATTGCAATTCGCTGTCTGAAAGAGTTTCAGGAGCAAATCTTTGGTAAACCATTCCATCATAGCGAAATGCTGCAGGTTGACGTATACTATTATCATGAAAAGAACGAAAACGTTTCCAGTTTTCTAAAGCCATATCTCTGTTTATATGCAACATCTCACATAATTCTTCAACAGAATAATTCAACATCTGCATTGCATTGTCATTGGCTTGACTTTGGAATGTAGGTTCAGTTGCAAATGAAATATCAGATGTAGCACATCCGGTCATTATTTTAGCACAGCCTATTAGTATCTGCATATATTCTATTATTAATATTTTGCAAATATAGTGATTTCACTTTATAAAACAAATGAATATTATAAAGTATTATTGCTGTCCGCTAAACTTTCTATAAGCATAAATTTTCATCCGCAGTGCCTCTTAATAGGCATTGCGGATTAATTTTCCAAAAAGTAAGCCCCCTCACTGAAAAAGCGAAGGTTCCGGTGGTGATTCGTTAGTTAGCTGAATTATCAGATCCCATTCTTTTTCGGGTTGTTCAAGAAAAGTATAGCAGTTAATATAGTACATAAGCATTATTCTGACTATAGTTGCCAATCCCGAGAAACTCCATGTTCTCTTTATACGCTTCTGTATCACCATGAGCAATAGATTTGCTATGAGAGTTATCCAAATCTGTATTTTAATGGCATTGGCACTTTCGCCATAAAAATATCTAAGTGGAAAGTTCTGCTTGAGTTGTTTGAATAGAAGCTCTATTTCCCATCTTTTGCGGTAGATGGCCACTATTTCCTCTGGTTCCATCTCCATGTCGTTGGTAAGCAGCGAGATGAGTCTGGCCTTAGTCTTCTTGATGTCCACATAGGTGATGATACGGGCATGATGGTTGATATTCTCATTGTCCTTGACACGCTTGGTGAAGACTACTTCCCTTATCCGATACACCATCAGCCCGTCTTCGTTCTGAAGCATCGTGTCGCTCAATGTCGAGTAGACAAGGCTCTTCTTCATTTTAGTTACATACACCACACCATTGCGTGTCAACTCCTCGAACTTGGCATAATCAATGTACGCACGGTCTATGGCAAGGATGTCACCCCGGGTATATTGTAAGGGTCTGAGCATGAAGCTGTCATTCGTCGCCGCAGAAGTGTACTGTATGTCAGAGGGAACACCCTCATTGGCATGAATAACCGTATGAACTTTGATGCCACCTTTCTTTCTGCCCATCTTAGGATGCCGCCCTACACCTTTGAAAATGAGGTTGGAGAATAGGGAGATCGTTGTTGAGTCAAGTATTTGAAGCTTATTAAGCCACTTGGGAGTCTGATGCTTTCGGCTGTCCGAGGAAAGTTCTTCCCTATAGCTGGCATATAGGTCACGGTATATCTTCTCGAACACACATTCTGGACGCCTGGTATTGGCATCCGACAATGTACTACGCCGTGGCATCATGCTTATTCCCAAATGTGCTAGTTTGCGCGCTTCGGGAAGCATAGAGAATGATATCTCGCGCAAAGAATCGAAACGCTTGATCACGGCATAGAGCATGACAACCAGATGTTGCCAACCATCAAAGTGCTTGACATAACGTTCACCGCCCTCATTACGACTAAAAGCAAGAATTTTTGACTTGTCAAGCAAATTAATTAACTGACCATATAGTGGCTGTCCGATAAAATGTGTACCTTTGTTCATTGTTACATGGTTTTTGTGGTAAAAAACAAAGGTAACAAAAAAGACTGAATTCCAACAGAGGGATTCAGTCTTACTTTTATACACTGAGTAAACTTTTAGCGGACAGCAATAATAAAGTATATGCTTATAATGATGAATTAAGTAATTACTTAATTGCAATAATATAATAAAGGGGAAAGTGTAATATAAAACTGCACTCTCCCCTTACTTATTTGAGTTGATAATAGTTGATCTACTTTATAAACTTATGAGAAACAAGCATATTCTTTGGATTCAAAGCTTCGTCAAGTTTCTCTTGTGTCATCAATCCCTGTTCCAACACGATATCATATACAGAACGGTCTGTCTCAAGAGCTTCTTTGGCAACCTTTGTACAAGTCTTGTAACCGATATATGGATTAAGAGCTGTAACGATACCGATAGAATTCTTTACCATTTCATAGCAACGTTCTTTGTTGACNGTTATGCCAAGAATACATTCCTCTACAAGCGTATCGATTGCATTACTTAACCATACCAGACTCTCAAACAAAGACTCAGTTATTACTGGTTCCATTACATTAAGTTCCAACTGTCCTGCTTCGGCAGCGAAAGAAATGGTTGTATCATTTCCTATNACCTTGAAACATACCTGATTTGTAACNTCNGGAATGACAGGATTAACTTTTCCTGGCATGATAGATGAACCNGGAGCCTTTGGAGGAAGATTAATTTCATTCAAACCACAACGTGGACCTGATGCCATAAGACGCAAGTCATTACAAATCTTTGAAAGTTTGATAGCAAGACGCTTCAGTGCTGAAGAGTAGCTTACGTATGCACCAGTATCAGGAGTAGCCTCTACCAAGTCGGTAGCTGAAACGAAAGGTTCGCCAGTAAGCTTGCTAAGATTAGCTGCACAAAGTTTGGTAAATCCAGGAACAGCATTCAATCCTGTACCGATAGCTGTACCACCCATATTTATTTCATGAAGCAACTTTACGTTACGTTCAAGATTCAAGATTTCCTCTTCAAGGTTGTTAGCATAAGCACTAAACTCCTGTCCGCTTGTCATAGGCACAGCATCCTGAAGCTGTGTACGCCCCATCTTTATTACATCCTTAAATTCCTCACCCTTATAACGCAATGCGCTAATAAGTCCTGTTAGGCTTGCAACAAGATTTTTGTTCATTCTGATTATTGCCAATCTTATTGATGTAGGATATACGTCATTTGTAGACTGTCCGCAATTCACATGGTCATTAGGATAACAGTATTGATACTCTCCCCTTTTATGCCCCATTATTTCAAGCGCACGGTTAGCAATAACCTCGTTAGCATTCATATTTACAGATGTACCTGCCCCACCCTGCATCATGTCGATTGGGAAATTTTCGTGCAGTTTACCGTCAATTAATTCCTGACAAGCTTTGCTTATAGCACCAGATATTTCATCATTGATCACACCAAGTGAATGATTTGTCTGAATAGCAGCCAATTTAACGTATGCTATTGCGATTACATAGTCAGGATAGTCACGCATCTTCTTACGTGATATATGATAGTTGTTGATGCCACGTTGTGTCTGTACACCATAATACGCATCAACTGGAACTTTTAATTCACCTAAGAGATCTGACTCTAATCTAAATTTTTCTTCTGCCATAATATTGAGTTTATTTTTTTGTAGAGAGTCAACATTGTTATTAAAAATGTCAACTCTCCGCTTGTTGTTGTGCAAAATTACACTTTAATTTTCAAATAAATCTTTTTACCTTATTATATTTTTAATATGCCTTTATTCTATACATGAAACCAATTTCTATGCGATTCGTGTTATAGTCTTTCAGCCCACACTTCTCGCTATAGTCGTATTTACGTCCTACATAAGAAAGGAATACGCGGAAGTCCTGATCTTTTATTGGATAGTATTCTATACTTCCAATATAAGCAAATGACTTTCTATAGTCTTTGTATTTTTCTATCTTACTGACGCTTGCGGTCTCATACATACCTTTTGCCATGAAATTCCATTGTGGAGCGAATTGCCAATTAAGTTTTGTGATAAATGAATTGTAATGCACATCACTGAAGTACATGTTCTTATCAGCAACAGGTTGACCATCGCTAGTAGGCATAGACAGTTCGCTACTTGCAATTTTTAATCTGTCAAGAGCATCCCATGCACCCATATAGTCGAAATACCATTGAACTTTTGGTAATGCTAACTGCTGTCCAAGTACAAGCATTCTTGAATATTTGTTCTTAGCCTCAGTCTGAGTACCCCATGACCAACGAGTATTGAAAAGTCCACCTGCAAAACTACCATTCCAGTTTACTATATATGTAAGAGGACTATTAGCTTGTTCTAGAGTACGACTTGTTGTTCCATCACTTTCAATAGACTTGGCGCCTACGCCATATTCATTAACAAGTTTGCCATTATTAGCATTTGAAATTTCAACAGCAATTTCCTGAGAAGGAATAGGCTTATAAGAAGCCACAACACCAGCCATAAAGTTATCCATATTGTCAACCATATCAGAATACTGATAGATATACATAGGATTCTCGTCAAATTCAAATCCGCCCCATATCTGACACATCTTACCGGCTTGGAGACTTACTTTGTTATTGAACTTATATCCAACCATCATAATGTCCGTAGCCTTGGCAAAGTTATCTTGACTCTTGGCGTCTGTAGCCTTGTTCAATCTATGACGCAAACGATAAAACAGATGGTCACCGATATTACCCTTTATCTCAAGACGCAACTGTTTGTTTGCAAATCCTGTTGCCCAGTCCTGTCCGTCTGCTTTCTCTGCTCTAAAGCTATAAGCATAGTTGAGATATAAGTTGAATGCATCATTTTTCTTTTCCAAATTCAGCACTTTTTCTGCAAGCGATTTATAATTACCATCATTGCCGCCCATACCAGTATTTTCTCCTTGTGCGCTTGCTGTTAATGTTGCAGCAAGTAATGCACTTATTATTAATATCTTCTTCATAGTTTTATTGATGCTTAAGTTTTAAAAAGTCTTTTCGTAAAATCTTTTATGAGAGAACACATATAGTGAGCATTAATACTCCTGGAAGTATTTCTGAATCTGCTGCCAGTCGTGGGTCTTTGTAAGAGCCAACTGAAGAAGAATGCGTGCTTTTTGCGGGTTAAGGTTTAGGGCTGCAACAAAATGATACTTGCTGTCATCTACCTCACCGTTAAGACATGTTGGACCTGTTGGAACACGGCTTGAACGAACAATCTGAATTCCGCTGTTCTGTGCCTTAACTGCTACGTCAAAAACATCTTTGTAGAAGTTACCGTCACCGACACCTGCCAAAACGATACCGTCAAACTTTGCGTTTACGAAAGCCTGCATTGGAAGTGGAGATGCATTAGCATAACCATATACGATACCTACCATAGGGAGTTTAGTAAGATTGTCTACATCAAACTCACTCTGTGTTGTGTGCTTGTATGTAGGTTCAAGGATATAATATGGCTTACCATTATAAACATATCCAATTTCTCCATAAGTACCCTTAAATGTTGCACAGTCTGTAGTGTTAGTCTTAATAAGAGACTTTGCATCAATGAGTTTGTTGTTCATGCAAGCCATTACACCGTGACCATTTGATGCTGGATCAGCAAGAGCTGCCACACCATTATAAAGATTGGCTGGACCATCAGCACTGATAGCTGTTGAAGGACGCATACTACCAACTAGAATAACAGGTTTGTCACTATGAACGGTAAGAGTCAAAAAATATGCGGTCTCTTCCATTGTGTCTGTTCCATGAGTAACGAGTACACCGTCGTAACCTTCTTCGTTTAGAAGTTGATTAATACGCTTTGCTAGTTTCAACCAAACATCGTCATTCATATCCTGACTACCAATATTCACAAGCTGTTCGCCGCTTACATCAGCAAGATCTTTAATCTGCGGAACAGCATCAATAAGAGTTTGTATACCAACTTGTCCTGCACCATAAGCAGAAGATGTGGCACTTGCACTTACACCGGCAATTGTACCACCGGTAGCAATTATACGAATCTTAGGTTTGGCACTTATCGTCAATGTGAATACTAATGCCAAAATCATCAAAATGGAAATTTTAAATGTCTTCATAACTGAATATTTTTAAAAGGTTAGTAATATTGTTAATAAAATAAGCTTATAATAAGATAGCCTACCCCTATTGATACAAATGTTGTTATAAAACCAGAAAGTTGGAATGAATGGTTTATCACATACTTTCCTATTTTTGTAGTACCTGTTCGGTCAAAGTTTATCGCTGCTACTTCTGTAGGATAGTTTGGAATGAAGAAATATCCGTTCACAGCTGGGAACATTGCTACAAGAGCAAGTGGACTTATACCCAGACCTATGCCTAAAGGATAAAGTGTGCGAACTGTTGCTGCCTGAGAGAATAGCATTATTGACATGAAGAACAATGCGACAGCGAATAAAAATGGATATTGAGTAACAATGTCTGCAATATGCGATTTGAAAAATTCAATGTTTCCATTAAAGAATGTATCTCCCATCCAGGCAATACCAAAGATGCTCACCATCGCGTTCATGCCTGCTGCAAAAACATTTCCCTTTACTGCTTCTACTACATTTGCTTTGCCAACAAGTAGTATTAATGCTGCTACAGACATCATTATAATTTCTATCGTTTCAGGCATTCCCAAACGAGTCATCTCTCCATCAACATTGAAAGAAGGGCGAAGTGAAGGTACAGATCCGAATATAACAACTAATAATACGCCTAAAATAAATGCCATGACAGAATATTTTGCACGTGGATTTGGAGTTGTTATAAGTTTCTCCATGTTATTTTTATCTTCCTCTGGATTTATAGTGCCATCTTTAACACGACGCTGATATTCAGGATCATCATCAAGTTCCTTCCCTACTCTATTTTGTACAAACGAAGCTACAAGTATTGCAATAAGTGATGCAGGTATACACACCAACATTATATCTTTCAATTCAATACCCTTTCCACCAAGTAAGTCTGTAGATATGATTGCAGCTGTAGCCGCAGAAACAGGACTTCCTGTAATACCCAATGATGCTGCAATAGTTGCTACGCTCAATGGACGTTCAGGTCTAATCTTTGAATTTTTGGCGATCTCAGATATAATAGGTAAAAGAGAATAAGATGTATGTGCTGTACCTGCAACTAGGCAAAATAACCATGTTACTAAAGGACCATAATAAGTAATCTGTTCAGGATGTTTACGCAGAAACTTCGCTGCAAGTCCAACGAGATAATCTAATCCTCCCGAGGCTTGCAGGGCCGCCGCCGCCGTGATTACAGATACTATAATCAACATCACATCTATAGGAATGTTACCCGGTTTCTGTCCAAAGATAAAAACTAGGATAAATACACCTACCATTCCGTAGATTCCAAGTCCGATGCTGCCGACACGAGCACCGATAAAAATCAATGCTAAGACAATAAATAATTGCAATAATACTAAAAAGGTTGCCATATTTGCAGGTTGGTTGTTTAGGTAAAAACTTCTATTAATATCAAATGTTTAATGTCACGATGCAAAATTATAGTTTTTTTATGAACATATATTTATATATTTCTGACCATTTTTTGTAAAATCCGAAACATTTTGTATATTTGCCAATTATTGACCTTAAATATAAACATTATGGACAAGGGTATTTCGTATAACCTACAGGAATTTGCTGTTCAAAACAACATCAAAGACTTATATGGTGCCATAGTGGCAACAACGCCTGTTAATCAGGAAATATTTGAATCTATAACTCAAAAATTGAAGTATGTCGACTTCTATACAATCTTCGTGCTTATTGATGGAGAAGCTGTGATTACGATTAATGACAAGGAAATAGTATTGTCACAGCAAAGCGTTATAAGAATGACTCATATGCAGAACACCGAATTTATAAAATGTACAAACGAACTTGACGGATACTTTCTTTTCTGCGAGACCAATTTCTATAATAATATACTTGAAAATGATCCTAATATGCAGGATGTTTTTCAACGTAACATTCTTGATTCATCTCTTTATTTTGATGTTACAGAGGCTAAGATCTCTGAACTTTTAGGAATAATAATGCAAGTTGAAAAAACAATAAATCAACCACATTTATATAAAAAGGAGATGCTAAGTTTCCTTGTGCATTTAGCTCAGATGCATATTAATGAACTCATTGACAGCGCAAGCAATGAACTACATGACATGAAGCATAAGGAAAACATATTCAAAATATTTATACACCTTGCTTCAAATAACTTTAAAAAGGAAAGACAGATTAATTTCTATGCCGATAGAATGAACATCACCCCTACTTATCTTTCACGAATAGTGCGTGAGGTTTCTGGAAATACTGTATGTGGATATTTACAAAGTTTCTTATACAGCGAGGCTTGTAAAATGCTAAAGATGACAGATAAAACTATTGGCGAGATTTCAACGGAACTTAAATTTAATGACCAATCGGCATTTACTAAGTTTTTTAAGCAGAAATCTGGAATCTCGCCAAAAGCATATCGTGAATAATTTTATTCAAATATTGAATTGCCTACACAGGCATTAGGCATCTGAATATGCAACATGCTACATATTGTTGGAGCAATGTCTGTCATATTTGTAGGCTTTGAGGTTTCGCCGTGATTGATATTCCATCCCATAAAGATCAAAGGAATATGTGAATCATCTGGATTCCACAATCCGTGGGTTGTACCTTTATAATTAGTTGCATTACTTGCATCTATCCAACCAGGATTTGTAATAAGAAGTAAATCTCCTCCACGTTCACGACTATAACCATTGATTATTCGTTCACGTATTGGTTGTGGAATACTTTGTGCGGCTACATTATCATAATCTACTACAAAGGCTACATTATCATATTTCTCAAACTCCTTTTTTGCAGCAGCTTTAACTTCATCAAGTTTCAATCCTGCATTTTCAATACTTTCATGATCAAGAAATATACGTAATGAGTTTTCTCCAAGTATCAACCTTGCTTTTGTTCCAAATTGCTTTTGTAAAACTTCATTTACACTTTTAGCAACGTTCCAACCTTCAAATCCTCCTGCAGGTAAACGATGTGAACGCATGAAGTTTGGATTATGTGAACCTCCGTGGTCAGCACTTAAAAACAATAAATAATTACCTTTACCAACCTTTTCATCAAGTACCTTCATGAATTGTGCAATGTCTTTGTCTAGTTGCAGATATACATCATGATTTTCTTTGCCACGTGTACTATAAGCATGTCCAATGGCATCTGTTGATGAAACACTTATGGCCAACATATCAGTAGCGCTACCCTGCCCTAGTCTTTCATTTTCAAGTGCAGCTTCTGCCATCTTGAATGTCATTGTAACTCCTTGATCGCTGGTCTTAATATCAAATCCAGGTTTGGTGCTATTTTGTTTATTGAAATCAGTAACCCATTTTGGTAGCTCTTTCATATAGAATGTACTACTTACGAAATGTCCTGCACTGGTATCCCACCAATATGCTGCATCAGCACTATGTCCGGCAGGAAGTATTGCTGCTCTGTCTTTCAATGCAACTCCAATAACCTTTGACTTAAAGTTTGTAGCTAGTTTCAGTTCATCTCCTATTGTAGAAGCAAGTAGTCTATGTGGTGACATCTGACCTTCTTTAGAGTCACTTCCTACACTCTTCACGTCATCATCCTGACAGCAATAAACTGCTTTTCCTTTAATGAAAAAGTCATTTCCAAGAATACCTGTCATTGCAGGAACACTACCTGTATATATACTAGAATGGCCGATGGCGGTAACGGTAGGGATATAAGGTATCATCGTGTTTTGACAACTATATCCTTCGTCAAGTAATCGTTTCAATCCGTCGTTACCATATTCATCATAGTAATAATACAGATAATCCCAACGCATTTGGTCTACAACAACGCCTACAACAAGTTTCGGACGTTTAACCTGTGCGTTGGCAACCATACATAATGTTAATAATGCTAATACTAAAAATTTCTTCATAATAATATTGTTGATTGTTATGGCAAAGGTAGTGTAAAACTTGTAGAGGACAAAAAGAATCTATTCCTTTATATGGAAGTATCCCCTATTTTCATGGTATTGTAATGTCTGTTGACTCAAATTTATTAGCTTTGTGTCTCTTTTCCATTCACTTAGGTTTGCTGTTTCATTCATGTAGGCTTACTCTCTTAATGGACTTCACAGCCGATAAGTGCAAATATAGTCGCTGCTATTATTATCAGGTTGGTGCTTGTCGTGATTGTGTTGTTAATTTCACCAGTGTATTACTTTTGAGTCAATTTTCGGGGTGTATTCAATTTCAGTTGTTCTTGTTCATGATCATGTAAAGTTTGCAATTCAGAGGCATGGTATTGATATTTTGGTTTTCATTTCGACTTCAGCGAGTTGCACTAATTCTCTCTTCGGTCTTCACTACGTTGGGATGACGAGTGCAAAGGTAAGGCAAATAATAATTCCAAGCAAGCAATTTCATGGTTTCGTTGTTCAGGGTGCGAATTACAAAACATTAAAGTATTGATATTGCTAACTTTACAAAGCAGATAATTTGCATTCAGTGTGCAATTAGTGGCACTCTGATACGATTATCCTCACGATGTGGTCGTTTTGGTCAAAGTCATTTTGGTCATTTTGAATTCCCAATAGTGAGGGGGCAGCCCCCTTATATAAATTATATATTTTAATATATAATTTATATAAGGCCTTAATTCCGCAGCGTTATTATTAATAAAAAGCACAAGTGCCTGATAAACAAAAGTCTACAAACACTTGGCTATGTCAGAAAAATCACCTACCTTAGTGCTACGAAACCATAACATACATAATTGTTCTGACATGGCAAAAGTAGCAATAAAATCTGAAAACATCACCTCTTTTGGTGGAATATTTCATGTAATGGACATTTTTTCTCATCTTGGAATGGGAAAACTAATAGTTTCAACCCTCGGCACAAGAGGATTGACTGGTAAGGCTTACTCTTATAGTGACATCATTTCGACTGTGTTTTACAGCTATTTGTGTGGTAGCGATTGTCTCGAAGACATCAATACACTGTTACCTCAGTTTTCCAAACGCCCAAATACCGGTATTCCCAGCGCTGACACAGTGGGGCGTGGATTGAAAGAATTGGCTGTAAAGAATGAAAATTGCAAATGCGAGCAATCGCAGGCTACATACAAATTCAATACAGCAGAAAAGCTTAACAAACTTCTTCTGGAAATGATTAAGAAATTGGGATTGATAAAAGTGGGGAGTAGTATCGACCTTGATTTTGACCATCAGTTCATTCCTGCCCACAAGTATGATTCCAAATACTCATACAAGGGGGATTATGGCTATTTCCCGGGATGGGCAACAGTAGGTGGAATCTTTGTTGGAGGCGAGAACCGCGATGGCAATACCAACGTAAAGTTTCATCAGGCAGACACACTCCGAAGAATCATGTCACGTTTGGTTGAAATACTCGGAGTTACCATCAACAGATTCCGTGCAGACTGCGGATCATACTCTAAAGAAATCGTTCAAACCGTTGAGCAATACTGTGAACTGTTCTATATTCGTGCGAGTAACTGCAGCGACAGATATGAAGATTTCCGCAATCATGAGTCCTGGGAAAACGCAGAGATTGGAAATGAAAGATGCGGGCTCATGTCTATGTCTGTTTCTGATTTTATTGAAGGCAAGAGCTACAGACTTGTCGTTCAACGCACGCCAAAGAAGGATAGCAACGGCACTATCGTAGAAGATATGTTTGGAACGGTCTACGTCTATCGTTGTATTATCACCAACGACTGGGATTCTTCAGAAACAGATATAATTGCATTCTATAACAAGCGTGGTGAGAGCGAAAAGAACTTCGATATCCAAAATAATGATTTCGGATGGGCACACCTTCCTTTCTCTTTTCTTGCCGAGAATACTGTGTTTATGATTGTCACGGCTATGCTGAAGAACTTCTATCTTTACTTATTGGATGTATTGTGTGAAAAAATCAAACCACTGAATAAGACAAGTCGATTGAAGCGTTTTATGCTCCACTTTATATGTGTTCCTGCAAAGTGGATAAAGACGGGGCGGCAGTACATATTGAACATTTATACTATGAAGAAATACTACTCAGACATATTTATAGAGTAGTATTGAAATTTTGATGGTTCTATATTGTTCCCATTCATTTGGGTGGGGGATTTTGTACTTGATAATGAACGATTAAGTATGAGGTTGCGTCAAAAAAATCGTTTTGCCACTTAAAACAGATAAAATGACTTCTCAACATTGATTTGAATTATGCAAGCAAACAGCCTGCGGAATTAAGGTAAGGGATTAAATCCCCACGTACTAGAAGTTGAAAATGACCAAAATGACTTTGACCAAAACGACCAAATTAATTAAATATTAATAGGTAAAAATATTTACAATAATATTTCTATAAATAAGTATTTTAGAATCGTATTATGAGTAAATATTTTGAGACATAACTAAAACATATAACGTTGCAATTTTTATCATGTATTGTAGTTTTTCTCTTAAAAGTGTGTGTTGTTAACTCCGTTATTTATCTCGTTTAGATATTAACTTGCACTACTCTACCTTCGGTGAAGATAAGCTACACTCGGGAAAACAAAATTAAAACACGTTTTATTTTGCTTTTCCACTCGTTTGCATTATCTTTGCACATAAATTACGCGCACGCGTTATATTTTTTAAATGGAAATATAAAATAACTATATAACTACAATGGAATACAACTTCAGAGAAATCGAGAAGAAATGGCAAAAATCATGGGTTGATAATAAAACCTATAAAGTTGTTGAGAACAAAGATAAGAAGAAATTTTATGTGCTCAATATGTTTCCTTATCCGTCAGGTGCTGGTTTACATGTTGGACATCCACTAGGCTATATAGCTAGTGATATTTATGCACGCTTCAAGCGTTTACAAGGCTTTAACGTGCTTAACCCAATGGGATATGATGCTTATGGATTGCCTGCTGAGCAATATGCTATACAGACAGGTCAGCATCCTGCAATTACAACTGAGACTAACATCAATCACTATCGTGAGCAACTTGATAAAATAGGATTCTCTTTTGACTGGAGTCGTGAGATACGTACTTGTGATTCTAAATATTATCATTGGACACAATGGGCTTTCGAAAAGATGTTTAATAGCTATTTCTGCAAGAATTGTCAGAAAGCTAAACCTATAGAAAACCTTATTGCTTACTTCAAGGAAAACGGAAGTAAGGACCTGAACGTGGCACAAAGTGAAGAATTGAATTTCACTGCCGACGAATGGAATACAATGAACGATAAGGAACAGCAGAAGACACTTATGAACTATCGTATCGCTTATCTTGGCGAAACAATGGTTAACTGGTGCCCTGGACTAGGAACAGTTTTGGCAAACGATGAAGTTGTAGACGGAGTGAGCGAAAGAGGCGGATACCCTGTAATACAGAAGAAGATGCAGCAATGGTGTCTGCGTACTTCTGCTTATTCACAAAGACTGCTTGACGGACTTGATACAATTGCATGGACAGACTCAATAAAAGAGACACAGCGCAATTGGATTGGTCGCTCTGAAGGAACAGAAATGCAATTCAAAATTGCTAACAGTGATAAAAACTTTACTATATTCACAACTCGTGCCGATACCATCTTCGGTGTTACATTCATGGTGCTTGCTCCTGAGAGTGAACTAGTGGATGAACTTACAACTCCTGACCATAAGGCAGAAGTAGAGGAGTATCTTGCTTATGTTAAGAAGCGTACGGAACTTGACCGTATGAGCGACAGAAAGGTTACAGGAGTATTCTCTGGAAGTTATGCTGTAAATCCATTTACTGGTGATAATATTCCAATTTGGATAAGCGAATATGTATTGGCTGGATATGGTACAGGTGCCATCATGGCTGTGCCTGCACATGATAGCAGAGACTATGCTTTTGCAAAGCATTTCAACTTGCCTATAATTCCTCTTATTGAAGGTGCTGACGTAAGTGAAGAAAGTTTTGATGCAAAAGATGGTATCGTAATGAACAGTCCAAGTGAGGGTGTTGCACTAGACGGATTCAACCTAAACGGTAAGACTGTGAAAGAGGCAATTGCCGCAACTAAGGAGTTTGTAACCTCTCATAACCTCGGTAGGGTAAAGGTAAACTATCGTTTGCGTGATGCTACATTCTCTCGTCAACGTTATTGGGGTGAGCCATTCCCTGTATATTACAAGAATGGAATGCCACAGATGATTCCTGAAGAATGTCTGCCACTTGAATTACCTGAAATAGATAAATATGAGCCTACTGAAACTGGTGAACCTCCATTGGGACGCGCAAAGAAATGGGCTTGGGATGAAGCAAACAAGTGTATCGTAGATAAGAGTTTGATAGATAATGAAAAAGTATTCGCTCTTGAACTGAATACGATGCCTGGATTTGCAGGAAGTTCTGCTTATTATCTGCGCTATATGGACCCAGGTAATGATAAAGCCCTTGTTGGTAAAGATGCTGACGAATATTGGCAGAATGTAGATTTGTATGTTGGTGGAACAGAACATGCAACAGGCCATCTTATCTACAGTCGTTTCTGGAATAAGTTCCTGTTTGATAATGGAGTAAGTAGTAAGGAAGAACCATTCCAGAAACTTATCAACCAAGGTATGATTCAGGGACGTTCAAACTTTGTTTATCGTATTAATAGCGAGGACCATTCAAAAGCTCCTGTATTTGTAAGTCTTGGACTTAAAGACAAATATGAGACAACTCCTATACATGTAGATGTAAACATCGTTAGTAACGACGTACTAGATACAGATGCGTTCAAGGCATGGCGCCCAGAATACAATAATGCAGAGTTTATACTTGAAGACGGAAAGTATGTATGCGGATGGGCTGTAGAGAAGATGTCAAAGAGCATGTTCAATGTAGTAAATCCAGACAAGATCGTAGAAGTTTATGGAGCAGATACTCTTCGTCTTTACGAAATGTTCCTTGGTCCTGTTGAAGCAAGTAAGCCTTGGGATACTAACGGTATAGATGGTTGCCATAGATTCCTTAAGAAGTTCTGGAACTTGTTCTGGGTAAGGAATGCCGAAGAACTAGCTGTTAACGACGAAGAGCCTACAGCAGAGAGTTTAAAGAGTGTTCATAAACTGATAAAGAAAGTAACTGAAGATATTGAGAAGTTCAGCTACAACACAGCTATCAGTGCATTCATGATTGCTGTAAACGAATTGGGTCAGCAGAAGTGTAAAAACGCAGCTTTATTGAAGAATTTGGTAATCGTTATAGCTCCATTTGCTCCACATATTGCAGAAGAATTGTGGCACACTCTCGGAGAAAAGGGTAGTGTTTGTGATGCAGCATGGCCAGAGTATAATGAGAAATATCTTGCAGAAAGCGAAATACAGATCACCATCAGTTTTAATGGAAAGGCTCGTTATCAGAAGACTTTTGCCACAGATGCTAGCAATGATGAAATACAAAAAGCAGTTATTGAAGACGAAAGAAGCCTGAAATATCTTGAAGGAAAGAATATAGTTAAAGTTATCATAGTTCCAAAGAAAATAGTTAACATTGTAATTAAATGATAGAGAGACTAAAAATCTGGAATGAGGTCAAGGATTATCTGTTGATAACCATTGGTCTCTTTCTCTACACCTTTGGTTGGACAGTATTTTTGCTGCCTTATCAAATCGTTACCGGTGGAGTTACCGGTGTTGCCGCTATTGTTTTTTATGCCACTAAAATTCCAATTGTTTATACGTATTTTGCAATCAACGTCTGTTTATTGGTTGTGGCGTTGAAGATATTGGGATTTAAGTTCATGGTTAAGACAGTCTACGCAATCCTAATGTTGTCTTGTATGCTTTGGATGGCGCAGAAACTTATGACAAATCCTGATGGAACAATGCATCAAGTGTTGGGACGCGGACAGGATTTTATGTCGCTGATTATCGGCTGTACGTTTACTGGTTCGGCTTTGGCAATCGTTTTCCTTAACAACGGTTCTACAGGTGGTACGGATATTGTCGCAGCGGTAGTAAACAAATATCATAATATCAGTCTTGGACGCGTTTTGGTGTATGTAGACTTGCTGATTATCGGCAGTACGTATCCTATCTTTCAGGATTGGCGCAAGATCGTGTTCGGTCTCTGTACGATGGTGATTGAAAACTTTGTGCTTGATTATGTGATGAATGCAAGACGAGAGAGTGTGCAGTTTATGATATTTACAAAGAAATATCAGGAGATAGCTAATGCAATAGGTGTTGAAATGGGACACGGTGTTACAATACTTGACGGTCACGGATGGTACACGGGGCAGCAGATGAAAGTGCTGTGTATTTTGGCGAAAAAGCGTGAGAGTACTGAAATATTCAGACTTATCAAGATGATTGACCCTAATGCATTCGTCAGTCAGAGTAGCGTTATTGGTGTCTATGGAGAAGGATTTGATGAGATGAGAGTTAAAGTAAAGACTGATTCATTAGATTCAAAAAAATAACAATCTGTATCATTATGAAAATAGTTTTTGCAACAAACAATAAGAATAAGTTAAGAGAAATAAGAGAGATTCTAGGATCTGATTTCGAGATTGTCTCTCTTAGTGAAATAGGTTGCCACGAAGATATTCCTGAAACAGGGGATACCCTAGAGGAAAATGCTTTGCAGAAGGCTCAGTTTGTATGCGATAAATATCATATCGGTTGTTTTGCTGATGATACTGGTCTCGAGGTTGAAGCTCTTGATGGTCAACCTGGTGTGCACAGTGCAAGATATGCAGAAGGTACTGATCACGATAGTGAAGCTAATATGGCTAAACTATTAGCTAATCTTGAAGACAAAAGTAATCGCAACGCAAGATTCCGTACAATCATCGTATTGTTGCAACCTAATGCACAACCTATATATTTCGAGGGTAGGGTAGACGGACAAATTGCAACAGAGAAGCATGGAACAGAAGGCTTTGGTTATGATCCGATTTTTGTTCCAGAAGGTTACGATAAGAGTTTTGCGGAACTTGGTGAGGAGATTAAAAACACGATAAGCCATCGTGCAAGGGCAGTCGTAAAACTCTCGGAATACCTTAAGGAAAATAAGCAATAGATGAAAAGAATATTATTACTTGCCATAGTCTTTTTTTGTTGCGTAGGCATTATGCAAGCAGCACAGACTGGTAGTTGGAAGGCTTATATGGCTTATTCTAACATTCAGGATGTGGAGCAGGGTAGTGGAAACGTGATTTATGTACTTGCAAGTAATAATATTTATTCTTATAATACATCAGACCAGAGCATACAGACTTTTGACAAAACAAATAGTCTTAGCGACTGCAATATCTCTCATATTTCCTATAATAAATATGCCAAAAGACTTGTAATAGTTTATTCTAATCAGAATATAGACCTGATGGACGACAAAGGCGAAGTGATAAATATTAGCGATTATTACAATTCTTCAATAACATTAGACAAGTCTATTAATGATATTTATCAATCTGCTGGATATGCTTATTTAAGTACTGGTTTCGGAATTGTCAAACTTAATGTTGCCAATGCCGAAATCAGTGATACATATAATCTAGGATTTAAAGTAAACTATTCGTATCAGGATTCTGGGTATCTTTATGCAGCAAGTGCCAGCAATGGTATTTATCGTGCACCAACAACGGCTAATCTGCTTGATAAGAATAACTGGAAACGCTTTGCTGATTATTCAGCAAAGCCATCCGATAACAAGGACAGTCTTATCGAAAAAGTATCAAAGGCAAATCCTGGTGGTCCTAAGTATAATTACTTTGGATTCATGAGGTTCTATAATGGAAATCTTTATACTTGTGGAGGAGGGTGGAATCCGGATAAGGATCTCATGCGCCCAGGATGTGTTCAGGTGTTGAAAGGTGATGAATGGACTGAATATCAAGATAATCTTCAAAGTATTACAGGGCATTCTTATGTGAATTTGATGTCAATGGATGTTGATCCAAATGATAATTCACATGTGTTTGCGAGCGGAAGGATAGGTCTTTACGAATTTAAGAATGGAAAATTCGTAAAGGAATATAATTATACAAATAGTCCTTTGCAGGGAGCAGCAACAGTGCAGAATGTAAGTAAAGATTATGTTATCGTTCAGGGATTGCGATTTGATGACAGCTCCAACCTGTGGCTATTTAATAGTAACAGTGCTACTACGTCTCTTTTTGAATTAACGTCAGAAAACAAGTGGAATTCTTTTCACAAGAACGTATTCATGAACGATGGTCGTTCGTTTGATAATATGACTAATCCATTCTTTGATAGTAGGAAACTTCTTTGGTTTGTTGATGATTATTGGGGATATCCTGCTCTAGTGTCGTATAATAAGTCTACAGACAAAGCAAACGTTATTCATAACTTTGTGAATCAAGATGGCACGCAACTTACCCTGTATTATGTGAGATGTGTAGCAGAAGATAAAGAAAATAATATATGGATTGGTACTAGTGTGGGACCATTAATGCTAGAATCTTCTAATGTGACAGATGCGAATCCGGTATTCCAGCAGATCAAGGTTCCACGTAATGATGGTACCAATTATGCCGATTATCTTCTTAGCGGCGTTGATATTACATGCATGGCGGTAGATGGAGGCAATCGCAAATGGTTTGGTACTAATGGAAATGGTGTCTATCTTGTGAGTTCAAACAATATAGAGGAAGTGCTTCATTTCACAGAAGATAACAGTAAACTGCTTTCAAACAATATAGAGAGTATTGCTATAAACGGTACAACTGGTGAAGTGTTCTTCGGTACGGATAAGGGTTTGTGCTCTTATATCAGTGATGCAACTGAAGCAGAAAGCAAGATGACAAATCAAAGTGTGTATGCTTATCCTAATCCTGTATGTCCAGATTATACAGGTTTGATAACAGTTACAGGACTTTCATATAATGCTGATGTAAAGATTGTTACCTCTTCAGGAACACTTGTTGCTGAAGGTCGTAGCAATGGTGGTTTGTTTACGTGGGATGGTAATGACAAGAATGGTCGTCGTGTCGCTTCAGGTGTTTATATGGTTGAGACTGCGACGCAAGAAGGATCTAAGGGCGTTGTGTGCAAAATAGCAATAGTAAATTAGTAAAAGTGTAAGTAATGAAGTGTTTGTTGACTTTCATTATGAATTATAATTCTTGTCAAATCGCCATAAAATCATAAAAATAAAGGATTTATTTTGAGTTTCGTTTGAATTTGCGTAATTTTGTAATTCAGACGAATTTTTAGATATATGGCTAAGGACGAAAAAGGACTTACGCCGATGATGAAACAGTTTTTCTCGCTAAAGGCTAAACATCCTGATGCGCTGATGTTGTTCCGTTGTGGCGATTTCTATGAAACATATTGTGATGATGCTGTTGAAGCAAGTAAAATCCTAGGTATTACCCTTACAAAGCGTAATAACGGTGGTGAAACTGGTTCTGCAGCAATGGCGGGATTTCCTCATCATGCATTGGATACCTATTTGCCGAAACTGATTCGCGCCGGAAAGCGTGTGGCTATATGCGATCAGCTTGAAGACCCCAAAAAGAAGCGTGAGCAGATTAAGGGTAAAAAGGGACTAAGCGGCATGGACAAAATGGTGAAACGCGGAATAACAGAGCTTGTTACTCCTGGCGTCGCTATGAGTGACAATGTACTGAACTATAAGGAAAATAACTTCCTTGCCGCTGTGCATTTCGGAAAGGCCTCTTGTGGTGTTAGTTTCTTGGATATATCTACCGGTGAGTTTATCACGGGCGAAGGAACTTATGATTACGTAGAGAAGTTATTAGGTAATTTTATGCCTAAAGAAGTTCTCTATGACCGTAATTATAAGAAAGAATTTGAAAGCTATTTCGGTAATAAGTTTTGTGTTTTTGAACTTGATGATTGGGTATTTACAGAACAAAGTGCTAAGCAGAAGCTTCTTAAACATTTCGGAACAAAGAACCTTAAAGGTTTTGGAGTTGAACACTTAAAAAATGGTATTATAGCTAGTGGAGCTATCATGCAATATCTTGAGATAACTCAGCATACTCACATTAGTCACATTACGTCTCTTTCACGAATAGAAGAGGAAAAGTATGTAAGACTTGACCGTTTTACAATACGTTCTTTGGAAATTATTGCTCCGATGCAGGACGACGGAAGTTCGTTACTTGCTGTGATTGACCGTACTGTTACTCCAATGGGAGGGCGAATGCTGCGAAGATGGCTAGTGTTTCCTCTAAAGGAAGTTCGTCCTATACAGGAACGTCTTGACATTGTGGAATATTTCTTTAGAGAACCTGAATTCAGACAGATTGTTGATGATCAGTTGCATCGTGTAGGCGATTTGGAACGTATCATATCTAAGGTTGCCGTAGGACGTGTTTCTCCGCGTGAAGTCGTTCAGCTAAAGAATGCTCTTGACGCTATTCGTCCAATAAAAACAGCTTGTCTTTATGCCAACAATGATGCACTGAAACGCATAGGTGAACAGTTGAACCTTTGTGAAAGTATAAAAGAGCGTATTGAAAAAGAGATACAACCAGATCCACCACAGCTTGTAAACAAAGGTGATGTAATAGCCGATGGATATAATGATGAACTTGACGAGTTGCGATCTATAAGTCGAAATGGTAAGGATTATCTTTTGAAGATACAGGAAAAGGAGATTGAGGCCACAGGCATATCAAGTTTGAAAGTGGGATATAATAATGTCTTCGGGTATTATCTTGAGGTAAGAAATACCTTTAAGGATAAGGTTCCTGCAGAGTGGATAAGAAAGCAGACACTTGCACAGGCAGAACGATATATTACACAGGAACTGAAAGAATATGAGGAGAAAATTCTGGGAGCTGATGAAAAGATATCGGCTCTTGAGACAAAGCTTTTTAATGAATTGATTGTTGCGATACAGGACTTTATTCCCCAGATTCAGATAAACGCCAACTTGCTTGCCCATACCGATTGTCTTCTTAGTTTCGCTAAGATATCAGAGGAAAATCGCTATGTGCGTCCTGTTATTGATGACAGCGAAGTAATAGATATTAAGCAGGGAAGACACCCTGTAATCGAGACGCAATTGCCTTTAGGTGAGAGTTATGTGCCAAATGACGTGTATCTTGATACAGAAAAACAACAGATAATGATGATTACTGGTCCGAATATGGCTGGTAAATCGGCTCTGTTGCGTCAAACTGCATTGATTGTACTCTTATCCCAAGTGGGATGCTTCGTGCCAGCAGAAAGCGCAAGAATAGGTTTGGTGGATAAAATCTTCACTAGGGTAGGAGCCAGCGATAATATTTCACTTGGTGAATCTACATTTATGGTTGAAATGACTGAGGCTGCCAATATCCTGAATAATGTTTCTTCTAAGAGTCTTGTCTTGTTTGATGAACTTGGACGAGGAACAAGCACTTATGATGGTATAAGCATAGCTTGGGCTATTGTAGAATATCTGCACGAACATTCAAAAGCTCGTGCACGTACGCTTTTTGCAACTCACTATCATGAACTTAATGAGATGGAGAAGAACTTCTCCCGCATTAAGAATTATAATGTAAGCGTTAAAGAGGTTGATGACAAAGTTATATTCCTTCGTAAGTTAATGCGTGGAGGCAGTGAACATTCATTTGGTATTCATGTTGCCGAGATTGCCGGTATGCCACGCTCTATTGTTAAGCGCGCCAATGTGATACTGAAAGAGTTGGAAGCTGATAATGCTGGAGTAGGGGGCGCAGGTAAGCCGAATACTGCAAAGATTGCGGAACACTCAGGCGATATGGAACTGAGTTTTTTCCAACTTGATGATCCTGTGTTGACTCAGATTCGTGATGAGATATTGGGACTTGACGTTAATAACCTCACTCCTGTTGATGCCTTGAACAAACTAAATGATATCAAGAAGATATTAAGAGGTAAGGCATAGGTTGATTATCATATAAGAAAAGTCCATTGACAAACGAGTTATCCTCATTCAGTCAATGGACTTTTTTGTTTGATAATATTTTATTATAGCTTATTTCTTAGATCTAAACATACAATATATGCCCAATATTACGAAAGGTATGCTTAGAATCTGTCCCATGTTTATTAGCATTCCTGACTCAAAATTAACTTGAATATCTTTTGTGTATTCAATGAAGAAGCGAAATGTGAATATAAGAGTTATGCAGAGCCCAAAATAGAAGCCCGTACCGACCTTTTTCTTTGCAACACGATAGAAGTACCATCCGACGAAAAAGAACACCGCATAAGCAATTGCTTCATATAGTTGACCAGGATGACGTGGGTACTTATCTACCTTTTCGAAGATGAAAGCCCATGGTACAGATGTAACTTTACCTATGATTTCACTGTTCATAAGGTTTCCCAATCTTATAAAACATGCTGTGATAGGAGTTGCTATAGCTATGTTATCAAGCACCTGCCACATTTTTACGCCAGTATTCTTGCAGTATAGCCATAGGGCGATCATCAGTCCAATTGTTCCTCCGTGACTTGCAAGTCCTTCATAACCAGTGAACTTTATGGTACCATCGGTCATGAAGTGTATAGGTAGAAACATCTCAATGAAATGCTGACCTGAAGTAAGGAAATAATCAGGCTGATAGAATATGCAATGACCTAACCTGGCACCAATGAGGATACCAAGGAAACAGTAAATGAAGAGGGGATCAAAGACATTCTTCTCGACCTTCTTTCCGTCTACAGTCGTGGTGATCGTGGTTATGTTTTGGTTGTTGAACAACCATTTCACCATAAAATAGGCTCCGATAAGTCCGGCAAGCCAGCATAGTGAATACCAGCGTAGACCCCAATTGCCAATTTGAATGGCATATATATCAGGATTCCAGACGATGTAGTTTAATAATTGAACCATAATATCAGCTTATTATATCCTTGTCTTTTCAGACTTTAGATTGTTTATACGTTAAATCTAAAGTGCATGATGTCGCCATCTTGAACTTCGTATTCCTTACCTTCGACACCTAGTTTTCCTGCTTCGCGTATGGCTGTTTCTGTGCCATATTTGATATAGTCTTCATATTTGATGACCTCAGCGCGGATAAAACCTTTTTCGAAATCTGTGTGGATAACTCCAGCACACTGTGGGGCTTTCCAACCCTTGTGGTATGTCCAAGCCTTTACTTCCATTTCTCCAGCGGTGATGAATGTCTGTAGGTTAAGTAGTTGGTAAGCCTTCTTTATAAGTCGGTTTACACCACTTTCCTTCAATCCTAGTTCTTCAAGAAACATCTGTTTGTCTTCGTATGTTTCAAGAGATGCAATGTCTTCCTCTGTTTTTGCGGCTATAATCATAGCTTCAGCACCTTCATTTGCAGCAATTTCCTCAATTTGTTTTGAGTATTCGTTGCCATCTTTAGCACTAGTTTCGTCGACATTACAAACGTAGAGTACTGGCTTTGTGGTTAGAAGGAACAAATCATGTGCGGCTTGTTGCTCATCTTTGCTTTCAAAGGTAGCCTCGCGTGCATTTTTACCCTGTTCAAGGATTGTCTTGTATGTTTCAAGAACAGTGCAAAGCACTTTTGCGTCTTTATTGCCGGCAGCTGCAGCTTTTTGCTGTTTAGCCATTTGTGAGTCTATAGTTTCAAGGTCTTTCAACTGTAACTCTGTATCGATTATTCCTTTGTCTGATAATGGATCTACAGCCATTCCGCCCTCACGAACAATATTGTCGTCGTCAAAGCAACGGATAACATGTATAATGGCATCACATTCGCGGATGTTACCAAGGAATTTGTTTCCAAGGCCTTCACCTTTACTAGCTCCTTTTACAAGTCCGGCTATGTCAACAATTTCACATGTTGCTGGTACGATACGTCCTGGATGAATAATTTCCGCAAGTTTGGTGAGTCGCTCGTCTGGAACGGTGATTACACCAAGATTTGGTTCAATAGTACAGAAAGGAAAGTTTGCTGACTGTGCCTTAGCACTAGACAGACAGTTAAATAAAGTAGACTTACCCACGTTTGGTAAACCTACAATACCACATTTTAATGCCATATTCTTTAAACGTTTAAATGAGCCAATCTTCCCTTCGATCGGCTATTACTTTTTATTTGTTTGCAAAATTACACAAAATATCATAAAGGTAAAAGTAAAAAGGGATTTTTAAGGATAAAAAGGGAAAATAAGTAATAAAACATTCTTATCGCATGGTTGTGGATGTGGAAACACATCTTGACTACATGTATTTTGTTTATTTCATAATTGGGCGTTGTTGTTCATATTGCTATCTAATGAATCATTATGTTCTATCATAGTCAATAAAAAAATATTTTTTTGATTTTTTAATGCCATTTCCTACATGATTTTGCGAAACGCATTGTCATACAATATGTTAGCTAATGTAGGAGAGTCCGTTCTGACTTAATACAGAAAAGGTATACATCGTTTTAACAATTAAATGATGGAAAATCAAAAGAAAAAAAAGGAACATCGAAGTTACAGTCGTGACTTCAAGCTTCAAGCATTAAAAGACATGTATGAGCATGATTTGTCATATGGTTTTACTGCTCGCAAATATGGGATATTGGCAGCCCATTCTTTACATTTGTGGGAAAAAGAGTTTCCCTTAACCAATAAATCATTATCTTTGTCAACAGCAACAATACAAAAGGTAATGAGTATGCGTAAGAAAAAAGATGAAGCCAAAGCAGCTTTGGTTAAGACAAAAGAAGAGCAACTTGAGTATGAGATATCTTGCCTTCGTAAAGCTCTTGAGTATTCCGAACTTCGCAATGAAGCTCTTAATGAGTTATTAAAAATCGGCAAGGAAGATTACGGAATCGACTTATTAAAAAAAGCTGGCGCCAAACAGTAAATAGCCTTCGCACCAGACATTCTAATCTATCAATAGAATGTCTGAGTGGGCTGTTTGGTAAAACACGTGTAGGCTATTATTCAGTAAGCAAGGAGATGCTGGAAAAACGGAAATTGACAGAGACAACAACTATCAGTATAGTCAGAGAAGTACGCAATGAAGCTCCAGGCATAGGAGCATACAAACTCTTTATCATGCTTAAGGAGTTATATGCAGAAAAGATGGTTGGGCGAGATAAATTCTACGCTTTGTTGCATTTTCACCATCTTATGCTTAAACCCCAGCGTAAACGGCATACGACAAATTCAAATCACCATTATCACAAGTACAAGAATATGATCAAGAACTTTATACCGACTGCTCCCAATGAGTTATGGGTTGCTGATATTACTTATATAGAAACAAAAGACGGTGTGTGTTATCTACATCTTATCACTGATGCCTTTACACACGAGATAATCGGCTGGACATTGTCCGACACGCTTATGGCTACCAATACTATAGCAGCTTTGGAGCAGGCTATAAAGCAAGCTGGTAACTCTGATTTAAGTAAACTTATACATCATTCAGACCGAGGTTCACAATATTGTTGCAATGCTTATGTGGAACGACTTAATTCCATTTCTGCCACGATCAGCATGACAGAGGATTACAAACCTACTGACAATGCCATTGCCGAACGAGTGAATGGGATTATCAAACAGGAATGGCTGTATCGTATGGACAGACCTAAAAACTTAGAGGATGCAAGGAAAATTATAAGCTCCATTATTAATTTCTATAATAACAAAAGACCACACATGAGTAACTGTATGAAGACTCCGGCAGAGATGAGAATGCAATTTAGGTAGTTGCTCTTTGGAGGCTTCACGCCTCCAGCCGCAAGGCAAACCACCGTGGTGTTTTTCATGGGAATGTATTTGTGTATAGAGGAATTTTATTTAACTTTGTAAGAGAAATGTACATATTAAACTGATTTGTAATAAGATTTCAATATATCAATTGTTTCTGTAAAGGATTTCAGTATTCGTAAAGTATATCAGTAAGGGTTTAAAAAATATGTATAGTGTTTCAGAATGTATAACTACAAATGTGTATACCTATTCCAGTCATAGTCATTCTTATACATTTTAGGGAGTGATTAGGCCCTAATCACTCNNTTGTCCTACATGCTTTGCAGAGTGATTAGGGTCTAATCACTCAAANGCGCACCGAAAAAGGTGATTCTATTTTTGCTGTGCTTTGTATATTTTGGCGATAATAGGAATTGATTATCATTATAGTTTCTGCAATATCTTACTGACTAGGTTGATATATAGAAATGTTTTATGATTCAGTCTCGGTTAAAAATTTTATTTATAAATAGAAGTGAAATCCTTATTTTCATCATTTCCATGAATGACTTCACTGTGATTTGCTTTACTGCTGAGTGCATGGAGTATTGGGCAACAAAAATGCGTTTTTAGTCTTGCGATATGATCAAAATCCTTTGTTTTAGGTACCAATACGTGTTTCTAGTGTAGGAACCATGTAGGAAAGGTGTAGGATAAGGCACTTATATACATTAGGTAAGCTGTTGATTAATAGTTATTTAAGTCTAAAATGTATATAGTGTAGGTTGTTTTTCTTTTTTTTCTGGATTCTTTGTAAATTTATGGTGTGGAATCCTTCATAAATGGCTTTGTGTCTAGGTAGTTTCTATATTTGTATAGTATGCATATGCAAGTTAGTAATGTAAAATACTTTTTCTTGAAAACCTTACTAGGGGGGCAGACATGTTCCTACCATAACTTACGTTGTGGTAGGCTGCCATGTCTTAGTTGTCCAAAAACTATATGAAACTAATCATAATTATTGCTTGATACAGTTTAATTCACACCATCACTTGTTTTGTTATCTTTTAGCATATTCATATTTGGAATATTCTTATTCTGTTGAACTTGCTTCATACTTATTAATAATCATTTTTTCATTCAGCTTTAACTTCTTGTCATGAATTATACTTTCTATATCCATGTCAATTTTGCCTTTAGTTAGAAATGTATTAAATAACTTCATAAACTTCTTAGTCTTCAAAGATTTATATATATCTAATGCCATTAGTGGATTAGCTTTAATCATGTCAACAGAATCTTTGCTAAGATGAAAATTTTTCTCTTGTGGAGTTAAATCAGCTGTGATATCATGTTTCCCGGCAAATTCTTTTATAGCCATCTCTATTTGCTCTTTGGCTTCTTTTATTTCTGGTGAAATGGAGTCTGTCTTCGTCAGTGAAGCAGATTCTCGAATTTTTTGAAAAGCATTAACTTCTTTTTCATTTAGAATCTCTAAATCAGCAATAACTGATTTATCAAAAGAATTCTTTTCTTTTGAAGTTAGTTTTGATGAACACCCACAAGTAAATGCGGATAACATACATGTACATACGAGTACAATAGTGGTAAATAAATGATTTTTCATGGAAATGTTTATCTATTAATTATAATGTATTAAGCAGAATGTTTGATATACAATAGCACAAAGTCCTAGTGATAAAGATACATAGTCTTTTTTGCTTTCTTTTTTTATGATAGTGAATATAATAAAGGAAATTATAATTAAAAATGAGATGGTTGTTAACCATACGCTTTTACAAATGGTTTGTGTAAAATTTATTAGTACAAAGTAATAGAACAGAAATAGAAAATTTATAGTTTTTTTATTCATGGTAATTTAATGAATTGTTATATATTTAATATCGTAATATGTTAACAAGGATTGTTTGTGTGGCACAATTTATAACTTGTTCAAGTGGTATTATATTGCAAAATTATAAAAAATATAATTTAGTATTCTTATTTTATGTACCACAAAATTTACGTAGTGTAACAAAACAAGGTTATGAAACAGATAATGCAAGCAAAACAGACGAAACATGCGATTTATATAATTGATATTCGTATGTTTCGTCTGTCTTCTCAATATGTTAGTTGGGGCGTTTATTAATGCGCCTCAAGCCAGTTCTTGCCCCATCCTGCATCGGCGATAAGTGGAACGTTGAGGTTGTATGCTCCTTGCATTTCTTCTAAAACTATTTTCTCAACAATCTCTTTTTCTTCAGGATATACAGAGAAGTTAAGTTCATCGTGGACCTGAAGTATCATTTTGCTTCGTATGTTTTCTTTCTTGAAGCGCTGCCAAATGTGAATCATGGCTATTTTTATGATGTCTGCTTCGCTACCCTGAATAGGAGCGTTGATGGCATTGCGTTCTGCAAATCCTCTTACGGTGCCATTTTTTGAATTGATATCCGGCAAATATCTGCGACGACCAAAGATAGTTTCTGCATAGCCTTTTGCACGGGCTACTTCTTTTGCTTTCTCCATATATTCTTTTACCATTAGGGAAAGTCTTGAAATAACCATCAATGAGTTCTCGTGCCTCATGATTGTCAATATTCATTCGCTGAGCCAAACCGTAAGTTGTTATGCCATATATGATACCGAAATTGGCTTGCTTTGCTTTCTTTCTTTCTTCTGGTGATACATCATTTACGTCTTTGTGCCATATTTTTGCGGCTGTGGCTGCATGTATGTCAAAGCCCTCGCGAAAAGCCTCTGTCATATTTTTGTCTTTACTCAAATGCGCCATTATTCTTAACTCAATCTGAGAATAGTCAGCAGAAAAGAACAAACATCCTGGTTCTGGAATAAAGCATTTGCGTATTTCTTTTCCATCTTCACTCCTTACAGGTATATTCTGCAAGTTTGGATCACTTGACGATAGGCGACCTGTAGCTGTAAGTGCCTGATTGAAAGAAGTATGTATGTGCCCAGTACGTTTATTAATAAGCTTTGGAAGTGCATCAATGTATGTACCGAGAAGTTTTTTTAATCCACGGTAGTTAAGAATGTCTTCTATAATAGGGCTTTTACCTTTCAGTGATTGCAGTACTTCTTCGCTAGTCACGTATTGTCCCGTCTTTGTCTTTTTAGGTTTCTCCAATATGTGCATTTTGCCAAAGAGAATGTCACCAACTTGCTTTGGACTTGATATATTGAAAGTTTCGCCAGCTTCTTCGTATATCGTTTGTTCCAATTGCTTCATGCGATTAGTGAAAATCTCTGATGTCTCTTTTAATGCCTCTGTGTCAAGACATACACCGTTGAGTTCCATATCAGCAAGAACGCGAATAAGAGGCATTTCTATATTCCAAAATAAATCCTCAACATTGTTCTCTTTAAGTTGAGGTTCGAGTACATTTCTGAGTTGCAACGTAATGTCAGCATCTTCGGCAGCATACTCATAGACATCTTTTGGGTCTAGGTCGCGCATTGACTTTTGATTTTTTCCTTTCTCGCCGATCAGTTCCTCGATATGTATGGTTTTATATCCAAGAAGTGTTTCTGCCATGAAATCCATGTTATGATGAATTTCTGGTTGGATGACGTAGTGGGCAAGCATGGTGTCGAATATCTTGCCTTGAAGAGTTACTCCATATTTTTTAAGCACTTCATAATCGTACTTTATATTTTGGCCTATTTTTAGAATATTTTCGTCTTCATAAACCGATTTAAATATGTTAACATATTCCAACGCTTCTTTGCGATTTGACGGAATAGCAACATAGAATGCTTTTTTTTCTTCAACAGAAAAGCATAAACCAACCAATTCTGCGTCTATTGTGTTGGTTGATGTGGTTTCCGTATCTAGACTCAATATATCTTTTGTCCTAAAAAAATCACAAAGCTTTTTGGCATCGTCTTGATTATCAATAAGTTTATATTCGTGAGCTATCGTTTTAAGGCTTTCAAAATTTTGATTTTCAAAAGTTTCTTTACTCTCGCTCGGATTTTCTGCGAACAAATCTAATTCTTGGTTAACAGAAATTGGCTTTTGTTCATTCTTGTTTAGAATTTTGTTTGCGAGAGATTTAAATTCAAGTTCATTGAAAATTGAGCGCAATTTTTCTTCATCCGGATTTTGAAGTTTTAATTCTTCAAGATTTAATTCTGTTGGCACATCAATTTTTATCGTCGCAAGGAATTTTGACATTTTAATATCTTCAATTGCGCTTTCTACTTTTTCGCGCATTTTTCCTTTAAGTCGATCAGTATGTGCAACTAGTTCTTCTGTTGACCCAAATTCATTGATAAGTTTAGCAGCTGTTTTTTCTCCAACTCCAGGACAACCTGGAAAATTATCTGCCGAGTCACCCATCAATGCTAGTAAATCAATTACTTGGTGTGGAGTAGGGATACCATATTTCTCTTGAACTTCCTTCTCGCCAATTATATCATATCCTCCACCATGTCTTGGGCGATACATGAATACATTGCTGCGGATTAGTTGTCCGTAGTCTTTATCTGGTGTTAACATGTAGGTTTCAACACCTGCTTCCCCAGCTTTTAGAGCAAGTGTTCCAATCACGTCGTCGGCTTCGTATCCGTCTACCTGTAGAATAGGGATGTTAAAGGCGCTAAGAATATCTTTAATAATAGGAACACTGCGTGTTATGTCTTCTGGAGTTTCCTCACGTTGTGCCTTATATTGTGGAAATGCTTCGTGACGAAACGTTTTTCCATGATCGAAAGCTACACCTAAATAGGTAGGGTTTTCTTTGGTTATTATCTCGTTTAGAGTATTTACAAAACCAAGAATTGCTGACGTGTTGAGTCCCTTCGAATTTATTCTTGGATTACGTATTAGTGCATAGTATGATCTGAATATTAGCGCATAAGCGTCTAAAAGAAATAATTTTTCCATAATTATGATATATTTGGCGTAAAATTACTAAAAATTTGTCAGTAATCCCGTAAAAATGAGTATTTTTGTATCAAATTACAGAAAGAATGGATTATTTATCTCTTATCAAACAGCCTATTTTAGAAGAACTTAACGATTTTATTGAATTCTTTAATAAGTCGTTGGATCACGATAATGGATTACTTTCTCAGGCTCTTGATCACATCAAGCAGCGTGCCGGTAAACGTATGCGGCCAATGCTTATATTGCTTATTGCTAAGAACTTCGGTAAAGTGTCTGATACCACGCTTCATGCTGCGGTAGGTCTTGAATTGCTTCATACAGCAAGTCTTGTTCATGATGATGTCGTTGATGAAAGTGCTGAAAGGAGAGGGCAGAAAAGTGTAAACGCTCTTTATGACAATAAAATTTCTGTACTTGTTGGTGATTTTATTCTTTCTACAGCTTTGCTTAATGTGTCTTATACTCATTCTGAGATTATTGTAAGATATCTTGCAGAATTAGGTCGTACTCTTTCTGATGGTGAGATATTGCAGTTGAGCAATATACAGAATGCAGATATTTCTGAAGATGCTTATTATGAGATAATTAAGGGAAAGACTGCTGCTCTTTTCGAGGCTTGTGCTGCTATAGGAGCAGAGAGCGTAGGAGCTTCACAAGAGGATGTGCTTGCTGCAAAGAAGTTTGGTCAGAATATTGGTATTATCTTCCAAATTAGGGATGATATATTTGATTATTATAACTCTGATGTGATTGGTAAACCAACAGGTAATGATATGCTTGATGGTAAGTTGACCTTGCCGGCTATTTATGCATTAAACTCNACTAAAAATGAGGAAATGATAGCAATAGCACGNAAGATTAAGGCCCGTGAAATAAGCTCTGATGAGATTGCTAGATTGGTTGAATTTACCAAGCAGAACGGCGGTATTGATTATGCAGAAAAACGTATGTGGGACTTTCATTCGGAGTGTATGAATTTCCTTGAAAGTAGAGTTGCTAATGAGGATATAAGAAAGTCGTTGACAGCTTATATAGATTATGTTATTAAAAGAAATTTATAAATAAAAAGCCACTCAGTTGAGAGGCTTTTTATATTTTATCTAGAAGAAATTTACTTCTTTTCCTGTAATTTCGCTTATAAGTAGATTTGTGAGACGGCTTGTTCCCATACGGAACCATTTATTTGTAAGCCATTGCTCGCCTAGAACTTCTTTTACTATGGTATAGTAGGTTATCGCATCCATTACGGTGTTTATGCCACCAGCAGGCTTGAGACCTATTTGTATTCCAGTTTCATCGTAGTACTCTTTTATAGCTTGACACATTACGTAGGCAGCTTCAGGTGTAGCGCTTATCTTTTCTTTGCCTGTAGATGTCTTAATATAGTCGGCACCAGCATACATTGATAGGATAGAGGCAATCTTTATATTACGGCAATTCTTTAGGTCGCCTGTTTCGAGTATAACCTTCATAGGAACATCTCCGCATGCTTGTTTCATTTCGCTGATATCATCGCAAACGCTTTCGTAATCACCGCTTAGGAACTTTCCTACAGGCATAACGATGTCTATTTCTGTGGCTCCGTCAACGATCGCAAGTTGGGTTTCTGCAATCTTAACTTCCATTCTACTCTGTGATGAAGGGAAGTTGCCACATACGTTGGTTATTTCCACGCCGTCAATTTCGAGTGAATTACTTACTAATTCAGTGAAAGATGGAAATACACATATTGTTGCAACATGAGGAAGGTTTGGATATTCACTCTCAAATCTGTTTACAGACTCTGTAAGAGCTAGAATCTCCTCTTCTGTATCTGTCGTGTGGAGCGATGTTAGTTCAACGCTTCCTAGAAGGAATTTCTTAATATCAAGAGTGTCGTTTTGAGGTACTTTCTCTTCAATTATCTTCTTTACGGCTGCTTTTACTTCAGCGTCGTCAATATTTGTGTTATACTTACTAAGAGCTTCTTCGTATTTGCTCTGATCTTTCTTGACATTAAGACGATTCTTGTCAAGGTTTGATGTAACTTCTGTCATAACGTTGTCTTTTATGTTTATAACTATTTTATAATCAATGCTTTATGCTTTTAGTTTCGGATTATCAAGGTGTCTCTTGGCATCTCTTTTGGTTTTCTTCTCGAAACTCTTTTGCAGTTCTTCTGTAATATCAGTTCCTGTTTGGTTGGCTAGGCATATAAGTACCCACATAATGTCGGCAATTTCTTCTCCGATGTTTGCTTTTTCGCCTTCCTTAAAACTCTGATCACCGTATTTCCTAGCTATAACTCTAGCCAGTTCTCCAACTTCTTCGGTGAGACAAGCCATGTTAGTAAGTTCGCTGAAATACCTAACTCCATATGTTTTTATCCACTGATCTACAGTTTCTTGTGCTTCTTTTATAGTCATATTTCTCTATGGTTATTCTTTGTTATGAGTGTCCATAAATATGGTTACAGGACCATCGTTTAATAATTCAACCTTCATGTCTGCTCCGAATTCACCAGTGCCGACTTGTCTACCTAATGCCGTAGATAGCTTTTGGCAGAATTCCTCATAGAGTGGGATAGAGATGTCATGACTCGCTGCTCTAAGCCACGAGGGACGATTTCCTTTCTTGTAGCTAGCAAATAGGGTAAACTGGCTTATCACTAACATATCTCCTTCAACGTCTATTATAGAGCGATTCATAACCCCATTCTCATCATTAAATACCCGAAGGCCTATAACCTTTTTAACCAGCCAGTCAACGTCTTCAGAGGAATCTGTTTCCTCTATTCCACATAGTATCATGTAACCTGTCTTTATAGCTGATTTAGTGTTGCCTTCTATTGTTACTGATGCATGGCTAACACGCTGAATAATGATTCTCATGTTGCAAAGATACTTTTAATTTTCTATTCTACCAAATTATTGTTTAGTATCGGATATTTTGTTATCTTTTTAAACAAATAATTTTAGCTATATTTCTTAATATATTTCAGGTTTATAATTATAAGTGGTTGTAAGTCAATAACTTATGAGTTTCAATATAACGCAGGTAATATCTATTTATGCTATTAGCTATCAATTTGCGCCTGTTTATTGAAGTGATCTTGCAATATTTTTGTTTTTGCTTTACCAAGTATTTCTTCTAGTGCTTCTGCGTTGCTTTCCTTTATAGCTTTTACGGTCTTGAAACGCTTTAAAAGAGCCTCTTTTGCTTTTGGTCCTATGCCTTTAATATCGTCTAGTTCGCTGTGTAGAGCGTGCTTAGAACGCTTGTCACGATGAAAGGAGATTGCGTATCTGTGTACCTCATCTTGTATCTGCGTAAGCAACTTAAATAGCTCACTTTTTACGTCTATTCCTATTGTTTGTGGTGGGTATCCAAATAACAATTCATTAGTACGATGGCGATCGTCTTTTGCTAGTCCAGCAATAGGTATATTAATACGTAATTGCTCTACTACAACCTCTCTAACGACATCNATTTGACCTTTTCCACCATCAGTTATAATGAGGTCTGGCAGAGGCATTTTTTCTTCTATCATCCTGCTGTATCTGCGTCTTACAACCTCTTGCATAGAAGCATAATCGTCAGGTCCTACAACAGTTTTAATATTGTATTTTCTGTAGTCTTTTCTTGAAGGTTTCATACCTTTGTAAACTATGCATCCTGCAACGGCATCTGTTCCAGAGATATTTGAATTATCAAAGCATTCAATCTGATAGGGTAGCTTCTCAAGCTTAAGCTTGTTCTGCAGTTCTTTCATTAGCCTTGTTTGCTTCTGCTCAGGATTAAGTTTCTCAGCTTGTTTTAGTCTGTCAAACTTATATTGTTTTCCATTCATTTCAGATAGTTCTAGCAGATGCTTCTTGTCTCCACGTTGAGGAACAAAGAATTCTGCATCTTTTATCTTCCATTCCATTTCAAATGGGACTATTATCTCTTTTGCCTTACTCTTGAATCTCTCCCTGATGTCAGGGATGGCAGTTATAAGTAGTTCCTCGTCAGTTTCTTCAAGTTTTCGCTTATACTCATACGTAAAACTTTGGTTTATTGTTCCGTTCTTTACATGTATATAGTTAATATAAGCATTTTTGCGATCTTCATTGTCAACGATTGTAAATACATCTACGTTATCTATTGTGTAGCTAACAACCTCACTTTTAGCAACAAATTCATTAAGAAGGTTGAGCTTTTTCTTCAAGTCATCTGCAATTTCGAATTTCAATAGCTCGGCATTCTTCATCATAAGATCGTATAGTCTTTTTCCCACAGCTCTTGTGTTGCCTTTTAAAATTTCACGAGCCTGGTTCATATTCTCCTGGTATTCCTCGTAGCTTTGCTTATTTATACAAGGTGCATTACAGTTATGGATGTGGTATTCCAGGCAAGGGCGATATTTGCCAAGATCAATACCTTCACGAGTAATAGGTTGTCTACATGTACGAGGTTTATATAATCTTTTTATTATGTCAAGTACTGCGTACATACTTGATATGTGTGGATAGGGTCCATAAAACGTTCCAAAACGCTTATTTATAGTTCTTGTTTTGAAAATCCGAGGAAAATATTCATTGGTTACGCAAATACTAGGATATGTCTTGCCATCTTTAAGCAAAACGTTGTATCTAGGATTATATTTCTTTATAAGGCTGTTCTCTAGTAATAAGGCATCTTCTTCTGTGTTTACCACAGTATAGCTAATGTCTCTTATTTTAGAAACAAGTACTTTGGTCTTAAAACGGTCAACTTCTTTATGGAAATAAGACGAAACGCGTCTTTTTAGAGACTTAGCCTTGCCTACATATATAATTGTGTGGCTATCATCATAAAACTGATAGCTTCCTGGCTTCTCTGGCATGTTTAATACAATACCTTTAAGATAAGCTAATCTTTGATCGTTTTCTTCTTTGTTCATATTCTGAATCCCGTTAGTCTAAAGGCTTCTTGANAGTTTTTGTTTCACGTGAAACTGATTNTAANAATGGGCTTGAGAAGAAATAAAAACTAAAGCAAGAAGATGGGCAAAGTTCTTCTCTTCCATCTTCTTGCTGATAGTTTTAAAACTTCAGTAGTGATGTTATTTCAATATCTTTATCAAATAGTTCGCGACATTTTGGAAATTCGCTGTTTAATTCTATAATGAAGTTGCAATAAATCTTCTTTGGGTGGAATTTCTTAACTAGATTGCATGCAGCAAGCATTGTTCCTCCAGTTGCAAGTAAATCATCGTGCAAAAGTATTACGTCATTTTCGTTTATGGCATCTTCATGGATTTCAATAGTGTCAATACCATATTCTTTTGAGTAACTTTCCTGAACAGTCTTACATGGAAGTTTGCCTGGTTTTCTGCAAAGTACGATACCTGCGCCAAGTTTTACAGCTACGGCTGATGACATCACAAACCCACGACTTTCTATGCCTACAATTTTGGTAATTCCTTTATTTGCATAAAAGTCACACATTTCATCGGCGATTTCTTTCAGAGCTTCTGGGCTCTTAAAAAGGGTAGTGACGTCGCGGAAGTTTACACCATCGATTGGCCAATCTGGTATACAGCGCAGATTGTCTAATAGCAGTTGATTATTCATTTTATTTTATATAGTTGTTTATTATATTTTGTTTCGATTTCATCGAAGTATTACGTTTTACTTTAATGCCTAAAGTTTACAATATCAATACTTTATNATTTCTTTGGTTTCACGTGAAACATGATGAGCCTGATGCTTGTGTTTCACGCTTAGTACCCTCTTGTGCTATCTCCCTAAGAGGACTAAAAGGACGTTGATATCGCTAGGAGAAACGCCTGGAATTCTGCTCGCTTGCGCTAAAGTTTCTGGCTCGATTCTTTCAAGCTTTTGNCGNCCTTCTGTAGAAATCTCGTGAAGCTCGCTATATTTGAATCGTCCCTTGATCTTTATATTTTCAAGACGANGCATTTTGTCAGCAACTATTTTTTCTCGTTCGATATAACCTTGATATTTCATTTTGATTTCGGCTGCCTCTGCGATTTCTTCTTTTCTGTTTTCTGGCGCATTTATCGCTTCTTTGAGTGAAGGGATTATTTCAGAAAGATTGCTTAGAGAAATGTGTGGACGTGCAATGAGATCTATCAGTTTGCAGCCGGCACGTAATGGGGTAGTACCGAGAACTTCAAGTTGAGAATTTATTTCCTGCGCTTTTATCGGAGTTNCCTTGCAGAAATTAATCAGTTTGTTTATGGCTTCTTTCTTTTGTAGCCACCAATCATATCTGTCGCGTTTAGCAATTCCTAATTCAAATGCTTTTTCAGTTAGTCTGGCATCGGCGTCATCTTGTCTCAACAGAATCCGATATTCTGCTCTTGAAGTGAACATTCTATATGGTTCATCCACGCCCTTTGTTGTAAGGTCGTCTATAAGTACACCAATGTAGCTTTCGTCACGTTGCATGATGAGTGGTTCTCCGCCTCCGCATCTTATAGCCGCATTTATTCCAGCAACAGTTCCCTGTCCACCTGCTTCTTCATATCCGGTAGTTCCGTTCACTTGTCCGGCGAAAAACAATCCTGGGACTTTTTTTGATTCAAGAGTGTGTTTCAGTTGCGTTGGATCAAAGTAATCATATTCTATCGCATAGCCAGGTCGATAAATCTTTACGTCTCTGAAAGCATGAATTTTGTGAATTGCATTAAGTTGTACATCCATCGGCATGCTTGAAGAAAAACCGTTTAGATACATTTCATTAGTATCTTCTCCTTCTGGTTCCAAGAACAAAGGGTGTTGTTCCTTATCTGGAAATGTGACTAGTTTTGTTTCAATCGAAGGACAGTAACGTGGGCCTGTGCTTTGTATCTGCCCGTTGAAGAGGGGAGAGTCTGCGAGTCCTTTTTCCAATGTCTCGTGTACCTCCTTATTAGTATATGTAGTCCAGCAAGGTAACTGTTTCAGTAGGTGATGTTCTCCAAAGTAACTGAATTTGTGAAAATCAATGTCGCCTTTCTGCTCCTCCATGTCTTCAAAGTGTACGCTGCGTTTATCTATTCTCACTGGTGTTCCTGTTTTCATCCTTGCTGATGTAATACCGAGTCGGTTGATACTTTCAGTGAAATTATGCACGGCTGGTTCGGCGCATCTTCCGCCTTCTACCATTTTTCTTCCTACGTGCATCAATCCATTAAGGAATGTGCCTGCGGTAACGATTACGCTCTTGGCTCTGAATTCCACACCCCAGATCGTACTAACACCAACTGCTTCACCGTTTTCAACTAAAAGTTCATCTGCTTGATCTTGCCAGATATCAAGATTAGGTGTGTTGTCAAGAACAGTACGCCATTCCCATATAAATTTACCACGATCACATTGTGCTCGAGGGCTCCAAACGGCAGGCCCCTTGCCAATGTTTATCATTCGGAATTGTATGGCGGTCTTGTCTGTCACTCGAGCCATTTGCCCTCCAAGTGCATCAATCTCACGTACAATTTGTCCTTTCGCAATTCCGCCAATAGCAGGATTGCAACTCATCTGACCAATCTTGTTCATATCCATTGTTATCAGGCACGTCTTCGCCCCCATGTTAGCTGAGGCAGCAGCCGCTTCACAGCCTGCATGACCGCCGCCGATAACAATAACGTCGTATTTAAAAAGCATTATTAGTATATACTTATATTTTTCGCAAAAGTAAGAAATAAAATTGGATTTTTTATAAAATAGCTTTGAATTATCACTAAAATATAGTATTTTTGCAATCTGTTATGAGGATAAATATGCCTACTAATAGGTATTCGTATTGTCAACTTTTATAACGTGCAATAAATTAGTGTAAATTAAATTGAATATAATTTCTAACAGTTAAATATTTAAAAATCAATCATTTATGTGGTTAATCAATTCATCTATTGGTAGAAAATTGGTNATGTCAATAACAGGCGTTGCNCTTATTCTATTTATGACGTTCCACTGTTGTATGAACGTTGCGGCCATTTTCTCAGGAAAGGCTTATAANACAATTTGTGAGTTGCTTGGNGCCAATTGGTATGCAGTAGTTGCAACAATTGGNTTNGCAGCACTTGCAGTTTGTCACATCGTTTATGCTTTCATTCTTACTGCACAGAANCGNAGCGCACGCGGTAGCGAGCGTTACGCAGTGACAGCAAAACCTGAAAAGGTAGAGTGGGCTAGTCAGAACATGCTTGTACTCGGACTTATCGTAGTTTTGGGTATAGGTCTTCACTTGTTTAACTTTTGGTACAAGATGATGTTTGCAGAGCTTGCCGGCATGCAGACAGCACTAGCTCCGTCAGACGGTTTTGGTCTTATCAAAGCAACATTCAGTAATCCTGTATATGTTGTTCTTTATCTCATCTGGCTTGTAGCTATTTGGTTCCACCTTTCACATGGTTTCTGGAGTGCTATGCAGACACTTGGTGTTAGTGGTAAGGTGTGGTTCAATCGTTGGAAAGTAATTGGCATCGTTTACGTAACAGTACTCATGCTTGCTTTTGTTGCCGTAGTGCTTGCGTTCTACTTTGGTCTTGCACCTAGTCTTTGCGCTGCAGCATAATTTATAATCAACATTATTTCCACATTGTGAAAGCATGTGGCTTATAATTCAAAACAAAGAATATTATGACTAAGACATTAAATTCCAGAATACCAGAAGGACCAGTGGCTGAGAAATGGACCAACTATAAGGCTCATCAGCGCTTGGTTAACCCAAAAAATAAATTAAAACTGGACGTTATCGTTGTCGGCACAGGCCTTGCAGGTGCAAGTGCTGCCGCATCTCTTGGTGAGATGGGTTTCAACGTTCTCAATTTCTGCATCCAAGATTCTCCACGCCGTGCTCACTCTATCGCAGCTCAGGGTGGTATCAATGCAGCTAAAAACTATCAGAACGACGGTGACTCTATTTATCGCCTTTTCTATGATACAGTAAAGGGTGGTGACTACCGTGCTCGTGAGTCAAATGTATATCGTCTTGCTGAAGTTTCTAATGATATTATTGATCAGTGTGTTGCTCAGGGCGTTCCTTTCGCACGTGAATATGGTGGTATGCTTGCTAACCGTTCTTTCGGTGGTGCACAGGTAAGCCGTACATTCTATGCAAAGGGTCAGACTGGTCAGCAGCTTCTTCTCGGCGCTTATTCATCTTTGAGTCTTCAGATTCAGGCTGGTAAGGTAAAGCTCTATACTCGTTATGAGATGGAAGACGTTGTTATCGTTGACGAGCATGCTCGTGGTATTATTGCAAAGAACCTCGTTTCTGGTGAACTAGAGCGTTTCACAGCAAATGCTGTTGTAATTGCTACTGGTGGTTATGGTAATACATATTTCCTTTCAACAAACGCTATGGGCTGCAACTGTACAGCTGCCGTTCAGTGCTATCGTAAGGGTGCTTATTTCGCTAACCCTTCTTATGTTCAGATTCACCCTACATGTATTCCTGTACATGGTGACAAGCAGTCTAAGCTTACTCTTATGTCTGAGTCTTTGCGTAATGATGGTCGCATCTGGGTTCCTAAGAATCTTGACGATGCAAAGAAATTGCAGTCTGGTGAGATGAAGGGCTCTGATATTCCTGAGGAAGCACGTGACTACTATTTGGAGCGTCGTTACCCAGCATTNGGTAACCTCGTACCTCGTGACGTTGCATCTCGTGCTGCTAAGGAGCGTTGCGATAACGGATATGGTGTAAACAATACNGGTCTTGCTGTTTACCTTGACTTCTCTGAGTCAATCAACCGTCTTGGTATTGATGCTATTCTTCAGCGTTATGGTAACCTCTTTGATATGTATGAAGAGATTACAGATGTTAACCCTGGTGAAGTAGCAAATGAAATTAATGGTGTTAAGTATTATAATCCAATGATGATATTCCCTGCTATCCACTACACAATGGGTGGTATCTGGGTTGACTACGAACTTATGACTACAGTTCCGGGTCTATTCTCTATTGGTGAGTGTAACTTCTCTGANCACGGAGCCAACCGTCTTGGTGCTTCAGCTCTTATGCAGGGTCTTGCAGATGGTTACTTCGTATTGCCATATACAATTCAGAATTATCTTGCAGATCAGGCTTTATGGCCACACCTTGATACAAATAGTGCTGAGTTTGAGGAAGCAGAAAATGGTGTTAAGGCAGAAATTGATCGCCTAATGAATATCAAGGGTAAGCGTTCTGTTGATTCTATCCATAAGGAACTTGGTCATATTATGTGGGAACACGTTGGTATGGGCAGAACTAAGGAAGGTCTTGAAGAAGGTTTGAAGCAGATGGCTTCTCTTCGTGAAGAATTCAATACTAACTTGTTTATTCCTGGTTCTAAGGAAGGTCTTAATATCGAACTAGACAAGGCTATTCATCTTCGTGATTTTATCCTTATGGGTGAACTTGTAGCTTATGATGCTTTGCATCGTGAGGAAAGCTGTGGTGGTCATTTCCGTGAGGAGCATCAGACAGAAGAAGGCGAAGCAAAGCGCGACGATGAGAACTTCTTCTATGTTGGTTGCTGGGAATATAAGGGCGACGACGCAAAGGCTCCTGAACTTATCAAGGAACCACTTGAGTATGAGGCAATTAAGGTACAAACACGTAACTATAAGAATTAATAATCATGGCAAAAAATATTTCTTTCACAATAAAGTATTGGAAACAGAATGGTCCTAAGGAACAAGGTCATTTCGATACACACGAGATGAAGAATATTCCTGAAGATACTTCATTCCTTGAGATGCTTGACATCCTTAACGAGGAACTTATTGAGGCAGGTCAGGAACCATTCGTATTCGATCACGACTGCCGCGAGGGTATCTGTGGTATGTGCTCTCTTTACATCAACGGAACACCACACGGAAAGACTGAGCGTGGAGCTACAACCTGTCAGCTTTATATGCGTCGTTTCAACGAAGGTGATGTTATCACAGTAGAGCCTTGGCGTTCAGCAGGTTTCCCTGTTATCAAGGACTGTATGGTAGATCGTTCTGCATTTGATAAAATTATTCAGGCTGGTGGTTATACAACTATCCGTACAGGACAGGCTCAGGATGCCAACGCAATCCTTATTCCTAAGGAGAACGCTGACGAGGCTATGGACTGCGCAACTTGTATTGGTTGTGGTGCATGTGTTGCTGCTTGTAAAAATGGCTCTGCGATGCTTTTCGTTAGCTCTAAGGTTAGTCAGTTGGCTCTTCTGCCACAAGGACGCCCTGAGGCTGCAAAACGCGCTAAGGCGATGGTTGCTAAGATGGATGAACTTGGCTTTGGTAACTGTACAAACACTCGTGCATGCGAGGCTGTATGTCCAAAGAGCGAGTCTATCGCTAACATCGCGCGCCTTAACCGTGAGTTCATCGTGGCTAAGCTTGCAGATTAAGATAAATTTTGATTATACTTTTAAAGCCCTGCGTCAATTTATTGATCGCAGGGCTTTTTTATTTCTGATATCTGAGAGTTATAAGATATTCATGATTCTCTGTTACTCAAAAAAAGCTCTGGAACTTATTATAATAAGTTCCAGAGCTTCTATTTTGAAAGTCGGGATGACCGGACTCGAACCGGCGACCTCGCGCCCCCCAGACGTGTACGCTACCAACTGCGCTACATCCCGATTGCATTATTCCAATGCGTTGCAAATTTAATAATAATAATCGAAATCACCAAATTAATAGCTGTAATAGCATGCGATGTGGGAGTGGGGCTTACATTGATTTCATAATGCCTTCTATATCTGATATGTTCTCGGCAGCGAGAATGTAATCGGTCCATTTACCACGAATCATTCCACGATCCTGCATGTCGTTGAGTAGTGCGATAAGAGAATCATAAAATCCCTTCATGTTGTAGAGTATCACTGTTTTCTTATGGTATCCTATTGTGTGGCTAGCAGCTACAGTGAATATCTCGTCAAGAGTTCCAATACCTCCGGGAAGTGCAATTACTACGTCGCTTTTGGCGAGCATCAGTTCCTTTCGGTCGCTAAGATTGTCACATGCAATGTTCACGTCAACCGAGTCGCTTACCTTGCCGCCCTTTTCAATTATCTGCGGAATCACTCCAATTGTCATTCCTCCAGCGTTGTGAACGCTTTTGCCAATATATTCCATAAGTCCGCAGTTACATCCTCCGAAAACGATGGAATGACCGTTTTTTGCTATCCATGCTCCTAACTCTTCTGTCATTTTAAAGAAATCTTTGTCTATATTATCGTTGGCAGAGCAAAAGATTGATATTTTCATATTCTATTTATTTTTATTACGGCATTCTGATTATGCCAAGTGTTGATGTTTATTCGTTAAGATGCTTCTTTACTACAGCTGGGTTGCCAGCTGCCATGCAATCATCAGGAATGTCGTTTATTACAACGCTTCCTGCTGCGATTATACAACGTTTCCCTATTCTTACCCCAGGACATACAATAACTCCGCCTCCGAGCCACGTATCGTCGTCAATCGCTATCGGGAAAGATGTCTCACAAGTTCCCCTGCGCTCTTTGTAGTTTATTGGATGCTGTGGAGTTAGTAATTGACATGATGGGCCAATCTTCACATCATTGCCAATTGTGACATAAGCACCGTCAAGAATTACGCAATTGTAATTAAGAAACGAGTGCTCACCAATTCTTATTCCAGAACCATGGTCGCAATGAAAAGGAGGACAAATTCCAGATGATTTAGGAAAATTAGGAATGAGTTTCTCAATTACATCTCTATATTCTGGTGATGAAAGTGTGAGAGTTTGTAGGCGTGTACACAAATCTTTGGCATGTCTTAAACTCATGTTTATCTCTTTATCCAAGAAATTATAAAGTTCCTCGGAACGCATCTTTTCAAATTCTGTTTTCATTATATGTTGCGAATAAATACGAAGTCTATTTAGTTAGTGATTTAGCTGTGACATTTAAGAACTTATTCAATTGCGAGTAAGGTATCGTTAATTGTGGAGTCCCTGCTGCATAAGGAGCTATCTCATATTGTCCGTAGACTAATTTAATTCCATCTCTAGTAAACAAGGGTGGGCATTTTGGGAGCGGAATAATATACATATTGTCAAGCATTAAACAACTTTTCAGTTCGTCATCATTCTTGACATCAAAATATTTTATCAGTCCAGTCTTTATTATATTCTGGAAGTCATCGTCATACGAGTTGTTTAATACTTCCCATCCAATTCTTCTTCCGTCGCTTTTGCGGAATGTCTGTCCTGTCACAATGGTTGAGCCATGAGCACCTCCTTGATATTCATAACATGAATATTCAAAAGTGACGAACTTCGCAGTCTCAGCAGTCTTTTGTGAATTGCAAATGTATTCGTACTTCCATTCACGGTCATTGTTGGCAGTATCCTTCTTTAGTTCGACATAATCAGCCGAGTCATTACTGAAAGTAGATTTAATATAATGCTTTGCAATAGGCATAGTCTCGTTGTATCCTCCTTCGTATGTTCCGCCCATTGTTTCGCTCAACCATTCATTTATAGTGCTAGTCAAAGCTTCTGTTTTGCTTGTTGGGCAATCTGCCTTTATTGAGAAGTTGCCAACTTCATTGCTTATAGTAACGCTGTCGGTCTTAACTCTAATATCATAAGGAATAGTTTCGCTGTGCGTGCAGGCATTCAAAGCAAATAGTGCCAAACCTCCGATAACAATTGTCTGTAATGTTTTTCTCATAAATCTTTATAGTTTACGAATAATGAAGTGTAAAAATACTCAATTATATTAATATTCTAATTAGTTAGCTGACATTTTTATATAAAATTAAAGGGCTTTGATTCAGATATCCTTACTCAAGAAGTAAAAATAAAATAAATAAATATGGTTTTATGGTGTTGTTACAAAATAAAAGAGTACCTTTGCACCCGATTTTAAATCACAACTTATTGTTTGTGATACATTTATTCATTTAGCGGAAGGTCTTCACGCCCAAGTATATGGCTGGGAGGGCGATTGTCCTTCCAATATAAATTTTTTATTTTTTGAAGACATTTGAAGAGTTAGGCGTAAGCGAAGAGATTCGCCGTGCCATTGAGGAATTGGGTTTTGAACATCCAATGCCAGTTCAGGAAGAAGTAATCCCTTATTTATTAGGAAGTAAAAACGACGTAATCGCACTTGCACAGACCGGTACGGGTAAAACTGCGGCTTATGGTTTGCCAATGTTGCAAAAGATTGACCCTAAAAACAATGCCACTCAGGCTATTGTTCTTAGTCCAACACGTGAACTTTGTGTTCAGATTGCAGACGATCTTAACGGTTTTGGTAAGTATATCGACGGACTTCATGTAGTAGCAGTATATGGAGGTGCAGATATTCGCTCGCAAATTCGCACTATCAAGCATGGTGTGCAGATTATCGTTGCTACACCTGGACGTCTTGTAGATTTGATTAACCGTGGTGTTACCGAGTTGGGCCAAGTCAACAATATTGTTCTTGACGAGGCTGATGAGATGCTAAAAATGGGTTTTTCAGATAGTATAAACACTATTTTTGAGCAGTTGCCTGAAGATAAGAATACCCTTCTTTTCTCAGCGACAATGAGCAAGGAAGTTGAAAGAGTCGGAAAAAGCTATTTGCATGAATACAAGGAAATTGTTGTAGGTAGCCGTAATGAAGGTGCTGAACATGTAGATCATATCTATTATCTTGTTCATTCTAAAGACAAGTATCTTGCCTTGAAGCGTATTGTGGACTTTCATCCACGTATCTTTGCTATTATTTTCTGTCGTACTAAGATAGAAACTCAGGAAGTAGCCGATAAATTGATTAAGGACGGATATAATGCCGAGGCTTTACATGGAGACCTTAGTCAGCAACAACGCGACCTTACTATGCAAAAGTTCCGTCAGCATACAGTTCAGTTGCTTATCGCAACAGACGTAGCTGCTCGTGGTCTTGATGTTGATGACCTTACTCATGTTATTAACTATGGTTTGCCTGATGATACAGAAAGCTATACTCATCGTAGTGGACGTACAGGACGTGCTGGAAAAAAAGGTACATCAATAAGTATTATCCATATTAAAGAGAAGTGGAAAGTTCGTCAAATAGAGAAACAAATTGGTAAGGAGTTTATCGATAGTGAATTGCCAAAGCCTGAAGAAATCTGCACAAAACAGCTTTATAAGGTAATGGATGAAATAATGAAGACCGATGTTGATGAAGATCAGATCGCTCCATACCTTGATGAGATTACGCGTCAGTTTGAATGTGTTGACAAGGAAGATATTATCAAGAAGATGGTTACAATCACCTTTGGTCGCTTCCTTGAATATTATAAGAATGCACGTGAAATAGAGAAGCCTACCGGAGCACGCAAAGGTGACCGTGATGGTGATCGTGGTGACAGAGGCTCAAGAGGTAAAAGTGCAAGCGGTGTTCGCCGTAAGCATGATACTGAGGCTGGATTCAGTCGCTTGTTTGTCAACCTTGGAAAGAACGATGGTTTCTATCCAGGTGAGATAATGCAATATCTGAATAAAAATATCCACGGACGTCAGGAAGTTGGACATATTGATATCATGCAGAATTTTGCTTATATTGAGGTTCCTGAAGGCGATGCACAGAAAGTCATGAATGCTCTAAACGGTACAAGTTATAAGGGACGTGAAGTTCGTTGTAATGATGCTGCCGAAGAGGGACACGGACGTTCTTCTCGTGGTGGTGAGCGTAGTAGCCGTGGCGGTGATCGTGGCGGATATCGCAATGACCGTGGAGGTCGTGATAGTCGTGGAGGCAGACGTGATGGAGGCAGACCTGGACCTGAAAGACGTTCAGATAAGCCACAAGATAAGCCTGAGGACTGGAGAAGTCTTATGAAAGGCGGTGATCTGAAGGGTACAGAACCAGACTTTAGCGAGGAAGGTTGGGCACGCAGAAAGCCAAGAAAGAAATAATAAAAATTATTGATATTGAAACGGGGTTGCAGATTAGTCTGCAACCCCGTTTTTGTTATTATTACTTAAATTAATTACATTTTATATTCATTTATATTCACTTAGGTTGTACATTTGTATGTAAATAGCGATAATAATAAAAAACAGTTACATGAATAAATTATTTTTAGGTATTGCAATGTTGCTTTCAGCACAGGCTACATTCGCAGACAACGGTAACTTTACCGTTAAGGGTGAACTGAAGAACTTTGGCGATACTATAATTGCCTTTGTTCCTGTTAACAAGGATTATGTGCGTGATACAATCCTTGTAAAGAACAATAAGTTTGAGGCAAAGCTTAATGTCGCTGAACCATCAAATATATATCTTATGTCTCCTGGTACTATGCGCCGAACTGAGAGCAAACGTGTCGTCATCCCCGCTGTTCCTGGTGAAATGGCAGTTCTTACAGGTGATCTTGCTACAAGATATGATATCAGCGGTAGTCAGTTTTATAAGCAGTATGGCGAGTTCGACCGTATTTTAGAGACTGCAAGCAAACCGATGACTGATTTTGAAGCAAGTCTTGACAAGCGTGTTGCAGCAGGTGAAGATCGTGGCAAGATAATGGAGGAATACGAGGCAAAAGCTCCTGAGTTTCAGAAGGCTATCACTTCGGCTATACTTTCTTTCATAAAGAACCATGCTGATTGGGAAGCTAGTGCTGTTGCCGTTACCAATCTTGATGCGGATACAATTAATTCTGGTGTCGCTCTGTTGGCAGAGAGCGTAAAGAATGGTAGACTGAAACCTTTCTATCAGACAGTTTTAGACAATTATAAGGCTAAAGCTGAACGTGAGGCTAAAGCAAAGGCTGCACAGGCTTCTGGTGTTTTGGCTCCAGACTTTACATTGAATGATATAAATGGTAAGCCATTGACTCTTTCGAGTCTGCGTGGAAAGTATGTTCTCGTTGATTTCTGGGGCTCATGGTGCATCTGGTGTATTAAGGGTATGCCTCAGATGAAGGAATATTACAGCAAATATGCTGGTAAGTTCGAGATTCTTGGTGTAGACTGCAATGATACAGAAGCCAAATGGAAAGAGGCTGTACAGAAGCATGAATTACCTTGGCTGCATGTATATTGCCCAAAGGGTAGTAATGCTCTTGACGGTTATGCAATACAGGGCTTCCCTACAAAGATTCTTATAGGTCCTGACGGAAAGATTGTTAAGACTATAGTTGGTGAGGATCCAGCTTTCTATAAGTTCCTTGATGATACATTCTCAAAATAAAATAAACTGATAACGCCACGGAAACTTCCGTGGCGTTATCAGTTTTAAATTTTCTACAGTCTATCCTTTATACTGTTATAGTTATCAATTTTGTTTTTATTTGTTTTTGACTTTGTAGAAAAGTTATATGCGATTCTACACCATATTTGACGTGTCTGATTCTTAATATATACATTGTATTCTAGTGTTGGAACGCGATTAGTAGCTTTTGTTTTACTACCGTTAAATAAGTCATCAGTACCAAGTTGTATTGTCAATGCATCCTTTAAAAAAGAGTGTTCTATTGACAAATCCATAGTCGTACTACCTTTACAATATAAGTTTCCGCTTATAAATGGTGAATTGTAGGACGCACCAATGGAAAGTATTCCAAAATGATTCCAGATCATTCTGTTATTAAAGCTCATTTCACCNNCNAATAGTTTTGTTTTATNATAACTTTGTGGGATGCGTGTNTAATTTCCTGANAGGTATAAATTTGTTTGCCACCACTTGAAAATTGAACCGCTGTATGAGTAATTNAGCATCAGGGATGATGTTNTACCATAGTTGATATTTGTGTGGTAAGTGATCCCATTATCAACTTCAAAATACTCGGTAATAGTATTCGGTGTATGATTATATATCAATGATAGCGTATGTCTTGCATGAGAAACGGTAAAGTTTAGCATGTCTGTTACTTCTGCTTTCAAATTAGGATTTCCTTTGTCATACAATACATCTGATATGCGATTAACATATCCATTCATCAAAAAGAATTGCGGTCTGTTAATTGATTTTGTGTAATAAAAAGAATACTCATAACTGTGGGCTGTATTGTATGAAGCGAAAATATAAGGAATAAAATTTGTATAGTTTATACTAATATTATTGTTGTCATCTACATGACCATTAATGTTTGTCTTCTCAAGACGAAAGTTTAATTTTAAAAACAAATTCCCTATATTCTTGGAACCTCCTATATATCCACCATAGATATTTTCTCTATATTTCCATCCTGCAGTAGTTCTGCTAGCATCAATATTGTTATCTACAGAATAAAAACTATTCCTTTTGCTGATTAGAAGTTTTACTCCTGATAAGAAACTCCATTGTCCAAGAAAGTTCTTTCGTAAATCAATATTTGATGTGATATTATGCGATTGTGCAGATGTTACATCTGTTTCATTTACATCTTTCTCTGAATAATTCAGATAGTTTGTTTCTAATCGATTATCAGTTTTCTGATTTTTATTATTATAGTTTAATAATACTTTTAGCAAACTCTTCTGATTATCAAAGTTCCAATTATACGACCCTACGATATTATAAAAATCAGAATGACTATAATAATGCGATAGTTCTTCTCCATTAAAAAACTTATTGTTTTCTAGTGTATATGTCACATCATCTTTTCCGTAACTTCTAGTTGGCAGACTACTTATTCCATTTAACTCTAGTCCAAAAGTATGTTTTGGAGTAACATTAAAAACCGCTCCAATACGATACACGTGCTGTTTCTTGAAGCTTAGATAATTTCCTTTTTCTGCGTGCTTAGTGCCGTTATATAAATAATTATTTTCTGTTTCACCATATTGTGAAGCTCTTGCTTTAGTGTATGAGTAACTGCCATATATGTTCCATTTCTCTGTTCCAAAAAATATATTTGCAGACGGTGTAATATTGTAATATCCAGACTGTGGTGTACTTGAATATAAATCCATATTACCAGTAAAACCATGCCTGTTTTTCTTTGTTATAATATTTATGATACCACTTTGAATGCTTGCATCATTTTCACCACCATGATTTTGTGATAACTCTATTTTTGATATTTCAGAAGCTTTAAGATTTGTCATGAAAGTGCGTTGTTCTTCATCAGACAATTGTCTCCCATTAACGAAAACTGTTGCTTCCTTCCCTGCCATCTTGATGTCGCCATTTGAATTTATTATTACTCCAGGTGCAAACTTCAATACATCTTTGGACGTTAGGTTCTCAATCTTCGGCATCTGATTAATATCAAAAATTGTTTTGTTTTCTTCATGCTTAATTATTGGACGGTATCCTTTGACAATAACGCCTTTGATAACTTGCATATCTTCTGTCATGACTATCTTGCCAATATCCCCGACATCGAATGACCTTAAAATGGTCTTATAGCCTATGCAGGATATTTTGACCAAGACATGCTTTGCACCGCATGGGATGACAAACTGCCCTGCTAGATTGCTGACTCCACCATTGATGAATGTTGAGTCTCTGGCAGACAGCAATGATATGTTGGCGTAAACTATGGGCTGCCCTCTCTTGTCGACAACCTCTCCTATCAGTTTCGTGCTTTCTTTCTGTACACACTCTACAAAGATGTTATCCGACCGTCATCCTTATGGGATAAAAGCCTATCACGTCTCTTATGGCATCGGGAATAGTTTTCTTGTCAATGCTCGTAGTAACGGTAAAGTCTTCAAGTTCGTTATAGATAAAGTTGATCCTGTACTTACTGGTATTCGCTTCTATAATCTTGAGGGCCTTAGACATGGAGACGTCTCTGAAATCATGTGTGATTCTCTGTGCACTGACTGAGATAGCAACAAAAGCTGCAATCAGAAATAATATATATCTTTTCATTTTACTGTCTGTCAATGTAATGTTCATATTCTCAAAATGGTTCAATGACTCTACGATGATTTCTGTATCAGTTGTCTTATCCCTATAAAAGTGCAGACGCAGATGCTTGGTACTGATACAGTGCTATCGTCAATTAATAATCTTTCACGCCTATAATCTCTTTTTCTCTTCATTACCTGCTCCTGTACCCTTATACTTACTACCCGCATTATTGAAGCGATATGATATGGTTAGACGTATGCCACGGTAATTGGGAGTTACATACTTCTGGAAGTTAAAACATGAACTGTAGTGATTGAAGTCGTCTTCTTTGTTGGTATTGAATAAGTCTGTAACTTGCAGACGGGTCATGAGCCGAGTATTAAGTAACAACTTGGTTATACCCAAATCGAATTCAGAATATTTACTTCTACGATCAAAACGATCGTCGTAAGATGTGCTGTATCCATAATTACACTCTACGATCCAGTTGTGCTTGAATACGAAACGGTTGTTGATCGAAAGATTCCATTGAGGTCTCTGTAAAGTCAAGTCAATGCCATATTGACGGGTATCAAGAAACTGCTTGTAAAAATCCATCTCGATTACCGGATGCCAAAGACCAAAGACGGGGGATGCGGTGGCTGAGAAATTCAAGTTCTGACGGTGGTCTATGTTAGTATATTTTGCAAGGATAATATCGGAATTGTTGTAAATGGAAGAGGTGTACATTATTTGATCTTTATCATAAGTATAGTCGGCTGAGAGAGTTAGCCAACTATACTGTAGATTCCACTCTATATTATAGATTTTCATAGGGCGGAGTAGTGGATTTCCACCCTCATAGGTGTATCTGTCATCATATCGGATGAAACCAGAGAGTTGATTATAACTAGGACGTTGGGTCTTTTCAGTGAAATTGAAGCTTGTATTCCATCCTTTGTTTGAATATGCAATACTAAGATTCGGAAAAAGATTGTCGTACTTACGGCTTGCATCGTCTTGAAAGACGTTATATGAATAATAATCTGACTTTACATGTTCGTATCTCAAACCTCCATTAAACTTATAATTTCCGCATTGGATATCTACGCCGGCAAACGCCGCGATATTACGTTCTTTTATGTTATCGTCTGACGAGGTGATGAAGTTCTGTTGATTAACATAAACTGATCTGCTATTGGTGTGGGTATACTCTGTACCTGCATTCAGGCTTGCTTTATTGCCTAGTGGATAGGTGGCAACTATCTTAGTTGCTGCCATCTTGTTATGACTTGGGGCATCTGCATTGATGGTTCTGTTATCAAACTCATTGCTCTGTTCGGTGGCATTTTGAATGGTGACGCTCTTTTTCCAATAGAGTGTACCATTAAAGTCTAAGTGCAGGCGGCCTATAATACCCGAATAATATGCATTGACTTCATGGTTGGGACCATCAGACGATGCGCTCTCATCATCGTAATATTTCACAGCACCTGTATATGTGCCATTGGTGTATACTGTATAATTCTGACGACCAAACCCTTTAGAGGATGGCAGCGTCTTGCTTACAGAATATGTTACCCCCATGGAGTTGTTGTCATCTAACTGATAATTGAAGCCCCAATTGCCTGTAAGGATGTTCCTGCGGATACGCATATTGGTAGCCTGGGTCATATCCACTTTATTCTTGGAGAAGTATTTCTGACTAATCACTACTTGGTTGTTCCACCATCCTCTGCTAATGGCATTGAATGTTCCGAAAATATCAAGTCCGTTGTGTCTCCAGTTGAGAGATATCAGTTGATTTATCGAGCTTTTCCTAGAGAAAGTGCCTGAGGTAAGGAAGTTGCCACTAAGTCCGTTGCCCTGTTGGCGGATGGTTTTGATCCTTATCACAGAACGTGCCTCTGCATCGTATTGCGCACCGGGACTGGTTATGACATCAACACTCTTCACTTCTTGTGAGGTGATACGCTTTAAATCAGAATTGTCTGTTATCTTCTTGCCGTTGATATATATGAGGGGAGTGCCCTTACCAAAAACTGTATACTCGTCATTATTCTCGTGGATACGTGGTATCTCTTTGAGCACATCACGGGCATCTCCCACATTGGCGAGGAGTGTGCCACTAACCTGAGTGGTATATCCTTCTGAGATAAGGCGGGTTGACGGCCTAGAGCCTTTAACAATCACGCCTTTGATAACTTGCATATCTTCTGTCATGACTATCTTGCCAATATCCCCGACATCGAATGGCCTTAAAATTGTCTTATAGCCTATGCAGGATATTTTGCCCAAGACATGCTTTGCACCGCATGGGATGACAAACTGCCCTGCCAGATTGCTTACTCCACCATTGATGAATGTTGAGTCTCTGGCAGACAGCAATGATATATTGGCGTAAACTATGGGTTGACCTCTCTTGTCGACAACCTCTCCTATCAGTTTCGTGCTTTCTTTCTGTACACACTCTACAAAGATGTTATCTCCATCGACCGTCATCCTTATGGGATAAAAACCTATCACGTCTCTTATGGCATCGGGAACAGTCTTATTATCAATGCTCGTAGTAACGGTAAAGTCTTCAAGTTCATTATAGATAAAGTTGATCTTGTACTTACTGGTATTCTCCTCTATAATCTTGAGGGCCTTAGACATGGAGACATCTCTAAAATCATGTGTGATTCTCTGTGCACTGACTGAGATAGCAACGAAAGATGCAATCAGAAATAATATATATCTTTTCATTTTACATCTATTTTACTGTCAGTCAATGTCATGTTTACATTCTCAAAATGGTTCAATGACTCTACGATAGTTTCTGCATCCTTGGTCTTATCCCAATAAAAGTGTAGACGCAGATGTCTTGACTTGTCTGAATGATAGATCACCTTTAGTTTGTAAAATGAAGATATATCATCCAGTATAGTTTGTAATTCTACGTTATCAAATGACTGTTCTTTTTGTGTGGTGGTGGTATCGGTAGTTTCTGCATTGATGCTCTTGGCAGGCTTGTCTGCCATCACTTGCTCAATCTGTGCTTTCCGGACAGATTGTTTATTAGAGGAACTCCGATTAATGACTATTGCTGCATAGGTTATACCCGACACCAATAGTATGCCAATGAATATGGCTGCTATTTTGGCTAATGGGAAATGGCGACTATGCTTTGTCTCAAACTCTTGCAGGGCTTTGTCTAGATCTACATCAGGGCTCTTAGTATAGGCATCGTCTGTCTTTATAATAAGATCATAATACTCACGGGTTTCTTCGTCTGCAAGGATTGCCTGCATTTCCTCTTCGGTATAATGCTCGGGATGCTCTGTCATATCAAGCAACCGTTCTATTTTTTCATTTGTTTCCATATTCATCCGTTTATTTGAAATTGGCTTTTAACGTTTTAAGAGCTTGTGAAAGATGCTTATATACAGCCACCTGACTTATGTTAAGTTCGTCGGATATCTCTCTATACTTCATCTTACGCTCATATTTCATAATAAGTACTTGCCTGTCTCTGGGCGTTAAAAGGGTATCTACCATCTCTCTGAGTCTCTGCATATCGGGTGTGTCATTATTAATGGCAATGGATGGCAGTGAAGACTCGAGGGTGAGCAAACGGCACACACGCTCTTTGATACGCTTGTGGTTAAGCAAGTCGAGACAGCGATTGCGTACGCACATCAGAAGATAGTTTTGCGGCTTATCTACATAGGGATTAATCGTTCCATCCCAAATGCTTGTGAATATGTCACTCACAATGTCTTTAGATTCCTCTTCGTCTTTGATTATAAGCATGGATAGCCTTAGCATCTGCTTATAATTATTTCTGAAAAGCTCTTCAAAATCTTTTTTCTTTTGCATACTTATTTTGCTGTCTTTGTCTATATAACGAATGAGTTTTGATTTTCCTAACCATGAAAATAAAAAATTTTGAATGAATGTCTAACATATTACAGTATTCCAAGTTGACTCCTAAACAAATCATTTATATGATAATCGTGAACAGAATGGGTAAGGACGAAATAGTAACAGTAACAATAAAGGCTACCTTTGGGTAGCCTTATTATTATTCAATACTGTGATATATTATTNAGTTTATCCATATTCTTATTTTNCAGTTTCTGCTGCAACATAGTCTTTAAGGCATTTATATCTAGNAGATGTGTATTTGGACAGAACTTGTCTGAATGCANATAGCGCAGTACGCTCTCATAAAATGCTTTACCTTCAGGATATTCTAGTGTCTTTTCCAAATCACTCATACAGATAAGAAGTTTGCCTTTGCCAATCTGAAATTCAAATATCANTCCAAGTTTGTGNTTTCGTTCTATATTGTCTATCACCTGTACNATCGGTCTGTATTCCTTCCCCATATTGTCCAGTATTGCTGGATGAGACTCTTTGATNATAGGGAACCATTGCCAGTTTGTGTGCATTTCNGTTGGGAAATAATTAAATATAGGATGTTCTGGGTTGGTTAGTATTCCAAGTGTGCCTGGAGAAACGGTCTTNTTGTTGTTCTCGCAAATCGTTTTAAACATACGGTAGTTCCAGTAATCAGTCATGAAAAGTCCACCTACCTGATATTTCACAAATTCTGTAGAATCAGGCATAAATAAAACATCAGCTCCCTTTAATAATTTTTGCCCAATTTCATCGGTCATCTTATGTGTGATGATGAGGCCCTTTTTCAATTGCTCTGTATTGTTCTCATTAGGATACACCCATATCTGATAACTNTTATATCCAANTCCTTTTTGTGTCATACCCGTATCATCAAGAAATCCCAGTTCCATCGTAAGACATGTAGGCTCTTTAAATCGTGAAAGATCGATGTCTATATTTCCAATAGAATCCAATCCCTCTCTTATAAATCCCCCTAACACGATGAAATCTTTAGATTTGTTACCTTGTTTGAGTTGACAATAAACTTGTGTGTTGTTGAAATGTGTGCCCGAATAATTCGCTACTTTTATATTTGCTTTCAGATGTTCGTTGTTGCTAAAACAATATTTATCAGATATAAGAAGCGGCACCACGGGACTGCACCATTGACTCCACTGTTCTTTTGAAACTATTCCCTTGCTGTCCATAAAAGCATCCATAATACCTACGTATGCACTTCCTTGACCAGGATAATCCTGAATGTCGAGCAACTGAAATCCAGCCATATTCTTTGTACGCAGGTCCATTTCTATATCAGCTTTATAGAGTAATGCGCTCCACATTCCACTAGCTTTATGAAAGTCTTCGGCTTGATCAAGCATTCCCGCATTTTCAAGTCTTTTGCGGAATACTTCCATGTTATATGGATATAACACCCCTGTGTATTTCTTTATTTCGTTGAAATCGGGATAAGTTTGAAATTGTCCAGTCTCGTGACTAATTACAGGAACGGTAGCCTTGTTGCAAGCCTCGTCGAAGTTTAACGATGAATTCGGATAAAAATGGTTTATCATTCCGCCTTCGTAAGCATCGGCATACGAAAACGAGCCACGTGTATGAGTGTTGTATTTTCCCCAACCTTCACCGCCTATTCTGCAAGTTGTGAAATAATCCATTCCTGTTTTTATTCCTTGATATCCCAGATAGTAATTGCTGCCGAACGTATAAAGAATGTTTGGGGCTATCTTTCTGAAGTCATCGGTGAACTCTTTCATTTTTTCAATGCTTCCCCATAACTCGTTGCCTAAAGCCAACATCACGAAAGAAGGATGATGAGAGTATTCTCTAAGGATATTCACGCCTTCTTTATGTAGGAAAGTCATCAAAGTTGTATCTGAAGCGTTGAAATCGCCCCAAAAAGGCAGTTCGGGCTGCAGATACATTCCTATCGAGTCGGCAACAGCAAATGCAGCCTCAGGGGGACACCATGAATGAAACCTTATATGATTGATGCCATATTGTGCCAATTTGCCCATATATTTTGCCCATGACGGCTTATCCATCGCTACGTGCCCAGTTATAGGCCAGACGCATGCATCGTGCTTCCCACGCAAAAAAATCACGTGACCGTTGGCAAAGAAATGATGTTGGTCTGCATGGAAATCCTTAAAACAGTCTTTAATCTCTCCGTTAGATGTATTTGTTGTTTCCTCTTTTGCGTTTTCTGCCTCGATATATATCTGCCCAATAATTCCGTTCCAGTTAGTTTGTGTATCTTCTGCATAGGCATGACTGTTTCCGTAAATCTGTTGAGGCACACCGCTTGCGTTGTCCACGATTATCGTAATGTGGTGTAGTCCTGGTTTCTTTATCGGAAGTATGTATCTCTGAGGTGTTGATATATCGTTGCTTGAACCAATATATACGTTGTCCATATACACCTGTGTAGGTTTTGTACGTTCAAGGAATAATGTTGGTCGTGAGTTCTTCCATGTTTTCGGAATCACAACATCGTGTTCGTATTTTGCTTTTCCACGATATTCAAACAATCTTGTCAGGTGAGTAGTCTCTTCCTTTGAAGATGGTTGGTAACCTAAATGGTTCGTGTCTGTTGTTCCTGGAAGCATAATTTCTTTCGTTGTTATACTATTCTTCTCAATCTGCTTTCCGTCTTTATCAGAAAGCAAACTGCATTTCCATTCGCCTGCTAAGTCTATCCTTTGTGCTTTTACAGAAGGGCTCAAAGCAATGAAAAACATAATTGCAAAATAACTTCTTGTTCTCATTTGTTTTTTATGGTTGATGTTGNGTGCAAAGATATAAATAATATTTTAAAACGGTAGTNAAATATCATCCTCATGCTATTTTGTANTAAGGTTAATCAAAGTTAACCTCCAAAATNTCAGCTTCGATTATTTCACAATTCCTACTTTTTGGTAACTATCTTACTTTTTAGTACCTACTTGTGAAAAGTATTTCTAATTAGTATATTTGCACCATAACAAAGAAATATTATTAACAACTTAAAGTATAACGAAAATGAAGAATGTAGTTTTAATCGGTGCAACAGGTTTCGTAGGAACAGCACTCTTAAATGAATTGTTAAGTCGTGGACATAAGGTAACAGCTATTTCGCGTAATGCTAGCAAAGTAACTATAAAGAATGAGAACTTGAATGTAGTGGAGATCGATTCCACCGATCCTGCAGAATTGGCAAAGGTAGCAGAAGGTAAGGATGCAATCGTTTCTGCTTACAATCCTGGTTGGGCAAATCCTCATATCTATGAAGATACCTTAAAGTATTATCCAAAGATTCTAGAGGGCGCAAAGAAATCAGGTGTACCTCGTTTGTTAATCGTTGGTGGTGCAGGTACCTTGTTTGTAAAACCAGGTCTTCGCCTCATGGATACAGGTTCTTTACCAGAGGCTTGGCTTCCTGGTGTGAAATCTCTTGGTGAGTTCTATCTCAACACTTTGATGAATGAGAATGATATAGATTGGGTATTCCTGTCTCCAGCAGCAAATCTCGGTAATCTTAAACCAGGTGTTCGCACGGGTAAGTTTAGAGTAGGTAAGGATGACCTTTTGGTAGACGAGAAAGGCGATAGCTTCATCTCTGTTGAAGATTACGCTGTTGCAATGATTGATGAACTAGAAACACCGAAGCATCACAAAGAACGTTTCACAGTTGCTTACTAATAGTAAGTCATAAAGACAAAATCATTAAGCTGTTACCACATTATTGAAGTTCTCTTTAGCCCATTTTATGAGTCCATCAAGACTTGGCATGAGGCTTTTACCAATATCGGTAAGTGAGTATTCCACACGAGGAGGAACTTCAGGGTATAGTTTGCGATTTACAAGATTATTGCTCTCCAGATTTTTCAATGTCTGCGAGAGCATTTTTTGTGAACAGTCTGTCATGTTTCTACGAAGTTCATTGAAGCGCATCACTCCATTTTCTGCTACAAATAAATGATATAGCACGAGCAAAGACCATTTATCACCGAATTTGGCTAAAACGTTACGTATTGGACAAGTGAGATATTCAGAATTTACTATTTTCTCTTTCTTTTGCATAGTATTCTTTTTTTGTTATTATTGCAAAAGTAACAATTTCCTACATAGTTACTATTAGTTACTAGGTTAATCTTAGTTAACGAATAAAGTTAGATTATTTAATATGCTCGATACGCTATCATGTTTTTTTATATGTCATTAATTTAATAATGATATGAAAGTTCTAGTGAAATAATTTCCTATTATGGGTTTTCAATTAGATAAAGTCATTCTTGATACAAAAACATCCCTGTTCTTATTATTTAAGAGCAGGGATGTTATATACTGAAGGAATTTCTGAGAAAACTTCCGTTTAAACACTCAAATTATCCTATTTTTCATCCTTATTTATTGGGACTGAATTCTATATTTGCGACGATTCTCACATCATTACTGATCATTGCCTCCGGAAATTTCGGCCCAAGGTCATAATCTGAGCGTTTTACCACTCCTGTTACTTGGAAACCGGCAGTAGTTTGCTTGCTCATCGGATTGATTATCTTCCCGAAGAATACCGCATTCAGTTTAATTGGTTTGGTTATACCATGGAAAGTTAGGTTACCATATATATAGCCTTTTTTTCCATTCAACTTTACCAGTTTGGTACTTTTAAAAGTTAGTGTAGGATATTTCTCTGCATCAAAGAAATCAGCAGACTTCAAATGATTGTCACGAGGCGTGACATCCGTATTGATACTTGCTACTTTAGCCTCCAAAGTGATTTTTGCATCACTATAGTCAGACTTTGATGTAATAACTGTTGCACTGAAATCAGAGAATCGCCCGTCTATTTCAGAAATCATAAGATGTTTAACGACAAATCCTAGTCTTGAATGCTGAGGATCATTTGTCCATGTTGTCTGTGCATTTGCTGCTAATGCTGAAAGCATGATTACAGCTAGAAGTATGTATTTTTTCATTGTTATACTGTTAATTGAAACTTTAATGTCCTTTGTTTTTATTTAATTCATTGTTATACTGCAAATATAATAAAAGAAAAGGATAAACACTGTACATATTTCAGAAAAGAATAAACTAGACTATCATATTTGATTAAAAGTTTCTTGAAGCTACAGCGAAACAACCGCCTCTTGCTTCACATACCCTGATGTTTATTGTTATAAACGCTGATAATCAATCTATTAAGATCCACGCAAACCTCAAGTGTCATATCACGCCCCCTCACCTTCTTCAATGATAACTATTTCTTTTTCTGAGATAAATATTGCCATTAGCTATAATAAATGTATCTTTGTATTCTAAAATTAAAAGGAGTTTCTTATTTATGATAAAGTTAGAAGAAAATAAAGGCATTCCTCGGTATCTCATCTTAATGATGGCTATATTGGCAGGCGTGTCAGTAGCCAATTTGTATTATAATCAACCGCTGTTGGAACTTATTCGAATGGATTTTTCGGTCACAGAAGTTCAGGCTAACTTAATTTCAGTGATTACCCAGATTGGCTATGCAACCGGATTATTTCTGATTATTCCTATGGGTGATTTATATTCCCGACGCGTGATTATTCTCATCAGCATGCTGTCAGCAGCACTTGCATCGGCAATCATTGGTTTTGCCCCAAGTTTGATACTTGTATGGATCGCCTCCTATTTCCTTGGTGTTTGCTCTGTTATTCCCCAGTTATTTATTCCCATAGCAGGCCAGTTCTCTAGCCCCGAAAATAAGGCACGGAATATGGGTTATGTACTTTCCGGGCTGTTGATAGGAATTCTTACAGCAAGAGTTGTGAGTGGATATGTGGGTAACTGGTTAGGATGGAGAGCTATGTTTTTTATTGCTTCGGCGGTTATGATAGTCAGTTGCTTCATTTCTTTTCGGATAATGCCTGAAATGAAATCCAATTTTCAGGGGAATTATCGTTCTTTGATGCGTTCTATACTGAGAATTATTGCTGTTCATCCACATATCCGACTGAATTCCATCAGAGCAGCTTTTGGATTTGGCTCGATGCTGTCTATCTGGTCTTGTCTGGCTTTTCATTTAGGTCAGGCACCTTTTTATGCCGGAAGTAATATGGTAGGAATGTTGGGGCTGTGTGGCATCTTAGGTGCTGTTGCAGCTTCGGGGATTGGCAAATATATTCCTCAATATGGTATTGGCAACTTTTCCATTACAGGTGCTATATTACAGATTACAGGTTGGGCTATTGCTTTTTTCTTTGGTAATAGTTATCCTGGATTGGCTATATCTATTGTCATTATTGATGTTGGCTTACAGTGTCAACAACTTAGTAATCAAAGTGGATGTATCCAGGAAATACCTCAAGCCAGTAACAGAGTGAATACGATCTTTATGACCACCTATTTCATTGGTGGCAGTTTGGGAACTTTCCTGGCTGGCTGGGGATGGAAGTTGGCAGAATGGACTGGTGTTTGCGCTATGGGAGCGGGAATGGCTGTTATATCCTTAGTTATTTCTTTGACAAGCCTTCACAAAAAATAATTTCAAGAAGGGCATGTTGACTTCACTCATAAAAAGAAAAAATACTTTTTCCTTTTGTTTCTCATAAAATATCTTGCAAGTGAGAGCAGAGCCAAGTTTGCTTGAGCTATGCCGAACGCAGCTAGATATTCAAAGTATTTAAATATCTTGCAAACGAGAACAGAGCCAAGTTTGCTTGAGCTGTGCCGGGCGCAGCTAGATATTCATGTAAGAAAAAAATATAAGGGAAAAACGTCAATAAAATCAATGTAATTAAAAGATTGTTTTCTAATAGAGCAAGTGCAAAATGACTTAGAATCAAGGATCATTTATGGAGAATACAACCCCCTAAATAGAAAAATATTCTAGAAAAAAAGGTTCTTCTTCAATTTAGGGGGTTAAATATCGGTGTTTTAGTGTTATAAATTATTAGTTAACGCATTGGTAATCAATACATTAGTTAACGTTAAAAAGTTGTAGATGTGGTGTTTTTTTTGTATCTTTAATGTGTGAAAAATAAAAATAAAACAACACGCACATCTACACAGTGCAAAGATACTTCAAAGTATTCGAATCAGCAATTTTTTCGAAAGTTAAATGCTTCCATCAAAGATAAATGCAAAACTTCTGGTATAGTGTTGACTGATTTCATTCAAACCAGTTCTGGTATTGTATTGCATGCCATTACAAAGAACAGATTACCTTGTTGCCCTTACTGCGGGGAGCCTAGCCATAGCGTTCATGACTATAGATATCGTAAGTTACAATATACGGAGATACTCTCTCAGAACAGCAAGATTATCATTACCTGTCGCCGTATGAACTGCACGAACGATAAGTGTTCAAAGAAAACATTTATGGAACCTCTAAAGTTCGCCAGACCTTATGCAAGAAGTGTGGACGAGGTAGCCTTGCGTCTGAAAAAGGAATCTTTAAAGCAACCATCAAGGCTTGCCAGCCAGACCCTTGCCAGCCAACATATAAAAGTGAGTTCATCCACCTGCCTGAGAACTGCAAGGTCTTTAGGCAAAGAGAATCCCATGGACATCGCGTGCAGTGGATATGTTGCCATAGATGATCTGGCATACCGAAAGGGGCATAAGTATATGTGCGCCATAGCAGACCACTATACACGAAGGGTGCTGGCTATGTTTGATACACGATATGGTCCTGAGATAGGTGAATGGTTTAAGATGCACCCCCAAATCAAGTTGGTTAGCAGGGATGGCAGTTGGGCATATGCTTCGATTATCAAAGAAGCCTTGCCTGATGCAGAGCAGGTCTCAGATCATTTTCATCTTGACAAAGGTCTTGGAGATCATATGGTTGAAGTTATACAGAAGATGATTTGTCAGAAGAAAAATACGCTGCCATATCCTTATCCTTCCCTGGACGAAGCCAGAAGTTATATCATGGAGGATCTTTATGAGATGGGAGAGATCAAGCACAGAAAGAGGGTTAGAAATTACTTTGCAGCACGACATATGCAGGAAGAAGGGATACCTTTGAAAGACATCGCTGAAAAGTTGAATGTAAAATCTCAGCAGGTATACAATTTGTTTAATACAAATATAAAGAAAATACTCAGCAATGATCAAATGAAAATACTCCGTCAAACTCCAGAACTGGCACGGATAATCAGCAGTGGTTCCATCGCACCAACAAGCATTGAAAAGAAGATGGATGGAAGACTCTGTTCCAAACTCATATGTAAGGCCACCAAAGGGCTAAGAGACAGATATAAGATACTTCGCCAGCAAGTCAGGATACATAACAAAGATCCCAAGAACAAGAAAGGAACAAAAGTAACTGCCAAAGCAATCAGAAAATATATAATGACAGGTATGACTACATCAGAAAAGCTGCTCAAACTTAAACAAACGCAGCCAAATATAGACAGCATTATACAAACCTGCATATCCTTCAGAAATATGGTTGCAGGAAAGGAGGATGCACCCGATATTGATACCTGGCTTAAATTGGCTTACAACTGTAATTGCCGCAAGCTCGCATCTTTTGCTGAATATATAACAAGAGATAAGGAAGCTATCAAGAATACATATCTTACAAACTACAGTAATGGAATTATGGAAGGAACCGTCAATAAAATCAAGGCAATTAAAAGATCGATGTTTAATAGAGCAAGTGTAGAATTATTAAGAGCCAAGGCTATATACGGAGGATATTACCCCCTAAATTGACGAAGAACCTTATTTTACCGTTGATTATTTCCTTATTACTTTTTGGTATTGGTAAATTTGTTGGTGGTTTCTGGGGAGAGAGCATCGCTGGCGGTCAGGCTTTAGGACAAAAAAATACCGTTATAGGAATATGGTTAATGCTTTCCTTTCTTAACCCGACAGCAGTTATTGCGCCGTGTGCTTATGTTATCTGGCAAAATTTAATTAATGCAGTACAGTTGTGGTATAAAGGAAAATATGGTTATTTGAAATGGTAATGTTTTCAATAACAATACGTTATGGAATCTTTAAACATATATGCTGATCAACGTTCCTACAAGTGTAACTAGTTAAGAATAAGAACTACAATAAAATAGAGAAGACTTGATATTTATAGATGTATCAAATATCTTAATAATACTATAATAAGGCAATAAATGTCTAAATAATTTTGCAATGCATTTAATTTGTTATATCTTTGAAAATCAATAAGTTCTCTGTTCTTATGAAAAAAACAATATATATATTGTTGCTGATGCTTGTTTCATTAAATGCTTCAGCCTATGATTTCCTGCGTCCGGTGAAAGACCAGATACCAGGAGGATATGACTTCTGGGTATATACTCCGCAGGATTATTTTTATTCATTAGAGAATACTCCTGTCGTGATATTCCTTCATGGCGCAAGTTTGTGTGGTCATAATCTAAATAGGGTAAGACGCTATGGACCTTTGGATGCTATTGTAAAAGGTCGTGAGATAGATGCCATTACTATTGTTCCGCAAAATCAGGGTGGGGCATGGAGTCCAAAAAAGATTATGCAGGTGCTTGATTGGGTAAAAGCAAACTATAAATGTGATTCTACAAGAGTTTATGTGCTTGGTATGAGTCTTGGTGGTTATGGAACAATGGATGTATGTGCAACATATCCTGACCGAATAGCTGCAGGAATGGCTCTTTGTGGCGGAACCTCACTTCATGATGTAAGCGGATTGGGCAAATTGCCATTTTGGATTATTCATGGAACAGCTGATAGGGCAGTGTCTATTAAGCAGTCAGAAGTTGTAGTGGATAAATTGCAGAATTCTGGAAATGATACTCGTTTGAGATATAATTGGCTTCAAGGAGCTAATCACGGTACTCCTGCTCGTATCTTTTATCTTAAAAAGACATACGATTGGTTGTTCTCTCACAGTCTGGTTGATAAGGATCGACCGGTAAACAAGGATGTTACAATAGATCTTTCGGATATACATAAAGCATATAGTGATATTCATTCAGGAGTTCCTAATCCCGAAGTCATTGACGGACCAAGTATCACTACTGGTAATGAATACTAAGAAGAATATGTAAAGTATATTTAAAACAATCAACAACTAGTCTTGTTTAATAGATTAGAGTTGCTGAAACCACATTATGATTAAAAATCTAAAATAATTATGCGTTTATTCTTTTTTTTCATATGTAATAGGTATCTTTGCCCAGTATTATAAGATGTAGATAAAACAATAAGTTATTTTAAATTTTTAGATGAACGTTATTACAAAAACAGTTCAATTGCCAGATGGAAGAACCATCTCAATTGAGACCGGAAAGGTTGCAAAACAGGCTGATGGCGCTGCGGTTTTACGCATGGGCAACACTGTACTTCTAGCAACTGTTTGTGCAGCAAAGGATGCGGTTCCGGGAACAGATTTTATGCCTTTGCAGGTGGATTATCGTGAGCAGTATAGTGCTGCAGGTCGTTTCCCTGGTGGCTTTACAAAGCGCGAAGGTAAATCAAGTGACAATGAGATTTTAACCTCTAGAATGGTGGATCGTGTACTTCGTCCACTTTTTCCTTCTAATTACCATGCTGAAGTTTATGTTCAGGTTATGTTGCTTTCTGCAGATGGCGTAGATCAGCCTGATGCATTGGCAGGTTTTGCTGCTTCAGCAGCCATGGCTTGTTCAGACATTCCTTTTGATTTCCCTATTTCTGAGGTTCGCGTAGCTCGTGTAAACGGTGAATACGTGATTAACCCAACATTCCAGCAGATGGCTGATGCAGACATGGACCTTATGGTCGGTGCAACAACAGACAACATCATGATGGTTGAAGGTGAGATGAAAGAGGTTTCAGAGCAGGATCTTATTGACGCATTGAAGGTTGCAGCAGATGCTATCAAACCTATGTGTCAACTTCAGACAGAACTTTCTAAGGAACTTGGTACTGACGTAAAGCGTGAGTACGATGGTGAAATAAATGATGAAGAACTCCGCGAGCAGATTAAGAAGGAACTCTATACTCCTGCTTACGACGTAAACAAGCAGGCTCTTGAGAAGCATGCACGTATGGATGCTTTCGACAAGATTATCGCAGACTTCCTTGAAGCTTACGATGCAGCTCATACTGATCTTTCAGCTGATGATTTGGAAGAGAAGCATGCTGAGGCTCATCGTTATTATGACGATGTTATGCGTGACGCAATGCGCCGTTGCATCCTTGATGAAGGTATGCGTCTTGATGGTCGTAAGACTACAGACATCCGTCCTATCTGGTGCGAAGTTGATGCATTGCCAATGCCTCACGGAAGTGCAATCTTCCAGCGTGGTGAGACAATGTCTCTTTCTACATGTACTCTTGGTACAAAGCTTGATGAAAAGATGGTTGACGACGTGCTTGGAAAGAGCTATATGCGTTTCCTTCTTCACTATAACTTCCCTCCATTCTCAACAGGTGAGGCTAAAGCTCAGCGCGGTGTAGGCCGTAGAGAGATTGGTCACGGTCACTTGGCATGGCGTGGTTTGAAGGGTCAGATTCCTGAGAATTATCCTTATACAGTTCGTCTTGTAAGTCAGATTCTTGAATCTAACGGTTCTTCTTCTATGGCTAGTGTTTGTGCAGGAACTCTTGCACTTATGGATGCTGGTGTTCCAATGAAGAAGCCAGTAAGTGGTATTGCAATGGGATTGATTAAGAATCCTGGAGAAGATAAATATGCTATTTTGAGTGATATCCTTGGTGATGAAGACCACCTTGGTGATATGGACTTCAAGACAACTGGTACAAAAGACGGTCTTACTGCTACACAGATGGATATCAAGTGTGACGGTTTGAGCTTCGAAATACTTGAGCAGGCTCTTATGCAGGCTAAGGCAGGACGTGATCATATCTTGGGCAAGATGCTTGAGACTATGTCTGAACCACGTGCTGAATTGAAGCCACAGGTTCCACGTATTGAGACTCTTGATATTCCTAAGGAATTCATCGGAGCTATCATCGGCCCTGGTGGAAAGATTATCCAGCAGATGCAGGAAGAAACCGGTGCTACAATCACTATTGATGAGGCTGACGGTAAAGGACACATTCAGATTTCTGCTCCTAACAAGGATAGTATTGAAGCTGCTATGAACAAGATTAAGTCTATCGTTGCTGTTCCTGAAATCGGTGAGGTTTACGAGGGAACAGTTCGTAGCATCATGCCTTATGGTTGTTTCGTAGAGATTCTTCCTGGTAAGGATGGTTTGCTTCATATCAGTGAGATTGACTGGAAACGTCTTGAAACTGTTGAAGAGGCAGGTATCCATGAAGGCGACAAGATTAAGGTTAAGTTGATGGAGATAGATCCTAAGACTGGTAAATACAAGATTTCTCGTCGTGCATTGCTAGAGAAGCCAGAAGGTTATGTAGAGCGTGAGCGTCGTCCACGTCCAGAGCGTAATGACCGTAGTGAGCGTGGTGACTATCGTCCACGTCGCGAGGGTGATTTCCGCCCACGTCGTGATGATGACCGCCGTGATAATTACAACCGTCGTCCACGTAACGATGATGATCGCTACGAGGGTGGTAACCGTCGTTTCGAGCACAAAGAAAACGTTGAGGAGAATAACGGAAGTAACGAAAATAATGAGCACAATGCAGAGTAATCCTTTTATAGGATAAACTGCAATAAACATTATTGAGATATAATAATCCCTGCAACCCAAATATGGTGTTGCAGGGATTTTTTTAATATTACAAATGGCAAAAAAAGTATTAGTGTTATTCATTTATTATTTGTAGTTTTGCAAAGTTGAATCAACACTAATATCATAATGAAATTTAAACTATTATTAGCTTTACTATTTATGGGGTCTGCCGCTGCATCTGCAGAGCAGGTAGTTGTACAGACTCATAGCATCTCGATGGTGCTGAATGTGGAAAAAGGCGCACAGCCTCAGTATGTTTATTTCGGAAGCAGATTAAATGCCGAAGACCTTAAGAATCTATCTGTCCCCAGCGGAGGAAGAATGGATGCATACCCAGCCTATGGAATGAACTGTCCGGCAGAAGCTGCATTGGCAATGCGCCACAGTGATGGAAATATGTCTACAGCTCTTGTTGCTACAGGCGTGTCATATAAGCAAGACGGAAACGCAACTATTACTATAATACACCTTAAAGATCCTGTATATAATATCAAGGTTAACATGTATTACCGTGCTTATAACGACGTAGATATGATAGAGGCATGGACAGACGTGAAGAATGAGGAAAGAGGAACTGTTACTCTAACCGAATTTGAATCAGCAATGTTACCTATACGCCGTGGCGATGTTTGGATAAGTCATTTGTATGGTTCATGGGCTAACGAGTCTCAGGTATCAGAAGAACCGCTTGTACCAGGAGANATGGTTNTCAGTAACAAAGACGGAGCGAGAAATAGTCACACNTCGCATGGTGAAGTGATGTTCTCTCTTGATGGTAAGGCTCGTGAAAATGAGGGNAATGTCATCGGNGCAGCGATATGNTATAGTGGAAATTATGAACTAAAGACAGTCACAGACGATACCGACTATCATTATTTCTTTGCTGGCATAAATCCCGACAACTCGGAATATCATCTTGCAAAGGGTGAGACGTTTACAACCCCAGCTCTTGCGCTTACGTTTTCAAAAGAAGGACTTAGCGGTGCGAGCCGTAATTTCCATAAATGGGGACGTGAATATAAATTAATGCACGGAAACAAAGTTCGCGATATACTACTGAACTCATGGGAAGGGGTTTACTTCGACATCAACCAGAAGGGAATGGACCAGATGATGGCTGATATCGCCTCTATGGGCGGAGAACTGTTTGTGATGGATGATGGTTGGTTTGGTGATAAATATCCCCGTAAAACGGATAATTCAAGTCTTGGTGACTGGGTTGTTGATAAGAACAAGCTACCTGATGGCATTGACGGACTTCTTAGAGATGCAAAGAAACATGGCGTGAAATTCGGTTTATGGATTGAGCCTGAGATGGCAAACACCGTAAGTGAACTATATGAAAAGCATCCCGACTGGATTATAAAGGCGCCTAACCGCGATGCCGTATTGGGACGAGGAGGCACGCAAGTGGTATTGGACTTGTCTAATCCTAAAGTTCAGAACTTCGTGTTTGGTATTGTAGACAATCTGATGACAAAATATCCCGATCTTGCCTATATCAAATGGGATGCAAATATGCCAATAATGAATCATGGTTCTCAATATCTTCCAATGAATAATCAGAGTCATTTGTATATAGAATATCATCGTGGTTTTGAGAATGTGTGTAAGCGTATTCGTGCAAAGTACCCCGACTTAGTGATTCAGGCTTGCGCAAGCGGTGGCGGAAGAGCCAACTGGGGAGTGCTTCCATGGTTTGATGAATTCTGGACAAGTGATAATACAGATGCTTTACAGCGTGTTTATATGCAATGGGGTACTAGTTATTTCTTCCCGGCAATAGCTATGGCGTGCCATATCAGTGCTGCTCCAAATCATCAGACACAGCGTGTTATACCATTGAAATATCGTATTGACGTTGCTATGAGCGGACGATTGGGTATGGAGATTCAGCCAAAGAATATGACTGATGAGGAAAAGGCATTGTGCCGTCAGGCTATCAAGGAATACAAAGAGATACGTCCTATTGTGCAGCTAGGAAATATATATAGACTGCAAAGTCCTTTTGAGAAGAAAGGTGTAGCAAGTCTTATGTATGTTGATGATGCAAAGCAGAAAGCTGTATTCTATTGGTGGAAGACAGAGACATTTATCAATCAGCACTTGCCATTGATAAAGATGGCTGGACTTGACGCAAACAAGATGTACAAGGTGCATGAACTTAACCGTATCGATAACAAACCTCTTGATTGTGAGGGAAAGAGCTATAGCGGTGAATATCTTATGAGTCACGGCTTAGAAATGCCTTATAACCATAGTGTGGACTGGGGTAAGCAGACTGCATGGTCGAGCAGGGTGCTGGAACTTTCGGCAGAATGATTAAAAAAGCAAGTTAGTAGTTGTTAAGTATTTGAGTAATGAATATGAAAAGCCCTCTTGAATTAATCTTCAAGAGGGCTTTCTCATGTTTGTAGATCTACTTTTAATTCTTCATATATTCACGTGGAGACCTACCGTATAGGTTTTTAAACATTGTTGAGAATGATGCTGGATTTGTGAATCCGCATGCGAACATTACTTCAGTAATATTCTGGTATCCTTGTTCTAATAAATGTGCTGCCTGTTTTAACCTTAGGTTGCGTATGAAGTCGTGAGGAGTTTGATTTGTTAGTTCCTTCATCTTTCTATGTAAGTGTACACGACTAATTCCAACTTCCTGAGCAATCATGTCCACATTTAAAGACGGGTCGCTAAGGTTATTGTTTATGACGCTCATAATACGGTTTAGAAGTTTGTTATCAGGTGATTCAACATTTATCTTCTCAAGGTTATTCTCTTGTGATTCAGATCCGTTGAATTTATTACGCAATAGTTCACGCTGATGTAGCAAGTTTATGATCGTGCGTCGAAGTATATCCAGATTGAAAGGCTTTACGATATATGTATCAGCACCCATTTCCAATCCCTCTAGTCGGTCTTCATCACGACTTTTAGCCGTAAGCATTATAACAGGGATATGGTTAGTATTGATATTGCTCTTTACGCGTGAACAAAGTTCGTTACCGTCCATGACAGGCATCATGACATCGCTGATGATAAGAGAAGGAATTTCTTTCATGATAGCCGTTAAGGCTTCCTTACCGTTTGGACAAGCTATTACGTAGAAATCTCCAGACAATTCGCGTTCAAGATATTGTCTGATTTCGTCATCATCCTCTGCTATTACTATCGTCTGTCTCTTACGGTTAGATAACTGTTCGTTGAGGATATCAATTTTATCAGGGCTCATCTTATTATCTTCAACGGCAGGCGCATCATTCTCTTCGTTCAGTTCAATTAAATCAATCTTTTTGTTGTCATCTTCTTCGGTGACCATCTCTTCTGGTTTAAGATGTGAATTACCCAGTGGAAGCGTAACGATAAATTCGCAACCGTCACCATTCTCGATGTTATGTGCCTGAATATCACCATAATGAAGCTCTACCAACGAACGGGCAAGGTCAAGTCCTATTCCTGTACCCATATTATTATCGTTTGCGGAGTTTTGAGTTTGATAGAAGCGTTCAAAAATACGTTTGATATTCTCTTCTGGAATTTTTTCTCCATTGTCTCTTATGGTGATATTTGCTTCAGAATCGTTATGTGTAAGTTCAATATCAATTTTCCCACCAGTAGGAGTGAACTTGAATGCATTTGAGATGATATTAACCAACACTTTATCGAAGTTGTGTCTGTCTATCCATAAAGGCAATGTATCACTATCGTGGGTAAAATTGAAATCAATGTCTTTTATCTTTGCTTGATCGCTGAACAAAGAATAAACATCATCTATGAAATTCACCATGTCAGTCTCTTGCATGTGCATGGTAAGCATACCCTTATCTATCTTTCTAAGGTCCATCATCTGATTAATAAGATGTAGTATACGCTCTGCGTTTCTCTTTATCGTTTCATACACACTTCTACGGTGCATATCATCATCCTCCTTTATTAATTGGAGCAGCGGTGATACAATAAGAGTCATTGGGGTGCGTATATCATGGCTGATGTTCATGAAAAACTTCAACTTAGCTTCGCCCATCTGTTCTGCATGAATATGCTCCTGAATCTGCATTCTGTCATATTCCTTGCGCTTTTGATAATGGTATATGAAATATATTATTACGCCGATAATGATTAAATATAGAATATAAGCTACCGTAGAACTATACCATGGTGAAGATATGTGCATGGTGAATTCCTTTATTTGTGAAGACATGTTGTTATACATGGCTTTTACACGGAATTTATATGTACCAGACGAAAGGTGACTGAAAGTAATCTCGTTCATGCCTGGCTGCAGACGAGTCCATTCTTCACCGTTTATACTGTATAGGTAAGTGATGTTGTTTGGATCATCGTATGTGAGCGTAGAAAGATGGATAGAAAAAGAATTGTCCTCATATTCCAGATTGAAATTGTCGCCCATAATATCAGTATTTCTTTCTTTATTTCCAATTATTATTCCTGTAATAATAACATTCGCTTTCCATGACATATTGTTTGTCTTTATTGCATCAAACCAGTTGATACCGTCAGTACCTCCGAAATACATCGTGTGACCGTCTTTACAAATGAAAGATGCTCCATCTGAGAATTCATTACTTTGAAGACCATTGTTAGCATAGTAGCAACTTATTACCTTTCCATCTGTTGTCATGCAGCACAATCCGTGGTCAGTACCAATCCACAAACGTCCTTTCTTGTCTTGCTCAATACTGGCAATTCCATTATCAGGAAGACCATTCTGCATGGTGTACATCTTACTTTGTCTGCTTTTAAGATTATAGCAGTACAGTCCATCGTTTGTACCCATCCATATATGTCCTTGATGATCTTCACATAAAATGCGTGAGAAAGTAGCATAATTTGGGCAGTTACTTCCGAAAACACTGAGCCAACTGCCACTTTTTATATCAAGACAATTCATTCCTACAGAACTAGCCACATATATTTTTGTTCCGTCATGCGATACCTTAATCTTTGCAAGATAGTCGTTTGGAAGTGAGTTTATATGCCGATTAAGATCTGCTCCGGCTTTCATCCTGTATTGGGTGATACTATAGTCGGTAAGATTTAGTCTTATAAGTCCCTGTCCCATAGTGCCAAACCAGATGTTACCACTTTTGTCAACATCCATACCGAATATACTGGAACTACCTCCTGCCTTTATATCAACAGCATGGTATGTTGCGGATTCTCCATCAACCCATCCGCATCCTTGCTGATAGCTTCCAATCCAAATACGTCCAAATTTATCTTCAGACATACAGAGTATTGTTCCTGGAACATTTGTGTAGTGTCTTATCAGTTTCTTATTGCTATCGAGAAGGTATAATCCATCTTTGTCTGTGCCAACCCATAGTCTGCGTTGGGTATCTTGAATAATACTTGTAACGCAGTTTGTTCCTATATAATTGAACGTTCCAAGTTTTGGACCCATGTATCCGAAATTTCGTCTTTTAGCGGGTTGCATGAATACGCCCTTCTGCATCATTCCAAGCCATATATTACCGTTTCGGTCTTCAACAATAGTCTGTATTTTAGTCTTTGAAAGACTTATATCATTGCTGTAGAATGGATTTGCTGAAAGCTGACCAGTATTAGGATAGTAAACATATAATCCGATACCGTCGCATCCAAGCAATACATTTCCCTGATGGTCGATATATAAATCTTTGATAGGCATTTTGGCGGTAGACTTTATCAGCGCAAACTGTTTTGCGCCATTGCTTAATTTCCATAGTCCCATTCCATTAGTGCCTACATATATGTTTCCTTTTTTATCTTCACAGATATCCCCGTCTTTTATGGATGCTTTCTCGTCTGCACTAAGAAAATATTGTTTTATACTGTTCCCCTTAAGGCATAGTAATCCTTTGTCTTCTGTAACTAACCATAGTTGACCATGCTTGTCCTCGAGCATGTGAACTACATAATTCGTGTTTTTGGGTATTCTTGCATAAGGAGTTCCATAGTTCCCTTTTAGTTTCATCACTCCATATCCAGAACTACTAACGATGATGTCTCCGTTTTTAAGTTGCAGAATTCCGGTTATGTACGTTTTAATTTTCTTACCGTTTGTTCTAAACAGGGTTATATCCTCAAATTTGCCATTAACCATTTTCTGCACACCATTATTTGTGCCAATGAATAATGTTCCTTGGCGGTCTTGGTATACACAGTTAATATAGTTGCTTGTTATTCCGAATACCTTGTTTTCCTTTTTCAAAATCTTGAATTGGTATCCGTCATATCTGTTCAAACCGTTACGTGTTGCAATCCACATGTAACCGTCTTTGTCTTGAAAAACATTGTTTACAAAACTACTTGATAGTTGGTTGTCTCCATTGTATAGTTTCCCTATTTGTGCATTGACATTAACGGTAAATAGTAATGATAGTAAAATTAAATAGCATTTCATGTTGTCTAGGTAAAGTTTCGATATATTTCTGCAAAGATAGTGTAATAGGGTGGAAAAGCAAAACAAAACGTATCTTTATTTCTCCAAAATGTTACATGAGATAAAGTCTTTGAAACGTAAAAAAAGAAACATGTTACATAAAGAGAAGTATATGAAACTCTTATTATAATATATATATATAATAATGCTTAACTTTGTAACTGTTGTTAATAATAATCAGAAAACATGAAACGAAAAAACGTATTATTGAGGCGCCTCCTTGTTGGCGCAGCTATGGTAACGTCAGTGTTGGCAGTAAAGGCAGCACCTGACAAGAACTTTTACATCTTCCTTTGTTTTGGACAATCTAATATGGAGGGCAATGCAAAAATTGAACAAGAGGATTTGGATGGTGTTGACAGTAGATTCCAGATGATGGCGGCTGTGGATGACCATAAACTAGACAGAAAGATGGGACAATGGTATACCGCTATTCCACCTTTGTGTCGTGAGAACACAGGACTCACTCCCGTTGATTACTTCGGTAGAACAATGGTAGAACGTTTGCCGAAAGACATAAAAGTGGGTGTTATCACTGTAGCAGTAGGCGGATGCCACATAGAAACCTTTATGCGTGATTCTGTTGACAACTACGTAAAGACTCGCGCTCCTCAGTGGATGAAGGGTATGCTGAAGGCTTATGGCAACAATCCATATAAGAGACTAGTTGAATTGGCTAAGAAAGCCCAGAAAGAAGGCGTGATAAAAGGTATCCTACTTCATCAGGGAGAGTCAAACACGGGAGACCGAATGTGGGGAAACAAAGTGGCATTTGTATATAATCAGTTAATTGCTGATTTGAAACTGAAGTCTGAAGACGTGCCATTGCTTGCCGGAGAAGTAGTAAGAGCCGGTGGTAAAGGACGTTGTGTGGCTATGAATCCTATTATCGATACACTGCCAGAAACCATTCATACTGCTCATGTAATTTCATCAGAAGGTTGCACAAGCGGTCCTGATGATTTGCATTTCGATGCAGCTGGTTACCGTGAACTTGGGCGTCGTTATGCTTACAAGATGTTGTCACTTCTAGGTTATCCTGTNTTTACACCGATTGCAATTCCTGCTGATGCAATTGTAGCTTCAACAGCAGAACCAGGCAATGAATTTCCTAAGATAGATAGCAATCATCGTGCTTATTTCAGTCTTTATGCACCATCTGCCAAAAATGTAAAGGTGGATGTATGTGGAAAGAAATATGAAATGCAGCGTGATGAAAAAGGAAATTGGACAGCTGTTACCGATCCGCTGGTAGTGGGTTTCCATTATTACTTTATGTTTGTTGATGGTGTGCAGATTGTTGATCCAGCAAGTGATACATTCTTCGGATGTTGTCGTCAAGCAGGAGGTATCGAGATTCCTGAAGGTGAAGAAGGTAATTACTATCGTCCACAGCAGGGCGTAGCTAAGGGACAGGTTCGCTCTTTAAGCTATTATGCAGAGTCTACAAAAGAGTGGAGACGAGCAATGGTATATACTCCTGCTGAATATGAAAAAGGAAACAAGCGTTATCCTGTACTATATTTGCAGCACGGTATGGGAGAAGATGAAACAGGATGGAGTCATCAGGGTCAGATGCAGAATATCATGGATAACCTTATCCAAAGTGGAGAAGCTGTTCCTATGATCGTAGTCATGGAAAGCGGCGATGTTAAAGCTCCTTTCAAAGGTGGACCAAATGAAGCCGGACGTAGTTCTTATGGTGCAACATTCTATAAGGCAATGCTTAATGACCTTATTCCTACTATTGATAAGACATTCCGTACAAAGACTGATCGTGATAACCGCGCAATGGCAGGATTGTCATGGGGTGGACATCAGACTTTTGACGTTGTATTTACTAATCTTGACAAATTCTCTTATGCCGGAGGATTCAGTGGTGCTATATTCGGACTTGATATGAATAAAACTTATGACGGTATATTCTCACGTCCTGACGAAGTGAATTCAAAACTGCATTATCTGTTTCTTGGATGTGGAAGTTTAGAGAACATGGGTACAGGCAAATTAATTGAAGATTTACGAAATGCCGGTGTAAAGGTTGATAGCTATGTATCTCCTGGAACACTTCACGAATGGCTCACATGGCGCCGTTGCTTGAAAGCGTTTGTTCCGCATCTTTTCAAGAAATAATTTTATTTTAAAATGAACATGCTCAGAAATATCACTTTAATATTTATATCTTTATTGGCTATGCCTATTATGGCAGCAAGTCGTTTCGTAAGTTTCACTTCTGGTGACATTATGCTTAATCACAATGACAGCGTAAGTCTTTATTTCGGAAACGATGAAATGAAAGGCGTAGGTATAGCTCTTCATAATCTGGCTGGAGACATAAACAAAGTTTGTGGAGCTAAGACTACTTTTACGAATGCTTTTAAAGCAAATATCGTAGTAGGTACTATAGGTCACTCAGCCATCATAGATAAATTTGTAAAGGAAGGTAAAATAGATGGTCGTCAACTTCGTGGAAAGCGTGAGAAGTATATCATCACCCTTATAGGTAAACAACTGATAATAGCTGGAAGCGACAGACGGGGAGCGATATATGGTATCTATGAAGTGTCTTCGCAGATAGGAGTCTCTCCATGGTATTTCTGGGCAGATGTTCCAATAGAACATCATGATAATATTTATGTAAACAAAGGCACGTATAGCGACGGAACTCCTTCCGTCAGCTATCGTGGACTTTTTCTTAATGACGAGGCTCCTTGTCTCACGTCATGGGTTAAAAATACTTATGGTACAAACTATGGCGACCATAGATTCTATTCACGTGTGTTTGAGTTGATACTTCGATTGAAAGGTAATATGCTTTGGCCTGCAATGTGGGGATGGGCTTTTTATGCTGATGATGCTGAAAATAGTAAAACAGCCGATGAAATGGGTGTTATTATTGGTACATCTCACCATGAACCAATGGCACGTAATCATGAGGAATGGTCGCGCCACAGAGCAGAGTATGGGGCATGGAACTATAAAACTAATCAAGCAACTCTGGATAAATTCTTCCGTGAAGGTATAGAAAGGATAAAAGGTAAAGAAGATGTTGTGACAATAGGTATGCGTGGTGATGGCGATGAAGCTATGAGTGCAGATGCAGATACGAAGCTTCTGGAAAGGGTAGTGGTTAATCAGCGCAAAATTATCAGTGACGTTACTGGTAAACAAGCTTCAAAGACTCCTCAGGTATGGGCTTTGTATAAAGAGGTTCTTGATTATTACGACAAGGGAATGCGTGTGCCTGATGATGTTACTATCATGTTGTGTGATGACAATTGGGGTAATATCAGAAGAGTGCCAAATGAAAAAGAAAGAAAACATCCTGGAGGTTGGGGACTTTATTACCATGTAGATTACGTGGGTGCTCCACGAAATACGAAATGGCTCAATGTAACTCCTACTCAGAATATGTGCGAACAACTGAAATTAGCTTATAACAATGGAATAAATCGCATGTGGATTCTTAATGTTGGTGATCTTAAACCCATGGAATATCCTATATCACTATTTATGGATATGGCGTGGGATACTGATAAATATAAGCCAGAGAATGTTACTGAACATACATTCGCTTTTTGCAAGCAACAGTTTGGTGACGAACAGGCTGCCGAAGCAGCGAGAATACTTAATCTTGTATGTAAATACAACGGTAGAGTAACAGCAGAGATGCTAGACAAGAATACATATAACCTTGAAACTGGCGAATGGGAGCAGGTAGTGGCGCAATATCATCAGTTGGAGACAGAGGCTTTGCGACAGTATATCACATTACGTCCAGACCAACGTGATGCTTACAACGAACTTATCTTATTCCCAGTTCAGGCAATGAGTAATTTATATTATTTGTATTATTCACAGGCGATGAATAATAGCCTTTATGAGAATGATGATCCTGCTGCAAATATGTGGGCAGAACGTTGTGAGCAAGCTTTTAAGCGGGACTCTATATTGTGTGCAGCTTATAACCACGATATAGCCGGAGGAAAATGGAATGGAATGATGACTCAAAAACATATAGGATATACTAGTTGGAATGATAATTTTCCACATGAGATTATGCCGAAGTTACATAGAGTCTCTGATACTACTTCTGGCGGTTTTACATTTCAGGGTAATAATGGGGTTGTGTCAATGGAAGCAGAACATTATTATAATGCAAAGCCTTCAAATTCTAAAGCGGAATGGACTGTTATTCCTTATATGGGACGTACACTTAGCGGACTTACTCTTATGCCAAATACCAATTCTACAGATGGTGCAAGCGTGACATATAGATTCAAAGCTGCTGATGATCAAAAGGACAGTGTGAAGATTCATATTGTGGTTAAGTCTACACTTGACTATCTCAATAAGGGTGGACTTTCATACTATGTGTCTCTTGACAATGGAAAGAAAGTAAATGTCAACTTCAATGAAAAACTAAATGAACGCCCAGAGAATATATACTCTATATATTATCCAACTATTGCAAAAAGGGTAGTTGAGAGCGTTGTTACTCTTCCTTTGAGTAGAGATGTTGATATTCACAATTTGGAGTTGACCCCTGTTGACCCGGCAATTGTATTTGAAAAGATTGTTGTAGACTATGGAGGTTATAAGAATGCATATCTGTTTATGAACGAAAGCCATCATAGCAGAAGCAATAAATGATTTTCTTTGATTTATGATTAATTTGTTGTTTAAATTATTATCTTTGCATAATATACAGCGACACTAGGCATGATATTTCATAAAGCTTAATGCTTCTGTTATCGCATGCAGTGTTTTTACAATAAATTAATCATAAATCAAAGGAGTTTTTATGACGTTGGATTTTATATTACGCTTGTTTATTGCTGCCTTATTGGGTGGTATGATAGGGTTGGAACGTGAATATCGTGAAAAGGCTGCCGGACTGCGTACACATTTTCTTGTTGCGCTTGGTTCTGCTCTCTTCATGATAATTTCAGTATATGGCTTTGAAGGAGTTCTTACAAATTCGCAGATGCGACTTGATGTATCAAGAATCGCAGCACAAGTTGTAAGTGGTATAGGCTTTCTTGGAGCTGGTACTATAATATTCCAAAAGAATGCAGTCCATGGACTGACTACTGCTGCCGGAGTATGGGCTACCGCTGCCATTGGTCTTACTTGTGGTGTAGGAATGTATCTTTTGGCTTTGTCGGCAACATTCTTGGTGCTTGTCGGTTTGGAGGCTTTCAACTATTTACTGAAGATTCTCGAAAAGAGGCAAGAGGAGGCAAAAGAAGAATGAACGTTTCCGAGTTTATTAATTTACATAAATCTGAGGACGTACGGAAGCTTGCTTTTCTTGCTGCGAAGTTTCCAGATATAGACATGCCGTGGGCACTCGACCAAATTCGTGGTTGGCAGGTAGCCCGCAGTAAACTGCCTTCATGGGCTGAGATAGACGGAATGATATATCCGCCTCATATTTCTATGGAGCAATGTTCCAGCGAGTCTACGGCAATGTATAAGGCTTCTCTTTGTGAGAGATTACAAAATGAATGTGGCGATAGAATGTCTTTACTAATAGATCTTACAGGTGGATTTGGAGTAGACTTCTCGTTTATGTGTCGCAATTTCAAGAAAGCTGTTTATGTAGAACGCCAGCAACATCTGTGCGATATTGCAAAGCACAATCTTGATTTATTGGGAATGCGCCATGCAGATGTGAAATGCGGTGATGGTGTGGATTATCTACATTCGATGAAAGCAGAAAATGCTGTGATTTATGTTGATCCGGCACGGCGCGATGTCAATGGAGCAAAGACTTATGCTATAGAAGACTGTACACCCGATGTTGTGGAACTATGCGATGAACTTGTTGAAAAGGCATCTGTGGTCATTATAAAGTTGTCGCCTATGCTTGATTGGCATGCAGCTGTAGAAAAACTTAAATATGTTACTGAAGTGCATGTCGTAAGTGTTGACAACGAATGCAAAGAATTGCTTTTGATCATGTGCAAGGATGCACAACAGTACCCTGTTAAGCTGTTTTGCGTGAATAATGAAGATGTATTCATTACAACACAAGATCAATCTAATGTTGCAGTGTTGCCAATTTCTATTGATGAGGCTAAATGTCTTTATGAACCGAATGCGTCTATAATGAAAACAGGATGTTTTGATCAAATGGTTTCACGTTATAATGTAACAAGCGTAGGAAAGAACTCTCATTTATTTATTTCCAACGATGAAATCGATGATTTTCCTGGTCGTAAATTCTATATCATATCAATATCATCATTCAATAAGAAAGAGTTAAAACAAAAGCTGCAAGGTGTCGAACAAGCAAATATCACCGTGAGGAACTTTCCTTTGTCGACAGATCAGTTGCGAAAACGATTGAAAATAAAAGATGGAGGCGATGTCTACATCTTTGCAACTACAGTCTGGAATGACCAACATGCTTTAATAATCTGCAAAAAAATGATGTAAATTTTGAAATGTGCATGTTTTTAATTAAATTTGCATGTTTTAAATATAAAAAATAAATATAATGTCATTAGTAGAAATAAAGAAGGTCGAAACGAAGAAGGATTTAAAAACCTTCATAGAATTTCATTATGACCTTTACGAAGGCAATGAATATGATGTTCCTAATCTTTATAGCGATGAGCTAAATACACTTTCTCCAAACAAGAATGCTGCATTTGATTTTTGTGAAGCTCAATATTTCTTAGCTTATAAAGACGGAAAAGTAGCCGGTCGTGTAGCGGCTATAATAAACAATAAAGCAAACGAAAAATGGAATAAGAAGTCAGTACGTTTCGGTTGGATAGACTTTGTTGATGATATAGATGTAAGCCGTGCGCTTTTAAAAGCCGTTGAGGATTATGGCAAGCAAAAGGGCATGAATGAAATTGCAGGTCCGTTAGGATTTACAGATATGGATCCTGAAGGCATGCTTACATGGGGATTTGATAAGTTGGGCACAATGCCGACGATATATAATTATTCATATTATCCTGAGCACATAGAAAAACTTGGTGGTTTTGAGAAGGACAATGACTATGTTGAATATTTCCTTCCAGTTCCAGATGCTATACCAGAAAGGTATTCTAAGTTGGCAGAGATGGTGATGAATCGCTATAACTTAAGAATTCGTAAACTCACAAAGAAGGATGTTTATGAAGGCGGTTATGGTCATAAGTTGTTTGCTCTTATCAATGATACATACACAGACTTATATGGTTTTGTTGAATTAACAGAGAAGCAGATAGATCAATATGTCAAAATGTATATGCCTGTTGTGAATCTGGATTTCGTCACTGTTATTGAGGATGCTGGAGCCGATAATAAGTTGGTTGGTATGGGAATAACGATACCTTCGCTTTCGCGTGCATTACAGAAATGTCATCGTGGTAGATTAATGCCTTTCGGTTGGTGGCATGTTATCAGGGCTCTAAAGTTCAATAAAACTGAGGGTGCAGACCTTTTGCTCATGGGCGTATTGCCTGAATATAGGGCAAAGGGAGCTAATGCTTTGTTGTTCTATGATTTGATACCACGTTATCAGGCTGCTGGAATTAAATGGGGCGAAAGTCAGGTAGAGATGGAATCAAATACAGGTGTGCAGAGCCAGTGGGGAGCATTTGAACCTGTAAACCATAAGCGTCGCCGTTGCTTCAGAAAAAGTATTTAAGTAAAGCTTTTCTATATCGTTTAAATTTCGATGTGGAAAGGATAAAATAAGTCAAAAATATAAATATGCCAGAAAACGAGAACATAAACGAAGAAATCAACAATCAGGAGTCATTGGTTGAATATACTGATGATAACATCCGACATCTTTCGGATATGGAACACGTGCGCACTCGTCCGGGTATGTATATCGGACGTCTAGGAGACGGTAATCTGCCCGAAGATGGTATATATGTATTGTTGAAGGAGGTCATTGATAATTCAATTGATGAGTTCAAAATGAAAGCTGGAGACCGAATTGAGGTTGATATTGACGAAAACCTCAGAGTCTGTGTGCGTGATTATGGGCGTGGAATTCCACAGGGTAAACTAGCTGAGGCGGTAAGCGTGCTAAACACCGGTGGTAAATACGATTCCAAGGCATTTAAGAAAAGTGTTGGACTTAATGGTGTCGGTGTGAAGGCTGTTAATGCATTGAGCTCACATTTTGTTGTGAAATCATATCGTGATGGAAAGGTACGTGAACTCTCGTTTGAAAAAGGCGTCAAGAAGTCAGATAAGACTTCTAAATCTGATGATGAGAATGGTACTTATATTTATTTTGAACCAGATGGCACTCTTTTCAAAGGATATAATTTCCATGACGATATCGTAGAGATCATGCTGCGAAACTATACCTACCTTAATAGTGGACTTACGATCATGTATAACGGGCGTCGAATAAAGAGCCGTAACGGACTTGAAGATCTACTGAATGACAATATGACTAACGATGGACTTTATCCAATAATTCATATCGTTGGCGAGGATATAGAGATTGCATTTACGCATGCTAATCAGTATGGTGAGGAGTATCATAGTTTTGTAAATGGTCAACATACCACACAGGGAGGAACTCATCAGAGTGCCTTTAAGGAGCATATTGCGAAGACCATAAAGGAATTTTTCAATAAGAACTATGAATATACCGATATTCGTAACGGTATTGTTGCTGCGATAGCATTAAATGTAAACGAACCAGTTTTCGAGAGCCAGACGAAAATTAAGTTAGGCTCTACACAGATGTCTCCTGATGGAGAAAGCATTAATAAATTCGTTGGTGACTTTATAAAGCAGAACGTAGACAACTTCCTACATATTCATCCGGATGTTGCCGAAGTTATGGAGAATAAAATCAAGGAAAGCGAGCATGAGCGTAAAGCTATGGCTGGCGTTACGAAGCTGGCACGTGAAAGAGCAAAGAAGGCTAATCTGCACAACCGTAAATTGCGTGATTGTCGCATTCACTTCTGTGATGCTAAGGACGACCGTAAAGAGGAGTCATCTATATTTATTACCGAGGGTGATTCTGCCAGTGGAAGTATTACTAAGAGCCGTAGCGTAAACACGCAAGCGGTATTCTCTTTGCGAGGTAAACCGCTCAACTCTTTCGGACTTACTAAAAAGGTTGTTTACGAGAATGAGGAATTTAATCTTCTTCAGGCTGCGCTTGATATCGAAGACGGACTTGACTCATTAAGATATAATAAAGTTATTGTTGCTACCGATGCCGATGTGGACGGTATGCACATTCGATTGCTTATAATAACATTCTTCCTTCAGTTCTTCCCTGAACTTATAAAGAAAGGGCACGTGTTTGTATTGCAGACTCCTTTGTTCCGTGTACGTAACAAGCGTACAAAGATAAAGAATAAAAAGGTTATCGTTGAGGAAGATGCTAAAGCCGGAAAGAAAGAAAAGAAGAGCGATTTTATTACTAGATATTGCTACACTGACGAGGAACGACAAAGTGCGATAAAGGAACTTGGTCCTGACCCTGAGATTACTCGATTCAAGGGTCTTGGTGAGATCAGCCCTGATGAGTTCGTACATTTCATTGGTCCTGATATGCGTCTTGAACAGGTTACTATCCACAAGACCGATCAAGTTGGTAAACTACTTGAATATTATATGGGCAAGAACTCTATGGAACGCCAGAATTTCATAATCGACAATCTTGTTGTTGAGGAGGATATTGCTGACGAAGAACTATTGGAGGAAATCTAAAATAACAAATAGATAAGGTTAATAAAAAGAATAATATGAAGAAAATGTTTTTAAAATATAGTATGTATGTGGTAAAACCAAGAACAGTATTATTCTTGCTTTTTAGCCTTCTTACTCTAAATATTTCCGCTCAGAGCATAGACTTCGGAAAAGATAGTCCGCTGCGTAAGTTGCAGATAGCTGAAATGGCTATCAGTAACCTTTATGTTGATACTGTGGACGAGAAGAAACTTGTTGAGGACGGTATTCGTGGAATGATAGAGAAGCTTGATCCTCATTCTGCTTATACAACCGCAGCTGAGACTAAAGAGATGAACGAACCGCTTCAAGGTTCTTTTGAGGGTATCGGTGTTCAGTTTAATATGGTGCATGATACATTGCTTGTTATTCAGCCTGTTGTAAATGGACCTTCTGAAAAGGTTGGTATAATCGCTGGTGACAGAATTGTTTCAGTGAATGATACTGCAATTGCAGGAGTGAAGATGTCAAAGGAACTGATCATGAAGAAACTTCGTGGTCCTAAGGGTTCCAAAGTAAAGCTCGGTATTGTGCGACGTGGAATACCAGGCATATTGAAGTTTGTAGTTACTCGTGACAAGATACCTGTAAAGACGATAGATGCGGCATATATAATCAGACCGATGACAGGATATATCCGTATAGGTAGTTTTGGAGTTACCACGTACGATGAGTTTATGGAAGCTGTTAAGTCTCTTCAAAAGCAAGGCATGAAAGACCTTGTCCTAGATTTGGAAGAGAATGGAGGTGGCTATCTTATGTCTGCTGTTCAGATTGCAAATGAATTTTTGCGTCGTAATGACCTTATTGTTTATACGAAGGGTAGAAGTACTCAGCAGCAGGAATATCGTGCTCAGGGCGACGGAAAACTTCTAGACGGTAAAGTTATAGTGCTTATCAACGAATATACAGCGTCGGCTGCCGAGATTGTAACTGGTGCTATTCAGGATCAGGATCGTGGAGTTGTTGTAGGTAGACGTTCTTTCGGAAAAGGACTTGTACAGCGTCCAATTGATTTTAGTGATGGTAGCATGATTCGTCTTACTATAGCGCATTATTATACTCCTTCTGGACGTTGCATTCAGAAACCTTATAAAAAGGGACAGCAACTTGATTATGCGATGGATATCGAAAACAGATTTGAGCATGGTGAACTTTATAGTGCCGACAGCATACATTTTGCGGATTCGCTTAAATACCAGACTTTGCGTGAGCACCGTACTGTATATGGTGGTGGTGGCATTATGCCTGATTATTTTGTTCCGCTTGACACGACACAGTATACACGTTTCTTCAGAGAGCTGGCAGCGCGCAGTATCGTTATTAATGCTAATCTTAAATATGTAGATAATAACCGTCGCCAACTTAAGAGTAAATATCCAACATTTGGTGATTTCATGGCTCGTTATGAGATACCTGAATCATTTGTGAAAGACATCATCGATGAAGCTGCAAAACAGAAGATAAAGCCTCGTGATGATAAGGAATTGAATGCCACTTTGCCACAGTTAAAACTTCAACTGAAAGCTCTTGTAGCGCGTGATTTGTGGGATATGAGTGAGTATTTCCAGATTATCAATGAAAGTAATCCTATTGTGATGAAGGCCGTTAAGTTAATGGTGTCACAATAAGAAAGAATATATAACAAAAATAAAGCCACAGCTCAAACCATTTAATGGTTACGCTGTGGCTTTATTATTTGTATATAAGTGTTTGCTTAGTCTTGTAGCGAAGCTAATATAGCGAGAGCCTTGTTCTCGTCAGCCTCCATGATTTCTCTTTCTCCAGGTCCTTTGTCATTTATTCCGCAAAGGTGCAATATACCGTGGATAATCACGCGGTTAAGTTCTTCAGTGTATTCTTTGCCAAACTTATCTGCGTTAGTGCGTACAGTGTCAAGGCTTATTACTAAGTCGCCGCTTATTACGTCTTCTTCGTCATAATCAAAAGTGATGATATCAGTATAGTAATCATGACCAAGGTATTCGTTGTTTACTTCAAGAATCTTCTCGTCATCAACAAACATATATCCAATGTCGCCAGTCTTTTTGCCATACGTGTCAGCTACAGCTTTAATCCATTTGTTGGTTAGACGTTTCTTTATCTTCGGCATTTTCACGCCGTCTACATTGTATGTTATCATATAATTAATGCATTAATCTTTTTTCGGTAAGAATTCAGAAACATCCTTGCCAAATGATTTAAGTTCTCTTACCATAGAACTGCTAACACTTGAAAGATTAGGTTCAGAGAAGAGCAATACAGTCTCTATTCCGCTTAGGCGGTGGTTTATATCTGCTTGCTCACGTTCATATTCAAAGTCATTGACCGATCTTACACCACGTACAATAAATTTGGCACCTTCTCGTTTAGCCATATCTATCGTCAGGTCGCTGTATGCTTTTACCTCAATGTTGTCAAATCCTTGGAATATGCTTTTTATATTGTCCACACGTTCCTCCATCTCTTCGGTAGTATGCTTGCTGTCGCTCAATGCTACGGCAATAATCAATTTGTCGAAAAGCGGTAATGCTCTGTCGGCGATTGATTTATGACCTATTGTAAATGGGTCGAACGTGCCTGTGAATAATCCTATTCTCATATATCAATTTATTTGCTGCAAAATTAGTCTTTTATTAAGTTATATGCAAATAATTCGTATTAAATAGCAGTTCTTTCTATTCAAACAGGTCTGCTTGCATTGAATCTCCGGCATAAGGATTTCTTCCTAAATGCTCGTATGCTAGTTTGGTTGCCATGCGTCCACGCGGTGTTCGCTTAATAAATCCCTCCATGATAAGGAACGGTTCGTACACGTCTTCCACGGTACCAGTATCTTCGCCTATAGCTGTTGCGATAGTACTTATTCCAACAGGACCACCACGAAACTTGTCTATTATAGTCAATAATATTTTGTTGTCAATCTCGTCAAGTCCGTATTTATCTATGTTCAGTGATTGTAGGGCCATTTGTGCAATCTCGCCCGTTATAGTTCCGTTGCCTTTTACCTGTGCAAAGTCGCGCATACGTCTAAGCAGAGAGTTTGCAATACGTGGAGTACCTCGGCTACGCAAGCTTATTTCCACTGCTGCATCATCCTCTATTGGAACTCTCAGTAGCATTGCACTTCTCTTAATGATGCGTTGCAGTGTTTTTGGATCATAATATTCCAGATGCATGTTGATTCCGAATCTTGCACGCAGAGGAGCTGTAAGCATACCGCTTCTCGTTGTAGCTCCTACAAGAGTGAAAGGATTTAAATCTATCTGAATTGAGCGTGCCGACGGTCCCTTGTCTATCATAATATCTATTCTGTAATCTTCCATTGCAGAATATAGATATTCCTCGACTACAGGCGATAGACGATGAATTTCATCAATGAAAAGCACGTCGTTAGCTTCCAGTGATGTAAGTATTCCTGCCAAATCACCAGGTTTATCTAATATTGGACCGCTGGTTATTTTGAATCCCACACCAAGTTCATTAGCAATAATATTGCTAAGAGTTGTCTTTCCAAGTCCCGGAGGTCCGTAAAGTAATGTGTGATCAAGAGGTTCGCCACGATATTTAGCAGCTTCAACGAATATTCCGAGGTTTTCCACCACATTTTTCTGACCGTTGAAATCAGCGAATTTAAGAGGTCGTAAAGCGTTTTCAAATTCTTTTTCAGCCGTAGACAAACTGTCTTCTCTTATATCAAAATCTTCAGACATTCGTATCTTTTTTTGTTTCTGCAAAGATACTGCAAGCCGAACACAATACAAAATAAAAAATGCAATTTTTTATTTTTATTGTTGAGGCGTAGCGTATCTTATTTAAAGATGCAGCAAGTCGAACTAGTACCATTAAATAAAAAAAGCAATTTTTTATTTTTATTGTTGAGGCGTAGCGTATCTTATTTAAAGATACTGCAAGTCGAACTAGTACCATTAAATAAAGAGGCAATTATTTGTTTTCCATATATTCATCTCATTATTCTAATAATTTATCGGTTCTTGTTTTATTTAGCTAGTAAAATTATTGCACTCTACCAGAAAAAGTTTTTTTAATGCCACTAATGTCATAATGTCACAAACCCTGTGTTTATGCGGCTTCAGCCAGTGACATTAAGTGACATTATCGGGGTAAAAGTGACATTAAACCCTAAAGTACACCTATTTTTAGCGTTTTTTTCGCAATTATGCTATTTACATAATACATGTTTGTGCTGATGAAGTTTTATCGAACATATACGCAGGCTTCCTGAATAGTATAAATAATTCAAAATTTACTCCATACATATATGTAAACATCAAAAAATGAATTTGAAGGATACAAATAAATATAGAAACAGAGTGTATAAACAATTACCTAAATCTTCATAATTTTTTGGTAATCCGATTACCTCAGCACATGGGTAATCCGATTACCCAACGTAGGTAATCGGGTTACACAACGTGAACAACTCAATTACCCACGTTAGGTAATTGAATTGCCTAACGTGAAAAAGGGTATTACATGACGTAGGTAAACAAATGATTAGTAATAAAACTATAAGATAGTGTTGATGATAATTACCACTATTTTGTAGTTAGATTATGATATAAAGACTAAACATACAGCGAAGCATAGCACACATAATGACGAGTACAGACCATCATAAACGAAAAAGCATTTATATATGTACTGCATATTTTGCAAAAAATCGCCAAAAATAGGTATGATTTGGAGTTTAATGTCACTTTTCCCCCGATAATGTCACTTAATGTCACTGACTGAAGCCCTATAAACACAGGGTTTGTGACATTATGACATTAGTGACATTAAAAAAACTTTTTCTGGTAGAGCGTTCTGTCTTTTGCCCATTTATGGAGGGTATCATCGCAGAATTGACTAAGAACCGATTTATTGCCAAAAAAGAATAAAATACGTCTTTATGGGCTTACAATATAACAGAGAATGTTTATCTTCGTAATTTAAAGATGCTTTGACATTTTAAAAAATATATAAATTAATTGTAACATAAATCAGAATGTTACGTCTATGTTATTGTAAGCGCTACAAAATGGTTATAAACTTTTAAAACAAAATTCATTATGAAAAAGATTTTTCTTTCAATAGCATTGGCTTTAGCCACAACAGTTTGCACTGCACAAAGCGTTAATGACGTGATGCGTGAATTCAAAAGCGCTAAGGGCGCTACATGCCTTAACCTGAATAAGTCAATGATAAAACTTATGGGAGAAGGTAAAGAGCAGCTAAGTCTTCCTGAGAATATAAAGCTTGGTGACCTCGGTGAAGTTGGTAAAGATATAGACTCAGTAAAAATACTTGTACTTGAAGATTGTACAGCAAGTGTGAAGAAGAAATTTGCCAAAAAAAGTATTAATTGGGATAAATATGGATATCAACCAGTAGTTGTAACTAATGAAGACGGTGAGAATGTTCAGATATATGCCCAAAAAGATGGTGATTATTTTAAGGAAATCGTTATACGTGTATCTTCAAAAGACGATGAAAGCGTATTATTACAGATTTTTGGCAAGATAGATCCAAAGACATTTAGCGATAAGAAATAGATGATATAATTCTCTATAAATGGAAGCCTCTGAATTCAAACGACTTTTTCTGCCTTGCAGTAACAAGATGTATCTTGTTGCATGGAGACTTACGCATAACCGTCAGGAAGCGGAAGATCTTGTGCAGGAAACAATGCTGAAATTATGGACTCAGCGTGATAATTTGAATGAGTTGAAGAATTGTGAGGCTTTCAGTGTGCGTACTCTCCATAACATGTTTATTGACCAAAGTCGCAAGAAACATCTTGCGATGGCTGATTCTCCACCTGAAGGGATGACGCTAAAGGCAAATGAGAGCGATGCATCAGAGATTATGCAACAAAAGGAAACGGGAATTATCGTGACAAGGCTTATCGCCAAACTGCCGAAACAGCAACGCGATATAATAACTCTAAAGGATATTGATGATTTTTCTTATGAAGAAATAGCTCAACAGACAGGACTATCAATGATTAACATCAGGGTTCATCTAAGTAGGGCTAGAAAGCAGATCAGACTATGGATAAGATAAAAGATATGATGGATAAATATTGCGAGGCGCAGACTTCTGATTCTGAAGAAAAGGAAATAAGAAGGATGATAATGGGTGAAGACCCTGAAGTGCCTGATGACTTGGAAACAAGACTATCCAAACAGATTGACATGTGGAACACGGTCGAAAAGAAGTCGGTACGTAAAGCCAACATCACAAGTTTGCGTTGGATTGGATGTATTGCTGCTTCACTGCTGTTACTGTTCTCTCTTGGATTTTTTCTGAACCAACGTACTGATGAAGAGGAATATGCAAAGCAGGAAGAAAACTGCACAAATCCCGATGATGCTTATGCTGAAACGGCGAAAGCTCTAAAGACGTTCTCACAGGCTATGAAGCATGGAGAAGAACTTATGAATAAATAAAAGAATTTGTAAAATAACAGACATCAAATGAAAAGATTTATCATATCATTGGCTTTACTATGCTGCATGACAATTGCCGTGGCGCAAAATGCCCTGTTTAACAAGTATGCAAACACTAAGGGAGTGACTACTGTCACGATTGGAAGCGCCATGCTGCAATTTATGGGAAATGGCAAAGTGGGTGATAAGGACATAAGTAAGATTGCTGGCAAACTGAAAAGCATAAAGATTTTGGACTGCGAACGTCCGTCAATAGCTACGGTAATATATAAAGAGGCCCAGCAATATTATAACAAATATAGATATGTAGTTGCAATGGATACCAACGAAGATGGTGAGCATACAACAATATATATGAAAGAATACGGAAAGGGATTAAACGAATTCGCCCTTCTCCAATATGAGAAGAGCGAACTCCAGATTATTAATATATGGGGATATGTAAATCTCAACGATATTAAGGGTTTGCAATAATCTTTGTCTTTACAGTTTTTCCCAATTTATTATCTTTTACGGTAAGTAGTATGTCGCCCTTCTTACCGTTACTTTCTACAACGACAACCAACTTTCCGCTGAACAGTTTCATTTGAGGTTGAGTGAATGATTCAAGACTTGTTGCGTCTCCGTTACATACAGCCTTGAAAGATCCCGCTCCCTTAACTTCAAATGAAAGTTCATCAGAACCGTCAGGAATCAGATTACCTTTATTGTCTGTTAGGCTAATGGTAACAAATGCTAAGTCGTTTCCGTCTGCTTTTATCTCATTACGATCAGCTTTTGCCTCTAGTTTTGCAGGCTTTCCTGCGGTACATATAATTTTTTCCTCAGCTTTCTCGCCATTGGCATTGTATGCCACTACCTTTATCTCACCTGGTTCATATTTCACTTTGTCCCACATAAGGCGGTAGCGACGTAGTAAATCCATGTTTTCTAGCTGAGGCTTTTCTGTCTTTGGATTTGATGCAGCAACAGTATAAGGCTGCTTAAACAGTCTTCCCTGACTCTTTCCGTTTACAAACAGTTCGGCACTAGGATAGTCGGTATATACAAACACGGGGGTGACTTGCCCCTCACGACCATGCCATGTCCAGTGAGGCAATACGTGAAGAGTGTGTTTTGCCTTGTTCCAAACACTGCGATAAAGATAGAAACGGTCTTTTGGAAGACCAGCTAAGTCGCATATACCAAAATAGCTACTACGACTAGGCCAATACGTATCATAAGGTGTTGGTTCGCCCAGATAATCAAAACCTGTCCAGACAAACTGTCCTATGCTGTAACTTCTATCATCCTGCATTAGGAAATCAGCTTCTGGAAGATTACTCCAACCGCAATATTCAGTATCATAACTAGAGCATTGTCCATCAGGATAAACACCGTTATCAGTAATCTTCACAGGGAACTTATATATTCCACGACTGCTCACGGTAGAGGCAGTCTCAGAACCCAAAAGAAACCCTTGTGGAATCTGCTTAATGCTCGTGTCATATTTTTGTACTCTGTAGTTGAATCCAGGAATATCCATGACTTTTGCAAATCCACTAGCGATAGCGCTCTCTGCTCCGTCCATACCTTGTGTAACAGGGCGTGAAGGATCAAGGCTATGGCATAAGTCCTGCAAGTGGCGAGAAATCTCACGTCCCTCGATACTCCATTGCTCAGGAATCTCGTTTCCGATACTCCACATAACTATGCTAGGATGATTACGATGATTAAGAACAAGATTTGTTATATCGCGATCAGCCCAGTTATCAAAGAATTTAGCATATCCATTTTTGCATTTAGGATATTTCCACATGTCAAAGCTCTCTGCCATAACCATCATACCCATAGAGTCGCAAACTTCCATCTGCATCGTAGAAGGCATATTGTGTGAAGTGCGAATAGCATCACATCCCATATCCTTCAAAATACGAATCTGGCGAATTATTGCAGCCTTATTGACTGCGGCTCCAAGAGGACCTAAATCATGATGCAGACACACTCCTTGAATCTTACGACTGATACCGTTTAGCATGAAACCTTTTTCAGCTGAAACGCTTATCGTGCGAATACCAGTCTTATCAGTTGTTTCATCAATAAGTTTGTCTCCACAATATAGTTTTGTCACTACACGGTAAAGATATGGACTTTCTGGACTCCACAGGTTAGCATTTGCTATATTCATCTCAGAATGCATGTTACCGATGTTGTCTATCTTTGCATTGCTTTGAGCAGTAATATTTCCAGTAATGTCAATGATAGATACTTCAGCGCGAAGTCCTTCCATATTCTCATATCCATGTACATGAGTATCTATGGCAATATTGGCATTTCCATTACTGATTTTGTTTGTTCTTATGTATGTGCCCCAACGGTCAATATTTGTATCGTTAGTCATTATCAATGTCACAGGACGATATATTCCGCCACCTGGATACCAACGACTGCTCTCCTCAACATTATTCAGGCGCACTTCAATCGTATTTTCTTTTCCGTCTTTATTGATATACGGAGTTGCGTCAACACGAAATGCATTGTATCCATACGCCCAATATCCGGCTTTGTGACCATTAATATAAACAGTAGGTTCACTCATTGCACCATCAAATTTTAGCATTGCGCGACTATATCCAGACGGAACAGTGAAAGTTGTTTTGTAGAATCCTTCACCAATCCAAGGCAATGCACCAGACCGTCCGCTCTTCTCAGTCTTATTCTTCTCGCCATTCTGTGTTATAGCAACAGTCTGCAAGTCCCATTTCTTGTCAAATGGTCCACTGATAGCCCAATCATGGGGAACAGTTACCTGTTGCCATTCTGTGTTGTCTCGGCTGAACTGCCATTTGTTAATGTTAACTTCTCTGCGTACCTGTGCAAAGCAGGTAGCAGAGATTAATAATGATGTCGCAATAAGTCTTATCTTCATTGTTTGAAAATATTTAGTGTTGATGTAGCCTTTCCTGAGTTGTCAAATACTCCCTTGCTGTATCCTTCCCAACTGTTGTAGCATTCTGGTTCCCAATAAAACACGCCAAGGCATCCGTCAATAGCTTTGCTGCCTGTTACAAGTTTAGTCATGAAAGCTTCTGCATTTTCTGAATCCCAAGGCATACCTACTTCAGAAAGAACTACTTTGCATCCATATCTATCTTTTAGTGTCTTGATGTTGCTTAAGCAGTCGTTAGTTTCTGTTTCCCAATCGCTGTCTTCTGGGTAAAGAGACATACCGATAACATCCCATTTTGCACCATTAGCTTTCAGTCCATCAAAGAGCCATGTGAAACGTCCTAGCAAATTACCTTTGTCTACGTGTATGATAACCTGTGCGTTAGGGTACACACTCTTTACGGCATCATAACCAGCATTAATAAGTTGTGCGAAGCTGCTCTTATCTGTATCAGAATATGCTCCTTCTTTCCATAGCATTCCTGTTGGAGTTTCATTACCAACCTGAACCCATTCTACATCAACGCCTTTGTCTTTCAAAGTCTGCAATACATCTGTTGTATGTTTTGCAACGTCAACCTTTAGTTGGTCAAGACTATGGTTAGTCCATGCTGCAGGTTTAGTCTGATGAGCAGGGTCTGCCCATGAGTCACTATAATGGAAATCAATCATAACTCTGAATCCCAGAGCCTTTGCACGAAGAGCCTTAGCCAGAACATCCTGTTTGCCATTCCAACCATCAGTAGGGTCAACCCATACACGCAGTCTTATAGAGTTTACACCCATTGATTTCAGAAGCTTCAGACATTCAGTTTCTCTTCCGTTTGCATCATAGAATTTTGTTCCAGCAGCTTCCATTTCTGTAACCCAACTTACATCGGCACCTTTTGCGAAACCGCTCATGTCATAAGTTGGTACAGTCTCGGCAACTGTTGTATCGGTATCACTGCATGAAGATAATGCAATGATACTGACAAAAGCTAGAAATATATACTTTAATTTCATAAATTTTTAGTTTTAAGAATTGAACTATTTAGTATAACTCCATTTCAGAGAGTTTAGATCCACTGTTATATTTACTGTTGTTCCATTTGTGATGTCATCTTTAAACCATAAGTCATACTTTCCTTCTGCACTATCAAGGGCAAATAGGTCGCTTGGGTAAGAACCATACCATATATTATTCTCTTCATCAACAATGTGGAAATGTTCCCATTGTTTTGCAGTATAAGTACCTGTATATATACTTGTTCCAGTCTTAGCTAGTGTTGTCAACTTTGTAGAACCGTCTTGTGAGTACATTGCGAGTTCTGCAGGGAACTTAACTGTTGGAGTATCAGGTGTAACAGTTCCGCTAACAATCTCATAACTGTATTGTGCATGACTGTTGATATACATATTAACAGTGTAAACACCAGCCTTTGCTATTGTTGTGTCTGGAAGATTGAATGTCTTTGCTACAGATGAAGAAACACGTGTTGTTGAATTATATTCATTTGCTGTCGCTGTTCCACCAATCTGTGTGTTGTCTGCTGTTGTTGTAATCTGAGCAGTCCAAACTCCCTTCTTACTATCATACGTAAAATCACTACCATTTATTGTGACTTTGGTGATATTTGCGGCACTCCATACGTCATTTTTTGTATCAACAGTAACAAACCAATGTCCGCTACCATCAGCAAACCAGCAGTTCCATGCGTCGCTAGCCTTAGATAGTTCAAACTCATGGCCACTAACGTTATAGTTACCCCATGTCGTTCCGTCGTTCTCTACAAACCAGCAGTTATACCAACCAATAGCTTTCATGTATCCAGTATATACTCCGTTCTCAGAGTCACTGTAAAGGCGAGCCACAGTATCAGTCTTTTCTTTATTAAGCACACTGACAAAGTTCATGTGGATAGTAAATGGAGTGACATTCACTTTCTCTACATTACTGTATGCTGGTGCCATATTGTTACCTTCTACGCTTTTTATGCGAAAATACAAAGGAGCCGAAACATCAGCACTCAGTCCTAAGTCTTTAGCAATAGAATTGAGGTCATCACCCTTATAAGCTTTTGAAGGAGAAATTACAGTACTCTCGTTAACCTTTCCGCTGAAATCCTCATTAGCTGATATTTGCAGATAAGTCTTTAGTACTCCGTCTGGAGCCGTTTTTGACGAATCAGAAGAAAGCAGAGTAGGGTTATTCCATTCCATAGACAATACAAGTTTCTTGCTATTGGCTATTGACAGTACCACGTCATTTGTTGTAGCTGTAAGTTCAGAACCTCCGAATCCGTTAAGGTATATAAGGTCACCGTCCTTATTACAACTGCTAAGCATTGTAACAGTTGTAAGTAGCAACATTATGTTGTATAATATCTTTTTCATTTAATTACTGTATTAATAGTTCTCGTTGTATAGATTTGGATTAGCGGTGAGCTCGGTATTTGGTATAGGGTAGATGTTATACTTATTGTCTACAGCCATACCGTCTTTAGTACCACCTTTCCACTGCCAAAGATATTTTGAAGTGGTAAACTCGCCGAAGCGTATAAGGTCTGTACGACGTTCACTCTCAAGATATAGTTCACGTGCACGCTCATCGATAATAAGATCTTTAGATAACTGACTTTGTTTCAAATCCCCATCTTTATTCCCATAAGCACGTTCGCGCAAATCATTTACATACTCTAAAGCCTTTTCTAAGCTTCCGCCATTGCCACCTCTTAATACAGCCTCTGCATACATTAGATATACATCTGCGAGACGGAACATAGGATAATCTGTATTTACGCCACCATCGGCAGTATTAGAAGCAGTTTGCCCTGCATCGGTAAGGTTCGTCCATTTTGTCATGAAGTAGCCTTGCGACTGGTTTGTAATATCATCTAGATACTGAGTTTGGTTTTTCGTAAAGAATTTAGCACGATTGTCTCCAGTTTCAAATTTAGCAGGCAGTTCGCCTCTTGAACGGAACATTCCCCATGCAGACTTTACTCCATAATCAGCAACGTTAAGATCGCTTGATGTATTTCCCATTTCACCGCAGATAATATATGTAGTTGAACCCCAAGATACTGTTTTCTGTGCATCAACAGGCAATGCGAATATTATTTCGTTGGTACGTTTGTCGTTGTCGGCATTAAATAGTTTTGAGTAATCACTTTCCAAAGTGTATCCTTGTGCGATAGCGTTATTACATGCATCAATGCACTCTGTGTATTTAGCCTGACCTGTATAAACTTCATCGTTTAGATACAATTTTGCAAGCAGTGTATAAGCAGCACCTTGTGAAGCACGTCCATAAGGACATTCAGAAGCAGGATACATATCTGTTACTGCAGATTTAAGTTCACTTTCAATGAAAGCGGTTGTCTGCGCAGGAGTATAGCGTGGAGGAGTGAAACTTCCTACAGGGTCGTTTTCGTCAACGAAAGGTATATAGCGGAACAAATCAAGTGCGTGATAATAGAACAACGCACGCATGAAGCGAGCTTCTGCGCGATAGTGTCGAAGCAATTGTTGATCGCTATCGCTGAATGTACTGATTTTAGTATCAGTGCAGTTGCGCAGGAATTCATTGCACAGTGTAATGTTATAGTATATACGATAATACATATCGGAAACCCAAGGATCGTTGGCATCCCACTGCAGATAAGTAATACCCGAAGTTTTGTCACCCGACAACCATGTAGAAGCAACTTCATCAGTGCCACATTCCTGCAAATTGAAGTAGCATCTCATGTAATCATATCCCATGTTAGAACTTAGGTCTGAATTTTGACCACCCTTACCTTGTCCGGTGGTCACCATTGACGTATAAATCTTTCCAAGAACAGATTCGTAATTTTCTGCAGAGGTATACACCTGTTGAGATGTAGTCTCTGTATGTGGGTACTGGTCAAGATCGGATGTACAAGATGCCATAGGCATTGTCAACGCAGCAAGAGCCAGCATATTGATTGCTATTTTTTTAGATTTCATGAATTTCGATTTTTAGAATTGAAGACCAATGCTAAGTGAATAAGTGCGTGGACGAGGATAGAAAGAATTATCCATTCCGTTTGGTACCTCTGGGTCTACGCCTGTATATTTCGTGATAGTGAATACATTCTGAACCAAAGCTGATAATGTAAGTCCAGATATATACCTTCCTACATTTCCGAAATTATAGCTGAGGCTTAAATTATCCAATTTCAGGAATGACGCGTTCTCTACATAATAGTCTGAAAGATACTGGCGAGATTTGAAACCAGTCTTTACATAACTATTATTCAGATTATTCAATTGGAATGAGTTGTAGCTTACGGTTTCCCATGCACCTGTGCTCATTGCCATTCCGTTATATACATAGTTGCCTATGTTTGCACGGAAACTTGCGCTGAAAGTAAACTTCTTATAACGTAAAGATGAACTTAATCCCATAATATAATCAGGTGCTGGAGACTTGTAACGATATAAATCAGACGAGTTTATCTGTCCGTCGTGGTTTAAGTCAGCGTAGGCACCCTCAATAGGTTTGCCAGTCTTCTCGTCATAAAGCTGATGATAAACATAGAACATATAAGGTTCATAACCCTCTGACAATACCTGGAACTGATAAGAGTCAATGCTTGGACCAACAAGTACGTTGGTTGCAGTGCTTCCCTTTACTAAAGAGAGGTTCTTAACTTTCATCTTCTGCCAAGTAAGGTTGTAGCTCAAGTTCCAATCCCAGTCCTTTGTCTTAATAGGATTGGCGTTAAGAGAGAATTCAATACCGTGGCTGTCTACGTTACCCACATTCGTAAGAATATTCTTTGCGAAGTTTGTTCCCGCAGCTGAAGGAACTGTTGCCAAAAGGTCTTTTGTCTTTCTTGTATAGAAGTCGAAACTTCCAGAAAGACGATTGTCTAGGAATCCGAAGTCAAGTCCGAAATCCCATGATGATGTTGTTTCCCATTTAAGATTTGAAACGTATGCCTCTGGACGATATGTATATATATATTGTCCGTTCATTAGTGCTTGTGCGCCGTCAACGCTCTGTGTGTATATAGGCAAATAGTTGTAGTTACCTATACCATCCTGCTGACCAGTAACACCATAGCTTGCGCGCAGTTTTAGATTGTTGAGCACTTTGTTATCCTTTAACCAATTTTCCTGAGTAAGTGTCCATCCCAAAGCAATAGAAGGGAATGTTCCCCAACGTGTGTCTGGGGAGAAACGTGATGTGCCGTCACGGCGCATTGTTGCAGTAATAAGATATTTTCCGTCATAAGAATAATTCAGACGACCATAGTAAGAAAGCAATGCATGACGATAGTCACTTGCCTTTACCTGTGATAGAATGTCACCCTTTGCATCCAATGTAGCATAAGCTGGGGTTGTGCTCTTCCAGTATTGGTAGTCATAACCTAAAGTAGCTTCTACATTGCTCTTTATATCTTCAAAGTTCTTGCTATAGTTTGCATAGAGTGTAAGAAGACGGTTTGTGTTTTTCTGCGGACCGTATGCATAGTCAAGTCCGTAAGTTGAATAATTTGAAGCGGCCTCTAATGGTACATATACTGTTCCCTTACCTTCAGAGATATCAGTACCCATTGTCGCGTGCAATTTCATGTCGGGGAAGAAATGGAGCTTATAATCGAGGTCAACACTTCCAATGAAGCGCTTGACCGTGCTTTTTGATGTGTTTTGGTCTACAAGACCTAATGGATTTCTTACGCCACCGTTTACAGGGAGTCCTGAAGCGTCAAGAGATTCATAATATCCGCCATAAGTCTGGTTACTCATGTAAATAGGTTGAGTAGGATTAAATGTTGCTGCAGCCCAGATAGCGTTACTATTATAGAATTGGTTGTTGTTGTATGTGCCTTTTGCGTTGACAGTTACTTTCAAATGATCTTGAAAGAAACTAGGGCTCAGCACTACATTTCCTGTCCAACGACCAACATTGTCATTCTTAACTAATCCGTTCTGGTTCATATATCCAGTAGAAACGCGGAATGGCAGAAAACCTATCTTTCCACTTAAACTCAAGTTGTTGTCTGTTCCGAAAGCAGTGTGATACACTTGATCGTTCCAGTCGGTATTAGCGTCACCAAGCAGAGCCTGCTGGGCTGTTGTTCCCTGTGACTTTATCGTGTTTACAAAATCGTTACGACTCATCATATCAATAAGTTTTGTGCGAGTCTGCAAACTGTTTGTTGTATTAAAAGCTATCTTTAGCTTACCTTCAGCACCTTTCTTTGTTGTGATGATGATAACACCGTTTGATGCGCGTGAACCATATATGGCAGTAGAAGAAGCATCCTTTAATACAGTTATGCTCTCAATGTCGTTTGGATTTATCATACTGAGGAAATTACTTGAATTTCCAGATATACCACCTTGCTCCAATGGTACACCGTCAAGAACGATAAGTGGGTCGTTACTTGCATTCAATGATGCACCACCACGAATACGGATAGTGCTTCCTGCTGTCGCAGAACCGCTGTTTGACATTATCTGTACACCCGAAACCTTACCGTTGATAAGCTGTTCCGGACTGCTTACCATACCTTTATTAAAGTCTTTGGACTGAACTGTTGATACACTACCAGTAAGATCGCTTCTGCGTGCTGTACCATAACCGATTACAATAACCTCGTTAAGAGATTTCTGGTCATTCTGCATCTTAATGACAATATTGTTACCGCTGATAGATACTTGCTGTGAAACGTATCCCACATAACTTACAGTAAGAGTCTTTGTACTTTGTGGTACGATAATCTTGAAGTTTCCGTCAAGATCTGTTACAGCTCCGCCACTTGTGTTGCCTGGAAGCATAATGGTCGCACCGATAAGCGGTTCGCCATCGCTAGCATCGGTAACGATACCTGTAATAGTTCTGTTTTGTGCTGCTGCTGATAAAGACATGCAAAGCAACACCCCCAAAATAAAGAAGATATTCCTTATCCGGGATAGATTTAGAAGGTTACTCATTGTTTTTTAATTAATAGGCTTAAATGATTTTGTTTAAATTCTATGGCGGCAAAGTTAGTTCCAATAAAATAGGGCAAAGAACACAAAATAGACAAATAAAACTACATATTAGACAAATATTCTTAATCAGATAACAAAAAAGACATCTATTGGTCTAAAATATGTATCTTTGCCATATTATACACAGTCAACTACAACCATAACATTATGAAAATCATATATCAGACATTGTTTATAAGCTTTGTGCTGCTAATGTGCGGCATTAAGGGAAATGCCGTGCCGTATAGGTTTGATAATATGCATATTGACGGTACTTCTACTGTTTGCAGTTTCACACAGGATGAAAGTGGAATGATGTGGCTTGGAACCGAAAATGGACTTTATAGTTATGATGGTTATAATTTCTACCCACATTTTGAGAGAAGGGATATCGCAAATTCACGTGTGCATTCTTTGTGTATGCGTGACGGAATGATATATTTGGGAACAGAAAATGGTCTCATGATTTATGATATTCATACCGGGAGATATGTAGAAAAAGCTAAGAATGGACCGCATGATATACGTGCAATGCTGATGATGCACGACAGAATGTTGCTGGGAACATCACGTGGACTGTTTATAAAGAAAGGAAATAGCGTAAGATATGCTGCGGAATATGGTATAAGTCAGACTGTCTACTCGCTGCTCAATACTCATTGGGGACAACTTGTTGGTACAATCAATGGACTATACGTCATCAATGGCAATCACGCACGCAGAATAATGATAGGTGCGGGAAGACAACCACTTGTAAATGCGATAATCGCTGATAGGCATAATAATATATGGGTGGGGACAGAAGGTGCGTTATACAGTTGGAATGGGCGTTCGTTTATCCCAGTTCTCCCTCTAATGGGAAATTCTGTTAAGACTCTTGTCATTGATGCTAAGGATAATTTGCTTGCCGGAACGGACAATGGCTTGTATGTCATCTCTTCAAATGGAAATGTAACGCGTGTAATACATGATGCGCGCTCACAGGAATCACTTGCCAATAACATCGTGTGGTCACTTTATCGTGACCGGTTTAATAATATATGGATAGGCACAGATAATGGAATGTCTATGTTTTCTGGCTTGTCTTTCTATAGTTATACTCCTCTTGCTGATATTACGCAAAGTGGAGATGGTAACTGTCTGCACTATATTTATCGTGACAGTAGGGGCACCATGTGGATGGGTGGCACAGATGGATTGTTGAGATACGACAACTATAATGGTATATATGATCATGTTTCATGGTTCAGGCAGAATTCGCCGATTTCACCGCTATCTCATAATCGTGTGCGTCGTATCTATGAGGATGCTGATGGTGATATATGGGTGGCAACAGATCATGGAATTAATTGGTATGACCGAAAGAGTGGACAGTTTCACAACTTCATTATATTAGACAAGACCGGACGTTATTCCACAGCATGGGCGTATGATATGGTGCTTGATAGTCACAAGCGCTTATGGATTGCCGCATATATGGGAGGTGTGTTTGTTATTGATAAGCGTAGACTCCTTTATTCTCATGGCACAGTCATCGCGGATCATCATATTTCTGACGGAAAGGGTAAACTATTAAATATACATATTGGTCAACTTAATATTGATGCAAAGGGAAATATCTGGGCTCTTGTTTATGGCAGTGGTATGGCATGCATAAATCCAGTTAATTTCAAAGTAAGAACAGTTATGCCACAACGCAGTATCAGCTACATGATGGCAGATAGTCGTGGACGTATCTGGGCTGGATATGACGGTGGTGTAACAATGATAAATCCAGATACAGGAAAGACAACTGACCATAAATTTACAGATGGTTTTACTTCCGATCGTGTCGTATCTATGGTTGATGCAGGAGGACAGATTTGGGCTCTTGGAGAGCAGACTTGCCGCATCATCAATATGAATGGAAGTGACCGACATTTCCGCATACCAGGAATCACGGCTTTAACAGCTAGTTATTCTCCACGCGACCGTATGGTCTACATTGGTGGTAATGACGGCTTCGTTAGTGTTGCACCTTCTGTGTTCTCTGGAAAGGTGAAGACCCATAAACTAATGCTTACTTCATTGCTCGTTAACGGGCATGAATATGTAAACGACAAATGTGATATACGCTTTGCTGACGAAGTAAACTTGAAATACAATGAGAATAATATCTCATTTCACCTTTCAGATATGCCTTACAATAATAGTCCACAAGCTATTTATGTCTACAAGCTTGAAGGTAGCGATAACGACTGGAGAAACCTTGACAGCAGAAACGGTGAAATACAATATAATGCACTGGAATATGGCAACTACAGATTGTTGGTGAAGAATATTGACAATGCTTCAGATGATGCCTTTGTGTATAGTCTTGATGTTATCATATCTCCACCTTGGTATCTTTCCATTTGGGCTAAGATCTTCTATGTAATTCTTATTATCGCACTTTTGCGCTGGATAATGAACTTCTATGCTGTTAAGAAGAATCTGAAACTTGAACGCATCGCAAGGCAACGCATCATGGAACAGGCTCAAGCTCGTACTCGTTTCTTTGCTCACCTGAGCAGTGAACTTAAAATTCCTTTGGCAAGGATTCTTTCGCCTGTATATAATCTACTTGCTTCTGATAATACAAAGAACTCCGAACTGGAGGATATACGCAACGGGGCATCTACTATCAATAGACTTATTTATAAGTCACTTGATGCAGACAGTGATGATCGTGAAATGATAAAACCACAGATTGTCACGATTGATGCTGTGAGTTATCTTAAATATCTTGCAGCTGATATTCGTAAAAGATGTAATGGCGGTATGCGTGTAGACAGTGATGTCACAATGCTTTATATTGATGTAGATGTTGTGCGCTGGGATATCGTGTTCAATGCTCTTCTTGAGTTTGTTCAGCGACATTCAGATAATGATTCCGAGAGCGTTATAACATTGCGTAGTGACGTAGAAAAACAGTTGCTTTCTATTTCGGTTGCTAATCGCACTATGCATATTAAAGATGCAGAACGACAGTTTATATTTGAAAAATACAATCCTGGGAGTAACGATGCCGACAATGTGTCTTCGGGACTCTTCATGGTAAAGAAATATATTGAGTTTGGCAAAGGTTCTGTTTCTTTTGACCGTAATTCAGTAGGAACTTGGCTCTTTAGAACACATTTCCCACTTGATAGAAAAGCTGCTCATTCCATAAACAGTGGTGAACAGGAACCAGCTGATAAATTGTTTGCAAAGGCTGTAGCCGTTATTGAAGCGCATATCAGCGATTCCGAGTTCAATGTTACTAGTCTGCAAAATGAATTAGGAGTTGGAAACAAATTGCTTTATCGTCGCATCAAACAAATAACCGGCATGACACCAGTTGAATACATTCGTGACATAAGGATGAAGAAAGCCGCACTGTTGCTTCGTGAAGGTAAATATTCTGTGTCAGAGGTGATGTTCATGGTAGGTTTCTCCAATACGGGATATTTCTCAAAGTGTTTCCAAAAAGCATTTGGAATGACACCTACTGAATTTGGAAAAGGAATAAAGTAATCGTATGATGTTAAAAATAATATAGCATAATCCGTTTGTTATTTTAATAACAAACGGATTATATTTAACTGATAAAAACTATCAAAACTAGTTGAAGCTAATAAAAGATGTTATTACAGCAATTCTTGTGAATTCAAGCTAATTTATTCTTTTAACATAGAAATGGCAAAACCACCTCCTCTAGCTTCGCGTATCTTGAGCACATCGCCCTTTCTTAACGTTCTGTGAGTGATCACATAAGCTTCTGAATTTTTCTCGTAATCAGCATCAGGCGCATCTTGGTAGATAGTACAGTTGTACTTTCGTCCTTTGTCTAGAAAATCCAGCTTCACAACTGCTGTATGACCATCTCCGTCGCACTTACCGCCAATAAACCAATTGTCTGTCCCTTTAGTTTTACGGGCAACGGTAATATATTTTGCAGGCTCAGCCTCCAGATATTTTGAATCGGCCCAGTCTAAAGGTACATCACGAACAAATTGCAGTGCATCATCATACTTTGCATAATTTTCAGGTGTATCTGCTACCATTTGTAGTGGACTATACATTATCATGTAAAGAGCCAGTTGACCGACGAGAGTTGTATGGATATAATTTTGATTTTTGCTCCATGTACTTAGCTTTGTTTCAAAAATTCCTGGAGTATAGTCCATAGGTCCACCTTGCAGACGAGTAAATGGAAGGATGACAGTATGGTAAGGAGTATTACCACCAAAAGCCTCGTATTCTGTTCCACGTGCACTCTCATTAGCCACCATATTCGGATATGTTCGACAAAGCCCAGTTGGGCGGACAGCCTCGTGAGCGTCCACCATAATATGGTGTTTGGAAGCTTCTTTGACGCAATACAAATAATGATTATTAATAAATTGGCTGTAATGATGCTCACCTCGTGGAATAATATCCCCGACATAACCACTCTTAACAGCATCATAATTATATTTGTTCATCAGATTGTAGGCAGCATCCAGATGACGCTCATAATTCCTTACCGAGGCGCTTGTCTCATGATGCATCATGAGTTTCACGCCCTTATCATTAGCATAATCATTTAAAGCCTTGATATCAAAATCCGGATAAGGTGTTGTAAAGTCGAATACGTCATCCTTACTATGTCCGAACCAATCTTCCCAGCCTTCATCCCAGCCTTCGACAAGCACCTCGTCCAAATGGTTTTTAGCAGCAAAATCGATATATTTACGAACCTCAGCATTGTTAGCCCCGTGTGTGTTATTTGGCTTACATTTAGAATAGTCCGACGGAAGATCATCCGTGTAATTCCAAGTTTTAGCACCCACAATCATTTCCCACCATACACCGCAGTATTTAATGGGATGAATCCATGACGTATCTTTTAATTTGCATGGCTCATTCAAATTCAGTATAAGTTTACATGATAGCATATCCCTGGGATCATCGCTTACTAACACTGTACGCCAAGGTGTATTAAATGGTGTCTGTATATATCCTTTCAGACCTTCTGCATCTGGAGTAAGCCAAGACTCGAAGATAAAATTCTTGTCATCAAGATTCAGGTTCATCGTCGGATAATTGACGCATGCAGCTTCATGAATATTAATATATAATCCATTATTGCTCTTCATTTGCAAAGCTGTCTGGACACCCGTCGGAGAATATGTAGTCTGCGACGCATTACTTGTTACAGCAGTCTTCATCAGACCACGAATCTGAGAAAGTCTGGATATCTGTGTTTCATACTCCTGCGTATCATAATCACCAGGTATCCAGTAAGCCATATTATCACCTGTCATTGCAAACTGTGTATGCTCTTCCTTAATAATAAAATAATTCAGATTCTTCTGCTGTGGAAATTCATACCGAAGTCCCATCCCATAATCATAGACACGGAAACGAATTACGATATTTCGGTTACTTGATTTCTGATAGAGATTGACTGCCATTTCATTATAATGGTTGCGAATAGTTGACGTCTCTCCCCAGACTGGTTTCCAAGTTTCGTCAAATGTAGAATCATGAGCTGACGTTTCCGTAAAGCCATCCATTAGACTCGTTTCATTCATTCCTTTGGAAGCATTCTTATTCTTAGCTAGTTCCAACCCCAAATGACTAGGCTTTATAACAGTCTTACGCTTGTAGAATATCTCGTAGGTAGGGACTCCATCTTCTGTAAGTGAAAATTTCACCAATACATTCCCATTCGGTGATTTTACTGTCTGAGCACATAGGCAATCAGGCAGTAAAATCATAAGAATAATAATAATCTTTATTATCTTTTTCATCCTTTTTTTCTCTTATTATAATAATTTATTTATTTTTCGATGACAACCATTGTCCAATATTTCAAGGAAGGAATAGTAAACGTAACATAATCTCCTTGCTGCTTAAATTTAAGTTCTTGAGGAGCTCCACCATAATTATCAGGAGAAGCAACCCATATCTTCTTGACCGAAGAAGCATGTACCCCCAAAGGTAAGGATGTTATTGTCTCTGGTTCTGGCATGGAACCGTCGAGGTCGCGCCAACTTAAACTATTAGCTTTGACAAAGTTGAGAAGATGAATAACTTCTTTACCTTTAACCTCTTTGGCATACGCCGTTACTGTATTTAACTTTGGAGGCCAGTTATTAATAATTACATTACTGTTTCCACTATAAATCTCATCATAATTCTGATTACCTTTATCTCTAAGGAAATTTTCATAAGCTGTAAAGAAATCATAATAATGAATGATTGCCGTTTTTAAAACGTCACTCATATTTAACTTGCTGTTTGGAAAATATTCATTCCCCAACATGTGATCGCCTAATTCAAGATGGTCAGCTCCAATGGCAAACATAACAGCATCAGTCAACAGCACACCAGGAGTGTTAAATTCAGATTTACTGCTGTTATAATTCATATAAGCGGCATAAACTTGAGCTAGGCTGTCATTATATGACTGATTGCTTTTCATAATGGAAAGTAAATCACTGAATGTTGACTCTCCACTCCATAATTCAGAGTACAAGAAATCTACATCACCAGTTTCTGCTATCTGTTGAGAACCAAAATTGGCAACCGCATTCATCACTAGACTTTTATTTAACTGGCGAGTCTTCATTTTTTTTATAAAAGAAGCGAAACCATCAGTAAGATTTAATTTACTCCCATAAGAATCATAGACATTGCCCCTGTCTCCAACCTGGTCAATATGATAACCGTCAAAATCCAGACTAGCATAAATATCATCATTACGGTCGGCTATATAATTCTGCCAGTTTTCATTAGCAGCATCCATCAAATAGATGTCACTCTTCCATCCAGTAGGCATAGACAGTTTATCCATCGTGGCATGTCCTGCATCATCATAAAGATGCCACTTCTCACTGACACCATCCTGTTTTGCATCATCCAAGGCCCCATAGCATAGATTATAAAACATAGCCTTCATACCATAAGCATGCTGAGTAGATATATAATCTTTGATAACACTAGTATAAATAGTACGGTTTGCTATATCTGTATAACTGTCCATCAAGTTTCCTTTTGTTCCTCCTAAAGGCCATTGATGTTTGTAATGCCAATCATAAAACTGGATACCATTGATATGGCAACGATTGAGAAAAGACATGTCATCCTGAATTACAGAATGGGTTTTACTACCATCGTATGTAGCCACAAAACCATAACGGGGGTATTTAGCCCAATCGGTAGATACATCGATAGCAATAGTACCATAGACGGTTTCTGTATGATCGTCATTTTGAGTATAAACATCAGCTAGATAACCAGTATAGTTAGCGGATGGGGCTGTCCATGTCCATGCATTACCAGCCAAGTTATCACTGGTAACAACATCGTTCCCATGACGATAACGGATCTTAGCTCCTACCGGAATCTTACCAGAAGCTGTAATAGTAACTGTCTCTCCAGGTTTGTAAAGTGCTTTGTCCGTATTCAAATTTAAATTTAATTCAGAACTGATATTGACTGCCGGTTGCAACGTCTCTATATGAGAACTGTCAAACGCGACATTGTCACTACTACAAGATTGACATATCAGCGTAATAATCATTAATATAGGATACATTTTCATATTTATTATTATTTATATTTTATATTGTAAACTATTGCTTAACAATAGAAACCGTCTCTTCAAGTTGATTAAGTGTAATTGTATAAGTTCCGGAAGTTGTAATTTTCCATTTTCTATCAATACTGGAAATATCAATGTTTTTGTATTCCTCTTTTAGATAGTCATTGCTCATATCAACAAATAGAGCTTTTTCAGTCTGTCCAGTAGGATTTTCATCATTCCCGTTAGCACACATGAACCAGCCTCCAAGCCAGTCACTTTGTTTGTCGCAAGAAAACTTTAGTTCACCAGCGTTAAGTGTTCCTGTCCATGTAAAGATATAAGGACTGTCTGTAGCTGTCATTGGTGTAGCGTTGCCAAGATCCCAGCCGCTTGGAGCTGCATCACCTACCAGATACATCATGCTGTAAGGTGTAAACTCACTCATCATCATACGCTCCTTGCCTGTCCGAATATCAACACAAATCTTATATGCTTTACCCGTCTCACTATCCTTCAGTTCCCATTTGTTGTCGGGAGTGAATCCGCTTACCAGTTGCATCGAAGTTTCGTTATAAAGGGCATTTTCCTGAGTTGGTTTATACATATATTCCCAACTGTTTTCTGATGTGCCGAATTTAAAATTACCGCCTTGATCAAAATAATGTCCATATCGGAAAAGAAAATTATCCAAAGGATCATGGGCCATATTAACGAAATTCCAACTTGTCATATCTCCTACAAAATAAAGATAGTCAAAGGCTGGTTTATTTCCTTCTTCCTGAGTGAATGTGACTTGACCAGTAAGGAGATTTGCTGTCACCTTGTAATAATGGTCCACAGTAATTTGCCATTTACCGTCAGGTTGATCATCACGGGTACGTAATACTACCGAGTCATTTTCATTCTTATTATATGATGGGAGAATCTGTCCAAGAGTCGTGATAAATTTCAAGTTGCCGGATTTTAAAGTACCTTCCCAAGTGAAAAGACCGTTTTCAGTACGTGTCATCGCTGTTGCATTATCTGCACTCCAGCCATTTGGCGTCGCATCACCGATAAGATAAAGAGTTGTAGTAACAGCCTTATAGGGAGTCATCTGAAAAGTAAGGGAGTTTGTTTGAGCCTGATCTACTCCATTTACGATAGCACTGATACGGGCATCTATACTTGTAGGCTGTCCTGCTGTTCCGTCAAACTTATCTAGGATAAGATTATTGATATTTTCTTCGTTTATACTCCATGTATAGACTTGTGATCCATTTGCCAAAGCTGTATACGGTTCCGCAAAATTAGTTCCTGCTTTAGCAAGTTCGAGTTGATAATAAATTCTATTACCTGTATCAGCATTATTTCCGGTTGTCCAATTCAGCGTAATCGCATTACTAGCATGGTTGATTTCCTGTAAATTATCAACTTTCTCGGCTGCGGTTAGGGTGAGTTGATTCGACCCTTTATCCAACTGTTTGTAGTCCTGATCGGTACAAGCTGAAAGTAATAGCCCTCCTAGCAATATTCCGATAAAACCATAAATATATTTTTTCATCATATTTCTTAATTTATTAATAACCTGGATTTTGTGTCATCAGAGGATTTGCATCAATCTCTGTCTGTGGAATTGGGAATAACAAACGGTCTTTTGTCACATTTGTCTTTCCGATAGATTTAAGAAATCTCAAAGCATAATTGCCATGGTCCAGACGGATCATATCAAACCATCTATGCCCTTCAAAAGCGAGTTCCATACGCCGTTCATGAATAATTTTATCACGCATTTCTGACGGCGTAAGACCAGAAACAGCATCTAATCCAGCACGTTTACGTACAGTGTTAAGAGGTATTGCTGCTTGGTCTGTTTGGCCAAGTTCATTAAGAGCTTCTGCCTTCATGAGTAATACATCTGCATAACGATATACGACGAAGTTGGCTGGCGAAGTATTATATTCAGGGGAAATACTCTTCGGAATTAAGAATTTTCTCACATTATACCCAGTGTATGAATAAGAACTTTTATAGCTTTTTCCATCAAAGTCAGGGCAACCTTCATAAAGAACCGTAAGATCTTTTCTCTTGTCACCATCTTCCCATTGACCCATAAATTCCGATGTAGGTTGATTCCAGCCGTAACAGCCAGCTACAAAGTTGGAGTTACGTGGTCCCATAAAGGTAGACAACCAATTTGACTGAGGATTGTTCCCCCAGAAATCATACTCAGTATCTCCACTATATTGTACTTCAAATATAGATTCTGTTCCATTATTAACCTTTGCGTCAAAATTTGCGTCAAAATTACATTTACTCAAATCGTAACCAAGAGCTGTAACTGAATCACAGAGATTTACTACATGCTGATAATAGTCTTGATGGTCAGGTGCAAGCGTTAGATACATATCTGCCATCATGGTCATGGCTGCATCCTTAGTAGCGCGTCCTATATCTACTTTATTATATTCACTCTTAGTTGGTAAAAGGTCCATAGCCTTTTGACAATCAGAATGAATCTGTTTGTAAACATCATTAGCAGAAGAACGGGCAATAGCTGTAGTTGTACCAGGAGCATAAGGCACAAGTCGTAGAGGGATGCCTCCATATAGACGAACGAGAATATAATAATAATGTGCACGAAGGAAATATGCCTCTCCAAGACAGCGTTTTTGGAAATCATCCAAATTTTTATCTTCTAGATCCTTGATCAAAATATTACATTGCCCTATGCCTACCCATGGTGAACGCCACATGTAAAGGGCCATGCCATTATCACTTCCTTCCGTGAAGTTTGAGGCCTGAACAGTTTCTATACCATCAGTACCTCCGCCAGCACCAACATTGCTGTTTCCTGAAACTATATCTAGCGTCCACAAACGCTGATTATACATATTTGAAGATTGGAGCGTTCGATAACAACCACTCGCCATAGCTGAAGCGACAGAATCAGTGACACTTGTCTCTGGATCTACCGTGTTCTTGGGTGCTTTGTCTAGAAAATTATCACTGCAAGATGTAACTGTTTGGACAGCTAGAACTGTCAAGAATACTATATTGAAAACCGATAACTTTTTCATGATGATATTTTAGAAGTTAACATTAAAACCAATATTGAAAGTTCTGGAAACAGGATAACTGGACAAATCTATGCCGTTAATGCCTACTTCCGGATCAAATCCAGAATAACCCGTGATAGTAGCTACATTTTCACATGAAAGTGTTAGTCGAGCACTTTCAACAGAGAAAATTTTTACCCACTGCAACGGAAAATTATAAGAAAGAGATATCGTTTTTAGACGAAGATAAGATCCACTTTCCACAAAACGGTCTGAAATGCGGTTATTGCCATTTGGATCGCTATAGACGGCACGGGGTATAACGTTACTTGTTCCCTCTCCATTCCAACGTGAAAGAACATCGGTCAACTGGTTGTAAGCTGCAGACATTCCTGTAAGGTCAATTTTATTGGCATTAAAAATTTTATTGCCAGCAACTCCTTGAAGGTAAATGCTCAGTTCAAATCCTCTCCAAGTCATACTGTTGTTTATTGAGAACAAATGGCTTGGATTAGGATTACCGATAACCGTACGGTCTTCATCATTGATTACACCATCATGATTAAGATCTTTGAAACGAATATCACCTGGTTCTGCACCTATCTGAGAAGCATGGTCATGAACTTCTTTCTGATTTTGAAAGATTCCGTCAGTTACATAGCCGTAGAATACGTTGATAGGATAGCCTTTTGCCAACATAGTGACATAAGAATTATTAACTTGATTAATATAATAAGGCGTAGAACTGTTTAAATCGTTGATCTTATTTTTATTATACGTGTAGGATAGAAGTGTTTCCCAACCAAGAATTCCTTTAAGATTCTGGGTATGTAAAGTGATTTCTATTCCTTTATTGGTAACTTTACCAGCATTGGTGTAAGTAGTACTGGTATCCTCAAAACCAGATGTAATAGGAATCGAAGCTTTTACAAGCATATCGCTGGTCTTCTTGATATATGCATCAAAAGATAAATTAATTCGTGAATGGAACATTGTTGCATCAAAGCCAATGTTTTTTTGGGCAACCTGTTCCCAGTGAATGTTTGGATTAGCCAAAGTAGTGGAAATAAGTGCTGTCTGCTCATTGCCATCTGTACCAAAAGGATAGACACTTGTATTATAGGTAGGCATATAGCTGTAATTGCTTACGCTGGCTTGGCTACCTGTAATTCCGTATCCCATGCGGATTTTCAAGTCATTGAGTAACTCGTTCTGTTTATACCATGGTTCTTCTGTGAGTCGCCATGCCATAGAAACAGATGGAAAAGTTCCCCAGCGATAATTGCGTCCAAATCGGCTTGAGCCATCTTTACGTATGGTTGCTGTTATTAAATAACGGTTACGGTAATCGTAATTAGCACGAGCCATATAGGAGAACAGAGCCCATTCAGTCTCATTGCCACCAATTGCATACATCTTCTGTCCATTGTCCATTTCATGAACATTTTCGAAAGCGAAGAGATTTTTCTGTGCATTCAGATAATCAAAATCATTCCATTGTGCAGAAGTACCTGCCATTAGAGAAACATGATGTTTCTCGGCAAAAGTATGGTCATAGAGAAAATAATTATCCCAAAGGTAAGTAAATGACTTATTATTACTTTTATATCTAGAGCTTTGCTCTACAGGAATAGGTTTCCATGCGTAAGCTGGAGTATAGTTATCCATATACCAGAATTTCGCATCAATACCCAAAGTACTTTTAAATTTCAAATCCTTGCTAAAACTGATTTCACCTGTAATACTACCAAGAAGATTATAACCATTTGTCTTGTTTTGATTCATTTCAGTAGGGCCCACAGGATTTCTTGTAGAACCATACCATAAAGAATTACCATTAGGTCCAGACCATTCACCGTTTTCATCTTTTACAGGAAAAATAGGGAGTGCACGATAGGTACTTCCCAAGTCATAATTTCCCTGTTTCTTAACATCAGCACTCAAAGCAAGGCTATTTGAAAATTTGAGCCATTTTAGAACTTGAGCATCACTGTTAGCCTCGAAGGTATATCGACGATAACTCACACTTTTAACGGTACCCGTCTGGTTAAGAAAACCTCCCGACACATAATAATGGGCTTTATCTGATCCACCAGAATAGCTTAACGTGTAATTTTCAAGATAACCTGTACGAAAAATTTGGTCATTCCAGTTGGTTCCATTTCCGAGTGAAGAAGGAGCTGTCCATAAAGGGTTCTGATCATAACCAGCATTAGCCATCATCTCATTATTCAATTCTGCATATTGAGAAGCATTGAGCAGAGAAGGCTTTTTCGTAGCATTCTGAAATGAAAAGTTTACGTTCAGTGAGAGATGTCCTATGCCATCTTTACCTTTCTTTGTCGTAATCATAATTACGCCATTGGCACCACGAGATCCGTAAATAGCAGTTGCCGAAGCATCCTTTAATACATCTACCCGTTCTACATCAGCCATATTCAGATTATTCAATCCCAAATCAGTTGGTATACCATCTATGACGACAAGAGGATCACAGTTGTTAATAGATCCCAATCCTCTGATTTTAATAGAGACATTGTCACCAGGTTTTCCTGCATCTACAACTTGCAGACCAGCGACTTTTCCTTGTAAAGATTGTCCTATGTTTGCAACAGGTTGCTCATTCAATTTTTTAGCATCTATGGATCCTATTGAACCCGTTAGATCACTCTTCTTCATCGTGCCATAACCAATAACCACAACTTCATTAAGTTGCTTGCTACTCTGAGATAGCTCGATGTCTAAAACTTGCCTGCCTTGAACCGGTACATTTTTTGTTGTATATCCTAAATAAGATATAGAAAGAGTACCTGTAGAAGGAACCATAAAGATAAAATTACCATCTAAATCCGTAACTGTGGCATTTGTAGTACCTTTTTGGATTACCGTAGCTCCAATAATAGGCTCCCCGCTTTCGTCTTTTACGACTCCGTGAACCTTAATGTTTTGGGCGAAAAGGCTTAATGATAGTAGAACGCCTACGCTACAAAACACAATTCTTTTTGTCAATTGTTTAAAGATGTTCATAAAAAAGATAAGTTTACATTTTGTTTAGATTTCTGTGGCAAAAATAGTTTTTTATTCTACAAGTTAATCATGTAAGTATAAAATAAGTAGATTGTTGAATATTTATGAAACCTATAACTCATTGATTACTATTATCTTTCATATAATTTAAAAAAACATTTAAGTAGATGTTTGATAATATCTTATTTTTTGTTATATTTGCAGAAATATTTTAAAAACCATGTTAAGACGCCTTTTATACACTATTTTTTTCTGTATGCTTGCGGGATTGTCCTGTCAGGCATCAAACCAGAAACTCCTTTCACGATTGGATAGTATCCTTTCTAATCGTGAAGCATATCATAATTCCAAAGAAATGTATATTAGTATACTTAAAAACTATGCTAAAAAAAAGCAAAGCAAGGAAGAACTGTTAAAAATATATGAAGATCTTTATCAGGAATACTATGTGTACCAATTTGATTCAGCCAGGGTATATATAAACAAAGCTATTCTGCTCTCCCAGCAAATAAAAAGGACTGATCATGTCATTCAAAATTTGCTCTATAAAGTGCAACTTTTTGGTATAGGAGGACTTTATAGTGAAGCATCCAATTTACTGAATACGATTCAAGTAAACAAAATGCCAAAAGAGTTGTATTTCCTATATTATATTACTCGCTTTACTCTCTATTCATATAGGAGTGATTACTGTAATGATGACTATTATTCTCCAAGATATAGGGCATTGGCAGCGTATAGCCTCAAAATGGCCATGCCATATCTAACCAGCAACATGCCTGAATATGATTTCTATCACGGTGAATACTATATATATGTCACGCGAAATGACAAAAAGGCTCTTTCCTACTATTTTAAGACTATCTCTCATCAGAAAGAAATTTCGCGTTATTATGCAATGGCCTGCTTTGCCATTGCTAATAACTATAATGCCCATGGTGATACCCGAAAATATGAAAAATACCTAATCCAAGCTTGTATAAGTGATGCGTTATGTAATACACGAGAAAATCTGGCATTACAAGATTTCGCCATCTTTCTGTTTAAAGAAGGTCAAAAAAGCGAAAACCATGTAGAACGTGCCGATAAATATATCAATATTGCTTTAGAAGATGCAAAATTATATAATAACAGGCTTAGAATATTGGAAATATCTCAAAAACTACCTACCATCGTTTCAACTTACGAAGGTATGATCAAATCAAATAATAAAAAACTTGAATTAACTATTAGTATTATTTCCATACTTATTTTTATCTCAATTTTCGGAATAGTATTGATATTCCGCCAAAACAAGCTTCTTGCTTTACATAGGAAGCAATTTTGTGATAGTAATAATCAGCTCACTCTGCTAAACAATAAACTTAATATTCTCAATTCAGCCCTGCTAGATACAAATCGTAAAAGGGAAGGGCTTGCCAAGCTGTATATTGACCTATGTGCCAAATACATTGACAGACTAAGTAAATATCAAAATTTAGTCAAGAGAAAAATAAAAGCTAATCAAGTTAATGAACTTCTTAGTACTATATCTTCCTCGCGTTTGTCAGAAGAAAATGCTAAAACATTTACTAATAGGTTCGACAAAGCCTTTCTTGATCTTTATCCTACTTTTATAGATGAATTTAACAGTCTTCTGATTGATGGACAATCTAAAAAGAAAGAAAAAATGCCCAAGAACTCTATGACTAATGAACAGCGTATTTATGCCTTGATTAGGCTAGGTGTACAGGAAAGCTCAGAAATAGCATCTCTCCTTTTTTATTCCCCACAAACCATTTATAATTATCGTTCAGCAGTTAAAAATAGAGCAAAAAATAAGGATACTTTTGATGATGATGTACAGAATCTCTGTACAATCATTAAATAATCCTAGTTATAAAAATATATTAATCCACTTGCTGTTAGATAGTATACTTTCCTGTTGAATACATTCGTGATATAAGAATGAAGAAAGCCGCACTGTTGCTTCGTGAAGGTAAATATTCTGTGTCAGAGGTTATGTTCATGGTTGGTTTCTCCAATACGGGATATTTCTCAAAGTGTTTCCAAAAAGCATTTGGAATGACACCTACTGAATTTGGAAAGGGAATAAAGTAATGATAAGAAACGAGGGAAATATTTTGATTTTACCCTATTTTGCATTAACTTTGCAATCACATTAGTAATATAAATATGTTATGGAACAGAATTTTTTAATCTATAATACTCTTACTCGGCATAAGGAGTTGTTTAAACCGTTGCATGCTCCTAATGTTGGTATGTATGTGTGCGGACCTACTGTATATGGTGACGCACATCTTGGACATGCACGCCCTGCGATAACTTTCGACATCTTGTTCCGCTATCTTAAGCATCAAGGTTACAAGGTGAGATATGTTCGCAATATCACTGATGTAGGTCATCTTGAGCATGATGCTGACGAAGGTGATGACAAGATCGAGAAGAAAGCTCGTCTTGAGCAGCTTGAACCAATGGAGATAGCTCAGCATTACACAAATCGCTATCATGATGCTATGGAGGCGCTGAATGTGCTTCCACCGTCTATTGAGCCTCATGCTACTGGTCATATCATTGAACAGGAAGAGTTGGTAAAGGAAATCCTTGCTAATGGTTATGCTTATGAGAGTAACGGTAGTGTATATTTCGATGTAGCGAAATATGATAAAGATCATAAATACGGTATTCTTTCAGGTCGTAACCTTACTGACATGATAAATAATTCTCGTGAACTCAATGGTGTTAGCGAGAAGCATAATCAAGTAGACTTCGCTTTGTGGAAGAAAGCTCAACCTGAACATATCATGCGTTGGCCTAGTCCTTGGAGTGTAGGTTTCCCAGGTTGGCATTGTGAGTGCACAGCTATGGGGCGTAAATATTTAGGCAGTCATTTCGATATTCATGGTGGAGGTATGGACCTTGTCTTCCCTCATCACGAATGTGAGATAGCACAGGCTGTAGCAAGTCAGGGTGATCAGATGGTTCACTACTGGATGCACAACAACATGATAACCATCAATGGTCAGAAGATGGGAAAGAGTCTTGGTAACTTTATTACTCTGGAACAGTTCTTCACTGGTAAGCATGAGAGTCTTACTCAGGCTTACACTCCTATGACTATAAGATTCTTTATCCTCTCTGCTCACTATCGTGGCACAGTTGATTTCTCTAATGAGGCATTGATTGCTGCACAGAAAGGTTATGAGAGATTGATGAACGGTATTTCAGACATAGATCGTATTCAGGTTTCTAAAGAATGTGACGCAGAGACAGAGAAGTTTGTCAAGGCGTTACGTCAGCGTTGCTATGACGCAATGAATGATGATTTGCAGACTCCGCTTGTTATCAGTTATCTGTTTGAGGCATGTCACCTAGTAAATACTTTACTAGATCATAAAGCTCAGATTTGTGCTGATTGTTTGAAGGAACTTTCAGAGGTAATGCATATCTTTGCTTTCGACTTGTTAGGTTTGAAGAGCGAGAAGGGTGCAAACAATGATGCCCGTGAAGAGGCTTACGGAAAGGTAGTAGACATGGTCCTTCAGCTTCGCACAAAGGCTAAGACTGATAAGGACTGGGCTACTAGCGATCAGATACGTGATGCTCTTGCAAATGCAGGTTTCGAAGTTAAAGACACCAAAGACGGTGTTACTTGGAAACTGAACAAATAAGATCAATAATTTCTTAATATATGAAACTGGGCTAAAGCATTTGCTTTAGCCCAGTTTATTTGTTTTATTAAGTTTGACGATTTTAAACTTTATCTGTTTCTATTCGTTTGAAATAAGCTGTTTGTGTGTTAGTGATGTCCTTAAATCACATGTTTGTTGCAATTGAGCTTTGCATTATATCATGGCATAAAAAATGTAAAAGTAATTTGTTATGCAAAAATATTTAAGTAACTTTGTCCTCCTTGATTATTGCGAATCTTGTTTGTGTTTCTTTGTCGTTACTATTAGGAGGTGGTAACTTTACGCAGATAACTAAAGTTTTAAGGATTTAAAATTCGTCGAACTCACATTAATTAAATATATCAATTATGAAGAAATTATTTTTATCATCATCTTTTAATGATGTAGCAGATCTATTTCAAGATTTTGCACAAGAAGATATCAAAGGGAAAACGGTTAGTTTTATCCCAACAGCAAGCCTTCCAGAAAAGATTAACTTTTATGTAGGTTCGGCTAAGAAAGCATTTGAAAAATTGGGAATGATTGTAGATGAATTGGAACTAACGAAACTGACGAACTTAGAAATAGCAGATAAGTTGAGAAAGAATAATTATATCTATGTGTCAGGAGGAAATACATTCTTTTTACTTCAGGAATTAAGAAAAAAGGGGGCTGATAAGATAATAAAAGAACAGATAGAATCTGGCAAGTTATATATAGGAGAATCGGCAGGAACAATGATTGTATCTCCAAATGTAGAATATGCGAAAGGTTTAGATGATAGCAAAGTCGCGACAGAATTGGATACATTTTCGTCATTAAACATAATTGATTTTTACCCGCTGCCTCATTTTGGCAATTTTCCATTTAAGAAAGCTGTGGAAAAAACAATTTCTAAATATGAATCGGAATTGTCGTTATATCCAATTAGTAATTCTCAAGCCATATTAATTGAAGGGACAGAAGTAAATATAGCCACAAAATAAGTTGTGGAAATCATGCTTTATGGCCACCGAGATTAATAAAGGTTCATCCGGCAAATCGATTGAATCATATGTGTCAACCGATTTGCCGGATGAACCTAATTTAAGGACCTAACAAGACCGTTTATTTAGTGTATTTGACTCTTTGTGTAAACGATTGCACATATTTTATAAAAAACAAGTGGTAGTAAGTGTTTGATATCTCGTAAATAATGTTATATTTGCAGTTGATTTTAAACAAACAAATAATTATGAATAAAGATAATCTACTTTTAACGAGTAATGGAGATGAATCAAAGGGTACATCTGCTGACATGGATTTCAATATGTGGCTTTTGGAGTTCCTTGATAGAAAAGTTTAAGTTTTAGGTACATTTTCTCGACTTTATAATATTATAATCGCGGAAATATTATGGGCTGATATATTGTAATATGTCAGCCCATATTTTTTCATGTCTCCATGAAACGAGAATATTATTTTGTTATGTGTGAACGTACAAGATCAGAAACAACCTTGCCGTCAGCAGAACTCCATTTTTCCTTTACTTCTTTTATTACAGCACCCATCTGCTTCTGCTCAATTCCGTCAGGATATGAAGACTTGATGAAAGCATCTATTTCGTCATTTGAAGGAGCCTGAGGAAGCAAGGTCTCTAAAATGCTATATTCAGCCTTTTCGTTGTCGGCAAGATCTTGGCGGTTGTTAGTCAGATATATCTTTTCGCTCTCCTGGCGTTCCTTCACCATTTTGCGTATAATCTGAATCTCTGCGGCATCGTCTAGAGGTTTTGCGTTTTTCGCGGTTGTGAACTTTAGAAACTCACTCTTAAGAAGGCGGTAAACTGCAGCCTTCTCTTTTTCACCAGACTTCATTGAAGTCATGATCATCTTGTTAATTTCACTGTTATACATAAGCTTATATATTTTATGTGTCTTCACGTTTATGTGCAAAAACAGTGCCAAAGATACTATTTTATGTCTTTAAAACGCGCTTGTTTGTCATATTATTTAGTATAATGCTAGGATATAAGTTTACTTTTGCTTGAATTAGGCAATTTTGTCTCTATACTTATGGAATATCTCTTATAATTTGGATAATAGTTTCGTGTTTTTTTGTTACATTTGCAAAAGCAAATAATAAGGATAGTATTGAGATCGGAGTTTTTAATGCAATTCTGTCAGAAATGGATGGTGGTTATTTTTCTTTCTATAAATCCATCAAAGATATACGCCATGGTACGTTTGTCATGATAAACAATAATATGATTTATTTTAAGCTGAAATATTAAATATGCATACCTTATGAACACAAGAAAAATAGGTAAGATTTTGGTTTTAGTGTCTGTAATTTCAGTTATATTTGGTTCATGTATTATTGATACGAAACCATTAGGTTATACTGTCAGAAATTGCACAAGTGACACTCTTCTTATACAACTAACAACGTCTGACACTCTTGATAATGAGCTATGCTGGGGTAAAAATCCTCGAGATACTATAGAATTAGCTCCAGAGGATACTATTGGAATTCGCGTACATGGAGAAAAAGTGATTTATTTTAATTTTTTCTACGCATTACCAGATTCTACAGCAGGAGGTATTTATCCTTTCGGTAACGACACGTGTTATATTTATGCCATAAAATGGCAAATAGCAAAACATTATACGCTGGAAGAAATCCGTGCAAAAAAGCTATATGACAGACGGGCTGTAACCAAGAAGGATTTCAATAATAATCAGGATTTCGAGTACAGACCTGAGGAGTCTGCCAGAAGCCATTAATGCTTAATTTTACTTGGTTATGATGATGAATATAGATAAGAAATATACAAATCTATTGGGGGTAACACTTATAATTCTTAGTGTATTATCGTCTTGTATACCGATAGTTGACTCAAGAGTTGATGCAATATTCAAGAATTGTACGAATGACACACTATTTATTGGTGCGTCCCACTACGATAATGTTGATAGTGTGGAATTTCTTGTAAATCCGAATTATAATATACTTGCAAATAGCGATTTCGATACTACTGATATTTCTCTATGGAAAGGAACATTTGCTCGTGGTGATTCTTTTGTATATCCAGACTCTACATGTGCAATAAATGCCAACTACTTGTTTCAAGATAAAGATACTTGTTATTTTTTTTTAATAAAATTGGGAAATGCAAAGAGGTATTCATGGGATGAAATTCGCACACACAAAATATTTTGTAGATGGATTGTCACAAAGAACACTGCTGGAAAACTTGATAAAAATATAAGATACTTGAATTCTGTTGAGCATTAATTATTGATAAGATTGACAAAAGAATAATTTACCCCCACTAATTTTGAGTTGAAATGCTAGATGTTTATCGGGTCCTTTGTACCAAGATTCAACGGGGGATATGTAATTACTATTTAAATATGTATAACTTATGAACATAAAAACAACGAGCAAAATATGGTTCCTTCTATTAACAATATGTTTTATACTTAATTCTTGTATTTTTGATACGAAATCAGCTTATGGTATCAGAAATTGCACAAATGACACTTTGCTGATTGATCTAACAGAGTCCAGTAATCTTGATAGTTGTTGGATGTACTGGGGTAAACATTTCGAAGATACTACTGGAATTCAGCCAGATGACACTACTGTAGTTTACGTTCATGGAGAAAAAGTGATTTTATCAAATTATTGCCGTACACAACCAGATTCAGTATTATTTGTCGATCCACACATATTCAACCTCAAGGACACCTGTTACATTTATGCCATAAAGTGGCAGGTAGCTACACGCTATACTTTAGAAGAAATCCGTGCTAAAAAGCTATATAACAGACTGTCTGTAACCAAGAGTGATTTCCATAATCGTCTATTCGAGTACAGACCTGCGGCTTCTGCCAGAAATCATTAATGCTTAATTTTACTTGGTTGTTATGAATATAAAAAAATTAGAATATTTTGTACAATGGATTGTACAATATGATGATCAAGTGAAAACCTCAATGTGACTTTGCAACCAGGTTGTATTTCCTTTTCCATACCTTTGCCCTCGAAAACAATAATAAGATTAATTATGGAAGAAAAAAATATGCATAGTCATGAGCATGAAGAAGAGGGAATGGCACTTTGGCAGATTATAATGTCTGCCGTTATGCTTGTAGTAGGTATGATTGCTAATGCTAAGGGGGTGAATATGTTTGAAAACAACACATTCAAACTTGTATGGTATGTGATCGCTTTCATGCCAGTAGGACTCCCTGTAATGAAAGAAGCTTGGGAAGCAATTGTTGATGATACCGACTTCTTCAGTGAGTTTATGCTTATGTCTGTAGCCACGATAGGAGCATTCGCTCTTGGCGAATATCCTGAGGCTGTGGCTGTGATGTTGCTTTACTCTATTGGCGAGGCTTTGCAGGATAAGGCTGTGGATAAGGCTCGTGACAACATAAAGAGTCTTGTTGCTTTTCGTCCGGATATGGCAAGAAAAGTAGTGGGGCAGGAGTATAAAGAGGTTAAGCCTGAAGAGGTGAATATTGATGATATTATTGAGGTGAGACCAGGAGAACGTGTACCTTTGGATGGCAAACTAGTTACTGCTGCAGCATCAATGAATACTGCTGCACTAACTGGTGAGTCTGTGCCACGACTTATTGAGACGGGAATGGACGTTATGGCAGGAATGATCGCTACAGACAGCGTGATACGTATAGCAGTGACACGTATTTCTGCCGAGAGTGCTATAAGTAGAATATTGTCAATGGTTGAGGAGGCTGCAAATCGTAAATCTCCTACAGAGACATTCATCCATAAGTTTGCGCATGTATATACTCCTGTAGTGATATTGCTTGCGGTGCTCGTTGTTGTTATTCCTTGGCTCATATCTTTTGGTACAACCTATGATTATGTGTTCTCTGAGTGGTTCAAGCGTGCGCTTGTATTCCTTGTGATCAGTTGTCCGTGTGCATTGGTTATAAGCATCCCTTTAGGATATTTCGGTGGCATAGGTGCGGCTAGTAAAAGAGGAATACTCTTTAAGGGAAGCAATTATCTTGATGCTATCGCAAATCTAGATGCCGTGGTATTCGATAAGACAGGAACTCTCACAACAGGCGAATTCAAAGTGCAGCAGGTTGTTGGTATTTCAGAAGATGATATGGCTGTAGTTGCTGCGGTAGAATCGTTCAGTAGTCATCCTATAGCTTCGGCAATAACGAGATATGCTGGTAAAGATAACATGTCTATAGATGACTCTTTGCTTAAAAATATTCCTGGTGCAGGAGTGGCTTACGGCAATATGCTTATAGGAACTCTGAAATTGCTACGTGACAACCGAGTTGACTATGACAAGTCACTGAACAGTATACCGGAAACAATCGTTGCTGTAGCCAAAGAAGGACAGTTTAAGGGATATATATTACTTGCTGATACTCCAAAGAGTGATACTGCAAATCTTCCACTAAGACTGAAAAGACAAGGAGTAGAAACAGTTCAGATACTGAGCGGTGACAAGCAGGCATTGATAGATAAGCTAGTGTCTGACCTTAACAAAGGTGGTAAGTTACACGTCACAGGATTTGGTGATCTGCTACCACAAGATAAGGTTTCGCATATCTCTGCACTTAAAGAACAAGGAAAGAAAGTTGCTTTTGTAGGTGATGGAATTAACGATGCGCCAGTGTTGGCACTTAGCGATGTAGGCGTGGCAATGGGAGCCATGGGTTCTGATATGGCTGTTGAGACAGCTGATGTAGTAATTCAGACCGATGAACCAGGAAAGGTTGCTGAGGCTGTGGCAATAGGTAAGCGAACGCGAAGAATTGTTTATCAGAACATAATTCTTGCCATCGGTGTAAAACTTATTGTGATGATACTTGGAGTGTTTGGCGTGGCAAATCTATGGGAAGCTGTATTTGCCGACAGTGGAGTAGCATTGCTTGCTGTTATGAACAGTACACGCATATTCTTAACGAAAAAAAGTGAGATTTAATATCCCACTTTTATTGTTCCTTTAATATCTTTCTGCAATCTTCAAGTATAGTCATCAGCTCGTCCATCTTTGTGGCTCTAAGCATCGCTATACGTGTTTGTCTGAAGTCTGGTATACCTTTGAATATCGGACTAGAAGCAAGATGTCTTCTAGTGTGAACGATTCCACGGTATTCATCAATTCGCTCAACGTTGATTTTCAATTGCTTTTCAAGAATATCAATCTTGTCATCTAATGATAATGCATTTGAGCCGTCTGTGATGCCATCAAGATATTCTCTCATTTCCTTAAATACCCAAGGACTGCCGAATGTGGCTCTTCCTACCATCACTCCGTCTACACCATATTCGTCAAAGGCACGTTTTGCCTCTTCAGGATTAGTGATGTCTCCGTTTCCAATGATAGGTATGTTTATTCTTGGATTGTTTTTTACTTTGCCAATCAATGTCCAGTCTGCTTCACCGGTATACATCTGACTGCGTGTGCGTCCGTGTATGGTAAGAGCTTGAATACCGCAATCCTGCAACTGTTCTGCAAGTTCGGGGATAATAAGATCATCGTTGTCCCATCCAAGTCTTGTTTTTACTGTGACGGGAGTATTTACAGCTTTCACAACGTTTCGTGTGATATCAAGCAACAAAGGTATGTTCTTTAGCATTCCTGCTCCAGCACCCTTACCAGCTACCTTCTTAACAGGGCACCCAAAGTTAATATCTATAATATCAGGATGCACTTGTTCGACAATCTTAGCAGCCTCTACCATTGATTCCACGTCACGACCATATATCTGAATACCTACAGGTCGTTCTTCTTCGTTGATAGTCATCTTGCTTAGAGTTGCCTTAATGCTTCGTATTATGGCTTCTGCAGCTACAAATTCTGTGTACACCATAGCGGCACCATATCGCTTGCAAAGCATGCGAAATCCAACATCTGTTACATCCTCCATAGGAGCTAGAAACAAAGGACGGTTGCCATAATCAATATTTCCTATCTTCATATAGCGTGCAAAGTTACAACAATTTTTCTATCCTAGCAACGAATAATAAATTTTAGGATTGCCCACGATTTCTTTTAATGGTATGGGTTTATTTGTTGTCGGGGTAAATACCATAGTCTGTTTTGATTTCTTGTCATAAGCATTTATAAGATTGAAGAGGTTTAGTTAATCAAAAAAGAATTCAATTATGTATGTTATTGCAAATACAAATGCAGTATAGCCTACGGCATAACCGCCAAGGTGATCTACATAGTCTAAGGAAAATCTGCGACCTTTATAATTTTTCTCATCTAGATGATTTAACCAGATATAAAAGACCCCACATGAAAGAGCATTTAGTATGACAATTATATTAATTATAATTGTGAACACGCCCAGACATAAAAAATATATGCCCAGACATATACGCCTCCGTCTTTTAAATGTTCTGAAAAATCGGCTAAAATGGGGAACAACCAGGATTAACAATCCTGTAATAATATCTGCCAAACACCAATAAATATATGTTGTCATTTTTATACCAACTATAATCTGTTTTGATTTCTTGCTATAAGCATTTATAATTTTGAAGAGGTTTAACTAATCAAAAAGGAATTCGATTATGTATGTTATTGTAAATAATAATGCAACATAGCCTACTGCATAACCTTTAAGGTGATCTACATAGCTTAAGGAAAATCTGCGACCTTTATAATTTTTCTCATCTAGATGATTTAACCAGATATAAAATACCCCAAATGAAAGAGCACTTAGTATGACAATTATATTAATCATAATTGTTAGCACACCTAGACATAAGAAATATATGCTTAGACATATACGATTCCGTCTTTTAAATGTTCTGAAAAATCGGCTAAAATGGGGAACAACCAAGATTAACAATCCTGTAATAATATCTGCCAAACACCAATAAATATATGTTGTCATTTTTATACCAACCATGATCCGTTATAATTTCTTGCTTTAAGCATTTATAATGTTGAAGAGATATTGCTAATCAAAAATAAGTGTTGAGAGTATATATTATCGCAAATAAAATTGCAATAATGCCTGGTAAATAACCTCTTATTAATTGATTCACATAAATTAAAGAATATATGTGACCTTTATTTATTTTCTCGTCTAGATGATTCAACCAAATGTAAAATACCCCAAATGAAAGAGCATTTAGTATGACAACTATATTAATCATAATTGTTAACACGCCTAGACATAAGAAATATATGCCAAGACATATACGATTTCGTCTTTTATATGTTCTGAAAAATCGGCTAAAGTAGGGAACAGTCAGGATTAACAATCCTGTGATAATAGCTACTAAGCACCAAAAAATGTATATTGTCATTTTTATACCAACCATAGTCTGTTATTATTTCTTGCCATAAGCATTTATAATGTTGAAGAGATATTGCTAATCAAAAAAGAATTCGATTATGTATGTTATTGTAAATAATAATGCAACATATCCTACTGCATAACCTTTAAGGTGATCTACATAGTCTAAGGAAAATCTCCAACCTTTATAATTTTTCTCATCTAGATGATTTAACCAGATATAAAAGACCCCAAATGAAAGAGCACTTAGTATGACAATTATATTAATCATAATTGTTAGCACGCCCAGACATAAAAATATATGCCCAGACATATACGATTCCGTCTTTTATATGTTCTGAAAAATTTGATAAAGTTGGGAACAATCAGGATTAACAATCCTGTAATAATATCTGCCAAACACCAATAGATATATCTTGTCATTTTTTATCCTCATCTTTCTTCTTATTCTTTAAATAAAATGCGAATGTAAGTTCTACTTTAATCAAAACAATAAGTATGCATGATATAGCAAGAAGATACAATAGTAAACTTTCATAATAAAACAGGCTTGTCATATCACCAAGCATTTTTTCGTATTTTGATTCGATATGCCCTAGTGTATATCCAAAGAATAAAAGGATTGCTATAATAAGGAAGTCATACCAATTTACAAAATACTTTCTTTGTTCCGTTACTCTTATACTATGTAAATAAATTAAGACAAGAATATTCCAGATACATACTAATAATAACATAGGACTTGTAAGGCTATAAGCTGAATCGGATATATCTGTATCGAAACAAACAAAACTATAAAGTAATAGTATTAGTACAAATAACTCATGAATATAAATCCCGATTTTTCCATGTCCTTTAAGAAAAAGATAAGACTTTGGTTGCTCTTTATCTTTCCTGTAATTTAAATACATGAAGATTGAAAACAATGATAAAGAAAATGTAAAGAACAAAAGAAATATTGCTTCTGCATAGTCATTATGATTATCATTTCCTATACAATAACAGAAAATAGGTTTATAAGTAAAAAATTCTTTTGAGCCAATAATTAATTCTATGATTATTCCTACTCCTAAAAGTAGGTACATATTACTCAAAGAGAATTTTGTCTTAAACAAGAACTTGTCTGATGGATCTACAATCCTTTCAAATATATTCTTGCAGAATATATACAAAAGTAAATTAAATATGGAATATACAATGGAGAAATAAGCAATAGCGAAATCAAACAACTGATAATCTTCATAAGACATATCGGTATAGTCAATATTAATATACTTTATTGCACCATATATGAATGATATTATGGATAAAGTGAGAAATATAATAGATTTATTTATTGGAAAAACTTTAATCATAATATAGTTATTCTGATTTTTTATTAAAGATAATACAAGCATTGATCATAAGCTTTTCTTTTTGCTGATTTGTTTAGTTACAAACTGTTTGACTTTTATATAGAGCAAACACAATATAATTGTTAGGCAAATGACATATACAATATTGAATGGTGAATTGTACCACCATACGATCGTATAATTATCATTTCCGGAAATGACTTCATGATGCCACAATTGACTAGGAGAAACGAGATATCTTATTATATCATCCATATATGCGCTGACATACACAAAACATAAACTTTCTATAATGATTTCTATTTTTGTGAATCTGTATTTATACAAAGCAAGGATAACTGGCAAATTATATATAGGAACAATAATACCACAAACTATTGATATGAATATTGGTGATGAAAATGGGGTTTTATTGTCATCTGAACTGGCACAATAATATGTAATAACACTCGTGATCAATGTTCCAATTGTAATAGCAATCACCGTCCAGCAGTAACTCCTTAATATATAGGAAAGAATTTTTTTCATATTACACATGTATTAAAACCTCATTTGATTACTCAAACTTTTATTTATTTTTCTTGGCGTATTCTGTTTTTTTATAGTCTTAACTTAGTTGCTTTTGTATACCAATATTTCTATTCTAGCAAATGATACACTCCACCTGGTAATGTTTTAACTAGTCCCTTCATTTCCATAGAAAAGAGTAGGGCAGTGAGGTGTCCTATTGCTTGGCTACTGGTGACGCACAGCATATTTATCTGCTGGTCGTTTTCCTTTTGTAAAGCTTTCACCACTTGCTGTTCTTCTTCTGATAGCTGTGGAAACAGTTGTCGCTCTATTCCTTTATTGCGAGCTTCGGAGAGTTGCTTCCCGTTTTCCCAACCCATTGCCTTTACCATGTCATAGGCGCATGTGATGAGATTTGCTCCGTTGTCACGTATAAGGTTGTTACAGCCTTCACTATACATAGCACCCACCGAACCAGGAAATGCAAACACGTCTCTGTTGTAATCGCGTGAAAGGCGGGCTGTGATGAGACCTCCTCCATGTGCAGCACTTTCAACCAGAATGCAGGCATCACTCATCCCTGCTACTATTCTGTTTCTGCGCACGAAGTTCATCTTATCAGCATTTGTGCATGTCATAAATTCAGAGAGTAGTCCTCCCTGATTTATCATCTTGGCTGCATCGTCCTTATGAGCTTGAGGATATAAATAGTCAAGTCCATGAGCAAGAACTCCAACTGTTTCAAAACCGTTTTGCAGTGCGTTGCGATGTGCGTGTATGTCAACACCATAGGCTAAACCGCTCACGATAAGCGCATCAGGGCAATACTGTTTCAGATCAGCGACAAATCTTCTTATCATGTCCTGTCCGTAGATGGTGCAACGTCTTGTACCAACGATGTTTATAATCTTCTGATTGTTAAGGTTTGCGTTTCCACGATAAAACAGCACAAGTGGTGCGTCATCACATTCAGCTAGTCTTCTAGGGTATTCTTCATCGTTGAGACATAGAATCTTAACCTTGTTCAGTTCGTCCCATTTCATTTCCTCTTCGGCCCTACGTTGCAGTTCGCTGATATCTTTGAACGCATCAACAAGTTTTGGTGAAGCCTCAGGCACAATCTCGCGAATGTCGTTACGATGTTCCAGAACAGAAGTGGCACTTCCCACCCGTCTATACATCTCAAGCATTCCTGCAAGATTATAGAATCCTATACGTGAAAGAACAATGGTATTAAATTTTTCTTGTTGGTCGGTCATTATTCTATTCCATAAATGGCTTAAAAGCGTTGTCGTAGTCTTCGCTGTTGCCAAGTCTACCATTAATAAGACATACAAGTTCTACTGTGGCGTGGAAACTGAGTCGTTCGTCGCTTGCACGGAATAAATCGTGAGTGAAGATATATCTCACGCCTTCCTTCTTCAAACCCATACGAGAGATGATTTCATCGTCACATTTAAGTGGTGTCTTGAATGATAAGTTCATTCTAGCAACAACGGCATCAACACCTTGCTCGTGCATCTTCGCAAAACTCAGACCTGTAGATTTTAGAAAGCGATGTCGTGTATGTTCTGTGTAGTGCAAATAATTTGCGTTATTTACGATGCCTTCTATATCGCACTCGTAATCACGCACCTCCATGCGTGTTTCAAATATATATTTCATAATTATTTTTATGTTTATACCCAATGATGAAATGAAATTCCATCTATATTTGGCTATGTAATTACTATCTTCTTTTTATGGTAGATGAATATATTTTATTCATCACTTTAAAAGTAATACCATTATGATAATAACGATATTCATAGCCAAATATTGCTTCGTATTGAAATTTCTAATTAGGAGCCTTAGCCGATAGTTCCGATATCGCATAAGCCGTAAAGAATCCTCTTGCCCCATTAGATATGTTGGTAGAGATATTGGCAGGAGGTCCTCCAAACATAGGATTAGAACCATTCTTCTGGCTAGCACATTCATCAATAAAGTGATAGTATGCCTTGCTTATATTACTAAACTCCACTGTCATACTGTCGCCTGATGACATGAAGATCATATCCTTAGCATCATCATCGCTGAATTTACTCTTATCAGCCACATCGTTAAAGTTCCATACCGAGAGATTCTTTACATACTCGCCGTTAAGGCTCACGTCGTTGAACGCGATATACTTACTGATCTTGTTATACCACACGCCATTGATGCTATATTTGCCCATATAATAGTTTTCTACATCCCCATCATCCTGAGCACTGATATTTAAAGAGTATAAGGTATATTCGCCGACCTTTTTCTTTGAAATATTAAACGAGTCTACTTTCAGAGCTTTAGGCATATTACACTCTGCCGTGTATTCCTCGTCGCTACCATCATTATTAAAGTCCATTACAACCGATAGTCTATAATTCCAGCCTGGTTTACCCATCATTGGGTCCTTCGTAGCATATATACCGCTTCCCACAGAGTCCTGTGTAAGCACGTATAATTTAGAAACCATCCCACTGTCCTCCTTTAAGGTAACGATAGCTTTAGCGATACGCATATTCGTCTCCTTATCGAAGTATGCACTTGAACTGTTCACCTGTATCTGCTGCCTTACGTTCTGATTTGTTATGGTTCCATATATTACAGGCACATAAACTGAATTCTTAGTATTTATAGTTGTATCCTCGGTACACGAAGATATAATCGTAATAAACAATAATGCGATTACAGACGCTGATATTGATCTTATTTTATTCATTGTCCTATTAGAATTTAAAATTATAAGTTACAGATGGTATTGCCCCAAATAGATAAGTCATTTTAGCCTGAGGATATCCGTCGGCCGTATTCTGGTCAAAAGATGTCATCCACGGATTCTTGTGCCAATACACATTATAAACAGAGAACACCCACTCACCCTGATACCATCTCTTGGGGTGTTTGTTTGGATGATACGTGGCAGAGATATCCATACGATGATATGGCTTCTTGCGTTCCTCACTCTTGCCCGAATAAATAGGATAATACTCTCCGTTTATCTCCATTCTGCCTGTAGGATAAGTTACCGGCGTACCAGTAGAGAATATCCACTCGGCAGACACATCCCACTTTTTAGATAATTCATAGCTTCCAAGGATGTTAATGCTATGCGTTTTGTCGTTAGGCGCCAGATAAGTCTTTCCATTATTGATACCTGCTATCGTACGGTCGGTATGCGCCAACGTATAATTTACGAATCCTGTCAGTCGTCCTGTATTCTTTTTCACCATTATCTCCATTCCGTAAGATTTCCCCTTACCAGTTCTGATATCGCCATCAAGTTTGTCATTAAGCAGAATCTGTGCATTGTCTTTAAAGTCTATCACATTATTCATACCCTTGTAATAGAACTCTACAGAAGTCTCAATGGTATTCTCTTTAAAGTTTCTGAAGTAACCCACCGAATATTGGTTAGCCTCCTGCGGCTTGATGTTTGGACTAGCTGGGAACCATAAGTCAAGTGGAGATCCCGAATCAGAATTATTGGCTATCTGGATAAACTGCGTGTTATGAGTAAAGTTAGCCTTCACGGATGACCATTCATTCAGTTTGTAAACCAGCCCAGCTCTGAATTCAGGTCGAATATAAGTATGGTATATCTTGCCGCTGCCATATTCTGTAGCTCCCGACACATCATAATTACTATCATAGTGATACTGCAGCGTCTTTCCCATGTTTCTAAACGCCGTCAGTCTGGCTCCATAGTTCACTGATATCGCCTTACTTAAATGTTGTTCAGCTCCAAAGTAGATGGTATGTTCAAGCGCATACGATTTGTTCATCCTGAAATCTGGATATCCTGCACGTGTTATCATAGCAGGGTTAAACATGTGATATGTAGTAGTAGCACCATATTGCAGATTCAGTTTGTCAGATATAGCGTGGCTGAAGTCAAGTCTTGCCTCTATATTCTGGATGTCAGATTGCCACTCAGCCCTAGAGTCTGTAACCTTCCACGCTAAATCATAACTATATTTGGTGTAATTCAGACTCAGTTTAGAAAACAATTTATCCGAAAATATATGGTTCCAGAAAGCCGAAGCCACAAAGTTGCCATAACCTATATCGCCAAACGATGATATAAACCTGTCCCTGCCATTATATAAATTAAGTCCCACTTTGTCAGTCATAGACAGACGATGAGAAACTTTAGCATTGAAATCATAAAAATATAGATACTCTTTTCTTTTCTCTGGGTCAGACGACATGCGCAGAAACACATCTGCATAACTGCGTCTGCCACTTACTAGCCAAGACGTTCTCTCCCCAAGGGGTCCTTCCAGAGTCAATCTACTAGATATCAGTCCAATGCCACCAGCGCCCTTCACCTTCTCAGGAGCATCGTCCTTCATCTCCACATCCAATAGAGAAGATAATCGTCCGCCATATTTTATAGGCATATTACCCTTGTACAGTTCCGCACTCTTCACCGCGTCATTATTAAATACAGAGAAGAAACCGAACATGTGTGATGCGTTGTATATATTTGTATTGTCAAGCAATATCAAGTTTTGGTCAGCGCCACCACCTCTCACATTAAATCCGCTACTTCCTTCAGACGTACTTTGCACTCCCGGCAGTAGCTGAATAGCCTTTACAACATCTATCTCGCCTAGTAGCGCAGGCACCTTTTGTATTTCAGATCCCGTCAACTTCTGCACACCCATTCTAGTATCAGTGATGTTTGCTTCCTTTCTCTGTGATGTTACTACTACCTCATGGATATTCCGTTCGTATGATATTCTGTTAGAATCATTACCTGTGCTATCCCTATTGATTACATTCACCTTTTTTCTCGGTTTAGTCTTCTGAGCATACAAATCTGTATAAGAAGAACAAATCACGAAAAAGCCTAATACCAATAGTGGTAAAGAGTTTGAACTAGTCCTTAAAACCAAACCTAATGTTTTACTTAATGTCATTTTGTTTATTGCTTACCTATTGCCGGAATTTAATTTGTGCAAATTAAACTCTGCCAATGGGTTTGTTATTTTTCTTGTTAATATATTTGCGTAATTGTGAATTCACTAATATCCTAGACAATATGAGTAAACAATCTTTTTGCCTCTTATGCTTAATTTGTTATTTAGTATAAACGCATTTTAATTGCAAAAATTATGTGACTTATAGAGCTTATTAAATGCACTTAAGTTCATAATCGCCCATACGGCAAAAAATAAAATACTTAATCGTTTCATAATTATCAATGTTTATAGTAAAATTTATCTGTTCTACTTATATGACATTCATCTTATGTTTTACCCCTATCCTGAAAACGATTTTTTCAAAAAATATCTAAAGTTTTTTATAATGAGGTTTGCTTTCTCGTTATATTTCGTCCGTCAATTGTATCTTTTTTCTATATAATATCCAGATGCCGCACCTGTTAATTTCTTATCAGTGTCTGATTGTTTAATAGCCATAGGTCTCTCTTCTAAAGAAAGATCTAATGATGTCCATATGAAATCATTATACACGAAATAAGTATCACTATAGTTTGTGAGTATTTCTACATGTTTGCATAATGAGATGAACACTCTACACCATTACAAAAGAGCCATTTTGCTATCAGCTTCTGTTATCTTTCTTTTCGGTTTGCATGGGCTTCCAAATGCGACATAGCCAGCTGGAATATCCTTTGTGACCACACTACCTGCGCCGATTACAGCACCGTCACCGATAGTGACACCTCCTAGAATGACAACATTTGATGCAATCCAGACATTATTACCGATATGAATTTCGTCGGCATATTCAGAAACAGACACGTGACCATCTTCATATTTCATTGCTATACGTTCTTCGGCAATCAGTGGATGATTAGTAGCCATGAGAGATACATTAGGACCAAACATAACATTATCGCCAATGTAAATGCGAGCATCATCCATCACCATGAGATTAAAGTTAGCAAAGAAGTTATTCCCGATGAAAGTATGAGTTCCGTAATTAAATTGTATAGGACCTTGGAAATAATACTTTTCACCAATACTTCCTATAAACTCTTTGATAATTGGCAATCTGGCTTTGTCATATTCATCCATAAGATTAAACTTCCGGCATAGTTCATGAGTTTTATGTTTAATGTCTCGCAGCTCTTTAGTGCGAGCATCAAATAACTTACCTGCAAATATTCGTTCTTCTTCTGTCATATTGTCCTTATTTAAAAATCATTATTAGCGATGGCAATATTGCCAACAATATTAATAATTTAAAGTTGTATACATCATTTATTCTTTTCGCCCTTCAGATATTCATATCCAATTCTGCATCTCAGGCAATTCTTTTTGTCGCAGTATTCGTTCTTTAGTTGGATAAGCGCTTGCGAGTCTCCAGCATTCTCAACATTCAGACCACACTCTTTCCACATCCTTACGATATGATTGTTTTCGGCTTTCAGTTGTTCTAGAAAATCGAATGCTCGGTCGCAATATTTCTCTTTGCTCTGATGTCGTCCGTAAGCGAACAAAACAGGAATCACAGTGTTTATCATCAGCAAGTTTAGCGAGAACGGGGATATGTGCTTTTCGTTCTTTTCACTTTCAGAACCGAATGTATAATGCGTTTCCCAATATTGAGTCACACCAGTATGCATCGTGTTCATAGCCTCCTTAACAGTATCACATTCCACGATCTGACTGATGCTGCATTTGGCAGTATAATACATATTGGCAAGTTGCGATATACGGATATGAGGAAAGTTCTGCGGTCGCAATCTTAAGAACCTCCACATATTACTGTCAATCTGTTGGAGTCCGAATTTATGTTTCAGATATGTGTATTCGTCTTTCAACTTATTGAAGTATCCGTCAGCAATTGCAGTGTCATGATATTTAGCAGGAACGGTATCTAAATCCAATAACCCAGCCTGTCCCATGAATATTGCTTCTATTTGGAAGAGGTTATCACGATGATGTGCCACGTCGTTAAGCGGAATACTTAATGCCCAATGTTCAAATGCGTCGCCATTGATACCGAAACCGAAGTTGCGTGCCAAAGTAACAAAAAAGCCAGCTTCCCACGAACCGTTACACTGTTCAACTCTATTTATAATCGCATCCGTTTTCTGTTCAAGGCGTTCCGTTTGCAGAGCGCTCATCCATGAGTGAACCATTAAATTACTTAACTCAGGAATTATCTTATAGCATGGAGGGTACTTATCAGTTGAAAGTAATTCGGTATAATGTTGTGTGACATGTTCAGGTACGTCGAGTTGCAACTGTGGAATACAATCACCATTTTGGTTTTTCACTTCCATATCAATGTCACCGCAAACGTGCAGAATAACATTATTATATCTTTCGTCTTTGTCGTGTTTATGTAGATACCAGTCACTGGCTTTATCGTGTATCTCCACGTTTCCCACCCAAAGAGTATCATCGATTTTTATTTTAGCATTGAAGAAGTCTGGACCGGAATTCATATTGTGTAATCCGGAGTCAATTACTTCTACGTGGAGTCCTTTAGTGGTCTTCATTTCTTGCAATGGCAGCATTTTATGCTTCCAGACATAGTGTAATAATTGTTCCATTATGTGTAGTGGTAAGTAAGGTCTTTAATTTATGCTAAGATATTGCCAACGAGCACAGAATCATCAAGTTTACTTGAATGTTATGTCGAGTGCAGCTTTATCTTATGCAAAGATATCGCCAACGAGTACAGAATCATCAAGTTTACTTGAATGTTATGTCGAGTGCAGCTTTATCTTATGCAAAGATATTGCCAACGAGTACAGAATCATCAAGTTTACTTGAATGTTATGTCGAGTGCAACTTTATCTTATGCAAAGGTACGCTTTAATTTTTTAACGTGAAAATAAACGCTACCATTATTTATTGTAAAAGCTAAAGACATTACTAGATAAATGGTAGTATATATTATTACAAAGGAGAGGCAAAGAATCGCTCAAATAGAAAATATCGGGAGAGAAGTATCACTAACTAATTTGGATATAGTGTAAAAAAATGTAACTTTGTCATCAAATAGCAAGTTAATCAAACTTTGGCACCTGGAAAGGCTATGGTTGGAAACAAAATAAGGGTTGCAATAGTAAGCTTGTGAATAACGGGGTTAAGTTTGTGCTTCCCAAATTTAAGACATTATGGATGTATTATGCTCGTCTGGTATCCGCAAAGGGTGAGAACCCGAACGCGCTCTTCGCTACTTATACGATGCCTTGCAAGGCGTCGGCCGCAGCAAACAAGACGGTGGATCTGCGTCCAACTTGGCTGTATGATATTGATACAAAGCCGAATCAGGTGATTGAAATCATCAAATGAGAACTTTACAAACAGATAGCGGATAAGTATTTATCCGCTATCTGTTTCGAATATAGATCAATTTTCGATTCCGGATGAATCATGAACTTGAAGAAATATTGCTTTTGTGACCAACCTTTAAACCTATTGTCTCAACTAACATCATGAAATAATAAAATGAAAAAATCACTATTAACCATCCTGACAATGCTGCTGAGTATAGTGGCATTAGGGCAGAATCCTTACTTACCACTATGGGAGTATATCCCTGATGGCGAGCCCCATATCTTTGAAGACCCCGATAAGCCTGGGCATCAACGCGTGTATGTCTATGGATCGCACGATATGCTCGAGGATAAGTATTGTGGTCTCGACCAGGTGGTATGGTCGGCACCAGTGGATGATTTGCACCAATGGCGCTATGACGGCGTCGTGTTCGAGAGCCGCTTTACCAAGGATGGCTATTTATTGAATCGTGATGGAAAAGGTGATGTGCTCTATGCTCCTGACATTGTGGAGGTGATGGAGAATGGACGAAAAGAGTATTACTTCACGCCAAATAACCAGTCGGAAGGTCGGAAAAACATGATTTGCAAAGGCTATCGCCCAGACGGACCATTTGAGGTGTGCAACTGGAATGCAGATGGTCGCACCACTTACGGACTCTTCGGTTTCGATCCCGCTGTCTTTAGAGATGATGATGGTAAGGTATATGGTTATTGGGGATTTAAGCAGAGTAATGGCGCTGAGCTTGACCCCACGACGATGTGTACTGTGAAACCGGGTACGGAGGTAAAGAAGAATATGATACCGGGTAAAAACGATCCTGACATTTTTAGATTCTTTGAGGCTTCGTCGATTCGCAAGATAATGGGTAAGTATGTGTTCATCTATAGTCGCACGACTCTTCCTGACGAGTTTGGGTTGTACGCTTGTAACTATAATCTCGCCTATGCCTATAGCGACAATCCGTTGGGTCCATGGACCTATGGTGGAACGCTTATCGATGGTCGTGCACGTAGTAAGGACGAGAAGGGGAATGTCATCCCTACAGCTGTGCCTTATGGCAACACACACGGCAGTTTGTTGGAAATCAACGGTCAGTGGTATGTGTTCTATCATCGTCAGACTGGCGATAACGAGTATCAACGTCAAGCGATGGTGGCACCTGTTAAGGTGTCGCTCAAAGATGGAAAACTGCTCATCAGTGAGGGTGAATATACTAGTGAAGGCTTCAGTCTGAATGGATTGAATCCATTTGATCTCACGCCAGCCGGATTGGCTTGTTATCTGACGGAGCCAATACGTATACCTCATCAGTTCCCCAATCATGCTCATAGTGGTTCGTATGTTAAGGCGACTCGCATTGGTGACGATGGTCGCGATGGTGCCTACAGTTTACATGCTCATCACTCACCTGTAGTGTTCAACACGGATAGCTCAGTAGTGGGCTATAAATACTTCAACATGACCGAACTGGGTAAACGCGATGAAGCCACGTTGCGCATGCACTTCAAACCCGAGGGTGTGGCTGGTGAGATCGTCTTCATGCTCGACAGTCCATGGACAAGTCAGGGCGGAAAGGAGATCGGTCGGTTGACTCTGAATGGCAATCCTGCCGACAATAAATTCCTCAAAATGGCTTCACAGAGTGGCGACTTCTACGAGGTTGATATACCTGTTAAAGGACTGAAGAAACTCAAAAGCAAGCACTCCCTCTATCTACTTTTCCGTAGCGACACCAAAGAAAAAAGTCTCTGCGAATTGTATGATTTCAGATTCATACAATAATTCTGTTTCATTAATACCATTAGAGCGTTAATTGGAAAGGCGAGAACATCGTAAACGAGGAGACGAAAGAGGGAAGAATATTTGTTACGAGTGAGGATTGAACTAAAAAATCCTGTGGCACACTGCCCGAATGTTTTGTATATTAGCAAATGTTTTCGGTGCATATCACTCATACGTTTACATAACAAATAAAGACATGGCGCAGAAAACGTCATGTCTTTATTTGTTATGAATGTGCGAAAGGTTGGTTTGCTAACCGTTGTTGCGAGTCTTTAAATAATATTTATCAAGCCTCTGACTAAAATCCTTGCTATTGTACCAATTAAAATTAATAGTAGTTACTTTTGCAAGTTCTATTTAGTGATAATTTTCACGGATTTCCTTATTATCAATTCAGGATTAAGCAATATTTGTTTTGTGCTTTTTTCTTTATTATTTATTTCATCTAATAGTAGTTTAAATGACATACTTCCAATATCTTCTATAGGTTGCTTTACGCGTGTTATAGGTGGATTAAGAAAATCCATAAACTGTTGGTTGTCGAAGGATAAAATCGAAATGTCTTCAGGAATACTAAGATTATTTTCTTGAATAGCTTTTAATGCACCTAATAGAATGGTACTACTCATTGTGTATATAGCAGTTGGATGATTCTCAGAACTTAAACTTATTTTTGTCTCAATATAACCATTTTGCAATGTGTAATCTTTTCCAACAATATTGCAATATTCTGAATTTCCATATTTGTTCATTGCATCAATGTAGCCTCTGGCTCTTTCTCTGGTTGTTATTGAGTCAGATTGACCTTGAATACACAATATATTTCTATGTCCAGCATTTATTAAATATTCAGTAGCATTATATGATCCTAAATAGTTGTTTGTTGATATATATGGAATATCACAATTTTCAAAGTATCTATCTATTAGAACAATTGGAACATTTGCATTAAATACATCTAGTACATAAGAAGGATTGGATCCACTAGGTACTAAAATTATTCCGTCAATGTTTTGCAACTGAGTATTTTCTAATGTTCTTCTTTCTTCGGAAAGATTTTCTAAAGTATCAAAGAGTTCAATAATATAGCCACAAGAGCGTGCTTTATCTATAATAACACCAGCTATATTTGCAAAAAAAGGATTTATTATATCAGGAACAATTAATGCTATAACATTAGATTTCATGTTGCGCAAATTTTGCGCAACATGATTTGGCTTGTAATTGTATTCCGCAACCTTCTCAAGTACGAATTTACAAGTCTGTTTACTTATCCTATATTGTTCGCTTTTACCATTTAAAATACGAGATACTGTCGTTTTTGATACTCCTATTTTTTTGGATATGCTATCTAATGTCTCTTTTTTCATAGCGCAAAATTATTAAAATAAAAGTGTAAAATATATATTTTTCTCTTTTTAATAATAAAATAATAGCTAGGTGTGGTTTGCTAGCAAGCGCAAAATTACATTATTTTTTTGAAGAACTTGGTTTTTTGTGTAGAGTAATTTAATTTTTCTCTTAGTCTTGTATTGATTTTTCTGAATACTAATTATCTTTTCGTCTGTATATTTATTAAATGATCCTTTCTTTGGAATGTATTGCCTTGTGAGTTTATTCGTATGTTCAATAGATCCTTTATGGCATGATGCATACGTGTTTCATAAATATATAAGCACTTCTAAGAACATCGTAATGTTGTTATTTGCAGCGAACTCCGGCCAGTTGTTACCGTCTGAATGCAGTCCTTATAAAACGTTAGAAGGTTTCAGGAAACTTTTGCAATTCCATTTTGAATGTTCAGTTATTGCATTAAATTTAATGTGTATAAGTTGCTTATATTAATAATGTATAAATCAAAAATAATATTTTTTTTGAAAAAAAGATGATTTTTTTTAAAATGTTATTTGTATACTATACCCCAAAAATTGTACAGGTGCTAAAGTTAAAAAATATTTTATATCTTTGCACCATATAAAAGAAAGGGTTTAGAATGGGACGAAAGAGTAAGTTTGAAGCCTCCTTTAAGGCTAAGGTAGCCTTAGAGGCCATTAAGGAACAAAAGACTTTGACCGAGTTAGCTAAGGAGTTTGAGGTCTCTCCGGTAAAGATTACAGCCTGGAAACAGGAATTTCTGGCTAATGCCAGTGCAGCATTTGTCAGTCCGGATACTTCACGTGAGAAAGAGTTCAGCCATCTCAAGGCTGAAAAGGACCGCCTCTTGAAAAAAGTAGGTGAATTAACCATAGAGAATGATTTTTTTGCGAGTGCCTGCGAGGATGCCGGACTAAAGGTCAGATAGCCGGACTTTGCAGGAAGCTTCCCGAAGGGATAAGCATCCATCATTTCTGCAAGAAGATGGACGTATCCCGCAGCAGCTACTATTATAGTCCTAAAGGTGAGTCGCAGGCTAATTTGGATATGATGAAAGAAATAGACAGGATTGTTCTGGAACATCCGGCTACAGGAGTGCAGAAGCTCTCGGATATATTCCGTCTTCGCGGTCGTCGGGTAAACCATAAGCGTATCAGTCGTCTGATGAAGGTCATGGGTATAGAATGTGTGTATCCCCGTAAATGTCTGTCCCGGGGTGGTAAGGCAAAATACGTACATCCCTATTTGCTGCGCAACTTCAAGCCGGACCGTCCGAATGCTGTATGGAGTACGGATATATCCTATATTCCTGTCGAACACGGCTTCATGTACCTGTATGCTGTTATTGATGTCTATAGCCGCTTCATTGTAGGCTGGAGACTCAGCAATGATCTTTCGGCCGGCAACTGCACGGCTCTTCTTGAAGATTGCATCTGCAGACACGGAACACCTGATATTCTCAATACCGATCAGGGAAGCCAGTACACTAGTGAAGAATGGACAGCTTGTCTGCAAAGCCATAATATCCGTATCAGCATGGACGGAAGGGGGAGATGTAAGGACAATATCTGGATAGAACGTTTCTGGCGTACCATAAAACAGGAGTATATCTACTTGAATCCTGCTGATGACGGTCACCAACTCAGATTGGGAATTTCCAAATTCATGGAATATTATAATTTTCATAGGCCACATCATAGTTTGCCGGAACTTCTGCCATACAAGAGATACAACGCTGCTGCATGACGCTCGTCGAAGCGTTCTCTCCGTAAATGAGTATTATATTAAATAAATGTTAAACATTGTTCGATTTTGGGGTATACCATATTGCGCATAAAGAAAAAAGATATATATTTGCACAATCGATTGCGCTATTACATGAAAAATTATAAATTAATGCTTATGAAAAAGATATTGATATTAGGAAGTAGTAATACGGATATGGTAGTAAAATCAGAAAGACTACCAAAGCCTGGTGAAACTATTATAGGTGGAGATTTTATGATTAATCCTGGAGGTAAAGGAGCTAATCAAGCTGTTGCTGCATCAAGACTAGGGGGAGATGTTATATTTGTATGTAAAGTTGGAAATGATGATTTTGGAGAAAGAACATGTGCTATTCTTGAGAAAGAAAAAATTGATACTTCATATATTATTAAAGAAAAAGGTGGAATTTCTGGTGTGGCATTGATTACCGTAGACAAAGATGGAGAAAATTCTATTGTCGTTGCTTCGGGTACGAATGCCAGTTTTTCGGTTTCTGACTTATCGGATGTAAAAGATGTAATAAAAAATGCATCAATACTAGTTTTACAACTTGAGATTCCAATTGGAACTGCTATTGAGGCATCAAAAATTGCAAAGGAGAATGGTGTTACAGTTATGCTAAATCCAGCCCCAGCTCCTTCAAATGGCATTCCTAAAGAACTCTTGGATAATGTAGATATCATTATTCCAAATGAAACAGAAGCAGAAATTATAACCGGAATAGAAGTTTTCAATAGTGAAACCGCTGTAAAAGCTGCTGAGGTTATGAACGGAATGGGAATAAGTACGGTAATTATTACAATGGGCTCTAAGGGAGCATTCCTAAAAGATAATAAGCATTCTATTCTGATTCCCTCTACGAAGGTAAATGCTATTGATACAACAGCAGCTGGAGACACTTTCTGTGGAGCATTAAGTGTGGCTTTTGCTGAATCTCAAGATATTGTAGATGCTATAAAATTTGCATGTAAAGCTTCTGCAATAGCAGTAACAAGAATGGGTGCTCAGGCATCAATACCTTATCGAAAAGAACTTTAAAACACTTAAATTATTTATTATGAAATTTTTCCAGATTAATCTTAAATGGAATGCAAGGATGTTTATTCTATTGCTTTCACTAATGCCGATGTCAGGATTTGCTCAAAAACTTATTACTGGCCTGGTAACCGATTCTAGTAATGAACCTATAACAGGTGCATCAATTTTTGTTAAAGGTTCTTCCGTAGGAACTATTACTGGATTAGATGGCTCGTATCAAATTAAAGCTAATAAGAATGATATTCTTACTTTTTCTTATATTGGTTATAATTCATATGAGACAAAAGTGGAGAATCGTTCAATAATTAATGTTGTACTTCAGGAAAGTACAGAAGCATTAAATGACATTGTAGTAATTGGTTATGGATCAACCACAAAAAAAGAACTTACTGGCTCTGTAGTAAGTATGAAAAAGGAGAACTTAAACCAAGGTACATTTAGCAATGCGATGGGACTGCTGCAAGGTAAAGTTGCAGGATTATCTGTTGTTAATTCAGCTGGTGGTGATCCTAACGGCTCATATGAGATTCTTCTTCGTGGTACAAATACATTATCAGCGGGTCAAGGCCCATTAATTATTGTAGATGGAGTAGCTGGGGCTGATATTAGAAATATTAATTTTCAGGAAGTTGAATCCGTTGACATTCTAAAGGATGGATCTGCAGCAGCTATATATGGTACAAGAGGTACGAATGGAGTTATTATCATTACAACAAAAAGAGCTAAAGCCGGAAATACTCAAGTCGACTATATGGGACAACTTACAGTAGGAACAGTCTCAAGACGAGCAACGCCATTATCTGCTTCAGAATATAAGAATGTTATCAATGAATTTCGCCCAGAACTTTCTGGATATATAGGAGACGCTCAGACAAATTGGTTTGATGAGATAACAAGAACACCAATAAGTCACAAACATACGTTGGCAATTTCTGGGGGTAGTGAAAAATTCTCTCATCATACATCTATAAACTATGAATATAATGAGGGCATTCAAAATAAAAATAATTCAGAGAAAATATTAGCATCAACTAATATGCGCCAATCATTATTGGATAATTGGTTAAATCTTGATTATAATCTTGCAGTTTCTCATCGTAAATATAATCCATCAAATACAGATGCTTTTATGCAAGCATTCACTTACAATCCAACTACATCTGTATATGATCCTGAAAATTCAGTATCAGGGGGATATAGCAGAACCATTGCTATGAGTTACTATAATCCTGTAGCAATGATAAATGAAAGGAATTGTGAAAATCAAGATGATAATTTCGGTGGAAACGTAAGAGCTACTCTAAATATAAAATCTGTTCCAGGTCTTAAATGGGAAAACTTCTTATCACTTAATCGTGAAAAATACACAGAGGATACCTATTATACACATTTTTATCCAAGTAAAATAGGTGTTAACGGCAATGCTTATATATCTAATTTTCAACAAGATGATACTCAATTTGAGTCTACACTAAACTATTCAAAAGAGTTTGGAAAACATACTCTACAAGCACTTCTGGGTTATACATATCAATATCAGTGCAGTAAAACGTCATCAATGGACAATTCTGGCTTTGATGTTGATGATTATCTTACAAATAATATTGGAGCTGGTTCATATTTGTCTTCAGGAAAAGCAGAAATGAATTCTTACAAGGAAGATAATACGTATATAGCATATTTCGCTAGAATAATGTATAACTATGATCAGAAATATCTTGCTTCTGTCTCTTTGAGACGTGATGGTTCTTCCAGATTTGGCAACAATAACAAATGGGGATGGTTCCCAGCTGCAAGTATCGGTTGGAGAATCAATAAAGAAAATTTTTTGAAAGATGTAAATTGGTTGGATGATTTAAAATTGCGTGCTGGATACGGAGTTACTGGAAATCAAGATTTTTCAAACTATAAGTCACTTATCCTAATGTCAACAGCTGGATATTGCTACTATAATGGTGCATGGATACATACATATCAACCAGCAAGTAATGCAAATCCTAATTTACAGTGGGAGAAAAAGTCAGAGTTTAATATCGGTCTCGATTTTGCTATCTTAAATAATCGATTGACTGGAACTATTGATTATTATAATCGTAAGACATCAAATCTATTATATAACTATACAGTTCCTACACCTCCATATGTTTATGATACAATGTTTACAAACGTAGGTGAAGTATCAAATACAGGTATAGAGTTTACTCTTACAGCAGTTCCTGTTAAAACGAAAGATTTTGAGTGGAATACTACAGTAACGGCCTCACACAACACAAATAAACTTAATAAGTTTACTAATGAAGAATTTACAAATGGTACTTATAAAGTTGGATGGTCTACAAGTGGAGCATGTTATACACAGCGCCTTATTGAAGGTAAATCATTAGGTACTTTCTATGGACCTGTTTGGTTAGGTACTGATGCAAATGGTTCTGACATGTTGAAAGACCAAGGAACTGATGGTTCTGTTCCTGAAGAAAAATGGGAAGAAATCGGAAATGCATATCCCGATGTCACATTAGGATGGTCGAATACATTCAAATATAAGAAATTTGATTTAGGATTTTCTTTGAGAGCTTCATTAGGAAGTGATATCTTGAATAATTATGCTATGGAATATGAAAATTTAAGTAGTATCGGTTTAAGAAATATCTCTTCAAAATGGCTGGATCATACAGATTTTACGAGTACAACATATAAATATTCATCTAAATATATAGAAGATGCATCGTATCTTAAATTAGATAATATCTCTTTAGGATATACTACAAACTTTAAATCTAATTTTGTAAAGAAATTGAGATTATCTTTTACAGCACAGAATGTCTTCTGTATAACTAAGTACTCAGGAGTTGACCCAGAAGTAGCATTGTCTGGTCTAGAGCCAGGTATTGAAAGTCTTAGTTACTATCCACGTACTACAGAGATAACTTTAGGTGTTAATGTTACATTTTAATTCAAATAATCATGAAAAAGAATATTATACTAGCATATGGACTGTCATTGTTGATGTTGACAGGGTGTAGTAATTTGGATGAAAATGTTTATTCAGATATTGATATGAATAACTTTTTCAAAACTGAGAGTGAACTCGTCGCTAATGCAGGAAGAGCTTATACAAAGCTTCAGGCTTATAATCAGGAACAGAGCCTTTGGACTCTATTAATACAAACTTCTGATGAATGTGCTGTTCCTGCACATGGAGGTTCTTGGTACAGCAACAGAAGGTATCAGGAATTACAGACAAATAAGATTCCAGCTGCCAATAAATTGGTAAAGAAAGGATGGAATTTCTTGTTCAATGGAATAGCCGCATGTAATGAAATTATCTATGAAACTCAGCTCTCATCTGTTGAAATACCAGGTAAAGATAAACTGATTTCTGAGATGAAGGTTCTAAGAGCTTTCTTCTACTATGAGGCTATGGCAAATTGGGGAAATGTTCCTTTCTCTATTGATTATACTGATACAAGCTATCCAGTGCAGAAAGACAGAAAGTTTATCTATGATTTTATTTTGACTGAGATTAACGATAATATAGGTAATCTTGATGCAAAACCAACATCTGGAAATTATGGAAGGCTAACTCAGGATGCAGCAAGATGCTTATTGGCAAAGATGTATTTAAATGCAGCTACATGGTTTGGTCAATCTTCAGCTGCATATGATAAAGCAGAGCAAGTATGTCTTCAGATAATAAATGGTCATAACTACTCAATTGAAAATGATTATTCAACAAACTTTGCTATAAATAATGAAGTTTCTAAAGAAAATATCTTTGTGATTCCTTATGATAATGTATATACAAGTAGTTGGGATACTGGACTTATTACTTATGTTCTTACTTTAGATGGAAAATCATCTAAGTACTATAATATTGGTGATGCCTGGGATGGGTTTATTTGTGAACCTGATTTCTATCAAAAGTATGCATCTAATGATACAAGAAAAGATCAAAGTTGGTTGATAGGTGGCGAAAAATATGGCTTTACATATAAACCAGTATTTGATGAATCAAAATATTATAATTCTAATGGTGGAAGGGCTGACGATGAAGGAGCAAGATGTATTAAGTGGCCGTATCAGACAGATGGTACTTTGACAGGTGGTGATGCTTCACAGAACAATGACTTTGCTATTTTCCGTTATGCTGATGTCGTACTTATGTATGAAGAGGCTTTGTTAAGACAAAAAAAATCTCCGGTAATCATTGATGCGTTGACAAAAATACGTACACGTGCTAATCAGGAACCTTATACGACTTCAACATTGACTCTTGAGGAACTATATAACGAGAGAGGTCGTGAACTTGCATGGGAAGGTTGGAGACATGAAGATATGATCCGTTTTGGCACATACTTGAAACAATATTGGGCACATCCAGATCAATCTTCAGAGACATTTAGAAACTTGTTCCCAATTCCTGCGGATGTCCTTAATTCTAATCCCAATTTGGTTCCCAATCCAGGATATTAATTTTTAAACTAATAATTTGATGAAAAAAATATTATTAATAACCTTGGCATCATTCTTTATACAAGGTTCATTCGCAACGCAAATCTCACTTTCTGATTTACGCGATAAAATTGCAGGAGCATGGATCGGACAAATGGTAGGAAACATTTATGGATTACCATTCGAAAATAAATTCATTGAAGAACCAGCTGCTGAATCGAGATTTCCTTTTGGATACACAAAAAACATGGATAAGTTGGCCAAATATGACGGAGCTTTTTCAGATGACGATACTGATGTGGAGTATTTGTATCTTATGGGAATGGAAAAATTTGGAACCGAACCAACTTATGCAAATATGAGAGATTTGTGGATGTACCATATCCGAGATAGAGTTTGGCTCGCAAATCGTGCTGCACTTGGACTGATGCATCATGGATTCACTCCTCCATTTACTGGTATGAAAGAGTATAATCCTCATTGGTATCAAATTGATCCACAGCTTATTAATGAAATATGGGGTTATACAGCTCCAGGTATGGTAAAATATGCTGCACAGAAGAGCGATTGGGCAGCACGCATTACAAGTGATTCATGGGCAGTTGAGCCTACAGTTATGTATGGTGCTATGTTTGCTAATGCTTTTTTCTGTAAAGATGTCAAGAAACTTATTTTTGATGCATTAAAATATATTCCTGAGGACGGCCGATTTGCTAAAGCTGTCAGGAAATGCCTTGATTTATATGAGAAATATCCGAATAATTGGGTTAAGGCGCGTCAGATTATGGCAAAGGAGTTTTATGTTGATGAACCTGCTATGACAAAGACAATATGGAATGCGAATCTCAATGGTTGTTGTGGCATATTAGCCCTTTTATATGGTCATGGTAACTTCCAACGTACACTGGATCTTTCATGCGCAATGGGATTTGATTGTGATAATCAAGCAGCAACAATGAGTGGTTTACTTGGTGTGATGTATGGAGCGAAATCATTGCCCGATGCTTTGACTAAACCAATTAAGAGTTGGACAAAGCCTTTTAATGATAGATATATCAATATTACTAGATATGATATGCCTGATGCAAGTATTGAGGATATGATAGAACGTACATATAAACAAGCTTTGAAACTTGTTTGTCAGAAGGGAGGAGTGATAAAAGGTAATAAACTATATATTAATTCTAAAGCTTCTTTTGATGAACCTTTGGAATTCTGCGTTGGTCCTGAACCATTGTTTGAAGTGAATAAGGATGTTAACTATTCTTTTGCTTGCAAGACAAATGAAAAATACACATGGAAACTTGTAAAAGGTACTTTGCCAAAAGGGCTCACTTTCAATAATGGAAAACTTGAAGGAACTGCTTCTCAGACTGGAAAGTATAATGTAACTCTTTCATTAAGCAATAATAAGAAAAGCTTAAATAAAGATTTTACAATTATTGTTAAGACACCAAATATTGCAGCATCTGCTGATACGATCTATGCTACTGCTCGTGAGCTTAATGAGGCAGTTTTGGATTCTTGTTGGATTACTTTTGGTAAGCCGATGTATGCTAAAAGTGTAGATGTGATTCGTGATGGTAAAATAAATGGGGAAGGTTCTGTATTTTATTCTCTTACGGCAAAGAGTAATCTTCCGAAAATTGATTACTTTGGTTATGGATGGAATGGTATGCATAAAATAAACATGATTTCTCTTAATATGGGATGTCTTGAAGAATTCGGCGGTTGGTTTAAAGATCTGGATGTACAATATTTAACGCCAGAAGGAAAATGGAAGAGTGTAGGTACAGTAAAAAGTGTACCAGAATTGCCAAAGACTGATATCGTCTTTTCCCAACCTCATTTTGCATCGTATCTGCTTGAGTTTACTCCTGTAGAGACAAAAGGAATCAGAGTCATTTTTGAAGATAAGGAACAAGCACATTGGCATAAATATACTAAGAATGTATCTTCATTTATTTCTATAACAGAACTTGGTGTTCATGAATTAAAATAGTTGTTGGAATGAAAAGAATTATATTATATATCATATTATGCATGGTTGGCTTCACGAGCTATGCACAAAATACGCTCAAAATATCACCTGATGATCTTATGGATAAGATTAAAGGAGGCTGGGCTGGGCAGACTATAGGTGTCGTATTTGGAGCTCCTACAGAATTTAAATTTTCTGGTACTTATGTACAAGATTATCAGCCAATACCTTGGGGAAAAGGCTATGTTAAATATTGGTGGGTTAAAAAGCCTGGACTGTTTGATGATATATATAATGATTGTACTTTTGCAGAAGCATTCCAACAGTTAGGTCTTGATTGTACTTCAAAAGATCTGGCGATGAGATTTGCAGGAGCTGATTATCATCTTGCGCATGCTAATCAGATGGGAAGGTATAATATAAAGAATGGAATTATGCCCCCAATGTCAGGTAATTGGAAGAATAATCCTCATGCCGATGATCTTGATTTTCAGATAGAAGCTGATTTTATTGGGCTCATGTCTCCAGCAATGTTGCCAACAGCAATGAATATTGCAGATAGAGTTGGGCATATCATGAATAGTGGAGATGGTTTTTATGGCGGAGCATTCGTCGCTGGCTTATATTCTTCTGCCTTTTATCATACAGATGTACGTAAAGTACTTGATACCGCACTCGAACTTATACCCCAAGAGAGTTCATTTTATAGATGTATTGATGATGTGAGGAAATTTTACGATAAGCATCCAGATAACTGGAAAGATTGTTGGTATTTTCTTCAGGAGAACTGGAATAAAGATATAGGCTGTCCAAAAGGTGTTTTTTTGAGTTTTAATATAGATGCTAAATTAAATTCAGCTTTTGTTGCAACTGCACTTCTGTATGGCAAGGGCGATTTCACTAAATCAGTGGATATTGCAGCGAGAATGGGGCAGGATTCAGACTGTAATCCATCTACCGTTGCTGGTGTATTGGGAGTTATGAAAGGATATAATAATATTCCATCATTTTGGCTCGATCCGTTAAGAGAGATAGAAAATCTCAATTTTGATGGTACTGATGTGTCATTGGCTTCATCCTATCAGATGAGTTTTGATCAGGCAAAACAGTTGATAAAAAGAGCTGGAGGAAAAGTAGGAAATAAGATGATAGAGATACCTATTACTAAAGCCGGTGTACTTCCTCTTGAACAAAACTTTACAGAAATGTATCCTGTTTTCCGTGATAGAAAAGATGCGTTTTTTAAAGATACATATGAATTTGATTTTAATGGAAATGGTTATGTGATTTGGGGAAATATTTGTTGCACTCGTCATATTAATGAAGATTATATCAATAGAGTATCTACTCGTCATATTGGTTCAGAAGTTTTTGGACTTGCAGAGCCTGATGACCCTTATGTTGCAAAGATAGAGGTCTGGATTGATGGTCAGCTTGATCAGGTAGCACTTCTTCCTATGAAGAACACTGAAAGGAAAGTTGAGCCAGCATGGAAATATAATCTTCCTGAAGGGAAACATCATGTAATGCTAAAATGGCTAAATCGCGAAAATGATTATGTTATGCGTGTTAATGATATCGTTTACTATTCTTCAAAGCCATTACAGGACAAGTTTTATAACAATAATAACTAAGAGAAAATGAAATTATTCACAAGAATATTAAGTGCTTCATTCATAGGAATGGTAGGATTGACAGGTGTAAAAGCTTCTCAACCAATACCATTTAGCCAAAAGATTACTATTGATAAAAAAGTGTTGTTGGATAAAATTAAAGGAGGTTGGGCTGGTCAGACCATAGGGTGTACTTATGGTGGTCCTACTGAATTTAAATATAAAGGTGCATTGATAAACGATAAGACTCCGATCATTTGGTATGATGATTATTGCAAGGACATTTTTAATCAGGATCCAGGTTTATACGATGATGTATATATGGACCTTACATTCCTTGAGGTCATGAAAAAAGAGGGTATCAATGCTCCTGCCAATTCGTATGCAACAGCATTTGCAAATGCAGATTATAAATTATGGCATGCCAATCAGGCTGCCAGATATAATATTCTTCATGGAATTATGCCTCCAGAATCAGGTAATTGGAAAAATAATCCACATGCCGATGACATAGATTTTCAGATTGAGTCTGATTTTATTGGAATGATATGTCCAGGAATGATAAATACGGCATCGGCCTTTTCTGACAAGATAGGTCATATAATGAATTATGGAGATGGATGGTATGGTGGAGTATTTACTGCTGCAATGTACACTAATGCTTTTATTTCTTCTGATATACTCGATATTATTCAATCTTCTCTATCTGTTTTACCAACTGAGAGTAAATATTATAAATGCATTTCAGATGTAATAAAATATTGGAAAATGTATCCTTCTGATTGGCGTAAATGCTGGCTGGAAATAGAGAGATCACATTCTTTCGACGTAGGTTGCCCAGAAGGAGTTTTCAATGCATTCGATATTGACGCTACCATCAATGGTGCTTATTGTGTGATGGGACTTCTGTATGGTAATGGTGATTTTCATAAAACTATGGATATAGCCACAAGATGCGGACAAGATTCAGATTGCAATCCTGCAACAGCAGCAGGTATACTTGGTGTAATACAAGGTTATGATAAAATTCCGGAGTATTGGAAGCCTGGAATAGAGAAATGTGCAGATATCAAATTCCCATATACCGATATTACATTAAATTCTGTATATGGCATCAATCTAAAACTTATTGAGGATGTCATTAAGGCAAATGGAGGCGAGGTTAAAAGCGACAGGTACACTATTAATGTCCAAAAACCCCAAAAAGTAAAGCTTGAGACTTCTTTCGAAGGATTCTATCCAAATACAAGAACGGAGATAAAGTATGATTTAGGTGTTGAAAGAGACTTCAAATTCGATGGGACAGGTGTTGCTCTTATGGGATTGGTTAGAAAGGATAAAGAGGATTCTGGAAATTATGTTGCTCTGCTTAACGTATCTATTGATGGAAAGTTTGTCGAGAAAGTTGAGATGCCATTCGATTATATAAAGCGTAAGTATGATATATTCTATAAATATGGATTGACTCCTGGAAATCATGTTCTGAATGTCAAATGGTTGAATCCGAATGATAGCTATGCTATTCAGTGCAAGGATTTAGTAACATACTCCTCTAAGCCAAATAAAGAGATATCGTATGAATAAAAATTATAAGTTGAAAATATATAATTGGATATTATTCATGCTTTTCTTCTTCCTTCAGACAAGTTGTACTAAGGGAGATAATGTTACAGGCAGCAACGGAGAAGAAAATAGAAAGAAAGAGGTTTTCACAAAAGTATATAATACAAATCTTTCTTACTATAGTAAAACTTTGGGGAAGCTTGTAACATATTCTGCCATTCTGCCGAAGGAGTATCTTACCGATGATAGTAAAAATTTTGGTGTCGTCTTTCTGTTCCATGGATGGGGAGGCTCTTCTAATGACTGGGGACCAAATGAGATATACATTCAATCGACTGCAGAGAGCATGGTGGCAAAAGGACAAGTCCGTCCATTGATATATATAATACCCGATTGTGAAAATACCTATTTCTGCAATAAATATGATGGCAAAAGACCAGTAATGGATATGATTGTAAAGGAGTTGGTGCCACAGATTGATAAACAATTCCGTACAACAGCCAAAGCTGAAGAAAGGTGCGTTATGGGATATTCAATGGGAGGATTTGGAGCTTTGAGCACAGCTATGCAACATCAGGATGTTTTTAAGACATGCGTAGCATTAAGTCCGTCAATGAATACCGATGAACAATATGTTGACTTGTCTCAGGAAGGTTGGAATGTTCAATGGGGAGACAACTTTGGAGGTAGTGGAACTAAAGGTATTAGCCGGTTGACAGACTATTATTTAAGCCAATGTCCTCTTCATTTCATGAAGGATAAACCAATATCTTCGTTCAATCAAGTAAGATATTACATAGATTGTGGAGATGATGAAGAGAGACTTTATCAGGGAAGTGCAGAACTACATAATATTTTACGGGAAAGAGGCATCTATCATGAATACAGGGTTCGTAATGGTGCTCATACTACTTCGTACTGGAGATCATCGTTGGATGATATGTTGCAATTTATAGAGTCATCATTCAATAACAAGGACTTCGTACCAAGCGGAACTTTATCATTTGATTCAAGTCAGGACCATGTTGTAAAGATCAACGATAATTTTGAGGGTGTTAGTCTAAATATATATAAACCAAAGGGAGCTGTTGTTGATAACAGTTATAAGTTTTTATACTCCAGTATAGGTGAAGGCAAATCAAGTCTTGATGATGATAAATTTGTAGAGGCACTTGATTCATTAATGGAGAAAAAGAAACTGGTTATAGTTACATTTAATCCTTTGTCAGCAAAGAATGCATCTAAAGATTTGGATCAAATAGAACAATATGTAGAGAAATCATTATCAGTCACCGTTGATAAAAATTCTCGGTTTGCTTTTGCTTATGGAAAAGAGGCCGGAATAATTTATCGACAAACTGTGAAAGATAATGCTACAGTCTCAAATCTGTTCTCTTTAGATGCTGATTGGGGTAATGATGTCAGTGCATCATCTTCTGTGTCATATTATCTCTTTATGGGTGATGACGGTACAAACTATAAGTCGATGGCCGAACTATTTGTAAAATGTAGAGCGGCTGAGTCTAATGTACAATATAGAGTGTATAATGGAGAGGATGCAACAATATCGGTGCAAAATGGCATACACATGATGTGTAGCTTTTTAGTTCAATATTTAAATAATATCTGATCATGAAGAATTTGTTAATCATTATAATATTTATTGTCTTTTCAAACAGTCTTAAGTCTCAGGTTCCTTTTGAATATGAATGCCTTCCATATAAAAGTGAGATATTAGGTCAAGATGTGTCATATTCAATTATTCTTCCTTCCGATTATTATATTAGTAAGAAGGAATATCCTGTGGTATATTTTTTTCATGGTATTGGAGGTGATTGTTCTACATGGCTTGAATATGGTCATTTGGCAAGTGTCATGAATAAAATGGTTAATTCGGGTAAAATAGATCCTTTCATTATGGTCATACCTTCAGGTTTCCTGTCTTATTATTGCAATACTTATGATGGAAAGTTTAATTATGAGTCTTTTTTAATGAAGGAGCTTTATCCATATATAGAAAAGAATTATAGAACTAAGAAAAGTAATAAATATCATGCTATTGTAGGTTTCTCTATGGGAGGCTTTGGCTCTCTGACCATAGCTTTAAGATATCCTGAACAGTACGGCTCTGTAGTAGCATTATCTCCTTCAATACGTACAGATAGCCAGTATATGGAGGAGGGACCACAAGATGGTTGGGATGATCAGTGGGGTCGGATTTTTGGAGGAAAAGGAGCTCTTGGCGCAAAAAGATTAACAACATATTATAAGAAAAATTCTCCATCACATATTATAGCTGATTGCAAAAATATTTCTGAGTTGGATGATAAGATATATCTTGATGTAGGTGATAAAGAAAACTCATTATGTAGAAGTAATGAAGAACTTCATAGATTGCTTTCAGAAAAAGGAATAAAGCATTATTGGACAGTAAGAGGTGGTAACCATGATTTTGACGTATGGTGTGCGGCTTTGCCCAATGCATTCCGTTATCTCAATTCCCGTTTTAGTAATACCCCGTTTTTTGTAGAACATGATAATCAGAATTATGATAGTAACATCAAGTTTGATAAAATAAGTGATAACTTTAGTGATGATTATTATCCATTAGGAGTTATTGGATCAAAAAGGAAATATCCGATAATATATATATCTGGAGCCAATGATATTACAAAGGAAACAGCTCTGAATACTTTATCTGCAATGATAAATGAAGGGAAAATGCCATATGTTATTCTATCGTTCATAAAGAAACCAATTTTCTCTTGCCTAGATATAAAGTCTCATGAAGCTATTAATTATTCCATACGTGGGCAACAACGAATGAGGGCAATGATTGCATTAACAGAGACCTCTTCATCCTCTCTTTCTCTTCTTCAAGAAGATAATCTTTTTACAGCTCATGTTTTGGCAAATCCTCAAAAAAATGGAATTAACGCTTTAGATATAGAAAAGTGGATGCTTGCCTATCAGCGATATCCAAGATTGTGGATTGACATGGATTCGGATAGTCAAATATATAATGGATTCAGTGATCTCCATATTTTCTTTAGAGAAAATAAAGTAGAACATGAATTTAGAAGCCGCATCTCTTGGGATCTTAATAATTATTGGCAGGAGTGGTTTGAATTTATTATAAAACGAATATATGTTTAATTTTAAAATATAATGCTATGTTTATCGTAAACAGTTATTTTTTAGCAGTGATATTCTGCTTTGTAACAATGATTTGTTGGGGCTCATGGGGAAATGCTCAAAAACTTGCCTCAAAAACTTGGAGATATGAATTGTTTTATTGGGACTATGTACTAGGCATGGTTGTTTTTTCACTTCTTCTCGGATTGACAATGGGAAGTACAGGAGAAGAAGGAAGACCATTTATTGAAGATTTGCAACAAGGCTCATCTAATAGTTTCCTTTGGATACTATTGGGCGGCGTTATTTTTAATGCTTCAAATATATTACTTTCAGCTTCAATCTCTTTAGCAGGAATGTCTGTAGCATTTCCTTTAGGTGTGGGTATAGCATTAGTGCTTGGTGTTATAGTTAACTATCTTGGTTTACCTTCTGGTAATCCAATAATATTGTTTTCTGGAGTAGCATTGATAGTTGTTGCTATTATTTGTAATGGTATTGCATCAAGTAAAATGAGTACAAAAGCGGATGATAAATCCGTAAATAGAAAAGGAATTATTATAGCTGTTGTCGCTGGTATACTCATGTCTCTGTTCTATAGATTTGTTGTAAAAGGTATGGATGTAGAGAATTTTGAAAATCCAGCTAACGGAATGTTAACTCCATATTCTGCAATCTTTATTTTCTCTTTAGGTGTATTGGTGAGCAATTTCATCTTTAATACATTAGTAATGAAATATCCATTTGTAGGAAGCAAGGTATCATATAGTGAATATTTTAAAGGAAGTATTTCGACTCACCTTACTGGCATGTTAGGTGGTGCAATATGGTGCTTAGGTTCTGCATTTAGCTATATAGCTTCAGGACAAGCAGGTCCTGCTGTATCTTATGCGCTGGGACAAGGAGCGCCTATGATTGCTGCTATATGGGGAGTATTTATATGGAAGGAGTTTAAGGGATCTTCAAAAGTGGTAAACAATCTTCTTACTGCGATGTTCTTATTATTTATAGTGGGACTTTCATTAATTGTAAAAGCAGGTAACTGATGAATCATAATAATTAAACCCGTTGGCGGAATTAATTTAGTGCGTATTTAATTCTACCGATGGGCTTGCCATTAATGTAATTCATATATTGAGAAACGGTTAGCGCACTGATTTTGCCAATTATTCTGGCAAACAAGCCGTTTGTTATCTTCGCATAGTTTCTGATGACCAAGAATTGATCAGTCAGTTGCGAGAACAGTGTCTCAATCCTTTTCCGGGCTTTGGCAAATGGGATGAATGTGGGGCTCCAGTCTTTCTGGTTAAGACGATAAGGACATTCAAGTCTGATGTGTGCCGTCTCGAAAAGGTCGAGCTGTACATCTGCTCCGATATATCCTTTATCGCCATAAATACTGCAGTCGTGATAAGTCTGCTTGACGTCCTTCATATAATTGAGGTCATGCACGCTCGCTTTGGACAGGTCATAAGAATGGATTACACCGTTTAACCCACAGATAGCATGGAGTTTGTAGCTAAAATAGTATGTGTTCTGCGAGGCACAGAATCCGAAGTCCGGAGCCCGGGCAAAATCCCCGGTCCGTCCCATCCTGCAGCGTTTCCCCCTGGCTACCCTGCAAACCTCTATTGGCTTGGAATCCACAATAAAGAAGTCTTCTCCACCATCCATCCTGTTGGCGAGTCTCTTACGGATTTCTTCACACAGTCCGGCTGTCTTCTTCCTGCGGTCATTGAATTGTCTGCGGGAAATAAGATTGGGTATCCTGGCTTTGTATTCCTGTAGTTTGTACTCGAAAAGCCATTTCTCGCTGTCTATGCTTTCAGCTTCCGCTGCGAGCGACAGTGCCACAATCTCCAAATCTGAGAATTTAGGGACTGGACCACGACGGGGTATGTTACCTTGTTCATTTACGAGATTATTCGAAAATTGTTTGCATATCCCAAGGATTTTGACGAACTTTGTATATAGGTTGTGCATACGATGATTTGAAATTAACAGTTTTGACACTACTAATTTACTAAAAATCAGCGATATGCGCAACTTTTTATACATCATTATTTAATGTATTTAATTCCGCCAACGGGTATGTATTATATTTTGGGAGGCTATTCTTGAGCCATGAACAAAACATATATGGGTACAGTTGGTTAAAACTAGGTCGAAATATTTTCTTTATAACTTCAATAGTATTGTCTGTTAAAGTATAATTTATGATACAAGTGTAGAAGTACTTTGTTGAAATAAAACTTAAAGTTAAGTGTATATTCAGAGAATGAGCTTGTTTGCAAAGATGAATTTACGAAATCGGATATTATATCTTACAATTGGCATAAAATAGGTTTGTATCATTTTATCAAAATGATAATTGAATAATATATTACTCCTTTAGTAAATGATATAAAAATTATAATATATAAAACAATATTGCAGAACAGATATATTTCTGAATGCATGAAAGAATATATAAAAATAAATTAGAATAAATATGAAATTTACTTGGATTCCATTTTACAAGGAACTTGCTGAAAAGCTACTTCAATTTAGTTCAGATAGAGCTGTTCTGCTGAAACTGATCTATGACCACAGAGAAGAATTTCTCGCAAAATATCTTCATGATGAGGGCGGTGAAGATGATTTATGTAAAGATATAGACCCCTTTACGGCTTTTGGCATATTTAACCGTAATACTAATAATAGGAGTAATACAACTCTTATGCTAAAAAAAATACTCAATATAAAAGCTGATGCACCAACTGATTTTAAGGGTATTCCTATCTTAAACAACCAGAAATCTCAATTTTTTGGATATAAATCGGACAGACAGGTTGATGATATTCAAAATCTTTGGAACTTGTTTGAGAAAGTCGTTAAAAAAGAAGACTTTGAGAAAGAGTACAATATAGTAATCAAGCAGTTTGTTATCAAGTTCAATATTACAATGGGACTATTCTGGATACGTCCTGAAGATTATTTGGCTTTAGATAAGAAAAACAGAACGTATTTGAAAAAGCAATATGGAATTGATGTCCCAGCTGATGTTCCTGAATACACAAAATATATGGAGATCATAGCTGAAGTACAAAAGAAGATGGCTTCTAATGAAATAAAAGAAAAAACATTCTATGAACTGTCTGCTAATGCTGGTATTTATTCCTCATTTGATGATGAAAAATCTTGGTATGATGAACAAGTACTCTTATGGAAAAGACAAAAAAATATTATCCTGTCTGGTGCTCCTGGTACAGGAAAGACATACGATGTCCCTGAGTTTGCAGTTAGACTATGTGACCCAGGCTTTGATGCTAATGGTGCAGATAGAAAAGATATTGTTGAAAGATACAATCAACTTAAGGAAGAAAATCGTATTGCTTTTACGACATTTCATCAGTCGATGGATTACGAGGATTGGATAGAAGGCTTACGCCCTATGGTTAATGAGGATAATCAGGTCACATACGAGATTGAAAGCGGTATCTTTAAGAGACTTTGCGATGAGGCTGAACGCCCTATAGTTAAAGATCGTCAGTTTGGTATAGCTCAAGATGCTGTTGTTTGGAAAGTCTCTTTAGCAAGAACTGGTGATAACCCTGTTCGTAGTGATTGCATGAAGAATAACTACATTCGTGTTGGATGGGATGGCTATGGACCTATCATTTCAGAGGAAACAGACTGGAGTATACACAATGGCGAAGGAAAGAAAATTCTGGATGCCTTTATTAATAAAATGAAGATTGGTGATATTGTTATGTCATGCTACTCAAGTCAGACCATTGATGCTATAGGTGTTGTTACTGGTGGTTATGAATATGATGACAATTTTACAGATTATAAACGAGTTCGAAAAGTTAACTGGATACTAAAAGGTATAGATGAAAATATTATTGATGTGAATGGCGGTAAAACAATGACCTTAAGTACTGTTTATCGTTTGAATGCTATATCTTTAGGTGATGTAAGATCAATATTAGATAAGTATAAAACTCCAAACACGATGGAAGAAAACAAAAAACCATACATAATGGTTATCGATGAATTAAATCGTGGGAATGTATCTAAGATATTTGGAGAGCTGATTACCTTGCTGGAAAGAGATAAGCGTAAAGGGTGTGTAAATGCAGAGAGCGTTATACTCCCTTATTCTAAGAAACCTTTTCATATTCCAAATAATGTCTATCTTATTGCTACAATGAATACTGCAGACCGTTCATTGGGTAATCTAGATTATGCAATAAGAAGACGTTTTGCATTCATTGCAGAAAAGCCTTTTGATTTGGATAAAGAAGGGTTTGATTCTAAGCTTTTCAAACAAGTAAGTGAACTATTCATAAGTAATTTTGACGAGTATGCGAAAAGTAGTTGGGAACAGACTCTTAAGTTGATTCCTGCTGAAACTTTATCGGATGAATATAAACCAGAGGACGTATGGATAGGACATAGTTACTTTTTGATGAAAGATGAGGATGGATATGATGAAACTAGTTCTCGTCTACTCTATGAAATTATCCCACTCCTTGAAGAGTATGTTCATGACGGTGTGCTGACGGCAGATGCCCAAGTTACTATAGATGAATTATATATAAAGGCTACAGAATGATGAAGGTCATAAAACTTCAAGAACAGTTTTTAAACAATACAGATCTTCCGCTCGCTGATAGTGAAGCTATAATTCCTTATATGGATGATAAATCAGAAGTTGTTTTCAATATTCAAAAGGATAGGGGAAGAAATGAACTTTGTCTTAGCCTGACTAGAACGGGTAATAATGTGCATGCAACAGACTCTTACTTTGTCGGAATGGATTGGATTAAAGAAAATGAACTGGCCGTAATGGTTAGCCCTAAGATGAATGATGGCTTTGAAATTGATTATATTCGCATGTTGAATGAAGCTTTATGTGAGCCAGATAATTACGAGCATTTAAAGGATCTTATTACGATTCATTTCAACAAGCCATCTATTCGAATAACCCATCAGAAAGATTTACTTAGTATATTTCTGATTACGGAATACCTTAATATACTAGAACGTATTGTAAGGAAAGGCTTAAAAAAGAGTTTCTACATTGTGAAAGATAATTTAAACAATAAAGTCAGAGGACGTATTCTAATTAATAGTACGATACGACAGAATATAACAAGAGGAAGAATTACAAATAATGTTTGCTGTTATCAGGTATATGATATAGACTCTCCTGAAAATCGAATTTTAAAAAAAGCTTTGTGTTTCTGCGAAAGACAATTGAAGGTATATAGAAATGCATTTGACACAACGGAACTTGAACAAAAAGGGCGTTTTATCAAGTCTTTTTTCGATCAAGTAGGCGAAGATGTAAGCATAAAGACAATAAAGGTCTTCAATGGAAATCCTGTTTTTAAGGAGTATTATAATGCTATCCATTTTGCTCAGTTGTTGCTCAGACGCTTTAGCTACGATATATCGATTTTGGGGAAAAACGAAATCGAAACACCCCCATTCTGGATTGACATGAGTAAGCTCTTTGAACTCTATATCTTTCGTCGTTTACGACAAATATTTACAGGCAAGGGCGAGATTCGTTACCATCTTAGGGCTCATTATCAAGAACTCGATTATCTATTGAAACCAATAGTGTGGACGGATCCATACGTTATTGATGCAAAATACAAACCATGTTATAAATTTAAAGATGGTATTGCTAGAGATGATGCGAGGCAAATTAGTGGATATGCTCGGTTAAGTCGTATATACAAAATATTGAGACTTGATGAAGATACAACTCTTCCTATCAAGTGTCTGATTATCTATCCAGACCAAGACCAAGAGGAGCAATTTGAATTCACAAGATTGGAGGAACCTACATTTGATAAGGTATCGAGTTACGTTCGCATTTACAAACTTGGCATAAGACTCCCTGTCATTAAAAATGAAATTGTGTAATTATAGTATTAACTAACCCCCTTTTATCATATGAGTACAAAGAAAACTATATTGTTGTCTATTACACTTGTAATATCACTTTGCACTTTTGCACAGAATTTTTCTAAGTCAACAACAAAGCCAGTAGTAACAAAAACGGCTTCTTCTAATCCACATGTGGACTCACTAATAACGAGAGTCGATTCTTTGATTAAAGTTACCAATAATTGGCTCAAGCAAATAGAGCTTGATAATTCGAAAAGAAACAGATATAAGTTATATAAGACAGAGAATATTTATACATTCTTACAACTGGATACAATGACAGGTCAAATAGAACAGTTTCAGTGGTCTTTAGATTTAAATAGCGAAGGATCTGTAACTATTAATGGTGATGTTCTAGCTTATGGTTATTGTTCGAATTGTTTTGAACTCTATCCAACAAATAATTTATATCAATTCATATTACTTGATAAAACAACAGGACAAAAATGGCACGTACAATGGGGTGTTGAAGAAAACAAACGTTGGATTAGGCGAATAAATTAATAATGGTGAGAGAATGGCTTCTAGTAATTCTAAACTGTAAATGTTTTAGAAACACTATCATTTGTGTCCTGTAAAAGTGGAGAGAGAACTCTTTGAAATGAGTCGTATAAAGTCTTTTAATGATATATTTATGATGGTGACGATTTGAGTTTTGTACATTTAGGGTGCTTTCTCTGCATTTTTGGCGTTTTTTAGCTACGAAGCTACGGCAACTCTCGAAAATCCCATAAACAAAGGGTTTGATCATACGTAGCTAGGTCTATTTAGCTACGGTGAACTACGTTCTAGCTACGTCAATTTGTGTCATTTTGAGGATGAAATGTATTTTATAAGTAAATCTGTCAAAGAACTGTTGGCTGCATCTGAAGAATTGCACACATAGATTTAGTAAACAGGAGTAGAATTTTCTGCGCTTAAAGTTCTGCCCAATTCCGCTGAATTCTCCGCAAAGGTACTTCAAAATTTTTGGCCAAACAATGGAAATTAGGTTAGACTGTTAGCCAAAGTTTTAATTACTGGGGAGTAACACATTGATAGCACACGTGCGTGTGTATGCGCACTCAGAGTTTTTCGTAAAAATAAGTGTCGAAGTGTCTGTTTGTTGAGCATCAACTTGTTAGGACACTTTTTAAGTGACATTTAGTGTCGGTTATTTGTCGGTAAAATATGGGTGATTTTTTTCCTCATATTGTATTGCGTTTTACGAAGTAATTCGAGGTGTTTTGCGATGTTTTGCAGTGCGTTTTACGAAGAAATGTAGTGTGTTTCATCGATCAAACGCAAACTTTACATCGTAGAAACGTCTGCGTTTCTACGTGCAAACGTTTCCGTTTCTATATAGAAACGCATGGAAAACTCAATATTTTACCGCCATTTCACCGTCACTTTATGACGTCTCATTCGTCGATAAAATATTGATATTCATTAAGTTGACACTTCGACACTTATATTTTTCAAAACCCTAAGTGCGCGCGTGCCCGCACGTACATTATATAAGCAAAAATAGATAACGTAGCTAGAACGTAGCTATCGTAGCTAAATTGACTTAGCTACGTATCGTCAATCCCCCTGTTTATAGGGCTTGCGAGAGAATCCGAAGCTTACGTAGCTAAAAACGCCAAAAATGCAGAGAAAGCCCCCAGAATGTACAAAATTTAAATCTTCACGGAAAAATCTATGCTTCAAACATGTATTTGAACATGCTGGACAAAATGCTAATCACTTTAAGTAGACTCTAGTTTTAAATATGATTAGACACACCATTTCAGTCCTCATTTTATATTCAAGGGCACACGAATAATCTAAATTAGTTCTATGTGGTTATCTTTAGCGAAAGTCGCGCATATCTCAGCAAGTTTATTAATGAAATCGTCTGACACGATAGATAGATGATTAGCATGGATGATAAGTTTTGGCTTATTTGTAGTTGAATGATGGATATTATACCAAAAGTGTCCTAATGTTTTTGTTTGACCATCCCATTTTGTTCTAAAAAGTCTCTCTAAATCAATTTCGTGTAGTTTAGGGTAATGTCCTACAGAAAGTATGACGATAGGAAACTGCTGAAAAAAAGGATGGGCAAACATTTTCTTTCTTTTATCTATAGAATTTTTCCTTTCTTCTTTAGAAACTTGGTTGCTGTATCTTGCTGTGGCGGTACTTAAATCTGTAGAGAAACAATATTTATGAAAATCTATATCGCTGTTTCCTTTTTCTACATCATGACAATGAAAGTTCATGTGCTTTGTGATAGAATTCCATAATTTTTGATATTGATACCAGGTTCTAGAAGTACCACATTCTCCAAAAGATGCATTTCCCTTTTTCCCTATTCTTACACAATACTTTTGTCCCTTATAAGGGAATAAAGGATTGTACTCGGTTCCAACATCATCTGGCGAAAGCTTTTTCTCTACATTTTTTGACCATTGATAGTAATTACTATCCATTTCTAAATGAATTTGGTCTATCTTTTCTTTAGAAATAGCTGATTCTTTTCCTATAATTAAAATATTAGCATTAGGATTGCCACATCCAATATACTGATATGGATGAGCTGTGAGTAATTGTTTAAACTCTTCTGAGTAAATCATAATTTCATATATTAAGTTGTGAACAAAGACGCAATATCATTAGGTGTTATTTTCTAATTTCCTCCTCCATATATTTATATGGAGATGAGGAATATTTATAACAGAAAAACAGAGAAGTTCTCATTTAATGATATTTGTATAGTTTCATTTTCAAACTCTTTAGTGCTCTATTTCGGCGACTTTTTCAAGGATTTGTCAAGTGTCTCATATTTTTCTTCTGCCATTTTCATGATTTTTAGCTTATCTGGTGTATAGGCCTGTGCAAATGGTTCAAGTGGAGGTACAATGCCGAGATAATCCTTGTTGTCTATGTAAAACTTCGTCATTTTAATTATAGCTGCCAAATAAATAGCCTTGTCAAATTTAATATTGTAGCGCAACCCATTGCTTATTATGCCCGCCTCATAGGCAAGAAAGCAGAGTGCTCCTGACGTGCTTTGGCATATTTCATTCTCAAATTCGCCAAAAGGGACCGTCACATCTTTCGACTGCATATTCCAATTGTGAAAAAATAGACTAGCCTCAGACATTTTAGGGGCCGTAATTGGATGATTGAGGTAATAATTAGAACAGTATAAAGCTTCTGCATTATATTTTGAAGCTTCCTCGGCAGAAGCAAACTCCTTTTCTTTAGGTATCCGCAAGTCGGCAGCTCCCTCCTCGAGTAGCATAGAAATCTTATCTGCTGCAGCTTCATTACCCGACTCTTTGATATACTTATGAAGAGATACCAGCTCGTCAAAATATGGAGTAGTATCATCTCCATTGTATTTCTGTATAATTTTCAGTCCCTTCTGCTCTTCTGTCATAGCGTCTTTGAAACGTTTTAATTTAACCAACGTCTCTGCAAAGTTAGTGTATGCCGATCCCAAATTCATCCACTGAGTCATATCTTTATTCGGCATTTTTTCAAGAAGACTAATAGACTTTTGTGAACTCTCTACAGCATCATCCATTTGATTGGTGTTCATCTGGCAAACGCTCAGATAGTTAAGTAGTGAAGCATAGCTGAAACTTGTAGAATCTTTGAATTCAGTCCAAAGCTCAACTGCCTTTTTTACTTCCGTCAGTGCTTCATCAAATTTATTTAAGCGCTCCATGCACATTCCGCGATTTGCAATGAGCAAGATGAGATTTGAATCGCTTTTGTCCACTTGCTTAGAAAGCATGTCTATTTGTTTGGTCCTTAGCAGATAGCCTCCTGCATAATTTCCGTTGTTTATTGCTACATCTGCAAGACTGTCTAGGCTTTTTATATCATCTTGAGCTTTGACAGTTATTGGAACTAGCAACATAAAAAAGAAGATCATACTAAATAGGCTAAATTTCTTCAGTCCACGCTTTTCGTAAACATTTAAGTTGTTCATATTTCTTGTGCGGTTAATTATATTTTTATATGTTTCATGGTTCTATAATAGTGCAAATATAATCATTTTATACACTTCAAGCAATGATTTGACTTGAAAATTTATGGAGAATCAACCAAAAAGAGATAAGATAACCTTGTCGGTTAATTTATACCACCTTATGAAACACCACTCAACGAAATAGAATGTTTGCCCAAATAAGAGGAAAAAGTTCTCTTTATTAAGTAGGGAATAGGCTGATGTGTCTTCTCCAATTCTTTCCAATACTTTAAACATTGGAAAGAATTGGATAGATTATGTGCTCAGCTTCTATTATATTAAGTGAAACTGATAGCATCAGCTATTACGGCTAATAATAGAATCAGGAAAGATCACGGTCTAGTAATAATTAGTCTTAAACTATCAGCATGACTTCTTTCTTTCAACCATTTCTGTAACTGTTCACGAGTGGCTTCCTGAATAGGCTTTTGTACTCCAATAATGGCGGTTATAAATCTTTTCTTAGGCAGAGAGTCTGTGCTGACTTGAACGGTAGATGAAAGAATAATATTTTTCACTTGTGGTGCAATTATTTTCAGCTCACCCCTTATATCTTGACTCAATAGCTCGTAGCTTCGATACTCTGAAAGCTGGTTTTTAAGTTTAGTGTTCTCTTCTGTTGCTTGTTCCAAAAGATGTTGTTGGTCTGAACTATTTAGGTTATAGTTGGTCAGTTTGTTTTTTAAAGCCATGATGCTGTCTGAAACAGTTCCCTGTATTACTTTCAGTCTGTATCCTTGTAATGTGCTATAGTTGTTGATTGCAGCCTGTGCCTCGGCAATCTTCTTTTTAGATAATGCTCGTCCTACAGCCACGACTCTAATCGTACTGTCTTTGTCAACACTGTTGGCNACTATTTGTGACCCTTCCCATTGTAAATTTTCATGGATAAATGTGCTTATTTGTGAGTTAAAGAGACTCTGACGCATGATTCGCCATGTCATTATACCCGCTGGGATCATTGTGAGAACAACGATGGCTATAATTGTACGACGGACCACTTTAGAACGTTTATCGTCAAGAAAAGTTTTTGGACGGAACTTCATTAGTTTTATACCGATAAATGTTCCTAAAGCAATAAATACAGTATTGATAAAATAAAGGAAAAAGGCTCCTGCAAAAAACGCCCAGTATCCATAAGCCAGTCCGTATCCTGCTGTGCATAGTGGTGGCATCAAAGCTGTGGCAATGGCTACTCCTGGAAGTACATTTCCCTTGTCACGTATGCAGAGTGCAAGAATGCCTGCGCCGCCACCTATAAAGGCAATTAGAACGTCGTAGAGTGTAGGTGTGGTACGTGCTAGTAATTCTGATTGTGTACCTTGGTATGGGGAAAGCAGAAAATAGATGGTCGCGGTGATGATACTGATGAGTGTAGCTACAAGATAGTTTTGCGCAGACCGTTTGAGCAGCTCTATGTCGTTGGTTCCGATAGATAGTCCCATACCGATTATAGGTCCCATGAGTGGTGAGATGAGCATAGCACCTATGATAACAGCAGTTGAATTAATGTTTAATCCAAGCGATGCTATTAAAATGGCGAATATCAGAATCCAGAGGTTGGCTCCTTTGAAAGATACCCCGTTGGAAATTTGAGCAACGCTTTGTTCCTGACTTTCCAAGTCGTGGTTAGCGTTGAAATAATTTTTGAAGTCCATAGTTGTAATATTACGGTTTATAGTTTTTCTTGTTTACAAGCATCGTGGCATTATCTTCCTGAAATATGTTGAGTCTTACCACTTTATCAATAGCTAGAATTGTTAATCTGGTCACAAGTACTATTTGTAACCCTATCATTGGTATTGATTATATTTGCTTTTTCAGCTTATTGATGTTTTTTAATATAATGAGGTGCTGATCGCAGCAGAAGATAACCGATGGTACCGCCAATAATTGATGCAGAAAAGATTCCAACCTTTGCCTGAATGATATGAGTGGCATCGGTAAAGGCAAGCGCCGTGACAAACATTGACATAGTGAAGCCTATTGATGCTAAAAATCCTATTCCTATGAGCTGTCGCCATGTCATCGTTTTGGATATATTTCCCAATTTGAGTTTGGTTAGCACCCATGTTGAAAGTAATATACCAATGGGCTTTCCTAACAGAAGTCCCAGCAACACACCGATAATTACATTTGAAGAAAAGAGACTTGAGAAGTCCATATCAATAAAGTTTACACCAGCATTAGACAGGGCAAATATTGGCATAATGCAGAATGCGACAAATGGATGCAACCCATGTTCCAGACGTTGCAAGGCAGGTACAGCTCCTTTTGATGTTTCTTTCACTTTCGAAATAATTTCAACCTGTTCCTTCTCTAATGTGATAACATCGTTGGATTGTGCTTCCTCAAAATGATGGAGTTGTTTCTTTAGTCGCGAGATAAAAGCCGCTTCTGGTATTTTAGAATCTGCAGGAATCATGAATGCTGATAACACCGCTGAGATTGTGGCGTGTACACCTGACATTAGAAATGCCGTCCATACGCCGCCAATACCTAGAATAGCGTAGAACCATACATTCTTTACTCCCATTTTGTTGGCTATAAACATGATCAACAAAAAAGCAACTCCCACAGCAATACTTACTAAAGAAATGTTTGAAGTGTAAAACAGGGCTATAACAAGAACAGATCCTAAATCATCTACAATGGCAAGCGTAGTGAGGAAAACTTTGGCAGCCAGAGGAACACGATCGCCAAGAAGATATATTACTGCTAAGGCAAACGCAATATCTGTAGCCATTGGAATTCCCCATCCATGGGCAGCAGATGTTCCATGATTGAATAACAAAAATATTAAAGCGGGGACGATCATTCCCATTAGGGCTGCACCCGAAGGCAAAATGACTTGTCGGATATGTTGAAGTTCACCACCAATAAACTCGCGTTTCAATTCAAGTCCAACAACAAAAAAGAACATAGACATCAGACCATCGTTAATCCAATGCTCAAAACTAAAATTCAGATATGATTTGCCATCTACGATAAATCCGAGATGATGATGAAAAAACTCTTGGTATTCGTAACGTAGGGGAGAGTTACCCAAAATTAGAGCTACAATTACAGCTAAAGCAAGTATGATACCTCCTGATTTCTCGTTCTGCATGAACTGTTGAAGTGGCAATACTATTTGATGGTTGATTTTGCGTTGATACTTATTATCCATATATAATTGATATAAAAGAATTGAGTATTTTCTGAGCTTAAAAATCTTAACCAGATGGTTTTCTGGTACGAGCTCATGTCGTTATTGAGATAACATTTAATCACAAAGATAAGAAATAATATTGAGAAATTAGAATGATACTCATATATTATGATTAATTATGGCTTAATAACGCAATAGAATATCAGATGAAAATCTAGAAAAAATAACTCATGATGTCACCTTTTGTAACCTATCTTATTATATAGATGAATCGGTTCAAAACGAAACAAGAAGTATAACATATAAAAATATAAAGAGTCTATTTCTCAAGCCAACTGAGCTACAAGTTTTGAACAAGGATCATATAAAAGATAGTACCACCAGCGATCGTAAGGAGCATATTCTTGCGCCACAAATGTAGCACAACGCAAACAATAATACCTAAAAGTTGGAGAAATATATGGTGGGTTGTCTGAGAACCCACATCCTTCAGACAATAAATAATGAGCATACCAAATACCGCCGAAGCAAGATATTTCCCGATGAACCGTATGAAATGCGGTGTGCGTTCCTTACTTGGAAATATGATGAAAGGTAGAAAGCGTGTTGTCATTACCGCTATAATCATCATTCCTATAGTAATCATTTTCTCTATCGTTGTCATGGAGTGGCTTTTCGGTAATTGATGAATAATGCTGCAAGGATGCAAAACATACTTGGAATGATAAACTGCTGAGGACCGAACAAATATAAACATATTGCAGCAACAATAATTCCTAGCCATGAATAGAGATGTGTGTCCCCGTGGCGCACATAATCGTCCATAAAGATAGCTACGAACATTGCTGTTACTACAAAGTCAAGTCCTTCGAGATGAATCAATAGTCTTTCGCCTAGGCTACGCCCAAGCAGATAACCAATGATACTGCCTGTGACCCAATAGAAGTAATTGAGTGCCGACACCCACAGATATCCAACGAAGACATTGCCGCTCTGTCGCATTTTCCCCTCATTGGCGAAGTTGACGGCAAATGTCTCGTCGCTCATCCAAAAGATGAGAAATGGTTTCTTCCATCCAGCCCCACGATATCTGTCGAGCATGGTGATGCCATAAAACAGATGTCGTGCTCCTACCATAAACGCCATGACAAATGTTGCCAATGGATGGAACGTACTCAACAGTAACGTGAGACCGATGAACTCTACCGAACCGCTATAAACCAGCAATGCCATAGATACTGGCACGCAAATGCTATAGCCCATGTTAGCTGCAAGCAAACCATAGGTTATACCAAGGAACCAATAAGCTCCAAGTACTGGTAATGATAGGCGGAAAGCGGTAAGGAAAGCTTTCATACAATGATTCTGTTTATCTCAATGCCTGCTTAATGTCATTATAGATATCCTCGACATCCTCTAAACCAATGCTCAGACGTACAGTTGTGTTGAGTACGTCCATCTTAGCCTTTTGCTCAGCTGAGAAAGCCACAAAGATGGTGCTATAAGGATGAATAGCTAGCGTGCGATTGTCGAAGAGATTCGTAGCACGATGAATCAGCTTTAGATTGTCGATGAACTGAAAACATGACTCTTCGCTCTCCAAATCAATACATACCATGGCACCAGCAGTCTTGCCAAACTGGCGTTGTGACAACTCGTGATAAGGATTGTCTGGTAGTCCTACATAGTTGACATGCTTAATCTCAGGCAACTTCTGTAGACTAGTCGCCAGTTCCTGAGCATTGCTTGACTGTACACGATAGCGTGCATCAAGTGTTTCTAGTCCTATTGTCTGCAAATAAGCCACCTGTGGTGTCATGTAGGCACCGAAATTGAATAGCTGTTCTCCTCTGATTTTCTGTTCAAAGCTCTCGACAGTACCATAGTCGATGATAAGTCCCCCCAAAGAAGTAGCACCGCCACTGATATATTTTGTGGATGATACTACTTCGATATCAACACCCATGTCGTGGCTGGAGAACTGTGTGAATGGAATAGTTGTCGTGTCGGCTACAAGGATAGAACCTTTCTGATGAACGGCATTTGCCAACTCTTGAATATCAGCCACTTCCATCTGTGGATTGGTAATAATCTCAAAATATACGCAAGCTGTATTCTCATCTATCAATGCTGCTGTAGCTTCTGCGTCAGTAAGATCCGCCAAACGAGTTTCTACACCAAAACGGGCAAGCGACTCTGTGAGCAATGAATAAGTGTTGCCGAAAAGATGCTTTGAGGTCACCACGTTCTTTCCGCTAGCTGTTAGTGCCAGCAAGGCATTGCTGATAGCAGCCATACCGCTGTTGAAAGCAGTTACATCTTTAGCACCTGTGAGTATACATACTCGATCCTCCAAATTCGTAACCGTAGGATTGCCCGTGCGAGAATAGTCGGGCGCTCCCGAACGACCAGAGAACGCCTCTGTCATGGCTGCAGCATTATCAAACTCGAATGCTACAGCGTTGTAAACTGGCATGCTCAGTGCATCGTAGGCATCACGACGCGCATAAGGAACATGAATTGCTTTTGTTGCCTCTCCCAGAGGCTTACTACATGAGCCCTTACAGTCAGGGTTCTCGATTTTTTCTGATTTCTTCATTTATTATTATTTATATCTTTGTCAGTCATTGCAGCTACACAACTATCACTCCAAACGTTTTCAGCTGTTTCTATCATGTCAATAATGGTATAAATAGGTAGGATAATGCCCATGATACCTATAGGAGCTCCTTGTCCGCTCATCAGTGAGAGTGTGAGAAAATAACAGCCCATTGGTACTCCTGCATTGCCGATAGCTGCAAGCACAGCGATGAAAAGCCAGAGAATCATCTGACCAATCGACAAAGTTACTCCGCCATTCTGCATCACAAAGAGTGAAGTGACAAGAATAAAGGCTGCACAGCCATTCATATTTATGGTTGTGCAAATTGGCAATACAAACCGCACTACCTTTCTAGAAATGTGTGCACGTGTTTCTGAAGTCTCCATCGTTACGGGCAAAGTGGCTGCAGAACTCTTTGTAAATAGTGCCATCAATACAGCTGGCATCATTCTTCCCAGATGCTTTAGTGGGTTAATGCCACGACTTAGCAAGAATAAAGGTAGAATGATGAAGAACTGAATGATATTACCACCCAATATTATTGTTACATATTTGCCTAGCGAGTCGACAGCTACACCTGCAGAAACCTGAGCAGAGAGCAAATCCGAGAAAGCGATAATGCCTAAAGGAAGTGTCCAGATGAGAGCCTTGATAAGTAGGAAGAGTAAACTCTGGAATCCTTCTATACACCTGAGCAATGTGGCTTTGTTCTCAGATTCAGGTAACTTCGCCAATCCCAGACCTACAGCAAAAGCGAGCAAGAGCAGTGATAGTACATTTCCTTCGAGGAAAGGCTTCAATACATTATTGGGAATTACCTCGAGAATATGATCGTAATATGTCTTATTACCTAGGTTATGAGGAATATTAGCAGAGCCTGTATTGACCAGTTCAGTTGGAAGATTACCAGGCTTAATGATTAGATAGAGAATCAAACCTACAGCCGCCGCCACGATTGTAGTGAGTAACGTGTAGATTAACGCATGCTTGAAGATGCGACCTGTATCCTTTTGTGTGCCAAACATCGCTAGCGTAGTAATGACCGCTAATACAATGGTGGGCACTGCTATCAACTGAAATAAACGTGTGTAAACAGTGGCAATAAATGTCATAAGATTGTCAAGCCATGCCTGCTGTAATAAACCTAATAATGCACCTACAATGAGGGCGCCTATCCAAAATATCATCTGCTTTTGCAGATTACCCGTAGGCTTCTTGTTTTCTGTCATCTATTCTTTTTTATTGTAAAATTAAACATTTTCCGTGATTTACAAAATATAATCTGTATTTTTTATAATCCTAATGATAAACTAAGATAGATATTTCGTCCTTTCTGTGGTATCTTGTTCCAATCAGAATAAGTTGTGTAACGTTTGTCGAGAACATTCTCAACACCTGCACGTAGGATGAGGCTTGACGCTTGCCTTACCTTCAGACGATACTGAGCAGAAAGGTTGATGATGGCATAGGCTGGGGTGACAGTCTCGCCATATTTCTCTGCAAAATGATTCTGACGAGCATTGCCTTTCAACTGCGCTTGGGCAGAAAACTGATGATAGTCTAAATGTAATGCTGTCAGATAGCCTAATGGGGAAATGAAAGGTTAATGGTAGCCCCGATGACAGGTTCGTGTGTACTGCGGTCGATTACTGAGCCACGAAGAGAATCTGCTAAAAGTGATATATTACTCAAAAAGAGTATGACAAGAGTTAGAACATGTCGTTCAGACATGCAGTGTAAGTTTAATTTTCTCATAAAAATCGTTCCGTTTAATTTATCCCTTAGTAACCTATTTAGATATTATCGATTTGTTTCGTTCTCTCAAAGATAGAAAGAAATAAGCTCTATAAAAGTTCCTCTGTTAACATATCATGATAGTGAATGTGCAACATTGATTGCACATTCGCATTATCATTTCACGCATTCGTTTGCTTTAGCTTAACATATTTAACAGTCTATGCTTTTGATTAATTATGGTTGCAAAGTTCGAAATAATAGAAATATATTACAAGAGTTGGGCGAAATTTAGAAAAAATGTCTATTTTTGTAACTAATAACGGAACAAGTGTTCTGTTGATGCATGTATAACAACCCTTTTAAAGAACAAAGATGGTTACATTAGACAAAGTTGATCTGGAAATCATGCGTACCTTGCAGGATGATGGGCGGCTCACCATGCGTGAACTTGCCTCAAGAGTGAGCCTTTCTTCTACACCTGTTTTTGAACGACTTAAGCGTCTGGAAGCAAATGGCTATATCAAGAAATACATGGCTGTACTTGATGCAGAGAAACTGCATCGTGGTTTCACTGTGTTCTGCAATGTGAAGCTTCGTAGGTTAAATACACAAATAGCAATGGACTTTATAGAGAAAATCATGAATATCCCAGAGGTGACCGAGTGTTATAACACTTCTGGTAATTTCGACTATATGCTCAAAATCAATGCTTCAGATATGAAAACATATCAAGAATTCCTCATCAACACGCTGGGAACTATTGATAGTCTTGGAAGCATAGAGAGTACTTTTGTTATGGATACAGTCAAGCATGTATACGGCATAAACTTGTAATGCAGCGTACTTTCATCGCACAAATTTCTGGAAATGGTTCTTTGAAAAGTATCGAAGAATAAAACAAAAAAGGAGTTACAATAATGTAACTCCTTTTATTGTGGACCAGCCTGGGCTTGAACCAGGGACCTCCAGATTATGAGTCTGTTGCTCTAACCAACTGAGCTACAAGTCCTGAATTTTGAATTCGGATGCAAAGATAGTGCCTTTTGTGCAAATTACCAAATATTTTTTGAAAAATTTACGTAATCATGCAATGTATTCTTCTGTTCTGCCGTGCTTATATTATGCAACGAAATGAAGTAACGTCTTGAACAATAAGTATAAAAAGTATTTTTTTATTTTGCTTTTCCGCTCGCTTGGTGTACCTTTGCAGAGTTTGATAGATCTGCACTTATTTGCACTCTCTCTGCATAAAATAGGATTTATGATAATGGATGATAACGATATAGAAAATAGATTTCAAGGACTTACGGCTTCACAAGTAGAAAAAAGCCGTAATGCTCATGGCATGAACATACTTACACCTCCACATAAGACATCTATGTGGAAACTTTATCTTGAAAAATATAAAGACCCTATCATACAAATTCTGCTGGTTGCTGCTGCCATATCTTTGGCTATGGCATGGGTAGAGAACGATTATGTGGAGACTATTGGAATAATTCTGGCAATATTCTTCGCTACTACCGTAGGATTTTATTTTGAACGTGATGCTGCAAAGAGGTTTAGTCTGCTTACTAAGATGGATGACGTGCAGCTCGTCAAAGTAAGACGTGAGGGACATGTGATAGAGATTCCTCGTAAAGACGTTGTGAAAGGTGACCTTATTATTGTGGAAGTAGGTGATGAAGTTCCTGCTGATGCCAGATTAATATCTTCAGTTAATTTACAAATCAACGAGTCAAGTCTTACAGGAGAACTACTTTCTGACAAGAATGCTAGTCCACAAGATGATTTAAATGCTGCTTATCCCGCTGATATGATTCTGCGTTCCACAATGGTTATGAATGGTCATGGTGAAGCTGTTGTTACTGCTGTGGGTGACGATACTGAAATTGGCAGAGTGGCAAAGAAAAGCACTGAGGAAACTGACGTGGTGACCCCGCTTAACAAGCAGCTTAATAAACTCGCAGCATTGATATCTAAAGTTGGAACTATAGTTTCTGTTCTGACTTTTGCGATATTCCTTACACACGATATTCTTACCCAACCTGTTTGGCATAGTTCTGACTATTTTAAGATGACAGAAGTGGTATTGAAGTATTTTATGATGGCAGTTACTCTTATCGTAATGGCTGTTCCTGAAGGACTTCCAATGGCTGTAACTCTTTCCCTGGCTTTGAATATGCGCCGCATGTTAAAATCAAATAATCTTGTAAGACGACTTCATGCATGCGAGACAATGGGAGCTGTAACGGTGATATGCACAGATAAAACGGGTACGTTGACACAGAATCGTATGACTGTAGTTTCTCCTGATCCGTCAGAAGAAAAGAATGATTTCGACATAGATTTATATTATGCCGCAATAGCCTTGAACTCGACAGCCGAACTTGATGGCGACATTGTCATAGGTAATCCTACAGAGGGGGCATTGCTTATGTGGATGAAAGAAAAGGGCGTTGATTATTTGCAGTATCGCCACAAAAACACGATCGAATCTTCTGTGCCTTTTTCCACTGAAAAAAAATATATGCAGACGACAGCTGTCGTTGATGGAAAGAAACATGTATTCCTTAAAGGTGCACCTGAAATAGTCATTGCAATGTGCGACATAACAGATGAGGATCGTAAAAATGCAAATGAACAACTGCTTTCTTATCAGCATAAAGCAATGCGCACATTGGCACTCGCTACAGACAATAAGTTGCAGGCTATCGTTGGTATTAGCGATCCGATACGTAAGGATGTTCCTGATGCTGTGAGACAGTGCCATGAAGCTGGTATAGATGTCAAGGTCATTACCGGAGATACAGCAGCTACGGCAATAGAGGTATCTCGCCAGATAGGTGTTATTGGTGATGATATGTGTAATAATATTCCTGATTCAGGCGTAATAACAGGAGTAGAATGGGCAGCGTTGAGTGATGATGAGGCTCTTGAACGTGCAGAAATGATTATGGTTATGAGTCGTGCACGCCCAACAGATAAGCTGCGTCTTGTTAATATGTTGCAGAAAAGGGGAGAGGTTGTTGCTGTTACTGGTGACGGAACAAACGATGCTCCAGCATTGCATTATGCACATGTTGGATTATCATTGGGATCAGGAACAAATGTAGCAAAGGATGCCAGTGACATGACTTTGCTTGACGATTCATTTGGATCTATTGTTAATGCTGTGATGTGGGGACGGTCGTTGTATAAGAATATACAGCGTTTCCTATTTTTTCAGCTTACTGTAAATGTTACCGCTTTGCTTCTTGTTCTTGGTGGAGCATTTGTAGGAACAGCTATGCCACTCACTGTGACACAGATTCTGTGGGTAAATCTTATCATGGATACTTTTGCCGCAATGGCTTTAGCTTCACTTTCACCTTCGCGGGAAGTAATGAAGGATAAGCCGAGAAAGCAGACCGAGTTTATCATATCACGCAAGATAGGTGGCAGTATATTTGCATGGGGCTTTGCGTTCTTTGCTGTATTGCTCGGGCTGCTTGTATATTTTGAACAAGATGGACATATCGTAGATACTCATGAACTCACGATATTTTTTACTATATTTGTCATGTTGCAATTTTGGAACCTTTTNAATGCAAANGCACTTGGAGGNAATAAGTCTGCACTCAGCCATATTGGTGCGGAAAAAGGAATGGCATTAGTTTTGCTGTTGATATTTGTAGGACAATGGATAATTGTAACTTTTGGCGGAAAGATGTTCCGCACAGTTCCATTGTCATTTACTGAATGGGCTACGATTGTGGCTGTAACTTCACCAGTATTGTTTATCGGTGAGGGAATAAGATTGATAAAGAGAATATGAAGATAATAAAATTAAACAGGGAAACTGCAAATCTTGCACCATGTGTTGCAACGATAGGTTTCTTTGACGGTGTGCACAAAGGACATCGTTTCCTGATAAATCATGTTATTCAGGAGGCTGCAGATTCAGGATTGCAGTCTGCTGTGATTACTTTTGACAGACATCCACGTGAGGTACTGCAGAGTGATTATATACCGCAGATGCTAAGTGGATTTGATAGAAAGATGTCTCTGCTGGCAGATACAGGTGTAGATAACGGAGTAGTTGTGCATTTTGATAAGGAAATGGCTTCACTTTCTTCGTATGAATTTATGAGAGATGTGTTGTGTGACCAATTGAATGTGAAGAAACTGGTAATCGGATATGATAACCGTTTCGGACATAACCGTGACGAAGGATTTGATGATTATGTAAGATACGGCAAAGAACTTGGTATTGAAGTTATTCATAATCAGGCTTTCGTGTTGAACGGTGTGAATGTCAGTTCGTCAGTTATACGTTCACTACTTAAAGATGGTGAAGTTGAAATGGCAGAGATGTGCCTTGGATATGATTACACGATAGTAGGTAAGGTTGTGCATGGATATAAGCAAGGACGTAAAATGGGATTTCCTACAGCCAACCTTGATGTTTCTGATTCTCATCAGCTTGTTCCTTCACCTGGTGTGTATGCAGTAAAGGTACATATTGATGGAGAAGATGAATGCAGAAATGGAATGATGAATATCGGCAGACGACCGACTTTCGGTGGCGATAATATTACCTTGGAAATTAATATATTTGATTTTGCGGCTGATATTTACGATAGAATTATGAGTGTGTCGTTTATTCATCGCATACGAGAAGAACGTAAGTTTAACAATGCTATTGAATTGGCAGGTCAGCTTAAAGATGATCGCAGACTTGTTGAAGAGCAATTTTTAAAAGAAGATTAATAATATGAAGAAAACCTTGAATGTAGCACTCGATGCCTTATGGTATCTTGTAGTGTTTGCCCTTGTACAGTTTGTCGTAACTCTTGCTGTAGGATTGGTGATGGCAGGAGTTAAGGGAGTACCTTTTTCATCTATCAGCCATATTTTGACCAATAGTGCAATGCTCACAATAGTGGCATCTATATTGGGCAGTGTGATAACGATTGCTCTGTTTGTATGGCGTGGTTGGGTTTCTAAGTCACGCAAGTATATTCAGTCTCGCCCGTGGACTACGCTTGTATGGGTTGCAATAGCAACAATGGGACTGATACTTCCTGCTGCTGGACTTGAGGAGTTGATGAAGTTAGAGTTGCCAAAACAGCTTGAAAACTTATTCTCTGGAATCATGAAAGAGCCTTTGGGATATGTTGCAATCGGAATATTGGCACCTTTGGCTGAGGAAATCGTGTTCCGTGGAGCCATATTACGTCGCTTACTTTCTATATTAGGCGATAAAAAGCATTGGGTAGCCATTCTCATATCAGCGTTGCTGTTTGGTGCTGTACACGCAAATTTAGCGCAATTTGTTCATGCTGCATTGCTTGGTCTATTGCTTGGCTGGATGTATTATCGCACAGATAGTATTGTTCCTGGAGTCGTACTTCATTGGGTGAACAATACCGTTGCTTATATTGCTGCTAATTTAATGCCAGGAACGCAAGATGCTACATTGAGTCAACTTGCTGGCGGACAGACAATGAGAATCGTATTGTATCTTGTATTCTCGTTATGTATATTTTTACCTGCTCTTTACCAGTTGAATATAAGACTAAAAAAGTAATTAGCTAAATAAGATATATACGCAGATCGAAATTATATATCTGCGTTATATTTTATAATTTCAATAGCTAGGGTGTGTAAAAAATGATTAGGCCTGCAAATCATATAATGATTTGCAGGCCTTTTCTACGTTAGTATGTTATGAAAAATTTGAGAGAATTGAAACTTCACAGTTTCATAATTGTTTTATTAAACATGATTTTATAGAGAAAGCTTAGAAATATATCTACTTCAAAATTGATGCTGCCGGTGTCTCCACAGCGTTCATGCTGCTTTGTTGCATCGTGTCAATGACTGCCGAATCGCTTAATGCGACTGAAACACCCTTGTGTGTTGCTCCCGCTGTGTTCACAACAGGACTGGCATCATCATTAAAAGGAACCTGTGCGGCATTGCCCAGTGTGAGCATGATGGCAACTACTGCGGCAGCCTTGAACAGAGGTTTAAGTTTCTGTTGCATGGTTATCACGCGTGCCTTAACAGGTGCAGGTCCTTGAATCATAGACATAATCTTCTCGTCGAAGTCATCACCCAATACGTTTGACTTATGCTCTACCTGCTGGTAAGCAAACAAATCCTTGTATTTGCAAAGGTCGGCAGGCACGTCTTTCTGACAGAAGAAAGCCTTTAGGATTTCCTCTTCTTCTAGAGTCGTCTCGCACTTCCAATAGCGCTCAAGTAACTGTGTGATATATTTATAATCCATAATTGTCTATTTCTTGAAATTTTTGTTTTACAGCCTGACGTGCTCTGTAGATATTTACTTTAACCTGTTCTTCCGTTATTTCAAGCACATTGGCAATATCCTTATAAGCTTTTCCTTCAAAATCTCGAAGCTGCATGCAGAATCGTTGTTTCTCTGGAAGTTCGTCTACGATTTTCTTCACCACACTCATTCTGTCTTTGTGGATTATGTCCTCGTAAGGGTTGTATGCGCTGTCAGGAGCATCACCTCCTGTGTTATCAAGCTGGCTGTTTTGATTGTCGTGTTTCTTTAAACTGTCAAGAGACAAGTTTCGACAAATTGTGTAACAGAAAGCTTCGATAGATTCAATCTGTTCCCAGGTTTCCCTGTTGTTCCAGACCTTAATCATTGTTTCCTGCACGATGTCTTCCGCCTCTGCACCGTTAAGTGTTATGCGTAGAGCAAGCCTGTAAAGCTGATTCTTCAGCGGCAGTACATCGTTTCGAAAACTGATTTTTTTCATCTGCGCTCTGTTTAAATGACGATTGGATTATTCGAAAGTTACAAGAGAACTCGAAATTATCTCAAATTTAACATTGTTTTATTATTGTTCCGTGCTTACCGTCTATGGCGTTTGACAAAGTGATGATTACTTGTTTCACACCTTCGTCTACGGCTGCAAGGGCATTGTGCAATTTTGGAAGCATACCTCCAGCGATCGTTCCGTCGGCTACATATTTATTGAAGTCATTGTGTGTGATAACTGGAATCACGCTATCGTCATCATCTGGATTTCTCAATACGCCTTTCTTCTCAAAACAGTATATCAGTGTCACTTCATAAAAACGCGCAAGCGCTTTGGCTGTTTCGGCAGCAATGGTGTCAGCATTGGTGTTGAGAATGTTTCCACATCCATCGTGTGTTAGCGGAGCCATTACTGGGGTAATACCTTGTTCGATAATATTTCTTAGTTCGAATCCGTTTACATGATCAACATCACCTGCATATCCGAAATCCAGTCCGTTTCTAACGGGGCGTTTGTGGCTTCTTATCACGTCCATGTCAGCACCCGTTAGTCCAAGTGCATTTATGCCGTTTGACTGTAACATTGCAACAACATTCTTGTTTACAAGTCCGCCATATACCATCGTCACAACTTCCAGCATGTCCGTGTCAGTAATACGTCTTCCGTTCAACATCTTACTTTCAATGCCTAGTGCTTCTGCAACCTTAGTGGCTCTGCGTCCACCGCCATGTACAAGAATTTTTTTACCTTCAATGGCAGTGAAGTCTTTAAGGAGTTGTGACAGTCTTTCTTTGTCTTCCACGATTGCTCCGCCGACTTTTACTACAGTGATTTTTTCTTTCATCTCTTATTCCAAGTATGTATATCCGTATAGTCCAGAACGATAGTTGCTTAGGAATTCCTTTCCCTCTTCAAGAGAAATCTTTCCGTTTTTAATACTTTTTGTTACCCATTGTTCAAGTTGTCTTACGAGTTTCTTTGGGTTGTATTGTACGTAGTCAAGAACTTCTTCAACGGTTTCTCCGTCAAAAATCTGGTCTATGCTGTATTTTCCGTCTTTAACAGAGATGTGGGCTGCATTCGTATCACCAAACAGGTTATGCATATCTCCTAAGATCTCTTGATATGCTCCGACAAGGAAAACACCTAGATAGTAAGGCTCTTCTTTGTTTAATTGATGTAGTGGCAGCACGTGTCCCACATGACCGTTTGTTACGAAGTTGGTTATCTTTCCATCGCTGTCGCATGTAATGTCTTGTAGTGTGGCATTACGTGTAGGGCGTTCTGTAAGTCTCTGAATTGGCATTATCGGGAATAACTGGTCTATTGCCCAACTGTCAGGGAGACTCTGGAAGAGAGAGAAGTTACAGAAGTATTTATCTGCCAACAGCTTGTCTAGATTGCGCAATTCGTCTGGCACATGCTTCATATTCTTTGCCAGATTATTTATCTCGTGACAAACACTCCAGTACATCGCTTCGATCTCTGCGCGTGTCTTTAGGTCAACTATTCCGTGAGAGAATAGCTCAAGAGCTTCTTCGCGAATCTGTTCGGCATCGTGCCAGTCTTCAAGCATTGAACGTGAATCCAAATTATCCCATATCTCATACAGGTCTTTTACAAGTTGATGGTCGCTGTCTCCTGGCTCAAACTCCTCTTTCATCTCTGGAAGACTCGCCGTCTCAAGCACGTCGATTACCAATACTGAGTGATGCGCTGCAAGTGAGCGACCACTTTCTGTAATAATGTTTGGATGATTTATGTTGTTCTTGTCTGATGCGTCAACAAAGGTATATACGCAGTCGTTTACATATTCCTGAATAGAATAGTTAACTGAACTTTCGCTGCTTGATGATCTGGTTCCATCATAGTCAACACCAAGTCCGCCTCCGCAGTCTACAAATTCAACATTGTAACCCATTTTGTGCAGGTTTACGTAGAATTGTGCAGCTTCGCGCAATGCAGTCTGTATACGTCTAATCTTTGTTATCTGACTTCCTATATGGAAATGAATCAACCTCAGACAGTCATGTAGTCCGTTGTCATCAAGTTTTTGAAGGGCTTGCAGGAGTTCCGAACTTGTAAGTCCGAATTTGGAAGCATCGCCTCCGCTCTCAGCCCATTTGCCAGAACCTGAAGATGCAAGTTTTATTCTTATTCCAAGATTTGGTTTTACATTCAGTTTTCTCGCTGCTTTTGCTATTAAGTCAAGTTCATTCAGCTTTTCAACTACAATAAAGATGCGTTTTCCCATCTTTTGTGCAAGCAAAGCCAGTTCTATATAGCTTTCGTCTTTGTATCCATTGCAGATGATAAGCGAGTCGCTTTGACATTGAACAGCAATCACCGCATGAAGTTCTGGTTTAGAACCAGCCTCAAGTCCCAGATTGAATTTTCTGCCGTGAGAGATAATTTCCTCAACAACAGGTTGCATCTGGTTTACCTTGATAGGATAGATGATGAAGTTCTCGGCTTTAAAGTCATATTCTTCCTTAGCCTGCTGAAAACAACTTGAAGTTTTTTCAATACGATTGTCGAGGATATCGGGAAAGCGCAGCAGAACCGGTGCTGTTACATCTCTCAATGCCAGTTCATCCATTATGTCACGCAAGTCTATTTCCGTGTTATCTTTACACGGTGTGACATAAACGTCGCCTTTTTCGTTTATACCGAAATATGAGGTACCCCATCCGTTAATGTTATAGAGTTCCTTCGAATCCTCAATAGTCCATTTTTTCATTCTGAAGTTAAAAACATAAATGTAAATAATATAATTGCTTATAAACCGAGCAATTCTCTTAATTTAGTAACAAATATTTTAATTTTTTCGTAATTATCCATGAGGTTTACGTCAAGGGTATACTTTGCCTTACTGTAGAATGGATCTCTTACCTGCAACTGCTCGTTGATGAACACTTTAACCTCTTCGGAGGTTTTGTTTTGCAGTAATGGCCTCACGCTCTTTCCCATTTTCAGATGACCATACAATACTTCAGGAGTGGCTTTTAGGTAGACTGTGTCTCCCTGTTGGTTCATGTAGTCAATGTTGTCATAGAAACATGGCGCTCCACCACCGCAACTGATTATCACATCCTCAAACTCCGCTACTTCATGAAGAAGGTTGTGCTCAATAAGCCTGAACCCTTCTTCTCCCCGTTCGTCAAATATTTCCTTTACAGTCTTTCTCATTCTGCTCTCTATGTACCAGTCCAGATCATAGAAAGTCATATTGAGTTCTTGTGCTAAAGTTCTGCCGACAGTTGTCTTGCCGGCACCCATATATCCGATTATGATGATTCTTCTCATTTCTTTCTTCTAGCCTTTGGCTCAGGAGCATTCTTCACAATATCCATACACTGCTCAAAAGTAAGTTCTGCTGCCTTGTCGTGCAGCGTCTTTGGCATGCGATAGTTCTTTCCATCATAAGCGATATATGGACCGTATCTGCCGTTGAGCACTTCCATCGCTCCGTCTTCTTCGAAAGACTTGATGTGGCGTTGCTTTTCTTGCTCTCGTTTTTCCATTATCAGCTTTACAGCTGTTTCTAACGTTGTTGTCATTGGATTCTCTGTCTTTGGCAGAGAAACGTATTTCTTGTTGTGCATGATGTATGGTCCGAAACGACCTGCACCGATAACTACGTCTGTGTCTTCAAACTGACCTACAGTGCGTGGCAGTTTAAATAGTTCCAGTGCTTCGTCAAGGGTAATAGTCTCCATACTCTTGTCGGATGGCAACTGTGAGAATCTTGGTTTTTCTTCATCATCAGCAGAACCGATCTGAACTAAAGGACCGAAACGTCCAATCTTAACAAAAACAGGTTTACCGCTCTTTGGATCAGTTCCAAGTTCGCGTTCTCCTGCTTTATGCTCTGAACGTGCATTTCTAACTTTCTCAACAGTTGGCTCAAACTCCTTATCGAAGTCTTTCATCATGATGTTCCATTCTTCCTTACCTTCAGCTATTTGGTCAAACTGCTGTTCAACTTTTGCTGTGAAGTTATAGTCCATGATGTCAGGGAAGTTTTCCATCAGGAAGTCGTTAACAACGATTCCAATATCTGTAGGCAGAAGCTTTCCCTTCTCATTACCAGCCATTTCCTTTTTCTGCTTGCTTGTAACTTTTATGCCTTTCAGAGTGTCGATAACGTATTCTCTTTCCTTGCCGCTCTTATCACCTTTCTGAACGTATTCACGTTGCTGTATAGTAGATATTGTAGGCGCGTAAGTAGAAGGACGTCCTATGCCCAGTTCCTCTAGTTTATGTACTAAGCTGGCTTCAGTGTATCTGTTTGGACCCATGCTGTAACGCTCTGTTGATGTTATCTCACGTCTTTGCAGTTCGTCACCCTCTTTCATTGCTGGTAGATTATGGGTTGACTCGTCCTGATTATTGTCGTCATCGTCTGTAGACTCGCGGTAAACCTTTAGGAAACCGTCAAAAGTAACAACCTCACCGTTTGCAACAAACTTCTCTTTTACTCCGGCTACGTCTATTGTTACTGTAGTCTTGTCTATTTCTGCGTCAGCCATTTGTGATGCAACTGTGCGCTTCCAGATAAGTTCATACAATCTCTTTTCCTGCGATGTACCTTCAATCTCGGTATTATTCATTTCAGTAGGACGTATAGCCTCATGTGCTTCCTGTGCTCCCTTAGAGTGAGTCTGATATTTGCGAGTCTTGCTGTATTCCTTTCCCCATAGTTTAATAATCTCATCTTTGCTGGTATTTATCGCAAGTGATGAGAGGTTAACTGAGTCGGTACGCATGTATGTGATGCGTCCATTCTCATACAAGTGCTGTGCTACCATCATTGTCTGACTTACGGTGAATCCCAGTTTTCTTGCTGCTTCCTGCTGCAATGTTGATGTAGTGAAAGGAGGTGCTGGGGTGCGGTGTAAAGGTTTCTTTGCTATAGATGACACTGTGAATTTTGCATCCTTGCATTTCTCAAGGAAAGCAACTGCTTCTTCGTGTGTTTTGAATCGTGTGTCCAATTCTGTTTTCACTTCACTGATGTTTCCATTCGGATTCGTGATAGTTAGAATTGCATTTATGCGATAGTACGGTTCGCTCTTAAAAGCCTGTATCTCGCGCTCGCGCTCAACGATAAGTCTTACAGCAACGCTCTGTACTCGTCCTGCGCTTAGAGCTGGTTTAACTTTTCTCCATAATACCGGTGATAGTTTAAATCCCACAAGGCGGTCAAGCACGCGGCGTGCCTGTTGGGCGTTTACAAGATTCATGTCAAGATGACGTGGAGTCTTTATTGCGTCAAGGATTGCTGATTTCGTGATTTCGTGAAACACGATACGGCTTGTGTTTTTCTCGTCAAGTCCAAGTACTTCGCAAAGGTGCCATGAAATAGCTTCTCCCTCGCGGTCCTCATCGGATGCTAACCAAATCTTTTTGGCTTTCTTGGCGTTTGACTTCAACTCGGAAACAAGTTTCTTCTTTTCATCAGGAATTTCGTAATCTGGTTCCAGTGTTTCTGCATCTATACTTAATTCCTTCTTCTTGAGGTCGCGAATGTGACCATAAGAAGACATTACCTTGAAATCGTTTCCTAAAAATTTCTCAATAGTCTTAGCCTTTGCAGGGCTCTCTACGATAACTAAATTTTCTTGCATAATTGCGAATTGTACGTTGTTAGGGCGCAAAAGTAATTAAAACTTTTACGTATACATTATTATATGGCATTTTTTTTCGGTTTTTTAAGTATTTTAGTTTTAGTTTGAAGTTAACTTGACGTGAAATAATTACGAAATGTTATTACAATGATTCGTTACGTTTCTTGATAAAATCAATAAGACCGTTTCTTACGGAATTAAGTCCAAACAGCTCTGTTTTGATTTCTTTTAATGGTATCCACATGCATTCGGCAGCATCGTCGTTTGCCTTTACTTTACTGTCGTCTTTTACCTTGCAACTAAAAAATAGATCTAGAGTAGGGATGTCTACTCCGCTGTAATGATATGTATTTGGTTTGCTGAACATATATTTTATTTCCGTAACCTCCAGCCCCGTTTCCTCCATAACTTCACGCACAAGTCCTTGTTCAGCGGTCTCGTTCATATCGGCGAATCCACCAGGAAGATCAAGCGTTCCCTTTGCTGGATCGTTCTTTCTGCGCTCTACAAGTAAATCTCCGTCTTTATTTAGTATAAAGGCTACGTTTGCACTGCTTGGATTTACAAAATACTCAAAGCCACATTTCCCGCATTTGCGGCCCTTCTCGCTGCTAATGTCAAAGAGAGAAGAACCGCAAACAGGACAATATTTGAATTTTTTCAACATGTTTATCGTTTACCAGTTATCAGTTCTGAATGGAAATAATGGCAGGAATGCTGCATTTTTAACATTGCCATATCCCCAGTTTCTAAAGCCATATCTCACTGCTACAGGTTGTTTTACTTCTTTACTTGTGATGATAAATCCTTTAGTCCAGTAGTAAGAAGCGTTTGCCTTATGGAATACCTTGTCAGCTCCAGCTACTTCAAATCCCAGAATATCTTCATAACGATTTATTCCGCCATAGTCATTTCTTAGATTCACGTAGCATGTATCATTGCTTATTTTCATATCTTTGTATTCAGGACTGTCACACCATATATCCTTCATGCCGTAAGTCTTGTTAAGTGCTTGCAGGGCAAGTCGTTCTCCAACTTGCTGTTTCTGTGAAGGATGAATCTGCTGACTCTCGTATGGATATACAAGGTCGTCAGTGCACACAATGCCACTGTTAGGAATAATCTTCGATGCATTATACTGCTGTTCACGAAGTCTTGGACCCCAATCACCGTTCACGTCAGAATTGTAGTATGGTGCAATCTGTACGAAGTAGAAAGGAATATCACCCAATTTAAAGTCACGTCTCCATTGAGAAACTAAGTCATTGAGTCGCTTTGTGTATTGCCCTGCAGGATCGCCTACGTTAGAGCATCCCTGATAAAACAAAATTCCTTTTACGGTATAATTCAGTATTGGAGAGAAAGTGCCGTTACCCCACAACATTGGACGATGATAGTCCCATGGAAATTTCTTCACCATCTCCATTGAGTCAAGTGGTTCTGTGGTGTTCTTTTCAAGATAGTCACGGTCAAGCCAGCTTTCAACTCTCGTGCCGCCTTTGTTTGCCATAACCAGACCGACAGGTATGTCAAGAGTCTTGTTTATTGCTTGGGCAAAGAAATATCCGGTAGCCGAAGCATCGCCGACAGTCTGAGGACCAATAACCTTCCAATCGCATTGTGCATCATCAAGAGGTTTAGTACTCATCACGCTAGGTATCTTTACATAGTGTATGCCCTTGTATTCATTGGCATTCATCACCGCTTTGTTATATCCTTCAACAGGGCAGTTGCCAAATCCTTTTACAGGCATTTCCATGTTGCTCTGTCCGGCGCATACCCAGACCTCGCCAGAAAGAACATCGTTTATTGTCGTCTTGTCACCGTCGTTGAATGTTATCGACAGAGGTGTGTAGCTTGCTTTTGGAGTTTTCACCCCAACAATCCATTTGCCTTTGCTGTCTGTTTTTGCAGAATAAGATTCCTTGCTCCACGAAACGTTCACCTTAACGGTCTTTCCTGGAGAGTCCCAACCCCAAAGTCTGGCTTCGGAATCTTGTTGTAAAATCATGTTGTCGCCAATAATATGCGGCAGTTTCACTTTAGCCTGCACTCCAAATGTAATTGTAGAAAGTGCGGCAAAAAATAATATACGTCTTAACATGGTGTGTTTAATAAATTTAATCTCGCTGCAATATTACGATTTTTTCGCTATCTTTGCAAGTGATACTAGTAAAATAAGATAAAACGACAACAAAAAGTATATGAAATCAAAACATTTAATGTTATCCTTGGGCATGCTGCTCGTAGCTTTTTCTGCTTCTGCCCAGAAACAATTGGAAATGAATCTGTGGCAAAGTGGTGCCCCAAACAGTAATGGCGACAGCACCGACACTGCAAAGGTATATGTTTATCTTCCTAATGATAAGGCTGCTACTGGAAGAGCGGTAGTGATATGCCCTGGTGGAGGTTATTCTGGTCTGGCTATGGATCATGAGGGCAAAGACTGGGCGCCGTTCTTCAATAATATGGGTATCGCTGCGATAGTTCTTAAATATCGTATGCCAAAAGGTAATGTTGATGTTCCTGTAAGCGATGCCGAAGCCGCAATAAAATTGGTAAGGTCTAATGCTTCTAGCTGGAATATTAAAAGCGATGATATCGGTATAATGGGTTCTTCTGCGGGAGGACATCTTGCCTCTACTATTGCCACTCATAGCAGCGGTGATGCAAAGCCTGATTTTCAGATTCTTTTCTATCCTGTTATAACAATGGCTCCGGGATATACTCATCAGGGCAGTCATGACAACCTGTTGGGAAAAGATGCACGTAAAAAGGATGAAAAACTATATAGCAACGACTTGCAGGTTACGAGAGTTACACCGCGTGCATGGATAGCATTGAGTGATGACGACCGTGTTGTATTTCCTGCTAATGGTGTGAACTATTATTCAGAACTCTATCGTCATGATGTTCCTGGATCTCTTCATGTATATCCTTCTGGCGGACATGGATGGGGAATACATACAAGTTTCCGCTACCACACTCAGATGTTACTTGAACTGGAAAGTTGGTTAAGAAGTTTCTGATTTACATGTAATGGTTAATGTTTAAACGTATATGTGCAGCGTAGGTTAATGCACAGTGTGTTTTTCACTAACATTTTATCAATAAAAAAAGGTAAGAAAGCAAATAGCTTTCTTACCTTTTTTGGTTTATATCTTTTTGTCTTTATAATAGACTCTTAATCTCTGCATCAAGATCTTTAATCTGTGCGTCACGTTTCTTCAATACGTTGTCTTTTCCGATGATGAAGAATGTTGGAATGTTCTGTACATTGTATTGAGCAAGAACCTGTGAGTTTGTTCCGTCCTCATCGCGTACACTTATCCAAGGAATTTCGGCAGTCTGAGTCTTCCAGAAGTGCTCGTCTGGGTCTACAGATACCTGATAAATTTCAAAGCCTTGTGCGTGATATTTGTTGTATAGTTCACGAAGCATCATGATGCGCTTCAGGCTACCTTCTCCGGCAAACATGTGGAAGTCTAGCAATACTACCTTGCCCTTTAGGTCTGATAGCTTGCGCACGTGTCCTTTGTTGTCGTTAAGTGCTATGTCGATAATTCCTGTTACACTTACCTTGCTAGCGTCAATCTTCTGTTGCTGTTCTGCCTGAATGATTCTCACGTCTTTCATTCCCTGCAATGCGATGTTGTGTAGGTTGAGTCCTCTTTCTGCTTTTGGATAATATGTGTCCCAGCTTGTGGCTACGGCAGCATAAACCTTTATATCATCCTTGTTGTTGCGTGGATTGAAAATCAGACCTTGCGTGTTGCCAAGTACTACAGTCTGGAACAATGCGAAGTAAGAACTTGCTTTCATTGGTTCCTTGAATATGTAGTTACGCTTGATATTGTTCTTATATGCTTCAAGCAGTTGGCTTACGTTTGCTTCAACAGCATCAGTACCAAGATTAGGATTGTTTATGATAGAGTTTACATCGGCTTGCAACTTTAGCTGTAGTATAGCCAATTCCTTTATCTTAGAACAGTTCTCGCTGCCTTTTACTTCATATTTTGAAGCCATAGTAGGATATGCACCATTAATGCTCACAGTCTCTGTAGAGTCTATGCTCACGTTGATAATCTGACCGGCGATACGTAGACGATAGAATTCTGGAGCTTTCGGAGCTTTCCCATCAAAAGAGAAACTACCGTCTTTATCCAGTTTTACAGAGTCAAGTACAACAGGACCGTTCAAACTCATGTTCTCAAAATACAGAGTGGAATCCTTTGCATTGGAAATCTCACCTGTTACATGGAATTTCTTGTTGTTACAAGAAACCATACTCATTGCGGCAAGAGCTATTGCGGCAATTGAAAAGATCTTCGATATCTTCATTTCTGTAGCTTTTTCATGTTATGCTTTGCAAAAGTACTGTAAATCGGCAGAAATACAAAAAATATATTCATTTTTTATTTCTAAATTCTCTATTTTGTAACTCTGAACCAATCTACGTCTATCCATCCGCGGTTGTTCTTTCCCTCAGGTTCCTTACTCACGAATCCTATTTTTGCACCAATCCATTTGCCTTCTTTCATAGTGAATATATTACCAACATCATGGAATGTCTTTCCATCTGCACTCCATGCAAACTGACATTTTCCTGCGTTCACGCTCATTCTCATGTATATGTCTTCGTGCATTGCTGGCTGATAGTCAATCTTGTCCTTTGCTGTTGCGTCAAGAGTTGCCATAATCTTACAGTCTTCGGCTGTTTCTTTGTCTGCATTCTTACATGTTATCTGTTGCAGCTGAAATTTGTTGCCAACACGTTTTACCACAAGTGCTGAATAGTCAAATCCCATCATGATGATACCTCCCATTTGGTTTTCGTTCTTTGCTGTTAGTCGAAGCTTTGCCGTAGCCGTGAACTTATCTGCTGGTGTCTTCTGTAACAATAGGTTAGGAGTGTGCCATATAGTCTGGTTGCTTTTGCAGTTATACACTCTGAACACTCCTAAACTAGTAGGCATTCCGAATACTTCCTTGTAGTTTGCGTGCCATTGCCATTGTTGCCCCATGATAGGAGAATTGAACTCATCGCTTTCCTGTGGATTTACAATGATGCTGCAATCTGATTTTGGTTTACGGAATTTTTCGTATGGTGTACCATTCTTTCCCATGATAGGCCAACCTGTCGACCAGTCTACTGGTTGCAAGTGTACAACTCTTCCGTATGCTCCTTTGTCTTGAAAGTGCATAAACCAATCCTCACCTTGTGACGTATGAATCCAACCGCCTTGATGAGGTCCGTTGATATTGCTTTTTCCTTGGCTCAGCACCACCTTACTTTCATAAGGACCGTAGGGTGATTTAGATCGCATTGCCAACTGGAAACCCGTTGGTACACCACCAGCCGGACACATAATCCAATACCATCCGTTGCGTTTGTAAAACTTCGGTCCTTCGCAAGTGCGGTTTTCGTTTCCGTTTCCGTCAAACACGATGACTGGTTTCCCTATCGCATGAGTACCGTCTGCCGAAAGTTCTCTTACCGTCAATATCGAGGCGAAGTTATTACGACTGTTAGCCCATCCGTTTACTAGATAGCAGCGTCCGTCTTCATCCCATAGTGGGGTAGTGTCTATTAATCCTTTACCCTTTATCACGCATACTGGTTCGTCCCATTTACCCGAAGGGTCTTTTGTCTTAACCATGAACACGCCATAGTCGGGATCTCCCCAGTATATATAATATTCTCCGTTATGGAATCTTATACTTGGTGCCCAAACGCCCATGCCGTGTGCCGGTTTGCTGAATACAGAGTCTGGTTCAAGTTGATCAACGGCATGCCCTATTATTTCCCAGTTCACGAGGTCGCGTGAATGCAATATCGGAAGTCCAGGGATGCAATTAAATGAACTTGCTGTGAGGTAATAGTCATTCCCGACAGCAATCACATCAGGGTCACTGTAATCAGCGTTTATGACAGGGTTTGTGTATGTACCGTCTCCGTTGTCGGGACTCCATACTTGTGATTTGTATTGTGCCATCATCATTGAAGGCAGCCAAATCATCATTGCCAAAAGTTCTTTTTTCATGTTTTGTCTTAGTTGTAGTTTTTAAGTTGTATAGTTGTCTATTTCAAATGTGCATATCTTATTTCAGAGAATTAATCCATTTTGCCATATCGCTTAACACTTCTGGTGAAATCGTTTCCTCTATTGACCGATATTCACTTGGGGATCCTGTTGTGCAATGTTGGAATAAATGGTTTAGTGAAGGATACTCACGAATCAAATTATATTTATTATCATGTAGATTCTTCTTTATTCCTGGCAAGTCTAGCGATGAAATCACCTGAATATCCTTGTCGCCATTAATAGCCATAACAGGACATTTCGTCGCAGCGATGTCGGCAGCAGGATCATAATCCAAGAAATAGTTTAGCCAAGGTGATTTCTTAAACGAAGTGCTTATTCTGAATTGCAGAGTGGTAAGTCTGTTAGTCTGTCCTGCTAGTTCCATAGCCTTATTAGTCTGTGCTGTAAGAGCAGTGTCACCTTTGACTCCAATACCAGCCATGCTGATGATAAAGTCAACTTTACCTTTTGCTCCAAGCATAAATGCTATCGAACCGCCTTCGCTATGACCGAGCACGCCAATCTTACCGAATTTCTTTGTAGATTTCAGATAAGCAATACCAGCTTCTGCATCACGTGCAAAGTCTTTCGTTGTAGCATTTTTTACGTCACCACCTTTAGACTCACCAAAAGTGCGGTCGTCATATCGCAGTGTTGCGATACCGTTGCGAGCAAGATAATCTGCAATTACCAAGAATGGCTTATGGTTAAACACCTCTTCGTCTCTGTTTTCAAGCCCACTTCCTGTTACCATCAGTACAACGGGAGTCTTACCTTTTTGGTAATTCACAGGATAGCACATTGTTCCAGCAAGCATTGCTTTGTCTGTAACATTCGTGAATGTCACTTCTTCTGTTTTATAAGGATATGGTTTGGTTGGATTTTGTGGATGGTTAAGTTTTTCCTCACCTCGTTTAAGATTAAGTGGAAAGTTATATTCCATTTGCGAGAATTCACCATTGATTTCTTCTCCGTTTAAGCGACCTTTAAAAGAAGCTCCCAACTTAACAATACTTATTGCAATAGAATCAGAAGAACTGTAGTCAACTTTTGCAGAAATACCTTTTGCTCCTTGATCAGGACTATCAAGTGATGATGTTGCATTTCCATTTGCATCATGGTTTACGTGGATAACGATAGTAAGAGTTTGCGCACCGGCATTTAGTTTACCTGTCCAAACACCATCAATTTTATTTTGTGCATAAGATGTTGTAACGAATAGCATGATAGCTATTACAGATAATAATTTTTTCATGAAATCAATGTTTTAAACTTTACAATGCAAATATATATTATTTTATTCATAAAAGGAAATAAAAATACAACTTCTGAATTAACAACTGGTTCTATCATCATATAATGAGAGACATACTCAAATCACTTAAAGCCTCTATTTCCGTTTCTATATAGAATATTGAGTAGTTATTTCCATTTTGGAAACAACCGTATATTTCCACGTAAGGCAAAACGAAAATATGCGAGTGAATAAAAATAAAGAAGCGGTTGTTCTCGTGCAAAGAACTCATTATAAATATACTGTTAAAGTGAGTGTTGGGATGTGTTGCTTCAAACATCATGAAAGATAATTCGATATTTTTTTAAGAGTGGAATAGGGGTAACATCTATGATAGATGTTCTATAAGTATAACAAAACAATTTTTATAATAAACAATGAAGACAATAAAAGGATTAAGCATTTTGTTTTTGGCAGTATTAGCCTGTTTGAATACAAATGCGCAAGAAACGAAGGCAGTACAAATTGCATTTATCTATCCGGTTGGGACAGCCGGAACTAATTCTGTAGATTATAAGAATAACTTTTCGTTCAACATTATCGGTGGATTAAATGGTGGCGTAAACGGATTCGAATTTGGATCTGTGGCAAATGTCAATCAAGGAGACGTAACAGGATGTCAAATATCTGGAGTTTGCAATGTTACATCAGGTAATAATAGGGGAGGAGTTATTTCGGGAGTTTGCAATATGGCATCGGGAGATAGTAAAGGACTTCTCGTGTCTGGAGTCGCAAATTTGACAAAGGGACAATCTACTGGCGTAGAAATCTCTGGTGTAGCAAATGTCTCGGACTCACATAATGGATTACAGTTGTCCACAATCAATCTTGTTAAGAATAACTTATCTGGAAGTCAAATAGGCGTATTGAATTATGCTAAAAAAGGAAAAGGAATTCAAATTGGCGTTGTAAATGTTTGTGATGCCGATGATGATGTTATCCCGATTGGTCTCTTCAATGTAGTTAAAAATGGATATTATGCTTTCGAAGTTTCTACTAATGAACTTTTTATTACAACCTTATCCTATAAGATGGGCAAAGAAAAGTTTCATACCATATTCAGAGTCGGCATTGGCGAACACAATGATAAGTCGGTGTTTAGTACTGGATTGGGTTTTGGATCGATAATTCCTATAAAGGACAAACATAAATTAAATATGGAACTGATTTGCGATGCTCTTCATTACAACTGGAAATGGGGAGACAACAAAATGAATTTATTAAACCAATTCAATTTGAATTATCAATATCAGGTAACAAAGCATCTCGGAATAAAGGTAGGACCTAGTTTCAAGACATTTGTCACTAATCAAAAAGAAAATGGAGAATTTGCTAGTGTAATTAAAATGCCGCATACACTATTTGAACATAGCGGAAGCAAATATAAAGTTGCAGGTTGGATCGGTTTTAATGCAGGAATGGTATTTTCTCTTTAAAAAGTAAGTTAGTATTAAAAAAAGTATATATCTTTGTTGAAAATTAAATAACGACTTAATCGTGACTTTTCCAAATACTTGGTATACGAAGGAGGGATTCGAAATACTGTTCATGCAGCATTACGAACCCCTTTGCAACTTTGTGTTCGGTATACTCAAGGACTACGATGCAAGTGAAGATGTTATTCAAGAACTTTTCGTTAAATTTTGGGAAAAGCGAAATGTCCTCCCTGATGATCTCTCGATAAAAGCCTATATGTATCGTGCGGCACGGAATATGGCGCTGAATCACTTAAAACATTTCGATATTAAGAAAGAATTTAATATCTTTAATAAGGCAAGCATATCTGATACCGAACAGTGTGTTGATAATCCTGCAGAGACAAGTGAATTGCAAGAGATGATTTTTCAAGCAGTCAATGAATTGCCAACAGAGCGTAAAAAGATCTTCTTGATGAGTCGTGAAGATGGATTGAAATATAAAGAAATTGCTGCAGAATTAAATATATCTGTTAAGACGGTTGAAAATCAGATGGGAAAGGCTCTGTCAACACTACGAACGGAATTATCTGAGTATTTGCCTGCGATAATCATTGCAATTTGTATCGGAATAAAATAAAGATAAAAGCATAAAATGAAAAGTATAGAAACTATAATGTGATATTTTAAATGTAACATAACAGATAAAATAGAATTTAGAACAGATAACAATTTAAAATGAAAGACCAATATCCACATATTGACGAGATTTCTATCGCGAAATACCTTTCGGGTGAAGCTAATGCGGTAGAAATAAAAGAACTGATTGATTGGATGGAATCTTCTGATGAAAATTTGGAGGAATTTATTCGATATGAGAAACTGTGGTTTGAGTCTTCTGTTCATAAACCTTTTAACGTTCAGAAAGCGTGGTCAAAAGTCAACCGTCGCATTTCGAAGAAACATCGTTTCAATCTATATTATCTTACTTCTGCTGCCGCTGCTATAATTATATTTATTGTTGTTTCTATTCCATTTTTCAATAAGAATACAGTTGCTTCTTCACCAGAATTTGCTGTAGCAAGTGCCAACAGCGCATTAATGTCTACATTGCCTGATGGTTCTTCTGCATTGCTTTCAAAGCATTCAAAGATTGAATATACCTTTGATACTCAAAAGCAAATTCGCTTAACAAGGCTTTATGGAAAAGCTTTCTTCAATGTAAAAAGAGATATAAAACATCGCTTTATTGTTGAAGCTAATCGTGGTGGAGTGGAAGTCTTAGGCACAAAATTCTCAGTAAATGAGAAGAAAAACAAAGACGTGATGGTCTATGTCTTGTCTGGACGGGTTAAAGTCTTTCTTGCGCGTGCTCACAAAGATACTTTATCGTTGATCATTACCAATGGTGAAAAAGCCGTGATCAAGGCAAGTAGCGATACGATTATGAAGCTAACAAAAAATGTTTTGGTTTCTCATGTCCCTAATAAAATATTTAAGGTCCACAAGATAATTACATTTAAAAATAAAGATCTGTCTACCATCATGGCTAAGTTAGAGAGAAGTTATTCTGCAAAAATAAAAATAGATGATGCAGTGGATAAGACGCTATGTTTTTCTTCTTCATTCAAAGACAATTCTTTGAATGAAATATTGACGGTTATCACACAAACTTTGAATCTTGATTACACCAAAAAAGGAAACGTGTATTATATAACGAATGGAAACGATGAAGAATAAAATAAGATACTTCCTCCTGATATTAATGTTGGCTTTTGTGGCACAACAATCATCTTCACAAGTTGATTTGCACCGCAAAATATCAATCAACGTGCAAAACTTATTTGTCCCGCAGACTTTGCATGTTATAGAGCAAGGTTATGATTTTTTCTTTGCATATAATCCAAGACAAATTCCTGCGTATGACAGAGTTACGATGAACGAAAGAAGTATAGCGCTGAAAAAGGCGTTGGATAAAATCTTGTCCAACCGTTTTGCTTACACGACCATCGGAAACCATGTTATTTTACGTTTGAAAGGCATAAACACAGAGTCAGACGATTTTATTATTCTGGGAGTTGTCAGAAACTCAGATGGTCTTCCTTTGGATTCAGCCGTTGTATATGCTGTTAAAGAAAACAAAGCTGCCATCACAAATAATGATGGAGCATTTCATCTTAGGCTGAAAGAATCAACACAATACATCCATATAAGTTGTCCCGATTATATAGACACTCTTGTGATTGCAGAAACTTTAAATACGGAGAAAATAATTAATCTGTATCGAAAAGTTCCTAGCACAACCCTTTCACCTTCTGAGATTCAGGAATTGAACGTGTCATCTTCTCAAAAACAATTTGAAAAATTAGCAGTAGTTCGGAATTTAGTTCCGCAATCCGCATTATATCTTAATAGGCTAGTAAATACAATTCGTTCTATACCTGTTCAGGTATCCTTTTTGCCAGGTATGGGTTCGCAGCAATTAACCAAGGGATTAAACGTGAATCATTTCTCTTTAAATATTTTAGCTGGTTATTCAAAAGGCATATCAGGCTTTGAAATGGGAGGTCTTGCCAATATCACCGAGAGTAATGTCAAGGGTGGGCAAGTAGCTGGCTTAGTCAATGTCGTAAATGGACAGATCAATGGTTTGCAACTTGCCGGTATTTTCAATTATACCTTCAGTAAAATCACTGGTGCACAAATTTCAGGAATAGGGAATATTAGCAATCATGATGTAGAAGGTTTGCAGCTTGCTGGTATTTCCAATAATAATAAAGGGGCTGTCAACGGTGTGCAACTCGGTGGTGTTTTGAATACGAACTTGCGTAAAATAACAGGTTTGCAATTAGCAGGTATAGCCAATATTCAAGTTGATAAAATAACAGGTTGTCAGATTTCTGGAATTTACGGACTTGCTTCAGATGTCAATGGTGTACAACTTTCTGGAATCATGAGCCACACAACTCATGATGTATCTGGTGTGCAGCTTAGTTCGATTATAAACAAAGCAAGAAAGTTGAATGGTTTGCAGTTTGGACTTGTTAATATTGCAGATACGATTGAAAGGGGAGTCCAAGTCGGTTTGTTCAATTTCGTCAAGAATGGATACCGTGCTTTGGAATTTACAAAAGATGAAACCTACTACTGCAATCTTATGTATAAAACAGGAGGCAAGAAACTCTACTCAATTCTGGATGCTGGAATAGGGAAAGATAAAGTAGGCGTTGGATATGGTGTCGGATTTATCCAACCAATTTATAAAAGATTATCTGTAAACATTGATGCCATTTATAGTGCGTTGCTTGCTACAAATTCTTCCGATACATATCAAGGGAATATAATGAATTTTCGATTGGGGCTCAATTATCGTCTTGAGAAACATTTGACATTGGTCGGTGGCTTATCTTTCAATCATTATGATCCCGATAAAGAAAATGACAGAAGTGGTTCTGCGGGTAAAATATCATTCTCAGGAAACAGCAGTAGTATGATCTCTCAAGCTTTCCAAAACAACAAGAAAGCAATGTGGTTCGGGTGGTTCTTTGGCGTGAAATTTTAAACATCCCTTCATACATCACCGTTTAAATCTTTTTCATCAGTACATGAGCAACTTATAGTTGCTCATGATTTAACAATGATTGTAAGTGGGGAGCTAATTCAGTAATGATCTTACTTATCCATTAGATTTTATTATTCAATTTATCTGCATTTTTTCGTGAAGTGTAATTATTCCCATTTTATTCTTAATATTGATGCAGAGTCTGCTTTAGTTTATACGACCAATTTAGGCTACTTGTATTACACGTTGTCTAATGCAAATATAGTATGTAATTTATCTTATCCATTTTGTCCATTTATTCATAATCTAGTTTATTTAACATTATAAAATTGTTTTTGTATATATTTCTATCTATTTTTGTAAATAATAAAGGTCTAATACCATGGACTTGCTATCGTTAGTTTTCTCTTTATGCCTTTATGTTTTCTTTACTAATCTGTGATATGAGAGAACAAGCTATATATTTCTAGGCTAAATATCAAGTTAATATATGAAACAGCTAATTTTAGAAAGTATTATACAACGAAATGGAGGAAAAATTAAAATTCCTTTATGGAAACTTAATCTAAATGCTAATGAATATGATGCATTAAAGGATGAACTACGCACAGCTTACAATGTAGGATGTTTAGGATGTTATCCTAAAGAGGCTGCATTATTTTATGCAGAATGGTGGCGCAGAGAATACAATGGCGGTACCCCTAGTAAAGAACGTGTTGCAAGTTCAATCGGCATAAATGATTATGAACTATTATTTCAACTTGCAAAGAATGCAATGCATAATTGGAAATGTAAAGTATATGGAGTGAATCGTCATATGTATTTCTATTCATTACTTCTCCAAGGTGGATTACCTATGAAACAGATTCAAAGCTCATGGGGAAATTACACCACATTCCTCGAACGTGCAATGACAGAACTTGTGAGTATGGGAATAACAAATTGGGAAGATTCCTCTGTATTTGATGAACTTGACTGTGTTAGATATTTACCACAATCATTCAGAAATGATTGTATATACAGTATTAGTATGCAGGTCATTAGGTGTATCGTAGAAGATAAAAATGAAATTCTTCCTTATGACATAAAGGAGGAAAAATTCAAAAATCTCAATAAAGACTTACATAATGCATACTCTCAACGTCGCCGTTCCAATCCTTTGGCTTTTTTTTGGTACCTTAAATTAAATGGAGGTAAAGGACGTTTGCTATATAAATTAAATACGCTAAATGAAATCCGTTCTGATGTTTTATTGATAGACCCTTCTGTTTATAGGTTTGAACTACATGTAGCTGGTAAATTCTTGGCACGCTATGCTCGTGTAGAACATAATGAAGACTATTCTGTATACACTTGTATAAATAAGGAGTATTTGCTTCAAGAATGGAAAGGTGAACAGTTTATTCCCGTACAAATAATAATGGATAATGGCGAAGACAGACTAATCACTGTAAGTAATTGTTATGCCCCAGATTTCTCTATGCCTCAGAAGTTCATAAAAAATGGTGAAAATTATGTTCAACATGGTACTTCCGACAAGAATAACATTATCATTTTTAATAATGAATGGGATGCAAAAGGTGGTAGTGTCGTAAATGAAATAGAATTGAACGGAAAAAGCTATTTTTATTCTGTGTTTAGCGATTCAATACAACTCGAAAACTCCGAAAATGGCGAGTATGTTACATATGACAATAATTTTTCTTCTTATCATGCAGAGTATCGTTATAATGTTGCATCATGGTGCTTAAACTGTACTGAAAATTTCCTAACGGGTATTCCTTCAATAAGCGTTTTCAATGATAATGGAGAATGTGTATCGCATGATGTAGAAAAATATTACAGACAAAAGTCGCAAAAAGGAGAATGGCACCCATTGAGAGAACTTGAGAATAATTTGCCAAGTGCAATACAAATACGTGTAAAATTTCCAGATGGAAAGGATGAAATTCGTTCCTTTTTCTATCTTAAAGACTTAAAATATTCGACCACGGAAGAAACACTCTATGATGCTGATATACAGTGGAAATGTAGTCGTAACGTTCATATTTCGTGTATGGATACTGATGGGGTAGATACTACAGATAAGGGAAATGGATGTTTTCATCTTCATCGAAAAGAAGAATGTAATATTTTCCCCTCTGTTAGCCAATTTGTTATATTTATGCCTTCATACCCTCCGACTAAAATAGTTATATCTTCACCATTTAAAGGTTTGGCAATTCTTGATAGTGACGGAAAGGAAATATCTGATAATGAGATGCTTTGTGCTCAGAATCTTTATAATTATAATATATTTGCTCAAAGCATTGGAGAGATTACTATTCGAATGACATATATAAGTGATGATATTGAAGATAGAAAATCGCTTATAATACAACGCCCTTCTAATGGATTAATGTTGCTTAGTGACATAAATGATCTATTAGACAGATTATTTATGCTTTATGAAAGACGTGCTTTTAACCGTGAGTCTTTCATAAGAGTGTCTGTAAAAGGACGATTTGGTGGATATAAAAAAGTTTGTCGTGTCCGTCGTTATTCTCTTGATACGAAATCTATATGTGACGAAGAATGTATGGTTATGGAAATAGACGAAAATCCTGATGATGAGATTTTTACTTTGCCAAAAGATTATGATGGTCATCTTATGGCTTGTAGTGTTGGAGGTGGCTCTAAAGAAATGGATGTTTATACAATGGAAAGGTCTGAAGATAAAACGCGTTTTCGTTTCCCAAAGTTGGGAAATACAAATCAGTTTATTGTATTTTCTGATAAATATGATACAGGTCGAGTTATTCCACGTTATTACAATTTAGATAAACTTGACATGACCCAAAAACAACGAAATGAAATAAGAGGAACAAGATTATCTGAATACGAAAAGAACTTGGTTCCCTCATCATTGGAAAGTGATATATGGATTGAGATTTTCAGAAGTTATAAAGTTGTTACTGAGAATAATCTTATATTTTCGACTTTTGATTGTTTCATTATTATAGCTCATAATCCTTATCTGATTGCTAAATTCGTGTTAGGACTTTGTTATCATGGATATAGCGATAATAGTATTTCCGATTTTAACCGTTATGCTGGAGAATTTGCATTCTCTTTACATTGGATAAGACCAGAATATTGGATGCAGGTATTGAACTTAATCAACAATTTAGATGAAATGGCTCAACACTATCTTGTGAATGATGTAAGGAAGTTCATTACAGATGTACTTAAAACGGAATTATATCAGCAAAAGGCTAATGAATTTGCTGCATATCTTATGTCTGGGGATATTAAAAAAGAAAATCCATTTTATCGTACAGACTTACGTGATTATAAAGAAAGTATACACGGAATATCTGATACCGGAAAGGATCTTCCATTAGTAAAAATAATTCTAAATGATTATGTTTTCCCTGTGTTTTCTCAAGATGCCCAACCTTGGCAGAAGGTTGCGATGTTATGCCCTGTAAAGATTGCGGAGTTAATTACAAGTTCAAATGTTTTTATTGATTTCTGGAATGACGACAATGATAATCTAAGACGTGTAATAAACTTTTATCGCATTTATGCAACAAAAACATATTCTACAATATTAATGAAAGCTATATCAATATATCAAAATAAATAATTATATGAACTACTCTAAATTTTACACTGATGCTAATCGTATATTGGTCAACACATTACTCTCAATTTGGTTTAAGGGGAAAGGTGCTGAACAGGAATACTTACGTGAAATATTGACTAAAAGTGAGCCTTTAATGTCTGAACCAATATTTCAAACAGTTTTCCCTTGGGAGCAGTCAAAGACGACTTTTTTAAATCATTCAGGGAAGCTGAATATATTGGATGACAAGTTTATTAAAGCTTTAGCTGATGCGTCTCTTACAGGAAAGAACCTGAATTTTCCTACAGAACGGTGTCCTTATGTGCATCAGACAAAGAGCTGGGAATGTATGCTTAATCTGCATAAGACAATTGTGGTAACGACAGGTACTGGTTCTGGAAAAACAGAGTGTTTTATGATACCAGTATTGCAGGATTTGTATCGTCAGAAAATACAAAATCCACTTGATGATGGGGTGCAAGCGATATTCATATATCCTCTTAATGCATTGATGAAAAGTCAACAAAAGAGAATTAATGGATGGTGTAGGGCTCTTGATCCTAATATTACTTATGCTATCTATAATGGTGACACGGATAGTTTTGAAAAGAAAGAACCAAATCTTAAAGAAAATAAATTGATGCATGACGCAATGCCTGAGATGGTGTATCGTCAGCAAATAAGGAATACACCTCCACAAATTATGTTTACGAATCCAACCATGTTGAATTATATGTTGGTCCGTCAGGAAGATCAGCCAATAATATTGAAGTCTCGCGGTAAACTTCGTTGGATTCTGCTTGATGAAGCACATTCCTATTCCGGCTCAGCTGCTTCTGAACTTGCACTTCAAATTCGTCGCATTATTAATGCATTTGGAGAAACAGTAGATGATGTGAATTTTGCGGTAACATCAGCAACTATTGGCGATACATCAGACCCTAAAGTTTCTGCGAAACTAAAGCAGTTTGTTCATAGACTAACAGGGAAATCAATAGACAATATTGAAGTCATTGATGGAAAAAGAATTATCCCAGAAATGGATAAATCCGATGCCGAAAAGAAAATAGATGAAATAAATAAGTTTGTTGGTGGGAACAACCTTGATATTAATACCGTAAATGAACTTCGTCAACGTATAAATGCCTCAAATGGACTTACTGCAACACAATTAACACACTTCATGCCATTAACATCTTCGATGGAAGATAGACTAACGGTTATAGATAAGTTGAGTGAGAGTATGATACCTACTCGCGCTCATTTCTTTATACGTTCTGTGAATGGTGTCTATGTCTGTACGAATTCTGATTGTGCCAGACATAAAGCTATACGCCCGGCATTAGGAAGTATGACGACATACCAAAGTAATATCTGTCCTGATAAGGATTGTTCTCAGCCAATGTTGGAAGTTTCGTCATGTCCACAATGCGGGCAACTTCTTGTCGTTGGTGAGGAAAATGTTGTAACTAGTAGTGAGGAACGTGGAAGAATCAGGATGCGTTCTAATGATAAGTCTCTTGAGCAGAATATATTCGGGCAAGATGTCAATGATGATAATGAGGATGTTTCACCTGAAGAATGTAATCTTTTTGAATCGGAGGCATACAAGCCTTTCGTTTTAGCAAAGGTTGCTGATAATGTTTATCTTGATTCAGAGCACGTGCAGTTTGCAACATTAAAAGGAGGTAAACTTAAAGCTATAGATAAACAAACAGATGATTCTTACTCTTTCCTAACTAAGTCCAATGGTTTTCATTGTCCTCATTGCGGAAAGACTATTAACAAAGGAGTGTACCTCCGCGCAAGTTCATCTTTTTTGAGCAGAAGCCTCGCATCTACGCTTCTTAATGCTACAGATCCGATTAAAGATAATACCGATACAGAGGTTATTTATGGTGGTCGTAAGTATTTATCATTCATGGATAATCGACAAGGATCAGCTAAAGTTGCAATGACCATAAATCATGATGTAGAACGAAATTGGATACGTACTGCTATTTATCATACATTGTTGACCTTGTCGGCTCCAAAGCAATTAAATAGGGATGATCTTGAATTAATCAAATATATTAAGGAGAAAGGTGAACGAGGAGAAAAAATTCCAGGGTTCATTCAACATCAATATGAAGAAAAACAGAAGTTAACACATGTTAAATATGGTTCTTTTGGATGGAATGAAGTAAAAAATAAGTCTACGATTCAAGATGCTCAATTAAGATTGTTGTATTCTCATCTGAAGAGTCTTAATAAGAAGACGTTTGATAGTAAAGATAATTACATTGATGCTATGTTTCTTGATCAATTTGGTTGGATACCTAAGTATGGCAATTCTTTAGAGACAATGGGACTTGTGAAACTCGTGTACCCGACCATTGAAAATGCCAAAACTCCTATTTGCTTAGGAAGCGTCTTCACAGATAGTGACTGGCAGAATTTTCTTGGTATTTGTGTAGATTACTTTGTTCGCGCAGGCAGACACTATTATATACCAGCGGGGCTAAATAGATATCTTACTCAGGAAGTAAGGGGTAATTATGTTTATCCTTCTAATAGTAATTTGACTTACCGTACAAAAAGAGGAAATGTTGAGAATGTAAAGAAATGGATACCTGGGGTAAAACTTGTTGGGGAAAAAGGTAATAGGCAGCATCGTATCGTGCTTTTACTTTGTGCTGCTTTGGGATACACTGGGGATGTAAATCAGGCCCAAGAAAATATAATTAATCAACTACTGCAAGAGACTTGGACTTTTCTAACTAGTTATGTTCTTGAAAAGGTTGACAGTGAGAATGATGGATATATTCTCAATCTCATGGATGAAAGTAAAGTTAGATTACAACTTATTGACAAAGCATGGGTATGCCCGGTTGATAATGTCCCAGTAACAACTATTTTGAAAGGTTATAGTCCTCGTATAACAGGTGTCTTGGATTCGTCGACTTTTGCGAATTATAAAGTTAAGCCAGATATTGAAATTAATATGCCATATTTTCCTTACGCTTGTCATAAAAAATATGAGGGTGATAAAACCGTTGATGTTTCTGACAACGAAATTGTGGAATGGATTACCCAAAATCTTCGTGAAATGAGTAAGATGGGATTACTATCTAATCTTCATGAATCAATTTTCTTGTATCGTCCTGTATTTATGGCAGCTGAGCACTCAGCGCAGATAGACCATCCGACATTAAGTAAATATGAAGAAGCTTTTAATGCTGGTCATCTTAATATACTATCATGTTCGACCACTATGGAAATGGGAGTCGATATAGGTGGTATAGAAGAAGTTGTTATGAACAATGTGCCACCAAAACCGTCAAATTACCAACAAAGGACTGGCCGTGCAGGAAGAAGAAATGAAACGAAATCATTAGCTGTAACTTTCTGCGAACCAAATCCAATAGGCTCTTCGACTTGGAAAAATCCAATGTCTTTGTTGTCACACGACAATGAGTTGCCTATATTAAAGTTTGAAAGTGGTCAGCTAGTTCAGCGTCATGTTAATTCCTTGTTTTTAACGGGCTTCATTATTATCAATCATAATACTAACGTTAGAGTAACAACAAAACTTCGTGAGTTTTTTGATGATAGGTCAAGTCGATATGAGAATTTTGTAAATTATCTTTTACGAATAGCAAATGGCAATGATACAGGTTTAGAAGATTCTTACATAGCTTTAATAAAAGGAACTATTTATGGCGGTAAAATATCCTTAAAAGATGCAGCAGAAAAAGCTTTGGTAAAACTACAATTCATAAAGAAAATTTATGAGGATCGAGTTAGTGCATATACTGTTCAGCTCGAAGATGCTGGTAGCCGTCAGCGTAAAGCAATAGAAAAAGCATTGGAAAACTATATGGACAGTTTCTTTTTAGGCTATATAGCAGAAAATGGTTTTATACCGAGTGCAGGAATGCCGACAGGACTTGTTCCTTTTACAAAGGACATATATTCTATGCAGAATGATTGGTATAAGGATAGAGGCACTCATCAAGACATTACGCAGCACCTAAGTCAAGCTATTTCAATGTATTCCCCAGGTAGACAAGTCGTTATTAATGAATTGACATATCGCTCTGAAGGAATATATCTTAAAACTGACTATGAACATGCAAGTAGATACGTTTTACAAAGATGTAGTCATTGTGGTTTCGCAACAATTGCTCCAGAAAGCACCGGTGATAAGTGCCCTGTGTGTCACCATCACGATATGCATGGACTTAAAGATAAATTGGGTAAGCTTTCTCCATTTACTGAGGTGATAGAACCTGCAGGCTTCACTGTTGCTTATTCTTCAGAACCACAAAGAAGAGTTGTTGATTCCGGAATAGTAGTAACACAGCCTTTATTGTTGGAAATGCAGCCATGGAGACAAGAAAATATAAATGGTTCTAAAGTTTTAATGAGACAGGGTTCAGAAAAATCTCGTATTCTTTTTTATAATAATGGGTGTGGACTAGGATTCGCTCTTTGTAGTCATTGTGGAAGAATGGTAGCAGAAACTGCTGATAACGAAGCCCCTTTATCAAATCATATCAGTTTATTGGATAATTCACGTTGTGTTGGAACTGAACGTGATAACATTCGACGTCATGTCTTACTGACGGCCCAATATCCTACAGATATTGTGGATATTAAATTTTTTGATAAAGATAGTAAGGAAATAGAAGATGTTACTACGTTATATTCTTTAGGTACAGTTATCACACAAGAACTTACTAAATATTTGGGTGTTCGTGATGATGAAATATCATTTGGCTATAATCAGGATTATAATTCTATCTTTATTTTTGATACAGCTATTGGAGGAGCTGGCTATTCTATTCATCTTCCAGAATATAAAAATATTATTTTTAATAATGCATTGGCGGCTTTGAAATCATGCGATTGTGAAAAAGCATGTTTGAAATGTTTGATAAATAGACGCACACAATGGTATTCAAATTATTTAGATCGTCAGAAAGCAAAAGAATGGCTTGAAATGGAACAAATGAGTAGAACGGCTCCTAAAGAAATCAAGGCTATTTTTGACGATGCAGTAACGATGACTGGAGATTTTGTTTCTGAGATCAGTAATATTGATTCTGATAATGGAATTGCATCTATAACAGTGTTCATAGATTCTAACGTTGATGAATGGGATGATGATGAATTCTCTTTGTCAGCATCAATTTACGGAAAACATTTTCCTGTAAGTTTAGCTTCAAGCGAGTCTTTAGTAGAGAATTTAAGAGTAAATCCGAATAAAATTGCACTTCTGGGGACAATATATAAAAGAGGCATAATGATAGGTAATGTTTCTCAACCATCATATTTACCATTAATGCAAGTTAATTTAGTAAATGGTTCAACACGTCTTTATTTTACACTTGCGGGCTCCTTATCTTATAATGAGCATTGGGGAGAATGCGAAAGAGTATATTCTACTGCTAACAAACTTAATCTTGAATTGAAAAATGTTGTGTTAGACGATCTTTTCAATCAAGGAAATGACATAACGAGTTTATTTCGTTTACATGAAGATACTTGTCATATAAAGGATTTGTTCGAATTGATTACCAAGCAGAACGAAGATAAATGGGATGTAATCAAATCGTTTGTTAGAGGAAAACGTGTCGAGGTCTCTTATAATGAAAAATATCTTAATACCCCTTTGGGCTGTTTGATCCTTGCAAATATGGTTATGGCAATTCCTACAGTCTTGAATCTTAAATTAGGTTCAGTAAATTGTTATTTCCCGAAACATTTGAAGAACTCAAATAGATGGGGGAGTAAGTTAATGGACAATTTCGGGACTACAGAGGATAGAAATTATTTCCTAATAGAGTGTTTGGATGTATTAGTTAATAAGGATGTTAACATAAAATTATTGGATAACCAACCTCATTTCCGGTGGATAGAGTTAAAAGGCTCAGACTTTACTTTATCAATATATCCTGATGGTGGTATTGCTAATGGATGGAAACTAAGATATAATGATAGTCAAAGCGAATATCAGACTGTGGACTACGATGAAGACCTTTTGCTTATTAATGCGAATCCACATGTAGGTATTCAATATATTATAGACTTCAAAAGAAATTGAAATTAAGATAAATGTCATAGTTGATATTGCTATGACATTTATTTTCTTTAGCAAATATTTTTTTACTATTTTAGGTGCTCTTTAATGTTTAACAAATCATTATGAATTATCTCATAGTTATGAATGATTACCTATCTGGTGTTAATCAGTCATGGAAAAATGCAAAAAGGTTCTTTGTCAATTTAGAGGGCATCCTCTATTAATGGGCTTATTTCTAAGTTATTCTTCACATACTCTATAAACCTCTGATCTTTTAATTTCCTTGATTTTATTGATAGTTCTTTTCGTGCATAATTTGACATAACTATATTATAGCCTAGACTAAGTAAAAATGATGCTTGTTTGTTTTATTTGCGTTACATCCTATTCTATATTTCTTGTTCAAACATTTGCAATTTTATGTATTTTTTATTACCTTTGCATGAACTAACCGGTCATGGGAAACGAAAATTCTAAAAATGTTAGGAAATAACCTACATTACCTACATTCGAGGTCTAAATCGCTACTAATCAACACGTTTACTAATGTATAAGAAGTGCTTTTCCTACATGTTTTATACATCAATCCTACATGCTCCTTAACCGATTTCTATGATAAAATAAAAAAAATAATTAATTAGCGAAATGAAAACTTCAATTGCCCGAAAAGAAAAGGGCGAAATATTCTTTACAAGAATAGAACTAACAACCATCTACGAAAACATTATCTCTGGCAAATATGCCGAAGAAGTAAACAAAGTAAGAGAAGATTTTCCTCTAACCCTCCTTCACAATGGACCGAAATTCAACGATCTTGATTCTGTGAAAAAAGCAAGACGCGTCTGTTTTGCTGCCGAATGGAAAAAGACCGAAGGAAAAATAGTCATTGATAATTTCAACGGACTTATCCTTCTTGAAATAAACCGTCTTGAAAACGATGATCAAGCTAAGAAAATCCGTGATCAGGCTGCACTGATTCCTTACACGCTTATGACGTTCATCGGAATAACAGGATGCTCTGTGAAAATAGTTTGCCGGGCTACGCTTCCCGACGGAAAACTGCCTGATGAAAACAGACAGACTTTCATTAACGAAGCTTATCGCAAACTGCATTATATCTACAGTACCCAACTTCAAATGTCAATTGACAACATTCCGCCAACGCTAGAAACATCCTGCTGTGTGTCTGTTGACTTTGATGCGATTATTCATGAAGACGCAATACCTCTATCTATAAAGGATAATGAAAACACGCCAAGTCTCAAACCGTTGGTAATGCCCCAAAAGGCTGACGAACTGCCTATCTTTATGGGAAGAACAAAGTCGCAGACCAATCAGATGCTATTTCATTATTGTTTTATGGATGCACTTAATAATACTCGTCTTGATGAAGATGAATATAAGGTTCACAATTTTCTGAATACACTTGCCAAATACTGTCACGAATCAGGACTGCCGATGGGAATGTGTATCAAACTCATAAAGTATAACTCTGAATTTGGTAGCGATGAACTACTTGTAGAAAACATCTTTCTGGAAGCATACCATAAGGAAATGGAAAAGTACTTCCCCGAAAAACATCTTTCCAATGTGCAGCTCATGGCTTTCAAACAGGAAGCGTTTATGAATACATTCTATGAATTCAGAAAGAATGTTATTTCAGGGAAAAACGAATTCAGATATAAAAACGGTTACGACTATTCTTTCCGACCAATGGAAAAAGAGGATCGGTACACCATGACATTGAAAGCATTGAAAATGGGACTTGAATCATGGGACAAAGACTTGGACCGTTATCTTGATTCTACGCTTATCCCTGCTTATGATCCGATAAACGACTATCTTGATAACCTCCCGAAATGGGATGGTAAAGACCGTGTGAGTGAGTTTGCAAGAAGAGTGCCGACAGGCAATGCCGACTTTGTACACAACTTCCATGTGTGGATGCTCTCAATGGTAGCGCATTGGATGGGACGTACCCAGAAACAGGCAAATGCAATCGTTCCGCTATTCATTGGTAAACAGGGTTGTGGAAAAAGTTCATTCTGCGCGATTATTCTGCCTCCAGAGCTTCAGGAATTTTACAACGACCGTATCAGCTTCAAAAACGACACGTCAATGTTCATGGGATTGACCAATACTGCATTGATCAACATCGACGAGTTTGATTCTGTCAGTTCAGGTAAGCAACCACTGTTGAAATACCTTATTTCTACTCCTACGGTAAGAATGAGAATGCCTTATCAGGCTAGTTTCTCTAATCGCCGACGCTATGCCAGTTTTGTAGCAACGACAAATACTGTCAAACCGCTAAAGGATCTTACTGGTAGCCGTCGCTATCTGTGTATTGAGATAGATGGTAACATAGACTTCACAAGTGAGGTGGAATACGATCAGCTTTATGCTCAACTTGTTGCCGAAATAGCTGCTGGTGAAAGATATTTCTTCAACGATGAGGAAACCATGAAGATCATGCTGGACAATAAACAGTTTGTCGAAATATCAGACATTGAACCAATAATCGACAGTTTGTTCCGTGTACCAAAGCCTTACGAAACACCGCAAGAATTGACATTGCCAGAGATGGTTGATATCATCAGGAAGTACTATAAGTTGATAACCTACGACCGTAAGGCACTAATAAGTCTTGGACGATTGTTGACTAACCGTGGATTTGAATCAAAAAGACTAGCTGTAGGCATGAAATATAAAGTTATAGTTACTGTATAATCAAGAAGCGCAGCGAGAATAAAATCACCTTTTTCGTTGCGCCTTTGAGTGATTAGACCCTAATCACTCTGAAAAGCATGTAGAACAATCGAGTGATTAGGCCCTAATCACTCCGTTTAGTGTATAACAACGGATTCATATACACTAGCTAACGTGTTGTATAACAATGCGTTTCGTAAAAACATGTAGGAAACGACCTTTAAAAACAAAATAAAAAAATATTTTTATGGCAATACAATGCACATTGGAGAAATCCAGAACAGAAGAAAAATACTTCGCAAGAACAAGAAAGACAGGGAAAGTGGGCATGAATGAAATCGCCGAGGAGATACAAAGGAACTGTTCAGCCAAATGTAGCGACGTGACTTTGGTTCTCACAGAGTTGATGGATGTAATTCGTGACCACCTTCTTAATGGAGAGGAAGTAACGATAGATGGTCTCGGTAGCTTTCATGTAGGAGTTACAAGTGACTCTGTGGTGAATCCTGCCGACTTCAAACATTCAAATATTCATGGTGTACACCTTAAGTTTCGTGAGGATGCCAAGCGAGATGCAATGACATGGAAACTCACTCGCAGTTTAACCGACGATGCCATTATCGAAATTCGATAGTATTATTCGTCAACAAGCCTATATTTATAGCTAAAGAAATAGCCATTCATCATTGATGAATGGCTATTTTCATGATTATCTATTTATTCTTCGAAATATCGGTCGTGATGCCTGCTCTAAACAGCACATCCTACCGTTATCATTTTACAGTCAGTAACAGCCTTAATACCGTGCTTTGTTCCTGCACCGTATGGTGTCGCAACCCCATTTATTGTATTTATGTTTTTGAGTTTAAATCCCATTGTTGCACCTCAATTATCCAAGTTGTCACCTTCTGTTTCTTGTGTCAATATCCTTATCCCCCATTTAAAATATTACATAAATTAGAAATATGATAAAAAAATAAAAGTTTGGTGGATTTAGACACAACCTAAGAATTAAGGAATACAGAATACTAAAAACTTCATTAAATCCAATTCTTCACAAGTTCTATATTGTCACTATGTGGCTTGTAAAGTTCATCAATTTTATCTATTTGTACTATTACTGGCAATTCTGTTATTGTGCCGGAAAGAATACATGCTCCTGTTGGAAGAATAGGGAGCGTATCTATTGATAATTGGTCAAGGAAAGAAATTGCCTTTTCTACCATATCAATATCGCGGTTGTTGATCAATCGATGTATAAAGTAATTATGCAATTGAGAAATTATTGTTGGCGAAATATCAGATGGACGCTGACTAGCAATAGTCATAAATACACCAAATTTTCTCCCCTCTTTTATAATCTCTTCGAAGGTTTCCAATCTAAAGTCCTTCCATGTTTCACTTTCCCGCAAGGATTCATAGGATAATACATTGTGAGCCTCGTCAATAATGATGTTAAGAGAATGAGATAAAGCTTCTTTATCCTTCAACTTTTTATGCTCAGAATATAGTTTCACAGAAAGCAGCATAGGTATTAATTTCTTCATACTGATATTTACCTTGTTCAAATTGATAACGACAAAATTATCTTCTGCCCAAAAACTATTAGATTTGTCAATGACAAATATTTTGTCAAAATCTTTTTGGGCAGCTTTTAATTTGTTTATAGCTGGAGCTATATGTTCGTTTTGAGCACGACTGTTCAATACATCATATATTAGTTGAATATATAGGAATTTTATTATGGTAACTAAAAAGTCTTCATTAAAATTAAGTGTATCTATATTGGTGTACAAGTCTAAATTTGATATACACTCTTTATCAATATTGCTGTTCATATATTTTGTCTTATTTTCAATATTAATTGTAAAAGTGTGAAGTGTAGCATTCCAATCAATGTTTTCACGGTAATTAAACTCATCGCCATCACTATCATATTTGGGTAGTATTTCTTCAAAATAATCCAATAACAAGCTAGCCCTAACTCCATCTTGCATAGTTAGAATGTGCTTCAATAATTTTTGTAAAATATTATGGTAATAAGAAATGTTGTTTTGACTACTCTTTACTTTTTTATAGAGAGATACGGCTCTTTTAATGAATGGTTGCTGTGTCTTTTCTGTGGCATTAGCAAGAATCGAAAGTAAATTCACATCCAAAAGATCTTCTTCTAATAAAGGTATTCTTTGATATTTATTTGTATCCTTTGTATCCTTGGTGGAAAGATCATAAATTTTTTTATGCTTTGTTATGCAGTCAGAATATGAATATTCCCCATTAAAGTCAAATAGTAGAAACTTCGCATTAGCTTTGAAATTATCGTTCTCTCCAAATTTATCAAACAATTGTTTGTATATATTAGCTAATGTATATGATTTGCCACTACCTGTATTACCAAATATACCAATATGACTAGAAAAAAGTTTATTGACACTCAATTTGACATCCATTCTTTCTTCACTAAGTAACGTTCCAATCCGAATTGGAACATCCGAATCGCTGACAAATTGATATAAAGTATCAAACTCGTTTTTATCTAGCAAGAAACATTTATTCCCTAATAGAGGTAATTCCTTGATACCTTTCATATATTGGCTGTTTTCAATATATCCAAGTATCTTAACGTAAAGTATACGTCGCATTTTTTCTGTTTGGGCGGCGTATGCTAAATTAAAATTAGAATCTTCTTCAATACGTTCACCATCGACTTTTGCAATAATATAATTATATCCTTTTGCTATTTTAATATAACCACCTACAGATACATTTTTTATTAACAAACCCTGATAGAATAGATGAGAAAGGTTTTTCTGCTGATCCACTAAGACCTGTACCTCTCTTCCTTGAATAGATATGACTTCACCTATTTGAAAAATGGAGTCATGCATCAAATTATCATTATTAATCATATCTTGTTAAATGGATTTGGCAATTTTATCGAGAATTTTATCTGTAATGGATTCCAATTCAAATTTGTCTAAAGCTGCTATAGGCTTTTCATCTTCAGTTACCTCATTTGGAGCAAGAACGAGGATATTATGATTTTTACAGGATCCACCTTTACTTAAATTTCCCTCAATTGTTTTTTTTGCACTCTCCTCGTATGCAAATACAATTATTTGTAATGTTGGATTGTTATTTGCAGCCCTTATTGTCATTAAAGCAATATGTTCATCAGCAAACGAGAAACCAGCCACCATTAGTAAAGCATTAGGCTGTTCAAGAGCATTTGAGTATAAACGTAGAAGTTCATAGAAATGCATATCCAATACTGTTGTGCTAAATTTCCTCTTATTTGGATTAACCATTACAATCTTTTCATATTCAGACATAAACTCATCATATTGTTTAATGTTAAACGTGTCTTCATCTGTAATATCTATAGCTGATTCTATCAGATCGTATATTGTTTTGGAAGCAGAATCACCCACATCAACAAATTGATCTTCATGTATTTTATTTAAACTATCATGAATTCTTTTAACCTGTTCAAGAGAATCATCTGATATTATATCATTGCTATATCCTTTTCCAATCCAATTAGAGGAACCGTGTATTTTGATATAGTTAAAGGTGGGTATCTCTGAAATCTTTTGGTAATGTACACTCTCTTTTGATAGAATTTTACCGAAATTATCTTCTTCAAATTTGGTATCCATGTGCCCTCCAAAACCATCATTAAGTTCAATACCACTCAAGCAGGACGCACGTTCAATAAATAAATCTATATTTGTAGAGAATATGTTAATCTTTTTACTAAGTAATGGAACATGCCTTTTTGCAACCAAGAGGTTCATTGTCTCAAGAAATTTTGTGTAATTGTGTAACACCTTATCATATTTGTCTTTATCTTTACCTTTTAGATGTTCAATAACCTCGTTATGATTTGGCCATATCACCTTAGCAAAATATTGACGATATATAGAAGATTTCACAACATTAACCTCGTCTTTCTCATGTAGTGAGTTCAATTCAGTTAGCCGTTCCTCTATTGATTCTAATGTAGAAAGATAGGGTAGAGATAAACCTGAACCAAATAGGAAATTAATCCTACCCGATTCCAATAAATTTTTTATCGTTGCTAGTTCCATATTAACACTTTTATTGATTTGGAATATTTTTAAACACGATTAAACACAATTTTATAACTTACTATATATACACAAAGTCTTTAGAAAATCATGTATGTGAATTTCCTACAGAAATCCTCCATGACGAGATTTTCAAACAATCTTTTGGGCAGATATAAGAAGAATGAGGAACGTTTCTTTTTTGTTAGTTATTCAGATTGTGTAAAATCCCAATTTTTACATTCGGTTTCCAAATGATGAATATTCATGTCTTTTACTTCACCATTTAGACTAATACCTAATGCCTTTTGGTTGTCTCTTAGAAAACACGCCATTTGACGATGAATCTCTCTAAATATTTTAGGAGTTTGTTTATTCTTATATTTCACAAGCATTTCGATATAATCAGACTCATACAGTTTAATAAAAGTACCGATAAACTTGTGAGAAGTAAACGCTTTAAGTTTTTCTTCTTTTAAGAGTTCAATGACTCTTTGTGCTTGTTCAATTGTAATATCCATGTATTTAAAAATTAATGTTATATAAATGTGTGTTCATTAATGGTAAGTGTCTAGTGGAAAAGCTGTAAGTTTTTAGTGGTGAAAAAAAAGTTACGAACTCTAGTCGCTATGCTGACCGAGCACAAAAATACAGAAATTTTCTTTATGGTAGATGACTTTTGTAAGTTTTTTGATTGTATAATGTTAAAATATGTACCACGAAGCAATAAGAAACGGATTTTTTATTGTGAAATAAAGATGTCTAAAGACAAAAATATCAAATCCATTTCTCAAACTTCTAACGGTTTCATCGCACTTAACCATCGAAATAGAGTGCTAATACTAGCAAGTAGGGGCTGTTTAATTTATTGTGGTTTTATCGTATATATTGAGGTTATATATTGCTTTTTGGACGGATGTATATGCTTACGTATAATTTTGTATTCAGTAAAATAGTGCGATATGCTACTTTTGTGAAAGTAAATCTAAAAACTATTAAACTTAAGCAAATGGGTAATTTGAAACTAAAGTTATGCTTATTTATAGCCTTGTTTATAAGCATGCCAATTGCGCTAGTTGCGCAGACCGTGAAAATTTCAGGTGTGGTTTCTGATGATCAAGATGTGATTATTGGTGCTACAGTGAGAGTGAAAGGTCAACAAGGAGGAACCGTAACTGATATTGATGGAAAATATACAATATCTTTACCATCGAATGCAAAACAAATCGTCGTTTCATACGTAGGTTATGAAACACGTACAATTCCTGTTAATGGACGTACTAAAATTGATGTGAAGCTAACAAGTTCCAACCAGATGTTGGACGAAGTAGTCTCTATCGGTTATGCTAAAGTAAAGCGTAAAGATTTGACCGGTGCTACATCTTCTGTTGATGGAAAGGAACTGGCAAATGTACCAGTAGCTTCTGCTGCTCAGGCTTTACAAGGTAAAGTGTCTGGTGTGAATATCATTTCAAAGAGTGGTGCGCCAGGTTCTGGTACAACAATCACGGTTCGTGGTGGTATGTCTCTTACTCAAGGTTCTACACCTCTATATATAGTAGACGGTTTTGAGATGAGTAATGCTCTTGAAAACATCGATATCAATGATATTGAGAGTATTGACGTTTTGAAAGATGCGTCTTCTACTGCCATTTATGGTGCTAGAGGTTCTAATGGTATCATTCTTATTACAACAAAATCAGGTAAGAAAGGCAAGACACAAGTTTCATATAATACTTATTTTGCTTTCGACCGCTTGTCTAAGAAATTGGACATGATGAATAATGCTGAGAATTTTGTGAAGTATCAGTATGAAATGGCTACTTTGCAGGGTAAATCTTCAGCATGGAGCAATGTATTTGATAAAGCTAAAGCTACAGACGAGGCTGACTTCTATACAGGTGCATACGGACGTATGGCTGATAATTATGCCAATTCTTATGGTGTTGACTGGCAGGATGAAGTGTTTGGCGGTAGTGCAATGAAACAAAATCATAATATCAACATACAAACTGGTTCTGATAAGACTCAGATTATGTTGAGTTATAACTATTTTGATCAAGACGGTCTTTTAGCAAACCATAATGATAAGAAGAACTCTTTCAGAGCTAAGATTAATTCTGAACTATGGAAAGGTGTAAGACTTGATGTAAATACAATGTTTACAGGACGTAGTACTTATGGTGGTGGTGATTATTCAGGTATGAAAAATGTGTTGTTACAACCTATCAATGGTGGTACAATGTTTACGGAAAATGAATTAATCAATACTCAGACATACTTAGACTTGTCAAGTTTGGATTCAAGTTTCGATACTGCCAATCCTTTGGTTCAGAATCTTGCGTCAACAAGTAAGAAGCACTCTCGCTTGTTTACTGTTAATGGTGGACTTGAATTTGATTTCCTGAAACACTTCACATGGCGTACAGCAGGTAGCTATACTTGGTCTAATTCAAAGTCAACATCATTTTCTGATGAAAATTCAACAGCTTACTTGACTGATCCTGTCAATACTGGTATCAACGGAAGTATCGGTAACTCAGAAAGCTACCTTTGGCAGATTACCAATACATTAAACTACAACCAGACATTTGCTAAAGTTCATAAAGTAAGTGCTTTGCTAGGTCATGAGGTTACATATTCAGAGTCAGAAAGTAATGATATTACCTTAAACCAATTTCCTATTCCTAATCATGGACTAGACGATATATCTGTGGCAAATGTAAAGGACAAGTCTTCTGGTCATTCACACAGCGGTATGGTTTCAATGTTTGGCCGTCTTAACTATACGTATGATGAGCGTTACTTATTAACTGCATCATTACGTGCCGATGGCTCTTCAAAATTTGCTCGTGGTCATCAGTGGGGATACTTTCCTTCAGTAGCTGCGGCATGGCGTATTACCGAGGAGAAATTCTTCAAAAATAGTTTACTTGCTAATACTTTCAATAACTTGAAACTTCGTGTTGGTTATGGTGAAACTGGTAATAATGATATTTCAGATTACCTATATCGTACTAATGTTGCATTGTCTATTTACCCAATGAACAATAGTATCACTAATCCTTCATACGTTTTAAGTGAAACTCTTGGAAATAATAAGCTGAAATGGGAAACATTAGCTTCTACCAACATAGGTCTTGATATGTCTTTATTTAATAGTCGTGTGAACTTGACTGTAGAATGGTATAATAATCAAGCTAACAATTTGTTGATGAAGTGTATCATACCAAGCAGTACTGGTTACAAGAATCAATATCAGAATGTCGGTAAAATGCGTAACAGAGGTTGGGAGTTCACTCTTAATACGACAAATATCGAAGGCAAGGACTTTAGATGGACATCAGATCTCAACTTGTCTTTCAACAAATCAAAGGTTGTGTCTTTGGAGAATGGGGTAGATACTAAGACATTCAGTGTGGGTGGTAACCGCAGTGGTTCAGTAACTTATTATGCCACAGTAGGGCAATCTCTTGGTGATATGTATGGATATAAATATGAAGGTATTTATACAACAGCTGACTTTAATGAGGTAAATGGTAAGTTTGTCTTGAAAGATGGTGTTGTCGCACCAGTAATTTCAGGTAAGGTACAGACCGTTCAGCCAGGTGATATAAAGTTTGCCGCTGATAATGAAGATGGAACTCAGTTTACTCGTAAGATGGTAAAGATTGGTAATGGTAGTCCAGATTGTACAGGTGGTTTCAATAACACGGTAACATACAAGGGATTTGATTTAAGTGTATTTATGAAATTCTCAATAGGTAATGATATATATAACGCTACAAAGCACAGTATGAGTCCTTATGCAATGTTCCAGAATGTACCATCTGAGTTTGGTGATAACTATTATCGTATGATAGATCCTGTTACTGGTCAAGCTGCTACAACACTTGCTCGTTTGCAGGAACTCAACCCAAATGAATCTACAAGATTATGGAGTGCAAGTAAGGTTAATTCAAACTATATCACCTATCCATCATCATATTATGTAGAAGATGGTTCTTATCTCAAAATAGGTCAGGTTACATTAGGATATTCTTTACCTAAAACACTATTGAGCAAAATAAGTATCGCTAGTGCACGTGTATATTTCACAGTATATAACCTTGCTACAATAACAGGATATAGCGGATATGATCCTGAAGTTTCGGCAGCAAATAATGTGGTTTGTACTCCAGGCTATGATAGTTCTACCTATCCACACTCTAGAAGTTTTGTTTTAGGAATGAATCTTACATTCTAAATAAGTATTTTATAATAAAAGAGTAATCATGAAAAAATATAAATTCATAATAACCGCAGCATTGATGACAAGCTTAGTGTCTTGTCAGGATTGGCTTTCAATGGATCCATATACATCAGATGATACGCAGACTGTGTTTGAAAACGAGACAAAAGCGGAAATCTTTGTTGAAGGATGCTATCGTGGTCTGATTAATTCAGATTTTTATTATCAGATGGGTGAGGGCGATGGTGTTACTCATGCATCAGAAGATGGTGGTACAAACAACTCAAAATATAACATCTGTAATTATTTGTATGATGCAAAGACTCCTATAACTCTAACCGGAGTATATAATGAGCAGTATGGTGCAATAGAACAGACTAATATCGCTATCAAGGAAATCAGCAAGATGCCTGAGACAAAGAAGCGTAACCAAATATTGGGTGAAGCACTTTCGCTCAGAGCTTTTAGTTATCTGAATCTTATCAGAGTGTATGGAGATGTTCCAGCTCGTTGGGTTCCGATGGAAGATATTACAGATAAGAATGAGGCATTGTATCCAAAACGTGTATCACGTGATACAATCTATGATCATATTGTTGCAGACTTGCAGAAAGCTGTAGATTATATTCCTTGGTATGCAGAATGTGGATATTCTACTCCGGAACGTATTTCCAAACAAGCTGCCAATGCTTTGTTGGCAAGAACAGCATTGTATGCAGCTGGATATTCTCTTCGTTGGAATCTAGAAACGAATGATGAAAGTACATTGAAAGTAGAGCGTCGTCCAGATAATGCTCGTGTACTAGCCTTGTATCAAATTGCTGATAAGGCTTGTAAAGATGTAATCGATCATGGTGCTAATTCTTTAGTACAAGGTGATGCTACAACTAGTGGATTTCAGAAATTATGGTACAACCATTGCCAGCGTAATTTCTCTACAACAAACCCAGAGATGTTGTGGGAATTAGCACAATATGGTGCAACTACAAATTCAGATTTCGGTGTTCTTTGTCATCCTGGTTCACGTGGTGGTGTATTCGGTTCTCGTAAAGCGATGCAGTTTAATCTACCTACTTATTATTTGTCTTTTGACAAGAATGATACTCGTAGAGACGTGAGCTGTACTTCTTATAGTATATATTTCCTTAATAAAGGTGCTGACACAGATACTTGGATTGATACAGGTACAACATTCTCTAGTATCATGTGTGGTAAGTTCCGTTTGTCTTGGTGCGTAGAACCAATAGAAGCTGCAAAACGTAATCTTGATATTCCTGTATTACGTTACGCTGACTTGCTTTTGATGTATGCAGAAGCAGAGAACTATCTACACAATGGTCCTACAACTGAAGGTATTGCAGCATTGAAAGATGTTCGTGACCGTGCAGGTATAGGCGCTATGGCAATACCATCTAATCAGTCAGACTTTGATGATGCGATTGCTCAAGAGCGCAAATGGGAATTCAGTAATGAATTTATGCTACGTACTGACCTTATTAGAATGGGACGTTTGGCAAAAGAAATTAAAGCTACCCAACAAGCGATGAAAGATTTGTCTGATCGCAAGGGCGATTATGCAAATGTTGCTACATACCGTTTGTATCAATATCATGTAGATGCACAGGCTTATGGTGATAAGTTCCTTGCTTTAAAATATGTCGATATTACAGACCCAGCCGAGATTACTATAATTAAGACTGCTCCAGGTAAGCTTGATGCTGCATATCAGGCAAAGCTAGCTAAAATATTGGCTGCACATGGTGTAACTATACAAGCAGGAGAAATGTGGTATCCTATCAATATGTTTGAAGCATATAACAGTTCGTTCAACGTAAAATCACGCAAATCTGTAGGTTTCACGAATGGCGCAAGTAGTATTCAAGTTGGTAGTGTTATCTATACAAAACCGACTGGAAGTGTAGAAAACGGTGGTACATACCCTACTTGGATTTCAACTGCTGATGGTAGCGATGGTATTTATTATGGTTATAGGGAAAATCATTGTGAACTATTGCCGTTTGCAAACAAGTCGGCTGGTCATCCAATGATTGACAATCCTAATTTGACGCAACTACCAGGTTATTAATAAAAATGAATAAAGATAGGGTCTAGTTATATACTAGACCCTATATATTTGAGTTTAAATAATAGTTGTGTACATTTCAGTTCTATCCGTCGCATTAAGATCATAAAATAAATTAGTATGGAACTTTTGAATAAATATATGAATAAAAGAAGCAAAGTCTTTGTTCTATTTTTCTTGATAAGCTGTTCTGTTTTTGGTGGGAACTCTAAAATTAACAGATATGCTGTTGTAAGTAGGAATAATCCACATGTTACATCTGCAGATTCGTTGAGTTCATTGTCTGTGGGCAATGGTGGGTTTGCGTTTACGGTTGATGCGACAGGTCTACAGTCTTTTCCTGAAAAATATTCAAAAGGTATACCTTTGGGAACAATGAGCGATTGGGGATGGCACTCTTTTGATAACCCCCATGGATATAAATTTGAAGAGACTCTGCGTAATTATGATTTCGGAAGAGGACGATTAGAACCATATTCTGTACAGATTAAAGGCGATACTCGTCAAAAGGGAGCTTGTAACTGGTATCGTGTAAACGCTCATCGTCTGCACCTAGGTGTTGTAGGATTGGAACTTGGTAACGATATTCATCAGATCAAGTCAATAGATGAAACTCTGGATATGTATAGAGGTATCATCAATAGTAAATTTAAATACAAAGGTAAGGCATATCATGTGAGTACAGTATGTGATCCTGTTTCTGACAGAATAGCTTCTAATATTGTTTCAGATGGTAAGATAACCGTGAAATTCAGATTCCCATACCCATCAGGCGGTCATAGTGATGATGCTTGTAATTGGACTTCTGATAATTTGCACAGTACGGTGTTAGTGAAAAACTCGGCAAGCTGGGCTATATTGAAACGTACAATAGGTAAAACTGTTTATTATGTGACAATAACTTGGCAAGGTAATGCTAAGTTACGTGAACGGTCTAGGAACTATTATGTACTTGATGCTAATGGTAAAGAATTGTCTTTCACATGTTTGTTTTCAGAAAAAGAAACAGCACCTTGCTCAATGACATTTAATCATATAAAAGTAGCAGCAGACAAGTATTGGCAAGGTTATTGGACTAAAGGTGCTATTGCGGACTTTTCCCAATGCAAGGCAGCACAAGCTAGAGAAATGGAGCGTAGAGTAGTGTTAAGTCAATATTTATTGGCTATTCAGGATTGCGGTGATACACCTCCACAAGAAACAGGTCTGACATACAATTCATGGTTCGGTAAGTTCCATTTGGAGATGATACTCTGGCATCAGGCACAATTTGCCTTATGGGGACACCCGGAAATGCTAGACCGTTCTTTGTCGTGGTATTTTAAAGTTGAAGATAAAGCACGAGAAATTGCAAGAAGACAAGGATTTAAAGGCGTGAGGTGGATGAAGATGACAGACCCTAGTGGAGATGAGGCTCCTTCGGATGTCGGAAGTTTCTTGATTTGGCAACAACCTCATCTTATCTATCTTGCAGAACTGTTGTACCGTGCTAATCATTCCAAGGCGGTATTGAAAAAGTATGCTCGACTTGTAGAGGAAACGGCTGAATTTATGGCAGACTTTGCACAATATGATTCTGTCGGAAATAGATATGTATTAAGAGGATGCATTGCTGCACAAGAAACCTTACCTGCTTCAACAACAGTGAACCCACCTTTTGAATTATCTTATTGGCATTTTGCCTTGCAGATAGCACAAAGTTGGCGTGAACGTTTGGGAAAAGATAGGAATAAACATTGGGATGACATCATATCAAAGATCTCTCCATTGGCAGATAAAGATGGACTTTATCTAGCGGCAGAAACTCAGCCAGATACATATTCAAATGAAAGAATGTATAGTGATCATCCAGCCGTACTTGGGGCTGTAGGTGTTTTACCGTTTAACAGTCATCAGGTGGATATTGCCAAGATGAAGAAAACAGAACAGTGGATTTGGAAAAACTGGAAATGGGATACCACTTGGGGGTGGGATTATCCAATGATGGCAATGTGTGCCGCACGTATGGGAGAACCAGACAAGGCTGTGGGTGCATTGCTTATGAATCAGCAGAAAAACACTTATCTTGTGAGTGGACATAATTATCAGGATGATCGTCTAAGACTTTATCTTCCGGGTAATGGAGGCTTATTGATGTCTGTGGCAATGATGTGTGCAGGATGGGATGGCAGTACGACTACAAATGTCGGTTTCCCTGATAATGGAAATTGGAATGTGAAATGGGAAGGATTAAAACCACTACCATAAATCAATATTTTATATCGGAGTTTGAATTTCTTTTCAAACTCCGGTTTATTATTATATGTGCCAAATTTTGTTAATCCGTTTTCTTTAGTTATATTTGCAAAGCATTTCATAATACTATGAATAGGATTAAATTAATTATATTTTGTGTTTCTACAATATGCCTTCTTGGTTGTCGTAACAACTCAAGACAGGCAAGTCATCATGTTGAAGAGTCTCTTGATTCTACAGCTGTTGATACCGTGTCTTTGCCGATACAGGTAAAAGCTAAACATCTTACAATTCAAGACGGATTACCCTCTATAACAATAAACTCTTTGTGTCAGGATAAAAAGGGATTTATTTGGTTTGGTACACGTTATGGACTTGCTCGTTATGACGGTAATAAAATAAAAGTTTATCGTCATAATAATAGTCCAATGTCTATTGATGACAGTAGAATCAAAAAGACAATAGAAGATGCCGCAAATAATAAAATGTGGCTTTACACTGTTTCTGAAACATTTGAATGCCTTGATTTAAAAACAGGTACCCAATCTGATTATATGTCAGGTGAAAAGAAGCCACATTTTACTAATTCCAAATTTGTAAATGCTGGTGAAATATGGATGTATGGGAAGAAAAATGGAGCAATGAGAGTATGCCTATTGAATGGCAAATTCTATATTGAGAGATTTGGGAAGGATAATATTGGAAGTGATGAGATAGAGATGTTTGATACGGTCAGTAAAAATAAGATACTGATATGCACTCCTACAAGACTTTATATATATGGTAAAAAGAAACTGATTTGTGCTAATAAGGGTAATAAATTTGTTAAGACAAGATACATTGGTGGTAGACAGATGCTTGTGACGGATAAAGGCAAACTATACGAACTTAAAGGAAATAAGACACAAGTGTGTCTGAAAATAGCTTTTGATAAAGGAGAGCATTTCGTGGATGATGTCGTATGGAATGGAAAATGGATGATATTTACTAATCTAGGTTGCCACTCTGTAGATATAAAGAAAAGTAAGGTTGAACGTTGCTCCGGCGAATGGGATATAGCCAATGGTAAAATCGTGAAAGACAATAGAGGCAGAAAATGGATTTATAATAAAACAGGTGAGCTGAGGCTGATTACAGAAAAAGGTTTGATAAGTCTTAATCTGTTGCCTTCTGGCGAGACAAATTATATTGATTATGAGAGATACCATATTGTGGAGGATAATCACGGACTTATATGGATTTCAACTTATGGTAACGGACTCTTCGCATTTAGCCATAATCTTAAACACCAACAGCATTTTATTGCTGATGGGAAAACGGATTCTCCGATAACATCCAATCATATAATGGATATGATTGCTGATAGGAATGATGGGGTATGGATTGGTACTGAATTTGGCGGCGTGGCACATATTCAAGTCCTTGAAAAAACCACAGAACGTTTATTCCCAGATAATAACAGACGGATGGATTTCTCTAATACGGTGAGAATGATTTCTAAATCAAAAAATGGTGATATCTTAGTTGCGACAAGGGCTGGCTGGCTGTATAGATACAGTTCGGATATGAAGCAGATGAAAGGTAAAAGTCATTATGATTCAAACGTATATGCCATAAAAGAGGCTCGTGACGGACAGACTTGGATTGGTACTCGTGGAAAAGGAATCTATGGTGTAGATGGATTGGATTTCGGCAACCATAATGTGTTCTGTATGGCAGAAGACAATAAAAACAGAATGTGGGTAGGTACATACGGTGATGGATTAAGTGCAGTGATGAGACGAGGTCAGAATTATCTCATAAAAAAGATGTTTCTTGATAGCGTGGGCACAAATGAGGTTCGTTGTATTATAAAAGATCGTAATGGCTGGATTTGGGTAGGGACAACTGGCGGATTGTTGGTCTTTAATCCTGATAAGTTTATTTTTGACAAGAATGCCTATATCCAGTATCTGACAGGCAAAGAAATACATGATATCTTTGTTGATAGTAAAAATAGAATATGGCTTGCAATTCCCGAAGAAGGAGTATGTGTAACAACGAGTAAAAATGGTTATAATAGGCTGAAATTCAAGTACTATAACCGTTTAAATGGGCTTGTGAATGATATGACGCAATGTGTTGTTGAGGATAGAAAAGGTGATTATTGGATATCTACCCAACAAGGAGTTTCGTGTTTTAATTTGCGTAGAAAGACTTTTGAGAACTATAGTCTTGATTCTAGCCCAATGGGGAATATGTATAACGAAAACGCTGCCATCTGTTTAGATGATGGACGAATATTGCTGGGAGGATATTATGGTCTGACGATCATACAACCAGGGAAATTGCGCCATGCAAAAGACAATGTGAATGTAGTATTTACATCGGAACCTTATTCGGACATGATGACTTTGGATTATAGTGATAATTCTCCTGTAATAGATTTCTCCACATTGGATTATTCTGATGTGAAAAATGTTAAGTATACGTATTGGCTTGAGGGATATGATAAAACATGGAGTGGAGCCTCACCAATATCTTGGGCAGCTTATAAAAATCTTCCTTCTGGTAAATATATACTTCACGCTAAAGCTTGTAATGCCGATGGTGTTTGGGGAAGCGAAAGCGTACTCACTATAATGGTAAATCCGCCTATGTATTTATCTTTCTGGGCGATATTATTATACATTGTTATTGCTGTGGTAGTAATGTATTTAATCGTGAGAAATGTGCGGGAAAAGAATGAGCTGCGTAGTAAAGTTAAATTTGAACAGGAGTTGACTAAATATAAGTTGTTGTTTTTTACGAATATCGCTCACGAGTTTCGTACTCCTCTTACTCTTATCGAAGGGTCATTGGAAAAGGAGACAAGAATAGTGAAAGCTAACAATTGGCATGGAGAGCTGGACAAGTCAATACGCACAATGAACAAGAGTGTCAAACGCATGCTAAGGTTGATAGATCAACTGCTGGAATTCAGAAAGATGCAGGCTGGGAAATTGGCGTTGGCTCTTCAGAAGAGTGATGTTGTTTATTTTGTGAAGAATTTGTTCTTGACATTTGAAGATGCTGCCGATTCTAAAAAAATAGATTATAAATTCACATCATCAGAGAATACTCATGTGATGTTTTTTGATAAGCAGCATCTTGATAAAATAGTGTTTAATCTGCTTTCTAATGCTTTTAAATATACACCGTCTAATGGAGCGATATCATTGGATATGTCTTTTGATGATGGAATGATGACCATCAAGTTGATAGACACAGGAGTGGGGGTGCCCGATCAGAGACGTAATGAATTGTTTAGTAGGTTTATGCAAAGTAGTTATACGGGTGAAAGTTTTGGTATCGGACTCCATCTGACAAAGGAACTTGTAGCAGTGCATCATGGAACGATAGATTATGAGAAGAATCCTTGTGGAGGATCTATATTCATAGTTAAGATTCCGACGGATGTTAATGTATACGATGAACATGATTTCTTAGTGCAGGATAACCCAATCCTGCGAGATGAAGTGGATACGTTACAGTTTAATGAGCTTCTTGATGTGTCGCAGACAGCTGCAAATAGAACAAAACCGTTGAACAGAAAGAAGATTCTATTTGTTGAGGATGATAATGATATTCGGGAATTTTTGGGAAATGAACTAAGTAATTATTTTGAGGTAGAAACAGAAGCTGATGGGAAAAGTTGTATTGACAAAGCAAAAGAATATGATGTTGATTTGATTATCAGTGATGTTATGATGCCGGGTATGAATGGATTTGAATTGACTAAGCGTTTGAAAAACAATTTTGAAACCAGTCATATTCCTATTATCTTACTTACGGCATTGAGCAATGATGAAAGTCAGTTAGAGGGTATGGAGTCTGGCGCGGATGCTTATATAACTAAGCCATTCAGTCCCCAATTGCTTGTTGCAAGAATATTCCAGTTGTTGAATGGAAGAGAGATTTTGAAACAAAAGTATTCAAAAAGTCTTGAGGAAGTGAGACCTTCATTATGCTCTTCTGAGCAAGATCAACTATTTGTGCGAAGGTTAGATGCCATCATCACGTCAAGAATGAGCGATCAGACCCTTTCTGTGGAGAGAATAGCAGAGATGTTACATCTTGGAAGGACAATTTTTTATAATAAAGTAAGAGGCGTAACGGGTTATACTCCGAATGAATATTTAAGGGTGAAAAGAATGAAATATGCTGCTGAACTTCTTAAAAAAGGAGAAAAGAATGTGTCAGAGGTAGCTTATGAGGTAGGTTTTGATACTCCGTATTATTTCAGTAAATGCTTTAAAGACCAGTTTGGTATTCCGCCATCACAATATAGAGGAGGATAAGATTCAATGAATCTTATCCCCATTTATTCTAACATTTTTCATCTTGCAACTTTTTAAGAAAGAGGTGTCCATTGTCCCATAAGGATCATGAGCATTGATATCGTAAAATGCAAAAGAGCCAAGGTTATATTTATCTGAAGGTTTCAACTGGTAAAATCCTTTTTGACATGTAATATTGATATTTCTCATCTCTACATTTGAGATGTATGAACGTGGCATGTCTTTACGTTCCTTTAAATCAAAGAACTGTGTCCAAATTTTCGTCCTTATGCCGTATATTGTATTGCCAGTACAGTTCTCAACTCTTACATATTCATATCTTTGTGGCGTGTCTGGACGCATCTTGAACAATAAGATATTGCTTGTCTGATTGAAGTCGCAGTTTCTCATAATGATGTTTGTGGCATCATAACATTCACTACCAAAGGTTATACCACCTCCTGCTTTTGCGAATTTACAATATTGAACTATGATATTACGGCATGGACCATTAGTGGAATCTTTGTCAACATAAGTACCTTTACCACCTTTAAGGCATACTCCGTCATCGTTTACGTTTATGAAACAATTGTTTATCAGTATATTCTCACAGGCATCAATGTCAATTGCGTCTGTGCTGGGACCTTTGGGATAACCATTTGTTTGTGAATATATATAGCAGCCTAGATATTTTACTTTATTACATTTATATATATGATTTGTCCAAAAACCAGAATTTATCATTCTCACACCACAGATTTTTACATCATACGAATTTGAGATATAAAGCATTCTTGGTCTTAATGCTTCCAGATTGGTACACTTTGGATTTATTTTTCTTCTTAACCAAAATTCGTCATAGTATTTTAGTCCGTTTCCATCGATAGTTCCTTTGCCTGAAATAGAAAAATCTCTCACCCCGTCAACGTTTATAAGTGCCGCAAAATAGTTTGTTGTCATTCCCTCAAGCCTAGTGCGTTTTATCTTGTAATTGGTTATGGCATCGCTACCTTTTAATTTTCCGTCGTTAGCGATATACAAGTTTGTGCCTTGTTTGAAGAACAAGGAACCCGTGAGATATGTTCCTGATGGGATGATGACCACGCCGCCACCTTCATTATGGCATTTGTCTATTACCGATTGAATTCTGCCAGTCTGTATAACCGAGGAGTCTTTAGCCACTCCATAGTCTGTGATAACGTATTGTTTCCCTAATTTATTTATGTTTACTTGTGTCGTATCAGTAAACCAACTTGGTATAATAGAACCGTCAGGGAACTTTTCGTTTTGACTTTTACTATATGCAGTGACATGACATGCTGTAAATATAAAAATGAATGCAGTTAAGTATTTAATCATTTGTTTATTATTTGATTTGCATACAAAAATACATCCTTTCAAGGAACCTAAGATATGAAATTATACAATCATGATATAAAATCATTCATTATATGTCAAAACGATTAAGCTATTACTTCTGTAATGTAATTGCCATCACACCTACTACCACATCATTTGACAATGTACGCAAAGTAAATGAACGCAACTTCTTTTCTTTATTCAAAGGCATCTTCAATATTTCTGCTGCCCCGTCTTTGATGAACTGTGGCTCTGCACTATCTGGATTACCATTAACCGATTTTTCAATATCTCCCACGGAGATAACTTTTCTTAGGTCGCGTGTAGCAATTCCTGAACCAAGATGTACTCGATATGGCTTGACCGGAGATGTCCAAAAAGCTAAATCGTCTACATAATATTCTTGTTCTAAAGGACACCAGTTAATTGGATTACGCAGAGCGAGTGTATCTTTTGTCCCATCTTGATAAGTAGCAACAATGATAGCATTGTCTATACGACTCTGCATATTGTTGGTGCTGCCTGCTAAAAGGAAGCAAGCATATTTCGCCTTACCTTTTGCCAAAATCACTACACTGTCTGGATAATTGTCCCATAATGATGTGTATATGATATTTTTACCAATTGCGTGAGAACGGAAGCTCACTCCTATGCCAGTATCATATTTGTCGTTAATGATTTTGGCGCGCAATCCGCTATCATTTATTTCGGCAGTACGTTTGGGTATGCACCATTGTCCAATGCCTTGTTTTGGAATTTCTAAGGTTGTATATGGAGAACGTGGTGATAGATATTCATTCTTATAGATGTCATCAACATTGGAATTGAAATACTTGTCAATGTTTAATGCTTGTGATTTTTCGACAGCTGATATATCATCAAGTCCCATTTTATGAATATATTCTTTAGTGTTAGCTTTCGCTTTGGATGAATCGGCATAGCTAGAACATATTCGACTTTCTATATTCGACATTTGTTTATCACGGTCGAATGTAAATGTCTGTACACTGTCTGAATTTCCTGTGATATCTACATAACGACCAGCATCAAGATTCATGCGCAGAATCAACTGCAAAGGGTGGGTGAAGTTCTGTGTAACCTCATAAACATCTTTAGAGCCTTCACGATGAAACTTATATGATAGATAAGGGGTATGTACAGAAGCACTGTCCCAACTTTCAGGGAATGATGGACGTATCATGCATTTTCCAAACAAAGCATCTGGTTTGATACCGAATAATCCGCACACAATGGCACGTGAGGTGATGCCAATATTATCACCAAAATCGCGATAAGCTTCACTGCGTGCTTTGTCTAAATAGCTGATTTGCCCGAAGTTGCCAGGGCTTCCCCCAAGGAACATCTCATCAAGTAAATCACTTTTCAATAAATTGAAACCTTCATCTTTCCTTCCTGCCTCGAAATAAGCCAAAGCCATATTCGCTACCTCTTCATGGGCTACATTATTAGTACTCCAATCATAGGGCATCCAGTTTGATGTGGATAGAGTGTACAAATTCTTTTCCACGGGAGGCATTAAAGATTTATATTTCTCAGGAATAATATATTCTACTGGGATATGAGGAATACTGTTGTTTACATAGTTTGTGGCTTCATAAGCTTGTTCTGAAGAACATGCTCCACAGTCTATCGGTGTGTAGATAGTCCAAAGAGCAGCACTTTCATGCAATCTTTTTAGTCCCATGAAATCCTGAAACTCTGCCCAATGCTTTTTATCCTTTATCCAAAGGCGAGAATTCATAGCTTTCAATATGGCGTCAGCTTCTTCGTAATATGGCTTAGGGTCTTCACCTATTATAGTTGCAATTCTTGCCATCAGTTTGTTAGCCCTGTAATTATATGCAGAAGAATGTGTAACGGCACCACTGTTATAATACAAAGCATCACTTGCCCATATACAACAATAAGCATCATATAGATGGTCGCCGTCTGGGTCCCAATTTCGTTTTTCCCACTCAATGTTTCGTTTCAAAACAGGCCACAAGCGTTTCATCATTACCGTATCCGCATCATAAGAGAAATGCCATAGCAATTCATCTATATAATTCAGATTCATATCATAATGATTCATATTATCGTTTCTGTTTGGATAACGGCAGATATAACCATTACTATACATCTGTGTGCCCCATTTTTCTTCGCCTCTTGCCAAGTTGTTCGTCGAATCTTGCGATGGGTGAGGGTATATAGGTTCTACATTCGTAACCTGACTTTTTGCGTAAGCATCGAAATGAGAGATAGCTCTGCTGTTCCAACCAAGCACATCGCCAACATAAGCAGCACGCCAACCGCACAATGGCATACGCCAACCGATGCATCCGTGAAGCCATGTTGAATCATCCCATAATCCGTCTGCTGCCGCAGAAAGATTTGCGCCAAGCGTATTGATGAAATCATCAGGAGTAGAAAACTGGAGTCCGCCTGTAATGTCGTTCAACGCTCTTTCTTCTTTCTCAAAAAGAATACGCCCATATTTCTTGGCAATGTTTTCTATTTTTCCAGGGTCTTCAAAGACTAAATAAGTCTCGCCTGAAGCATTCCATTCTAATGTTACAAGATCTTTTTCATCTGGTGAAGCCTCATAACTGCTTCTGGGTTCCAATCCGTAGTCACCTTCACGCATCATTTTTGTTTTCGCAGTCTGGCACATCTTAACCATTAGCTTAACCTTAGGGGAGAATCCCTTTGTTATGATTTGCCACAATGCTCCTTCACCAAATTGTGATGCCAATGCCACTATTCTAACTTCTGCATCTCCCCAGGATTTATCTTTCACAATATAGGAACGTCTGCCGCCGCTATATCTGGATTCGCAATAGCTAGTACTGTCCAATCTGAGAGCTTTACCGTTTGTGACTATATAGAAACGGAAATTCTTACTTTTAGCCTTGTTATACGAAGCAAAGATTGGACGGTCGCTGGTTTCAAGTCTATAAAGAGTGTGTGTGCCATATAGCGCACGGGTGTATCTGTTATTTCCATTGATACAGACAATATCTTTTCCGTTTGGATAATACTGAAAGGGTCTTGCCGGCTTCTTGTTCGATTCCTTTATGCCATTGTTGTCATTTGATGGTGAGGGCAATTTGTTACCTTCATCCTTACCAAACTTTGATGGGTTATTAGAGTCTATAATTGTATCATCATAGCTTTCATTAAAAACAAGAAATGGATTTGCATTAATCTGTAATGAAAGACAAGTCATTAAGAAGAAAATTATTTTTTTCATAGTTTGTAATAGGTCTTATTCAAGTTTACAAATTTACGAAATATAATTATTTTTGCAAAAGATTTAAACGTGTTTTTATCTTTTCTTCCTGAAAAAGCTATTTGTTATATTTTATATATCCTTTGGCTCTAGGTAGTTACACGATTTACGAGGATTTAATATAAACATTCAACGACTTTAGATGCTTTTCTAGATAGCTTTTACTTCATAGTAATTATGTAGATGATTACCTTTGTTTATGAAATATATTGCACTTAAATGCGGCGTATTTTCGATGTCTTTTACCTTTGAATATGATGCTTTTTAAAATTTTCCCTACTATTAATATGGAAATCCCTACTTACTAATATGGAAATTCCTCATGGCAATTATGTATTTGGCATTATCTTTGCATCATGTAAAAAATGCAATGAGAATGACATTGAAGTAAGTTTAATGATTCAGCACTCGCTTGCATTATGTAAAAAAATAGGTTGCCATAATTATTTCGAATATAAAGTATCAAAAGCAAAAGATTGACTCAGTAGATAAATTAGTTTGGGGTAAAAAGATCAGGATAAGGTATTAGTAATATTAAGATATAAAAGAGTTATTAATAAAAATCAAGTAAAAGCTCGACAGCCGGTTTCCGTGTGGAAGTCGGCTGTCATCTTTTTATTAGTGTCTAAAATGTTTCCCTATTATAGGAAATCTCGACAACGGAAAGTCTTTCTTCACAAGGTATGCTCCGAAAATGAGAATAAGTACCGTGTTGACAGCTATAGCACCAGCATCTGGGATATAATTGTTTGATAAGTTCATTCCCACATTTAGTATTATGGATAATACTAAATACTTCGCCATTTCGGCTAACGGATAATTTATGCGGTACATCTTCTGTCCTACGAAATATGATATGAGCATAGAAGTTCCATAACCTGTTATTCCCGACCATGCACATGCCATATATCCATAACGTGGAACAAAGATAATGTTGCTGACGATGAGCACGACGCAGCCTATTCCAGAGAAGTAAGCTCCCCATATTGTCTTGTCAATAAGTTTATACCAGAATGATAGATTGAAATATATACCATACATCATAGTTCCTATCATAACAATAGGTACTACACGAAGTCCGTCCCAATAGTCCCTAGCAATAAGGTGTTTGAGAATATCCATATAACCAATTACAAAGAGATATGCGAAGAGAGTAAAGATAACAAAATACTTCATTACCTTTGCATAGGTCTCGCGATTGTCGTTTTCCTTAGCTTTTCCAAATACAAAAGGTTCGTAGGCATATCTAAACGCCTGGGTTATTAGTGCCATGATCATGGCAATTTTACTTGCCGCTCCATAAATACCAAGTTGCGTGTTCATGTCTGAGCCCTTGTATATATAAGGGAAGATGATTCTGTCAGCTGTCTGGTTTAATATTCCGGCTATACCAAGTATAAGGATAGGCCAACTGTAAGTCAGCATACGCTTCATGAGCGCTTTGTCGAATACATATTTGAAACCAGTGAATTCCTTGATGAAACAGAATGTAATTGAACCTGTACAGAATAAGTTGATATAGAAAGCATATCCAGCTCCGACTGTAGGATCATAAATTTTGCCGATAATATCAGGATGATTTTTGTATAGTGCAGGGAGAACAATATAGTAAAGAATATTGAGTCCAAAAGTCATTATTATAAAGAGCAACTTCAATGTGGCAAACTTTATTGGGCGCTTTTTGTATCTAAGGTACGCGAAAGGTATGCACTGGAATGAGTCAATAGCTACCGTTAGTCCCATAACCCAAACATATGATGGATGATCACTATAGCCCATGAAACCAGAGATCTGTGGTAAGAATAGGAATATGAGAGCGATGAAGAGTAATGACGTGAATCCTACAGCCATCAATATAGTAGAGTAAACTTTTTCTGGATTTTCATTTGGCTTGTTGGCATAGCGGAAAAATGTAGTTTCCATACCATAAGTGAGAATCACAAGTAGAAGTGCTGTGTAGGCGTACAGATTGGTGATAACACCATATCCTCCACTTGCTGCTGAAAGTTTTGCCGTATAAATCGGCACAAGAAGATAAGTAAAGAAACGTCCTACGATACTTGACATACCATAGATAGCCGTATCTTTAGCTAGCGATTTTAAATTTGCCATATAATGATTTTATTTTTTTCTTAATTTCCGAAGAATGTATAGGCTATGGCTATTGCTGCAAGTACTCCTGCCAAATCTGCAAGCAAACCGCAAGCTACGGCGTGGCGTGTATATTTTACGCTCACTGAGCCAAAGTAAACTGCTAGTATATAGAATGTTGTGTCTGTTGAGCCTTGGAAAATACAACTTAGTCTACCCACAAATGAATCAGGACCGTAATTCTTCATTGATTCAAGCATCAATCCTCGTGCTCCGCTTCCTGATAGTGGTTTCATGAATGCTGTTGGAAGTGCACCAACAAAGTCGGTGTTGAGTCCACACTGTTGCAGACACCATGAAATGCCATGGATAAGCATGTCCATAGCTCCGGAAGCACGGAATACACCAACGCCTACCAATATAGCTACTAAATATGGAATGATGCGCACTGCGGTTGTGAATCCTTCTTTAGCACCTTCGATGAAAGCGTCATATACATTTATCTTCTTTACAAATCCTGCTACGATGAAAGTTAGAATTACACTAAACAGAATAAGGTTTCCTGATAGATTGGTAACTTTAGCCATCGTGTCTTTGTCCATGTTGCCAAATCCCCATATAACCAAACCAACAAAGGCACATAGACAAAATATAAAGGTGAGAAGTACGGGCTGAAAAATATTTATCTTCTGCCATAAAGATGTAATAATGATACCCGTAAGAGTAGCAACAGTAGTTGCAAGTAAGATAGGTATGAATACATCTGTTGGCGAAGCAGCACCGTAAGTGGCTCGGAAAGCTAGTATTGTTGTAGGTATTATGGTAAGTCCACTCGTGTTGAGCACAAGGAACATGATCATTGGATTGGTCGCTGTATCCTTCTTTGGATTCAGTTCCTGCATCTGGCTCATAGCCTTTAGGCCAGTAGGGGTGGCAGCATTGTCTAGTCCCAACATGTTAGACGCAATATTCATAAAAATGCTTCCCATAACTGGGTGATTCTTAGGAATGTCAGGGAAAAGCTTTGTGAAAACAGGACTTAATGCTCTTGCAAGGACATTAACCATTCCGGCTTTCTCTCCAATCTTCATAATGCCTAACCATAATGAAAGCACACCGGTAAGACCGATTGATGTTTCAAATGCTGTCTTGGAGGAATCGAATGTCGAGTCTACCATTGCTTTAAAGATAGTGGTGTCTCCCATCACTAACTGTATTGCTCCAAAGATAAAAGCGATTACAAAGAATGCAATCCAAATATAATTCAATACCATAATGGGTGCAAAAATACTAATAATTTTCCATTCGTTGCAAATAAAATGTGAAAATAATGCATAACATATTTCTACATTACAATATAGAGCATTTTTATGATCTTCTCTCTCGACAGCTCGCCGGGATTACTTCCCGGAGCACCTTCAGGTACAGTCATGCCTGCTTTAGAGTAGTAATCTTTCCAAAAAGTAGTGATTTCACCGCTTTTATTATGGAAACTCATCGGTATTGTGTGAAATAATAATCTACCTTTGTAGTCTACAAATGATATCTGTACAAGTTCGCTACAATAGATTGCGCTGTCGCCAGGTTCAAAATAAAAGTCGTATGGTCTGCCAATATATTTAAGCACGTTTTTAATACTTTTTGAAATGTCGATGGAATCGCGATTTATTCTGCCAATAACAATATACTGATTACCATCATTACCTTTGTTAGCTTTGATGAAACTGTTGATAGGATTCACGCACACACCCTTGTGAATGGCTTCGATGGCATAAGAACCTTTTTTATCTTTATGGAATATTGCCACGTGATTTATGCCCATTTCATCGATGCCTTGTGTGACATCAGTTATGGCACTAGGCTTTCCGCTAACACAAAACATCAAGTCTCCATCTCTTAGCAGCGAAGTGTTTGTGATGTGGCGTAATGTTATCTGTGAAAATCCCTGCGTCACCATAAAGGTGAGCAGGGAAATGATAAGAATTCTTCTCATTATATATTTATATTGATGCTGGCTCCTGCCATAATCCAGCAGCCCGGTTGCTTTAGATTGCCAAAATCACGGTAGCCTTTGCTGAAAAGATTGTTGCCATTTATGTATAAACTGTATTTAGGCATGTCCCATGACAAGCGCGCATCTACAATGCCATAAGTGCCATACTTAGCATAGGTGTATTCCTTAGTTGTTGGGTTTTGGCTTACTACGTAAGAACCGTTACGATTCTGAAGACGATAGTTTATTCCTAGATTCAACTGCTTCCAGAGATTCATCTGTAAGTTTGCCACAAATTTATTCCGAAGATACTCCAAAACATATTGACTCACGATGCCTTCGTATTTCTTTTGGTCTTGATAAGCGTATGCATAAGCGATATTCAATTTCTTGAATACTCTTTGTCCAGTGATAAGCTTGAGTAGGTCGAAGTCCATGTTCGCTTCAACTCCGACAGAGTTTATCACTCCGAAATTAGTAGTGGTGAGAGTCTGAGTATCAGCATTCTTGTCTACAATCCAGTCGATAAGGTTTTTCATGTGGTTGTGGTATCCGCTTACACTGGCATTGACAGTTTGTGAATGGTATTTCACTCCAATTTCTGTTGCAGCAAGTTCCTCTGGTTTCAGTTCCTTATTAGCATTGTAACCTTTGGAATTGTAATACAAATCGGTGAATGAAGGCATGCGCAGTGACGTGTTGTAACTGGCGTAAATCTTCCAGTTGTCAGTGATGTTATAGCTTGCGTCAATGCTAGGATATACCTTCATATTCATTTCAGCCCAAGAATTTTTCATTGCTACAAGTCCACCAGAAAGAGTGAAGCGTTTCAATAATATGTTATGTTCAAAGACGAACTGAATGTTTGTTCGACTGAGTCCATGTGTATAATCAACATCGGCACCATGTATGTGGCGAGGTTCGGAGAGAATTTCACCGAGGTTCGTGCTAACGATGTCTTCGTTTCTAAGTTCTGCACCAATAGCAGTGCGTCCTGCTATCCAGTCAAAGTAACCGTTAAGGTTTACTCCATAAACGTCTGTTCGGTGGTAGTTGAAAGGATATGCATCAGCATTATCGCGGAACAGTTCCCATTTATCCATGGTACGATTCCAGTAAATGGAAGGACGCATGTGTATTTTGCCATATCTGTTTTCTGCCTGAATGGCTGTATATGTCTTTAAAATACGTTCGTATTGTTCATCAGAATATGCGCTGTAAAAAGTGTTGGAGCCAAATCCCTTTGTACTCATTCCTGCATGCCATTTCACTACGATGTCATTGTCATTGTAGTTACCTTGATAAAAAGCCTTTAAACCGTCAAAGTCGGTATTCAGGTTTCCATTCTTGCTGCGAGTGTATCCGTCACTGCGGGTATAATTGGTAGAAAAAGAATTGTTCCAATTACCCTTTGCAATGTTAGCTCTTGCTCCTGCTGAAGCATAACCATAGCTTCCACCTTCCACATGTGCGGAAAGACTGCTTGTTGAAGGAGTTCTTGTAACAATGTTGATTGCACCAAGTAGTGAAGAAGTACCATAGACACGTGCAGCCGGACCTTCAAGAATCTCAATACGTTCGATTTCACTTATGTCAACAGGGAAATCAAAAGCATTGTGTCCTGTCTGCGGATCGCAGATGTTGATGCCGTTAAGGAGGATTGTGATTTGCTCGTCGTTGCCACCACGTAAGCTGATATCTGTCTGGGCGCCAATTGGTCCCCGTTGTCTTACGTCTACGCCAACAGCGTATTTAAGCAAATCGTTAACACTTTGTACAGGAGCCGCCTGAATATCTTCGCGGCTTAGTACAGTTACCATTCTCGTCTGCTGACTTCTGGTCAGCGGAGCTCTCGACCCGGTGACATTCACCTCATCGAGCACAACTTCCTTGCCGTTCTTGTAGAAAGAGGTGTCAATCTTGGCAACATCAGTGCTTATGCCGTTAGCTCTCGCATTAGTGAGCGAAGCCACGCTAAGTGTGCCAACAATTACCTCCTTGCCCAAGCAAGAGAAGAGTGAGTAGCCCTTGTTACTGAAATGAGTAAACTTTAAGCTACTGCGCTTGTTGAAAATTGTTTTGTACATTAATTGTATCTTATTCACCTTGCGTCGTTGCAAGGCGAGTGCAAAGGTAATAAAAAACTTAGATAACGAAATAAAAGAGATAATAAAGGTAAAAATAGCCTTAGGATTACAAATGATTACGGCGTGATTTCAAAGTATGAAATCACGCCGTAATAATATTGATTATCATTGCATTGATAGCAACAAACACATACTCATTACTTTATGTTTGTCTGTCGGTCTCTGATCAATTTTATCTGTCTACTAATATCATTGTAGTGTATCTTGTTTATGCCTGTAGCTTTTGCAGCCTGTGACTTTACATAGTTGTCAACCTTGTCAAGATTCTGTGAAGCATATAGGATAGCATCACTATTATAGTATATTTCATCGCTTTTCTTAGTCTTGTCATCTGGATTAAGCAATGTGTTCATACAGTCTATATAGCTTCGCTGCAGTGCACGGCGAGCATTATTCTTGATGTTGTTCTCGTTGTCGATAGGTTTCCATACCGTAGAGAATAACTTGTTGAGATATGTATCCAGTTGCAGAGCATTCTTTGATGAGAATGAATCATCATATATGATATTCAGTATTCTCGCAGAGAGTGAAATCGTAAGAAGCTTATCCTGTCTGTCCTTAATGTCTTTTGCGACGTTTATTCCGGTCTTTGTAACGATGTCTTCTGGATAAAGCCACATCGGAGCATTGAAAATCTGACGATCAAGATAGTCGAGTACTTCGAGTTCTTTTGATGCAGGAGCAACTTCTACAGGAGCTTTTCCAGGAAGGTTGTTGAGATAATGTCCTCCAAGATTCTTCATTACATGATTCATGTAGCGACGGAACTGATCACGAACGCTTTCATACATTTCCTCAAGATCATCATATTGATAATCATCCTGATGAGTCCATTTTGGTAGGTTAACCATTACTCGCTTCAGGTTCTTGATACCATATTCACTGGCTTTAACGTTGTCATCACCAAGATCTTCAGACTGTGAACGAGGATCTTCGTCTCGTCCCTCACCAGCAAACCACAAACGAGGATTATTCTTAAGTACCTCTGTCGTTTCCTTCATCAGTCCCTTTTTCTCATCCATTTCATCCTTAAATTCAGGACGGTATTGATATCCCCATTTGATCGCCCACTTGTCATAGTCGTTGATACGTGGGAATAGTCCCTTTGGAGAAATATTGTCTTCTGGCTGTGCTACATAGTTGAATCGTGCATAGTCCATGATTGAGACAGTGTGACCATGGGCTTCAACCCAAGCCTTGTTTCTCAAGTTCTCTACAGGGGTAGCATTGCTCGCTCCCATGTTATGGCGCAGACCAAGCGTATGTCCTACTTCATGACTAGATACAAAACGTATGAGCTGTCCCATAAGTTCATCGTCGAAATGCATCGTCTGAGCACGCTTGTCAAGCGGACCGCATTGTGTCATATACCACTTCGTGAGAAGGTTCATCACGTTGTGATACCAGCAGATGTGGCTCTCGATGATTTCTCCGCTTCGTGGGTCGATTATATGTGGACCGTATGCGTTCTCTATTTCTGCAGGAAGATATCTTAGTACACAGAAACGAGCATCATCTACGCTCATATCTTTGTCGTTTGGCCATTCCTTTGCAACAATAGCATTTTTGAAACCAGCAGCTTCAAATGCAACATTCCAGTCGTTGATACCTTGTATTAGATATGGTACCCATTTCTTTGGAGTTGCAGGGTCTATATAATATACAATCTGCTTAACCGGTTCAACAAGCTTTCCTTTCGCGTATGCTTTCTTGTCTTTCGGAACAAGGTTGTAGCGAGCTACAATCTGCTCACGGTCGGTCTTGTGCTGGTCATCATCAAAATATGTGACACGTGTTGTGAAATATCCAACTCTGTTGTCCCATAGACGTTTGCGCATCGGTTCAGTAGGTAGGAGAACGATGCTCGTGTTTAGTCCTATTGTTACACTACCTGTGAAAGCAGCCGGTGTAAAAGTCTTGCGTCCTGCAGCGTCTTCACTACTAGAGTCACTTCCACCTGACGTTGCAGCAGCATAAGTGCGTGTAGATGCAATCTCAACATTTATAGGAAATACCTTCATGGTATCTATAAATGTGCGGTCACTCTGCAATCCGCTTACACCGTAAGTGCGTGAATTATTTTTTGGAATGCTTACGATATCATTATCTTTAAGAAACAGATTAGTCACCTCGATAAGATTCATGTGCTTATCCTTGTTCTTGCCTATTATCTTGAACGAAGCAACGATAGGATCAGTTGTTGAAGCCTTAAGTGTTTTTGATATGTTAGTATCTTCTCCTGCAAACTGACTAAGTACGTAAGCTCTTAAAAGTAGAGTCGCATCGTCTCTCTTTTCAAAGTAAAGAGTATTCTCGTTAACTTCTTCACCACTAAACTTACCTAATCCTTGAGGTACGGCTGTAAGTCTTGTAACGGCAAGGAGATATCTGCCTATAAGAGAGTCTGGTACCTCAAAATACCATTTATCCTCAATATGTCTTACAGTGAAAAGACCTTTCTTAACAGTTCCGCCCTTCTTTATGAGTTCGTCATATTCATTTTTCTTTTCAGGTTTCTTGTTATCGTCCTTTTTCTTATTCTTCAGGTCTTTGTTGTCGTCTTGTGCCTGAGTATGGACATCCTGCTTTGTTGAGTCAGCCATTACAGTATTGGCTGCATATCCGTTTGCACTCAGTATGAAAGTGCAGATGCTGATTACTAATTTTGCCCTAATGTTCATATTCCTTATTTTTATTTATACATATTCTGTCAGTTCCCTGAAATCATCAATGATATAGTCGGCTCCTGCATCGAGAAGTTCCTTTCTGCTTCCATTACCATAGGTTACACCGCAAGTAAATGTTCCCGCATTTCTACCCATTAAAATATCAAATTTTGTATCGCCAACAACAATTGTATTGGTCGTTTCTTCACCAAGATGTTTGAGAGTCTTTAATACTGGTTCTGCATCAGGCTTCGCTTTTTTAGTATCGTCGGCACCTAGTACGTATGTGATATACTCTTGCAACTCAAGTTCTTTTACGAAATTTTCCAATGAATGGTGGCTTCTGCTACTTGCAATCGTAATGGTGAGTCCCATTTTGTGTAATTCCTTAAGAGTATCAATAACTCCTGGAAATGGTGTTACTGCTCCCGGAATATTGTTGTCATTAAATATACGACGGTATGTCTCTGTGCATTTTTTCCCCATTTCATCGGTCATAGGAATGATGCTTGTGAAACATTCTTCTAAAGGAAGTCCTATCGTTTTTGCACATTCCTCGGGTGTGCGATATTCAAGTTTCAACTCAGCAATTGTCTGCATCATAGTCTTTGTTATGATGTTGTAGGAGTCGCCAAGAGTTCCGTCGAAATCAAGAATTACGGTCTTAATACTTTTATTCACTTTGCGTTTTTATAAATAAATGTTGTAATGCTAATAAAACTTTGTTGCGAAGGTAGTATAAATAATTGAAAAATAAGCATCTTGATTGAAAATAAGATGCTGCTACATGTCCATCCCAATCTCTTTTACTTTATGTTCAAACTCATCTCTGTTGCAAAGTGCTTTGCTTTTTATACGTGCCCTGTAATTGTAGATAGAGTTTGGCGAATAGCGCAGGAATTCGGCAATTCTTGAACTTTCTTCTATTCCCAATCTTATCAACGCAAATATGCGTAAGTCGGTTGTAAGTTGAGTTTTAGATGGCGGAATTATGCGATGTTGCGGTTGGAGAAGCAGATTAAAATCTACAACGAAATTAGGGAAGATATTGAGGAATACAGAGTCGAAATTATCGAATAGTTCTTTGATTTCATCTTGTTTCAGCTGGTCAGAACTTGTCATCTTCATCAAATCAGACATCTGATTAGCCTTTAACTTACGGTTTATCTTTATTCGATAATTGTCGATTTTATCGATATATTCAGAGCATGCACTTAAAAATTTTCCGATATACTCATCTTTCAGTCGATTGGTTTCGCTGAGCTTAGTATTTAATAATGAAAGTTCTTCATTCTTTCCGCTTAGTTTTGAATTTAAACTCTCTAGTTTCCTGTTTATAGTCTTTAGTTCGTTTCGGGCTCTTGAGAGTTGTCTTTTCTTGTGACATACATATATATATGAAGCCAATAGAAATACAGAAAGAAGACTCACAGCACCAATAAGACTCTTAAGTTGATAGTTGGCTTTTCTAAGATTAGCTTTGTATGTGTCGCTTATCACTCCTAAGACAGGAGATATAAGCCAACTGCGCAGGTGAGTGTTGTATCTCTGTGTACAGTTCCATGAATATTCTACATATCTATTTGAACGTTCCAAGTTGCCCTCTCTGCTCAGCATGCTTGCTAGACTCCATAGTGAGGCTTGGTCCATAACAGCATTTCGAATGTCGCAAATAGCAGATACTGCTAACCAGTATTTACAGAGCTCGATATTATGCATTCCTTTGTAGATCTCTGACCTAAAGAAAGCCATATTGGCATAGTCATGGGTATTTGGCTTTACTTGTCTCATCCACTTGTCGCACTCTTTCATGGCTTCACGGTATTTATTGTCTGTAGTTAGTTCTGATACCTTGCGCCAAAGATATATGTTGGAGTTAGGAGAAGCCTTTTTGTATAGGGAATCACGAAAAATATAAGATAGTCTGAAACAACGATCTTTAAGTTTTGAATCTTTGGAATAGCATCCCATTTCACCATATAGGTGGTTGCAGCAAGCATAATAGTCGACAAGTTGTTGTCCTTTCAGTTTGTTGCCATCTATATATTTAAGATATTCCAGAGCTTCATTGTAAAAGCCTGTTGCTGCGTATTGATGAGTGAGGGCTATATAATCGTTTACAAGCAATTTAGATTGTTTGCTTTTTGATGCGATATCAATACAATAGTTAAGATAATGAATGGCGGAGTCATTCATATATGCCTGATATTCTCTAAAAAGATTCCATGAAAGGCGATGACGTTCCAATATTGCGGAAGTCCTTGCGAGTTTAGCTTTAATATTGTCGATACGTTGATTTCTCTGATTTATATACTTCTCTGATTTCGTTATTTCATTGTCAAGACAATTGTATAAAGAATCTAGGTTTATTCTTTGCGCTTGTGTGCATAAAGAAATAGATAATAGTATTAGCGTTTGTATTAATCTGCGTTTCATGAGTTTTGATTTAATATTCAAGGACAAAGATATATATAAATATGATAAAATAAAAATTAATGAGTTTTATTTTATGCAATAACCTCTATATAATCACGGCTAAAATCTATATCAAAACATTGCTGTATTTTTAGTTAAACACTTGAATATCAATGATATAAATTTTTAATGGTAATATTAAAGTCCACATTTTATGCTTTGCGTCATGAATATATATTTAAAAAGGAGTTAACTTTGCCATCGACAAGTGAGAAACTTGCCTTGAATCTAAACAATTATTATTAACTTTAGTTTAAGTAATGAAAGCAAACAACAATTTATTAACGATGAAAAGATTATCAATTCTGTTCTTCGTGTTGCTTTTGTCTGTATCAGCTTTTTCACAAAAGGTGAGTATTTCAGGCGAAGTGATCGATAAACAGAATGAGCCTATCATTGGTGCCACAGTAAAAGAACATGGTACAACAAATGGTGTTGTTACCGATGTTGATGGCAAGTTTTCTATTCAAGTAGGAAAGAATGCTGTGTTTGATATTTCCTATGTTGGATATAAAACAAAAAGCGTTAGGGCAACTCAAGGAATGAAGATTGTGCTTGAAGATGAGACAAATCTTCTTGAAGAAGTTGTCGCTATTGGTTATGGATCTGTGAAACGTAAAGATGTGACAACCGCTGTCTCTTCTGTTTCTACAGAAGATTTGGATACACGTCCAATCGTCTCAGCCGCAGAAGGAATGCAGGGTAAAGCTGCTGGATTGCAGATAAGCCAAGCTAGCGGTCAACCAGGAGCAAGTCCAACGGTACGTGTTCGTGGAACTACTTCTTTAAACGGTTCAAACTCTCCTTTATATGTTGTTGATGGTGTTCCATTGACAAGTATTGATTTCCTTTCTGCTGATGATATCGCTGATATGCAGGTGTTGAAAGATGCATCAAGTGCAGCTATATATGGAAGCCGTGCTGCCAACGGTGTTATCATTATCAATACCAAACAGGGGAAGAATGGTGTTGCTAAGATTTCATTTAATGCTCACTATGCATGGAATAAAGTTAGTGATCATGATAAGGTGCTGAATACATGGGAATATAAAGATCTTATGAATGACATCGGAACAGTTAAACTTCCTGATGGATTAACTGATCATACAGATTGGGCTAACGAGGTATATCGCACAGGTAATGTGCAAGACTATCAGTTGTCAGTAACAAATGGTACTGATAAATTGAGATATTATGTTTCTGGAGGTTACGTCGGAGAGAATGGCGTGTTGAAAATGTCTAATTTTAAACGTTATAATTTCAGAGCTTCTGTAGAGAATGAAATCAAAAGCTGGTTGAAATTTAACGGAAACATCGCTTATTCAGATTATACATATCTTGGAACAGATATAACAACAGGTGCTGGTGCTAATCGCGGTGGTGTAATTCCAGCTATAGTAAACACACCTACTTATGCTCCAGTATGGGATCCTGATCATCCAGGACAGTATTATAATAATTTCTATGGCGTTAACATCACTAGTCCTTCAGAGAACCTTGCACGTTCAAAAGATGACAAGAGTCGCTATGACAAGATGCTAGCAACAGGAAAAATAACTATTACCCCAGTTAAGGAACTTAATTTCACAAGTTCACTTACATTTGACCGTGAGAACGGTAATACTTTTAATTTCCTTGATCCTCATGAAATACAGTATGGACGTGATACTTATGGAACAGGATATGATGAAAGATATTCTACAACTGTATTTGTTTGGGATAATGTGTTGAATTGGAATAAGCAGATAGGTAAGCATCATTTTGATGCCATGGCTGGTAGTTCTTACACTCAGAGTAAATACAGTCATAGTTACATCAGTGGAAGCAATTATGCCGACTCAGATATAAAGACTCTTAATGCTGCAAACAAGATATCTTGGACAGGAACTGGAACAAGTGCTTCTGAATGGGCTATACTATCTTATTTCGCACGTTTACAGTACAATTGGAGTGACACTTATATGTTTACAGCCAATATGCGTGCCGACGGAAGTTCAAAACTTGCACCAGGACACAGATGGGGAATATTCCCTTCTTTCTCTGGAGCATGGAGAATCTCTAATGAGAAGTTTATGAAGAACATTAAATGGATTGATGATTTGAAACTTCGTGGTGGCTGGGGACAGACTGGTAATCAAAGTGGACTCGGAGATTACAGTTATCTTGCTGAATATAGCATAAACCGTATTCAATGGTTTGGTGAAGGATATGATGCAAATTCTCTACCTACACGTTCACAGACAACTCTATCTAATCCAGAGCTGACATGGGAAACTACAAACCAGACAGATATTGGTCTAGATCTTACAGTGCTTGGTGGTCGTTTGACATTCTATGCTGACTACTATTATAAACTTACTAAAGACATGCTTATGACAATTACTTTGCCAGCAGGAAGTGCAGCTGCACGTGACCTGAGATATAATGGTGGAGAAATAGAAAATAAGGGTTTTGAGTTCAGCGTAAGTTCAAAGAATCTTGTAGGCAAATTGAAATGGAATACAGATTTCAATATTTCATTTAACCGAAATAAGCTCAAGAAGCTTATGCTTACTCAGGTTTATTACTCTGCAAACACTACAGATTATGTGAATCAGCCTGTCGTACGCAATATGCCAGGTAAACCTCTAGGTACATTCTGGGGATATATCTCTGACGGTGTAAATCCAGAAACTGGTGAGCTTAAATATCGCGATGTAAATCACGATGGTGTAATCTCTGCAAGCGACCGTACTGATATCGGTGATCCTAATCCAGACTTTACTTTTGGTATGACAAACACATTATCGTATAAAGGATTTAACCTAAGTGTTCTTTTGCAGGGATCTTATGGAAATGATATCTATAATGTGTCAAGAATGGAAACCGAAGGAATGTATGATGGTAAGAATCAGACAACAAAGGTACTTGAAAGATGGCGTGTACCTGGACAGATTACCAGTGTGCCAAAAGCAAAGTTCCAGATGTTTAATTCTACATATTTCATTGAAGATGGAAGCTATCTTCGTGTAAAGGATATCTCATTGTCATACGATGTGCCAAGGTATATCATATCAAAGTTTGGCATCTCTCGTCTGCAACCTTATATCTCTGCAACTAATTTGATTACTTTCACAAATTATTCAGGTAATGACCCTGAGGTAAATCAATATGGAAACAGTGGATCTGTACAGGGTATAGACTGGGGAACCTATCCAATGAGTAAATCATTTGTCGTAGGTCTTAAAGTAGAATTCTAAATATTGCACCAATATGAAATCAATATATAAATCAATAATAATAGGTGTTTCGGCATTATCTTTTACAGCTTGTTCATTAGATTATGATCCGATTTCTACACCAACAGAGTTGACACAGGGCACGTCGTCTGATACAGCGACTGCGGTACTCAAAGATCGTCAGGCTGCAATAGATCAGCGTACCAATTTGTATGAACTCCTTAAAAATCGTCAGGAACATTGGCATCTAGATTATCTGCTTGTAGGCGACAGTCATACCGATAATGCGTATGCTGGTACTACCGGTGCTGAGGTTGAACCTTATGAAACAAATTCTATCGATGCCAGTAACTCTGTGCTGGGACGTGACTGGTCACGCTATCTTGAAGATGTTGCCAAGGCAAATGTGCTTATCAACGGACTTGAAGAACTTAAGACAAAAGGACTGGTAAGCGATAATGAATATCATCAGTGGAAAGCAGAAGGAGAAGTGTTTCGCGCTTTGATTATGTTTAATATGGCACGTCTGTGGGGATCATTCCCTATAATAACTAAAGTAGCAAAGACGATTACTGCCGAAAACGTAGGAGAAGTTTATCCAACATATTTTCCTCCACGCTCTACCGACAAGGAGTGTTATCAGCAAATTATCAGTGACCTTAGTGATGCAGAACAATATGCTCCGGATTTTAATTCTGCCGACAGAACTGTGTTGAGTAAGGTTGTTGCTCAGGCAATGTTTGCAAAGGTATATGCAGAAAAGCCTGTACAAGACTATTCAAAGGTGATAGAATATGCAGATAAGGTGCGCGGTGTTGCTGGTATGGCACTTGAACCTGATTTCTCTACACTATGGGGATATGATGCAGCTAAAAAAGACTGTGTGAAACGTAATACCAGTGAGGGTATTCTTGAAGTACATTGGACAACAGGTAATGCAAACTGGGAGAGCTGGATGTATGGTCGTAGTCTTGAGAATTATGATTATTATTTCTCTTGGGCTAAATGGATAACTCCGTCACGTGACTTGATAAAAGATTTTGAGAGCGAGAATGATACTACACGTATGAATCAAACAATAGTTTACTATGCATGTAAATGGAGTAACTATTATCCAGCAAGTAGATATCCGTTTATGTATAAATATCGTTCAGGCTACAATAATCAATATAAGTTGAGGCTTGCCGATATTATACTTCTTGAAGCTGAGGCTTATGCGTATAAGGGTGACAACACGAAGAGTGCTGACCTTGTGAACTTAATTCGTAACAGGGCAAAACTGCCAAACCTTACAGCTGATAAAACAGCTACAAAGGATGCTATGATTGAGGCTGTGCTGCATGAACGTCGTCTTGAACTTGCTCTTGAGGGAGAAAGATGGTATGACTTGTGTAGAAACAATAAGGTTGAGAAATATTTGAATGGTCTAAACAACCGTGACTCGGGACGCTTGATGCAGAGAAAGCAATATGATGCCAACTCTTATCTTTTGCCAATACCTCAAAGTGCTCTTGACGAGAATACAAATCTACAACAGAACCCTGGTTATTAATATTTACAACAATGAAAAATAATAGAACTATGATATTATCAATGGCAAGTGCGTTGCTTATTTCCTTGTCAGCGTGTGGCAACATGGACATTATAGATAACACGCCTAATCCTAATGTGGTAGAAGAAAATCTATCAGGAAATCTGGCTACACTCTATACAACAACTGCAAATGGCATCGCTACACTAAAGAAGACATACAGTCAGGTGGCTTCAACAGTAAACATGGCGCCTACAACAATTCAGGTTGATCCAACAAAGACTTATCAATCTATGGATGGATTTGGTTTTGCCATAACGTATTCCACATGTTATAATCTTATGAAGATGGATGCCGCTTCACGTGAGAAATTCCTTAAACAAACTTATTCCACAAGTGAAGGATATGGTGTGAGCTATGCTCGTATATCTATAGGATGTAATGATTTCTCAAGCACAGAATATTCTTTGTGCGATACAAAGGGACTAGAGAATTTTGCACTTCATAAGGATGAAACGTCTTATGTGATACCTGTCCTTAAAGAGATACTTGCAATAAACCCAAATCTAAAGATTATGGCGTCACCATGGACNTGTCCTAAATGGATGAAAGTATCTGATATTANNACTAAGGCTGCTTTTGATTCATGGACAGATGGACATCTTAATCCTGACTACCGTAAGGATTATGCACAGTATTTCGTAAAGTTTGTCAATGCAATGAAAGCGGATGGTATAAGCATTTATGCCGTAAGTCCTCAAAACGAACCCCTCAATCGTGCCAACTGTGCATCTCTTTATATGCCTTGGGATGAAGAGGCCGCATTCGTGAAAGAACTAGCTTCAGCATTCAAGCAGAATAATATCAATACAAAGATATACGTTTACGATCATAACTATAATTATGACAACGGCGGAGATCAGCAAAATTATCCAATAAAAGTATATAATGCTTTAGGACAGAATTATGATGGTTCCGAACTTGTCGTAGGTGCAGCCTTCCATGATTATGGAGGTTCAAACACAGAACTTACAAATGTTCATAACAAGGCTACAGACAAAGATTTGATTTTCTCAGAAAGTAGTATCGGTACGTGGAATGACGGACGCAATCTTTCAAAACGTCTTGTAGAAGATATGAAGAATATAACCCTTGGAACTGTAAATCAATGGTGCAAGGCTGTACTTGTGTGGAACCTTATGCTTGACGAAAAGATGGGACCTAACCTTGATGGAGGTTGCCAGACATGTTATGGTGCAGTTGACATATATAACAACTATACTACAGTGAAATATAATTCTCATTATTATGTGATCTCACAAATGTCATCTGTCGTACGTCCTGGCGCTGTCCGTATCGGCACAGCTTCACGTAGCGTATCTGATAAAGATATAATCTATTCAGCATTCCTTAATCCTGATGGAAGCAAAGCATTGGTTGTGCTCAATTCAGGAGATAGCGATATTACTGCAACTATTAGTGACGGAGGTGAAAACTTCAAAGCGGTAGTTCCGGCACAGGGAGTTGTGTCATGTTCATGGAAATAAATACGTGTCAATATGAAATTAATTAAATATCTATCAGCAGCTTTATTGCTGTTGCCGTTTTTATCATCATGTCATGATAATGACTATGATAATATTGTAGCATCAGGAAATCCTGTTATAAAGGCTTCTGTTCCTACTAGTGCCATGATGGGAGATTCTATTGATGTTGTAGTAAACTGCAGCGATACTGAAGGACAAGCTCTGTCTACGCTTAAGGCTGAAGTGTGCTTTAGTGACGAGGTAGTTGAACACACCACTATTCGTACGGCAAAAGAAGGTGAATATAAAGTTCGTTTATTTGTGCCTTATCTTCAATATATTCCAAATGGAAAAGCTGTTGTTCGCCTTACATTACAGAATGTAACAACAAAGTCAACAGTTGAAAATGTGAATTTAGACGTTACCAGACCTCATCTTGTAGGAATGCATTTTATCACTTCTGATAAAGTGATATACGATATGGTTGAAGGTGCTGATTTTACTTATTCTACAACTGTTCTTGCAAGCGTAAACGCTTTTAAGGGACATTTTGAAACGGCTGATGGAAAGTTCGTGTTTGGATCTGCTGATGGTGGAGTGAAGTTAGGAACAAATGGACTTATTGGTTTTCAAACAGTAAATTTAGGAGATGTAAATGTGACATTCAACACCCGTGATTATACGTTTAGTCCTTTTGAAAAACTGCCTATTCAACCTTTGGAATTCATAAACGCTGATAAACAGAATGTTTATACAGGTGTACTTACTCAAGGTAAACTGTATAGTTTTATTGGTGATAATGCTCTTGCTTTAGATAGTTGGTTCTATGATACCGACTTCTTTACCAAGAATTCTGATGGAACGTATACGTTTAATGCCCTTACCGGAACGTATAATATCAAAGCTGCTTTTGACCGCAAAGGTTTCAGTATTTATGCAATGAATGGAAGTAATCCCGCAACGATGAATCCTGATGGAACTGGCGCTATTTGGATTCTTGGTGATGCAATATTCGGTAAGCCCGATTTCACACAAGCACAAGGTTGGTGGACTGGTACTGATTATTCACTATGTATGTCGCCAATTGCTCCAAAGATTTATCAGTTGACCTTAACAGTAGGAAAACAGTTGAAAGCTGGCAGCGACGTTAACTTTAAGTTCTTTGGTCAACCCGGTTGGGGTATTGAGTTCAAGGCCGCAGGCGATTATGCAATTTCAACATCCAATCCTTGGTTTAGGGTTAATCAAAGTGATGGCAATATTCGTCTAAATGATGGGGTGTCTATACATGATGGTGAAACATATGTGTTTAATGTAGATTGCACTAAGGGTGTTAATGCTGCTGTATTGACTGTAACAAAGAAGTAGATTATAAACCAAATTATTATATAAGTGAAAAGAACGATTATATTATCAATATCGGTATTACTGGCTCTGGGCTTAAAAGCGCAGAAGCCAGTATATCTGGATGAGTCTAAACCCTTGGAAATGCGTGTCGAAGATGCGTTATCCCGTATGACTCTAAACGAGAAGATAGCGGTTATTCATGCTCAAAGCAAGTTCTCTGCTGCAGGAGTGAAGCGACTTGGATTTTCTGATTTCTGGACAGATGACGGTCCTCATGGAGTTCGCCCTGATGTACTTTGGGATGAATGGGAACAAGCTGGACAGACAAATGATTCTTGCGTTGCTTTCCCTGCTCTTACATGCCTTGCAGCTACATGGAATCCATCTTTAGCTAATCTATATGGGCATAGTCTCGGAGAAGAGGCTTTGTATCGCGGAAAAGATATGATTCTAGGTCCTGGTGTGAATATATATCGTACACCGCTGGGGGGAAGAAACTTTGAGTATCTTGGTGAGGACCCATATCTGTCTTCACGTATGGTTGTGCCGTATATCCGTGGATTGCAGAACATGGGCGTTGCTGCATGCGTGAAACACTATGCTCTTAACAATGATGAGGAGAATCGTCATCAAGTGAATGTTATTGTGGATGACCGTACTCTTCATGAAATATACCTACCTGCTTTTAAAGCTGCCGTTACCGAAGGTGGAGCATGGGGTATTATGGGCGCTTACAATCTTTATCATAATCAGCACAACTGTCATAACGAGATTTTGTTGAATAAGATTCTGAAACATGATTGGAAGTTTGATGGTGTAGTTGTTTCTGACTGGGGCGGAGTTCATAATACAGATGAGGCAGTGATGAATGGTCTAGATATGGAATTTGGAACAGGTACTGACGGACTGCGTGCAGGAACAAAGAATGCCTATGAAAACTATTATATGGCTTATCCATATCTTATGGGTATTCGTGAAGGCAAGTATTCTGAAAAAGAACTTAATGACAAGGTTCGTAGAGTGTTGAGGTTATATTATCGCACGACAATGAATCGTAACCGTCCTAATGGTTTTCTGTGTTCTGAAGCTCATTATGCTGCTGCAAGAAAAATTGGCGATGAAGGTGTCGTACTTTTGAAGAATGATAAAAATGTATTGCCAGTTGACACTCTTTCGGCACATAATATCCTTGTAGTGGGAGAGAATGCTATAAAGATGATGACCGTTGGTGGAGGTTCATCTTCATTAAAGGCTCAAAAAGAGATTTCTCCTTTGCAGGGTTTGCGAGAGGCTCTTTCATGCCACAATATCAAAGTGGATTATGAACGCGGCTATGTTGGTGATGTAACAGGTTCTTATAATGGTGTAACAACTGGTCAAGATCTTAATGATAAGCGCTCTGCAGCTAAGCTCATAGAAGACGCTGTAGCAAAAGCTCGTAAGGCTGATTACGTTATCTTATTCGGTGGATTGAACAAAAGTGATTATCACGATTGTGAAGGACACGACCGAAAGGAGTATGGCTTGCCTTATGGACAGGATAAACTTGTTGAGGCACTTGCAAAGGCTAACAAAAAGCTTGTATTTGTGAATATATCAGGAAATGCGGTCGCAATGCCTTGGAAGAATAAGGTTAATGCCATATTGCAAGGATGGTTTGTTGGTTCTGAATCTGGTGAAGTGCTTGCAGATATTATAACAGGTAAGGCGAATCCTTCGGGAAAATTGCCTTTTACTTGGGTTGCATCTCTTAATGACGTACCTGCTCACAGACTTAATGCATATCCAGGAAAATGGCGTGCCGATCATAAGATAATTGATGAGGAATATAAAGAAGGTCTTTATGTAGGTTATAGAGGTGTAGATAAATTCATGACAAAGCCTTTGTTTGCTTTTGGACATGGATTGAGCTATACATCTTTCAAGATTACTAATCTTCGTGCAGATAGGCAAGAGATGACACGTGACGGAAAGATTACATTCACTGTTAATGTAAAGAATACCGGAAAGCGTGAAGGTTCAGAGGTTGTACAGTTATATATAAATGATGTAAAGTCATCATTGCCACGTCCGTATAAGGAACTTAAAGGTTTTACTAAAGTATCGTTGAATCCTGGAGAGTCAAAGGATGTGTCAATAACTATAGATAATTCATCGCTTAGTTATTATGATGACAATAAATCAGAATGGGTTTCTGAATCAGGTGCATTCAAGGCGTTGATTGGAAATTCTTCAGATCATATTATTGGTGAAATAGGTTTTGTTTTAAGATAATATCTTTTATTTTTAGGTTAGAGTATCAGATTGTTTTTTAGCTGCATCATTGTATATGATGCAGCTTTTTTTGTTTAATTTCATATTTTTTGAACGTTGTGTAATCTTGTGTAGCAATATATTTGGATTAGTCATTACGAAATTCTACTTTTGCAGTGTCATGACAAACAGAAATAATGATAACTAAACAAACAATTTATGATTATGAAAAGATTATTTTTTGCTGTAATGCTAGTTGTTACATCATTTACGACAGTCGTTGCACAGAATAAAGCCGACGATAATTCTGGCAAAGTTTATGAAATGATAGAAGTAATGCCTGAATATCCAGGCGGTATACCAAAACTGATGGAGTTCCTTTGTGCAAATGTGAGATATCCAGTTGAAGCTCAAAAAAGCAAGATAGAAGGTCGAAGTGTTATCGGATTTGTTGTTGAGGGGGATGGATCAATATCTAATGTAAGTGTAACAAGGGGATCACATCCTTTACTTGATAGCGAAGCTATAAGGGTTGTGAAGGCAATGCCTAAATGGAACCCAGGTTTAATAAAAGGAAATCCTGTACGCGTGAAATTTAATTTGCCTATATATTTCAAACTGAAATAGAAACAGTTACATGAGGAAACCACTAATATACATAATAATTCTCTCTCTTTTGGTTGTGGGATGTGCTGAAGAAAGGCACACCCACAACCCACAACTTATTGTTTTAGATAGTCTTCAACGAGTATCTCCAGATTCAGCTTTTAGCATGCTTGATAAACTGAACACTGTTTTCCTACCTGAAGATTCAGTTTATAATAACCTAATCTACACAGAGACAATTCTTAATAAGACGGTCTCTTATGCTTCAGATTCAGCAATTAATAAAATAGTGGATTACTACACGGTCAAGCAGAATAATGTGCTACTTGGTCGTGCTTATCTTTGCCGTAGCATAAACAGATATAAGAACGGACAATCTTCATGTGCCATAACAGATGCTCTTATGGCAGAAAAGTTGCTGCCAACTGATGACAAGTATTATGGGTGCAAGGTGCAGTTATTATTGGGTCTAATTAATCTTGATGCAGGTTGTTATAGAATATCTCTGGAAAGACTTAAATTGGCAAGCCGTTATGCCGATGAATTCGGTAAAAATCCTACATTGACAGCCCAAAGTTATAATTATATGGCAGAAGCTTATGACAGATGTGGCAGAAGAGATAGTTTCATGTTTTGTATCAGACATATTAAACCACTTCTTTCTAAGTTGGATAATTATACGAAGGCTGATATCAATGTTAACATCGGAGATATGTATATGCGAGCTGGTAAACTTAATAAGGCTTTAAGTTATCTTTCTGAAGGCGAAATCTATGATTTTTCGTATAAGGCTTCGTATATTATGGGTAAAGTTTACTTTATGATGGGTAACAGTAAAAAAGCTAATGCGCATTGGATGGATGCTGCAAACTCCGGTTCACTGCCAATACGAGAGGAATCTCTAGCATCATTGATAAAACTGAATCCAAATAAAGTGGAACTGTATCAGCAATTTTATTCTGTATATAAAGAGATGCCACATGTAGACAGTGATGAGTTGTCTGCTTTTCAGATGCGACTTGCACAGCAGGAAATGCAGCATGAAACATATATGCGTACAATAACCTTGCTGTATATAATAATAGGCATATTGTTGCTTTTGATATTATCTTACTTATATTATCATCATAAAATGAAGATTGTTCGTCGCAGGCTTAGTGATATAAATGCCCGTTATCTAGGTTATCTTGAAGACTATAATAATGCGAAATGCAATATTGAAGAGCTGAAAAATAAGATAGTTAAATACCAGGAAGACAAAGAAGCCCCTGAGAATTGGAGCATAGAGAATATGTTGCTTAATGCTGATGTTGTGATATCATTGCATAGAATAGCCTCAAGAGGGCAGTGTGCAAATGAAGTTAATTGGCAGCAGCTTACCCAACTTATTTCAGAACGCGATAAAAGTATGGCTATATTACTAAGCAATAATCCAGAACTTTCTGATCGTGAGCAACATGTTGTTATGCTTATTCGGCTGAGATTTATTCCTAGTGAGATATCTGTATTAATGGATATTAGTGCTCAAAATGTGACAAATATGCGTCAGCGACTTATGCAAAAAATGTTTGGCGAAAACGGTGGAGCTCGTGACTTTGATCGTCGTATACATGAATTGCAAAGACCGCAGTTTTAATATAAACATGATCAAAATAATACGTATTGATTCATAAATGTTCCCCCCCCCCTGCGTTTTTCGCGTTTTTTAGCTACGAAGCTACGGTATCTCTCGCAAGGCCCATAAACAGAGGGGCTGACGATACGTAGCTTGCAGAATTTAGCTACGCAAGCTACGTTCTAGCTACGTTATCCATTTCTGCTTATATAATGTACGTGTAGGCACGCGCATACCTAGGGTTTTGCAAAATATAAGCGTCTAATTGTCAACTTGTTGAACATCAGTATTTTATCGACGAATTTGACTAAATAAAGTGACGGTGACCCGACCGTCAAATATCGAGTTTTGCATGCGTTTCTATATAGAAACGGAAACGTTTGCACGTAGAAACGCAGACGTTTCTACGATGTTTTACCTTCTATTGCTTCGTAAAACGCAGTCCATTTCGTCGTAAAACGGATTGCAAAACATCGTAAAACGCATCGAAATACTTCGTAAAGTGTAATTCAATACGATAAAATTTTCGCCCATATTTTACCGACAGATAACCGTCACTTTATTCGAACCGAAAAGATGTCTAACAAATTGATGCTCAACGGATAGACACTTCGACACTTGTTTTTATGAAAAGTCCAGAGTGTGCACATACGCACGCATGCGTATTATGATGTGTAGCATCCAGTAATTAAAACTTTGGCTAACAGGCTAACCTAAATCTGATTGCATGGACAAAATTTTTGCAGTATCTTTGCCGAGAATTCAGCGGAATTCGGCAGAACATTTAAACAAGCTTGAAAATTCTGTTTTCGTTTACAGTATCAATATACACATCCTCAGTTCCTCTGATACAGCCAACGGTTCTTTGACAAATTCACTTATAGAATACATTTCATCCTTAAAAAGACACAAATTGACGTAGCTAGAACGTAGCTAATCGTAGCTAAATACAGCTAACTTCGTTTCGTTAGCCCCTCTGTTTATGGGCTTTGCGAGAGATGCCGTAGCTTCGTAGCTAAATAAAAACAAAACCGCAGAGACGGCGCCCTAAACTATGACAATATAGATTAAGTTGGGAAAATGCAGAGCCGAAGTAGAATGTTACTTGATAATAGGAAAGTAAGATAAAAAAATCGCGTTAAAGATCAATGATTAAATGGCAGAGAATTGTTGCTTTATGCTTGCAAATTGATGTCTCTTATATTATTGTAGTCAATTCGTTGTTTGTAATGGTACAAAAAGACAGGTCATTCCTCACGGATTAACCTGTCTTTATTTAAAAAATTAATCTATCATGAAAAACTTGTCTAATTTTACTAGACCATATACCATATATCTTATACTTTATTCCTAGACAATAATAATAGACTATTTCGGATACAAAGTTATGAATATATGGTCAATAACACTGATACTATATTGCTATAATCTTTGCATTTCTTGCAATCAACAAATTTTTAGTTGTATCATAAGCGTGAAATATGTTTATATTTTGTTTTATCAAATTTAATTGTTACATTTGCAAATAAATATATAATTAAATAATATGATACTATCAACAACTCCTTCACTAGAAGGTAAACACATTACCAACTATTATGGTGTGGTAACAGGCGAAACAATTATCGGCGCAAATTTATTCCGTGATTTGTTTGCAGGAATACGCGATATCGTAGGTGGACGTGCCTCATCTTATGAAAAGGTGCTTCGTGAGGCAAAAGATGCTGCAATGAAAGAAATGAGTGAACGTGCTGAGGCTATTGGAGCAAATGCTATTGTTGGTATTGATCTTGATTATGAAACTGTAGGTTCAAATGGTAGTATGCTGATGGTGACTGCTTGTGGAACAGCCGTACGTATAGAGACAATATAAGGTTCACTGAATTCAGTGAACCTTTTTTTTAATATTAAAGATTAAACTTCCTAAATTAGCCTAATAAACGAATTGTTTGTCGGAAAATAGTAATATATACTGCATTATTAGCTCTTTTTATCGTTTTTGTTATGTCAGAGAAAGTTTTTGTAATATTTACGAAAATAAGGTTGTTGTGTTTTGTATACTTTTGCCATAGGGATTCTATTAAGAACGTAAATTTTGAGAAACATGAAAAACGATTTTAGAATTGGAAAAACATTAATGTTACTTTTTATGTTATGCCTGTTTCCTGTAGGAATGCTAGCACAAAATGTTTTGAAAGGTACAGTTACCGATGCGGATGGAGAACCTGTTATCGGCGCTTCTGTAAGAGAAGTGGGAACTAGTAATGGAACTATTACTGACATATCGGGGCAGTTCTCTATTAATGCTCCTGCAAATGCAAGACTTACGATTTCGTATGTCGGGTTTGTTACACAACAAATAAACGTATCTGGCAGAAAAAACATCTTGGTGAGTCTTGCTGATGATACAAAATCCATTAGTGATGTAGTAGTCATTGGTTATGGAACTCAGAAGAAAGCCGATTTGAGCTCATCAATCTCAATTCTTGATGCAAAGGAAATCACGAAAGTTCCTGGTGGACTTTCTGCAGGACTGCAAAGCTCTGTTCCTGGAGTTCAGGTGACTAACGGCCGTATACACATTCGTGGTGTAGGTTCCATTAACAATACTGATCCACTTTATGTTGTAGATGGAATGATAGGAGGCGCTGTTCCTGATGAAAACAATATCGCTTCAATTCAGATACTAAAGGATGCGGCCTCATGTGCTATATATGGTGCTCGTGGTGCAAATGGTGTTATCGTAATCACAACTAAGCGTGGACAGGCTGGAGAAGTGAAGATAGATTATAATGGATATCTGGGATGGAAAGGCTTTACTCATGAAATAGATCTTCTTTCAGGTCAGGATCTTGCTGAACTAATAAACGAGGAAATGTATAATCAGAATCCTTCACGTAAGGACTATATGGCTGGACTATCAGATCCCGAATCAATTGGCAAAGGATATAATATGTTTAAGGCTATTACACATACAGCATCATATCAGAAGCATAATGTAAGTATTAGCGGTGGCTCAAAGGATGCCAACTTCCGTGTTACTGGTATATATGGAAATGACAACTCTTTATATATTAAAGAAGGTTCTGAAAATATGTCTCTGAATGTAGTCTCAGACTTTAAAAAAGGTATCTTTGGCTTTGGCGAGACTCTTACCGTGGGGCGTAATCTGAATCACAGTACAGATATGCTTAAACTGATAGCTATAAAATGGAGCACAGCTTGTCCAATTTATGACCCAACATCATCTACTGGTTATGCCGGTGCATCGCTTGGTACTGATATGGAAAATCCAAGAGCTACTGCCGATAATACTTGGAACCGTAATGAGACAAATACGATGACTGGTAATGCTTGGATTACAGCAGAGCCAATAAAGGGATTGGTATACAAATTTAATATGGGAGCAGACCTGTATCGTAACAACGGGCGGTCCTATGATGCTGATTATGTTGTGGGTGATTATCAGAAGAATACACCTGATACATATTCTATGAGTAACAATAGAAGCAACCGTTTCCTTTATGAGCATACCTTGACATTCGACAAGACATTTAATTTGCATCATATAAATGCGATGGTTGGTCTCACATCTGAGGAAACAAAGGGATATGGTTTTAATGCAAGTGCTCGTGATATGCCAAGTTCCGAAGTCCTTATTCTTAGTGCTACCCAGAATGCCAAGTCAAAGGAAGTCGGAAGTTCTGAATCACATTCTGCAATGTATTCTTATCTTGCTAGATTGATGTATGACTATTCAGGAAAGTATATGGTCACAGCAAACTTCCGTCGGGACGGTAGTTCAAACTTTGCCAAGAAAAATAGGTATGGAAACTTTCCTTCTTTCTCTGCAGCATGGCGCATTAGTCAGGAAAAATTTATGAAAAGCTTAACATGGCTTGATGACCTCAAATTACGTGCAAGTTGGGGTAAATTGGGAAACTCTAATATTTCTCCATATCAATATCAGTCTACAGTTTCTTTTAATACGGTACGTTATTACCTTAATGATGTTGAAAATACAGGTGCACTTCCAATGACACCAAGTAATCCTGACGTAAAGTGGGAAGCCTCAACTTCTACTGATTTTGGCTTTGACCTGACGATGCTCCACAATCGACTAACTTTAACTGCGGATTATTATAGAAATAGAACTAATGATATGCTCGTAAATGTACCGATAGCACGTTCTGCCGGATATTTAAGCGTTTTCCCGACAATGAATGCTGGAAGCATAGAGAACAAAGGACTAGAATTAATAGCCACATGGCGTGATCATATAGGAAATAAATTCGATTATAGTATTTCTGCAAACTTTTCTACAGTAAAAAATAGGGTTATAGACCTTGGTGCAAATAATGAAATATTTGCTGCTTCTGGAATTACTTGTACTAAAGTAGGAAATTCTATAGGACAGTTCTGGGGATATAAGACAGCGGGATTGTTCAAAACTGACGCAGAAGCTGCAGCTTATGTAAACCAAAAGGGCGAGCGTTTACAGCCGAATGCAAAAGCTGGTGATATTAAATTCCTTGATCTAAACGGTGACGGAACTATCGGTTCTGGCGATATGGACTTTATTGGCAATCCTATTCCAAAGTTCTCTTATGGTATTACAGCTGAGGCTCAGTATCGTTCTTCATTTGGAACATTTGATTTCTCAATGGTATGGAATGGCTCACAAGGAAACGATATCTATAATAATACACGTAGCTATGGTGAAGGAATGTATCATAATTACGCATGTTTTACAAGTGTAAAAGACCGTTTCCGTGCTGAGGATATTACTTTTGTAAATCCACTTAACGGTAAAACTACATTCTATCCTAAGAACACAGATACTAATATGCCACGTGCGGTATATGGAGACCCGAACCAGAATATGCGTCAGAGTGACCGTTATGTAGAAAATGGATCATACTTGAGACTTAAATCTATAGTACTAGGATATACTATGCCAAAACGTTGGTGTGACAAGGTATATCTTGAGAATGTGAGATTCTATATCGGTGCAAAGAACCTGTTTACTATTACAGATTATAAAGGTTATGATCCAGAGGTAGGTGACCAAAACACAAGTGGTACAAATCTTACTCGTGGTGTAGATGGACTTACATCTTGGGATCCAACATTCCCTAACAGTAAAGAGTTTTATATTGGAGTGCAGCTTACATTCTAACTAGTAGACTATATTACAAATATTAAAATGGAATACATATGAAACACAATATAATTAAATATATGGCTGCTGCATGTTTGCTGGCAACTGTGTCAAGTTGTAAACCCGATATGGACCTTAATAATCCGTCGGAAGTTTCAACCAATACTTACTATCAAAAGATATCGCAGCTTCAGAAGTCGCTAATACCGGCTTACCAAGCCCTTATTGGAAGAAATCAGGGAGGATATTGTTTCACGACACTATTCACGCTTCTTGCTCCAGGTGATGATTATCAGCGTACTTACAAATGGTCAAATATGTATCAGGATACATACAATACACCTGCAAGTGATGCGGCTGCGATGGGACCTTGGCAAGATTGGTTTAATGGTATAATGGCGGCTAATCTTGCAATAGATAAAATGAGTAATTTCGCGGTAAACGATAATGATAAGGAAACTCTGAACACAATGCTTGGACAAGCTTATTTTCTTCGTGGTTTGTATTATCTGAATTTAGCGTCATTGTATGGGGAGACGATTCCTCTTTATGATCATGCCATAGCAACAAATGCAGACTATTATCCTGCAAATGCTGTAAAGGGAACGATATATCCACAGATAATAAATGATTTCAAGAAGGCTGCTGAATTGTTGCCTGTACGTAGTAAACTATATGCTGATGCCTCAAATATAGGACGTGCGACTCAGGGAGCAGCACTTGGATTTCTTGCAAAAGCTTGCTTATGGCGTCCACTTATAGAAAAAGGTAGTAGTGCAGATTATGAGACAGCTATTTCTGCTCTCAAAAAGGTTATTGAAAGTGGCGAGTATAAGTTGAATGCTAGTTTCAAGGATAATTTTACTAATGACCCCGCAACAGAAAATGGCGTAGAGAGTGTTTTTGAAGTACAGTTGCATAATGGTAATAGTTGGATGGGGGGTGACCTTAGTGATTCATGGCGCTGGATAAACATTGGACTTCCTGATGGGACAGGAGGCTGCTGGTGGAATCTTGCTCCTACTCCAATGGCATATAATGAATTTGAGAATGGAGACCCAAGACGTTATATGACGTTGTGGTGTCCTGGTGGTGCTGACTTTACAGATATGAAAGGCAATACTGTTACTTTCGATGACATGAACGCTAAGTGTTCTTCTGACAAGGATCTTTATGGTACGCGTAAGGCTTGTCCGGATAAGATGATTTCAGATGCAGATGATGATTTTAACGATCCACTTATGCGCTATTCTGATATATTACTTATGTATGCTGAATGTTTGCACTTTACAGGACATGATGGTACAGATGTAAACGATAATACTGGTGCAAAGTATTGGATTCAGCAAGTACGAAATAGGGCAAATAATGTTGTTCCATCTGAACAGTCAAAGCTATGGTATTCAAAGTCACCTGGGACAATACCTAATGTAGATGATTTGTTGAAAGATGCTCCTACAATCAATGGATTTAAGATGGATAATGTAATGAATGTGATTGAGCATGAGCGTTGTGTAGAACTCATGGGCGAGTATTATCGCTATTTTGATCTAATGCGCTGGGGTATGAAGGATTCTAAATATCTAGAGCCTCTTAAGAAACTTGGATGGAATGAAAACAAGATGTATCTTCCTTTCCCTCAAGAAGAATTGAATAATAACCCGAATTTAAAAGGAAACGAGGCTAATTAGTTGTTATGTGATTTTTTTAATTGATTTTATAGATAAAATGTTTTGGTAATTTGTTAGTGTATTGGTTACTGTCTGTGTGAACGGATAGTAACCTTTTTTGTATCTTTTATTTAAAAGATTGAAAACTATTCCTTTAAAAATAGTTTTTTGCGTACCTTTGCCACTGAAAAGATTTCCACGGATTATGATAAAAGATAGAATTATTAAAATGTTGTGCTTGTTCACAACCCTTATGCTTATTTCATGCGATGATGTTTTTGATGTTCATCCCTATGATGTGAATATTAAAGGTGAAACTCATATTAATGCTACTAATATAAGTAAAATAAAGGATCTTTGCAAGGATAAGGATACATTGAAGATAGCCTTTATCAGTGATACACATGGTTGGTATTCAGATTTTAAGGATGAGGTCGCTGATATTAATAGACGAAGCAATATTGATTTTGTGATTCATTGTGGCGATATTACAGACACTGGTACGACAAAGGAGTACGAATGGGCTCGTAGTATATTTAACAAACTTAATGTTCTTCATGTCAATACTCCGTTAAATAATTAGTTAACTATCTCATTATCAATGGAATATATTAACAATACTTAGTGCGTAAAATTTGGTTAAGTGGCTGATTTTCAGTAACTTTATGTTATCAACGCATAAGTTAGACATGGAAATATCAGGAGCACTTAACCAATATATGAATATCTGCAGAGATGCCTTTGATGGATCTGCTGCAAAGTTAAACATAAGTTTTAAATCAGCCATCATCGAGACCCTACTTTTATTTATGGTCATACCAAGAAAGATAAATTTCACTCAGTTGGAGCGCTACGGAATCCGTTGCGAACAGTGTTATCGGCAAACCTTTACAAAAGAATTTGACTGGATACGCTATAACATGGAATTGATGAATACGCTTTTTGGCAGAAATGACAGGAAAGCAATAGCCATTGATCCCAGTTATATTTCCAAATCAGGGAAGCATACTCCATGGATAGGTTACTTCTGGTCGGGGTGTGCAGGTCAGGCAAAGCGCGGTCTTGAAATTCTTGGAGTTGGAGCAATTGACATAGACAAGCGTGACTGTGTGATGCTCAAAGCAGAACAAACCCCTGATACTATTACGTTGGATAACGTAGGTTGTACTTTGATAGACTGGTATCTTAAAGTGCTGGAACGAATCAAAGACAGACTACTTGAAGTATCCAACTATGTAGTGGCCGATGCTTATTTTTCAAAGGCTACTTTCGCCAAAGGGCTAGATTCTATGGGATTTCATCTTGTAAGCAGGCTTCGTGACGATGCAAACCTGATGTACATCCATGACGGACAACCAACAGGGAAAAGAGGTCGACCAAAAGTTCACGGAGATAAAATTGACTTCAAACATCTTGATTACACTAAAATTCAAGAGATTGAAACTAATAATGAAGATGGTAAACTATATACTCTTATTGCGTATTCACAAGCCATGAAAAGAAAAATCAGACTTGTCATATGGATAAACAAGAAAGGTAAGCACAAACTTTATTTCTCTACTGATATAAATATGTCAGCAAGAGATGTTATCGATTTTTATAGAACAAGATTTCAAATCGAGTTCTGCTACCGTGATGCAAAGCAGTTTACCGGACTCTATCATTCTCAGGCAAGAGACATAAGAAGATTGGATTTTGCTTTTAATGCATCATTCACAGCCATCAATGCTGCCAAGATAATGATGAAAGAAAATAGCATACCATTCTCGATGGAGGCTCTTAAGTCGCTGATGTTCAACTCTTATCTGCTCGACAGATTTTTTAAGCTGTCTGGGATTAAGCCGAACAGCCGAATAAAAGATAAACTGGTAAAAGAACTCATTGATATAGCGGCTTATCAGGCGGCATGAACTTCTTATAAAGAATAATTTTATAACGAACTATTGTCATGTAGCATTGATTGGTAATCATGATTTTCTAGGAACAGGAGATCAAGCTTATCATGTGATGTTTGGTGATAATGATTTCAGTTTTATAGCAGGAAGAGTTAAGTTTGTATGTCTTAATACGAATGCCACAGAATATGATTATCTCGCTTCTGTACCTAATTTTGATTTTATGGAGAGTGAGCTGAAATCGGACTCAGCGGATTTTGACCGTACAGTGATAGTGATGCATGCTCGTCCAGGCAGTGAGCAGTTTAACAACAATGTTAGTAAGGCATTTAATTACTTTGTGCATTTATTCCCAGGAATAATGTTTTGTGTTTCAGGACATGAACATGCTACTCAGGCAGATGAGTTGTTTAATGACAAACTTATGTGGTATGGTGTAGACTGTGCACAGCATCGCAAATATGATATATTCACAATAACTAAGGAAGGATACAAATATGAAGTCGTTAATTTTTAGTGCTTTGCTGTTTTTTATACCATTACATTCCATTGCAGGTGGTGTGATTGACGAGATTGATAGCCTAAGTTTAAATGACTCGTTGGCTTATTTCACTTCTGGTAGCAAACAGAATATATATAAAGAGAAAGGACGTGAAAGCGTTTATGATCGAAGAGTTCATTATTTCAGAAAGTATTGGGCTGCTCTTATACCAACTCAGGTAGTGGTTCAGAATGCGGGCAATATGGGAATTTTCTCTATAGGTTTGGGATGGGATTATGGTAAACATCGCCAATGGGAAACTCATGTACTTTGGGGGTATATACCAAAATATGACAGCACGCGTGGGAAACTGACTATGACGCTTAAAGAGAATTATATACCATGGAGTATATATTTAGGCAAAGGTTGGGGATTCGAACCATTTGAAACAGGCTTATATATAAATACAGTATATGGTCATGAGTTCTGGCGCAGTCAACCACAGCGCTATCCTGATAAGTATTATAGTGCTTTATCGACAAAGTTCAGAGTTAATGTGTTTTTTGGTCAACGTGTTACAAAGGTTATTCCAAATAATCACCGTATGTTTGTGAAAAGTATTACAGCATTTTATGAGATAAGTACTTGTGATCTTTATATACGTTCTATGTTTACAGACAATGATGTGAAACTAAAGGATATTCTGGGTTTATCCTTAGGGTTGAAATTTCAGCTATTATAATGTTATGTAACATTATGCAAAGTTTCTGATACATATATTATGGTATGTGTATGAATTATTTATTATTTTTGCAACATTAAATGATTTATACATTATATACCCATGAAGAATGTAAAACACATCTTATTATCAATTATCATAGCGTGTCCGGTGCTTGGTGCAAATGCTGCAATACCGGACACGCAAACTCATTTAGTGCCATGGAATAAAGGCGCATTTCAAACAAACAATTATAGAAATCTGTTTGTTGAAATGGGATATAGCAAGAAACAGGTTGATAACAAACTGAATGAAGTATTCAAAGAAGTTTTTTATGGTCCTCACAAAGTGTATTTTGAGGTAGGAGACAGTATGGCATACATCTCGGACATTAAAAATCATGATGTGCGCACTGAAGGTATGTCTTATGGAATGATGATTGCAGTGCAGTTTGACAGAAAAGATATCTTTGACAAAATATGGCGATGGAGCAAGAAATATATGCAACATCAGAATGGACCACGTGAAGGGTATTTCGCTTGGAGTTGTATGACTGATGGAACACGAAATTCCGAAGGTTCGGCATCTGACGGTGAGCTATATTATATTACATCTCTTATATTCGCTGCCAACAGATGGGGAAATGATACTGGTATAAATTACAGAAAAGAAGCGCAGAAGATAATAAACTGTTCTTTCTTGAAGAACGGCGAGAATGATATTATGCCGCTGATAGATAAGCAAACAAATCTTATTACTTTTACTCCAGATAAATTCGGTAGTAGATTTACGGATCCGTCGTACCATATTCCTGCGTTTTATGATGTTTGGAGTCGTTGGGCTTATGATGGAAGAACAGACTTCTGGCAGAAAGCTGCAGCTGCGTCAAGAGAATATCTTCATAAGGTTGTAAATAATACCACAGCCTTGAATCCAGACATAAGCAACTATGATGGAACACTAATAAAAATGAGAGATTATGTCATGAATACATTTAGATATGATTCATGGCGTGTGCCTGCAAATATTGCACTAGATTATCAATGGTCATGCACTGATATGAAATGGCAGAGGGAATACGGAGAGAAGATTCAGAACTTCTTTTATTCAAAGGGAATCAATACTTTTGTTGATCAATACAACATAGATGGAACATTGCCGAATGAGAAAGAAATACTTGCTGCGGGTGATTATCCAAAAGCTTTACGTCATTCCATAGGACTTCTTGCTACAACTGCTACTGCATCATTGATGTGCAGTCATGATATAAGTAAAGAATTTGTTAATGCATTATGGAACGCTAAGCACGAACCATCATCAGATGGATATTTTGATGCATATTATGATGGATTGCTAAGACTATTTGCCTTTATGCAACTAAGTGGTAATTATAGAATAATTCCTCCTATGCATGATGGTAAAGAACCACAGCTTGAAACATATTTCTCAAAATGCAAAACAAGAGATGCTGCTCCAGATGATAATGGTTTTATAAGGAGATGGACATTGCTGGAACCTATTGATAAACCTAATGTAAGTAATGCTGGCTTTACGGATAGTTATCTTCGTGATGCCTTTTATCATGAGTATTTCAAAAATCAACAGACTTATGTTCCAAAGGATGGTAGCGTTGTTAAGATAGGTAGTAATAAATTGACATGGCATTCTATGGATAGTCAGCAATATAATGTGAAACTCTTTAGATTGGCTTCTGGACTTGGAAAGCAAACTTATGGTGTCTTGTTTTGGGCGGTTACGATAATCGACTGCAAGGAAGATATTCCGAACGCTAGACTTGCTGTTGGTTCCAATTCTGCATCTATGTGGTGGCTGAATGGTAATGAAACACTATTACTTTCTGGCGACCGCAGGATGGTTAAAGATGATTGTGTGTCGCAAAGGCTTACATTGCATAAAGGTAGAAATATTCTTCGCGGAGTAGTTATAAATGGTCCGGGAATGAGTAATTTTTGTGCGCGCTTTGTAGATGAAAGCGGCAAACCTATAAATAACTATACTATAAATAACATGTAATCTAAAATCAGAAACAATGACATCTTTTCATAATATATTCATCGCACTTTCGGCAATGCTGTCTTTATCTCAGTCAGCAAATGCGCAAATTGGTCAACCTTATATTCATGACCCATCAACTATAATGGAATGTAATGGCAAGTATTTTACATTTGGTACTGGTGGAGGAGGATTGATGTCTGATGACGGTTGGAACTGGAAAAGTGGAGCTGTGAGACCAGGCGGTGGTGCTGCCCCAGATGCAATAAAGATTGGTGACAGATACCTTGTTGCTTATGGAAATTCTGGNGGNGGACTTAANGGTGGACACAATGCNCATATCTTTACGATGTGGAATAAGTCNTTAGATCCAAAATCACCAGACTTTAAGTTCACAGAACCTATAGAAGTTGCTTCATCAGACGGTTATGAGGATAATGATGCAATAGACCCAGGATTGTTACTTGACCCAACAAGCGGTAAGCTATGGATGTCTTATGGTACGTATTTCGGCAATATACGCATCGTGGAACTTGATCCTAAAACAGGTGATAGAATACCAGGAAACAAACCTGTAGATATAGCAATAGACTGTGAAGCTACAGATTTAATATATCATGACGGTTGGTATTATCTTTTGGGAACACATGGAACATGCTGTGATGGAGTTAATTCTACATATAATATAGTTGTAGGGCGCTCACAAAACATTCTCGGTCCATATATAGATAATGTAGGTCGCACGATGTTTGAGGGCGGTGGAAGAATGGTTATATCAGCCAATAACCGTGCTGTAGGTCCAGGACATTTTGGACGGGAAATAATTGATAATGGAGTAGAAGTAATGTCATGCCATTATGAAGCAGATTTCAATCGCAGTGGTCGTAGTATATTGGCAATAAGACCATTGTTGTGGAAAAACGGATGGCCTGTAGCAGGGGATAGTTTTAAGGAAGGCGACTATGCAATCCTATCAGAACGTCGTGGCTATGCTTTGGAACTTTCTGTTGACTTTGTTAGAATACCTCAAAAGCAGCAAGCGTTTTGGCACATAAATCCTAATGATCCGATAGAGTCATTGCCTAATCAACAGTTGGCTGATGTTGTTGGAACATGGAAGAAAGGTGATATAAGCGTACGTACTAATGACTATATGTGCCGACCAAATCAACTTTGGACTATAACAGCAATACCTGAAGCTGGAGGATATCTGGGTGGACCATATTATAAGATTACAATAAAGGGAACGAATCGTGCCCTCACGGCAACTGCTAATGCGGAAGTCTCAACAGTTCCTGAGTTTACAGGTAAGCCAGAACAGCAATGGCGTATAGAGCAACTCACGGACGGAACTTACAGGATAATGCCGAGGGTGATACCTGGAAAGGCTGAACCAAATACGCATTATGTGCTTTATTCTGCAGGAGACAGTACCCCAACTTTAGCTCTTTATGATTTCAATACGGATAATTCAAAATGGAATTTCAAATAGGCTATAACACAATAATAATTAATATATGAAGAAAATATTGACAATGGCGTTAACGTTGTTTGTGTCGCTATCAATGACAGCGCAACAATTGCCTTACCAAAATCCAAAACTTAGTGCGACAGAAAGGGCAAAAGATCTTCTTGGTCGTCTTACATTAGACGAGAAGGCTCTGTTGATGCTTGATGAATCACCAGCAATTCCACGTCTAGGAATAAAGAAATTCTTTTGGTGGAGCGAGGCTTTGCATGGTGCTGCTAATATGAGCAATGTTACTGTATTCCCAGAACCAATAGGAATGGCAGCTTCATTTAATAATCAATTGCTTTATAATGTGTTTAACGCTGCAAGTGATGAAATGCGTGCACAGTATAATCATAGAATGCAAAATGGCGGTGAAGATGAAAAATTCCATAGTCTTTCTGTATGGACTCCAAACGTAAATATATTCCGTGACCCTCGTTGGGGACGTGGACAGGAAACATATGGTGAGGACCCTTATCTNACTTCNGTTATGGGTACGNCNGTAGTAAANGGACTNCAGGGNCCNGAATCATCTAAGTATCGTAAGTTNTGGGCTTGTGCTAAGCATTATGCAGTGCATAGTGGACCAGAATACACACGTCATACCGCAAACCTTAATGATGTTAGTCCACGAGACCTTTGGGAGACATATCTTCCTGCATTCAAGACACTTGTAGAAGATGCTAAGGTGCGTGAGGTTATGTGTGCATATCAACGATTGGATGATGAGCCATGTTGTGGTAACAATCGTTTGTTGCAACAGATATTACGTGACGAATGGGGTTTTAAATATCTTGTGGTTTCAGATTGTGGTGCTGTTACTGATATATATGAAAGTCATAAAACTGCTTCAGATGTTGTCCATGCTACAGCGAAGGCTGCATTGGCTGGTACTGATGTGGAATGTGGATTTAATTATACATATAAAAGTATCCCTGATGCTGTGAAGCGTGGATTAATATCTGAAGCAGAGGTTGATAAACATGTAATGAGACTTCTTGAGGGACGTTTTGAATTGGGTGAAATGGATGATCCTAGTCTTGTTGAATGGTCAAAAATACCTTANTCNGTAATGGATTGTAAAGAACATAGACNGACAGCTCTTGAAATGGCACGNCAGACAATAGTGCTATTGCAGAATAAGGATAATGTACTTCCTTTGAAGAAAGGTGCTGAAAAAATAGCTGTTATCGGACCTAATGCCGCAAATACTCCAATGATGTGGGGTAATTATAATGGAACACCAAACCATACNGTTAACATCCTNGACGGAATAAAAGCAAAACAAAAGAATATTGTATATATTAAAGGCTGCGACCTTACCGATAACAAGATTGTNAATCCGCTTTTTGCACAATGNTCNNTTAANGGAAANCGTGGACTTCGAGGAACATTCTGGAATAACNCTGAAATGAGNGGTAGTCCAGTTACTACACAGTATTATAATAATATGGTGGCTGTAACAACNGCTGGAATGCATAATTTTGCACCTAACGTGAANATTGAANATTTTTCTGCAAAATATGAAACAACTTTGCACCCGCTAAAGGCAGGTGAAGTTGTNGTNAATGTTGAGGGNTGTGGTGATTTTGAGGTGCTTGTTAATGGAAAGCAAATGCAGAAACATCACACTTGGCGCACTACTGCTACACGCACTCCGATAAATGTTGAGGCTGGAAAGAATTATAATATAGAAATTAGGTATAAGTTTGTGAAGACTTGGGGCGCAAATATGAAAATAAACATAGGCACCGAAAGTACCATTGATTACGATGCGATCATAGCAAAGTTGAAAGGTATAAATAAGGTCGTGTTTGTCGGTGGTATTTCTCCTGCTCTTGAAGGTGAGGAAATGCCTGTGAATATAGATGGCTTTAAGGGTGGTGACCGTACTAATATAGAACTTCCAAGTGTACAACGTAATTTTCTTCAGGCTTTGCATAATGCAGGTAAGACAGTAGTCTATGTAAACTGTTCAGGTTCGGCAATAGCTCTCGAACCAGAGACAAAGAACTGTGATGCTATCGTTCAGGCATGGTATGCTGGTCAGGAAGGTGGAACTGCTGTTGCTGATGTGCTTTTTGGAGATTATAATCCATCAGGTAAATTGCCTGTTACATTCTATAAGAGTACGAAGCAGCTTCCTGACTTTGAAGATTATAGTATGAAAGGTCGTACATATCGTTATTTCAGCGACCCATTATTTGCATTTGGTTATGGTGAAAGTTATACCAAGTTTAATATTGGTAAAGCAGAATTAGAACATGAAGGCGATTCTATATTGATGAAGATACCAGTTGAAAATGTCGGTGTCAAAGACGGCACTGAAATATTACAAGTTTACATTCATGATATGCAAGATGCAAATGGACCGATAAAGTCGTTGCGTGGATTCTGTCGTGTAAACTTGAAGGCCGGTCAGAAACAAGTTGCAAAAATATGTCTCAATAAGAAATCATTTGAATTCTTTGATGAGACAACTAATACGATTCGGACACGTCATGGTAACTTTGAAATCATGTACGGAAGTAGTTCGCAGGATAAAGATTTGCAAAAAGAAACGATTATGTTTTAGTAAAAATTCATATTTGTAATGGTTGTCGTGCCGGCTGAAAATATTCAGTTCGGCACGTTTTTATTCCTCGAATGTTTCAAAAACATTAGTTTTTAGGCTATTTTAGCGTATATGTTACATAAAATAAAATGCTCGTTACAATTTATGATATTTATTTAATATGTATTAAATATATTTGCAGTCGCGAATTAAAAATCTAAACCTAATAATTAAAAGATGAAACAAGTACTCAGACTTTTTCAAATCGTTTCTCTTGTTGTTGTGTTTATGTCAATGTCGGCAACCCCGTCTTTGGCTCAAGGCACATTGAGAGGAAACGTAATCGACTCGCAAGGTGAACCGTTGATTGGTGCCACTGTCGTAATGAAGGGAAAAACTTCTGTGGCTACAGTTACCGATTTCGATGGTAATTTTGTGTTGAATACTTCGGTTAAGAAAGCAACATTGTTGGTTTCTTATGTTGGTATGGTTCCGCAGGAAGTAGTTGTCACAGAAGGTAGAGCTGTAAAGGTTGTCTTAAAAGACGACGACCACACATTGCAGGAAACCGTGATTATCGGTTATGGTCAGCAAAAGAAGGCCAGCGTTGTGGGCTCTATTACTCAGGCCGATGCCAAAGTGTTGTCACGTACGGGTGGTATTTCCAGCCTTGGTGCAGCATTGACGGGTAATCTTCCTGGTGTAATCACAATGTCAAGTTCTGGTATGCCTGGTGATGAGGATCCAAAAATTCTTATTCGTGGTGTGAATACCTGGAACAACAGTGAGCCTCTTGTATTGGTAGATGGTATCGAGCGTCCTATGGGCTCAATTGATATTGCTTCAGTACAGAATATCTCTGTGTTGAAAGACGCTAGTGCTACGGCAGTCTATGGTGTGCGTGGTGCTAATGGCGTTATCCTTATTACGACAAAACGTGGTGAAGAGGGTAAGGCAAAAATTGAAATCGGTATGCAGATGACAGCAAAAGTTGTTTCTAAATTACCAAACAAGATGAATAGTGCTGATGCGCTAACTGTACGTAATCAGGCTGCAGAGAATGAACTTGGACTAAATCCAGATTCTTGGTCAAAAGTTTTGCCAATGTCAACTATTGAAAAATATCGCAATCCTGCAAATCTAGAAGAGGCTGAAAGATATCCTAATGTTGATTGGACAGACGAACTTTTTAATAAATCAGCTATTTCTTATAATCCTAATATTAATGTAAGTGGTGGTACAGCTTTTGTTAAGTACTTCGCTTCTTTGGATTTCTTGCATGAGGGTGACCTTTATCGCAAGTGGGATAATAACCGTGGTTATCAAGCTGGTTATGGTTTTAATCGTATCAATGTCCGTTCTAATTTAGATTTTCAACTTACAAAAACAACCAAATTTAAAGTAAATCTATTTGGTAGTAATGGAGTTAAGCAAGGACCTTATGGTGTAGTATCTAATTCATGGGCTGAAACTCAATTGTGGCAAGCTGCTTATTCTGCACCAAGTGATGCTTTCATTCCTCGTTACAGCGATGGAACATGGGGATATTTTCCAGATGATACGCAGGGTGCACCTAATTCTATAACAAATTTGGCGCTTGCTGGTGTTTGTAAAACAACAAATACAAGAATTAATACAGACTTTACATTAGAACAAGATCTTGGCTTTATCTTGAAAGGCTTAAAAGCAAATGCTACAATATCTTGGGATAATTCTTTCACAGAGGATAAGCGTGGCATTAATGACCAAAACCATGGAGCTCAGTTCAAATGGATAAATCCAGAAACAGGTGAAGTAACTTATGCTCAAAAACAAGATAGTAAAACCGGATTTGATTTCAACGAGGGCATCCTTTGGACTACAGACAAGGGAACGGCTAATGTTGGTAACCGAAACTTATTTTATCAGGGACAGTTGTTCTGGGGTGGAAAGTTTGGTAAACATGACGTAACAGCCATGGGTGTATTCAACCGTAATGAGACTGCTTATGGAAGTGAATTTACTCACTATCGTGAGGACTGGGCCTTCCGTGCCACATATAGTTATGCAAGTCGTTATTTCTTAGAGTATAATGGTTGTTATAATGGTTCTGAGAAATTCAGTAAGGACAACAGATTTGTATTCTTTAATTCAGGTGCTGCTGGTTGGCTCGTAAGTGAGGAAAACTGGTTTAAGCCAATTAAGAAGTATGTAGATATGTTGAAATTGCGTTATAGCTATGGAGAAGTCGGTAACGACTGGGTAAGTGACCGTTGGTTATATGCTACGCAATGGGCTTATGGAAGTACGGGAGTAAATATTGCAGGACAATCAGTTAATGGTCTTTATACAGATAATAGTCCTTATACATGGTATAAAGAATACAAAATTGGTAATCCTAGCATCCACTGGGAAGTAGCAACAAAGCAGAATTTTGGTATTGACTATAGTTTCTTAGGTGGTTTGATTGCTGGTAGTTTGGAATTCTTTAACGAAAATCGCCATGATATCCTTGTTGATGGTGGTGATCGTTCTATCCCAACATACTTTGGAGCTAAGGCTCCTACAGCAAACCTCGGTAAAACAAAAAGTCATGGTTATGAGTTTGAATTGAGATTAAGCAAGACTATAAGCGGAGTTCATATGTGGGGAAACTTCAATATGACACATGCTGTAAATAAAATTGTCTTCAAGGACGATCCAGCTTTGAAACCTGCATATCAGAAACAAGCTGGTTATGCAATAGGACAAGATCATGCAAATCTAACAACAGGTTTTGCCAATACATGGGATCAGGTTTATGGTATGACAGAATTTAATACCAATGATAACCAGAAGTTGCCAGGTAGCTATACTGTCATTGACTATAATGGTGATGGTGTTATTGATGCAAATGATAGCGCACCTTACGGATATACAGGTACTCCAGAAAATACATATAGTGCATCTATTGGTGCAGAATGGAAAGGTTGGAGTTTCTATGTTCAGTTCTATGGTGTTTCTAATGTAAACCGTTATGTTGCTTTCAATTCTTTAGGCAAAAAACTTGACACTGTGTTTGATGAAGGTACACTTTGGTCAAAATACACAACAGATGCTGATGCTCCAATGCCACGCATCAATTCAACACCTAGTTACAACGAAGGAACACGTTTCCATTATGACGGTTCGTTCATCCGTTTGAAGAATGCTGAAATAGCATATACATTTACCGGGTCTTGGGTTAAGAGCCTTGGTATTAGTAGTATTCGTGTATTCTTGAATGGTAACAACCTTTGGGTTTGGTCAAAAATGCCTGATGATCGTGAGTCTAACTTTGCAGGTACAGGTCTTGCCTCTCAGGGTGCTTATCCAACAGTTAAGCGTTATAACCTGGGTCTTAAAATCAACCTTTAAATATCATAATAATGAAATTCTTTAATAAAATTATACTTTTTAGTACATTGACACTTTCTATGGGATTTGTTTCGTGTACTGACTATCTGGACAAGTCGCCGGATTCAGACATCTCGAGTACAGATGCCTTTAAGGATTTCCACAATTTCCAGGGATTTACGGAGGAACTTTACAATTGTATTCCAGACTTTAATGGTGGATATTGGACGAACTCTTGGAACTGGGGTGAGGATGAAATAATCAATGTTGGTACAACCTTCCATTTTGGATACAAGGTTGATCAAGGTGATTTCTGGGGATGGCAGAGAGAATTTGATGGTTGGTCATCTGGATGGATGGACCGTCAGAAAGCTAGTGATTTTAATCCTGGTTCAGACCGTTTCGGTCATAGTCTTTATCCTGGTTGCTGGTATGGCATCCGTAAGGCAAATATGGGACTTGCTAATCTTGATAAGTTCTCTGGAACAGATGAAGAAAAAAATCTTATAGCAGGTCAACTTTATTTCTTCCGTGCATGGTTCCACTTCGAGCTGATGCAATATTTTGGTGGTATACCTTATATTAAAGAGGTTTTGCCTTCGGATCAACAGTTAACCTTGCCACGCATGACATATAAGGAATGTGCTGATTTGGCAGCTGAAGATTTCCGCAAGGCAGCAGACTTGCTTCCTATTGATTGGGACAAGACTACAATTGGTGCTCAGACAAAGGGTAAAAACCAGTTACGTGTGACAAAAATTGCCGCTCTTGGCTATCTTGGTAAGAACTATCTTTGGGTAGCAAGTCCATTGATGGCAAAAGGTACTAGTGCTAGCACCTATGATTATGATGCTGACTATGCTAAGAAAGCTGCTGATGCATTCGGTGAATTGTTTCAAACTCTTGATGGTAATGATACTCAGTTTGGGCTGCTTCCTTGGACTCAATATTCAGAGAACTTTGTTACTTCTGGAGAAAATGGCAAAATGCCTGGACAGACAAAAGACAACACTATTACTGAGGCTATATTTCGTGGCCCTGTTTATGGTAGTGGCTGGGGCTCTTCTGCTTGGGGGCAAGCTAAGGCATATGGTGGTGGAGATATCAATGATGGAGGCGTGACGTTCCTGCCAACAGCCAACTACGTAAACTATTATGGTATGGCCAATGGTCTACCTCTTGATGACCCACAGTCTGGATTTGACAAAGAGCATCCTTGGAAGGACCGTGATCCACGTTTCTATAATGATATTCGTTATGATGGATGTCGTATGGTAAAGAAGGAAACAACGGGTAATGATGATAATACCAAATGGCGTTATGCAGATTTACAGACCGGAGGTTTGTTCCGTAGCGAGACACGTGGAAGTCGTACTGGTTATTTCAATTATAAGTTTATTACCAATGAGTGCAACAAGTGGGATGATGGTTATGGATGGTCTCCACAGATTAATATTCATATTCCATGGATGCGCCTTTCTGATGTTTATCTTATGTATGCTGAGTCTGTTGTTGCAGCTACTGGTAATGCCAATGGCAGTGCAACTTCTACGATGACAGCTCTACAGGCAGTGAACAAGATTCGTGCACGTGCAGGAGTAGTAGATGTAAACTCAAAATATGTTTCTGATCCACATAAGTTTATGGATGAGATTCGCCGTGAACGTGCTGTTGAATTGGCATTCGAGGGACATCGTTTTAATGACCTTCGCCGTTGGTTGCTTCTTGACAAGTATCCCTATAATGTAAAAACTTCACAGGAATTCCAGCGTGTTGGTAATATTAATCCTACTGATCCTAAGCAGGATGCCGTGAGCGGATTCAAAGAAGTTCAGATATTGAAGCGTGACTTCTCTGCAAAGCATTATTGGTTGCCATTGAAGAAAGCGGATACTCAACTTTATGTAGGATTCGACCAGAATCCTGGATGGTAATTAGATTTTTTTAAAACTTACATATTGAATATAAGAGTTATGAAACATATATATAAGACAGTCGCACTTGGAATGGCACTGTTGCCAATGGCAGCATGGGCACAAGACGATGCGGATTATAACGACTCGCTCGCCAACAAGGTGAACGTCGCTTTTCGCACTGTTGACAAAAGCGACTTGATGGGTGGTGTCTCATCTGTCAACATGGTTGAGCTCACTCATAAAAATTATACTACCTACAGTTTGGATCACATGGACTCTTACGTGGGTGGTTTCAATAACCAGCTATGGAATATGGGCGATGCCTTGGTAATTGTCGATGGTGTACCTCGTGATGCTAATAATGTTTTGCCAACTGAAATAGAACAGATAACTTTTTTAAAGTCTGCTAGCGCTGTTGTTCTGTATGGTAGTCGTGCTGCAAAAGGTGCTATTCTTATCACCACTAAGCGTGGACATAATGACGGACTTAAGATTAGTGTTCGTGGTAATGCTTCTCTTTATGTTCCTAAGAGCTATCCTAAGTATTTAGGTTCTTCTGATTATATGAGTCTTTATAATGAGGCCCTTACAAACGATGGAAAACCTACCGTATATAACAATGATGATATCTATAGCTATTCACTTGGTGACAATCCTTATCGTTATCCTAGCCTGAACTTCTTCTCTAAGGATTATCTGTCAAAAACTTATCAGCGTTATGATGGTACTGCGGAGTTTTCTGGCGGTGGTAAGTTCGCCCATTTCTATGCTAACATTGGTTTGATGCATACTAATGATTTGTTAAATTTCGGTGAGGGAAAGAAAAATGGTACTACACGATTGAACATCCGTGGTAATATAGACCTTCTTCTGAATGACTGGATTACTGGTTATATCAATGCAAATGCTACATTTTACGACGCTCGCAGTGACCGTTCTGACTATTGGGCTCAATCAGCAAAGGTAACTCCAACAAGTCAAAATCCATTGATACCGTTGATTCCTATTGATTTTGTCTCTGGCGATAATGCTACTTTGCAGAAGATGATTGCCAATTCAAACTACATTGTTGACGGTAAGTATCTTTTAGGAGGTACACAGTCTATGCAGACTAATCCATTTGCCGCTATGTATGTTGCTGGTTGGACTAAGTCTACCAGTCGTCAGATGCAGTTTGATATGGGTGTTAACTTTAATTTGAATCAGGTTCTTCAAGGACTTACTTTCAAGACTAAGTTTGCAGTTGATTATGCAACATCTTATAATACCACATTGTCTAACGACTATTCAACTTATGAAGTTCAATGGGATCAGAACAGATTTAATGGTATCAACAGTCTGACTAAGTATGGTACTGATAAGCGAAGTGGCAATCCAATAGCTGATGGTACTATCTATAAACAGACAATTCTTGTTCAGGGGCAGTTTGATTATGCTCGTTCATTCGGTCTGCATAATGTAAACGCCACATTGTTAGGCCATGGATATCAGCGGAGTCTTTCTGGTGAATACCATCGCATAAGTAATGTTAATCTAGGTCTTGACCTAAATTATAATTATAATAAGACATATTATGCAGATTTATCAATGGCGGCTATTCATTCAGCCAAACTTGCTCCAGGACACAGAGATGCTGTCTCTCCTGTAATGTCGTTGGCTTGGCGTTTGTCTAATGAGAAGTTCATGCAAGGAACAAAGAGTTGGTTGACAGATTTGAAGTTGAATGCTTCTTATGGTCTTATAAATGAGGACTTGGATATTGAAAAGTATTACATGTATGATAACATGTTCACAGCTACAGGTACATGGTGGGGATGGAGCGAGAGTGCAAATTCATTGCAGACATCAGATTCTCAACAAGGTGTCAACAAAAATCTTACTTTTATCAAGCGCAAAGAATTCCGTGTAGGTCTTGACGCAAATTTATGGAATGGACTTATTACATTGAATGCTAACTTCTTTGATATTAAGACAAATGGCTTAATTATAAGCCCAGAGGCTACATTCCCTAGCTATTTCAAAACATCTTGGCCTGTATCTTCTTTCTTGGCTAATATAAACTACAATAATCAGAGCCGTACTGGTTTAGACTTTACTGTGAATGCTCATAAGAAATTTGGAGAATTAGACTTGCAGGCTGGTGTTACAGGTATGGTATATTCTTGCAAGAATACTAAATACAGTGAGAATGTTGCTTATGATTGGTTGAAGAATGAAGGTGCTCGCATAGATGCACTTCGTGGATATCAATGCTTGGGCTTCATGACAGAAAAAGATGTAGTGAGAGATGCTGCTGGAAAAATTACAGGTTATGCATCTGGTATTGCCGTAATCAATAATAACGCACAACCTGGTGACTTGAAATACAAAGACCAGAATGGTGATGGTGTTATCGATGGTAAAGATCAGGTGATACTTGGTCATTGGACACCAGATTTCAACCTTGGTTTCAACTTTACAGCTAATTACAAGAGATTTACACTTTTCATGGGTGTTACAGGAAACTTTGGTGGTTCTGCTGTTAAGAATAACTCTTATGAATGGGTATATGGCGCAAGTAAATACTCTGACGTAGTACTTGGTCGCTGGACTCCAGAGACAGCTGCTACAGCAACATATCCTCGTCTGACAACACAGGGTGGTGATCTAAACTTCGTAACTTCAGACTTCTGGACATATAAGACAGATGCTGTTCGCTTAAATAAGGTTCAGATTACTTATGATTTACCATCTAGTCTCTTCAAAGGTTCATTTGTTCATAGTCTCTCTGTATATGTATATGGTAGCGACTTACTCACTATTGCCAAAGAACGTAAGTATATGGAGACAAATGTTGGTACTGCACCACAGTGTCGCAGTTACAATCTTGGCTTAAAGGTTAATTTCTAAAGACTTAAAAATCATGAAAAAGATTTTAAATATATTGACTCTGACGGTTGCAGCTTTGGCTTTCACCTCGTGTGATGACCTCTTTGAACCGGCTATTGAGAATAATCTTGGTTTGGATTATATGTATAATAATGCTGGATACGCTGAGGGCGTGCTTGGCAATGCCTATACACGTATTCCATGCGGTTCATTCCCATTCAGTGAAGTAGGTACTGATGATGCTGTAAGTAATGATCCTGCAAATAACTATCGAAAGATAGCTGCTGGCAGTTGGACTTCTGATAACAATCCAACTGAACGTTGGCGTGATTGTCGTGCAGGTATAACTTATGTCAACCTTTTCTTGAGTAAGGCTGACAAAGTGCATTGGGCTAACGACGAGGTTGCTGCTGGAATGTTCAAGGATAGAGAAATGGGTGAGGCTTATGGTATGCGCGCCATGTTCATGTATTATCTCCTTCAGGCTCATGGCGGATATGATGCACAGGGTAATTTGCTTGGTGTACCAATCGTTACTGCAGCAGAGGATGTAAATTCTGAATTTAATGTTCCTCGTAATACATTCGCTGAATGTATGAAGGCAATTTATGACGATTGTCAGAAAGCTTTGGAACTACTTCCAACAAAATATGTTACCATAACTTCAGATGCTCAGATTCCTGTAAAATACAAGGGAGCGTCAATAGGTCAGTATAATCGTGTATTCGGTTCTACATTTAATGGAAGAATGGATGGATCTATTGTTGAGGCATTTCGTTCAAAAGCTGCCCTTCTTGCGGCAAGTCCTGCATTTCAGGCTTCTGGTGTCAAATGGGAAGATGCCGCAAATTATTCAGCACAGGTGCTTGATCGTATTGGTGGCATAAGTGGCATGGATGTTAATGGATGGACTTGGTATTCAAATATTAGCGAAATCAATGGTCTTGCTGATGGTGCATGTCCAAAAGAAGTATTGTGGCGTGGTGAGAAAAGCTCAAACAATGATTGGGAAACAAATAATTTTCCTCCTTCACTTTATGGTAAAGGGCTGATAAATCCTACACAGAATTTCGTAAATGCATTCCCAGATAAGAACGGATATCCTATTACGGTATCAACTATTTACAATGATACAATTCCTTATGCAAACCGTGATCCTAGACTTGCTGCTTATGTTGTATTGAATGGTGGGCAGGTTGGTGTTAATAATACTGTAATCAATACTGCCGCTGACGCAACAGATTCAAAGGATAATACGAAACAAAACAAAGATGGTATCAACCACTTTAGTGGTAGCAGTACACGTACAGGTTACTATCTACGTAAATTGCTGCGTCAGGATGTAAACTTGGAACCAACAGCTACATCAAAGCAGATGCATTATACTCCAAGAATACGTTTTACAGAGATATTCTTGAACTATGCAGAGGCTGCAAATGAGGCTTGGGGTCCAACTGGAAACGGTGGACATGGATATTCTGCGTATGATATTATTGCTGCTCTTCATAACCGCGCCGGTGTAGGTAATAATTATCTTGAATCAATAAAGACCGATAAGGATAAAATGCGCCAGTTGATTCGTAACGAGCGTCGCATAGAACTTTCTTTCGAAGGTTTCCGTTTCTGGGATTTGCGTCGTTGGAATGTTACGCTAACAGAGAAAGCGATGGGAATGAGTATTAATTCAGTAAAACATACTACTTATTCTCCTGTAGATGTTGAGACTCGCGATTATAAGGAATACATGAACTATGGTCCTATCCCATACTCAGAGATTCTAAAGTTCAATCAGCTTCAGCAGAACAAGGGCTGGGAATTTAAATAAACAATTATAAAAATGCTATTAAATATGAAAATTAAACATATAATCTTGTCTATGCTTGCCGTTTCTGCAGCTTTCATGACATCTTCATGCGAGAATGGCGACAAGGAATTCGGTGACTTTGATTACCAGACAGTTTATTTTGCTAAGCAGAGTCCTGTGCGCACAATAACATTGGGTGAGGATGTATATTCTACAGACCTTGATAATGCTCATGATTTTGAAGTTTATGTTACTCTTGGCGGTGTTGAGAAAAATAAGGTCGATCGTAAGGTTTCAATAGCTGTAGATGAATCTCTTTGTTCAGGAAAAACTTTTGAGGATGGTCATTCTATATTGGCTTTGCCAAAAGAGTATTACCAGTTGAGTTCTAATGAACTAACAATCAGTAAAGGTGAAATTATGGGATGTGTAAAGGTACATCTTACAGATGCATTCTTTAATGACCCTAAGTCAACGGCATTGAACTATGTATTGCCTTTGAAGATTGTGAGTGCAGGTAACGATTCTATTCTTTCTACAAAGAATTATACTCTTTACGCTGTGAAATATAAGAATCAATATACTGGTTGCTGGTTGAGCCATGGTACTGACAACATTGACTACAATGGTGTGAAGACTACTGTTACTCGTGAACCTCAATACGTTGAGAAATATAATTTGCGCTACCTTGCTACAACGTCATTAAAGCAGTGCACATATCCTATAACAACCACTGTAACTCAGCTGAATAGTAAAGGAGAAAACACCGAAGTTGAGATTACCAGTAACATGCTTGTTACGTTTGATGATGCAGGTAATTGCACCTTGAGTTCTGATGATGCAAATTTCGTTGTTACTGGTACTGGTAAGTGGACATATCACGGTGCAATAAAGGCATGGAATAATACAGATCGTGACCTTATAGACCTTACTTATGATGCTACATTTAAATACAACTATGGTACTGAAGCACGCTATAAAAAGATTTCAACTAAGGAGTCTTTGATTATGCGTGATCGCCAAAGTAAGTATGAAACATTTAATTTCAAATAATCTTAATTATGAAATACAACAAGATAATTTCATTTGCAGCTGTTGCAGTGCTGTTATGTGGTTGTACTGACAATGATATGTTTAGCCAGGCTCCTAAGGAGCCTGGAATAACAGGACAGTACGACTATCTTAATGGCTATAATACGCTGAAGACATACGTTGACCGTAACGTTAATCCTAATTTTAAGTTGGGTACAGGTGTCAGTGCAGCCGACTATCTTGGTCATAAAAGGGCATGGACTGTTACTAATGAGAACTTTGACGAGTTCACTCCTGGTAATGAAATGAAGTTCGCTTCTGTCGTTAAAGATGATGGAACAATGGATTTTTCTACAGTAAAAGATCTTGTAAATAAGTCTGCTGAGGCTGGACTTACCGTTTATGGTCACACTCTTTGTTGGCATTCTCAGCAGAATATAACTTACTTAAAGAGCTTACTTGCTCCACCTAACTATTTCTTGCATGTAACTTCTTCAAGTACTAGTGCAAATAAGTGGGATGCATCTGTCACATATGCGCTATCTAGTCCTTTAACTGTTGATAAGACTTATGTAATTACATTTAAAGGTAAACTTAATTCTGAGCAATGGGCTTCATCAGAACCAGTACAACTCTATTTCTGGCCTAGCTGCGAAAAGGGAACACAATATCTTCCGGGTTTCCAGCTAACGAAAACTTGGGGAGAAAATTCTTTAGAGTTTAAGGCATCACTACCCCTTGAAAAGTTGAGCTTTGAATTTGGTTTTCTAAAAGGTGATTTTTGTATTGATGATTTAACATTGGTAGAGAAAGGTACAGATAAAAACCTTATACTAAATTCTGATTTTGATGATGAAAATATTGCCACTTGGAGTTTTCCTTCATGGTTGAAACAAGTAAGCTTTATTCGTGACAAGGAGGAATCTGAAAAATCTGGTGGAGAAGAGGCTGCTAAGGATTCACTAAATAAAGTACTTGATAAGTGGATTGGTGGCATGATGACAGCCTGTGACGGTAAAGTTAAGGCTTTCGATGCTGTAAACGAACCAATGAGCAACAATTTCCCTAATGAACTTAAGACAGGTAATGCCAATCGTGATGGTAGCGCAAAGACAGATTTCTTCTGGCAGGATTATCTTGGTAAAGATTATGCACGTACAGTTGTTGCACTTGCCCGTAAATATGGACCTTCTGATCTTAAATTGTTTATCAATGATTATGGTCTAGAGTCAGCATACAATAATAATAATGCTAAATGTCAGGGATTAATTGATATGATTAAGTACTGGGAGAGTGATGGCGTTACAAAGATTGATGGTATCGGAACTCAGATGCACGTTACTTGTTCTCTGAATCCTACTACTCAGAAGCAGAATGAAGATGCTGTTGTTAATCAGTTCAAGTTGCTTGCTGCAACTGCTAAACTCATCAAGATATCAGAACTTGATATGAGATTAGCTGATAAAGCAGGGAAATTATTAACTACTGATAGCGTAAATACTGAAGAGATGCAGAATGCACAGAAGGCTTATTACAACTTCATTATCAAAGCATACTTTGATAATATCCCTGCTGCACAACGTTATGGTATTACACTATGGAGTCAGACAGATAGTCCTGCAAATAGCGGTTGGATTCCTAACGAACCAATAGGTATTTGGGATAAGGATTTTGTACGCAAACCGGCTTATGCAGGTTTTGCTGATGGATTGGCTGGAAAATAATATTGTAAGGCTTTATAATAATAAATGGCGTCTGACAAATATCGGACGTCATTTTTATTTATATAGAGTGATATTTTACTTTTAATTACAATTGTTAGTTCACTCTATGAGAGTGGTGACAACAGTACTAATGATTGAAAATCTATTTTGTTGATGTATTTTTTAGTAATAACTCTACAATATAAACAACATTATACTAATAAATATTTATTTGTTTAAGATCACATTGTTATGACACGATACTTTTAGTGAATTTGATACATTCAGAAAAGTCTATGATACATAAATTCATTCTATTATATAGTAAAAATAATAACTTTGCAGACATGATTTAATAAATTATCTGTTTAAATAATTATGATAGTAAAAACAATATTAGCTGCAATGCTGGCAACGTTGAGTCTGTCTTCTAATGCTCAAACTGCCACATTTAAGAGTTTCAGTTATAAAGGTAATGATACTCGATTCAATAAGAGTATTGATAACAGTAAGCAATTCTATAATCCAATTCTAGCTGGATTCTATCCTGATCCATCTATATGCAGGGTTGGTGATACATATTATCTTGTAAATTCTTCATTTTCATTTTATCCAGGTGTGCCTTTGTCAACAAGTAAGGACTTGGTAAATTGGAAACAGTTAGGACATGTACTTGATCGTAAGTCGCAACTCCCACTTACACATCAGCGTATAAGTGGTGGTATATTTGCCCCTGCAATATCATATAATCAGAAGAATAAGACTTTTTATATGATAACAACTAATGTTGGTGCTGGTAACTTCTTTGTAAAGACAAAAGATCCTTCAAAAGGTTGGAGTGAGCCTATCTATTTGCCAAAGATAAATGGAATAGATCCATCTTTCTTCTTCGACAAAAATGGACAGGGATATATTGTACACAACGCTCCTGTTGATGGTGGCGCTGATTATGAGGGACAGCGTGCCATCCGCATCTTCAAGTTTGACGCCAATGGTGATAGTATTGTTGGTAATCATACTCAGATTGTGCGTGGAGGAACCCATGTTCAGAAAAATCCTATATGGATAGAAGGTCCTCATCTTTTCCGTGTTGGTAAGTATTATTATCTGATGTGTGCAGAGGGTGGTACTTGTGATTGGCATAGTGAAGTAATATTCCGTGCTAATAATCCTATGGGGCCATGGATAGAATGTCCAAACAATCCGATACTTACGCAGCGTACAGGCCTTGATCCTAAGCGTCCTGACATAGTTACAAGTACAGGCCATGCTGACATTGTACAGAGTAAGAGTGGAGACTGGTGGGCTGTCTTCCTTGGTTGTCGTCCTTATCAAGATGATTTCTACAACACTGGTCGTGATACATATCTATTGCCAGTTACATGGAAGAACGGATGGCCTGAGATTTTAGAGAAAGGCAAAGCTATGCCTACTGTATTATCAAAAACAGAATGGCAGAAGAAATATAATGTAGCTGATGTCAATCAAATGACAGGTAATTTTGCATATACTGATAACTTTAAAGATGGTAAATTGAACAGTCGTTGGATATTCCTGAGAAATCCTTCAGATTTCTACAAGTTTGCAGATGATGGATTGGAAATCAATGCAAAAGCAGTGAACATTAGTCAACCAGAATCTCCTTCAGCTATCTTTGTACGTCAGCAGCATAATACGTTCACAGCCGAGACAGAAGTAACTTTCAATCCGTCTGACGAACATCAGCTTGCTGGATTGGTATTATTGCAGAACGAAGAATACAATTTTGTATTTGGAAAGACTATGCGTGATGGAAAGGCTATTGTTACATTGAAAAGAGCGGAAAGAACAAATATCACTGTTGCTTCGGCAACTCTTGATAATAGTGAATCACAACAGCCGTTGCGTCTTAAAGTTGAAGGTGATGGTCGTTACTATAGTTTTTACTATGCGGCAGGTAATGGTGCATGGAAACTATTGGCGAGTGGAGTTGACGCAGTCAACTTGAGTACTCATCAAAGTGGTGGTTTTATTGGTGCATGTATTGGTTTGTATGCTACATTAAGTAATAAGTAATTAGTTATTTGATAGGTTTTAATGTTAAGTTAGTTTTTAGCATTCCTGATTCTTTGGTCGTGAGATCGAAGAATCAGTTTTTTTATAACGATATAGTGTAAATGTTCTATTTTAGCAATACCTAAGTTATGTTTAATAAAAATGGGCCTGAATCTTTATAATAAAAATAATTTGCTGTTGCAAAAGATATAATTTATCATTAGTGTCCACTTCAAATGTATTAGCTTTTAGTATAATGTATGATATAATAAATATTTTAGCCAGAGATTTATCTTTGACAATTTGAATTTAGTACATTTAAGCTGTCTTCTCTGCGTTTTTTCGTGTTTTTTAGCTACGAAGCTACGGCATCTCTCGCAAAGCCCATAAACAGAAGGGTTGACGATACGTAGCTAGGTCTATTTAGCTTCGATGAGCTACGTTCTAGCTACGTCAACTTATGTCGTTTTAAGGATGGAATGTATTTTATAAGTAAATTAGTCAAAGAACCGTTGGTTGTATCAGAGGAACTGAGGATGTGTATATTGATACGGTAAACGAAAACAGAAATTTCAAGCTTGTTTAGCTGTTCTGCCGAATTCCGCTGAATTCTCGGCAAAGATACTGCAAAAATTTTGTCCATGCAATCAGATTTAGGTTAGCCTGTTAGCCAAAGTTTCAATTACTGGATGCTACACATCGTAATACACGTGCGTGGGCATGCGCACACTCTGAGTTTTTCAGAAAAACAAGTGTCGAAGTGTCTATTCTTTGGCCATCAACTTGTTAGACATCTTTTCGGTTCAAATAAAGTGACGGTTATCTGTCGGTAAAATATAGGCGAAAATTTTTATCGTATTGAATTACACTTTACGAAGTATTTCGATGCGTTTTACGATGTTTTGCAATCCGTTTTACGACGAAATGGACTGCGTTTTACGAAGCAATAGAAGGTAAAACATCGTAGAAACGTCTGCGTTTCTACGTGCAAACGTTTCCGTTTCTATATAGAAACGCATGCGAAACTCGATATTTGACTGTTAGATCACCGTCACTTTATTTAGTCAAATTCGTCGATAAAATATTGATATTCATTAAGTTGACACTTCGACACTTATATTTTTCAAAACCCTAAGTGCGCGCGTGTATGCACGTACATTATATAAGCATAAATAGATAACGTAGCTAAAACGTAGCTCATCGAAGCTAAATAGACCTAGCTACGTATCGTCAACCCTTCTGTTTATGGGCTTTGCGAGAGATGCCGTAGCTTCGTAGCTAAAAAACACGAAAAACGCAGAGAAGACAGCTTAAATGTACTAAATTTAAATCGTCAAAGATAAATCTCTGACTAAAATATTTATTATATCATGCGTTATACTAAAAGCTAATACATTTGAAGTGGCATTAGTGATAATTAATATATAGGATATATACTTGCCTATTGTATTTTTTCTATTATAAGAATCTTGTTTAGAAAAAATTGTAAATCATACTTTTACTTATCTATTTATGTAATGATAAATTAATTATAAATGTTGCCACATTAGTTAGAAAGATCAATATTTTATTATAACTTTGCAAAAACAACGTAGGTAATGGGCGTTCATCCTTATGCCTGTCTACAGATAAGTCTATATCAATTATGAGTGAAACAAGCAATAAGATGAAACCATTCCATTCTGTTATCATATTTATGATATTCGTAGTTTGTGCGGCATTGTCTAGTATGCACAACTATAAGGTAACTAAGGACTCAATAATCCAAGACATGAATCAGGCTTTGAGTCAAACAATATCCCAAAAGGAAAATGGATATATAACTCCTGATACAATAATTAATTATCGTCAACACCTTAAAATAGATGCACTGCGAAATCGCTCATTTTTATATTATGCTTGTAACAACAAGGATAATGTAATTTGTAGCAGAAAAATAAAATGGAACTCACAACAGTATTCTGTTGAATTTCAAAGTTATGCCAATTGTTCTGCAGCCGACATTATGGGATTATCTGACCAGCGGCTACCTGCTTCAATACTAATAATCGGTATTTTGTGGGTGACATTATCAATATGGTACTTCAGAAGAAAGTATAAGGGCGTAATTGTTTTAGGTAATATGGTGTATTCGGAAGATGAAAATTCTTTTTATGATCTGAGTAAGTCTCCTGTTATTATGACTCCAATGCAAGAAAAACTAATGATGATGTTTTTCTCATCAACAAATCATAAACTCTCCAAAAAACAGATTTGTGATGAATTATGGCCTAAGAAACCAGATGCCAGTGAGACCTTATATACCTTGGTGAGGCGCATAAAGCCAATAATACAGACTAGAGGAAACCTTAAAATTATATCTGAAAGAGGCAAAGACTACAAACTTAGCGTTAACGATTAATTACCTGTGATTCAAGTAATTAGATGATTCTGACATTTAGATTGAATAAAATGTCAGACAGATGTCAGGTTGTTTTCAATTATTTTTTTTAGTGTTTCAATATCTTTGTGTGAAAATTTAAAACGCAAAGATGAAAAAAACTTGTATTTTGATTATGTTTGCATTCTCTTTTAATGTTCTGAATGCGCAAAACACAAAAGAAATCAATCTGAACGAAGTAACCGTTAACGCTTCCAGAATTGTAAACAAAGCTAACGGAATGATTATCATACCAACAGAATCGCAACGAAAAGCTGCGACTAATGGATACAGTATGCTTGGCAAACTAGGACTTCCATATATAAGAATTGACGAGACAAAACATTCAATAACAGCCTTAGGCAATCAGGGAGACGTGCAAGTACGCATAAACAACGTTATTGCGACAAAAGAAGACATGTTGGCTGTAAATCCGGGGAATATAATAAGCATCGATTTTATTGATAAACCAGGAGTTAGATACGGAGAAGGAGTTGCCTACGTCATCAATATTATCACACGGCGTGATGAGTCTGGCTACACGGTTGGTACAGATATGACGCAATCTTTAACTGCAAGAAGCGGTATCTATAGCGGTTACGCAAAGATTAACCATAAAAATTCAGAACTAGGACTGACTTATAATTTATCATATAATGATTTTAGAGGAAACAGATATGATGAAAAAGCCCAATATACGCTTAATGATGGTTCAAACTACATCATTTCACGCGATGACATAGATTCACGTTCGCGTAATATCGAACATACATTTGAACTAAAATATAACCTCGCTGATTCTGCTTCGTATGTTTTCCAGACATCATTGTCGGCTAATTTTGAGCATACGCCTGGAGACTATAACAAAAGACTTATAACCGACAATGTAAACGAATATATATCTGAAACAAGAAACAATGGAAACGTAAAGTCACCAGCCGTTGATATTTATTTCTTTCATAAGCTTGGTAATCATCAAAACATCACTGCAAATTTTGTTGGTACTGCTATTTCTACAAATGAGTACAACTACAACGACGAGGGGAGCCCTTATGAATATACCACAAATGGAAATACTTGGTCAATGATGTCTGAGGCAATATATGAAAGCATATTAAATTCTGTCACAGTATCTGCTGGAATACGCCATAATATAAAATACACCAAAAATAAATATAGTGGCAGTGTAGATACAACAAACAGAATGCACAACTATGGAACATATATTTTCGGAGAACTGAGAGGGCATTGGGATAAACTGGGATATGTGGGAGGGTTTGGAATTTCAAATCAAAGATATAATCAGGGGAAAAACGGGTATAACTATTGGTTGATGCGTCCAAAAGCTACCATAAGTTATTCGCCAAACAAGAATTTGATGGTCAATTATAGCTTCGAGATTTATGAGCATATATCTAAAATAGCAATGATCAGCGATACTAAAATACGCGAGAATAGTAGAGAATGGACAGTTGGAAATTCAAATCTTGAACCAAATAGAGTTACTACTCATACCTTAAGACTAGCATATAGCACAAAAAGATTTAATAGCAATACAGATATTGAATATAGAATGAATTCAAACCCGAATTTAGCATATTATACCAGAACAGACGGTGACCAATTTTTATACACACAGAAAAATCAGCATGCTCTCAATATGCTTATCTTGCAAAACTCAACAAGGTATGACATAATTCAAAATGTCATTTCGCTTTCTGCATACGCTGGAGTATATCGTTTCTTAAATTATGGAGAGAACTACACGCATATGCTCACTTCGTATAATATGGGAGGGCGCATACAGTTTTATTTGGGAGCTTTCACAATTACTGCAAATGCAGATAACGGTTGGAAGTTTATGGAAGGCGAAACATGGAACAAAGATGCTGGCACTACAGATATCGCATGTTCATATCATATTGGTAAGTGTGACTTGTCAATATACTTGCAACACCCATTTCAAAATAATCCCAAGATAAACCATGCTGAACTTGTGGATAAATACATAAAGAAGTCAATGATAATGCATAGCAGTGATAACGGGAATATGGTTACCATAAATTTTGCATGGAAACTAAGTCATGGTAAAAGATTCCAAGACATACAAAGAAAAATGAAAAACAAAGATACTCAAACTGGTATATTATAATAAAAGATGAAAAAGATACTTCTTGTTCTTATCATTTTCATTGCAGCTTGTTTTGCTATAAACACGCCGAGAAAAGATGAAAGAAACTTCAAGGATATATTTCAGGAAGAAATCAATTATGCCGAATTTAAGACCTATATAGATCCTGATATGGGCTGCAGTTTCCAATATCCTTCTTTTTTTAGCCAAGAAAGCTGTAATGACGGAACTTGTTGTGTAAGATTTGGATATCATGCCAATGATATAAATATGGTCTTAGAATTAAAGATTTTATATGTAAGATCGTCCACAGATGTTTACAAAGAGTCTATATCATCAGGAAACTTAAATAGTTATACAGGTTATTGCTATCATTCACATAATATTGTTTATAGGCATCGCCGTTATGTTCTTACATTTTTCTATCCACAGGATTACAAACATGCTGTAACTCGCATAATTCGTAATCTCAACGAGTGGAAACCATTTAAGTATTGTAAGAAAATCTTTTGAAGGTTTTATAATTTGTTAGAAAAGAGTGTTAAAAAAATGTTAAGTGTTGGCTTTAGAAATACTAAGATTTTATTTAAGTATCATAATATTAATACCCTCACAATTCTGTTGACATTGTATTTATATGAAGGAATCTATAAAAAGTATGCATGATATTCGTATAAGTGTATAAAATAATGGTTTTAAAGGATGTAATATAATTATTATACGTTTATGTTTTTTGTTTGATAATAAATAAATATTATTGACATGAATATTGCTTTTGTATACTAGATTTTATGCTTTACATAATAAAATAAACGTTCGTTTTAATTCATTTTATATATAATATTGTTAATTTGTGCGAAATTAAAGTTTATAAGTGTTAATATGTAATACAACTTTAGATGTCCTATGCTTTTTTTTCTTAACATTGCAGAACGACTAAATTTTGGAATATATAATAATTATAGATTTCTTAGACTAATAATTTTACAAATGCAAAAGTTAAAATTGCTTTTAGTAGGTGTGGCCATATTGGGCTTCACCTCATGCTCTAATGATGACTCAGTAAATAAAGATGTTCTTAATCCATCCATCTCAGGATTATCGGTGGATGCTTCGTCTGGTTCTTCATTATCTGATTTAGTGCTTAATTTTAAGTCACCCGGAACTCGTGCAGTTGACTACACTACACTATCTCTTGGTTTAATTACTGACATGCCATCAGCACCGTCTGTCCCAAATGATGCTGTTGACTTGACAAAGGCGATCAATTGGGGAACTGTTAATACAGAAAGTAAGTCTGTTTATCTAGCTTCTGGTAAAACATATAGTGGTCAACTTGGGCTTGGAGATAAAACTTATTATATTTCCGGAGATATGACACTTACCAATGTTTGGGGCTCAGGTACAATCTATATTTTGAAAGGTGGTTCCTTAAATCTAAACCATGGTGAAGGAACCTTGTTGAATAATCAAGGTGCTACTATCTATAATTATGGCACACTGACAACTACTGCCAGTAAATTCTACATTGGTGGCAGTGAAACTCTTTACAATGTAGGTAACATGGATATCCCTACACAAACATTCAAATGTGAAGGTAAGGTTTATGTTGGTGGTTACCTAAATACTAAAGGATGTGAAACAAATCAAGATGAACGTGTAAACGTTGTTGGAAACGTTACAGTTGCTGATGCCGCATCACAACTAGATGGTAATATCCATGTTGGAGGCTCGTTTACAGCTCCAGCCATTACATTACAAAATAGTTGTAAATTTGTCAGCGATTGTTCAATTAAGACTCCTGGTGAATTAAGACTTAATAGCAACAATGTTGTGCTTTATGCAAATTATGTGGAATGTGCAAGTCTTTATCAATGTGCTGCTTCTACAATACAGTTAGAAAATGGAGCCTATATTAACTGTGCTGGAACATATACGAACCTTAATAATGGCAATGATGCTAAATTCGTTCTTGAAGGAGATAAAGCTATTGCTGTCGTTAAGGCTGCAAAGATGATCTGGAATGCAGGCGGTGATGTTCAACGCGTGTACTTATTTCAGACTCCAGGTAGTGGCTCTACAATAGCTGTAGACAGTGCTTCTTTTGCTCGTCTTGTCAATAATAATGACGAGATTGCGATGGCATTTAACGAATTCTCTTTTGATGGAGGTACAGTTGTTAATATTCAGGATGAATCTAAAATTCCAGGAAACATAAAGATTGCAAAGACGGATTGCAACCCTGGTTATAATCCTGATCCATCAATACCTACGACTGATCCGACTGCCCCAACAATAGATGTTATTGCCGAGGTAAACAATGATCATACTCATGATATTTCTGCCACATGTGTTAAGGCATATAATGGGAATGTTTATGTTTCTTATCATCAGCGAGGAACTGGTCAAAGTGGATGTATTGAAGTATTGAAGACTGCTAACGACAAGACACAGCTATTACAGTTTATTCGTGACCATAATAACGAACTTGATTACAACTCGTTAGCGATTAATCCCAATGTTGGAACCTACGGACGTGTTTATGCTGTCGGTAACTCTAATAAAAAGGGCGGTATTATAGCCTATATTGATTTGACAAGCGACGGATTAATGCATACAACGGATTCTGTTACAGAAAAGGGAACAGAGAAGCCTCTAAACATAGTTTGCCTCAAGGGATATAAGAAATATGCAACAATTGACAAGGATACAACTGTTGACGGTGATGGTAATAGCGTTGCTGTAAACGGAAGTCACATTGAGGTAATGACAACTTCTGGTTATCGTGTATATGATGCTGCTACACTTGTTCCTGAAAGTGTGACAAAACTTCCTGGTAAGGCTAAGTTCGTTGATATCAATGGTAACACAATGGTAACAGCTTATCTTGTAAATCAGGCACAGAACTCCGATGAAGCCATAAAAGCTAATGTTCAGACTTATGCAACTTCTGACTATAAATTAGCAAATCCTTTGACCGAGATAACTAATGCTGCAGATATTCAACCAAATAATGGTAAGAATGTTGTTCTTAATGATGGTAGCAAACTTTACTTATGTACAGGTCGTGACGGATTAAAGGTATTTGAGAACGGAATATTAACATGGAGTTATCAGCCAGATAATATAACCACTTCTAAGGGCGTTTATAAGGCTTATTGTAACGGTGCCGCCTTTGATAGTAAATACATTTATCTTGCTTATGGTTCTTATGGACTTATTATCCTTGACAAGACAACTCATAAAGTTGTTGCCCAGCGAAAGATGGTTAAATCAGCCAACTATGTGACTTTGGCTGATGGCTATATCTATGTAGCTTATGGACGAGATTGTCTGCAAGTCTTCAAGCTGGTAGAATAATAACCTTTATAATATATGCCTAACTCGGGAATGTTCATCGACAATGTTCCCGAGCTGACTTTTCTTAAAATTGAATTAAGTAAATGAATAATACTGTAAAGAAATTGTTTACAGCCATGCTACCACTATTTCTATTTCAAATAGCTATTTATGGACAAATGGACAGCCACTATGGATACAGGCCAAAGATGCTGGTTTATAACAATCTGAAAAATAAAGATGTATTAAAGCATTTCAATGAGCGTTTCAATGAACTTGAACATCTGTTTAGCACTGCCAAAGTAATTGAGTCACCTTATGCTGCCGCAAGAGATATGTCGAACTATAACACCGTTCTTGACTCACTTTATAAAGTCAGGAACAATCAAGATGTTAAATCATTGCTGCAGAATAATGGATTAGAAGTGACGGGACAGGCTTACGGACGACTGGATAATTCTTTTCATATCAGTGATGATGACGATGTGTCATCTTATAAGGCAAAGGCTCAAGCTGAGATAGGATGGGATTTGATTAATAGCAAATTTTATCAGAAAGAAGCTAAAACCAAACAAATACTTTATGGAAACGAGATTGATAGACTGCAACAGTATAAAAAGCAAAATGAAAATGCCTTTGACGATCGTCAAAATAAAATAATAGAAATATATAATTACTATCTAGCTGTGACGATGAGTCACAGACTGAAAAACTTGGATATACTAAACGAGGCTTCACAACTGATGCTTGAACAAGATAGGGTGGCCACTGACCAGACTATGGATGTGATGAATGAAAAGATAGATTTGGAATATCAACTCTCACAGACATATGGTGGTGAAGCGCTTGACAAGCAACCTCTGTTTACAATGAAACCAACAATACTTGTTGTTGACACATTGGCTTTGATGAATCTAGTTAAAGATAATATGGGCTCAAAGATAATAACTGCTAACCAAATGATGCTTCAAAATCGCAAACAGCTTACAACTTATCTTTCCACAACAAAATTGACTCCATTTTTTAGAGTTTCTTCTTATTGGACTAGTAAAGATAGGCTTAGTAAAAATCTAGACTTAGGGGTGAGATTTACTATCCCTCTTTGGAATCAGACAAAAAGCAAGCTGCATTCTATTGATACACAGTATGCTTTGTTGGATTTGCAGCGCACTACTGATAATGAACAACTGAGAAGTATATGTCTTCAGCAACTCTATATTATTGATAAGATGAATCAGTCTGTCAGTGTAGAGTCAATGCATATCATACAGTTAAAGAAGTATGTCGAAATGCGTAAAAAAGCGTATTTTCAAAATCAAAACGGATATAATTATATTGTGAGAATGCAGGAATACAATCAATTGCTTAAAGGTTCTGAACGTCTTTGTCACTTGATGTTGAATCGACAATTGGCATTGATAAATATAGAGAAGACTATAGGAACAGATGTTACATATTTGACAAGGGAGGTTGAATTATGAATGGTTTTAACTATGATACTGATCCGCAGCAGGAAGATGCTCGTGAAATGCTTCGTTACCAGAAAACTAAACTGGCTAAACAACAGCTTGTTTTTTCGTGTTTCTTTTTATTCCTCTTGATACTTCTTGGTATATATATAGTCAATAGAATTATGTATGCTCAATATGACGGATATATAAAAATAGACCAAAACCACGTAAGGGCTTTGGACGATATTTATGTATTGAGACTGCACAAAAAAGTAGGAGAACATGTAAATCCTGGTGATACCCTTTATTCCTATGTATTGCTGAATAATATCATCGGCCAATATGATGTGAATCACCGCCCAGCTGTTATAAAGGAAACTGCTGATATGAAGTTACAGGCACAGTTGGCTAAACAGCAAATTCCTGTTTTGCGGACAAAATTACATGAACTGCAAAAGCAGATGAAAAGTGAAAGCAGTGATATCTTTTATGGGCTTACCGATAATGCAGCGCAAAACGATTTAAAAGCGCAAATGGAGGAAACTAAGACCGAGATAAGAAAGCAGATAGCTACGGTTGCTATATACGAGAAGTCTGTAGGCAACACACGACAGTATATGCATGGTAGTGGATATGATCGTGATCGTGCTGGAATGCCTTATTCTCCAGAAGGAAAAAGATATAATGGCTCTTTGATTATGTATGCCTGTGCTCCTGATAGTGGTATGATTACAGACATAAAAATTCCTGCAAATACTGTTTTGTTTAAGGCAGAGGAGGTTATGTCTATGCAGTATTCTAATTACGGTATTGCTAATCTTGGAGTAATGGTTTATGTACCTAGTGATAAGGTAGATTATATTAGTAAGGCTAGTGATGTAGAAGTAATAGTTAATCGAGATATTATACTTAAAGCTCATGTTAAATTGCTAGGACTGCGTGTAGAGGATATTCCAAAACATCTTTTAAGTAACTTCTCGCATGATATTGATGCGGTAATTGCATATCTGAATTTTGATAAAGGACAGGTTGTTCCCTATTGGGTGCTGAATGATAATCTGCCAGTTAGAGTTCGTGTAAATAGATTGAAAAGTAAAGGTCATCCATTCAGCAACCGACAGTTTATATTCACTGATGATGGTGGCTCTGTACCTTATAAACCAGCAAATTCAGTAAATATAAAAGTCAAATTGTCTCACTAATAATATAAACAATGAACGTTGATGGATTTAGAATATATACAAACTCTTATGGTCGAAAGATAGCTGTAATCACAAAAATTGTTGATTTTTCAGATAAGTCATATTTTTATTATGGTGCCTTTGATGCCATATATATAAGCATGGCCAATAGCCATTTAGTGAAAGTGATATTGAAGCGTATCAATCCGGTTACGTGCAATGAAACTTCATATCTGCCACTCTTTGTGAGCAAGAGATTGAAAGGAAAACTTGGATTGCACGATTATGTTATTGATGACTTTATTGACAACCCAACGACATCCGAGGTGGCAACAAAGATGGAAGACATAATCCGAAACATCAAAGAAAGAGGTATAATGCCTGAAGATGAGTTTATAAATACCTCTAGTGATATATTTCTACGTATATACAGATACAAAGTGTCACGTAATGACTTTATAATGAAACCAGAACTCGTAGAGAAATCGGCGACTGGCTATTCATATCCGTTGTTAGAACTATTCCATAATTTAGGTTATTATCATCTGCGTGAGCACTTCTCTTTTGAACAGATTAGTTATGAAAAGGGGACTTTTCGTCCTTTGCGCTTCGTAAATAACGTGAGTTCGACGAAATTAAAATAAAGAAAGCTGTGTATCAAAAGTCCTATTTACATTGATGCATGGCTTTTTTGGAAAGCAGCAATACGCAGCCAATGCACCTAAAATATTCACGATAAAATTATCAAAACATCTGTGCCTTGAGTGTTCTACTTGTGCAATATTCTTAAGTTCGTCATTAATCGTTTCGATGATAGCTCTTTTTCTGAGTAGCAATTTGTCTGATACAGACATTAAAGCTCCTTTCATATTATTCTTAAGCTTAGTGATGAGTTGTATACCGTCAACAAACAATCGTTCAAACAGATTTCTGCTGATATATCCCCTGTCACCAACAAGCTTACCATATATATATTCCACAAAAGATTTATATTCCAAAGGTTTTCGATCATCAACATCCCCTGGTGTAATCATAAAGTTCAGAAGTTCCCCCTTCTCATTACAGATGAGATGGAGCTTGAATCCGAAAAACCATCCTAGAGAGCATTTTCCCCTTTGAGCTATTCCCTTAAACACCTTGTGGATGTGGATTCGCTGGTTCCTGCAAACGCGCAGAGGGGTGCTGTCGACGAAACTCACACCTGTACATTTACCTAAAAGAACTTTCTTTATAAACAGGGCCAGCGGGATGGCGACTTCTCGTTCCAGCTCTACGAAGCGATTGTATGAGACTAATTTAGGGAACAGATGGCGCAAATGGAGGCATACTTTATCCAAATAGAAATGTTTTAGGCAACGATAGCCGGAATCATGGAAAAGAATTATGATAAGCATTACTTCGGCTTTAGACATCGTTGATTTACGATGATAAATCCGTTTCTTGGAGCTCTTTAACGTGTATTTTGACATCATTGTATCAAAAAACTTACAAAAGTCATCTGCCATAAAGAATATTTCTGTAACTTTGTCCTCGGTGATCATAGCGATTATTGTTTGTAATTCTTTTATTTTTTACACTATAAAGTTACAACAATTTTCGCTAATCACCAAATTTACAGACACTTACAATTCGTCGAACTCACGTTAAATAAAATACATCTTTGCCCTAAGTGCCAGCACTCTCATCTGCTTTATTATGAGACTTGTCCTAAATGTGGCAGTTCGGAATTGCATATAGAACAAATGATTCACCATTTTTCCTGTGCCAATATATCAGCAGAAAGCACTTATAATTTGGGCGGACAGTTGGTTTGTCCTAAATGTCATGAACAACTGCGCCATATCGGTGTAGACTATGACCGTCCTGCAAGTCTTTACTCATGTGATAATTGTGATAACTCTTTTATTTCTCCAGTAACAAAGGCTTCCTGTACATATTGCGAGACAGAGACAAATGTGAAGGAACTTGTGCCTCACGACATATATGAATTCGAGATTACACCTCATGGTGCTGAGAAGATAGCACATTCATTGTATCCTTTATATTCAATCAACTCATATTTTGACAATTATATGAGTTTCTATGCATTCAGGAATAGACTAAAACTGCTTATTGAAAAGAAGATCAACAATGACAAGATTGTGGGACTTGCTTTAGCTAAGATTTGGGCGCTAGATGAAAATGGACGTACCACCGTAGCGACCGATGATGTGGTGGCAACAACGTGTCGATTGTTTTCAACAAACAAAGTGGCTTCTACAAGACATATTTTATATATTAATTGCACTCTTTATCAAGGAGAGGGGCAGCAACAGCTTGATGAATTTAAAAATAAGATCGTTGAAGGTGCAAAGATACTTGCGGCGTTTATCGAGCCAGGGCATACACAGCATTATACTTTTGAAATTGTTGGGGATAAAATTACTGATATAAAAATTTACATGCAGCAGTTAGAGCTAGTTCCTAATCAGGCAGACCATGTAACAACTTTTGAAGAAGCAGAGCATCCAATGGATATTTCAACACCAGAGGCTGTTATAAGTCATTTTCGAGGAACTAATAAAAAAATAAGTGATGCTCCAGTCACGGCTGTTGTGCCGAAAATACATGATGTAGGGATGAAAAACGAAAAATCATTTAACTATATTTCTTGGCTTATAATGCTTGGAGTTGCGGCTCTGGCTGCTATTATTGGTCGATATTTGTGGTTAGAATAAAAAATAATATTTGATGTTTGATGAATTCTTTGATTTTCTTGACACATTTGTGACATATCTACAGCATCTGTCATTATCCAGCATAGTAAATACATATTGGTTTCTTATATTTATAGAGTTACCAAGATATTACATTGTTGAATATGCTGTTATGTTTCATATTAATCTGCATCAAAAAAGAATACAGAAGCTAAAGAAATTCGCAAGATTTAGATTATATAAGGATAATCCTTTGATCTCAGTAATTGTACCTGGAAAAAATGAGGGACAGCACATCTATAAACTTGTAAAGTCGCTTGCCGAACAAACATACCGTAATTATGAGGTTATAATAATAGATGATGGGTCGGATGATCTTACACCATACATCTGTGCAGACTTAGAAAAAGCCCATCTCATAGATAAGTATATAAGAATGGATGTCAGAGGTGGAAAGGCTAGTGCTGCAAACATGGGAGCGAACGTCTCAAAGGGCAAGTATATTGTTCATCTGGATGCAGATTCTTCTTTAGATGTTGATGCCATAGAAAATATTCTGCTTCCGTTTTATCTTGATGATAAAATAAAGGGAGTAGGAGGTTGTGTTAAAGTAAGAAACTCTCAAAAGACAATCTGTACTTCACTTCAGGCAATAGAATATCTGAAACGTATTCAGGTAGGACGAACTGTAACATCTTTCTTTGGTATATATCATATTATATCAGGTGCTTTCGGTGCATTTGAAACAAAGACGTTGCGCACTTTCGGCTTTTGGGATGTTGGACCTGGACTTGACGGTGATATCACGCAGAAACTTCGTAAGGCTGGATATCGTGTGGTGTTTGCAAATGATGCAATATGTATGACTAATGTCCCAACAAAGTGGTACAAACTTTTTCATCAGCGTATTAGATGGTCACGCTCACTAGTAAGATTCAGATTGCGTAAGCATATAGATATTCTGTTGCCAAATAAGAATTGGTCGTTTCTTAACTGGTTGTCAAATATGGAAAGTATAATGTATGACTGTGTTCTCAACTTTGTGTGGGTATTTTATGTTATTAACCTGATATGGAAATTCAATGAACATATAATAGAAGTCGTCTTTTTGGGATATTTCATACGTCTATGTTTCAATTTCTTTGGATTTGGATTGATTATGATTACCTCAGAGCGGGCAAGGCAAGAGTTTAGTCTTATAAGATTTATGCCATTGATGTCTCCTTATTCTGGATATTTTCTGAGGATAGTCCGTGCAATAGCTCAATTGCAGGAATTTTTCTTCTTTAGGTCATATGATGATCCGTGGAATCCAGAAAAAACTTCACGATATGCTAAACTAGAAAGAAAATAATTTATCTTTTATAATAATATTTACTATGATTAGAAAAAACAACATTAAAATTGCAGTAATCGGTTTGGGATATGTTGGCTTCCCGCTTGCATGTCTTTTTGCTAAGAAATATAAAGTGATAGGATATGACATTGATACGTATAAAGTTAAAAATCTTAACATGGGGAAAGTCGGTGATATTGATGTTAATATAGTTAAGAATTTGCTCTATTCCGGAAATTTGAGTCTTACATCATTACAGAGTGATGTGGCAGATTGTAATGTTTATATAGTTGCTGTGCCAACTCCCGCTGATAAGAAGTTGAAAGCCGATCCAACGTTGCTTTATCAGTCTTCTGTTGATTTAGGTTCGGTACTCTCACCTGGCAATATAGTTATTTATGAGTCAACAGTATGGCCTGGAATGACAGAAGAAGAGTGTGTTCCACGATTGGAGAAATCATCTGGATTGAAATATAATGAGGATTTTTTTGTGGGGTATTCGCCAGAACGTATTAATCCAAGTGATAAAGCACATTCTGTCGCAAATACAAAAAAAGTAACTTCTGGTTCAACTCCTAAAGCGGCTGCTTTCGTAGATAAACTTTATAGATCTGTGTTGCTAGATGGCACATATAAGGCTTCTTCGATAAAGGTTGCTGAAACATGTAAGATGATGGAGAATTGTCAACGTGACGTTTTAATAGCATACGCTAATGAAATGCTTGGAATTTGTCAGACATTAGATGTTGATTTTGACGAGGCAAACAAAGGTGCTGCAACGAAATGGAATTATGTGAAGATGAATCCTGGATTCGTAGGTGGACACTGCATCGCAGTTGATCCATATTATATGATAGACCGCGCTTCTTCTGCAGGATATAATCCAACTTTGCTTAAAGCCGCGCGTCGTGTAAATAGTAAGATGGCACCGAAATTCGCACGGCATGTTATCGTAGATATAAAATCTCGTGGTTTAAGTGTTGGTAAGAGTAAAGTGCTTTTGTTAGGATTTTCTTTTAAAGCTAATTGTCAAGACATTCGTAATACGCGAGCTTATGATATTTATGAGATGATTCATCGGTATACACATCACGTCACTATTTATGATCCTCATGTAAATGCAGATAAGGTTAGGGGCGAATATGGTGTAGATGTAGAAACGGATGAGGACTCTTTGTCTAATGAAGGATATGACGCAGTAGTTGTTTGCACATCGCATTCCATATTCAGAAAACCCCAAAAATGGTTGAAAAAGGGTGGAAAAGTATATACTTTGAAGAATGTTTGATACTCCTTATTTCGCCAAAACAACATATTTAAGTAGTGTTTTGGCGAAATAGTAGAAATAATAAGTTATATGAACAAGTATACTTTAAATGTTAAAAGTATATTCAAAATGCAGCATAGCCGAAACTTTATTCGTATTTTTGTATTATGGAAAGACAAAAAATACGGACATTATATAGTGATAAGCATGATGCGCTTGTGTATGAAATAAACACGTTGAAACATAAAAGTCGTGGATTCATATTGGGTGAAGTGTTGACTTTTCTACTATTTATAGGATTCTTGGTTCTCTTTACGGTTACTGATTTAGGGTTAATGTGTATAGTAATGTCTTTAATTAGTATCTTGGCTTATGTTGGCATAAGATATGCTGACGTTAAGAATAATGCCAAGATTGATATTAAAGAATCTCTTGATTTAGTATATAAACATGAGATTATGGCTATTAATGGCGATTTTTCTTGTTTTGATAATGGAGAAAAATATGTTGATGCGCGTCATCCTTTTACTTTTGACCTTGATTGTTTCGGCACAGATTCACTCTTCAATAGAATAAATAGAACTGTGACTTCGGGTGGCAACAAGCGTTTGGCTAAGTTCATGTCTACAGTAAGACCACACTCTTCGGTAGAAGCGCTTACGCAATATCATGAAGCTATTATTGAACTTGCTGCTGATGATAAGGTTGGTTGGCGTATGAAATTTATGTCTTTGGGCATAGGAAAAGATATTGATTCTGATGCAATACTACGGGCGGTAAAGTCTGTTAAAAGTTTTATTGTGTCTGGTTTCTTTGCTTCGTCATTCCTTCCTTGGATAGTTTGGATACTCACCCTATGTTTCGTAGTATCGCTAATACTGACAGGAGCAGGTGTTATAAACTATGTCGTACCGGTAATGTTGGGTTTGGTCAATTTCTTTATATCAATTAAATTGTGTCATAAGGCATTGCATGAAATATATAAAATAGTTGATAAACTGCATGTGCAATTGGTGTCTTATGTTAAGCTCATGCAACATGTGGCTGATACTGACTATACAGCTACTCATCTTGCTAATGCAGGAGTTGTGCTTACAGAAGCTATACCGTCGTTCAAGGAAATGGAAAGTATACTTGCTGATATTGAGAGAATATCAAATAACTTATGGTTTTTCTTTTCTAACGCTGTTGCCCTTAAGGATGTATTTATCGTTCGAAAGTTCGTGAAATGGCAAAATGCCTATGTTGAGAAAATGGACATTTGGATAGATACCGTAAGCGATGTTGATGCAATTGTGGCTATGTCTACATTCACTTTTAATCATCCTGAGTCACATAGTGCTGATATTCTTGATGATGACAAAATTATATTTGAGGCACATAATTTATATCATCCATTCCTTGATGAGACAGCCGTTAAGAACGATTTCCTTATAAAGGACCATAACTATTATATTATTACTGGAGCAAATATGGCTGGTAAGAGTACGTTCTTGCGTACATTAGGCATAAACTATATATTGGCAATGATGGGAATGCCTGTTTTTGCAGATAATCTGACGGTCTCACAGTTTAATCTTTTCACAAGTATGCGCACTTCTGATGACCTGACTCATGGCATTTCTTATTTTAATGCCGAATTACTACGTCTTCGCCAGTTAATAAGTAGTCTGAGTGGTCCAACGTTAATCATTCTTGACGAAATATTGAAAGGAACGAACTCTCTAGACAAGTTAAATGGTTCTCGTCTTTTCCTAGAATACATTTCTGGTAAGAATGTAACTGGAGTTATTGCAACACATGATTTGGAATTGTCTAAGATGGCAGAAGTATATCCGGATCGTTTCCATAATTATTGTTTTGAAATAGAGTTAGGAACAGACATCACATATTCTTATAAGATAACCCAAGGTACGGCAAAAAATCAGAATGCAACTTTCCTTTTGAAGAACATACTGAAAGAAATGTAAACAATATGCTTTGCCAAGTTACGATAGCTTAGCAAAGCATATGTTCTCTCTAGTATAACCAATAGTATGAAGTACTTGAAAGCTGAGTTATTATTCGGTTTTATTCTTATAATCTACTATGCATAGTTGATAAGCAGCATATGCCTGAATATATTCATTCTTAGCATTCTGTAGTGCTGCTTGAGCATCAAGAATATCTGACATGGTTGTTGTTCCTGCACGATATGTATTAGTGTTTAAACGTAGATTCTCTTCAGCCTGTGTTATAGACTTTATAGATACTTTTATCTGCTGCCATGATTCAATCACGTCATCATGTGCCTTTTGTATTTCAATAGCTAAAAGTTCTCTGTTGTCTTGCAATGCCTCTACTGTGTTTTGTAACTGTAAACTGGCTTTCTTCTCATTATGACCACCTTCCCATAGATTGGATATTGGAACAGACAATGTTACAAAAACGACTCCAGATAAATTGTTCTTATCAAAAAAGTTATCGTATGAATACGATGCTCCTATACCCAGAGTTGGTAGAGACATTCCCTTCTCTATATTAAGATTGGTATGGCTTATATCAACATTTTTCTCCAGTAACTTATATTCAGGTCTTTGTTCAACCTTATCTGATGGTGATACTTCCATCACATATAGATTTGGCAGCTTACCAATCTCAATAGGGGAGGAGATGTCGATTAATGTCTGAGGTTTGCCTATATACTGAGCAAGCAACAATAGGCTCTGTTTCAATGCATTGTTAAGTTTGATATGCGCACTCTCATTCTTGTTTTGTTCTAATTCTACCTTTAATAAGTCATTACGGTTCTTTAGTCCAGCTTTGACGGCTGAAGCCACATCTATGTGCAACTTGCTTAAAAGAGAATCGGAAACATCCAGTGTGCGAATTGCCTCTTTGCAGTCAACAACCTGCCAGAAATATCTCTGGGCATTATATGCTACTTGACGTATAGAGATGTCTTTCTGAATGCGTGCAGCGTCTTCTCCATACTTGGATAGTTTATAACCGTTGCTGATACGTCCACCTGCATAAATAGGCTGCATCACTGATACGCCTGCTGTTACACCATTCTTCAATGCAGAATAGCTGGCAAGTCCCAAGTTCAGATCAAGCAAATGCTTGTCGGCAGCAAATCCGATAGCAGAAGCACTAACCTTTGGTAAAAAGGCATTGTATGTATCCTTACGGGTTTCTGATGCCTGACTAATCTGATTGTCGGCAGTGCGAACAGATATATTATGTTCTATTGCCATTTTACTAACCTCATCGGCTGTATAACTATGCTGTGCCAGCAAGGCTAATGGCATTATCAATGCCATCGCCAATGTAATTGTTCTTGTTGTTTTCATTTTACTACCATTTTATAAGCTACAGGCATCACTGTGAGGATGAAAAGCATTGTAATCATTGTTCCGTAACATATCACGGCTCCCATTGGTGCCCACATATAACTGCCACTGATAACCATTGGCACTACACCCATAGAGGCTGCTGCTGATGTAAGAAAGATAGGACGCATGCGTCGGAGTGCTGCATAATAAATTGAGTCGGCTGTGGTGAGATGCTCTTTCTCTTTTATCTCGTGTGCATAGTCAAAGAGTATGATGCCATTACGTACAAGTATACCCATAAGACTTACGATTCCTAGCACACTGGTGATACTAAAGTTGACGCCTTGAATGATGAGGCCTAAGGCAGCACCAAAGACACATAGCACCAGACATGACATCATAAGTAGAGATATACCTATGCGCTTGAAATGCCATAATAGTATGAAGAAGATGATGACCACAGATGTGATTAATGCCATTATGATGCCTGGCATTTGATCACTATCCCCAGCATAGCGACCTCCATACGAAAGGCTTACCCCGTTAGGCAGATGTACATTGTCCAGTTTCTTTATCAGATGTTCTGTAGAAGCTATCACATTATTGTCACCTACTACTTCTGATGATACAGTAACAGTGCGCAAACCGCCACGGTGTGTAATCTGCCCATATTCCAACTGACTCTTGAACTTGGCTAACTGGCGCAAAGGAGCATTCCCTAAACCATAATGTACAGGTATTAGTTCGTTCTTTACATCATTTACAGTTGCACTGTCAGCGCGCAGCGACTTCATTACCACATCAGTTGCATAGTCACCTTCCCAAAGGGTTGCCACCTTGAGGCCGCTGCTATACTGCAACATCATAGTTTGCTGAAGACCAGCATTTGTCATGTCCAGCATATGCATTTGTTGTTCGTCAGGACTGATGTGCAATGAATGTAGTGGTTCTTCAAAACTAGTTCGCACCAATTGAAGTTCAGGCATTTTGCGCATTCGTTCGGCAATAATGTCAGCTGCCTTTGAAAGTGAATCTAAATTGCCACCTGTAAGTCTTACTTCTACTGGATGAGCGTCATCATTGAATGACAGTTTTACGATACGTATATTCGCATCAGGAAAATAGCCAGAATACTTACTCTTATACTTGTCTACAAGTAGTTCGGTCATTTTGTTGTCGGTCGTGTTAACGATAAACTGTGCAAAATTACTGCCTCCTAACTGTGGTGCATAGTCTATATGAAAACGTGGTGAGGATGTTCCTATGAACGATGTGACTGAAACCACACCGCTATCACGCCGTATCATATTCTCTAAACTATCTGAAATCTGAGCAGTTCGGTCAAGTACTGTACCTGTGGGTAGACTTATCTCTACAGCAAACTGATTGCGTTCGGCATCAGGCATTAATTGTTGTGGAACATTGGAAAGTATTATACATCCAATAATTACACTTAATACAGCCGAACATATCGTAATAGCAGGATGCTTGAAGCACAAATCCAATAATAATTTATATTTTATCTGTAGCCACTCTAATATCGAAGATTTCTTTTTGCTATTGTCTGTTTTAACCATTGATATGTTTTCAGGCTTGATAAAGAAATACTGCAATATTGGTACTACTAGTTGGGCCACATACATAGAGATGAACAGAATGATGGTAATAGCCCAAGGAAAACTTTCAAAGAACTCTGTAAGACCACCATTCATAAATATGATAAGCGGGAAGAATGTTATACTGATAGACAGTGTGGCTGAAAGTATTGATTTGAAAAAGTGGCGGGCACTCTCTATCGCAGCATGCCATCGGGATATGCCAGATGAAAGTAGCTCAATATAATTATCAATTATTACGATCGAATCGTCTACAATCATGCCTAGCGTCACGATCAATGCAGCCAGTGTGACGGTGTTTAATTCCATATCAAATGCATATAACGCACCAAGAGAAATAGCAATCGTAACAGGAATAGTGCCTGAGGCTACAAGTGCCACACGAAGCGGCATAAGCAACATCACTACTGCAATAACAGCAACTATGGCAATAAGAAGTTCTTCGAAGAATGAATATATACTGTCTTCTACAACTTTGCTCTGGTCGGTAATCTTTTGTATCTTTACATCTTTTGGAAAAGACTGCTTAATGGATAAAAGTTTCGCGTTTACTTTCTCTCCCATTGATGTAATGTCTGAACCTTTTTTCATCTCAATGCTCAGAAGAAGAGTTTTAGTACCATTGTAATTTATATACGATTCTGGTTTGGGATAGTCTTTTGCAACATCGGCAATATCCATCAGTCTGACAGAAGAGTGTGTTACTGGGTTGTTAATGATTTGTATATTCTTCAGTTCAGCAACCTTCTGCATTCCAAGGTCTACATAAATTGGATATTCAGTAGTGCCATCTTTTATACGACCTGAACCTGTAACACATCCTTTCTTCATAAGTGCATCTGACACCTGTTCACTTGTAAGACCGTAATGAGAGAGTCTTTCATTATTTACAGTGACGCTTATCTGTTCTTTCTGCATGCCGTAAACTTGCACGCGACCTATATCGTTAATAGTTCGCAGACTGTCCTCCAACTGCTTGATGTATTCGTTCAGTTGTCTATATGTCTTTTGTTTGCTTTCCATGGCAATCAGCATAGCGGATGTTTCTCCAAAGTCGTCAATAACCTCCGTACCAACTACACCTTGTGGCAATTGTCGTCCATACGCATCCAATCCATGGCGAAACTTACTCCAGAAAGCATCTTTATCTTTAACATCATCATTCAGTTCCACCTGAATAATACTCATACCATCACGACTTGATGATATGGTGTTTTTACGTTTCACTTCATTATAGGTGAATATATAATTCTCAAGTGGCTTGGTAACCTGCTGCTCTACATTTTCGGATGTAGCACCAGGGTATAAGGCAACGACCAATCCTTGACGGATGGTGAAATTTGGAAACTCATTCTTCTTCATATTATCAAGTCCCCATATACCAAGCCCCATAAGGCAACTGACTATCAATATCACAATTTTGTGATAACGCATAGCCCATTCTTGCATAGTCTTTTTCATCATAGAATCCTTTCCTACTTGATAATATTTACATGTGAACCATCACTTATCTTTTGCATACCCTCGACGATAAGTTCTTCTCCAGTAGACAATCTGCCCGTGACGTTGATTCCATTTTCATTTTCATCGCATATTGTGATACTTTTACGTCGTGCGATTCCATTTTTTACCACCCAAACGTAATATCTGTTGTCGTCATCCATCAGAACTGATTTGAACGGAATGATAATACCTCTGTTATGTGATACACCTATATATGCCTTGCATATCATACCTGGTAGAAGTTTGTGATCAGGATTATCTATGCTGATACTTACAGGATAAGAATGAGAAAGAATATCTGCTTCAACACCTACTTCTGATATTCGTCCAATAAAGACTCTGCCAGAAAGTACATCAACTTGTAATTTAACAGGTTTGCCTACTTTCATATAAGTCATTTCTTTTTCGGGTACAGATATGTTTATTTTAACATGGTCTATTTTCACAAGTTTCGCAATACTCATTCCTGGACCAGCATTCAATCCTATCTCGCCTGTCTTTTCTGATATATATCCATCAAATGGAGCTCTGATGCTACAGTCTCTAATCATCTTACTTGTAATGGCTTCTTGTGACTTAGCCTCACGCAACTTGCTTTGTGCCTCAACCAACTGTACCGCTGGAACACTATTTGTTGCCTTCAGTTGCATCAGCCTATTATAGTAATCGCGTGCTTGCAATGTCTGAGTATGAGCAGCCTGCCATTGGTAATATGCCTGAGATGTATTTGATACAGCTATAAGTTGTCCCTTCTTAACATATTGTCCTTCATCAACAGCCATTCGCTCAATAGTTCCGCCATTGATAAAACTCAAAGCTACTCCGTTCTCTTCTTTTACTGTTCCGGAATAGAACTGTGAGTTATTATCCGTTACAATCCCGACGGTTTCAACTTTTACACCAACAGCTGTTTCGTTATTGCTGTTATCGCCTTTCCTGCATGAGCTTAGGAAAATCAACATAAAAAATAATACGACCTTGAATTTAGTTTCCATAATTTTTTTATTTATATTTCGACTGCAAAAATAGAGCAAATGGAACACTCTTTAGTGTTCTAAAATATCCTTTAATTGTACAAATAGTGTTATTGATGAAGAAATAAGAATAATAAAACAGTAAAAGTGGAATATAAAACAGTAGTTGTTGCAAAAAAAACATTTACTTTGCAAAATAACCCATAAAAAGTAATTGTATGAAGAAAATCACTTTTGGAAGAGTACAACAAGAAGACGGACTCTACTACAATGATGACGGTATCATATTGATAGACAATATTACACAGACTTCATTGGCAGATTATGAAGATATCAACCTAGAATTCAATGTCTTTGTATATTGTGAAAAAGGTAAATTGCAACTTACGCTTAATGACAATGTGTATCTTTTGAAATCGCAGGATTACATATTATGTCAAGCAGGGCAGCATGTTAAAGATTACATGATGAGCCAGGATGTAGAATTTAAAATGTTGGTTTTTACCACAGCAGCCATTAGTAATTCGTTGTTTCTAAAAGATGCAATTTGGAATATCTCGGGCCTTTTAGATAAATCGCCTAAACAGCATTTTTCTGATGAGGAAGGTGAGATAATAGAACATTATTACGAACTTACTAAGATTCACATGAGCGAAGAAGGTGATCAAAAATACAATCATGATATAATAAAACTTCTTTTTCAAGCTCTTGTAATGGAGTTTTTTAAGATTACAGATGCTAAAATAAAGATGGCAGGTTTGCCGGACGTTACAGCTGATAAGAGCCAGAATGGAGTGTTGTTCCGTCGTTTTGTAGAGTTGCTAACAGCCAATGATGGTAAGATAAGGACAGTGCAAAAAGCTGGTGAAATGCTTAATGTGTCTCCAAAGTATCTTTCCAAAGTGATAAGTAAGGCTGGGGGTAAGACCGCTATGCAATATATTCACGATTATACNATGGANNCNATCATATATCGGTTGAAATATACAGATTTATCAATTAAAGAAATNGTAATAGATATGGATTTTCCTAATATATCTTTTTTCGGNAGATTTGTAAAGTCGATGTTAGGAATGTCTCCTCGTGAATATAGAGAGAAATTAAGAAAGAAAAAGTAGTAAATTATTTTGCAGAATATTTAGAAAGAGATATAAGCTATATACTTTCTCAAGTTATAATAGCATAATAATACCTATTTCGTTATTTCTCCTAATTTACTGCATTCCTTAATTTCTATAATAATTTTGATTTTTATGTATTCATCATAGGTTCGTATTAATATTTTGTTTTTATGTCTATCAAAATAGAATTAATAGTATATGTCGTTCTAATGTTTCTTGCAAGATGGTATGCTGTTTGAATAATATTGTAATTATCTCATGATTCTTGTCGCATTTCAGGAGGTGGTGTTATAGTGCATTTAGGTTCTGGGGGTTCTTGAAAGATATGCAAAATGTCTCACCGCTAATTCGGAATATCGGTCTATCACTCCCATAAGGCATATTCTCTGTTGTGCCTTTTAAAGATAACGCATATTATCTTTACTTGTTCTATATTCATAGATAGGTTATTTGCATGCATTGAAAATATAACATAAATATCATGCATTCAAATAAATCAATAAAAGAAAAATATCATTCTTTTGATAAGATAAATTTAATTTGTAAATTTGCAAAGAAAAGACTTTGTTATGAATAGAACTTTATATCTAAATATGTATCAGAAAGCATTTATATATATATTATTGTTAATATCCCTTTCTGCTTGTACTCCGAAAAACAGGCATTATGTTATTGGTGTGTCTCAATGTAGTGAAGATATTTGGCGAGATAAATTGAATGACGAACTAAGTATTTCATCTTTCTCGAATGAGAATGTAGATATTCATTTTGCGTCGGCAAATGATAATGACAAACGACAGATAGAACAAATTAATCATTTTATAGATGAAGGTGTAGACTTGCTAATAGCTTCACCAAATCAAATACATACAATTTCTTCGGCTATAGATAGAGCTTATGCAAAGGGAATACCAGTAATCCTTTTTGATAGGAAGACTGATTCACGCAACTATACAGCTTTCATTGGAGCGGATAACTATGTTATAGGTAAGGTGATGGGCGAATATGTAGGAATGTCCCTTAAAGGCAAAGGTAATGTGCTGGAGATAACTGGGCTGAAGTCATCTTCACCAGCCGTAGACAGGCATCGAGGATTCTGCGATGCTTTGAAAGCATTTTCTGGTATAAAACTTATTGGAAGTCTGCATGGTGATTGGACAAAAGAAAGTGGATCCTATTTAATGGACAGCCTGCTGCAAAAAAGAAAAGATATTGACTGCGTGTTTGGGCAGAACGATCGTATGGCGATGGGAGCAAGGATGGCTGCACGAAAGTTAGGCTTTGAAGAAAATATAATATATATAGGAGTCGACGGTTTGCCAACGCTCGATGGAGGACTTCATAATGTCGCTAGCCATGAACTTTCCGCGTCATATATCTATCCAACGCGAGGCGACTTAGTGATGCAGTTGGCAATGAAAATATTGAAAAATAAACCATTTAAGAAAGATAATTATCTAAAATCGACTATTGTTACACCTGATAATGCACATGCAATGTTAATGCAAGTGGATGAAATAAATCATCAGCGGGCTAGGCTTATAGAATTGCATGGTAAGGTAGACCAATATTTTGCACAATATAATCATCAGCAGATTTATTTGTTTCTGTCCGTTGTTATTATTATTTTAATTATCAGTTTCTTTGTTTACATCTATCGCACAATTGTAATGAAACGGAGATTGGCTGACGAAACAGCAAAAGCAAAACTCCAGTTTTTTACAAATGTAAGTCATGAGTTCCGTACGCCGCTTACACTTATAGCTGATCCTGTCGAACGATTGATTGATGACAAGGAGATAAGTGCTAGCCAACGTTCGCTGTTACTTGTCGCGCGTAAAAATGTGAATGTGATGCTGAGGCTTGTCAGCGAGATTCTTGATTTCCGTAAAGTGCAGAATGGAAAGATGGACATAGATTTAAGTATTTTTGACTTGGCGGAAAATATGCGTCAGTGGATAATAGGATTTCTCCCTAGTGTTAATACAAAGAGAATATCTATTTCTACAGAAATACCAGAAAGGCTGGTTGTTTGTGCTGACTTGAATAAAATGGAGCGTATCTGTTATAATCTGTTGTCGAATGCTCTGAAATATACGCATGATGGTGGGCATATCTGTGTGTCTGTTAAAGAAGATAATGATATGTTTACATTTATTGTGTCTGATGATGGGATCGGAATACCTAAAGATAAGGTGCTACATATTTTTGACCGATTCTATCAAGCACGTAATAGCAATATCGGAGGAACTGGTATTGGGTTGGCTTTAGTGAAAGCGTTTGTGGAGCTATTAGGTGGCGCGGTAAGCGTGAAAAGCATAGAAGGACAGGGTTCTGTATTTACTGTTACATTGCCGATTGGTGATATAAATAGTAATGAATATTTACGGCAGGCTTCTGTAAATAATAATGAGACTTTTGTTGTCGCAGAGGAAACAATGAATAAAAACGAAGAAAATGTTGAACTTCGGCGAATGACAAGTCTTGTTACTGATGATAACAAACCGACAATTTTAGTCGTTGATGATAATGATGATATTCGTACGTATGTTACTTCATTGCTTGAAGCTGAATATGATGTAAAGTTGGCTTCTAATGGAAAGGCAGGACTTGAAAAGGCGATAAGAGATGTACCGGATTTAATAATATGTGATGTCATGATGCCTATTATGGATGGTTTGGAGATGTGCGATTGTGTGAAACGCGAAACTGTTACCAGCCATATACCTGTGATTTTGTTAACAGCACGTACACAGGAAGACCAACGTACTGAAGGTTATAATTATGGTGCAGATGCTTATATCACTAAACCTTTCAGTGGCAAGGTGTTGCTGGCACGAATAAAGAATCTGTTGAATAATCGTCTTTTGCTTCGTGATATATTTAGTAGTAACGAGCTTATGAATGATAAGCCGAAAGATGCCGATACACTATTTATCAATGAATTTCGCAAGTATGTACAAGCTCAGATTTCGGATACAGAATTGAACGTGGAAACTTTGAGCGCATATATGGGGTTGAGTCGTGTACAGCTTTATCGCAAAGTTAAGGCCTTGACAGGATCTTCGCCTGTGGAACTCATACGTATAACACGTTTGAAACAGGCAGAGCGTCTTCTTAAATCTAAAGGAAAAACGATTGCTGAGATTTCTTATGAAGTAGGTTTCTCTTCACCATCTTATTTTTCTAAATGCTATAAGGAATATTTTGGAATCTTACCTGGCGAAGTGAAATAAGGCCAGAGAAACACACAATATGAAGTCATTTTATCTTTTATAAGTAAATGCGAAAAATCGTTCAATCAATCACAAATTTGTTGCATGAACGATTTTTCGCATTCTTAGAAACATTCATGTTATAGAGCAGACATAATCAATTATACCTTTGCAGAAAATAATAAAGTGTAAAACCTAAAATATCACTAACCTAAATAATTATGCAAAAGAAAAGTTTATTTCGAATGTGTACTGTCATGGCATTACTGTTCGCGAGTTTGGTTGTCAATGCTCAGGAAACACTGATAAAAGGTAATGTTATTTCTGCAACTGACAACGAGGCTGTTATCGGCTTAACAGTAAGAGAAAAAAGTACAAGGAATGCCACTGTTACAGATATGGATGGTAATTTCTCTATTAAAGTGAGTAATGCTGATGCAACTTTGGAGTTCAGCTATATTGGGTTTGTCACCCAAAGTTTACGGGCATCAAACGGCATGAAAGTTATTATGCGTGAAAACACACAGGCTCTTAAAGAAGTGGTGGTCACTGGTTATATGTCGGAAAAGAAAGCAGACCTTACTGGTTCTGTTTCAGTTGTTAAAATGAAAGATGTTGCAGATATTCCAACAGGTAACGTTTTGTCAAGTCTGCAAGGTCGTGTCCCAGGTATGAATATCACCACTGACGGAACACCTGGAGGAACCAATACTTCTACATTGGTGCGTGGTAGATCCTCATTCCGTGATGGAGCAAGTTCTCCACTTTATGTTATAGACGGAGTCATGACACGTGAAAACTTGTCGTCTATAATTTCCGCCAACGATATTGAGTCAATCCAAGTATTGAAGGATGCCGCTTCAGCATCTATTTATGGTGCGCAAGCTGCTAACGGAGTGATAATTATCACTACAAAACATGCAAAGAAAGGTGAAACACGTGTAACGGTGGATGCATCTCTTACAGCGCAAAAATATACTAGTGGATTTAATATGCTGAATGCTGATGAATGGGGACAAGTTTATTGGCAGGCTTATAAGTATGCCAATAATGGAGCAACCCCTTCAAGTGAAGTTTACGGGAATGGTAATACTCCTAAAATGCAAGATTATGTAGGACTTAATGGCATTAAAGTTAATGCTCAGGACACAAACTGGCGTGATGTAATTTATCAGACGGCATGGATGCAGAATTATAACATTAACTTGTCAAAAGGTACAGATACGGGTTCTACTACACTGACGTTGAACTTCCTTGATCATAAGGGATTAGTTAAGTTTACAGAATTCAAACGTTTCAATACCCGTCTGGCGAGTGATTATAAATTCTTGAATAATCATTTGCGCATTGGTGAGAATATATCAGTTAATTACTGGACTCAAACACTTCAAGACGGCGGAATTAATGAAAATGTTATCAAGCAGCATCCGGCCAAGACGGTATACGATTCTATGGGCAATTATAATGATGCAATCAGTGATGTGCTTGGAGATACACCTAATGCGCTACGCTTACAAGAAAATCAGAAAAACAACAATCATGAATATTGGCGTGTATTTGGAAATGCTTATATTGAAATAGAACCGATTAAGAATCTATTGATCCGCTCTAACTTCGGTATCAATTACTACAATGAAAACAATAAACTATGGGAACCGAAGTGGAGTCGTGACCAGGTAAACAAGCTTACACAGTCACAAGTACGACAGACAGATTGGGTATGGACTAATACAGCCAATTATAATGTTGATTTCGGTAAGAACAGTTTTACAGGTCTGCTAGGTGTAGAAACAAAGAAATACGCTAACAAAACAGAGTCTGGCTATGGTACAAATCTAGCTATAGAAGATGAAAATTACTTATATCTTGATGCGGTGACATCCGGACAGACCGTAAGTGGTAATGCCAGCTATTACTCTATGGTTTCAATTTTCGGAAAACTTAATTATAGTTATGATGAGAAATATCTTCTTTCTGCTACAGTTCGTAGTGATGCTTCTTCACGATTAAGTAAAGATAATGATAAAGAGGTGTTCCCTTCATTCTCTGCTGGTTGGAGAATATCAAAAGAAAACTTCATGAAAAACACCGCTTCATGGCTTGATAATTTGAAACTACGTGCTTCTTGGGGTATAAACGGTAATGATATTATTCCTAATGATGCTTTCTATAATAAGTATCTTGTTAGTTTAAAGGATGCAAGTTATAATATTAATGGTGATGGTAGCACACTTGCTGCAGGTGCTTTAAAGACACGTTCTGCAAATCCTGACCTTACATGGGAAACTACTACCCAAACCAACGTAGGACTTGATGCTTCTTTCTTGCGCTCACGTTTTGATGTGTCATTGGACTATTTCTATAAAAAGACAAAAAATATGCTTGTTGAACGCCCTTATATAGCTGTCATCGGTGAGGGTGGATATGCATGGTACAATGGTGGCAATATGGAGAATAAAGGTTTTGAGGCTACTTTGACATGGCGTGACCACGTAAGAGACTTTAACTATGAAGCTTCTTTCAATATGGCTATCTATAAAAATAAAGTCACTGGATTGTCTCAGGACATCTATTATACTTATGGTGGTGGAAATGGTGTTGACAAGTCTCTAGTAGGTCAGCCTTTTGGATCTTGGTTCGGTTATAAGACTGATGGTATTTTTCATACACAGGCAGAGGTTGACGAATATAAAAGTAAGTACGATGTGCAGTTCGGCGCTCCTGGTGTGGGACGTATTAAATATGTAGATGCTAATGGCGACGGGAAAATCAATACTAATGACCGCACATGGTTGGGTCGTGATAATCCTAAATTCATAGGCGGACTTAATCTTAGTTGCTCTTATAAGGGATTTGACTTGAGTATGTTCTTTAACGGTATGATACGTGACGCATACAACAACTCAAAATATTACACTGATTTGTTCCAATGTTGGACAGGTAATCACTCAACTCGTCTCCTTGATGCAATGAATGCTTATCAGAGTTTTGAGTCAACAGGTTATTATGATTGTAAGACACCAGCTTTGACGACACTTAACACTAATAATGAAGATCAACTATCTGAATTCTATATTGAAAATGGTAGTTATATTAAGTTGAAGACTCTGACACTTGGTTATACATTGCCACAGACATTGCTGAATAAATTGAGTCTGCACACAGCACGTGTATATTTGCAGGCACAGAATGTGTTTACAATTACTGGTTATACAGGTGCCGATCCTGAAGTTCTTGGATATTCATATCCATTGCCACGTACATATTCTTTCGGTGTGTCATTTGGCTTCTAATCATTTTAATTATAAATAAAAATATAAAAATCATGAAACTCAAATATATATTCTTGGCAAGTGCGGTAAGCCTTTTGTTTGCTGGTTGCAATGAGAATTCATTTCTTGACAATCCTCCACAGGCAACATTGAGTAATGAAACTATGACATCATCAGATGGTGCCGACTTGTTAATAAATGCGGCTTATGCTGCATTGGGTGGTCCTGGTGGACAATCTAACAGCGTCTGGGTTTACCCTACTAGTAACTGGAGTTATGGAGAAGTGCGTTCTGATGACGCATATAAAGGTGGCGGTGGCGTTGGTGATGTAAGCGATATCCACAAAATGGAAACTTTTGATGTAGATGCAACCAATGGTAATCTTGATGGTAAATGGTATCAATTATACTGTAGTGTTCAGCGTTGCAACTCTGCTTTGCGTGTTCTTGACAATTCTACAGATGGACAGATAGAAAATAGAAATATACGTATCGCTGAAATGAAAGTGCTGCGTGCGCATTTTTATTTTGAAATGAGTCGTTTGTTCAATAAAATCCCATATTTTGATGAGAATGTAGCCAACAATTCAGATTATAAGACTATTAGTAATAATCAATATACCAGAGATGAGATCTTAGGTAAATTAGCTCAGGAAATGCTTGATGCGGCAGCAGTGTTGCCCGAGTCTCAGTCTGAGATAGGACGAATTAATAAATATATCGCTTATGCTTATGCCGCCAAGATAAAACTCTATCAGGCATACAAGCAAGATGAAAGTACTCATGCTGTAACATCTGTTGACAAGACTTTGATGAAGGACGTTGTGGACCTTTGTGATAAACTGATTAATAGTGGTAAGTATGACTTGCTGAGTGATTTTCAGGGACTAGACCTTATTGCAAACGAAAATGGGAAAGAGTCTGTTTTCGCGATACAGTATTCAATAAATGACGGAACTATTAACGGCGGTCGTATAAACTGGAGTAATCTCCTTAATTCTCCTGGTGGTGGCAGCCCTTATGGAGGTGATGGATTCTTCTTGCCTAGTCAGGATTTAGTAAATGCTTATCAGACTGATGCTAATGGACTGCCTGATTTCGATTATCAGACTAAAGCTGATTATAGCAAAGTTACAGACAATGGAGATAATACATATTCTTTATCTAACGTAACAACAACAGTGGATCCTCGTCTTGATTTTGTTGTCGGTCGTCCGAATATCTCATGGAAGACTTATACGAAAACGCCATGTAATGCATGGGTTCGTGATAAAGGCACATATGGATATAATTGCACAAAACGTTTCTGGGTTTCTCCAGAAAGCCCTGATATGATGAAGGGATGGCCATGGGGGGCAAGTCAAATGAACTGGCAGATTATTCGCTATGCTGATGTGTTACTTTGGAAGGCTGAGGCTCTAATAGAGATTGGCAGTGATTTGACGACTGCTCGTGAACTGATTAATAAAGTTCGTGAACGTGCTAAAAATAGCAGTTATGTGAAAGATTTTACTGATAAGAGTAAAAATGCGGCAAACTATTCGATAGACCTTTATACTGCTGATAACTGGACTCAGGATTATGCCCGTAAAGCATTGAGAACAGAAATGAGACTTGAAACTGCAATGGAAGGAGAACGTTTTTTTGATTTAGTTCGTTGGGGGATTACTGATCAGGTGATGAATAATTTCTTCACAGTAGAAAAGAGTAAACGCATCTATTATGCTAACTCCAAGTTTACTACAGGAAAGGATGAATACCTAGCTATTCCTAACAATCAGTACGGATTTTCTGGTGGTATTTACGTTCAGAATCCTGGATATGCGGCATTTAAGTAAAAATCAATGAGACGATTATTTGTTATAATGCTAATTCTTGTTATTTGCTCCCATTCGTGGGGGCAGATAATTTGGCATTTAGAGGGACCTGATGCTCTAACAGCTAAAGGCCAAACTTTATGCTTCCATTCATTAAAGGAATGCGAAGAAACAAAAGGTATTACGGGTTGTGGCTTACGTACTGATGGCTATTCTACATGGCTAAGTTACAGTAAATCCGACATACATTCTGCAAGTGCTTACTTTGCTTTAGAATCATTCCCGAATGAATATGGAGCATTCATCGCATTGAAAGGAAATGGGCACTCTGTTTCTGTAGGGGCGGATGAACAGGGGCGGTTAACGGTTATAGACGATTCTACAAAAATATGTACTGTAGCAGAGGTTAAACTGAAAACATTTACTTGGTACAAGATAGGAGTAAGTGTTTATAAAAAAGAGGTCCAGTTTTTTGTTAACAATAAAAAGCTATTCTCTTTAAAGAAAAGGTTAAATGTAGATGAGTTGATGATAGGTTGTGGTTGTCATAAAGAAACTCGGCAAGAATTTAGCCTTTCTTCAATAAATGGTGTTATAGATGAGATAAGCATTAATAATTCAGATAATAGTTTGCTTGATATAAGTAAGCGTCCTTGTTTATCGATTCCAGCCTCTCGTTTTTCTGAGGACTTTAATCGTCCGGTATTCCATTTGCTTCCAGCCGCAAACTGGACAAATGAAACTCATGGACTTATCAAGTATAAGGGTCTGTATCATATTTTCAACCAGAAGAATGCCTCTGCTATCACATTGAGGCAAATAAACTGGGGGCATTTCATATCCAGTGATCTTCTGCATTGGGAGGAACAGATACCCGCAATCAGTCCTGATAAAGACTATGACCATGCTGGAATTTGGTCGGGGCATGCGATTATCGATGATGCTGGTAAACCTATGATTATCTACACTTGTGGTGGCGACACTACTGGTGTGGGACTGGCGTCTCCTGTGGACGATAGCCTGCTAATATGGAATAAGTATGAAGGCAATCCTGTAATCAAAGCTCCAGCACCAGGTTATAGCCGTACCGACATGCGTGACCAGTATGTATTTAAAGATAATGGTTGCTGGTATATGATTATCGGATATGGCGTAGATGGAAACAATGCCCATGGGCTGCTGCCTCTTTACAAATCTGATGATTTGAAGCATTGGACCTACCTGCATCCATTATATGAAGGCAGCCCAAGCGTCGATGCAACAGGAATATTCTGGGAAATGCCTTGTTTTATTAAGATTGGTGACAAGTATGTGCTGTCTGTAAACAGAACACCGAATAAGGGCATACCTGCACGGACTCAGTATTGGACGGGGAAATTTATAAATGAGCGTTTTGTCCCAGATAACTCAATACCTAATAATCTTGAGGTAATAAACCGTCTGTTGTCACCTTCTCTTTGGCATGACGATAATGGTGATATTGTTTCAATGGCAATCATCCCTGATGAGATAAGTGGAATAGCTAATAATATCATGGGGTGGGCGCATGTCTATAGTTTGCCAAGAGTATGGACTCTAAAAGGCGATGTTATTAAGCAAAATCCTATTGACGCTTTGAAGCAACTCCGTGATGTGAAAACAAATTACTGGACATCAAACATTACAGAAAAGCCGCTGATGATTAATAAGATTGGACATCAATTGGAGGCTGATATAACATTCCATATAGGAGATGCAAAGCAGATTGGCATTACGCTTTGTCATAATCCATTAGGCTGTGAGTCATCAACAATTCTTTTCAATATTGAGAGCGATTCACTTATAATAGACCAATCAAAGAGTAGCATGAGAAAAGGTATACCTAATAGGGTTAGAAAAGATTTTTATCATGTGTCAGGCGATACTTTACACTTACGTCTTTTTATTGATGGCTCTATGGTTGAAGGTTTTATCAATGACGGTGATGCTTTCTCCACACGAATTTTCCCTCTCTATGAAAATAGCACTGAAATGAAACTGTTTGCTGATGGTTCAACGGCTAGTGCCTCTGCAATAGTATATAATATTAATTCTGCTAAAGTAAAAATGAACTTTTAATCAGTTTATCTGTTAATTTAAAATATGGATCTAAAAAAAATATCAACACTAGCGATGCTTATCGCGTTCGCTTTGAGCGCTGCATTTGCTCAGAGCAACATTAGCGTTAACTACCTAGGCAACAACAATACGATGGTGAAGTTCAAAGCCAATCAGAAGTATTTGCTTATGCCTATTGAGGAAAGTGCTCCCGAGGCTCAGGTCTCTGTACTCATCAATGGAGAGATAATGCAGCAGATGAACGTTCGCCTGGCACAGGGAAAGAAAGATTATTTGGTACCTCTTGATTTAAAGGCATGGCAAGGTAAGGACATTGTTCTTAACATTTGTACCGCTAACGATCGTAGTAATGTGCGCGATTCTCGTGCAGATGTTTGCTGGAAGCAGATGGGTCTTTCGAATGCATTCGATACAAAGAATGTGGAAAAGTTCCGTCCGGCTTATCATCACACTCCTCTTTATGGATGGATGAACGATCCTAATGGAATGTTTTATAAGGATGGCGTATGGCATCTTTATTATCAGTTTAACCCATACGCCAGTGTTTGGGGAAATATGGCATGGGGTCACTCTTCTTCTACTGATTTGATTCATTGGAAGGCTGAGGCTCCAGCAATATATGGAGATGGACTAGGAACAATTTTTTCGGGCTCATCGGTTGTAGATAAGGATAACACTTCTGGATTTGGTTCAGGTGCCATAGTTGCTATATATACATCTGCTGGAATGACACAACAGCAGAGCATGGCTTATAGCACAGACAATGGCTTGACATTTACAAAGTATTCAGGTAACCCAATTATTATGAGTGACCAGGAATGTCGTGACGATAAGGTGATATGGAATGAACAGACAAATAAGTGGAATCTAGTTATGGTAGCAGCCTTGGAACATCAGGTGTTGTTTTATTCATCTGATGATTTGAAGCATTGGACTAAAGAAGGCGCATTCGGACATGGATACGGTGCGCAGGATGGCGTATGGGAATGCCCGGATTTGATGCAATTGCCTGTACGTGGAACAGATGAAAAGAAATGGGTGCTTATAGTAAATATAAATCCTGGAGGACCATTTGGTGGTAGTGCTACGCAATATTTTGTTGGGGATTTCGATGGAAAACAGTTCGTATGTGATTCAAAGCCTGAATGCACAAAATGGATGGATTATGGTAAAGATCATTATGCTACGGTCTCATGGACTAACTCTCCTAATGGCAGACACACTGTTATCGCATGGATGAGTAACTGGCAATATGCTAATGCTGTTCCCACCAAACAATTCAGAAGTGCGAATTCTTTGCCGCGTGATATTGAACTCTTTAAGGATGTTGATGGTGAGTATTATATAAGTACTACTCCTTCTCCAGAATTAGTCGCATTGCGAGGCAAGGAAGTAAAGTATGGACAGTTTAGCGTACACAAGAAAACAATCTCTATGAAACTTCCTCTTAATGCGGATGGACTATATGAAATATTAGCAGACATCAATAATTCAAATATCACTAATGTCGTGTTGAGTAATGCTGATGGTGACAGAGTGCTAATGACGTATAATTCGGCAAAGCATACATTCGGTATGGATAGACGAAGAAGTGGACTGGTGGATTTCAGTTCAGACTTTCCGTCTGCTACCGTTGCTCCGACATCGGCAACTAAACATCAGACTTTACGTATGTTTATTGATCGCAGTAGTATTGAGATTTTTGATGGAGATGGAAGATTTGTAATGACAAATCTTGTGTTTCCACGTAGTCCTTTTACTACAATATCTTTTCAATCGAATGGTAGAAGTAAGATAAACAATTTAAAGGTGTGGAATATTAAAAACAATATAAAATAGTAGAAATGAGAAAGTCTAAATTAAACATTACGGCTTTGTTGCCGGTTATGCTATGTTTCTTTACTATGGGATTTGTCGACTTGGTCGGCATCGCATCTAATTACGTTAAGCAAGATTTAGGATTAACGGATTCCCAAGCGAATTTATTCCCGTCACTGGTCTTCTTCTGGTTCTTGATATTCTCGGTTCCGACAGGACTTTTGATGAATAAAATTGGGCGTCGTAAGACCGTACTTTTATCTATTGTCGTAACGATAGTGTCATTATTAATTCCTGTTTTTTGTGAGAGTTTTACGGTTATGCTGATAGCCTTTTCGTTGTTAGGTATCGGTAATACATTGATGCAGACATCACTGAACCCTCTCATTAGTACCATTATCAAAGGCGACAGGCTTGCAAGTACCCTTACGTTTGGACAGTTTGTTAAAGCTATTGCTTCATTCCTTGCGCCTTTTATCGCATTGTTGGGAGCCACTGGCGCACTGCCTCTTTTCGGTTTGGGGTGGAGGGTGTTGTTTCCTGTGTATGGCATAATAGCCGTAATCGCTGTCCTATGGCTTGGCTCAACGAATATAGAAGAGGAGGATATCAATGGGCACGTTTCAGGATTCCGTGAGTGCTTTGCATTGTTGCGTAATCCGTTTATTCTTTTGTGCTTTCTTGCTATTATGTGTCATGTAGGCATTGATGTAGGCACAAATACTACTGCGCCAAAAATATTACAGGAAAGACTTGGCTTTACACTTGATGAAGCTGCGTTTGCTACAAGTTTGTATTTCATTTTCCGTACTATTGGCTGTCTTACTGGTTCTGTGATATTGCGTAAGGTCAGTACAAAGAAGTTTATGTTTATCAGCGTGAGCTTGATGTTGATTTCAATGATAGGAATGTTGGCTTTCAGTTCTCGATTTATAATTTACGCTGCGATAGCATGTGTGGGATATGGTAACAGTAATGTGTTCTCTATGGCATTCTCTGAAGCTCTTATGGCAATGCCGGAAAAGAAAAATGAAGTATCTGGACTGATGATTATGGGACTCTTTGGTGGTACGTTGTTCCCGCTTGCTATGGGATATTTCAGTGATATTACCGGGAGTCAGACTGGTGCAGTAGCTATTATGACAATAGGAGTTATCTATCTTATAGGATATACTGTAAAATTAAAAAAGTAAAACATAAAATAAACCTATTAACTTAAAAGTATATGAAGAAAATTGTAGTGGGAATGGGTGAAGCCTTATGGGATATATTACCAGATGGAAAGAAAATTGGTGGGGCTCCTGCAAATTTTGCATACAATGTTTCACAGTTTGGACTTGATAGTAGCGTTGTTAGTGCGGTCGGTAATGATGAACTCGGCAACGAAACAATCAAGAATCTTACGTCAAAAGGTCTGAATCTCATGATACCGCAGATTCCATATCCGACAGGTACCGTTCAGGTAACACTAGATACTGATGGCGTGCCTGCTTATGATATTAAAGAGGGAGTTGCATGGGATAACATCCCCTTTACTCCAGAACTGGAGTCTTTGGCAAAAGAAACTCAAGCTGTTTGTTTCGGTTCGTTGGCTCAACGTAGTGTGGTATCGCGTGAGACTATTCATAAATTTTTGGATGCAATGCCTAATGATGATGGTCGTCTGAAGATATTCGACATTAATCTGCGCCAGTCTTTTTATAACAAAGATATCATCTGCGAATCATTAAAACGTTGCAATGTATTGAAAATAAACGATGAGGAACTAGTTGTTATAAGTCGCCTTTTCGGCTATCCGGGTATAGATTTGAAGGATAAATGCTGGCTATTGATTGGCAAGTACAAGTTAAAGATGCTCATCCTTACTTGTGGTGTAAACGGAAGTTATGTGTTTACTCCTGGTGGCATGTCGTTTGTAGATACTCCAAAGGTTGAGGTTGCAGATACTGTAGGGGCTGGAGATTCCTTCACAGGGTCTTTTTGTGCTGCTATATTGAAAGGGAAGTCTGTTAATAAGGCACATGAATTAGCGGTGAAAGTTAGTGCATTTGTTTGTACACGTAATGGCGCAATGCCATATTTGCCAAATGAACTTACGTCTAGTTTGGATTCATAATAACAAATGATGTGCCTATATATGCTTTAATTTTTGGTGCCATCATTTTTTTATCTTCACTATAAAAGGTTTCTTTAATGTCACTCGCCAATGTTTATAAACAGAAGGGATTTGACATTAAAGTAACTTTTTTGCTTTTAATCCTTTATTGTATCACTAATAAACAAATATGTACTAGAAAAGAATAACTATTTGTCACTAGTGTCTCTTAATTATTTGTAAAATATATGTTTATATCTCTCATTCACAATAAATTAGCTGTTCAAAAAACTGTCCGGGCTTTGAAATTTTTACCTTTGCGGTCGAATTCAAATCACCGCATATATGAATGTTGGACAATACATCTTCACACAGATTACCTCGTTTCTGCCACAGCGCCAATTCAGGCGCATCGTTCAGAAATACAACGATCGGACTCAAGGTTGGTCGCTTTCTCATTGGAATCACATGCTGGTTCTTTTGTTTGGACAGCTTATAGGTTGCTGCAGTCTGAGAGAACTCACAGATATCACAATTGCACATGGTAAGAAATCGTTTTTCCTCGGGTTTGGTAAAAAAGCTGTCAATCGTCAGATACTGTCCAAGGCTAACTCCATCAGAGATCATAGAATATTCGAAGAATTTGCCTTTTATATGGTGTCCATCGCTCAGAACCTGCGTCTCACGAAAGACTTCGAACTTCATGGCAGATTTTATGCAGTTGACTCCACAACTATCGACCTCTGTATGTCTATATTTAGATGGGCTAAATTCCGAAGCACCAAGTCTGGCATTAAAATCCACACGCAGGTTGATATCGTTACCGAGATACCAGTATTCTACAGAATCACCAATGCGGTCATCCACGATGTCAACGCAATGGACTGGATCACTTATGAGCCTAACGCCTGCTATGTCTTTGACAGAGGTTACTTTGACCTGGCAAGACTCTATGCAATCCACATTTCTATGGCTTTCTTCATCATCCGTGAAAAACGTAGACCTGAATATGAAATTGTGGATGGGGAAGAACTTCTCGATGGAGAGGATAATGTTCTTTATGATCAGACCGTACGATTCACAGGTAAGAGGAATAAGTGCAACTATCCAGGTGCTATCAGACGTATTGTCTACTTTGCACCAGACCTGCAACGAACCTTTACTTACTACACAAATAACTTCTATCTTGCTGCCAAGATTATTGCCAAGCTTTATCGCTACAGATGGCAAGTTGAGCTATTCTTCAAATGGGTCAAGCAGCATCTTCGTGTCAAAACCTTCTGGGGAGAGTCCGAGAATGCTGTTAGAATCCAAATCCATGTGGCAATCATCACGTATTGCCTTATTGGAATCATTGAGAGGAGACTCAACCTCAATCGCCCAATCGTTCAAATCATGCGAATACTCAGCAGTGCGTTGCTCCTCAAAGAGGACATTGCTGAACTGTTCTTCCACTTTGAAGAAGAGGAGGAGCCGTCCGATGGACAGTTAGAAATTGACTTTCATTTTGATTAACATTAATTAAGAGACACTAGTGACTATTTGTCTTATTTTTATAGTTTATTTTGTATGGTTGATAAGCGGTATACGTCTGAATATATTCATTCTTAGCATTCTGTGGTATTGTTTAAGCAACCTAGTATATCAGTCTTTGTGATTGTTCTTACATTATAGGTATTATTAGTAATTCGTCGTTTTGTTGAGTTGCTAACAGCCAATGATGGTAAGATAAGGACAGTACAAAAGGCTGGTGAAATGCTTAATGTGTCTCCAAAGTATCTTTCCAAAGTGATAAGTAAGGCTGGGGGTAAGACCGCTATGCAATATATTCACGATTATACAATGGAATCAATCATATATCGGTTGAAATATACAGATTTATCAATTAAAGAAATCGTAATAGATATGGATTTTCCTAATATATCTTTTTTCGGGAGATTTGTAAAGTCGATGTTAGGAATGTCTCCTCGTGAATATAGAGAGAAATTAAGAAAGAAAAAGTAGTAAATTGTCACATCAGTAATTTTTCATATTGTTTTCTTGCATAGGGTAATGTTATTATGCCATATATTTACTACTTTTGTCTCTCAAGAATAATTAGCACATAAACGATAATAAAATGTTTCAAGAAATAGACCCAAATAAGATTTCGTTTGACGAAACTCGAAGACCTGCCAGCAACGATTATGTCGTTTCTGTGAAATATGGTAAAGTCCTATTTAAAAAGACAAATGATGAAATTGATATTCCATTGGTTTCAGATTTTGAAGATATAGACCTAAATGGTTTAAAGTATCTTATGAGTGTTGATGATTCCAACTTTTATATGAGCATGGAGTATATCTCGGCACCTGATATGGAATATGGTAAACTTATTGGTTTACTTCATCTTGATAGCATTCCTCAAAAAATTAGATTTGCAGCATGTACATGCGCCCACTTGGCTGGTTGGTATGAAGACAATAAGCTATGTGGAAGATGTGGAACTTTAACTCAATATGGTAAGGAAAGAAATGAATTGGTGTGCCCAGAATGTGGCAGACATATTTTCCCCACAATAGCTCCTGTTGTAATTGTTGGAATTACGAATGGCGATAAACTAATGTTGACTCGTTATGCTGCAAAGGGAGCGTATGCTCACCATTCGCTGGTAGCTGGATTTGTTGAAGTTGGCGAGACTCTGGAAGACGCTATACGACGTGAAGCTTGTGAGGAAACAGGTTTAAAAGTAAAGAATATTAGATATTTCGCCAGTCAGCCATGGGCTTTCTCTTCTGCATTACTTATGGGCTTTTGGGCAGAAGCAGATGGTACTGAAGTTCATCTCAATGCTGATGGTAAGGGAGAACTTGCCACAGCTGAGTGGATTTCAAGAGATGATATAAAAATGGAGAGTGATGAAAGTTCACTCACTTGGACAATGATTAAAAAATTTAAAGATAATGAAAAATGAAGTTTTATTCGTTCTGTTGAACGATTATGCTGATTATGAACCAGCTTATATTTCAGGGGCGATCAATTGTGATAAATTTGGGAAGAAACAGAATCCAAAATATGTAACAAAGGTAGTGGCACCAACGATGGACTTGGTTCATTCTTTGGGTGGTTTTAATACGATGCCAGACTATTCTTTTGATAATCTGCCAGAAGACTATGCCGCTCTTATTCTTATAGGAGGATATGGTTGGATCACTGATGAAGCTAAGCGAGTGGCACCAATTGTAAAAGATGCTATTTCAAAAGGCATTATCGTCGGTGGTATCTGTAATGGTGCTTCTTTCCTGGCACAGAATGGCTTCCTTAATAATGTGAAGCATACAGGTAATGGTCTTGAAGAATTGAAACGATGGGGTAGAGATAACTATACAAACGCTACAGGATATCAGAATGTTCAGGCCGTAAGTGATAACGGTATTGTTACTGCTAATGGAACAGCATCATTGGAGTTTGCAGTTGAGTTAATGAAGATGTTGGAAATTGACACAGAAGAAGATATTGCTGCATATTATCAGTTTATGCATCTTGGCTTTTGCGACTTCATGAAGACGCTAGCATAAACTATCCAAGATTCAATGGCATAAAAAATAAATTTAAGTAACATTAAGTGAACTTTTATGTATCTTCCGGATAAGCTATAACTCAATTCGTTTTTTGAAATATAACTTATGTCTTTATAACAATAATTTAAATCTCATGAATATAAAAAAGAGTGTTTTTTCTTTAGCCTTTATAGCATATTTCGGCATATCTTTATTTGCTCAGAATAGATATAATTCTAAAAATATTTCTTTTGAAAAAAACTCTCAAACGTTATCTAGATGCGTTGGATGGTTTTATGATAAGGATGAATCTAAGTGGTCATGTTTTTATAACGCTATTTACAATGGTAATTTTTCAAAGAAGCCTAAAATGTTAGATATCGAAACGCAATCTAATATACCTTCTTCATGCTTTATTAATATGCAAGTTAAATCACTTATATATAATCATAAGAGATATTATATATTGAATGTGTTAAGAATGAATGGTGTTGAAAAATATCCAGATTTAAATTTAGGCTGGGATATATTTCAAGAAAAAATTTATTATATTATTAGTGAATTTGAATATTCAAAATTAAGAAATTTACATGAAGGAATAAATAAAGTTGCTATAATAGGAAGTGAAAGTCGAATGTTAAATAATGGAGAAAGTGAAAATTATACTTTAAGAAAATTGCTTTCATTTGGAAAATCCTATGATTCTGATACACTATACGTAAAAAGAGAAAAAAAGAATATTGTTCGTTTTGATTATCCCGGAATTTTAGATAATAAAAATTCTGATTATTCTATGTATGATAGACACATTGATTTTAATTATAGGNNATTTTGAAACTACATTAGATAATTTTAATAAACTGATTATAACCCCACAAACAAATCCTAAAAGCAACAAATATAATAACCAAGAGATACCTTTAGATACAAAATACAAACAGCAGTATGACTCTATTTTATCTGTTGATAATGATAGCGTTTTATATAAAAGCACTGTAAAACTATATAATTTATGTTATTCCCAGAATAAGGAAGATACAATAAGTTCTATTGTTGAATCTAAACCATCATTTTCTGGTGGAAATGAATCTCTTGCTAAATTTGTCTTCAATGCAATAAAGTATCCTGTTGTTGCTCAAGAAAATAAACTTAGTGGAATTGTAAAAATAGCATTTGTTGTTGATAAAGATGGTTCTATTTCTGATGAAAAAATTATGGAACAATCTTGCGAAGGCTTTAAATACGAGGCAGAAAGAATTGTTAGATGTATACCTAAATTTATTCCAGGAACATATAAAAGTAAAACAGTAAGATACATTTATATACTTCCAATCGTGTTCAATATAAATTCTAAACAATAATACATAGGAGATCTTATAATTGCATATCCCCCCTAAATTGACAAAGAACCATATTGAGGGTGTCTTTCCTGTGTGTTTGTATATTTTTAGCTACGAAGCTACGGCATCTCTCGTGAAGCCTATAAACAGAGGGGTTGACCAAACGTAGCTCGGAGGATTTAGCTACGGTGAGCTACGTTCTAGCTACGTGAACTTGTGTCTTTTTAGGATCGAAAGTTATTCTATAAGTGAATTTGTCAAAGAACCGTTGACTGTATCTGAGGAATAGATTTAGTAAACGAAAACAGAATTTTTCAAGCTTGTTTAAATGTTCTGCCGAATTCCGCTGAATTCTCGGCAAAGATACGGCAAAAATTTTGTCCATGCAATTGGATTTAGGTTAGCCTGTTAGCCAAAGTTTTAATTACTGGATGCTACACATCGTAATACACGTGCGTGCGCATGCGCACACTCTGAGTTTTTCGTAAAAACAAGTGTCGAAGTGTCTATTTGTTGAGCATCAAATAGTTATGAAACTTTTCATGTGGCATTAAGTGTCGGTTATTTGTCGGTAAAATCTGGGGGATATTTTTCTTCATTTCGCATTGCGTTTTACGAAGAATTACGATGCGTTTTACGATGTTTTGCAATCCGTTTTACGAAGAAATGCATTGCGTTTTACGATGCTTTAGGAGGTAAAACATCGTAGAAACGTTTCCGTTTCTATATGAAAACAGTTGCATTTCTATATGGAAACGCATGGAAAACTCAATATTTTACCGTCAATTAACCGTCACTTTATGACATCTCGTTTGTCGATAAAATACTGATATTCATTAAGTTGACACTTCGACACTTATATTTTGCAAAACCCTAAGTGTGCGTGTGCCTGCACGTACATTATATAAGTAAAAATAGACAACGTAGCTAAAGCGTAGCTCACCGAAGCTAAATCCTCCGAGCTACGTTTGGTCAATCCCTCTGTTTATAGGCTTTGCGAGAGATGCCGTAGCTTCGTAGCTAAAAAACGCGAAAAACGCAGGGAAGGCAGCCTAAATGTACAAAATCCAAATCGTCACAGAGAAATCTAGGCTCCAAACAGTTAATTTATCGTTATCAATGGCCCCTTTTTCAACTGTTATTTACACACTTAATGTCGGCACTAATTTCAACGAAAATGTAGAATATTAATATTTTAGTTGTATCTAGCAATAATAAAGTATCTATATTTTACCATCCCACTTAAATTAATGAAGAACCATTTGTTTTAAAAAATATAATGATTATATTTGTGGCAATAAATTCTATGCCATAAATATTAAAAAGGAGGATTTCGCTTTTTTACTATAAATGACAGATTTAGGAGAATTACAAATGATATAATAGCTTAATTAAAATAAGACAACATGAAAAAATCATTGCTAGTGTTTATTTTTCTGTCAATGGCTATTTTTGCCATTGCTCAGACTGTTTATATCACTAAAACAGGTTCTAAGTACCATTCTGATGGCTGCCGTTATTTAAGTCGTAGTTGTATTCCTATAAGTCTTTCTGAAGCAAAATCCGAAGGGTATGACCCATGCAGCGTATGTGATCCTCCAACATATGTATATAAAAGACATGTGACTCACAACAAGAAAAGATATGCACAAAGTAAGAGATATCTTAAAAGACATAATTACTGTAAGAAAATATAAAGATGCTTATTCAATTGCAGACTTTTATATTTATGTATGTTAACTATAGCTAAAAAGTTTTGTGGTGTGATGCAAGTCTGGACTCAAACAAATAAAAACAAAAAGGAGTTACATTTCTGTAACTCCTTGTAAACTAATGCGCTTCAAGATGGGCTTGAACCAACGACCCCCTGATTAACAGTCAGGTGCTCTAACCAACTGAGCTATTGAAGCATTGCGTTATCATTTCTGATTTGCGGTTGCAAAGGTAAAACGTTTTTTTTAAACCGCCAAACTTTTTTGAGAAAAAAATCACATTAAAGCTATTTTTTTGAAATTTATCACTTGTTGTGTTGCTTTTTACATCTTTATATATTACTTTTGTCAATCAATATGAGAAAGATAATAATATACATCCTAGCTCTGTTGGCTGTGCCTGCCGCAGCCCAGACCGGAAAAGATCATAATTTTGAAGTAGCTAAGAATCTTGAAGTATTTAATTCAATATACAAGAATCTAGACTTGCTTTATGTTGATACACTGTCTGCTGACACTGTTGTAGGTAATGCTGTTGACGCAATGCTGGGTTCTCTTGACCCTTACACTGAGTATTTTCCTGACGCAAAAGTTAAGGACTTGAAAACCATGCTTACTGGTAAGTATGCTGGTGTGGGTTCGCTTATACGCTTTAGCCAGAAATATAACAACTCTTTTGTAGACGAGCCTTATGATAATATGCCAGCTGCAGAAGCTGGACTGAAAAAAGGTGATCTTATTTTAGCAGTAGATGACATATCTATGGTTGGTAAGAGTAGTCAATATGTTAGCGATCATTTGCGTGGTGATGCTGGCACGACTTTCATGATAAAGGTGAAGCGCCTTTCGACAGGAAAGATTTTAAAGATGAAAATTACACGACGTGCTATAAAAATGCCATCTGTGCCATATTATGGATTACAGCCTAATAATACTGGATATATAAATCTTAATCAGTTTACGGAAGATTGTTCAAAAGATTTTCGTCGCGCTTTCCTTGAAATGAAAAAACAGGGTATGAAGAGCCTTGTTATAGATCTTCGTGGAAATGGCGGTGGTCTTGAAAGTGAAGCTGTAAACATTGTGAATATGTTTGTTCCAAAAGATGTTCTTGTCGTTTCAAATCGCGGAAAGCTTAAACGTATGAACCATGATTACAAAACAACCGTTGAACCAATTGATACTGTTATGCCGATAGTTGTGCTTGTTAACGGCGGAACAGCCAGCGCAAGCGAGATAACAAGTGGCGCTCTGCAGGATTTTGACCGTGCTGTCGTAATGGGGACACGTACATATGGTAAAGGACTTGTGCAGATGACGGTAGATCTTCCATATAATGGAAATTTGAAACTCACAACCAATAAATATTACATTCCAAGTGGTCGTTGCATTCAGGCTATAAATTATAAACATGGACGTGGAGGATATATTGAGCATGTGCCTGATTCCCTTACAAAAGTGTTCCGTACATTGCATGGACGTGAAGTTCGTGATGGTGGTGGGATAAAACCAGATGTTGAAATAAAACCAGATACGGCTTCAAATATTCAGACCTATCTTACAAGTATTATAGATTCAACTGAGACCGTACTTGATTATGTTGTTGATTATGTAGCTAAGCATCCTACCATTGCATCTCCAGATAAGTTTGAACTTTCGGATGCCGATTTCGAGGAGTTTAAACAGCACGTTATAAAAAGTGGTTTCAAGTATGATGGCGTAAGTGAGAAAATCTTACAGGAACTAGTTAAGTCTGCCAAGTTTGAAGGCTATTATAACGACGCAAAAGATGAGTTTGCAGCTATTGAAAAGAAGCTGAAGCATAATATCGGAAAGGATCTTGATTATAATAAAGAAGATATAAAAGAAGCTCTCGCAAGTGACATCATATCAACCTATTACTATCAGCGAGGTAGTCTGGAATACACCCTTAAACACGACCGTCAGATGGCTGAAGCAATGAAACTTTTGTCTAAACCGGCTGAATATAAGAAGATTCTATTGCCAAAGTGAGAAAATATTGCAAAATATTTGCATGCTAACTAAATTATTCGTAATTTTGCAGCATTCAGTGGAATGGGGGGCTCCGAGAGAGTTCCTCATTTTATTTTAATATAGCATATATGATTGACAAAAACGTCGTAAAAAAATTAGTAGACGAGTGGTTGGATGATAAGGAGTATTTCCTTGTTGGTATTGAAATCAGCCAAAACGACAAGATTGTTGTTGAGATTGATCACGCTGATGGCGTTTGGATCGAAGACTGTGTTGGATTAAGTAGGTATATAGAGGATCATCTCAGTAGAGATGAAGAAGACTATGAGCTTGAAGTCGGTTCGGCAGGTCTTGGACAACCGTTTAAGGTTGCTCAACAGTATGTAAACTTCATTGGTAAGGAAGTTGAGGTCCTTGATGAAAATGGAAAAAAATATCAAGGTGTTCTGAAAAGCGTTGAAGGTGACAACTTTGTGGTTACAATTAACGAAAAGGTTATGGTTGAAGGTAAGAAGCGTCCTCAAAAAATGGATGTTGATCATACTTTCGATATGAATAATGTAAAATATACAAAATATTTAATAAGTTTCAAATAAGCTATGGCAGCAAAAAAGAATGATGAAGAGCAGATCAGTATGATCGATACTTTCCGTGAATTTAAGGATACGAAGAATATTGACCGTACAACTCTGGTAAGTGTGTTAGAGGAGAGCTTCCGTAATGTGCTTGCTAAAATCTTTGGTAGCGATGAAAATTTCGACGTTATTGTAAACCCAGATAAGGGGGACTTTGAAATTTATCGTAACCGCGTTGTAGTTGCAGACGGTGAGGTTGAGGATGAAAATAAGCAAATCGCACTAAAGGATGCACTTAAAATAGAACCTGACTACGAGGTTGGTGAGGACGTTTCTGAACCTGTTAACTTTGCTAAGTTCGGTCGTCGTGCAATATTGAACTTGCGCCAGACTCTTGCTTCAAAGATTCTTGAGCTGGAGCATGACTCTTTATATAATAAGTATAAAGATAGAGTTGGACAGATTATTTCAGGAGAAGTATATCAGATTTGGAAGCGTGAAGTTCTTATTGTTGATGATGAGAATAATGAACTTATACTTCCAAAAACAGAACAGATTCCTGCTGACGTTTACCATAAGGGCGAAACTGTTCGTGCGGTTATACTTCGCGTTGATAATGAGAACAATAATCCGAAAATCATTCTTTCTCGTACAAGCCCATTATTCCTTGAGCGTCTTCTTGAAGCAGAGGTTCCTGAGATTGGAGATGGACTTATCACTATTCGCAAAGTTGCCCGTATGCCGGGTGAACGTGCAAAGATAGCTGTTGAAAGTTTTGATGAGCGTGTAGATCCAGTTGGAGCTTGTGTTGGTGTAAAAGGTAGCCGTGTTCATGGTATCGTTCGTGAATTGTGTAATGAAAACCTTGATGTTGTGAATTATACTTCAAATATCAAGTTGTTTATCCAGCGTTCACTTAGTCCTGCACGTGTAAGCAGTATTAATATTGACGAGGAAAACCATAAGGCAGAAGTTTTCTTGCAGCCAGAAGAAGTCAGCTTAGCAATCGGGCGTAGTGGACTAAATATCAAACTAGCTTCTATGCTTACAGAATTCACAATTGATGTATTCCGTGAGGTTCCTGAGGATGAGGCTGATGAGGATATCTACTTGGATGAATTCACAGACGAAATTGATCAGTGGGTTATCGACGCAGTAAAGGCTGTGGGCCTTGATACAGCTAAAGCTGTGATTAATGCTCCGCGAGAGATGCTTATAGAAAAGGCTGACCTTGAGGAAGAAACTGTTGATCATGTTCTTAAAGTGCTTCGCGCTGAGTTTGAACAATAAGTAAAAATAAAAAGGAAAGAAAGTATTTAATGAAAATGAGGGAATAAATATAATTAAGGTAATAGAATGGGTGGATTTTCCTTTTTGCCGATTTCGTTCATTACCTTCAAATAGATAAATATGAGCATCAGATTAAATAAAGCATTACGTGAATTAAACATAGGACTTCAAACGGCAGTTGAATTCCTAGAGAAGAAAAGTGAACTTGGAGAGGTAAAGTCTGACTTGAGCTACAAACTCTCAGAAGGGCAGTATAAGGCTCTTGTTGAGGCATTCAAACAGGATGCGGAAGTTCGTAGTGAGGCAGAAAAGCTTTTCCAAAAGAAACCAAAGGATAAGAAGCGTACGCCTGAGGCAAAGGAAAATCGTGCCGAAAATCTTCTTGAATCTTCTAATCAACAGCGTTTCAAACCTGTTGGAAAGATTGATCTTGATAGTATAGGTAAGAAACCAGCGGCTCAGAAGTCTGTTGCTCCTGAAGTAAAGGCTGCTGCCGTCAGCCACGAGCCTATTAATAAACATGTTGATAAACCAGTGGAAAAACCAGTAGTTAAAACTACTGCGGCACCTAAACCAGTTGCTGCAAAGATAGAAACCCCAAAGCCTGTTAAACCGGTTGAACAGCCAAAAGCTGCTGCTCCAAAGATAGTAGAGGCTCCAAAACCTACAACGTCTGAAAAACCTGCAGAGAAAGCCGATGATGGAATCTTTACATTAAAAAGTGAAAAGAAAATCCTTAATGCGCCTAAGATGAATGTGGTTGGTAAGATTGACCTTGATGCATTGAATCAGAGTACTCGACCAAAGAAGAAGTCAAAGGAAGAAAAGCGTAAGGAGCGTGAGGAAAAAACGGCACAGCAGCATGCTGGTGTAGAAAAGAAAAAGCGCGTGCGTATAAATAAGACACGTGTGGATATTAATGCCGCTGCAAATCAGGGCGGTAATAATAACCGTAGCAATAACAACCGCAATAACGGCAATAATAATAACAACAACAATAACAATAATAATCGCAATAATAATACTAATCGCAATAACAATAATAGAAATAATAGTAACCAGAACGGTGCTAATAGAGGTCCTAACAACGCTGCTGGAAACAATAATAACCGCAAGCGCGGTCAGAAGCCTTTAGAGGTTGATGATAATGCAGTAGCACGTCAGGTAAAGGAGACGCTTGCACGTCTAACAAGTAAGAGCCAGAACAAGAAAGGCGCTAAGTACCGTAAGGATAAGCGTGATGCTGTTCAGGTGAAACTCCAGAAGGTTGCTAATGCAGAGCAGAAAGATGCTAGAATACTTAAACTTACCGAATTTGTAACTGTAAGTGAACTTGCCACTATGATGAATATTGGNGTNACTCAGGTTATCTCAACTCTTATGAGTGTCGGTATNATGGTTTCAATTAACCAGCGTCTTGATGCAGAAACAATCAACATGGTAGCTGATGAATTTGGTTTCAAGACAGAATATGTCAGTGCCGAGGTTCAGGAAGCTGTCAGTGAAGAGATTGATGACGAAAATGATTTGTTCTCTCGTGCTCCTATTGTAACAGTTATGGGACATGTTGACCATGGTAAGACATCTTTGCTTGACCATATCCGTAATACGAATGTGATTGCCGGTGAGGCTGGTGGTATTACACAGCATATCGGTGCTTACGGTGTTACTCTTAAGAATGGACAGAAGGTAACATTCCTTGATACTCCAGGTCATGAAGCATTTACTGCTATGCGTGCACGTGGTGCTCAGGTAACAGATATCGCAATCATTATCATCGCAGCTGATGACTCAGTGATGCCTACTACAAAAGAGGCTATCGCACATGCTCAGGCTGCAGGTGTTCCAATGGTATTCGCAATAAATAAGATTGATAAGCCAGGAGCAAATCCTGATAAGATTCGTGAGGACTTGTCACAAATGAACTTGCTCGTAGAGGAGTGGGGGGGTAAATATCAGTGTCAAGAGATAAGCGCAAAGAAGGGTCTAGGAGTTGAAGAACTTCTAGATAAGGTACTTCTTGAGGCAGAAATGCTTGATCTGAAGGCGAATCCAAACCGTAAAGCTTCTGGTACTATCATAGAGTCTTCTCTTGATAAGGGACGTGGATATGTAAGTACTGTACTTGTAAGTAATGGTACTCTTAAGATNGGTGATGTGGTAATCGCCGGAACAAGTTGGGGACGTATCAAGGCTATGTTCAATGAACGTAANCAGCGCATAGATGAAGCTGCTCCTGCTGAGCCAGCTATTATCCTTGGTCTGAATGGTGCTCCTACAGCTGGTGATCAGTTCCANGTTTTGGAGTCAGAACAGGAAGTTCGCGAGATTGCAAACAAGCGTGAGCANTTGCAGCGTGAACAGGGCTTGAGAACTCAGAAACGTCTTACTTTGGGTGATATCTCACATCGTATTGCACGTGGAGAGTTCCATGAACTTAATATCATCGTCAAGGGTGATACCGACGGTTCTATTGAGGCTTTAAGTGATTCGTTCATCAAACTTTCTACAGAGAAAGTCTTGGTAAATGTAATTAGTAAGGCTGTAGGTCAGATTAGTGAGAATGATGTAATGCTTGCCAGTGCATCAGATGCTGTCATCGTTGGTTTCCAGGTTCGCCCGTCTTCTGAAGCTCGCAAACTTGCCGATCGTGAAGGTGTTGAAATAAATACCTATTCAATCATATACGATGCAATTGATGATATCAAGAGCGCAATGGTTGGTATGCTTGATAAGGTTACGAAAGAAATCATTACTGGTCAGGTTGAAGTTAAGCAGGTATTTAAGGTGTCTAAGGTTGGTACTATTGCCGGTGGTCTAGTTACCGAGGGTAAGGTACATGCTAAAGATAAGGCTCGCCTTGTACGTGACGGTATCGTTATACGTACAGCAGACATCAACGCATTGAAGCGTTACAAGGATGATGTGAAGGAAGTTCCAATGGGAATGGAATGTGGTATCAGTCTTGTCAACTTTAATGACATTCTTGGAGGTGATATCATTGAGACATTCACTGAAATAGAAGTTGAACAGAAACTATAAAGTTTTCTATACTCCCTAATATAATGGGAGTTGGAATCCATTATGTAATAAAGTAGTGACATCCTTATATTCTATTACAGGGATGTCACTGCTGTAATTAATAACAAATGTTACCAGTTTGTTTGTGGTACACTATTTGTATGTATCATATATAAAATAGGTATTTTGGCAAAATGGAAGAAAAAGGAAAAAACGAGTTTGTTAGTCAGGTAGCTGAAAAGAAATATGAATTTGGTTTTACTACTGATGTACAAACAGAAATAATAGATAAGGGCTTAAACGAAGACGTTGTGCGCCTTATATCTCAGAAGAAAGGTGAGCCCGATTGGATGCTTGACTTTCGTCTGAAAGCTTATAATTATTGGAAGACTCTTACACAGCCTACTTGGGCACATGTAAATGTACCTAAAATAGACTATCAAGCAATTTCTTATTATGCAGATCCTTTGGTTAAAAAGCCAAAGAACAATGAGATTGATCCAGAACTTGAAAAAACATTCGACAAATTGGGTATACCTTTGGAAGAACGTTTGGCATTAAGTGGTACTGCCGTTGATGCTATTATGGATTCTGTTTCTGTGAAGACTACTTTTAAGGAAAAATTGCGTGAGAAAGGTGTTATCTTCTGTAGTATCGGTGAGGCTGTAAAGGAACATTCTGAATTGATAAAAGAATATCTTGGAAGTGTTGTTCCTTACCGTGACAACTTTTTTGCCGCTCTCAACAGTGCCGTGTTCAGTGACGGTTCGTTTGTCTATATTCCGAAAGGAGTGAGATGTCCGATGGAACTGAGTAGTTATTTCCGTATCAACGCACGTAACACAGGACAGTTTGAACGTACTCTTATCATTGCTGAAGATGATGCCTACGTTAGTTATCTTGAAGGTTGTACCGCTCCTATGCGTGATGAGAATCAATTACACGCTGCCATTGTCGAGATTATAATCAAGAATAATGCAGAAGTGAAATATTCCACAGTTCAAAACTGGTACCCTGGCGATGAAAATGGAAAGGGCGGAGTGCTTAATCTTGTTACTAAGCGTGGTGATCTTCGTGGTGTTAATTCTAAACTTAGTTGGACTCAGGTTGAGACCGGTTCCGCTATTACATGGAAATATCCTTCATGTATTCTTCGTGGTGACAATTCTGTCGCTGAATTTTACAGCGTTGCAGTAACAAATCATTACCAGGAAGCTGATACCGGAACGAAGATGATTCATATGGGTAAAAATACTAAGTCGACTATTATATCTAAAGGTATCTCTGCCGGTCATAGTCAGAATAGTTACCGTGGTTTAGTAAGAGCTACAAGTAATGCTGACAATGCAAGAAATTACAGTTCATGTGATTCTTTGTTATTAGGAAGCGATTGCGGTGCGCATACTTTCCCTTATATGGATTCACACAACGACCTAGCAGTGTTTGAACATGAGGCTACTACTTCAAAGATTAGTGAAGATCAGCTCTTCTATTGCAATCAGCGAGGAATACCTACTGAACAGGCTGTTGGACTTATAGTCAACGGTTATGCCAAGGAAGTGCTCAATAAACTTCCTATGGAGTTTGCCGTAGAGGCTCAGAAACTACTGAGTGTAAGTCTTGAGGGAACGGTAGGATAATAGTTTAATAAGGAATAAAATACAAGAGATATGTTAGAAGTTAAAAATCTGCATGCTACTATTGCAGGCAAAGAGATATTAAAAGGTATAGACCTTACTGTTAATGACGGTGAGATTCATGCTATCATGGGACCTAATGGTTCTGGAAAGTCAACTCTTAGTGCTGTACTTACTGGTAATCCTTTATATACTGTTACTGAGGGTGAGGCAATCTTCAATGGTAACGACCTCTTGAAGATGAAACCAGAAGACCGTGCTCGCTCAGGATTATTCCTCTCATTTCAATACCCTGTTGAAATTCCAGGAGTTTCAATGACAAATTTCATGCGTGCTGCTATCAATGCAAAGCGTGAGTATGAAGGAAAGGAACCTCTTAATGCCGGTGATTTCATGAAAATTATGCGTGAGAAACGCAAATTGGTAGAATTAGATTCAAAACTATCACATCGTTCAGTAAACGAAGGTTTTTCTGGCGGTGAGAAAAAGCGTAATGAAATATTTCAGATGGCAATGCTTGAACCAAAGTTAAGTATTCTTGACGAAACAGATTCAGGTCTTGACGTTGATGCGATGAGAATTGTTGCTGATGGTGTGAACAAAATGCACACAAGCGAAACTTCTGCTATTGTGATTACTCATTATGAAAGACTTCTGGATATGATCAAGCCTAGCGTTGTTCATGTTCTTTATAATGGTCGTATTGTTAAGACTGCTGGCCCTGAATTAGCTAAGGAGATTGAGAGTCGTGGATATGACTGGATTAAGGAAGAGGCTGATTTAAAGTTTGGTCAGGATTAAGATATTTCCTGTAAAGGAATTATAGCTTTTTATTTGGATTATATTATGCAAGAAGATATTAACAATAATATGGATCAAAAGCCTTTAGGTTCTTTGCAACCTAAAGCTGAGACTCAATATATTGACTTGTACGAAAGTACATCGTCAACGATTAAGAGTCATTCTGCTGACATCATGAATAAGGTGCGTGATAAGGCTTTTGAAGATTTCAAAAACTTGGGATTTCCAACTCGAAAGGTTGAGCGATATAAATATACCGATATGGCTAAGTTGTTTCAACCTAACTATGGCCTAAACCTCAATAGATTGGATATTCCTGTAAACCCTTATGATGCTTTTAAGTGTGATGTACCTAATTTAAGTACATCATTATATTTTGTTGTCAATGATAGTTTCTATACGAAAGCTCTTCCGCAGGCACATCTTCCGGAAGGAGTTGTTGTTGATTCTTTGAGTAGTATTGCTGCAAAAAAGCCAGATTTCATCGCTGAATATTATTCTAAGTTAGCTTCTACTGAAGACGATGCAGTTACGGCTCTTAATACAATGTTGGCACAGGATGGACTATTTGTATATGTTCCTAAAAATGTAAAGGTTGACCGTGCGATACAAGTAATAAATATTCTTCGTTCTGATGTAGATCTTATGGTTAATCGTCGTGTACTTATTGTACTCGAAGAAGGTGCTGAAGCAAAGTTCTTGTTTTGTGATCATTCAGCTGATGACCGTAATTTTCTTTCGACTCAGGTCATTGAAGCTTTTGTTGGAGACAATGCCAACTTGGAATTAAATTGCCTAGAAGAAACTCATCTTAAGAATACACGTGTAAGCAATGTATATATTCAGCAGCAGGCAAATAGTCGTGTAAATCACAATGTTATCACTTTGCATAATGGTGTGACACGTAATCGTCTTGATTTGGTGTTTGAAGGTGAGGGAGCAGAATGTCATTGCAATGGTTGTGTTATAGCTGATAAGAATCAGCATGTAGACAATAATACTCTCATTGACCATAAAGTAGGTCATTGTACAAGCAATGAACTATACAAATATGTTCTTGACGATGAGTCTACTGGTGCTTTTGCTGGAAGAGTTCTTGTACGTCATGGAGCACAGAAGACTATAAGTCAGGAAACAAATAGAAACCTTTGTGCTACAAAGAAGGCTAGAATGTACACGCAACCTATGCTTGAGATATATGCGGATGACGTGAAATGTGCACATGGCTCAACTGTAGGTCAGCTTAATGATGCAGCGATGTTCTATATGCGTCAACGTGGTATTGGTGAAAACGAGGCTAAATTGCTTCTTGAATTTGCATTTATCAACGAAGTCATCGATAAAATGGAACTTGAACCATTGCGTGATCGTTTGCATCATCTTGTTGAAAAACGTTTCCGTGGCGAGCTCAATAAATGTGAAGATTGTAAACTTTGTAAGTGATTTTCTATTATTGACGATGCCTAATTTGTAAAGACTATGTATGATATAAAAAAGATTCGTGAAGATTTCCCTATATTATCAAGAACAATTTATGATAAGCCTTTGGTTTATTTTGATAATGCCGCAACGACTCAGAAACCATTATGTGTTCTTGATGCCATGCGTGATGAATATCTAAATGTCAATGCCAATGTGCATCGTGGTGTGCATTGGTTGAGTCAGCAGGCTACAGATTTGCATGAGGGAGCTCGTGAAACGGTAAGAAAGTTTATCAATGCCAAGTCTACAACAGAAATAGTTTTTACTCGTGGTACTACAGAAGGACTTAATCTTGTTGCTTCTTCATTCTCGGATGAGTTTATGAAAGAAGGCGATGAAGTTATTGTTTCAGCTGTTGAACACCACTCAAATATTGTACCTTGGCAATTGCAGGCACGCAAGAAAGGTATTGTGCTCAAAGTGATACCTGTAGATGATTTTGGAAAGCTGGATATCGATGAATTCGGCAAAATGATAACATCACGTACGAAAATCGTCAGTGTAAGTCATGTAAGTAACGTCCTTGGAACAATTAATCCTGTTAAGGATATTATTCGTATTGCACATGAACATAATATTCCAGTAATGATTGATGGTGCACAAAGTACTCCTCACTTTGCTGTGGATATGCAAGATCTTGATTGTGATTTCTTTGTCTTTAGTGGGCATAAAATTTATGGTCCTACAGGTGTTGGTGTTCTTTATGGAAAAGAAGCATGGCTGGATAAGTTGCCTCCTTATCAGGGGGGTGGCGAAATGATAGAGAATGTTAGTTTTGAGAAAACTACGTTTGAACGTCCGCCATTGAAGTTTGAGGCTGGAACTCCTGATTACATCGCGACAACAGGACTTGCAAAGGCTTTGGATTATGTTACAGCTTTGGGCATTGATAATATTGCCCGTCATGAGGAAGAATTAACTGCTTATGCCGTAGAGAAAATGTTGGCTATAGATGGTATGAAGATTTTTGGAATCGATGACAGTAAACCAATAACAAAAGACACTCTTCGTCATCATGATGCTGTGATAAGTTTCCAGTTGCGCGATATTCATCACATGGATATGGGTACACTTCTAGACCATCAGGGAATAGCCATTCGTACTGGTCATCATTGTGCACAACCACTTATGCAACGACTGAATATTTTAGGCACTTCACGCGCTAGTTTTGCTCTCTATAATACAAAACAAGAGATTGATGCTCTCGTTGCTGGTATTGAAAGAGTATCGAAAATGTTTTAGAGGTTATTCTTACAAACCAATACTGCTTTGATAAACCATGCACAGCATATTCCACGAGTTATAAAACCGATGTTTACGGGGAAAACTGCAAATACGAATGCTATCTGTGCATTGAGTAATAGAAGCGTTTGACGAATGCTAATCTTACGTTCTAAAACTGTTGAGTAGTATTTTGCCAATAAGATTATTGGTGACTTTACTTTGTTTGTGATACTGTTTAACATGTTTTGCATACTGTTAGATGTAGAAACTTCTCTTTTGATATAGATATTCTTTTCCATATTGTAATTGTATTAATTCGTTTAACTTTTACAGTTGCAAAATTACTTGCATTGGTGGAAATATCTTTTCACTCAAAATAATCAAGTGTTAATTTAGTTAACTTGCAACATTTATTAACAATAATATGTTAGAATCACATTATTATAAAGAACTTATAGAAGCTGGATGTGACGAAGCTGGCCGTGGATGTCTTGCTGGAAGTGTCTATGCGGCAGCTGTAATATTGCCGAAAGACTATGATAATCCAGAACTTAACGATAGTAAGAAGTTGAGTGAAAAGAAGCGATATGCTTTGCGTGAACAGATTAAACATGATGCCTTGGCTTGGGCCGTTGGTATAGTAACGCCTGAAGAGATTGATAAAATAAATATCCTTCATGCGAGTTTCTTAGCAATGCATCGTGCTATAGACCAATTGAAAATACGTCCACAGGCTTTAATAATTGATGGTAATCGATTTGATCCTTATATAACTTCATCTGTTCGTTCAGAAAATAAGCAGCTTCCTTATACTTGTATAGTGAAGGGAGACGGAAAATATCAATGTATTGCTGCTGCAAGTATTCTTGCAAAGACATATCGTGATGACTATATGAACGGACAAGCTTTAATTTATCCCCATTATGATTGGGAAAACAATAAGGGATACCCTACAAAAAAGCATAGAATCGGGATCCTTAACTACGGAATTACCCCAATTCATCGTAAAAGTTATAATCTGCTAGGTGGCGAACTGAGCCTTAGTTTTAAAGACTAATATCATGAAGAAACTGGGAAATGAACTTACATTGATTCAACTCATGACCGATGGAAATGATTATACAGCAGAGGATCTTTGTAATCATTTGGGGTGTACTCGTCGTAATCTCTATTATTACCTTCAGTTTCTTCGCCAATATGGTTTCGGCGTAGTTCGCAACGAAAATTATTATAGTCTTGATGTGAATTCCCCTTTCTTCTCTAATATTGCTTCTTCAGTAAACTTTACATTGCAGGAAGCTGTACTTATCCACAACCTTGCTGATAGTGCAGAACAAAAGAATCCAGCGGTTTTATCGGTAAAAAAGAAACTTGAGCGGTATTATGATCTCCGTTTTTTCTCTGATTCAAAATACCAGAAAAAGCAATTGCGTAATTTAAAGGATATTAGTGATGCTATTGCTGCCAAAAGAATTGTGTGTTTGCAAAAATACTCTTCTCCACATAGTCATACTTTTACCGATCGTGTAGTAGAACCTTTTTTACTGATGAATGATAATCAAGATGTTCGCTGCTATGAATTGTCTTCAGGAAAGAATAAAACATTCAAGCTTTCGAGAATCAGCAAAGTTGAAATTTATGATGCTCCTTGGATACATGTATCAGAACACAAAAAGGTTTTTACGGATATGTTTTCATTTAGTGGTGAAGAATTGTATACTGTAAAGCTTCGTATGGGACAATTATCTTATAACTTGATGACAGAAGAATACCCCATTTCATCGAATTCTTTCTCTAAACAAGAAGATAATCATTGGATAGTTTCTCTCGATGTTGTAAGCTATTTAGGAATAGGAAGATTTGTACTTGGCCTTTACGACGATATAGAAATCCTTGAAGGGGATGGCTTCAAGGATTACATAAAGTCGAAAATTGGGAAAATGAGACCATTGACGACTTGAACTTATTTCAAGTTTTGCTTTGATATTATGGCTTCATTATCTTCTTCGTATCACTGCCTTGTTTAATAATATAAATTCCTTTAGTAGTGATTGCATTATCTTCAGTTGTTGTATCAATAAGTCTACCACTAATATCGTAAATTCTCTTGATTTTATCGCTGTTTTCTTTCTTATTTATTACTTTATCTATGCCTGTCAAAGTAAGTCCTCCATCACTAGCCTTTGTGAGCGTGTATGATATTACATCATGAGTGATAAAACTTCTAACAGGGCTCCAGCTCGTCTCATTCGTAGCTTTACTAGCTATGTAAACTTTGTAAGAGCCTGCTTGAATATTCGGCACATCTAAGCTAATCGTATTTTCATTATCGAAACCGAGTCCAGAGTATGTTGCATATGTCTTGCTTTTGGCAAAGTAAGTTACAGTTAAATCATTTGTAGTCGTGTTTTCGTATATAACAGCAACATCTCCAGTGAATGATTTATATGAAACATTATAGAAAGCAGTCATTGTCAAGTTTAGTTTGTTGTCTGCTGTTTTTGTAAACTCACAATTATTATCTGTTGCCCATATTGAAAAATCGCTTCCACTGGCTGTTGAAGTTGGATCAAAACCTAATATCATATCGTTGCCTTCAGAAAATGTTGTTCCAGAACTGAATTCATCACCCAACCCAATAGGCGTCAGATCAAAAATATCATACCATCCGTCGCATGCACCACCCCATCCCCAGTTTACATCTACGTTGCCATCTGTATTTATACCATCAAAGACAAATGCATGTCCTTCTTGTGTTTTTGTAGATCCACCATATAAGATAGGACGCTTATTTTTAATTTCATAGTAAATCATTTGTGCCCATTCATCATCAGTATATAATGCCTTCTGCAAGAATTTTAATGAAAACGGATTATACGAGAAATTGTTCACAAAAGATATTGCAGCTTCATAATCTGTAGTTCCGCTCCCGTCTACACCATATTCCATGTTAGCTCCATAGCCAGCATCTCGCATTAGAGTGGCAACAGCTGCTATATTTGTAGGCGTGATGGCATTGCTAGTTAAATATGAATTTGACATGTTGTTCCATTCGTATGTGGAACTGATTGTTGCGGATCTTATTACAGTATCTTTATCCACAACAATGGAATATTCTCCGCTACCTTTACTAGTTGCAGGATAATTATAATACTTTAAAATTTGTGACATTGCCGTTGCTACACATCCAGTATAGCCATGCGTAAGTGAGCCAACCTTAGGACACAATAAATTATATGGTGTGTCTTGATTCCATTTTGTTGTTATAAAAGGATATGTTGTTGTAGAAACAGATATAGCAGTTCGCCCCATATTATTGGCATCTCTGTAGGCCAAAGATTTAGATATGTTTTCCATCCACCATTTAAAACCTGGAGCAATATTCGCAGAATCAAAGTCGTGTGTTGATTCTCCAATGATTGCCGGAAATGTATTACTGCGGCTAACAACGATGAATCCCGAACCTTTTGCGCCATAAATAGCAAATTGGTCTGTATCTTTCATTAACTTGACCTCGTTGTCAATTATAGAAGAACCCTTTGCCATGCTTTTTGTGGCAAATTTCTCTTGAGCTATCCTTAACATTTCGCTACGATTGCGATTATCAGCAAACGTGTTTAGGAGTGAAGCAAAAATAGCAACTGAAAGGACTAATAATCTTATCATAAATTGATAATTTCAAATGTGAATACTGCGATTGTTTTTATATTATGCAAATATAACTTCTTTTTTCTTATGCTCAAAATATTTTTTGTGTAATCATTTTTAATGCGCTTATGTTAATTAAAAGGCACATAACCTTAAGTTAAGATTATGTGCCAAATTGCTTAATATATTTAAATATGTTAAAAACCAGGGTTTTGTACTAGATTAGGGTTAACTCTTATTTCATATGAAGGTATAGGCCATACCCAATGGTTATCATTGGCTTTCAATTCCTTCTTCTCATATGAGTCTCCAGACTGTATAATGCCTTCCTCTTCTAATCCGTCTTGAGCCTCACGTCCACTGAAACCTTTCCCCCAACGTTTAAGACAACTCATACGCAATCCTTCACCGACAGTTTCCTTAAACCATTCGGTCTGTATTGCATCCTCTGTAGCTTCTGTTGTAGTAGTATTGCGTGCCGTCTGAAGTGCATTCAGATAAATTTTTGCGTCTCCTGTTGATCCTTTGTAGAAATCCGCTTCAGCTAATATTAAGTAAGCTTCACCGATAAGAAATGGTTTAACATGTTGACGAGCATTAGGTGTACCATCTGAATTTAGATCAGGATTGCCTAAATATTTTACGAAAGTAGTAATTCCGCTCGGAAATAATGAACCTGCAAGGTAAACAGTATATGAACCGTTTTGAAACCATTGAGTAAGTCTTAAATCCTTATCCTCATACTGGCTTATAAGTTTCTTTGAAGGCAAGAAATATGGTTCTTGGTATATACCTGCTCCAGGATATTTTGTTAAATTCTTATTGAAGTCACATTTCGTATAAGTTGAGTTTGTACCTGAACCATTCTCTGTTAGAGTTGCTGGTAATTGCATTATTGGTTCTTTTCCATTGTCGTTAGTATATTCAGAAACCATATCTGTCTCATTAGACGATATTTCATATCCAGCTTTAGAATTGATCACTTTAAGGGCATATATTGCAGCATTATTATAATCTTTTGTATCAAGATAATAACGTGCAAACATCATATTTACGGCATCTATAGTAACTGTTGTTGAACCAATTTTTCCAGGTACATTTGCTAAATCTTTTGAAGCAGAATCAAGATCTGTTTTAATCTGATCGTAAATGACCTTTACACTAGCACGAGTTGGTTTCGCATTTTGATCATATCTAAGGACCAATGGCACTGCTAAATCTGTTGCTGCTGTGTTAGGATTATATGCCTTTGCAAAATGACGTACTAACTGTAAATAAGAATAAGCACGGAAGAAACGAGCTTCACCGTTTGCAGTTGCAGCTTGAACCTTATAAGTAGGGTTGTTTTGTGCGAAGACATTTGAGCTGTTTATTAAAACGTTATAGTCTTTTATTGCAGTATAAAATGATGACCACATAGATTGTGTATCATAGTCACTAGCAGTATAACTTACATCCATACGATGAACTGGACCGTAGTTGTTACCAAAATCCGCAGTAGCATTGAATCCGTCACACATAACTTCTTCAACTTGTGAAATATCACCATAAAACGTTGAACGGAATGATTGATAAGTACCATTAGTCATAGACTTAAGGTCTAGGACAGATTTGATAGCGGTTGAGTCACTTTCAATTTCGATTGAAGTTGTAGGTGTTTCATCCAAATTACATGAGGTAAGGGTGGCTAGTCCCAAACCAAATGCAAATAATATATATTTATTGTTTATTTTCATAATTTATTTCTGTTTATAGAATAATTATTTTAGAATGTTACTTCAAGACCAAATAAGTATTGCTTTGAATTACCGGTTTTACCGGAAGTAAGGTTGCTGTCTACTTCTGGGTCAATGCCTTCATAAGAAGTTACAGTGAACAAGTTGCGGCCAGTGAATGTTACCTTAACATCATTTATTACGTTCTGCCATCCAAGAATAGACTTTGGAAAATTGTAGCCAATCTGTAAATTTTTCAAGCGCATGAAAGATGCATTCTGAAGAAGGTGATCATCAAATTGAAGTGTATATCCAGCACTCCATTTTGGGAATTTTGCGTTAGGATTTTCTTCTGACCAAAAATCATTTACAGTCTTACGTTGATTGTATGAAGTACCAATGACGTTAGGATTCTCATAGAAATAAGCGTCATTGTTTACAAGATATTTACCTAGAACATATGAGAAATCAGCCTCTAAAGTGAATCCTTTCCAACCTGCATTTAAACCGAAACCACCATTAACTGGAGCATAACGTTTTTTGCCAGAGTTCTGTGTAAGTGCAGCTTCTTGAAAATCCTTAGTTGTCTCACTCTTAGTTGTTACATCCTTATTGTCACCAGCTTTATACCACATTGGAGCTCCATCTGTTGGGTCAACGCCAGCATAAAGTGGTAAATAATACATAACAGGGCTACCGACAACATAAGCCACCATTGTGTTTGCAATTTCCCAGCGATTACGACCATCGAAAAGTGACGTAACTTTCATCTTATTGTAGTTGAATGTTGTTGAGAAGTTTACAAAATAGTCTTTAGTACGAACAATGTCTACACCAAGTCTGACATCTATACCTGAGTTCTGTAATTCACCTACATTAGATGTTACAGAAGAGAAACCTGTTGTATATGGATATGGAACATCCATCAACATGTTACTGGTCTTACGTACATAATAAGAAATATCAAAGTCGAAGCGGTTCCAAAGACGTCCGCTTATACCTGCAGTAAAGAGCTTTTGCTTTTCCCAAGTTAAACTTGGATTTAGAGGCTGTGAAAAAGCTAATGCAGTATTTTCATTATAATTGGTTGATGTAGACATTAGTCTTAGTGAACTATAGTCACCGATACTTGCGTTACCTTGAGTACCATAACTAACTTTGACATCAAAATCATTAACCCATGTATAAGGTTTCATGAAGTTTTCATTTTTAATCTTCCATAGTAGGCCTGCTGCCCAGAATGTTGCATTGCGATTGTTGCGACCGAAACGTGAACTNNCATCATTNCGAAGNGTAAAGTCAACGAAATAACGATCTTTCAAATTATAATCTGNACGGCCAAAGAATGATAAAAACTTACTTGTTGTTGCATTTTCACTCATCTTGTAAGTGCTTTGCTTTCCATTCTGAAGATTTAATAATCCGTCTACACAACCTGGCCTGAAGAACTAGCGTAATAATAATCGTAGTTATTTATTACACCTTCCTGACCACCAAGAAGTGTAATGTGGTTGTCTTCATTTATATCAAAACTATATTCAATAGTATTGGTCAAAGTGTGAGCATAAGAATATGTTGTAGATTTACCTCTGTTTCCGCTGCCATTACTTGATATATATGATGGATAAGTCATCCAGTTATCACGTATGAAATATAAATCAGTTCCAACACGTGAACGAATCTTTAAATTTTTAATAGGTTCTAATTCTACATAAGTATTACCAATCAAACCATAACGAGAGTATACGTCAGGATTGTTGTCTATCATATATTGTGGGTTAATATGGCCACTAGGATATTTCAAATATTCAGCGCCTGTTGTTGGGTCAATATGAGGATATAGTGGATTCAAAATATATGAAAGACCACCACTTGTGGCGTTTGACGTATTATCAGAATTACCCCAGTTTGAGTTACGCTGACGTTTGTCATAAGATAAGTTTAAGTTTACGCCTGTTCGTAACCATGTTTTTGGTTTCGCATCAATNTTTGTNCGNAATGTATAACGATCATAATAGTTGCCTATTGCAGTACCTCTTTGATGGAACTGTGACGCACTTACTAAATAAGACATTNTTTCTCCACCACCCTGTATAGACACATCGTTTTGTGTTTGAGGATTNTTAAACTGCTGAAAAATGTTATACCATTTAGTGTCAGCACGATATCCCTTATCATCATACNTTNNTTTTAGTTTGGCCGCAGTAGATAAACCGCTATTCAACCAGAAATTGTAAAGTTCNTCNCCACTCATCATGTCTTCATAAAAGCTTTTGTTTGCAAGTGTTGACCAACCGACTTGAGTGCGGTATGTTATAGAAGCCTTTGAGTTATAGCCACCATTTTTTGTAGTTATATAGATAACTCCATTTGAAGCACGAGAACCGTAAATTGAAGTTGCAGATGCATCTTTTAATACAGAGACACTCTTTATGTCGTTAGGGTTCATAGCCATAATAGTGCGACTTGAAGATGGTATTCCATCAATCACGTATAAAGGGGTAGAACTTGCTCCCAAAGAACCAATACCATGAAGGCTTATACTAACTGCGTTGTCACCAGCTTCACCAGAAGAAGAAAGGACATTCAAACCTGCAACTTGTCCCTGAAGGTTATCCAAAGCCGAAGAAGAAGGTGCATTTTTTAATTTGTCTGAGCTTACTGTGGCTATATTACCAGTAATAGTTCCTATTTTTCTTGCTGAACCATAACCAATAACAACTACATCATCAAAAGTCTTATTGTCAGACTCAAGGACAATCTTTAAATTCTTACCAGGTTTTACTGTCTTTGAAATTAAACCGATATAAGAAACTTGGAGCTTTGCACCTTCTTGTACTGAAAGTGAAAAAGTGCCATTAACATCTGTTACGGTACCAGTGTTGGTACCAACTACCTTAATAGAGGCTCCAATAATTGGCTGCCCGTCCTCAGAAGAGGTTACGACACCTGAAACCTGCGTTTGAGCCATTGCCATTCCAAAACTTAGAAATAGGCAGGCTAAAAACATCATTAGTCTTTTTTCCATAAAATCTCTCTCTTAATTAAAAAATTGTATTGTTATCTAATATATCTTTCCAAGATCTGTGTCTAGCTCTTTTAATCACGAGCGGGACATCTTTTCTATCTTAAAATCAAGAACGTATTAACATTCTTTTCTCATACTTAATAAAAATATTTTAAATGTTGTTGTTGTATACGGGCACAAATTTAAAGAATGTTTAGAATATAACCAAACTTTTTATGCAAAAAGTTACTTTTTTTATCAAAAATACCATGGATATGCTATTTTTATAAGAATTTTGTTACGATTTAAAAGCAATTTTTAAAACGACAATACAATATGGTATAAAAGCCAGTATAACAAAATATTGTTAATCATCTAAATTATTAAGATAAAAATATAGTTATATACTTAATCTTTACAATAGTTCGTTATAAAATTATTCGTTATAAGTTTTTCAGTCAGCCTGATAAAGAGCAATATCAATGAGTTCTTTGACAAGTTTAGCATTTATTCTCCTGTTCGGCTTGATCACCGACAGCTTAAAAAATATGTCGAGTAGATATGAATTGAACATCAGAGACTTAAGCGCCTCCATCGAGAATGGTATGCTATTTTCTTCATCATGATCTTAGCCGCATTGATGGCTGTGAAAGATGCATTGAAAGCAAAATCCAATTTTCTTATATCTCTTGCCTGAGAATGATAGAGTCCGGTAAACTGCTTCGCCTCACGAAAGCAGAACTCGATTTGGAATCTTGTTCTATAAAAATCGACAAGATCTCTTCCAGACATTTTTATATCTGTAGAGAAATAGAGTTTGTGCTTCCCTTTCTTGTTTATCTATATCACAAGCCTGATTTTTCTTTTCATGGCTTGTGAATATGCAATAAGAGTATATAGTTTACCATCTTCAATACTTGTTCCAATCTCTTGCATCTTGGTGTAATCAAGATGACTGAACTCTATTTTATCTCCGTGAACTTTTGGCCGACCTCTTTTTCCAGTTGGTTGCCCGTCATGGATGTACATTAGGTTTGCATTGTCACGAAGTCTGCTTACAAGATGAAATCCCATTGAATCAAGCCCATGGACGAAAGTTGCCTTTGAAAATAAGCATCAGCCGCTACATAGTTGGAGACTTCAAGTAGTCAGTCTTTGGTTCTTTCGAGTACTTTAAGATACCAGTCTATCAAGCTGCAACCTTCCTGATCCAATGTAATTGTATTAGGTGTCTGTTCCGCTTTGAGTATCACGCAGTCACGTTTGTCTATGTCAATAACTCCAACTCCAAGAATCTCAAGACCTCTTTTTGCCTGTCCTGCACATCCCGACCAGAAGTAACCAATCCATGGCGTCTGCTTGCCTGACTTAGAGATATAACTGGGGGCAATGGCTATTGCTTAGCGGTCATTTTTTTCAAAAAACGTATTCATCAATTCCATGTTATAGTCTATCCCGTTAAATTTTTTTGTAAAGGTTTGCCGATAACACTGTGCGCAATGGTTCCCGTAGCGCTCCAATTGTGTGAAATTTATCTTTCTTGGTATTATCATAAATAAAAGTAGTGTCTCTATGATGAAAGATTTAAAACTTATGTTTAACTTTGCAGCATGTCCATCAAAGGCATCTCTGTAGATATTCATATATTGGTTAAGTGCTCCTGATATTTCCATGTTTAACTTATGCCTAGAGAACATAAAGTTACTGAAAATCAGCTACTTAACCAAATCTTACATACTAAGTATTGTTAATATATTCCATTGATTATGAGATAGTTAGCTAATTATTTAACGGAGTGTTGTTATTTAAAAACATCAAATATTATTATTACTATAATCTACTTGTGGCTATGACTGAATCATACGTGTCAACCGATTTCTCGTATGAACCCCAAAAAATGGGTGTACGGAACTTTATCCGTACACCCACATAATATTAAAGGCTGTTTATTGCTTTTTATTTTGTTCCTTCAGGAAGCATAACAACAGTAATCTTGCTGCCGTTTCCGAGAAATTCCTTCATGAATGCAGATACACTCTGTGGGGTCTGTGCCTCTACAAGTTTTTTGTAGTCAGAATATGTATCAACACCCAACTTATCATATTCATAGATTACTCCGTCCCAAAAACCATTTGTCTTTGCACGGTCGTCTATCTGCTTCAGCATCAAAGCCTTAACCTTATTAAGCATTTCCGCATCGCATGTTGTAGCCAGCTTATTTGCCTCATCGGTCATAATCTTCAATGCAATGTCTCGCTTCTCCGGCTTCATAGGACACACACCGACGATCTGGTATATTTTGAATCCGTCATCAGCTGCGCTTGCGCCTCCATAAGCTCCACAAGAATATGCAGCACTGGCTTCTTCACGGATTTGCTTTAGATATTCCATTGAAAGAACCTGGCCTATCATATCAACCTGTATTGACTTCTCCAAGGTGTATGGAAGGTTCATATTGTGCCAAACCATATAGCAGTTTGCTTTAAGAGTCTCCATCTTACGATAGAATATATTTTCGATCTGTCCCTTTTGTGGCATGCGGTCACGCTTTGAAGCGACATCAGTTCCCTTTGCAGGTAACCCTCCAAGATACTGACAGATGAGTGGACGTATTGTAGCATCGTCAAAATTACCTATTATCGTAAACTCCCAACCCTTTGCACTTGCTGTACGGTCTTTTGCTATCTGCAGGATGCGATCATAGTTTATGTCCTTCAGATCCTTAAGCAACAGAGGAGCTGTTCTTGGATTGTGGTTATACAATGTTGCCGTAAGAGAGTCACTAAAGGCTACATCTGGAGACAATTCTCTATTTTTGAGCCCTACCTCATACTGCTGCATAAGGTTATTGTAAGAGTCATTGTCTTTCTTTATATTTGTGAAATACAGATAAACCATCTGGAACATGGTCTCTATATCCTTTGGTGTTGAGTTACCATCTATGCTCATTTTTCTCTCACTCATCTTCAAGTTAGCATTGGCTATCTTTCCTGCCATTGCCTTCTGAAGTTCAGTACTTGAGAAATCACCAAGTCCGCTTATGCCGATAACACTATCGAACACTTTTGTGTTAACAAAATCAGCCTTCCCATAAGAAGAAGAACCTGCGCCACCAGCACCCGACAGAATTACTTGATCTTTCTTATAATCCGTCTTCTTCAATATAACCTTTACACCATTTGAAAGCTCAAGAGTTGTATAATCAAATTTATTGCTCTTGATTTCCTTCTTGATCTTACCAGCCTTTGGAAGTTCCTTTATCAAAGGCTCATTCTTCACATTATCCACATAAGCAGTAATATTCTCTGCACGTGCAGACTTCACAGCGTCAAGAAGTTGTGCCTCTGTAGGATATACATTACCTTCTTTCTCGTTATTGAAGTTAATGATCACCATATTAGAATCATTCTTTGAAACAAGTTCCTTGATCTGTGCATTGATAGCCTCAATAGGTATCATTGGAACAATCTGCTTCATTGTCTGATATGAATACTCAATACCAGTCATCGGCTCGTTCGTAAGGAAATGTCCAAGACACTCGCGATAGAATTGAGAATTATAACGCTTATCCTTATTGCTATAAGACTTATCAAGAGCGCTCATATAGTCAGCTTGGAAACGGCTATATTCAGAAGAAGTGAAACCAAATTCAGCTGCACGACGCAATTCTACCAAAGCAGCTTTCAATGCATTTGCAGCAACGCCCATATCTTTTGGAGATACACTTAGATCAAAAGCATCCTTTGTTTTTGCAAAGATATAATTACCATCTCCGGCAGATGCCATTACATAAGGACAGTCTGCTTTCTGGGCAGCCTCAGTAAAACGATTATTGAGCATACTTGATATAGCACCGTTCACATATTGGTATACTAAATAAGAAATATTGTTCTTCAAAGAATCAGGGAACACGTCATGCTTGAACATAAGTTCAACTTCTGAAGATCTTTGCTCCTTATCCTTGTCTATAATAACTATAGGCTGTGCATTATCAGGAACTTGCTCATCAATTATAGGAGCCTCGTTCTTAGGATTCTGTATATCTCCAAAAAGTTTCTTTATCTGAGCCTCAACCTTATCTACATCAACATTGCCGACAACGATAATACCCTGATGAGATGGATGATACCATTTTGTGTAATAGTCACGTAGCTCCTTTGGTTTAAAATTATCAACAACACTCATTAATCCGATAGGGTAACGCACACCATACTTACTTCCAGGATATAACTTTGGAAGATTGCGTTCAAACATACGACTTGAAGCACTTGTGCGCAAACGCCACTCCTCGTGAATAACGCCGCGTTCTTTTTCAATTTCTTCCTTGTCTAGTGTTAGACCAGTAGACCAGTCGCGAAGAATAAGCATACATGTATCAATAGCTCCGGCACGCTGTGTAGGAACATTGTCAATATTGTAAACTGTCTGATCAATACTTGTATAGGCATTAAGGTCGCCGCCAAATTCAATACCATTAGCACGACACCATTCAATAAGAGAATTACCCTTAAAGTTATCAGAGCCATTAAAAGCCATGTGTTCAAGGAAATGAGCAAGACCACGCTGTGTCTCATCCTCCTGAATTGAGCCAACTTTTTGTGCAATATAGAAGTTCGCACGGTTTTCTGGCCAGTTGTTGTGACGGATGTAATAAGTCAATCCATTAGCCAACTTACCAATGCGCACATCCTTGTCAACAGGAACTGTCATCTGTGGTTGTGCCTGAGCTACACCTGCCAGCAAAAGTAACGCTGCTAACAGTAAATTTTTAAGTCTCATGTATAAAAGTTTTAGTTTATAAAAATCTTAAGATTATATTATGCAAAGATAGAGAAATTTTGTAAAAATACAAAACATTTGCAATATTTTTTTATTGCTGTCTGATAAAAATAAAGAATGGCATGTGAATAGTTCCCGAAGTCCTTTTAAATAGTACTTCGGGTTCATTACTTTGTAGAACAAGCCCCCCCCTCAGTCAAAAAAGATGCCTATGGGGGATATCTGAGGTTTCTTTAATGCACGTTTCCCAATCTTTTTCAGGGTGATTGAATAAACTATTAAAATCAATGTAATACATAAGTGTTATTCTTACCATTGTTGCTAATCCTGAGAAACTCCATGAACGGGCCAACCCTTTTCGCATAAGCATTAGAAGTAGATTGGCTATAAGAGTTATCCAAATTTGTATTTTTATTGCGTTTGCGCTTTCTCCATAGAAGTTTTTAATGGAAAGTTTTGCTTTATCTGTTTAAACCGCAATTCTATTTCCCAACGTTTTTTATAAATATCAATAATTTCGGATGGATCTGAGTCCATATCATTCGTAAGCAATGGGATAAGTTTTTTCTTCTTCTCATCCACATAAGTAATAATCCGTGAATGATGGATAATGTCTTTCTCTTTGAGTTGTTTAGTAAAAGTGACATGCTGTATGCGTTCATTACTCCTTTAGGCAATTGGTAAATTGTGTCGTTCAGAATATTATATTTTAACACTGCTGTCCCGTTTAGAAATCATCCGGACCAAATAGACTTGGATAGTCATTATTAGGAGTATCTTTCTCGTGAGCAGTCTTGTTAAATAATTCATTAATTGGGCTCTTGTCCGTTAGGAACAATCCTACGTTCTTTGAAATAGTGTGTAACGATTGATCAATGTGCATCTTTTTTTTGGCAAAAGCTAATAGAAGGTATGTACAAACGGCAATCCATATCTGCAGATAGATAGCATTCTCAGAAATTCCATAGAAAGATTTGATGTGGAGATGCTGCTTAATCCACTTAAAGAATAGCTCTACATTCCATCTTTCTCTATAGAGTTCCGCAATGGTCAATGCTTCGTGTTCAAGTTCGTTCGTAAGGAACCGATAAACGTTTCCTGTTGCATAATCTTCATATGTTACCATCCTGATTTCTTCAGGATACCAACTAGAGGTCCTAAGTCCGGTAAGCAAGATTTGTTCATCAGCTATAACGCCAGTGCTCTTGTCAACTTCTGTTGAATCTATAACTTCAAAAAGCATGTTGTCTTTAGCTCTTGTAACAAAGAATGCCTTCTTTTTGTGAACCAAATGGAACAGACGGTAGAAATCAACATATCCCTTGTCCATCAAGTAGATTGCTGATGGCTCGACATAGAGATTATCCAAAGCTTTTACGTCATGCACTGCAGCCTCTGTAAGATATACGGATACGGGAAGATTACCTCTCAAGTCCAATAAAGTGTGCATTTTGATACCACCTTTGTGTTTGCGAAACTTAGCCCATGGACAGAGTTTGAGACAAAGGCTTATGGTGCTGCTGTCAAAAGCATAAACCATATTGTCCAGGTCTAATCTAAAATCATCTTTCGCATAAAGTGGGCGGACTTTCCTCAAAAGGACTTGTGCAAAATCTGCATAGATTCTCCAGTCTCTCTTCTCGTTTGCTTTTGCTAGGGTGTTGCGTGGAACTGCATAGCTGATACCACAGTGATACAATCTGCTGGACAATGCCGTTAGACAATTCTCAATATCTCTGAGACTACCTCGGTTGGTTAACTGAGCATAACTCATCACCAAAAACTGATCCTTACAGGAAAAGTTCCTTGATCTGTAGTTACCATTATAGCGGTCAACACAAGTTTTGAATTCACGTTCTGGTATGAGTGACATAATCTGTGAGAATATTGTTTTTCCGTTGTTCATCGCACGCTCGTTTTATGATGTGTGCAAAGATACAAAATCAAATCGAATACACTATTTTACGTTCGTAACATATTGACTATAAACAATTTAATTAAATATAATCTCGTTTTAACGGGACACCAGTGATATTTTAAGTTCTTTTTCATCTTAGTTACATAGATAACCTCTCTTAGAGTCATCTTTTCAAGCTTTTCGTAATCAATGTAAGCCCTGTCCATTGCCATGATATCTCCTTTACACAATGTAGTGGGTTTCAACATAAAAGAGTTATTCGTGGCTGCCGAGGTGAACTTTATATCAGAGGGAACTCCTTCATTTGCATGGATTACAGTGTGTACCTTTATCCCGCCTTTCTTCTTGCCCGTTTTAGGATGACGTCCAACACCTTTAAAGAGTAGGTTCGAAAATAGAGAGATGGTTGTGGAGTCTATTATTTGTAGCTGTTTCATCCATTTAGGTTCTTTACCACTTCGGCTGTCCGATGAAAGACGAGTGTGATAAGTAGTATACAAATCACGGTATATAGCCTCAAATACTGCATCAGGACGTCTCTTATTGGCATCCGACAATGTGCTACGGGATGTCATCATGCTAATACCTAGGTGACAGAGTTTACGCGCTTCGGCTTGCAGTGAGGTACTTATCTCACGAAGAGAATCAAAACGCATAATTACGGCATAGAGCATTACAACCAGATGAGTCCAGCTGCCGAAGCGCTTAATATAACGTTCTCCACCATGTTCACGACTGATTTCATTAATTTTTGACTTATCAAGCAATTTTATTACCTGACTATAGAGCGGCTGTCCGATAAAATATGTACTTTTGCCCATGTGTTAGATTTTTCTTCTGGTAAAGGCAAAGATAACACATTTTAGGCTGAACTCAGAAATGAATTCAGCCTTTTTATTGTTATTAATCAAAAAGTTTTATCGGACAGCAATAAAATTTTTATAACTTTTCGGTAATCCGATTACCCAACGTGAACAACTCATTTACACACGTTAGGTAATTGAATTGCCTAACGTGAAAAAGGGTATTACCTGACGTAGGTAAACAAATGATTATCAATGAAACTACAAGATTGGGTGGATGACGATTGCCACTATTATTACAGTTNGGTTTTGATATAAAANCTAAACATTTTNCGATGTGTGGCATACATGAAGACTGGTACAGATCATCATAAACGAAAAAACGTCTATATATGTATTGCATATTTTGCAAAAAATCGCCAAAAACAGGTGTGATTTGGAGTTTGATGTCACTTTTAGCCCTATAATGTCACTTAATGTCACTGGCTGAAGCCCGATAAACAAAAGGTTTGTGACATTATGACATTAGTGACATTAAAAAAACTTTTTCTGGTAGGGTTCAGGATGTCTAGCCCCCCCCTAAATTGATGGAAAACCATAACTAATTGCTATATTTCTTCTTTTTAAGGTTTATGTTTTTATTTAATTTTTGGATATATTAAGTCTTTTGCAAACTATCATTTTTTGTAATTTGGTGTGAATTGTGTTACGCAAATTAGTAAAATGTGTGATAAAAATGTATAAACGTAACTAAAATTCGGTATTTTTGTTTCAAAATGAAAATTTTAGCACAAAATATTTGGAGATTGATTATACATTCATTAACTTTGTGTCCGATAACATTAATAAAATTAATTAAGCGAGAAAAGAAACAGCTTTTATTAAGTTTAAGTAGAGACTTTTGTAATTTTTGAGCTTTAAAGAGAGAGAGACTTTTAGTGTTTCTAGCCTGCTTGTTCCTAAATTTAGGAATGGCACTGGCACAGATTAGAGTGTCTGGTACGGTAGTATCAAGTGATGACGGTGAACCGATAGTCGGTGCGTCAATCCTTGTTCAAGGTACTAAGACAGGTGCAGTAACAGACGTTGATGGTAATTTCCAATTAACAGCACCAACAGGAAGCAAACTTGTCGCTTCTTATTTAGGCATGAGACCTAAGACTGTTGCAGCGTCTAGTTCAGTAAAAATTGCTTTGGAACCTGATAATAAGGTTCTCGACGAAGTTGTTGTTACAGCTATGGGTATTACTCGTCAGAAGAAAGCTCTGGGATATGCTTCTCAGGAACTTACATCTGAAGATTTGAATACTTCTGGAACATCTTCTTTGGCAAGTGCAATGCAAGGTAAACTTACTGGTGTTGATATTCGTACATCATCAGGTGCACCAGGTGCTTCTGCACAAATCATGATTCGTGGTGCGCGTTCTTTTGACGGAAACAACACCCCTCTTTATGTTGTAGATGGTATGCCAATATCTTCTACTCCTGACTTTTCTACAGGTCAGTCTGTTACAGGTGCTGATAATGCAAGCCGTTCAATAGATATAAATCCTGATGATATTGAGTCAATAAATGTTTTGAAAGGCCAGGCAGCTTCTGCGCTTTATGGTATCCGTGCTTCAAATGGTGTAATTCTTATCACAACTAAGCGTGGTAGCAAAAATACATCTAAGCCTGTTATTTCGTTCTCTACAGATATCAGTGCACAGACATTGAGCCGTAAGTTTGAACGCCAAACAGAGTATGCACAAGGTAACAGTGTAAAAGCTTATAATCCAACTACTTCTATGAGTTGGGGACCTAAGATTTCTGATCTTGCAAATGATGCTACTTACGGAGGAAATACTGTAAATAGTTATACAAATGCTTCTGGTAAGCATGAGGGACAATACTATAACCCTAAGTATGCTGCGGCTGGTCTTAGCGGTTGGGCTACTCCTCAAGTTTACGATAATGTTGGTGATTTCTTTAATACAGGCCTCACACAAAATTCAACATTTAATATTTCTCAGCGCAAGGATAAACTTAGTTATTCTTTCGGTGTGAATGATACTTATCAAAGGGGTATCGTTCCTTCAACAGGCATGACACGTACTGGTGCTCGTGGTGCTGTAGATTGGCAAATTGATGACCAGTGGAAGGCTGGTTTTTCTGCTAACTATAGTTCTGTGAAGATAACTTCTGCTCCTGGTGCAAATAATGGTATCATGAATGTTGTTTATTCAGCTCCAGCTGAATACAATCTTAAGGGTACCCCTTATCATGCTCCTGGTGATCCAACAAGCCAAATCTTATTCCGCTCTACAAACTTCAATAACCCTTATTGGTGGTCTCATAATGATGAATTCTTTCAGCATACTAACCGCGTGTTTGGTAATGCATACGTAGAATATCGTCCTAAGATAAATTGGAGCGATGCTTATAATTTGGTCTTCCGTGAGCAGGCTGGTTTAGATGTTTATACAACTAATAACACTACTCAGGCAGAACTTGGCTCAGCATATAATACTAAGGGAGAAGTAGAGAATTACGGTGTTGAGAAAAATATTTTCAATAACTTGTTCACAGCTAATTTCACCGCAAAATTGGGTGGAGAAAAACAATGGGATTTTGGATTCCTTTTAGGCTCAGAATTCAATCATGAATATAGACGTAATTGGGATTACGATGCTTCTGGTTTGGCATTCTACGGTCAACCAACAATTGGTAATGCTTCTACAATGAATTCATGGAGTGAATATAAATCACAAGAGCGTACAGTTGGTTTCTTTGGTCAGGCTTCACTTACATGGAGTGATCAGTTGTTCCTTACTGTAACAGGACGTAATGATATGGTTTCTACAATGCCACGTGGCAATCGTAGCTTCTTCTATCCTTCTGTATCTTTAGGATGGATATTCACAGAACTTCCTGCATTGAAAGGTAACCACATCCTTTCTTATGGTAAGTTGCGTACGTCTTTCGCTCAGGTAGGACAAGCTGGTATATATTATAATAATTATATGTATGTTCCTTCTTATGGTAGTGGCATGTATACATATACTCCAATTAGCTATCCAATGGGTGGTGCGACAACATATACTCCGTATTATGTGAAATTCGATCCAAACTTGAAGCCACAGAATACTTCAAACTGGGAAGCTGGAGCAGATCTTAACTTCTTTAATAATAGAATTAAGATAGAGTATACTCTAAGTTATCAGGACGTGAAAGACCAAATTTTTGATGTACCAACTGCTGGTAGTACAGGTTATCAATATCTTAGAACAAATGCTGGTAGAATGACAACTTGGTCTCATGAATTGTCACTTAATGCTTCTGTTGTTCAGAATAAAAATTTCAACCTTGATTTAGGAGTTAACTTTACTAAGATAAAGAATCAGGTTAAAGAACTTGCCGATGGTGTAGAGAGTATTATGCTTGGTGGTTTCGTAGAACCACAGATTCGTGCAATGGCAGGATATACATATCCTAATATTTATGGTTATGCATTTAAGCGTACTGATGATGGACAGTTACTTTTGGTTAATGGACTTCCTCAGAAAACCGCAAACAGTGTTAACCTTGGTGAATGTACTCCTGACTTTAATATGGGCTTTAATCTTAGAGCTAATTATAAGAATTTATCTCTTACTGCTACTGTTGATTGGCAGAAAGGTGGAGCGATGTACAACGGAACTCTTCTTACAATGAATTACTTCGGAGTTACAAAGGAATCTCTTCCTTATCACGAGGGAACAATGGTTGCCGAAGGTGTTGACGCCGCAACAGGTAAGACAAATACTGTAGTGGTAAACAAACAGGACTATTATATGGCTTATAACAATGTTACCGAGGCAGGTATCTATGATACAAGTTTCTGGAAGCTACGTGATGTAACTCTTGGTTATAAGTTGCCTAAATTTGGAGGTGTAGATATCTCGATATATGCATTTGCTCGCAATGTACTACTTTGGTCTAAGATGCCTAATCTTGATCCAGAAAGTTCACAGGGTAATGGTAATATGGGTGGTTATTTTGAGCGCTTCTCTGTTCCAAATACATCAAGCTTTGGTGGTGGGTTTAAACTTACTTTCTAAAGNAAATNAATGGTATTAATAATTTAAAAGGGACAATTATGAAATTAAAATATATTTTAGGATTGGTTCTGACATCAACACTNGCGGTATCTTGTTCAGAGGATACGATGGACAGAATTAATACGGATGAATCTCATCCAGGTGTCGATATCGTAAATGGAAAATTCCAAATCACAGACGCTGAGGTTGCTACTGTATATAGCACTTTGTGTGGTAATTACGCATGGTATGTGTCTTCTTACACAGAACAACTTTTCGGAACAGGTAACAACCAAATGAAGAATGTTGAGGTGCGTGACTTTGGAGAAATGGCAGCAAGTTCAACATTTGGTAATGAATGGAACTCTACATATTTAAATCTCAAAAATCTTATTTCAATAAAAGAAAAATGTGCTGATGGTGGAGTAAATGCTGGAAATTATGACCTGTTGGGAATGGAAGAAACTCTGGAAGCTCTTAATTGGGGTATTCTTACTGACTTGCATGGTGATATTCCTTGCTCAGAAAGCTTTGATGGTACGAAAAAAGCAAAACTTGATAGTCAGAAAGAAATCTATGATAAGATTTTTGCTCTTCTTGATGATGCACAAGTTAATTTTGCTAAGGGGGGTAAACATGTAACAACTCAGGATATACTTTTTGCAAATGATTTGAAAAAATGGTCAGGGCTTGCTCATGCGATTAAGGCTAGATATTTACTTCATACTTATGGCGTTAACAAGAATATTTTGAGCGATGTTCTTAAAGAGGCTCAGGCTGCAATAACTGCAGGTTTTGATGGAGCTAATCTTGATATTTTTAATGGTAAGACTGCTGATAATGCTTGGTCTGCTTATCATTGGAGTCGTTCTTATATTGGTTCTTCAAAGACAGTTGATGACCTTCTTGTTGAGCGTGCTGACCCTCGTGAGGCTCTTTATAATACAAATGGATTTGGTGCTAAAACCCCAGTTATTGGTCAACCAGGTAATTCTGAACAGGCAATGATGACCCAAACTGTAAATTATCCTGCATGGTTGGATAATGGTGCTGCATACCTCCATGTGTTTAGTAAATCTGAATTGTATTTTATTATAGCAGAGGTTAAGGCTCGTCTTACTCAAGATGCAAAGGCTGATTTTGAAACTGCAGTAACTGCGTCATTCAATGACTATTTTGTAGCTAGTGGATCTTCAGTTGATGATGCTACGATAACAGACTACCTTAAGTCCATCGAAACTCGTTATGCAGCTAATCCTTTGAAGGAAATTATGGTGCAAAAATATATTGCGCAGACTCGTGACGAGCAGCTTGAGACATATAATGATATTCGTCGTTGTCGTTATGCAGATGGTACATATTATGTAACTTTGACTAACCCAATGAATACTCAAGCAAATGTAAATCGTTGGCCACTTCGCATGCCTTATGGCGAGAGTGATGTTGTATCTAATCCTAATGTTGCTGCAGCATTTGGTTCTGGTAGCTCTGCTGGTAATTATCTATTTACTGACCCAGTATGGTGGGCAGGTGGTAAATAATAAAAATAAAAAATCTGTAGATAAGATGATTGGTCGCGAGACCAGTCTTATCTCTCTCTGATCTTGGGGCTGACTTTTGTCAGCCCCTTTTTTGTTATCCGAAAATTTGTGTTATCTTTGCATAAGATAAACTGCACTCGACATAACATTCAAGCAAGCTTGATGATTCTGCACTCGTTTGTGTTATCTTTGCATAAGATAAACTACACTCAGCATAACATTCAAGCAAGCTTGATGATTCGCTATTATTTGTGTATATGGAATGTGTCGAAAGGAAATAAGGTAAAAAGATGAAAAAAGTATTATTAATATTGATGTTGTTTGCTTCGCTATTTGTGAATGCTCAAGTTAAGGATGTTATAGGTGACCATTGGGTTGGTACTTGGGCAACTGCGCAACAACCAGTAGTAAAGGCTTATATGCCTTATAACAATAATATGTCAAATCGTTCTGTCAGACAAATTGTGAAAGTTTCTATTGATGGGAAACTAATCAGATTGCAAATCAGCAATGAACTTTCTAATGAACCTGTAGAGATACGGTCTGTATATATTGCTCATGCTAAAGATTCTTCTGCAGTCGAAGCTAAAACTGCCAAATATTTGAAGTTTGGGAATAAGTATAAGGTAACAATTTCAGCAGGCAAGTCTATTTTCAGTGATGCCTTGGTTTATGACTTGAAACCTTTAGAGCGTTTGTCAATAACGATCAACTATACTTCTGCACCAGTATCCCCGACAGTACACATGGGCTCTCGTACTACAAGTTATATTATGCGAGGTGTGACGAATGCAGATACTAATTTTTCAAAGGCATTCCGTGAAAACCATTGGTTTAATATTGCCGCAATAGATGTATTTGATGCAACAGGAAAGAGCATAGCTATAATAGGTAATTCTATTACTGATGGGAAAAATAGCACTGATAATGCGCAAAATCGTTGGCCAGATATTATGTCAGAGACGTTTCACTATAAATATCATATAACTAATTTTGGTGTATTGAATCTCGGAATTGGTAATAATAGGGTGGTTGTTCCTGGAGGATTCGGAGAGTTAGCAAAAAATCGTTTTAACCATGATATATTGGAACAACGTGGCTTAAACGCCGTCATTATTTTCGAAGGTGTAAATGATATTGGTGCTGCGGTCAAAGGTAACAGTGAAGCTGTTGCAATGCAACTCATAGAGTCTTATGATGATATGATTAAGAAGGCTAAGGAAAGAAAACTTAAAGTATACCTTGGTACGATTACTCCTTTTAAGGGTGCAGGATATTATTCTATATTCCATGATGCAGCTCGTGAAACCGTAAATCAATGGATTAGATCACAAAAGGAAAAAGTTGATGGTATTTTAGACTTTGATGAGCTTCTTCGTGATCCTGAAGATCACAGCCGAATGCAAAAGAATTTGCAAAGTGACTGGTTGCATCCTAATGCGGAAGGATATAAGCTGATGGGCGAATATGCTGCAAGTATAATTAAATGAAAGATTTAATACTCGTATAATTTTATGTGTAGAATCTTCCATTCTCCTACAGATATTCTAGCGTGTCGTCCCTGATGATCTTCATCACCGTTCAGTCTGCGAAGATATTCAATTTTGCCGTCTGTTTTTATTGTAACTTCGTCCACATATCCAATCCCCGAGCGTTTTCCGTTAAATTGTGATGAGTTCTTTCTACTTGAATCATCGCGTCCGTTAATGATGAACCCATCTTCGCCAAGTCTTTCTTCTTTGTTTTGTAGAATCTCGTCGTTGTTTTGAAAAGACACGACAATTCCATTCCCTGCGATCAGATAATCATTTTTAGCCAGTTTAATTATTATTCCGCCGCCTTCTAGCCATTCTTGACCATTTGTTGCACGTTTATCCCAAGGTAAAGTGAAATAGTGTCTGCATGTTATTGTGATGTTGTCATCTTTAATTATTCGCTGATTGTCAGTCTTATCAAAAAGAACGCCGTGGATATCTTTTTTGTTATTATGCGTCATAATAGGATAAAGCTGACGAAGTAGCGAAAAACTACCTTGTAAGTTTTCTTTTGCTTCTTTTTCAGCAGTGTCAATAGAGAAAGTGCTATATCCCAAAGCATGGTGTTCTCCAAAAACATATAAAGCTCTTACTCCGCTATTTGCGCAACATTTACTTTCTGGAATAAATAGACGGTTGTTATTGAAATCGTATTTTTGAGCCCACTCTTTAAAGCCTTCATCGTAGATGTCTGGTGACATCATGTCTATACTCGGTGCAAAAGCCTTCCATATCTTACTGAGGTGGGCTAATGGTCCAGCTGATGGATATTCTCCAGGCTTTCGTCCACGACTATTCATGGCTGCATTTACATATAAAGGTATGTTGTGGATTTGTTTTGCATTTTTGGCTAGTCGTTCAACATATTTCGCATAATAAATTGCTTGAAATGCTTCGTCCTCATAAAGTTTGCCTTCTGTATGAAATCCGATTTGATTTAACTCTTTCCGCCATATACCTTTGCTGTATTCCTTGTTTGCTATTTCTGAATAGTCTCTAGCACTTTCAAGCATACCGATCTCATTTTCCACTTGGATCATTATGACAGTCTCCTTCTGTGGATCTATTTTTTTAATATGCCTTATGAGAGAAGTAAATGCTGCGTTATCAGCTTGAAATACATTCTCAGAAAATGCTGATGCAATTTCCATCTTTCTGCCCTTCTCTGTAATTGCCCTCGGAAAACGTTTTGTGTCTTCCTTAAACCACATCGGTGCATAGCAACTCATAGAATTCTTCCATACTCCAAACCATAAAAATATAACCTTAATATTGTTTTTTCGTGCAATATTAATGGTTTCATCGATTAGTGAAAATTCAAATGTCCCCTCTGTAGGCTCAATTAAGTCCCATTGTGCAGGTACTAGTACAGTATTAATACCAGTCTTGACGGCCTTAGAAATCGAACTATCAATGTCTGCAATATTCGTTGCTGCAGAATTACTTAGTTCACCACCTAAAATCATTTCCTGTCCAATGCATTGTGCTGTAAAACACGTTAGCATTGTAACCATAATAAATATTATTCTTTTCATAATGGTATTATTGTCTTAACTTGCTGCTAACTGATATTGGCATAAAACTAACACCGGTGAAATCGTATTTTATTGGTTGTTTCGAAAAAGTTTGAAAGTATTTTAGCGTATAGTTACGCCATTCTTTAGCATTGTCTAATTGCACTTGAAGCAACAAGTTTACTTTTGACCAACGTTCTTCATCAACATAAGGTTGAGCGTCTTGCCAAATCTTTTGAAAAGATACAACTTGTTCTATGCCTCTATAATATAGTCCACATAGTTCATCCCACAACGTGTCTCCATTTCTTAATTTGTAATCCCATGGCACATGATGAAACCATAGTAAGTAATCATCTGGACAAGTTTGTAGATTGTCGAACATACTACGGTATGGTTCTCTGTATTGTGATACTGCATTCGTGCCTTTTGAAGATCTGTCAAATCCTACACCATTTTTGTCGGCCTTATGATAATATACAGGGCACCATTCTATTGGATATTCTGCTTTGTATCCGTCTGGTTCTGGCCCGTAATGGTGGTCGAATGCAAAGATATGGTGGAGACCTAGAGGCATCATGTAGTCAACGCATGCTTCACGACTTGTTAGCATCATGTCGCCTATAGCATACTCATTAATGTTCTGTCCAAATGTTTGTTGAATCCATTCATGAGCGATTAAATCGGCAGAAAGGGATGGATCCCATGCAAGTCTACCAAATGCATACCAGTTAGCTTGTGAAAAAGGATGTCCACACCAATTAGTATCATCTCCTATATTGCTCACACCTGCTATACCAACAAGGCAGTCTGGAGATACAAAGCTGAAAAATTCTTTCCACATTGTTGCAAGATATACTAGATGTTTGCTTTGTCCTGTATATTCTTGTGTAATTTGGAACTCTGCCATTTGTTTAGTTTGCTTCATGTTGTCAAAGATCGGTGCATAGGGTTCACGTGGTTGAAAATCAAGCGGACCGTTCTTACTTTGAAGTATTACATTGTTACGGAATTTACCGTCAAGATCTTTGAATTCATTAAGAGCTTGTTTCACTCTGTCTTCGCCTTTGTGCTTTGCGCCATATACAAAACTTCGCCACATGACGATTCCTTTATGAGGGGCTAGTGCATCAGCCAGCATATTGGCACCATCGGCATGAGTGCGTCCGTAATCAAATGGTCCAGGTTGCCCTTCTGAATTTGCTTTTACAAGAAATCCACCGAAGTCAGGAATTAAAGAATATATCTCGTTCACTTTATTAATCCACCAATTTTTAACGGTTACGTCGAGTGGATCTGCAGTCTTAGTATATCCCAAAGCCATTGGTGAACCGAAATTCACAGATAGATAAACTTTTATTCCGTAAGGTCTTATTATATCAGCGATATTTTTTATGCTATCAAGATATTCTTTAGTTAAAATCTTTGGAGAGGCATTCACGTTGTTTAATACACTGCCGTTTATTCCAATAGATGCATTTGCTCGTGCATATTCAATAATACGTTTTTCCCAGTCATTGCCTTTTAGTCTAGAAGAGAAGAAAATACTTTTTCCGGCATAACCACGTTCTATGCTTCCGTCGATGTTATCCCAATGATTAAGAATTCGTCGTGAATATTTTGGAGCAGAATACCCTCCTGTATTACTGTTTGTACTAAGTTGTTGTATTCTTAGCGCGTCATAAACACCATATAGTAAGCCGATTTCTGAATGAGAGCAAATCGAATCTGCATCATAAATGAATCCGTCATCATTTTTTAAACTTTTGTCAATTACGAGTTTTATATCTTTGCCATTCCAATATTTCTTTAATTCATCAATGGCAATCAGCATCGTCTTTCCACCTTTCGGTGCAATTACATGAGCTTTGTTTAGCGTCTCATATCTCAACCACAGATTATGCCCGTCTTCCGCCGTTATCGTGGAGCAAATAGCAAAGAATATAAATAACAGTATTGTTTTCTTCATTTTGCAAAATTAATCAATAATTTTATATTATACTTAGTTTATAATATCCTATTCTTTATGTTTCGTCTCAAAATATTCTGATGGGGCTACTCCAAAGTGCTTTTTGAATACAGTTGAAAAATGGGTCTGATTATTAAAGCCTACGGCATAAGCTACCTGAGATATATTGATTTCTCCTTGAATGATCAATTGTGCAGCTTGCTCTAATCGTAGATTTCTTATGAATTCACCGGTGCTTACACCTGTAATTTCTTTCAGCTTACGATGTAGTTGCGCTCTGCTCATACCCACACTTTCGACTAGCTTTTCTACATTAAAGTCTGGATCGCTGATATTTTCGTTTATGCATTTCATCACCTTGTCCATAAGCATAGCGTTGTTACCTTTAACTTCTATTTTTGCCATTTTATCTTCTTGCTCCAATGCACCTGAGAATTTACCCTTAAGTCTTCTGACGTTATCTACCAGATTGTCAATTAGAATATGTAGTTCTTCCATGCTGAATGGTTTAGCAAGAAAAGCATCAGCGCCACGTTTTAATCCTTCAAGACGATTATCAACATCACTCTTTGAGGTAAGAAGTATTACAGGGATATCACTAATCTTACAGTTTCCTTTTATCTTTTTAAGCATAGTTATACCATCCATTTCAGGCATCATTACATCACTTATAACCAAATTGAATTCTGAAGAAAGTAGTTTGCTTAATCCCTCTCTTCCATTTGACGCATAATCGAACTTATACCATCCGCCAAGTTCGTTCATAATATATGTCGCAATTTCGTGGTCGTCGTCAACGATTAAGATTCTAAAATCTTTATTTGCGCTTTTCTTATGTGTTTGCGATGCGATCTCATTTACATAGTCGTTATCAGTTGGTTCTATTTCTTCTGCTTTAAGATGGGCATTTCCAAGTGGAATATTTATTTCCATACATGTGCCCTTTTGCCCATCACATCTATTATATGCCTTTATGTTTCCTCCGTGCATGTTTACCAACGCTTTGCATAAGTTCAAACCTATCCCGGTCCCTGCAAAATGGAAGCCAGTTGTGTTCTTTCCTTGATAGAAGCGATCAAATAATTTTCCTGCATCTTCGTTCTTTATTCCAATCCCAGAATCTGTTACTTTAAGTGTCGCCTTTGAGTTGTCACAAGTTATTAAAACATTTATGGTCCCATTGTCGAAAGTATATTTCATCGCATTTGACATTATATTATTAATAATCTTGTCAAAATTAATTCGATCAATCCATACATTTATCTTTTTCTGCGAAGCTTCCAAAGAAATATTTATGTTTCTTTCTTTTGCATTATATGAATATAAAGCAATTATGCTGCGAGTAAATTCCACTAGGTCAGTCTCATCACAGTGTAACTGCATTTGATTTTTGTCGATTTTCCGTTCGTCAAGAATCTGATTTACCAACAGTAAAAGTCTTTGAGCATTGCGGTCAATGATATTTATTTCTCCTAGGCTGTCAATATCAGTAATCTTACGTTTCAACTTTTCCAATGGACTCATTATCAATGTTAACGGAGAGCGTATGTCATGAGTGGCATCAATGAGAAATCTCATCTTCTGTTCTTCAAGATCAGCGGTTCTACGTCTCTCATAATATCTGAATATGAAATATATAAGTATGATTATCAGTGCGGCATACATTATATATGCCAATGTTGTAGCATACCATGATGACTCCACAGTGATATCTATTACTTTTGTATTCTTAGAAACAATGCCGTTGCAGCTAGCCCTTACCTCAATCTGATAATTGCCAGGGTTGAGCTTGTTAAAAGGAATGGAGTTTATTCCTTCGTCAGTAGAATTCCATTCACCTCGGTTTATTCGATATTGATAGCATACATCTTCTGCATTTTTATAGTTTAATAGCGAGAATTCAAAAGTAAAACTGTTTTCAGAATATGGGACCGTATATTTGTTCTTGGTATAGTCCATATGTTTGCCATAAATGATGAAATTTGTAAGATGTACATCTCCCATTTCTGTAATGTCACTAATTACGTTGTAAGGATAAAAAGTGGTGATTCCATCGGTATTTCCAAATCCTATGCGCCCATCTGTAGATTGCATTACTGCACCTAATGTATATTCATGAGAGCGGAGACCATTTCCATTAATGTGGGCTATGAATTTCTCTGTATGATGGTCATATTGCCATATTCCCATTGTTGTGCTTACCCAAATGTTATTATGCGAATCTTTTACTATACCGCATATTTGTTTGTTGCTAAGTACTGATGAATGTGGAAATGGTGCTAATTTCTTTAAACCACGATAATATATGTATAGTCCTTCATCTGTTCCTATTATCATATTGCCCCAATCGTCTTCACATAAATAGTTTGCTTGGGAATTGCGCAATATGCAATTCCAACCGTAATTGTCGAAGGTGTAAGATTGGGTGTTAAGGCAAGCAACGCCATTTGAAGTGCCAATCCACAGAAGCCCTTGGCGATCGAATCTCAAGGATCTAATCCAGTCGTTGCATAACATTCCGTGTGGCGACGTCATGCTCATGTCTAGAATCTTAACTTTATGCGTCTTGCTATCATAAATGTATAACCCCTTACTATATACAGATATGTATAATTTACCCATTCCATCGTCTGTAATGCAGTATATTCCTGCACTGGCAAACTTCATTTCTTGTTTGTAGTTTCCTGTTTCTGGATTGTAACTATATAGAGCGTTTCCTGTACCAACCCAGTAACGTCCCCATGTGTCCTGATAGATTATGCTTGTTCCTGCTGGTGATTTAGGGTGATTGACAATTTTCCCTGCATGATCAAATTTATAAACTCCGCTGTTTTGCACCGTACACAGAATACTTCCATCGTTTCCGGGAGCAAGTGAAGATACGCTGCTTCCAATTGAATAATTTTGATCAGAGAAACTCCAACTATTGAAAGCCATTTTCTGGTTGTTAATTAGAAATAATCCTTTTTTATAACAACCAATCCATATATTTTGGCTCTTGTCTTCATAAATATCATTCACCCATGATGTACTAAGGTTGAACTTACTGCTGTTGTTGTTTTCAAATGCTGTAAAAGTCCTACTTCCTGCAGGGGCCATTAGTACTCCACATTCTGATGTTCCGATATAAAAATTGCCGCTTTTATCGAATTTTGAACAATTTATCGTGATGTTTCCTTTATATGGTCCGAAATTATATCCAGCATCAGTTATCTTTCCAGTTGTGTAGTCATAGTTTACAATTCCAAACATGCAAACAATCATCATAGAGTTTTTCCAGTCTTGGTAGAAATTTACAGGAGCCCCACATGGTGAATCAAAATAAGTGACTTTTATTTTTCCTTTATATTTACTGAAACGTGTAAATCTGCTTAAATGACTTCCTTGCCAAAGATATCCATGACTGTCTTCGAATATATGTGTGTAGAACATGTTGGAATCTCTTGTGGAATATTGCTTCTCATATTTTATCTTGTCAGTACCTCTTTTAATAGAGTATAGTCCGAATCCTGCAGTACCCATAAGAATGTCACCGTTTCTACTTTCTATCATGTCGTAAATTCTTGGTTTCCTCCCATCTGGGAAATGGTATTGTACGAAGTTGTCGTTAGTAGAATTATAGCGCATAAGCCCCTTTGCACAGCCAATCCATAACCTTCCTTTTTTGTCTACGAGGAAAGATGATATGATATTGTCAGCAATTGAGGTGGTATCTTTGCTGTTATGCAGATAATTAGTGAATTTGTAACCATCAAATTTGCTTAGTCCATATTCCGTACCAATCCACATAAAACCGTATTTGTCTTGAGTAACGCAGTTTATGAGACTGCTCGACAATTTTTCTGATGTATAGAGCCTGCTGCTATCTGCCATAACGATTATTGTTATCAACAGACCAAGGAATGTCATAATGTAGTGTATGCGTTTCATGTAGTTATTTATTGGTGTATGTTGCAAATTTAGTGAAAACCAGTTAAAATCAAAAATGTTTCATTCTTAAAATGTGTTTATATGGGAAAAATGATACAAATCAAAATGTTCTCGTTACATTAAACTACTTTGTTTTTTAATGTATTTATTAATTTTGCAAAAATAAAAGTTATAATGGCATGAAAAAAATATTTGGTTTATTGTTATTGATGTTTTTTCTTGTGAATGTTCAGCAATCTAATGCACAAGAAAATAGATGGACAGGTTCTTGGGCAACAGCACCTGAGTTCACTGGAAAAGGAGATATGCCTGCAAACAGTCTTTCTAATCGTTCTGTTCGAAATATTATACACATATCTTTTGCGGGCTCGCCAATAAGACTGAAACTTTCTAATGAGTTTAGTTCACAACCTGTTGAAATTAATTCAGTATTTATAGCTGATGCTCTTGGTGATGGTTGGCAAACCGATATTAAAACTTCTCGTTGCCTAAACTTTTTTGGAAAGAAGAATGTTACTATTGCTGCAGGAAAAACTGTCTGGTCTGATCCAATAAAATATAATCTAAAATCAGGACAGCGTTTAGCAATAACTGTATGTTATGGAGCCCAAACACCTGAAAATGCTACGTCGCATCGTGGTTCACGTACAACATCTTACATTATAAAAGGAATGGCTAATGCAAAGTCTGATTTCGAAAATTCAGAAAAGGTAGAACATTGGTATAATATTTCTGCAATAGATGTAATGGCTGATAATATTCCTGTTGTGGCTGTTTTGGGTAATTCAATTACTGATGGTCGTGGGACAACAACAAACAAGCAGAATAGATGGACCGATTTTATGTCGAATTCCCTGAATGCTGAAAAACCTTATGGAGTTCTTAATCTTGGTATCGGTGGTAACTGCGTACTGCGTGGTGGCATAAGCCAGCCTGCATTGCAGAGGTTTGATAGGGATATACTTTCTCAGAATGGTGTCACCAAACTTATAATCTTTGAGGGAACTAACGATATCGGATGCAGCAATGGAAATAGTGAGCAAGTTGCGGCAGAACTTATTGAGGCTTATAAGACACTCGCAGCAAAAGCAAAGGCGAAAGGTATAAAAATATATGGGGGAACTATAACACCGTTCAAGGGAAATGGATGGTATAGCCTTTTTCACGAAGCTGCTAGACAGACGGTCAATGAATGGATAAGAAATAGCAAAGACTTCGATGGAATCGTTGATTTTGATCAATTAGTGCGTGATCCATCTGATATTCACAAGCTACGCTCTGAATATTCTTCAGACTGGTTGCACCTAAATCCTTCAGGATATGAGGTAATGGGGCGTTATGCTGCTGAAATAATAAAAGGAAAATAAATAATATAATAAATGGATACAAATTTGACAAAGCAGGAATCGAAAGGATTTTATAAATTAAGCTGGTTACAGCGTGTTGGTTTCGGTTCCGGAGATTTGGCTCAGAATCTTATATACCAGACTATTGGTATGTATTTATTGCTGTTCTATACTAATGTGTTTGGTCTAGATCCTGCAACTGTTGCGGTAATGTTCTTGATAGTAAGACTTGTTGATGTTCTGTGGGACCCTTTAGTTGGAACATTTGTTGATAAGCATAGTCCGAAATTAGGCAAATATCGCTCTTATCTTGTATTGGGAGGAATACCGCTCTCTGGTTTTGCCATATTATGTTTCTGGAATGGATTTTCTGGTTCATTGATGTATGCTTATATCACTTATGTAGGTATGTCAATGTGCTATACTTTGGTCAATGTACCTTATGGTGCTCTTAATGCTAGTCTGACCCGTGATACAGATGAGATTACAATACTTACTTCTGTAAGAATGTTTATGGCAAACCTTGGTGGACTCGCAGTATCTCTTGGCATTCCAATCATTGTGGCTTTTCTTTCTCCTGATGGTCTTACTAATACAAAGAAAGATGGTGGTGCATGGTTTATTACAATGGCTATTTACGCATTAATTGGCATGGTACTCCTCGTTTTTTGTTTTACTCAGTCACACGAACGTGTTGTCATGGACAAAAAGGAAACTGCAAGTGTAAAGGTTAGTGATCTCTGGGTTGAGTTTGTGCGTAATCGTCCTTTACGAATATTGGCATTTTTCTATATCACTGCTTTTGCCATGATGGCGATTGGTAACTCTGCTGGAAGTTATTATATGATATACAATGTACAAGGCACACCTACTGAAATGGCTATATTTATGGGGTTGGGCTCTGCTCCAGCATTCATATTTATGCCATTAGTTCCTGCAATAAAGCGAGCTATAGGAAAACGACAGATGTTTTATGTCTTTTTAGGTATAGCAATTTTCGGAATGGGATTGTTGTATGTGGTTTCTATTATTCCAGCATTGCGCAGTCAAATATGGATCGTATATGTTGCTCAGTTTGTCAAGTCTACCGGTGTCATAGTTGCGACTGGCTATATGTGGGCTTTGGTTCCAGAAGTTATTTCTTATGGAGAGTATACAACAGGTCGCCGCATAAGCGGAATTGTTAATGCACTTACTGGTATATTTTATAAAGCAGGCATGGCGCTTGGTGGAGTAGTTCCAGGACTAATCTTGAGTTTTGTTGGCTTTGATAAGTCAAATGCAGTCAGTCAGAGTGCTTTTGCACAGCATGGAATATTGTGGCTTGTATGTATTATACCAGCTATGCTTTTGTTGTTAGCGATCTTTATAATCTCGAAATACGAACTTACAGATGAGGTTATCGACAATATAAATATGGAAATAGAAAAACGTAATAACAAAGACTAGATATTATGAAAAAAATTATTTTGGGAGTAGCATGCTTTGCCTTGACTATTAACGTTTTGGCACAGACAATGAAAGAGACAATAGGAAAACATTTCCTTATAGGTGCTGCTGTGAGCACAAGGAACATATATAGTCAGGATCCAAAGGTGAAGAGTGCTATAGTTGATAACTTTAACGCTATAGTTGCTGAAAATTGCATGAAAGGCGAGGCTATTCATCCAGAAGAAAACCGTTATTCATGGGAGGATGCTGATGCTACGGTGAAGTTTGCCGAGGATAATAATATGGTTGTTACTGGTCATTGCCTTGTTTGGCATTCTCAAGCACCTAGGTGGATGTTTAAGGATAATGATGGGAAAACAGTAACTCGTGAAGTATTGATCGATAGACTTTATCATCATATTACAAATGTTGTGAGCCGGTATAAGGGGCGCATAAAAGGATGGGATGTTGTAAACGAGGCTTTTGAGGATGATGGTAGTTACCGTAAGACTCAGTATTATAATGTAATAGGTCCTGAGTATTTTGAGTTGGCGTTCAAGTTTGCTCATGAAGCTGATCCTAATGCTGAACTTTATTATAATGATTATTCAATGTCAAAGCCTGGTAAGCGTGATGCTGTTTGTAGACTTGTACGTGATTTAAAGGCAAAAGGTTGTCGCATCGACGCTGTAGGTATGCAGAGTCATAATGGTACTGATTATCCAAATCTAAATGATTATGAAGCTTCTATTGATTCGTTTGCTGCTTGTGGAGTAAAGGTAATGATGACAGAACTTGATATAAATATGCTTCCAAGTCCACAACATTTCGGAGGTGCTGATATTAGTCAAAGATTTAAATACGATAAGATCCTTAATCCTTATGTAAATGGACTTACGAAGAGTGCTGAAAAGCTTTTCAACGAGCGTTATCTAGCATTCTTCAAGATTTATGCTAAGCATAAAGATCAGATAAGTCGTGTTACCCTATGGGGCGTTAGTGATGCTGATAGCTGGCTTAACGGTTGGCCTGTTCCTGGACGTACGAACTATAGTTTGCTTATAGACAGAAAATATAATGTGAAACCTGTAGTAAAAGATATAATAAAACTATTTAAATAATGAAATCAAGATATTTATTTCCAAAAGATTATATGGCAGATCCTTCTGCCAATGTTTTCAACGGTCGCCTATATATCTACCCGTCTCATGACTGGGATAGTGGAGAGTGTTTCGATGATGACGGCGGACATTTCCAAATGCAAGACTATCATGTTCTATCACTTGGTGATGATCCTATGACGGCACCAGTTACAGATCATGGTGTTATACTTGATGTTAAAGACGTGCCTTGGGCAGAGAAGCAGATGTGGGATAATGATGTTGTTGAGAAGAATGGCAAGTATTATCTTATATTCTCCGCTAAGGACTATAATGGAGTCTTTCATTTAGGTGTTGCTGTTTCAGAAACTCCTGAAGGACCGTTTGTGCCTAAAGCTGATCCTATACGTGGCTCATATAGCATAGACCCTTGTGTGTTCAAGGATGAAGACGGTAGCGTATATTGTTATTTTGGTGGTATTTGGGGCGGACAGCTTCAATGGTATAAGGATAATAAGGCCTTGAAGTGTGAGCACCTGCCTGAAGGAAACGAAGCTCCGTTGCCAAGTCGTGTCGCAAAGATGACAGATGATGTTTTGCAGTTTAGTGAGGCTTCACGACCAGTCCTTATTGTTGACGAAAATGGCAAGCCACTTACAGCAGATAATCCTCATCGTTTCTTTGAGGCTAGTTGGATGCATAAGTATAACGGCAAGTATTATTTTAGTTATAGTACTGGTGATACTCATTATTTATGTTATGCTGTTGGTGATAATCCTTATGGGCCATTTACCTATAAGGGCGTGATACTTGAGCCTGTTGTTGGTTGGACCACACATCATAGTATAGCTGAGTTCAAGGGAAAATGGTATTTGTTTCATCATGACTGTGTTCCAAGCAATGATACAACATGGTTGCGAAGCCTGAAAGTTATTCCGCTTAGTTATGATGAAGAAGGAAATATTATCAAAATGGAAAGTGAATAATCAAAATAATTGAAAAATCGGCAATATTCTTGTCGATTTTTTTTATATTTGCAACTTAATATTATTTGTGACAAAACGAATAGTCACTAAAAAGATGCACATTTTATGTTGAAAACACTTTTAAATCTTTGGTGGATACAAAAAAGACGAACCTTTGACTGGAAAAGATTAGGGTGGCTTTTGTATATCCTGTTTATCATTATCTCTGGTATCATTGGGGCTTACGTACAAATACGTAAGGACGGTAATTTTAGTATGCACAATGATATAACTCAGAAAATTGCAATTCCGTTGGTCATGACTTTTTCTGTGATGGGTATTCTGATGAAGTTGCTAATGAAGCAGGAAGCTGCTGGAATGAATGATTACCTAAAGTCACGCCCAGTTTTGGAAACTTCTTGGAATAAGTTTCTTATCATTATGAACCTTGCTGACTATTGGAATTGGGTTAATCCTGTGCTACTTTTCTGTATTTCGTGTTTCATTATGCCAATAGGATATGCATTCCTTACCTTTCTACTTGCTTTTAGCGTTAGCATTACAGATGGACTCATGCTTACATGCCTGCGTAAAGCTCAAGGATGGGAGTATAAGTTGCCACTATTCATAGGACTTCTTGTATATTATATTGTAGCCTCAGTCTTTTATGTAGTGTCTGTTGGGCTCAATCTTAATATTGTCGCAATTTTCGGCATGATTATTATAACGCTGCTCTTCTTGTTGTGTCTGTATAAGTATATGTGTAGCATAAAACACTATAATGAGCAGAAAACTCATACTTCNAAAGTGCGTAGCCTTGGTGATGTATCGTTGTTNAGTATGGAGTATATCAGTGTGTTTCGCTCAAAGCGTCTTCGTCAGGGCATGATATTCATTCCTTTGGTTTTCATGTTTCAGGTATATGCTCAGGCATTGTCTCTTCATAGCGATGATGGAATAGGAGCTGGCGGTTTGTCTATATTTGTGATGTTCGCTATGGCATTCCCATCAATGTTGCTTGGACAGTGGGTATTTGGTGTTGAGGGTAATTTCTTCCATGGTATCATGACAAAGCCCATATCTATTTACGAGATGTTATGTACAAAGTATTATTTCCTGATGCTTATCAATCTTGTCATGATTATACCTTATATTCCGGGACTATTCTTGGGCTATTGGGGCATAGACCTGCTCGTTGCAACGTTCTTCTTCTGTGCTATCGTTAACATTATAATGATGCCAACGTGTCTTTTTTCAAAGCGTTTAGATCTATTTTCTTCGGCATTCTTCAATTATCAAGGTGCTAACATGGCAATCCATCTCTATAGTTTTGCAATATTTATACCAATGGGAATTTATGCTGCTATTATGCTCTTGATTAATAATATTTATATAGCAGAGTCTATCGTGGCTTTACTTGGAATAATAGCTTTGCTTCTGCATAGAATCGTTCTCAAGTCGCTAGCTAATCGCTTTATGAGTATAAGATATAAGAGAATGGAAACTTTCTGTGAATAAATAATTAAATAAAACGAATATGGAAATAAAGATTGAAAATCTTAAAAAGATATATGGTGACAAAACCGTTGTGGATATACCTCAACTTTCTCTTGGTTCAGGCGAATTGGTTGGATTAGTTGGAAATAATGGCGCTGGAAAAACTACTTTATTGCGTCTTATTCTTGATTTAATAAAGACTGATGACGGCTGTGTTTATAGTAATGGTTTAAAGGTTAATGAAACTGAGGAGTGGAAACAATATACGGGCTCGTTTATTGACGGACGTTTCTTGATAGATTTCTATACGCCAGAGGAATATTTCACATTTATAGGAAAGGTCTACAATATTCCTACAGAAACAGTCAATCAGCGACTTGAAAATTATTCTTCATTGATGCATGATGAAATCTTAGGTACAAAGAAGTATATTCGTGACTTCTCTGAGGGTAATCGTCAAAAAATAGGTATTATTGGTGCTATGATCATTAATCCAGAGGTGCTTCTTCTTGACGAACCATTTAATTATCTAGACCCTTCTTCACAGATAAATATTGCAAAGATGATACAGAGTGCATGTCATGAATTTGGTATGACTGTTATATTGTCTAGCCACAACCTTAATTTTGTGTCTGATATATCAACAAGAATATTGTTGCTAGAAAAAGGACAAGTAATTAAGGATTTGAAGAATGAAGAGGGTAGTGCAATGAAAGAATTGGAAGAGTATTTCGGAGCATAATGTGCCCCGAAATACCTTTCCAAATTTATTGATGTAGTAGATTAAGCTTGTGTTGAGGTTTCAACACATCGCTTACTTTTTCAGTATATCCTTTTATGTTAAGTGTAGCCTGTCCTTTGATATCTTCAACGTTAGCGCCCACTTTGAAGGTGTAAACTCCAGTATCAACTTTCCATTGACTTCCAGCTTCGTCAAAGCTAGCAAGGTCTCGTTTGTTGATAGTCATCTTTAAAGTCTGGCTTTGTCCGGCTTTAAGCAAATCTGTTTTGGCAAAAGCCTTTAATTCTTTTGCTGGTTTTTCATAGCTACCTTTTGCTGCTGTGACATAAACCTGAGCAACTTCCTTGCCAGCAACCTTTCCCGTGTTCTTTACGCTTACAGACACTTCAATCTTGTCACCATGTTCCTTTACTGTAGGTTTACCATATTCAAAAGTAGTATAGCTAAGTCCGTAACCGAAAGGATAAGCCACCTTCTTGCCAAATGTGTCGAAATATCTGTAACCTACGTATATATCCTCTTCATGGTTTGTGTAGTCTACACCTTGCATTCTCCCGCTTGCAATCTTATCTGTAAGGTTATAATAGTCTGGATTTTGCGGAAAATTCTTTGTTGAAGGAACGTCTGCAGCGCTTATTGGCCATGTCATCGTTAGGTGTCCAGAAGGATTAGCCTTACCTGTCAGAACATCAGCTACACTGTTTCCACCTTCTTCTCCAGGTTGCCATGCTACAAGAATAGCATCTGCACGATCACGCCATGAAGCAGTTTCCATTACACTGCCTGAATTTATTATAACTATAACAGGTTTTCCGGCAGTATGGAATGCATCGCTGACTCTTGAAATCATGCTCTTTTCATTATCGGTAAGATTGAATTCTCCCTCAATCTGCCTGTCCATACCTTCTCCTGCTTGTCTTGCTATTGTTATGATAGCAGCGTCTGCACCATTGATCTCGTGTTCTATGCAGCGTTTTGTAATTTCAATTTCGTCGAGTTTAGGCTTGCCTTGATCAAGAAACCACATCTCTGGGTTCTTATCAGCCTTCAGTTTGGCAGTTGCGTATTTCACGTAGTTCTGATAAATTTCAGTAAGTTGTGGTGTTGTACCCACTCCTGCGTTTTTAAGTCCGTTAAGCATATCCACAACATAAGGAACGTTTACGCATCCCGAACCAAGACCACAGCTTAAGAAATCATAAGAGTTTACACCGAAAAGANCAACGTTCTTTATATTTTTAAGAGGTAAAGTGTGTTCNTCATTCTTCAGCAATACCATACCTTCTGTTGAGGCTTGGCGAGTAATCTCTGCATGAGCTTCAAGATCGGGCTTGTTAGAGTATTTATATCCATTGAATCTAGGTGTCTTGACAATATATTCCAGCATGTTTTTCACACATNGGTCCACATCATTGATGTCAAGTTTGCCNGCTTTAANNGCATTTACAATGTCTTCNACCTGNGCTGGATAACCAGGCATCATAAGGTCGTTNCCNGCAGCNACTTCGNTTTCTATTGGTAAATCTTTGCGCTTTCCAATCCAATCTGTCATAACTATACCTTTAAATCCCCAGTCATTACGAAGAACATTGGTAAGCAATCCCTTGTTTCCTTGTGCGTATACACCNTTAATCTTGTTGTATGANGACATCANNGTCCATGGATTGCTATTGCGTACCATCATTTCAAAGCCTTTTAGATAAAGTTCACGAAGCGCACGTTGAGAAACTCTTTCGTCAACACGTGTNCGNTCACTCTCTTGGGAGTTGACNGCGAAGTGCTTTGCNCTCACACCTACACCTTGACTCTGTATACCATTAACCATTGCTGTACCAATAGTACCAGTCACGATAGGATCTTCACTATAGTATTCAAAGTTACGACCGCAAAGAGGACTTCTGTGTAAATTCATTCCAGGACCAAGGATNACNTCTACTCCATATTCCATAGCTTCGTTACCCATNGCTTTACCNACATTATATACAAGTGNNGTNTTCCAAGTTGAAGCTAGACAAGTACCAACAGGAAANCCAGTGGCATAGAAAGTTTGAGTAGTGCCTTCACGGTGTGAGTCGATGTGGACTCCAGCTGGTCCATCTGCAACAACTGTTGCCGGAATGCCAAGTCTTGGGATAGCGACTGTAATTCCTGCAGCTCCTGCAACAATTTTCTTTTGGTGTCCAAGCATGGAACCTGATCCAACGAAACCGTCGTTACCTCCACCAACAAGCAGTTGGGCTTTCTCTTCAAGAGTCATAGCCTTAATCACGCTGTCAATGTTCTTTGCATTGAGTTGAGGTGCATTTTGTGCAATCATTGTCGTTGATAATAATAAGGCTGTGCAGCCTATAATGATTTTTTTCATTTTAAGGTATTTTGTTGTTTAGCTGTGCAAATATACCATTATTTATTTCATATTCCAAATTTGAATATGCTATTTGTGAGTATTTATAACCAATGATACATACATTATTAACAGATGTAGCAGGTTAAGGAATATATGCGTTAATATACTATCAGGCAAAGGAATGAATAGTATTTTTAGATGGTATATATATCTTGCAAAAAAGAGCAGTTCTTTTATTTATAATATGATGTTGTTAAATGTTTACAATATTTTTGTTGGTGTTATAGAATATTTTGGCTATATTTGCAAAATAGCAATGAGAAATACATATAAAAAAATGAATTACTTATTGATTAACGACTAAACTAATTATAATAACATGGAACAAAATTTTGATTCAAACGAGCATGTAGTTGAACAGACCACAGAACATGAAAATTCACAAGAGCCTGTGATTGCAAAACCAGCTAATAATTTGGTATTAGCAATTTTAACAACAATATGCTGCTGTCTTCCTTTTGGTATTGTAGCCATAATAAAGGCAAGTCAGGTAAATAATCTTTTTATACTGAAACAATATGTGGCTGCGCAGGCTTCTGCTGATGAGGCTAAAAAGTGGAGTTATATTGGTATTGCTACAGGATTGGTAGTATCAATTATTTATGTATTGGCATGGGCCGCCGCGCATCAATGAAAGGTTAATCATTATCTAATTGTAAGTTGAGACATCTTGGCATAGTAATAATCATTTTAGCTGTAGTTTTGTTGGGACTTTATTTTCTCAATCCTTGCAGCTATTGGTTTATGCCTAAATGCCCTTTTAAGTTAATCACCGGACTTAGTTGTCCTGGTTGTGGAATACAGCGTTTTATCTATTCGATGCTTCATGGACATTGGCACGAGGCGATAGCCTATAATTACTATTTAGCATATTCGTTGCCTTATGCGTCTCTGTTTGTTATTGCATGGATAATGCCACAAGGAAAAATGAAGGAAAAGCTTTCTGATATTATAGAAAATAGATATGTCGTGTGGTTTTATATCATAACTTTCTTTCTGTGGCTTATAATTAGAAATATCCTAAAAATATAATAATGTAACAAATGGAAGCATACCAAAAAAATCAGTTGATGGCACTCTATAGCAATAGATTTCCTATAACTGCCATTAATGAAGTTAATAATAAGTTTGATAACTTGGATTACAGCTTTGCCTGTGCATATCTAGCTCAGATGAAAGATCCAACTATAGCTTTGATTTTATCTATTCTTGTTGGTGCCTATGGGGTAGACAGAATATATGTTGGTGATGTAGGGCTAGGAATATTAAAGCTCTTGACATGTGGTGGATTAGGTATCTGGTGGATTGTAGATTTGTTCTATATCAGTGACCTTACAAGGACAAAAAATTATGAAACTCTGATGATGATGTAATTTCTTTGACCAATCTGTCAACCAATTCTAGTCAGGTCAGACAACTTATTTAATAACAACCTTTTCTGGCTAAAGATACAACTCTTAATGCCATTAATATAATATTTGTGCATATATAATGTACATGCGTACGCGCACGTACATAGGGTTTTCAAAAATATAAGTGTCGAAGTGTCAACTTAATGAATATCAATATTTTATCGACGAATTTGACAAAATAAAGTGACGATGACCTGACCCTCAAATATCGAGTTTTGTATGCGTTTCTATATAGAAACGTAACTGTTTTCATATAGAAACGCAAACGTTTCTACGATGTTTTACCTCCTATTGCTTCGTAAAACGCAGTGCATAGCTTCGTAAAACACATGGCAAAACATCAAAAAACGCATTAAATTACTTCATAAAATGCAATGCAATATGAGGAAAATTTCCCCTATATTTTACCGACGAATAACCGTCACTTCATTCGCCCCGAAAAGAGTTCTAATAAATTGATGCTCAATGGATAGACACTTCGATACTTGTTTTTACGAAAAAGTCAGAGTGCGCGTGCGCACACACGTGTGAATATATAGCAGTAGTGATTAAAACTTTGGCTAACAGGCTAACCTAAATCTGATTGCAGGGACAAATTTTTTGGAGTATCTTTGCCGAGAATTCAGTGGAATTCAGCAGAATAGTTAAACAAGCTTGGAAATTCTGCTCTCGTTTACTGAATCTATTTATACATCCTCAGTTCCTCAGATACAGCCAACGGTTCTTTGACAAAATACATTTCATCCTTAACAAGACACAAATTGACGTAGCTAAATACCACAAACAACGTAGGAAGACAGCCTAAATGTACAAAAATCAAATCCTCATTGATAAATCTAGACTCTAAACATTTAATTTCTCATGCGTTACACTAAAAGCTAATAACCCTATAATGTCATTTAATGTCAGTCGCTAAAGCCCAATAAATAAAGGGTTTGTAGCGTATGACATTAGTAACATTAAATAAACTTTTTCTGATGGATTTGTAGAAATGGAGTAGCTTTTCTACGTCAGCTTTCTTAATATAGCATTAAGAGCCACTAAAATAGTAATTAAACGCTAACTTTTTGACTCATAATGAAGTTCATCTTGTTTCTGCGGTCAAAAGAGAAGGTCCCGCTGTTATGCTCAAGATAATCAAAAAGTTTGTAGGCTTTGTCGAGAAGCATGTCGGATTCGGGCTTAGAAAACATGCGCGCCTCGCTGTAACATAGTTCAGCAAGCATCTCAATTTTGCCAATTCGATGTTCCTCGTCAGTCCCAGCAAGAGCGTCAAGAGCTTCGTCTACAGTTGCAGTATGATAAAAGGCATAAGGTCCAACGTATTTATCGTAAAGGGTTTGTATCTCCTTGCGCTTAGCTTCAATTTCTGGTTTCTCCAACATTCTCTCAAGTGCAGCCATAAACTCTTGTATAAGGCGCATTGTGTAATCTCTTTCTAACATAGATAATATTAATTATAATTTTGTTTTCGGCTGCAAATATATGAAATATATTTTTGGTAATCCACTCCTTATTCGTATTTTTGCATTTGGAATTCGAAATTTAAGTTTATTATATTTTTATGGCAAAGAAAGCTTTATTGATGATTCTCGATGGATGGGGAATCGGCAAACATGGTAAGGGTGACGTTATTTATAGTACTCCAACTCCTTATCTTGATTATCTTACAGCAGTTTCTGCACACTCTCAGCTACAGACTTCAGGTGAAGATGTTGGACTGCCAGAGGGACAGATGGGTAACTCTGAAGTAGGTCACCTTAATATTGGCGCAGGCCGTATTGTTTATCAGGATCTTGTTAAGATTAACAAGGCTTGTCAAAGTGGTGACATTCTAAAGAATAAAGAAATTATAAACGCTTATAGCTACGCTCAGAAGACAGGTAAGAAACTTCATTTGATGGGTCTTACTAGTTCTGGTGGTGTACACTCTTCTCTTGATCATCTTTATAAGTTGATAGAGATTGGCAAGGAATATAATCTGAAAGACGTATATGTTCACTGTTTTATGGATGGTCGTGATACTGATCCAAAGAGCGGTAAAGGATTTATTGAGCAGATTGATAATTGCTGTAAAAACAATGGCGCTCACATCGCAAGTGTTATCGGTCGTTTCTATGCGATGGACCGTGATAAGCGCTGGAACCGTGTGAAAGAGGCTTATGACTTGCTAGTAAAAGGTGAGGGTAAGCAGTCTGACGATATGGTTAAGGCTATGCAGGAAAGTTATGATGAGGGCGTAACAGACGAGTTTATCAAGGCTATTAATAATTCTAAGGTTGACGGAACTATCAGCGATGGTGATGTTGTTATCTTCATCAACTACCGTAACGACCGTGCTAAGGAATTAACACAGGTTCTTACTCAGCAGGATATGCCAGAAGAGGGTATGCAGACAGTAAAGAACTTGCAGTATTATTGCATGACTCCTTATGATTCAAGTTTCAAGGATGTTCACATTTTATTCCCTAAGGAAAATGTTGAGGATACTCTTGGTGAATATCTTTCTAAAAGTGGTAAGAAGCAACTTCACACTGCAGAGACAGAAAAGTATGCTCATGTAACATTCTTCTTTAATGGTGGTCGCGAAACTCCATACGAGGGTGAGGACAGAATATTGGTACCTTCTCCAAAGGTTGCTACTTATGACTTGAAGCCAGAGATGAGTGCTTTTGAGGTTAAGGATAAATTGGTTGCTGCTATCAATGAGAGCAAGTATGACTTTATTGTTGTTAACTTCGCAAACGGTGATATGGTAGGCCACACTGGTATATACAATGCAATTGCTAAGGCTGTATGGGCTGTAGACAACTGTGTAAAAGAGGTTATTGAGGCTGCTAAGGCTAATGACTATGAGGCTGTGATTATCGCAGACCATGGTAATGCTGATAATGCGATTAACGCGGATGGTACTCCAAATACAGCGCACTCTCTAAATCCAGTTCCTTTCATCTATGTTACAGACAATAATTCTGCAACGGTAAAGGATGGTCGTCTAGCTGATGTTGCTCCTTCTCTTCTTCATATAATGGGAATGGAACAGCCTTCAGACATGACTGGTGAGAATCTTATTTCTGACAATAAGTAATTGTTATTATGGATGTAAAGATTGAAGAAAGTTGGAGAAAGTATCTTGATGCAGAGTTTGACAAGCAATATTTTGTTAATCTCACATCAATGGTACGTGATGAATATCTGCATGGAGAATGTTATCCTCCTGGACATTTGATATTCAATGCTTTCAATCTTTGCCCATTCAATAAAGTGAAGGTGGTGATAATAGGACAGGATCCATATCATGAACCTGGTCAAGCTATGGGACTGAGCTTTTCTGTTCCTGATGGTGTTGTTATGCCACCTTCACTTATTAATATTTTTAAGGAGATCCAGATGGACCTAGGAAAGCCTATGCCGAAAAACGGTGATCTAACAAGATGGGCGGACCAAGGAGTGTTGCTACTTAATGCAACGCTGACTGTAAAGGCTCACATGGCGAACAGTCATCAGCGCCTCGGCTGGACGGAATTTACTGATGCTGCAATAAAGGCATTAAGCGACAATCGCGAAGGATTGGTGTTCATGCTTTGGGGAGGCTTTGCCCGTGGAAAGAAATATCTTATTGACAATAGCAAACATTTTGTATTGGAATGTGTGCATCCGTCTCCACTATCTGCGAATCGCGGCGGATGGTTTGGTAACCATCAATTTTCAAAATGTAATGAATATCTAGTAAGCAGAGGAGAGACTCCTGTGGAATGGTGATATTCGCAAATATTCGGATAACGATTTAAATCTATGGATGATTTACATATAGTTCAGGTGGGAAACGTATTGATTTCTCCTGATATTTTTACTGAAAAATTTTGTTGTGATCTTGATAAGTGTAAAGGGCAATGCTGTGTTGAGGGAGATGCTGGTGCCCCAGTAACTCTTGATGAGATAGGCGGTATTGAGGATTCGCTAGACACAGTGTGGGAAGATATGAACGCATCTGCCCAAGCTATTGTAGACAAACAGGGTGTTGCCTATGTTGATCAGGAGGGAGACTTGGTGACAAGTATTGTAAATGGAAAGGATTGTGTTTTTACTTGCTATGAAAACGGATGCTGCTTATGTGCATTAGAAAGAGCCTTTCGTGCTAAAAAAACAGATTTTGTGAAGCCTATATCATGTGCACTTTATCCTATAAGGGTTAAGGAGTTTAAAAACGGTACTGTAGGAATAAATTATAACCGTTGGGATGTTTGCAAGGATGCTGTGGTAAAGGGTAGAGAACTTAATCTTCCTGTTTACAAGTTCCTTGAAGGACCCCTTACACGTCGTTTTGGTGCAGAATGGTATGCCGAATTATGTGAGGTGGGGGAACAATTGAAAAAGATGTAGCTGATAGTTTTATCAACTACGCCTGTATTGTGTAGGTGACATGCCTACGTGTTCCTTAAAATATTTTCCAAGAAAACTTTGATTAGGAAAATTTAGAATCAATGATATTTCCTTAATGCTTTTTGATGTATTCTTTAGAAGTACTCGTATCTCCAAAGTTACATAATAATCTATCCACTCGTTGGGAGTGCGGTGGCTTATGGACTTAACGGTTTCTGAAAGATATTTCGCGGTGATATTTAGTTGGCTAGCATACCAATTTACACGTCGTTCATTTCTGAAATTATGTTCTATAAGGTTGATGTAGTCAAAGAAAATATTCTCTCCCCTTGTACGTTTGCGTCCATCATTATTTTGTATGCGGTAAATAGTATTACTGATATCATAAATAACAGTCTGTAGTAAAGACTTTACTGTCTCAACGCGGAAATGGTGATCCTGAAGATCTACCTTTTCCTTAAGTAGGCTATAGTATTTCTGTAGCATTTCAGACTCATTATCATGAAGTCCGCATACAGGATTATTTTTTGAAAACAAAAAGAGTGACGAAAGTTCATGGATATTTGAAATGATCTCTCTGAAGAATTTGTCAGAAACAAGTATTCCGATACCATCACAATCAGGACTAAGTAGATAGTTACTTGCAACTTGACCAGGGCTAACTATTAACATATCATTTGGATGGACAAAGTATTCTACTGTATCTACAGAGTATTTGGCCTCGCCTTTTGTGCACAGCGCAATTAGCAGGCATCCCATCCTTTTTGGCTCGTCTGGGAAAGGTAAATCACCAATGGAATCAATCAGCAGTAAGTCTTCATCAATGTGACTGCTTTGGTGTAATTCCAATGTTGATGCTATTGTAATTTCTCTACTTAGTGGACTCATTTTACAAAGGTAATGCAAAAAATGGAATTTTTAGCTATCTTTTATTTAAAAATAATGCATCAATATAACCAATTAGCGTGAAAATAAGAATTTATCTCAACTCCTTCCACACTTTGTATTTGGCTTTTTCTGAATTTTTTGTCGCCACAGATAATCACGTAATTGCAATATTTATCTGTGAATTTTCTGTATGCCTGTTCATCAACTTCTCCATTGCATGTGTATTTGAGTCCTCCGATATCTAATTTTTCACCTTTCTTTGCTCCGCGTAGTGTGATGCGCACATAGCCTTGAAATGCAGGCTTGAAACGACATTCAATTGAGTCTTTGCCAATCCTGTGATATTCTGGGCGTATGATTTTCGTGACACGTCGAGAGTTGTAAAATGATGCGTAATCAGAAGTAGAACTTGTTATCTCTTTGTATTGAAGCTTTGCACTTATCCAACATGCAGGTTCGTATTCTGAATAATTCCAAACTGCATCATTTGACGGTGAAATAAATTCTTCTTCACCATCAGTTGTTAATGAAATATTTGCTTTTCTGCAGAGCCATTCATCATTAGCATTATAGGAAAACGGTTCGCCATTTGGCATTACTCCGTAATAGTTGAGAGAAATTTGTCGAGACTGAACGTGGGGAAACGAAGGGCTGTACCATACCGCAATCGTATTGCTGTCAGGGCGAAGAAATCTTGTTACATTGAATGTCATGTTTATAGGTTCGTCGCTTTGGCTACATGCACGGTACGGTAGCCGTGTATCTGTTGATACATTATATCCGTTTATACAGAGCTCAATCTGTCCTGTTGTCGTTATACTGATGTTGGCTAATTCCGGGCGTTGGTTATGTATATATGTCTGCCTGAACCAAATCTGCGATGTAGAGTCGACTTCTGGGTATGATATCCATTTTGGCATAAGAGTTTGTGCACTAATGCCATAGGATATCATTAAAAGTAGACCTATCATTATTTCTCTCATTATATTTTCTTTATCTTCCCTTTACTTAGTGTAATCGTCTTTACTTTATTATTGTATATTACTTTAATTGTACCGCCAACAGTACTAAATATCTCAGCATTTATAATCTTTCCGTTTTTCCATTCCATATTTACAATATATCCACCTCTAGCTTTAAGTCCTTTTATAGAACCAGTCTTCCATGAGGCAGGACATGCAGGGAGAAGTTGTATGGTGTTGCCGTCACTTTGCATCAACATCTCACAAACTCCAGCTGTTCCTCCGAAGTTGCCATCAATCTGAAAAGGTGGGTGTGCATCAAATAGGTTTGGATATGTTCCTCCGCTGTGTTTGCGATCAGCACCCTTATAATTGTCGGGACTTACATAGGTGAGTAGTTTCTGGAATATATGATAAGCCATATCAGCACGATGGAGACGTGCCCATAGATTAATTCTCCAGCCTGTACTCCAACCTGTTGTCTTGTCGCCCTTTATTTCTAAAGTGCGTGTTGCCGCTTTTGCAAGGTCAGGAGTGGCTGCAACTGTTATCTGATGTCCTGGATATAAACCAATGAGGTGGCTTTGATGACGGTGCTGAAAATCATAATCGTCCCAATCATAATACCATTCGTTGATGTCTCCCATGTGTCCTACTGTGTATGGATGCAGGCGTTTGATAGTCGACGCAAGTGTATCTTGATATGATTTATCGATGTTAAGTGCTTGTGCAGCCTTTCGCGTGTTAGTGAGAAGTTCACGTATGATAGCAAGGTCGGCTGTACCTCCATAGCATGTAGTACCATGATATCCTTTATCGTTTACGTATTCATTTTCAGGACTTGTGCTTGGTGCAGTAATCAATTCACCTTTCTTGTTGGGGTTTTCAATTAGCCATTTCAGCATAAAGTCACTTGCTCCCTTCATCAACGGATAGGCTGTGTCATGTAGGTATTTCTTATCTCTATTGAAGTCATAGTGTTCCCAAAGTGTGTTTACGAGCCATGCTCCTCCCATATTCCAATTGCTCCATTCTGGACTTTCTTGCTTTTCTCCAACAGGATTAGACATAGCCCATATATCTGAATTATGACTTGAACACCATCCTTGGTTTATGCCATAATAGTGTTCGGCGGTATATTTACCAGTCTTTGCCAATGATGAAATGAAACCGTCTAAGGGCATTACCATTTCTGATAAGTTTGCTTCTTCTGCATGCCAATAGTTTTCCTCAAGGTTTATGTTTACAGTGTAGTTTCCACGCCAAGGGGAAAATTTATGTGGTGTCCAAAGACCTTGTAAGTTGGCGGGTACGGAAGGTGTGCGTGAACTACTAATAAGCAGATAGCGACCGTATTGGAAGTATAGTGTTTCCAGATATGTGTTGTTTCCACCATTGGCGGTATAGTCTTTCAACTGTTGCTCGGTAGTTTTTTTATTGTCGTATTTAGCTCCGTTAAGGTTGAGTGAGAGTCTACTGTAAATCTTTCTGTAGTCAGAAATATGACGTTCGCGGAACTGCTGATATGTATAGTTTACTGTATGCCAAATATCATTAGTAGCGTTTTCTATATAATCTGCTCCTTCGTTTACAGGATGCTTGTCGAAGCCGTTAAAACTAGTCTCGTTTACAAAATATAATGTTGCTTCGTCTGCATTGATAATTTGGAGAGTTGAATCGGTAACTTCAATCTTTCCACCTTTATTGTCTGCTTTAAGGATTGAGCAGAAATGGATACTCTCTTTTGGATCACCAATAGCATTTCCAAGCATCGTTATCTGCTTGTCTGAGGCTTTTACCTTGTGCGGTGTTTGTCCGGTTAGAAGGATTTCGCAATTTATTGATGCTTTTTTGCTAGCGCTTAGATGAATAGCTATCAATTTATCTGGATTACTTGCGAAATATTCACGATAGAAATTTACGTCGCCACGAGTGTATTTTATCTTTGTGATTGCACTGTCTATGTCAAGCTCACGATAATAGTTTGATACACTGCCCTTTGCGTAGTCATTTATCTTTAGGGTTGAAAGCGGTTGGTAGTTCTCTGAATTATGTCCCTGCACCATGTGTTGTAGTATGTCTGCTTCCTTGTAGTTCTCTTTAAACAGCTCTTGGCGTATAAGCGGAACATATTTGTAGGCATCATCACCTTCATTAGGATTAACGGGCTTTCCTGTCCAAAAAGTTATATCGTTGAGATACAATATGTCTTGGTCTGGATTACCATATACAAGTGCACCAAGCTTACCATTACCAATTGGTAACGACTCTTCGAAATACTGCGCAGGAGAGTTATACCATAATCTCATAGGCAGCTGACTGGCAGACACTGTTAGCGATAGTGATATTGCCAATAATGTGAGTATATACTTTTTCATAATCGTGAATATTAATGAAAATCCCCCTCCTGCAGGAGGAGAGGGATTGAAATATTTTAAGTTTTGCTTTTATGCGTCAATATTTGCGTATGTAGCGTTCTGCTCGATAAATTCACGTCGTGGTTCAACGTCGTCTCCCATTAACATGGAGAATATCTCGTCTGCTTCGGCTGCATTCTGAATTGTAACCTGCTTGAGAAGACGTGATGTTGGATTCATGGTAGTATCCCATAGTTGATCAGGATTCATTTCACCCAAACCTTTATAACGCTGTGTATGCAAAGCCTTATCATCTTCTTTTCCCTCAACATACTTATCAATGAAAGACTGACGTTGTTGCTCGGTGTAGCAATATTCGCTGACTTTTCTGTAAGTACACTTGTAGAGTGGAGGAGTAGCAATATAAAGATGTCCGTCTTCAATGACTTTAGGCATGAAACGATAGAATAACGTCATGATAAGAGTGTCGATGTGAGAACCATCGACATCGGCATCGGTCATGATTATAATCTTGTCGTAACGTAGCTTATCAATATTGGCTTCACGATCGGCTTCGCCTTCAACACCAAAACGAACTCCAATACTCTGAATGATGTTCATTACAGACTCTGCTTCGAAAACTCTATGCCATTGAACCTTTTCGACATTAAGAATCTTACCGCGAAGAGGTAATATGGCTTGTGTATAGCGGTCACGACCCTGTTTAGCTGAGCCACCGGCAGAATCACCCTCGACAAGGAATATTTCGCACTCGTGTGGATCTTTGTTTGAACAGTCTGCCAACTTACCAGGAAGTCCGCCTCCTCCCATAATGCTCTTGCGTTGTACGCTTTCACGAGCTTTACGGGCTGCTATACGCGCAGTGGCTGCAAGAACTACTTTCTCACATATTTTTTTAGCCTCTACAGGGTGTTCTTCCAGATAGTTGGATAGAGCTTCACCCACAGCCTGTTGAACGGCACCTGCAACTTCACTGTTACCTAGTTTGGTCTTTGTCTGACCTTCAAACTGTGGCTCTGCAACCTTTATCGATATAACAGCTGTAAGACCTTCACGGAAGTCCTCACCGGCAATCTCGATTTTCGCCTTTTCAATCTGCTTTGATATTGTAGAGTCAGAGTCTGCATAATTTTTCAACGTACGTGTGAGAGCAGCACGGAAACCAGTAAGGTGGGTCCCGCCTTCAATAGTATTAATGTTGTTTACGTAGCTATGGATATTTTCAGAGTAATCTGTGTTATACATAATAGCTACTTCGATAGGAGTACTTTGTTTTTCGGTTTTAAGGAAGATAACATCATCAAAAAGATGTTGACGATGACGGTCTACATAACGGACGAATTCCTTTAAGCCGTCTTTGGCATGGAATACTTCCTGACGAATTTTTCCTTCTTCGTCCTTGCGAAGATCAGTGAGAATGATTTTAATACCAGCATTAAGGTATGCAAGCTCACGCATACGACTCGCAACAAGGTCCCATTTAAAAGTAGTTGTTGTGAATATTGTAGGATCTGGCCAAAACTGTTGGCGTGTACCACGTTTGTCAGTTTCACCAACCACTTTAACAGGATAAAGTGGTTTGCCTTTTTCGTATTCCTGTTGATATATCTTTCCGTTGCGGAATACTTGTGAAAGCATGTGGATAGAAAGTGCGTTGACACAACTTACACCCACACCATGCAGACCACCGCTGACTTTATATGATCCCTTATCAAACTTACCACCAGCATGCAGTACTGTCATAACGACTTCAAGAGCAGACTTGTGGAGCTTTTTGTGCTCATCAACTGGGATGCCGCGACCATTATCCTCAACGGAAACAGAACCGTCTTCGTTGATAGTAATCTCAACGTCTGTGCAATATCCAGCCATTGCCTCGTCGATAGAGTTGTCGACAGTCTCATTGATAAGGTGATGAAGACCTTTTTCNCTGATGTCGCCAATATACATAGCTGGGCGCTTGCGCACAGCTTCAAGACCCTCGAGAACCTGAATATTCGAGGCTGAATAACTCGCCTCGTTGTTTTGATTTTCTGCCATTTCTTTGATTAGTAATATTTAGTTGCAAAGATACTAAAAAATAGACATAATACGAAACTTTTATACACTAAAATACTTAAAAATCAAAGTGATTTAATGCTAAAAATGTGTGTTTGAAATGATTTGATTGAAAGGATGATGTGTAAAAACAAAATAAAGGTCATAATTTCACAAGAAATTATGACCTTTACTGAAAAACAAACAAGGTTAGTATTAACCTAGCTTGCTAATATGCAGTGCTAAACCTGATTTGATGTTAGCAGCTTTGTTTGAGTGAATAATGTTAGCTTTAGCCAACTTATCCAACATTTTCTGTACAACTGGGTAGAGCTTGATTGCTTCATCCTTGTCAGAGAGTGCGCGAAGTTTGCGAACTGCGTTACGCATTGTCTTTGCATAATATTTATTGTGCAGAGTCTTTGTCTTTGTCTGACGGATTCTCTTTACTGATGATTTGTGATTTGCCATCTTAAATTATACTTTTTATTTTTACTTGTAGTCCCTAGCAGAGTCGAACTGCTCTTTAGAGAATGAAAATCTCTCGTCCTAACCGATAGACGAAGGGACCATGGCTTAAATTGCGGGTGCAAAGTTAGGACTTTTTCCCCAAACCTCCAAATATTTATAGAATTATTTTAAGAGAAAGTGATTTTTTTTGTATTTTGCTCTTTAAATTTTGTTTTTTCGGTCTTTTACATTAACTTTGAATAACAATGATAATAAAGACTAGAGCCATAGTATTGCATTCTTTTAAATTCGGTGAGAACAAGATTATTGTAGACTTGTTCACCGAAGAGCATGGTCGTGTGTCTTTTGTGACAACGATTTCATCATCAGCAAAGGCTAAGATTAAGAAACAATACTTTCAGCCATTTTCAATTCTAGAAGTGGAATATGATTACAGACAAAAGAAAGATTTGCAAATATTTAAATATGTTGGTATTGCTTTCCCTTTTGTATCTATGCCATTTGATCAGTATAAAATGGTCATATCCCTATTTCTTGCAGAATTTACTTTTTATGCCATAAGGGGAGAACAGAAGAATACCCCTTTGTTTGGATACGTAATGAATAGTTTGAAATGGTTGGATAGTTGTAGTTCAGGCTTTTCTAATTTTCATTTAGTATACATGATTCACCTATTGAAGTTTATAGGCTTTTATCCTAATCTTGATGATTATGAAAAAGGCTTTTACTTTGACTTGAGAAGTGGATGCTATATAAGTATGCCGCCTTTTCATCGAGAATATTTATCGGCTGATGATACATCATTATTGTCGACTTTTTGCAGAATGGATTATTCAAACATGCATTTTTTTAAGATGTCGCATATTGACAGAAATAGATTAGTTGATGTCGTACTTTCTTATTATAGGTTGCATGTGCCTAAGTTTCCTGAACTGAAATCGTATGATGTACTAAAAGAATTATATAAATAGGTATAACGATTTGCATGATAAAAAAAGCAGTCTTAATACTCATAGTATTAAGACTGCTTTTTTATTTATCTTTTTCTTTATGCGAAACTGATTATACCCTGTGTGGGTTCTTGATTATTTTTTTCTTCATTGTTGCTTGAAGGAACGCCTGAAGCCTGATTGCGTATCTCATCAAGCATTTGTCTTGTACGCTTATAGGTTGGCGTATTTTCAACAGAAAGTATGACATCTTCGTTGTCAAGGTCTTCTGGACGGAAAAGAAATATATGTGGACGGCGTTTATATTGATTGTTCTTTCCTATGTTGCCATAGTAATGTCCACGTCTTTCTTCTTTCTCAGCCCTGCGTTCTTCTTCTTGTGCTATTCTGTCAGCTTCCTCCTGTGTATGTTTTTTAAGATGGCCATTCATACCATCAACATCCTCTATGCCAAATCCGGTAGCAAGGATTGTAACCTTAACATTCTTTCCAAGTTCAGGGTCAATAGCCAGTCCCCATTTGATTTCAAAATCACTTCCGAATTTTGCCATGAAGTCGTTGACATCGTTCATCTCCTCCATCATCAAACCTGAATTATCATTCTTCTCATTACAGAAGTTGATACTAAGTAGGATTTTCTTAGAGTTGAATATATCATTATCATTAAGCAGTGGTGAATTGAGTGCGTCTTCAATAGCTTTCTTGACTCTACCTTCTCCTTCTCCATAACCAGTACTCATGATAGCAACGCCACCTTCTTTTAATACAGTCTTCACGTCATTGAAATCAAGGTTTATTAAACCATGATTTGTTATGATTTCAGCAATACTCTTTGCTGCTATACTTANAGTNTCGTCAGCTTTTCCAAAGGCGTCAAGTACAGTAAGATCAGGATATATTTCGCGGAGTCGTTCGTTGTTGATCACAAGTAGGGCATCAACATGTTTTGACATTTCCTCAACACCATCCAATGCCTGATCTATCTTTCTGTCACCTTCAAAGCGGAAAGGTATTGTAACGATACCAACAGTAAGTATGCCTAGTTCTTTTGAAACTCTTGCTATTACCGGAGCAGCACCTGTACCTGTACCACCACCCATTCCGGCAGTGATGAAAGCCATCTTTGTGCCATCACTTAACATATATTTAAGCTCTTCGATAGTTTCTTCAGCAGCCTCACGAGCTTTTGCAGGTTTGTTTCCAGCACCAAGTCCCTCTTTGCCTAACTGCAAATGAACAGGGACAGGTGAGTCGTTGAGTGCTTGATTGTCTGTATTGCATAGAACAAACGATACGTCGTGAATGCCTTCNCGATACATGTGGTTTACNGCGTTACCGCCNCCGCCACCAACACCAATAACTTTGATGATACTATTTTCTTTCGGTTCACCGAAATCCAATATTGAAGGTTTGCTATTATTATCAGCCATGTTGTCTAATTTAAAATGTGAAACTTAAATTATTATCAGAAGGGAATTATTCGTCTTCAGATATCATCTTTTGGAAGAATCCTTTCAATCCCTTTATTGTCTTGTGAACAGTGCTGGCTTCTTTCTTCTTTTTACGCTCTTCTTCCAACTTCTGGGCTTTTCTTTCAGCCTCAATTTTAGCTTCTCTCTTTTTCTTTTCTTCCTCTTCAGCTTTAATCTTTTCTGCTTCAGTTCTGACAACTCCACTGCCTGTTGTTTCTGTAAGTGTTCTAGGCTTATTGTGTATGTCGGCTGTGGTTATTGTAGGCTTATTTTCAGCAGTGCTACTGAAAAGGTCAGCCTTGATTTCAGATCCGGCACAGTTCATATCCCCTTTGGCAAGAATACTGATAATAGTATTCATTTTACCATCGTGGGCATTTATGTCCTCATTTGTTGAATTGATAGTTAGTGATACAAATTTGGCTATTCTTATTTTGTCTATATGGGTATGGTTGCGGAATGCCATTTCGATATTTTTCATATTCGAACCGCCGCCCGTAAGAACCAGCCCCCCTAATAGGTTGTTAGCATATTCAGCTGGAACCTGAAACCAGACATTCTCAATAATCTCTTCGAGACGTGCTTCTACAATCTCAATAAACTTACGGTTTTCTATCTGTCTATCTAAGTCGATAGGTAACATCAGGTTGTTGTCAATGTCACCGTTATCAGTGTATGCACTGGCATATTTAATTTTCATCTTCTCTGCATCAGATTCTTCAATCTGTAAAGAAGCTATATCTTTTGTAATATTGTTTCCACCAAGAGGGATGATAGCCAAGTGACGAAGTATATTCTTGTAGTAAACTGAAACTGTAGTGCTTTCTGCTCCAAGGTCTACAAGAGCGCAGCCTGATCTTTTTTCGGCCTCACTAAGTACACTGTCAGCCAGCACCATAGGCGCTAAATACATTTCAGCGATGGCAATGCCTGCAAGGTCAAAACACTTGTTTAGGTTGCGGTAGAAAGTTTTGTGCCAAAGAATATTCAGNTAGTTACCTTCAAGTCTGTTACACTGTATACCAATAGGNTCGAGTTGATATTGCTGGTCTACCTTATATTCCTGAGTNGCAGCCTCAAGTATTTCNTGGTCAGGATAGCTCATGGCACGATTNGCGTCCATGAGTTCGTTNACCATTTCTTGAGAAACAATAGTGTCTACTGCTAGGTCTTTTACTATAACGTTTTTAACACTGCGTATAGATTGTCCTCCCACACCAACATAAACATGTGCTATATCACTCTTAAGAATAGTCTTAAGTCTTGTTATGATATTGGTGAGACACTGTACGGTCTTATCAATGTTATAGACCACACCTTTGCGAATGCATTGTGTGGAATCTTCCTTAACAACAGCCAGCACCGTAATGCTGCCATCAAGGTTTTTCTTTCCAGCGATACCGGTAATCTTAGTTGATCCCAGTTCAATAGCAACGATAAATTCTGCCATGCTTTATATCTTTATCAATTCAAATTCTAGTTTTGTTATTGCCCTTCTTGTTTGTCGTACTTCCACTTACCGCCTTCTTTACAGAAGCAGCCTTGTTAGTTTCAGGTTTGTTACCTTTTTCTGATGATAGGGTTTCTGTTTTGTTTGTCTCAGATGCCTTTACTGGTATTCCGCCAATATTGTCACTTACAGCCAGTGCGCTTTCGATGCTCTTGTCGTCTTTCTCTTCTTTAAAGACTTTTTTGCATATTATCTGATTGTCAAATTCAAGATTTATGTAACTGTATTTATTCCAACCAGCCTGTGAAAGCCCATATTTGTAGAATTTCTCCAATCGGTCCATCTTTTTGATTGCCAAATCAGAAACAATTTTATTCCTCTGCTGTTTATATTTGCAGTAAGGAAGTTGACCTATATATACGATATGACTGCCCACTCTAGGTACAAGTTCTATTCCTAAATCTGGCATTACATTAATTTGCTCAATTTGGTTTTTCCATAAGTCGTTTTCCATAAGTGTTTTACTTAGAGGGGAAATGTAATTTGTGGCAAACCATTTTGTAATGTGTCCAGTTGCAATTATAAGGTCTGATGTATAATGTGAATTGGGCATTATGCAATCGTTGTCATCTAAGTAATAGTCATCACCTTTGTCAGACTTTATTCTTACTATAGGCATCCTTTGGGTTAGAGAAATACATACTTGACCGTCTTGCGTTTTGTAACACTCGGCATTCTTGACGAAAGGACTGGATTTTAGAGTCTCTTCAATTTTGCGTGAATTCACATCATCCAAAGACTTCTTAAGTGGATAGAGATTGTTTTTTTCCAAACGGTTCTTAATTTCATGTGTATCTATGAAACCGTTTGTAGCCTCGTCTTGAATATCTATGTTCACTTTTGTGCATAATCTGGACTTTTCATCCGGCTTGTTGAAGGCGGTGAAAGCAAACATTAGATAAATTGCCAGAGCAGAGTCTAATGTTATTATAGATATTTTTTTCCAGTTTATGCGCATGTGTGATTATAGAAACTATTTACTCTCAATAATTTTAGCTATCTGAGGAACATAATTGTCAAGATTACCGGCACCTAAAACTACTAGCACATCGAAATCACGATTATTAACATAGTCAAGCACGTTATCTTTCTTTATCATGTCCTTTTCAACACCATCTTTTAGGTTGTTGTATATAATTTCACTAGTGATACCAGGAATAGGCTGCTCTCGTGCAGGATATATCTCTGTGAGAATAACCTCGTCAAAGTTGCTCAGTGCATCAGCAAAATCTTTATAGAAATCGCGTGTGCGAGTATATAAGTGAGGTTGGAATATNGCTGTTATCTTTCTTCCTTTGAAAAGNTCTTTTAANCTCTTGGCACTTTGCAAAATCTCCTTTGGATGATGACCGTAGTCTGAAAGGAATACATGTTTNGAGTTTTTNATTTTGAAATCAAAGCGACGATCTACACCTTCATATGTCTGCATACCGTACTTTATCTCTTCTGCATTACAGCCATTCAGTTGTGCCATAGCCATAGCTGCAATACCATTCTCTATATTGATAGGAATAGGTTGTCCAAGTTTTACGTCCTTTATATTTTCNATAGGAGAAATNAAATCAAAATANATTTCTCCATTGTCNATTTTTATATTCTCNGCATGGAAGTCACCTTCCTCGCGGCTATACTCATAAACTTTAACACCATCACAGACATTTGAGCTCATCTCAAGATTCTTGTGTATGATAAGGGCACCGCCTTCGCGTATTAGTTCTGTGTAATGACGGAAGCTATCAAGATATGCCTCTTTTGTTCCATAGATGTCCAAATGGTCAGGATCTGTGGCCGTGATAACACTCATCCAAGGGGTAAGCCAATGAAAACTGCGGTCAAATTCGTCAGCTTCAATAACTACGTAATCACTAGAGTCTGATAAAATGTAGTTTGTTCCATAATTCTTTGATATACCACCAAGGAAAGCATTGCAATCAAGATGACTCTGATGCATGATATGTGCACACATTGTAGATGTTGTTGTCTTACCGTGTGTACCTGCAAAACAAAGTCCCTTATGGCTGCGTGTCAAAGTTCCCAGAACTTGTGCGCGTTTTTGAATTTCAAATCCACCCTCTTTGAAGAATACCAACTCTTTGTGTTCAGCAGGTATAGCAGGAGTATAAATAATCAAAACAGACTTTGCGTCCTTGCATGCATGTGGAATTTCCTCAATACTTTCATTATAGTGAATGAGCATACCTTCTTTTTCCAACTGATGTGTGAGTTCAGATGGAGTTTTGTCATAACCTGCTACTACGAGACCTTTGTTTATAAAATATCTTGCGATGGCACTCATTCCAATGCCACCGGCGCCAATAAAATATACAGCTTTAATATCTTTTAATTCCATTATCTTGTTGCTAATTTTATAATCTCGTCGGCAATTACGTCGGCAGAGTTTGTCAATCCAAGTTTCTTAATATTCTCACTAAGAGAATTGATTTTCTCTTCGTCTTTTACGGCGTCTACGGCTATTTGAAGGAGCTTGTCCGCCGCTTCTGAGTCTTTAATAAACATAGCTGCATCCTTGTTGACCAATGCCATGGCATTTTTGGTCTGGTGATCTTCAGCCACGTTTGGCGATGGAACAAGAATCACAGGTTTGCCAATCAGACAGAACTCACTTATGCTACTAGCTCCAGCACGGCTTATAACCAAGTCGGCAGCTTTATATGCTGCTCCCATATCGCTAATAAAGTCAGTAACCTTCAGCATAGGTAAGTTCTTGCCTTCCAGCTGCTGCATTATTGAAGTATTATAATATTTACCTGTTTGCCAGATGAACTGTACTCCACTATTCTCTACAATATCTAGATGCTGTAGTATGCTTTCGTTTATAGTACGTGCGCCAAGGCTTCCACCGACAAGAAGTATAGTCTTCTTTTCAGGATCCAATCCGAACTGCTTGCGAGCTTCTTCTTTTGAGATCGTAGTTTCCAAAACATTCTGTCTAACAGGATTTCCTGTCATAATTATTTTTTCAGCAGGGAAGAAACGTTCCATGCCATCATAGGCAACGCATATCTTATCTGCTTTTTTGGATAGGAGCTTATTTGTCACTCCAGCATAAGAATTCTGTTCTTGAATTAGACAAGGTATCCCTTTACCTGCGCATACGTTTAGTGTTGGACCACTTGCATATCCACCAACACCAACTGCAGCCATAGGCTTGAAGTCCTTAATGATTTTCTTTGCCTTGCGTTGACTTTCCCAAATTTTTAGGAGTACAACGAAGTTCTTTAATAAATGCTTACGATCAAAACCACAGATTGGTAATCCTTTAATTTCATATCCTGCCGCAGGGACGCGCTGCATTTCCATTCTACCAAGAGCACCTACGAAGAGAATCTTCGCATCTGGACGTTTAGCCTTGATAGCATTAGCTATTGATATTGCAGGAAAGATATGTCCTCCTGTTCCTCCGCCGCTGATTATGATTCTTAAATCCTTGTCCATTTCTTATAAATTTCTATTATATTGCAAAATTAATCAATTTTTTTATTTTTTTGCCATTTTGCAGTCTATTTATTGTTAAACAGTTCTTTTTGCGTTTTTATACAGTTGTATTATCTGTTGTTTCTGGCTTGGTCTTTGCCGATCGACTTACACTTAATATGACCCCGACATAGATACAGTTTATCATTGTCGAAGTACCTCCTTTACTTATAAGTGGAAGCGGTTGACCTGTTACTGGTGCCAGTCCTACAGCTACGCACATGTTAAATAGTGCTTGTGTGACAAGAAGGAGTGCTAATCCCATTGCCAGTAATGCAGGGAAATTATTCTCACACCTATTTGCTATTCGCCCTGTCCTGAATAATAGCATTATATATAGGAACGCTACGAATGCTGCACCTTCTATTCCCAATTCTTCTATTATTATTGCGTATATGAAGTCTGAAAAAGCCTGTGAAAGAAAATCTCGTTCAACACTATTTCCTGGACCTTTACCAATTACATTTGAGGATGCAATTGCAATATTGGCATGTGCTACTTGGGCGTCTTTATCTAAGTCAACTTCATCTGGAGAAAGCTCTTTGTTAGACATAAACTTATCAATACGTGATTTCCAAGTATCGGCACGGTGGAATATTCTTGCAATAAGTCCTTCTTCCTCTTTTGGTTTCTTTTCTAGCTGCTCGGTGAGATTTTCTTTAGTGTTCCCTTCAGGCCTGTCCTGTCCCAAAATCATTACTAATGCAAAAATCAAGACGATTGCCAAAGTTGTAACACCCAGTAGTTTACCAATCTGTTTTCCCGGAACGCGACCGATAATCATCATCATGAGAATTACCAGACATAATAATGCAGCTGTTGATAGGTTTTCTAGTCCAATGAGTGGTATAATAACAGCACAAACACATAATATATATTTAAAAGCATTTTTATCAGCTCCATGGTCAGTCTGTAGCGCACTAAGAATCTGTGCCGTAGCAAGAACCATTGTGCCTTTTGCTATTTCAGAAGGTTGGAATTGAATGCCAATAAAACTAATCCATCGTTGCGCACCATTTGTGGATTGTCCTGCAACGAACACCCATATAAGTGTGAAAAATGAAATAATAAGCATGAAAGGTGTCAATATTTTAAAATACTTACATTTCACGTTTAATGTGACAACCATACAGAAAACACCCATAACTAGGATCCCTATGTGCTTGATAAGTGGTGAAAGATAACTTCCGCCTTTGTAAGTTAACTCTGATGACGCTGAAAAAACTTCAACGACACTGACAATACAAAGGAAGAAAAAAATCATCCATATCACCTTGTCACCTTTAAATATGTTGCCAAGAGTCTTATTGTTCATTTTTCTTTATTTATAGAATATTATTCTATAGAGTCTAATAATTATAAATTTCTTACCAAATTCTTGAATTGTTCTCCGCGGTCTTCCATGTTCTTAAACAAATCAAAGCTTGCACAGCATGGACTTAAAAGAACTGTATCTCCTGACTTCGCCATCTCGTAGCATGCAGCAACACAATCTTTCATATTGTGAGTATCCTTGATAGGTATTCCTAATGAGTCGAAATTATCATGAAGTTTTTTGTTGTCAGCACCAAGATATACGAGTCCAACGCATTTCTCTTTTACCAAGTCCTTGATTTGGTTGTAGTCGTTACCTTTGTCTTTGCCTCCAAGGATAAGTATGGTTGGAGTTTTCATGCTTTCAAGAGCATACCAGCATGCGTCTACATTTGTTGCTTTCGAGTCGTTGATATACATAACTCCTCTAACCTTGCAAACCTTTTCAAGACGATGCTCTACACCTTGGAAGTTCCCTAGGCTCTTGCGGATAACTTCTTTCTTTATACCTGCAATATTGGTTGCTAATCCAGCTGCAAGACTATTGTAGATGTTATGTTTGCCTGTGAGAGATAACTCTTCTTGCTCCATGTTGAATGGTACTGGATATTCCAATTTATATTCGCCATCTTCTATATAACCGATAGAACCATTTTCTTTAATCTCAGAAAAAGGACATGCTACAGATTTAATCTTGAACTTTTCAAGTTCTGTTTTAATAGTTGGATCATCATTCCAATATATAAAGCTATCTTCTGATGTTTGGTTTTGTACGATACGCATCTTGGCATCAGCATAGTTATCAAACTTGTTGTCGTATCGATCCAAATGGTCTGGAGTTATGTTGAGAAGAATAGCAATATTAGCACGGAAGTCATACATGTTATCAAGTTGAAAACTACTCAACTCAATGATATAATAATTGTGTGGATCTTCAGCTACTTGGAGTGCTAAACTTTTACCTATGTTGCCAGCTAATCCTACATCATATCCAGCCTCTTTAAATATATGGTATATAAGTGAGGTTGTTGTGGTTTTTCCATTACTGCCTGTGATACACACCATCTTAGATTTTGTGTATCTGCCAGCAAATTCAATTTCGCTTATTATGTGAATACCTTTAGATATGATTTTCTTAATCATAGGAGTTTCATTCGGTATGCCGGGACTTTTTATTATCTCGTCAGCATTCAGGATTTTTTCCTCAGTGTGTTGACCTTCTTCCCAATCAATACCGTGCGCATCAAGTAAATTCTTGTATTTATCTTTGATGGCCGACATGTCTGAAACGAATACGTCAAAACCTTCCTTCTTTGCCAAAACGGCAGCTCCGGCACCGCTCTCGCCGGCTCCAAGTATTACTATTCTACTCATTTTCCTTATCTTGTCTTAAGGGTTATTATTGTAAGCGCTGCGAGGATGATAGTAATTATCCAAAAGCGTATTGTTATTTTTGATTCATGTTTGGCACCATGAGGTACTTTTATAAGATATTTACAATCAGCATCCAGTTGATCGTCTGTGACTCTGAAATTATCATGTATAGGGGTTCGCTTAAACACACGTTGCTTTATACCCTTACGCTTACCTAACTTATAATAATATACCTGAATAATTACGCTAAGACTTTCCACGAAGAAGATTCCGCAAAGTATTGGCAAAAGTAATTCCTTATGAATTATTATTGCACTTACAGCGATTATTCCTCCGATAGTAAGCGACCCAGTGTCTCCCATGAATACTTGTGCCGGATATGCATTGTACCATAGAAATCCAATTAAGGCTCCGACAAAGGCACACATGAATACAACAAGTTCCTCTGAGCCAGGAATATACATTATGTTCAGGTATGCCGCAAATTGTATATGGCTGCTCACGTATGCCAATATACCTATAGCCACACCTATTATTGCCGAATTACCGGCACACATGCCATCCATGCCATCATTGAGATTTGCACCATTGCTGACGGCTGTAACAACTATAATTGTCATGATGACAAAAAGTATCCAACCTGCTGCCACTTTGTGCTTGCCACAGAAACTCATGATGTCACTATAACTGAGATTGTGTTCCTTTACAAATGGAATAGTTGTCTTTAGGGATTTATGAGCTTCCGCAAGATGCTTTACGACAGTTTCTTGTCCTTGGCGTTCAATAGCAATATTTTCATTCATTTTTACGTCAGGTGACATCCACAGCACAATACCAACAATGAGTCCTATACCAATTTGTCCAACAATCTTATATTTGCCCTTAAGTCCCTCTTTGTCACGGCGAAATATCTTAATATAATCATCCATGCCTCCAAGAAATCCTAACCATAAGGTTGTGATAATCATTAGAATGAGATAGATGTTACGAAGGCGCCCTAATAGCAAAACAGGAACTAGTATAGAAAGAATGATGATAATTCCTCCCATTGAAGGTACACCTATTTTTTTTACGCCAAACGGGTCTATGGTCGAATCACGCTGAGTTTCGGTAATCTGTTTGCTTTTTAGATATTTGATAAATTTCTCTCCAAACCATGCTGATATGGCTAGTGAGAGAATAAGAGCCAATAATGCGCGGAATGATATGTATCCCCATATATGTGAACCGCTTATTCCGTATTGTTCTAAAAATCTGAAAAGATAGTATAACATGTTGTTATGTTAATTATTTGTCGTTTATGTTTTCTATTTATTAACATCGAAAATGTCATGTAACACTTCCTTGTCATCAAAGTGATGCTTTATGCCTTTAATCTCCTGATAGTCTTCATGTCCCTTACCTGCGACAAGTATTACGTCACCTTTATTAGCAAGCATACATGCTGTTCGTATTGCTTCCTTACGGTCAACTATCGTCAATACTTTTTTCATCTGTGTAGCATTGAGCCCAGCAAGCATATCATTAATAATATCCTGTGGTTCTTCAAAACGTGGATTATCACTAGTGATAATAACTTTATCACTTTGTTTTACGGCTTCTTGTGCCATTAAAGGACGTTTGCCTTTATCACGATTTCCTCCAGCACCGCAAACAGTAATAACATTGCCCTTTCCATCAAGAACTTCATGTATAGCATTTAGCACATTTTCAAGTGCGTCTGGCGTGTGTGCATAATCAACGATAGCTGTGTAACCTTCTGGTGAATGAATTGGTTCTAAGCGTCCGCTCACACTATTTAAAGTACTAAGTATCAATAGTATATCTTCTGGCTTTTTACCTAACATTACAGCGGCTCCATATACGGCAAGCAGATTGCTCACGTTGAACTTACCGATGAATTGTACTCCAACTTCATGATTGTCAATATCAAGATACATTCCTTCGAAATGACATTCAATGATTCTTGCACGGAAGTCTGCCATTGCACGTATGGAATATGTCTTAATGGTAGCTTTGGTATTCTGTACCATTATCATTCCATTCTTGTCGTCTGCATTAGTTATAGCGAAAGCATCCTTAGGCAGTTCATCGAAGAACGCTTTTTTTGCATCACGATAGTTTTCGAAAGTCTTGTGATAGTCAAGATGGTCACGAGTGAGATTTGTAAAAAGTCCACCAGCAAACTTCAATCCACCAATACGTTTTTGGTGTATTGCGTGACTTGAACATTCCATGAATGCATATTCACATCCAGCAGCAACCATCTTAGAAAGAAGTTCGTTTAATTCAATAGGATCAGGAGTTGTATGGTCTGCCGCTATTGCTTCGCCATCTATATAATTACAAACAGTAGACAAAAGTCCTACCTTATGTCCAAATTTTCTGAACATATTATATAATAAGGTAGCGATTGTTGTTTTTCCGTTAGTGCCTGTTACGCCGACAAGCTTTAGTTTTTTGGTAGGATCACCATAGAAAATAGTAGCAGCTTTACCTACAGCATCCTCTGTAGATTGAACTTGTATGTAAGTAACGCCTTCTGCCATTTCTGTCGGTAAGTCTTCGCAGAGTATAGATTTTGCTCCGAGTTCTATTGCCTTAGAAATAAATTTGTGTCCGTCAACTTGTGTACCCTTCATGGCTATAAACAAGTGACCGTTTTGGATTCTGCGTGAATCGATGTTCACACCTGTAACCTCTACTTCGGCATCCCCGATGACTTTCAACGGTTGGATGTTTTTGAGAACTTCGTTTAATTTCATATTTGTTATATATCTGTTTTTCTTATTTTAAGGAGATTTGGCATCTTTCACCTTTCTTTATAAGGTGTCCTGGTTCCAAACTCTGCTTTATAACTTTTCCTCTTCCGATAACCGTTACTTTAACGCCACGGCTTTCCAAAAGATATACTGCATCTCTTGCGCCCATACCTGTGATATCTGGTACGTATCTACAGCCTTGCATTTGTTTACGCTCTAGAGAAACGCTTCTACCTCCTTTTTTCTCAGCACATCCCCATATAGGGTTCCCTTCGGTATAACTACCTCCCCATGTCTTGTTAGTACTTATTCCTAGATGCGATAGTACATAGTCTGCTGCGAGAATATTTCCGTTCTTCACATCAGGAACTAAAACAGATGTTGAGTCGCGTGCATCAGTAACATCCAGCTTAAGACTCTGTGCCATTATTCCTTCTGCGATGTCATGGAATACGACTCCGCTCATACCGCCACCACTTGCAGGAAGTCCCGATTTTTGAATGCAGACAATGCAACTGTAACGTGGTGCGTCTGCAGGGAAATATCCTGCGAAACTGAGTAAATAGTTTGTTCCTCCGTTTTTGTATCCAGCAGTACCCTTTGACATTTGGGCTGTACCAGTCTTACCTGCTACCTTGAATGACTTAGATCCTGCTTTTTTGCCAAGTCCCTGACTGACGACGTGTTCAAGAATAGTCTGTAATTCGTGCAGTGTGCTTTCTTTACAGATGCTCTCTCTCATCACTTCAGGTGGAAAGTCCATTATAACTTCTCCATTCTTTATGACCTGTTTTACAAAGCGCGGTCGCATCATTTTTCCGTTATTCGCTATAGCATTATAGAACGTGAGTGTTGAAATCGGCGGTACCTGACTCTCGTATCCGATACTCATCCATGGAAGTGCCGTACGGCTCCAATTCGCCCATTCTCCGCGACTGTTTTTTCTTGGCATACGTATACGCGCAGGGCATGATCCAACAAGTGGTATTTGAAGATTATCAGCAATTCCCGTGCGGTATAAGCCACGAACGAATTTATCTGGATTGTTACGATAATGATCGTCTATGATACGGCTCACGCCTATGTTAGAACTCATCATAAGGGTTTTAGGCAATGTCAGTAGGCCATAACCACCTCCTCGCCAGTTGTGGTCTTTCATTTCTTTACCATACATTGGCCAAACACCGCATCCTGTTTCTACTTGATATGAAGTATCAACTACACCATCGTCAAGAGCAACCATAATAGATGCTGTCTTGAAAACAGAACCAGGTTCCAAAAGGTCGCTTACAGCATGGTTGTGTATTTCCCTATATTGGTCGTCAACACATTTCTCCATATTAACGATAGCTTTAACATCTCCTGTAGTAACATCCATTACTATAGCGACACCTACATTTCCATTTATGAGTTTAAGCTCGTTTATCAATGAACGCTCTGCAAGATCTTGCATGCTCACGTCTATTGTCGTAACAATGTCTGCTCCGTCAATAGGAGGAGTATCCATAATGTCAAGGAATTTATTCAGTACCTTTCTACGGTGTATGATACCATTCGTTCCTCGTAGAATTGAGTCGTACGACAATTCTAGTCCAAATCTTGCTGTGTCTTTAGCTCCAAACATAGCTCCGATTGTACGACCGGCAAGTGAACCGTAACTCCGTTTTCTTGCATTGTATTCTTCTACATGGAAACCACTTTTGTATGATGGCAATTTGAATATAGGTAAAGTCTTTACCTCAGAATAAGTATTATAGTCTACGCGGCTATTCCAAATGGGCCAATTCCTACTTTGCTTTTTACGTCCCTCTGTCAGATCTTTTTTGAATGCAGCTGCTGTCTTTTCTGGAAATATTTTATTTAGTCCACGACATACAGAATCAACTTTTATATCCCAAAGAGAATCATTCTGAGCTTCACGTATAGCCTTAAAGTCAACGAAAAGTTTGAACTCTGGTAGTGAACTAGCCATTAGCTGGCCGTCGCAACTGAGAATATTTCCACGTATTGGTTTTACGCTGACGCTATCTTTTTTGACACGGTCTGCCACTTTTGACCAGTAATCATGCTTGGCGGTCATTGTATATAGTGTCTTCCCGAGTACAAAAACAGCAACCAACGTCATTATGATGGCGATGGCACTGTATCTTGGCATAACTTTATTACAATCAAATTTGCTCATTCCTCTGGTACATTGATAATGTATGGTGGCTGGTTTGCAATTTTCAGCACGCTGTCTTTGTTATTATTTAGCATCTCAAGTACATGACTTTCTCTGCTTTTCTCTGTTAGTTGGCTACTGCTAGAGAGTGCCTTATATTTTGCGTCTTGCAATTCATCTTGCAGTTTATCNATCTCTATNAGGTCTTTNTGNACACTGTATCTGTTGGAAACATATACAATAAGAAANCCNGTTATGAGAAGGAATANTCCAATTTGTCGGCGTATGGTCTGTGTNGTTAGAATGTCACCGCCAAGAATNTTNCTTAGAGTGAAATTTGAAGATAAAGGTTCTTCGCCTTCAATGGCTTGGGTCTTGATAACTTCTTTTAGAGAAGGTATCTCTTCTTTATTTTCTGTGGTAACTTCGCTTTTTATGTCATTCTTTGACTCTTTGACATCATTGCTCGGAACCTGTTCTATATTTTCTTTATCTTTCATCTCTTTTCAGCTATTCTAAGTTTTGCACTTCTACTCCTTGGGTTTTTAAGTTGCTCTTCTTCGTCAGGTATTATAACCTTGTTGTTTATCAACTTAAAAGGAGTTTCAATACGTCCGAAGAAATCTTGCTTCATTTTACCCTCTGCATTACCCGTCTTCATGATATTCTTCACTATACGGTCTTCAAGAGAATGGTATGTTATAACGCTTAGCCTTCCACCTTGGTTAAGAAGTTCTGTTGCCGACATTAGCATCTCTTTAAGAGCATCCATTTCGTGGTTTACTTCTATTCTTAATGCTTGGAAAAGCTTAGCCATATCTTTTTTTTCACGTTCCCGCTTAAATAAAGGCTCTACGGCTTTTATGAAGTCTTGTGTGGTTTCTATTTTTTTTGTGTCTCTGGCTTTTACAATAGCTGCTGCTATGCGACGTGATGTTTTCAGTTCACCATAGAGATAGAAAATGTCAGCCAAAGTCTCTTCTTCGTATTCGTTTACTATATCGGCGGCAGTCATTCCTGCTCGTTTGTTCATTCTCATGTCAAGCGGTGCGTCAAAGCGAAATGAAAATCCACGTGTTTCGTCGTCAAAGTGATGGCTAGAAACCCCTAGGTCCGCTAGTAATCCGTCTATATGATCAATATTATAATAACGCATCCAATTTTTCAAATAGCGAAAATTGCTTCTTACAAAAGTAAGTCCGCAATTGCAGTCTGCGGATGCGGTACTTTCATCATTGCTAACTTCCGCAATAATGTTGTTTACGTTTTTTTCAGCATCCTCATCTTGATCGAAACTGTAGAGGTGACCATTGCCATTAATTCTTTTAAGTATCTCACGAGAGTGCCCTCCGCCACCAAAAGTTACGTCTATATAGATTCCTCCCGGTTTGATGTCCAAACCGTCAATACTTTTTTTAAGAAGTACGGGTACATGATATGTTTCTGCTATTTTTACCATATTGGTGAGATGTCTTTACTATAATATTAAATTTCTTTATTGCTCATGATTCCCTGTAATGTTTTGCCGAATTCCTCAGGCTGAAAATCAGGCTCGTCACAGTTAGTCTTGCTCCATATCTCTATTGTATCATCAACGCCCTTGAACATAATGTCTTGTTCAATGTTGACCATTTTTAAATATCTTTTTGGAATAAGAAAACGCCCGTTGCTATCTAATGCAATAAATTCCGCATCCGAAACAAATTGTCGGAAAACTTGCCATTCCTGTCTGTTCCATCTGTTAAGGCTACTGCGTAAAGAATCAAGTTGCTCGTTCCAAACAGATTCTGGATATAGAACCAGACATTTCTCAAATACGTCTTTCCTAAGTATAAGCTTTTCCTCGCCAGATGCCTGTAGCACCTTGCGGAAAATAACCGGCAAAAAGGCTCTACCTTTTGCATCGGCTTTAGCTTCTATATTACCTAAAAAACGCATACGTACATTATATAGAAATTTCTGCCGTCAAAGTTACATAAAATTCCCCACACTTCGCCACTTTTCGCCACAAAATTTATATTTTATATCAAAATATCAAAATAATGAGGTTTGGCGTAATTAAATAAATGATGTATTTTATTTCGTATGCATCATGCTAAATATTTCAAAAACGTGAAAAAATGAATATTTTTAAGTCAAAAAGTAACGTTTTAAAAAAACTTATGTTATTTTTGCAATGTGTAAGCATTTTAACAACATGGATAAAGCGATAGAAAAAACAATTGATATTGATAAAATTCTTAAAAGCAAGATTGGTAGCAAGGTGAAATATATACCTCGTTTTGCCACGTCTTGGCTTAAAAGCATTATTCATGAAGATGAGGTGAATCGTTTTTTGTGGGAAAGTCGTAATCTTCGTGGAACAGAATGGTTGACAGAATGTGTGCATTATCTTGATATGACGTTGGAAATTGTAGGTTTAGAAAATCTTCCAGACAAGTCTGACGGCAAATTATACACATTTGTGTCTAATCATCCTCTGGGTGGTGCAGATGGGGTAGCGCTTGGCTCTATTATTGGACAACATTATGATGGTAAATTCAGATATCTCATTAATGATTTATTGATGAATCTACCAGGAATACGTCCTGTAAGTATTGGTATTAATAAAACAGGTAGCCAAAGTCGTAATTTTCCACAGATGGTTGAGGCTGGATTCCAAAGCGATAACCATATGTTGATGTTTCCTGCAGGAATATGTAGCCGCAAAATAAATGGACATATACATGATTTGGCATGGACGAAAACGTTTGTATCAAAGAGTATTCAGTATAAAAGGGATGTTGTGCCAATTCATTTCGGCGGACAGAATTCTGACAAATTTTATCGCATAGCTAATGCTTGCAAGGCTCTTCATCTAAAATTCAATATAGCAATGCTTTTCCTGGTTGATGAAATGTATAAGAACGTCCATAAAACGTTTCGTATTTCTATAGGGAAGCCTATTTCATGGGAAACATTTGATAAGAGTAAAACTCATAAAGAGTGGGCACGTGTCGTAGAGGATGAAGTCTATAAATTATAAGAAATATACATAACGGATATATGGAAGAAGAGATAATCCAACCTGTTGATAAAAGTTTACTAAAAAGTGAACTAACTCCTGAGCGTCAGCTCAGAATGACCAATAAAAGCAATAATGAAATTTATGTTATTACAGCTCATCAAGCACCTAACGTGATGAAGGAAATTGGTCGTCTGCGTGAAATCGCTTTTCGTACAGCAGGAGGTGGTACTGGGAAATCAATGGATATAGATGAGTTTGATACTATGGATAACTGTTGTAAACAACTTGTTGTATGGAATCCTGAAGCCGAGGAAATAATTGGTGGTTATAGATATCTCTTTGGATCTGATTGGGATATAGATGATAATGGACAACCGATTCTTGCCACAAGTCACATGTTTCATTTCTCAGACAAGTTTATGAAAGACTATGCTCCTTATACCGTAGAATTAGGGCGTAGTTTCGTTTCTATAGAATATCAGAATATTAGAAAAAATTCAAAGAGTATTTTTGCTCTCGATAATCTTTGGGATGGTCTTGGCGCACTTACGGTAATTAATCCAAATTGCAGATATTTCTTTGGAAAGATGACAATGTATCCTTCTTATATTCGCAAGGGACGTGATATGATTCTTTATTTTCTTAAAAAGCATTTTGACGATAAGGATAGACTCATAATACCGATAAAACCGTTGAAAATTGAAACTGAAGAATCAGAATTGGCAAATATTTTCAATAAAGATACTTTCAAAGAAGATTATCGTATATTGAACAAGAAAATAAGAGAATTGGGATATAATATTCCACCTCTTGTAAATGCATATATGAGTTTGAGTCCAACAATGAAACTCTTCGGAACGGCAATCAACTATGGATTTGGTGATGTAGAAGAAACGGGTATTCTTATAGCTGTTGATGAAATATTGGAAGAAAAGCGTGTTCGCCATATCGACAGTTTCATAAAAGAACATCCTGAGGCACTTCAAATTACAAGTGGTGCAAATAATCTTATTTACAAAGAGGACAATCTATAGACTTGCTGATACTTGTCCTACAGTGACCGTTGATTAATGAATTGTGTTCATTGATACTACAGAATTGTTAGATCTTGTTGATATTTTAATCTTCGTATTAATAATTTTGGAACACTAGGAGTCATTATACTTATGCCCACTTAAAATGATTAGCTTTTAGTGCAATGTACTATAATTAATTGTTTGGAGCCTAGGCCTCTCTGTGACAATTTGATTTTTGTATGTTTAGGGGCTTCCCCCCCCCTGTTTTTTTTAGCTACGAAACTATGGTATCTTTGCTAATGCTTATAAACAAAGGGCTTGCCGAAACGTAGTTTGCAGGATTTAGCTACGTCAAGCTACGTCAACTTGTGTAGTTTTAAGGATAAAATGTATTCTATGAGTGAATTTGTCAAAGAACTGTTGACTGCATCTGAGGAACAGAGGATGTATAAATAGAGACAGTAAACGAGAGCAGAATTTCCAAGCTTGTTTAAGTATTCTGCTGAATTCCACTGAATTCTCGGCAAAGATACTGCAAATTTTTTGTCCATGCAATCAGATTTAGGTTAGCCTGTTAGCCAAAGTTTTAAATACTTGAAACTACACATCATAATACACGTGCGCACGTATGCACACACTCTGAGTTTTTCGTAAAAACAAGTGTCAAAGTGTCTATCCGTTGAGCATCAAATTGTTAGAATACTTTTCGGGTCGATTGAAGAGTCGGTTATTCGTCGGTAAAATATGGGTAAAGAATTTCATCATGTTGCATAGCACTTTACGAAGTTTTTCGTTGCGTTTTGCGATGTTTTGCAATCCGTTTTACGATGAAATGCATTGCGTTTTACGAAGCAATAGGAGGTAAAACATCGTAGAAACGTTTGCTTTTCTATATGGAATGAGTTGCATTTCTATATAGAAACGTATGTGAAACTTGAAATTTGACCGTCAGATCACCGTCACTTTATTTAGTCAAATTGGTCGATAAAATACTGATATTTATTAAGTTGACATTTCGACACTTATATTTTTCAAAACCCTAAGTGCGCGCGTGTAAGCACATACATTATATAAGCGAAAATAGATAACGTAGCTAAGGCGTAGCTCACGAAGCTAAAATGGCCTGGCTGCGTATCGTCAATCCCTCTGTTTATAGGCTTTGCCAGAGATACCGTAGCTAAATACTAAAAAACGCTGAGAATACAGCCTAAATGTATAAATTTTAAATCTTTACAGAGAAATCTAGGCTCCAAACATAAATTTTTAAATGTAAATCAATTATGTGGTATTTTGGCTGCGTTCTTGTTTAGAAATATGTATGTGGTATTGTCGGCAATATAGTCTTTTGCCATATACCAGATTCCTTTATAGTCACCTGCGGTGCCCCATGAATTTTTTACTAAATAGTATTCTACACCATTTTCGTCTTTCGCAGTTCCGTATATCAACATCACGTGATCGTAGGTAGCTTCCCAATTGTCAAATCGAATCTGGCGACTCTCCTGAGTTGGCTTTTTCTTTGGAGCTTCAGCTATACCCGTACGTTCGAAACCATTACCTGAAACATCGCCTCCCCATGCCACATTGTAACCGTTCTTTAAGGCTGTGTCGATAATATGCATCATTTCATCGAGTGGTACATTGTAGCTCATTTGTGGACGCCATTTATATGGAGCTTCAATAATGAAATTCTCATAGAAAGGATGATGTGTGAAACTTGTTATGCTGATGTAATCATCTAAATTAAGTTTNAGACTTGCCGCNAATGATTTTGGAGTATATTCCTTTNCTTCATACATAAACGTTTCTGGACACTTTCCAAGATATGCATCAAGAATATTTTGAAANCCCTGANGCCATGCTGGNGANAGTTTTTGGGATTTGCTACGTGCTATAGCTTTGACATAAGGTTCNAAAACCATGAAAAATTCATTGAAGTTTGCCAAAGTGTCACCAATCATACTNCCNGGTTTTGCCATNGCAGACTCAGGGCAGATGCCGTGATTGCGTATCACGTCAAGTACGTCATCGCANGATCCNCCTTGAGAAAATNNACTGTCNCCATGNTCGCGCACATTATATGTTGCACAGTCAACATAATCATTACTAGCTACAAACATTTCGCTCAAGTCTACAGTTTTACCGGTAGCTCGTAAGATTTCTCCCTCAAAGAAACCACATGTAGCATAATCCCAGCATGTCCCACTGCGGTTTTGGTTTTTAATGCTAGTAATCTTGTTTTCTAAGATAGTTGTAAAAACATGTTTTTTTACATCGTCTTTCTTTTCTTGGGCAGATGCTGAAATGGCGATGAAAAGTAGCAAAATAGTAAATAATCTCTTGGTAGTTCCCATACAAAAATGCTTTATATTATAGGCAATGACATGCCGTTTATCTTTTGATATATATCCAAAGCGTATATGTCTGTCATTCCGCTTATATAGTCAATTACAGCCATAATTCTTGTTTCAAGATTGTTACTGTGTATATCGTATTGGCTGCTAACTCTTCGTATTAATTGTTGAGAATAAAATCTGTCAGGATTTCTTGCAGCACCTATAAATACATCCATAAGAGTTTCCATTATCTTGTAACCCGATAACTCTATATCAAGAACAGGTTTGCTATGATAGATCTTCTNGTATGAAACTTTCTCGCAACGTTCGTATGCATTTTTTTGAATAAGGGAAATGTTGTCAATTAGACTCCCGTGGAAAGTTCCATTTAAGATTTCTTCTTCATGTTCAACAAAAGTCTTAACACATTCATTCTCAAGTTTGCCGATTACGCAAGCTCGCAAATATACAACTTTTTCGTTGTCATCAGTGACGCCATCTTCTTCCATCCTTTCTAATATATTAGCTCTGGTAGCATCATCGAAAAAGCCCATTAGAAGTTCGAAAGTTTCTTGGAAAGAAAGAATCTTAAGCTTATGAGAATCCTCTATATCCATAATTTCATAACATATATCATCGGCAGCTTCTACAAGATATACCAAAGGATGACGTGCATATTTTAATGGCTTTTGTTTGTCTGATTTGCAAATAACACCCAATTCATCGGCTATTTTTTGATAATCTTCAGCTTCTGTTTTGAAAAATCCAAATTTTCCATGGTCTCCAGCTAAGCTACTAGCAAAAGGATATTTAACAATGCTAGCAAGCATAGAGTATGTCATAACAAAACCACCAAGTCTTCTTCCCAAGAATCTGTGTGTAAGTAAACGGAAAGCATTAGCGTTACCTTCGAAATGTGTTATATCATCCCAAAATTCCGATGAAACCGATTCTTTTAAGGCTTTTCCTTTGCCTTCAGTGAAGAATGTTTGAATAGCCTTTTCTCCAGAATGTCCAAATGGAGGATTACCCATATCGTGTGCCAAACATGCTGCACTGACAATAGTTCCGATTTCTTCAAAAAGAGTATTTGCTAATTCTGGATGCAAATCTTTCAATTGTCTGCATACATCATTACCCAAAGACTGTCCAAGACTTGAAACCTCAAGGCTGTGGGTTAACCTGTTATGCACGAATATGCTTCCAGGAAGAGGAAAAACCTGGGTCTTATTTTGTAGTCTGCGAAACGGAGCAGAGTATATCAGCCTGTCATAATCTCGCTTAAACTCTGATCTGTCATCATGTCTTTCGGCATGTCTATGTTCCTGCCCAAGACGCTTGTTTGATATTAGTTGTTGCCAATTCATGTGGCAAATATAGTGTAATTTAATCTAAATAGTTTCTTTTTCTGTTGAAAAATTAAGATATATGCATATAATTCATTATTTTTGCACATGATAGGCAGACTATATTATATTTTTATTTTCTGTCAGTATATGTTTTGAATATTATAAAATACATTTATGCTAAAGATTAAAGTCGTAAACACCGGACATCAGCAGCTACCTGCTTATGCAACACCGCAGAGTGCAGGTATGGATTTGCGTGCAAATATTGATGAATCAATCGTGTTGAAACCATTTGAACGTCGTCTGATTTCTACGGGTTTACATATAGCATTACCTGTTGGCTTTGAGGCTCAGATACGCCCACGTAGCGGTTTGGCATTGAAACATGGTATAACGGTACTAAATTCTCCGGGCACTGTTGATGCCGATTATCGTGGTGAAGTAATGGTTCTTTTGATTAATTTGTCTCAAGAAGAATTTGTCATCAATGATGGTGAGCGTGTTGCGCAAATGGTTATTGCAAGACATGAGCAAGGACTCATGGAACTTGTTGATGAACTTGACGAAACCGAACGTGGTACAGGTGGATATGGACATACTGGAGTGAAGTAAAAACGAATAATACAATTCAAATTGAAATATACATATAGACATATTGCCTTAATACTTGTTGTCGGCTTTATTGCCGTTTCAACAGTGTTGCCTTCATTCGCTAAGAGCAATAAGCGTAAGAAGATGGATACTTCAACGACTGTTGCGCCTCTTTCTTATGAAGATAGTATGCGCTATAATTCTTTCTTCATGGAGTCTGTTGTCGCTGCTGGAGCAGGAAGATATGCTGCTGCTTATGACTTGTTGAAGCATAGTTTGGAGATTAATTCAAATGCCGCCGAAGCATATTATTTGCTTTCTACATATCAGATGGAATTAAAGCAGGATACTTTGGCGATAAAATCNATGGAAAAAGCCGCAGAGCTTTCTCCGACTAATGATACCTATCAAGAGCGTTTGGCACAATTCTGCATTAATTTTAAACAGTATGATAAAGCTATAAAGGTATATGAGAATCTTGCAACTAATCGTCCTGATCGTACCGATGTGCTTGAAGTGCTGATGCAGTTGTATAATCAGCAAAAGGACTATACTAACATGCTCAAAACGATAGACCGTATTGAGAAAGCTGATGGAACTGGAGAAGAAATAACTTTAGCAAAGGTTCGAGCTTATGAACTTCTTGGTAACAAGAAAGATGCATACAAAGCTTTGAAAAATCTTTCAGACACATATCCTAACGATAACAGTTATAGAGTTATGTTGGCTAACTGGCTAATGCAGAATGATAAGCAAAAAAATGCCTATGATATTTATACTTCAGTATTAAAAGATGAACCGTCAAATTCTTATGCGCTATCTTCGCTTTATGACTATTATAAGGCCATCGGTGATAATGATAAGGCAAAAGAAGTAATGACTCGAGTGCTTGCAAATAGTAAGACAGACTCTAATAGCAAGCAGGCTATGATTCGACAGTTTATTGAAGAAAATGAACAAGCCGGTAAAGATAGTACTGTTGTTCTTGATATGTTAGATAAGGTAACGAAGCAAAATCCACAAGATGCAGATATAGCAGAACTGAAGGTCGCCTATATGTCATTNAAAAANATGCCTAAAGATGNTATTGATAGCGCAATCGTTTCTTTATTGAATGTAGCTCCNGANAATGCTGGCGCACGTCTTCANCTTATCCAAAATATNTGGGATNAGAAAAATTGGGATCAGATAATATCAGTATGTAAACCAGCATTGGAATATAATCCCGATGAAATGGCTTTTTATTATTTCCTCGGTTTGGCTTATTTTCAGAAAGATAATGAAACTCTTACTTTAGAGACTATTAAAAAGGGTCTCTCGCAAGTATCCGATAAGAGCAATAAGAATATGGTGTCTGAGTTGTATGCCATCATGGGTGACATACTTCAGAAAAAGGGACAAACACAACAGGCTTTTGCTGCCTATGATAGTAGTCTGCAATGGAAGGATGATAACATAGGTTGTCTAAACAACTATGCATATTATTTAAGTGAAGATGGACATAATCTTCAAAAAGCGGAGCAGATGAGTTATAAAACGATCAAGGCAGAACCCAAAAACTCTACATATCTTGATACTTATGCATGGATACTATTTATGCAGGATAGATTTGCCGAGGCTAAGATTTATGCAGATCAAGCAGTAGCTAATGATACGGATTCTGTTCAAAGCCCAGTAATACTTGAACATACGGGAGATATTTATGCTTGTCTGGGAAAAGCCAATGATGCAGTTAACTTTTGGCAGAAAGCAATTAAAGCCGGAGGAAAGAGTGCTTTGTTGAAGCGTAAGATTGAACTTAAAAAATATATAAAGAAATAACCAAATCTTTATAAAATAGAATATGAATAGAATATATATCAAACTGATGACTTTAGGATTACCATTGATTTTGGTATCTTGTGGAGCAAAGAAAAATTTGGTAAAGGATACTCCTCTAGTCCAAAAAACGGTGGCTAAATCAGATAAAGCGGCTGATGAGGTAGAATTAAAGAAACTATCTTTTGTACAAAAGGTTTCAGATAATTCGGTGTATGCAACAAATATAGTAGGTGATTTACGATTCAATATAAAAGCTGGTGGAAGGGATATCACAGTTCCTGGATCTTTGCACATGCGCAAAAACCAAGTTATACGTATTCAGTTGTTTATTCCATTACTAGGCTCTGAAGTTGGACGATTGGAATTTACACCTGATTATGTACTTGTTATAGATCGTATTCATAAGGAATATGTAAAAGCAGATTACACCCAACTTGATTTTCTAAAAGATAATGGCTTGAACTTTTATAGCCTACAGTCATTGTTTTGGAATCAGTTGTTTCTTCCAGGAACAGATAAAGTTTCAGAGACAGCCTTGCGTAATTTTAGTGTAAAGCTTGATGATATTGGTGAAAATAATCCAGTTTCATGGAAAAACAACAACATGAGTTTTGTCTGGAATGCAAATAAGCAATCAGGATTGATTTCAGAAACAGATGTGGCTTATAGAAGTTTACAGCATGGGATGTCTACGCTTAACTGGAAGTATTCTAATTTCACGAATGTTGGCGTGAAGATGTTCCCAGCAAAGCAGAATTTCAAGTTTACCACTACTGCGACAAAACAAAAGCAGACAGCTGAGGTTACACTTGATATGGAAGAAGTGACAACTAAGGACAACTGGGATGTAAATACTACTATTTCAAATAAATATAAAAAGATAGAAGCCGCGGATATCCTCGGTAAAATCATGAGTTTGTAAATGAAAAGATTATTGGTTATACTCCTTGCCACTGTTATGGCGTTGAATGTTTCTGCACAGAAGAATAAATCTGTACAGAAAAATAAGCAAAATACTGTGGTGACAAAGAAAAGAAAAACTGTTCCTTCTAATAAAAAAGCTACAGTTTATACGAATGCTTCAATAAGAGGTTTGCAGGGACAGCGTTCTAAAATTCAAAAGAAGATAAAAGAACAGGAGCAGGCATTGCGCCAAAATCAGGCTGATGTGAAGCTACGGTTGGAAAATCTCATCACTTTGAATACGCAGATTGATGAACGTCAAAAGAATATTGATGGTATTCAGCAGGATATTCACCATATTGAAGGTAATATAGATATTCTAAAGGCTCAGTTGCAGACTCTAGAGAGACAACTCGCAGATCGCAAGGCAAAATATATAAAGTCGATGCGATATATGGCAAGACACAATACCGTTCAAGACAAGCTGATGTTTATCTTTTCAGCTAAAAATCTTGCACAGATGTATCGTCGTTTGAGATTCGTAAGAGAGTATGCGGATTATCAAAAAGCCCAAGGTGAAATGGTGAAGACCAAACAAGCTCAGGTGACTGGTAAACATGTTCAATTAGAACATGTAAAAGGTCAGAAGAGTAACCTGTTATATAAAGGCAAGAAAGAAAAGACTGCGCTTGTTGGTCAGCAAGATGAGCAAAAGAAAGTTGTTGAATCTTTGAAGAATCAGCAGCAGACAATACAGAAAGTAATTGCAGAACAGCGTCAGAAAGATGCTGCTATGAATGCACAGATAGATAGACTGGTGGCTCAGGAAGTAGCAAAGGCACGTGCAAGAGCCGCCGCTGAAGCCCAAAAACGTGCTGCCGCTGTTGCTGCATCAAAGCGCCGAGCTGCCGATCTTGCACGTAAAAAAGCTGCTGCAGAGGCTGCTGCTCGCGAGAATGAACGTAGGATAGCTGAGGCTAAAGAAAAAGAACAAAGACTGAAAGCGGAAGCTGAATCTGCTGCAAGGGCTGCTGAAGTAGCTCGTCAGGCACAGGCTAATGCTGATGAGTCACGAAAGAAGGCAGCCGCAGAAACAGCTTCTAGGGCTGCTGCCGCAGAACGAACTCGTGCTGAACAAGCTGCACGTGAAGCTCAGGCTCAACGTGTCGCTGCCGAGAGAAAAGCTGCAGTTGATGATGCGCGTCAGAAGAAAATTATAGCAGCAGCAACTAAAGAGGCTGATGATGTCCAGAAGTTTTCTACCGTGGATCGTATGATGAACGGAGGATTTGAGGCTAATCGAGGTCGTTTGCCAATGCCTATAACTGGAGGATATAGGGTAGTGAGCCATTTCGGACAATATAATGTAGAAGGTTTGAACGGAGTAACTCTTGATAACAAGGGTATTAATATCAAGGGTGGTTCGGGCTGTATGGCAAGATCAATATACGATGGTGAGGTTAGTGCCGTATTTGGATATTCTGGTAGTATGGTTGTTATGGTTCGCCATGGTGCATATATATCAGTATATTGCAACCTTAAATCTGTATGCGTAAGTCGTGGACAGAAAGTAAGCACGCGTCAGGCACTTGGTAGTGTTGGAACCGATAATATACTCCAGTTCCAACTTAGAAAGGAAACTTCTAAACTTAATCCTGAAGCATGGTTAGGAAGGTAATTTGAAAAGTTAAATCTTAAATAATGGCGCCATCAAGTAGTTGAATATATTGCTTGATGGCGTTTTCTATTTCGCCAATTTCAATGAATTCATCGGCAGAGTGAGAACGAGAAGACTCTCCTGGACCAAGTTTGAAAGACGGGAAATTCATCAAAGCCTGATCGCTAAGGGTAGGACTTCCAAAAGGTTTCATTCCCATTTCGATGCATCTCTTTGTCAAAGGATGCTCTGGTGAAATATGTGATGAGTTTAGACGGTATGAGTGAGCTTTAATTTCGCTTTTGCAGTGTTTCTGAATGAATTTACATACATCCTCGTTCTTGTAAAACTCATTTGTTCTTACGTCAATAAGTGCTGTTAGTTTGTCTGGGATTACGTTGTGCTGCGTTCCTGCATTAACTACTGTTACCGTCATCTTTGTCGGACCAAGTAAATCACTTATTTTTTTAAACTTGTAGTCTCTTATCCACATCAAGTCATCAAGGGCTTCATATATAGCGTTTATGCCTTCGTTACGTGCCGCATGTCCGCTTTTGCCATGAGTAATAAGGTCAATTACCATCAGCCCTTTTTCTGCGATAGCTGGTTGCATTCCTGTTGGTTCACCAACAATGGCAATGTCGATTTTTGGCAGCAATGGAAGTACCATGCTTATTCCGTTTTTCCCAGAAATCTCTTCTTCGGCAGAGGCAAGATAGATAACGTTGTATTTCTGTGGTTTCGCCGATAGATACCTGAATACCTGCAATAGAGAAACTAGTCCTCCACCACAGTCATTGCTTCCCAAACCATATAAAACGTTGTTCTCAATAGTTGGCATAAAAGGGTTACGTGTCCACGAGTCTACTGGCTTTACAGTGTCAATATGCGCATTAAGTAACAATGTCGGTTTGTTAGTATCAAAATTCTTGTCTGTTATCCACACATTGTTAGCTTCACGCTGATATTCTAAACCATAATTTACGATGGTCTCGGCTATAATGTCAGCTGCTTCTTTTTCGTGGCGACTGACAGAAGGTGTGGCGATAAGATGCTTGAGCAAGTCTATCGCATCGTTGGTGTATTCTTTTTGCGTCATATCGATGACAAAGATAGCAAAATATTTTGTATTTTTCTTAATTTGCACTATCTTTGCATAAATTAAAATAAGCAATTATGCAAACAAGATGTCATCTATCGGTATTGATTCACGAACAGGCAAAGAAGTATGGAAATCGTGAGGCTATTACATTCCGTAACTTTGGAAGTCTTAAATGGGAGAATGTTTCATGGAATCAGTTCTCTATAAAAGTAAAGCAGGTCAGTAATGCTCTACTTAATCTTGGAGCAAAGCCACAGGAAAACATAGCTGTGTTCTCACAAAATTGCATTCAGTATTTATATACTAATTTTGGTGTTTATGGAGTGCGTGGGGTAACAATACCATTCTATGCCACTACAAGTGAACAGCAAATTCAGTATATGATTAACGATGCTCAAGTTCGCTTTATTTTTGTTGGTGAACAAGATCAGTATGATAAGGCACATAGAATATTTGCACTTTGCCCTTCACTTGAGCGAATCATCATATTTGATTCAAGCGTAAGAATTAGTACCCATGACCCTAATGCTCTCTATTTTGATGATTTTCTTGCTTTGGGTGAGAAGCTTCCACGTCAGACAGAAGTGGAAAAGTTATGGAAAGAGGCTAGTAATGATGATATCTGTGATATTCTTTATACAAGTGGTACAACAGGCGAAAGTAAGGGAGTAGTTCTTACTTACGGACAGTATTTGGCAGCTATGATTGCGAATGACGAGTGTGTTCCAATTAGTGAAAAGGATAGAGTCATAGATTTTCTTCCGTTTACACACATTTTTGAACGTGGATGGGCTTATCTTTCTCTTACTGAAGGTGCGCATTTGATAATCAATACATATCCGAACGAAATTCAACAGAGTATGAGAGAGACTCATCCTACCAGTATGAGTTCGGTTCCTCGTTTCTGGGAAAAAGTATATATTGCGGTAAAATCTAAAATGGATGATGCAAGTCCTTTCCAGCGTAAGTTGTTTCAGCATGCACTTGCAATAGGTAAAAAGCGAAATGTTGAATATCTTAGTCGTGGACGTCGTGTTCCGTTGACTTTGGAATTGCAATACAAGTTTGTAAATAAGACCATATTGAGTCTTGTTCGCAAGCAGATTGGTTTGGATAATTCAAATATCTTCCCTACAGCTGGAGCTTATGTTTCGCCTGAAGTAGAGGAGTTTGTTCATTCTATCGGAATTCACATGTTAGTTGGATATGGACTTACAGAGAGTCTTGCAACTGTTTCATGTAATCATAAGGGTAAACCTTTTACTATTGGTTCTGTGGGATATCCTATTAAAGGAATAGAAATAAAGATAGGTGAGAATAACGAAGTTTTATTAAAAGGTCCTACAATAACTCGTGGTTATTATCATCGTGACTCTGTAAATGCTGAGGCATTTGATAAAGATGGTTTCTTCCATACTGGTGATGCTGGTTATCTAAAGAACGGAGAACTATTTTTGAAAGAGCGTATTAAAGACCTTTTCAAAACATCAAATGGAAAGTATATTGCTCCACAGATGACCGAGTCACTTCTTTTGGTAGACAAGTATATTGATCAGGTAGCAATAATCGCAGATCAGCGTAAATTCGTATCGGCACTTATCGTTCCTGAATTCAGAATGATTGAAGAATGGGCACGTGAGCATCATATAAAATTTGAAAGTCGTGAAGACTTGTGTGCATGTAAAGAAATATACGATATGATGAAGGAACGTATAGATACTTTGCAACAGCAACTTGCCCATTACGAGCAGATAAAGCGCTTCACATTGTTGCCTCACCATTTCTCAATGGAAAATGGTGAACTTACAAATACATTGAAGTTAAGACGACCTGTTATTTGCAAAAACTACAAGGAAGAAATAGACAAAATGTTCGAGGAATAATATATGATTACAGCAGATCAGTTGAAAGATGTACTGGAGCGCACTGAGGCACTCCAGAGATATCTGAATATAGACCAGAAAAAAATAGAATTTGAAGAGGAACAACTGCGTACTCAGGCACCTGACTTTTGGGAAGATCCAAAGCGTGCAGAGGAGCAGATGAAACTTGTCAAAAGCATAGAAAAATGGATTAAAGGCTACAGTGAATGTAGACATTTTGCAGATGAATTGCAGTTGGCCTTCGATTTCTATAAGGATGATATGGTCACAGAGGAAGAGGTTGATGAAGACTATGCAAAAGCAATTAATTCTATAGAAGACCTTGAACTCAAGAATATGCTTCGTCAGGAAGAGGATTCTCTTAATGCTGTATTAAAGATAAACTCGGGTGCTGGTGGTACAGAGAGTCAGGATTGGGCTGCTATGCTTATGCGCATGTATCAGCGTTGGTCTGAGGCTCATGGATACATAGTTAAGATTACAGATATTCAGGACGGAGATGAAGCTGGAATAAAAAGCGTAACCATGACCATTGAGGGTAAAGAGTTTGCCTATGGATATTTGAAATGCGAGAATGGTGTGCATCGTCTAGTGAGAGTTTCACCATATAATGCTCAAGGAAAGCGTATGACAAGTTTCGCTAGTGTTTTCGTTACTCCACTTGTTGATGATACTATAGAAATTTATGTAGACCCTGCGAAAGTTAGTTGGGATACATTCCGCTCAAGCGGTGCTGGTGGTCAGAATGTGAATAAGGTAGAGTCAGGTGTTCGTATACGTTATCAGTATGAAGATCCGGATACTGGCGAACACGAAGAAATACTTATTGAAAATACTGAAACTCGTGATCAGCCAAAGAACCGCGCTAAGGCTATGCTTCTGTTGAAGTCTCAATTGTATGATCGTGCATTGAAGAAGAAACAAGCTGAACAGGCAAAGGTTGAGGCTGGTAAGAAGAAAATCGAGTGGGGAAGTCAGATACGAAGTTATGTATTTGATGATCGTCGTGTAAAAGATCACCGTACAGGCTTCCAAACCTCTGATGTTGACGCTGTCATGGATGGCAAACTGGATGGCTTCATTAAAGCATATCTCATGGAGTTTGCAGCAAGTGAGGCTGAAGTTGAATAAACATAACATTCAATAATCTAAAATAATAAAACTATGAGTAGCAATAACGCATTAAGAAAGGCAAAACATGATGCCTTTCAAAAAAAACAGGAAAAAAGAGGTAGAGAAATTATCGTTTGGATTTTCGGCGGACTTATTTTGCTTGCTATAATCTTTATGATATATACAGCTATTATGGTATAATGAGTGGACTGGAAATAGAACGTAAGTTTTTGGTAAAGAAAGGCGACGCATATAAGAACGCCGCCTTTTCAAGTAGCCACATCAAACAGGGATATATTCCTGCAGATGGTGCAACGGTGCGAATTCGTATTCGTGATGATAAAAGCTATCTCACAATTAAGGCTAGATCCGTAAATGGGGGAATGACGCGCTATGAATTTGAAAAGGAAATATCAACAGACGAAGCAGAACATCTTATGGCGCTTTGCCAAGGTGGAGTGATCGATAAGCGTAGATATCTCGTAAAAAGTGGTAATCATACGTTTGAGGTTGATGAATTTTATGGTGACAACGAGGGACTTGTTATGGCAGAAGTGGAATTGTCTGATGAGTCAGAACCCTATGAAAAACCTGATTTTATAGGGATGGAAGTTACAGGTGATAAGCGTTTTTATAACTCTCATATGTTGAAATCTCCATTTAAACTTTGGAAAAACACATTGCCAGAAGACTACCGATAATGAATGCCAAACCGACACCAATCGTGTCGGCTGTGAAATCTAGCCATTCTCCGCTTCTCATACCTCCAGTGCAATACTTTTGAAGAATTTCTATCAAACCACCCATTAATATCGGTGCAAGCAGTGCCCATATAATAATCTTATTCCACTTAACCTTTTTGTGTTTTGCAAGATATTCTAGCCATATAACTCCGCATGTCCCGCTATACATTACTATATGTGTCCATTTGTCAATCATGGATATTTTGTCAAGTGGTGTTTCTGGTATAGGAATGAAACACAATGTCCATATAATTAGTAAACAAATACTTGAAAATGGATATTTCGTTACTGAATGGAATAAATTATTCATATTTACTTTCTATTTTCCTGCAAAATTAGATATTTTTTTATAATTTTGCAATCGTTTTAGATAAATATATTAATAATGTCTGAAGAAAGAGCAAGTTTTGGAAGTAAGTTAGGCATAATTATGGCTACAGCCGGTTCTGCTGTCGGACTGGGTAATATATGGCGTTTTCCTTATATGACTGGTGAAAACGGTGGCGCAGCGTTTATACTAATCTATATAGCATGTGTTATCGTATTGGGAATACCATGTATGATCAGTGAATTTATAATCGGCAGGCATGGAGCCTCAAATACTGCGCGTGCATATACTCGTCTTTCAAATGGTACAGCTTGGAAGCTAGTTGGATATCTTGAGGTGCTGACGGGATTTTTAATAACTGGTTATTATGCAGTTATTTCTGGTTGGTGTCTTAATTATGTATATGCGTCAGTGATGGGCGAATTGAATGGTGATCCCGCTTTTGTGAAAAATTACTTTGTAGAGTTTTCACAAAATCCGATACGACCAGTTTTTTGGACAATAGTAGTATTTGCGATTACGCATTTTATCATCATTCATGGCGTAAGAAATGGTATTGAGAAGGCTTCAAAACTGATGATGCCTACTTTGTTTGTGCTCCTATTAGTTATTGTAGTAGCAGCCTGGATGCTTCCAGGGGCATCAAAGGGTATTGATTTCTTATTGAAACCTGATTTCTCAAAAGTTAATAGCGATGTGTTCCTTGGGGCTTTGGGACAATGCTTTTATTCTTTGAGCATCGGTATGGGATGCCTTTGCACATACGCAAGTTATTTCAGCCGTCATACTAACATCACTACATCGGCTATACAGATTGGACTTATTGATCTTATGGTTGCATTGTTGGCAGGTTTGATGATATTTCCTGCGGCTTTTTCTGTAGGGATAAACCCTGATAGTGGACCTTCGCTCATATTCATTACTTTACCAAATGTCTTTAATCAGGCTTTTTCAGGAGTTCCTTTGTTGGGATGGGCTGTATCATTGATGTTCTATGCTTTACTTTTCCTTGCAGCCCTCACATCATTGATTTCCCTCCACGAGGTAAACACAGCGTTCTTTTATGAAGAACTTCATATATCTAGAAAAGCAGGAGCATGGATTGTTACAGCTCTTTGTTGTATCATAGGTGCTGTTTGCTCTGTTTCTGTTGGCCATAAGAGTGGACTATCGTTGTTCGGGCTAGATCTTCTTGATTTGTTTGATTTTCTCACAGGTCAGTTGATGCTTCCTACTGTAGGATTGTTCATGTGTCTTTTTGTTGGTTGGTATATTCCTAAGCAGATTGTTATTGACGAGTTGTCAAATTGGGGGACATTGAAGTTTGGTTTCTATAAGTTGTTTGTTTTTACCATGCGTTTTGTTTGTCCTTTGTGTATTTTAGCTATAATGCTTCATCAGTTTGGAGTGATTTAATTTATTTATATGTCAGAAAGAGGTAATTTTGGAACTAAGATAGGGGTGATATTAGCGACAGCTGGGTCTGCCGTAGGTTTAGGAAATATATGGCGCTTTCCATATATGACAGGTCAAGATGGTGGCGCAGCCTTTATTATAATATATCTAGTATGTGTGCTTATTTTGGGTATTCCTGGAATGGTAGCAGAGTTTGTTGTTGGTCGTCACTCTGGAGCTAACGCCGCTCGTGCTTATTATAATCTTGGTGGGCGTAAATGGTCGTTGCTTGGATATGGTGGAGCTATCACGTCAATGATAATATTTGGTTTCTATTCTGTTGTAGCAGGCTGGTGTTTGCAATATTTGTTTGCTTCTACAATGGGACAACTAAACGGAGATGTCACTTATGTTCAGCATTATTTCAAGACATTTTCTTCAGATCCGTTAAAGCCTTTGTTTTGGACAGTGGCGTTTATCATTATTACTCATCTTGTAGTAGTAAAGGGAGTTAGAAAGGGAATAGAGCGAGCTTCTAATATACTTATGCCAACTCTTTTTATCTTGTTGTTTATTATTGTTGTTGCGTCTTGTATGTTACCGGGAACAAAGAGTGGATTAGAATTTCTTTTCAAACCAGACTTCTCTAAGGTAACCAGAAGTGTTTTTCTTGATGCTTTAGGTCAAGCTTTTTTCTCTTTATCGTTGGGAACAGCATGTCTTTGTACCTATGCAAGTTATTTCAACCGACAGACAAATCTAGTAAAATCTGCTGTGCAAATTGCAGGAATAGACACCCTTGTAGCGATTCTTGCAGGTTTGATGATATTTCCTGCTGCATTTTCAGTTGGAGTTCGTCCTGATAGTGGACCGTCTTTGATATTTATTACTCTTCCTGCGGTTTTCCAGCAAGCATTTGCAGGAATGCCTGTGCTTGGATATATAATAGGAGTATTCTTCTATGGGCTTCTTGTATTGGCAGCTCTCACGTCTACAATATCAATGCATGAAATAGGTACTGCTTTATTCTATGAGGAATTGCATCTCAGTCGTTCTAAAGGTGCTTGGATAGAGACGATTGTCTGCATTGTTATAGGTATTTTTTGCTCACTGTCTTGTGGGGCTGTAGACATAACAGTATTTGGTAAGTCGTTTCTTAATTTCTGTGATTTCATTACATCTGATATATTATTACCTTTGGGGGCGTTCTTCACTTGTGTGTTTGTAGGTTGGCATGTTCCCAAGAATATCGTTAAGGATCAAATAACTAACTGGGGCACTATATCATCACGCCTCTATGGAATATGGCTTTTTGTAGTACGTTTTATATGTCCTATATGCATAGGCTCTGTATTTTTACATCAACTAGGAATAATCTAATATGTTTTTAAAGGAGTTTCTTTATTTTAATAAATCTGATCGTCGTGTAATATTATTTTTGCTTACGATTGCTGTATCGGCATTGGTGGCATTCTTCTTTTTAGGTGGTGATGAAGTGTCAAACGCAGGCTATGGTTATAAATCCAATGGTCATAAATATGACAATAATTACTCTTATAGGCATTATCCACATAAGTATTATTATGTGTCAGGTCAAAAGGCAGAGTTGTTCCCTTTTGATCCTAATACCGCTGACAGTACTGAATTATTGCGTTTAGGCTTGCGCCCTTGGCAGGTTCGTAACATATATAAATATCGCTCACATGGAGGTATGTATCGTACTTCTACCGATTTCGCTAGATTGTATGGACTCACGCAAAAGCAATTTCATGAAATGCAGCCTTACATACGTATAGGTTCTGATTATAAGCCAGCTTCGCTTTTGCCAGAAGTGGCAGCTAGGCAAGCTCATCATGACAGTATTGTTGCTAAATATTCATTAAAGATAAAGGGTGGTGAACATGTACTTCTTAATTCTGCAGATACAGCAATGCTGCAACGTATTCCTGGAATTGGTTCGTATTATGCTCGTGAAATAGAGAACTATCGTCGCCGTTTGGGAGGCTTCTCTAGTGTGGAACAATTAAAGGAAATAGATGGTTTCCCTGAATCAGCACTTAAATATTTTACGGCAAGTTCCACTGTTGTTGCCAAACTGAATGTAAACAAGTTGTCGCTGAATCAACTCAAGCGACATCCTTATATATCTTTCTATCAGGCTCGTGATATTGTTGATTATCGTCGTTTGCGTGGACCACTAAAAAGCCTTGATGATCTTAGGCTGCTTAAAGACTTTCCACCAGAAGAAATCGAGAGATTGCGTCCTTATGTGGAGTTTTGATTACTTCGTGACGATCTTAATTTAGTACATCTGAGCAGCTCTCACTGTATTTTTGGTGTTTTTTTTAGCTACGAAGCTACGGTATTTCTCGCAAGGCTTATAAACAGAGGGCTTGAAGATACGTATCTAGCTGGATTTAGCTACGTCAAGCTACGTTCTAGCTACGTAAACTTATGTTGTTTTAGATGATATGTTATTCTATAAGTAAATTTGTCAAAGAACTGTTTGCTGTATCTGAGGGACAGAGGATGTTTAAATTGATACAGTAAACAGAATCAGAATTTTCAAGCTTGTTTAACTATTCTGTTGAATTCCGCTGAATTCTCGGCAAAGATACTGCAAAATTTTTGTCCATGCAATCAGATTTAGGTTAGCCTGTTAGCCAAAGTTTTAATTACTAGAGGATACAACACATCGTAATACACGTGCATGCGTATGCCCACACTCTGGGTTTTTCGTAAAAATAAGTGTCGAAGTGTCTATCCGTTGAGCATCAAATAGTTATAACACTTTTCAAGTGGCATTAAGTGTCGGTTATTCGTCGGTAAAATCTGAGAGGTATTTTTCTTCATTTCGCATTGTTTTTTGCGAAGAATTACGATGTATTTTACGATGTTTTGCATTGCGTTTTACGAAGAAATGCATTGTATTTTATGATGCTTTAGGAGGTAAAACATCGTAGAAACGTTTCCGTTTCTATATGAAAACAGTTGCATTTCTATATGGAAACGCATGGAAAACTCAATATTATACCGTCAGTTCACCGTCACTTAATGACGTTTGATTTGTCGATAAAATACTGATATTCATTAAGTTGACACTTCGACACTTATATTTTAAAAACCCTAAGTGCGCGCGTGCTTGTACGTACATTATATATGCAAAGATAGATAACGTAGCTAGAACGTAGCTTGACGTAGCTAAATATAGCTAGCTACGTATCTTCAAGCCCTCTGTTTATAAGCCTTGCGAGAAATACCGTAGCTTCGTAGCTAAAAATATAACAAAACGTAGGGAAAACATTCTGAATGTCCAATAATTCAAATCGTCACCGATAAATCTAGGCTCTAAGTATTTAATTTATCGTACTTTACACTAAAAGCTCATTATTTTAAGTAGACACTAGTGTTGACGAATATATAGAATATTAATATGTTTATTTGTGTCTAATAGCCATAATGTATCAATATCCCCATTAATAGAAGAAGAACCTTTCTTATAAAGAGTGAAAGAATTAGTCAATTACATACATGATTGCAGTTTTATTACATTAAATAATTTAAAATATGTATGTATAATTATAGTTGATATTTTGTTCATAACAGAAATATAAATCAAAATATAGGATGAAACTTAAAATAATAAAGTGGTCGCCGAAAATTCGCTGACCACTTTATTCACGACAACGGCTAAATCATTGATGATTAAATTCTTAGCCTTAAATTTGTCGGGATGAGGCGATTCGAACGCCCGACCCCTACGTCCCGAACGTAGTACGCTACCAACTGCGCTACATCCCGATTCATTAAATCGTTGCGAATGCAAAGGTAATCAAATTTCCTGAAAGCAAATATTTTTTTGAATAAAAATTTGTGAGTGTGGGATAAAAAGCCTATCTTTGCACTCGCAAAACAAAAAGCATGGTGCCATAGCTCAGTTGGTAGAGCAAAGGACTGAAAATCCTTGTGTCCCCGGTTCGATTCCTGGTGGTACCACTTCCTCCTTTCATTAAGCCGTTTAGTCTCATTCGTGAGACTGGCGGCTTTCTTCGTTTATCGAGGTTTGTATATTAAAAATCGCACGTATATAATTTGAAATTTATATACGTGCGATTAAGTTGTTGAAACTCTAACTTATTGAAATAGACACTTTTTAGAAGTGAAAATATACAGAAGCAACAATATCATGTAGATGCTTACTGCCAGAAAAGTAATTATTTGTTTTTGCCACATTAAGCAATCCTGCATTTGCTTCAATTCCGATACGGAATTTACCTGTTTGATACATTATACTTGGTTGTACGCAAAGATTGAAATTCTTAATTTTATCAGATGTGGCAGCATTTGGATTTGCATCATAATAGTATTGATCATTTTGAATGCAAAATGAGAATACAGGACCAAGCCCCAATACCCATTTGTTATTTTGGTCCTGGATATGATATTGCATAATGACAGGAACATCAAGGAATGTATAGCTGTCATAATCAGCCCCCTCATCGTTAGAAAATGGTTTGTCGGCAAGCTGACGAATAGCAAGACCTGGCATAATAGAAATTTTCTCTGAAAGATAACAATTAAGTCCATAACCAATTTTGGTAGATAAACCGGACTCATTATCTCCAGAGGTTTTATCCATAAAATATCCGACTGAGAGATAGATGTTATGCTCAAATTTTTTCTCCTGAGCATTTAGTGCTATGCTTGATAGCATTAATAAAGTGGTTAAAATAGCAATTTTCATCGTTTTTTATATTAAAGCAGTTCTGGTAATTGGAATAGTTTTATTCCGTTTGATCCTTTGATAAGTATGTAATATCCTTCAGGGCGTTTAATGGCGATTTCTTCTTTCACTTCTTCAACATTATTGAACTTACGGTAGTCAGTATTTGTTTTTCCAAATTCCTCACCAACAAGCCAAATTTCTTTGAATCCGTATTCCTTAAGTTGGTCTACGATTTTCTGATGTTCTGCATCCGAAACCTCACCAAGTTCACGCATATCGCCAAGGATAGCCATCTTCTTGTCAACATCCATCACTTTGAAATTCTCTATTGCTGCAGACATACTAGATGGATTGGCATTATAAGCGTCAACAATCAGTTTGTTGAACTTTGTAACATCAAGTTGGCTTCTGTTATTGTCTGGGGTATAACCTTCCAAAGCACTGTTTATCTTCTCTGCTTCCACGCCAAAATGAAGACCTATTGTTATCGCAGCTAGCATGTTGTCCATGTTGTAAGCACCAATAAGGTGAGTTTGTACCTCGTAGATCTTTGCTTTAGAATCAGTAGATGAAAGGTCAGTCCAGTTGAATTTTAAAAATGGCGCACAACTGATTACTTCACCCATAACATTGGCTTCGTCAGTCTGGCCATAAGTTACAATACGGCTTAGTTCTCTTTTCTGTGCCATATCTACCAAATCATCGTTGCTCTCGTTTAGAAACAATAAACAATCATGTGCTTTAAGAAAATCGTACAGCTCTCCCTTTGTAGTCTTTACACCTTCAAAACTTCCAAATCCAAGCAAATGGGCACGACCTACATTGGTAATCATTCCACATGTAGGTTCCACATATTCTACAAGTTTCTTTATATCTCCAGGATGGCTTGCGCCCATTTCTACAACCGCAATATCGTGATTTTTGTCAAGACGCAACAAAGTCTTTGGTACGCCTACATCGTTATTGAAGTTGCCCTCTGTATGCATGACATTATATTTTGTAGACAAAACAGCTGAGACAAGTTCCTTAGTAGTAGTCTTTCCGTTTGTACCTGTAATTCCAATAACAGGAATATCAAAATGTCTTCTGTGTTCTCTTGCTATTTCCTTGAATGTTGTGAGACAATCGTCTACGAGAATAATATTGTCGTTTCCATCCACAGCATATTCTTTTTCATCTATGATGGCATAAGAACATCCCTTATCAAGAGCAGCCTTGGCAAACTTGTTGCCGTTGAAAGATTCACCCTTCAATGCAATGAAAATACTGTCTTTAGGACAATTCCTGCTATCAGTAGTAATGCAAGGGTGTTGCTGGTAGATTTTATACAATTCTTTTATATCCATGTCGTATATGTTTCTTTTATGATTGCAAAGTTACATTTTTTTCTTTTAAGATGAATAATCTGGTAATTATTTATTGCTAATATTGGAATTTTAATTTGGATAATAGTCAAAAATATGATAACTTTGCATGGTATGAAACATATAGACTATACAATTAATGTTCGTGGAAGGTTGATAGACCTTTCGACTCCCAAAGTAATGGGAATACTGAACTGCACACCTGACAGTTTTTATGTAGGAAGTAGGAAGCAGACTGAGCGCGAAATTCTGGAAAGAGCCACTCAGATTGTGGAGCAGGGCGGTGACATTATTGATATAGGAGCATTCTCTACACGCCCTGGCGCAAAGGAGGTGAGTGAGGAAGATGAGACTGAAAGACTGAGATATGCACTTGGTATCGTAAGGCATGAATATCCTAATATCCCAATTTCTGTTGATACTTACCGTCCACTTGTTGCAAGAAAGTGTATCTCAGAATGGGGAGCTGATATAATAAACGATGTGAGTGAAGGCGGAATAACCGGTATCGTCAATACTCCGATAAGCGAAACTGGCAGTATGTTTGATGTTGTTGGTGAATTGAAAGTACCATATATATTGATGTCGGTAAAATCCAATATTCATGATATGGTGATAGCCTTTGCTGATGAGGTACAACAGTTGCGAGACCGAGGTGCAAAAGATATAATTCTTGACCCTGGCTTTGGCTTTGGAAAAACATTGGAACAGAACTATGCTATTTACGCCGAAATGGAGAAACTGCAAGTATTTGAACTTCCTATACTTGTTGGTATATCAAGAAAGAGCATGATTTTTAAGTTGCTTGATGGTGATCCTACCACGGCTCTAAACGGAACAACGATTCTCAACACTATCGCTTTACAGAAAGGCGCCGGAATATTGCGAGTGCACGACGTAAAAGAAGCAATTGAGACTGTCAAGATTGTGTCTGAAATGCGGAAGTCAACTCAAAGCTAACATATAATAATATTTACAAATGCCTTTTGAATTTGGAATAAAAGATATAATAGACATTTTTCTTGTCGCACTGATATTATACTACCTTTATCGATTGATGAAGGAAAGTCGTTCGTTGAATATCTTTATCGGTGTTATGGTGTTTGTAATAGTGTGGCTTTTTGTAAGTCAAGTGCTTGAAATGCGCTTGTTGGGATCTATACTTGACAAACTCGTGAGTGTTGGTGTTATCGCCATGATTGTACTTTTTCAAGAGGAAATACGCAAATTTCTTTATACACTTGGCGCACATCAGCGAATAAGGAGATTCGCCCGTTTGTTTACGTCTAACAAAAGTGATAAAGATATGGAGGTTACCAGAGCTACGATAATGCCAATCGTCATGGCTTGCATGAGTATGTCTAAGGGAAAGATTGGTGCTTTGATTGTTATAGAGCGAGGTGCACCACTTGAAGATATTATTGATACAGGTGATGTGATAGATGCTAATATCAATCAGCGACTTATAGAAAATATATTTTTCAAGAACTCTCCACTCCACGACGGTGCGATGATTATATCTAATAAAAGAATTACTGCGGCTGGATGTATATTGCCTGTAAGTCATAATAGAGATATACCCAAAGAGTTGGGATTGCGTCACCGTGCTGCTATGGGAATAAGTCAGGAAAGTGATGCAATAGCAGTTGTTGTAAGTGAAGAAACTGGAAGAATTAGTGTAGCTGTCAAGGGACAGTTCCACCTTAGATTGTCTGCAGAGGAGCTTGAGAGCATTTTAACCCGCGAAATAGACTGATTTTATATTTTTTTATCCTTAGCCAACTCCTTGTTTCAATTAATTTTGCTAATTTTGCAAACTGTAAATAGCAATTTAAATATTTTATTTCGAAATTTATATATTATATACATATTAACAAACTATGGACTTATTACAGCAAATTGTTGCGCGCGCTAAAGCGGACAAGCAGCGCATCGTGCTCCCAGAAGCTGAGGAGGAGCGCACTTTAAGGGCAGCCGATAAAGTTTTGGCTGACGACATGGCAGAAATCATTTTGATTGGTAACCCGGACAACATCAAGAAACTCGCTAAGGAGTGGGGACTTGGAAGCATAGACAAGGCTACTATCATTGATCCAATGAACAACCCTAAGAGTGAAGAATATGCTGAAAAACTCGCAGAACTTCGCAAGAAGAAAGGTATGACAATCGAACAGGCTCACGAGCTGGTTACAAAAAATAATTTGTATCTCGGTTGTATGATTATAAAAACTGAAGGCGCTGATGGTCAGATAAGTGGTGCATTGAGCACTACTGGTGATACTCTTCGTCCAGCACTTCAGATTATCAAGTGTGCACCAGGTGTTACATGTGTAAGTGGTGGACTACTATTGTTCTCTCAGCAGAAAGAATTTGGAGAGAATGGTGTTCTTGTTATGGGTGACGTTGCTGTTACACCAGTTCCAGACGCTAGACAGCTTGCAGAGATAGCTGTTTGTACAGCTCAAACAGCAAAGACTATTGCTGGATTTGCTGAACCTCGCGTAGCAATGTTGAGTTTCTCAACAAAGGGAAGTGCAAAGCATGAGGTTGTTGACAAGGTTGTTGAGGCAACAAAAATAGCTCACGAAATGGCTCCTGATTTGAAACTTGATGGCGAGTTGCAGGCTGATGCCGCTCTTGTACCATCTGTTGCAGAGAAGAAAGCTCCTAACAGTGACATTGCAGGCAAGGCAAATGTTCTTATCGTTCCAAACCTTGAGGTTGGAAATATTGGTTACAAACTTGCACAGCGTTTAGGTAATGCCGTTGCAATTGGTCCAGTTCTTCAGGGTATAGCACGTCCTGTAAACGACCTTAGTCGTGGATGTACTGTTGATGACATCTATTATATGGTAGCAATTACAGCTTGCCAGGCTCAGGATGCAAAGAAATAAGAATCATTAAATCAAAATATATGAAAGTTTTAGTTCTCAACTGCGGAAGTTCTTCAATAAAATATAAGTTTTACAATATGGACGATGAGTCTGTATTGGCACAAGGTGGTGTTGAGCGTATTGGTCTTGACAATGCATTTATTAAGGTAAAGCTTCCTAATGGGGAGAAAAAGCAGATAATGGCAGATCTTCCTACACACAAGGAAGGTGTGAGCTTGGTATTCAAGTGTCTGCTTGATTCTGAAATAGGTGCAATAAAGAGTCTTGACGAGATTGATGCTGTAGGTCATCGTATCGTACAAGGTGGTGACAAATACAAACAGAGTATCATTGTTGATAAGAGCGTTGAAGACGGCATAGAGGAACTTTGCGATCTTGCACCTGTTCATAATGCAGGACACTTGAAAGGTATTCGTGCTGTAGATTCATTGATGCCTACAACACCTCAGGTTTGTGTATTTGATAATGCTTTCCATAGCACAATGCCAGACTATGCATATCTTTATGCAGTACCTTATGAACTTTATCAGAAATATCACATACGTCGTTATGGTTTCCACGGAACGAGTCATCGTTATGTATCAAAGCGCGTATGTGAGATGCTTGGTCTTGATATAAATAATTCTAAAATCATAACCTGCCATATCGGTAATGGAGCAAGTGTTGCTGCTATACTTAATGGTAAGGTTATAGATACATCAATGGGTCTTACTCCTCTTGCTGGTCTTATGATGGGTAGCCGTTGCGGTGATATAGACGCATCAGCTGTTACTTATATCATGGAGAAGTTGAATATGAAGCCACAAGAAATGGCTAACTATTTGAACAAGGAGAGTGGTGTGCTCGGTATTACCGGTATATCTAGTGATATGCGTGATATTGAAAACGCAGCTCATGAAGGTAACGAGCGTGCACAGCTTGCACTCAATATGTACAATTACCGCATAAAGAAATATATAGGTGCTTACGCTGCTGCTCTCGGTGGTGTTGACGCTATTGTATGGACTGCTGGTGTAGGTGAAAACCAGACTGGTACACGCGAAGAAGCTTGTGCTAATCTTGAATATCTAGGCGTAAAGATTGATGTTGAGAAGAATGCAAAGATTCGTGGTGATGAGGCTATCATCTCAACACCAGACAGTAAAGTAAAAGTTGTTGTTGTGCCAACTGATGAGGAAATTGTTATCGCCCGCGATACAAAGGAACTCGTTGAGAAAGCAGGCAAGTAATTTAAGGATATACGACAATAAGCCCTCTCCTTTAAGGAGTGGGCTTTTTTATAATTATATGATGGATAAGAAGATAGTTACTTTCGGAGAAATTCTTTTGCGTTTGTCAAAGGAAAATAATTCCCGCCTTTCTCAAGGAAGGCAGTTTAATGGTGATTTTGGAGGCTCTGAAGCTAATGTTGCTGTCTCTTTATCGGTATTAGGTGATAATGTGGAGTTTGTGACTCGTGTTCCTGAAAGTCCTATTGGCAATGCGGCGTTGATGCATCTTCGTGAGTTTGGTCTTGATACAAGTCATATAGTAAAAGGTGGTGACCGTCTTGGTACTTATTATTTTGAGTCGGCAGCATCTATGCGTAATTCTGTTGTTGTGTATGATCGCAACAATAGTTCTTTTTATAGTCTGAAGCATGGAGATATTGACTGGGAACCGATATTCAATGACGCAAAGATATTTCATTGCTCAGGTATTACATGTGCAATGAGTAGAGATGCCTTGGATACTACGTTTGATGCCTTGGAACTAGCAGAGAGAATGGGAGTTGAAATTACATGTGATATCAACTACCGCAAGAATCTTTGGCATTATCCAGGAGCAAACGCAAAGGCGACTCTCCATAAATTGATGGAATATAGTTCATTTATATTCGGTGATCAGAATGAATGGGAAGTAGGTAGTTCGTTGAAACATATACCTTTTGAGGCAATGGATTCTTCATATAAGATTGACGAGGATGCTTATATTGCTTATTTCAAAGAATTACAGAAGCAGTTTCCACGATGCAAGCGTATGTTGATAGCTTTGCGTAACCAAATCGCATCAAGCCATCATACTCTTACAGGAGTGCTTTATTCTGAAGGTAAACTATATAAGACAAAAATCTACGATATTAATCCTGTCGTAGATCCTATGGGATGTGGTGATGCTTTTGTAGCTGCATTCATTCATGCCCGTATGAAATGGGCTGATGATCAACGTTGTCTTGATTTCGCGATAGCTGCCTCTGCTATAAAAAATACCATTATTGGCGATCAGAATATAGCAATAGAAGATGAAATAATAGAAGTGATGAATCACTAACGATTTACTTCATTATATAAAATAAAAAAGTCATACGATGAAAGGTTTAACCTTATCATGTATGACTTTTTTTAGCTAAATACTTATTGAAGTAGTCTAGTAGATAATTCCTACGCTGACTCCAAGTGTGTATTTGTTGTATGCTGTATTTTCATATTTCTTAGTCTTCAGATAATCACCATATATTTTAGCAAACCAATTTGATGTAGTTCCCTTAATAGTTATAGGATGCTCATAACTCAATTCTCCGTGTACGAAACCATAGTCTACGGCATAGTATTTCATATCAGGCAACAAAACACCTTGTGCATATTCATTTGTATTGTCAGCCAGATTGATACTATTGCGTGTAGAGAAACTATATCCTGCACTGAGGGCATATCCAAATCCAGTGTTGCATAAGTTCATACCTTCCTCAAACGCAATGTTTAAGCGTCCGTATTTTAATTCTGAAGAATTAAGAAGATACTTGTTGCTTACATCATTATAGTTGGCTTTAAATCCCATGTAAGCAAATATTCTGTCTTTATAAGGAATGCTCAATCTGTAATGTGCATCAAGATTTAGAACTCTTATCTGATATCGCTTATTGAACTTAATCTGAGTATCATATCTGTATGAATTGAAACCTGTTGCAGAGTCTGTATTGATGATAAGTTTCTGTCTGTATTCGTCAGCAAATCCCTCTTCGTAACTTGCTTTGAAGTCTATCTGATGAATTAATTTTCCTGTTGTCAGTCTATTTTGTGACTGTAATCCATATATGTAATTGTAGTAGTGACCAGGACTATACTTGTATACGCCCAGTACACTCTCACTTCCACGCTGGATGCTAATACTGTTTAGTGAATTTAAAACATTACCTTTATATCCATAAGATATTTCTGCACCAAAGTTATGGTTTACCCATTCACGGCTGAAACTTCCGAAACCACCTGTTGTTCCGTTTGCATTCTCAAGTCCGCTCATTAAATAATATTTCAATGTAGCGTCAGTCTGCACGGTTGTTACATTCTGTATTTTCTCTTTGCGTCGGTTATACCATGCTGCAAGTCCGATACTACTGTTACCGAAGTTGTATATTGCAGACGGAGTGAGTTTATATTCAAGAAGTTCAGATCTTGATCTTGGGTCACGCAGACGACTTAAATCACCAAGATTGTAATCAAGGCGTGCACCAAAGTTCCATTTCCCTAATCTGGTAGTACCAATAGCCGCAGTAAGATTTATATTCTGGAAATCGTAGTTTCCATATACTGACGAACCGCTGAAATAAGGATTGCTATTGTATGGGCGAACCACGTCAGCCCAAGCCCGATCTTTCGTTTTACCATTGTTGAAATCAAACTTGCCATATCCATAAAGGATTTTGGAAATCTTCTGATATCTTTCAGTAAAGAACTTCAGATTATGAGTTGATGTACCTTCCTGAACGCGGTGATAGTCTCCACCGTTATATGAATAATCAAAGTTGGCTATTCCGTGGTTGGCGGTCATGTCTAAACCTAGTCCAGCGGCATTATCTGTATTGTGCCAAAGAGCTTTGGCGTCAAGATACATATATTTGCCACGGTTCATAAGGCTGTCTTGTGCAAAGACTGGAGTTACAGCCAATGATATTATTAATAAAATATACTTATTCATCATATTCGCGAATCTTGATAGTTGTAGAAGTTTGGAAATCATTAATAGAGTTGTTGCCGTCCTGAAGAATCTTATGTCCGTCAGTTCCGCGACGTGTAGATGTCTTTCTATAAATCACCTCTCCATTATATCCACTTATTGAATTGATATTTGTATATCCGCCGTCAATATCTCCAGACATGCGCTTTGTTGCAATGTCTATGCCTGTAGCACTATATTTAAGGATATCAACTCCATCAATGACATATTTCTTTGGGACAACACGAAATAGCTGCCCACTTGTCTTTCCGTAGGCGTATGTTGTTTTGAAAGAAGTTACATTTTCTTTTGTACGGAAGATAATAATACCGTTAGGGCCACCATTTGCTATATTCATTTTTGAAATACCACTGAAAGTGGAAAAAATAAGATCCAAAGCAGGTGTGGCAGAATTGTTTACTGTTTTACCTGTAACATCTTTAGCTTCATAATCAGCCGTAAGAAGATTAAATTCATTTGCTCCGTTAACAGTGTGGTCTATAGCACTGTTTGTTAATATTATAGTTCCACCAGGGGCAATCATATGAGAAGAAGTAGTAGGAATACGGTATATCTGTTTGCACAACACTACGGTATCTTTGTAAACATCTTTTAGATTGTCAAGCGTATAAACAGGAGGAGAAGCATTCTCTATAAGACCAATATATAATCCCGATACGTCAATATCACTATTTGTCTGATTATATATTTCCAAAAATTGACCAGCTGAATAATTCTTGTTATTATTATCTTTTGAACCGGCATAGTACATCTTGCTTATCAGAAGTGATGCACCTGCAACAAGATTAGTATTCAGGCTTATTTTGTCGGCTGATTTTATTATCTGGTTGTTGACATTTCCAGATATTGTTGCGAAATAGCCTTCACTTGCAACTTTTCCTGTCGCTGCAGTGTATTCTGCTTGGTCAATATCCCAAGATGTAGATATTGTGTAAACGTCTGGAATAATTTGATTGAACTCTGCCACTCCCTTATCGTCAGTTTTCGCAGTTAAANTGTTNCCTGTGTTTGAGGTCAGCGTTACTGTGTGATCTGATAAGTTTCCACCCACGGTAAATTCTACAGGTGGATTTATTTGAATGTTTGTTGAAATTGCTTTCGCCTCGTCGTTATAGTCAACGCATCCCATGAGGAGTTGTGTGGGAATGAGCATCAATATATATAGCCATATACTGCCGNTTGACAGAATATTCNGAATGGCTNTTNTTGTTNTTGTATATTTTGTTCATATCTGTATGACTTTATAATTATAAATTGAAATAAAGCTCCACGCCATAGCTGAAAGTATTGGTGTTNCGCTGTNATAACGTTGTTGTAGTGCTTGATTTCAGATACGGTTCATAATACATCATGTTGTTAACATATAATGATAAACCNCCAATATTTCCCAACTCTTTAGTTAATCTTCCAGAAAGGTTCCATGTGATAGGACTCTTTGNCGGAACGGCGTCACTAGCCTTTATGTTCAGATCNCTTATTTTTACGTTGCTNGCATCNCTAGGCACTGAAGAATAGTATTTACCAGNCATATCAAGATAACCGCTTTGCATATCAGTTGTTATATCGTGATAGGCAAGGTCTGNTGTGATATATCCGATAGGACTTGTATTTGCAACAAAGNTGTTATTGTAGTCATACCATATTGCTTGTGCNGTGAAAGATGCTACCATTCGTAGNCTNGGAATGTTNGTTACCAGACGTAANGTGTTNATAAATCTGCGATACNTGTTATAGTCAAGNCTAGACGGATATACTACTTTAAANGGAGTGGTGNTATATGAAGAATAACTTGTTGGAAGATAAGCNGAAGCCACACTTCTTGAATTCATATCGGTTGACCATGATTTNGTCTCNGAATATGNACCACTGAAGAATATNGATGTNTTTATAGGNTTTATNTCACCTAANTCAAAATCAAATTCTATTCCTTTGTTTACNGTNGTNTTCGTATTGCCTACACGTCCGGTAGTCATGAATATCATATCTTGTCGTGCAGGTGAATCATAATTGATTGTAGTTGCAGCACCAGGAGTGATAATAAGTCCGCTTTGAGCTGTATACACATTACTTGCGTAAGTGAAATATTCTGTTGCAGAACCAAATCCGTTAGGAGTTTTATCTCTATAGGCAAGGAAACTGAGCTTTCTGTTACCAGGTAACTTTAAGTCAAGTCCAAGCTCAATCTTTGTTGTAGTGGCGTTTTTCAGACCTTTACTGTATTCCACATTATACACTTGTGTATGATAAGCCAATAGTTGAGCCGCAGCATCATTCTGTGGCATATAGTTAGCAGCTACACGGTCATCATATTTTCGGTCAGGATATAGATAGTCAAGTCCTGGCGTCTTACTGTTTAAACCGATTCCTCCACGAATATCCAACCATTTAGTAGCTGAGAAAGATAAGTTGACACGAGGTGATAAAGATGTTGTTGATACATTAGAAAACGGTTGTTGCGATGTGAAACGTAGTCCCACATTTGCACGAAGGTAATTAATCTTGTTTATATTCCAAGTAAAATTATCTTCGGCATAAGCTGCTATTTGGTGCAGGGCTGGAATAGAAGAGAATGCTCGTGGACGTCCATTACTATTTGGCTTGTATGGCAATGAATCGTTCTCATTATAATATCCTCTACCGCTGTTCCAGTTTAAACTGTAGTCTGCGCCAATTTTAAAACTCTGTCTTGTTTTTCCTGCTTTGAAATAAAACGAATCGTTTATCTTTGCGAAAAAGTTTCCAGGTCTGCTTTCAGTGATGCCTGTAGCTAGATAACTCTTTGTCATCCAAGGTACATTGTAGTATCCTGTTTGCATTGCTGTTATTATAGGTAATAACCCAGAACCACTAGAGATGTAACTAGTATTGCTATTGTCAATCTTCGTCATGCTTACTCCTAATGTATAAGATAGCGTACGCATGAAAAGTTTGTCTAATGACAGACGACCGTTGTGAGTAAGTCCGAAAGTATAGTTCTTGTTGCTGCTTGATGTGCCGTCGGCAATTGCATCTGGATCTTTACCGTTCCAATCTTTTGTGTACATGAAGCGTAGCTTCGTATCTGTGTGCCATTTTTTGGTAATGTCATAAGCATAACCTATGTTTAGAGAATAACGTCCATAGCTACGTGTCTTCTGGCGTGGGTCGCTCCATGCCTTTGCATAATCAAAATCAAAGTTAAGTATTCCTGCCTTGTTAAGACTGAATCCTTTGCCTAATGAATAGTTCTGCAGTTCTGGATTAACCTTACCCTTAAACTGCCAAGGCGTTACACCCATTTTGGAATGAACTATAACAAGTCCACTGGTTAGGTCTCCATATTCGGCTGAAGGAATTCCTCTTACAACCTCTACATTATCAATGTTGTCAGCACTTACCTGACGAAGGTCTGTACCGGTGAATGCTGTACTTGAAAAGCCACCTTGTGTCATTGCTGCATTGTTTGACATTGGTACACCATCAATAATGATACTTGAACCGAAAGCACTTGTATTATTGTTTGATAAAGTACGAAGTTGAAGATTGCTTTGCTGAGTCAAGTCAGTGTTTCCCATTTCCTTTCCAGGAATTAACTGCATGATATCTGCAAGAGATGTAGCTTGCAAATGGTCTATCGCTTGTCGCCCGATAACACTTGTCGTTGATGCTATGGAAGATTTCTGTCGAGCCGTTACAACAACTTCTTTCAAAGCGAGAGAAGTTGGAACCATTTGAATGTTTAGACTTAGATTTGACTTTACGTCAATAGTTGTTTGGTATTTCTCATAACCAACATATGATATTTCAAGAACATATTTTCCCTGAGGAACATTCTTGAAAGAAGTCTTTCCGTCAACGTCTGTTATCGCGAATGATGAAAGTGGGTTTAGGTTACAGCTTGCCATTATGATAGCCTCGCGGCTTCCTTTTTCTGCCACTTTCAGGTTGACAGTGAATTTTGTATTGTTATTATTTGACTGTGCCGAAACATTTGTTGCGTACAGTATTAGACTTAATAACAAGACAATAATTGTTGTAGCTTTTTTCATCTTTATTTAATACTATTAGAAAAATGTTATATTACTGAATACTAATCTTATTTAGACTGAATACTAATCTTAATGTTATTGAATATTAATCTTATGTTATATTTTGCAAATATATTAAAAATTATTAATGTTGGCAATACCTTATTGTAGGTATTTTTATGTCTAATGTCGTTTTTAACGTTTTATATTTGCAAAATTCGCTTTTTATGCTTAATGTTTAAGTCAAAAAGTAGCTAATGTTTTTGTAGGTTTCAAATAATATATTAACTTTGCAAGAAACCATAAGGAAAGATTTATGACACAGACAGAAAAAACTAAGATAGAAGAGCATATTGTAGATGTGTTAAAGACTGTTTACGACCCAGAGATTCCTGTAAATATATGGGATTTAGGTATGATATATAAAATTGAAGTACAAGACGATAGTAGTGTGGAACTGGATATGACGTTTACTGCACCTAATTGTCCTGCTGCTGATTTTATCCTTGAGGATGTTCGTACGAAAGTTGAAAGTGTTGACGGAATTAGTTCCGCCAATGTCAATCTTGTTTTTGAACCTGCTTGGGATCAAAGTATGATGACAGAAGAAGCTCGTGTAGAACTGGGCTTTGAATGATAATAGAAATTTATATAAAGTGATTATGAGAAAGAATGTTTATTTTCTCTCAGATGCTCACCTTGGATCATTGGCAATAGAGCATCCACGTATGCAGGAACGACGACTTGTTCGCTTTCTTGATAGCATAAAGGATAAAGCTTCTGCTATATATCTATTGGGAGATATATTTGACTTTTGGGATGAATACCGTTATGTCGTGCCAAAAGGATATACGCGTTTCTTGGGTAAATTGAGTGAACTATCAGATAGCGGAGTGGAAATACATTTCTTTACTGGTAATCATGATCTTTGGACTTATGGGTATCTTGAAGAAGAGTGTGGACTGATAGTCCATAAGAAGCCAGTTACTACTGAAATATATGGTAAGGTGTTTTTTCTAGCTCATGGTGATGGACTTGGAGACCCAGACAATAAATTCAAGATATTAAGAAAAGTTTTTCATAACCGTACGTGCCAAAGATTGCTTAATTTTATGCATCCTCGTTGGGGAATGGCTTTGGGATTAAACTGGGCAAAGCAAAGTCGCATAAAGCGTATTGATGGCAAAGAGGTTCCTTTTATGGGCGAGGACAAGGAGTATCTTGTACGGTTCACTAATGAATATATGACTAACCATAATGATATAGATTATTTTATCTATGGTCATCGACATATAGAATTGGATCTGAATTTGAGCAAGAAAGTAAGAATGCTTATCCTTGGTGACTGGATTTGGCAGTTCACTTATGCCGTATTTGACGGTGAACACATGTTTTTGGAACAATATGTAGAAGGTGAGACCGAGTTTTAATAACACGGTCCTATCTTTGTTTACAATTTACCACTTTCACGATATGAATAATATTTCCCATCTGTTATTATAACGTGATCTAGGAAATATATACGCATTAATTCGCAGGCATTTTTAACTCGTTTTGTAAGTTGGTCGTCTGGTCCGCTAGGAAATGGATTGTTACTTGGATGATTGTGGCATAGAGCTATGACTGTGGCATTACATAGTAAAGCCTCTTTCAATATTATTCTAATGTCAACTGCTGTTTCGCTTATGCCTCCATGACTGATACGCATAACTTTTATGAGTTTGTAGTTTTGATTAAGCATGATTGCCCACGCCTCTTCAATATCAAGATCCTGCATTCTAGGATGCATATAGTCATATATAGCTGATGCAGAACTTATGTTATGACGCTCTTCTGCTTTTTCCAATGACCTTCTTTTCCCAAGTTCGCATGCTGCTAGGATCGTTATAGCTTTAGCGGGACCTAATCCGTTGTATTCCTCAAGTTGTTGAATACTAAGTTTTCCTAATGTGTTTAGATTGTTGTTACAATCGTTCAAAACTCGTTTCATCAAGTCGACAGCACTCTCATTGGTGTTTCCGCTTCCAATCAGAATGCCTAATAATTCAGCATTGCTGAGGGAGTCGGCGCCAAGTCTTTCTAGTTTTTCTCGTGGGCGATCTTCAAGTGCCCAATTGGTTATAGTTAGTTTTTCCACTTCTTTATTTGTAGAATGTTTTTTTGTATGCGCTGAATTCATCTTTTCCTCTTATGCAACGTTTCCACCATGAATTAATGAAACCGCAACCATAACCTGTTAGTTGTACGTAAGCGGCGACGATACTCAGCAGTCCCACTTTTATACTCTTATTTGCCTTTGTGGAGTCAGCGAGAATTAGCAGGCAATACAATATTATAGGCAACGCTGCACATAAAGTCATGACGTAACCTGCTGTTTGCCATTTTCCTTCATCTGCGGTCAGCATAGTAATTATTCCTGAAATGCATAATGTAAAAAGGAAAATCATTCCAACAGTGAATATCATAGGTAATAGATGTACAAGTTTCAGTGATTCTGGATATTTCTTATATAGGTTTATACGAGCTATACCGCTGTTGAAAACCTGTCTCCAAAATTTATTGAAGTCAGTGCGTCGTTTGTGCCATACCCATGCATCAGGAAATAGCCTACATTTATATCCAGACTTGAAGATGCGTATGCTGAAATCTATATCTTCACCGAAACGCATATCGCTAAAGCCTTTTAACTTGCTATAAACATCTCGTTTTATTCCCATATTAAATGAACGTGGATAAAACTTATCCAGTTTCTTTTTTCCTCCGCGTATTCCTCCTGTTGTAAAAAAGCTTGTCATAGAATATGATATAGCTTTTTGAGTGTCGGTAAATGAATCGTGTGCACGGTCGGGACCTCCGAAAGCATCAGCATCATTGTCGTTGATTTCATCCTCAACGGCTTTGATGTAATTCTCTGGAAGCACTACGTCACTGTCAAGAATTATTAGATATTCACCATTAGCTTTCTCTGCTCCATAGTTCCTGCTTTGTCCAGGACCACTGTTCTCTTTCATGAAATACTTCAAGTCAAGTTTCTCGGAATACTTGTCGCATACATCTTTGCACGTAATCTTTGAACCGTCTTCGACAATAACGACTTCAAAGTTTTTCAAAGTCTGTATTGTGAGGCTTTCAAGTAGTTCGTCAACTTCGTTAGGGCGATTGTAAACAGGTACTATTATTGAGTATTTCATAATTTTTATATATAGAGTAACCAAGGTGCATAAAAGCAAAAAGGTAAAAAAGTAAACATTTTATGGTCGTATTCTTACTCCCATGTATTTACTTTTTCACCTTTAAGTATTTGATTTTTAATTATTCCTTTACACGGCTTAAATAACTTCCGTCACGTGTGTCTACCTGAATAAGGTCACCTTCGTTGATGAAAAGAGGTACACGAACTTCAACACCTGTTTCAAGAGTTGCAGGCTTTGTTGCATTTGTTGCAGTATCACCCTTGATTCCTGGTTCACTCTGAGCAACGCGAAGATTAGTCTTTACAGGCATTTCTGCAAGTAAGATAGTTCCGTCTGAAGTATCAGTAACAACCTCTACGATATCGCTTTCTTTCATGAAGTCAACACCAGTAATCTGCTGCTTTCCTACAGGGATCTGCTCAAAAGTCTCTTGGTTCATAAGAATCATTCCGGTAGTGTCTTCATAAAGATATTGGTAAGGACGGCGCTCAACGCGAACATCCTCAAGTTTGAAACCGACCTGGAATGTACGCTCAAGAACGCGACCATCAGCAACGTTCTTTAACTTTGTGATCATAACAGTGTTACCTTTTCCTGGCTTTCTGTGCTGAAAGTCAATACAAGTCCAAATCTTACCATCCATGCGAATACATGTACCGATCTTAATTTCTTGTGAATTAATCATTATTGTATTTTTAATGTTTATAATTTCTAAAACGTTTGATACAGTGTTTATAACTGAATTTCGACTGCAAAGTTACTATATTTTTATAAAAAAACATCAATTTGCAACTTAAAAAACTCTTAATTCTTTGGTATTTCGAAAATTATGAGTAATTTTGCAACCCAAAAGGTTTAAACTTGACTTTGCTAAAGTGTAGATATTATACTTTGAAGTGTTTTTAACTTTTAATTCAGAAGTGGAGGAATTGCATGCGCGGATAGCTCCGACATCATTTACAAGCAATAAAATAACAAAATAAATACGTAAAAAAATGAAAAGAACATTTCAGCCTCACAACCGCCGTCGTGTAAACAAGCACGGATTCCGCGAGAGAATGGCAACAAAGAATGGTCGTCGTGTATTGGCATCTCGCCGTGCTCGTGGTCGTAAGAAATTAACTGTATCTAGCGAGAACCACGGTAAATAATCCGTTGTTGGTCGTAGATCACGATAAGAAGCAGCAAAGAAAGTAATTTCCTTGCTGCTTTTTGTGTTATTAAATTTGTTGCCTTGCTTGGATTGTTATATCTTTAACTATCGTTGAAGATAGGCTGCACTCGGAATAATAAATAAAAACTTTGTTATTTATTTTGTTCTTCTCTCAACTTGCATTATCTTTGCATAAGATAAGGCTATACTTGGCAAAGCATTCAAGTTAACTTGATGTATAGAAATCGCTTGCACTATCTTTGCAATTAATAAATGTATATAAATGGAGTCATCAGAATTCGTCAAGAAGTTTAAAAGCTGGTATCTGTGGAAGAATTTTCTAGCCATGGCTGCTGTTGTTATTGCTCTTTGCCTTGGTGTAAAGTTCGGACTTGATGTATATACACATCACGGACAGTCTATTCCTATTCCTAATGTTAAGCATAAATTGTATCGCGACGCAGAACATATTCTTAACGATGCAGGACTTGAAATCGTAGTCAGTGATACCGGATACGTGAAGAATCTTCCTCCTGATTGTATACTTGAACAAACTCCAGGACCAGGTGAAAGGGTAAAGGAGGGACATGTCATATATGTAACTGTAAATTCTCCTCATTCTCCTACTATCACTCTCCCTGATGTTATTGATAATAGCTCGCTTAGAGAGGCTATGGCAAAGTTGACCTCGATGGGATTTAAACTTGGTATGCCGCAGTATATATCTGGTGAGAAAGACTGGGTATATGGTATTCTTGTTCGAGGGCATCATGTGATGGCTGGTGATAGAATTTCTGTTGAAGATAAACTTATTATCCAAGTTGGTAACGGAAAGAGAGATGTCTCTGATTCTGTGGACTATGTTGACCCTACTAGTCCTGATGTTGATGAGAATAATGGAAATGTAGATGAGTTTGAAGTTGTATCGGGATCTGAAGCTACAGAACCTGAACATACTGAATCAAACAAGACAACACCTTAAAGAAAAAATAAATGATTGAAGATATAAACGAAATTGAAGAATTTGAAACCGATGATCAACAACTCTATGAACATTGGAAGATAGAAGTTGATCCTGGACAGACTCAGGTGCGTATAGATAAGTTTCTTTCTGAAAAAAATCCGCATCAGAGTCGTAATAGAATTCAGCAGGCTGCTGAGGCTGGATTTATCCAAGTGAACGGAATGCCAGTAAAAAGCAACTATAAGGTGCGTCCTAATGATGTGATAACTCTTGTGCTCGATCGTCCTAAGCATGATACAAGTATTGTTGCTGAGGATATTCCGCTAGATATCGCTTATGAAGACGATGATGTAATAGTAGTTAATAAAAAAGCTGGGATGGTAGTTCATCCTGGAGCCGGAAACTTCACTGGTACCCTTATCAATGCTATTGCATGGTATTTGAAGGACTTGGATGGATTTGATGCTAATGATCCAGAAGTTGGACTAGTTCACCGAATAGATAAGGATACAAGCGGACTTATTTTGGTTGCTAAAACTTCGGCTGCTAAGACAGTATTAGGAAAACAGTTCTTCGATAAGACCACACATCGTAGCTATAATGCATTGGTATGGGGAAATGTTATCGAAGACGAGGGGAGTATAGAAGGAAATGTTGCCCGTGACCCTAAAAACAGATTGCGAATGAAGGTATTTCCTGCCGACAGCGGAATTGGTAAGACTGCCATAACTCATTACCGAGTTCTCGAACGTTTTGGATATACGACTCTTGTTGAATGTAGACTTGAGACTGGGCGTACACATCAGATACGTGTTCATATGAAAAACATCGGCCATCCTCTGTTTGCTGATGAGACTTATGGGGGCAATGAAATCCTTCGTGGACAACGCAGTAGTACATATAAGGCATTCATTCAGAATTGCTTTAAAACTTGTCCTCGTCAGGCTTTGCATGCCAAGACATTGGGCTTTATTCATCCTATAACAGGAAAGCAGATGGACTTTGATTCTGAATGGCCAGCTGATTTCAGTGGTCTCATTGAAAAGTGGAGAGGTTACATAAAAGGGACCACACAAGATACTTTTGCAGAATAAAAAATATATAATAAAATGGAAAATTTAAAGAGAAACATAGCCATTGTATGTGGTGGCGATTCATCAGAGCACGACGTATCTCTGCGCTCTGCTCAGGGACTGTACTCTTTCTTTGATAAGGGACGTTACAATATTTATGTTGTTGACGTGAAGGGTACTGATTGGCATGTAAACTTTGATAACGGTGATACTGCTGAAATAGACAAGAATGATTTCTCGTTTGTTATGGCTGGTAAATCTGTTTATTTTGATTATGCTTATATCACTATTCACGGACAGCCTGGAGAAAATGGAGTGATGCAAGGTTATTTTGATCTTGTACATCTACCTTATTCTACAAGTGGAGTTCTTGTTGAAGCTATGACATTTGATAAATTTGTGCTTAACAATTATCTTCGTGGCTTTGGCGTAAAGGTTGCAAATAGCCTTTTGTTGCGTCGTGGTGAACAGTATGATGAAGCTAAAATAGAAGAGAAAATAGGTATGCCTTGCTTTGTAAAGCCTGCTGCTGACGGCAGTAGCTTTGGAGTTTCAAAAGTAAAGAATGCCGATCAACTTGCTCCTGCTCTTCGTGTTGCTTTTATGCAGAGCGACGAGGTGATGATAGAGGGCTTTTTGGAAGGAACTGAGATTTCACAAGGTGTATACAAGACTAAGAATAAGTCTGTTGTTCTACCTGCGACAGAAGTCGTTACAAGCAATGAATTCTTTGATTACGATGCCAAGTATAATGGTCAGGTTCAGGAAATAACTCCAGCACGTCTTAATCCAGAGACTGCTGCCAAAGTTGCTGAAGAGACAAATCGCATCTATGACATTCTTCATGCAAACGGTATTATTCGCATAGATTATATAATCTCTAAGGATAAGGAAGGAAATGATGTTGTGAATATGCTTGAAATAAACACTACTCCAGGTATGACTGCGACAAGTTTTATTCCTCAGCAGGTTAGCGCTGCAGGTCTTGACATAAAGGACGTGCTTAGCGATATAGTTGAAAATCAATTCTGAAAATATGATTATACCAAAAGAGTTCGATGATATACGTCCTTGGGAGGAAGATGATCTCCCGAAGGCGTATGACAGGTTGCTTGCACATGAACAGTTTATAAGCGTTTTAGATTACTTGTATCCAGGTGTTCCAGTTGATACACTTGCTAAGAAAATGCGCAGTTGTAAAAATGGTTATGAGTTTCAATTGGCTTTCAGTTATGATTTTGTTGGGAATGTTCTCAAGAAGGGAAGTTCCGGATTTGAGATGGATTCCCAAAATATTGATAACACTAAGCGCTATACATTTGTAAGCAATCACCGTGACATCGTCCTCGACTCAGCTATATTGGATAAGTTCCTTATTGATGCTAAATTCACTACTACATGTGAGATTGCTATTGGCGACAACCTTCTTTCACTTCCTTGGATAAAAGATTTGGTTAGAGTTAACAAGAGCTTTATAGTTGAACGTGGATTGCCTATGCGTCAGATGCTTATGTCAAGCAAACTATTGTCTGATTATATGCATTTTGCCGTAAATGAAAAGCACGAAAATATATGGATTGCACAGCGTGAGGGTAGAGCTAAGGATAGTAATGATCGTACTCAGGAAGCTGTCCTGAAGATGATGGCTATGGGCGGAAACGGAAGTGTTGTTGATCGTCTTAAAGATTTGCATATTGTTCCTCTTGCCATATCTTATGAATATGACCCTTGTGATTTTCTTAAGGCTCGTGAGTTTCAAATGAAGCGCGACGTTGCAGATTGGAAGAAAGGACCTCAGGATGATATCGTGAGTATGCAGACTGGTATCATTGGATATAAGGGGCATGTACATTATCAATGTGCTAAGTGTATAGATGGTTTCCTTGATACAATAGCGTCTGATGTTCCAAAGACTGATATATACAGAATTGTTGCTGAACATATTGATAAATCTATATATAAGGGTTATATGCTTTATCCGGGTAACTATGTTGCTTTGGATATTCTTAATGGTTCTGCTGATTTCGCAGGTAAGTTCTATACATCTGAACAGAAAGATCAATTTGAGACTTATATTTCTGGTCAGCTCGCAAAGATAGAACTTCCGTCTAAAGACGATGACTTCCTTCGTGAGCGTATGCTTACAATGTATGCTAACCCATTGAGAAATTATTTATCCGTAAGATGAAAAAAAACTTTATTATAATAAGTGTATTAGTAGCGTTTACTCTTTTTGGATGTAAGGACGAGAACTATGATAGCGGAGATGGAAAATATTCATATATCAAGGCTGATTTCGTTGAGGCTCATACTATTTCTGCAAAAGAGATAAACTATGTGAAAACTGATGACGGTGATTCTTTGATTCTAAGTCCGCATGTTTCTGCAGACTGGGCTGCGAAGTCAGACTCAGATTATCGTGCGCTGCTATATTATTATAATAATGTAGACAATAATACAACAACGGCATACAGTATTTCGCGTGTGCCTGTTGTTGCATACCATCCTCTAAGCGATTTTAAGGAAATACATACCGATCCTGTTAACTTTGAAAGTGCATGGGTCAGTACAAATAGCAAATACCTTAATATAGGCTTTTATGTAAAGACTGGTCAGCAGGATGCATCTACAAATTCCCAAACCATCTCAATTATTAATGATGGGCTGGTATCAAAGTCTGACGGCACTCATGAATTGTGTCTTCGTATGTATCATGACCAAAACGGAGTACCTGAATATTATTCGACTAAAGGCTATATAAGTATTCCTATAGCCAATTTGCCAAAAGGCTATATCATACATCTCTCCATAAACACGTATAATGGAATGATCACAAAGGATTTTACGATTTAAGTATTTTTTTTATCATAAAAAATCCAGCCATTCAACCTATACTGAATAATAAGCAATGAAACATCTTGTAATATTTTTAATTCTAAGTGTTTGCCTTATAGGTTGTACTAATAATGCACATACAGCAGAGTGGAGTAAAATAGATACTTGCATCCAAAACTCTGATACAACAGCATTGACGTTATTACGTAGGATAGGTAATGATAAAGCTGATTTCACAAAAGCCGACAGAATGAGATACGAATTGTTGCTTGCCAGTGCGCACAATAAATTCTTTATCTCAATGAAATCAGACAGTACCCTGAATGATGTTGTTGATTACTATTTGGAGAATGGCAGTGCCAATGAGCGTATGGAGGCAACATATCTTCTTGGATGCGTATATCGTGATATGGGTGATACGCCTCTCGCAATTAAATATTATCAAGATGCAATAAAGCATGCTGATATATTGAATAAGGACTGCGACTTTTATACCTTGTCAAGAATCTGTGGACAGATGGGAGGTTTATTTGAAGAACAAGACTCCTATAATATCATGCTTTCTTATTTTAAACTTGCTAGTAAATACGCATTCATGGCAAAAGATACATTAGGAGCTTTGTCATATTATAAAGATAGAGGCATGGCTTATTATTTAATGGGGAAGTATGATTCTGTTTTTATAACAAGTAAAAATATAAGTAATTTATATCGTAGATATGGGTATAAAGACTTAGCGTTTCAACCTTCTGACATAGAAATCTACATTTATCTTTTAAAAAAACAATTTGTTAAGGCAAAACGCTGCATGGATATTTCTAAGAAATATTTTGCCAAAACAAATATACATACTAATGAGTATGGCATTAATGAATATTATAAAGGTCTCTATTATTTAGGTATTAATAAAATCGATTCTGCAAAATACTATTTTGAACGTGAACTTTATGGCTATAATGATTATAATAATAAGCAAGCGGCTGCTAAAGGATTGTTCAATTTATATAAAAAAGAGAAGGATGCTGATTCTATAGTAAAATATAGTGAACTATGGAACAACGCAGTTGATTCATCTTATGCACATATGTCAACGCGACATTTACAACAAATGCATGCCATTTTTAATTATAGCACGTATAAAGATTTGGCACAACAGAAAGAATATCAACTGAAAATTAGAACAGCACTTATAATTGTTATTATAGTAGTATTATTTTTGCTTTTCCTAATCTTTTATATGAGAAACAGACTTCGTTTCAATAAAATAAAAGAACAAAATACAAGTTATGCATTTGATATTCTTACACTGCGGAATAGAGAACAGGAATTATCGCGTACGCTTAAAAAGAAAGATTCACAGAATAGTGAGTTTGTAGATCAGCTTCATAATGAGATAGAGAGTCTGCAAGAAAAGCTATCGTTACAGCAAAGTGATAAGTTGCGTCCTGACCAATGGGGTATGCGTGATGCTTTTTTCAATGCTTCTATTGTGAATTATTTGCATGCACTATCTCAAAAGGGTCAACAAGCTTCGTATTCTGATATTAAAAATTTGTGCTTACATTTTGAGAAATATGATAATGCGTTTCTATCATTTCTTATAGCTAAAGAAAGTGTGTTAAAAGAGCGTGAGTTCAATCTGTGTCTTTTCACAAGATTGAGATTCCTGCCTTCTGAAATGGCATGCTTGTTGGACGTTTCTCCACAAGTTATAACAAATCTTCGTGCCAAATTACTGTTATCTCTTTACAATATAAAAGGTGGCGCACAAAGGTTTGATGAGAAAATCAGAAAATCATAGTCAAACTCTATTTTTGTATATTGCTCATTATCAGCGATATACAAAAAACGTGTAAAATATGTAAAGGTTAAAATCAATATTATCTAAGTCCTTTCTTTTCATTTTTGATATATTTGCACAACCAAATAATAACGCAAATAATTATGAAAAGAGTTTTAGCTTTCTTTTTCTTCATTTGTGCAGTAACGATATCAATAACGGCAAATACTACAGTAAGAGGTAGTATAATCGATTTGACATGCACGGTTATAGATCCAAGACCCACACCTGTCACTCGTGCACCTCAGATAATGCCGTGTGTAAGTGTTGAAGGAAATACATTGTTTCTAAATAATAGTTTTTTTCAAGACATAGTTGTTGAGATACAAGATAATCAAGGAGATGTTGTTTATTGTGTAAATGTGCCATTTGGAATAAATTCTATTGTAATTCCAACAACAGTGTCAGATGGAGAATACCAACTTTTTTTGAAAACGTCAACGCTAATATATGAAGGTACTCTAATACTACAATAAGTATACTTCATAATATCTGAATAGTACGTATCAAGTAGATAATAATTTAATAGAAACCTGTAGTTGTATAATGAACAGTGAAATGATTATAACTAGTTGTTCACTCGGATTATAAGCTTTCAGAACTGGTGACAACATAGACTTACTTAACCTATATATATATATACATTTTAAAAGTAGATATTCTGACAGGAAGTGGTAAAAATGCTTCCTGTCGGATATTTTTTTTAATGGAAATAGCTGCTTTTTTTATAACTTTGTTTTGTATAAATACATAAGCAAAAAATAGACTAAGATAAAAAAAATGAAATTAAAAATGATTTTATGCATCTCCATTTTGATGGCGATGTTGTCTTCTTGTAGTGAAGACGAAAAACTAGATGGTAGACCACAGGTAAAGGAAACTATAAAAATGGACTCAGTTAAGGCTGATAGTACTAGTGATTCTTTAGACTGGTATCATTTGGAAAACGTGAAACCGCTAGATTATAACCTTTCTACTGACCTTATACCTGTTTACGATGTAAGTTATAATAATATTTATGTAGGTAACATATTATACGTAGATGCATCAACATTACAATCCCCTAAATTTGCTAGTGGCATTAATTATTTGGAAAAGTTAGATATAATGTGTGAATATAATGCAAACTTTTTATCAGTAACAGACCTGCCGTCTTATGACGTTACCCACAATATAATAAATCAACTTCCTAATGATTTTGAACAAAACCAAGTTTTTAGTATCTCATCTCCAGAAAAACTAAACTCTCTTAAAGCTCTTCATTTTTATAGTGAAGCCAAATTTGGAATGCCTTTGGATGAAGTCATTTTCTCTGATGGATATAAAAATCATTTAAGCGATAATCGTAATTTTCAGCTTTATAGGCTTTATCTGAGTGTCTGCCAAGTGTACATGGATTATCCTAAGGGTAAACTTTTAAGCAATAATTTTTCTGATGAAGAGAAGGCTAATATGGGGATCATTAGTGATATTAACATTGGTAAAACGGCATATATGATTATTGACAGTGATAATAATTGTGTGATTATCACGTTCGAATCTGATGGTAAAGCTATTATTACTAGAGGTGGAATAGAACTTAAATCATCGTTCTCAACATTATTCAGCCAACAGAAATTAAGAATGATTGATTATAATATTCAAAGGCTCTCTGATTATGCAATAGCTGAATTAAAATACCATGTAGATATGCGTTAATTGCATTTATCTACCAGAAAAAGTTTTTTTGATGTCACTAATGCCACTTTGTCACAAACCCTTTGTTTATAAGGGGTGAGCGAGTGACATTAAGTGACATTATCGGGCAAAAAGTGACATTAAACTGCAAATTACACCTGTTTTTCGCGTTTTTTTCGCAATTATGCTATTTGCAAAAATGGTTCATCCGATAAATCTCTTGAGCCAAGCATATTATACTTCTTCAAGATACTTTGTATTGCCATAATTTTTTTTTGCCGAGTTTTTAATGCCGTTTCCTACATGTTTTTGCGAAACGCATTGTCATACAATACGTTAGCTAATGTATATAAGTCCGTTCTTATACATTTTAGGGAGTGATTAGGCCCTAATCACTCTATTGTCCTACATGCTTTGCAGAGTGATTAGGGTCTAATCACTCAAAGGCGCACCGAAAAAGGCGATTTTATCTTTGTTGTGCTTCATACATTTACTTATAATAGTATTTGATTATAAACAATCACAGTTATACTTACTGACTCACTATACATTTTGTTAAGCAGTTACTGATAATCATTATTGTTTCAGAAATCCTTTACAGAAAAGGTTGGTATATCAAAATGCCATATAAATTCGTTTATTTTTAAAATTTATTTACAAATAGGAGCGACATTCCTTGATGTATAATTTTCAAGAAAGGCTTTGCTGTGATTTGCGTTACTGCCAGAGACACAGCTTATGGTGTGACTTAAAAAGTGATTTTGGTGTTTTGGTTTGATCAAATTCCATCTTTTTAGGTACAAATACGTGTTTATAATGTAGGAACCATGTAGGAAAGATGTAGGAAAAAGTACTTGTATACATAAGGTAAACTATTAACCAGCAGCTATTTAAGTTAAAAATGTAGGTTATTTTTCTTTTTTCTGGAATCTTTTTCTAGTTAAAGGATAAAACTCTCCATAAATAGCCCTTGATTTTAAGTCGTTTCACACTTGCTCTATTAAAAATTAAACTTTTAATTACCTTGATTTTATTGACGTTTTTTCCATGATGTCCTTCACTTTTGCGCAAAATAAAAAGCATTAAGGAATAATATAGATATCATACCATTATATCCATCAACCGATTTGTCGGATGAACCACAAAAATTATATTTGTACATATAGAGTTTTATCGAACATATAAACTAGGCTTTTTGATCAGTATGATTTATTAGCAAATGCATATAAACAATTATTGCTGTCCGCTAAACTTTCTATAAGCATAAATTTTCATCCGCAGTGCCTCTTAATAGGCATTGCGGATTAATTTTCCAAAAAGTAAGCCCCCTCACTGAAAAAGCGAAGGTTCCGGTGGTGATTCGTTAGTTAGCTGAATTATCAGATCCCATTCTTTTTCGGGTTGTTCAAGAAAAGTATAGCAGTTAATATAGTACATAAGCATTATTCTGACTATAGTTGCCAATCCCGAGAAACTCCATGTTCTCTTTATACGCTTCTGTATCACCATGAGCAATAGATTTGCTATGAGAGTTATCCAAATCTGTATTTTAATGGCATTGGCACTTTCGCCATAAAAATATCTAAGTGGAAAGTTCTGCTTGAGTTGTTTGAATAGAAGCTCTATTTCCCATCTTTTGCGGTAGATGGCCACTATTTCCTCTGGTTCCATCTCCATGTCGTTGGTAAGCAGCGAGATGAGTCTGGCCTTAGTCTTCTTGATGTCCACATAGGTGATGATACGGGCATGATGGTTGATATTCTCATTGTCCTTGACACGCTTGGTGAAGACTACTTCCCTTATCCGATACACCATCAGCCCGTCTTCGTTCTGAAGCATCGTGTCGCTCAATGTCGAGTAGACAAGGCTCTTCTTCATTTTAGTTACATACACCACACCATTGCGTGTCAACTCCTCGAACTTGGCATAATCAATGTACGCACGGTCTATGGCAAGGATGTCACCCCGGGTATATTGTAAGGGTCTGAGCATGAAGCTGTCATTCGTCGCCGCAGAAGTGTACTGTATGTCAGAGGGAACACCCTCATTGGCATGAATAACCGTATGAACTTTGATGCCACCTTTCTTTCTGCCCATCTTAGGATGCCGCCCTACACCTTTGAAAATGAGGTTGGAGAATAGGGAGATCGTTGTTGAGTCAAGTATTTGAAGCTTATTAAGCCACTTGGGAGTCTGATGCTTTCGGCTGTCCGAGGAAAGTTCTTCCCTATAGCTGGCATATAGGTCACGGTATATCTTCTCGAACACACATTCTGGACGCCTGGTATTGGCATCCGACAATGTACTACGCCGTGGCATCATGCTTATTCCCAAATGTGCTAGTTTGCGCGCTTCGGGAAGCATAGAGAATGATATCTCGCGCAAAGAATCGAAACGCTTGATCACGGCATAGAGCATGACAACCAGATGTTGCCAACCATCAAAGTGCTTGACATAACGTTCACCGCCCTCATTACGACTAAAAGCAAGAATTTTTGACTTGTCAAGCAAATTAATTAACTGACCATATAGTGGCTGTCCGATAAAATGTGTACCTTTGTTCATTGTTACATGGTTTTTGTGGTAAAAAACAAAGGTAACAAAAAAGACTGAATTCCAACAGAGGGATTCAGTCTTACTTTTATACACTGAGTAAACTTTTAGCGGACAGCAATAATAAACAATCTTATTTTTAATGAAATGCGTTCATCGCAGCGAATATAAAACTAGCTTTTTCGGTGCGCCTCTGAGTAATATGGGCCTTATCACTCTGTAAAGCATGTAGGACAACGGAGTAATAAGGCCCTTATTACTCCGTTTAGTGTATAACAATAGGCATATATACATGGGTTAACATACTGTATAATAACGCGTTGCGCAAAAACATGTAGGAAATCACTAAAGTTTTTATTCTTTGAAGAAGTTTTATTCATAAAATAAAAATAAGCGAGATTAAATAATCTCGCTTAGTATCTTTAGATCTTCATCTGTTGTAGCCCATGAAGTTACAAAACGGCAAACGAAATTCTGTGNGTCATAAGGCTCCCAATGAGTGAACATAACTTGTTGTTCAAGTTCTTTCATCTTATCATTCGGNACTATGACAAANTGNTGNTTTGTTGGNGAGTCAAGAAAGAACTTATAGCCCTTTTTCGCAAACAACTGCTTCATCTTTTCTGCCATTTCTATTGCATGTTTTGAAATATCAAGATAAAGGTTGTCGGTNAACAATGCATCAAACTGTATGCCGATAAGTCTNCCTTTTGCCATTAATGCNCCATGCTGCTTTATNGTAGTGAANAAATGCTTTGGTGCTCCATTCGGGAATACTACAGCTTCTCCGCACAATGCTCCAACNTTTGTTCCNCCAATNTAGAATACATCACAATGAGCGGCAATGAATTTGAGGTCAANATCACTTTTAAGCGACATTATTCCATAGCCCATTCTNGCTCCGTCAATAAACANGTGGAGTCCNTNATACTCTTTGCAAACATTGTATATATTGCTTATTTCTTCTGCTGAATATATCGTACCATATTCTGTAGGATAAGTAATATATACCATTCCTGGTTGCGCAAGATGTTCTGTGCTTTCATCATTCACAAACCAGTTCATGTAATCACTCAAATCCTTTGCGTTCATCTTGCCATCTTGGGCAGGAAGGTCAATTACCTTATGACCTGTAAATTCAACAGCTCCAGCCTCATGAATGTTTATATGTCCAGTCTTTGCCGAAATAACAGCTTCATAGCTTTGCAGCATACCGTCAATCACTGTCATGTTGGTCTGTGTTCCTCCGCTAAGGAAATAAATATCGGCTTCTGGTGCATTGCATACTTTGCGGATCTTTTCTTTAGCTGAGTCGCTCCATTCGTCGAATCCGTATGTTAGGCTTTGTTTCGAGTTGGTTTCTAGCAAGTGCTGCAAAACTTTTGGGTGAGCACCGTTGTTATAGTCACATTCAAAAGATATCATATAATCATTCTTATTATTATAAACTTTCGAGCATACGCTTAATTACAACCTCTGCACTAATCTCACGATTGGCAGCTTCTGGTATAACTAAACTATGGTCGCTTTCTATTACATCGTCAGTAACGATAAGTCCTCTTCTAACAGGTAGGCAATGCATGAAATAACCATTGTTAGTCCAGCTCATGTGTTCTGTGTCTACAGTCCAAGAAGGGTCTCTGTTGATAATCTTTCCGTAATCAGCAGGATTGGTTACACCTGGACAACTCCAGTTCTTTGCATAGATAAAATCAGCATTCTCAAAAGCCTTTTTCTGGTTGTATTCAATCTTTGCGTTACCAGCAAATTTTGGGTCAAGTTCGTATCCTTCTGGGTGAGTTATTACAAAATCTACGTCTGCAGCATTCATCCATTGTGCAAAACTGTTTGGAACAGCTTGTGGAAGACTCTTACAATGAGGAGCCCAAGAAAGAACAACTTTAGGACGAGCTGTTTGCTTATATTCCTCAATAGTGAAGAGGTCGGCAAAAGCTTGCAAAGGGTGAACTGTTGATGTCTCCATTGCGAAAACTGGGCGTCCGCTGTATTTCACGAATTGGTTTACAATTGTTTCAGCATAATCATAATCTCTGTCGCTAAGCCCTGCAAATGAACGGATGCCGATGATATCGCAATAGCTTCCCATTACAGGAATGGCTTCGAGAAGATGTTCGCTCTTGTCTCCGTCCATAATCACTCCACGTTCAGTTTCCAGTTTCCACGCACCTGCATTGACATCAAGCACAATCACGTTTACGCCAAGATTCATCGCTGCCTTTTGTGTAGACAGACGTGTTCGCAATGAATTATTAAAGAATATCATCAGCAAGGTTTTATTCTTGCCGAGTTCCTGATAACCGAAACGGTTGTTTTTTATTTCTTTTGCCTCAGCCAAAGCATCGTTAAGATTCCCGAGGTCTTCTACATTAAAAAAAGTCTTCATATTCTATTTATTTTATGATCTTATCTGTCCGTGTCCCTCAATAATCCATTTGTAGGTTGTTATTTCCTCAAGTGCCATTGGTCCACGTGCACCCAACTTTTGAGTGCTGATGCCTATTTCTGCTCCAAGTCCGAACTGCGATCCGTCGGTGAAACTTGTTGGAACATTTATGTAAACGCAAGCAGCATCAACCAATGTCTGGAATTTATGCTGTGAATCTGTGTCTTCAGATATGATACACTCACTGTGTCCGCTGCCGTATTTGGAAATATGCTGTATCGCTTCATCAAGAGAGTCGACAGTCTTTATACCCATCTGCATGCTTAACCATTCTGTATCCCAGATGTCTTGAGTTATTTCTTTCAGAAGAGATTCTGGATAGTGTTCGATTAAAGCGTTGAATGCTTTTTCGTCAGCATGAATAAGCACTTTGCTCTCAGCAAGTTTACTACATATTTCAGGCAAGTCGTTCAACCTGTTACGGTTTATAATAAGAGTATCTAAAGAATTGCAGACACTGCATCTGCGACATTTGGCATTATTGATAATGTCTTTGGCAATGTCAACGTTTCCACTTTCATCAAAGTAGCAGTGAACAACTCCTGCACCAGTTTCTATAACAGGAATCTTAGCCGTGTCGCGTACAAAGTTAATCAGTCGCTTGCTACCTCGTGGAATACATAAATCTATGTATCCTACCGCTGTAAGCATTTCGGCAGTAGCTTCGTGAGTAGCTGGTAGTAATTCCACCACAGAAGTATTGATGTTGAATTTCCTTAGTACTTCGTGTATGATTTTTATTGCAGCCTTGTTTGATTCATCTGCATCTTTGCCACCTTTCAAAATACAAGCATTTCCGCTTTTGAAACAAAGTGAGAATACATCGAAAGTAACGTTAGGGCGAGCTTCATATATCATTCCAATCACGCCAAACGGTACACTTATCCTACGCAAATGAAGTCCATTGTCAAGCATCTTCTCTTTAAGTATCCTTCCTAATGGAGAGGGGAGAGTGCTAACGTGCCTCATGTCAGCAGCTATATCGTGCAGACGTTTTTCATTGAGTTGCAGGCGGTCGTACATAGAATTGTCTTTGTCCATACGAGCCAAATCAAGTGCGTTGTCTGCTATCAGCTGCGGAATATTGTTTTCAATACTGTCGGCAACAGCCAATAGTATATCGTTACGCTTCTCGTCGCTGATGGTAGCGAGCGTCTTGCTTGCTTCCTTTACTCTCTTGAATGTATCTGTAAGTTCCATAGCTGTTTACTGTTCCATGTATAAATAATCATAGTGTATAAGAGGTTTCAAGTCGTGTACGCCGATATTTTCCTTTGCTTCAGAAGCTGAATATCCGCTTCTTCCCACGGCGATTATGTCGTTGTTGCTTCCCACTACATTTATAATATCGTTCTCCTCGAAGTCGCCATCAATAGATGTTACTCCGACAAGCAAAAGACTTACAGCCTTGTCACCTTTCAGAGCATCTTCGGCATTCTTGTTTATGTGGACAATGCCTTTTGCGAAACTCTCGCTATGAGCAATCCATTTCTTAACCTGCGATGCAGGGTTCGGATTAGGACGGAATTCCGTGTGCATAGTCTCTTGAGGCTTTGTGGCTATGTCTATAAGAATATTGTTTGTCTTTCCGTTTGCGATAATAACCTTTATACCTTCTTCGGCTACTTTCTTAGCTATATTCGTCTTTGTAATCATACCTCCGCGTCCGAATCCGCTTTTGCTATCTTGAATGTATTCGCCAAGATCACGGTCGTAGTTAACCATCGGTATAACTCGCGTGTTAGGACTTTGAGGATCTCCGTTGAAAATTCCGTCTACATTGCTCAGAATAATTAAAGTGTCAGCATCCATCATAGAGGCGATAAGTCCAGAAAGTTCGTCATTATCAGTAAACATCAATTCTGTAACGCTCACAGTGTCGTTCTCGTTTACAATAGGAATAACATTGTTTTCAAGCATTACCGTCATGCAGGCACGTTGATTCAGATACTCACCACGAGTAGAAAAACTATCTTTCATAGTGAGCACCTGACCTACATGCATGTTGTATTCACGAAACAAATCGTAGTAAAGTCCAACGAGTTTCACCTGACCTATTGCCGAAAAAAGCTGTCTTTGTCCCACAGAATCCAGTTTGCGATTGACTTTAAGTTCATCACGACCACAAGCCATTGCTCCCGAAGAAACAAGGATTACTTCAAAGCCGTTGCGCTTCATCCACACAATCTGGTCTACTATGGCAGACATCCTCGTAACGTCAAGTTTACCATCGTCGCGGGTAAGCACGTTGCTACCCACCTTTACTACAATTCTTTTCATTTTGTCTCTATCTCAATATCTATTGTTTATTGTCCTTTTGTCGAATTTCAACTCGACGAATCTTGCCAGAAATAGTTTTAGGCAATTCATCAACAAACTCAATGATACGAGGGTATTTGTAAGGAGCAGTCTCATGCTTCACATGATCCTGTAATTCCTTTACCAAGTCGTCACCGGCTTTATCCTTGTATTCATCTGAAAGTACGACTGTTGCTTTGACCACCATACCACGTATCGGGTCAGGTACACCTGTTATTGCACATTCTACAACGGCAGGATGAAGCATCAGTGCATTCTCTACCTCGAATGGGCCAATACGATAGCCAGAACTCTTTATCACGTCGTCTGTGCGACCAACGAACCAAAAGTAGCTGTCTTGATCTCTCCAAGCCATGTCTCCTGTGTGATAAACACCGTCGTGCCATGCTTCTTTGGTTTTTTCCTCGTCACGGTAATAACCCTTAAACAATCCTAAAGGTTTCTCATCGCCTATGAGTATGCATATTTCGCCCTTCTCACCGTCTTCACATTCGGTGCCGTCAGGTCTTAATAGTCTTACGTCGTATTGAGGATTAGGTTTTCCCATAGAACCTGGTCTTGGTTTAACCCAAGGGAAAGTGCCTAATGTCATCGTAGTCTCGGTCTGTCCGAATCCCTCGTATACAGTAACTCCTGTGAGTTCCTTGAACTTGTCTGCAACAGACGGATTCATGGCTTCTCCAGCAGTAGTGCACCATTCTAAACTACTCAAGTCGTATTTTGAGAAGTCTTCACGTATGATGAAACGATAAATAGTAGGGGGTGCACAGAAAGAAGTGATGTGATATTTTTCAATCTGTCTCATTATCTTCTCTGCGGTAAACTTCTCGTGATCATATACGAATACAGCAGCACCAGCAAACCATTGTCCGTAGAGTTTACCCCATACAGCTTTACCCCAACCTGTATCGGCAACAGTAAGATGAAGGCTGTTCTCGTTCAGATTATGCCAAAAAACTCCTGTTGTGAGGTGTCCAAGTGCATATAGATAATCATGAGCAACCATCTTTGGTTCACCACTTGTTCCGCTGGTGAAATACATCAGCATTGTGTCTTCGTTGGTGTTCACGTTTTCTGGGCGTTCGAACTCTGGAGCATTTATCCATTCCTTATGCCAGTCATGGAATCCTTCTGGTATAGTTTTGTTATATTCTGACATTGAATTTACTGCTACAAGCAGTTTTACAGATGGACTTTCAGGCATTGCGCTTTGAATCTGTGTCGTTACATATTCATCATTCGCACAAATAATAGCCTTAATGCTCGCACTCTCGTTGCGATAGATAATATCTTGCTTTGTCAGCATGTGAGTAGCAGGAATAGCGATTGCGCCGATTTTGCATAAAGCCATCATAGATAGCCACCACTGATAATGTCGTTTAAGAATAAGCATTACCTTGTCACCTCTACCTATTCCAAGGCTCATAAGATAAGCAGCAGTGCGATCTGTTTGTTCTTTAAATTCCTTAAAGGTCGTTTTTACTTCTTCACTACGCTCACTTGTCCATAGTAGAGCAAGTTTATCTGGCCTCTCCTCAGCCAAAGCGTCCATTACATCGTATGCGAAGTTAAAATTCTCGGATATTTTGAAATGCAGATTCTTCTCGAAGTCTTCTTCAGACACGAATGAAGTCTGTGTTAAAAATCTTTCTAACATTTTCTAATTCTTATTTAGTTTACAACACAAAGAAATTTAGCTGGTTCATTTTCCAACGCTCTCATGCAGTGAGGTACTTTGGCATCAAAGTAGATGCTGTCACCTTTTCTAAGAACTAAAACTTTCTCTTCGATAGTGAGTTCCAACACGCCTTCAAGTACATAGTCAAATTCCTGACCGTCGTGCGTGTTCTTATTGTTTTTCTTGTTTCCAGGCATTGGGTCTACCTGAACAAGGAATGGATCCATTTTTCTTCCTTTGAATCCGCTTGCAAGAGTCTGATACATGTACTTGTCTCCACGATCAATTTCAGGAGCCTGTTTGTCTCTTGTAAGATAGTAACTGTTCATGCGTGGTTCTTCTCCGAAAAGGAGAACATCCAAGTCAATTCCGTAACGTTTTGAAATCTTAGATAGTCTATAGACAGAAGGGTCAGCTTCGCCAGCCTCAATCTTCAAGTAGTGCTCGACGGTTATTCCGCAGAGTTTTGCAACTTCTTCTGTCGGAATGTTTAGCACATCACGAAGACCTCTCAGTCTCTCGCCAATTTGTTTTATTGATTCTTCCATAATTAATGGTTTGATAATTTCGTTACGCCAAAATTACGAAAACTTTTGCTATTAATGTATTTCAAGAGCGTTTTATTTCCAAGCAACGCTAATTATCTTTTTAATTATGCTCAAATGCATATTAATGTGCAATCTTTCATTGCCATAAGTCTATTTCAGCCCAGCTTTAAGTCCACGGATCACAGCACTTGTAAATCCTGCATGTTCCATTTCGTTTAGTCCCCTTATAGTTAGTCCACCAGGGGTGGTCACCTTATCAATTTCTGCTTCTGGGTGATTACCATTAGCTTGAAGCAACTCTACAGCTCCTTTCACTGTCTGCAACACGATGTCTTTAGCAACGTCTGCCTTGAATCCAAGTTCAACTCCACCTTCAGATGCAGCCCTGAAATATCTCATTGCATATGCAATTCCGCAACTTGCTAATGTTGTTCCAGCTCCAAGATGCTTTTCATCGGTAATATATGTCTGTCCAACATTATCGAATATTCCCTTCACTATGTTTGTCTGCTCATCAGTGGCGTTACATGGAACGATGAAAGTCATACTAGCCTTTACAGCTATTGCTATGTTTGGAATTATTTGGAATATGGCTGGTTTGTCAGAACCAACCCCTTTTTCCATCCATTCATACAATTGCGACGAAGGAATTCCTGCAGCCATGTTAACGATTAACTGCTTTTTATAGTCAAGTATAGGTTTGATTTCTTCTATTACTTTTTCAACGAGCCAAGGTTTCACGACAATAGCCACGATGTCTGCGTCTATTGCGGCAGCCTTGTTGTCAGTAGTGATGCTTGCGCCCATTGAGGCGAATTTTTCCAGTTTGTCTGTATGTGGGTTGGCAACGGTAATGTCTGCAGCATTTATACTGTCGCTTTTCAGCAATCCTTCAGCAAATGCTCCACCCATTGCGCCTGCGCCAATTATTGATATTTTCATGATGTGCCTATAATTCGTTTAACACAGTTTCAAAACGCTGTATGAAGTCATCCACATTGTCTCTTGTAAGGCATAGTGGTGGTAGAATTCTCAAAATATCGGTTGATGCGCAACCAGTGAAACAATGCTGCTCGTGGATGAGCTTGTTTCTTACTTCCTTGTGTGGAATGTCAAGAATAACGCCAACCATAAGACCCTGTCCTCGCACACTTTTGATGTGTGTTGTGCGCTGTTGCAGTTGTCTAAGTTCATCCATGAGATATTCACCCACCAAGTGAGCATTTTCAACAAGTCCTTCTTTCTCAAACACATCTAGCACAGCAAGAGCTGCTGTACATGCCAGGTGGTTACCTCCGAAAGTAGTTCCAAGCTGTCCGTAGATAGGTTCAAAGTCGGGTGAAATAAGTATTCCTCCCATTGGGAATCCGTTACCGATACCCTTGGCTACAGATATAATGTCAGGACGAATACCCAGCCATTGGTGAGCGAAGAATTTTCCGCTTCGTCCGTAGCCGCATTGTATTTCGTCACAAATAAGTATGGAGCCGTATTTTTTGCAGGCTTTCTGCAATCCCTGTGCAAATTCAGGCGTAACCATGTTTACACCGCCTACACCCTGAATACATTCTAATATGCATGCACATACATCACCCTTTGCTAGTTCTTTTTCCCATGCTTCAAGATCGTTGAGGGGAAGAAACGTTACGTGATTGTTGTCGTTTATGGGAGCTATAATTTTAGGATTGTTTGTCACCTCTACGGCGAGAGATGTTCGTCCGTGAAAAGCCTTTTCAAAAGAGAGCACACGCTTGCGCCCGTTTTTAAATGAAGCTAATTTCAGTGCGTTCTCATTGGCTTCTGCCCCACTGTTGATAAGAAAAAACTGATAGTCTTCATATCCGCTTATCTTTCCAAGTCGTTCAGCTAGTTCCACTTGTAACTTATTGATTACCGAGTTGCTGTAGAAACCAAGAGCGTTAAGTTGCTTTGTCATCATCTCAACGTAGTGAGGATGACTGTGTCCGATACTGATTACGGCATGTCCACCGTAGAGATCAAGATATTCCTGACCTTTGTCATCCCAAACATTCACTCCTTTGCCTTTGACAATATTTATGTCAAATAGCGGATACACATCAAATAGTTTCATATTTTTCTCTCCTTATGTTAAAATGCCGAAGGCTTTAGTTTCAAGCCCGTCGTCTGGTCAATGCCAAACATAATATTCATATTCTGTACAGCCTGTCCAACAGCGCCTTTCAATAGGTTGTCTATGCAGGATGTTACCAGTAGTTTATTATCTATCTTTTCGCAATGCACTAGAGCCTTGTTGGTGTTTACAACCTGCTTAAGGTCTAATGGCTTGTCTACATAATGTGTAAACTTTGCGTTTTTGTAGAATTCCTTATATCCATTCACGATCGTGTCTATTTCAACATCAGTCTTTATAACTTCAGTCGCAAATATTCCTCTAGCGAAATCACCACGATAAGGGATAAAGTCAATGCTTGCATCAAGATAGCTTTGTACCTGCTTTAAGCTTTCCCTTATTTCTGGTATATGCTGATGCTTAAAGGCTTTGTATATGCTTATGTTATTGTTACGCCATGAGAAATGGGTCGTTGATCCTGGCTTTTGTCCAGCACCAGTGCTGCCCGTGATAGCATTCACTGTGACATCATCGTTTATTAATTGCATCTGGGCTGCCGGAAGCAGTCCCAATTGTATGCAAGTTGCAAAGCATCCAGGATTGGCTACATGATTTGCATGTGCAATCTTATTTTCGTTTATTTCCGGAAGTCCGTAAACAAAGTCGTGAGATTTGGAAGTTGGATGCTGTGTATAGACTGTATTCTCAGGTTGCAATCTGAAGTCCTGTGCCAAGTCTATCACCTTTACTCCTTCAGGAATGTCGTGCTCGCTCATGTAGGCTTCACTCTTTCCATGTCCGAAACAGAAAAATACTACGTCAACTTTGTCAAAATCTGTTTCTGCAGTAAACTTTAATTCTGTTTCTCCATATAATCCTTCATGAACGTCGGCAACAAGGTTGCCGGCATTACTTTCACTGTTGGCAAAAACTATTTTAGCCTGAGGGTGATTTAGCAGAAGGCGAATAAGTTCGCCCCCTGTATAGCCCGCAGCTCCAAGTATTCCAATTCTAATCATATCTAATATTTCCTAGGTACAATCAACCATGCAATTATGTACAGAATAAAACCGCTGAATAATGTTGTTACGGTGAAAAACGCATACACAAGTCTTACTAATGTAGGGTCGAGATCAAAAAACTCTGCAATTCCACCACATACTCCAGCAATAACACGATCGCTTGAACGATAAATTTTTCTTTCGTTTGACATACTTCTTTTCTTTTTATGTTTATGTTATTTTAGACGTTTCAATAATTTGAAAAGTTGCAGTCATATACTTTATTTATATAAATAATCTCGCTTGAGGCAGATATTATCTCATTTCGTCTGGATGCATCCCGTAGTAAACTCTTAAAGGAGTGGAACTTACCTTTATAAATCCCTTTGCATCTTCGGCTGTCCATCCGTGTTGCATCTCTCCATATTCTCCAAGTTTAGACTTGGTGAGATCATCTTTTGAGTCTATACCAACTGTTTGAAAGCCATAAGGGCGCAGCTTGAGAATAGCAGTACCGTTAACGTTGCGTTGTGATGATGTCAACATAGCCTCAATATCTGGCATTACAGGCTCAAGATACTGACTTTCGTGCAGGAACATTCCATACCAGTTACCTATTTGGTCTTTCCAATACTGTTGCCATTTACTTAATGTGCTTTTTTCTAGCAATCTGTGAGCTTCAATTATAAGTTTAGGGGCTGCTGCTTCAAAACCAACACGTCCTTTAATTCCGATAATAGTGTCGCCAACATTGCAGTCTCTGCCGATAGCATAAGCTGCACCAATTTCTTCAATCTTTTGTATGGCTTGTATCTTATCAGAGAATTTCTCTCCGTTTACGGCTGTGATCTCACCTTTCTCGAAAGTAATTTTTAGGTCACTCTCATCTTCATTGATCACATGTTTTAGATAAGCTTCTTCTGGAAGACCCTGTGTAGGGTCTAAAATCTCACCACCACAGATACTCGTTCCCCAAATACCAACGTTGTAGCTGTATTTAAGTTTAGTGAAGTCGGCAAAGAAACCATGTTCGTTGAGATAGTCTACTTCTTCCTTTCTAGTTAACGCCTTGTCGCGTGTTAGTGTGATAATCTCTACACCTGGTGCCATTACAAGGAATGTCATGTCGAAACGAATTTGGTCGTTGCCTGCACCAGTACTACCGTGTGCTATTGCGTCAGCACCAATCTCGTTGGCGTACCGTGCCGTGGCTATGGCTTGGAAAATACGCTCAGAACTTACTGATATTGGGTAACAGTTATTACGCATTACATTACCGAAAATCATGTATTTCAGACTTTTCTCGTAATATTCCTTTGTAACGTCAAGTGTGATATATTTCACTGCGCCCAATTTATATGCGTTTTCCTCATTACTCTTCAGTTGTTCTTCGCTGAAACCGCCTGTGTTTGCGCATGCTGCATAAACGTCCCATCCATCTTGGGTGAGCTTCATAACTGTATATGATGTGTCAAGACCTCCTGAAAAGGCGACAACTACTTTCTTGTTTGCCATAATTCCTTAATTTAATAATCAGTCATTTATATTCTTGATTTTCTCCAATACGTCTGCTGGAAGCTTTGCGGGTAAATCCCGTTCAGGGTCGAAGAGCATAGCTGTACAAATACAGTAACGACGATTTGTACGGTGTAGGACATCGGCGTTTATACATCCCTCGCATCCTCTCCAGAAACTCTCGTCATCTGTAAGGTCATTGAATGTGACAGGAAGATATCCGAGTTGTGTATTCATCTTCATTACAGCCGAACCGCTTGTAAGAGAGAATATCTTTGCGTGTGGCCATCGCTTTCTAGCCAAAGTGAATGTGACGTTCTTGATTTTTTTTGCAAGTCCAAGACCACGAAATTCTGGATGGACTATCAATCCTGATGTTGTCACATATTGTTTGTTTCCCCAGGTCTCAATATAACTGAACCCTGCAAACTTATCACCTTGGAGGGCAATAACCGCTTTGGTTTCCCTCATCTTAGTTGCCACGTATTCTGGTGAACGCTTTGCGATACCAGTCCCGCGCACTTTAGCTGCTTCCGCAATAGTTTCTAGTATGATGTCGACGTACTTGATATGGCTTTCGTCGGCAACCATTACCTTGATTTCTTCCATTTCTTTACTCTTCTGTATTCATTTCCCACACTGATTTGTGTTCAGTGCTATCATAATGTTTTTGTCTTTTTTCTTTTAGAGACTTATAATCCCGTTAAGACTCTCTTTTACATCTTCTGGAGTTGTGCCTTCTTTTATTACTATAAATATGGTGTCGTCGCCAGCAATAGTTCCGATGATCTGTGGAATATCGCTACTATCTATGTTATAAGCAATACTGCTGGCGTAACCTGGACGTGTCTTTATTATTCCCATGTTGCCAGAAAAGTTAATAGAAACAAATCCAGGAGTCATCATCATCTCTGTAGGAGATAGTGGCTTGTGTATGCGCTTGTACATTGTTTCATTTGGCAGTACGTAGACATATTTGCCATTCATACTTGCTGCCTTTGCAACTTTCAACTGCTTGAGGTCGCGGCTCAATGTAGCCTGGGTTAGCAGGAATCCTTCAACCTTGAGTGCCTGCAACACTTCTTCCTGATTACTTAGCTCCTTACTTGAAATAAGCATCTTCAGGGCTTCTAATCTGCTAGCTTTTACTTTCATAGCGTGTATTTTTATTCAACTTTATGTTTGCAAATATACAACTTTATGTATTAACTTCCAAATATATTTGCATAAAAATAACGTAATGAGCGATATTTTGTTGTTTTTAACCACTTTTTGAACATAAATATACATACTGATTGTATATTTAAACTTATAATAGTTATGCATTATTTGCATAATAACATATAATGCATTACTTATATTCACAAATTACAACTAGTGTTATTTATTAAATTAATTCTTTTTCTTACTTTTAATAGATTGCACATATTGATTTATTAAAAGCNTTTTAATTTTATAATAACTATTTGAAGATTGATGTGTNTTTGTTATAANTTAAGNAATAGTATAAAAAAAAGATGGAGAGTGCTTGAACACTCTCCATCTTTTTTCTCAATACTTAAGGAGATTTTAAATCANATAATCCTTAAATGTTTTATGTAAAAATAAACCGAAAATTTGTCTTATGAATATCTTAGGATTTGTCCTGGACGTACGTGAGATTTAGAACTTAAGTGGTTCAACTGACAAATCTTATCAATACTTACACCACGTTTTTTAGAAATAGACTGTATTGTTTCACCAGCCTTAACCTTGTGATAAAGTATTTCTGCGCTGTTTTCTTGGATGTGTCCATTATATCTGCCAAGTTCACCATCCTGTACGAGATCACGAGTGTAGCCACCGTTACCAATCTTACCACGAGTACGTGTTGCGTCAGCAGATTCTCTATCGTATGTGCTTGAATTATAAACGAAATAATCTCCAGTTACATCTTGATTGCGGAAATCAAACAACAAAGCTGGATTAAGAGCGACTCCACAGAGACGAGTCTCAAAGTGTAGATGCGAACCGGTACTTCTACCAGTATTTCCACCCAATCCAATAACTTCTCCTGCTCTTACAGTTTGGTTTTCTGAAACTAGTTGGTCTGAAAGATGACCGTAAATAGTTTCTAATCCGTTAGAATGTCTAATAACAATGTATTTTCCATAGCCTGCTGCTTCATATCTTACGATTCTTACTTTTCCGCTAAATGCAGCGCGAATAGAGTCACCGATATAAACCTTTATGTCAAGTCCCTTATGTGGGCGTCCCCAACGACTTCCAAAGTTGCTTGTTACAACTCTACTTGGGGTAGGCATGCAGAAGTGTCTTAAATCAATTTTAAAAGAATCTGGCATTTCTGTTTTGTGATGTGCGTATCTGTTGTCCCAATCATTGTATAAGTCTGCAGCTGGGGACTGAACTTTTTCTCGCTCAATAATGCTCTTTAATGCCAATGTGTCGACTGCTTTCATCTTACGGTCTATCGGAGCCTGACGTGCCAAGAGATCTTGACCATGGGATGGTAATGCCGTTAGCGCAAACAATGCGACTATATAAAATTTATTAATATTCTTTTTTAAATTCATAATCTGATTCTTAGGTTTAAAACCACTGATGGATCAATAAAAATTAATCCAAATGGAATTAACGATGTACGGAAAATGAGCACCGTTAAATATCAAAAGCGTTACAAAGATAACAAAAATATTGCAAAGTTGTTTCTCTATTAACGTATTTTATTGCACTTTTAACAATCTCTTTGCTACCGTTGGATAGCAATTCAGCCCCCTAAGCATCAATGTGCGCTAAGATATTGCAGCCCAATTCACATTAGTTTTTCTTAACTCTTTTAGTCTGTTCCAAAGCATTTTGTATTCTACTTTGTCACATGTGGGGTCATTATCTATTATTTTTTGAGCCTCATCACGTGCCATTTGCACAATTTGACCATCACGAGCGATGTCTGCTATTTTAAGATCGAAAGCTATTCCGCTTTGCTGCGTTCCCTCAAGATCTCCAGGACCGCGTAGCTTTAAGTCTGCTTCAGCAATTCTGAATCCATCGTTTGTGTCGCACATGATGTCTATACGCTTGCGTGTTTCTTCACCAAGTTTGTAGCTTGTTACTAGTATGCAGAAAGACTGTTTTGCACCACGTCCCACGCGTCCACGAAGCTGATGTAGTTGAGAAAGTCCGAATCTCTGTGCGTCAAGAATTACCATTACCGATGCGTTGGGAACGTTAACTCCTACTTCGATAACCGTTGTCGCAACAAGAATTTGAGTGTCCCCGTTTACGAATTTGCGCATTTCCTCTTCCTTCTCTTTAGATTTCATCTTGCCATGAACCTTACTTATATTGAACTCTGGAAATATTTCTTTAAGTGATTCATAACCGTTTTCCAGATTCTTGAGGTCGGTCTTTTCATTTTCTTTGATCAAAGGAAATACAATGTATACCTGTCTTCCTTGGTTAATCTGTTGGCGTATTCCACTATACAGACTTGTCATCTGTGTGTCAAATTTGTGTGTTGTGATTATAGGCTTTCTACCAGGTGGAAGTTCGTCTATTACGCTCACGTCAAGGTCGCCGTAGATAGTCATTGCCAAAGTCCTTGGAATAGGGGTCGCTGTCATAACTAGCATGTGTGGAGGATTCTCGCTCTTCGCCCATAGCCTAGCCCTTTGTGCCACTCCGAACCGATGTTGCTCGTCAACTATTGCTAAGCCAAGATGTGCGAATTGCACAGTGTCTTCTATCACAGCGTGTGTTCCTATAAGTATTTTTACATCGCCTTTTGCTAATCCCTCTAAAACATCTTTTCGTCTTTTTCCTTTAACGATTCCTGTAAGAAGTTCCACGCGGATGTCCATTCCTGCAAGAAATTCTTTTATAGTATTGAAGTGCTGTTCAGCTAGTATTTCGGTTGGAGCCATTATGCAAGTCTGGAAATCGTTGTCAATGGCGATAAGCATTGAAAGCAGCGCCACTAATGTCTTACCTGATCCAACGTCACCTTGTAATAGTCTGTTCATCTGTCTTCCACCAGCCATGTCTGCTCGAATCTCGTGCATCACTCTCTTTTGGGCTCCTGTGAGTTCAAACTTCAGATTATTCTTGTAAAAATAGTTGAAATTGTTGCCTACGTGCTGGAATATGTAACCACGATATTTGCGACGATGGTCACTTGCATATCTTAATATGTTGAGTTGAACATAAAACAATTCTTCGAATTTCAGCCTTAACTGTGCATGTTGCAGTTCGTCAATACTTTTTGGATAATGGATGTCTCTGAAAGCATTTTCTCGACCGATAAGATGTAATGGTACGGTTATGAATGGTGGAAGTGTTTCGGGCAAAGAACTTTCTGGAATTTTAGCAATCAGTGTTTTAGTTATTTTTTCTATTGCACGGCTTGTCATTCCGCAGTTCTTCATCTTCTCTGTAGTAGAGTAATATGGCTGCATTCCCATTTCTGAAAGTTGCAGATCCTCTGTCTTCTCAATCTCAGGGTGAGCAAATTGATATCGCCCACCATATACTGTGGGCTTGCCGAATACAATATATTCTGTGCCTACTTTATATGTCTTATAAATGTATTGAGTACCTCGAAACCACACTAAGTCAACAACTCCGTGACCGTCGGAGAAATGAGCCACTATGCGTTTTCGCCTAGCACCCATAGCAAATTCCTCAAAACTAAGTATTCTTCCCTTTATCTGAACGAAAGGCATTGTGCCATTAAGTTCGTTAATATGATATATCTTGCTGCGATCCACATATTTATATGGATAGTATTCCAGAAGGTCACGCCACGTTGCAATATTGAGTTCTTTACTCAATATCTCCTTTCGTTTCGGACCCACTCCGGGCAGATACATGATGTCTTGATCTAGAATACCAGTCAAAGTATATGAATTTTATTTTTGTTGTGATTTCAATAAAGCCTCTGCTACGATAATGTCAAAAGGCGTAGTGATTTTGATGTTTTCGCGATTGCCTTCTACCATTGTTGCTTGGCAGCCAAGAGACTCGACTACTGACGCATCATCTGTAAATGACTCTTGATAGTCGGCATTGTATGCTTGCTTCAGCAGTTGTATATCGAATACCTGTGGAGTTTGAACAACCCTATAGTCGCTACGCATAACATTCTTTCCACCACCTTGCTTATCTACATATCTTATAGTGTCAGTAACAGGCATTACTGGAATAGCAGCGAAGTCGTCTCTTGCAGTTTCAAAGCAGTTTTCTATTACCTCTTTAGATGCGAAAGGTCTTACTCCGTCATGAATACCTGCAACTCCAATCTCTTCGTCAGGAATTGCGGCCAGTCCGTTTCGTGAAGATTCAAAGCGAGTGTCGCCACCGTTAACAATTGTGTGGTTTACTTCAAAGTTGTGTTCTGTGCACAGTTGCTTCCAATACTCCTGTTGGCTTTGCGGAAGAACAAGGATGATTCCCAATTCAGGATTGTATTCGTGAAATCTTTCAATTGTGCGCATGAGAATAGGTTTACCACCAATAGACAGAAACTGTTTTGGAATATCAGCTCCCATTCTCATACCTTTGCCTCCTGCAACGATAATAATGTAATCCATCGCTTATTTATTCATTAAGTGGGCGTATTGCATCTTCTCCTGCAGGTCTTCGGTTGCCTTTTCGCCAACGAAGAAGCTAAGAATCTTATAAGCGTATGGCAATGTTGCTGCAGGTCCTTCGCCGGTGATTATATTACCGTCAATCTGAAATAGTTCTGCTGTATAATGAGCTTCTGTCATATATTTCTGAAACCCTGGTGAGCATGTAGCTTTTTTACCTTTAAGTAATCCAAGTCCTCCAAGTACCATTGGGGCGGCACATATTGCACCTATTCGCTTACCTTTGGCATTTTGTTCAAGCAAAGCCTTTTTCAATAGTGTATGGTTGTTTAGGTTTGTTGCCCCAGGCATTCCTCCGGGCAAAAGCATCATGTCGGCATCGTCGAAGTTGCTAATGTCTTCAAATTTCAAGTCAGCCTTGATAGTGACTCCATGTGAAGTCTCAACAAGTTCACTTCCCGTAATACTTACGGTTTTAATGTCCACACCGCCTCTTCTTAGGATGTCAACGGGAGCCAGTCCTTCGATTTCTTCGAAGCCGTCTGCCAAAAATTCATATACTTTTGCCATAGTTCTTAATTATTTTCTTTATATTTGCAAAAATAATAATAAAAATTGAAACAACAAAATATTATGTCTGAACGTAAATTAGTATTTGCTGTTTTTGGCAATGAATGCAAGTGTGTCGAGATAGCACAATACATTGAAAGAATAGAAAAGTATTTAGACTGCCATAATGCCGATGTACTGATAGAACCTGTTGATTTCGATAATGCCGACTTCGTGATATCTCTTGGTGGTGATGGAACGTTTCTTCGTGCTGCCAGTAGAGTTGGTGACCGTCAAATTCCAATTATCGGTGTGAACATGGGAAGACTAGGATTTCTAGCTGATGTTCTGCCGAGTGAAATTGAAGAGACGCTTGATAAAATGTTAGCAGGAAATTATATGATAGAAAACCACACTGTGATAAAAATGGAGACTGACGGTGAACCTATTATGGGTAGCCCGTTTGCACTCAACGATATTGCGGTGCTGAAGCTTGACTCAGCGTCAATGATTAGCATCAGGTCACATATAAATGGTGACTTTTTGGTTAATTATCAGGCTGATGGACTCGTTATTTCCACACCTACAGGCAGCACAGCTTATAATCTTTCTAATGGTGGTCCTATAATAGTTCCTCAAAGCGGCAGCCTCTGCATTACTCCCGTTGCACCACATAGTCTTAACATACGCCCAATTGTAATTAATGATACAAGTGTGATTGAGCTTGAAGTGGAATCACGATCACATAATTTTCTCGTTGCTATTGATGGACGAAGCGAGAAACTTGATGAATGCACAAAACTCAGAATAATCAAGGCTCCGTATTGTGTAAAGATTGTGAAATTAAAAAATAAACGCTACTTCTCTACGCTACACGAGAAAATGATGTGGGGAGCAGATACCAGACAATAGTCTGCCTCATAAGAATATTAAATGCAATGAAATTCAAAAAACTACTCCGCATACCAGATTATAAATATGACACAAAGACTCTGCTGAAATGGCTTTGGCAGGCTTGGAGGGGCAATCAGCTGCAAGCTGTGCTTAATGCTTCTATAGGCTTGTTTTCTGTAGGCGTGAGTCTAGCTCAGGTTTGGGCTGTGAAGCATGCTATAGATGTAGCTAGTGGTACGTTGGAGGGTAGTATATATTGGTCTGTGGCTATAATCGCCATGTTCATATTGTGTGACTTCGCTTTAAATATTTCGGGAATATGGATAAAAAATATCCTTGGAATAAAGGCGCAGAACAAGATGCAACAGCGCATTCTTGATCGCATTCTGCGTTCAGAATGGCACGGAAGAGAAAGTCATCATTCTGGAGACGTACTAAATAGACTGGAGTTTGATGTTAACAATGTTGTTACTTTCCTCACCGAAACTATTCCAAATACTTTGTCGGTGATAGCTATGTTTCTAGGTGCATTCTTTTATCTGTTTTCAATGGATAAAATTCTGGCAGTAATTGTAATAGCTATATTTCCAATGTTTCTTGCCGTGAGTAAGATTTATGTTGGACAGATGAGACGGCTCACGCGTAAGGTGCGCGATAGTGATAGTAAGGTGCAAAGTGTATTGCAGGAAACTATTCAAAATCGCATGCTTATAAAAACTCTTGAGAGTGATGACGTGATGGTTGATAGATTAGAGAACACGCAAAGCGAACTAAGACAGAATGTCGTAAAGCGTACTAAGTTTAACATTTTCAGCAACTTCATTGTAAACTTCGGTTTTGCTTTTGGTTATCTTTTCGCATTTCTTTGGGCTGCACTCAGAATGTCTCTGCATACATTGACATTTGGAGGAATGACAGCTTTTCTGCAATTAGTTAATAAAATACAGACTCCAGCAAGAAGTCTTACTAAGTTAGTACCAGATTTCGTTAGTGTGTTTACTGCTGTTGAACGATTGATGGAATTGGAGGAAGATCCACTGGAGGAACAAGGCGAACCTATAGAAATGAAGTCACCTTGTGGAATAAGATTGGAAAATGTAAGTTACGGATATTCTGATAAGGATGGAAACGTGATAGATAATCTCAACTTTGATTTCACTCCAGGCAGTTGTACTGCCATACTAGGAGAGACTGGAGCGGGAAAAACAACTCTCATACGTTTAATTCTAGCATTACTTCAACCACAATCAGGTTCGATATCTATATATAATAAGGTAAACAGTCAGGAACTTTCACCTTGTCACCGTTGTAATTTTGTGTATGTTCCGCAGGGAAATACACTCATGAGTGGCACAATCCGTGACAATATTCGCTTAGGAAGATTAAATGCCACAGATGAAGAAATACAGGAGGCACTGCATAAAAGTTGCGCCGACTTTGTGGAGGAGTTACCTGATGGGCTAAATACGCTCTGTTCAGAACAGGGGGGCGGACTCAGTGAAGGACAAGCCCAGCGTATTGCTATTGCAAGAAGTCTGCTACGTGACCGTTCAATAATGCTTTTTGATGAAGCTACCAGCGCTCTGGATCCTGATACCGAACGTCAACTTCTTCACAACATATTAGCATGTCACGATAAGACCGTTATCTTTATCACACATCGTCCTGCAGTTATGAATTATTGTGATCAAACGTTGAAAATAGAGAAAATATAAATATATTTATGTGTCTAAGGCAACTTTTTGCCAAAGTCTCACGTCTAATGAAAGAATATGATTCACTTAAAAGACATTAATAAGACCTACCGTGGAGCACAGCCGTTGCATGTGCTTAAAGGCATTGACCTTGATATTGAGGAGGGAGAGTTCGTCTCTATCATGGGAGCTTCGGGTTCTGGTAAGTCCACGTTGCTCAATATCCTTGGTATACTCGATAACTATGACAGTGGCGAGTATTTTCTGGGCGATACATTGATAAAAGATCTCTCTGAGACTCGTGCTGCAGAATATCGCAACCGCATGATAGGATTTATCTTTCAAAGTTTTAATCTTATTGGATTCAAAACTGCTGTTGAAAATGTAGAGCTACCTCTATTTTATCAGGGTGTTGGACGAAAGAAAAGACATCAGTTAGCAATGGAATATCTTGAACGATTGGGGCTGTTGCCTTGGGCAGAACATTATCCTAATGAAATGTCGGGTGGACAGAAACAGCGTGTGGCAATAGCTCGTGCGCTAATAACCCAACCACGAATAATTCTAGCTGATGAACCTACTGGAGCTTTGGATAGTAAGACTTCTGTTGAAGTGATGCAACTGCTGAAGAAACTCAATGAAGAAGAACACAAAACGATTGTTGTGGTAACACATGAGAGTGGAGTTGCTAATGAAACAAACAAAATTGTGCATATCACTGATGGACTTATTGGTAAGATAGAGGAAAATCTTGATCATCACGCTTCGCCATTTGGAATAAATGGAGTGATGAAATAAACTGTGACTGCCTATGCGTGATATTATAACTGAAATATGGTCTACTGCCAAGCGCAATAAACTGCGTACCGCACTCACCGGCTTTGCTGTTGCGTGGGGAATCTTCATGTTGATATTTCTTCTTGGTGCTGGTAACGGACTTATTAATGCCACAGAACAAAACTCAGGTAAATTTCTTTCAAACTCTATGGTTGTGTATGGTGGTCGTACTTCTAAGGCTTACAAAGGCTTGAAGGAAGGTAGAAGTATAGCTCTTAACAATAGGGATATGAAAACCACTGATGAAAGCTTTCGTGCAAATGTTGACAAGATGGGTGCAAGCATTCAGCAGAGTGGTGTGAATATTTCTGTTGGTGATAATTATATCAGTACAACTTTGAGTGGAGTCTATCCAAATGAACAGCAAATTAATAAGATAGAAATGCTTCACGGCAGATATGTAAATGATATTGATAATTCCAATTCCAGAAAAGTTCTTGTTTTGAGTGAGGACCAAGCCAAGGAACTTATGCCGGGACATATTGAAGACCTTATAGGAAGATATGTAGATGTTGGACCGTTCGGCTTCAGAATAGTTGGTATATATAAGGCTGACCAAAGCGGACAGAATGCTAATGCTTATTCAGCATTCAATACTGTGCGTACAATATATAATAGAGGTGATTCTACTGATGAAATCTCTTTCTCCTTTCATGGATTGAAGACAGAACAGGATAATGAAGCCTTTGAGAAGCGATATAAGGCAAAATTGAATACAAACCATAGTGCTGCACCTGATGATGGTGAGTCTATATGGTTGTGGAATAGATTTACACAATCTTTGCAAATGGCAACCGGTACAAGTGTAATTCGTACCGCCTTGTGGGTTATCGGATTGTTTACGTTGTTAAGCGGTATAGTTGGAGTTTCAAATATAATGCTGATAACAGTAAAGGAACGCACACGTGAGTTTGGCATTCGTAAGGCTATAGGCGCAAGTCCATGGTCAATATTGCGGCTTATTATTATAGAGAGTATCATTATCACAACGTTATTTGGCTACATAGGAATGCTACTTGGTATTGCTGCCAATGAATACATGGATGCTACAATTGGTCACATGAAGGTTGACTCAGGTTTGTTCACCGCAACAATGTTTGTTAATCCTACAGTGGGACTTGATGTTTGTATAAACGCCACATTAGTAATGATTATTGCTGGTACGGTAGCTGGACTTATTCCAGCACGTAAGGCAGCTAAAATACGACCTATTGAGGCATTAAGGGCAGAGTAATATGAGATTAGACTTTGATACATATAAAGAAATCCTTGATACGCTGACGCGAAACAAGAGCCGTTCGTTTCTTACCGGATTCGGAGTGTTCTGGGGCGTGTTTATGCTTGTGGGACTTATCGGAGGTGGTAATGGACTGAAAGAAATACTATCTAATAATTTCGAAGGCTTTGCCACAAATTCAGCAATCGTCTTTGCCCAACCTACCACAAAGCCCTATGACGGTTATCGTAAAGGGCGTAAATGGAATATGGATTATAACGATGTTAAAAGGTTGAAGGCTCAGGTGCCTGAACTAGACATTGTAACACCTATGCTTAGTGGATGGGGCAGTAAAGTAACCTTTAAAGATAAAAAAACGTCTTGCTCTGTAAAGGGCTTGCTTCCAGATTACGCAAAGGTTGAGTCTCCAAAAATTTATTATGGCAGATACCTTAATTCAATGGATATGCAACAGCACCGAAAGGTGTGTGTACTTGGAAAGAAAATCTATAAGAATCTCTTTCCTGGGGGAGGTGATCCTTGTGGACAACTGGTGAGAATAGACTCTATTTACTATAGTGTTGTTGGAATTGACTACAGTTCCGGTAATATGAGCATCAATGGTAGGGCAGAGGAGAGCGTTGTTATTCCGCTAACTCTGATGCAGAANGCTTATAATTATGGNAATCAGGTTCACCTCATTTGTGTAACAGCTAAACGTGGTGTAAAGATGAGTACAATTACTCAGAAGATGAGAGATGTGATAGCTCGTTCGCATTCTGTTTCTCCGTCTGATGAGAAGGCGATAACTGTATTTAATACAGAGGTCATGTTTGGAATGCTCGATAATCTGTTTTCGGGTGTCAACTTCCTTATATGGCTTGTCGGCATAGGTACTCTACTTGCGGGTGCTATTGGTGTTTCCAATATTATGATGGTTACTGTGCGTGAACGTACTATAGAAATTGGTATTCGACGTGCGATAGGTGCGACGCCAAAGAGCATACTTGGACAGATTATCAGTGAGAGTATCATCCTGACTTCAGTAGCTGGTATGAGTGGTATCTTTTTCGCAGTAGTGATTTTACAATTAGCTGAAATGGCTAATACAACAGATGGCATTGTGACTTCACATTTTCAAATAGGCTTCTGGACAGCTATTGGTGCAGTCGTAATTCTCAGTATCCTTGGCGTACTAGCTGGATTGGCTCCTGCTTTCAGGGCAATGTCAATCAAACCGGTTGACGCCATGCGTGACGAATAATTTATAATAAGAAATCAAGCATAAGAATATATGAAAAAGTATTTTAAGTTTATTGTCGCAGGCATTATTGCTTTGCTTTTTATAGGAACGTTTGTTTTCCTTTGGGCCAAGTCACGTCCACAGGCTGTGGAATATGACGAGTTTACCCCTACCGTGAGAGATATCCGCAAGACAACTGTCGTTACGGGAAAGATTGAACCAAGAAACGAGGTCAATGTGAAACCACAGATTAGTGGTATCATTACCCAGTTAATGAAGGAAGCTGGTCAGACAGTACAGGCTGGCGAGATAATTGCTAAGATAAAAGTAATTCCTGATATGGGGCAACTCAGTAGTGCGCAAGCTCGCGTCCGTCTTGCTGGTGTAAATATAAAGCAAACGAAGATTGATTATCTGCGTGAGAAGGCACTCTTTGATAAGGGACTCGTAAGCGCAGACGAATATGATAAAATTCGCCAATCATATCGTCAGTCACAAGAGGAAGTTAGAGCTGCATCTGATAATTTGGAAGTTGTTCGTGACGGCGTTTCTCGTAGTAACGCCAATACAAGTTCAACGCTCATACGCTCAACAATCAGTGGACTTGTACTTAATGTTCCTGTAAAAGTAGGAAATACTGTTATCTTGAGTAATACTTTTAATGACGGAACAACTATTGCAACTGTTGCTAATATGAACGATCTTATATTCCGCGGAAATATTGACGAAACAGAAGTTGGAAGTCTTGTCACAGGAATGCCAATGAAGATTACTATTGGTGCTTTACAGGATGAAAAGCTTGAAGCCAGTCTTGAATATATTTCTCCTAAGGCTGTTGAAAGCAATGGTGCTAACCAGTTTGAATTAAAGGCTGCTGTAAGAGGTGTCGATGGTAATAGAATTCGTTCAGGTTACAGTGCTAATGCTGAGATTGTACTTGCTCAGGCAAACCATGTATTGTCTGTTCCTGAGAGTGCTATTGAGTTTCAGGGCAACGCTACCTATGTTTATGTCGTTAAGGTAGTTGGCAAAAACAAAACTTATGAGCGTCGCCGTGTAGTTACTGGTCTAAGTGATGGTATAAATATTGAAATAAAGAGTGGCATCACATTGAAGGATAAAATACGTGGTCCAAAGAAAGTCGCTGATACTCCAGATAATTCAGAAGACAAACAGTAGACTATAAGACATTTTAGTATATAAAATTCTTGTAAATTCTTAAAGAGTTTACAAGAATTTTTGTTTTTGCCCACACGGTAAGGTGGTGAAATCAGATTTACGTATTGTGAGTCTTCCCTGTGTTCTTAATGTTTTTTAGCTACGAAGCTACGGCATCTCTGGGAATGCCTATAAACAAAGGACTTTCCAAAACGTAGCTTGCAGGATTTAGCTACGTCAAGCTACGTTCTAGCTACGCCAACTTGTGTAGTTTTAAAGATGAAATGTATTCTATGAGTGAATTTGTCAAAGAACTGTTGACTGCATCTGAGGAACTGAGGATGTATAAATAGAGACAGTAAACGAGAGCAGAATTTCCAAGATTGTTTAAGTATTCTGCTGAATTCCACTGAATTCTCGGCAAAGATACTGCAAATTTTTTGTCCATGCAATCAGATTTAGGTTAGCCTGTTAGCCAAAGTTTTAAATACTTGAAACTACACATCATAATACACGTGCGCACGTATGCGCACACTCTGAGTTTTTCGTAAAAACAAGTGTCAAAGTGTCTATCCGTTGAGCATCAAATTGTTAGAATACTTTTCGGGTCGATTGAAGTGTCGGTTATTCGTCGGTAAAATATGGGTAAAGAATTTCATCATGTTGCATAGCACTTTACGAAGTTTTTCGTTGCGTTTTACGATGAAATGCAGTGCGTTTTACGAAGCAATAGGAGGTAAAACATCGTAGAAACGTTTGCGTTTCTATATGGAATGAGTTGCATTTCTATATAGAAACGTATGGAAAGCTTGAAATTTGACCGTCAGGTCACCGTCACTTTATTTAGTCTAATTGGTCGATAAAATATTGATATTCATTAAGTTGACACTTCGACACTTATATTTTTCAAAACCCTAAGTGTGCGCGTGCCTACGCGTACATTATATAAACAGAAATAGCTAACGTAGCTAAAACGTAGCTCATCGAAGCTAAATAGCCCTAGCTACGTTTCGGCAAGCCCTTTGTTTATAGGCATTTCCCGAGATGCCGTAGCTTCGTAGCTAAAAAACACCAAAAACGCAGGGAAGACAGCCTAAATGTACAAAATCCAAATCGTCACATAGAAATCTAGGCTCTAAATATTTAATTTATCATACGTTACAGCTAAAAGCTGCTCATTTTAAGTGGGCACTATGTCAACGAAAATGTAGAATCTCAATATTTTAATTATATTTTTGATGTTCATGTTTGTTTTACCAACTTTATTAAATTATCACTTGATTTTTCAGAAAGAACAATATTTTGTCATAAATGAAGAAAAACGCGAAAAGTTTGTTGCATATTTAAAAAAAATGTTATCTTTGCCACGAAACTTTCAACATTTGTCCATGATTCGCATTACGAGGAAAACATTTCTGCTAACTACCATATTCCTTGTCTTGACACTTTTCGTCAAGGCGGAGAGTGTTTATAACGTAATGTCTTATGGTGCAAAAGGTAATGGTGTCGCCGATGATGCTTCTGCAATACAAAAAGCAATAGATAAATGTGAGCATAGTGGTGGTGGAATAGTTTTGTTCCCATCTAATCATGTTTTTATTTCAGGTCCATTACAGTTAAAGTCAAATGTAGAACTTCATCTTGAAGCAACCGCTACACTGAAGGCCAATCCTGACGAGAAGATTTATCGTATAAGCGCATTTGGAAAGAACCAAGGTGAGGGCATGTTGTGGATATGGGCAAACAATGCTGATAATATTTCTATCACAGGAAAGGGATGTATTCATGGTAACGGAATCAGTTTCATGGGTAAGGAACTTGATGATAGTTATGAATTAAAGCCTGTGACAACTTTTGATCCGCGTCCCCATGTTCTTAGTCTTACAGATGTTCGTAATCTCACTATAAAGGATGTTACAATACGTGAAGGCGCATATTGGACAGTGCATCTTATTGGATGTGACGGTGCTGTGATTGACGGAATAAATTTGCTTAACAATTTAAAAATCCGTAATGGTGACGGAATAGATATTGACCATAGTAAGAATATTCGCATTGCCAATTGTCACATTACAAGTGGTGATGATGCAATTTGTCTGAAAAATAGACGTGAGTTTCAGCAATATGGTTCATGCCATGATATCATGGTTACCAACTGCGTAATGGAAAGTCGTAGCTGCACTGTAAAAATAGGGTCTGAGAATATGGATTCTATTTACAATGTCACAGTTGATAATTGTATAATTAAAGGCAGCAATCGTGGACTAGGAATACAAAATCGTGATGAAGGAACAGTAACGAATGTGATGTTCTCTAATATCATCTTAGACTGTAGGTTGTGGAGTGATGTTTGGTGGGGAAAAGCTGAACCTATTTATGTTACGAGTTATCCACGTGCCAATGGTAATAATAAGGACGCTAATTGGCGATTCTCGAAGGGACAGACAGAGGGCCGCTCTGGAGAAGTAAGCAATATTTACTTTAATAATATTGTAGCAATATCAGAGAATGGATGTTTTATTGGTGGAGACACAAAAGAGAAAGTAAACAACGTCTACTTTAATAATGTGGTACTGAAAAAAACAAGACAAACAAAATATGACACAGGCATTTATGATAAGCGCCCATGTCGTGGAGATGGCTATGTATATAATAATCTGGATGCTATAGTGACCGAGAACGTTGCGACTTTGGATACAACAGGCGTAAAAGCCTATGGATTCTGATTTTTTTTGACGTATCTTAATCTAATCGAAATATAAAATTAAGATTGCTGTAATGTTACAGTGATACTTTTGCACCTAAAATGATATAATAACTTTTTAACAGACAATTATGCGTAGAGTACAAAACCTAATCCGGGGAAACTGTAAGCGAGTCGTTGCTTCAGTTTTTCTTCTACTTTTAAGTACAATAGCATTTGCACAAAGTAAAATCACGGGTACCGTAAAGGATGCCAGTGGTGAACCGCTTATCGGTGTAAGTGTTGTTGAAGTCGGAACAACAAACGGAACTGTTACCGACATAGATGGTAACTATGTGTTGAATGTAAAGCCTGGAGCAAAGCTCAAGGTTTCGTATGTGGGATTTACTCCACAGGAAATTAAAGCTGGAAATAATGGTCAGGTTATATTGAAAGAAGATAACAAGACTCTTAACGAGGTCGTTGTAGTCGGTTACGGTACAATGCGCCGTAAGGACGTAACAAGTTCTATCACTACAGTTAAGTCAGAAGACCTAAATGTCGGTGCTTATACTGATCCGGGACAATTGCTTCAAGGTAAGGTTCCAGGACTTGTTGTAGTTCAGAACTCAGATCCAAATGGTGGAGTAAACTCTTTAACTCTTCGTGGAGCCTCAACATTAAATGGCTCTACGGCACCTCTGTATGTCATAGATGGTATTCCTGGAGTTGACTTAAATCTGATTTCACCTAGTGATATTGAATCTATAGATGTGTTGCGTGATGCTTCTGCTACAGCTATTTATGGTTCAAAGGCTGCAAACGGAGTTATTATGGTAACGACAAAACGTGGTCAAGATGGACCTGCACGTGTCACTTATAGCGGATATGCTGCATGGGAAAATATCCACAATGATCATAAGATGATGTCAGCAGACGAACTACGTAGTTACGCTAAAGAAAACAATTTGACGATTCCTAATGATAAAGGAGCTAATACGAATTGGGAGAAAGAAGTGCAACGAACAGGTTTCGCACACAATCATAATATCTCTATAAGTGGAGGCAATAAGAGTACTTCATATAATGTAAGTGCAAATTATATTGCACGTGATGGTGTTATAAAAGGTGTTGGTAATAATTTATTCACAGTACGTTCTTTTGTGGAAACAAAACTTTTAAAAGATTATCTTACACTTTCAGCGGGTATTAATGGTAATGTCCGTAATGAATGGGGAGTTTCACGTGGTGATCAGGGAGCGTCAGTTTATAATGCCATGTATTATTATTCTCCACTAGTTCCGACAAAAAATGAGGATGGAACCTGGTATAAAGATTTAAGTATTTCTCAGAATTATAATCCTCTTTCAATGATTTATGAAGATCAAAGCCGTGCTACCTATAAGCGTTTACAGGCAACAGCAAAAGCTAGTTTGAAAATTATAGATGGATTGTTGCTTAATGCTAATTTCTCTTACCAGACACAAAATTACAGCTATAAAGATTACTCGTCAAATCAGTCTCAGACTAATGCTCGTAATGGTGAAACAAGTCGTAATGTAACAGAAGACTATAAAAAACTTATGGAAATCTATGCTAATTATGATACTACAATAAATAAGTTGCATAAGATTGGCGCAATGCTTGGTTATTCATGGGAAGAGAATAATACTGGAGATGGTTTTGGCGCAAGAGGTTACAATTTTTATAGTGATGCCCTTTGGTGGAATAATATAGGATTAGCTAATTCTTATGGTACAGATCCTGTTTGGGCAAATACAAACTCTTTGGTTAGAATGATTTCTTTCTATGGTCGTCTGAATTACAGCTATAATAGCAAATATATGGTTCAGGCAGCTCTTCGCCGTGATGGTTCTTCTACTTTCGGAAGTAACAATAGATGGGCTTATTTCCCTTCTGTATCTGCAGCATGGCGCTTAACTGGCGAGGGATTTATGAAAGACCAGAATATATTTGATGATTTGAAAATTCATGCTGGTTGGGGACAAAGCGGTAATGCTCAGGGGTTTGATATTTATACCTCTCGCTTTTATTACCAAGGCGGTACCAGATATGATTATACGGATAAAGCAACAGGAATTGTGACGTCTTATAAGAGTCTGACAGCCGCACGTAATGTAAATGATAACCTGAAATGGGAGACAACATCAATGTTGAACATAGGTGTAGACTTCTCATTCCTTAAGGGGCGTATTAATGGAACCATTGAATATTATAATAAAGATACCAGGAATATGATTTGGTCATATCAGGTTTCTACAAGTTATTATCCTGTAGGTTGGATGGTTGCTAATGTTGGTAAAATGAATAATCGTGGTTTTGAACTATCTGTTAATGCAATTCCACTACAAGGAAAATTAACATGGAATACATCTCTCAACTTATCTCATAACCGAAATGAAGTACTGAAACTATCAAACGATAAGTATAATGCTGGTGTACTAAATCGTTATAATCCAAGTCTTCCAGGTGCTTCAACGGCGACGATACAGCGTATTATTGAAGGTGAACCTATTGGAACATTCTATATGTGGGAATGGGCTGGCTATAATTCAGATGGAGTGTCTACATTTTATGTACGTGACGAAAAGACAGGTGAGCGTACAGGCGCAACAACAACTAATCCAGAAGATAAAGACCGTACAATCGTTGGTAATGCACAACCAAAATTAACAATGGGATGGAGTAATACTTTGACATATAAGGACTGGGATTTAAATGCATTCTTTACAGGTGTGTTCGGACAGAAAATATTTAATGAGCCTCTGGCTTTTTTTAGCAATATTGCGAATGTTACGGAAGGAAAGAATGTAATGAAGTCTGTAGCTACGAATCAAAAGGCTACAGATACAAAATCTTCAATGCCATCAGATAGATATCTTGAAAATGGTAGCTATTTCCGTCTCTCAACAATTACTTTGGGATATACTTTCCATAATTTTAATGGTTGGTTGCGTAGTTTGCGTTTATACGCTTCTTGTAATAATGTATTTACAATAACGTCTTATTCTGGTCGTGACCCTGAAATAAATCTTGGAGGAGAAACACCAGGATGTGATACTCGAAGTGATCATTTCCCTCGTACTCGTCAATTTCTTGTAGGTGCAACTATTAACTTTTAAAATAGGTAGATTATGAAACAATATATAAGAACTTTAATATTATCAGGAGTGGTGCTTGCTGGATTTACAGCATGTACTGATCTTAATACAGAGATAGATTCGCTGTACACCAAATACCCGCCTAATCCGATAGCATTACAGGCAAAACTTGAAGGATGTTATTATTATCTTCGTTCAGAAGCAGGATTGGGCCGTAATTATTGGGAAGGTGTAATGCTCCAAGGTGATGAATTGATGGGAATCTGCTATAAAGGTGGATATTATGACAATGGTAGACTACTTTTCCCTTCTATTCACAATTTGAAATCAGATACTCCAGGTGTGGGACTGATGAGTGATTTAAAATCGGGAATTTCTTATAGTAATCGTGTCATCTTGGAAATTGGTGGAGCTGATGGAAAGGATGAGGTCGTGGCTCCGATTCGTGCGGCTCGTGCTTTTTATACTTTCTTAATGATGGATATGTATGGTGATGTTCCATTGTTGGATCATGCTCCGAGTACGGATGAGGTGATAGATAGAGCCCCACGTGCTGATGTCGCAAAATGGATAGAAAAAGAATTGAAGGAAGTTATTCCTCAATTGACATCCGATAATAATATTGATACTTACGGTCGTCCAAATAAATGGATGGCAGAAGCTCTGCTTGCTAAATTGTATCTTAACTGGGGAGTATATACATCTAGTGATGTTAAGACCGTAACAAATAATACACCGAATGAGAAACTAAATGATTTGGTTGCTGTTTGCGATGATATCATTAATAGTAAAGTTTTTGAAGTGGGAAAAGGATACAGAAAGAAATTTTTGCCTGATAATGGAGTACAGATTAAGGACTTTATTTATGCAATGCAATTTGATCCAGAAACATATGGCTCAACCTATTCTGGGGGACATGAGTTAGACCGTTTTTGTACATTTAAGAAAGCTAATAGCTCTACACCTGGACCGTGGGGTTTTGCTCCCTCTCAATCTTGTGCTGGAGTTTATGTGCTGGTTCCCGAGTGTGCTGCAAGATTCTCTCTTGTAGGAGATGAACGTAATGAAATGATACTTAAAGGACCACAGTATGCTTTTGATTACACTAAAAAATATGCTATAACAACTACGCCATTGATGTTTCAAGGGCAGCAAATAACTTATACAGATATTAAAGACGCTGAATTCTATGATAAAAGTACTATTGACGTAGGTGAAGATTCTAAGTACGAAAATTTGGTTAAAGGTTATCGTTTGGCAAAATATCCATCTAATCCAGATGTGTATAATAATTATAAACGTAAAAACGGTAATGATATTCCAATTTTCCGTTATGCAGACATCCTCTTGACAAAGGCTGAGGCTATTCTCCGTGGTGCGACAGCGACTAACGGTGACACTCCTGCTTCTTTAATTAATCAAGTCCGTGATTGTTCTAGTGCCCCACATATAAATGGAACTCCTAGTTTACAAGATATCCTTGATGAACGTGGTCGTGAGTTTATCTGTGAAATGTGGCGTCGTAATGACTTGATTCGTTTTGGTCAGTTTGAAAATGACTGGGGATTCAAAAATGAAATCAATCCTAAGGCAAAGACAGAACTATGGCGCCGTTTGATGCCTATCCCGAAAGGTGAAATGGACACTAATACAAACTGGGAGCAGAATGAAGGTTATTGATTTCCTTTAAATAAAATTTGATAGGGGTGGAGTAATTCCTCCCCTATTGTTTATTTATCTTATACTACTAAAAATTCAATTTATGAAAAAAACAATTCTATTTTTATGTGCTGTTTGTGGTTTTTTCACGCTTGCACAACCTATATCTGCTAATGAAATAAATGAAGGTACGGACACAACAAACTTGATGCAGGCAAAGCAATACGGAAGTTATATGAAAGATGGACGCAGCATTCAATATTGTATTGATAAAGGTTTGTTGGTTGTTGTTGACCCGGAAAATGATTATACAACACCAGTAATTATATTACGTAACAAAACAGGTAAGACGCTTAATTTTCACCCTGATTCTATACGTGTTTACGTCCTTGGAATGAAAGGTGTAAAAAGCAAGAATACACGTTATCTTACTACAGGAAAATATATTAAAGATGGAGGAAAAGAAAAAAATGTGGAAAGAGATTCTTTAACGATCTATCCATATTCTAAATATATAAAGAAGATACGCAATCAGCAAACTTGGGGTAATGTGATAGGTGGAATGATTCTTGGTGCGGCTGACGGACTAGCGTATGATTCAAAGTCAACGACTGACAAAATTTTGATAAATCAACATCAAGATAGTCTTTATAAAGAAAGCATGAAGGAAGACGAAGCCCAGATGAAACAAATAGTTGATGGTTATTGGAAAGAAAACACGATATTCAATAATACGGAACATTCTGGCTTTATCGCTTTTAAAGGTGTAAAAACCGATAATATTATTTATTCAATATCAGTAAATGGCGAGAAGTATGAATTTACATTCTATTTCAATTAAATCAATACTATTGTTATTTTTTTGCCTGTTCATTGGTGATAATGTATCGTATGGGATCATACTTAATACGACCAAACTAAAAATTCCAAATGACGGTACCACATTATGCACGCTGCAATTACAGCGTGCAATTGATAGAGTATACAATAATGGTGGTGGCAGACTAGAAGTTACTCCCGGTAAATATCTTACCGGGAGCATTATGCTGAAGAGTGGAGTAGAACTGCATCTCATGAGTGGTGCTGTTATTCAGGGAAGTACAAATCCAAAAGACTATTATTCAATTAATGCCCAATCTGTGGCAGACAAGCGCAATGATAATTCAAACATTGCGCTTGTGATGGCTGATGACGCTGAAAATATAAGCGTTACTGGTAATGGTACTATTGACGGTCAGGGATTGATGCTTGCGCTGAATATAGACAGCCTCTATCATAAGGGGATGCTGAAAGATAATAATTACAATGTCAGGCGAATGCGCCCTAGCGAACAAGTACGCCCAAAGCTATTCTATTTCTATAAATCAAGTAATGTCACAGTTTCTGATTTGTGTTTCAAAAATAGTGCTTGCTGGGGATTGTCATTTGATCTTTGTGTTAATTTGAATCTTAAAAATCTTAGTATCAATAATCGTGCATACTGGAATAATGACGGTATTGATATTGATGACTGCCAGCATGTTAAGATTGCTGATTGTGATATTAATTCAGCCGACGATGCAATCTGTCTGAAATCTTATCATGCAAATTCTTCTTGCTTAGATGTGGACATTTTGCGTTGTAATTTGCGGAGCAGTGCTAGTGGTGTGAAGTTTGGTACAGCTTCTTGGGGAGGTTTCAGGAATATTCATGTAGCCGATATAAAGGTTTTCGATACTTTCCGTTCGGCAATTGCTATTGAAAGTGTTGACGGAGGAACAGTTGACAGCGTATGTGTTGAGCGGATTAATGCTGTTAATACAGGTAATGCAATCTTTCTCAGACTTGGTCAACGTGCAGGAAGTAAAAACGGTTGTATGAAAAACATAATTCTTCGCAATATAACTTGCACTGTGCCTTTTGAAAGACCTGATAAAAATTATGACCTACGTGGTCCGGAAGTTGATTTCTTCCATAATCCTTTTCCAAGTAGCATTTGTGGAATACCTGGCAAAAAGATACAAAACGTTTTGCTTGAAAATATCAATATAGTTTATCCAGGTAGGGCAACAAAGGGAATGGCTTACGTTCCTTTGTGGCGTGCTGATAAGATAGACGAACAGATAAAGTCGTATCCCGAATTCTCAATGTTTGGAGAACTTCCTTCATGGGGCTTTTATGTGAGGCATGTTTCTGGGATAACTTTCAGCAATGTGAAATTGTCACTGGCTGGTAATGATTTCCGTCCAGCATTTGTATTCGAAGATGCTGCCGATGTTGCATTGAAAGACGTTATATTTCCAGGAGACAAAAGCCGACAAATATATTTCGTTGACAAATAACTTATTTTATGCGCCGTATCCAGTTTGTTTTATCATTGTTCTTTGCGTTGTCTATTCATGCGCAATACACAACGTTTGTAGATCCTAAAATAGGAAGTGAAGGACAGGGACGTGTCTTTATTGGTCCCTCAATGCCTTATGGAATGGTTAAGCCCGGTCCTGATTGTTTATCAATGCCAAATGCTGGTTGGGAGAAAATGCCTGAAGCTGTAAAGGGTTTCAGTCAGACTCATGTTAGTGGAACTGGCGGAGGACAGAAATACGGCAATATCCTTATTCAACCATTCAAGGGAACAATTCAGAAAACTGAATATCCTCAGCATCGCAGTGCAGAGACAATGTCATTGGGATATTATTCGTGTGATTATATCGAAGGTCCTCATACCGAAATTACCACTAGCGAACGTTGCGCCATTTATCGTTTCAGTGGACTTGACGGTCTGTTTGTTGATGCGCATACCTTTCTAGGCATAGACACCATTCCCGACAAACGCGAGGCGCAGCAGTTCGTTGGCAGTGAGATAAATATAAATGGGGAGTATGAAATAACAGGATACTCCACAGTTAGAGGAGGTTGGAACAATGGTGGACCATATACCGTTTATTTCTGTCTTCAGAGTGATGTGCCGTTTAAGAAGAGTATTACCCAAGATAACAAATATGCGTGGGTGATGTTTGATAAATCAACCGTGAATGTTAAGATAGGAATATCTTTTGTTTCAACAGACAAAGCAAGACAGAATATTGTTAGTTGTGGTTTTGATGACCAATTGTCGCATCTTCGCAGTACGTGGAATGTCTTGCTCTCAAAGATTAAAATAAATGCATCTGAATTGCAGTCAAGAATGTTCTATACTGCACTTTATCATACAATGCTGATGCCTGTAGACCGAAGCGGTGAAAATCCTAACTGGACAGCCGTTCCGTATTATGATGATTACTATGCTATATGGGATACCTATCGCACTTCGTCTCCGCTTATCACACTCCTTTCTCCACAAAGGCAGCGTGATATAGTGAACTCGCTCATAAATATATATGACAACGAAGGCTATATGCCAGATGCGCGAAGTGGAAACTGTAATGGAAGAACACAGGGTGGAAGTAATGCCGATATTGTCATTGCCGACGCATTTGCTAAGGGACTTTCAGGAATAGACTATGAACATGCATTCAAGGCAATGATAAAAGATGCCGAAGTTGCTCCTGTTGATGCTGAGAAGGAAGGACGTGGAGGAATTGCAGAATATAATTCATTGGGTTACATTCCTTATGGAATAGACCGTGCTGGAAACAGAACCGTAGAATACAGTTATGATGACTGGTGTATTGCGCAAGTAGCAAAAGGGTTAGGATACAAAGTTCTCTATGATAAATATCTGAAGCGCTCAGGCAACTGGCGTAACCTATGGCGTGGTGATTATCAGTGGCAGGGAATGCGTGGATTTATTATGCCTCGTGATGCCGATGGTAATTGGTTGGATTCTGTCGTATGGGGTAAATCCAAAGTCTATCATCCTCTCATTCCATATACTCCTGATACGAAGGTTGCACCGTGGTATATTCCTTGGTGGGGAACATTCTTCTATGAGGCGCTTTCGGCAGAATATAGTTTGAACATTCCTCATGATGTAAAAGGACTTATTGAAGCTTGTGGAGGTAAAGACAGATTTGTAAAGCGACTTGATACATTTTTTGACAACAATCATTATAATGTGGCTAATGAACCAAGTTTTATGACGCCTTATCTGTATCATTGGGCGGATAGACCAGAACTTAGTTGTGAGCGTATCAGACAGATCATAAATGATAATTACAGTGATCGTCCTGATGGGCTTCCCGGTAATGATGATAGTGGGGCAATGTCTTCATGGTTAGTCTGGAATATGTTGGGACTTTATCCTGTTGCAGGTCAGAATCTTTATCTAGTAGGTTCGCCGCTTATAAAGTCGTATTCCATAGAGTTGCCAAATGGCAGAACATTGAACGTTGACGCAAAAGGCGATAGATGGAAGATGAAATTCATCAGACATGAGGATATTCTTAACGGTGGAACATTACATCTGCCAAATCATAATATGGTGGCAATGTCACCGAAAACAAAAGAAACAGAAAGTACGCGTGCTTTTAACCTATCACCAAGTGCAACAACACATCTTTGCAAATTCGTTCTTAACAGACAGTATCGAAACTGGATTGTGAAGTGTGACCTATCAAACAACGATACATTGCGACTTTTATGTAACAACTCGCTCTATTGCATTCCAGAGACTGTAATCGAGAATGCAGAAGGTTTCTGTTGGTATAGTCCACAGAAAGGTAATAATATTTATAAATGCAATGAAACATTCCTTTTTATTTCATTCAAAGCTTTGAGTGAATTAAAACGTGACGGCAAGTTTGTTTATAATGGGATAATATGGCGACAGACCTATGCTGATGCACATTTCATTACTGTTAAGGCCGATGTAGACGGCACTGTAATGAAGATTTCTACGTCGGCAGAATTGCCATGGGTGTTAGAAATGCGCAATAACCCGCTGGGAATAGATTGGAATATGGAATTAAATGATTAATTTTGCAACCTAACAATATTATTTCCTCTTTATGAAAAAGACCCTATCTTTATTGTTGCTGCTTTTATGCATCGTCAGTTTTACTTATGCTCAGAAGTCACGAGAGCAGATGGCTGGCGTTTACTATGCATATCAAGCTCCGCAAAATATCAGTTACTCAAAAGTTCCTGAAGGCTATCATGCATTCTATATTTCACATTATGGTCGTCATGGTTCACGTTGGCTTCCAGCTGATTCACGCTACGAATGGGTGAACAGTCAGTTTGCTGACGATTCTAATCTCACAAAGTTGGGAAAGAGTCTTAAAAAACGACTTGCAAAAGTTTGGAAGAATGCTATGGGTAATGGTGGAAAACTCACCGCTCTTGGTGCAGCACAGCACCGTGGTATTGCCGATAGAATGTATGCAAACTTTCCCCAAGTGTTTAACGGAAATAAAGTAACAGCCCACGCTAGTATTGTTGGGCGATGCGTTAAAAGTATGCAGGCGTTCAGCGACGAATTGAATAAACTGATGATGGGAAAGGCAAATGTTGAACAAACTGCCGATTCTGCTGATATGGTTTGGATTGCCAACGATTCGCCAGAAATGAAAGCTCTTTCGTCACGAACAAAAGTTAAGGCTTATATTAATGGACAACGTTTTGCTGCTGCATTGTTTAAAGATCCTTCAAAGATATCAGATGCTGATAAATTGATGGGAGAGATTCATGCTATTGCTTCTGATATGCAGGATGTTGAGTTGAAGATAAGGTTTGATGACGTTATAAACGATGAAGAATGCCGTGCCGTATACGAGCAGAACAATGAGCGCATGTGGATTTGCAATGGTCAGTCTCCTGATAATTATAGTGCACCTTCACGTTCAGCATTTAGCCTTTGGAATGATATAGAAACTAAGGCTGATAATGCTGTTGCAAATGGCAATACATCTGCTGACCTCAGATTCGGACACGATACAGCATTGTATCACCTAATGTCGCTTCTAGGTATTTCAACTCTTTCTGATGAGCGTGTTGATAAGATGGATGAGGTTGTTCCGATGGCAGCAAACTTACAAATGATATTTTATACCAATGGTAAGAATGTAATTGTGAAGCTGATGCTTAATGAGCATGAAGTGAAACTGTTTGGACTGCGTCAGGAAAGTCCTTACTTTCAATGGGATGCATTAAAGAAATATGTGCATAAAAGAATGCAGAATGCATTGTTGCATGGACAGATTGAGGCTATCAATACAATGGTTGGAACTGACTTCTCTGTTACTAGTAATTCCACTTATGGTAAGGGTAAAGAGGAACATGGACAGACTCTCCCTGCTGCATTTGAACCTAATGGAATGAACTTCTGGACTCCGCAGACACAAGATACAGAACAAAAATGTCTTGCTCCATATTATTATCGAGACAAGAAGTTTCAAGGATTCCGTGCAAGTCATTGGATGGTAGGTGGATGTACTCAGGACTATGGTTCTTTCACTCTTATGCCAGAAATGGACGTACTTCGCCTTAAACCGGAAGAGCGTGCTTCACGTTTTAGCCATGCAGATGAAATTTCTCATCCTGATTATTATTCTGTCGTACTTCCTGATGAACACCTTCAAGCTGAAATGACCGGAATGAGCCACACAGCAATGTTCCGTTTTAAGTATAATAAAAGTGGTAAAGCCTATTTTGTAGTAAATACAAATAGTGACGAGAAAGAAGGTTTTGTTGCTGTAGATACAGCAAGAAACTGCATTTATGGTTATAATCCTGTGCATCGCATTTATCAAGGTTGGGGTGAAAAGGCTGGCTTTAATGGCTGGTTTGCCGTACAGTTTGAGGATCCTATTGTGGAATATGGTGTTAAGGACTCTATAGCTTACGTTGCTTTCGATGTAAATGAAGGCGATGAGATACTAGCCAAGGCTTCAACAAGTTTTGTTGACATAAAGGGCGTATTCAATAATATCGCCCAAGAAGTTCCACATTGGGAATTTTATGACACTCGTTGTCGTGTTGTCTCATCTTGGCAAAGCAAGTTGGCAAAAGTAATTGTAGAGTCTTCTGATACTGCAGCCGTAAACAAGTTCTATGGTGCTTTGTATCGTGCTAGTTTCCTTCCTCGTGCATTCAGCGACAAGGATGGTCGTTATCCGTCTTTTGCTGGTGGAAAGAAGATTATGCAACATTCTTTTGGTGCATTTGCTGGTAGACCACTCTATCGTCGCGTTTATCAGGATTTCTCAATGTGGGATACTTATCGTGCATTGTGTCCGCTGAATATTATCATCGACAATAAAACAGGTGGTTATCTGCAAAGTCTTGTTGATATGTATCAGCAAGGCGGTTGGCTGCCAATATTCCCAGCATGGAATAGTTATACAGCAGCCATGATTGGTGATCATTGTAGTGCAGCCCTTGCCGAAGGATTAGTGAAAAATGTAAGCGGATTTGATGAAAAGATTGCTTATGAAGCAATGCGCAAGAATGCCTTTGAGAGTCCAAAGACTTTTGAGGAATACAAGAATGGAATGGGACGCCGTGCCTTGAAGAGCTATTTGAAGTATGGATATATTCCTATGGAAGATAGTGTTATGGAGGCTTTCCACACGCACGAGCAGGTGAGCCGCACTCTTGAATATGCTTATGATGATTATGCCTTGGCTCAGGCTGCAAAGATATTGGGCAAGACTGATGATTACAAACTGCTTATGAAACGTGCTGCTAATTGGAGAAACGTAATTAATCCTGTTACCGGTTGGGCTGACGGACGCTATAAGAATGGTAAATGGCTTGGCAACAAGGATATCTTGAGTAGAGTGCCATTCATCACAGAGGGAGCAGCAATTCATTATTCATTCTATGTTCCACATGATGTTTATGGATTGATTAAGGTTATGGGTGGAAAAGATAAATATGTGTCTAAATTGGATTACCTCTTTGGAATATCTAATGCTTCAGACGATTCTACCTTCACAAAATCATATTATTGGCATGGAAATGAACCGTGTCATCAGATTCCTTATATGTATGCCTATGCTGGAGAACCATGGAAGACTCAGCGAATAGTTCGTCACATCATGGATAATGAATATTTGGATGTTCCTGGTGGACTAAGCGGTAATGATGACGCTGGACAGATGAGTGCATGGTATATGTTCTCGGCAATTGGATTTTATCCTGTTTGTCCTGCTTCACAATATTACGTAATAGGAACACCTACATTCAAAAAAGTGACTATAGGTGAATTCGTAATAGAAGCAGAGAACGTTTCAAACAATAATTTCTATATACAGAGTGCTACGTATAACGGAAAGCCTTATACTCATAACTACATTACTCACGAAATGGTGAAAGGAAATGGAGTGTTGAAATTTATTATGGGACCAAATCCTAATAAGAATTGGGGTAGTGCAAGCAATGATTGTCCACCTGACTTAATGAAATAAAGAATCTAAAGGAAAAATAAGATTCAGAACAACACTATACAAAGAAGCCTTGAAAAGTTATTTTCTACTTTTCAAGGCTTCTTTTTTATTCAGTAAACTTAACGACGAACGACAGCTACAAAACCTCCTCTAGGTAAACAATCTATTTTATGAGTTTGCTGAGCGTTTTTAGCTGCATCAATAGCAAAACTTCTTCCATCGGGACCATCTGTGAAGAGTGTAAATGTCTTGGCGTTTGGTGCAAGTTGCTTTGGATTAAATGTCAACGTCAGCTTTTCATCGGTTCCATTTATACCTCCCACATACCAAGTATTGCCTTTTCTTCGTGCAATAACTACTGAAGTTCCTGGGTATCCGCTTAAGAAGCGAGTTTCATCCCATACGGTAGGCAAAGTAGCTAACAATCTTTTTACCAGTGCAGGCATTGCTTCATAAGCTGAAGGACGGTCTGGATTGTGTAGCAAAGCCGACTCAAACAAAATAGGAAGAGCCAGTTCATGCGCATGTGTGGTGATATGAGGATACTGGGAATCAGTAAAAGTTCCAGGAGTGTAGTCCATTGAGCCTACTACATTTCGAGTGAACGGTAGAGTAGCATTATGGCTAGCAGCAGCCTGAGTCATCTTTCCATTGTTGTTGTACCATTCAGCACCATAGACAGCTTCGGTCGTCATAAGATTCGGATAGGTGCGTTGCCATCCACGAGGCAGTGTAGCTCCATGAAAAACCACCATCAGATGATGACGAGCCGCCGATTTAAGAATGTCAATGCATAGATTCATGTCTTGTGCGTCATCGCCCTTAAAAAAGTCTACTTTGATGCCCTTGACACCTATCTTTTCCAACCAAGAGAATTCTTTTTCTCTTTTGTCGGGGTCGTTAAGTCTATAAAAAGGACCAGGAGCTCCGTTGCTTACCCAATTCATACTAGAATTGTACCATACCATTACTCCTATCTTCTTTGAGTTTGCATAGGCAACAGCATCTTCAATATTACCACCATTGCCCATTTCGTCCCATTCTGCATCGATCAAACTATAAGGCCAATGCATATTGACCGCTAAATCAATGTATTCTTTTACTCTCTTAAAGTCGCGTGAACCATGATTATAAGCCCAATAAATCCAAGACACACTTCCTGGATGAATCCAATCAGTCTTTTTCAGAATATTTGGGTCTGCAACATCGGTCACTCTTGTAGACTGAACTATCGTAGCCAAGTTGCCTGCAAGTACAATACGCCATGAAGATTTCCACTCATCACCTTGGGTAGATTGTGAAGCATCTGCAAATTCCACATGGTAAGCATCTGGTTTGGTTTGGTTATTCAATCGAGATGCACAATGATTGTAGGTGATATTTGATTCGGTGAGGAATAGGTATAGTCCGTTTGATATATCCATCAATGCAGGATAAGCCCACAGACGATTGTTTGGTCGGTTAGCATCATATCCTGCAGTCGTAAGGGGATAAAAGGCTTCATAGCTATCTGGAATATATTTTTGTATCCAGCGTTTAGTACCTTCAGCAATAGGATAGACTGTTAAATCTTTGAGAATTTTCTCGTCTCGTGAAGTCTTTATTTGATAACAGAAAGCCAAACCATCGTTGGCAAGTTTGAAGACTACCGAAAGCACCTGCTTATTGGCATTGACAAAGTTTATTGTTTGCTCTGTTTCCGTCTTTGTGCTATGTGTTTGCTTTCCTTCTAAAAGTGTATAATCAATCTTGTTTTTTTTACTCTTTTCAACTTCTCCCCATTTCAAAGAGCTAAAGTCTTGTTGGCTAGTGGTTAGTCCCATCTGGGTATTTACTAAAACATTTTGATAGCTTCCTTTTACTTGTTTGCGGAGCGTAAAAACTGGTGTGCCATATTCCTGGCTACCTTTTTTGTCAATACTTACGTTCACCTCCAACTGTCCGTTGGGCGACGTGATTTTCACATCAGCAAATGCCACCGAAAGGCATCCACTAAAAAGGAATAATAATCCTAATTTCTTTTTTGAAAAAAGCATGTTCTTGAACTGTTATTAATGTTACTATTTTAAGGTGTCACAAAGTTAGCATTAAAAATCGATATATTTGTGCCTTTTTATTAGAATTGTAGAAAATAGCAACTCTATATTAAACTTGTGAGTTCAATATGATACATTTAGAGGAAACGTAAACGAGATTTGAGAACATCAGATTGGGCACAAAAAAGAGGCTACGAACGATAAGTTCGCAGCCTCTTTTAATGCGTATTTATGAAAACGCTGTTTAATTGTTTCTGCCTCCGAATATTCTCAACAGATAAATAAACAGGTTAATAAAGTCTAGATAAAGGCTCAATGCACCTGACAGCGCAATCTTCTGTGAACCCTCGCTCATGTCCTGAGCCATTGCAAGCTGATTCTTGATGCGCTGGCTGTCCCAAGCTGTAAGACCAACAAATAGAGCTACTCCAACATAACTTATTATCAAGTCCATTGTACTGCTCATGATAAACATATTGACAACAGATGCGATGATTAGTCCAATGATTCCCATGAAGAATAGACTGCCCAGACTTGTAAGATCCTTCTTAGTGAAATATCCGAAACAAGCCGTAACGCCGAATGTGCCAGCTGTGACAAAGAATGTCTTTATTATAGCGGCAGGAGCGAACGCAACAAAGATATATGACAAAGTGGCACCGTTGAGGGCTGCAAATATCGTAAACATGAATGTCGTCGAAGCAAGAGAGCGATTAGGTTTCCACACGCTGTTGCTGATTTTCCAAACCAGCACGAGTTCAGCAATCATGATGCCCCAGAATACTAGTTTGTTGGTGTAGATAACTCTCAATAGGTTGGGAGATGTTGCAACACCATAGGCTACCATTCCGCTAATAGCAAGCGCAAAGGTCATCCAAAGATATACTTTGCGCATCAATGCTGGAAATGCAGCTGAAAACGCAAATTCTCTTCCATATTCTTGTTCTTTAATTTTCCTTTCAAAATCTTGTACTTCCATAATCTTTATTTTTAATTAATGCAAAAATAGCACTTTATGTAAACTATTACAAAAACAATGCCACTTTTTATAGTTTATTTAGTTCCATTATTTTTCAATAAGACAAACTGCATAGGCTGACATACCTTCCTCACGACCTGTGAATCCAAGTTTCTCGGTAGTCGTTGCTTTAATTGAAATAAGGTCTTCGTCAATGCCCATAACCTCTGCCATGCATTTTCTCATTTCAGGAACATGTGGATTAATCTTCGGTCGCTCTGCACAAACAGTCGCATCTATGTTACCGATGTGATATCCCTTGCTAGAAATGAGCTCAACCGTTTTTTTCAATATAATTTTGCTGTCCATATTCAGAGTGGCTTCGCTGGTATCTGGAAAATGATAGCCAATATCACGCATGTTTGCAGCACCCAGAATGGCATCGCATATAGCGTGAATCAATACGTCGGCATCACTGTGCCCTAGCAAACCCAATGAGTGGTTAATCTTTATTCCACCCAACCATAAATCTCGACCTTCAACAAGTTTGTGAACGTCGTATCCCATTCCTACTCTTATCATTATTTCTTTTTAAATAAATCTTTTATTCCGTCCAAATCGAATGCAAGTGTAAACCTTAGTGTCTGGTCGAGCGGATTGCTTTTTGCTGTCGCAATCACATAGCCAGCATCTAGAGTAAAGGCGTTCATCTTGAAGCCCGCTCCAACGGTAAAATACTTGCGATTACCCTTGTTCTCGCTTTCATGATGATAACCTGCACGCAGAGAGAATTTGTCGTTGTAGGTATATTCACCTCCCAAACTCCAGTTTACTTCCTGCATCTCTTCCTTGAAACCACCTGGTGCATCGCTGAAACTCTTGAATATTCCGCTGATGCTCGATACATCGTAATAATCTTTCTGTAATCTGGCTTCATAATCAGTGCTTGACTCGTCGTCTCTTTGGATAGGGTGTGTTGGCACTAGAAGTTTGTTAGCGTCTGCTGCAATGGTAAATTTGTTGAATTCATCTAGTGGAATCATAAGAGATGCTCCAAGACGCATGTTTGTCGGTATGAATTCACTGTTTTTGTCGCTGCCAAAGTTAATCTTGCTTCCTATATTCGAGATGTCCAGTCCAAGTCCTAACTGGCATTCGCGTTGCCCAATGTTGATGTAGTCTTGATAATAGGCTGCCAAATCTGCCGCAAATGCACTTCCTGGTGAAGTATCCTCACTGTAGTCATAAGTAAGGTCTGAATAAATCCATCTCACACCTGCAGCAATAGAGAACTTTTCTGAAAGCATTAGTGAGTAAGCTACGTCGAATGACATTTCATACGGATTGATAGTCATGTCTCCAGAACCAGTTTCTGAACTACTCATCATAACTTCTCCCATGTTGAAATACCTCATTGAGGCAGACACTGCACTGTAGTTGCCAATACGATAGTAACCAGCAATTGTAGCAAGATCCATATCATTGACAAGCTGGCGCAACCAAGGAGTGTAGTTGAGTGCTATTCCTGCACGGCTTATAGTGAATGGATACTTAGCTGGATTCCAATATTGCGAGTTAACATCAGGATCAGTAGCTGCACCTATGTCGCCCATACCTGCAGCACGAGCATCCGGCGCAATCGTCTGAGACGTTACGGCTGTACGTACAGGATTGAAAATATCAGTCTTCTGTGCCGATGCATTCATTGCCGTAAAAATCAGCGACAATATTATAATGTATTTCTTCATATAAAGTCTTTTAGTTTAAACGTCTTTGATGGCTAATTATTGTCAATCACAATCAGTTTATGCGACTTGCTTACTTTTGAACTTCCTTCTGATGAAATCTTAACACGGTATAGATAAACACCAGTGTGAAGTCTGTTCCCTCCGTCTGTACATAAGTCCCAAGTCACAGTGTAGACGCTGGAAGTTGGTATGGCTGTTTCTGAATGTTTCCACAGAATTCTGCCACTCATGTCGAAAACTTCTATCTGCACGTCCATGTCAGAACCAGTACGATCGTGGTTGACAATAAACGTGGTAGTTGTAGTTGCTGGATTATTTGACAAAGACACCCCGAAAAGATTTGGCTCAAGTTTGTTAACTACATTGAAGTCTAGTTGTGCCGTTGATGAATTATTGAGAATGTCCCAAGATCTGAACTGCAGTTTGTGTCTGCCCTCTGTGAGTTCTGGGATATTATAGTATGTTGTTCCACTCTTGTACGTTCCGAAATCATAACTAAAATTGTCGTTTAGATTATACGTCATTGTGGCTTTACCGTCTATAATAAGTTCCAAGTTGTGACCAATTCCGCTTCCTGTGACGTTTATTCCGTTTTCGTCTTTTATTTGAGCCACGAAATATGGGGTGGTATTCACATTTCCACCATTTTCAAATGAAGGAGAATTAAGATAGCAATATATTGCGGGACCTATAGAATCGTTGGCGGCTACATCAGATCCTCCTACCTTGAAGTGGTCTGAATGTCCATTTGCTGTTATAGACCTATCGCTGTTTACGGCATATAGGTTTATAAGTCCAGTTCCATCGCTATAATTTATGTCTTTTGGTACAGCGAAAGAAAAAGCAAACTTGCCTGCTCTTACACTGTCAGATCCATTATACAACACTTTCGTGCGGTCGTAATATTGAAATGCACTGTCTGCTTCGGTAGGATCATTTAGTCGGCATGTTATTAGTTCTCTCGAGTCTCTTACCGTAGCCGTAATAATTCCGGTTAGGGAAGTTGCATTCTCTACGTGTCCCGATATTCTGGCAATGCTTCCACCTTTGAATATAGGTAATGTTGAAGATAAGGTAGAAACACCGTTGATCGAGTCGATTACAATGTTTTGGCTTGGTTTGATGAGTGATATTGCTGGGTCTCCAAGCAATGAATATTGTAGTTTGTTGGTCGTAAGATCTTTGCCAGTAGTTATCATTTCTGTTTTTGCCAACCTTTGTGCGTCACCTATTGTATTCGCTTTTCCGCCAGTGTAATCAAGCACATAATTCAGATAAGCCATGTTTAGCACCTTATTGTATTGGGCATAAACAGTTCGTGTTGTTCCGAAAAAAGCCACTGCACCACCGTTCTCGTTCAGTACGGCAGCCTCTCCAATTGTTGCTGTAGTTCCGTCAAAAGGCATGATGTCGCATGAGGCTGTAATCCACAAAGGTAAAGCCTTATTATTGAATGTGGCAAAGTCGTTAAGTCCAAGTACCGACTCGTGTGAAATTTTTATTTCAGAGCCATGTCCAGCGTAGTCCATTATAAGGGCTCCTGTGGCTTGCTGCTGTTTGATGATTTTCGTAACATCAGGGTAAGTGTTTCCTGTAGTAGATGTCTCTCTCTTATAGGCGTCCCAAATCACCTTTTTTATTAGATAGTTTGGATACTTTTCTGCCATCATGTCGGCTGCATTGTTGGCGTCGTCCATGTGTAGGTTCTGGTTGCCGTCATCACCCATAAACATCATCGTGTTTTGCCAAGCGCCTGCATTTTCGTTGGTCACGTAGTTTATGGTCTTGTCAACCATAATCTTAGCCTCGGCAGCGGATGTTACAGGGAATCTTCCAACCGAAATATCTGGTGTGTCTTTTCTTTGTGGATCGCCTCCTTCACCATCGTCAAGAAGTGCGTAGAAACCATCATCAACGTAGCATGTGATGGAATTGAAAGAATTTTCGCTTTCGTAGCACAATAGATAATCATCCTTGTCGTATGTCTTGGTGTCTGCAGTGAGCATTCTGTTGTCCCATACACCGTCGCCAAACAATAGCAGATATTTTGGTGCCCCTGCTGTTGTAGAAGCTCGGTCGTAGAGCATCTTAAGATATTTTCGATAGGCATTAGCATCAGGTGTTCCACTTGAAAACTCATTATACAGTTCGTCAGCCTTCACGATGTTAACGCTTAATGAGTCATGAGTCTCATGAAACTTCTTTAGTCTTTCGGCTTGCTCAAGTAACTTTCCCGATGTTGGAATTATGATCACCATATCAGCTTGTTTGTCTGCATGATGATTTTGATTTGAAATGTTACTTACGTATTCAGGAATAGGAAATGAACCCTTCGTAATATCTGGAGCTGCAATAGGAGTGTCCCATGCCATTGATACATAATCCAGACGAATAGGACCGCCAGATAATGCCTTTATAGAAATGTTTTCCTCGTTCTTTAAATTATTTATATAATATGTGTTGCCTGCCTCGTTACCGTTGTCGTAGCTTCCCAACGAAATATTCAGTGTGCCAAGTATCGAGTCGTTAAGCATTACCTGCACCATTGAGTTACTACCTGCGCTAACGTTAACCGATAGTTTTCCGCTTTTGGCATTGGCAGTATTATTGAGGATTATGTTCTTACTGTTTCCTGTTGTAATCTCGTCCTTGTCAAACAGGTTTCGTCCTCCATGATACCATGAATATCCGTCTACTTCATAAAGAGAATGATAGTCGTCTGCTGAAGGGTAGAATGAATTTATGAAGGTTGCAGAATCAACAGTCTGCGGTTCTATGTCGTTTTGCGTGATGAAATAATATCCGTAATCAGAATAAGGATTGCGGGTGCGTCTGCTTGCATCGTTGCTACTCCATGAAACAGGACCTCGACCATAAAATAATCTCTTTCCGTTAATATTGCATAATGCCACTTCTTTCAAGTCATCGTAGGCAATAAGTTCATCCTCATTAAGTACTTCGTTTTGAAGATTTCCACCATAACCATATATGTGGACCTTCGAAATGTCAGAGAATCCAGCCTTTCTTATAAGCGCATCTGTAAGTTCAAATACGCCTGATGATGCAATTTTTATCTTTGCCCAACTTCCTGATGAAAGCACTGAAGATATTGCGTATCTTGATGATAAAACTGTTGATCTTGAAATTGTAGCCGATGATTTGGCTCTAGTTTTGTTGATTGCTGATGATTCAACTTTTAGCATGTAGCTTGCCAATATGCGGTAATGCCCATCACGAAAGACGATAGGGCAGAATGATACCACAAGGCATGGCTGTTTACTATTTACAGCAATAAACTGATTTATTACAGGCAATTCAGATAAGGGGGCACCTGATATCTTGTTGTATTGATCAACGTCAGCTTGTGGCAATTCAATAAAGTCGGGATAGAGAATGCTTACTTTATATATAGAGTCTTGATAATCAAGTCCAAGTGGAAGTGAATACGTGACATGAGGCAGTGCAGAATCTATCTTCACCTGATCGTAAGTCAAGTTAAAGAATCTCTGTGAGGCTGAGAGCGTGACGCAAACAGCCAACATCACTGTTGCCAATATATATTTAGCGAAACATCTCAAAAGACAAGCATTATTTGAAAATATTTAGTCAGCGATCTATTTGCAATTAAAATCCAAAAGTTTGTAGTCTTCTAGGTAACCCTCCAAGTGGTCATCAATATTTACAGGACCACAACCTGTAGGGCAACCGGTATAAAGTAGGTCGCCTGTCTTTATTGTGAAATAGCGACTGATGTATGAAATGATTTCATCAACTTTGTAAAGCATGTTACCAGCGAAACCTTCCTGCACAGTATTGCCGTTGATATCAAGATGAAATTGCAAAGACTGAATATCTTTAAGTTTGTCTTTCTCCATCCAGTCACCAATCGCAGCCGAACCGTCAAATCCCTTGCTTATTTCCCAAGGTTTTCCTGCATCTTTAAGCTTCTTTTGCAGTTCACGTGCAGTAAAGTCAATCCCAACAGTCACTGCGTCGTAATATCGGTGGGCGAAGCGCTCTGGAATAGTTTTTCCCAGTTTGCATATTCTCACCACTAATTCTGTTTCATATTCAATCCTTCCCATATCATCGGGAATGAAAAAAGGTTTTCCGTCTTTCAATAAGGCTGTGTCAGCCTTTGTGAAAATCACGGGTTCTTCTGGTTTATTTAACGTGCCGTGTAGTTCTTTATTGTGCTCGGCATAGTTCATTCCAATAGCAAAAATCTTCATAATGTTTGTAGCTTTATAAAGGAAATAGGTAAATAAGTCTTTTCCTGTATTATTGACAAAGGTAAATAAAGTTGCTGGAATCACAAAATAAAAAAATGTTTTTTGCAATTTAAGCTTATGTTGGCAAAATACGAATTTCACCTCTTATGATACGAAAATCACACCGTTCTGTTGTTTAATTTTGTTTAATTTTGCAGTCATTATATTTTTAATTATGAAAACAAAACTAATAATCAGTCTATTTTTGTTATTAGCGTTATCGCCGATACAGATTGTCGGAAGAGACGCATCTAAGAAGTTTTATCCTGGTGAAATTTGGAAGGACAACAACGGTGTCCACATCAATGCGCATGGTGGAGGTGTGATAAATTACAATGGTACATACTATTGGTTTGGTGAACACAAGTCTGATACAACCAGCTCGGCGATGGTTGGAGTAACTTGTTATTCGTCAAAAAACCTTGTTGATTGGACAAATCGTGGAGTGGCGCTTGCTGTATCTAACGATGAAAACAGTGACATTGCCAAGGGGTGCATATTAGAACGCCCAAAGGTAGTTTACAACAAGAAAACCAAGAAGTTTGTTATGTTGTTTCATCTTGAGCTAAAGGGATATGGGTATTCTGCAGCTCGCTATGGTGTGGCTGTAAGTGATAATGCTGCCGGACCTTATAAGTACATTCATTCGGGACGAGTAAATCCTAATATCTATCCTATAAATATAATAGCTAATGATACTGTTGATGTAAATTCTCATTACACCGACATGATAGCATTGAAGTGGTGGACTCCTGAATGGTATGATGCTGTAAAGAAGGGGCTATTTGTAAAAAGAGATCTTGCAAGCGGACAAATGGCACGTGATCAGACTGTTTTTGTTGATGAAGATGGAAAGGCTTATCACATCTATTCATCTGAAGATAATTTGACTTTACAGATAGCTGAACTCACCGATGACTACACTGCTCATACTGGTAAATATGCTAGAATGGCTATTTCTGAAATGAATGAGGCTCCTGCTGTATTCAAGAGAAACGGTGTGTATTGGATGATTACAAGTGGATGTACAGGATGGGCACCAAACAAAGCTAGATTATTTACTGCAAACAACATTATGGGACCATGGAAACAGTTGCCAAATCCATGTATAGGTAAGGGAGCTGACTTAACATTTGGTGGTCAAAGCACCTATGTATTGAATGTAAATGGAAAGTTCATCTTTATGGCTGATATCTGGAGACCAGAACATCCAAGTGACGCAAGGTATGTTTGGTTGCCGATAGAGTTCAAAAACGATAAGCCAATAATTGAATGGCGAGATAGTTGGAGTCTGTCAGATTTTAATAAATAATAAGGAATTACGAAAAACACCCCTGCTTTTACGAAAAACAAACCTTATATATTAAAATATGTTTAGTATATTTGCAGAACGAAAACATTTTATAACAATAATCTATCTAATAATTAAAACTTAAATGTACGTTTTATGAGTAATAATCTAAAGCATTTCTCAGGAAAACATTTGTTGTTTTCTACGGTTTTAGTTTCAGCTTTTACTGTCGGCTTCCCACTCGTAGCGAGAGCTAGTGTTGAGGCAGTTAATGCTATTCAACAGTCTGACGTCGTTAAAGGACATGTTCTTGATCCCAAGGGCGAGCCAGTTATCGGTGCCACAGTGAAAGTTAAAGGCGCCAAGTCAGGAGTAATTACCGATGTTGATGGTAATTTCGTCTTGACAGGAGTAGGTAGTGGCGAACTTGAAATCTCTTATATTGGTTATGTGACACAATTTGTCAGTTCCAAGAAAGGTGCTCCTTTGAATGTAGTCTTAAAAGAAGATTCTAAAGTTCTTGATGAAGTTGTTGTCGTTGGATTTGGTACACAGAAAAAGCTAGATCTAACAGGTGCAGTAAGTGTTGTCACAGGTGATGAAATAGCTGCACGCCCTGTACAAAATGCAACTCAGGCACTTCAGGGCCTTATCCCTGGTTTGCAAATCTCTTCTAGTAGTGGAACATTGGATGCCACTCCTAATATTAATGTTCGTGGAACAGGAACTATCGGTGAAGGTTCTAGTGGTTCTCCATTAATATTGATTGATGGTATGGAAGGTGATTTAAATACAGTAAACCCTCAGGATATAGAAAGTATTTCTGTACTTAAAGATGCTGCTGCTTCATCTATATACGGTTCTCGTGCTCCTTTTGGTGTAATACTCGTTACTACCAAAAAAGGTGGTGCTGGAAAAGTAGTCGTAAACTATAATAATAGTTTTAGATGGAGTTCTTTGATTCATGGAAAACACATGATGAATTCTGTAGATTTCGCAGCATGGATGAACGATGCCGATTATAATAGTGGTAATGGCGTCTTCTTCGATAATGACAGAATGAAACAGATTGTTGCGTATCATAATGCGACACCAAATGGTCTTGGGCAGCGTATAACAGCCGATGGTCAGAAATTATATGCAATAGGTACTAGTAATGGTACTTCATGGCAGGATGGATATGGTTATGGAGTTGACGATGTTGATTGGTATGATGTTGTTTATAAAAATACAGCATTCTCACAGGAACATAATGCAAGCGTAAATGGTGGTAATCAGAGCTTTAATTATTATGCTTCTTTAAACTATTTGGATAATGGTGGTTTTATGAAGATGAGCGAAGATACTTACAAACGTTACAACGGAACAGCTAAAATCAATGCAGAATTGGCAAAATGGATTACAATGAGTTATTCAATGCGTTTTACTCGTACAGACTATCAACGTCCTTCTGCATTAACAAATGGTTTGTATAGTGACATGGCACGACAGGGATGGCCAGTATTACCATTATATGATCGAAATGGATATTATTATTCTTCACCATCTCCAGCTTTAGCTTTGGCAACTGGTGGAAATGATAATACTCAAGAGGATACTCAATATCATCAGTTAGGTTTTAAACTTGAACCAATAAAAAACTGGGTTACACATATTGATTTTAATTACAGAATAATGAATGCCGATCGTCATTGGGATTCTCAGCAAACATATAACCACGATGTGTCTGGTCAACCTGTAATCTATAATACAAGTTCAAATGTGCATGAAGATCTTAAAAAGGAAAACTATCTTAACTTTCAGGCTTATACTGAATATTCAATGAGCATAGCCGAAAAGCATAATCTACATATCTTGGGTGGTTTCCAGACTGAACAGCTTAAACAGACTGTTTTCGGATTGCAGCGTGATGGTATTTTGGATCCTAGCAAACCCGAAGTTGACTTGACATCAGGACTTAGCTATACTGGTACTGCTGTAACTCCAAGTACTAATGGTGCTCGTAACCAATGGCAGACAGCTGGATTCTTTGGACGCTTTAACTACAACTATGATGAGCGTTATCTTTTAGAAGCAAATCTTAGATATGATGGAACATCACGTTTCCGTACTGATAATATGTGGAAGTTGTTCCCTTCTGTATCTATGGGTTGGAATATTGCTAGAGAAAAATTCTTTGAGTCACTATCAAAGAATATTAATACTTTGAAATTAAGAGCTTCTTACGGTTCTTTGGGTAACCAGAATACTGATAATTGGTATCAAACATATCAGACGATAACATATTCTCCTTTTGCAGGAACTTACCTACAGAATGGAACAAAAACAAATATAACAAGTGCACCTGGTCTTGTTTCTACTTCTTTAGGTTGGGAAACTGTAGAAAGTTATAATGTCGGCCTTGATTTCGGAGCTTTTAATAATAGATTAACAGGTAGCTTTGACTATTATGTTCGAAATACAAAGAATATGATTGGTAGTGCTCCTGAATTACCTTCTATTCTTGGTACTAGCGTGCCAAAAACAAATAATACCGACTTACGTACAAACGGTTGGGAATTACAGGTTAGTTGGCGTGACGTTTTGCAAAATGGTTTAGCTTATGGTATTACAGTTAACTTGTCTGATGCAAGGACAAAGATTACTCGTTATCCTAATAACCCTACAAATTCTATTGATTCTTATATAGCTGGTCGTTACATGAACGAGATCTGGGGCTATGAGACACAAGGTATTGCAAAGAGCCAGAGTGAGATGGATGCTCATTTAGCAGTAGCTGATCAAAGCTCAATAGGTAGTAATTGGGGTGCAGGCGATATCATGTACCAGGATTTAAATGGTGATAAGAAAGTAACTTCTGGTGCTCGTACTCTTACTGATCATGGTGACTTGAAAGTTATCGGAAATAGTACACCTCGTTATTTGGTAGGCTTGAATTTGAATGCAAGTTGGAAGGGGTTCGATATTAGTGCATTCTTTCAGGGCGTGTTGAAACGTGATTCTTGGGTAGGTGATTCTTGGAACGGTCTTGAATATATGTTTGGAGCTACAGGTAGTGGACGCTGGTGGTGCTCTGGCATAACAGGAGTGTCTGATTATTATCGTGATGCAAGTTCATGGTCAGTTGCAAATGGATATCAAAGCGCAAATACAGATGCTTTCCTTCCTAGACCAACTTGGAGTGACAAGAATGTTCAGTGTCAAAGTCGTTATTTGGTGAATGCAGCATACATGCGTTTAAAGAATTTGCAGATTGGTTACTCTTTACCAAAGTCTTTAGTTTCAAATTGGGGAATAACAAATTTGCGTGTATTCTTCTCTGCTGAGAATCTGTTTACTATAACTAGTGTCCCTGGACAATATGATCCTGAGACAATTGGTTATGACAACAAGGGTAATAAGAATAATGGATACCCACTATCAAAGACTGTAGCTTTTGGACTTAATGTAACATTCTAAAACAATAAAGATATGAAACTATATAAAATACACATATTAGCACTGGCAATGTCGGTAGGGCTTGTTTCTTGTAATGATTATTTAAAGCAAGATCCACCTTCTTATCTTACTCCTGAAAGTTTTTATACTACAGAGTCTCAGGTTCAAGCAGTTGCTAACCAATTCTATCAAGATGTTCTTCCTGGACATGGTGCTTGGAATTATGGAACTTATACCAATGATAATAACACTGATAATCAGACTTCTTGGTCTCCAGATAATAAATTTGGAACTGGATTGTATAAGACAAGCAATACGAATGGTGACTGGTCTTGGTCTAATATCAGAAACATAAATTATCAATTAAACCAGATATTAACTAAGTATAAAGCAGGAGGTATTAGCGGCTCTGATGTAAATATTCGTCAGTATATTGGTGAAATATATTTTATGAGAGCTTATTGCTATTTTGATTTATTGAAGAAATTTGGTGATCTTCCTATTATTACAGCACCTTTGGCTGATGATGAGGCTATTCTCGTAGCTGCTGATAAGCGTCAACCTTGTAATGAAGTTGCTCGTTTTATAGTCAGTGATCTTGATTCGGCTGTAACTTATATGAAAGAAAACTTTGAATCTAAGCATACAAGAGTATCTACTGATGCAGCATTGCTGTTTAAATCTAGAGTAGCTTTGTTTGAAGGTTCATGGTTGACAAACTTTGCTGGAACTCCTTTCGTTCCTCAGGGAACAGGCTGGCCTGGAGCTACAAAAGATTATAATAAAAATTATGCGTATCCTTCTGGCTCTATAGATAAAGAGGCGCAGTATTTCTTTAAGTTGGCTGCTGATGCATCAGGACAGGTTGCTGAAAAGTATAAGAACCAATTGGTTACTAATACTGGGAAGATACCTCAGTCATTATCCGATGCTAATAATCCATATTTCAATATATGGGGCACAACTGATTGCTCAAGTACACCTGAGGTTTTACTTTGGAGACAATACAGTACTTCTTTGAGTGTAAATAATGATGTTGAGGTTGCTGTGCAGGCTGGAGATATTGGTACTGGTTTTACCCGTAGTTTGATAGAAGGTTATTTGATGAAAGACGGTAAACCTATCTATGCATCTGATTATCAATATTCTGACACATCATTGACAAAAGTTGCAACAGACCGCGATCCTCGTCTGACAATATTCCTAAAAGTGCCAGGACAGATCAACTGTTTTAAAAACATGAGTTCTTCAGAGGATCATTACGTTCAAGTTGAGCCAGTGCCTAATATTAAAAGTAAAACAAGTGAGACAGGTTACGTAACTGGATATACTATTCGTAAGGGTGGTACTTTTGATAGATTATTATGTGGTAATGGTAAAAGTTATAATGCATGTGAGATATTCCGTGCAACAGAAGCTTTACTTAATTACATGGAAGCAGAGTATATGCTTACTAATGATTTGAGTTCAGGTAGAACCTTGGAGTATTGGAAAATTGTTCGTGAAAAAGCAGGATTCTCTGGCGCGGCTATTGATCCTACTGTAACGATTCAAGCTACTAATATGAGTAAGGAAACTCAGGATTGGGGTGCTTATACTGCCGGTCAATTATTAACAGATAAGGTTTTATACAATATCCGTCGTGAACGTCGCAGTGAACTTATTGCAGAAGGACTCCGTGGTATGGATTTGGAACGTTGGCGTTCTTATGATCAATTGATGACTACTCCTTGCCATGTTGAAGGCTTCCACTTGTGGAAAACTCCAATGCAAGGTTGGTACACTGGTCTAAAGGGTGACGGTTCTTCAAGTTCAAATGTATCTTCTTCATCTTTGAGTGAATATTACAGACCGCTAGAGGTCGTTATGGCTAACAATAACTTTAAGGATGGATTAACATGGCACATGGCTCATTATCTTGAACCATTGCCTATACGTCAGTTCTTACTTACTGCATCAGACCATGCATCAATAGATCAGTCTCCGTTGTATCAGAATCCATATTGGCCTACAACAACTGATCAGCCTGCCGAAAAATAGGCTTTGTTATATAGATTATAGTTAACATTGGAGTCGGTCAAAAAATATTTTGGCTGGCTCCTTATTTTATACACTCCTTATTATTCGTTTATAATCTTGTTTTCAACTTTGTTATACTATAAATCATTGTCACCTTAGTACCAAGAAGAATTACAATAGAAATCAATGATGTAGACACATTCATAGAGTGGCGTGATAATTGGAGTCTGCCAGATTTTAATAAATAATAACGAATTACGAAAAACACCCCTGCTTTTACGAAAATAATACCTAAGAAAAGAGGTGTTTTTTTGTAATTTTGCATAATAATAACTAATAATGTACTCAAAACTCTTAATGAAATGATTATGTATAATGTAAACCTATCACCTTGACGATCTTCCTGTTTTTGGAAAATCTAATTACGAAAACCAATACCGATGAAAATTTTAAATGTTTATAGTAAGATTAATAGCTATCAGTTAATCTAATGTAAATTATTAATAATTTAATGTCAATAATTAATATGAATTATGATTTTAGAAATCGCGCAACATGTTCATTCATGTTTGTCGCGATTAGTCTGATTTCGCCTTTCTCAATAAAAGCTAAGGCTGTTGTTTCTCCTAATATCAATGCAGTGGAACAGCATCAGACATTACATGTAACAGGTACTGTTGTAGACAGTAATGGCGAAAGTGTTATTGGCGCCACAGTACGAATAATAGGGGAAAAACAAGCCACTATTACTGATATGGACGGAAAGTTCAGAATTGACGCACCTACTGGTGCCGTGCTCCAAATCTCCTCGATTGGCTATGAACCACAGAAAGCTAAAGCTTCTTCGAGCCCTTTACGTATTACAATGGTGGACAATTCAACTACGTTGAAAGACGTACAGGTTGTTGCTTATGGAACACAGAAGAAAGTTACTGTCACAGGTGCTATTTCTGGAATAAAAGGGTCTGAATTGTTGAAGACTCCAGTAGGCTCAATCACCAATATGCTTTCAGGTGCTGTTTCAGGTTTGTCTTCTATCCAGTATTCGGGCGAACCAGGAGCTGATGCAGCCACAGTCCTTGTACGTGGTAAAGCAACATGGGCAGATTCCTCTCCTTTGATACAAGTTGATGGAGTTGAAAGAGATTTCAATGAAATAGACCCGAATGAAGTTGAGAGCATCACTGTGTTGAAAGATGCTTCTGCTACGGCTGTTTTTGGTGTCAGAGGGGCTAATGGTGTAATTCTTGTTACTACTAAAAGAGGTAAGGAAGGAAAAGCGCATATTTCTGTATCAACATCTGCAAGTGTTATCATTCCTACGAATATGTTGAAGTTAGCTAATTCTTATGAATATGGTAGCTATTATAACCAAATGCTTAAGAATGATGCAGCTGATACAAAAACACCTTTCTCAAATGAGATAATGCAAAAGTTTAAGGACCATTCTGACCCACTCAGGTTCCCTGATACTGACTGGATTGACTATTGCTTTAAGAATGCGGCTTTGCAAACACAGCATAATGTTAATATTTCTGGAGGTACAGAGAAAGTGAAATATTTCGTATCAATGGGTGCTTATACCCAGGACGGACTATTTAAACAACAGTCTTTGCCTTATGACTTTAACTTTAAGTATCGTCGATTTAACTATCGTGCAAACTTAGACTTTGAATTAACAAAGGCAACAACATTGTCTGTTAATATAGGTGGTAGAGTGGACAATAAAAACACTCCTTATTCAGGCGAAGACAATAACCAGTTGTTCCGCCATTTGTATTGGGCAACACCATTTTCTAGTCCAGGTATTGTAGATGGAAAGTATGTAATGTCTGCTACTAACTATGATGACTATCAGTTGCCTTTTGTTGGTGCAAGTGGTCTTGGGGCATATTATGGTTTGGGTTATATGGCATCGAGTACTAACACTCTAAATGCCGATATTATCCTAAACCAGAAACTAGACTTTATAACTGAAGGCCTTTCCTTGAAAATAAAAGGTTCGTATAATAGTGACTATACGGTTACGAAACAGCGTAGTAGTAGTGCAGCTACATATAATCCTGTATTGCAACCTGATGGTTCTATTGAATATAGAAAGAATGGTTCGAACTCTCAGTTAGGTTATGGTGAAGCTTTCGGTAAGGGGCGCAACTGGTATATGGAGGCAAGTCTTGATTATGGTCATTCTTTCGGACTTCATCATGTTGGTGGTTTGCTACTTTATAATCAGTCAAAGAGATATTATCCATCACAGTATTCTGATATCCCAACAGGTTATGTAGGTCTTGTTGGACGTGTCACATACGACTGGAACAATAGATATATGGCAGAGTTCAATGCTGGTTACAATGGTTCTGAGAACTTTGATCCAGACAACCGTTATGGATTTTTCCCTGCAGGCTCTGTTGGCTGGATAGTAAGTGAAGAACCATTCTTTAAGAATTTGAAGAATGTTGTGTCTTATTTTAAGATAAGAGGTTCATGGGGACTTGTTGGTAATGATAAAGTCGGTGGTGACCGTTTTATGTATACCTCAGACCCTTATGGGATCGGAGGAGGATACAACTTCGGAACAAATGTATCAAGTAATAAGCCTGGATCTTACGAAGGAAAGAAACACAACAAGAATGTAACTTGGGAAACATCATTCAAGCAGGACTATGGTGTCGATATGAATTTCTTAGGCAATCGCCTAAAAGCTACATTTGATTATTATTATGAAAAGAGAAAGGATATCCTTTTGCAGAATATGACTGCTCCAACAGTATTGGGATTCACTCTTCCATACGCAAACCTAGGTAAGGTAGACAGTTGGGGATATGAACTTACATTGAAATGGGGGGATAACATCACAGACAAATTCCGCTATTGGATAGAAGGCAATCTCTCTTATAATCAAAATGAGATAAAAGAAATGTATGAGGCTCCTCAGAATTATGATTACATGTACCAAAAAGGTCATCGTATAGGTTCTAGAGATATACGTCAATTCTGGGGACTTTATGATGAGACAGCAGATGCGCGTTATTATTCACAATATGGTAGACACATAGCTGATCATTCTGGTGGATTATTACCTGGCGATTGTGTGTATGTAGACTTGAACGGCGATGGTGTTATTGATGCCAATGATGCTTCGTATAGTTTAGGACATACAGACGATCCTGAATATATAATAGGTCTAAACTTAGGCTTTTCATGGAAAAATATTGAGGTGTCAACTCAATGGACTGGAGCTTGGAACGTTAGTCGTATGCTTGATGAAACTTTCCGTCAGCCATTGGGAGATACAGGAAACAAGGGCCTGCTGAAGTATCAATACGACAACACGTGGACACCAGAAAATCCTGATCCGGATTCAAAATACCCACGTGCAACAATGGCACATGCATCAAATAACTATGCTGGTTCTACATTATATGAAGTCAATGCAAGCTACTTGCGTCTTAAGAGTATGCAGATTGCTTATAACTTTGATTTTCCATTTATGCACCAAATTGGCATGAATCAGTGCAGTCTAGCTCTCAGTGGATACAATTTGCTAACATTTACCAGTTTCAAGTGGGGAGATCCTGAATCAAGAACAAGTGATCGTCCTTCATACCCATTGACAAGGTCGTTTGCTTTGACACTTAAATTAGGATTCTAAAAAATAAAGGAATAAACAATATGAAATTAAAACATATATTTTTAGGAGCTATTGCGCTCTTGGCGTTAAGTGTGACCTCAGGTTGTGTGGATGAAGTCAAATTCGGCAACAGCTTTTTGGAAAAAGCTCCTGGTGGTGATGTAACTAAAGATACTATCTTTAATAATGCAGAATATACAAGAGATTTCCTTTGGAATACATACAGTAAACTATATTATGGTCTTCCATATTATTGGGACGGTGGTGTAGGTGTTAAAATGAACACTGGAGTATTTGAGGCTCTTTCTGATAGTTGGCATAGTCACAATTCTTGGGACGAAGTAAACCGCCAGTTTTATTCAGGTACTTACCTTCCTGGTAATGCCGGTAAATTTAATTATAGTGGCGAGAATGTATGGTCAGCTGTTAGGGCGGCATATATATTCTTGGAGAATGTAGATAAAACTCCTGGTATAGATGATGCTGAAAAAACACGTCTTAAGGCTGAGGCAAAATGTATTATAGCTTCACGTTATTTTGATATGTTCCGTCATTATGGTGGACTGCCTATTGCAAAACAGTCTTTTGACGGTACAGAAGGCGTTTATGATTTGCCTCGTGCGACTGTAGAAGAAACTGTTAATTTTATGGTTAAGTTGTTGGACGAAGCTGCTCCTCAATTACCATGGGTTCTTGATGAAGCAGATAGATCTAACTGGGACGGACGCTTTACTAAGGCTGCCGCAATGGGATTGAAATGTAAGATATTAGTTTTTGCTGCATCTCCATTATTCAATTCTGCAACCCCTTATTGCACAACAGGAAACCAAGAGGCTAATGATAAACATCAGTCTTGGTATGGTGGATACAAACCGGAACTGTGGACAGCATGTTTGCAGGCTTGCAAGGATTTCTTTGATGCTGTTCAGACCAATGGATATTATCAGTTAGTTCAAGCTGCTGGAACTACTCCAGGACAATATCGTGCTGCGTTCCGTAATGCATATTCTAGTCGTGGAACAACAGAAATGCTTATCTCTACTCGCGTAAAGTATAAAGGTTATGCTGGTGACTGGAGTGACTGGGATTCTAAATTTGTAACAGAATGGAATGGATTTGGTGGATACACTCCGACAGAAGACTATATGGAAATGTTCTCTTGGAAAGACGGTAGACCATTTGATTTTAATAAGGAGAGCAAAAACAACAGTCTTGACACGATGTTTGTTAATAAGGATAAAAACTTTGATCTTACTCGTGATCCTCGTTTATATGAGACTATGATTGTGAATAATGTACAATGGAGTCTTAACGATAATGGTAATATGAGCGGTCGCCGTGGAGAGCTGTGGATTAATGGTCGAGAAGCTAGCAGTGGTCCTTCATCTGAATCTGGACAATATGCAACAGGTCTAGCCAATAATAAATTCTATATGAATAAGGATGATGAAAAGGGTAGGGTTACATGTTGGCCTTATCTGCGACTCTCTGAAATGTATTTGATTTATGCCGAGGCATTAGCACAGAACAACAGTTTTGATGATGCGATAAAGCAAGTTAATGTTGTGCGTTCACGTGTCGGTCTCAAAGGGTTAAAGGAAAGTCAGCCTGAAAGAGATTTCAATGATAAGACTAACTTAATAAATGCTATTCTTAATGAACGTGCCTGTGAACTAGGATTTGAAGATACCAGATTCTTTGACATGATTCGTTACAGAAGAGCTGATCTTTTCGAGAGAACACTTCACGGACTTAGAATATTCAGACAGAAGGATGGCAAGGATTATAATTTCTCTTATTCTGATAAAAAACAAGGCAGTGAAGGTTGGGAGGCATCGCAGCCTACACATTTCAGATATGAAAAATTCCCATTAGGAAATGTTGCCCGAGTATGGTGGACAAATTTTGATACTAAATGGTATTTGTCAGCATTCCCACCAACAGAAATAAATAAGGGGTATGGATTAACACAAAATCCTGGTTGGTAATTTTTTTAAATGAAAGAATACAAATAATATTATTATATGAAACGACATATATTATTAGCTGCAACATTAATGCTTGGCATAAACTCTTTTGCACAGGGGCTTGCCGATAATATTGTAGGTGAAATTGTAGATAAATCTGGTAATCCTGTATCGGGTGCTATGATTGGTGTGCTTAGTGCTCCTGAAATAAAAGTATATTCCGACAGTCATGGACAGTTTGAAATTAGCGCATCGCAGAATGATAAACTAATTGTAGATGCTCCTGATCAGTCAAAGAAACAGGTTGTTGTGAATGGCAATAAACATATAAAGATAGTCATGGACTATGCTTCTCAACCCGTTAACATTGGCTTTGGTATAAAGCAAACTGTTGGTGAGTCGACAATGTCTGTTGCCTCTGCAGCAAATTCAGATTTCAATAATCGTTCTGCAAAGAATATAGGTAATTCTCTATTTGGTAATGTTCTTGGTTTAACAACATTGCAAGGTACAGGTGATTACTCTTCATATGAGCCAACTTTCTATGTAAGAGGATTGCAGACTCTTGCTGGCAAGAATCCATTGGTGATGGTTGATGGTATTGAGAGAAATATTTCCTATATTACTCCAGAAGAGGTAGAAAATGTAATTGTATTAAAGGATGCTCCTGCTGTAGCCTTATATGGATACAAAGGTGCAAACGGTGCAATTAATATTATCACAAAGCGTGGTAAATACAAAAGTAATGAGATAAACTTTTCTTACGACCATGCATTTAATTGGGAAGAGCGCAGACCTGAATTTGCTGATGCATATACTTATGCCAATGCAATGAATGAGGCTTTCGTTAATGACGGTAAGTCTCCTAAATATTCAGCTTTGGAGCTTAATGCTTTCCAGTCAGGCAAATATCCATACCTTTATCCTAATGTAGATTGGATAAAAGAATGTTTCAAAGATGTAGGTGCAAGTAACATCTTTAATCTTAGTTTCCGTGGAGGTGGCACACGAATGCGTTATTACACATTGATTAATCTTCAGGACAACCAAGGATTTGTTGCTCATCCTAATATGAATGATGGATATTCAACACAGAATAAATATTCTAAAGCCAATTTCAGAACCAACCTTGATATTGATTTGACAAATACAACTAAGGTTCTTGTTAATATTGATGGAACTTTATTGGAAACTCTTCGACCAGGATTGTCTAGCGATAATTTGTGGGATAAAATTTATACAGTGCCAGCGGCATCTTTCCCAATTAAGACAGAAAGTGGATTATGGGGTGGTAATGCAACATGGGACGGATATTCTAATCCTGTTGCACTTACAGAAGGTCGTGCTTATAGCAAAGCACACACTAGAGCTTTGTTTGCAGACTTGACGTTAAATCAGGATTTGTCAGCAGTCACAAAGGGACTTAGTGCATGGACGAGATTAGCTTACGATAATATCTCTGCATATTGGGAAAACCATACACGAGAGTATAAGTTTGGCAGTGATGCTGTGTCTGAATGGACAAATGGCGAGCCTTCTGCATATTCTCATTACACTGGTGGTAAGGATGGAACAATGAGTTCTGATAGTAAACTTGACTGGCAAAACAAGAATTTTAATTTCGGAATTGGTGCCAATTATGATAGAACATTTGGTGACCATTCAATATCTTCTGTACTTATGTGGAATTATGAGTACCGAAATAGTAACGGACAGAATAATACTTGGTATCGTAACAGTGCTTCTTTGTATAATCATTATGGTTATAAGGGAAAGTATTATGCAGATTTGTCTTTGACGATGGCTGCCTCAAACAAGTTGGCCCCCGGTCATCGTTGGGCATTCTCTCCTACAGTTTCTGCTGCTTGGTTGCTGTCAAAGGAAAACTTCATGAAGAATATCTCTTTTGTTGATTTCTTGAAATTACGTGCATCATGGGGTATAATCAATGTTGACAATATTCCTGCTGAAGGATATTGGGAACAGGCTTTCACTGGTGGTAGTGGATATAATCTCGGTGGAAACTATGATTGGAGTAGTGGATGGCAGGAAGGTCGTTTGGCTTCAACAAGTTTCACTAATGAGAAGAGTTATAAGTATAATCTAGGTCTAGACGCTTCTTTGTTTAAAGGATTGAATGTAACATTAGAAGGATTCTATCAGCGCAGAAGTGATATCTGGGTATCTGCTGGTGGTACAAACTCTGCGGTACTTGGTGCCGATAGTCCGTATATTAATGGTGGAATTGTAGATAACTGGGGATTCGAATTAGGAACAGACTATACAAAGAACATCACCAGTGACTTGTTGGTTAATGGTGGTCTTAATTTTACGTTGTCAAAGAATAAAATCGTTGACGAGCGTGAGGAACCACGTGCATACAATTATTTGAGACGTACTAACAATTCTGTTGAGCAGATCTATGGTTTGCAGGCAATTGGTTTCTTCAAGGATCAAGCAGATATTGATAATAGTCCTGCACAACAATTCTCTCAGGTTAAACCTGGAGACATCAAGTATAAGGATCAGAATGGCGATGGACTCATTAATGAAAATGATGAGGTTAAGCTAGGTTACAATTACGTTTGCCCAGAAATCTATTATTCTTTCCACATAGGAATGGAATACAAGGGCTTTGGTTTCAACGCAATGTTCCAAGGCGTAGGTAACTATACTGCTGTATTGAATACAAAGTCAATGTATTGGCCTTTGATAAACAATACCAATATTAGTAACTATTATTATGAGAATCGTTGGACTCCAGAAAACACCGATGCCAAATTCCCACGTCTTACATCAGAGAGTAATGAAAATAACTTCCGAACAAATTCTGTTTGGTTGGAAGACCGTTCGTTCTTGAAGTTGAGAAATATAGAATTGTATTACAAGTTTGCTAATTCTTTACTAGCTAAAACAAAATACATTAAGACCGCAAAGGTTTATGTAAGAGGTGTTGATCTGTTGTGCTTTGATCATGTTAAACAGTCAGACCCTGAACAATATGGAAATAATTATCCATTAACTCGCTCTGTTGTAGTGGGAGTTGCTCTTGGTTTCTAATTTTAATCTATACAACAATGAAAATAAAAACAATAATCGGCGGTTCAATCTGCTTATTGATGCTTGCAGCATGTAACGATGAACTTGATTACACTGAATTCAATAATTACGATAAGGATTATGTGTTCACTGAATTTTCCAACACAGTTGGCTTTGTTACAAATATATATGGTAAGCTAGATTATGATTTCGGCTCTTATGGCAATGGTATGTTGGCTTCTGCCAGCGATGAGTCGGAATATGCTTGGCGCTCAGGTAGCGTTAACGACTTTACTAATGGAGCATGGAGCCCATCTAATTCAAAGTCTAACATTTGGTCTGACAGCTATTCTGCCATACGTGAAGCTAACTATTATCTTGCAACTTGTGATAAATGTGATTTCTCACAGTATAAATTCAATCAGGATTACATTGCTCAGATGAGTCGTTTCAAAAGATTGAAATTTGAAGTACGTTTCCTTCGTGCATATTATTATTTCAATCTTGCCAGACAGTATGGTGCCGTTCCATTCACTACAGAAGTTCTTACGGATAAACAAGCAAATAGTCTAGGAAGAACTCCAGCCGATGATATCTTTAAGTTTATCGTTGGAGAATGTGACGCAATTTGCGATAGCCTACCTGCTGACTATTCAAAATTAGGCAATGATGCTGCTGCAAATGAAACGGGAAGAGCTAGCAAACTTGCTGTGTTGGCACTCAAAGCAAGAACTTTGCTTTATCAGGCAAGTCCATTGTTCAATGAAAAAAGTGACGTTGAAAGATGGCATAAGGCTGCTTTGGCAAGTAAGGCTGTCATTGATTCATGTGGAAAATATAATGTGAAACTCGGTAAGTATAGTGACTTGTGGGGTGCTGATAACTGGAAGGCATCAGAAATGATTTATGTTAGGAGAATCGGAGACCTAAACAGTCTTGAACGTAATAATTTCCCTATTGGTGTTGAAGGTGGAAATTCTGGCAATTGTCCTACTCAGACTCTTGTTGATGCCTATGAGATGAAGACCACGGGCATGCGTTGGAATGAGAATGGCAGTGGTTATAATCCAGATAAGCCTTACGATAATCGTGATCCTCGTTTGGGAATGACAGTTGCTTTGAATGGCGACAAGTCTTGGCCTACATATAATTCCACTCCATTACAGACTTATTATGGTGGTGTGAATGGTGAACCGATTGCTGGAGCTACTCCAACAGGATATTACCTCAAAAAGTATCTTGATGCATCTGTAAATGTTTCTGCAACCAATTCTAACAGTAAGCGCCATTCATGGATAACTTATAGATTGGGCGAGTTCTATCTTGACTATGCTGAGGCCGTGTTTAAATACCTTGGTAATGCAGATGCAAAAAATGTAGAACTTACAATGTCTGCAAGTGAAGCTGTAAATGTGATACGTAACAGAAGTGATGTGAAGATGCCAGCATTTCCTGCAGGACTTTCAAATGACGCTTTTTGGAATAAATACGAGAATGAGCGTATGGTAGAGCTTGCTTTTGAAGGACACCGTTTTTGGGATTTGCGCCGTTGGAAAGAAGGCAGCAAGTTATCTTCAATAACAGAGATGCACATCGTGAAAAATCAAGATGGTTCTTTCTCTTATAATCGTGAAGTTGTGAAGCGTAATTGGGATGATAAAATGTATTTGTTCCCGATACCTCAGTCTGAAATATTAAAGCATAATAATTCTAATTTCACACAGAATCCAGGTTGGGATAAATAATATAAATTATACAACAATGAAAAAAATCAAATATATTATATTGGTCTTTGCGTTTTGCGGTGTTGTCTCTTCTTGTAACGACAACTTCACAAACATTGAATTCTCTGGATATACAGAAAAACCAGTGACTCTGGATGCTTCGGCTATTTCGTATGATTCATTGCCTGGAAGTATAAAACTTAAATGGAAGCAGGCATCTCCTGCTTATGAGTATATGAAGATTTCTTATGTAAATCCTTCTGACAATAAGTTGGTTACTACTGTAGTTTCAAAATATACCGATTCTCTTGTTATCAGCAATACGCTGAGGAAATACGGAACCTATTCTTTCCACTTCCAAGCCTACAATGCTCAAAACGATAAGAGCGGTGTCACTGATTTCAATGCAATGTCGGGTAGGGCAAAGGCTATTGTGACGGTCAACAAAACCAAGGTAGCATTGACTGCAAGTCAGTTGAGCACAGATAATCAGGAACCTACAGAAGGACCTATCAAGAATCTTATTGATGGTGATGTTAATACATTCTTCCATACAAGATGGAGTAGCCCTCAGAAGCCTTTGCCTCAATATATTCAGATTGATTTGAATGAGAGTCATAAGAATTTTGTCATTTGGTATAAAAACCGTAGTGGCTCACAAGTTGCTCCTCAAGCTTTTGACCTTCAGGTAAGTAGCGATGGTACGAATTGGGAGACGGTAGGAACTGTAAATACAAATCTCCCTTCAGGAAGTAAAGCAGAATACACCTCTGATGTATATTCTGCAAAGAATGATTTTACTCATTTCAGATTTGTCGTAACCAAGACTTTTGGTGATGTCAAGTATTTTAATCTTTCTGAGTTTGCTTTCTATGATGCTCAAATAATAATTAATGACCCTGAATCAAAATAAAAACACAATGAACAAGATTAATATTAAAAGCATGATGGTGATGTTTGCTGCTTTTTGGGCAGCAAGCTCATTATCAGCATGCAAGGAATTTGAAGACCGTGCCGATGTGAACAGTGGCTCTTATAAGTGGCTGGCACTGAATCAGGCTCGTCAAGTCTGGAACGGAAATGAATGTAATTCTTCTTTAGGATTGAAGGAAGGTCAAAAGACAGACACCACAATAACAATCAACACTTCTTTGTATCTAAACCAGAAAGCTGACAATGATTGCAAAGCCGATATTGTTGTCAATAGTGATTCTTTGAATCAGGCAATAGCTTTGGCTTCAACAGGTGGTATCTATGCTAAATATGCAAATGCTGTTTTAATGCCTACAGATGCTTATAGCTTATCATCAAAAGAGATTACATTGAAAGCTGGTCAGACAAAATCAGATGATGTGACGATAACGATTCATCGTGGCACTTTGTTGGCTAATCCTGTAAGAAACGAAAATACCGATGCTTTCTTTGTACTACCTATTTCGTTGAAAAACTCTTCTGATTATAAAATCAACGACAAGGTTAGCACAATGATGTTTTATGTTACATTGCCTACCCAAGATCCAACAAAGCCTGACGAGACAACTCCAAAACAGCAATTTAACGGAAAGACTCTTGTTTGGAATGATGAGTTCAATGGAACAGGAAAGCCTGATGGCAATAAATGGTCTTTTGAAAATGGATTCCAGCGCAATCACGAAGATCAGTGGTATCAGGCAGACAATGCATATCTTGATGGCAAGGGGGCTTGTCTGATTGAGGGCAGAAAAGAAAGAGTAAACAATCCAAATTATCAGTCAGGAAGTTCTGATTGGAAGCAAAACAGACAATATGCTGAATACACAAGTGCTTCTATGCAAAGCAAGTACATCTACAAATACGGAACGGTACTTGTACGTGCAAAAATTCCTACAGCAAGTGGCTCTTGGCCTGCTATCTGGCAAGTTGGAAACACTTGGGAATGGCCTCTTGGTGGTGAGATAGACATTCTAGAGTCTTATCCTTCTGGTGGAGTTCCTGCTATTCATGCTAACTATTGCTGGGGCTCTGACAAACGATGGAGCGGAAACTGGCAGTCTAAGGTTGTGCCTATGGATAATTTCATAAGCAAGGATAAGGACTGGGCGTCAAAATATCACATCTGGCGTTTGGATTGGACTAGCGATAGTATGAAGATCTATATTGATGATGAACTTATTAATGAAATAAGCACATCAAAGACTGTTAATGGTAATGGTGGTGGTGCGCCTAGTGGTGGCGGCATGAATCCTTTTAGCAATACAGTTACAGACTTTGGCGATCTTATCTGGTTGAACCTTGCTTTGGGTGGAGATAATGGTGGAAGCATTGATAATAGTGCTTTCCCTATGAAATACTACATTGATTATGTGCGTGTTTATCAATAAAGATATTATTCTCAATAGGACTATATAGATTTAATGTTTGGTCGATTCTCTGTTTGATAGAGAATCGACCTTTTTCTTATTTATTATATAATAGGCTTTATCGTGTAACCTTTGGCACGAAGCATCTTTATGATGGAATATTCTCCCATCAAATGTCTAAGACCAAATGCAAATAAACATGAATGGTTATTAATGTTTCTCTCGATAATAGGAACCCATTTTTGATTTCTGTCACGTATTAATAATTCATTAACCTCTTTAGAATCTTGAAATACTGGGCAATTAAAATAACTCTCCACTTTATAATAATCATTCTCCAAATACAATTTTGTTAATTCTGGTAGAGGATTAGTAGTGATTGAATTTATTGCATGTATGAATTGGTAAAGCTTCTTGGCTTGTTCCTTTAATGGGAGCTTATCAATATTTTCTGTATTCTTTAATATATTAACAAGAGTGAGTTGCACTTTATTATCATCTAAGCCTATAATGTTAGCTTTCGTTTTGAGGGCTTCATCATATAAAACGTCATCAACAGCTTTTATACCATACTGAGACTTTATATATAGTGAATAGCTGATTCGTGGTATCCAATAGTATGGCTTCTTTTTCCAGTATTCAATATCAGACATGTTGTCACTTAAGTATTTATGAACTTCAGAATATTGAGTTTTATTATCGTAAAGATTTACATAATAAGTCCCCCGAGGCATCAGATATTTGGACTCTGGCTTTTTCATCCAATTATAAATAGTGATTGCAGTTTCTTTGTAATCTTTTAGCGGTAAATTCCTTTTTGTTTCAAAACCAATAACTCCCACTTTCTGGAAAACATCAGCAAGTCCTTTAAATTTAAAGATCTCCTCTTTATTATAATTATACCCATCTCCATGGCATGTTCCTAATAGGTAGGATTTCTGAACTAGTCCGTTACCGCTTATTTCCCAAAGCCAACCTGCCTTATCAGCCAAAGTGTCCTTATTCATGGTTAAATTGGTTTGGGCAAATAAATTGTTTGATACCATCACTAAAATGATAAACACACACTTTCTAAAATACATTTTCATATTTTTATTTTTTATGTAAAAAAAATGGTTTAATCTACAGTCTTAGTATAAATCACACGTCACAAATATTTATTCTTGTTTCCAAGCCTTAATAATGTGATCCTAAACAAAGAACCTTACGAAGTCAAGTGTGTTGTGGTCAACATAATGGTAGAGATCTATCGGTTTGCAAGCTTCGTTGATATTATTTCATGAGCTTTCAACTTTGTCTTTGGTATTTATTTTCAGCTGTAAAATTACAAAAAATATTTGATACTTTTCAATTACAAAGCATGAAAATACTATTTTTTTATTTTGAAATATCCATTTTCCTTGCTATTCTTTTCTTGTGGCGGAATCATCCTTAAAAAACCTCAGAATGGCATTCTTCAAAGATAATGTCAGTACATCAAATACGGTAAATTTGAATGGTAATGGGATGAGCCTCTATGTCCATAAAATTTTTAATTATCAATAGAAATATATAGATTTTATGTTTGGTAAATTCCTAATTAAATAAAGAATCGACCTTTTTTATTTTGTCTTATTTCTTGTGATGTAGCTTTTTATTTCGTATTTTTGCACAAATCATTAATGAATGTATATTTTCATGAAAAATAATTATCGCCTATCTTGGTCTACGCTATTCTTTATCTTGTCTTTTTTCCGATTGAGTGCCTCTGAGCAGTTTAAAGTTATAGACAATACATTCGGTTTACCAGACAACACTGTGAATTGCGTGAATCAGGATTCTCATGGATTTATTTGGATGGGAACTCTCAATGGCCTTTGCCGTTACGACGGGATGCTGTTTACTACATTCAGACATGATGTTAACGATGCCTTTTCTTTGTCAGACAATAACGTGAGAAAGATATTGCCCGTAAGCGACGGACTTGTTATTGCCATTAATAAGGGCGTGGACTTCTATTCTTTCAGCGATGGACTTTTTCATCAGTTTTATGTTGCCAATAAGCGACGCTCTTATATGTTAAAGTCAAGAATGAACTCTTTACTTATAAATCATGGAAACATTATCGCAGCTGATGAAAATGGTGATTATTATATAAAAAGTGCAGCCTCTGCCGACTGTAGATTTCGTAAACTTACTCATGGTTGCAAAATATATGCGATAAACAAGTTCAAAAATGGAAAGTTGCTTGCTGTTGGTTCTGCGGGACTTTATGTGTTATCGGCTGATGCAAGGCACATCCTTTATCGGATAAACACGAAAATAAATATCACTTATAATATAAACATCCATTATAGTAAAAATTCTAATGCTGTATTTGTTGGTAATGGAATCGGACGCCAAAGCCTTGCGTTCAAAGTTGTGGGAGATAAATTTTATGAGACACCCATTGCCGTCCCCGATAATCTTATGGATGTTGTTGATTATAAAAGCAGTACTGTTTTTGCCGTAGACGGATCTGGATTAGTGTTTGCTAAAAATGGTTTATTTACGAAATGTACACCGCAGAACAGTAATATTAGTGGTGATGCTATTTATTCTTTATTCAAAGATAAAAACGATGACTTATGGGCGGGCTCTTATCGTGCTGGAGTTAATCTCTATTCAGATAAGCAGTCTAAATTCATGATGCTAAGTAGGGCAAATCATGGCATTACCTATGATATTGTGACAGCCGTACTTGACGACCGTAACAAAATCTACATAGGACTTGACGGAGGCGGACTGAATATCTATGATAAGACTACGAAGCAGACACGGGTGCTTAATACTTCAAACAGCAATATTGCAGGTAATAATGTGGTTTCGTTGTTAAAGGATAATGATAATGTGTGGATGGCAATCTACACAAAGGGATTAGTAAAATATTCCATTGCCACTTCACATTTCGAATTGTTCAGCATGCCCTCTGTCAAGCTGAATGATGAGAATAATGTGTGGACAATGTGTGATGACGGTTTGGGAAACATCTGGGTGGGAGGACCAAATATCAGTGTGTTTAATAAGAAGACTGGCAAGGCAAAACTCATCAAGTCTCTTATTGGTGCCAACTGTTCGGCTATTCAGCGTGAGGGCGATTATGTTTGGATTGGTGCAAGCCATCTCGGAGTTTACAAGGTTGACAGACGCAGCTATAAAATTATGAAGCATTATACCGCAAGCTCGGCGAAGATGAGGTTGCCTGCTAATGACATAAAATATATTTATGTAGATTCGCGTGATAAGCTGTGGATTGCAATTTCATATTATGGCTTATACTGTATAGATGAAAAGCTGCAAACAATACGTAAATATGATTATAATCAGGGGCTTACAGATAATAATGTTGTAGCCATAGAGGAAGATCACAAGGGACAGTTGTGGATGGGAACGGAAAACGGTTTGTTTAGATTTGATACCAGAACTCAGACTTTTGCAAGATTCGATGTCGATGAGAATATTTCATCTACTTTCACCTATAATTCAAGTCTTTTCAGCGGACACACGATGTTCTTTGGAAGTACAAAGGGATTAGTCATGTTCAATCCTGCCTTGATTCATTACAGGCAGCTTTATGATAAGGTCAGTCTCACTTCTCTAAATCTGTTGAACAATAATAACAAGGTCTTTAATCTTTATGGCGACAGCATAAAGAGCATAAACCTTTCTCATGATCAGAACTTCTTCACCATACATTTTTCTGTACCCGAACTTGAATCGCCAAATCGTGTGCATTTCTCATGTCGCCTTAAAGGATTGGAGACATCTTGGCGTGAATTGTCAGGTTCGCGAGAGGTCTCTTATACGAATGTCCCGCCTGGAACTTATGATTTTTTTGTGCGGTGTATTGACAGTAACGGACATTGGGTAAAGTCTGCTGTGCTCAACATTGTTGTGACACCACCGTGGTATAAGACAACTTGGGCTATTGGACTTTGGGTAATTCTCTTCATTCTCCTGTTTGTTTCAGCTTTAAAGTTCTATCTTCATGAACTCGATATCAAGCATAATATGCGTATAAGCGAGATTGAGAAAGACACGATGAAAAAACTCAATGATGCAAAAATGACATTCTATACCAACATCATTCACGAACTGCGCACGCCTGTATTCCTTATTGCAGCACAGATTGAGGAATTGATGGATGTTAAAACGTCTATCGTCAACGTTCCTTATTCCTATCTCAATGCAATGTATCGTAGTTCGGTGAAACTGAATAAACTCATCAGCCGCATTATTGATTTCAGAAAGATGGATACTGATAAACTCAAACTGGCTCTGCAGCGCATGAACGTAGTGGCATTCTGTCAGAATCTTACAGAGGACTATGTGAACCTATGCGAACAGAAAGACATTTCGTTTACCTTTCAGTGTGATAAGACGGATATCCAGCTTACATTTGATGCTGAAAAACTAGAGATGATTATTTCAAATTTAGTGTCTAATGCGTTTAAATACACTAAAAAGGGCGGCAATGTTGTCTTCTCAATAGAAGATAAAGATGATGATGTCCAGTTTTCTGTAAAGGATAATGGAATCGGTATCATCGAAAAAATGCGCGACAATATCTTCGAAAGCTTCTTCCGCACAGAGCGTGGCGAGAAACAAAGTGAGGGAGACGGTATAGGTTTATCAGTCGTGAAGAATTTCGTAGAACTTCATGGTGGCAAAATCACTTTGGAAAGTGAGGCGGGAAAAGGTTCTGAATTTATTTTCACAATGCCAAAACGCAAACATTCTGCTGATGATTTAATTGACAGCAGTCAGTGTGCTTTAGATGCAGACCATAGTCTTGAACCTGAATCATTTGATGTAGCCAAGTTGGCAGGCAATCCCACAGCCACTCATTCTGTGCTTATCATAGACGATGAACCTCAGACCATACAGCTGTTAGAGCGCAATCTTGTGTCCGACTTCAAGGTGTTCACGGCTTGTGATGGAGTAGAGGGCTTAGAGCAAGCTGTCAAGAACCTGCCTGATATAATTATCTGCGACATAATGATGCCGAAAAAGAATGGATTGGAATTCCTTGGAAAACTGAAAGCCGACAGAAAGCTGTCAAGCATAAAAGTATTGATATTCACAGCTAAGACTTCCGAGGAAGACATGCTCACCGCTTTTGATAATGGTGCTGATGCTTATGTGACCAAGCCAATTTCACTCAAGGTCCTCAGAAAAAGAATTGATCGTCTTATTGAGCAGACAGACAATGCCGTGTTGACAAGTTCTATCACCAATAAGACTAACAACTACACCAAGGAAGAACAGATATTCTTGTTAAGGTGTAGGGAGGTCATAGACGACAATCTGAATAATGATGATTTCAGCATTGATTTCCTTGCAGATAAGCTAGCCATGAGTCATTCTTCTCTTTACAAGAAAGTAAAGCAGATGACAGGAATGTCTCTCATCGAGTTTATAAACGATTATAAAATTTATAAGGCTGTGCAGATGTTTAAGCATGGAGCAACCAATATTGAGACCGTCTCTGAGAGCTGTGGATTCAAAGACGTTAAGAATTTCCGAGAGATGTTTAAGCGCAAGATGAAGACCACCCCTAAAATGTTTGTGCAGAGCCTTTAGGGCATCTGCGTGAACACACAAAAAAAACGTTGAAGCTCAAATCACGAGTTTCAACGCCTATTATTATTTTTAAAATATTTCCTTAATAATTGGTAACCTCACGGTCTCCAAGTTATTACCTGTACAATCTATTAACTTTACCTTAAAACCTAATAACTAAACCTAAATTTTTATTACTACTAACCTAAACAATCTATTAACCTTTTGATGATGCAAAGATAGTGTTATTTTCAGTTGCGCGCAATACTTTTAGGTACATTTAATGCATAAATACACCTTTTCTTGATGTAAATCAATATATTGTGTTCGCACACAGCTTATTTTTCTATTTATCATTCCTTTTCTTGAATTATTAAATATCAGAGTTGTCATTTCGTTTTTATCAATTTATATATTAAAAGATGATTATGCAATCGGTTACGCAATATTTATAATAAAAAAACGACTTCTTGAAAACACACTGATGATTTTAGATTTATATTTGCTGAGAATAACTAATAATGACAAAATATTGTATTTATTATCTGAATACAAATAGTCCCGAGACCATGAGAGAAATTGACCTTTATTTATTCATATTGTAGATATGTAAATTGGTGAAAAGTAGATTATCGCTGCTTAATAATTGGAATAGAGATTTTTATTAACATTTTTATATTGACTAATACCTAAATAATAAGTTTAAACGATTATGAAGAAAATTTACTTAGTGTTGCTCACCACAATGCTACTTGCTATTGGAACTGTAAACTCCATGGCGAAATCATTTATCGGTGACCGAACTGATTTTAGAGATGAAACTATCTATTTCATGATTACTACGCGTTTTTATGATGGAGACAAGACAAACAACACGCAATGTTGGGACAATCAAAGTGCAAATACAGGCGACCCAGCTTGGCGTGGTGACTTTAAGGGAATCATCGAGAAACTTGATTACATCAAGGCACTTGGATTCACTACTATCTGGATTACGCCCGTTGTTGAGAATGCATCGGGGTATGATTATCATGGCTATCATGCACTTAATTTCTCAAAAGTTGACAAAAGGTATGAGAGTGGTGACGTGAGTTTCCAGACTCTTATCGATGCTGTTCACGCTAAGGGAATGAAACTTATTCTCGATATCGTGCTCAACCACACTGGAAACTTTGGTGAGGAAAATCTATGCAAGGAGTTTACACGTAACTGGAATGCCGATCAGGCAGATTTGACTAAGTGTATGATTCCTAACACCGATGTACTTGGCAGCGATTACAATTCTTTGAAATCGGGCGACCAATACGCTCGTAGACTTGCTATGATGAAGAATACTGATAACATAAATCATGATATCAAAAACTATTGGCATCATTTCGGCAACTTCAACTGGGATAACGAAACTCGTTGGTATGCGCAGATTGCAGGTGACTGCGTAGATCTTAACACAGAGAACCCACGTACATATAAATATGTGAGAGAATGTTACGCCTCGTTCATAAAAATGGGAGTCGACGGCTTTCGTATTGACACATCTGGGCATATTGCAAGAGTAACATTCAATAATGCGTTTATTCCTTATTTCGAGCAGGTTGCCAATAGTAGCGAGGCAATAGCCAAGCGTGGTAACACTCCTTTCTATATGTTTGGTGAAGTTTGTGCACGCTTTGGTGGGGTTGTCTATCGTGATCAAACAGCAATGTCGCCTTTCTTCTATACATGGGCTGGTAAGAATTATGGCTGGACCGAGGATGAAACCGAATGGGATACTGAAGTGAAAACCTCAGAGGGACTTGATTTTTCGCAGACTAATTTGAAGGCGTGCGAAAAAGAATATGCTGATTATTCGGGTCAGCCAGGCAGCGAGTTCTCTTCAACCAATGCTTTCCTCAGCGGCAACAGTTACCATGCTCCAAACTATGCCCATGCTTCCGGTTTCAATGTGATTGACTTTCCTATGCACTATAATTTCACTAATGCTGGTAGTGCTGTAAACATTGCTAAGAGCGGCGATCAGCTCTATAATGACGCCACATGGAATGTGGTCTATGTTGATTCTCATGATTATAGTCCACAACCAAACGATGGCATTAGGTTTAACGGAGGTACAAGTCTGTGGGCTGAAAATCTGAGTATGATGTTCACCTTTCGTGGCATTCCATGTATATACTACGGAAGTGAAATAGAATTCCGTGCGGGCAAGAAGATTGATAATGGACCTAACGGTTCCCTTTCTGATACAGGCAGAGCTTATTATGGCGGATACATCACTGGTGATGTTAATGCGTCAGATTTTGGAGAGTATACGGCATCGGGCAATGTCGCTGCCACATTGGATAAAGATTTGGCACAGCATTTAGTAAGGCTCAACAAGATAAGAGCTGCTGTTCCTGCTTTAAGAAAAGGGCAGTATAGCTGGGATAGATGCAACAGTAACGGTGGTTACGCCTTCAAGCGCAGATACACCGACAGCTCAACCGACAGTTACGCATTGATAGCACTCAATGCGGGTGCTACGTTCAGTGGGGTGCTCAACGGAACTTACACTGATGTGGTTACAGGAAATAAGGTGACAGTGGGTAATGGGATATTGACGACCGATAACTTTTCTGGTCAGGGCAATATGAGAATCTACGTACTCAATGGGCCGGGAAAGATTGGCGAAGATGGTAAATTCATCTATTCATCTTCTTCTGTTTCCAGAGAGGGTAGAGATATCTACGATGGTCTGCAGGAAGCAAAGGTAGACGAAGTGGTACCTGTAGTTAGTGACACACTCAATGTTTATGCTCCGTCTGTCGCTACCAAGGAAGTGTCAGTGTTTTATGAAGCTAACAAGGATGTGAAGAATGTCACTGTATGGGCATGGAATGATAAGGAAAATTTCACTGGCAGCAAATGGCCAGGACAAAACATGACCGTAATGGGATATAATAAGGATAAGACAAAAATAATATTTAAATGGACTTATTCAGGAGTATATACTGATAATCCCACAAAAATTATTTTTTCTGATGCAGGACAGAACCAGACTGTCGACCTTGTATACAACAACAATGGATATTACGTAAATGGAGTGTTTTCTAAAACAATAGGAACAACCGACAGCACCATGATAAAAAAAGACACGGTTATAGGGAAGCCCGATTCCATAATCATAATAAAGAAAAATGAAACTTGTGAAGGCTGGCCAGCACAGTATTCGGGAGTTATGTTGCAGTCATTCTACTGGGATGGATACAATGCCACAAGTTGGAATACACTTACCAGTAGAGCCACTGAACTGAGCAAAAACTTTGATATTATCTGGGTACCTAATTCTGGCTATTGCAACAGCACTACTAATCAGATGGGGTACATGCCTAGCTATTATTTCAATGAAACTAGTAGTTTCGGAAACGAAGCAGAACTGCGCAATATGATAAAAACCTATAAGAATAATGGTACTGGAATTATCGAGGATGTGGTCATTAATCATAAAAATGGTGTACTAAACTGGTGTGACTTCGCTACGGAAACGTGGAACGGCAACACTCTTAAATGGAGTCTTGCTGATATTTGCTGTACTGATGAAGCTAAAAGTGCTGGTTACAATGTAAGTGGAGCTGTCGATACCGGTGATGATTTCAACGGATGCAGAGATCTTGATCACACAAGCGCAAATGTGCAGAAAAACATCAAAACCTATCTTGACTATCTGCTCTACGACTTAGGCTATACAGGCTTCCGATACGATATGGTGAAAGGCTATGGTGCGCAATACACAAAGATGTATAATGAATCGGCAAGACCAAAATACTCAGTGGGTGAATATTGGGACGGTAGTTACAATAACGTAGCCAACTGGATAAAGAGTACTGGCTATATGTCTGCAGCTTTCGACTTCCCGTTGAAATATATTATCAACGACGCTTTCGGTAACGACAATTGGGGCGCATTAGCAAGCAAAGGACTAGCCGGAGATCCTAACATCAACCGATACGCTGTGACATTTGTTGATAATCACGATACAAGCCGCGATAACAACAAACTCTCCAACAATATCCTTGCTGCCAACGCCTTTATCCTGGCAATGCCTGGAACACCATGCATCTGGTTGCCTCATTACGACGCCAACAAAACTGAGATGGACAAAATGATTAAGGCGCGCCACGACGCAGGGCTTACCAATCAGAGTCAGATAATAAGTTCAGGAGCACAAGGTGGTGGATACGTCATGAAAGTAAAGGGAACAAAAGCCGACGTGATGATTATATCTGGCTATGTGAGCGGAGCCGATACCAATGGATTTAAACTTGTATCGTCAGGGCAGAACTATGCCTATTACATAAGCGACACGACACACGTTGTAACAAGCGGCTTGAAAATATACGTAGAGGCAAGTTCAGCCCCTAACCTGTATGTATGGAACGATAGTCAACAGCCACTCAATGGTTCTTGGCCTGGAACGAAAATGACGACTACTACAACATTGAGTGGAACAACCTGGTATGTAGCTTCATTCGACGCTAGCGCAATAAATATCATTCTCAACAACGGCAGCAGTCAGACCAAAGACATTACTGGAATAACTAAAGACACATTCTTCAGCTACGACGGTAATAGCACTTACAGCGTTGTTGATACAGCGACCATTGTTCACACAGACGGAATATACGCATATTTTGAGGCTCCGTCAAACTGGAGCAATGTAAATGTTTGGGCATGGAGTGGAAGCGTAAACTATTATAGTTCATGGCCAGGAAAGGCAATATATAAGGTTGCTACCGCCACCAATGGTAATGCTGTGTATAAGTGGACTTATGATGGCACAATTACCAAAACACCTGAATACGTGATATTCAATAATGGCAGTCAGCAAACAGCCAATCTTTTATTCACCAATGGCGGATATTATACCTATAATGGTTATCAGTATCAGACTGCAAAACTCGCTATAACTGGAATAAACTATTTAACACCGGTTTCAACCAACTCTCTGGTGAAAGTATATTCAATAAACGGCCAGTTGTTGAAGACGGGATATCTCGATTCTGTGATGAAGACTCTTGACAAGGGATTTTATATTGTTAACGGCAAAAAGATTATGATAGAATAATTTCCATTCGATAATATAAATAAGTAAACGCCAAAACTCTGCAAATGAGTTTTGGCGTTTACTGTTTCTACATTTTTAATTAATCCTTTTGATAAAGTGAGTGAAATTATATGGTTCATCCGACAAATCGGTTGAAAGAGGCATGCATAGATGATATTTTTAGCTCAAAGAATTCTTGATCTCTATATCCATAGGCTTGTCTCTTCATCGTTTTTATCTTATTGTTTATTCCCTCTATTTTCCCATTAAATATATAATAATCGTATCATGCCATTATTCCTGTCCTTCTGCTGGCAAGCGTGTTTGAAAACTTGATTATTCTGGGTATTTTGGAGTTCAAAGCCATTTTCAACCAGCAATCTAAAGTTCTTTCTGCAGCCTCCTTGTCAACCTTCCTAATTCATCTAAAGACTTAGCCGGAATGGCTCTGTTGCAAAATGAACAATACAACTTCGTGTTCGGCAAGACTAAGAAGGGAAATGACGTGATGATAACATTGCTGCGTGCTGAAAAGACAAACGTGACTGTGGTTTCAGTCAAATTGAGCCCGGAAGACGTACAGAAACCATTGAAACTTAAGGTCAGTGGTAATGGCAGATATTACGACTTCTTCTATGCTGTAGGCAATGGGCCATGGCAGACTTTTGTTCTTGGTTCAGATGTAATCAATCTTAGTACAGGACGTTCAGGAGGTTTTATCGGTGCATGTTTAGGTCTTTATGCTACATCGGCTAACGAATAAACTTTAATATTATTTTCTATAGCGAGCCATCGAACTCTTACTAAAGAATGCCGATGGCTCGTATTGTTATTTTTAGTTGCAAAATATCTTATATTCGTCAGAAATGTGTATCTTTGGGACCATAACTTATATTATGAAAGCTCAAAGAATAAAACTGTTATTATTCTCTTTTTTCGTTTCATCATTATGTTCGGCACAGAAGGTGGATCTTGAGACCGCCATGAAGCACCTGGATGATGTCGTGGCAAAGCGTGATGTCTATATGCAGAACCATCAGGATGAAATAGACCAGTTGAAGAAAACTCTCAAAACAACAACTTTTGATAATGACAAGTATGTGATATGTAAAAGACTATATGATGAATATCAGAAGTTTGATGCCGATTCGGCTCTCTATTATGCCCATAGATGTAAGGAACTTGCATCGGATATGAAACAATCAGATCTCTTTATACAGGCAGAAATAGATGAACTGCTGATTTCTATCTATAGGGGGCAGTATGCCTTGGCAAAAGTGAAGTTGAGAGATTGCGGACCTATAGAGAAGATTGCTCCTAATATGCAGGCCAAATATGCAATCGCTACTTTAGAATATTATATGCGGCTTCAGAAATTCAGTTTAAGCGATAAAACAGATCCATATAGTATAAATATTAAACTTTGTTGGTCAAAATATGGTAAGTATGTGCCAAAAGGTTCATGGAGTTACGACTACTACAATGTTATGGTTTTGGGTAACCATGCGCCTGAAAGAATGCGGTTAAGCCTTAAGACGGTTCCGTAACCTTCTATAATGGCTGCAATGATAGAGGTGGCCTTGGCAAAGTCTTATCATAAGGATGGCAATCAGACGATGTATTATTATTATCTGATACATTCGGCTATAAATGATATAAGCATGGCCAACTGTGAAGCACAGTCTCTGATATATCTTATTGAGTCTCCATATGTCGATAAAGACAGCAAGCGTGCCTTTGATTATGCTATGGTTTGTACTAATAATGCCAAGGCATATAAGGATATGGGCAGAAGTCTTGATATAGTAAAGGCTTATTCTATTATATCCAAGGCTTTTGAGTCTACACTCGAAAGAAGGGCTACATATATGGGTATAATCATAGCGTTACTTGTGCTATCACTTGTTGTTATTTTTATAGAGCTCAGACTTATAATAAAGAAACGCGGCCATCAGACAGAGATGATGCAGAGGGTAGAGGAGATGAATATCAAACTTAATGAGCTTGTAAAAGAGGGAAATCTCATGAGAGACCAGCTCAAAGACAATAACATACGTCTACAAGATGAACTGAAGCTACGCAACAATAACTTTATGAACGTATACCAATTGGTATCCAGATATATAAGCGATGTTCAGAAATATAAACGTGGCATATATAATATGCTTATTGCAGGAAAAGTAGACAATGCCAAGAAGTCGCTTAATTCGTCTACGGCTGTGGATGAATATCTGCAAGATTTCTACAAACAGTTTGACAAAGCATTCATGCAGTTGCATCCAGACTTTATAGATCGCTTTAACGAACTGATGAAGCCAGATAAGAAGATTATTGTACCTTCTGCTGAAGTGCTAACGCCCGAACTTCGTATCTATGCGCTGGTGAGCCTTGGCATTACCGAGAGTGTTAGCATTGCTGATTTCCTGCATTATTCGCCGCAGACGATATACAATTATAGGTTGAAAGTAAGGCACGGTTCTTGTATAGATGAAAAGGAGTTTGCCGATACCATAGAGAAAATGTATTACTGAAATAAATAAAGGGCGACTGTATCGATGCAGTCGCCCTTCTGTTTTCCTGAATAAGCAAAAATGTTACTTTATTTTTTTACTGTGTTCATAGCACTTCTGCCACTATCAATTAATTTATACCTATTTTCCATCTGAGGGTCTGCTTTAAGATATGTGTTAACATCTATCTGCATTACAGGAGCGACAGCCTGACCGTTGATTGGTGTCCATTCAGGAAGACCAAGACCGTTAGGATTGCCTGTCTTAATAAAGTTGGCATAATAACTTTGGAAGATATCAGATACAGCATAGTCGTCTGCGTTCCATGCAAATACATTGTTTGTAGACAGATTGCCCATTTCGTATTCTATGTCTGCTGAGTGGATCGCTCCCGGAATCTTTGGTGCTGCTGGTGCATCCGATTTCTTATCTTGTACTCCTCCAGCCAGACCGGCTTCTTTATTCTTTATAACCATGTCGGGACGTGGACGGCAGAATACATATCTATATACAGGTTTGCTGCAAGTCTGCTGTTGTACATTCATCCATTTCCATGTAGCATAAGCAATAAATATATCACCAGCCAGTTGATACCCCGGAAGTTTCATGATGTCTGCATCGGTATTAATGCCATACATAGGCAGAAGTTTGTCGGCTGATACATTAAATGCCTTCTCAACTATTGGTTTTAAGTTCTCTATAGTTGCCGGTTTACCTTGCAGTATATATGCTGGAACCATCTCTGACGAGTTGTTGCCTATTAGGCATGGTACTTGAGCCTGTTCGCCTTTGGCATAAGTTTCGGCTGGTTGTTCAGTAAAGAAGTAATTGTCTATATTATATGAAGGCACACTCTTTACGGCGGCACGCTTCATAAGTTCGTCTGCCGAGAGAGCACGAAGGTCTTTAATTGACTTACATCCTAATCTTTTGGTTGTCTCCACACCTGCCTCTTCAGCCTCTTTGAGAGATAAAACAGGTCTGGAACCAAGTACCGAACCGCTTGAAGCCATTGCCTGGCTGATTAGGCTCCGTGTAAGCGGCGATGCCATAAGCGCACTTACAGACATAGAACCGGCAGATTCGCCCATAATGGTAATCCTGTCAGGATCGCCTCCGAATGCTGAAATATTATCTTTTACCCATTTGATTGCTGCTGCCTGATCTAGGAACCCATAGTTACCCGAACCTTTGTATGACGTTTCCTTACTCAACTGTGGATGAGCGAAGAAGCCGAATATGCCTTCACGATAGTTAGCCGTGATAGCCACAATACCTCTACGGGCCATTGACAGACCTGCATATCTTGGTTCACTGCCACTGCCGGCCATTAGTCCGCCACCATTGAAGTATATGAATACAGGTAATTTCTCGTCCATAGTCTTGGCTGGAGTCCATATATTTAGATAGAGACAGTCTTCACTCATTTTCTTAGTGCCGAACATCATATCGCCAAACACATTTTCTTGCATAGGATTAGGTCCGAACTCATCAGCCTTGCGTATGCCATCCCATTTCTGTACAGGTTGTGGAGCTGCCCATCTGAGGTTGCCAACCGGAGGCGCTGCAAAGGGTACACCCTTGAATACCTTGATGCCTGATTCGTTGATACCTTCAAGAATGCCATTCCCAGTCTGAGCCTGAGGTGCATCTTGTGCGCTTGCCCCTATAGTAAGGAACATAGCGGCTAATGTGATAAAGAATTGTTTTTTCATAATACTATTTTTATAAAACCTCACCCAAACACAATTATATAACGTATTGAGGGTGAGGATATTTTGTTGGTTTAGAAATTAATATGTGCTGCGAACTCAACAGTGAACGGACGTATGTATGTACCAGCCATCAGATAATTCTTGTATGCTGATACATCTTCTACTAAGTCGGCTGAACCGATACTTCCGCTGGCACCTTTCTGATTGAAGAAATTGATGACATTGCATGACAGACTTAGGAACTTATTTACGTTGTAGTCCAGACCGCCGAATGTCTCCCAGCGACCATTGAAATACAATGTGTTAGTCTTGTTGATGTATTGTTTGCTCTGGTATCTGAAACTAGCCCATACGCGGAACTTACCAAACATATAACTAGGGTCTAACTCTATGATGGTCTTGCTTACACCTGTGGTGATCTTATTGCTGAAATCGTAAGACTTAGAAGTACCGTCGCTGAAATTAGCTGTGATATTGAAATTCTTGTATTTTGGATCCTGTAATGTGAGTAGTCCGTGGAAGGTGAATCCCTTGAACGGTGTTAATACAACATCGGTTGTCCAACCCATAGTCTGTACATTATTTGTGATAGGGATCGTTACTACATCAGAAGCCTTGTTAGGGTTAGTGAATTGTGAACGGCTCTTATAGTTGCTCTGTGAGATGATAGAAACCTGAGATACGAGTTTCATCCATGATTTGTTCCAGAATATCCCGGCACGGCCCAGATGGATGTTGACCGGATCAAGTATTGGCATGTAGGGACCGGCATAATCCTGTGAGTTAGGATGCTGCATGGCATAAACATATTCTGCCAATAGACCGAAACCTTTAGAGATAGTATAGCGTCCCTGAATTGTTGCAGCAGGGTTAATCCAGTTGTTGCTGAAATGTGTCAGTGTACCATTGTTGATGCTATAACCTATGGTACGGATATTATTTGGATAAGTAGCTGTTTTGTCTGTGGCATTGAGATAGGCAAGAGCATCTGTTCCGCCCAATCCATAGTATTCTCCGCGTACTCCTGCAGATAGCCATAGGCGGTTGTTTACCTGCCAGTCGTCTGATGCATAAAGAGCGGCCTTTACCTCGTGTGAGTTATAATATTCGCCACCAGTATTTAAGGCAAAGCCTTGACTTCCATTGAAATCTAGCCATACCGGATTAGCTTCTACTGTGTGAGCATATACACCAGTGCTTGCAGATATACTTTGGCGGTTCCACCAGAAGTTCATACCCAAACGCCACTTGTGTGCACTATTCTTATTAATGCCTTTTAGTTCGGCAGTTGTCATCCAGTCGCGTTCCCAACCTATATCCCTAAGCAGGTAGCGGTTGTTGAATTTGCCTGTGAAAACATCGCCTGCATTATGGCTCCCGTTGTCGTAAGCATATGTATATCCTGATGTGGCTGTAGCTACACCTGTACCAGCTAATGCCAATGTAGAATAGTATGAGTTGGCGTAGTTATACTTAGAACGTACGTCGAGGTTCATATTACTATTCAAGTTATAGTTAAGATTGAATACAATACTATTGTTTAGTGCATGTATACCGTTTTTGCGGTCATAAGTTTTTGTCTCGCCTGTAACAACATCTTTGTATGTTATATTGCCGTTGGCAGGTAAAAATCCATCATGCCCCAGACGGAATCCGTTGTACTCGCTTACACTACCGTCACCATTATATATAAAGGGTCCGTAGCTGTCGCCCATGCTCTTGGTATAGGCATATTTGTAAAATAGGCTCATCTTGCCCCTGTTATTGGCGAAAGTCTTGGTAAGAGCAGCCTTGATTATTTTCATGTCGGTAGAATATTGTACATCGGCCAACTTGTTAGAGCCCGGATCAAGATTGGTGTATACACCGAATGAATAGCTCCATCCATTCTTTATAGGTCCGGCAATAGACAGATCAAAACGTTGCAGATTGAATATGTTTGTGGTGTAGTTGACATGACCTTCAAACTTGTCGCTACCCTCACGTGTATAAGATAGTACAGCATAGTTTACAGCACCGTTGGTAATAGCACTTTCGCCAAGAGATAGTAAGCCCATACGACCATGCTCGGCTGTACCCGTCCAATAAAGATAGGGTAGACAAGGCCATATATTGTATGATACAGGCAGACCATCTTCATAAATAGAAGCCGACAGACTGGATGGCAGGCCGATAGAAATCTGTCTAGGTTGGTTGTCTGCTGACGCATTAAGCATCACATTGCGGTTTTTTACTTCTTTCGTCTCAGATAAAGAGTCTTTTGCGACTTTAGTCTGAGCTTCTGTTGCGGTCGGAATAACTATCGCCGACAACATCAGTAATGAAATCAATTTTGTACGTTTCATAATAGGTAATGATAAGATTGTAATGTGTTATTAGATATTATTTTTGTTCTGTGACAAGGCATGGTCTTACATTTTCGGTTATTTTGCCTTCTTCATAAACAGTTGTTGTTAGAGGTTTTAGGTCTGCTGCATTCTTGGCTACCATCACTTTATATGCTCCACTCTCAACCTGCCAGCAGTTAGATTGGTCGTTGAACGAAGCAAGACTTTCAAAAGGAATATTTATTGTTACTATCTCACTTTCGCCAATAGCCAGTCTCTTTGTCTTGGCAAAACCTTTAAGTTCTCTTGCAGGTTTGTCCATATCTTTTCCGGGTGCCGAAACATATACTTGAACTACTTCTTTACCCGCCATTTTACCATTGTTCCTGACATTAACGGATACTTTGATATTACCATTGCCGTCTTTCTCAACATTAGGTTTGCCAAATTCGAAAGATGTGTAGCTCATACCATAACCAAATGGGAATGATACTGGAATATTCTTTGTTGTATAGTAACGGTAACCTACATATATGCCATCGTTGTAAGTAGTAATGTCGAAATTCTTCCTGGACCCTTCGGTGCGTAGTTCAGTAAAACCTTTAAGAGAATTCATTAATTCGTCATCGCTTATCTCATCCGGGTCTGGGAAATCATTCTTAGAAGGTACATCGTTATAGCTTAAAGGCCATGTCATAGGTAGACGGCCTGAAGGACTCTCTTTACCTGAAATTATATCGGCTACAGAATTTCCACCTTCCTGACCGGGTAGCCATGATATAAGTACTGCATCTGGCTGACTGATCCAGCTCTGAGTCTCAATCACTCCGCAGACATTAAGGATAACTACAACTTTCTTTCCTTCTTTATGGAATATTTTTGTAACATCGCTTATCATCTTCTTTTCGGCATCGGTAAGATTAAAGTTTGTCTTTATGCTACGGTCACCAAATTCACCAGATGTCTTTCCTATGGTTATCACTGCTGCATCATCATTCTTTGCTGCATTTAGAATATCAACATCTGAAAGTTCCATTTCAGGGATAAGTTTTTTGGGAGGAATGCTGCAAACTGACCTGTTGGTTTTGGCATTTTAGCCTTGGCTTCAGGTATATACTCCTCGTATGATTTCTTTATAGATTCATCTATTGAGAACCCACCATTTTTAAGTCCGTCAATAAGTGACACTACATATGCATGATTTACATCTCCGGAACCAGTACCACCTGCTATAAAGTCGTAAGATGTGAAACCAAATGCAGCTAGATTCTTTATATTTTTAGTAAAAGGAAGAGCATTCCTGTTATTCTTTAGCAGTACCATACCTTCGATAGCTGCATTACGTGTAACTTGTGCATGAGCCTTAAGATCTGGGTTGTTGTCTGCCACATATCCATTAAAACGTGGTGTCTTGATTATATATTCAAGAATATTCTTAATGTTACGGTCTATTATTTCCATAGAGAGGTTGCCGTTAAGTATTGCTTTACGCAATTCTTCACGCTGGCTCAGTTTACCGGGCATGAGCAGGTCGTTGCCAGCCTCCATCTGCATGGTAGCGTGCTGTCCACCATACCAGTCGGTCATAACCATACCATTAAATCCCCATTCATGCCTTAATATTTCTGTTAGAAGATCGGCACGTTCGCTTGTAGATGTACCATTTATCTTATTATAAGACGTCATCACAGTCCAAGGATGACTTTCTTTAATAGCTATCTCGAATGGTTTTAGATAGATCTCACGAAATGTACGTGGATTACCTATTACATTATTATTAGTACGGTTGGTCTCTTGATTGTTGAGGGCAAAATGTTTGAGAGATGTTCCTACACCATTGCTCTGAACGCCGGCTATCATTGCCGCAGTTATCTTTCCCGCCAGAAGAGGGTCTTCACTATAGTATTCGAAGTTACGGCCGTTGAGAGGGTTACGCTGAATATTAGTTGCCGGGGCAAGAAGCACATCTACTCCGTAGTGTTTCACTTCATCACCAATGGCAGCACCTACAGCCTTAACAAGATTAGAGTTCCATGTAGAACTCATCACAGTTTCTATAGGGAAATGTGTGCAATAGAATGTCTTTGTTGTACCATCGCGCTTTGGCTGTATTCGTAGTCCGGCAGGACCGTCAGCAAGCACTGTGTTAGGAATCCCAAGACGAGGAATGGCATTGAGTTGACCGGCAGCACCAAGAACTAATACAGAAGAGTTTCCGATAGTTGCAGATGCCTCTGTCTTCGCGTTTCCACCAGAACCTATTAATAGGTCGAGTTTCTCGTCTAGCGTCATCGCGTTTATTACTTTCTCAATAGGGTCTTTGCCCAATTGAGGTTGCTGTGCACATACTAATGTAGGTATGGCCAGAAAAGAGATTATCAAAGTCTTAAACATTTTGGTAAAATTTTATTAGATTTTCTGCTGCAAAGTTAAATATATTTTCTTTTGAGTGAAACAATGAGTAATACAGTAAAGTAAGTATCTTGTTAAGCTTATGTTACTGATAATAAGATGTTTATGTTCTAATAAAGTATGTTTAAAAGTAAACTTTCTGGAGGTATATGATAAACTTACTATCAGCTTTTTCCTTATTAATTATCACTAGTGTCCACTAAATAAAAATTAAGAATCAATTGACCATCATCAACTACATCTGGTATATTTTTAGAAAAGAGTTCCTTTATCCAAAAGCGAAGCACTCAAAATACTAAAGGTTGTAATAACTATGGTAAAGTTCTAGCATCTAGTTGCTAACCTTTTTTAAAGCCAACTTTTTACTACACCTCACGGTAAGGATTTTTATTGCCATTCCCAAGCTATTATGTAAAAAAACAATAATAGTTTGCGTAATTTGCAATAAACGTTTTACGTATTCAAAATAAAAGTCTATATTTGTACATAGTCAAATTGACTTGGTATGTATACACTAAAAAAAACTTATTCTAAATTAGATAAACATGGAAATACTATTTAATATATGTGAGATCACAATACTCATATATTTGGCTTATTGCGTGGTAAGGCTCTTTGTGAATATTCTTAGTTCAATAAAGAAGAAAGACAAGAAGTCAATAGTAATCAATTCAATCATATTTATATTAGGCCTATTGTTCTATTTGATAGTAATAAATCCCATTGGACGAATTTGTATTATATATCAAGAAATAGCCAATGCTATTTAGAGCATCCTCAGTTGACTACAATTTGTAGTCAACTCACTTTCTTTTTTTTATACGTTTTTTCAATGTACTCCAATACTTGCGTGGATTAAGACTATCTATAAGGATAAATACCATATCAACTATCGAAAAATACCATTTTTCTTCTTGATTATCCCAAATGGTGCTAACTTTTTTATCTTCAAATATTTTTATTTGTGAAAAATAAATTATCCCAAAAGTTTGAAAATGGACAAATATCCTCCACGCATAGGATAAACGATTGATAGATAAAGGATTATCGGTGGAGGATAACCTCCACTATCATCCACTAACCTCCACGTTTTTGTAAACTATTAAGTAATATATAGCAGATGCTAGGTGATAAACTGAATTATTGAAGATAATATAAATCAATATATATTTACATTTTATCTTGTACTAAACCAATCAAAACTTAAATGCAATGCCGTAAAATAAAGTGTCGTTACCGATTTTGCATTATGTCGATCAAACGTTTGTGTTTCTACGATCAAACGTTTCTATTGTATCGATCAAATGTTTGTGTTTCTATGATCAAACGTTTCTGTTATGTCGATCAAACGTTTTCATTATATCGTTACAATGAAAACTTTAATTGAATGATTACTACTTTTGTAAAAATAAAGCTTTTACTTAGGGGGATATAAATACTCTAATTAACTGTAATACTTTTGGCTAAGAAATAAAGATGATTAGTCTAAAGTGTAAATATATTTTAAATGATATCTTCTTAGATATATTGCTTTTGTGCTTAGTACTAGTTGTGAAAATCTTAATAGTTTACAAAAACGTGGAGGTTAGTGGATGATAGTGGAGGTTATCCTCCACCGATAATTCTTTATCTATCAATCGCTTATCCTATGCGTGGAGGATATTTGTCAATTTTTAAACTTTTGAAATATTTTTGTTTTCTAATAATTGATCATGTAAGAAAATATCAATTGAAAACGAGATGCGATTTCCTTATTTGTAGTATTTTTCTACAAGTGGAATAATGTTGTCGGGAACTAGGGCGTGGAGTGACTTGCATTCTGAAACTCGGCGTCTTATATCTGTGCTGCTGACATTATAAAGAGGTGTATCGGCAAGCGTTACATTTGCAGGGAGAGTGGTTTTGTCTATCGGCGAATTTTTCCTTGGATAAACCACTATACGGTAGTTGGCGATGATGTCACGATAGTTTTTCCAACGGTCAAAAACCAACCAGTTGTCGGCTCCAATAATGAGTGTGAATTCTCGATCGGGAAACTCTTGGGTTAGTCTTTGCAGTGTGTTCCACATGTATGAAGGTTTGGAGAGGTTGAACTCAAAGTCGCTGGCTTTAAGTGATTTTTCTCCTGACAATGCAGCTTGGGCAAGTTCCAGCCTATGGGCATCGTCTAAAAGTGATGTTGATGATTTCTTAAACGGGTTGAGTGGAGAAACGACAAACCATATCTCATCTAGCGAAGCCATTTGCAACAACTGGCTAGCAATGGCAATGTGCCCTGTGTGAATGGGATTGAACGACCCTCCGTATATTCCCGTTCGTATCATTTTTTGCGAATGTTTAAGAAATCAACAACAGCGTTTTTATTCCTCTAGGAAATTCCTTACAAGAGCCAATGTCTCTTTTTCGGCTTCCTCAAGATTATCGTTTACGACAACATGGTCGAATTTTGATGCGAATGTTAGTTCGTATTCGGCTTTGTCAAGACGTTGCTGAATAACCTCTGGCGTATCTGTGCCACGGCCGTTGAGTCTTTTGCGCAGTTCCTCAATTGATGGAGGTTGGATAAAAATGCTCATGGCACGTTTGCCATAAAAATCCTTTATATTGCATCCGCCCTTTACATCAACGTCGAAGACAACACTCTGACCATCATTAAGTTGGTTTTCAACCTGTGATTTCAATGTGCCGTAGAATCTGTCTTGATAAACTTCCTCGTATTCAAGAAACTCACCTTTGTCAATTTTTGCGCGGAATTCATCTGGCGTGAGGAAGAAATATTCTACACCATTCTTTTCCGTTCCACGTGGTGGGCGACTTGTACATGAAATAGAGAAATGCAGTTTGAATTCAGGATGTTCCTTCATCAGCCACTGCACGATAGTACTCTTTCCGCTTCCAGAAGGAGCTGAGAAAATAAGCAGTCCGTTCTTCATACTTTAGAAAGCGTTTAATACCTGTTCCTTAATCTGTTCTAGTTCGTCTTTCATCTTCACTACAACATTCTGCATTTCAGCCTGATTGCTCTTGCTTCCAGTAGTGTTGATTTCACGTCCCATTTCCTGAGCAATGAATCCGAGTTTCTTTCCAACAGCTCCGTCCTCGTTCATAGTCTCACGGAAGTATTTAAGATGGTTGGTCAGTCTTTGCTTCTCCTCGCTGATGTCGAGTTTCTCTATGTAATAAATAAGTTCCTGTTCAAGTCTATTCTTGTCATAGTCAACGCTAGGAATCTGCTCAAGTCCTTTGACAATGCTCTGACGAATTTTCTCAACACGGCTTTTCTCGAAAGGCTCAATGCTGAGCAACAGATCTTCTATATTATCAAGTTTCTCTGTAAACTTCTTTTGGAGAGCTGCACCTTCCTGCTTTCTGAAAGTAAGTAAGTTGGTAATAGCCTCGTGTATAGCACTGCTTGCGGCAGCCCATTCCTCATTGGAAAGTTTTTCAACATCATTCTTCATCGTGACGTCCGGCATACGAAGAAGAGTGTTAAACCAATCCTGTGGAACAGGAATTCCAGTCTTTTCGGAAATGGCTTTTATTTGCTTGTAATAATTTTCAACAAGTGCGGCATTAATTGGTGCGGCGTCAACAGCATCATCCTTCTCAATCCAAATAGAGAAGTCTATTTTGCCACGTTCCAATTGTTTTGCGACAATCTGACGTATTTCCATCTCCTTTTCTCTGTAGAGTGGAGCGATTCTTGTAGAAAGATCAAGTGTCTTACTATTTAATGACTTAATTTCAACATTAATCTTTTTTTGATTGTAGGTTACGATAGATTTTCCGTAACCGGTCATTGATTGTATCATACTTGTTTCACGTTAAATTTCTGCAAAAGTAATAATTTTGCGGGAAAAAAGCGTAAATTTGCACTTTATTTAGAATATATTTATTATTATGTCGTGTATATTGAACATTGAAACGAGTACAAACGTGTGCTCTGTAGCAGTTAGTAATGACGCCGAATGCATCTTTAACAAAGAAGATTACAGCGGACCACATCACAATGAACAACTTGGACGCTATGTTGATGAGGCTCTTTCATTTATAGACAGTCACTCATTAAAATTAGACGCTGTGGCTGTAAGTTGTGGTCCTGGTTCTTATACCGGACTGCGAATAGGTACTTCTATGGCAAAAGGAATTTGCTATGGTCGTGATGTGAAGCTGATTGCCATACCGACTTTGGAACTTCTTGCCGTGCCAGTATTATTGAAAGAGCAGGCTGAGGAAGAAAATGCATTACTAGTGCCAATGCTTGACGCACGCCGCATGGAAGTATATGCAGAGGTATTCAATCGCTCACTTGATGAAGTGAGACCGATACAGGCTGACGTAGTGACAGTTGATACCTATAACGAGTATCTTGAAAAAGGCCCGGTGTATTTCTTCGGAAACGGAGCAGCAAAGTGTATGGAAGAGATTAATAATCCTAACGCACACTTGATAAAAGACGTCGTGCCACTAGCTAAATATATGTTTCCACTGGCAGAAAAGCGCATAGCACAAGGGAAGTTTGAAGACGTTGCATATTTCGTGCCGTTCTATCTGAAAGACTTCGTTGCAAAATTGCCTAAAAAATTATTATGAACATCCAAGGATTAGACTACAACACACAGCGTGAACAGCTTGTCATGCCTGAATATGGGCGTGAGGTGCAGAATATGGTTGACATTTGTGGCGGACTTGATACGAAAGCCATGCGTCAATCGTGTGCGGAGGCCATAGTAACCATCATGGAAAGAATGTTTCCCCAAAATCACGAGGACGTGAACTATAAACAGAAGTTGTGGGACCATCTTGCAATCATGAGTGATTTCAAGTTGGATATTGATTGGCCTTACGACATCAGTCAAGCCAACAAGATTTTAGCAAAGCCGCAGCCTATGGAGTATCCCATGACAAAGATTTCGGTAAGACATTACGGTCACATAATGGCTGAGGTGTTTGAAAGATTGAAGACCATGGCCCCTGGTGAGGAGCGTGACGCGCTTACCAAACTTGCTGCTAACCAGATGAAGTTGAGCCTGATGATGTGGAGTCACGGTTCGTGTGATGACGAGAAGGTGGCTTCTGACTTGGCAAAATATACTGACGGAAAAATTCAGCTAGACCTGAATACATTCGTTTTCAACAAGATTATGGAGAACGAGCCTGTTGCCAACCGTAATAACAATAACCGTAATGGCAACACTAGCAGTAGCAATAACGCTAACAATAATAAGCGCAGAAGAAGATAAAAGCCAATGGAATCATTCATCATTGAAGGTGGACACCGACTTAAAGGAACCATCACTCCACAGGGAGCTAAAAACGAGGCTTTGGAAGTTATTTGCGCAATATTGCTAACTTCAGATCCTGTGAGAATAAAGAATATTCCAGAAATACTGGATGTTGAAAATCTCATTAGACTGCTGAAAGATATTGGCGTAAAGATAACGCATAATGCTGAAAATGATTACACTTTTCAAGCAGACGAACTGAACCTTGACTATCTTGAAAGTCAGGAGTTCGTGAGCAAATGTTCTTCTCTGCGAGGCAGTGTACTTATGATAGGTCCGTTGCTCGGTAGATTCGGAAAGGCTACCATCGCCAAACCAGGCGGTGACAAGATAGGACGTAGACGACTTGATACTCATTTCCTTGGTTTCAAGCATCTTGGAGCAAGATTCGTGAAAGACCCAGAACGTGACGTTTTCAAGATTGAAAGCAAGAAACTTAAAGGTTGCTACATGCTGCTTGATGAGGCTTCGGTTACCGGAACGGCAAACATTATAATGGCTGCCGTGATGGCGAAGGGCACAACGACAATATATAATGCCGCATGTGAACCTTATATTCAGCAATTGTGCCACTTGCTTAACGCAATGGGTGCAAATATCAGCGGAATAGCAAGTAATCTGATTACAATTGTCGGTGTAGACAAATTACACGGTGCCGACCACACGATATTGCCAGACATGATAGAAGTTGGATCTTTTATCGGAATGGCTGCAATGGTGGGCGACGGAGTAAGAATAAAGAATGTTTCGCTGAAAGACCTCGGTATTATCCCAGATGCGTTTAGACGACTCGGAGTGAAGATTGAAACTGAAGGCGATGATCTTATCATTCCACATCAACCGCATTATGTAGTAGATTCTTTTATTGACGGAACGATAATGACTCTTGCTGATGCTCCTTGGCCAGGCTTGACCCCAGACCTTATCTCGGTGCTTCTCGTTGTAGCTACACAGGCTCGTGGTTCAGTGCTTATTCATCAGAAGATGTTTGAAAGCCGTCTGTTCTTCGTTGATAAATTGATTGACATGGGAGCGCAGATTATACTTTGCGACCCACACCGTGCTGTTGTCGTAGGTCACGATCATAAGTTGGTGTTGCGTGCAGGACGAATGACAAGTCCTGATATCCGTGCGGGTATTGCACTTCTTATTGCAGCAATGAGTGCAGAAGGAACAAGTTGCATTGCCAACATTGCACAGATAGATCGTGGTTACGAAAATATTGAAAATAGACTTAATAAACTTGGTGCCTGCATCAAACGAGTAGATGATTAGACGTGAAGAAGTATATAAAATAGGTAAGCTGGGAAAACCTCACGGAGTGAAAGGCGAAATATCGTTCATGTTTAACGATGATGTCTTTGACCGTGTAGACGCAGATTATCTTATCTTGGACGTTGACGGAATATTGGTTCCTTTCTTTATAGAAGAATACCGTTTCCGCAGCGACGAGAGTGCACTTATGAAATTTGAGGATATTGATACTCAGGACAAAGCTCGTAACCTTACTGGTAACGAAGTTTATTTTCCACGAAGTCTTTCTGACGGAAGTGATGAAAATGTTTCCTGGGCAGAAATCTTCGGTTTTGAAGTTGTTGATAAAAACACTAATAAGACAATAGGTATAATAAAGTCAGTAGACGACTCAACCATTAACACGCTTTTTGAAATCGAGACCAATGATGGCAAGGATGTTCTTATTCCTGCCAATGAGGATCTAATTCATGAAGCCGATATGGAAAATCGCCGAATAAAGATGTTTATTCCGGAAGGTCTGCTCGACCTGTAACATTCACATTATTATATATTAATGAAGAAACAACAAATATGTATCCTCGGTTCTACGGGAAGTATAGGAACACAGGCGCTTGATGTAATCTCGCAGCATGGAGACTTGTACGAAGTGTACTGTCTCACTGCCAACAACAGCGTTGAGAAACTTTCCGAACAGGCTCATAAGTTTAAGCCTGCTGCAGTGGTTATTGCTAACGAGGAGAAATATAAGGAATTGCAAGACCTGCTTGCTGATGAACCTGATATTAAAATTTATGCGGGAAAATCGGCGCTTGAACAGATTGTTGAAGCTGAACCTATTGATATGGTTCTTGCTGCAATGGTAGGGTTTTCGGGATTTCTTCCAACAATAAATGCAATCAAGGCGCACAAGAAGATTTGTCTTGCCAACAAGGAAACTCTTGTTGTAGCAGGCGAACTTATATGCAATCTTGCAAAGGAAAACCATGTTCCAATATTGCCAGTAGATAGTGAACATAGTGCAATATTCCAAAGTATTGTTGGTGACGCTGACAATGAAATTGAAAAGATATTGCTTACTTGCTCAGGAGGTCCGTTCAGATTATATTCTGATGAACAGTTGAATACTGTGACCGCAGCTGATGCATTGAAGCATCCTACTTGGAATATGGGAGCAAAAATCACTATCGATTCAGCTTCACTTATGAACAAAGGCTTTGAGGTGATGGAGGCTAAATGGTTGTTTGGTGTTCCAGCAGAGAGAATTCAAGTATTGATTCATCCGCAGAGTGTTGTTCATAGTGCTGTGCAGTTTGTTGATGGTGCGGTGAAGGCTCAGTTGGGAGTCCCAGACATGAGACTACCAATACAATATGCATTCTCATTCCCAACGAGGTTACCTCTGAACGGTGAACGTCTTGACCTGTTCAAACAGCAGAAGCTGGAATTCTTTGAACCGGATATAAAGAAGTTTAAATGTCTTGCTCTGGCTTATGATGCAATTAACAAGGGCGGAAACATGCCTTGTATTCTGAATGCAGCCAACGAAATAGCAAATTCAGCATTCAGAAAGGAGCAATGCTCTTTCAAGGGAATGGCGACGATTATAGAGCAAACTATGGCTAAAGCCACATTTGACAAGAATCCTAATCTTGATGTCTATTTGCAGACAGACAAGGAGGCGCGAGCAATAGCAAGCGAAATCATCAAAAATATTAATGAATAACGAATATAATCAATAATGGAAGTATTTTTAGTAAGATTATTACAGTTTCTGTTGTCAATATCACTTTTGGTTCTGCTTCATGAGGGAGGGCACCTGTTCTTCGCAAAACTGTTTGGAATAAGAGTCGAGAAGTTCTATATATTTATGGACCTTGGAATTGGTAAGTGGGGTGGAAGTCTGTTCCGTTTCAAACCAAAGAAGAGTGACACTGAATATGGTATGGGTTGGTTACCACTAGGTGGCTACTGCAAAATATCAGGAATGATAGACGAAAGCTTTGACACAGAACAGATGTCTAAGCCTGCTGAGGCTTGGGAGTTTCGCTCGAAACCAGCTTGGCAGAGATTGCTTGTTATGATTGGTGGAGTTTCTGTAAACTTCATCCTAGCTCTTTTCATTTATGCAATGTTGATGTTCTCATGGGGCGAGACATACGTTCAGACCAAAGACATGAAGCAAGGTTTCGTGTTTAATGAGGAGGCAAAGAGCTACGGATTCAAGGATCATGATATTCTCCTAGGAACAGAGAACGGAACTTTCAAGGAGTTCGGTGCTAAAATGTATCGTGAAATATCTAAAGCTAAGCGTGTAGACATTATGCGCGACGGCAAGAAGATGAGTATAAACCTTACAGGTGAACTGAATCTGCTGGATATGATAAAGACAACGCCTGCGTTCTGTCTTCCTTATGTTCCTGCAAATGTGGACTCAGTAATGGCTGGAGGTCCTGCCGCTAAGGCTGGAATAAAGAAGGGTGACAAGATTGTTGCACTTAATGGTAAGAAGATAACTTCTTCTAATCAGTTTACCAACGAATTATCAATCCTTGACGATGTTCTTGCTGCTGCAAAGACTCATGCAGATAGTGTTAAGGTGCGCACGGTAACTGTAGGCATTATTGCAAATGGTGCAGATTCTGCTGTCGCAAAAAAGATGTTGCTTACACCAGACTTGAAACTTGCTGTTGGTTTCCCTGGAATTAATACCCTTTACACTCCTTTCCATAAGAGCTATGGTTTCTTTGAGAGTATTCCTGCTGGAATCAAATATGGTTGGGATATTCTTCATGGTTACGTGAGCGATATGAAATATGTATTCTCTGCAGACGGAGCCAAGAGTCTTGGAGGTTTTGGAGCTATAGGCAGTATGTTCCCATCTACATGGGATTGGTACGTATTCTGGAAGATGACAGCTTTCTTGAGCATTATTCTTGCTTTCATGAATATTCTCCCAATTCCTGCACTCGACGGTGGACACGTTCTGTTCCTTATATATGAAATTATCACTGGACGAAAGTTAGGTGAAAAGTTTATGATTAGAGCAGAATACATAGGAATATCTATTTTGATATTATTAATGGTGGTCGCCAATCTCAACGATATTTTACGTTGGCTGGGCTACATGCATTAAGAAAAATCTTGTTTTTCAAACAAAGTGTCAAACTGTAAGCTTTCTGAATCAGAATGCTTACAGTTTGTTTTGTTTTTAATTAGATATAATAACGTTCTGTTATTAGGATTGATAATTAAATAAATTATAGTGAACGTTTAGATACACTTAAATGTCATTTTGAAACTTATTTAGTACTTTTGCAATCAGATTGAAAGGCAAACAAGAAAATTACTAAATAAATGCAGCAAGAAACAACCAACGGATTGTATAATGCCAGCAACGAACACGATGCGTGTGGTGTTGGTATGATAGTTAATATTCATGGCAATAAAAGTCATGATATAGTTGACAGTGCTCTTAAAGTTCTTGAAAACCTACGTCACCGTGGAGCGGAAGGCGCAGATGGGAAGACTGGAGATGGTGCAGGAATATTGCTACAAATTCCTCACGAGTTTATATTGTTACAAGGTATTCCAGTTCCTGAGAAGGGAAAATATGGAACAGGTCTGGTGTTTTTGCCTAAAGAAAAGAAACGCCAGCAGGAGATTCTCTCAATAATGATTGAGGAAATTGAGCGCGAGGGTTTGTCCCTGATGCATTTGAGAAATGTTCCTACTAATCCAGAATGCTTGGGTGAGGCTGCTATTTCTACGGAGCCAGACATCAAGCAGATTTTCGTAACTGGTGTTACTGATGATAAAGTAGATAGCTTTGAACGTACCTTATATATAATAAGAAAGAAGATTGAAAAACGTGTAGCTGATGAAGACTTCTATATATGTTCATTATCTAATAAGAGTATCGTATATAAGGGTATGCTGTCTAGTTTGCAGCTTCGTCAATACTATCCTGACCTTACAAACAATTACTTCACTAGTGGAATAGCACTTGTACACAGCCGTTTCAGTACCAATACATTCCCAACATGGAGTCTTGCACAGCCATTCAGAATGCTTGCGCACAATGGTGAAATAAATACTATCCGCGGAAACCGTGGATGGATGCAGGCACGTGAATCTGTATTGTCTTCAAAACGACTTGGAAGTGTAAGCGACATTTCGCCTATAATCCAGCCAGACATGAGCGACTCTGCTAGTCTTGACAATGTATTTGAATTCTTTGTAATGAGTGGTTTGTCATTGCCTCACGCAATGGCTGTAATGGTGCCAGAGAGTTTCAACGACAAGAATCCTATCAGTGAAGACCTGAAGGCATTCTATGAATATCATTCTATATTGATGGAGCCTTGGGACGGTCCTGCTGCTTTGCTGTTCAGTGATGGTAGATATGCTGGTGGAATGCTAGACCGTAACGGTTTACGTCCTGCACGTTATACGATTACGAAGAACGACACCATGGTTGTTGCCAGTGAAGTTGGAGTTATGGACTTTGATCCTAGCGAGATTGCCGAAAAGGGACGTCTGCAACCAGGTAAGATATTGCTTATTGATACTCTCGATGGTAAAATATATTATGATGGTGAGATCAAGGAACGCCTTGCAGCGCAGCATCCTTATCGTCAATGGTTAAACACTAACCGTATTGAACTTGAAAAGATTCATAGCGGAAGAAAGATTTCTAATAAAATAGACGATCTTAAAATAAAGGAAATTGAATTCGGATTTGGTGAGGAAGACATCAACGACACAATTATCCCAATGGCAACAAGTGGACAGGAACCTACTGCATCAATGGGTAATGATACTCCATTGGCAGTATTGTCAGACAAGCCACAGTTGTTCTTTAATTATTTCCGTCAGCAGTTCGCTCAGGTAACCAACCCTGCAATAGATTCTATTCGTGAGAATCTTGTGATGAGTCTTACCGAATACATTGGTAGGGTAGGCACAGGAATACTTAATCCAGACGAGACAAACTGCAAGATGGTGAGACTTTCTCATCCAATCTTGACAAATACACAGTTGGATATACTTTGCAACATCAGATACAAGGGATTCAACACGATAAAACTTCCAATAACTTTTGATGGATCAAGGGGTGGAGACGGATTACATGATGCACTTGATGAATTGTGCAGCCGTGCTGAAAAGAGTGTTGACGATGGTTACAACTACATCATACTCACAGATCGTGATTCTGATGATAATAATGTTGCAATGCCTTCATTGCTTGCAGTGAGTGCAGTACACCATTATCTTATTAGCGTTGGAAAACGTGTGCAGACAGCCCTTATTGTTGAGAGCGGTGATATACGCGAGGTAATGCATGCAGCGTTGCTTCTTGGCTATGGAGCTTCTGCGCTGTGCCCTTATATGACTTACGCAATACTTGATGATATTGTAAAGAAAGGAAAGATTCAGGAAAATTATAATACAGCTGAAGCAAACTATATAAAGGCTGTAAAGAAAGGTTTGTTCAAGATAATGGCGAAGATGGGAATCAGTACAATTCGCAGTTATCGTGGTGCAAAGATTTTCGAGAGCATTGGACTTTCTGAGAGTCTGCTCAATACATATTTCGGAACAGAGACAAGTACAATTGGAGGTATCGGACTTGACACAATAGCAAAAGATGCAATCGCAATGCACAATGACAGTATTGAGGCTCGCGAGAAAAAGTCAGAAACTCCTCTTCCTACTCTTGGACAGTTTCATTGGCGCAAGGACGGAATACAGCATGCATGGAATCCTGAGACTATTGCCACTTTGCAGTTGGCTACAAAAACAGGGAACTATGATACATTCAAAAAATATACAGCCTTTGCCGATAAGAAGGAAAAGCCTATTTTCATACGCGATTTCTTTGATTTCAAGCGTCGTCCTATTCCAATAGAGAAAGTTGAACCTGTTGAGAATATTGTAAAGCATTTCGTAACAGGAGCAATGAGTTTCGGAGCTTTGTCTAAAGAGGCTCATGAGGCACTTGCATTGGCAATGAATAAGCTCGGTGCACGAAGCAACACAGGAGAAGGTGGTGAAGACGAAGATCGTTTCCACTCAACATTTGACGGAATAAGCCTTAACAGTAAGACTAAACAGGTTGCCAGCGGACGTTTCGGTGTAACAACAGAATATCTTACGAATGCAGAGGAAATACAGATAAAGGTTGCACAGGGTGCTAAACCAGGTGAAGGTGGTCAGCTTCCAGGCTTTAAGGTAGATGAAATTATAGCAAAGACTCGCCATTCTATTCCTGGTATCAGTCTAATATCTCCTCCTCCTCATCATGATATTTACAGTATTGAGGACTTAAAACAACTTATCTTCGACTTGAAGAATGTTAATCCACATGCAGCAATAAGTGTTAAGTTAGTTGCAGAGAGCGGAGTTGGAACTATTGCAGCTGGAGTTGTTAAGGCAAAAGCTGATTTGGTTGTAATCTCTGGTGCAGAAGGTGGAACAGGAGCTAGTCCTGCATCAAGTATGCGCTTTGCTGGAATATCTCCAGAAATAGGACTTTCAGAAACTCAGCAGACTCTTGTAAAGAACGGTTTGCGTTCACTAGTACGCCTACAGGTAGACGGTCAGTTGAAAACTGGTAGAGATGTTATCATGATGGCTCTTCTCGGTGCAGAGGAATTCAGTTTCGGAACATCAGTCCTTATCACTCTTGGTTGCGTGATGATGCGTAAGTGTAATAAGAATACTTGTCCAATGGGTGTTGCAACTCAGGATCCAAAACTTCGTGCACACTTCCGTGGAAGTTATAAGTATGTAGTAAACTACTTCACATTCTTAGCTCAGGAAATAAGAGAATATCTTGCAGAAATGGGCTATACAAGTCTTAATGATATTGTTGGTCATACAGAACTTCTTGTGCCTCTTACTACAGACGATGCAAAGTTGTCTACTCTAGATTTCACACGCTTATTGCATAAGGAAACTGGCGATAGCAGCATGTATTGCACAAAGAGTCAGGAGCATGATCTTGAAGGAATACTAGATAAGCAAATTATAAAAGGTTCTAAGAAAGCTATCGAAACTAATGGTGAGGTAGACCTAGACTTCGCAATAAAGAATACAGACCGTGCCGTTGGTACAATGCTTAGCGGATACATAGAAAAATATAAGTCAGACCTACGTGAGAAAGGTAACAACAAAGTTGTAGAACCAACTATCAACGTCAAGTTTAAAGGTGCAGCCGGTCAGAGCTTTGGAGCATTCCTTGTTAATGGAGTTGATTTCAAACTAGAGGGTGAAACCAATGACTACTTCGCAAAGGGTTTGAGTGGAGGTCGTATTTCTATCCTTCCTCCTATTCGTTCAAACTTCAATGCAGAGGATAATATCATTGCTGGTAATACAGGACTTTATGGAGCAACAAGCGGAGAACTTTACATCAACGGTAAGGTAGGTGAACGTTTCGGAGTAAGAAANTCTGGTGCGATATCTGTAATCGAAGGTGCTGGTGACCACTGCTGTGAATATATGACAGGTGGACGNATTGTAGTGCTTGGTGAGACAGGTCGCAACTTCGCAGCCGGAATGAGTGGTGGTGTTGCTTATGTTTGGGATAAAAATCACAACTTCGATTACTTCTGTAATATGGATATGGTTGAGATTAACCTTGTTGAGGAAAGCAGCTACCGCAAGGAACTTCATGAACTCATCCGTCAGCATTACCTCTATACAGGATCTAAGTTGGCAAGAACGATGCTTGATGACTGGAGCAAATACGTAGAAGACTTTATTCAGGTTGTTCCTATTGAATACAAGCGAGTTTTGCAGGAAGAGCAAGTTAAGAAACTTCAACAGAAAATTGCAGATATGCAAAGAGACTATTAACGGTAAGAAAGTAAGAAAATTAAGATATGGGAAATCCAAAAGCATTTCTATCCGTGCCACGTAAAGAGGCAGGATATAGACCAATCCACGATAGAATCCACGACTATGGTGAAGTGGAACAGACACTTAACAGTAATGACCGCCGTACACAAGCTTCACGCTGTATGGACTGCGGTGTGCCATTCTGTCATTGGGCTTGTCCATTAGGTAACAAACCACCAGAGTGGAATGATGCCTTGTTTAAAGGTGATTGGCAGCTTGCGTATGAATTGTTGACCACAGATAATGACTTTCCTGAGTTCACAGGACGTATTTGTCCTGCGTTGTGTGAGAAAGCCTGCGTGTTGAATCTTATGGATCACAATCCTACGACAAACCGCGAAGATGAGTGTGCAATTATTGAGCATGCGTTCTCTGAAGACTACGTACAGCCACGCATCCCAAGTCGCAACGGAAAAACTGTGGCTGTGATTGGTGGAGGTCCTGCAGGACTTGCTGCTTCAACACGACTGAATCAACTTGGTTACAAGGTCACAGTTTTTGAAGCTTGTGAGAGTGCTGGTGGATTGCTTAGATATGGTATTCCTAACTTTAAGCTGAACAAGGCTATCATAGATCGTAGAATTGCTCTTCTTGAAGCTGAAGGTATTGAGTTTAAGTACAATCAGAATATAGATTCAACAAAATTGCCTAAGGGTTATGATGCTTATGTAGTTGCTACAGGTACACCAACGGCTCGTGATCTAAGTATTCCTGGACGTGAACTCAATGGCGTTTACTTAGCTCTTGAAATGCTTTCACAACAAAATAGAGTTCTTGCAGGAATGCAGTTCAAAAACAATGAACTAGTAAATGCAAAGGGCAAAGATGTTCTTGTTATTGGTGGTGGTGATACAGGTAGTGACTGTATTGGAACAGCTAACAGACAAGGTGCTAAGAGTGTGACACAGATAGAGATTATGCCTAAGCCTCCTGTTGGACCTGAAGATCCAAATAGTCCATGGCCTAATTGGCCTCGCACAATGAAGACTACATCAAGTCATGAGGAAGGATGTACACGTCGTTGGAATATCAACTCATTGGAATTCCTAGGCAAAGATGGAAAACTTACAGGAGTAAAAGTACAGGAAATAACATGGGAACCTAATCCTGAAGGAGGACGCCCAATAATGAAGCCTGTAGGAAAACCAGAAATCATAAAGGCTGACATGGTATTGTTAGCAATGGGATTCCTAAAACCACAGCATCCGCAGTTCCAAGACAATGTTTTCGTTGTTGGAGATGCTGCCAGTGGTGCAAGTCTTGTTGTAAGAGCTCTTGCCAGTGGTAGAGATATCGCAGAAGAAATAGACCGCAAGTTGTCACACTAATGTAACATTTGTTTAAAGCGGTTGTAATATATTGCTTCTACCTTTGTACCAAATTAAATTTATTTGTTGCAAAGGTGGAAACAATATATTTTTGTATTGTCGTATTTCTGCTATGTTTGGCAGTATTCGACCTCTTCGTTGGAGTGAGCAATGACGCTGTAAACTTCCTCCAGTCAGCTATAGGAGCTAAAGTTGCCAAATTCAGAACAGTACTTATCATAGCGTCATTTGGCGTTGTGGTAGGAGCCATTATGTCTTCAGGAATGATGGATGTTGCTCGTCATGGAATTATTATGCCGAGTGAATATTCATTTGAAGAGGTAATGACAATATTTCTTGCAGTAATGGTTACTGACGTAATTATACTTGATGTTTTCAATACACTTGGAATGCCTACATCCACTACTGTTTCGCTTGTGTTTGAACTTCTTGGCGGAGCATTTGTAATCGCCACGATAAAGATGATTTCAGACGGGAGTCTAGGCTATGGAATGCTTCTCAATACCGATAAAGCTCTGAGCGTGATAGTCGCTATCTTTGTATCTGTGGCAATAGCTTTTGTATTTGGTGTAATCGTAATGTGGCTTTCTAGATTNGTGTTTACATTCAACTACAAACACCAGTCNCAAATATTGACGGTGGTATTTGGAGGAATTGCCTTCACTGCTCTTTCATATTTTATATTTCTGAAAGGACTTGGAAAAAGCCCGTATATAAGTGCTACAGTAAGTGATTATATAAGTGTCAACACAGGAATGCTGATCGTTTATACATTCGTAGCCTCAACAATTATTATGCAGATAATGCATTGGCTAGGCTGTAATATATTCAAATTTGTTGTACTAATGGGAACGTTTGCCCTTGCTATGGCTTTTGCGGGCAACGACCTTGTTAATTTCATCGGAGTACCGCTTGCCGGACTTGATTCATTCAATGATTTCGTGACAAATGCGAATGGAGCCTCGGCAAGTTCTTTTCACATGGGCTCGCTAATGGCTAGCGCAAAAACTCCTCCATTATATTTGCTTGGTGCAGGAGTGATAATGATTATAGCAATGGCTAAATCAAAGAAGGCTCACAACGTGATAAAGACTTCTATTGATTTGAGTCGACAAGACGAGGGCGACGAGATGTTTGGAAGTTCTAAAACCGCAAGATCAATAGTTCGATTTACGCAAAATTCAAATAATTTTATAACAAAGGCTTTACCAGTATGTGTTACTAAATGGATAGATAGTCGTTTCAATAAGCGAGACATGATTCTTGAAAATGAAAATGCAGCCTTTGACATTGTGAGGGCGGCAGTGAATCTTGTACTTGCATCAATGCTGATTACAATAGGAACAAATTATAAGTTGCCGCTTTCAACCACCTATGTTACATTTATGGTAGCAATGGGCTCAAGTCTTGCCGACAGGGCTTGGAGCAGAGAAAGTGCCGTATTCCGAGTAACTGGTGTTATAAGTGTGATTGGTGGATGGTTTATCACTGCAGGATTGGCATTTATTGCATGTGCCTTAGTGTGTCTGTTGATGTATTATGGTGGAATAATTGCTAAGGTCATTTTTATGGTTGCTGTTATCATAACCCTTATTCGTTCTAATCGCAATTTCTCACGCAAGTCAAAGGAGACTGAAAATGAGGATAATGCCTTCCGTCTTATGATGCGTTCAAATGATCCTGAAATAGTATGGGATTTACTTCGCAACCATGTTAGTCGTACTCAAAGCTATGTAAACAGATTTGCATTAAGCCAATACAATAAAATTGTTGAGGGACTCGCTGAAGAGAATGTGCGTGAATTGGGTAAGTGTACTAAACAGCTGAAAACAGAGCTGCAAACATTAAAGAAATATAGGCGACAGGAAATGCTTGCATTAAAGAAATTACCATTTGATATTGCAATAGAGCGCAACACATGGTTTCATCTTGGAGCTAATTCTGACCAACAGTTTATATACAGCCTCCGCCGTATGCTTGAACCAATAAAGGAACATGTAGACAATAATTTCAATCCACTTCCTGCAGGATACATTACTGAATATAGCAAGATAAACCATAAGGTAAATGATTTGATGAAACAATCTGAAGCCCAGATATCTACAGGTAGATATGATAACTACCGTGACATTCTTTCTGAGGCTGACACCTTGAAAAATCAGTTATCAGCGCTTCGTAAAATTCATATAGACAGAATACAGTGTAGCGAAGACGACAGTGAAATGCAAATCAATATGGTCTATCTTAATTTGCTTCAGGAAACTCAAGAATTCATGAGTGCAATGAGACATCAACTTAGAGCAGCAAAGAAGTTTATTGACAATTAAAATTTATTGCTGTCCGGTAAAACTTTTGTTTAAATTTAGTTGTTGCTAAAAGTACTCTAAAACGAGTATATTTGTGCTTTTCCAAGGCTTTTATGTCTAATATATGGTAATATAAAGCAATTTACTCTTGTTTACTATTCAAAAGAAAAGTAAGCCCCTTAGTTTGGAAAGCGCTTGAACTCCCTATAAATAAAGGACTTTAAGACTTTCAATTTATTTTTACCGGACAGCAATAATTAAAATTGTCTTTGCATTTATAATATATGATGTTCCATTAAATAAATCACCCGTTCATCAATGTTGAAAAAATCATATTGATAAACGGGTGATGATATTTGCTAAGAAGCAAGTTACTATTTAACCACCTTCTTTGCAGCAGTTTTACTACAAGTCTTGGCTGCATCTTTGCAAGCCTTAGCATCTTTCTTGCAACACTTTTTGGCGTCAGTTGCATTCTTGCAACAAGCTTTTCCACCCTTGCAGGCTTTGTCGGCATCAGCCTTGTTAGCCTTTGCACACTGTTCAACTTTATTGCATTTCTTTTCTGCCTGCTTAACATTCTGAGCATTTGCGAAACTGATGGCAGCTACCATAAGAACTGCACTTAAAACGATTTTCTTCATAGTTCAATAATTTTAGTTATATAAAATTTATAATCGCAAATATAGTGTTATCCTGTCATAAAAAGAAATATTTTATCTGATTATAACATTTTTCACTTTATTTTTGTATTAATCCACGAATGACAAACCACAAGTGCATGAATGTTGTAGTGATAAATCCATAATGTCTACACATTATATGATAACGTTCCTTGAGCGATTCCTTATGATTTTTGATGCTCATACCTCCTTCAAGATAGTTTACCACTACCGTATCTACGTATCTTAAAGGTAGATTGTTACGTTTTGCATCCTTCATAACTCTAATGCACCAGTCGATATCAGCAGACAATTTGTAGTGTAGGTCATAATTATTGCGCTTAGCGATATCCGTACGTGCATAGAATGCTTGATGACATACTAGCATACCATGTAAGAATGAGCGCCAACTGAGATGCAAAGGTGGTGAGAGTCGGCGATGGCGTAAAAAAGTTCCGTTGTCATCTACAATATCTGTATTACCATAAAGTACTCCTGGCAATTCCTCACCTTCGCCTACCATACTGACAATCGTTTCTAAAGTGGATGAAGATGGAAATACGTCTCCGGCATTCAGAAACACTAAATAGTTCCCCGAAGCTTTATTTATACCCTTGTTCATTGCATCATACAAACCATTATCGGGTTCAGAAGTTATTTTAATCTCATGTCCGTTATTCGCTGAGGAAGAACGAAGCTCATACTCTGTTGCAATAGAAACGGTTTTATCATTAGAAGCACCGTCAATAATAAGATGTTCAATATCTGGAAAAGTCTGTTTCAATACACTATCTAATGTTCGCACAATGACATTCTCTGCATTGTAAGTAATAGTGATGACAGTTATCTTTATGTTGTTCATGCTTTGATACCTAAAAAATTACAATATAAGTCTATATATTTTGCTGCAACTACATTTTCAGAATACATTCTTATCACATGCTCCCTGAGTTGCAATTTGTCCACATCCGCTTTTATAGCCCATACAATGCCTTCAGCCAGACTCTCGACAGATAGATAATCGGCAAGAAATCCATTAACTTTGTGTTGTATAATATCTGTTTGTCCACTATTATTGAAAGAAACAGGTATACACCCACAAGCCTGAGCTTCTATTAGTGTCTGCCCAAAAGTCTCGTATAATGAAGAAGAAACAGCTACATTAGCCGCAGAATATACAGTAGATAACCCATCTTCATCCTTTATAGTTCCCAAATAAGTGTATTCAATAGGCAGCGCCTTGAGAACACCAGAATCTTTCATCCCCCCGAACAAGACTAGATGCAGTTCCTCACGTTTTATAATTCCATTTTTGATAATGTATGAAATCGCATCACACAAATAGTTTAATCCTTTTATAGGCGTGTCTAATCTTGCAGCTCCGAAGGCTATTATATATTTATCAGGTAATGATAATTTCTCACGTGAACTGTTACGATTCTTAAGCACAAATTTTGATAATGATATCGAATTCGGGATAACGTTGATAGAATGCTCATACATCAAAGGACTTTCGCNAGCTATNTTNGCTAACCATGTNCTNACAGCTACAAAATTTATATTAGTATTTTTTAGTATCTTNTGTTTTTTGTNGAACACAGANCTAGATACATCTTTATTGCCTGGAAAGCGAAGAAATTGACANTTACCACATCCNTTNTTANAGTTNTCACANCCAAANGCATAATGACAAATTCCTGTGCATTCCCACATGTCGTGCATCGTCCACACAATATGTTTGCCACTTTTGACAATTTTACGCAAACTATTTAATGATAGAAAACCTTGATTAATCCATTGNAAATGAATTATGTCTGCCTCCTTAAACTCTATTGTNTTTGTAATATCAATACCGGTATTGGCAATGGAAACCGTGAAAAGATTCTTTCGCTGAAAAAGATTTTTTGTCCAGATAACAAATCTTTCATAAAGAAAATTGAACTTATTTCTAAAATGAGTTCCTGCTGTAGCTACACATATTGATTCTGTCTGCTTGTTCATAACAAGCATTTTTGCCTTGACGCCATTATTATTCAGAGCGTTCATAAGACGGTTTGCCGCAACTGCTGCTCCGCCTGTACTCTCGCTTGTATTTACAATAAGTACTCTCATCGCGTGTGACTATTATTCATAAAAATTATTCATGCAAAGATAAGATAAGTAGAGGTAAGAACAAAATAAAAATAAGAATATTCTAATTTCCTTGCAACTTTTTTTCAGTTATTGCGTCTAAACAAAAGAAACTAATAAAATAGAGATGAAAAAGTTATTTTTACTAGCCATGATTACCCTGCTCTTTAGCGGAAGTATGATGGCACAAAAGACTACTATTAGTGGTACATTGAAAGATTCAATTCAGAATGCCACAGAACCTTATGCTACGATTAGAGTGTATAAGCCAGGAAACTTACAGAAGCCTATAGCAATGTCGTTGACTGATGGAGACGGAAAAATTAAGCAGGTTGTAGATGGTAAGGGAACATTTGTTATTACATTTAATTCAGTAGGTAAAAAACTTGTAAAACGTGAGTTTACAATAAATGGTGAACCAACTGTGGATTTGGGTAATGTATATACGTTTGATGATTCTAAAGCATTGAAAGGTGTAGAGATTGTTGCTCAGAAGCCTGTCGTTAAAATGGAAACCGACAAGATGACTTATAATGTTCAGGAAGATGTCGACTCAAAAAGCATGACTCTTCTGGATATGATGCGTAAGGTTCCTATGGTTACAGTAGATGGTCAGGATAATATAACTGTGAATGGTTCTAAGTCATTCAAGATTCTTGTTGACGGTAAGGAAAATCCTATGTTTCAAGCAAATGCATCGCAAATTTTTAAGTCTATACCGGCTTCAATGGTAAAAAATATTGAGGTGGTCACAAATCCAGGTGCAAAATATGATGCAGAAGGTACCGCAGGTATATTGAATATAAAGTTTAATCACGATTCTGGTCAAAAGCAAAATATGGATGGATACAGCGGAAACGTGAGTGCAACTGTTGGTAATAAGAGTGATCGTATGTCTGCATATATAGGCGGGCAGCAAGGTAAACTCACATATAGTGCAAACGCAACCGTGGGTTATCAGGATATGAAAGATATAGATGTCAACTTAGAACAAACAAAGATAGTCAACGGTCAGAATTCAGTTATGAAATACAATCAGAAATCCGACCAGAAAGTGCCTTTTGAAATGGGAAATCTTAACTTAGGATATGAAATAGATTCCCTAAGCACGATTAATGCCGGAATTGGACTTACATCTTTTGAATCCAAAATTAATGGAACTCCTTTCACTACAATGGAAGGTGGAATATATGGAAGTGGACATTCTTATAGCAACAAAATGAGTACAAAAGAATCTAGCGTAGGATTTAATGGAAACATTGACTATCAGCGATTCTTCGACAGTGAGCATAAATCTTCTATCACTTTAAGTTATCTATTCAGTAACACTCCTTCAAAGGAGAAAAGTTCACGTAACCAATACGAACCAAAACAAGAAACTGGCGACATGTATTCAGACATGGAAACCAACGGGCGTACACATACTTTACAGGTAGACCTCGTGAATGCCTTGTCAAAGAATACAACTCTCAATACTGGTGTAAAATATATCTATAGGCATAACAAGTCTGATTCAAAATATTATGACTATAAGGGTGACGAGCAAGTGCTGAATGCTGATAACAGTGTGAAATACAATAACGATCAGTCTATTCTTGCTGGATATGCTGAATATGTAGCTACAATGAATAAATTCAGTACAAAAGCTGGACTGAGATATGAACATACTTGGGAAAATATTAAATATCCAGAACAAACAGGGAAAAACTTCAAGAAAGACTATGGATGTCTCGTACCTTCGTTTACATTAAGTTACGCGATGACTCCGATGAGCAATCTTGGCGTAAACTATTCAATGCACATACTCCGTCCTGGAATTTCTTATCTTAATCCATATGTTGACCGTTCAGACCCTACGTTTATATCATATGGTAATCCAAAACTTGATGTTGAAAAATCACATTATGTAAGTTTGGTTTACAATATGTATAGTGCCAAATTCATGATGAACATGACTCTTGGACAGAACTTCTGCAACAACCAGATTGCTGAATATTCTTTTGTAGATAAAGACAACGTGCTTAACACTACACGTAGAAACAATACAAAGAACAGATGGACAAACTTTAATATGTTTGCCCGTTGGACAATAAGCAAAACTTCAAGTCTGATGATGAATGGTTCAGTAGATTATGGAGATATGCGCTCAAAGGAACTAAATTGTAGCAACAACGGATGGCAGGGTAACATTTATGCTAGTCTTGAGCAAGTGTTGCCACTTAACATCAAATGGAGTCTAGGTTTATTTGCTAAGACACGTGACTACAATATTCAGGGCTACTCTGGTGGAATGCAGTTCCTGAACACTTCGTTTACAAAACAGTTGTTCAAAGACAGACTTTCACTAAGCGTGCAATATGTTAATCCAATGAGAAGTAAACTTAAGATTACTTCATATAGTGCAGGTGCTGACTTCATCAATAGAAGTCAATACTCTATTCCTCTTCATATGATTTCTTTCACAGCAGCTTGGAAGTTTGGTAACAGCAATAAGCAGTATGGCCAACACAAGAGCAATATCACAAATGATTTTGATGAAAAGGATAAGAAGGGTGCTGGCTCAGGAATGGGTGGAGTAGGTCAAGGTGTAGGAATGTAATAATGTAGTATGCCATAACTATAACCGACAAAAGGTGCGACGTCATTTTGATATCGCACCTTTGTCTTTATTTATCATTATGGCAAGTAATCGTGTTTGTTATTTACATATTTAGTATTTAATAACAAAAAAGGCAGCACAACCGTTTGTCGGTATCAGGAAATAAAGTATCTTTGCATTATAATATAACAGTATTCGGCATAAAAAATATTATGCCTCTCGAGAAAATTAATAATTATGGTTGTAATTAAATTTTTAAAGAATTGGACTTTGCCGATAGCGATTGTTGTAGGAATAATACTATATTTTATATTTCATTTAGTTCCTTTTTTGTCTCCAATAGCAGAATGGTATGCTCCATATAATGGAAATGTACTACCAGATTTCATGTTCCTAATATTATTTGTAATCTTTTGTAAGGTTGATTTTAGGAAACTCCTTCCTGTTAAGTGGCACTTCTGGATATGTTTACAGCAGATATTATTTGTATCTTCTCTTGTTGGTATTATTGTTGCATTTAAACTTCATAATGAAGCTCTTATAATGTTGGAAGCTATACTTGTTTGTATTATTGGACCATGTGCGGCAGCTACTGCGGTGATAACAGCAAAATTAGGTGGTAGTCTTGAAGAAATGACTACGTATACCTTTATATCCAACTTTATTTCAGCATTGATGATACCTGTATGTTTTCCACTTCTTGATAAATCATCAGCAAGTTTTGATTTCTTACCTACGTTTTTTACAATACTATATAAAGTGAGTGTCGTATTGCTACTTCCTATGGTATTAGCATATATTGTAAAACATGGTATAAAGCCATTACATCGGGTTGTTGTAAGTATAAAAGATTTAAGTTATTATATGTGGGGTGGTTCACTTGTCGTATTATCAGGAACAACCGCCATGAATATAGTTGAAGCATGGAAACATACTTCATTATGGTTTTTGCTTTCAATTGCACTTATGTCACTGATGCTTTGTATTATTCAGTTTGCTACAGGACGTTTCATTGGTCATTATTTTGATAAAACGGTTGAGGCAGGGCAGGCTTTAGGACAAAAAAACACGCCTTTTGCGATTTGGGTCGCGACAGCATTTCTCAATCCCTTGTCGTCTGTAGGTCCAGGCTGTTATATTTTGTGGCAGAATGTTATCAATAGTGTTGAAATATGGTTATCAAGAAAAAATGAAAACAAAAAAGTTTCATGATAAAAATCTATCAATAAATAAAAACAATAAAATCTATGAATTTTAAAAATCTACTGCTATCATTTCTGCTTCTAGGAAGTGCTACGATGGTAACAGCACAAAACAAAGTGAAAGGTGATTATGGTTATCTGTATTGTCACATGAGTGATTTGGGAGAATGGACTGCATTTGCCGTAAGCCGTGATGGTGTAAACTATCAGGACATAATTGGGGGTAAACCTATTTTCGACTCAAAGCAACTTGCACGCATTGAGGGAGGTACACGTGACGCATATATTACACGTACGTCTGACGGAAAATCATATATCATGGTAACTACTGATATGTGTGTGGCAAACAGTCATAAATGGGATAATTATGGAATAGACCTCTTAAAGAGCAATGATCTTATTCACTGGACTAGTATTACATTTGATTACAGAAAGGGACAGCAAATTTTTTGTGATTCAGCAACAGCAAAAAGCACTTATAAAGATTGGTCTACTATAAACCGTGTGTGGGCTCCTCAGATATTCTGGGATCCAAATTATACATGGGATAATGGCGAAAAAGGCGGATACATGATTTATTACTCAATGCTGAATAGACCAGAAGAGGGATATGACAGAATGTATTACAGCTATGCTGATAAAACTTTCACTAAACTTACTACTCCTAAACTACTTTTTGATTGGGGGTATGCAACTATTGATGCTGATATCAACTATTTGCCTTCGGACGGAAAGTATCATATGCTCATTAAAAAAGAAGGTGGAAAGCCTGGTATATATACCGCTACTTCTAGCAAGTTGACTTCAGGCTGGAGTGAACCTATCGAAGATGATTATGTTAACTTTGAAGGTAATAAAAAGACAGAAGGTAGCAGTGCATTCCAACCAATAGGAAGCGATGAGTGGCGTGTGGCTTATGTTGAATACAGTAGTCGTCCACATCGTTATCGTATTTGCAAGGCTGATAAGAATATGCGTAATTTCCATGATCCTGTTGATATAAATGGTGTAACTGGACCACAGCACGGAAGTTTCATGCGTATAACCAAGCAAGAATACAATAGACTTTTGAAATTAAATAAGCTTGATGAAAAGAAATAATATATAATTTATATTATTGATATATGTAAAAGATGGTTCAACCGATTTATCGGATTAACCATCTTTTATTTTTATATGTTTGATGATTGCTGTTTTTTCATGCAAAAGCTTAATTGTTCTCATGTTTGGGCATGTTAAGGTATTATCAATGATGCAGAAAACAAATATTATTATTTCATAATTCAATCACACCATTGCTCGAATACAAACATAAAAAATCCCTTGCACTCTAACAAAAAAGGACAAGGGATTTGCGCATATGTTGATAATCTAAGGTTTTAATGTAAATCCAAAAAGTAAATAAGCTTTCTGTGTACTTGGATTAGCTGTTATTCCAGCGAATATAGGAATAGTAAAACTGTCGCTCACGCGAATGTCTTTTGTTGCTTTTAAAGAAACATTGGTGACCGCAAAGCCATTTGCTTTAGCGTATAAACTAGTTGCATAAGGTACTGCACCTATTGTGGCATTCCAGTTAAGACCACCCAGAGCAAATGGAATATTAGCTTCAGCATAAGATGAGTATGCTCGTTTCCCATCTTTATTTAGTCCATCGTTTCCCGCAAAGTTTGTATACCAGTTTAGTGAGAATTTCCCGAAATCATAACCTACATTTCCCTCAAAAACGTGTGATGTGTTGTGAGCAGAATAACTGAAATATTTGTCTATGGGAGTATTAAACCAATAGTCGGTTATTCCAACATGGAATTTTCCAATTGCATAGGCTGCCGTTATATCAAACTCTTTAGTGTCGTCTTTGTCACTTAATCCAACGTTGCCCCATCCTGTAAGCGACAAACCTTTGTAGTTTAAGCCTAATGTTGGTTGTAAAGAAACATCTCCCAAATCCTGTCCACGCCAGATATACTGGTTAACAACATCTGCACTTACAGTTCCGCTAACATTATCCTGAGCGTTTACTGGCATAGCGAAGGCAATCATTCCGATAACCATTGCTGATAATACTTTATTTACCATAAATAATCTTTTTTAGTTGTAACTAATTTATAAATACTAATAGATACTAAGTCATCTCTTTTTTTTGTTGTGTGAAAAATATGAAGACCATAAGTGTTATTTGTACATATAACAAAATGAACTACACTATTATGGTCAATGATTCTATGCTGATAATGCTGAATGCCTGTGCATTTAGAAATCCAAATTCATGCTTGTAAATGCGTGATTAATGGATAAAAGCAACATTAACATGGTGTCTACTGATATATAGCTAAATATTGTGTTTGTGTTTTGTGTCTTCTCTATAACATTTCTTTTTCCGCATTATATAAGGCAAGGTCTCCACGTTCTCCAGTTCGTATTCTCACGGTGTCGTCAACAGGAATAATGAATATTCGCCCATCTCCAATCTTTCCAGTCCATGCTGCTTTTCTCACAGCTTCAATAGTACGCTCTACTTTTCTCTCTCTGACAACGATGTTCAGCAATACGCGTTCAATGTTCTTGGTCTCATGCGCTATGCCTTGATGAATGTGTTCTTTCCTTATTTTTCCTTCACCCCTTACATCATAATAAGAAAACCATTCTATGTCGGCTGCAAGCAGAGCTTCCTTGACGTCTTCAAACTTTGTCTTGCGGATAATCGCTTCAATCTTCTTCATAATCCTCAAATTTAATTAATGTGTATATATTAAGTATCAACGCTTTGATTTATCATCCTGTAAACTATATCTGCAAATTTAATGCAAAATGCAACTTAAAACTTCTAAAATGGTTGCAAAGTGAAATTAAAAATTACTAATAATCGCATTTTTAACAAAAGTATGCATGTATGATTACAATTCGAAAGAAAAATGAATATAAATGCTTTCGAATTATAACTTATATTAAAAAACAACATTATTTTGATACCAAACTATTGCTTATTTTGTCAAAACGTATTAAATTTGCAAACGTAACAAGACAAAACGTAAGTTTTATAAATAAGAAAGTAACAAAATGGCAAATACTATCCATTTCACCAAAATGCATGGAGCAGGAAACGATTATATATATGTCAATACTCTTATTGATATGATACCTAATCCTGCTAAGGCTTCTATAGAGTGGAGTAAGCCTCATTTTGGAATAGGCAGCGATGGTCTGGTTCTTATAGGAAGACCATCCGAAGATGCTGTTGCTGACTTTTCAATGCACATTTATAATGCAGATGGTTCTGAGGCCATGATGTGTGGCAACGCCAGCAGATGTATTGGAAAGTATCTATATGAAAAAGGTTTTACCAAAAATACGAGAATAAAATTAGAAACACTTTCTGGCGTGAAAGTTCTTAACCTGCATCTGAATGATGAAAACAAGGTTGGGAGCGTAACTGTAGACATGCTTGAGCCTATGACAACAATGACAGAGCAGTTTACAGGTAAGCACCCTTCTCTTTCGTCAATTCCAGGCGCAAAAGAAGGCGTTTTTGTTTCTATGGGAAATCCACATTACGTGATATTTGTTGATGATATCAAAGATATTGATATAGCAGAATATGGCAAGATCCTAGAGAGAGATGATGCCTTCCCCCAGAGGTGCAATATTGAATTTGCACAACTGGTGGGCAAGGATATACTAAGGACTAGGGTCTGGGAACGTGGAAGCGGTATCACATTGGCTTGTGGGACAGGTGCTTGTGCAACAGCTACGGCGGCGGTTATTTCTGGATTGACAGACCGTAAGGTCGACATTTTGATGGATGGAGGAACGTTGAATATAGAATGGAACGAGGATGACGGACATATATACATGACAGGTCCGGCAGAATTTGTTTTCGAAGGTGAAATTCAAATTCCATAACAAAGATAACAAACTTAACAACACAATAAAATTATGGCATTAATAAACGAACATTTTTTAAAATTGCCTGGCAATTATCTGTTTGCAGACATTGCAAAGAAGGTAAATGCCTACAAGGTGTCACATCCCAAACAAAAGGTTATCAGCTTAGGTATTGGTGATGTCACGCAGCCTCTTTGTCCGGCTGTGATTGAAGCTATGCATAAGGCCACAGACGAAATGGCTAAAAAGGCTAGTTTCAGAGGATACGGTCCTGAAAGAGGATACGATTTCTTGCGTGAGGCAATTATCAAGAATGATTTTCTCCCTAGGGGAATACATCTTGATATGAACGAAATCTTTGTAAACGATGGCGCCAAGAGCGATACTGGAAATTTCCAGGAGATCTTGCGTTGGGACAATAATATCGGAGTTACAGATCCTGTTTATCCTGTTTACATAGATTCTAACGTGATGATTGGACGTGCAGGAGTTTTCGAGAATGGCCAATGGAGCAATGTCACATACATACCTTGTACTGCTGATAATAGTTTCATTCCACAAATTCCCGATCATCGTGTAGATATGATCTACCTGTGTTATCCTAACAATCCTACGGGAACTGTTTTGACAAAAGAAGAACTTCGTAAATGGGTTAACTATGCAATACACAATGATTCTATAATCCTTTACGATGCTGCATATCAGGCTTACATTCGTGATGAGTCTATTCCTCATTCTATTTATGAGATACGGGGAGCTAGAAAAGTGGCTGTGGAATTCCATAGTTATTCAAAGACTGCAGGATTCACAGGAATAAGATGTGGATACACTATCGTACCTAAAGAACTTACCGCTTCTACTCTTGACGGAACGGGACGTGCTAGCCTTAACCAAATTTGGGATCGTCGCCAGTGCACTAAGTTCAATGGCACAAGTTATATTAGTCAGCGAGCTGCTGAGGCTATCTACACTCCTGAAGGTCGCAAACAAGTAAAAGAGGTAATAAACTATTATATGGAGAATGCCGACATTATGCGCGACAGTCTCACACGACTTGGATACAAAGTTTTTGGAGGAATAAATGCTCCTTATCTTTGGATAAAGACTCCAGACGGAATAGATAGTTGGAAATTCTTTGAGCAGTTACTTTATGGAGCAAGCGTAGTCTGTACGCCTGGTGTTGGTTTTGGACCAAGCGGGGAAGGCTATATCCGTCTCACGGCATTTGGTGATCGTGAAGACTGCAGGGAAGCCATGAAGCGTATCGCTGAATGGACTTTAAAATAAAGAAATATATAATCACACAAACACTGAATTTATATATACACGTATGACAAATCTAAGATTCGAAGCCGTAGCTGAAGCTTCACGTAAGAAGCCACTAGAAGTGGCAACACCTGCCGAACGACCATCTGAGTTTTTCGGAAAGAAGGTTTTCAATCGTCAGAAAATGTATAAATATCTGCCTGCTGACATTTATGCTAAGCTTGTAGATGTTATCGACAACGGCGCACGCCTTGATCGTTCCATTGCCAATGAGGTTGCAAAGGGCATGAAGCAGTGGGCCGACGAAAATGGAGTCACTCATTANACTCACTGGTTCCANCCTCTTACTGAGGGTACTGCCGAAAAGCATGATGCTTTTATTGAGCATGATGGAAAAGGTGGAATGATAGAAGAATTCTCTGGAAAACTTCTTGCTCAGCAGGAACCTGATGCTTCTTCTTTCCCTTCTGGCGGTATCAGAAATACTTTTGAAGCTCGTGGTTATAGTGCATGGGATCCTACATCACCCGTGTTTATTATTGACGATACTCTTTGTATACCTACTATATTTATATCATATACAGGTGAGGCTCTTGACTATAAGGCTCCTTTGCTCCGTGCTTTACGTGCTGTAAGTACTGCCGCATCAGAGGTTTGTCACTATTTCGACCCAGAAGTAAAGAAGGTTACAAGTAACCTCGGATGGGAACAGGAATATTTCCTTGTAGACGAGAACTTATACGCAGCTCGTCCTGATCTTATGTTGACTGGCAGAACCCTTATGGGACATGATTCTGCAAAGAATCAGCAGATGGACGACCATTATTTCGGAACTATTCCTGAGCGTGTACAGAATTTTATGAAAGACCTTGAAATACAGGCTTTGGAACTTGGTATTCCTTGCAAAACACGCCATAACGAAGTTGCTCCAAATCAGTTTGAACTCGCTCCAATCTTCGAAGAAACTAACCTAGCTGTAGACCATAACATGTTGTTGATGAGCTTAATGAAGAAAATAGCTCACAAGCACGGATTCCGTGTATTACTTCACGAAAAGCCTTTTGATGGTATCAACGGTAGTGGTAAGCACAACAACTGGAGTCTAAGTACAGATACAGGTGTGCTCCTTCATGGCCCTGGCAAAACTCCTATCGACAATTTGAGATTTGTTGTATTCATTGTTGAGACTTTGGTGGGTGTTTATCGTCACAACGGACTTCTCAAGGCAAGCATAATGAGTGCTACAAATGCTCATCGTCTTGGTGCGAATGAAGCTCCTCCTGCTATCATCTCTAGTTTCTTGGGTAAGCAGCTTAGCGATTTGCTTGACCATATTGAGAAATCTGATAAGAAAGATTTGTTTGATGTTGCTGGTAAGAAGGGAGTTAAGCTAGATATACCAGAGATTCCAGAGATTATTATTGATAATACTGACCGTAACCGTACATCGCCATTTGCATTCACAGGTAACCGTTTTGAGTTCCGTGCTGTTGGTAGTGAGGCAAACTGTGCAAGTGCAATGATTGTGCTTAACACTGCTGTTGCCGAAGCTTTGACAGATTTCAAGAAGCGTGTAGATGCACTTATCGCTAAGGGCGAAGACAAGATTGCTGCTATTATCGACATTGTTCGTGAAGACATAGTTGCTTCAAAGCCAGTCCATTTCGATGGAAACGGATATAGTGACGAGTGGGTAGTAGAAGCTACAAAGCGTGGATTGGATTGCGAAAAGTCTTGTCCTGTAATCTTCGAGCGCTATCTCGACAAAGACAGCATCAAGATGTTTGAGGACATGAACGTGATGCAGGAGAATGAATTGATAGCCCGCAATGAGGTTAAATGGGAAACCTATACTAAGAAAATTCAGATTGAGGCTCGCGTAATGGGCGACCTTAGCATGAACCATATTATTCCTGTGGCTACTCATTATCAGAGCCAGCTTGCAAAGAATGTAGAAAACATGATTGATATTTTTGGTAAGGAAAAGGCTACATCTCTATCTTCACGTAACATAACGATTATAGAGGATATTGCTATCCGTACGAAAAAGATTGAGGCTGGTGTCGAGGAATTGGTAAATGCAAGAAAGGTTGCCAACAAGATTGAGAGCGAGTACGATAAAGCTATCGCATACCACGACACAGTGGAGCCTAAAATGGAAGAAATTCGTTATGAAATAGATAAGTTGGAACTTGTAGTTGCCGATGAACTTTGGACTCTTCCAAAATATAGGGAACTACTCTTCATCAGATAAAACACCAATCTATTTCTTTATTGGTTGTTTAAGTTTGCTGCGGGATGTGATCGTGAGATTATATCCCGCTTTTTTAATATTTTCTTAATTGTCTATACCTGATTTCATATATCTTGTCAAACATCGTTTCCCATAGATTAAGTTCCTTGTCATCTGCAGATTTTATACTTAGTCCGTATAGCTTAGTACCAGTGTTGCGATAATTCTTCAGTTTCGCTATGTAATCCTTTCCTACCATAGGGATAAGAAAATCGCTGACCAATAGAATATCGGCGTTTACATAATGGTTCTGTTCATCATCAAGTAGATTGAATGTAGCGTCAAGCAATTTCTTGGCACTTGTTCCTCCACCGATAAAAGGTACGTGACCTTTGGCAAAATTTTCTTCGTCAGTATCCTTAAATCCAAGGTTCATCATTCGTTTGCGCTGTCTTCGTGCCATAAGATCAATTGGTCTTATAGAAACACTGAAATCAATAAGAAAACAATCTCTCCTTAATTCTTCGGCAGTATCTTCAAGTAATGCCAAAAGTGAAGCCGTGATGCGTTGTGGAGTTCCATACATACTTGCCGAAGTATCAAGGCATACGATCATTGGACCACGTCTGCTTGCGTGAGTAAAACCAAGTTTACGCGAAGGCTTACTCATCTCGCTCTTATATCTGAATGTCTGTAATCGTTTGGTCAGAAATTTGTAGATGAACATGTCACCCATTGCGTCGTCACAATATTGTGCAAGTTCAAGAGGCAGTAATGAGTTTAAATCATTGCCCACGGTTATTCCTTCAATATCGCTTCCGCTTGAATGCTCCATTTTCATGGCCGTTCCTGATGAAATAGTGAGTCTATCACGGCCATTTGAATCGGCAGTGCGCCCCATGCAGGCAGCTATCTCTTTTATTTCAGGGTATTTATCCTGAACTTTTACTACATTGAGTCGTCTTTCAAATTCGGTCTCGGTCCATTGTCCGTCCATCATGTCCCAAGCCTGAATAGCTTGTTGTTCAATGATGTTGTGAGACTTCATGTAAGTCCCAACTTGTCTCATCACAATGTCTAGCCCCTTTTTGAAGTCGTCTTTTCGCTTGATGATATGCTCTTTGCTTTCGCTTTCAATATGCCTGTCAAGAGTGAGCTGCCATTCATTTACTAGCTTTTCCCAGTTAGCATTATCATTGCATCCGTCTCCAGAAAGCAATCTAAGTATGAAATCCTTGTCAAAGCCGAATCCGGAATGTTTTGCAGAAATGTCATCAACAAGATTTTTGAGTTCATGTTCATCTTTCCTTTTAGCTTCAGACCATTTCAGAACCTTAATCATATTGTTGCGCTCGGTCCATGCACGTTGATTTTGAAAATCTTCGTAGTGAGTGCATTCAGCAATAAACTTCCCAACAGCAGAATAGAATATCTTAGCACTAAGTCTGCTATTCTGTATCATCTTGATATATTTACCTTCACCCATCAGTTTTAGAAGAAAGTCCATCAGGGGATCTTTCTTTATAACCCATGGCTTGCCCTCTATGGCATCAGAAGGCACAGAAGGTACATTTCCTGAATGACAGAAATCATTAAGAAGTTTCAGGTATAAGGAGTTCATTTATTAATATGTTATTTTCTCAATATCTTGTCGAGTAAAGGCTATTTCCTTATAAAAATCAGCAAGATAAAGTTTTATTTCACGTCGATCCTCATCGTTGATAAACATATTATCTTCAAGTCTTTTTTGAGTTTCGCTAAGACGATCAGCTAGTGAATCTATTTCTAAAGAATAGTCTCTGCTGTCTTGTGAATTTACAGCCATAGGTGTTGTCTTATCATCGCTAGCGTTGTCTTTCTCTATTTCGAATTTCAGTCCATCAATATACACGTTGTCGTTGTCACGTGCCAAACTTATTGGGCGGCTACCTAAAGGAACTTTACTGCCATCGTAAACCTTTATCACCGTAATCTTCTCGTTTCTTGGATCTTGGAACATTAGTCCTTCTTCACCATCTTCACCAATTTCTGGTAATTGTCTGAAATCAGTCAATACGATGAACGAATGACCAGTTTCATGGTTTACGAGTCGATAATAATAGTCACTGTATGTTTTCTTATCAGCATCTCTTTGTCGCTGTCTGGCTGTACTTCGACCTGCTCTTTGAAGCAAATGGCTATTTCTTATCTCATCTTCAAGATCTTGTTTTAATCTTGCAAACTCTAAAGCGCAAGTGGCAAATATAGCCCTAATGACAATTTTCCTCACAGCGTCACGCTCGTCAGGTTCTTGCCATAGACAATGATACATAGGTAACAAATCACATGTTTCAACAGACTTTCTATCGTGCATAAAAGCAGATGTTCGCACAAGGCGTGCTATTTTTTTCCATCTTCTGTCGCTGATGTAAATGTCTCGTCGTTCTTCCGCACCATCCACCTCTACGGTTCTAAGTGCTTTTCTAATATCCCTGATGCAGTCCATGGCGTGATTACTTATTTTCACTAGTTTAATATCATCCGACCATTTAGCATATTCTTCATTAGAAATTTTTATTGTTTCGTCAGTAAAGTCTTCATTATCATCACAGCCAGTCATCATAAGTGTGAAGTTTTCTTCGTCTCTTATAGCACAGCTTTCAATCCTGATGATAAATCTATCCCATAGAGCTTCTAGTCCTTCGCCACGAGCCGGTAGTTCATTACTTGCTGCAACAAGAAGTTTTAGTGGGAGTTTGATTTCGTTTCTTCCGTTTCTGAAAAGTTTCTCATTTATAACAGTAAGCAACGAGTTTTGTATAGCAGGTCCAGCCTTCCATATTTCATCAAGAAATACCACGTCAGAACTTGGCAGATATCCATCTGTTGATCGCTCATATGTATCATTATTCTTTAGTCGAGATATAGATACAGGCCCGAATATCTCATCAGGTGTAGAGAATCGTGACATGAGATATTCAAAAGATCGTGCATTGCAGAAGGCGCTCTTGAGTCTGCGCGCCACCATACTCTTTGCCACTCCCGGAGGACCAAGAAGAATTATACTCTCACCAGCTATTGCAGCGAGCAGCGATAGACTTATTTCTGAGTCCTTCTCATATATATTCTTATTCATCTCATTTATGAGACTCTGCATTCTTTGTTTCATTTCCATACGTGAGTATAAAGTTAATTAGTTTTTTCTTCATTCAGTAAAACGCCTGGAATCTTATAAACTTTTTTAACGGCGGAGCTTTTACAAATATTTGGGCCAATCAATATATAATTCTTTTATATGTCAATCATATTTTACTAGTGGCATTATATAGAAAAAGGTGTTGCTCCATTTGAAACAACGCCTTTTAAATTATAGATAGATGTGATATTAATTACTTCTTTGTAATCTCATATTTAGCAAATCCGTCAGCCCATGCATAAAGTTTGATGTCATAAGTACCATCTTCGGTAATCTTAATATTAGCACCACCTTGTGTAAGGTTGTCTGTTGTTCCACCCCAGTTTATATCCCATGCGTAATTGGCACGGAATTTCAGTTCTCCAGACTTTAATGTTACACCACTAATTTCCCATGCACGATCTGTTACATTATAGGTCATAACAGCATCTCCCTTAGGATTAGCGTCTGAAGGCCAACCATTAGGTGTCGCATCACCAACAAGACCGATTACTGTGATTGGTGTGAAGGTCATCTTCTTTGTAGATAAATTAAGGTCTACTTTATAATAGCCATCAGCATCACCAGTTGGAAGACTAATATTGGTAGCTTGTGTATCAGTAGAGAAGTCAGCACCATAATTAGTTCCATCCCAGTTTGCTTCAGAGCATAACTTAAATCCCTTGTTGTTTAGGTACATGTAGCCAGTAAAGTTGTCACCATCGGTACTTCCCAAATAGTCTATTTGTTTCCAACCGTTAGCGTCACCAGCCATATACATTATTGGTTTAGATACAGTGTAAGTCCATGTATTTGCATTAAAAGTAACAATCCATGTACCGGCACCTTGGATTATTGGTGTCTGTACGTTTTTCCAGTTAAGGTAGTTGAATGTAGAAGCATCGCCATTAGTAGTACAACCAAATGCAACAGGATTCACGTTATCCCAAGTTGTTCCATCACCAACATATCCGGAACCACCGAAGAACTTGAACCAGTTCGTATCGCCTGTTGTTTTTACAGCAGCAGTATAGATATGTGAACCATCTTTTGTTTCTTTCAACCAAACAGGCTTATTTGGAGTCCAACCATTATCATTTACATTTCCGAGCATGAAATACCCCTTTGCATCCACGTCTGGAGTTTTTATAGGTGTTTCATTCTGAGTTACTGAGCCACTAATAGCTACAGCCTCTCCGGATGTAAGTACAGCAGATGTAGTAGCAGTAACATTCAAAGCTCTCTTTTCATATTTCTGACTCTTCAAAGATTCTTTTGCTATTTCATCAAGTTGAGCTGTGGCTACACGAACCGTAGTACCATGTAATGCGTAAGGAATCACAAGTCCGTTGACCGTAACACCCTTAACAAGGACTTTAGCTACGTTGGCATTTGAACTTGTCACAGCGATAATGTCCAATGAGTCTTGGACTTTTTCTGCATTCATGTCAATATCAACTCCTGATCCTGTGAAGTTTAGGCCATAAGCGGCAGCGGCAGCTTCCTGATCATTTTTCTGGAGACTAGCCCAGTCACCGAAATCCTGATTACAAGAACTCAAGGCAACGGCTGACAAAAGCAATCCGCCATATATAAATAAATTCTTCATATTGAATTATCTTTTATTTGGTTATTATCTCCCCACCACTAGGGTAGGGAGAGTTTTGTCTTATTTTAAACTAGCTTTACCAGTATTGAAACTAAATGATAATGTTTGACCTACCTTAGCTTGAATAGAGTAGTCAGCACCCAATGTTTCCAACCAGTTATTTGGAATATCCTCTACACGGAAGTGAATATTACCAGTGGTGATTTGCATAGTAAATTCTGTGCGCCACCAATCAGCACCAGGAACCTTTACGTAAGCACGAACTTCACCAGCGGCAGTGAAAGGTTGTGAAACCCATTCGCCCGTTTGATCAGCTGGAGCTGTACAAGGAATAGCAGTATCGAAATTACCTACAGTAGTACCTGTGATATTAACAACAGCTTTGTCGACAATCAGTTCATACTGAATCTTTCCACCTTTGATCTTGTCTACAAACTTCAATACATACCAGCCTGCGTTAGCAAACTTAATATTGTCGTCTGAGCCAGCTGATACACCAGCAGCATTGTTTGTATCTGTAATGGTCTTTATTACAGATGCACCATTATAATCATTTTCTTTAGTACCGAATTTGAATTCTCCATTAGCAGGCATGTACACAACTGTGTAGAATTGTCCAGCTGAATTAAATACTGGAGTCATCTTCTGCCAAGTTTTCCAAGAATCTCCAATGCTTCCACCTACAACATACATATCTGTAGGAAGAGAAATATCCGGAGCCTTATAATTAGCTAATACATTAGGCAGTTTTACAACGTTTGAGTACACTATGCTGTTGCTGATAGTTGATACTGAAGCCTTTGCACGAATATACATAGGGCGAACTTGATTGTCATAGCTGTCTGTATTCTTCACACTTTCATAAAGAGCTATTATTTGTTCATTCAACTCAGAAGCTTTTATACTCATTGTTGTTGAAGTGAATGGGGTAGGCAATTCTATATAATTTGCTACTTTTCCATCTTTAGCATCAGTGAAAGTAGAATCCATTGAAACTTGCATAGTGTAGCTTGTTGGCAATGGAAAACCACCATAATCAGGTTGGTTAGCTGTAAATGTTATTGAACTTGAATTAATCAAGTCGTAAACATTGTTGTTTGCATTAGCCGGTACATTTAGCGTGAATGATGCCGGCAAAGTAAATGTAGGGTTGTCGTCACGATCGCTATTACAGGATGTGAAAAGCAGTGCACCCATCAACAATGTAACCAATATATTTAATTTTTTCATAATATATACTTTTTATATTAATTTTCTTTTAGAACAATCAACGTAGTCAATATGTTCAAATCGATTAATAACCAGGGTTCTGCTTTAAGTTCTCACTATTGGCATTCATGTCAGATGCTGGTATTGCGAAGATGTTGTAGTGAGCATCGAAAGACTTACCATTCTCTTCTCCACCTTCCCATTGCCATTTGTATGCACTTTGACCACCATATTTATCGAATCTGATAAGAGTTGTACGACGCATGGCTTCGAAGCCGAATTCACGACTCCATTCACTGCATAAAACGTCTAAGTCAGCTGAAATTAAGGCTTTTGCATGCGCACGTGTACGAAGAGTGTTTAACTTTTCAATACCGTCTGGTGTACAACTACCTCCATTGATTCTTGCGTCTGCTTCTGCATATATCAAATAAGCTTCTGCCATACGTAGCATAGGGAAGTCTGTATCAACAAACTGAGTATGGTGAACTTGAGAACCATCTGAGTGAACATTCAGGAATTTTACGTATGCATAACCACTTCCGAAAGAAGATTCGTCTTCGATAGATGGTTTGCGCTTCCATGTATAGAACAAAGCACGATCATCTCCAGCCTTTTTAGCGATTCTTGGAGGTAAAGAATCCTGTGCAGCATCATTATTGGGGAAGAACTGTTGAGTGAATTGCAAACGGCAACGATTACCACCCCAGTTTTCTGTTGTTCCTGTAGAGAACTGTTTCAGCATATCACCATTTGTTGTTGAAGCAATGATGAACAAGCAACCACCCCAAGTCTGTGTTGTGATACCATCATGGATTGCAGGAAGGATAATTTCATTCTGTGCTCCGTTTGTATCATTATCACCCATGAAGAGTTTCTGATATGCAGTGTATCCATTACTATCGCTAGTAAGTAAGCTGAAGTTTTTGTCACTGAGAACCTTTTGAGCGTAAGTCTTGGCATCATTCCAACGCTCTGTACCTGTATAAATCTTTGCGTTTATGTAGATACGGGCTAACAGAAGATTTGCTGCAGCCTTTGACGCACGGCCATAAGAAACAGGGGCGTCAGAAAGTACATCGGCATTGTCATTAGCGTTTTCACCAAGTACAGCTTTCAATTCGCTTTCTACGAAATTGAATGCCTCAAGGCGTGTAGCCTGTTTTGGCTTTGGTTCGTCCATAGTTGTTGCCATAGGAGGATTTCCATACAAGTCCATCATATAATAGTAATATAATGCTCTCATAAAGCGAACCTCAGCACGTTCAACATGTGTTGTTGCATCTGTACTAGAAGAAGTTTGTGTCAGGAAGAAGTTAGAAACAGTAACACCAAACATTAAGCGATAATACAGGGCCTGCAACATAGGATGAGAGTCACCCCAAGTGTTGTGGTTATATTCAGGAAGTCCTTGGTCACCCCATGTACACTCTGCCTCGTCAGTTGTAAGTTCATTTGCATTCCAGATTTGACGAATCATGTTTGATGCACCTTCATCAACATCCTGAATATCTCTATTTCCGTCAGGACCTGTCTGACCAGTAAGTACCATATTGGCATAAACCTTATTGAATATGGCATTTTGATCGAATTTTGATACCTGCTGTGGATTTATATTTTCAACATCTAAGTCACCTGTACAAGAAGATAATCCTGTAAGTGACAGAGCTAGAGCTGCTGCAGGTAGTATATTTTTAAATCTTAGTTTCATAATATATATGTCTTTAAATTGCTTAGAAGTTAAGAGTAACACCAGCGATAGCTTGGAATGGGCGAGGGTAGATGTTGTTGTCAACACCATTAGCAACCTCAGGATCTATTCCATCGTAATTAGTGATTGTAAAGACGTTCTGAACAGTTGCATATGCACGGCCAGAAATCTTAGCACCGAACAACGTTTGGAAACTATAGCCCAAAGTTATGTTGTCCATTTTCAGGAAACTAGCGTTTTGAACGAAGTAATCAGAGTATACCTGATTTGTCTCAGGATTTGTGATACCAATAGCTACAGCGTCTGTAAGGCGGTTGGCTAGATAAGCTAACTGATAAACAGAACCCTTGCCAACATTCATTGACGCTGCGAGATTATGATTATATACATAATTTCCAAGACTTGCACGCATTGTGAAACCGAAGTCCCAGTTCTTATATAGGAACTTGTTGCTCAATCCCATTGTTACGTCAGGAGTTGGTTTGTAATAATAATACTTATCAGCATCATTTATTACACCATCATTATTGCGATCTACGAAAGTATTGGTAATAGGTTTTCCATTAGCGTCATAAACCTGTTGATAAACGTGGAATGCGTTTACAGAATGACCAACAGCGTTTGCTTCTACATTACCGCCTGTACCGATAGAGATTCCGCCATCTTTTGAATCTACATAGTAGTTACTTCCGCTACCAGTAAGCAATTCATCAACCTTATTTTTGTTATATGTAATGTTGTAGTTCATCTCCCATGAGAAATCTTTTGTGACAATAGGACGAACTGTTGTTGCGAATTCAAGACCACTATTGTGTAATGAACCAACGTTTGATGTCATCTTATTACCAAAGTTACCACCTGCAGAAACGAATACTGAGTTAATCAGATCTTTGGTTTTGCGATAGTAATAATCAACGCTGAATCCTAAACGATTGTTGAGTAGACTCAAGTCAAGACCAGCATTCCATGTAGTTGTCTTTTCCCAAGTAAGGTTTGGATTGAAAACGTCAGGACGATAAGTTGTTCCGTCACCCAAAAGCGGGTAGTATGCGTGAGCTATGTTAGGAGTGTATGTTGCGATATAAGTGTAATCGCCGATACCTTCTTGCTGACCAGTTATACCCCAGCCTAAGCGGAGCTTTAAGTCATTAATAACTTTTACATTGCGTAACCAAGCCTCGTCATTTATACGCCAAGCCAATGCTGCTGATGGGAATAAACCCCAGCGATTGTTTTTGTTGAAACGAGAAGAACCATCATCACGAAGTGTGAAGGTCATCATATAGCGGTTCAGTAATGTATAGTTCATACGTCCGAAGAAAGAAACAAGATAGTTTTCTGTCTTCATGAGAGTAATGTCGCCATGTTCTGCTGATTTCTCATTATATTTCTGACCTGCTAATGTGTTTGTGCTAGGATAAGTTCCCCAGTTAGCATAATCTGTCTGGTTGTGGAAGTGCTGCCATTCATAACCACCCATAATATCAAAGTGATGTTCTGGTGCATCTTTTGTTCCATTGCCAAGCCAGTCATGGCTATATTGGGCATACATAGAAAGTTGTAGATTGTATGATTTCTGAGTAGTCCAACCATAGAAGCCGTAGTAGTTATTATCCTTTGAATAAGGACTCCATGTTGTCGTCTGCTTACCATTAGAAATGTCCATACCAGCATTTACGTGAAGTTGCAAGTCTTCAAACCCCTGAACTTTATAGTTACCTTCAATATTACCAATCAAAGTTCTAGAAATAGAATGGTCATCTTTCTGATTTAAAGTAGCTACTGGATTGCCTGTAGCATTACGGTTACTAGTCTGACTCCAGGAAGCATCACCAAATTCAGCTTTTGTATACCACTGTGTATAACCACCGAAGTAATTATTGTAGATGCTGTTATCAGCTCTTACTGGTTTGGTTGGGTCCATGTAAAGCGCAGCTCCGATAGCACCACCGTCAGCATACTTGTTTTTTGCTATCATTCCCTTTGCATTGATATTGAAAGTCAAATGATCTTTCAGGAATGAAGGAGAAAGATTGAAACTTGCTGTGTAACGCTCAAAGTTAGACGTCTTTACAATACCTTGACTGTTTGTGTAACCCATAGATACACGGTATGGCATATTTCCAACACCACCGCTTACGGTAACATTATGGTCGGTAGATAATGCTGTGCGGTAAATTTGGTCTTGCCAATTTGTGTTAGCAAAGTGTTGGTTCCCGTCGTTATCATACCATCCAAGAGCTTTGTAAGCATCACTGTTCTCACCATATAGATTCTTTATGAAATCTGTATATGCAGGACCGTCCATAACTTTAAGAGTCTTCTTCTTTGTTGAAACCGAAACGTTTCCTGAATAGCTTACTTGTGGCTTCTGTCCTTTGCGTCCCTTCTTGGTTGTGATAATGATTACACCGTTAGATGCACGAGATCCATAAATTGCAGTTGCCGAAGCATCCTTCAATACAGTGAAACTCTCAATATCATTAGGGTTAACCATTGACAAAGGGTTAGAAAGTCCCTTTACACCATAAGAATCCATAGCGAGACCATCAATAACAATTAATGGGTCGTTAGATGCATTAAGTGATGAACCTCCACGAACTCGTATTGTAGCTCCACTACCAGGAATACCATCTTTAGAAGTGACATTTACACCGGCAATCTTGCCTTGCATCATATCTGTGGCATTAGTCTGTAGACCATGGTTCATTGCGTCTGGTTTAATAGCTGTTACTGAACCAGTAAGGTCATTCTTCTTAACCGTACCATAACCGATAACAACTACTTCATTTAAAGTTTTGTTATCGTCTTTAAGAGTAATTACTAAGTTGTCAGTTGCTGTTACCTTTTTAGATGACATACCAACATAAGAAATAGTAATTTCTGTACCTTTAGGAACATTGATAGAGTAGTTTCCATCGAAATCTGTTACGCCTACGGCTTTACCGTTAGCAGTAATAGTTGCACCGATGATAGGTTCTCCGGTAGCATCTTTTACCTGACCCTTAACAGCTCCAGACTGTGCAAAGGCCGTTGCTGAAAGGAATAAACTACAAGCGATAGCTAGATTCCTTAAAGGCAATTTGAATTTTACCTGCTTCATCATTTACTTTGATTTTTAAGTTAACGTTAATATATTATTTATTGTTTTTTTGCGTTTAGGCGATACCATTAATATAACAAGTTATCAAGTTATTAGGTTGTCGTTTCATGGTGGCATGGCATAGTTATGTCATGGCTCACGATGCAAAAGTAATTTTCTTAACGATACTTTGTACTTTTTTTGAGTTAAAAACGTTATTTATATTGTGCAAACGTTTGCGCAAACTTTTGATAATTAAATATAGTGTAAGAAAACAGCTTTTGAATGATTTGCATATCTTTGCATAAGATGCAGCTGCACTAGACATAACATTCAAACAAGTTTGACGATTCTGCTCTGAATTGTGGTATCTTTGCATAGCGTTCAATAACAAATTGTTGCATTTTAAAAAAGGAGTGCATCATAATATTTAAGTTAGAACCATGAAAGAATCTACACCTATAACAATGAAAGATATAGCCAGGGAACTTGGTGTTTCCGTAGCTACAGTTTCTCGTGCCCTTAAAGATAGTCCGAGAATCAGTGAAGAAAGACGAAAATTGATAAATGATTATGCTCGTGAGCATAATTTTTATCCAAACGTTATTGCAGAAACTTTGCGTAACAGTCGTGTAAAGCCTGTAAAAATTATTGGAGTTATCCTACCACAGTTTACGCACTTTTATTTTTCTTCTATTCTAAGTGGCATTGAGGAAGAGGCTTCTGCAAGAGGGTATCGCATAATGGTTGCACAAAGCAGTGAAAAATATGAGCGTGAGGTAAGTATATGTCAGTCCTTCTTTGAGAACAAGGTGTGTGGTGTAATTGTTTCGCAAGCCAAAGATACGGCTAAGTACGATCATTTTCAGAGTTTGATGGACCATGGTGTTCCTTTGGTATTCTATGACAGAATATGCACGGGTGTAGATTGCAGTCGCGTTGTTGTTGATGATTATATGGGGGCTTACACAGCTGTGAATCATCTTATTGATACTGGTTGCAAGAGAATTGCATTCTATGGATTTTCAATGAGGCTCGAAATTACCAAGAATAGATATAATGGTTATCGTGACGCATTGCTCAACAATGGATTGCAGCTTGATTCACGTTTCGTAAAGTATTGTGATAATAGGGCTGATGCCGAAGTTATTACTCCTGATATCTTGAGCCTTGAAGATCACCCTGATGCTTTCTTTGCTGTAAATGACGATACTGCTATCGGAGTTCTTTATACAGCCAAGCGTATGGGGTTTCATATTCCAGATGATATTAGTATATGTGGATTTACAAATGGGCAGCGTGCAATAGCATGTGACCCGATGCTAACCACTGTAGAACAGCGTGGTGTTGTTGTTGGTGAGGAGGCTGCCAATATATTAATAGGACAGGTCGAGGGCTTGATACCTTCCGACAAAGTTGAGAAGAGAATCGTGAGGACTAGTCTTATCATACGCGGAACAACAAGATAATGTAACTAATTAATAAAAACATCTCAGTTAGAGAATATAAGATTTAAACTATGAAACAAAAACCTAATATGGGAATCATGGGGCTTTGGAATTTAAGCTTTGGATTCTTTGGCGTACAGATTGCCTATGCTCTTCAGAGTGCTAATATTTCTAGAATCTTTGCCACTCTTGGTGCTGATCCTCATAACCTTAGCTATTTCTGGATACTCCCTCCGTTGATGGGCATCTTGGTCCAGCCTATTGTGGGAACTTTGAGTGATAAAACATGGTGTAGATTTGGTCGTCGCATACCTTACTTATTTATTGGTGCAACAGTTGCAGTATTGGTGATGTGTCTGTTACCTAATGCTGGTTCGCTCGGGTTGTCAGTAGGTGCGGGAATGATTTTCGGACTTATCTCTTTGATGTTTCTTGATACTAATATCAATATGGCAATGCAGCCGTTCAAGATGCTTGTTGGTGATATGGTTAACGAGAAGCAGAAGGCTTTGGCTTATAGTTTACAGAGCTTTTTGTGCAATGCCGGTAGTGTTGTCGGTTTTGTGTTCCCTTTCTTTTTCACAGCTTTGGGTATAGCGAATACTGCTAGTCCTGGAGTTGTCCCGGATTCCGTTATCTGGTCTTTCTATTTAGGTGCAGCCATACTTATCCTTTGTGTAATATATACCACGGTGAAAGTTAAGGAATGGAATCCTAAGGAATATGCTGAATATAATGAAGCTACAGAGGAAACCTCTTCGCATGCCAGTGGTAACTGGATAACTCTTTTGACTAATGCACCTGCTACATTCTGGCGAGTAGGTTTAGTTCAGTTCTTCTGCTGGGCTGCTTTCATGTATATGTGGACTTATACTAATGGCGCTATTGCTGACACCTGTTGGAATGTAAATATGCTTGATCCTCATGCCACGTCTACTGAAGCTTATCAAATAGCAGGTAACTGGGTTGGCGTGTTATATGCTGTTCAGGCTTTAGGCAGTGTTGTCTGGGCGATGTTGCTACCTCAGTTTAAGAATCGTAAATTGGGCTATTCCATAAGTCTTGTTCTTGGTGGTATCGGTTTTGCGCTTATTCCTTTCATCCCTAATCAGTATGTGCAGTTTATTGCATTTATTCTTATAGGTTGTGCATGGGCAGCAATGCTTGCCATGCCATTTACTTTTGTTACAAATGCCTTGCAGGGCTATGGTCACATGGGAGCATACCTTGGACTTTTCAACGGAACAATATGTGTACCTCAGATAATAGCTGCTCTTTTGGGCGGAACAATTCTTTCACTCCTAGGCTCTAATCAGAGTAATATGATGATTTTTGCTGGAGCTTGTCTTGTTGTCGGAGCACTTTGTGTGTTTGCTATTAAGGATAAAGATTAATTATGTCATAATTAGAATCTCCCAATCTATGCTAAGATTGGGAGATTTCCTTTTGCATGCGTGCAAACGATTGCACTATTAAATGGCGAATTTGTGCAAATCCATGAAACCGTCTTAGCTTTAAATTGTTATCTTTACAAAAAATTACTACACACCGTATGAAAATAAGTTTTAATATAGACTATGAGACTGTCTTTGGTGAAGAGATTTTGCTGAATGTTGTCGAAAGAGTCAAAAATGTGAAAGATAAACTTTCCCAATTCAGAATGAACAATGTTCATGGTAAGCATTGGTGGTACGACCTAAATAAGTCTACTTCCTCACAAAATTCAGTCATCGACTATTTCTATAGTGTTGATTGTGATGGAAATGAAAAGCGTCATGAATGGTTCACACAACCTCATCGTCTTGAAATAAGTGCTGATAACGGTAAGTGTTATAAGGTTTTCGATCGTTGGATTGATATCCCTGAGGATTCTTATTTATACAGTTCAGCCTTTACAGAGTGCGTAAATAAGCGTGAACTTTCAACTCCTTTACCTTCTAATTTTTCAAGAACTCTTCGTCTTATCGTTAGAGCTCCGCAATTACGTGACAATAAAAGTCTTGCGATTGTCGGAAAGGATGCTTCTCTCGGTGCTTGGGATGTATTCAAGGCAATTCCAATGTGCGAGCATAATTATAATGAATGGGTTGTAGATATAGATGCTTCGACATTGAAGTATAATAAACTAGAATTTAAATTTGCTGCCATTGATAACGATGATAATCAGAATACACTTTGGGAAACAGGATTAAATCGTGAAATAAACTTGGTTGATATTGTTGATGGTGATGTTGCTGTTTATTATCTTGATCAAGCTTTCTTTGAGATTTCTGATCTTAAGTTAGCTGGTACCTTAGTTCCAGTATTCTCGTTGCGTTCTGATGCCAGTTTCGGTATAGGTGATTTCGGTGATTTGAAAAAAGCAATCGACTGGATAGCAGCTACAAATCAACGTGTGCTTCAGGTCCTACCTATTAACGATACTACGATCACTCATACTTGGACTGACTCATATCCATATAGTTGTATTAGTATCTTTGCTCTTCATCCGCAATATGCCGACCTCACTTTGCTCCCTAAAATAAAGGATGCGAAAAAGTCTTCTGAATTTGAATCTTTACGTATTCAACTCAATTCACTTACACAGATAGATTATGAGAAGGTAAACTATGCCAAGCTAAAGTATCTTCAGGAGATATATCTTCAAGAAGGCAAACATATATTCAATAGTGCTGAATTCAAGAAATTCTTTGCCGAAGCCAAATCATGGCTTGTCCCTTATGCACAGTATTGCTGTCTGAGAGATAAATATGCTACAGCAGACTTCTCTAAGTGGAACGGTCATTCTGCGTGGAATGAGAATGATCGCAAGGTTCTGTCTACTCCTGGAAGTAAGGAATATAAAGAGGCTGAATTCTTCTATTTCGTTCAATACATCCTTAACTCTCAGATGGAGGCTGTTCACGAATATGCACGTTCTAAGGGTGTAATCCTCAAGGGGGATATTCCTATCGGTGTAAACCGTAATGGATGTGATGTTTGGATGGAACCTAAATACTTCAATCTTAATGGACAGGCTGGTGCTCCTCCTGATGATTTCTCAGTAAACGGTCAGAATTGGGGATTCCCAACATATAATTGGGATGAGATGATTAAGGACGATTGTGCATGGTGGGTACATAGATTCCAAAACATGAATAAGTTCTTTGATGCCTATCGTATTGACCATGTGCTTGGTTTCTTCCGTATATGGGAAATTCCTGTAGATGCTGTTCATGGACTACTCGGTCAGTTCTCTCCAGCTTTGGGCTTGACTCGCGAGGAAATTGAGGCTTATGGACTGCATTTTAATGAGGAACATTTTACGAAACCATTTATCAGTGATTGGATTCTTGATCGTGTATTCAAGGAACATGCTGGTGAGGTAAAGGATAAATACCTTAACTATTCTCATGATGATATTTGGGTAATGAAACCTGAATATGATACTCAGCGTAAAGTTGAGGCTGCTTTTGAAGGTAAAACTTCTGATATAGATACATGGGTTAGAGATGGACTTTATTCATTGATAAGCAATGTGTTGTTTGTCCGTGATCACAAGGATTATAATAAATTCCATCCAAGAATCAGTGCTCAGTTTGATTTCACTTATGAGGCACTATATGATGGCGATAAGGAGATTTTCAACCGTATATATAATGATTACTTTTATCGCCGTAACAATCAGTTTTGGTATCGTGAGGCAATAAAGAAACTTCCTAAACTCGTTCAGGCAACACGTATGCTTGTGTGCGCTGAGGATTTAGGTATGGTTCCAGACTGTGTACCTTGGGTGATGAGCGAATTGAAAATATTGAGTCTCGAACTACAAAGTATGCCTAAGGATTCTCATGTAAGGTTCGGACATCTTAGTCGTAACCCTTACCGCTCTGTTTGCACAATTTCTAGTCACGACATGCCGACGCTTCGCCAGTGGTGGGATGAGGATTTTGAGCGCACTCAGGCTTATTATAATTCGATGCTCTATCGTGGTGGTGCGGCTCCGCATCCACTTCCAGGTTGGTTGGCTCGCGACATTATAAGCCGTCACCTCACTTCACCTAGTATGCTTTGCATCTTGTCTATTCAGGACTGGCTGTCAATTGACGAGAAACTTCGTCTTGCAGACCAGAATGCTGAGCGCATAAATATTCCAGCTAACCCAAAACATTATTGGCGTTATCGCATGCATGTGAAAATAGAAGACTTAATAAATAATATAGATTTCAAGGAAAATATTACAGAACTAATAAATCAATCAGGAAGAAAATAAACAATTATTGCATCTCTATACCATTTGTTTGGAAAGGAGATGCTTGATAAATTTACCTTTAAAATGAAAAAAATACAACTATTCTTTATCGCTTTGATGTTGCCGATGTTAGCTGCCGCACAGACAATAAAGTCTCCCGACGGCAAAGTGAACTTAACGTTTTCACTTACAGGCAATGGTGTGCCTACATATTCGATGACATACAAGAATAAAGCTGTAATCAAACCAAGTCACTTAGGACTTGAACTAACTAAAAACAAGCATGCCTCTAAAGGCTTTAAGGAGACAGACCTAATGGATGGCTTTACAGTTGCCGACACAAAAACTTCAACATTCGACGAGACTTGGAAACCTGTATGGGGGGAAACTTCAACCATTCGTAATAATTATAATGAGATGGCTGTAACTCTTAATCAGGAATCAAGCAACCGTAATATCATAATCCGCTTCCGAGTTTATGATTATGGTATGGGACTTCGTTATGAATTCCCACAACAGAAAGACTTGAATTATTTTATAATTAAGGACGAACATACCCAGTTTGCTATGACTGGGGATCATAAGGCTTGGTGGTTACCAGGAGACTATGATACACAGGAATATGAGACGGTTACTTCTAAACTTTCTCAAATTCGAGGACTAATGAAGTCTGCTGTTACAGAGAACTCTTCTCAGACTACATTCTCACCAACTGGAGTTCAGACTGCGTTACAGATGAAGACCGATGACGGACTCTATATCAACATACACGAGGCTGCATGTGTTGACTATTCTACAATGAGCCTAAACCTAGACGACAAAAATATGGTGTTTGAGTCTTGGCTCACTCCTGATGCTGAAGGTATGAAGGGCTATATGCAGACACCTTGTAAATCTCCTTGGAGAACAGTTATGGTGAGCGATGATGCCCGTGACATGCTTTCTTGCAAACTCACCCTTAATCTTAACGAACCATGTGCTCTTTCTGATGTTTCTTGGATTCATCCAGTAAAGTATTGCGGTGTATGGTGGGAGATGATTGTAGGTAGAAACTCATGGAGTTATACTAATGATTTGCCTTCTGTACGTCTTGGAGTAACAGATTACTCTAAATGTAAACCAAATGGAACTCACGGAGCTAATAATGCCGAAGTTAAGAAATATATTGATTTCGCAGCAAAGAATGGACTTAACGAGGTTCTAGTTGAAGGTTGGAACGAAGGTTGGGAAGACTGGGCAGGAAACTCTAAGTTTGATGTTTTCGACTTTGTCACTCCTTATCCTGATTTTGATATCAAGATGCTTAATGACTACGCTCATTCAAAGGGCGTGAAACTACTTATGCACCACGAAACTTCTTCTTCGGCTATCAACTATGAGCGCCACATGGAAGATGCTTTCAATTTGATGAATAAATATGGATACGACGCAGTGAAGACTGGTTACGTAGGAGATATTATTCCACGTGGTGAACACCATTACGGACAGTTCATGAACAATCATTATCTCTATAATGTAAAGATGGCTGCAAAGCATCATATCATGGTTAATGCCCACGAGGCCACACGTCCTACCGGACTTTGCCGAACATATCCTAATCTTGTTGGTAACGAGAGTGCAAGAGGTACAGAGTACGAAGCTTTTGGTGGAAGCAATCCTGATCATACTGTAATATTACCGTTTACTCGTTTGCAGGGTGGTCCAATGGATTATACACCTGGCATCTTCGAAACTCAGTTGAAAACTTGGTCAAAGAATACTTCTTATGTGCATACCACATTGTGCGGTCAGCTAGCTCTATATCTAGTAATGTACAGTCCGTTGCAGATGGCTGCCGATCTTCCTGAACATTATGAGAAGTATGATGATGCTTTCCAGTTTATACGTGATGTAGCGGCAGACTGGTCTGATAGCAAGTATCTTGAGGCTGAACCTGGTGATTACATTACAGTAGCGCGTAAGGCTAAGGGAACAGATAATTGGTTTATCGGTGGCAAGTGTGACGAGAATGGTCATAAGAGTACCATCAAGCTTGATTTCCTTGAAAAGGGAAAGAAGTATGCTTGCACTGTATATGCAGATGCAAAGAATGCCGACTATGAGAAGAATCCAAAGGCTTATGTTATCACAAAGAAAACAGTTAAAAAAGGTGACGTGCTGAAGATTGATGAGGCGCGTGGTGGCGGATTTGCAGTTAGCGTTATTAAGCTTTAATGTTTATATTATGAATATAAAATCCTTATATATGACAGCATTGTCAGCTCTGCTATTTCAGTTTGCTCAAGCACAGGATATCTTTAATGAGATGTCTTACAGTCCTGAGCAGACGGTTTTTAGTCTGAACTCACCTGACAAGGGTGTTGTTCGCATATACGATAGTGGTATTTCAGGCAAGTTGCTCAAGACCATAAGGATGAAGAGCGACGGCGCTGATAAGTGGAAAGCAATTGTAAAAGGCAATCTCAGGGGAAAGTTCTATACGTTTGATATAGGTAAAGGAGAGACTCCTGGCGTTTTTGCAAAGGCAGTTGGAGTTAATGGCAGACGTGGTGCAATCCTTAACATGCTTGATACTAATCCTGATAACTGGAATACCGATGTACGACCTTTGATAAAGTCGCCTGCCGACTTGGTTATTTATGAAATGCATTGGCGTGATTATTCTATTGATGCGTCTTCTGGGATAATCAATAAGGGTAAGTTTCTTTCTTTAACCGAACCGAAAGCGATTGAACATCTTAAGCAATTGGGTATTAATGCAGTCCATATTTTGCCTTCTTTCGATTATGCATCTGTTGACGAAACACACCTTGACAGCGCACAATATAACTGGGGATATGATCCTGTAAACTATAATGTGCCCGATGGTGGATATTCCACAGATCCTTATTCTCCGGTAAAGCGTATCTATGAGTTTAAGCGTATGGTGCAGGCTTTGCATAGCGCAGGGATAAGAGTTATTCTTGATGTTGTGTATAATCACACGTTNGATCTCAAAAANAGNAACTTCGAGAAGACNTATCCTGGATATTACTATCGCTATAATGCAGANGGAACTCCGTCTAACGGTTCTGGATGTGGAAATGAGACGGCTTCAGAAAAGCATCTCATGCGCAGCTTCATGCTTGAGAGTGTAAAATATTGGATTAATGAATATCATATTGATGGTTTTCGTTTCGATCTCATGGGGGTGCATGACATTGAAACGATGAACGAGATACGTGCAGAAGTAAATAGCATAGATCCTACAATATTTATATATGGTGAGGGATGGAGTGCTGGCAGTTGTGCATATCCTGTGGAGAAACTTGCAGCAAAGGCTAACACATTAGATATGCCGGGAATAGCTGCTTTCAGCGATGATATGCGCGATGCTCTTCGTGGTCCTTTTAACGACGATCATAAAGGTGCGTTTCTTGCGGGCAATGCAGGTGAGGAAGAAAGCCTGAAGTTTGGTCTCGTTGGTGGTATCATGCATCCTGAGGTAGATATGCAGAAGGTAAACTATGACAAGAAACCTTGGGCTTTGCAGCCAACCCAGCAGATTAGCTATGTGAGTTGCCACGATGATATGTGTCTTGTTGATCGTATAAAGACTTCTATTCCTAATATTGATACCGATCAGATTATACGTCTTGACGAGTTAGCTCAGACAGCTGTGTTCCTCTCTCAAGGTGTACCGTTTATGCTTAGTGGTGAAGAAATGTTGCGCGACAAGAAAGGAGTGCACAACTCATTCAGTTCACCTGACAGTATAAATCGTATTGACTGGAATAATATGGATAAGTATCCACAGGTGTTTGAATATTATAAGAACTTGATACAGCTTAGGAAGAATCATCCTGCTTTTCGTCTCGGAGATGCTGATTTGGTGAGAGCCAAACTTCATTTCCTTCCTGTTCAGCCATGTATGGTAGGTTTTATTCTAAAGGACAATGCTGGTGGTGATAAATGGAAAAACATCATCGTACTGCTCAATGGTAACAATTCTCCCTGTGACGTAGAGGTCCCTCTGGGCGAGTATACCGTTGTCGGTTGCGACGGAGTGATTAATGAAAATGGATTAGGACAGCTTGCTGGCGGTAAAGTTACCGTAGATGCACAGTCTGCCTTGATAATGTATAATAAATAAATACCAATGAAGCAATTTATATTTAGTATCAGTTTATTATTGTCTGCAATGACAATGAATGGTGCAGTAAAGGTTAGTAAGGTCGAACCTGCTAACTGGTTTGTCGGGATGAAGAATCCTTCCCTTCAGTTAATGGTTTATGGTAAGGATATTAAAAATGCTGATGTAAAGGTTGACTACAATGGCGTAAAGTTAGACAGTGTGGTGCGACTTGATTCACCAAACTATCTCTTAGTTTATCTTAATGTTGGTGGGGCAAAGGCTGGTGAAATGCCTTTGAAATTTATCACAGGCAAGTCTTCTGTCACCATTAAGTATCAGTTGAAGAATCGTGCTATGGAAGGTGATAAGCGTTATGGCTTCTCTAATTCCGATGTACTTTATATGCTCATGCCAGACCGTTTTGCTTCTGGTAAGAATATCAATAAGCCATTGAAGGGCATGAATAAATATGTTGTAGACAGAGCTATGCCTAGTCTTCGCCATGGAGGAGATATAGCAGGAATACGCCAGCATTTAGATTATTTCAATCAACTTGGTGTTACGGCGTTGTGGTTTACTCCTGTATTGGAAAATAATTCTCCTGATAATAATAGCTTTAGTACTTATCACGGTTATGCCACAACTGATTATTATCGTGTAGATCCACGATTTGGAACAAACGACGAGTACAAAACTCTTATTGATGATGCCCATAAGCATGGGTTGAAAGTTGTAATGGATATGATTTTCAATCATTGTGGATTTGAGCATCCTTGGATTGCTGATATTCCTTCTGCTGACTGGTTCAATACTTCTGAATGGCTAAAGGAGAAAAAACTTGATGGTCGAAATCCGATGACTGGTTTTGGTGCAAAGGACGGTAAGTCAAAATATTTTCAGACAAGCTATAAGCTAACTCCGGTATTAGATCCTTATGCAAGCAAATATGATTTACATGAAACTGTTGACGGTTGGTTTGTTCCAAGTATGCCAGACCTCAATCAGCACAATCCGCATGTAATCAAATACTTAATTCAAAATAGTGAATGGTGGATAGAGACTGTTGGTATAGACGGAATCCGCATGGATACATATCCTTATGCTGACAGAAATGCGATGTCTTTATGGATGAAGACTATTGATAACGAATATCCAAACTTCAACGCTGTTGGTGAAACTTGGGTTACAGAACCTGCTTATACTGCAGCGTGGCAGAAAGATTCAAAGTTATCTGATGTCAATAGTTATCTGAAGACTGTTATGGACTTTAGTTTCTACGATAAGATTAATAGCGCTAAAAATGAAGAGACTGATGATTGGTGGAAAGGTCTTAACCGAGTTTATAATAGCTTCTGTTATGATTACCTTTATCAGAATCCTTCAAATGTAATGGCATTTATCGAAAACCACGATACTGATCGCTTCCTTGGTAATGGTAAAGACACGCTTGCTCTTAAACAGGCACTATCAATATTACTTACCGTTAACCGTACTCCTCAACTATATTATGGAACAGAGGTGCTTATGAACGGTACAAAGGAAAAAACAGATGGTAATGTGAGAAAAGATTTCCCTGGAGGTTTTGCTGGAGATACTCATAATGCTTTTACAGCAGAGGGTAGGAGTGAGGATGAGAATGCTATGTTTAATTGGGTAAGCAAACTACTGCATTGGCGTCAGAACAATGAAGTGATCACTAAGGGTAAGCAGATACAGTTTGTTCCTTTCAAGGGTGTTTATGTTATAGCACGTCAGTATGGCGATAAGACTGTTCTTACAATTCTTAATGGCACAACAAATGAGGCTTTAATGCCTGTATCTCGTTATGCTGAAGTTATTGGTAGTAACAGTTCTGCAAAGGATGTCGTGACTGGAAATAGCGTTGATATATCAAAAGATATAAAATTACAGCCTCGCCAGTCTATGATTATTGAATTTTAGTTTAGCAGTGGCATTTATATAATAAAGTCTTAACTCCTTGATATTATTATATCGGAGTTAAGGCTTTTTCTTTAATATCCTTTTGATATATCTCTTTAGATGATTACAATTCGNACTAAGAATCNAAACCTCCTACAAAAATCTTTTAAACAGATTATGAATTACTATACTATTGAGTGATCAAATCAAATTCAGCATAACCGATATTATCGTTATTCTCAATATTCTTTACAGCTTGAAACTTAACATAACGTGCATTGATTGCCGCAAATGTTTTAGTTTGTCTAAGTGGATTGTTCTTAATATTAGAGAACTCTCCTTGGCTTATCAATTTCCAATTAATGTTATCCGTTGAAACATAAAAACGATAGGCATTGATTATTCCTGGGCCCCATAGGGTTGGGTCTGGAAGATATCTGAAACCACTTATATTTTGGTTAGCTCCTAAATCTATTACGATATCGGCTGGAAGGTTTGTGCCCTTGGGCTGATGCCAGGATGATGAAGGATCGCCGTCTAGCATATTTATAGCTTTGGCATCGGCAGTACTTATTATCTTCCAACTGGTACGTGGCAAATCAAACTTTTCGGTAGATACGGGGCTGCTCTTACCTGATTTAACATCGTAAGCTATGGCCTTGATCTCTATCTTGCCTGATGTATTGAACGGCATAGTATACTTATGTGATTTTACGGTTGGTAATGTGCCGTCTATGGTATAATAGATACACGATTCCTTATCGGCGGGAATGATTATAACCTTTCCGTCTTTGGCTCGGATTATTGACGGCTGGGTAAGAATCTGAGGTGCATCATATATTCCTATGTTAGAGATGACAGGACAACTCTTTGAGTCGGTTATTGTGATACGTACTTTTGATGCCTTTACAGACGGGAAACATAGTATCCTCTTATATCCTATTGTTGTGGCATCGGTTATTTTATGCCATCGCCCTTGTGTGAAAGCGTCTATGGTGAACGACTTTACACGCTGACCAAGGCGGATGCACTCCTGAATCATAAAACGATTGAAGGTTGTGGGCATACCTAAGTCTATAGTGAGTGATGCTCTAGTTACACTATCGTCTGTTGCCCAGTATGTATCTTTATTATTATCAATAACATTAGTTGCAGCGAACTTTTTGCTATTGGCGCGTGTGTTTGAGGCTGTAGCTTTCTTGCCGATAGCAAGATTATATCTGAAGGTTTCGCTGACAGCCTGGGCAAACTCTTTGCCAGCTTTGGCATCGCTTGGATGTATAAGACCTTGCGTATCGATTGGAAAATTGAGCAGCAACGTACCATTACGACCTACTGAAGTATAGTAGATATCCATAAGTTGGGATAATGATTTTACCTTTGTGTCTTCGCTTGGATGGTAGAACCATTCAGGACGGATAGAGGTGTTAACCTCCGCCGGTACCCACGAGTCTCCATACTCTACACCATAGTGCAACATCGCATAAGGTGTATCGCCTTTAGCATTCATCGTGCTCCAGTTGGTTTCACCTACATTACCAGCTTCTGTACCTACCCAACGTACATCTGCACGGTCGCCTCCATCATTCCATATAATTATATTAGGTTGCAAACTCCTTATCAACTTATATGTATTCTGCCAATCATAATATGTCTTTGGATCTATCTTACGTTCTTCCCGAGCACCTCCATAATATCCGGTACCTCCATTGGCACCATCAAACCATATCTCGAATATATCGCCATAGTTGGTAAGAAGTTCTGTAAGCTGATTTCTGAAATATTTAATATACTCAGGTTTACCGTAATCTGGGCTATTTCTGTCCCACGGAGAAAGATATATGCCTAATTTAAGGCCATACTCCTTGCAGGCATCTGACAATTCTCGTACAATATCACCCTTGCCGTTTTTCCAGGGACAGTTTTTAATAGAATAATTAGTATACTTTGATGGCCACAGACAGAAGCCGCTATGATGTTTGGCGGTAATGATGATGCCTTTCATACCCGATTCTTTGCATACTCTGGCCCATTGACGGCAATCTAATTTGGTAGGATTGAATATACGAGGATCTTCATCGCCATTGCCCCACCACTGATCTGTATATGTGTTTATTGAAAAATGTACAAAGGCATATCGCTCCATCTCCTGCCATTTCAATTGATTACCACTCGGAGTTGGTCCATAAGGTTCGGGTGCTGTCTGTGCCGAAGCAAATACAAACATAAATACTGAAAATAATAACACAAGTGTTCGTTTCATATTAATTTATTGTTTTTATATTCAGAAGGTGATATATTAAACATTTACCTTATAATATTTATCAAGAACTGTTATAACATTACTATCCGTTTTTATACACATGTTTCCACATATGTCGTCTTATTCTAATTCTATAAATTCAGGTTCAAATGGTTCCAACTGTATAGCATTGTCATAATGTCGACCAGACAAAAGACCTTTGGCTTTAGTGGGTATCATTATTTGATTCTTTTCATTGCTAGTATTCAGATATAGAATGTGCTTATTATCAATATAGCGAGCCATTACTCCTTTTGGTACTTCAGGGCCTTTCTTTATAGAAAGTTCTTTAATTAAGTCATCAAATAGAAGATCTAATATCCCTGTATTAGCAGGAAGCCCTACATAAAATGCCTGACCTTTTCCATATTTATTGCAAGTTACTATAGGATAATCTTTGTCAAGACTGGTTAGATTTGCCAATACGTTTGCACCTTTAGTATATATCACATCAAATCTTGATGATTCTGTGTCTAGAAATTGCCCTTTATAACTTATTTCGAGTTTCTTTCCTGTATATGATTTACGTGAAAGTTCATTCAAGGCTTCGGTTTCTTCGTAATTCGCTACTCTTATGCCAAAAACATCACTTAACCTTCCTGGACGTGTTGACGAAAAGACTTTACCGGTTTCATCTACTATCGCCGAATTGTTTGTCATTACGACAGTTCCTCCATCACTTACATATTTTCTGATTTTATCAGCAGTAACCGAATCCATAACAGCTAATCCTGGAATAAACAATAGTTTATAATTAAGATTACTCTTGTTGATATCCACAATACGTGAGTCCAAATTTCTATAATAACATAAGTTAAAACATGACTGCAACTGACTTTGGTGCTGTTCAGGAAAAGAAGCACTCGCTATCTGACTAGGGAAGGAAAAAGCCATGCCTACCTCGGGTTTCAGCTTATACGGGAAGAACTTCGAGATCTTCTTAAACTCTGATGCTATTTGTTTATATTCGTCATACTTGCGATTTGGAATACCATCCCAGTCAAGCATCCCTTCAAGATATTGTTCTTCTCCACAATGCATACTCTGCCATGTCCAACCACAAATCATCTGATTTCCGTACATCAATGTAGCATAAGCCGATTTACGTATTGAGCCGGGAACCGCAGTCATAGTAGTAAATTCAGAACACCAGAAAGGATTCTTACTCTCAAACTGAATGCGTGATATACCAAATAAAGCATCCAGTAACCCCCAATTAGAAGTAAGCGAAGCCCCCGGATAAAAGCCACAACCCTCACGCGTCATCTTGCCGGAATAGGCAATGTCAGCATAGTTAATATATTTCAAGGGACTATAATACCATGCATTTGTATTGAGCAATGCTTTTGGTGCATTTCTGTTAACGACTTCAATTACTTTAAATAACATTCCGTTAACTTCATCAGATATGAATCTTCTGAAGTCTAGGATCCTTTCGGGAGCTCCAATTATTGAACCGGAAATAGGCAGTCCTATTTCTTCAAAGTTACCAATTCGCCGTGACCACCTTTGTCCAGCCCATGCGGTATTAAGTTTGTCTACTGATATATATTTGTTTTGTAGCCACGAGACAAACCGTTGCCTTACAGTCTCTGAATATGAGATAGGTCCATCTCCAGATTCATTATCAATTCCGAATGCTAATAATGCCGGATGATTAGCATATCTTCTTGATATTTCATTAGCGAAACGAAGTGCGTATTTTTGATACATTGGATCACCGACATCTTCCATATATCGATGATTAGGATACATACGGTATCCATTAGCATCTACTACATCTATGCTAGGATACTTATGATGTAGCCATATTGGCGCAGGACGAATTGCGATATCCAATATAACCTTTATCCCGGCTTTATTCATCATATCCATAACACTATCAAACCAACCAAAATCAAAGTTTCCTTCTGTAGGTTCGTAACTGTCCCATGCAAGATGCCCCATACGTACAACCTTAAAATTGGCATCCTTCATCAAGGATATATCTTTTTTTATCTTTTCTAAGTTTTTATCATCATGTGGATGGTAGTTTGTTCCAACATACAAATTCTGTGCACTAATTCTTGTGCAGAAAATAAAAGCAATTATAAATACTATTATCTTATTATTCATAAACATATTACTCTTTTGCTATGATAACGCCCCATGCAGGTATTTCAATTGACTCATCCTTGTTTATAACTTTCTTATTTAACGTGAGTTCGACGAATTGTAAGTGTCTGTAAATTTGGTGATTAGCGAAAATTGTTGTAACTTTATAGTGTAAAAAATAAAAGAATTACAAACAATAATCGCTATGATCACCGAGGACAAAGTTACAGAAATATTCTTTATGGCAGATGACTTTTGTAAGTTTTTTGATACAATGATGTCAAAATACACGTTAAAGAGCTCCAAGAAACGGATTTATCATCGTGAATCAACGATGTCTAAAGCCGAAGTAATGCTTATCATAATTCTTTTCCATGATT